>JAESGL010000004.1_pt1 | contig 884797 bp, 802 predicted proteins | sample 9269711 | NCBI WGS metagenome assembly JAESGL01 (sample SAMN14515918, study PRJNA621676) | algae metagenome | isolation source: Kastovskya adunca ATA6-11-RM4 and co-occurring heterotrophs from soil and... | place: Chile: Atacama Desert | collected 2011-06-27
ACAACAAGAGCCGCCTGGGCGCCAACGCCATGCTGGCCGTCTCCATGGCCGTGGCCCGCGCCGCCGCCGAGGAATCCGGCCTGCCGCTGTACCGCTACCTGGGCGGCATGGGCGGCCTGCAGCTGCCGGTGCCGATGATGAACGTGATCAACGGCGGCGCGCACGCCAACAACAGCCTGGACCTGCAGGAGTTCATGATCGTCCCCGTGGGCGCGCCGAGCTTCCGCGAGGCCGTGCGCTGGGGTGCTGAGGTGTTCCACGCGCTGAAGAAGATCATCAACGACAAGGGCATGAGCACCGCCGTGGGCGACGAAGGCGGCTTCGCGCCCAGCGTCGAGAACCACGAGGCGGCCATCCAGCTGATCCTGCAGGCGATCGACCAGGCGGGCTACACGGCCGGCGAACAGATCGCCCTGGCCCTGGACTGCGCCGCCAGCGAGTTCTTCAAGGACGGCAAGTACGTGCTCGAAGGCGAAGGCGGCCTGCAGCTGACGGCCCAGCAATGGACCGACATGCTGGCCACCTGGGTGGACAAGTACCCGATCATCTCCATCGAGGACGGCATGGCCGAAGGCGACTGGGACGGCTGGAAGCACCTGACGGAACGCCTCGGCGAGAAGGTGCAGCTGGTGGGCGACGACCTGTTCGTCACCAACACCAAGATCCTGAAGGAAGGCATCGACAAGCGCATCGGCAACTCGATCCTGATCAAGATCAACCAGATCGGCACGCTGACCGAAACCTTCGCCGCCATCGAGATGGCCAAGCGCGCGGGCTACACGGCCGTGATCTCGCACCGCTCGGGCGAGACGGAAGACTCCACCATCGCCGACATCGCCGTGGGCACCAACGCCGGCCAGATCAAGACCGGCAGCCTGAGCCGCTCGGACCGCATCGCCAAGTACAACCAGCTGCTGCGCATCGAGGAAGACCTGGGCGACATCGCGCACTACCCCGGCCGCGAGGCGTTCTACAACCTGCGCTGACGCCGGGCGGACTCCGGGGCCTGCGGCCCCGGAACGCACACCCACCTCCGATCCACGTTCCCGCGGCGCCTGCGCACCATGAATCCCCGTATCGTTCCCCTGGTGCTGCTGCTCCTGCTCGTGGCCGTGCAGGCACAGCTCTGGACGGGCCGCGGCAGCGTTGTCCACGTCCAGGAGATGAAGGAGAAGATCGCCATGCAGAAGCAGGCCAACGACCGGGCCCGCCAGGAAAACGAGCGCCTGGCCTCGGAAGTGAGCGATCTGCGCGACGGCCTCGACATGGTCGAGGAAAAGGCCCGCAGCGAACTGGGCATGGTCAAGCCCAACGAAGTCTACGTGCACGTGGCCCCGCGCTGAACGCCGCGGCCGGCCCCTGCGCCCGGCCCCGCGCGCACCCATGCCCTTTCCCACCCCCTCGTTGACCCACCCCCGTCCCCCCTGCCGCGCGCCCGCGCGCACGGCCGTGCTGGGCGCGCCGGGCACGGGTGCCGATGTACTGGTCGCCGCGCTGCAGGCCGCGGCAGCGGCGGACCCGGCACGCGGCGGGTCCTGCGTCCCGGTGCATCTCCAGCCGGACCTGTCCCGTCCCACGCATGCCCTCCTGCAAGCCCTGCGCGCGAGCGGCTGCACGCAGGCCTGGCTGATGGGACTGGACGGCGGCCTGCCGTCCCCCGGCGGGAATGGCGGTGATGCCGCGGCCCTCGAGCGGCAGGACGCCGCGCTGCGCGACCTGCTGCACACGCTGGGCTGGACCTACGTGGTGTTCTACGGCCCGCCCGCGGCGCGCCTGCGGCAGGCGCAGGCCCTGCTGCAGCCGGCCGGCGCGGCCACGGCGGCGGCCAGCCCTCCTGCGGCACGCCCCCGGCCCGCGAACCAGCGGGAACCCGCCTGGGGCTGCGAGAAGTGCAGCGATCCGGACTGCGAGCGCCGGCTGTTCCAGCGCCTGCTCACGCCAGACGCGGAGCGGCCTGAGCGCTCTCGGAGCGGCTAACACGACCCAGCGAAACGGTTTTGGCGAGGCGCCGCATCGCAGGCAGTACGAGTAGTACGACAAGACGCGGCAACAACGCCAGAAGGGCCGTGTGAGCCGCTCTTACTGCACGGCCTTCGTTCCGGGCGGCAGTTCGGTCGCGTTCGTGAAGATCTGGGCGGCATCCACCGCGTCGAACCGGTACTGCTGCCCGCAGAATTCGCAGCCCACCTCAATCTCAGGGCGCTCGGCCAGGATGCTCTCGGCCTCCTCCGCGCCCAAGCTGCGCAGCATCGCACTCACGCGGTCGCGGCTGCAGGTGCAGGCGAAGCGCGGCCCGTCCACGCCCTCCTTGGGGACGAAGCGCAGCAGCTTTTCCTCCCAGAAGAGGCGGTGCAGCACGGTGTCCACGTCGAGCGAGAGCAGTTCCTCGCGCGTGAGGCTCGCCGCCAGCGTGGCGATGCGGTTGTAGTCCTCGTTGCGGCCGATCTGGTCCTCGTTCTCGCTGTGGCTCAGCTCGGCGCCGGCGAGGTTGCCCTCGCCCTTGATCGGCATGCGCTGGATCAGCAGGCCCGCGGCCACCTTGTCGTCGGCCGCGAGCACCAGCGTGGTGTCGAGCTGCTCCGACTGCAGCATGTAGTGCTGCAGCACCTCGCTGAGCTTTTCCAGCTTCTCGTGCCGGTCGCCGTGCAGCGGCACCACGCCCTGGTAGGGCTGCTGGCCCGGCAGCCGGTCCTTCGGATCGAGCGTGATCGCGCAGCGCCCGCCGCCTCCGGCGTTCACCATGTCGGACAGGCGCGCGCCCACGGGCACCTCGCCCTGGATGGAGGCCGTGGCGCGCAGCCCCAGGTCGGACTGCACTTCGGCCACCGCCAGCTTGACCGGGCCGTCGCCGAAGACCTGCAGCACCAGCGCGCCGTTGAACTTGATGTTCGACTGCATGAGCACGCCGGCCGCGGCCATCTCGCCCAGGAGTTCGCGCACTTCGGGCGGGTACGCGCCGGTGGCGGAGTTGCCCGCGCGGCGCGCGAGGATCTCGGTCCACGCGTCCGTGAGCCGGACGATCATGCCGCGCACGGGCAGGCCATCGAAGAGGAACTTGTGGAGTTCTGACACCCTGGAATCTTTCTGCATCTGCAATCAAATGGGCCGCGGCCGCGCGGATTCAACCGATGCGGTGCAGGCCCGCCCGGAAACGCCGGGCATTGGCCACATAGGTCTGCGCGCTCCTGCGCAGGCCCTCGATCTGTTCCGGCGTGAGCTGCCGCACCGCCTTGGCCGGACTGCCGAGTATCATCGAGCCGTCCGGGAACTCCTTGCCTTCCGTCACCAGCGCGCCCGCGCCCACGAGGCAGTGGCGGCCGATCCGCGCGCCGTTCAGCACCACGGCACCGATGCCGATCAGCGACTCGTCGCCCACGGTGCAGCCATGCAGCACCACCTTGTGGCCGACCGTCACGCGCTCGCCGATCGTGAGCGGCTGCCCGAGGTCGGAATGCAGCACGCTGCCGTCCTGCACGTTGCTGCCGGCGCCGATGGAGAGCGTCTCGTTGTCGCCGCGCAGCACCGCGCCGAACCAGATGCTGGCGTCCTCGCCGAGCACCACGTTGCCCATCACCTCGGCGCTGTCCGCCACCCAGGCCGATTCGGCCACGCGGGGGGTGGTGCCGTCGAGTTCGTAAAGCGCCATCGTCTGTCTCCTGTGCGTTGTTCTCTGCGCCGCATTGTCCCCATCTGGGGGCGGAAATCTAGAATTGTAGGTATGGAGCTTCGCCACCGCGCACTGCAGGTCCTGTGCCTGACCGATCCCGAACACAAGGCGGCCGAGGCGCTCGCGCTGCACGCCGCGGCCGCGTCGTGCGCGGTGGAGCCGGACGCCGTGCTGCCGCCCGCACCGGAAGGCCTGCCCGGCCGCCCGGACCGGCCCGAACTGCTGCACCACACGGCGGTCGCGCGGCGCTCGCCCGCCACGCCGCTCGGGCGCGCGGTCCTGCTGCACGCCATCGCCCACATCGAGTTCAACGCCATCAACCTGGCGCTCGACGCCGTCTGGCGCTTCCCCGGCATGCCCGCGCAGTATTACCGCGACTGGCTGCGCGTGGCCGCCGAGGAAGCCTCGCATTTCCGCATGCTGCGCGACCACCTGCGGGACATGGGCCACGACTACGGCGACTTTCCCGCCCACCAGGGCCTGTGGACGATGTGCGAGAAGACCGCCCACGACATCGTGGGCCGCATGGCCCTCGTGCCGCGCACGCTGGAGGCGCGCGGCCTGGACGCGACGCCCACCATCCAGCGCAAGCTCACGCAGGTGGGCACGCCGGACGCGCTCGCGGCCGTGGCGATCCTCGACGTGATCCTGCGCGAGGAAGTCGGTCACGTGGCCATCGGCAACCACTGGTACCGCTGGCTGTGCGAGCGCGAGGGCCACGACCCCGAAAGCCACTACGGCGAACTCGTGCGGCGCTACGAGGCCCCGCGCCTCAAGCCGCCGTTCAACACGGCGGCGCGGCGCGCCGCAGGCTTCAGCGAAGCCGAACTGCTCTGGCTGCAAAACGAATGACGAGTCGTGGTCGGGGGCATGGGGAATTTTCTACAATCCCCCTGCTCTCCCCGCACGCCGCGGGGCGGCATCCGTCCACGCGTCCGGCATGCACCCCACCCCTCCTAACACCCTCCCCCCAGCGGGCCCGGCCGGCACGCCCCCTGGCGCCATGATCGCCCGGCAGGCGATCGTCAACGCGCAGCACTCGGTGATCGGCTATGAGCTGTTCAACCGCTCGCGCGCGGGCGTGGCGCACACCGCGGCCACGGACGTGTTCCTGGTCTTCACGGCGCTCTCGCACGCCGGCACCGAGGAGCTCGTGGGCAAGAAGCTCATCTTCGTCAACTGCACGCACGAGAGCCTGGCCGGCGGCCACCTCGAGCTGGTCGATCCCGACAAGGTGGTGCTGGAGATCCCCCCGCTCGGCCACGCGGCCGCGGCCGAGGTGGGTACGCGGCTGCCGATCCTGCAGGCGCTGCGCGAGCGCGGCTTCCACCTGGCGTTCAACCACACGGTGCTGGAATCCGCCTATGCCCCGTGGCTGCCGCTGGCCGACTACATCAAGCTCGATCTCTCGCTGCTGGCGCCGGACCAGCTCGCCGTGCTCGTCAAGTACGCGGGTCGCCATTCCCGGGCGGAACTCATCGCCGAAAAGGTGGAAAGCGCGCAGCAGTACGACATGGCCTCGCGCATGGGCGTGCAGCTCTTCCAGGGTTTCTGGTTCTCGCGGCCCTCGGTCGTCGAGGCGAAGCTGCTCACGCCTTCGCAGGCCAACATCCTGAACCTCATCAACCTGGTGCGGCAGCAGGCCAGCACCGACGAGATCGAGGAGGTGCTCAAGAAGGACGCCGGCCTGGCGTTCAACCTGATGCGCCTCATCAACTCGTCCGGCTTCGGCCTGACGCGCGAGATCACCTCGTTCCGCCAGGCCGTCATGCTGATGGGCCTGAAGCGGCTGTTCCGCTGGGCAGCCCTGCTGCTCACCGCATCGCGCATCGGCGGCATTCCGGCCTCGGTCGGCCACACGGCCGTGGTGCGCGGACGGCTCATGGAACTGGTCGCCCTGGAAACGCTGTCGCAGGAAGAGGCCGACCAGGCTTTCGTCGTGGGCATCTTCTCGATGCTGGACGTGATGCTGAGCATGCCGATGGAATCCGCCATCGGGCTGCTGCACGTGCCCGAACCGGTGGCCGCCGCGCTGCTGCACCACGAAGGCGTGCTGGGCGAGCTGCTGCGCCTGGCGGAGGCCTGCGAATCGAGCGACGACGCGCTGTTCGACCAGGCCGCGACCACGCTGCACCTGACCAGCCAGCAGATCAACTGGGCCCACCTGCAGGCGCTCGCCTGGGCCGACCAGATGGCGGACTGAAACGGCCGAGCAGGCGGGCGCGAACGGTCGCGCTGGGGCCCGTGCCGGGGGGAGCGCCGTGTCGGGAGAAAGCGCGCCGCGGGCCCTGCTTGGTGGTAAGGTGGAAGCTGCAAGGGCCCAGAGCCTGTCATTCCCCTCTCATCCAGCCCATGTCGAGCAGCAACGAAAACGCACCGGCCTTCGAACCCACCCAACCCCAGGAAGGCCCTCCGCCGGACGACGGCAGCCTGGCGATCGCCCGGCAGGCGATCGTGGACGAGCACCGCGCCGTCTATGGCTACGAACTCTTCGACCGCTCCACCGCTTCCGACGCGCACACCGCCGCCTCGGACGCGGCCCTGCTCTTCAACGCGCTGTCCTATGCCGGCACCGAGGCACTGGTCGGCAGGAAGACGGTGTTCATCAACTGCACCCATGAAAGCCTCGCGGGTGGCCACCTGGAACTCATCCATCCCGAGAAGGTGGTGCTGGAAGTACCCACCCTCGCCGACAACGCCAGCGTGGAAGAGGTCGAAGGCCGCCTGTCCACCCTCGAAGGCCTGAAGGCGCGGGGATTCCGCCTCGCGTTCAGCCAGAACGTGCTGCGCCGCAATTACGGCAGCTGGCTGCGCATGGCCTCGTTCGTGAAGCTCGACATGCAGGCGTTCCGGCCGGAACTGGCCGAGCCGCTGGTGAAGTTCGCGCGCGCCAACAGCCAGGCCGTGCTGGTGGCCGAGAAGGTGGAAACCGCCGAGCAGCACGAGCGCATGGCCGCGCTGGGCGTGAAGCTCTTCCAGGGCTTCTGGTTCGCCAAGCCCGCGCTGGTGAAGGCGCAGACCATCCGGCCTTCGCAGGCCACGATCATCCAGCTCATCAATCTCGTGCGCAAACAGGCCAGCACCGCCGAGATCGAGGAGCTGCTCAAGAAGGACCCGACGCTGTCCTTCAACCTGCTGCGCTTCATCAACTCGTCCGGTTTCGGGCTGTCGTGCGAGATCACCTCGTTCCGCCACGCGGTCATGATCCTCGGCCTCAAGAAGCTCTTCCGCTGGGCTGCGCTGCTCATGACCACCTCGCGTGCGGGCGGCTCGCCCCCGGCGGTCGGCCAGACGGCGGTGGTGCGCGGGCGGCTCATGGAGCTGCTCGCCGCCGAACTGCTGCCGCCCGAGGAGTGCGACAACGCCTTCGTGGTGGGCGTGTTCTCCCTGCTCGACACCATGCTCGGCGTACCGCTGGACAAGGCCCTCGAATCGGTGGCCCTGCCCCAGCCGGTGGTGGATGCGCTGCTGCACAACACGGGCGTGTTCGCGCCGTTCCTCGAACTCACCAAGGCCTGCGAAAGCGGCGACGAAGTGGCATTCGCCCAGTCGGCGGAAGCCCTGCACCTCTCGAACCGGCAGGTCAACTGGGCCCACCTGCAGGCGCTGACCTGGGCCGAGAGCCTGAACGACTGAGGCGCACGCGGCCCGGCCCCGGGGCCGCGTGCGGCCGGGCCCCTCGCCCGGCGACCCGCCTCCTCGGAGTGCGTCAGTCCAGGCGGATGTTCGCCGCCCGGATGATGTTCGCGTTGGCCTGCGATTCCTGCGCGATCTCCCGCGCGAAATCGGCGGCGCCGCCGCCCGTCGGCACGTTGCCCGTGGTGAGCAGCCGGTTGCGCAGATCCGGCGCTGCCAGCGCCTTGTTGACCTCCGCATTCAGCCGCTCCAGCAGCGCCGCGGGCAGCCGCCCCGGCGCGAACAGGCCGAACTGCGAACTCAGGTTGGCGGCCGGCAGGCCCAGTTCGGCCAGCGTGGGGGTTGCGGGCATGCCGTCCACGCGCTGCGGCGCGCCCACGGCCAGGGGCCGCAGTTTGCCCGCCTGGATCTGCTGCGCGACGGCCGGGCCCGCGTTCGTGGACAGCACCTCGAACTGGCCGCTGAGCGCATCGGTGAGCTGCTGGCCGCCGCCCTTGTAGGGCACGTGCGTGATCTTCGCCTGCGTGCCCAGCATGATCTGCTCGAGCATGATGTGGCCGAGCGACGCCAGCCCCGAGGTGGCCCAGCGGATGTCGCCGGGCCGGGCCTTCGCCTGCGCGACCAGTGCGGGGAAATCCCGCGCGGTGCAGGCCGGCGTGGCCAGCAGCAGCACCGGGGACACCATCACGCTGGCGACCGGCGAGATGTCGCGCACCGGGTCGTACGGCAGCCGGCCCAGGTGCGGGCTGAGCACCAGCGGGCTCACCGACGAGAAGCCGAGCGTGTAGCCGTCCGACGGCGCCTTGGCGACCATGTCCATGGCGATGGCGCCGCCCGCGCCGGCCTTGTTCTCCACGATCACTGGCGAGCCCAGCTGCGTGGCGAGGCGGTCGGCGAGCGCGCGGGCGACGACGTCGCTCACGCCGCCTGCCGGATAGGCGACCACGATGCGCAGGGGCCGCGAGCCCGGCCAGGCCGCGCCTGCGCCCTGCGCGAAGGCGCGGGCGGGAAGGCCGGCCGCCGCAGCCAGCGCGGCGGAAGCACCAAGGGAGAGCGCACGTCGGCGCGAAAGCGAATCGATCATCACGGATACCGCCTCGGAAACAGGGAGGCACACAAAAAGGAAAGCGCGATTGTGCGCGTGCCCGCGGTGCCCCGGGCAGCCCACCCCGCACATTCCACGTCCGGCTCAGCCGCGCGGATGGTGCTGGGCGTGCAGCGCCTTCAGCCGCTCGCGCGCCACATGGGTGTAGATGGTGGTGGTGGAGATGTCCGCATGCCCGAGCAGCAGCTGCACCACGCGCAGGTCGGCGCCGTGGTTCAGCAGGTGGGTGGCGAAGGCGTGCCGCAGCGTGTGCGGCGACAGCGCCACCGCGATGCCGGCAGCCCGGGCGTGTTTTTTCACGACCACCCAGAACATGGCCCGCGTCATGCCCGCGCCGCGCGCCGTCACGAACAGATCGTCGGTCTGTTTGCCGCCCAGGATGCCGGCGCGGGCTTCCGACAGATAGCGCGCGAGCCATTCCGCCGCCACCTCGCCGAACGGCACGAGGCGTTCCTTGCCGCCCTTGCCCATCACGCGCAGCACGCCTTCGGCCGCACCGACGTGGTAGGTCTTGAGCGTGACCAGTTCGGTCACGCGCAGGCCGCTGGCATACATGAGTTCCAGCATCGCGCGGTCGCGCAGGCCCAGGGGCGTGCCGGTGTCGGGGCCGTGCAGCAGGGCCTCCACCTGGGCGGCGGAGAGCGTCTTGGGCACGCGCAGCGGCTGGCGCGCCGCCTGCAGCCGCACGGTGGGATCGGCGGCGATGCGCTGCTCGCGCAGGGCCCACTGGAAGTAGCGGCGCAGCACGGTCAGCCGCCGGTTCGCCGAGGTGGCGCGCGTCGTCGCATGGCGCGCCGCGAAATAGGCCTGCAGTTGGCCTTCGGTCGTGGCGTCCAGCGCGCCGGCGGTCTCCGGCGCCGCCTCCAGCAGCCACCCTGCATAGAGCGTGAGGTCGCGCCGGTAGGCGGCCAGGGTATTGCGCGAGAGGCCGTCCTCGAGCCAGAGGGCGTCGATGAACGCGTCGATGGCAGCCTGGCTGCCGGGCGGAAGGGTCATCGCACCACGTTAGCACGCCGCGGCGGCGGCAAGACCGGCCGGGACGCACCACGGCGCCCCGCCAGCCCAAGGCAGCGACGAAAGGCTCAGTCCAGCGTGAGCTTCTGCTTCTGCACCACGCTCTTGTACACCTCGAACTCGGCCTTGATCTGCTCGGAGAACTGCTCGGGCGTATTGCCCACGATCAGCGAGCCGGTGTCTTCGATGCGCTTGCGCACGGCCGGATCCTCCAGCGCCTTGCGCACGCCCGCGTTGACCTTGTCCACCACCTCCTTCGGCAGGCCCTTGGGGCCGAGGATGCCGTAGTAGGCCATGCGGTTCACGGGCTCCAGGCCGATCTCCTTGAACGTGGGCACGTTCGGCAGCGCGGCGACCCGCTGCGGCGCGGCCACCACGATCGGCACCAGGCGGTTGTCCTTGATGAAGGGCAGCGCCGACGGCAGGTTGTCGAAGATCATCGGCACCTGGCCCGCAACGGTGTCGTTGAGCGCGGGCCCCGCGCCCCGGTAGGGAATGTGCGTGACGAACGCCTGCGTCAGGCTCTTGTACAGCTCCATCTGCAGGTGCCCGATGCCGCCCGTGCCCGAGGTCGAATACGAGTACTTGCCCGGCGACTTCTTGATTTCGTCGAAGAAGCTCTTGTAGTCCTTCGCCGGGAAGCTCGGGTTCACCGCGATGATGTTGGGCGTCGCGGCGATGTTGATGATCGGCGTGAAGTCCGTCAGCGGGTTGTACGGGGTACGCGGATTGATGGCCGGGTTGGCCGCCGTGGTGGAGACCGTGGCGATCCCCAGCGAATAGCCGTCCGGCGTGGCCTTGGCGGTTTCGGACGCGCCGACGATGCCGCCGCCCCCGGACTTGTTCTCCACCACCACCGGCTGGCCGAGCGCGCGCGACAGCGGATCGGCGATCACGCGCGCGATGATGTCCGTCGTGCCCCCCGGCGCGAACGGCACCACCAGGCGGATGGGCTTGGCTGGATATGCCTGGGCCCAGGCGCTCCCTGCGGCGGCCAGAAGGGCGAGTCCGAACCAGTTGCGACGGTGCATGAGGCGTCTCCTTGTAACTGCGTGCAAACGATGTACGGCATCCTAAGCGCGGATGCACGGACATCGTCGCACGCAGCCCCCTCCCTGGATCGGGAGTTACCCGCATCCATGTGACCTTTGCCGCACCGGCGATGACGAAAATCGGCCCTTCAATGGAAGAGCAGCGCCCGGACCGGGTCCGGCGGGATCGTGTGGTTACATAGGGGCCATGGCGTCCCACAACAGCTTTGATCCCAGCAGGACCGAGAACACGAGAAACATCGATTTCATGAGGGCGGGCGACAAGGTCTTCACGGTCCAGGTGCCCATCGCCCCACCCATGGCGCAGCCCACCATCAACGGTATGCCGAGCCGGAAATCGATGGCTCCCTTGCTCGCGAACGTGGCCACGGAAGCGCCCACCACTAGCAGATTGATGCGCGTCATCACCGAAGCGCTCTGCACGAAGCTGAGCCCGAAGAACCGCATGAGCGCGAAGATGAGGAAGGTGCCGAACCCGGCGCCGAAGAAGCCGGAATAGACGCACAGGCCGAACACCACGGCGACGCCCAGCGGCGGGATGCGCCGCCCCTCGCCCTCCGGCCGCACGGGCACGGCGGACAGGTCGGTGCGGTAGGTGATCCACAGCACGGCGGCCATGAGGACCACGACCAGGATCTTCAAGAAGCGCTCGTCCAGCCCGGTGGTCAGCAGCGAGCCGGCCACGGAGCCGAGCACGCACAGCGGCCACAGCAGCCAGGGAACCTCCACCGCCGTCTGGCGGTTGCCGCGGTGCATCAGCGCCCCGGTGGCGAACGAGCCGATCAGCGCGAACTTGACGGTGGCGATCGCGGTGGCCGCCGGCTGGCCCAGCAGCAGCAGCAGCGGCACCCCGAGCGTGACGCCGCCACCCACGGTGACGGCGACGATGCCGACGATGCCTCCCACGCCCGCGAGGGCGGCACTCCAGAGCATCACCATGCGAGCGAAGCCTCCGGGGTGGCTGCGGGAGCGATGTCCAGGCACAGCCGGTCGCCCACCCAGGCGGCTGCGGTGGACCGGCGGAACCGGCCGAGGTAGCGCTGCAGCACCGCCATGCGGACAGGCACGCCGGCGGCGGCCTGGCGGAAGTAATGGTTGTACGGCGTGCCGTCCATGTCCTCCGGAAGTTCCTCGCCGCGCGGCAGGCAGTGCAGCACCGCGATGTCCTTCCCGCAGGCCCGCATCAGGCGCGAGTCCACGCGGCAGCGGCGCAACTGCGCCTGGTAGGCGGCGGCATCCTGGAATCGCTCGCGCTGCACGCGCACGACGTACAGCACGTCGACGAGGCCCAGCATGTCGGCGACGCAGGCGTGCTCCTGCACGCCGGTGCCCGCGATCTGGGCGAGGGGCGGCCGCGGACCGTCCCCGGGGCTGGCATCCGACACGGCGTCCACCACGTGGATGCGCACGTCGCGGAAGGCGCGCAGCCCGGCGAGCAGCGACTTGGCGGCGCGCGAGTAACGCAATCCGCCGACGATTCCCACGCGCAGCCCGTCGAGCGTCCCGAAATGCCGCCGCAGGGTGAAGAGGTCGATGAGCGTCTGGGTGGGATGGCGGCACTGGCCTTCGCCCGCGCTGACCAGGGGTACGTCGAGCACGCCGGACAGCTGCTCGAACGTGCCGTCCGACGCATGGCGTGCCACGACGAGGTCCGCGTAGTAGCCGGCCATGCGGAGCGTGTCGGCCACGCTCTCGCCCAGGCCCATGCGGGTGCTCTGCATGTCGCCCATGCAGAGCACCTTGGCGCCCAGGCGGTGCGCGGCCGCCTCGAAGCTCAGACGGGTGCGGGTGCTGGGCTCGAAGAACGCGGTGCAGACCAGCGTGCCGGCGAGGCTGTAGGCGAACTCGCCCGGATGGCAGCGGATGTCGTCCGCCACCGCCAGCAGGCCCTCGATGTCGGAGCGCGACCAGTCGGCGATGGAAACCAGGTTCTGGATACCCGCGCGCGGTGCGGAATGGCGCGGGAGCCCGTCAAGGGGCAGGGGGCGGGAGCATGTCGACACTGGAAACAAAGTAGTTGTGCGGATGAGCTGACTTTCTGCTTCAATCTTCATCCGGGGGCTTCCATAAGAGAAGTTTTTCTTACTTATACGAAACATAAAAAATATTTTGGAAACAACAATCGATCTGGAGCAGCTCCGCACCTTCGCCTTGGTGCTCGAGCTGGGGAGTTTTTCGGCGGCGGCGGAACGCCTGGGTCTCACCCAGCCCGCCGTCAGTGTGCAAGTCAAGAAGCTGGAGCGCGCGCTGTCCGTGCGGCTGGTCGAGCGGGTGGGCCGCCGCGTCAGCGCCACGCCGGCCGGCTGCGATCTGATGGCGCACGTGCCGCACGTGTCGGCGGCCGTGGCGAATGCCGTGAGCGCTGCGACCTTCCACGCGGCCGGGGTGTCGGGCATGGTGCGCCTGGGCTCCGGCCTCACGCCCTGCCTGTATTTCCTGCCCGCGGTGCTGCGCGATCTGCGCAGGCGCTATCCGTCGCTGCAGATCGTCGTGAGCACGGGCAATACCGAGGACTACGTGCGGCAGATCGAAGGCAATGTCATCGACGTGGCGCTGGTCACACTGCCCGTGACCTCCCGCGCCATCGCAGCGACGCCGGTGCTGGACGACGACTTCGTCGCCATCTGCCGGCGCGGCACCTGCGACTGGCCCGACGCCGTGACCGCGCAGATGCTGAACGAGCAGCCGCTGGTGAAGCTCGGCACCAGCACCACCACGCGCATGCTGGTGGACGAGTGGCTGCGCCGCGGCCGCGGCCCGCTGCCCCCGCCGGCGATGGAGTTCGACAGTGTCGAAGCCATCAAGGCGATGGTGGCCGCGGGCCTCGGCTGCGCCGTGCTGCCGCGCATGGCGGTGACCGGCGCGGGCAGGCACAAGGACCTCGAAATCCGGCCGCTGCAGCCCCGCCTGCGGCGCACGCTGGCGTTCGTGCTGCGGCAGGACAAGCCCGTGAACCGGGGGCTGCAGAAGGTGCTGGAAGCGATCGCCGACGGCGCGGGCGCGTTCAAGTCGAAGGACTGAGGGCGCGCCGGGCCGCGGGCCGCGGCGGCGGCGGAGCTTTCCGCGCGGCGGGGCCCTTCATGGCGCCCCGGGGGTATCCTGCGCGCGGTGAACTACGCGCAGCTTCTCTTCCCCGATTTCTCGCTCATCCTCTTCGGGTACCTCGTGTGCCGGTACACGGCGCTCAACCGCACGGTCTGGCAGCCGGTCGAAAGCCTCGTGTACTACCTGCTGTTCCCGGTGCTGCTGTTCCAGTCGATCGTGCGCAGCCCGATCCGCGTGGGCGAGGCATCGGGCCTGATCGGCGCGGGCGTGCTCACGGGGCTGTGCGGCATCGGCCTCGCCTACCTGCTGCCGCGCCTGCCCGGGCTGGCCGGCCGCATCGACACGCGGGACCACGCCGCCAGCGCGCAGGTGGCCTTCCGCTTCAACTCCTTCATCGGCCTGGCGCTGGCCGAGCGCCTGGCGGGGGCGCAGGGGCTGCAGATGATCGCGGTGCTGATCGGCGTGTGCGTGCCGCTCTTCAACATCGCCGCGGTGTGGCCGATGGCGCGCGCGGGGCAGCACGGGTTCCTGAAGGAGCTGGTGCGCAATCCGCTGATCGTGGCGACGGCCACGGGCCTCGCGGCCAACCTGCTGGGGTTCCGCATCCCCGGCTGGATGGAGCCGTCGGTGACCCGGGTCGGCGCGGCGTCGATCGCGCTGGGACTCATGTCGGCAGGCGCGGGCATGCAGCTCGGGCTGCTCACGCGCAGTGCGCTGCTGTCGGTGTCTGTGCTGTCCATCCGGCACCTCGTGCAGCCGCTGGTGGCCTGCGTGCTGGCGCGCTGGTTCCGCCTGGATGCCGTGCAGACCACGGTGCTGATGGCGTTCTCCGCGCTGCCCACCGCCTCCACCTGCTACGTGCTGGCCGCGCGCATGGGCTACAACGGGCCCTATGTGGCCGGCCTGGTGACGCTGTCGACGGTGCTGGGCGTGCTGAGCCTGCCGCTGGCGCTGGGCTGGCTCGCGCCCTGACCGGCCCCCAGGCCAGGCGCCCCCGCTCCCGCCCTCAGGGCAGCGCGGCGGCCGCCGGATCGGTGCCCCCGCCCTCCTCCTGGGCGAGTGCCCACGCCACGTGCTCGCGCACCAGCGGGCTCGGATCGCCGGCACGCGCTGTCAGTGCATCGCGCAGCGCGGGGTCGCGCGTGGCACGCAGCGCGTTGCCGAGCGCGACGGCCACGTTGCGCAACCAGCGCTCGTGGCCTATGCGGCGGATCGGGCCACCTTCGGTGCGGCGCAGGAAGGTGGCCTCGTCCCACGCGAACCATTCCGCCAGCGGCCTGCCGGCCAGCGCCGGGCGCTCGTCGAAGTCGGGCACGGCGGCGGGCTGCGCGAATTTGTTCCAGGGGCAGGCGAGCTGGCAATCGTCGCAACCGTACACGCGGTTGCCCATCAGCGGACGCATCGCCTCGGGGATGGCTCCCGCGTGTTCGATGGTGAGGTAGGAAATGCAGCGCCGCGCGTCCACCCGGTGGGGCGCGACGATGGCCTGCGTCGGGCAGACGTCGATGCAGGCGCGGCACGCGCCGCAGTGCGCGGTGACGGGCTCGCTGGGCGGCAGGGCCAGGTCCACGAAGATCTCGCCCAGGAAGAACATCGAGCCGGCCTCGCGGTGCAGCACCAGCGTGTGCTTGCCGCGCCAGCCCTGGCCGCTGCGGCGTGCGAGCTCGGCCTCCAGCACCGGCGCCGAATCGGTGAACACGCGGTGGCCGAACGGTCCCACGGCCTCCGCGATGCGGTCCGCCAGCTTCTGCAGCCGTGCGCGCAATACCTTGTGGTAGTCGCGCCCCCGGGCATAGACGGACACGATGCCCTCCGCCGGCCGGTCCAGCCGCGCGAGTTCGGCCGCCTGCCAGCCGCCGCGGCCACGGTCACGGTCACGGTCACGGTCACGGTCACGGTCACGACCTGCGTCCGCCCCGCCTTCCGGCGCGTTCCCGCCGGCCGCGCCGGCGCCCCGCTCCAGCGTGCTCCGGGGCAGATAGTCCATGCGCGCGGTGATCACGCTCACGGTGCCCGGCACCAGCTCGGCAGGGCGCGCGCGCTTCAGCCCGTGGGCCTGCATGTAGTGCATGTCGCCATGGAACCCTTCCGCCAGCCACTGCACCAACCCCGGCTCCGCGGAGGACAAATCCACGCCGGCGACGCCGATTTGGGAAAATCCCAGTTCGCGGGCCCAGCCTTGCATTTGAGGAACGAGTTGACTGCTGCACGACATCACCCCGGGATTGTAGAAAGTCCCTCCCCGACCGGCATCATGCGGCTGGAATGGCCGGACGAGGGCGGCACGGCCGACTTCGCCCGCCGGCTGGCCGCCCAGCCCGCGCTGGCCGACGCCTTCGTCACGCTGCACGGCGACCTGGGCGCGGGCAAGACCACGTTCGTGCGGCACCTGCTGCGCGCGCTGGGGGTGCAGGGCCGGATCAAGAGCCCCACCTATGCCGTGGTCGAGCCGCACGACACGGCGGGCGGGCCGGCCTGGCATTTCGATTTCTACCGCTTCGGCGATCCGCGCGAATGGGAGGATGCGGGCTTCCGGGACATCTTCGCCGGGCCGGGCCTGAAGCTCGCCGAATGGCCGGAGAAGGCGGCCGCGCTCCTGCCGCCCGCCGATCTCGCCCTACACATTGAAGCGGCCGAACCCGCCGATGGCGCGTACGATGGCGGCGGCCCGCCCCGCCAGGTTCTTTTGCGCGCCGGCACGCCCCGTGGCCACGCCCTGGTGCAAGCACTCACAACAGCATGAGCGACGACGCCTCCTCCCCATTTCCCCCTTCCCCTGCGTCCTCCGCTCCCGCGCCCGGCCCGTCCCGGCGCGGGTTGCTGCAGGCCGGCAGCCTGGTGCTGCTGCTCGGCGCCAGCCAGATCGCGCGCGGCGCGGGCATCGTGGCGGTGCGCGTGTGGCCGGCGCAGGACTACTCCCGCGTCACCATCGAATCGGACCGCCAGCTGGTGGCCAAGCAGTTCTTCGTGGCCACCCCGCCGCGGCTGGCCGTCGATATCGAGGGCATCGATCTGAACCCCGAGCTGCGCGAGCTGGTGGCGAAGGTGAAGGCCGACGATCCCAACATCGCGGGCATCCGCGTGGGCCAGAACGCGCCCGGCGTGGTGCGGCTGGTGGTGGACCTCAAGCGCGCCGCGCTGCCGCAGGTGTTCACGCTGCCGCCGATCGCCGCCTACCGCCACCGGCTGGTGTTCGACCTCTACCCCGCCGAGCCCGAAGATCCGCTGGAGACCCTGATCGCCGAGCGCCTGCGGGATGCGGGGCCGGGCGGCGGCGCCCCGGGGGCACGCCCCCCCACCCCGGCACCGCTGCCCAACATCGCGGCGGCGCGGCCCGGCACGGCCGGCGACCCGCTCGGCGACCTGATCGCGCAGCACAACCAGCGTCCGGCGGGCGCGCCGCCGGCGCCGCCGGGCGGGTTGCCCCAGCCCACGCCCGGCCCGACGGCGCCGGTGGCCACGCCTTCGGGCGCGCCGGCCGCCGCCCCGCCCGCGGTGGCGGCGGGGCCCACGCCGCCGCATGCGGGCGGCGGTACGCCACCGGCCGCCCCGGCCATCGCGCGGGCCACCGACCGGCTGATCATCGTCGCGCTCGATCCGGGGCACGGCGGCGAAGACCCGGGCGCCATCGGCCCGGGCGGCACGCGCGAGAAGGACGTGGTGCTCCGGGTCGCCCACCTGCTGCGCGACCGCATCAACGCCACCACGGTGGGGGGCAACCCGATGCGCGCCTTCCTCACGCGCGACGCCGATTTCTTCGTGCCGCTGGGCGTGCGCGTGGAGAAGGCGCGGCGCGTGCAGGCGGACCTGTTCGTCAGCATCCACGCCGATGCGTTCACCACACCGGCGGCCCGTGGCGCGAGCGTGTTCGCGTTGAGCCAGAGCGGAGCCTCCAGCTCCGCCGCGCGCTGGCTCGCCAACAAGGAGAACCAGTCGGACCTGGTGGGCGGACTGAACGTGCGCTCGCAGGACCGGCACGTGCAGAGCGCGCTGCTGGACATGAGCACCACGGCGCAGATCAACGACAGCCTGAAGCTCGGCAGCGTGCTGCTGGGCGAGATCGGCGGCATGGCGCGGCTGCACAAGCCGCGTGTCGAGCAGGCGGGGTTCGCCGTGCTGAAGGCGCCGGACATCCCCAGCGTGCTGGTCGAGACGGCGTTCATCAGCAACCCGGAGGAAGAGGCGAAGCTGCGCACCGCGGCCTATCAGCAGCAACTGGCCGATGCACTGATGCGCGGCATCACGCGGTACTTCGCGAAGAACCCGCCGCTGGCGCGCAGCCGGTCGGTCTGAGGGCCGCGGAAAAGAGGGGAATGGATTGCCATGCGCGGGCGGCTGCGCCACAGTGGCGCCATCCCCACGACACGATGCCCCGCCCGCGGGGGCCGAGGAGTTTTCCCATGGCATTGCAGCACGCCCGTTCCACCGACGTCGTCAGCGTCCGTCCGCTGGGCGCAGCCCTGGCCGGCGCCACCACGTCCGCCATCCTCAAGGCCGCGCAACTGGAGGTGATCCGTGCCATCGTGCCGGCAGGCAAGGAACTGCGGCAGCACGCAACGCCGGGCGAACTCACGATCCAGTGCCTGGAGGGCGAGGTGGAGCTGCACACCGCGGCGGGCGCGAGCCTGCTGCGCGCGGGCGAGCTGGTACACCTGCAGGCGCACGCTCCCCACTCGCTGCGCGGGCTCACCGATGCCTCGCTGCTGCTGACGCTGTGCCTCGCGCCGGGCTGACCCCGCCTGCCCCGACCAGGCGGCGACGCTGCAGTAACGTCCTACAACCGCCGGCTGGCGCTGCTTACTTACGGCGGGCTCCGACAGGACGATAGTGGAGGCATGGGCGAAGGGACCATTCCCGGGCCCTCCACTTTTCCCAACAAGGAGCACACCATGAACTACCGCCATCTCGTCTCCGCCGCCGCCTGCGCCGCCGCCCTGGGCCTGGTCGGCTGCTCTTCGAACCCGTCCAACGCACAGCTCGGCACCGGCGTAGGCGCCGTGGCAGGCGGTGTGCTGGGCAGCGCCGTGGGTGGCACCGCCGCCACCGTGGGTGGCGCCGCAGCCGGTGCGCTCATCGGCCACGAACTGGGCGAAGACCGCGATCAGCGCCGCCGTTGATCCAGCGCCCGCGGGCAGTTCAGCTGCCCGCTTGATCCAGGGTTACGTTACACCGCATTGCCCGCCGGGTCCGCCCGGTGGGCAATGTCGTTTCTGGAGCCATGTGATTCCTTGTGCGGGCGGTGACTGCGGACTTCAATGCCAAACTTTTCGTTATGCCAAAGCTTAGATCCGAAAATGTCACAAAAGGTTAGCCACGGCTAGCATCCGGTGTCCGCCTCTTCTGAACAAGGATCACCGCCATGCCCCGATGCCCTGCAGCAGTCCTGATCGGGAAGTCGTGCCGCACGGCCGGCGGCAGGTACCGCCGCCAGGCCGCGTGGCCGTCGAGACCGCCCACGCATCCGCTGGTGGCGGCCGAAGGATCCGTCAACGATTTCAGCACCTTCGCCGCAGGCCAGGTGATGCGCCTCGCGGAGCCCGGCGACGGTCTGCTGCACTACCAGGACCGGGGACGGGGCCCTGCCGTACTGCTCGGACACGGCTATCTCTGGGATTCGGCGATGTGGGAGCCGCAGATCCAGGCACTTTCCCGGCAGTACCGCGTCATTGCGCCCGACCTCTGGGGCCATGGGGGATCGGGCCCACTGCCGCCGGGAACCGACTGCCTGGCCCATCTGGCGGAGCAGATGCTGCAGCTCATGGATGCGCTGGACATTCCCGAATTCGCGGTGGTGGGGCTGTCGGCAGGGAGCCCCTGGTGCGCGGAACTCGCGGTGCGGGCGCCGCAGCGCGTGCGCGCCCTCGCGATGCTGGACCCCTGCCCGCCGGCCGAGCCGGGTGCGCCCTCGCGGTATCTCGGCATGCTGGACGCGGTCCAGGCCGAAGGCCGCATCGCCCCGGAGTGCGTGGAGGCGATCGTGTCCATCTTCTTCCGGCCCGCGACCGCCCCGGCCGATGCGCTGGTCCAGGCGTTCGCTCGCAGCCTGCTGTCCATGCCGGCCGACCGGTTGCGCGGGTCGGTGGTCCCGCTCGGGCGCATCCTCCTCGGCTGCCGGGACGCCCCGGACCGGCTGGCCCGGCTCGATCCCGCCACCACGCTGCTGGTGTGCGGCGACGCGGACCGCCTGTGCACGCCGTCCGTGCTGCAGCGCATGGCCGCGCGGATCGGCTGCGAGGCGCTGCGGGTGCCGGAGGCCGGCCATTTCCCGAGCCTGGACCAGCCGGAGTTCGTCAACCGCTGCCTGCTGCAGTGGCTGGCGCGCACGCTGCGCTGAGGCCCGGCGGGGCGCCGGCGTGCTCGTCAGGCGGCCGTCGTCTTCTGGCGCCCGGCGCGCCAGGCGCCGAAGATGGCGATGAGGCCCGGCACCAGGATGAGCGCCCAGATGATCTTGTCGAGGTTCGCCTGCACCCAGGGGAAGTTGCCGAAGAAGTAGCCGGCCGTGCAGATGCCCAGCACCCAGAGCAGCGCGCCACCCACGTTGAACGCCGTGAACTTGCCGCGGTGCATTTCCGCCACGCCCGCCACGAACGGGGCGAAGGTGCGGATGAAGGGCATGAAGCGGGCCAGCACGATCGTGATGCCGCCGTAGCGTTCGTAGAAGGCATGCGCCTGCTCGAACGCGCGGCGGTTGAACCAGCGCGAGTCGGGCCACTGGAAGACCTTCGGGCCGAAGTAGCGGCCGATGGAGTAGTTGCACTGGTCGCCGAGGATCGCGGCCACGATCAGCACCACGCAGGCGATCGGAAAGCTCATGAGCCCCGCGCCGCACAGCGCGCCGACGATGAAGAGCAGCGAGTCGCCCGGCAGGAACGGCATGACGACCACGCCCGTCTCCACGAACACGATGGCGAACAGCAGCGCATACACCCACGGGCCGTACGCGGCCACGAAGGCCGCGATGTGCTTGTCCACGTGCAGGATGAAATCGATGAGGAACTGGATGGCTTCCAAGGCGGGACCTTCAGGATCGGAGGAATGAACGGGGCGGGCTCGCCGCCGCGGCGCGTACTCTAACCGCACTGCCTACAATGCCGCCGGATGACCCCAGAGCCCGCCCTCCCGCGCCGTCCGATCCGCGATCTTCCCGATGAACTGATCAGCCAGATCGCCGCCGGCGAGGTGGTGGAGCGGCCCGCGTCGGCGGTGCGCGAACTGGTGGACAACGCGCTCGACGCGGGCGCCCGCCAGGTGACCGTGCGCCTGCTCGCGGGCGGCGTGCGACTGATCGCGGTGGAGGACGACGGCTGCGGCATTCCGCCCGAGGAGCTGCCGGTCGCCCTGCGCCGCCACGCGACCAGCAAGATCACCAACCTGCACGACCTGGAATCGGTGGCCACCATGGGGTTCCGGGGGGAGGCACTGGCCGCCGTGGCCTCCGTCTCGGAAATGGCCCTGCTCTCGCGCACGGACGACCAGGCCACCGCGTTCCTGCTGGACGCGCGCAGCGGCGAGCTGCGGCCCGCCGCGCGCAGCCGCGGCACGACCGTGGAGGTGAAGGAGCTGTTCTTCTCCACGCCCGCGCGGCGCAAGTTCCTGAAGACGGACGCGACCGAACTGGCCCACTGCATCGAGGCCGTGCGGCGCCATGCGCTGGCCCGCCCGGACGTGGGCTTCGCGATCTGGCACGAGGGCAAGCTGGTCGAGCAGTGGCGCGCCACCCTGGCCCCGCCCGAGGGCGGCGCCCCGGTGGACGAAGCCGCCCTGGAGGTGGCCTTCGGGCGGCGGCTGTCAGACGTGCTGGGGGAGGATTTCCTGCGCGACTCCGTCCCCGTGCGCCACCGCTCGGGGTACGTCACCGTCACCGGGCGCGCGGGCCTGCCGGATGCGGCGCGCTCGCGGCCCGACCAGCAGTTCTGCTACGTCAACGGCCGCTTCGTGCGCGACAAGGTGCTCACCCATGCGGCCCGCAGCGCCTATGAAGACGTGCTGCACGGGCAGAAGCAGCCGGTGTATGCGCTCTACGTGGCGATCGATCCGATGCGGGTGGACGTGAACGTGCACCCGACCAAGATCGAAGTGCGCTTCCGCGACAGCCGCGAAGTGCACCAGGCCGTGCGGCATGCCGTGGAGAACGCCCTGGCGGTGCCGCGCGCGCAGGCGCTGGCGGCCGCGGCGGAAAGCAGTGCTGCAGCGGAGCCAGGCACACCCACCCCAGTGACTTCCGCGGCGACCGCGTTCCGCACACCGCCACCCGCCCTGCCCCGGCAGGCGGCCATGCCGTTCGATGTCCGGCCCGGTCACCGGGTGACCGACCTGGAGGCGCTCTGGGGCCGCAAGGACGCCGCGCCTTCCACGTTGCCCGACGGTGCCGTGGCGGCCTTCGCACCGCCGTCCGGTCCGTATGCGCCGCCGTCTTCGACCACTGCGCCAGGGGCCGCGCTCACCGTGCACGAGACGCCCGCCACCTATGCCCTGGGCGGTGACTCGCTGCCGGCCGCGGCTGCAGCCACCGCCGAAGTCGCTCTGGATGGCACGGGCGCCGTTGCAGCAACCTCTGGCGGTGCCGGGCACGCTGGGGCCCCTTCCGCCGCCGACACGGATGTCTGGCCCCTAGGGCGCGCCGTGGCCCAAATCCATGGTGTGTACATCCTGGCCGAGAACGCCCAGGGCATGGTGATCGTGGACATGCACGCGGCGCACGAGCGCATCGTCTACGAGCGCCTCAAGGCCCAGGTGGATGCCAGCCAGCGCATCGCGAGCCAGCCGCTGCTGATTCCCGCGACCTTCGCCGCCACGCCCGAGGAGGTGGCCACGGCCGAAGCCCATGCCGACACGCTCGGCATGCTCGGCCTCGAAGTCTCGCCTTTCTCGCCGCGCACGCTGGCGGTGCGCGCCGTGCCCACCTCGCTCGCCCAGGGCGATGCGGTGGAACTGGCCCGCAGCGTGCTCGCGGAGCTGGCGGCGCACGACGCCACCACCGTGGTGCAGCGCGCCCGCAACGAGATCCTGGGCACGATGGCCTGCCATGGGGCGGTGCGCGCGCACCGGCGGCTCACGATCGACGAGATGAACGCGCTGCTGCGCCAGATGGAAGTGACAGAACGCTCCGACCAGTGCAACCACGGCCGGCCCACGTGGCGGCAGCTGTCGATGCGCGAGCTGGACGCGCTGTTCCTGCGGGGGCGCTGAGCCGGCCCCGAAAGGCGCTCCGGGCTTTCCCGCCACGCGCCGGCCGGCCTCCGCGCAAAGGCGCCGTCCGGGCTGCAGAAGCGGGACGCCCCCACGGCCCGGTGGACGGCCGCACGTCAGCGGCCGTCGCGGGCGGCCTTCGCCTGGTCGGGGAAGTCCGAGAACACGCCGTCCACGCCCAGTCGGAAGAACTGCCGGTACTCGGCCTTGGGATCGCCGCGGTAGTCGGAGGCGAGCCGCTTGGCTTCGCTGCGGAAGGTATAGGGATGCACGAACAGGCCGGCCGCGTGGGCGTCGGCCACCACGCGGGTGGGCGACATCACGATGCGGTCGCGCTCGTCGATGACGCCATCGCCGTTCAGGTCGTCCGGCTTGCCGTCGTTGTTGGCGTCCTGCAGGCGCGTCGGGATCAGGTAGGGCTTCCAGGGGCCGATGCCGTCCGCATAGGTCTTGACCTCGCGCAGGCCCTCGGGGGTGAGCAGGCTGGCGAAGGTGCGGCGGTCGCCGGCCACCGCGAAATCGTAGGGCTTGTCGTAAGGCGCCGTCAGGTCGATGCTGCCGTCGGGCTTCACGTCGTTGCCGTCCACGAGCTGCACCAGCCGCACCTGTGTCTTCGTGCGCAGGTACTTGAGGTTGGAGACCTCGAACGACTGCACCATCACCGGCGAGTTCGCCTTGGTATAGCCGTATTGGGCCAGCGTGGCGAGCAGCCGGTCTTCGAGCTTCAGGTTCAGGTTGGCGTGGTAGGTGGGGTGCTTGGTCTCGATGTAGACCCCCACGGTGCGGCCGGCCTTCGTTCCTTCCGTGCGCGCCAGCTCCAGCACCTCGGTGAGCGTCGGAATCTGGAAGCGGCCATTGAAGGACGGGTCGCGATCCGCCAGCGGCTGGATGGCCCGCAGGGTCTTGATCTCGGCCAGCGTGAAATCGGAGGCGAACCAGCCCTCTTCCTGCACGCCGTCCACCATCTTGCGGGTCTTGCGGTCGGCGAACTCGGGGCGCTGGGCCACGTCGGTCGTGCCGGTGATGTTCGGCTCGTGGCGGGCGATGAGCACGCCGTCCTTCGTCGCGACCAGGTCAGGCTCGATGAAGTCGGCCCCCAGTTCGATGCCGCGGCGGTACCCCTCCAGCGTATGGTCGGGCAGGTAGCCGGCGGCACCCCGGTGGCCGATCACCAGCGCCTTCGAGCCGTCGAGCGTGGCAGGGATGCTGCCGCCGTCGCCTCCGCAGGCGGACAAGGCGGTGCAGGCGGCCGCCACGGCCCATGCCGAGCGGCGGGACCACGGCCGGGTGGCGGCCAGGCCGCGCGCGGATTGCTTCGTCGTCTTCGTCATTCGTCTCTTCTCCCTGGATCAATCGATGGATGGATGGTCGTACCCGCATGCACTCTGTCGGTGCTCCATGACGTCTCCGTGACGCTGCCGTGGCCTGCGGTCACGCCCACGGGCGGCCGCCGCGGACGGCCGGCCTTTCGCCCACTGCGCGGCTCCAGTGACCGCGAACCCCGGATCAGCGGGGTCGGCGCAGGGTATTTCCGGGGTTGGCCCCGTCAACGGGAGCCGCCATGGTGCGTTTTTTGCTGCATGCCGCGGTGCCCGCACGGGCCCCTCCGAACTTTACTCCCCGACCGGACTCTGTTCCTTTCGATGAAACGCTGGCCCCTTTTCTCCTCCCTCGCGCTCGCCCTTGCAGTGACTGCGGGCTGCGCCACCCTCGATGCCAAACAGCGCGAATGGATCTTCCAGCCCAGCGACCGGGCCTGGGGCGGCGCGCAATCCACCGACGACATGCAGGACGTGTGGATCGCCTTCGATTCCCGCGACTCGGGCAAGGCGGAAAAGCTGCACGGGCTCTGGATGCCTTCCGAGCGGGCCGGCGCACCCGTGCTGCTGTACCTGCACGGCGCGCGCTGGAACGTCTCCGGCTCGGCCGGCCGCATCCGGCGCATGCACGACATGGGCTTTTCGGTGCTGGCGGTGGATTACCGCGGCTTCGGGCGCAGCAGCCCGGCCCTGCCCTCGGAGGCCACGGCCCTGGAAGACGCCCGCGCGGCCTGGGACTGGCTCGCGGCGCGCGAGCCCCGGGCACCCCGCTACATCTTCGGCCATTCGCTGGGCGGGGCGATCGCCATCGATCTCGCCGCCATGGTGCCGGACGAGAAGGGCACCATCGTGGAGGGCACGTTCACCAACATCCCCGAGGTGGTGGCCACGTTCAAATGGGGCTGGCTGCCGATCTCGGGCCTCATCACGCAGCGCTTCGAGTCGATCCGCAAGGTGGCCCACATCGGCTCGCCGCTGCTCGTGGTGCATGGCAGCGACGACAGCCTGATCCCGCCGTCGCTGGGCCGTCGGCTCTACGAAGCGGCCCAGGGGCCGAAGCGCTTCGTCCTCGTGGAAGGCGGCACCCACCACAGCACCAACACCGTGGGCGAGGCGCAGTACCGGGAGGCGCTGGCGGATCTGTTCCAGTTGCCCGCCGTGCCCGTGCCCGCACGCGCGCCGGCGCAGCGGGCCTCCACGGCCGGCACCGCCGCCTGATCGGGCTCCGCCCCCGGCCCGTGGCAGGCCATGGCAGGCCGCACGGACGGCACCCCGCCGCGCGCCTGGCCCGAGCTGTCAATCCTCCGGGGTGGCTTCGCTCCCTATCTGCGAACGCGCCGCCAGGATCTCCGGCAGATGCCCGCCGATCCAGTCCGCGAGTGCCTGCACGTGCAGGCCCACCTCGCGCCCCAGGGGAGTCAGCCGGTAGTCGACATGCGGCGGCACGACGGGATAGGCGCGGCGCTCCACGAAACCGTCGCGCTCCAGCACCTGCAGCGTCTGCGCGAGCATGCGCTCACTCACGACGCCCACCTTGCGGCGCAACTCGCTGAACCGCAACGTTCTGCCTTGCAGGGCCACCAGCACCAGCACGCCCCAGCGGCTGGTGACATGCTGCAGGATCTCTCGCGCGGGGCAGGAGGGCGACAGTACGTCGCCCCGGCGCATCAGTTCGGCTAGGGGCGGGGAAGGTTCGACGGCCGATTCCATCGCGGGCATGGCGTGCGCATCCACGGAAGCTTCGTTCATCACTTACCTTTTTGTAGGTACTTACTAAAAGTTTGCTTGCAGGCTATTGTGGCGTCTTCTTCCACTTGCCTCAAGGAAAACCATGATCGCCATCACCGGAGCTTCCGGCCAGCTCGGCCGCCTCGCCATCGACGCCCTGCTGCGCACCGTCCCTGCCCAGCACATCGTGGCGCTGGTGCGCAGCCCCGCCAAGGTGCAGGATCTCGCCGCCCGCGGGGTCGCCGTGCGCCAGGCCGACTACGCCGACCCCGCCGGCTGGGAGGCGGCGCTGCAGGGCGTGCGCCGGTTGCTGCTGGTTTCCAGCAGCGAGGTCGGGCAGCGGGTGCCCCAGCACCGCACCGTGATCGACGCGGCACGGCGCGCGGGCGTGGAACTGCTGGCCTACACCAGCGTGCTGCATGCCGACACCTCGGCCCTGGAACTGGCCCGCGAGCACCGCGACACCGAGGCCCTGCTGCGCGCCTCCGGCGTGCCCCACGTGCTGCTGCGCAACGGCTGGTACACCGAGAACTACCTGGCCGGGGTGGGCGCCGCGCTGCAGCACGGCGTGCTCGCGGGCAGCGCGGGCGAGGGGCGCATCGCCTCGGCCGCACGGGCGGACTATGCCGAGGCAGCCGCCGCCGTTCTGCAGGCACCGGACCAGGCCGGCAAGGTTCATGAGCTGGCCGGCGACAGCGCCTACACCCTGGCCGAACTGGCCTCGGAGATCTCCCGCGCCGCGGGCCGCTCCATTCCCTACCGCGATCTGCCCGAGGCGGACTACGCCAGGATGCTGGAAGGGGCCGGCCTGCCGCCAGCGTTCGCCGCGATCCTGGCGCAGTCCGACGCCGCCGCGGCGCAGGGCGCGCTGTTCGACGGCGGCGGCCAGCTGTCCCGCCTCATCGGCCGGCCGACCACGCCCTGGCAGGCCCAGGCGGCCGACGCCGTCCGCACCGCCGCCGCGGGCTGATTCCGCATGCCGCGGTGGGGCACCGCGCGCTGGTACGCTCCAGGGGATCATGTCCCTCTCCCCTTCCTTGTCGGCCACCGCCGCGCCGTCGCCTTCCGCGGCCCGCCGCACGGCCGCTCCGGCACTTCCCTCCTGCATCGCGCTCGCGGGCCCCACGGCATCGGGCAAGACGGCCGGTGCCCTCGCGCTGGCCCGCGCGCTCGCGCCGCACCGGCCGGTGGAGATCGTGAGCGTGGATTCGGCGCTGGTGTACCGCGGCATGGACATCGGCACGGCCAAGCCGACCGCCGCCGAGCGGGCCGCCGTGCCGCACCACCTGATCGACATCCGCGATCCGCTACAGGCCTACAGCGCGGCCGAATTCGTGGCCGATGCGCAGCGGCTCATGCGGGAGATCCAGGCGCGCGGCGCGCTGCCGCTGCTGGTGGGCGGCACGATGCTCTACTTCAAAGCGCTGTGGGACGGGATCGACGACATGCCGCCCGCCGACCCCGCCGTGCGTGCGCGGCTGGAGGCGCGGGCCACGGCCGAGGGCTGGCCGGCCCTGCATGCCGAACTGGCGCGTGTGGACCCGCAGACCGCAGCCCGGCTCGCGCCCGGCGACAGCCAGCGCATCCAGCGCGCGCTGGAAGTCTGGCACGTCTCCGGCCGTCCGCTGTCGAGCTTCCACACCCGTTCCCGGTCCGAGGACGAAGCGGCGGGCGCCGCTCGCCCGTCCATGCCGCTCTTTTCGCTGGAGCCCCAGGACCGCGCCTGGCTGCACGCGCGCATCGCCCAGCGCTTTGATGCGATGCTGCGCGAGGGCTTCGTGGACGAGGTCCGCCGCCTGCGCGCACGCGGCGATCTGCATCCCGATCTGCCCTCCATGCGCTGCGTGGGCTACCGCCAGGCCTGGGAGGCGCTCGATGAAGAAGCGCGCACCGGCCGGCTGCCGCTCGCGGAGCTGCGCGAACGCGGCATCGCAGCCACGCGGCAGCTCGCCAAACGGCAGGTCACCTGGCTGCGCGCCATGCCCTGGCGCCATGCGATCGCCTGCGACGCGCCGGAGGCTACCGAGCGTTGGGTGGCGGCCGCGCTGAATGTGCTCGGGGTGGCTGCATGACGACCGACGTGCGCGCCGCATCGCCTGCTGCGGAGCCGTTGCTGCAGACACGCGGCCTGACACGGCACTACGGCACAGGCACGCCCGTCTTCCGGGACGTGGACCTCGCCGTGCAGCCCGGAGAATTCGTCGCCATCGTCGGGGACTCCGGCGTGGGCAAATCCACCCTGCTCAACTGCCTCGCCGGGCTGGACGACTGGCAGGCTGGCAGCGTGCACCACGGCGCGACCGATCTCGGCACCCTGGACGAAACGGAGCGCGCCCGCTGGCGGCGTGCCCACGTCGGCTTCGTGTTCCAGGCGTTCCACGTGCTCCCCCACCTCGACGTGGCGCAGAACGTGGCGCTGCCCCTGATGCTGCTGGGCAGGGACGACCCCGCGCGCGTGCAGGGCATGCTGGAGGCCGTGGGCCTGCAGGGCCTGAGCGCTCGGCTGCCGCAGCAGCTGAGCGGCGGCCAATTGCAGCGGGTGGCGATCGCGCGCGCCCTGGTGCATGCGCCGGGCCTGCTGCTGGCCGACGAACCCACCGGCAACCTCGACCCCGCCACCGCCGAACGCGTGATGGATCTGCTCGTGGCGCAGACGCGCGACCATGGGGCCGCGATGGTGCTCGTCACCCATTCGCAGACCGCGGCGCAGCGCGCCGACCGGATGCTGCGCCTGACCGCCGACGGCATCCGGCCGGTGGTCGGAACCCGCGCGGACTGAGCGGCCCTTTCCGCATGCTCGCCCTGCTGCGCACCTTCTCCTGGCAGGAACTGCGCCGCCACCCCTGGCGCGCCTCCGTGGCCGCCGCCGCGGTGATGCTCGGCGTGGCCCTGGCGTTCGCCGTGCACCTGATCCACGCGTCCGCCCTGTCGGAGTTCGGCCAGGCCGTGCGCGCCGCGAGCGGCCAGCCGGACCTGCAACTGCGCGCCGTGCAGGGCGATGTGCCCGAAGGCCTCTACGGACGGGTGGCGACGCACCCGATGGTGGCCCGCGCCGGTCCGGTGCTCGAAATCGCCGCTCGGGCCAGCCGAGGGGAGGTATCTGGCTCCGCGCCTTCGGTGGCCCTGCGCGTGGTGGGTGCGGACGCCCTGCTGCTGGGCGCCATGGCGCCCGAACTGGCGCCCCGGCCCTTTCCGGACGCGGACCGGCTGGCGATGCTGTCGCCCGGGACCGTGTTCCTGAACCCTGCCGCGCTCCAGGCTCTGGGACTCGGGGAGGCGCAGGGCGCGGAACGCGGCACCACGGTGACGCTGCGCGATGCGACCACTGCGGCCCCCGCGCGGGTGGCGGGGACGGTGACCGCCGGAGGTCCCCCGCTGGCCGTGATGGACATCGGTGCCGCGCAGGACTTCTTCGGCCGCCTCGGACGGCTGAGCCGTATCGACGTGCAATTGCGCCCAGGCCAGCGTGCCGAGGATTTCCAGGCCGCCCTGCCCGCGCTGCTGCAGGCGGCCGGACTGGAGCCCCGGGCGGCAGCGGGCATCGCCGTGGTGCGGCCGCAGGATACCGCCCAGCGCACCGACGACCTCTCCCGCGCCTACCGCGTGAACCTGACGGTGCTGGCGCTGGTGGCGCTGTTCACCGGGGCCTACCTGGTGTTCTCGGTGCTCGCCCTCAGCGTGGCGCAACGCGCGCCGCAGTTCGCGCTGCTGGGCGTGCTCGGCGCCACGCCGCGCATGCGGCGGGGCCTGGTGCTGGCCGAATCGGCGCTTCTGGGCGCAGCGGGCAGCGCCGCGGGCATCGCCCTGGGCACGGCCCTGGCCCAGCTGGCCCTGCGGTGGATGGGCGGCGATCTGGGAGGGGGCTACTTCGAAGGCGTGCGGCCCACGCTGCAGTGGAGCCCGGGCGGCGCACTGCTCTACGGGCTGCTCGGCACCGCCGCCGCCGTGGTGGGCGGCTGGTGGCCGGCGCGCACGGCCGAACGGCTGGCGCCGGCCCAGGCCCTCAAGGGCCTGGGCGCGGCCGCCGGAAGCCATGCCCGCATGGCACCGCCGGCGCTGGCCGTGGCCGCCGGGGCCGCGCTGGCCTTCGCCCCGCCGGTGGCGGGTCTGCCGCTGGCGGCCTATGCCTCCGTCGCGCTCCTGCTGGTGGGCAGCATCGGCCTGCTCCCGTTGCTGGTGCGCGGCCTGCTGGGCCTGCTCGCGCCCTGGGCGGCCCGGCGCGCACTGCCCATGCTCGCGGTCGAACGTGCGCGCCGCATGCACGGCATGGCCGCCGTGGCCGTGGGCGGCGTGGTCGCGAGCCTGGCGCTGTCGGTCGCGCTCACGGTGATGGTGGCGAGCTTCCGCGGCTCGGTGATGCAGTGGCTGGACGCCGCACTGCCCGCTCCGCTCTACGTGCGCGCCGCGGGCGCCACCGCCGGCGACGACAGTGCCGCGCTTCCCGCCGGCGGGGACCGGACGGTGGCCGGGCTGCAGGGCGTGGAGCGCGCCGAAGCGCTGCGCGTGGCCAACCTGCTGCTCGACCCTGCACGGCCGCCGGTCGCCCTGCTGGCAAGGCCGTTCGGCCGTGGCGCGGCGCAGACGCTTCCGCTGCGCGAAGGGCCGCTGCCCGTGCCCCCGGGCCGCATTGCCGTGTACGTGAGCGAGGCGATCGTCGACCTGTACGGGGTTCGGCCCGGCACGGACTGGCCGGCGCTGTCCCATGCCTTCGGCCTGCAGGCGCCGCATGCCGGCGGCGGGACCCCGGTGTTCTTCGTGGCGGGCGTCTGGCGCGACTACGTGCGCCAGTTCGGCGCCGTCGCCATGGAGCGTGAGGAATTCATCCGCCTCACGGGGGATGCGCGCATCAACGACCTGGCGGTGTGGCCCGCCCCCGGTGCCGACGAAGCAGCGCTCAAGACAGCCATCTCGGCCGCGCTGCGGGAAACGGCGACGGGGCATGCAGCCCCTCCCGCGCTCGAATTCAGTTCCGCCCAGGCCATCCGCGAGCGTTCCCTGGCGCTCTTCGACCGCAGCTTCGCGGTCACCTACTGGCTGCAGGCCGTGGCCATCGGCATCGGGCTCTTCGGCATCGCCGCGAGCTTCTCGGCCCAGGTGCTGGCGCGGCGCAAGGAATTCGGCCTGCTCGCGCACCTGGGGCTGACACGCGCCCAGATTCTTGCCGTGGTGGCAGGCGAGGGCGCGGCCTGGACGGCCGTGGGCGCGGTCGCCGGCACCGCGCTCGGATGGATGCTGTCGGCCGTGCTGGTGTACGTGGTGAACCCGCAGAGCTTCCACTGGACCATGGATCTGCGTTTTCCAGTGGCCCGGCTCGCGCTGCTCGGGCTGGCCGTGGTGGCCACGGGCACTGCAGCCGCGTGGCTTTCGGGCCACTCGGCCGCATCCCGTGGGGCGGCATCTTCAGTGAAAGAGGACTGGTGAGCAAAAAAAGTTAGCGGTTGTAATGGATTTTGTCTTATGTTTCGAAAACACTGACCAATTGCCAAAGACTATTGGCAGCGGCGGCCACGGTCACCCGAGCCGGTCAGTTCGTTTTCATTCATTGGCAAACCATTGCCGGAGCAGGCCATCGCACAGGCACTGCCGGCTCAGGAGGAGATTTTCATGCGTCCACATTCCCTGCGTTGGGTGGCCGGTGCCGCCCTGCTCGTCTCGCTGTGCGCGCCGGTGGCGGCGCAGGTGGTGGTGCCGCCCGGCAGCTCGCTCGACGTGGCCGGTGGCGCCATGGACATCGCCTGCACCTCCCTCGAGATGCAGGGCACGCTCAACCTCGGCGGCGGGACGCTGTCGGTCGATACCAACGCGACCTTCGCCTCGGGGTCGGACGTCACCGGCTCCGGCGGCACCATCTCCGTCGGAGGCGACGTCATCGCCACGGGCACCCTCAACACGGGCAACAACACGCTGGTGCTGCGCGACGGCTGCAATGCAGGCAACACCTCCCAGCTGAGCGGCAACATCGTGGTGCAGAACCTCGTGCTGCAGAGCGGCACCGGCCGCACGTTCGTGCTGCCCCAGGGCGCCAACATCACCGTACTGGGCTCGCTCACCGTCCAGGGAACCGCCGCGCAGCCGGTGCAATTGGTGTCCTCCAGCGGCACGGCCGTGGTCAACCTGGGCCCGAACGCCACGGTCACGCGCAACTTCGCCAGCGTGCCTCCCACCGTGCAGATCGGCGCCGCGCCCCCGGCAGTGACCTCGATCCCCACGCTCAGCGAATACGGCCTGATGCTGCTGTCGCTGCTGGTGGCCGCGCTTGCGTTCTGGAAGCGCCGCGAGTTCGCGGCTCCCGGCACCCCCCGTCTGCGCTGATTTTCTGCCCGCCTGCGGCGGTTAGGCCCCCCACATATCGACCATAGACTCTGACAGAGAGAGGGATCACCCATGTCCAAATCCACCCCCCGTATCGCCCGCCACTGGGCCGCCACGGCACTGTGCTCCGTCATCGCCCTGCACGCCACCGGCGTGCTGGCGGCGGACATCACCGCCACCCCGCCCGCGGGCGGCGGCTTCGTCATCAAGGGCTCGGGCGGCCAGGAGCGGCTGCGCGTGCAAGGCACGGGCGAGGTCTATGTGCCGGGCCTGCCGTCCACGGGCACCAGCGGCAACCTCACCTGCTACGACGGCGCCACGGGCCAACTCACCAAGTGCCAGCCCGGCCTGGGCAACGGAGCCACCGGTGCGACGGGCGCCACGGGTGCGACCGGGCCGGCCGGTGCCACGGGCCCGACGGGTGCGACCGGCGCCTCGGGCACCGGCGCGACGGGTGCGACGGGACCGACGGGCGCTACCGGCGTGACCGGCCCCACCGGCGTGACGGGCGCCACGGGTGCCAGCGGCGCGACAGGCGTCACGGGTCCCACCGGCGTGACGGGTGTGACCGGCCCTGCCGGCGTGACGGGCGCCACCGGTGCGAACGGCGCCACGGGCGTGACCGGCCCCGCGGGCGCGACCGGCCCGGCCGGCCCGGCCGGTGTGACGGGCGCAACCGGTGCCAATGGCGCCACGGGCGTGACCGGCCCCGCAGGGGCCACGGGCGTCACCGGGCCTGCCGGTGTGACGGGCGCGACCGGCGCCAACGGCGCGACGGGCGCCACGGGGCCTGCGGGCGTGACGGGCGTGACGGGCGCTACCGGAGCGAACGGCGCCACGGGCGCGACCGGGCCGCAGGGCCCGCAGGGCATCCAGGGCAACACTGGAGCGACGGGCCCCGTGGGGTTCACCGGACCTACCGGCGCCAATGGCGCGACCGGGGCGACCGGCCCTACCGGAGCGACGGGCGCCACGGGGAGCGTGGGTACGCTGACGACGTCCGTGTCCCCTGCAGCGAGTTGCGGCAATTCAGGGGAGATTACCGTGACCGCCACATGTAGTGCCGGCAACGTAGTGTCCGGTGGCTGCAACTCAACGGATTTCCTGAATACCGTTGCAACAACGCGCCGCTCCGCGGCCAACCAGTGGTCCTGCAAATTCAATTGCACGTCGGCGGCGAGCGTGGCGGCTGAAGCCTACTGCCAGTAAAGCTGCCGATGCCGGGCTGCCGACGATTTCGATGCACTCCCCGGCCGCCACGATGAGACTGCAGTGACCCGCCCCCGCATCTGCCTCAACATGATCGTGAAGAACGAGGCACCGGTGATCACCCGGTGCCTCGCTTCCGTGCGCCCGTTCATAGACCACTGGGTGATCGTGGACACCGGCTCCACGGACGGCACGCAGGAGATCGTGCGTGATTTCCTCCGGGACCTGCCCGGCAGCCTGCACGAGCGGCCCTGGAAGAACTTCGCGCACAACCGCAACGAGGCGCTGGAGCTCGCGCGGCCCGAGGCCGACTACCTGCTCTTCATCGATGCGGACGAGCAGCTGCGCGTGCCCGACGGCTTCGCATGGCCCCGGCTGGATGCGGACGGCTACATGTTCACCTGCCGCATGAGCGATTGCGAGTACCAGCGCAACGCCATGGTGGCCGCAAGCGTGCCGTGGCGCTGGGAGGGCGTGCTGCATGAATACCTGTCCGCGCCCGCGCACGGCGCCTGGCAGTCGCTGCCGGGCCCGCTGATCGACGTTTCCCGGGACGGCGCCCGCGCCCGCGATCCGCAGACCTACCTGCGCGACATCGCCGTGCTCGAAGCGGCCCTGCGGGACGAGCCCGGCAACACGCGCTACGCGTTCTACCTCGCCCAGAGCCTGCGCGACGCGGGGCTCCTGCAGGAGTCGCGCGAGGCCTACCGCCGGCGCGCGGCGATGGGCGGCTGGGACGAGGAATGCTGGTACGCGGCGCTCCAGGTGGCGATGCTCACGGAGCGCCTGCAGGATTCGCCGCAGGAGGTGCGCGAGACCTACCTCGCCGCCTATGCGCAGCGCCCGGTCCGCGCCGAGCCGCTGTGCGAACTGGCCCGCTACCACCGGCTGCGCTCGGAGTTCGCGCTCGCGCACCTCTATGCGCAGCAGGCCGCCCGCATACCGCGGCCGGCGGACATCCTCTTCGTCGATGCGGCCGTGTACGAATGGCGTGCGCTCGACGAGCTCACCGTGAGCGCGTTCTACGTGCGGGCCTTCGAGCAGGGGCGCGAAGCCCTGCAGCGCCTGCTGCGCGAGCGGCGCTTCCCGGCCTCGGAAGCCGCGCGCATCGAGTCGAACCGGCCCTTCTTCGGGCTGTAGCGCAGGCTGCGGCAGGGCAGGCACGGTGCCGGCGGCGCCCCATGCCTGCGATACTTCCCGCATGACCGCACCCTCCCCCAGCGGCGCTGCCGCGCCCTCGCCCGCACCCGCGGGCGGCTGGCTGCACGAAGCCATCGCCCGGATCGAAGCCGACTACCACCGCAGCGCCGACACGCACCTCATCCCGCTCAACCTGCCCGCCTACGCGGCCCACGGCATCGACCTCTACCTGAAGGACGAATCCACCCATCCCACGGGCAGCCTCAAGCACCGTCTCGCGCGCTCGCTGTTCCTCTACGCGCTGTGCAACGGCTGGCTGCACGAGGGCTCGACCATCGTCGAATCCTCCAGCGGCTCCACCGCGGTGAGCGAAGCGTATTTCGCGCGCCTGCTCGGCCTGCCCTTCGTGGCCGTCATGCCGCGCGGCACCTCCGCGGAAAAGGTGGCGCTGATCGAGTTCCACGGCGGCCGCTGCCATTTCGTGGACAGCGCCTCCGAGGTGTACGACGCGGCGCACGCGATCGCCGCCGATACCGGCGGGCACTACATGGACCAGTTCACCTATGCCGAACGGGCCACGGACTGGCGCGGCAACAACAACATCGCCGAGAGCATGTTCCTGCAGATGCAACGCGAGCGCCACCCCGTACCGCGCTGGATCGTGGTGGGCGCCGGCACGGGCGGCACCAGCGCCACCATCGGCCGCTACATCCGCTTCCAGCGGCACGCCACGCAGGTCTGCGTCGCGGACCCGGCGGGATCGGTGTTCGCCGCCTACTGGCGCACGGGAGACGGAACGCTCACGGCACCGGGCTCGCGCATCGAAGGCATCGGCCGCCCGCGCGTGGAGCCCAGCTTCGTGCGCACGCTCGTGGACCGGATGGAGGAAGTGGCGGATGCCGAATCGGTGGCCGCGATGCAGGTGCTCTCCACCCTGCTCGGGCGGCGCGTGGGCCCGTCCACCGGCACCAATTTCGCGGCCATGCTGCGCCTGGCGAGCGGCATGCGCAAGCGCGGGGAACGGGGCTCGCTGCTGTCGCTGCTCTGCGACTCGGGCGAGCGCTACCTGCCCACCTACTTCGACGACGCCTGGGTGGCCGGCACGATCGGCGATTGCAACGCGGCCCGTGCCGGCATCCAGGCCCGCATGGACGCCTGAGGCGCACGCCGCGCCACGCCACCCCCGTCCGCACGATGCACCCGCGACCGCCATCCTCCCCGTTCGCCACGCGCCGCGCCTGGCTCGCCGCGGCGCTCGGCACCGGTGCGCTCGGTGCATGGCCGCCCGCCGCCCAGGCCCTGCCCGCGCGCACGCTCGTCTTTCCGCGCGACCACGGCAGCCATCCGGAGCTGCGCACGGAGTGGTGGTACATCACAGGCCACGCGCATGCGGACGGGCAGGACTGGGGTTTCCAGGTCACCTTCTTCCGCTCGCGCGTGGACGAAACCCGCTCGCTGCGCTCGGCGTTCGCGGCGCGCCAGCTGCTGTTCGCGCACGCCGCCGTGACCGACGTGCGGGGCCGCACGCTGCTGCACGACCAGCGCATCGCGCGCGCGGGCTTCGGCATCGCGCAGGCCGACGAAGCCGACACGGCCGTCCGGATCGGTGACTGGTCCCTGGTGCGGGAAGCCACCCCGCATGCCGGCGGCGGCCGCTACACGGCCCGCATCCCGGCCGGGCCGTTCAGCCTCGACCTGCAATTCGGCACCACCCAGCCTCCCATCCTGCAGGGCCGGCAGGGCCTGTCGCGCAAGGGCCCGCAGCCGGAGCAGGCCAGCTACTACTACAGCCAGCCGCAACTCGACGTGCGCGGCACCATCGCCCTGGCGGACCGCCGCATCGCCATCGGACCGGCGGGCGCCACGGGCAGCCCTGCGTCCCGCGCCTGGCTCGACCACGAATGGAGCGAGGCCCTGATGCACCCCGAGGCCGTGGGCTGGGACTGGATCGGCATGAACCTCCATGGCGGCGGCGCCCTCACCGCCTTCCGGCTGCGCCGCCGGGACGGTAGCACGCTCTGGGCCAGCGGGTCGTTCCGCGCAGACGCGGACGCCGCGCTGCAGGTCTTCGAGCAGGTGGAGGCCATGGCCTTCACGCCCCTGCGGCACTGGACCAGCCCGCGCACCGGCACGCGCTACCCGGTGGCCTGGCGCATCGACACGCCCGCCGGCCGCTTCGAGGTCGACGCCCTGGTCGACGACCAGGAACTGGACAGCCGCGGCTCCACCGGCGCGATCTACTGGGAAGGACTCAGCACGCTGCGCGACGCCTCTGGCCAGGGTGTCGGCCGCGGCTACCTGGAACTCACCGGCTACGCAGGCGCGCTGCGCCTGTGACGCGGCTTGTGAAAAACCCGGACCTCTTGGGCCATCAGATGCAAGCCCTGTTCACGGCCTCTGAATAATCAGCGCCGCACCCATCAGATGGCCGCGGAGCAGGCCACGCCAGCAGACGCCGTGGAACCGGCTTTGCCGGGCCATCGGCGGCGTCCCCCCGCGGGGCTGAGGGCCGCGGCTCCAGGTCTGCCTGCGCAGGCCTGGACGTGCCTGAAGAGCTGCCGCCTCTGGCGGCTGCACGGTGGCGCCGAAGGCGACTCAGGGGGTTTTCCTAATTCTCGCCAGGATCTCGCCCATGATCCCGCGGCGGAACGCCAGCACGCAGACCACGAAGATCAGGCCGGTGACGATGGTCACCGACTCGCCCAGCGTGCGGAACCAGTCCACTCCCGTGAGGGAAGCGAGCAGGTTGCCGAATTCGCCGATCTTGTTCTCCAGCAGCACCACCACGGCGGAGCCCACCAGCGGGCCGGAGAGCGTGCCCAGGCCGCCGACCAGCGTCATCAGGATCACCTGGCCCGAGGCCGTCCAGTGCACGTCCGACAAGGTGGCGAAACCCAGCACCAGCGTCTTGAGCGAGCCGGCCAGCCCCGCGATGGCGGCCGAGATCACGAAGGCCAGCAGCTTGAAGCGCTGCGTGTCGTAGCCCAGCGAGATCGCGCGCGGCTCGTTCTCCTTGATGCCCTTGAGCACCTGGCCGAACGGCGAATGGATGGTGCGCACGATCAGCAGGAAGGCCGCGACCACCACGGCCAGCGCCACGTAGTACATCGTCACGTCGCTGGAGAGATCGAGCACGCCGAACAGCTTGCCGCGCGGCACGCCCTGCAGGCCGTCCTCGCCGCCCGTGAACGGTGCCTGCAGGCAGGCGAAGAACAGCATCTGCGCGAGCGCCAGCGTGATCATCGAGAAATAGATGCCCTGGCGGCGGATGGCCAGCCAGCCGAACAGCAGGCCCAGCAGCGCGCCGCCGGCGGTGCCGAGCAGCAGCCCGATCTCGGGCGTGAGCCCCCAGACCTTGATCGCATGGCCGCAGACGTAGGCCGCGCCGCCCAGGAAGGCGGCGTGGCCGAAGGACAGCAGCCCCGTGTAGCCCAGCAGCAGGTTGAAGGCGGAAGCGAACAGTGCGAAGCACAGCAGCTTCATCACGAACACGGGATAGGCGCCGAGGAACGGCGCGGCGATCAGGCCCAGCAGCAGCAGGCCATAGCCGAAGGTGGCGAGATTCTTGTGGTGCATGTGCGCGGCCCCGTCCTGGTCACTTTTCCTTGCCGAACAGGCCGGCGGGGCGGATGAGCAGCACCACCACCATGATGACGAACACCACGGTGGACGATGCCTCGGGATAGAACACCTTGGTGAAGCCCTCGACGATGCCCAGGCCCAGGCCGGTGAGGATGGAGCCCATGATCGAGCCCATGCCGCCGATCACCACCACCGCGAACACCACGATGATGAGGTTCTGGCCCATGAGCGGCGTGACCTGGTAGACCGGCGCCGCCAGAACGCCCGCGAAGGCCGCCAGCGCCGCGCCGAAGGCGTAGGTCAGCGTGATCATCACCGGCACGTTGATGCCGAAGGCCTCCACCAGGCGGGGGTTCTCGGTGCCCGCGCGCAGGTAGGCGCCGAGCTTGGTCTTCTCGATGACGTACCACGTGCCGATGCAGACCACGATGGAGGCCACCACCACCCAGGCGCGGTAGTTGGGCAGGATCATGAAGCCGAGATTGGTGGCGCCCTCCAGCAGCTCCGGCGTGTCGTACCCCAGGCCCGAGACGCCGTAGATGGAGCGGAACACGCCCTCGATCAGCAGCGTGAGCCCGAGCGTGAGCAGCAGGCCGTAGAGGTGGTCGAGCTTGTAGATCCAGCGCAGCAGCAGCCGCTCGATCACCACGCCGAAGAGGCCGACGGCGAGCGGCGCCGCGATGAGCATCACCCAGTAGTTGATGCCGAAATACGCCCCCGCCATCCAGGTGAGCAGCGCCCCCAGCATGAACAGTGCCCCGTGCGCGAAGTTGATCACGTTGAGCAGGCCGAAGATCACCGCCAGCCCCAGGCTGAGGATGGCGTAGAACGAGCCGTTGACCAGCCCCAGCAGGAGCTGGCTCAGCAGGGCCGGCAGAGAGACACCGAAGATTTCCATGGGAAGGCGGCTAGGGATGCGGGTGGGTGGCGCTCAGGCGGTGCGGCTCGTCATTTCCAGAGCGCGCACTTGCTCTCGGCCTTGGTGGCGAAGACCTGGTCGCCCGGCAGCTTCTTCACGAGCTTGTAGTAGTCCCAGGCGCCCTTGGATTCCGCGGGCGTCTTCACCTGCATGAGGTACATGTCGTGCACGTAGCGGCCGTCCGGGCGCAGCGTGCCGCTGTTGAAGAAGTCGTTCATCTTCATGCCGCGCCAGGCCTCCATCACCTGGTCGGCCTCGATGCTCTTGGCGGCTTCCACGGCCTTGAGGTAGTTCATGGTGGCCGAATAGTCGGCCGCCTGGATCTCGGTCGGCCGCCGCTTGGTCTTCTCCATGAAGCGGTCGGCGAACTTGCGGGTTTCGTCGTTCAGGTCCCAGTACCAGCTGGTGGTGAACTGCAGGCCCTCGGTGGTCTTCAGGCCCAGGCTGTGGATGTCGCTGAAGAAGATCAGCAGGCCGGCGAGCTTCATGTTCTTGCCGATGCCGAACTCCTTGGCCGCCTTGATCGAGTTGATCGTGTCGCCGCCCGCGTTCGCCAGGCCCAGGATCTGCGCCTTCGAGTTCTGCGCCTGCAGCAGGAAGGAGGAGAAGTCCGACGCATTGAGCGGATGCCGCACCGAGCCCACCACGGTGCCGCCCTTCTCCTTCACCACGCGGGAGGTATCGGCCTCCAGCGCATGGCCGAAGGCATAGTCGGCCGTCAGGAAGAACCAGCTCTTGCCGCCCGCATCCACGATGGCCGCGCCCGTGCCCTTGGCGAGCGCCACGGTGTCGTAGGCGTAGTGCACGGTGTAGGGGCTGCACTGCTCGTTGGTCAGCGCCGAAGTCGCCGCGCCGTTGTTGATGAAGACGCGCTTCTTCTCCTGCGCCACCTTGGCCATGGCCAGCGCCGTGCCCGAGTTGGTGCCGCCGAAGACCATGGTCAGGCCCTGCGTGTCGATCCACTCGCGGGCCTTGCTGGCCGCGATGTCCGCCTTGTTCTGGTGGTCCGCCGTGAGCAGCTCGATCGGCCGGCCGAGCACCTTGCCGCCGAAATCGTCGATCGCCATCTGGATCGCCACCGCGCCGTTCTTGCCCTCCACGTCGGCGTACAGGCTCGACATGTCGGTGATGAAGCCGATCTTCACCGGCGCGTCCTGCTGCGCATGCGCGGCCGAGGCCGCGAAGAGCCCTGCGGCGCCGAGCGCCATCGCCAGTTGGGTGATTCCGTGTGCCATGGTGCTTGTCTCCTGGTGTTGTCGTTCGTCCATCGCGGGAAAGCGGCTGTCAGGCGCGGCGCGTCACTTCCAGAGCGCGCACTTGCTCTCGGCCTTGGTGGTCCACACCTGGTCGGCGGGGAGCTTGGCGACCACCTTGTAGTAGTCCCACGGCTCCTTGGATTCGGCGGGCGACTTCACCTGCATCAGGTACATGTCGTGCGCGAAACGGCCGTCCGGGCGGATGCTGCCCTTGGCGTAGAAGTCGTCGATCGGCGTGGACTTGAGCTTCTCCATCACCTTGTCGGCATCGGTGCTGTTGGCCGCCTGCACGGCCTTCAGGTAGTTCATCGTGGCGGAGTAATCGGCCGCCTGGATGTCGGTGGGCATGCGCTTGGTCTTGGCGAAGAACTTGCGGCCGAAGGCGCGCGTCTTGTCGTCGAGGTTCCAGTCCCAGCTGGTGGTGAGCAGCAGGCCCTCGGTGTTCTTCAGGCCCAGGCTGTGGATGTCCGTCAGGAACACCAGCAGGCCCGCCATCTTCATGCTCTTGTTGATGCCGAACTCGCGCGCGGCCTTGATCGCGTTGATCGTGTCGCCGCCCGCGTTCGCCAGGCCCAGGATCTGCGCCTTGGAGTTCTGCGCCTGCAGCAGGAACGAGGAGAAGTCCGACGCATTGAGCGGGTGCTTCACGCTGCCGAGCACGCGGCCGCCCTTCTCCTTCACCACCTTGGCCGTGTCGGCTTCCAGCGCCGCGCCGAAGGCATAGTCGGCCGTCAGGAAGAACCAGTCCTTGCCGCCCTGCTGCACCACGGCGCCGCCCGTGCCCTTGGCCAGCGCCACCGTGTCGTAGGCGTACTGCACGGTGTAGGGGCTGCACTGCTCGTTGGTCAGCGCCGAGGTGCCCGCACCGTTCACGATGAAGACGCGCTTCTTCTCCTGCGCCACCTTGGCCATGGCCAGCGCCGTGCCCGAGTTCGTGCCGCCGAAGAGCATCGTCAGGCCCTGCGTGTCGATCCACTCGCGCGCCTTGCTGGCCGCGATGTCCGCCTTGTTCTGGTGGTCGGCGGAGACCAGCTCGATCGGCATGCCCAGCACCTTGCCGCCGAAATCGTCGATCGCCATCTGGATCGCCACCGCGCCGTTCTTGCCTTCCACGTCGGCATACAGGCTCGACATGTCGGTGATGAAGCCGATCTTCACCTTGCCGTCCTGCGCCTGCACGGCCGAGGCGGCGCACAGGCCCGCGAGGCCCAGCGCCACGGCCAGGGTCTTGAAGGTCGCGGTGGTGCGTGGAAGTTTCGTCATGTCGTCGTCTCCTGAGGCTGGATGGTCATTCGGTCATGGGGTCGGTCGGCGCGGCTTCGGCTCACACGCCCAGCAATTCGTTCAGCACCGGCATGCGCTGCTCCAGCTCGGCGGCGCCGAACTGCAGGGCGATGCGGCCGTGCTCCATCACGTAGAAGCGGTCGGCGAGCGGCGCGGCGAAGCGGAAGTTCTGCTCCACCATCACCACCGTGTAGCCCTTCTGGCGCAGCGTGGTGATCATGCGCGCCAGGGCCTGCACGATGACGGGCGCGAGCCCTTCCGAGATTTCGTCGAGCAGCAGCAGCTGCGCGCCCGTGCGCAGGATGCGCGCCACGGCCAGCATCTGCTGCTCCCCGCCCGACAGCCGCGTGCCCTGGCTGTGGCGGCGCTCCGCGAGGTTGGGGAACATCGCGTAGATCTCGTCCACCGGCATGCCGGCGCGGCCCGTCTTCAGCACCGGCGGCAGCAGCAGGTTCTCTTCGCACGACAGGCTGGAGAAGATGCCGCGCTCTTCGGGGCAGTAACCCACGCCCAGGTGCGCGATGTGGTGCGTGGGCATCTGGATGGTTTCCTGCCCGTTGATCTTCACCGAGCCCTTGCGGGAGCCGGTCAGGCCCATCACCGCGCGCAGCGTGGAGGTACGGCCCGCGCCGTTGCGGCCCAGCAGCGTGACCACCTCGCCGGGCTGCACGACCATGTCCACGCCGTGCAGCACATGCGATTCACCGTACCAGGCCTCCAGGCCGCGGATTTCGAGAGCGGGGGCGGTCATCAGTGGGCTCCCTGCAACTGGCCGTCGGTCGTGCCCATGTAGGCCTCCATGACCTGCGGATTGCGCGAGACCTCCTCGTACGGCCCTTCGGCCAGCACGGCGCCGCGCTGCAGCACCGTGATGCGGTCCGCGATGGTGGAGATGACTTTCATGTTGTGCTCGACCATGAGGATCGTGCGGCCCGCGGACACCTTCTTGATCAGCTGCGTGACGCGGTCCACGTCCTCGTGGCCCATGCCCTGCGTGGGCTCGTCGAGCAGCATCAGCTCGGGCTCCATCGCGAGCGTCGTGGCGATCTCCAGCGCACGCTTGCGGCCGTAGGGCAGGTTGACCGTGACCTCGTCCGCCAGATCGGCCAGGCCCACTTCGGCGAGCAGCTCGCGCGCCCGGCTGTCGAGGTGCGCCAGGCTGCGCTCGCTTTTCCAGAAATGGAACGAGGTGCCCAGGCGGCGCTGCAGGCCGAGACGCACGTTCTCGGTGAGCGTCAGGTGCGGGAACACGGCCGAGATCTGGAACGAGCGGATCACCCCGCGCCGGGCGATCTGCGCAGGGGCCTCGCGGGTGATGTCCGCGCCATTGAAGGTGATGGTGCCGGACGTGGGTTCGAGGAACTTGGTCAGCAGGTTGAAGCAGGTGGTCTTGCCCGCGCCGTTGGGGCCGATCAACGCATGGATGGAACCGCGGCGCACCGACAGGTTCACATCGCTCACCGCGGTGAAGCCCTTGAATTCCTTGGTGAGATGGCGGGTTTCGAGAATGACGTCGTCGCTCATGGGGCAGGTTGCCGCTTCCTGTGGAGTGGTCCCTCGGCACGCCGCCCGGGAAGGGTCGGCAGCTGCCGCGGTCAAGGGGCTTGCGGCGCATCGTATGCCGCCCCCCTGAACGCCAGGAACTGGGACAAATGCCTATGTATAAACGCCTAAGCAAACACCCCCCGCACCTCCCTGACCCCGCCGCAAGACAGGCCCGCCGGGGTGCCGCCGTCGTGCGGCAACTGCGCGCCCGAAGGCCCCGCTTCCGCCTGCAGAGCGTTTCCAGCCCTTCACCCGATGCTCCTTAAAAAATAGCATTCACCGGATGGACAATACCCGTCCGGCACCGGTTTCCGGCGACCCGCCTACACTGGCCGCACGATGTCTTCCGCCCCTGCCGACGCACGCCGCGAGGCCCCCCCTCCGGGAAATCCCCCCCGCGTTCCGCCCCGTGCGCTGGCCGGGCTGCTGCCCTTTCTGAGGCCCTACGCCGGGCGCATCGCCCTCGCGCTCGTGTTCCTGGTGCTCGCGGCCGGCGCGACGCTCGCCTTCCCCGTGGCGCTGCGGGCGCTGATCGACGGCGGCCTCGTGCCCGGCGACCGCGGCGCCCAGGCGCTGGCGCTGCGCGAGCACTTCGGCCTGCTGTTCCTCGTGGCGGTGGCGCTCGGGGTGTTCTCGGCCGCGCGCTTCTACCTCGTCAGCTGGCTCGGCGAACGCGTCACGGCCGATCTGCGCAACGCCGTCTATGCACGCGTGCTGCAGCAGAGCCCGGCATTCTTCGAGACCACGCAGACCGGCGAGGTGCTCTCGCGCCTCACCACCGACACCACGCTGGTGCAGACCGTCGTGGGATCGTCCCTCTCCATGGGCCTGCGCAACGCGGTGATGGGCATCGGGGCGCTCGGCATGCTGGTCTGGAGCCATCCGCGGCTGATGGCCGTGGTCCTGCTGGGCATCGTCGCCGTCGTGGCGCCCACGGCCTGGATCGGGCGCCGCGTGCGCCGACTGTCGCGCGACAGCCAGGACCGCGTGGCCGATGCGAGCGCGCTGGCCGGCGAGGTGCTGAACGCGGTCCCGGTGGTGCAGAGCCATACGGCCGAGGCGCGCGAGAGCACCCGCTTCCGCGCGGCCACCGCCAGCGCCTTCTACGCGGCCGTGCGCCGCAGCCGGGCGCGCGCGGCGCTGGTGGCGTTCGTCATCGTCACCAACGCCGCCCTGCTGCTCTGGGGCCTGTACCGCGGCACGCAGGCGGTGCTCTCGGGCGACATGTCGGCCGGGCAGCTCGGCGAGACCGTGATCTACGTCATGCTGCTCGCCGGCGCCGTGGCGGTGCTCGGCGAAGTCTACGGCGACCTGCTGCGCGCGGCCGGCGCCACCGAGCGGCTGATGGAACTGCTGGCCGCACCCGCAGCGATCGCCTCGCCGCCGGACGCCGCGCCGTTCGTGCCCGCCGGCCAGGGCCTGCGGGTGGATTTCGAGCAGGTGCGTTTCCACTACCCGTCGCGGCCGGCACAAGCCGCTTTGGACGGGTTCGATCTGCACATCGCGCCCGGCGAAACCGTGGCGCTGGTGGGTGCGAGCGGCGCCGGCAAGACCACGGTGTTCCAGCTGCTGCAGCGGTTCTACGACGTGGACGGCGGAGCGTCGGGCGGGCGCATCCTGCTGGACGGGCGCGACCTGCGCACGCTGGCGCTCGGGGATTTCCGCTCACGCATCGCCGTGGTGCCGCAGGACGCCGTCGTCTTCTCCGCCTCCGCGCGCGAGAACATCCGCTACGGCCGCCCCGACGCGACCGACGCCGAAGTGGAAGCCGCCGCACGCGCCGCCTTCGCGCACGACTTCCTCGCCGCGCTGCCCGAGGGCTACGGCACCTTCCTGGGTGAGCGCGGCGTACGCTTGTCGGGCGGGCAGCGCCAGCGCATCGCGATCGCCCGTGCGCTGCTCAAGGACGCGCCGCTGCTGCTGCTCGACGAGGCTACCAGCGCGCTCGACGCGGAAAGCGAACGCATGGTGCAGGCCGCCCTCGACGCCGCACTGCATCCGCAAGGCCGGCGCCGCACCACCCTGGTCATCGCGCACCGGCTGGCCACCGTTCAGAATGCGGACCGCATCGTCGTGCTGGAACACGGCCGCGTGATCGAACAGGGCCGGCATGCGGAACTGCTGCAGCAAGGCGGGGCCTATGCGCGCCTGGCTGCGCTGCAGTTCGCGGCCTGACGAGGCAAGGGTCAGAAGCCGGGATGCCCTGCCATCCGGCCACCTGCCAGAGGCACCGCCACCAGCGGCATAGGCAGACACCGGAGGCAGCGGCAGAGGGGCAGTCCCCAGCGGCGCGGCAGGCTACTGCAGCGTTTCCTTCGCGGCCGCCGGCAGGGGCAGCGGCAGCACGGCGATGCCTTCTTCCAGCAGCTGCACCGTGTCCTTCACGCTCGCCTGGCCGCGGATCGGTCGCTCCTCGGCCTCGCCGTGGTGGATGCGGCGCGCTTCCTCGGCGAAGCGCGGGCCGACGTCTTCGGTATTCGCCATCACCTGGCGCGCCATGCGCAGCCAGGCGGCCTGCAGTTCGTGAGGCGCGATCGCCCGAGACGGCGATGCCGACGACGCAGGAGAAGGCGCGGCACCCGCAGCGCCGGTGCCCGCGATGCCAGTTTGCCGCTTCGGCGGCTCGGCCGCGGCGGAGCGCAGATTCAGCCGTGGCGCGCTCAGCACCTTGCGGACACCGCGGCTGCCGCACATCGGGCACTCCAGCAGCCCGCGCGCGAGCTGGTCCTGGAAATCGTCTTCGGAAGCGAACCAGCCTTCGAAGGCATGGTCGTGCTCGCAGTGCAGATCCAGCACTTTCATTCTGGAGACTCCGCGGCATCCATGGCGCTGAGGGTGTGGAGCGTGGCCGGGCTCACCCGCGCCGGCGCAGCAGGTAGCGGTAGACGAAACCCGGGAACGCCAGCGTCGCGAACAGCGCGGCCGTGATCGCATAGAACTCCCAGCCCTGGGGAGCGATCTGGCCGGCACGGCGCTCCAGCAGCAGCGCGAGCGCCCCCACCAGGAAGTAGCACAGCACCAGTTCGCCCAGGCGTGCCGCCAGCGGCTTGGCCGCGGCCGCGCGGGGCCCCACCACCAGCCAGCGCTGGTTGCAGAACGGCAGGTTGGCAGCGACGAAGGCCACCACGATCACCAGCCAGATGGATGCGGAGGACGACAAGGGAGCGAATCCGTGGGGATCACCGCCCTTCCCTCCTGCGCGCCGTGCATCGAAGCGACGGCGGGCCGGGAAAAGCGGTTGATCGTTCGTTCAGGTCAGGTGGCCAGAGCGCGCACCACGGCGTCGGCGCAGAGGGCCATCAGGCCGCCCGGCACCAGGCCGAGGATCAGCACGAGCGCTCCGTTCAGCGTGAGCACCATGCGCACGTCGAGCGGGGCCGAGACGCTGGTGGCCGTCAGCGGTGCGTCGAAGTACATCACCTTCACGACGCGCAGGTAGTAGAACGCGCCGATCAGCGACATCACCACGGCGAACACGGCCAGCGCGATGTAGGGAGCCTGGCCGGAGGCCACCAGCGCCTGCAGCACCGCCAGCTTGGCATAGAAGCCCACCATCGGCGGGATGCCCGCCAGCGAGAACAGGCAGACGGCCATCACGCCAGCATACAGCGGGCTGCGCTGGTTCAGGCCCGCCAAGTCGGAGATCTCTTCGCTCTCGAAGCCCTCGCGCGCCAGCAGCAGGATGATGCCGAAGCTCGCCAGCGTGGTCAGCACGTAGGTCAGGATGTAGAACATCGCCGAGCTGTAGGCGTTCTCGACCGCGTTCGCGTCCACGTTGCCGTTGATCACGCCCGACAGCAGGCCCAGCAGCACGAAGCCCATCTGTGCGATGGTCGAGTAGGCCAGCATGCGCTTCAGGTTGGTCTGCGCGATGGCCGCCAGGTTGCCCACCAGCAGCGAGCCGATCGCCAGCACCGCCAGCATCTGCTGCCAGTCGATGGCCAGCGGCAGCAGGCCGTCGACCAGCAGGCGGATCATGATCGCGAAGGCCGCCAGCTTGGGCGCGCTGCCGATGATGATCGTCACGGCCGTGGGAGCGCCGTGGTAGACGTCCGGAATCCACATGTGGAACGGCACGGCGCCGATCTTGAACGCGAGGCCGGCCACGACGAACACGAGGCCGAACACCAGGACCTGGTGGCGGATCTGGCCCGAGTTCACGGCCTTGAAGACCTGACCGATGTCCAGCGAGCCGGTGGCGCCGTACAGCATCGAGAGGCCGTAGAGCAGGAAACCGCTCGCCATTGCGCCGAGCACGAAGTACTTCATGGCAGCTTCCGTGGCCGTGGTGTGGTCGCGGCGCAGCGCCACCAGCGCGTAGCTGGAGAGCGTGAGCAGTTCCAGGCCCAGGTAGATCACCAGGAAGTTGTTGCCCGACACCATGACGAACACGCCGAGCAGCATGAACATCGACAGGGTGAACAGCTCGCCGCCGCGCAGCATGCCGCGGTCCGCCGCGTAGGGGCGGCCGTAGACCAGCGTCACCATCACGGTGATGGTGGCGAAGCACTTGAGCCAGTTGCCCATGGCGTCGCTCACGACCATGTTGCCGAAGCCGTAGAACGTGTTGCCGCTGCTCGCGTACATGCCCTGCAGCACGGCCACCACGGCCAGGGTGAGCATGGTGAGCACGTAGGTGCCGGTGCGACGGGCGCTCTTCACGCCCAGGTCCACCAGGGCGATCACGCAGGCCATCACCAGGAGAACGATCTCCGGGTACACCGCCAGCCAGCTGATGTTGTCAATCATCTCGGTCTCTCGTTGTCAGTCGGTTCATTGGAGCTTGGTCTGCGCCACGTGCTTCAGCAGCTCCGCCACCGACACGTCCATCACGTCGGTGAAGGGGCGCGGATACAGGCCCATGTACAGCACGGCCACGGCGAGCACGCCCAGCACCAGGAATTCGCGGGCGCTGATGTCCAGCAGGCCGCGCACGTTGTCGTTGCCCACCGGGCCGAGATAGACGCGCTTGAACATCCACAGGGTGTAGGCGGCGCCGAAGATCAGCGCGGTGGCGGCGGCGAAGCCGACCCAGAAGTTCGCCTTCACGGCGCCCAGGATCACCATCCACTCGCCCACGAAACCGGCGGTGCCCGGCAGGCCGCAGTTGGCCATCGCGAACAGCAGCGCGAACGCCGCGAACTTGGGCATGGTGTTGACCACGCCGCCGTAGGCCGCGATCTCCCGCGAATGCACGCGGTCGTACAGCACGCCGATCGAGAGGAACATCGCGCCGGACACGAAGCCGTGGGCAATCATCTGCACCAGGCCGCCGGAGACGCCCAGGTCGTTGAAGATGAAGAAGCCCAGCGTCACGAAGCCCATGTGCGCCACGGACGAATACGCCACCAGCTTCTTCATGTCCTTCTGCACCATGGCCACCAGGCCCACGTAGATCACCGCGACCAGCGACAGCGCGATCATCAGCCACGCCCACTGGCGCGCCGCGTCGGGAGCGATCGGCATCGAGAAGCGCAGGAAACCGTAGGCGCCGAGCTTCAGCATGATGGCCGCCAGCACGGCGGAGCCGCCCGTGGGCGCTTCCACGTGCACGTCGGGCAGCCAGGTATGCACCGGCCACATCGGCACCTTCACGGCGAAGGCCGCGAAGAAGGCGAAGAACAGCAGCGTCTGGGCGCGCGCCGACAGCGGCAGCTGGTGCCAGGTGGCGATGTCGAAGCTGCCGCCGGACTGGTTGTACAGGTACACCAGGGCGATCAGCATCAGCAGCGAGCCGAGCAGCGTGTAGAGGAAGAACTTGAACGCCGCGTAGATCTTGTTCGGGCCGCCCCAGATGCCGATGATCAGGTACATCGGGATCAGCGTGGCTTCGAAGAACACGTAGAACAGCAGGCCGTCGGCCGCGCTGAACACGCCGATCATGAGGCCAGACAGGATCAGGAACGCGCCCATGTACTGGTTCACGCGCTCGGTGATCGACTCCCACGATGCGATCACCACGATCACCGTGATGAAGGCCGTGAGCGGCACGAACCAGAACGAGATGCCGTCCAGGCCCAGGTGGTAGTGCACGTTGAAGCGCTCGATCCAGAGCATCTTCTCGACGAACTGCGCGGCGGCCGTGCCGTTGTCGAAGCCGCTGAGCAGCGGCAGCGTGGCGGCGAGGCCGATCAGCGAGCCGATCAGCGCGATCCAGCGGACCATGCGCGCCTGATCGTCGCGCCCGAAGGCCAGCAGCAGGGCACCGAAGGCGATCGGCGTCCAGATGGCAAGACTCAACAAACCCATTTTTCTTCTTCCTCTACTTGTTGAGCCACACGAAGTACGTCATGAGCCCGAACACGCCCAGGATCATCACCAGCGCATAGTGGTAGATGTAGCCCGACTGCACCCAGCGCACGATGCCCGCGACCCAGCCGACGACCTTCCAGGAACCGTTCACCACGGCGCCGTCGATCACGGCCTGGTCGCCGCCCTTCCAGAGACCCACGCCGAGCGCACGGGCGCCGCGGGCGATGATGTTCTCGTTGATCCAGTCGAGGTAGTACTTGTTCTCGAACAGGACGTAGATCGGCATGCAGATGCGCTTGATCGCCGCCGGCAGCGCCGGGTTGATCATGTACATGTAGTAGGAGAGCGCGACACCGGCCAGCGCCAGCCAGAACGGCGCGGTCTGCAGGCCGTGCAGGGCCATGGCCACCGGGCCGTGGAACATCTCGGACAGCTCGGCCATCGCGGGGTGCTTGGCGGCATCCACGAAGATCACGTCCTTGAAGAAGTCGCCGAACAGCATCGGCTGGATGGCCAGGAAGCCGATCACCACCGAGGGGATCGCCAGCAGCACCAGCGGCACCGTCACCACCCAGGGCGACTCGTGCGGCTTGGCGTCGTGGCCATGGCCGTGGCCGTGGTCGTCGTGGGCATGGTGGTCGTCGTGGTGCGCGTCCGGGTTCTGGTCGTAGCGCTCCTTGCCATGGAAGACCAGGAAGTACATGCGGAACGAGTAGAACGCGGTGACGAACACGCCGGCCAGCACCGCGAAGTGCGCGAAGCCCGCGGCGGGCAGCGTGCTGGCGTGCACGGCCTCGATGATGCTGTCCTTGGAGTAGAAGCCCGAGAACAGCGGCGTGCCGATCAGCGCCAGCGAGCCCAGCAGCGAGGTGATCCAGGTGATGGGCATGTACTTGCGCACGGCGCCCATCCAGCGGATGTCCTGGTTGTGGTGCATGCCCATGATCACCGAGCCCGCGCCGAGGAACAGCAGCGCCTTGAAGAACGCGTGCGTCATCAGGTGGAACACGGCCACCGAATAGGCGGAGGCGCCGAGCGCCACGGTCATGTAGCCCAGCTGCGACAGCGTGGAATAGGCCACCACGCGCTTGATGTCGTTCTGGATCATGCCCAGGAAGCCCATGAACAGGGCCGTGATGGCACCGATCACCAGGATGAAGTTGAGGGCCGTGTCCGAGAGTTCGAACAGCGGCGACATGCGCGACACCATGAAGATGCCGGCGGTCACCATGGTGGCCGCGTGGATCAGCGCGGAGATCGGGGTCGGGCCTTCCATAGAGTCGGGCAGCCACACGTGCAGCGGGAACTGCGCGCTCTTGCCCATCGCGCCGATGAACAGGCAGATGCAGATCACGGTGATCAGCATCCAGTCGGTGCCGGGGAAGCCGATGGTGCCGAGTTCGCCCGACTTGGCGAAGATCTCGCCGTAGTTCAGCGTGCCTGCGTAGGCGGCAATCAGGCCGATGCCCAGGATGAAGCCGAAGTCGCCGACGCGGTTCACGAGGAACGCCTTCATGTTGGCGAAGATGGCCGTGGGCTTGTTGAACCAGAAGCCGATCAGCAGGTACGACACCAGGCCCACCGCTTCCCAGCCGAAGAACAGCTGCAGCAGGTTGTTGCTCATGACCAGCATGAGCATCGAGAACGTGAACAGCGAGATGTACGAGAAGAAGCGGTTGTAGCCGTCGTCCTCTTCCATGTAGCCGATCGTGTAGATGTGCACCATCAGCGACACGAAGGTCACCACGCACATCATCATGGCGGTGAGCGTGTCGATGAGGAAGCCGACTTCCATCTTGAGGCCGCCCACCACCATCCAGGTGTAGAGCGTCTCGTTGAAGCGGGCGCCGTCGAGCGCCACGCTCTTGAACGTCAGGGCCGAGAGCACGAACGCGACGAACACGCCGAGGATCGTGAGGGTGTGGCTCGCGCGGCGTCCGATGCGGTTGCCGCCGAAGGCCGTGCCGAGGATGCCGGCGAGCGCGGAGCCCGCCAGCGGCGCCAGCGGCACCGCGAGGAGCATCGAAGCGGAGAGGGTTTGACTCATTCTTGAAGACCTTGCAAGTACCGGCGGATCAACCCTTGAGGGTGTTGAGATCTTCCGCGTCGATGCTGGACTTGTTGCGGAACAGCAGCACCAGGATCGCGAGGCCGATGGCGGATTCGGCCGCGGCCACCGTCAGGATGAAGAACACGAACACCTGCCCGTGCATGTCGCCCAGGTAGTGGGAGAACGCCACGAAGTTCATGTTCACGGCCAGGAGCATCAGCTCGATGGCCATGAGCAGCACGATGAGGTTCTTGCGGTTCAGGAAGATGCCGATCACCGACAGCGCGAACAGCATCGCGCCCAGCGACAGGAAATGGCCCAGGGTCAACGTCATGCCTTCTTCTCCTCGGCGGCCGCAGCGGGCGCCGCCGGTTCTTCCGCGGGCTTCTGCGTCGCGGCGACCTTCACCAGCGCGACGCGGTCGGCGGCACGCACACGCACCTGTTCCGACACCTTCGTCACCTTGGTGTCCTTGCGCTGGCGCAGGGTCAGGGCGATGGCGGCGATCATCGCCACCAGCAGGATCACCGCGGCGATTTCCACCGGGTACAGGTATTCGGTGTAGAGCAGCTTGCCCAGCGCCTTGGTGTTGGAGTACTGCACCACGTTGCCGGCCGCGTCCACCATGGCCGCCACGGCCTTGGGTTCGTCCATGCCGCGGAAGCCGCCCATCAGCACCGCCGCCATTTCCAGCGCGATCAGCGCGCCGATGAAGGCCGCGAGCGGGAAATGGCGCCAGAACCCCTGCCGGACGGTGTCGATGTGGATGTCCAGCATCATCACCACGAACAGGAACAGCACCATGACGGCGCCCAGATAGACCAGCACGAGCGCGATGGCCAGGAACTCGGCCTTCAGGATCAGCCAGATGGCGGCGGCCTGCGAGAACGCGAGGATCAGGTGGAGCACCGCATGCACGGGGTTGCGCGCGGTGATGACCCGGAAGGCCGCATACAGCAGCACGACCGAGAACAGATAGAAGAAACCAGTCTTGGCGTCCATGAATCGGATCTTGTGAAAAGTGGTTCAGGAGCCGCGGGTCAGCGGTACTTGGCGTCGGCCGCCTTGGCAGCGGCGATCTCGGCCTCGTAGCGGTCGCCGACCGCCAGGAGCATGTCCTTGGTGAAGTACAGGTCGCCCCGCTTCTCGCCGTGGTATTCCAGGATCTGCGTCTCGACGATCGAATCGACCGGGCAGCTTTCTTCGCAGAAGCCGCAGAAGATGCACTTCGTGAGGTCGATGTCGTAGCGCGTCGTGCGGCGCGAGCCGTCGGCCCGCACGTCGGACTCGATCGTGATCGCGAGCGCCGGGCAGACCGCTTCGCAGAGCTTGCAGGCGATGCAGCGCTCTTCGCCGTTCTCGTAGCGGCGCAGCGCGTGCAGCCCGCGGAAGCGCGGCGACAGCGGCGTCTTCTCTTCGGGGAACTGCACCGTCACCTTGCGGCGGAACGCGTAGCGGCCGGTCAGGGCCATGCCCTTGACCAGTTCCACGAGCATGAAGCTCTTGAAAAAGTCCTTGAAGGAAAAAGATGTCGTATCAGCAGCAACAGCAGCCATGATGTCGTGTCCCGCTTATTTCCAGATGTTCCAGGGCGACAGCAGCCATCCGCCCACGATCAGCAGCCACACCAGGGTGACCGGAATGAAGATCTTCCAGCCCAGGCGCATGATCTGGTCGTACCGGAAGCGCGGGAAGGTCGCGCGGATCCAGATGAACATGGACACCACGAGGAAGGTCTTGAGCCCCAGCCAGATCCAGCCCGGGATGAAGTCCAGGGCCGCCACCGGCGACAGCCAGCCGCCGAGGAACATGGTCACGCCCAGGATGGACACGAGCCACATGCTGGCGTACTCGGCCAGGAAGAAGATCGCGAAGCCCATGCCCGAGTACTCGACCATGTGGCCGGCCACGATTTCCGCTTCGCCTTCCACCACGTCGAACGGGTGGCGGTTGGTCTCGGCCACGCCGGAGATCAGGTAGACGATGAAGATCGGCAGCAGCGGCAGCCAGTTCCACGACAGGAACGACAGGCCGGCGTTCGCCATCGTGCCCTGCCCCTGGCTCAGCACGATCTGCGTGAGGTTCATGCTGCCCGAGACCATGATGACCACCAGGAAGCAGAAGCCCATCGCGATTTCGTAGCTCACCATCTGGGCCGAGGCGCGCAGCGCGCCCAGGAAGGCGTACTTCGAGTTCGAGGCCCAGCCGGCGATGATCACGCCGTACACCTCGATCGAGGTGATCGCCATGATCAGCAGCAGGCCGGCGTTCACGTTGGCCAGGGCCACGTCGGGACCGAAGGGGATCGCCACCCAGGCCGCGAGCGCGGGCATGATCGCCATCACCGGGCCGAGCACGAACAGGCCCTTGCTGGCCGCCGCGGGCTGGATGATTTCCTTGGTGAGCAGCTTCAGGCCGTCGGCCAGCGGCTGCAGCAGCCCGAACGGGCCCACGCGGTTGGGGCCGTGGCGCACCTGCATGAAGCCCAGCAGCTTGCGCTCCCAGAGCGTGAGGTAGGCCACCGCGCCCATGAGCGGCGCCACGATGGCGACGATCTTGAGCAGGTTCCAGAGCACGGGCCACACCGCGCCCGTCCACCAGGACTGGGCGACGAGGTTCAGCCCGCCGTTGTAGAGCGCGTCGATCATGCTGCGGCTCCTTCCACGGCGGCGGGGGCGGCTGCAGCCTGGCGGCCGTCGGCCGTCAGCTGCAGCGAGGGCGCACGGCGCACGAGGCTGTCGAGCTGGTAGATGGCGGCGACCACGGGCTCCGGAGCACCGGCCGCGATGGCCGGCACGGCGGGTGCCGCGGACGTCGTGTTGGACAGGCGGGCGGCCGGCAGGTGCGTCGGCAGCTCGGCGCCGGTGGCACCCACGGCATGGGCCAGCACCTCCTGCGAGGTCTCGAAACCGATGCCCTGCACGCCCAGCAGGTTGCCGAGCACGCGCAGCACCTTCCAGGCCGGACGGGCATCGCCCAGCGGCTTGACCACGGCGTGGAAGCCCTGCAGGCGGCCTTCGGCATTCACGAAGCTGCCGGAGGTTTCGGTGAACGGGGCGATGGGCAGCAGCACGTCGCTGAATTCCAGGTTGGTCTTGAACGGGCTCAGCGTCACGACCATCTCGGCCTGCGCGAGCGCCTCGGCGGCGCGCGCACCGGCAGCGGAGTCGTGCACCGGCTCGGTATTGAGCAGCAGCGCGGCCTTGAGGCCGCCGGCCAGCATGCGGCCGGCATCGAGCCCGCCCTGGCGCGGCTGTGCGCCCACGAACTGCGCGCCGACGGTGTTGGCGGCTTCGGTCAGGTAGCCGACCACGGCGCCGGTCTGCGCGCCGATCCACTGGGCCAGCGCCAGCAGCGAAGACGCCTGGGCATGGTGCGCGGCGGCATTGCCGAGCAGCACGGCGCGGCCTTCGCCGGACGCGAGCGAACGGGCCACGGCCAGCGCCGCATCGGTCGCACGGCCGGAGGCCGCGGGCGCGGCCACGCCACGCTCCTGGGCCACCGCGGCGGCGATGTCGGCCAGCGCGGCGGCCCACTCACCGGCGGGCGCCACGATGGATTGCGCCATCGGCATCGCCCAGTCGTAGGCCGCGGAATTCAGTGCGCTCACGGCGCAGCCCTTGCGTGCCGCCTGGCGGATGCGCTGCGCGAACAGCGGGTGTTCCTTGCGCAGGTTGGAGCCCACGACGAGGACCGACTGCAGCGTGGACAGCGCCGCGATCGGCATGCCCAGCCAGCGCACGCCTTCGGAAGCCGGGAATTCGGCATTGCGCAGGCGGTGGTCGATGTTGTCGCTGCCCAGGCCGCGCACCAGCAGCGTGGCGAGGTGCAGCTCTTCCAGCGTGCTGTGCGGGCTGACCAGCGCGCCGATGCTCTGGGCACCGTGCTCGGACTGGATGCCGCGCAGGCCGTTGGCCACGTATTCGAGGGCCGTCTGCCAGTCGACTTCCTTCCACTGGCCGCCCTGCTTGAGCATGGGCTTCGTGAGGCGGTCGGGGCCGTTCAGCGCTTCGTACGAGAAGCGGTCGCGGTCGGCGATCCAGCACTCGTTCACGTCCTCGTTTTCGAACGGGACGACGCGCATGACCTTGTGGTTCTTGACCTGGACGATCAGGTTGGCACCGGTGGAATCGTGCGGGCTGACCGACTTGCGGCGCGACAGCTCCCAGGTGCGGGCGCTGTAGCGGAACGGCTTGCTCGTGAGCGCGCCCACGGGGCAGATGTCGATCATGTTGCCCGACAGCTCGGAGTCCACGGTATCGCCCACCACGGTGGTGATCTCGGAATGCTCGCCGCGGTGGATCATGCCCAGCTCCATCACGCCGGCCACTTCCTGGCCGAAGCGCACGCAGCGGGTGCAGTGGATGCAGCGGGTCATCTCCTCCATGGAGATGAGCGGGCCGACGTCCTTGTGGAACACCACGCGCTTCTCTTCCTCGTAGCGCGAGGAGGAACCGCCGTAGCCCACGGCCAGATCCTGCAGCTGGCACTCGCCGCCCTGGTCGCAGATGGGGCAGTCCAGCGGGTGGTTAATCAGCAGGAATTCCATGACCGACTGCTGGGCCTTGATGGCCTTGTCGCTCTTGGTGCGCACGATCATGCCCTGCGTCACGGGCGTGGCGCAGGCAGGCATCGGCTTGGGAGCCTTCTCCACGTCCACCAGGCACATGCGGCAGTTGGCGGCGATGGAGAGCTTCTTGTGATAGCAGAAATGAGGGATGTAGGTGCCCGCCTTCTCGGCCGCATGCATCACCATGCAGCCTTCGGCGACTTCCACCTTCTTCCCGTCGAGTTCGATTTCAACCATATGCGTTTCTCGCGATCAGGCGGAGGCCGGAGCCTGGGGGCTCGTCTTGTTGCGGATCAGCGCCTCGAATTCCGGACGGAAGTGCTTGATCATGGCGCGCACCGGCATGGCCGCCGCGTCGCCCAGGGCGCAGATGGTGCGCCCCTGGATGTTGTCCGCCACCGAATTGAGCAGGTCCAGGTCGCCTTCGCGGCCCAGGCCGTGCTGGATGCGGTCGATCACGCGCCACATCCAGCCCGTGCCTTCGCGGCAGGGCGTGCACTGGCCGCAGGACTCGTGCGAATAGAAGTACGACAGGCGGAGCAGGCTCTCGACCATGCTGCGCGAGTCGTCCATGACGATCACGGCGCCCGAGCCCAGCATCGAGCCGGCCTTGGCGATGGAGTCGTAGTCCATCGTGCATTCCATGATGATGGACGCGGGCAGCACCGGCGCGGACGAGCCGCCCGGGATCACGGCCTTGAGCTGGCGGCCCTTGCGCACCCCGCCGGCGAGTTCCAGCAGCTTGGCGAACGGCGTGCCCATGGGCACTTCGTAGTTGCCGGGCTTCTCCACGTCGCCGGACACCGAGAAGATCTTGGTGCCGCCGTTGTTCGGCTTGCCGCAGGCCAGGTAGGCCGCGCCGCCGTTGCGGATGATCCAGGGCACCGCCGCGAAGGTCTCGGTGTTGTTGATCGTGGTGGGCTTGCCGTACAGGCCGAAGCTGGCCGGGAACGGCGGCTTGAAGCGCGGCTGGCCCTTCTTGCCTTCCAGCGATTCGAGCAGCGCGGTCTCTTCGCCGCAGATGTAGGCGCCGAAGCCGTGGGCGGCGTGCAGCTGGAAGCTGAAGCCGCTGCCCAGGATCCTGTCGCCCAGGTAGCCGGCCGCGCGCGCCTCTTCCAGCGCTTCCTCGAAGCGGTCGTAGGTCTGGAAGATCTCGCCGTGGATGTAGTTGTAGCCCACCGAGATGCCCATCGCGAAGGCGGCGATGATCATGCCCTCGATGACGATGTGCGGGTTGAACTGCAGGATGTCGCGGTCCTTGCAGGTGCCCGGCTCGCCTTCGTCGGAGTTGCAGACGAGGTACTTCTGGCCCGGGAACGAGCGGGGCATGAAGCTCCACTTCAGGCCCGTCGGGAAGCCCGCGCCGCCGCGGCCGCGCAGGCCGGATTCCTTGACGGTGGCGATGACCTGGTCCTGCGTCATCGGCTCGCCGCCGTCGGTGCCGAGGATCTTGCGCAGGGCCTGGTAGCCGCCGCGCGCCTCGTAGTCCTTGAGGCTCCAGTTCGTGCCGTCGAGGCCCGCGTAGATCTGCGGCTCGATGTGGCGGTCGTGGAAGCAGGTCTGGACGCCCGTGGCCTGGAACTGCGAGAGGATCTGTGCTGCGGTGGTCATGCCTGTCCCTCCGCCTGGCGCAGGCCGTCCACGAGCTGGTCGAGCTTTTCGTTGTCCATGAAGCTGCACATCGTGCGATCGTTCACCAGCATCACGGGCGCATCGGCGCACGCGCCCAGGCATTCGCACTGCTGCAGCGTGAACAGGCCGTCGGGCGTGGTCTCGCCCATGGTGATGCCGAGCTTCTTCTCGAGGTGGTGCAGCGCCTTCTGGCCGTCGCGCAGCTGGCACGGCAGGTTGGTGCAGACGTTCAGCTTGTACTTGCCCAGCGGCTGCTGGTTGTACATGTTGTAGAAGGTCGTGACTTCGTGCACGGCGATCTGGGGCATGCCCAGGACCTCGGCGATCACGGCCTCGCTCTCGGGGCTGACCCAGCCCTGCTCCTGCTGCACGATGGCCAGGCAGGCCATCACGGCGGACTGCTTCTGCTCCGGCGGGTACTTGGCCACTTCGCGGGCGAAGCGCGCACGCGTCGCCTCGGTCACCGGCGACGCGCCGGCGGCTTGGTTCGATACGGTACTCATCGGTCAATCTCTCCGAACACGATGTCCATCGTGCCAATGATGGCCACGGCATCGGCGATCATGTGCCCGCGCGCCATCTCGTCGAGCGTCGCGAGGTGGGCGAAGCCCGGCGCGCGGATCTTGAGCCGGTACGGCTTGTTGGCGCCGTCGCTCACCAGGTAGATGCCGAACTCGCCCTTAGGGTGCTCGACGGCGGCATAGGCCTCGCCCTCGGGCACGCGGAAACCTTCGGTGAAGAGCTTGAAGTGGTGGATCAGCTCTTCCATGTTCGACTTCATCGACTCGCGCGACGGCGGCGCCACCTTGTGGTTGTCGGTGATGACGGGGCCGGGGTTGGCGCGCAGCCAGTCCACGCACTGCTTGATGATGCGGTTGGACTGGCGCATCTCCTGCACGCGCACGAGGTAGCGGTCGTAGCAGTCGCCGGTCTTGCCCACGGGAATGTCGAATTCCACGCGGTCGTAGGCGTCGTAGGGCTGCTTCTTGCGCAGGTCCCAGGCGATGCCCGAGCCGCGCAGCATCGGGCCCGTCATGCCGAGGTTCAGCGCGCGCTCCTGCGTCACGATGCCGATGTCCACGGTGCGCTGCTTCCAGATGCGGTTGTCCGTGAGCAGGGTCTCGTACTCGTCCACGCACTTGGGGAAGCGCTGCGTGAAGTCGTCGATGAAGTCCAGCAGCGAGCCGCGGCGGTTCTGGTTCAGCACCTCGATCGCCTTGGCGTTGCGGATCTTGTTCGCCGTGTACTGCGGCATCGTGTCCGGCAGGTCGCGGTAGACGCCGCCCGGACGGAAGTAGGCCGCGTGCATGCGCGCGCCCGACACCGCCTCGTACATGTCGAACAGGTCTTCACGCTCGCGGAACGTGTAGATCAGGATGGTGGAGCTGCCGCAATCGTTTCCGTGCGAGCCGAGCCACATCAGGTGGTTCAGCAGGCGCGTGATCTCGGAGAACATCACGCGGATGTACTGCGCGCGCAGCGGCACGTCGATGCCCAGCAGCTTCTCGATGGCCAGGCAGTAGGCGTGCTCGTTGCACATCATCGAGACGTAGTCCAGCCGGTCCATGTAGGGCAGCGACTGGATGAAGGTCTTGTGCTCGGCGAGCTTTTCGGTGGCGCGGTGCAGCAGGCCGATGTGGGGGTCGGCACGCTGGACGACTTCGCCGTCGAGCTCGAGCACCAGCCGCAGCACACCGTGCGCGGCCGGGTGCTGCGGACCAAAGTTCAGGGAGTAGTTCTTGATTTCAGCCATCGTGGATTGCCCGAGAGCGCTAGCGGCGCCTCAGTGCAGGCCTCCATACTTTTCTTCGCGGATGATGCGGGGCGTGATCTCGCGCGGCTCGATCGTCACCGGCTCGTACACCACGCGGCGCGCCTCGGTGTCGTAGCGCATCTCGACGTGGCCCGACAGCGGGAAATCCTTGCGGAACGGATGGCCGATGAAGCCGTAGTCGGTCAGGATGCGGCGCAGGTCGTCGTGGCCGTCGAACACGATGCCGTACAGGTCGAACGCCTCGCGCTCGTACCAGTTGGCGGAGTTCCAGATGCCGGACACCGATGCCACGACGGGGAAGTCGTCGTCCGGGCAGAACACCTTCACGCGCACGCGCTGGTTGAGGCTCACCGACAGCAGGTGCGACACCACGGCATAGCGCGGGCCTTCCGTGCCCACGTCGCCGTAGGTGGAGTAGTCGACGCCGCAGAGGTCCATGAGCTGCTCGAAGCGGCAGCCGGGCGCATCGCGCAGCAGCTGCATCGCAGCCAGGTAGTCGGCGGCCGAGACGGTCACCGTGAGTTCGTCGAGCGCGAGCACGATGTCGCGCGCCTTGTCGCCGAGCGCAGCGGCGACCGCGTCCCGCAGAGCCTCGGGTCGGATGGCAATGGCTGTCATGCTGGAACCCTTCAGACGCGGGCGATGGTTTGGGTGCGGCGGATCTTCTGCTGGAGCTGGATGATCCCGTAGATGAGCGCTTCCGCGGTCGGCGGGCAGCCCGGCACGTACACGTCCACCGGCACGATGCGGTCGCAGCCGCGCACCACCGAATAACTGTAGTGGTAGTAGCCACCGCCGTTGGCGCACGAGCCCATGGAGATCACCCAGCGCGGCTCCGACATCTGGTCGTACACCTTGCGCAGGGCCGGGGCCATCTTGTTGCAGAGCGTGCCGGCCACGATCATCAGATCGGACTGCCGCGGGCTCGCACGGAACACTTCGGCGCCGAAGCGGCCGATGTCGTAGCGCGCCGCGGCGGCATGCATCATCTCGACGGCGCAGCAGGCCAGACCGAAGGTCATGGGCCACAGCGATCCGGTCTTGGCCCAGTTCACCACGGAGTCATAGCTCGTGGTGATGAAGCCTTCCTTCATCACGCCTTCAATCATCGTGTCGTTCCTTGTGAAGCCCGGTCATTCCCAATCCAGGGCACCCTTTTTCCACTCGTAGGCGAAGCCCACGACCAGGATGGCCAGGAAGACGATGACCGCGACGAAACCCGTCATTCCCACCTCGTGCAGCGCGACCGCCCACGGGAAGAGGAATGCGATTTCCAGATCGAAAAGAATGAAGAGGATGGCGACGAGGTAGTAGCGCACGTCGAACTTCATGCGCGCGTCTTCGAACGCCTCGAAGCCACACTCGTAGGGGGAGTTCTTGGCCGCATCGGGCCGGTTGGGGCCCAGCACGTAGCCGAGGACCAGGGGCACCACCCCCACTCCGATGCCGACCAGGATGAACAGAAGAACGGGGAGGTATTGATCGAGGTTCATCTGGAGGGGTACTCACCGCTGGGGCCGCACCCCCATTCCTGCGAAAGAGGAATGGCCGGGCGGGCTTGCTTGTGTGTTGGTGCCGTCGGCGAGACTCGAACTCGCACAGCTTTCGCCACTACCCCCTCAAGATAGCGTGTCTACCAATTTCACCACGACGGCTGATGTCTGCATCTGGATGGCATGAGGAACCCGAAGGGTTGTTTGGCTTTCCAGACAATCCGGAATTCTACTCCGGAAAAACCCGACTCCTTGTGAATCGGTAACTTTTCCGACAATTATTTTGTCGGGATCTGCGCTGCGCCAGAAGCCGGTGCCGCAGGCACCGGAGCGGGCACGGCAGCGGCCGGGTTCGACGCGGGCGCCAGGGGCTGCACGGCAGCAGGAGCGGCGGCCGGCGATTCCAGCACGCTGCCCACGCCTGCGGGCCGCACATTTCCGAAGTATGCCAGAGCGAGCGTCGCGACGAAGAACACGCCGGCCAGCACGGCCGTCGAGCGCGACAGGAAGTTCGCGCTGCCGCTGGCGCCGAACAGGCTGCCGGAGCTGCCGCTGCCGAAGGCCGCTCCCATGTCGGCACCCTTGCCGTGCTGGATGAGCACGAGGCCGATCATCGCCAGCGCGGCCAGCATCTGCACGGCCAGGATCACATTCACGAGCACATTCATTTCTTCTCTACTCCGGTTGGGTTGCGCGGCGCCGTTCAGGCGGCCGCTGCGATGATCTGCAAAAAGTCCTGGGCCTTGAGCGACGCACCGCCCACGAGGCCGCCGTCGATGTCGGGCTGGGCCAGCAAGGCGGCCGCGTTCGCGGCGTTCATGCTGCCGCCGTAGAGCAGGCGGATGCGGTCCGCATGCTCGCTGGCTGCGGCCAGCTGGGCGCGCAGCACCGCATGCACCTGCTGCGCCTGCTCGGGCGTGGCGGTGCGGCCGGTGCCGATGGCCCAGACGGGCTCGTAGGCCACCACGGTCTCGCTGATGCAATGGCCGTTCAGGTGGATGACCGCGGCCAGCTGGCGCTTGACCACGGCCTCGGTCTGGCCGGCCTCGCGCTCGGCCAGCGTCTCGCCCACGCACACCACCGGCGTGATGCCGGCGGCGAGCGCGCGCTGCGCTTTCTCGGCCACCTGCTCGTCGGTCTCGCCGTGGTACTGGCGGCGCTCGGAATGGCCGACCAGCACGTAGCGCACACCGAACTCCTGCAGCATCGCCGCCGAAACCTCGCCCGTGTAGGCGCCCGCTTCGTGCCGCGACACGTCCTGCGCCGCCAGCGCGATGGCGGAGCCTTCGGACAGGCCCTGCACCTGCGCGAGGTAGGCCGCCGGCACCGCCACGGCCACGTCCACGTTCTGGTGGCCATCCGCCTCCAGGCCGTCGCGCAGCGCCTGCAGCAGCGCGGCATTGGCGCCCAGGGCGCCGTTCATCTTCCAGTTGCCCGCGATGAGTTTCTTCTTTGTCATGCTGTCCACGTCAAAACGATCTTCCCGGCATGCTGGCTCGATTCCATGAGTTCATGGGCGCGGGACGCCTCGGCCGCCGGGAAGGTGCTGTGCACCACGGGCCGCACGGTGCCAGCCGCCAGCAGCGGCCACACCCGCTCGCGCAGGGCCGCCGCGATGGCGCCCTTGAACGCGACCGACCGCGGACGCAGCGTCGAGCCCGTCACCGTCAGGCGGCGGCGCAGCACCAGCCCGGCGTTGATGGACGACTGCACGCCGCCCTGCACCGCGATGATCACGATCCGGCCGTCTTCGGCCAGGCACTCGACTTCGCGCGCCACGTAGTCGCCGGCGACCATGTCGAGCACCACGTCCACGCCGCGGCCCTCGGTGATGCGCCGGACCTCGGCCACGAAGTCCTGGGTCTTGTAGTTGATGGCGTGGTGGGCACCGAGCTCCAGGCAGGTGCGGCACTTCTCGTCCGAGCCCGCCGTCACGATCACCGTGGCGCCGAAGGCGCGGCCGAGCTGGATGGCCGTGACGCCGATGCCGCTGCTGCCGCCCTGCACCAGCAGGGTCTCGCCGGATGCGAGGCGACCGCGGTCGAACACGTTGCTCCAGACCGTGAAGAAGGTCTCGGGCAGCGAGGCGGCCTCGACGTCGCTCCAGCCCTCCGGCACGGGCAGGCACTGCGCGACGGGTGCCACGCACCATTCGGCATAGCCGCCGCCGGCCAGGAGCGCGCACACGCGGTCGCCGACCTTCAGGCCGGCCGCGGCCATGGCCGATGCATCGCCTTCCGCGATGGTGCCGGCCACTTCGAGCCCGGGCAGGTCGGACGCGCCCGGCGGGGGCGCGTACTGCCCCTTGCGCTGCAGCACGTCGGGCCGGTTGATGCCGCTGGCCGCGACACGGATCAGCAGCTCGCCGGCGCCGGCCTGCGGCACGGGCCGCTCGGCGAGGCGCAGCACTTCCGGGCCGCCGGAGCCCGTGATTTCCACGGCACGCATGGTGGTCGCCATACTGGATTCCCAGGAATGTCAGGTTTCAGAGGGGCCGGCCGGCGCAAAGCCGGGCCGGCCTGTCGCCGCCGCGGTGCGGCGGCGCGGGCGCTCAGGCATCCATCTGGCCGGGCTGTTCGCCCGCGCCGGTGGACTGCTGCTGTTGCTGTTGCTGCTGCTGATCGGCACCGGCGGGTTCGCGGCGCTCACGGCGCTCACCGCGCTCCGGACGATCGCCACGATCGCCGCGGTCACCCCGTTCGCCGCGCTCGGCGGGTGCCGGACGGCCGCTGTCGCCCATCGGGCGGTCCAGCAGTGCACGCATGGACAGCTTCACGCGGCCCTTCTCGTCGGTCTCGAGCACCTTGACCTTCACGACCTGGCCTTCGGTCAGGTAGTCGGTGACCTTTTCCACGCGCTCATGGGCGATCTGGCTGATGTGCAGCAGGCCGTCCTTGCCGGGCAGCAGGTTGATCAGCGCGCCGAAGTCGAGGATCTTGACCACGGGGCCTTCGTAGATCTTGCCGATCTCGACCTCGGCCGTGATCTGCTCGATGCGCTTCTTGGCGACGTCGGCCTTCTCGGCATCGGTCGCGGCGATGGTGATCGTGCCGTCTTCCTCGATGTTGATCTGGCAGCCGGTCTCTTCCGTGAGCGCGCGGATCACCGCGCCGCCCTTGCCGATCACGTCGCGGATCTTCTCGGGGTTGATCTTCATCGTGTAGAGCTTGGGCGCGAAGCTGGAGACCTCGGTCTTGGCCTCGCCCATCGCTTCCTGCATCTTGCCGAGGATGTGCAGGCGGGCTTCCTTGGCCTGGGCCAGGGCGACCTGCATGATTTCCTTGGTGATGCCCTGGATCTTGATGTCCATCTGCAGGGCGGTGATGCCGGCCGTCGTGCCCGCCACCTTGAAGTCCATGTCGCCGAGGTGGTCCTCGTCGCCCAGGATGTCCGTCAGCACGGCGAAGCGGTTGTCTTCCTTGATCAGGCCCATGGCGATGCCGGCCACGTGGGCCTTCATCGGCACGCCGGCGTCCATCATCGACAGGCAGCCGCCGCAGACGGAAGCCATCGAGGACGAGCCGTTGGACTCGGTGATCTCGGACACCACGCGGATCGTGTAGGGGAACTCTTCCTTGTTCGGCAGCACGGCGACCAGCGCGCGCTTGGCCAGGCGGCCGTGGCCGATCTCGCGGCGCTTCGTGGAGCCCATGCGGCCCACTTCACCCGTGGCGAAGGGAGGCATGTTGTAGTGGAACATGAAGCGGTCTTCGAACTCGCCGGCCAGCGCGTCGATGCGCTGCGCGTCGCGTTCGGTGCCCAGCGTGGAAACCACCAGCGCCTGCGTCTCGCCGCGCGTGAACAGCGCGGAGCCGTGCGTGCGGGGCAGCACGGAGCTGCGGATCTCGATGGGGCGCACGGTGCGCGTGTCGCGGCCGTCGATGCGGGGCTCGCCGGCCAGGATCTGGCTGCGGACGATCTTCGACTCGATGGCGAACAGCAGGTCGCCCACCTTGCCGGCGTCGAACGGCTCGCCGCTGGCCTTGAGCGCTTCCATCACGCTGGCGTTGGCTTCGCGCAGGGCCTGCGTGCGGGCCTGCTTGCTGCGGATCTGGTAGACGGCGCGCAGCTTCTCTTCGGCCAGGCCCTTGACCTTGGCGACGAAGGCTTCGTCTTCGGCGGGGGCCTGCCAGTCCCACACGGGCTTGCCGGCGTCGCGCACCAGTTCATGGATGGCGTTGATGGCGATGTTGGCCTGCTCGTGGCCGAACACCACGCCGCCCAGCATGATTTCCTCGCTGAGCTGCTGTGCTTCGGACTCGACCATCAGCACGGCGGCTTCGGTGCCGGCGACGACCAGGTCCATCTGCGAATTCTTGCGGGCGGTCTGGCCCGGGTTCAGCACGTATTCGCCATTGATGTAGCCCACGCGGGCGGCGCCGATCGGGCCGCTGAACGGGATGCCGGAGATGGCCAGCGCGGCGCTCACGCCGATCATGGCGGCGATGTCGGCATCGACTTCGGGGTTGAGCGACACGGTGTGCACGACCACGTGCACTTCGTTCAGGAAGCCTTCGGGGAACAGCGGGCGGATCGGACGGTCGATCAGGCGGCTGGTCAGCGTTTCGTGTTCGCTGGGCTTGGCTTCGCGCTTGAAGAAGCTGCCGGGGATCTTGCCGGCGGCGTAGGTCTTCTCGATGTAGTCCACCGTCAGGGGGAAGAAGTCCTGGCCGGGCTTGGCCGACTTGGAGGCCGCCACGGTGGCGAGGATGACGGTGCCGTCGATCTCGACCAGCACGGCGCCGTTGGCCTGGCGGGCGATTTCGCCGGTTTCCATGACGACGGTCTTGTCGCCCCACTGGAAGGACTTGGTGACTTTGTTGAAGATGGTCATGCGTGTTTCCTGTGCTTCGGTGTGGATGCCGGCCCAGCGGGGCCGGCGGAGGCCGGAGGGCAATTCAGAACACGATGCCATTCCAGTGGACCTGGGCCCCGGGCGGGCTGCCCCCAAGGCCATTGGAATGACACAGCTTCGCTCTGCTATTGCGGCTCCGAAGTAGAAAACGCCTGAGTCAGCGTGCTAACCCAGGCGTTCCTGCATGCGAATGCGCTTACTTGCGCAGGCCGAGCTTGGCGATCAGGGCCGTGTAGCGGTCAGCGTCCTTGGCCTTGAGGTAGTCCAGCAGCTTGCGGCGGCGGCTCACCATGCGCAGCAGGCCGCGGCGGCCGTGGTGGTCCTTGGCGTGCTGCTTGAAGTGGGGGGTCAGCTCGTTGATGCGGGCCGTGAGCAGGGCCACCTGGACTTCCGGACTGCCGGTGTCGTTGGCGGCACGGGCGTTGTCCTTGATGACTTCGGCCTTGGCGGAGGATGCGATCATTTGTTTTTCCTTGAGTGTGGGGGCGGCGCACCAGCGCATGGCGACTGGCTGACGGCCCCGGGTTTTGACTTGCGCCGCCGGCTGGAACGGCCTGCGGCGTGCGTCTTGCACCATGCAAAACCCTGGGATTATACCGCGCCGCCCTTTTCGAGCCATCTGCGCAGGCGATCCACCCCTTCCGCCAGCCGTCCGGGGTCGCGCGAGGCGAAGCACCAGCGCAGCCAGCCCTCGCCTTCCGGACCGAAGGCATTGCCGGGCGCCAGGCCCAGGCCGGCCTCCGCCACGAGGCGCTTGGCGGTGGCCATCGCATCGCCGTGGCCGTCGATGCGGAAGAAGGCGTACATCCCGCCGCTGGCCGCATGCGCGTGCACGCCGGGCACCGCCTGCAGCAGCGGCAGGAGGGTGTCGCGGCACCGCCGCATGTGGCCGGTGACGCGCGGCACGATCTCCCCGGCGTGCTCGAGGGCCGCCACGCCGCCGCGCTGCGTGAACACGCTCGTGCACGAGGTGTTGAACTCGATGAGCTTGCCCATGGGCTGGGTGAGCGCGGGCGGCATGACGAGCCAGCCCAGCCGCCAGCCCGTCATCAGGAAGCTCTTGGAGAAGCTGTGCACCACCACCAGCCGGTCATCCGGCTCGGCGATGTCGAGGAAGCTCGGCGCGCAGCCGTGGGGCGTGGGCTCGTAGTAGAGGCGCTCGTACACCTCGTCGGCGAGGATCCAGGTGCCGGTGGCCCGGCAGTGGCCGAGGATCTCGCGCTGCTCGGCGGCCGACAGCGTCCAGCCCGTGGGATTGTTCGGGGCATTCACCACCAGCAGCCGGGTGGCCGGCGTCACGGCGCTCTTCAGGGCCTGCAGGTCGAGCTCCCAGGCGCCGTCCGCGCGCGGCCGCAGCGGCACGCTGCGCAGGCGGGCTCCCAGGACCTGCGGCTGCGCCACGAGGTTGGGCCACACCGGCGTGACCGCAACCACTTCGTCGCCCGCATCGACCAGGGCCTGGGCGGCCAGCATCAGGCCGTTGACGCCGCCGGAGGTGACGGCGATGCGCGCGGCATCGATCGCGGGGCCGTGCAGGCCGGCCATGTAGGCGGCGATGCGCTCGCGCAGCAGGGGCAGGCCGAGGTTGTGCGCATAGAAGGTCTCGCCCGCGCGCAGCGAGGCGACGGCGGCCTCGGTCACCACCTCCGGCGTGGTTTCGTCGCTCTCGCCGAACCAGAAGGGCAGGACGTCCGCCCGGCCCATGCCGGCATTGGCGACTTCGCGGATCTTGGATTCTTCGAGGGTGGCAAGGGTATGGCGCATGGAATGTGGCGACGGACAGGGACGGCGTGAAAGGCATGGGGCGCTTCGCAGAGGGCGCCATGGGAGTACATTGTCGAGCTGGAGGACTTCCCCATGCAAGCCAACAAGAGCACTGTACGCGCTGCCCTGCTCCTCGCGGGCGCGCTGCTCGCGGGCGCGGCGGCCGCTGCGCCCGGCGAGGTCGCCGAGGCCGGAAACGGGCCCGCCGCTTCGCAAGCCGCGGACCAGGCCCGAACCCAGCCCCGGGCGCAAGCGAAGGCCCGGTCCCGCAACAAGCCGCCGCGCGTCCGCAACAGCCCGGTGTACTCGTCCGGAGAGACGCCCACCCAGCGGGAACGCCGGCTGCTGCGGGAATGCAAGGGGCTGCCGAACGCAGGCGCCTGCCTGGGCTACGCACGGCGCTGACCCGCATCCCCGCCGACGCGGCAGGCGCACGGTGCGCATGCAGGGACACGCCGCAGCGTGGAACAGCGCCTGGACGCCAGGTTCCCAGCCCCTGCCCCGGCGCGTTGTCCGACAACTCGTCGGCAGCGGCCGCGCTATACCTCAGGCACCCCGCATCCGCGCTCCGCAGGATTCCCATGCCTGAAGGCTTCGCCCTCTCCCTTCGCTCCCGTGCCGCCTGCGGCCGCTGGTTCGCCGCCCTGGCGATCGTGCTCGCCACCGCCGCCTGCTCGGGCCTTCCGCAGAACGTGGAACGGCCCGAATCCCGTGCCCTGCCCGCCTCCGACGTGGCCGACACGCCGCTCGCCCGCATCGCGCAGGAACGCCGGCAGGCCGACGGCGCCCGCACCGCCTCGGGCTTCGTACTGCTGAGCGGGCCGCAGGATGCCTACGGCAGCCGCCTGGCGCTGGTGGATGCCGCACGGAAGACGCTGGATCTGCAGTACTACGCCATCCATGCCGACGCCAGCAGCGAACGGCTGCTGCGCGGCGTGGTGGCGGCGGCGCAGCGCGGCGTGCGCGTGCGCGTGCTGCTGGACGACTTCCACAGCACCGGCCGCAACGCGCTGGTCATGGGCCTGGCCTTCCAGCCGAACATCGAGATGCGCATGTTCAATCCGGTGGCGGGATCGCGCGCCTCCATGGTGGGCCGGCTCTGGGGGTCGATCACCGATTTCTCGCGGGTGCAGCAGCGCATGCACAACAAGCTGTTCATCGCCGACAACGTGATGGGCGTGACGGGCGGGCGCAACCTGGGCGACGCCTATTTCGGCCAGGCCGATTCGGGCAACTTCGTGGACCTGGACGTGCTGGCCGCGGGCCCGATCGTGGCGGAGATGTCGCGCAGCTTCGACACCTACTGGAACAATCCGCGCGCCTATCCCGTGCAGTCGCTCATCACCCGCGAGGAACTCGCACGCCTGCGGCAGCAGACCGTGGGCCGGTACCAGCGCGCGGGGCCGGAAGGCGATGGCCCCGGCACGCAGCAGGCGCCGGACGACGGCCCCTCCGAAACGGGAGGTCCGAGGCCGCCGGACGGCGAACCGCGCCCCGCGGGCAGCGGGCCGACCGCGGAGCAGCGGGCGCGCGTCTGGAACGAACAGGCGATGGACCTGGGCTCGGCGGCCTTCGTCTGGGCGCCGGCGGTTCTCCTGGCGGACCGCCCGGCCAAGATCGCCGCGGAGGGGGAGCCCGCCAGCATCCGCAGCACGCCGCCGGGCACGGCACTGGACGTGCGCGGTACCAACACCTTCACTCCCATGCCCCTCCTGGACGAGCGCTCCCGCCGGGCCGCATCCGCCACTCCACAGGCAGCGCCGCTGCAGAAGTCGGCCGAAAGCGCCGCCGCAGGCGACACGGTCGTGGACGGACTGCTCCACCTGCTCGGGCAGGCGCGTTCGGACCTGCTCGTGATCTCGCCCTACTTCGTACCCGGCGACGACATGAAGCGCGCGTTCGCGGACGCGCGCGCCCGGGGCGTGCGCATCCGGGTGCTCACCAACTCGCTGGCCTCCAACGACGCTCCCATCGCGCACGTGGGCTATGCACGGCACCGCGAGGAACTGCTGTCGATGGGGATCGAACTCTACGAGCTGCGCAGCGAGCAGGCCGGGGTGAAATCCGCCTTCGGCAGTTCCGGCGCCAGCGCCGCGGGCAGCTCGCGCGCGATGCTGCACTCCAAGGTGCTGGTGCTGGACGGGCGGCTGCTCGTCGTGGGCTCGATGAACCTCGATCTGCGCTCGCAATTGCAGAACACCGAGATCGCCTTGCTGATCCAGAGCCGCGCACTGTCGCGCAAGGCGTCGGAACAGATCGAGACCGCCATGCGCGAGGCCTCGTGGCGCGTGGAGCGCGACGGGGATGGCGGCCTGGTGTGGCGCGCCCCCGAGGGCAGCGGCCTGCAGGACGCCCGCCACGACCCCGATGCCAGCGCCGGGCTGCGGCTGCTGCTGCAGCTGCTCGGCCCGCTGGCGCCGGACCACCTGCTGTAGCGTCCCCTTACGCGGCGCCGGCCTGCGCCTGCACCCAGGCGGTGATCGTGCGCTGGTCGGTTTCCGTGCGCACGTGCTGGTAGGCGGCCTCGGCCTCGGGAAAGCGCCGCCGCAGCAGATTCAGCCACTGCTTGAGCCGCCCCGCGCGCTGGCGGGGTTCGAGGTCTTCGCAGACCGTGCGCCAGAACACGCCCAGTTGCGGAAGCAGTGCGTCCCAGGCCAGGGCGGGTGCATCGGGCCGGCCCGCATCGGCCGTACGGATGGCGAGCGCCAGACCGGGATCGGCCACGATGCCCCGGCCCAGCATCAGCGCGTCGCCGCCCGACAGATCGCGGCAGCGCATGGCGTCGGCCACCGTCCAGATCTCGCCGTTGGCGATCACCGGGATGCGCACGGCAGAGCGCAGCGGTGCGATCAGCTCCCAATACGCTGGCGGCCGGTAGCCGTCGGCCTTGGTGCGGGCATGCACCACCAGCTCGCAGGCACCGCCGGCCTCGGCCGCCTGCGCGCATTCGCGGGCGAGCGAGGTGTCGTCGTAGCCGAGCCGCATCTTGGCCGACACCGGCAGGTGCGGCGGCACCGCGCGGCGCACGGCCGCCACCACCGCGGCGATGCGCTCGGGCTCGCGCAGCAGCGCTGCGCCGCCGCCGTGGCGGTTCACCACCTTGGCCGGGCAGCCGAAGTTCAGGTCGATGCCCTCGGGCCCCAGCGCGGCGAGCCGGGCCGCGTTCTCGGCCATGCTGACCGGATCGGACCCCAGCAGTTGCGCGCGCACCGGCACGCCTGCCGCCGTGCGGCCGCCGTTGCGCAGCTCCGGGATGTAGCGCAGGAACACCTTGTCCGGCAGCAGCGTGCCGGTGATGCGGATGAACTCGGAGACGCAGCGGTCCACCCCGCCCACGCGCGTGAGCACGTCGCGCAGCACGAAATCGAGAAGCCCCTCCATGGGGGCGAGCAGCAGCAGGGGCGCAGGGGACATCGGCAGAGATCGGCAGGTAACGGCGAAAGATAGGAAACCGTCCGGCAGGCGGGCACGAGGATGGACGGGAGGCGCGCGGGGCGGCACCGCGGCGTCATCGCGGCGTCATCGGAGTGCGATGGAATGCGGCCAGCCGTCCATTGTCCGCCAATGTCCGCCCTCACCCTCCCTGTCCCCTTCCCGTCCATGCTGCTCCTGAAGACCGACAAGGCCCGGCTGGAACTGTCGCCGGGCGTGCGCACCCTGAGCCTGCGCGAACGCTCCCTGCTGCTGCTGGCGGAAGGGCGGCCGGCGCGGGAACTGGAGGCGCTCTACCACGGTGCAGGCAAGGACATCGTGGGCCGGCTGTTGGCCGATGGGTACCTGGCGCCCGCGGGCGACGCCGAGGACGGACCGGCGCCCGACGACGCGCCGGGAGGCATGCCGCCGTCGCCGGCCCACCCGGCCGAAACCACGCCGGCGCCGTCGAACGCGCTGCGCTCGCTGGCGGGCGCGCGCATGTACCTCTTCGACATCTGCGAGCGCATGTTCGCGCGCCGCAACCCGGCGCTGTCCCACCACTTCCTGGAGTCCCTGCGCGCCGCGAGGGACCGCGACAGCATGCTCGACGTGAGCGCGGCCCTCCTGGAGGAAATCGAACTGCTGGCCGGCCCGGAGCGGGCAGCGACCGTGCGCCAGCGCATGGAGCAGCTGCTGCCGCTGCAGGACTGAAGCGCTGCGCCGCAGCGGGCCGCGCACGGGGCCGCGGGGCCGGTCAGGCGGCCGCGCCGAGCCGCCAGAGCGACGTGACTTCCGCCGCGCGGGCGGCATGCAGCGGATCGGCGGGATCGGCCGCCTTGCCGTGGCGTGGCCGCGTGTCGTGGCGGTCCAGCACGCGGAGACCGGCTTCTTCGATCCAGGCGAGCAGCTGCGCGCGCGAACGCAGCCCCAGGTGCTCGGCCAGGTCCGACAGGATCAGCCAGCCTTCGCCGCCGGGTTCCAGGTGCGCACCGAGCCCGCCGAGGAAGCCGCGCAGCATGCGGCTGTCTTCGTCGTACACGGCGCGCTCGATGGGGGCGGCCGCGCGTGCGGGCACCCAGGGCGGATTGCAGACCACGAGCGGTGCGCGGCCTGCGGGAAAAAGATCGGCTTCCTGCACGTCCACCTGCGGCAGCACGGACAGGCGCTGCAGGTTCTCCCGGGCGCACTGCAGCGCGCGCGGATCCTGGTCGGTCGCGACCACGCGTCGCACGCCACGCCGCGCCAGCACGGCCGCGAGCACGCCGGTGCCGGTGCCGATGTCGAACGCCAGGGCCTGGGCGCCCGCCGGCAGCGGCACCTGCGCCACGAGCTCGACGTACTCGCCGCGCACGGGCGAGAACACGCCGTAGTGCGGATGGATGCGGTTGTTCGGCGGCGTGCCGAGCGCCGGCACTTCCACGCCCTTCTTGCGCCACTCGTGCGCGCCGACGATGCCCAGCATCTCGCGCAGCGCCACCACGCGCGGCGTGCCGTCCGGTGCGCCCCAGGCCTCGGCGAGCGCGGGACGCCAGTCGGGCGCTCGGCGCAATGCGATGGTGTGGTCGCCCTGCACGGGGATGAGCAGCATGCCGAGCACCCGGGCGCGCTGCGCCTGGGCCTGCCGGTGCAGGTGGAACGCCTGGGCCGGTGCGCACCCGTCCGGTGCGGGCGCGGATGGGGATGCCTTGGCACGGCCGCGCGCACCACCCGGTTTCCTGCCGCGCCCGTCGGCCCGGCGCATGAGCGCCTGCAGCAGGTGGCGGGCGTTCTGGAAGTCGCCCTGCCAGAGCAGCCCCGTCCCTTCGCAGGCCATGCGGTAGGCCGCATCCGCGGGCAGCGTGTCATCGGCCGGCACCACGCGGCGCGGCGCGGCGGCGCCGGCCTCGGAGTGCCAGTGCGCGCTGCGGTCTTCGCCGCCGTGGGTCCAGTGGATCATGAAAAGCGCCTCAGTTGATCGGGCGCTGCAGGCGCACTTCCTCGATCTTCACGCCGCCGATGACGGCGGTCTTGGCGGTGGACATCTCGCGCTTGAAGCCCGCGAGCTCATGGAAGCGCAGGGCGCGCTCGTTGCGCATCGGCACCCAGGCGGTCACGTTGGTGCAGCCTTCCTGCTGCAGGCCTTCGCGCGCGGCATCCCAGAGGGCCACGCCGACGCCCTGGTCCCAGTGGGAGGGCGCCGCGTAGATGGCCCAGATCTCGCCGGTGGTGGGGCGCGACTTGGCATCGCGCGAACGGTCGAAGCCGACGAAGCCGACGATCTTGTCGCCTTCCACGGCCACCTGGACCTGCGGCTCGCAGTACTCGATGGCCTCGCGCCAATAGGCCTGGCGTTTCTCGACCGACGACATGGCTTTCAATTGGTCGTCGGGAACAAGGCCGCGGTACGCTTCCATCGCGGACTGCGTGTGGATCTGGGCAATGGCTTTGGCATCGCGGAGCGTGGCGGGACGAACCTGAATACTGGCCTGGATACTGGACATGGGGAGCGACGAAACAAAAAAGGGAAAGGGGGTGCGGAACGCAAAACCCGCGATTGTCGCGCAATTGGTTTTGAAGCTCCAGACCATGGATGTTCGCCCCCGGTGCGCGCGGGGCCTGCAGGCCCGCCCGGGCACGGGGGAACGGTCGTGAAAAACGGTCGCGAAAGCGCGCCCTGGAAGGCATCCTGCCGGGCGCGGGAGGCCCGTCAGAGCCAGCGCCGCAACAGGCCGAGCACGCGGTCGAAGCGCGCGCCGTAGGGAGGGTGCAGCAGATGGCCCATCGACCAGCGGGACTGCACCAGCACCGGCTTCTGGTGGCAGAACCGCAGAAAGCCGGATTCGCCGTGGTAGGCCCCCCAGCCGCTGTCGCCCACGCCGCCGAAAGGCAGATTGTCGTGCACGACGTGCAGCAGCGTGTCGTTGACCGTGACGCCGCCGCTCACCGTGCGCCGCAGCACGTCGTCGCGTGTGGCCTCGCTGCGCCCGAACCAGTAGAGCGCCAGGGGGCGCGGACCGGAGTTGATGTGGTCGATCGCGTCCTGCAGGCGGTCGTAGCCGAGCACGGGCAGCACCGGACCGAAGATCTCCTCCTGCATGACCTGCATCTGCAGCGTGGCGTTGAACACCAGCACCGGCGGCATCTGCCGCGCCACCCCGTCGCCGATGCCCTGGGGCGGCGGCGGGGGCGATCCCGGCACGGGTTCGAGCACGATCACTTCCGCGCCCTGGGTCTGCGCCTGCTGCAGCATGGTGCGCAGGCGCGCCAGGTGGCGCGAGTGGATGATGGAGGCGTAGTCGGGGTTGCCCTCGAAATACGGGAACAGCTTCGCCACCGCGGCGCGGTAGGCCTCCGCGAACGCCGCCTCGCTGCCGCGCGGCAGCAGCACGTAGTCGGGCGCCACGCAGGTCTGGCCGGCGTTCAGCAGCTTGCCGTGCGCGATCTTGAGCGCGGCGTCCTGCAGGTCGCAGTCCGCATCCAGAATGCAGGGCGACTTGCCGCCGAGCTCCAGTGTGGTGGGCGTCAGGTGCGCTGCGGCGGCCATCGCCACCTTGCGCCCGACCGCGGTGGAGCCCGTGAACACCAGGTGGTCGAACGGCAGCGACGCCACCAACTGCGCCACGGCGGCATCGCCCTGGACCACGCAGAATTCATCGGGCGAGAAGAACTGATTCACCAGCGCCGCGAGCTGGGCGGAGGTGTGCGGCGTGAGCTCGCTGGGCTTGAGCATCACCCGGTTGCCCGCCGCGAGCGCGCAGATGGCGGGCCCGAGCGCGAGCTGCACGGGGTAGTTCCAGGGGGCGATCACGCCCACCACGCCGAGCGGCTGGCGCTGCACGAAAGCATGCGCGGGCTGCAGGTGCAGCGGCGTATGCACGCGGCGCGGCTTGCTCCAGCGCGCCAGGTGCCGCAGCGTGTGCGCGACCTGGGTGCGCAGCACGAACAGGTCGGCCACTTCGGTGAGGCGCGGCGATCGGATGCCGAAATCGGCCTGCACGGCCGCAGCGAGGGCCGGCCCGTGTTCGTCCAGCAGCTTGCGCATGCGCAGCAGGCGCTCCCGCCGCACCAGCAGCGGCGTCTCGGGCTGTTCCCGGCTGGCCTGCCGCTGGAGCTGGAATCGGTGGCGGATGTCGTCGGGCGTCATGCAGGCATCATAGGGAGCGGCCTCGCAACGCCATGTAAATGGGCGTCTCCGCCGGTCACACCCCGGCTCACGCCTTGCCGGACAGCTCGCGCGGCTGCACGTCGACCACGTCCGCGCGGGCGCCCGGCAGCTCGGCCGAGCGCAGCGCGCCGGGCTCGCCGTCGGCGGCCTGCGCTCGCCGGCCGGCAGCCGACCAGCGCGCGGTGCTGCGGTACACCGTGCTCCAGCCCTCGCGCGGGTCCATGCGCATCGTCCAGGGCGTGGCGGGCTGGCCGGTGAGGCGGGCCCAGAGCGACCGGGCGCCCCAGACCACCGCCAGCAGCGCCACCACGATCAGCAGGCTCAGGAACAACACAGCGCCTGCGGCCACGACCGCCAGGCGCACGATCCACCGGACCAGGCCGGCAAGGAATTCATTCAAAACACGTCCTTTCCTTCAGGGCCGGCCGGGACGCCCGCTGGACGGCCCGGCCGTGAACTGCCGAACTTACCCCACCGCGGCCGGTTCGCCGAAGTGGAAGACCCCAGGCTCCTGTACGGGATCCACGCTCACCGGGATCACGCTCTTGGGCGGGAAGCGGCCTTCCAGCAGCAGCTTCGAGAGCGGGTTCTCGATGCGCTGCTGGATCGCGCGCTTCAGCGGCCGGGCGCCGAACACCGGATCGAAGCCGACCTTGGCGAGTTCGGCCAGCGCACCAGGCGACACCTGCAGGTGCAGGTCCATCCGGGCCAGCCGCGCTTCCAGCAGGTGCAGCTGGATGCGGGCGATCGCCTCGATGTTCTTCGCGTCGAGCGCGTGGAACACCACCGTCTCGTCGATCCGGTTGAGGAATTCGGGTCGGAAATGGTTCTTGAGTTCCCCCCAGACCGCTTCCTTTACATCGTCCGCGTCCTGGCCGACCATCGCCTGGATCAGGTGCGAACCGATGTTGCTGGTCATCACGATCACCGTGTTCTTGAAGTCCACGGTGCGGCCCTGGCCGTCCGTGAGGCGGCCATCGTCCAGCACCTGCAGCAGCACATTGAACACGTCCGGGTGCGCCTTCTCGACCTCGTCGAGCAGCAGTACGCTGTAGGGCTTGCGGCGCACGGCCTCGGTGAGGTAGCCGCCCTCCTCATAGCCCACGTAGCCGGGCGGCGCGCCGATCAGGCGGGCCACGGAGTGCTTCTCCATGAACTCGCTCATGTCAATGCGCACGAGATGCTCCTCGCTGTCGAACAGGAAGCCCGCCAGCGCCTTGCACAGCTCGGTCTTGCCCACGCCCGTGGGGCCGAGGAACAGGAACGAGCCCATCGGCCGGTTCGGATCGGCGAGGCCGGAGCGCGAGCGGCGGATGGCGTTGGCGACGGCGGCGATGGCCTCGTCCTGGCCCACCACGCGCTCGTGCAGCTTATCTTCCATCCGCAGCAGCTTGTCCTTCTCGCCCTGCATCATCTTCGAGACGGGGATGCCCGTGGCGCGGCTCACGACCTCGGCGATCTCCTCCGCGCCCACCTGGGTGCGCAGCAGCCGGTTGGGCGTGGCGGCGCCATCGGTGCCCTCTTCCTTGGCCTGGGCTTCCTTGAGCTGGCGCTCCAGGTCGGGCAGCTTGCCGTACTGCAGTTCGGCGACCTTGTTGAAATCGCCCTTGCGCTTCAGCTCCTCGATCTGCAGCTTCACCTTCTCGACCTGCTCGCGCACCTGCTGGCTGCCCTGGGCCTGGGCCTTCTCGGCGGTCCAGATGTCTTCCAGGTCGGCGATCTCCTTCTGCAGCTTGCCGATCTCTTCCTCCAGCAGGCCAAGGCGCTTCTGCGAGGCCTCGTCCTTTTCCTTGCGGACGGCTTCGCGCTCGATCTGCAGCTGGATCAGCCGGCGGTCGAGCTTGTCGATCGCTTCGGGCTTGGAGTCGATCTCGATCTTGATCTTGGCCGCGGCCTCGTCGATCAGGTCGATCGCCTTGTCGGGCAGGAAGCGGTCGGTGATGTAGCGGTTGGACAGCTCGGCCGCGGCCACGATGGCCGGGTCGGTGATCTCCACGCCATGGTGCAGCTCGTACTTCTCCTGCAGGCCGCGCAGGATGGCGATGGTCGCCTCCACGCTGGGCTCGCCCACGAGGATCTTCTGGAAGCGCCGCTCCAGCGCAGCGTCCTTTTCGATGTACTTGCGGTATTCGTCGAGCGTGGTGGCGCCCACGCAGTGCAGCTCGCCGCGCGCCAGGGCGGGTTTCAGCATGTTGCCCGCGTCCATCGCGCCCTCGGCCTTGCCGGCCCCCACCATGGTGTGCAGCTCGTCGATGAAGACGATGGTCTGGCCCTCGTCCTTGGCGAGTTCGTTCAGCACGGCCTTCAGCCGCTCCTCGAATTCGCCGCGGTACTTCGCGCCCGCCAGCAGCGCCGCCATGTCGAGCGACAGCACGCGCTTGCCCTTGAGGCTCTCAGGCACCTCGCCCGCGATGATGCGCTGCGCCAGGCCTTCGACGATGGCGGTCTTGCCCACGCCCGGCTCGCCGATCAGCACGGGGTTGTTCTTGCTGCGGCGCTGCAGCACCTGGATGGCGCGGCGGATCTCGTCGTCGCGGCCGATCACCGGATCGAGCTTGCCGGCCCGGGCGCGCTCGGTGAGGTCGAGCGTGTACTTCTTGAGCGCCTCGCGCTGGCCCTCGGCCTCGGCGCTGTCCACCTGGGCGCCGCCGCGCACCGCGTCGATCGCGGCTTCGAGGCTCTTGCGCGTCAGGCCGTTCTCGCGCGCCAGCTGGGCGGTGTCGCCCTTGCCGTCCACGAGCGCGAGCAGGAAGAGTTCGCTCGCGATGAACTGGTCGCCGCGCTTGATCGCTTCCTTCTCGGTGGCCTGCAGCAGCCGGCCCAGCTCGGGCCCGACCTGCACCTGGTCCTGCCCCTGCACCTGGGGCAGGCGCTTGATGGCGTTCTCCGCCGCCGTCTGCAGGGCGGACACGTTGGCACCGGCGCGCTGCAGCAGCGCGCGCGGGCCTTCCTGCTGCCGCAGCATGGCGGCCAGCAGGTGGACGGGTTCGATGTAGGCGTTGTCATTGCCCAGCGCGAGCGATTGCGCGTCGCCGAGGGCTTCCTGGAACTTGGTGGTGAGTTTGTCGAGACGCATGGTCTGTGGTCCTCCGAATTGATGGGCAAATGAGGTGCCCACCCGGAGTTTTCAAGCATGCGGCGCCAGGCCTCCACACGCCGGACCGGCTCAGCCGTTGCGCGCCGCGATGCCCCAGCGGGCCAGCGCCGCGTCGTCGCTCACGCGCGCATCCACCCAGCGTGCGCCCTGCGGGGTGGCCTCCTTCTTCCAGAACGGGGCCTGGGTCTTGAGGTAGTCCATGAGGAATTCGCAGGCCTGGAAGCTCTGGCCGCGGTGGGCCGACGTCACGGCCACCAGCACGATCTGGTCCTGCGGCGCCAGCAGGCCCACGCGGTGCACTACCCGCGCGCCGAAGATGTCGAAGCGCCGCAGCGCCTCGTCCACCATCGCCTCGATGGATTTCTCCGTCATGCCAGGGTAGTGCTCCAGTTCCATCGACGCCACGGCGTCGCCATCGCTGCGGTCGCGCACCGTGCCCACGAAGCAGCAGACGGCACCCACGCGTCCGTCCTGCGCGCGCAGCGCCGCCAGCTCGGCCGAGACGTCGAAATCCTGCGCCTGGATGGCGACGCGGGGGCCGCCGCCGGGCCGGGCGGATGGGGTGGGGACGAGCGGCTCGGCCATGGGGGCTCCGGCGGTCACGGGGCCCGGTGCAGCCGGGGCGCGGCGAGCAGCGCGCGCTCTTCCTCGATGAACGCGTCGAGCTGGCGCCGGGCGGGGTTGCCGGCCGGCACGGCTGCCAGCAGGGCCTGGAGCCGCGCGACGTCGCCGGCCGACGGGGCGACCTTGATCTGGGCCATGGCGGCCTGCGTCTGCCCGCCCTGGATGAGGGCGAGCACCTTCGCGGCCCATGCGTTCTTGTCCTGGCGTGCCATGCGGATGTCCTCGTGCGTCGTCGTCTGTACCTGCTGCCGCCCGATTGTCCACGGAACGGCGCGCTCCGGGCCGGTTTGCTACAGTGGCCGCATCCGCTCCCCCGCCGCCCCGCGCAGCATCTGCCTCGCCCCCATCAGCCCCTTCCGTTCCCGTCCATGGCCACGCAGACCATCACCACCGAGCTCTACGTCCTGTTCCCGTCGCCGCGCAACGAGCACCGCGGCGTTTTCGCGCACCAGGTGTTCGTTCCCCACCCCTACGCGATCGTGCACCTGCCCGACTACGGCCTGGCCGGCCCGGCGAGCCTGTTCGCCGCCTGCCGCCGCGAAGACAACAAGATGGGCCAACTGGTGACGTTCGAGCTGGCGGACGACGCCCGGCGTTTCGAGCGGCTCTTCACACCCGACTGATCCGGCCGCGCACGCCCTTTTGCCACCGCCCATGTACGACGACAACCAGATCCACGTCCCGCCCTCGTTCACCGCACTCCACAGCGACGCACGCCAGCGCCTGACGGCCCCCGCCGCCGAGATACGCGAGCGCTACGAGCTGTGCGAGGACCTCGCCAACCACCTCGTGGAGCAGGCGCAGACGCTCTACCACGTGCAGGCGCCGTCGGAGACCGAGGTGCTGTCGCGCATCCATGCGGGCCTCTCCACGGCCGGTTCCGGCGTGTCGCCGGCCGAGGCGCGCTGGATCACGCTGCGCCTGGCAGAGCTGCTGTATTGGCGCGCGCCCGAACTGCCCGAGCCGCCGCCGGCCGGGGCCTGACGCGGCAGGCGCTGGGGCCTTCGCCGAGCCCCCTGACAACCCGCCCCGGCCGATACGCTCCGGCTCCGCGCCTTGTGCTTTGCGCCTCGCGTTCTGTCCGCCGTGCTTCGCCCTCCGTGGGGCTGCTTCGCAGCCGTGCAGCACCGGGCCCGCGCGGCCGGCGACCCTGCCGATTTTCGGAGCCATCGCCATGGGCAATCTCTGCACGGGAGGCGTCGCCTCCACCGGCCGGCCTTCTCCCCGCACCCGTCCGGGAGATCGTGCGCCCGGACCGCCCCCACGGGGCTCGACCATGGCGCCCAGCCGCAGTGGCCTGCTGGACGGGTTGCGGAGCCGCAGGGCCCCTGCGCCCGACAGCGGCGCCCATCTGCGGCAGGCCCACCGCCAGGTCAGCGATCTGCTGGCACGGGCCAGCAACCATCCCGACCGGCAGGCCGAAGAGGCGGCTCTGCACCGGCTGGAAGGGCAGATCGCCCAGGCGATCCAGAACGGCACCCCCCTGCCCCATCTCGACGCGGAACTCCACCACCTGAACTGGCGGATGCAGGGCGTGGAACCCTTGCGGCCGCAAGAGGCCTTGCTCCAGCCGGCCCGGCATCTGCCTTCTCCCGGGCCCGACCTGCACGACCTGCCTGTCGATCACCTCGGCCCGGATTCGGATTCAGAGCGGAGCCTGGATTCGGGCTGGGGTTCCGACCGGGAGAGCGCCGGCACTGACGAAAAAAGCATCGATTCGGACGGCGAAGCGGAAATGCTGCACAGGATGCGGGCAGGCGGCGGACTGGCGCGTTGACGCCGGGGACGGCGCAATACGGCACCGCGCCGCGTCGCGCTCAGCCCCCCGTCACGGGCGGGAAGAACGCGACTTCGGCGCCGTCGAACAGCGCGGCCTCCTCGCCGCACAGCACCTGGTCGAGCGCGGTGCGCACGGCACGCCCGCGCGCCAGGCTTTCCGCCCAGGCACCGCCGCGGGCGATCAGTGCGTCGCGCAGCGCGCCCACCGTGGGGGCGTGCGTGGAGAGGGTCTCGCTGCCCTGCCCCACGGCTTCGCGGATGGAGGCGAAATACCGCACGGTGACCGCGACGGCAGCGGAAGGGCGGGAAGCGGACAGAGAAGGCGCGTCGGACGTCATGCGAGCAGATCGGCGAAAGGAATGAAGCGCACCGTATCGCCCTGTGCGATGGTGCGGCCCGGCGGGTTGTCCACCACGCCGTCGCCCCAGGCCACCGACGTGAGCACGCCGGAGCCCTGGTTCGGGAACAGCTCCAGCCCGCCGTCGGCAGCGCGGCGCACGCGCAGGAACTCGCGCCGCTTGTCGGCCCGCGGCCACTGGAAGTTCGCCCGCGCGTCCACGGCGCGCGGCGTCACGTCCTGCACGCCCTGCAGGCGCAGCAGGAAGGGCCGCACGAGGATCGCGAAGGTGACGAGGCTGGACACCGGGTTGCCCGGCAGCCCCATGAAATGCACCTGCTCGCCGATGCGGCCGTAGGCGAAAGGTTTGCCCGGCTTGATCGCCACCTGCCAGAGATCGATGCGCCCGAGCGCGGCCACGGCGGGTTTCACGTGGTCTTCCTCGCCCACCGACACGCCGCCGCTGGTGAGCACCAGGTCATGCGCCGCTGCGGCGTCGGCGAGCGCCTGCTGCGTGGCGTCGCGCCGGTCGGGCACGATGCCGACATCCGACACCTCGCAGCCCAGCCGCTGCAGCATCGCGCGCAGGAAGAAACGGTTGCTGTTGTAGATGGCGCCCGGCGGCATGCGCTCGGGCGGCACCTCGCCGGGCATCACCAGTTCGTCGCCCGTGGAAAAAAGCGCCACGCGGGGCCGCCGCGCCACGCGCAGCCGCGCGAGGCCGATGCTCGCCGCCAGGCCCAGCGCGGCCGGCGTGAGCCGCGTGCCGGCCGCCAGCACCGTCGCACCGGTCTCGATGTCCTCGCCCGCACGGCGCACCCATTGGCCCGGCTGCGGCACGGCCTGGATGCGCACGCGCACGCCCCCCTCCAGTGCCTCGCAGTCCTCCTGCATGCACACCGCATCGGCGCCGGGCGGCATAGGCGCGCCGGTGAAGATGCGCGCGGCCGTGCCCGGCTCCAGAGGCTGCGGCGCGGAACCGGCCGCGATGCGCTGGGAGACGGGAAGCTCGATGGACAGGGCGGCTCCCGTTGCAGCAACGTCCGCCCGGCACACGGCATAGCCGTCCATGGCGCTGTTGTCGTGCGGCGGCACCCGCAGCGGCGACACGGCGTCCAACGCCAGCACGCGGCCATCGGCCTCGAAGGTGTCCACGTCGTCGGTACCGTCCAACGGATGGGCCTGCGCGAGCAGTTCCGCCAGTGCGTCGTCCAGGGGCTTGAGCGGGGGGCGGGCCCGTGCCGTGGTCGGGGCGCTCATGCCGATACCTCCGCCCCGCGGTACGCCCAGCGCCCGCCGCCCGCGCGCAGCCAGTCGGCCAGCACGGCCGGCGCGTTCACGTCGAACACCGGCAGCGCGCCCGGCGGCACGGGCAGGCGATCGCCCGGCACGTCGGCCGCCACGGCCACGATGCGCGGGTCCTGGGGAAACCGCAGCGCCTGGGAGGGATAGTCGCCGGACGGCGAACGCCACACTTCGATCTTGGGCAGGTCGCTCTCCTTGAAGCCTTCCACGAACACCCAGTCCGCCGCCGCGTCCAGGCGGGCGATGAGGTCGTGCACCACAGGCTCGGCCGGCTGCTCGTACTCGCGCATCAGCGCCATGCGCAGATCGGACGACGCCACCACCTCGTAGGCGCCCGCCGCGCGGTGCCGCCACGTGTCCTTGCCGGGCTGGTCGATGTCGAAGCGGTGGTGGGCATGCTTGACCACCGACACCCGCAGCCCCTGCGCGCGCATGAGCGGGATCAGGCGCTCCACGAGCGTGGTCTTGCCACTGTTGGAGAAACCGGCGAAACCGACGACGTTCATGGATGCCTTCTGTGGATGTGCCAGGGCCGGGCCCGGCCCGGCGGTCAGGCCGCCGCGGCCGTGTCGTCGCAATGGCGCGTGATGTAGGCCTTGACCAGGTCCACGTCGGCCGGCATCACCTGCACGCGCTTGGGCAGCTTTTCGATGCCGTCGAATTTCGCGGGCCGCTCGGGCGCATGGCCCAGCGCCTCGTGGATCGTCTCGGCGAACTTGATCGGCAGGGCGGTTTCCAGCACCAGCATCGGCACGCCCGGCACGGTGTGCTCGCGCGCCACCTTCACGCCGTCGGCGGTATGCGTGTCGATCGTGATGCCGAAGCGCTGGAAGGTGTCGCGGATGGTCGCGATGCGGTCGGCGTGCGTGCTGCGCCCGCTCACGAAGCCGTAGCGCGATGCGGCCTCGGCGAAGCGCGGGTCGGCGCTCAGGTCGAAGCGGCCCTCGCGCACCACGGCTTCGCCGAACAGCTGGCGCGTGGCCTCGGCGTCGCGGCCCAGCAGGTCGAACACGAAGCGCTCGAAATTGCTGGCCTTGCTGATGTCCATCGACGGGCTGGAGGTCTCGTGCGTGTCGGCGCTGCCGCGCACGCGGTAGATGCCCGTGCGGAAGAACTCGTCGAGCACGTCGTTCTCGTTGGTCGCCACCACCAGCCGGTCGATGGGCAGGCCCATCATGCGCGCCACGTGGCCCGCGCAGACGTTGCCGAAGTTGCCCGACGGCACCGTGAAGCTCACCTTTTGGTCGTTCGACTCGGTGGCCTGCACGTAGCCCGCGAAGTAGTAGACCACCTGCGCCAGCAGCCGCGCCCAGTTGATCGAATTCACCGTGCCGATCTTGAAGCGGCGCTTGAACTCCAGGTCGCTGCTCACCGCCTTGACGATGTCCTGGCAGTCGTCAAACACGCCTTCGATGGCGATGTTGAAGATGTTCGCATCCTGCAGGCTGAACATCTGCGCCTGCTGGAAGGCGCTCATGCGGCCGTGCGGGCTCGTCATGAACACGCGGATGCCGCGCTTGCCGCGCATCGCGTACTCGGCCGCGCTGCCCGTGTCGCCGCTGGTCGCGCCCAGGATGTTGAGCTCTTCGCCGCGGCGGCCCAGTTCGTACTCGAACAGGTTGCCCAGCAGCTGCATCGCCATGTCCTTGAAGGCGAGCGTGGGGCCGTTGGAAAGCGCCTCCAGCCACAGGCTGTTCTCCAGGTGGCGCAGCGGCACGATCTCGCCCGTGCCGAACACCTCGGCCGTGTACGTCTTCTCGCACAGGCGCTTCAGGTCGGCCGCGGGAATGTCGTCGATGTAGAGCGACAGGATCTGGAACGCCAGTTCCGCATAGCCCTGCTCGTGGTAGGCCGCGCGCAGCCGCGTGAGCGCGGCGTCGTCGATCCGCGGGTAGTGCTCGGGCAGGTACAGGCCGCCGTCGGGCGCCAGGCCTTCGAGCAGGATCTCGCAGAAGCGTTTGCGGTCTGCGTGGCCGCGGGTGGAGAGGTAGCGCATCAGTTCAGTTCCTCCTTGCGGATGCGCACGATCGGCCCCAGCACCGTGGGCAGGGCCTCCATCTGCGCGATCGCTGCGTTCATCGTACCCTCGCGCGTGTCGTGCGTGAGGATGATCAGGTCGGTCTGCGTCGATCCCTCGCCGCCCACCTCGTCGGCCTCGCGCTGCAGCACCGCGTCGATGCTGATGCCGGCGCCGGCCAGCAGCCCCGTCACCTTGGCGAGCACGCCGGCCTCGTCGGCCACGCGCAGGCGCAGGTAGTAGCTGGTGACCACCTCGGCCATCGGCAGCACGGGCAGCGCGTCGCGTGCCTCGTCGAGCGTGTTCGGCTGGAAGGCCAGGTGCGGCACGCGGTGCTCCGGGTCGGCCGCGGCCAGGCGGGCGATGTCGACCAGGTCGGCGATCACGGCGCTGGCCGTGGGCTCGCTGCCCGCGCCCTTGCCGTAGTAGAGCGTGGTGCCCACCGCATCGGCCTGCACCACGACGGCGTTCATCGCGCCCTCGACGTTGGCGATCAGGCGCTTGGACGGCACCAGGCTCGGGTGCACGCGCAGCTCCACCCCGCCCTCGCGGCGCTTCGCGATGCCCAGCAGCTTGATGCGGTAGCCCAGCTGTTCGGCGTACCGGATGTCGGAGGCCGACAGCCGCGTGATGCCTTCCACGTAGGCCTTGTCGAACTGCACCGGGATGCCGAAGGCGATCGCGCTCATGATCGTCGCCTTGTGCGCCGCGTCCACGCCCTCGATGTCGAAGGTCGGGTCGGCCTCGGCGTAGCCCAGGCGCTGCGCTTCCTTGAGCACCACGTCGAAGTCCAGGCCCTTGTCGCGCATCTCCGAGAGGATGAAGTTCGTCGTGCCGTTGATGATGCCGGCGATCCACTGGATGCGGTTGGCGGTGAGGCCTTCGCGCAGCGCCTTGATGATCGGGATGCCGCCGGCCACCGCGGCCTCGAAGGCGACCATCACGCCCTTGGCCGAGGCGGCCGCGAAGATCTCGGTGCCGTGCACGGCCAGCAGGGCCTTGTTGGCCGTCACCACGTGCTTGCCGGCCGCGATGGCTTCGAGCACCAGCGCCTTCGCCACGCCGTAGCCGCCGATCAGCTCCACGACGATGTCGATGTCGGGGTTGGCGATCACGGCACGCGCATCCTGGACCACCTGTACGCCCTCGCCCGCGGCGGCACGGGCACGCGCGACGTCGAGGTCCGCGACCATGGCGATCTCGATGCCGCGTCCGGCGCGGCGGCGGATTTCCTCCTGGTTGCGTTGCAGCACGTTGAACACGCCGCTGCCGACGGTGCCAATGCCCAGCAGGCCCACTTGGATCGGTTTCATGATCGGTATCTCAGTCAGTCAGATGGTGCCGCAGCGCGCGGGGGATGAACGCTGCCGGCGATGGTTGGTTCGGAGAGGGAGGAGAAATGCCGCGCCCGGCCGCTCACTCGACGGCAGCGGGGGCCGCGTGCTTGCGCCGGTACTGTTCGAGGAAGCCCGCGAGCCGGCCGATGGCCTCGCGCAGATCGTCCTCGTGCGGCAGGAACACGATGCGGAAATGCTGCTGGTCCGGGTAGTTGAAGCCCGAGCCCTGCACCAGCATCACGCGCGTGGCGCGCAGCACCTCCATGAAGAACTGGCGGTCGTCGGCGATGGGGTACATGGCCGGGTCGAGGCGGGGGAACATGTAGAGGGCCGCCTTGGGTTTCACGCAGCTCACGCCCGGGATCGCCGAGATGAGTTCGTAGGCCAGGTCGCGCTGGCGCCGCAGGCGCCCGCCTTCGCGGACCAGGTCGTTGATGCTCTGGTACCCGCCCAGCGCGGTCTGGATCGCCCACTGGCCCGGCACGTTGGAGCCGAGCTTGATGTTGGCGAGCATGTTGATGCCCTCGATGTAGTCGCGGGCCACGGACTTGTTGCCCGACACCACCATCCAGCCGGCGCGGTAGCCGCACGAGCGGTAGGCCTTGGAGAGCGAGTTGAAGGTCAGCGTGAGCACGTCGGTCGACAGGCTCGCCATGGCCGTGTGGCGCTCGCCGTCGTAGAGCACCTTGTCGTACACCTCGTCGGCCAACAGCACGAGGCCGTGCTCGCGCGCGATCTGCACCAGCGCGCGCAGCAGCTCGTCGGAGTAGAGCGCGCCCGTGGGGTTGTTGGGGTTGATCACCACCAGGCCCTTGGTGCGCGGCGTGATCTTGGCGCGGATGTCGTCGAGGTTCGGCATCCAGCCGTTGGCCTCGTCGCACAGGTAGTGCACCGGCCGGCCGCCGGACAGGCTCGCGGCCGCCGTCCAGAGCGGGTAGTCGGGTGCGGGCACCAGCAGCTCGTCGCCGTCGTCGAGCAGCGCGTTGGTGGCCATGGTGATCAGGTCGCTCGCGCCGTTGCCCAGGTAGATGTCGTCGAGCGTCACGCCCTTCACGCCCTGCTGCTGGCTGTAGTGCATCACGGCCTTGCGCGCCGCGAAGATGCCCTTGCTGTCCGAGTAGCCCGCCGAGTTCGGCAGGTTGCGGATCATGTCCTGCTGGATCTCTTCCGGCGCGTCGAACCCGAAGGGCGCGAGATTGCCGATGTTGAGCTTGATGATCTTCTGGCCCTCGTCCTCCATCTGCTTGGCCGCATCCACGATCGGGCCCCGGACATCGTAGAGAACGTTATTGAGCTTCGCGGATTTGTGGATCGTCTTCATCGTGCGGGGGCCCGCGCGGGCGGATGCTGCTGCGGACCGAAAGGAAGAGTGGCGGCCGGGGGCCGGATACCCCGCCAGCAGGCATAGCCTCTCTGGCGAAACCTATAATTTGACCACAGTTCCAAGACCCTTCCCCCACCCGCCCACGCCCTGGTGCGGCGCGCGTGCCGCGGCAGGAATTCCCCCCTCCACGAGCACCTGCCCATGAAATTCCAGCCCGACCGCTCCGACACCCAGACGATCAGCGCCTACGGGCCGGACTGGGTCGCGGTGGACGGGGAAAAGCTCACCGCCAGCGTGGTGATCGGCTCGCGCGGAGAGCGCCGGGAATGGCACTGCCGCAGCTTCGCCGACCTCACCGCCGAGCACTTCGCGCTGCTCGCCGAGTTCGATGCCGAGGTGGTGATTTTCGGCAGCGGCCAGCGCAACCGCTTCCCGCCGCCCGCCTGGCTGCGCCCGCTGATGGCCAAACGCATCGGCCTGGAGACGATGGACACGCAGGCCGCCTGCCGCACCTACAACATCCTCGCGGGCGAGGGTCGCAACGTCGTGGCCGCGCTGCTGCTCGAGCCGGCGGCGTGAACGGCCGGGCACACCGTAGCGTGAAACGCGCGTGTATCTTGGTTACAGACCTGCGATTCGCGAAAGAGTCCGTTTCAAGGTAAAATCACGGGTTGCGGTCGGAGGCCTTCCCAAGAGCAATAACACACAACTCCTCCGGCTTTTCAACGACTACATCAAAGATTGAAGTGCCATGGCGATCGTTGTCAACAAACCCCTCCCCGAATTCGAAGCCAACGCGACCGGTGGCATCAAGGTCTCGAACACATCGCACCTCGGCCAGATCCTGATCCTGTACTTCTACCCCAAGGACAATACCCCCGGTTGCACCACCGAGGCCATGCAGTTCCGGGACAAGTACGAGGATTTCGCCAAGGCCGGCGCCGCCGTGTTCGGCGTGTCGCGCGACAACATGAAGTCGCACGACGACTTCAAGGAAAAGCTCGAGCTGCCCTTCGAACTCATCGCCGACACCGAAGAGAAAATGTGCCACATGTTCGGCGTGGTCAAGAACAAGATCATGTACGGCAAGAAGGTCAAGGGCATCGAGCGCAGCACCTTCCTCATCGGCCCCGATGGCGTGCTCGTGCAGGAATGGCGCGGCCTCAAGGTGCCGGGCCACGTGGACGAGGTCCTCAAGGCCGTGAAGTCCATCAAGGCCCTCAAGAAGGCGGCCTGACTGCCTACAGCGGCGCCCAGCGCGCCGCGCCGGGAGTGCCACGGCAACCGTGCATAATGGTTTCAATGCTGCTGCACGACGCACCGCTCCCCCACCCCTACCAAGCCGCCTCGGTCTCCAGGCGGCTTTTTGCTTTCTGATCGATCCCTTCCCGTCTTCCCGAGGCCCGCACCATGCCCCTGCCCCCCGCACCGACGAAACGCGCCGCCCTGCTTTCTCCTGATGCCTTCCGCGCTACGCCCAAGTCTCGCAGGGAAGATTCCGATACCGACGAAGCCCCGGGCATCGCGCCTGCAGCCGCCGCGCTGACCACCGACAACGCCGCCGCACCGCGCAGGGCCGCCGCGAAAACCGCGCGCGCCACGGCCGCCGGCAGCAGCCGCTCCCGCAGCCGGAGCGCCGCGGCGGAGCCGACCGCAGCCGCCGCCCCCATCGCGGCGCCGGCCCCCGTGCCCGCCGCCGAGGCGCCGGCACCTGCCGCCCCGGCAGCGCGCCGCACCACCGCCAAACGCCCGGCGGCAGCTCCCGTGCCCGTTGCCGCACCGGTCACCGCACGCGCGCCCGACGCCGGGGCGGGCCGCACGGCCAATGCCGCAGCACCGGCGCCGGAAGCGTCGGCACGCCCACGCAAGGCGCGCGGCACCGGCCCGACGAAGATGTTCGTGCTGGACACCAACGTGCTGCTGCACGATCCGACCAGCCTCTTCCGCTTCGAAGAGCACGACATCTTCCTGCCCATGATCGTGCTGGAGGAGCTCGACGGCCACAAGAAGGGCATGACCGAGGTGGCGCGCAACGGCCGGCAGGCCAGCCGCACGCTCGACCAGCTCGTCGCCACGCAGGGCGCCGACATCGCGCGCGGCCTCAAGCTGGATTCCACCGGCCAGCGCGCGGCCGGCGGCTGCCTGTACTTCCAGACCGAGCCGCTGGACTACCAACTGCCCACCAGCCTGCCCGTCGGCAAGGCCGACAACCAGATCCTCGGGGTGGTGGAGGCACTGAGCCAGAAGTACGCGCCGCGCGAGGTCGTGCTGGTGTCCAAGGACATCAACATGCGCGTGAAGGCGCGCGCCCTGGGCCTGAATGCGGAGGACTACCAGAACGACAAGGCCCTCGAAGACGGCGACCTGCTGTATTCGGGCCTGCTGGCGCTGCCGGCGGACTTCTGGACCAAGACCGGCAAGAACGTCGAGAGCTGGCAGCACGGCGCGCACACCTACTACCGCATCGGCGGGCCGGTCGTGCCGCAGCTCATGATCAACCAGTTCGTGTATTTCGAGGCGCCCGGCGAGCCCAGCCTGTTCGCGCGCGTGACCGAGATCCGCGACAAGACCGCCGTGCTGCAGACCCTCAAGGACTACGGCTCGGCCAAGAACACCGTCTGGGGCGTGAACACGCGCAACCGCGAGCAGAACTTCGCGATGAACCTGCTCATGGACCCGGAGGTCGACTTCGTCACGCTCACCGGCACGGCCGGCACCGGCAAGACGCTGATGGCGCTCGCGGCCGGGCTCACCCAGGTGCTGGACGAGCGCCGCTACACCGAGATCATCATGACCCGCGCCACCGTCAGCGTGGGCGAGGACATCGGCTTCCTGCCGGGTACCGAGGAAGAGAAGATGGGCCCCTGGATGGGCGCGCTCGACGACAACCTCGAATTCCTCGCCAAGGGCGACGGCGGCAATGCCGGCGAATGGGGCCGCGCGGCCACGAACGAGCTGATCCGCAGCCGCATCAAGATCAAGAGCATGAACTTCATGCGCGGCCGCACCTTCCTCAACAAGTACGTCATCATCGACGAGGCGCAGAACCTGACGCCCAAGCAGATGAAGACGCTGATCACGCGCGCCGGCCCGGGCACGAAGATCATCTGCATGGGCAACCTCGCGCAGATCGACACGCCCTACCTCACCGAAGGCTCCTCGGGCCTGACCTACGCCGTGGACCGCTTCAAGGGCTGGCCGCACAGCGGGCACATCACGCTCGCACGCGGCGAACGCTCACGCCTCGCGGACTTCGCGAGCGAGGTGCTCTGACGCATGGCGATCAGCTGGATCACCGCGCTGCAGCTCGTCCCCTGGGACAAGGTGATCGAGGCGTCTCCGCAGCTCATCAAGACGGCGAAGGGGCTGCTGCGCAGCCGGGGTGCGCGCGAGGCCGAGCAGGCGCAGGCGGATGAAGACGCCGCGCGCCTGGCAGCGGCGTCCGGCGCCCCGTCGCCCCAGGAACTGGCCCTGCAGCGCATCGGCGCACTGGAGGACCAGGTGCTGGCGCTCGAGCAGTCGCAACGCCAGGCCCTGGAGGTCATCGAGCAACTGGCCCAGCAGAACGCCCAGCTCGTCGCCACCGTGAGTGCGCTGCGCATCGGTGCGCAGCGGCTGGCGGTGGCCTGCGGGGTGCTGGGTGTGGTGCTGGTGGGCAGCATCGCCTGGTTCGCCACGCGGCACTGAAGCCACCACGGCGGGCGGAGTCGGCGATCGGCCCATGGCCGGCCGTCGGGCGCGGCGCTGCGCGCCGGGGCGTCAGAAATCGTCGCCCGATCCCATCGCGAGGTTCTCGAACCGCGTCTGGTTCTTCTGGAAGAACAGCTTCACCGTGCCGGTCGGGCCGTTCCGCTGCTTGCCGATGATGACCTCGGCGACGTTGGGCTCCTTGGAGTCCTTGTTGTAGTAGTCGTCGCGGTAGATGAACATGATGATGTCCGCATCCTGCTCGATGGCGCCGGATTCGCGCAGGTCGGACATCATGGGCCGCTTGTCGGTGCGCTGCTCCACCGAGCGGTTCAACTGCGAGAGCGCGATCACCGGGCACTGCAGCTCCTTGGCCAGCATCTTCAGGCCCCGGGAAATTTCGCCGAGTTCGGTGGCCCGGTTGTCGGCGCTGCCGGCGCCCGAGCCGCTCATGAGCTGCAGGTAGTCGACCACGATCAGGCCGAGCTTGCCGCACTGGCGCGCCAGGCGCCGGGCGTTGGCGCGCAGCTCGCCCGGGGTGAGGCCGGGCGTCTCGTCGATGTGCAGCGACACGGTGCGCAGCCGTTCAATCGCCTCGGTGAGGCGCGGCCATTCCTCATCGCTGAGCTTGCCGGTGCGCAGGTTGCCCTGGTTCACGCGGCCGATCGAGCCCACGATACGCACGGCGAGCTGGGCGGCGCCCATTTCCATCGAGAAGATGGCCACGGGCAGGCCCTCGTTGAGGGCCACGTGCTCGGCGATGTTCACGGCGAACGAGGTCTTGCCCATCGACGGGCGCGCGGCCAGCACGATCATGTCGCCGGCCTGCAGGCCAGAGGTCATGCGGTCGAGGTCGGCGAAGCCGGTGGGCACGCCGGTCACGTCCATCGGGTTGTCCGCCATCTCCTGCACCTGGTCCAGCAGGTCCACCACGAGCGTGTCGAGCGACTGGAAGCCCTGCTTGTTGCGCGAGCCCTCCTCGCCGATGGCGAAGATCTTGGATTCGGCCTCGTCCAGGATCTTCTCGACCGTCTTCCCCTTGGGATTGAAGGCCGTGGTGGAGATCTCGTCGCTCGCCGTGACCAGCTTGCGCAGGATGGAGCGCTCGCGCACGATCTCTGCGTAGCGGCGGATGTTGCTGGCGCTGGGCACATACTGCGCCAGGCTGTTGAGGTAGGCCAGCCCGCCGATCTCGTCGGACTTGCCCAGGGTCTGCAGCTCCCCGAACACGGTGATCACGTCCGCGGGCTTGCTGGCGTTCACCAGCTTGCCGATGGCCGAGTAGATCAGCTGGTGCTCGTGCCGGTAGAAGTCACCATCGACCAGCAGGTCGCCCACGCGGTCCCAAGCCATGTTGTCGAGCAGCAGCCCTCCCAGCACGCTGGATTCGGCTTCCAGCGAATGCGGCGGCACGCGCAGCCGGGCCACCTCCTGGTCGACCGGGGACGCAGGCGCGAAATCGGACTCGAGGATGGGGGGAAAGTCGGAGCTCATGGCAATCGATCCTTGGAACAGCCAGCGCGCCGCGGCGCACGGGAAGACCTATCGGTCAGGGGACAAGTCTGTGGACAAGCCGTTTACAGCCGGTGGACGGGCGGTGCATGGAATGCAGCGCCAGAAACGCAAAAGCCGCCCGGAAGGGCGGCCTTTGCCGACATGCGCGAGCGGCAGGGAGAAAAACCTCCGCGCGCTGTGTCGCGTCAGGCGGTTTCGCCGTACACGGACACGGTGACTTCCACCACCACGTCGGTGTGCAGGGCCACGCTCACGGTGGAGTCGCCCACGGTCTTGATCGGACCGTTCGGCAGGCGGACCTGCGACTTGGCGACCTGGTAGCCTTGCTTGTTCAGCTCTTCGGCGATGTCGTGGTTGGTGACGGAACCGAACAGGCGGCCGTCCACGCCAGCCTTCTGCGTCAGCTTGACGGTCGTGCCGCCGAGCTTCTCGCCTTGGCCCTGGGCTTCAGCCAGCTTGGCGGCGGCAGCCTTTTCGAGTTCGGCGCGCTTGGCTTCGAATTCGGCCTTGTTGGCTTCGGTGGCGCGGCGTGCGCGGCCCGAGGGGATCAGGAAGTTGCGTGCGTAGCCGTCCTTGACCTTGACGATTTCGCCCAGGTTGCCGAGGTTGACCACTTTGTCGAGCAGGATGATTTGCATGGCTCTTGCTCCTCAGATCTTGTGCTGGTCGCTGTAGGGCACCAGGGCCAGGAAGCGCGCGCGCTTGATGGCGGTGTTCAGCTGACGCTGGTAGATGGCGCGCGTGCCGGTCAGGCGCGCGGGGATGATCTTGCCGTTTTCGGCGATGAAGTCACGCAGCGTGTCGACATCCTTGTAGTCGATCTCTTCGACGCCGGCGACGGTGAAGCGGCAGAAGCGCTTGCGCTTGAACAGCAGCGACTGGGTGTTGCGCTTCGGACGCTTGTCCTTGTTGAATTTCTTGAACGTGGCCATTTGGGAAGCCTCTTGAAAATTAATCTTGTTGAATGTCCTGGACGTGGAACACCAGACCCTTGGCGTTGCGCGGCGTGGCGAGGAAGCCCTGGAAGGTCCAGAGGCTGCCCAGTGCCTGCCGGGCGAGGCGTTCGGCCAATGCGCCGAAGGCCACCGCCTTCACCACCGCCGCGACGTCGCGCTGCACGCCGGCCTCGGACTGCTTCGAGCCGTGCTCGAGTTTCAGGTCCAGGGCGGGCAGGCCGGCCGGTGTGTACCGCAGAGGTTTCGTCTCCGCGATGCAGGCCGTCAGCGTCACGCTGTTGCGGGGTTCCACAGCTCCCGGGGAAGCGGTCGGATCAGCGCTCGTTGGCGGCGGCGAACTCGGCCTGGCTGGCCTTGCGTGCCTCTTCGCGCTCGACGGTCTTCATCATCGAGGAAGCGCCGGTCTCGGCCTTCTTCTTCACCACGGTCAGGTGGCGCAGGACGGCGTCGTTGAACTTGAAGGCGTGCTCCAGCTCGGCCATCACGGCCTGATCGGCCTCGATGTTCACGCAGAGGTAGTGGGCCTTGGCGAGCTTGTTGATCATGTAGGCCAGCTGGCGGCGGCCCCAGTCTTCCACGCGGTGGATCTTGCCGCCGCCGGCGGTGATCATGCCCTTGTAGCGCTCCAGCATGGCTGGAACCTGTTCGCTTTGATCCGGGTGGATCAGCAAGATGATTTCGTAGTGACGCATGCAATCTCCTTCTGGGATGAGCCACCCGCCGCGTCATGTGAAGCAGTGTGGCAAGGCAAAGCCGGCGATTATAGCGCAAGGCCTGCGGGCTTGTACACTCCCGGGGCCCAGCGCCGACATCCGGGCCGGCCTGGGACGCAGAAGCCGGAATATGGCGGGACTTCGCTTGAAATCCCCGCCTTTGCACCCAGGTGCCGTGCGTCATCGTTCATTCACTTACAACCCCAGAACAACCGACATGTCCGATCAACAGCATTCAGCCCCCCAGAACGCCGCTTCGGCTGCGGCCCCGTCCGACAGCCCCGAAGCCGTGGAAGCGAGCATGTCCGCGCACGCGGCGGACGAGCTGGGCCGCCTGCAGAACGAACTGGCGGAACTCAAGGCCAAGAGCGCCGACCTCGCCGACCAGTTCCTGCGGGCCAAGGCCGAGGCCGAGAACGCCCGCCGCCGCGCGGAGGAGGAAGTCTCCAAGGCCCGCAAGTTCGGGATCGAGAGCTTCGCCGAGAGCCTGCTGCCCGTGGCCGACAGCCTGACCGCGGCGCTCGCCATCAAGGACGCCACGATCGAACAATTGCGCGAAGGCACCGATGCCACGCTGCGCCAGCTCACCTCGGCGCTCGAGCGCAACAAGGTGCTGGCGATCCAGCCGGCGGCCGGCGAGAAGTTCGACCCCCACCAGCACCAGGCCATCAGCATGGTGCCCGCCGAGCAGGAGGCGAACACCGTCGTGGCCGTGCTGCAGCGGGGTTACGTCATCGCCGATCGCGTGCTGCGCCCGGCCCTGGTCACGGTGGCGGCACCGAAGTGACGCGCCGCTCCGGCCCCTGCCGCGCGCCACGGAACACGAAAATCCCGGCGCAGGCGGCTTGAAGCCGGACAAGTTATCCACAGTTACTGGCTATCCAAATCCTTCAAGAATCGCGGAGAAAAACATGGGAAAAATCATCGGTATCGACCTGGGCACCACCAATAGCTGCGTCGCCATCATGGAGGGCAACACGACCCGCGTGATCGAGAACAGCGAAGGCGCCCGCACCACCCCGTCCATCATCGCCTACCAGGAAGACGGCGAGATCCTCGTCGGCGCCTCGGCCAAGCGCCAGGCCGTGACGAACCCCAAGAACACCATCTACGCCGCCAAGCGCCTGATCGGCCGCAAGTTTGAGGAAAAGGAAGTCCAGAAGGACATCGACCTCATGCCCTACACGATCGCCAAGGCCGACAACGGCGACGCCTGGGTGGAAGTGCGCGGCAACAAGCTGGCCCCGCCGCAGATCAGCGCCGAAGTGCTGCGCAAGATGAAGAAGACCGCCGAGGACTATCTGGGCGAGCCCGTCACCGAGGCCGTGATCACGGTGCCGGCGTACTTCAACGACGCCCAGCGCCAGGCCACCAAGGACGCCGGCCGCATCGCGGGCCTGGACGTCAAGCGCATCATCAACGAGCCCACGGCGGCAGCCCTGGCGTTCGGCCTCGACAAGCAGGAAAAGGGCGACCGCAAGATCGCGGTGTACGACCTGGGCGGCGGCACGTTCGACGTGTCCATCATCGAGATCGCGGACGTCGACGGCGAGAAGCAGTTCGAAGTGCTGTCCACCAACGGCGACACGTTCCTGGGCGGCGAAGACTTCGACCAGCGCATCATCGACTACATCATCGGCGAGTTCAAGAAAGAGCAAGGCGTCGATCTGTCGAAGGACGTGCTGGCCCTGCAGCGCCTGAAGGAAGCCGCCGAGAAGGCCAAGATCGAGCTGTCGTCCTCCGCCTCGACCGACATCAACCTGCCCTACATCACGGCCGACGCCTCGGGCCCGAAGCACCTGAACATCAAGCTGACCCGCGCCAAGCTGGAAAGCCTGGTGGACGAGCTGATCGAGCGCACGATCGCGCCCTGCCGCACGGCCATCAAGGATGCCGGCATCAGCGTGGCCGACATCCACGACGTGATCCTGGTGGGCGGCATGAGCCGCATGCCCAAGGTGCAGGAGAAGGTCAAGGAGTTCTTCGGCAAGGAGCCGCGCAAGGACGTGAACCCCGACGAGGCCGTGGCCGTCGGCGCCGCCATCCAGGGCCAGGTGCTCTCGGGTGACCGCAAGGACGTGCTGCTGCTGGACGTCACCCCGCTGTCGCTGGGCATCGAGACCCTGGGCGGCGTGATGACCAAGATGATCACGAAGAACACCACGATCCCGACGAAGTTCGCGCAGACCTTCTCCACCGCCGACGACAACCAGCCGGCCGTGACGATCAAGGTGTTCCAGGGCGAGCGCGAGATCGCCAGCGCCAACAAGCTGCTGGGCGAGTTCAACCTGGAAGGCATTCCGCCGGCCGGCCGCGGCGTGCCGCAGATCGAGGTGGCCTTCGACATCGATGCCAACGGCATCCTGCACGTGAGCGCCAAGGACAAGGGCACGGGCAAGGAGAACAAGATCACCATCAAGGCGAACTCGGGCCTGTCCGAGGACGAGATCCAGAAGATGGTGAAGGATGCCGAGCTGAACGCGGCGGACGACAAGAAGAAGCTCGAACTGGTGCAGGCCCGCAATCAGGGCGAGGCCGCCGTCCACAGCGTGACGAAGAGCCTCTCCGAGCACGGCGACAAGCTCGACGCCGGCGAGAAGGAGCAGATCGAAGCGGCCGTGAAGGCCCTGGAAGAAGCCCTGAAGGGCGAGGACAAGGCCGCCATCGACGAGAAGACGACGGCGCTGATGTCCGCCAGCCAGAAGCTCGGCGAGAAGATGTATGCCGACGCGCAGGCGGCGGCCGCTGCAGCGGGCGCCGGCGCGGAAGCCGGCCCGGGCGCGGGCCCGCAGGCATCGTCCTCCGCCGGTGGCGCCTCGGCCGCACCGCACGACGACAACGTGGTGGACGCCGAAGTGAAGGAAGTGAAGAAGGGCTGACCCGAGCCACGCGCACCGACCCGGAGCGCGTGCCTTCCATAGCCGCCGCGCCGGGCCCTACCCCAGGGCCAGCGCGGCGTTCCTGTTCCCAACGGACCCGGAAACACCATGTCCAAAAGAGACTTTTACGAGGTCCTGGGCGTTCCGAAGAACGCCTCGGACGACGAGATCAAGAAGGCCTATCGCAAGCTGGCGATGAAGTACCACCCGGACCGCAACCAGGGTGATGCCGCCAAGCCGGCGGAGGAGAAATTCAAGGAGGCCAAGGAGGCCTACGAGATGCTCTCCGATCCGCAGAAGCGCACGGCCTACGACCAGTTCGGCCATGCCGGCGTGGACCCGAACATGCGCGGCCCCGGCGGCGCGGGCGCGGAAGGCTTCGGCGGCTTCGCGGAGGCCTTCGGCGACATCTTCGGCGACATGTTCGGCGGCCGGCGCGGTGCCGGCGGCGGCCGGCAGGTGTACCGCGGCAACGACCTCAGCTACGCGATGGAGATCACGCTGGAGGAGGCCGCCAAGGGCAAGGAAGCGCAGATCCGCATTCCCTCCTGGGAGAACTGCGAGACCTGCCACGGCAGCGGCGCCAAGCCCGGCACCAGCGCCAAGACCTGCACCACCTGCTCGGGCACGGGCACGGTGCAGATGCGCCAGGGCTTCTTCAGCGTGCAGCAGACCTGCCCGCACTGCCGCGGCACGGGCAAGATCATTCCCGAGCCCTGCACCACCTGCCACGGGCAGGGCCGGGTGAAGAAGCAGAAGACGCTGGAAGTGAAGATTCCCGCCGGCATCGACGACGGCATGCGCATCCGCAGCGTGGGCAACGGCGAGCCGGGCACGAACGGCGGCCCGCCGGGCGACCTCTACATCGAGATCCGCCTGAAGAAGCACGACATCTTCGAGCGCGACGGCGACGACCTGCACTGCCAGGTGCCGGTGAGCTTCATCACCGCGGCGCTGGGCGGCGAGATCGAGGTGCCGACGCTGCAGGGCAAGGCCGCGATCGACATTCCCGAAGGCACCCAGGCGGGCAAGCAGTTCCGGCTGCGCGGCAAGGGGATCAAGGGCGTGCGCGCCAGCTATCCGGGCGACCTGTACTGCCACATCGTGGTGGAGACGCCCGTGAAGCTGACCGAGCACCAGCGCAAGCTGCTGCGCGAGCTGGAAGACTCCCTCAAGAAGGGCGGCGGCAAGCATTCGCCCAGCGGCGAGAGCTGGACGGACCGGCTGAAGAACCTGTTCACCTGATCGGCACGGTTGCGTGCCGCCGAGCCGCCCCCGCGCAATGCGCCGGGCGGCTTTTTTTTGCCCCTACCCACCCCCTCCCCTCCGCCATCGCGATGGACGACGTCGCGTTCCGCGATGGCTGCGCGGCGTCTACAGTAGGACAATGGCGTCCGGCCTTCTCGATAGAAGAAGCCAAGGCCCCGACCCGCCATGAAAGCCAACGACCGCCACTTCGCACGCCGCATCGACCTGACGTCGCTGCAGCTGTTCGTGGCCGTCTGCGAACTGGGCAGCATCGGGCGCGCGGCGGAGCGGGAATTCATCGCGGCCTCGGCCGTGAGCAAGCGGCTCTCGGACCTGGAAGCCGCCGTGGGCTCCGCCCTGCTCTACCGCCACAGCCGCGGCGTGGCGCTCACGCCGGCCGGCGAAAGCCTGCTGCACCATGCGCGCACCGTGCTCTTCGGGCTCGAACGCATGCAGGCCGAGCTGGGCGAATACGCCGACGGCGTGCGCGGCCACGTGCGCGTGCACGCCAACATCTCCGCCATCGTGCAGTTTCTTCCGGAAGACCTGGGCGCCTTCGCGCGCGGGCATGCCGAGGTCAAGATCGACCTGCAGGAACACCTGAGCCCCGACGTGCTGCAGGCAGTGCGCGACGGCGCGGCCGACCTGGGCCTGTGCCACGCCGGCGACGGCGGCGCCCAGCCGCAGGAGCTGCAGAGCCGCAGCTACCGCAGCGACCGGCTGGTGCTGGTCGTGCCCGCGGGGCATGCGCTGGCCGACCGCGCCTCGGTGCGCTTCGAGGACGTGCTCGACTGGGACATCGTCGGCCTGCAGGCCAACAGCAGCATCAGCCTGGCCATGCGCCGCGGCGCCGCGCGGTCCGGGCGGCCGCTGCGCCAGCGCATCCAGGTCACCGGCCTCGACGCCATGTGCCGCATGATCGACAACGGCCTGGGCATCGGGCTGCTGCCCGACCGCGCCTTCGCGCTGATGCGCGGCGTGGGCCGCCTGCAGCCGATCGCGCTGGACGAGCCCTGGGCGGAGCGCTCGCTCAAACTGGTGGCGCGCGACTTCGCCGGCCTGTCCGTCACGGCGCGCCTGCTGGCCGACCACCTGGCCCCGCCCGCTTTACAGAATCCTCCACCCCACCTTTGAACCAGCCCACGAGAGAGAACACCATGGGACGCACCCTCTACGACAAGATCTGGGACGAGCACGTCGTCCATACCGAGGAAGACGGCACGTCCATCCTCTACATCGACCGCCACCTGGTGCACGAAGTGACCAGCCCGCAGGCGTTCGAAGGCATCCGGCAGGCCGGCCGCAAGGTCTGGCGCGTGAGCTCGATCGTCGCCACGGCCGACCACAACACGCCCACCACCGGCTGGGAGCGCGGCTACGACGGCATCGCCGATCCGATCAGCAAGGAGCAGATCACCACGCTCGACAAGAACATCGCCGAAGTCGGCGCCGCGGCGTTCTTCCCGTTCATGAGCAAGCGGCAGGGCATCGTCCACGTGATCGGCCCCGAGAACGGCGCCACGCTGCCGGGCATGACGGTGGTCTGCGGCGACAGCCACACCAGCACCCACGGCGCGTTCGGCGCGCTGGCGCACGGCATCGGCACGAGCGAGGTCGAGCACGTGATGGCCACCCAGACGCTGCTGGCCAAGAAGGCGAAGAACATGCTGATCCGCGTCGAGGGCCAGGTGGCCCGCGGCGTGACGGCCAAGGACATCGTGCTGGCGATCATCGGCAGGATCGGCACGGCCGGCGGCACGGGCTACACGATCGAGTTCGCCGGCAGCGCCATCCGCGCGCTCAGCATGGAAGGCCGCATGACGGTCTGCAACATGGCCATCGAGGGCGGCGCGCGCGCGGGCCTCGTGGCGGTGGACGACAAGACCATCGAGTACGTGAAGAACCGTCCGCTCTCGCCCAAGGGCGTGGAATGGGACCAGGCCGTCGCCTACTGGAAGACGCTCCATTCCGACGCGGATGCGCACTTCGACACCGTGGTCGAGCTCGACGCGACGGCCATCGTGCCGCAGGTGACCTGGGGCACTTCGCCCGAGATGGTGCTGGGCATCGACGGCCGCGTGCCCGATCCGGACAAGGAAAAGGACCCGAACAAGCGTGGCGCCATCGAGCGCGCGCTCACCTACATGAATCTGGAGCCCGGCAAGCCGCTGGCCGACATCTTCGTGGACAAGATCTTCATCGGCAGCTGCACCAACAGCCGCATCGAGGACATGCGCGAGGCCGCCGCCGTGGTGAAGAAGCTCGGCCAGAAGGTGGCGCGCAACGTGAAGGTGGCGATGGTGGTGCCGGGTTCGGGCCTCGTGAAGGAACAGGCCGAGCGCGAAGGCCTGCACGAGATCTTCAAGGCCGCGGGCTTCGAGTGGCGCGAGCCGGGCTGCTCCATGTGCCTGGCGATGAACGCCGACCGGCTGGAGCCCGGAGAGCGCTGCGCCTCCACCAGCAACCGCAACTTCGAAGGCCGCCAGGGCGCGGGCGGGCGCACCCACCTGGTCAGCCCCGCGATGGCCGCGGCCGCGGCCGTGCACGGGCACTTCGTGGACGTGCGCCAGTTCGCCTGAGGGTTGCCGACATGAAGACGACCGTATCGCTCGCCGCCATCGCGCTGGCCTGCCTGCTGGCCGGCTGCAACACCGTCAAGGGCATGGGCCAGGACGTGCAGCGCGCCGGCAGCGCCATCGAGCGCGCCGCCCGATAAGCCCAGGAACCAAGGAACCTCCATGCAGAAATTCACCGTGCACAAGGGCCTCGTGGCCCCGATGGACCGCGAGAACGTCGACACCGACGCGATCATCCCCAAGCAATTCCTCAAGTCGATCAAGAAGACGGGCTTCGGCCCCAACCTGTTCGACGAATGGCGCTACCTCGACCAGCCGGGCCAGCCCGGCGTGCCGGAATCGGCCCGCAAGCCCAACCCGGATTTCGTGCTGAACCAGCCGCGCTACGCGGGCGCATCGATCCTGCTGGCGCGCAAGAACTTCGGCTGCGGATCGAGCCGCGAGCACGCGCCCTGGGCGCTGGACCAGTACGGCTTCCGCGCGATCATCGCGCCGAGCTTCGCCGACATCTTCTTCAACAACAGCTTCAAGAACGGCCTGCTGCCCATCGTGCTGCCGGAAGACACCGTCGCCCAGCTGTTCGACGCCGTGCACGCCTTCCCGGGCTACGAGCTGACGGTGGACCTGGAGCGCCAGGTCATCGTGCGGCCGCAGGGCGAAGAGATCCCCTTCGAGGTGAACGCCTTCCGCAAGTACTGCCTGCTCAACGGCTTCGACGACATCGGCCTCACGCTGCGCCAGTCCGACAAGATCCGCGCCTTCGAGGCCGAGCGGCTGGCCACCAAGCCGTGGCTCGCGCACACCATGCCGGGCTGAGTCCCGGCCCTTTCCGCCCCCTTTTCCCCTACCAAGAGACATCCCAATGAAAATCGCAGTTCTGCCGGGCGACGGCATCGGACCGGAAATCGTGGCCGAGGCCGTGAAGGTGCTCGACGCGCTCGACCTGCCGTTCGAGATGGAGTCGGCGCTGGTCGGCGGCGCGGCCTACGAGGCCCACGGCCATCCCCTGCCCGAGGCCACGCTGAAGCTCGCCCAGGACGCCGACGCCACGCTGTTCGGCGCCGTGGGCGACTGGAAATACGACAAGCTCGACCGCCCGCTGCGGCCCGAGCAGGCCATCCTGGGCCTGCGCAAGAACCTGGGCCTGTTCGCCAACTTCCGCCCGGCCATCTGCTACGAGCAGCTGGTGGGGGCCTCCAGCCTGAAGCCCGAGCTGATCGCGGGCCTGGACATCCTCATCATCCGCGAGCTGACGGGCGACATCTACTTCGGCCAGCCGCGCGGCCGCCGCACGGCAACGGACGGCCACTTCCCCGGCGCCGAGGAAGCCTTCGACACCATGCGCTACTCGAAGCCGGAGATCGAGCGCATCGCCCACGTCGCCTTCCAGGCCGCGCGCAAGCGCAGCAAGAAGGTGACCAGCGTGGACAAGGCCAACGTGCTGGAGACCTTCCAGTTCTGGAAGGACGTGGTCACCGAAGTGGGCCAGCAGTACCCGGACGTGGAGCTGCAGCACATGTACGTGGACAACGCCGCCATGCAGCTCGTGAAGGCGCCGAAGGCGTTCGACGTGGTGGTCACCGGCAACATGTTCGGCGACATCCTCTCGGACGAGGCCTCGATGCTCACCGGCTCGATCGGCATGCTGCCCTCGGCCAGCCTGAACGCGAAGAACCAGGGCCTCTACGAGCCCAGCCACGGCAGCGCGCCCGACATCGCCGGCAAGGGCGTGGCCAACCCCCTGGCCACGATCCTGTCGGCCGCGATGATGCTGCGCTTCAGCCTGAACCAGGAAGCCGCCGCCCAGCGCATCGAGGCCGCGGTGCAGAAGGTGCTGGCGCAGGGCCTGCGCACGCCCGACATCTGGAGCGAAGGCACGACCAAGGTCGGCACCGCCCAGATGGGCGATGCGGTGGTGCAGGCGCTGGCACGCTGATACCCGCCTGTTCCGCTTGCGGGCAGCGGCCCCCGGGGGGCCGCTTTTTTTTGGCTGCCGCCCGACCCATCATGGGTCCGGATGCGGCCAGACAGCCGGCGCGGCGATGCGCAGACTTCGGTGCATGTTCCACCAACGCACCGGAGTTTGCAGCATGCCTTCCCTCGACCACCGCATCGCCATCGTCACCGGCGCCAGCTCGGGCATCGGCCGGGCTGCCGCCCTGCTCTTCGCGCAGCAGGGCGCGCGCGTCGTGGCCGGAGCGCGGCGGCAAGCGGAACTGGACCGGCTCGTGGCGGAGATCCGGGACGCCGGCGGGCAGGCCATCGCACTGGCCGGCGACGTCTGCGACGCCGCCTACGCCGAGGCCCTGGTACAGGAGGCGGTCGGGCGGTTCGGCGGGCTGGACATCGCCTTCAACAACGCCGGCACGCTCGGGCCCCTCGGCCCCACGACCGACATCCACCCGGATGACTGGCGCCGCACGCTGGACACCAATCTCGGCAGCGCCTTCCTCGGCGCGCGGCAGCAGATCCCGGCCATGCGGGAACGCGGCGGCGGCTCCATCATCTTCACCTCCACTTTCGTGGGCCACACCGCCGGGTTCGCGGGCGTGGCGGCGTATGCGGCCAGCAAGTCCGGCCTGATCGGGCTGGCACAGGCCCTGGCGGCCGAATATGGCGCCGAAGGGATACGCGCCAATGCGCTGCTGCCCGGCGGCACCGACACCCCCATGGCACGCGAGATGAACGGCAGCCCCGAGGCCCTAGCCCAGGTGGCCCGGCTGCACGCGCTGCGGCGTCTGGCGCGCCCCGAGGAAATCGCGCAGGCGGCGCTCTACCTGGCTTCGGACGCCTCGTCGTTCGTCACCGGCACCGCGATGCTGGTGGACGGGGGCATCTCGGTCCTGCGCGGCTGAACGGCGCGGCCACGTGTGGCGCTGCCGCGACGCGGACCGGGCTCCCGCCGCCTGCATGCGTAACTCCGCGTACGTCCCTTCCCCGGGCATCCGCTAAAATCGCTCTCCATGTTTGCCGCCCGCCCGTTCGCCCTGAACACCGCCTCTGCCGCCCTGGCAGGCGTGGCCACGCGCGCATTCACCACCAAAACCACGACCACCATTAAGGGCTGACCCAGCCTGGTTCGTCGTGCGCCCTCCCTGGCCCTGACGAGCCAGGCGAGCAGTCCCGGTCGGGTACTGTTTTCTTAAACCGAAAGGGCGTTGAAATGAGCAAGTTGGTAGGGTTGGTCGGCTGGCGCGGCATGGTCGGCTCGGTCCTGATGGAACGTATGCAGGCCGAGGGCGATTTCGGCCTCATCGAGCCGCTTTTCTTTTCCACCTCGAACGCGGGCGGAAAGGCCCCGGCGCAGGCGAAGAACGAGACCACGCTGCAGGACGCGTTCGACATCAACGCCCTGAAGCGCTGCGACATCATCGTCACCGCCCAGGGCGGCGACTACACGAGCGAAGTGTTCCCCAAGCTGCGCGAAGCCGGCTGGAAGGGCCACTGGATCGACGCGGCCTCCACGCTGCGCATGAAGGACGACGCCGTGATCGTGCTCGATCCGGTGAACATGCCCGTCATCAAGGATGCGCTCGCCAAGGGCGGCAACAACTGGATCGGCGGCAACTGCACCGTGAGCTGCATGCTGATGGGCGTGGGCGCGCTCTACAAGGCCGGCCTCGTCGAGTGGATGAGCACCCAGACCTACCAGGCCGCCAGCGGCGGCGGCGCGCAGCACATGCGCGAACTGCTCACGCAGTACGGCACGCTGAACGCCGAAGTGCGCCCGCTGCTGGACGACCCGAAGAGCGCCATCCTGGAGATCGACCGCAAGATCATCGCCAAGCAGCGCAGCCTCTCCGAAGCCGAGACCGCCAACTTCGGCGTGCCGCTGGGCGGCAGCCTGATCCCCTGGATCGACAAGGACCTGGGCAACGGCATGTCCAAGGAAGAGTGGAAGGGCATGGCCGAGACCAACAAGATCCTTGGCCAGGGCGAAGGCTTCGGCTCCCAGGCGGTGCCGGTGGACGGCTTCTGCGTGCGCGTGGGCGCCATGCGCTGCCATAGCCAGGCACTGACCTTCAAGCTGAAGAAGCACGTGCCGGTGGCCGACATCGAGGCGATGATCGCCGCCGACAACGAGTGGGTGAAGGTGGTGCCGAACACGCGCGAGGCGACGCTCCGCGACCTGACGCCCGTCGCCGTGACCGGCACCATGACCATCCCGGTCGGCCGCATCCGCCAGCTCGCCATGGGCCCCGACTACATCGGTGCATTCACCATCGGCGACCAGTTGTTGTGGGGTGCCGCGGAGCCGCTGCGCCGCATGCTGCGCATCCTGCTGGAAGCCTGATCCACCCCGGATCCGCCGGCGGCCGTACGTAACCGCCGCCGGTAATTCCTGGCACGCTTTGTTACGAGTCGTTGTCCTACGACAACAGCCGAAAATAGCCGCCAGCACGGTGCTTCAGGACACCGCTGCGAGCGTGCGCGCACCTCGCTTGTCACTGCAAAACATTGATGCTATGGTGCTTTTTACATATTTTCACGCGAAGGCGCGGAACCGGGTTCCCATCCCGCTTCCGCGCTTTTCGCGACGGCTCAACCTGATCGGCTGATGGCACACATGCATCGTTGGAAACTATCTGCTCTGGCCGCCGCGGCCCTCGCCTCGGCCAGCTTCTACGCCACCGATGCCAGCGCACTCGCCCTCGGGCGCCTCACCGTCCAGTCCGCGCTCGGCGAGCCCCTGCGGGCCGAGATCGACCTGCCGGAAATCACGCCGGCCGAAGCCGAATCCCTGCGTGCCGTCGCCGCGCTGCCGCAGGCCTACCGGGCCCAGGGCCTGGAGCCGTCGCCCGCGATCAACGACCTGCAGGTACAGCTGCAGCGCCGCCCGGACGGCAGGATGGTGCTGCGCCTGACCACCAGCCGCCCCGTCAACGACCCGTTCGTGGACCTGGTGCTCGACACCAGTTGGAATGCCGGCCAGCTGGTGCGCAGCTACACGCTGCTGCTGGACCCGCCCGCCACGCGCCGCGACACGCCGGCCCCGACGGCCGCGGCGCAGGCCGCCCCGGCGCCCCGTTCGGTTCCGGCGCCTGCCCCGGCCCCGGTTCCCGCCCCGTCGGTCGCGGCCTCCGAATCTCCCCGCCCAGCACCCGCACCCGCACCCGCACCCGCGCCGGCAGCGGCTGCCGCGCCGCGGCCCGCCCGGGCCCCGGCACCCGCGGTGGCCAGCACGCCCGCGCCCGCACCGTCCGCGCCCGAGAGCGTGGTGGTGCGCCCCGGAGACACGGCCGGCCGGCTGGCGAGCGCGAACCGCCCCGCGGGCGTGTCGCTCGACCAGATGCTGGTCGCGATGATGCGGGCCAACCCGGAAGCCTTCATCGGCGGCAACGTGAACCGAGTGAAGTCCGGCGCCGTGCTGCAGATGCCCGACGCGGCCCAGGCGCAGGCCACGCCGCCCGCGCAGGCGCGGCAGATCATCGCCGCGCAGAGCCGCGACTTCAACGAATTCCGGCGCCGCCTGGCGGGCGCCGCGCCTGCCGCCGGGGTGGTAGCCGCCGAACGCTCGGCCAGCGGCCGGGTGCAGGCGCAGGTCGAAGACCGCAAGCCCGCCACCGCGGCACCCGACAAGCTCACCCTCTCCAAGGGCGCGGTCCAGGGCCAGCGCGCCGCCGAGGAACGGCTGGCGCGCGAGAAGCAGGCCGACCAGGCCTCCGCCCGCATGGCCGAGCTGTCCAAGAACATTTCGGAGCTGAACCAGCTGGGTGCGGCGTCGGCGCCGGCCGGTGCGCCCGCGCCGGCGCCCGCGGCGTCCGCTCCGGGCCGCGTGGCGGTGCCCGCCGGCAGCCTGCCGGGCGCATCGACGGCTGCCGCTGCCGCCAGCGCCCCGGCAGCTGCGCCCGTGGCGTCGGCGCCGGCCCCGGCCGCACCCGCGGCCAGTGCGCCCGCCACGGCCGCGCCGGCATCCGCGCCTTCGGCCACGGCGTCGGCGCCCGCGGCACCGGCGTCCGCATCGGCACCGGGGGCATCGGACTCCGGCACGCCCGCAGTCCCCGCCGCGCCGGCATCGGCTCCTGCCGCGCGCCCTGCGCCGGTGCCGGAAGCGCCGCCCGAGGAGCCCGGCTTCCTCGACACCCTGCTCGAGAACCCGCTGCTGCCGATCGCGGGCGGCGGGCTGCTGGCGCTGCTGCTGGGCTACGGCGTCTACCGCTCGGTGCAGAATCGCCGCAACCGCAGCGCGGTGGACAGCTCTTTCCTGGAGAGCAAACTCCAGCCCGACTCGTTCTTCGGCGCGAGCGGCGGGCAGCGCGTGGACACCGCCAACAGCCAGATGACCACCGGCTCGTCGTCGATGGTGTATTCGCCCAGCCAGCTCGATGCCGGCGGCGACGTGGACCCGGTGGCCGAAGCGGACGTCTACCTGGCCTACGGCCGCGATCTGCAGGCCGAGGAAATCCTCAAGGAAGCCCTGCGGCACAGCCCCGACCGCATCGCGGTGCATGCGAAGCTGGCGGAGATCTACGCCAAGCGCCAGGACCGCAAGGCGCTGAACGCGGTCGCGCAGGACGTGTTCCGCCTCACCGACGGCCTGGGCCCGGACTGGAACCGCGTGGCGGATCTCGGCCGCGGCATCGATCCGGAGAACCCGCTCTACCAGCCCGGCGGCCGTCCGCCGGTCCTCGGCGATGAACCGGCCTATCCCAGCGAAGGCTTCGCGAGCACGCTCACCGACGGCCGCACCGCGGGCATCGCGGGAGCCGCCGCGGCGGGCGCGGCCGCGGGTGCCGCGGCGGCGTATGCGGCCGCACCGGCCGCCGTGCAGCCGCCGGACCTCGACCTGGACCTGGATCTCGACCTGCCGGACGACGCCCTGACCGAGGCGCCGGCCGCGCCGGGCGCGTTCGCCGCCTCCATCGCGCCGCCGCTCGCACCCGCCGGGGAACCCGCTCCGGCCGACGAACCCCTGGCCTTCGATCCCGAACCCACCGCACCGACCCCGATGGCACCGATCGCGCCGGAGCAGGCACCGCAGGCCCCCGCGCTCGACTTCCCCGATTCGCTCTCGCTCGAGGACTCCATGCGCGCCGACCTCGAACCCGGGCCGGCCCCGGCATCGGCGCCGGTGCCTCTCGAGTTCGACCTGGGCGATCTCTCGCTGGACCTGGACGCCGACACGGCGCGTCCCGCCACGGGCGCGGGCATGGCGGCCACCACGGAGCCACCGGCCTCCTCTTTCGGTGCCGATGCCGGCATGGCGGAAGACGCTCCGGACTCCCTGGAACTGCCGGACGATCCGCTCGCCACCAAGCTCGCGCTGGCGGAGGAGTTCAATGCGATCGGAGACGCCGAAGGCGCCCGCACGCTGGTCGAGGAAGTGATCGCGGAATCCTCCGGGCCGCTGAAGGCCCGGGCGCAGCGCCTGCTGGCCGATCTGGGCTGATGACCGGCGGGTTCGCGCGCGGCCGGCGGGGCCGTGGGGAGCGCCGGCCATGAGGGTTGCGCTGGGCGTCAGCTACAACGGCTCGGCCTACCGGGGCTGGCAGAGCCAGCCCGGTGGCCTCACGGTGCAGGACCGGCTCGAAGCCGCCCTGGCGCGCTTCGCCACGCACGAGGTGTCCACGGTCTGCGCCGGCCGCACCGACGCGGGCGTGCACGGCCTCATGCAGGTGGTGCATTTCGACACGCCGCTGGAGCGGACGCCGTTTTCCTGGGTGCGCGGCACCAACACCTTCCTGCCGCCGGACGTCGCGGTGCAGTGGGCGCGCACCGTGCCCGACGCCTTCCACTCGCGCGCGTGCGCCACGGCGCGCCGCTATGCCTACGTGCTGCTGCAGTCGCCGGTGCGCCCCAGCGTGGAAGCGGGCCGCGTGGGATGGGTGTTCCATGCGCTGGATGGCGAGGCCATGCGGGACGCGGCGGCGCACCTGCTCGGGGAGCACGACTTCACCTCGTTCCGGGCGTCCGCCTGCCAGGCCAAATCGCCGGTCAAGACCCTGCACCGCATCGACGTCACGCGCCGGGGCCTGCCGCAGGCGCCGCGCGCGGAAGGCCCGGCCAGCCGCGACGACGTCCCCACCTGCTACTGGCGCTTCGAATTCGAAGGCAACGCGTTCCTGCACCACATGGTGCGCAACATCATGGGATGCCTGGTGGCCGTCGGGCAGGGGCAGCATCCGCCCGGCTGGATGGCGTCGGTGCTGCAGGCCCGCTCGCGCGATGCGGCGGCGCCGACCTTCTCCCCGGACGGCCTGTACTTTCTCGGTCCGGTCTACGATGCCGTCTGGGGGCTGCCCACGCGCACGGCTGCGTATGATTGGCTGCCCTGACGGCCTGCCCGGCGGCTGACCCGCGCGGCGGTAGCGGCTTACCCTGGCCCTTGCCCCTGCCCGCCCCCTGCGGCCTGCGCTGCCTGCCAGCCGGCAGGCGGCTCCGCCAAGCCTGCGGAGGGTTTCCGCCGCCCTTGAGCGCACGGCCCTGCCTTCGTCCACGCCCCAGCCACTCACCACTGCCGCGATGAACCCACTTGCCGCCCCCACCGACTCCGCCAGCCAGCCCGCCGCCAGCACCGCCCAGCGCACGCGGATCAAGATCTGCGGGCTGACCCGTGAGCAGGACGTGGACGCGGCCGTGCAGGCCGGGGCGGACGCGGTCGGCTTCGTGCTCTATGCGAAAAGCCCGCGGGCCGTCACGCCCGCACGCGCAGCCGAGCTGGCCCGGCGCCTGCCGCCTTTCGTCACGCCCGTGCTGCTGTTCGTGAATGCCGATGCCGCCGAGGTGCAGGCCGCCTGCGCGGAGATTCCCGCCGCGCTGCTGCAGTTCCATGGCGACGAAACCCCCGAGGCCTGCCGCGCCGCGGCCGGTGCGGGCCGGCGGCCCTTCATGCGGGCGGCCCGCATTCCCCTGGACGCGCACGCCCCGGCGTTCGACCTCGTACAATTCGCCGAGCAATACTCTCACGCCCAGGCCATCCTGCTCGACGCCCACGTCGACGGCTATGGCGGCGGCGGCAAGGCATTCAATTGGTCACTCCTTCCACCAAGCGTCGGCTCTCACCTCGTTTTGTCTGGTGGACTCACGCCTGCAAACGTGACCGATGGCATCTTGCAGGTGCGGCCGCGCGGCCTCTCGCTCGCGGTTGACGTCAGTTCCGGCGTGGAAGCCGAAGGCCCCGACGGCCGTCCGCTGCGGGGCATCAAGGACGCCGGCAAGATCCAACGCTTCATCGCCGCCGTGCGCGCGGCCGATGGGCATTTTGCGAAGAACGATTGATGCTTTCCTACCAACAGCCCGACGCGTCGGGCCACTTCGGCCGCTACGGCGGCAGTTTCGCGAGCGAGACGCTCACGCACGCCCTCACCGAACTGCGCGAGGCCTATGCCCGCTACCAGAACGACCCGGAGTTCCTGAAGGAATTCCACAGCGAACTCGCGCACTTCGTGGGCCGGCCCTCGCCGGTCTACCACGCCGCGCGCATGAGCCGCGAGATGGGCGGCGCGCAGATCTTCCTCAAGCGGGAAGACCTCAACCACACGGGCGCGCACAAGATCAACAACGTGATCGGCCAGGCGATGCTCGCCCGCCGCATGGGCAAGCCGCGCGTGATCGCCGAGACCGGCGCCGGCCAGCACGGCGTGGCGACGGCCACCATCTGCGCGCGCTACGGCCTGGAGTGCGTGGTCTACATGGGTGCCGAAGACGTGAAGCGCCAGAGCCCGAACGTCTACCGCATGAAGCTGCTGGGCGCCACCGTGGTGCCCGTGGAATCCGGCAGCCGCACGCTCAAGGATGCGCTCAACGAGGCCATGCGCGACTGGGTGGCGAACGTGGACGACACCTTCTACATCATCGGCACCGTGGCCGGCCCGCACCCCTATCCGATGATGGTGCGCGACTTCCAGAGCGTGATCGGCACCGAATGCCTCGCGCAGATGCCCGGCATGCTGGCCGAGCAGCGCATCGCCGCCGAGCACCCCGATGCGGTGATCGCCTGCGTGGGCGGCGGCAGCAATGCCATGGGCATCTTCCACCCCTACATCCCGCACCAGAACACGCGCCTCATCGGCGTGGAGGCGGCCGGCGAGGGGCTCGACAGCGGCAAGCATTCGGCATCGCTGCAGCGCGGCAGCGCGGGCGTGCTGCACGGCAACCGCACCTTCATCCTGCAGGACCAGAACGGCCAGATCACCGAGACGCACAGCATCAGCGCCGGCCTCGACTACCCCGGCGTCGGCCCCGAGCACGCCTGGCTGCAGGAGATCGGCCGCGCCGAGTACGTGGGCATCACCGACAAGGAGGCGCTCGACGCCTTCCACTACCTGTGCCGCACCGAGGGCATCATCCCGGCGCTCGAATCGAGCCATGCCGTGGCCTACGCGATGCAGCTCGCCAAGACCCTGCGCACCGACCAGTCCATCCTCGTGAACCTCTCGGGCCGCGGCGACAAGGACATCGGCACCGTGGCGGACCTCTCCGGCGTGGACTTCTACGACCGCCCGTCGATGCGGGGCCACGCGGTGAAGGGAGGGCCCGCCGCATGAGCGCCGTTTCCATGACGACCTCTTCCCCCTCCGCTCCCGCTGCCGCTGACGGCGCGCCGGCCATGGCCACGCCGGCCCCGCAAGGGCGCATCGCCACGGTCTTCGCCGACCTGCAGGCGCGCGGCCGCAAGGCCCTGATCCCCTACGTGACGGCCGGCTTCCCGTTCGCCGACATCACGCCCGCGCTCATGCACGGCATGGTGGAGGCCGGTGCCGACGTGATCGAGCTCGGCGTGCCGTTCTCCGATCCGATGGCCGATGGCCCGGTGATCCAGAAGGCCGGCGAGAAGGCCCTGTCGCTCGGCGTGGGCATGGCCCAGGTGCTGGGCCACGTGCGCGAGTTCCGCCAGCGCAACGCGAAGACGCCCGTGGTGCTGATGGGCTATGCCAACCCGGTGGAGCGCTACGACCAGGTCCACGGCGACGACGCCTTCGTGCGCGACGCGGCCGAGGCGGGCGTGGACGGCGTGCTGATCGTGGACTATCCGCCCGAGGAGTGCGAGGACTTCGCGGCCCGGCTGCGTGCGCGCGGCATGGACCTGATCTTCCTGCTGGCGCCCACCAGCACGGAGGAGCGCATGCAGCAGGTGGCGCGCGTGGCGAGCGGGTACGTCTACTACGTCTCGCTCAAGGGCGTGACCGGCTCCGGCGCGCTCGACACCACGGCCGTGGAGGCCATGCTGCCGGTGATCCGCCGCCATGTGCACATTCCCGTGGGCGTGGGCTTCGGCATCCGCGACGCGGCCACCGCGCAGGCCATCGGCCGCGTGGCCGACGCCGTGGTGATCGGCAGCCGCATCATCCAGTTGCTGGACGACCAGCCGCACGAGAAGGTGGTGCCCCTGGCCATCGATTTCCTGCGGGGGGTGCGCAAGGCGCTCGACACGTAGAATCAGAGACCATCCCCCTGAGCGGCTTTGCCGCTTCCCCCTTCTCTCGCGCTTCGCGCGGGAAGGGGGACGACGCCTACGGCCCGGCGGAGCCGGTTCCGTGGCGTCCACTGGCGTGGGCCGCGCCGGTTTTTGAGATTGCGGTGCCGCCACCTTTGCCATTCATTCGAGGAATACATCCATGTCCTGGCTCGAAAAACTCCTGCCGTCCAAGATCCAGCAGTCCGACCCGACGGAGCGCCGCCAGGTGCCCGAGGGGCTGTGGATCAAGTGCCCGAGCTGCGAGACGGTGCTCTACAAGACCGATCTGGAGCACAACCAGAACGTCTGCCCGCACTGCAGCCACCACCACCGCATCAACGCCCGCCCGCGGCTGGATGCCTTCCTCGATCCGGAAGGCCGCTACGAGCTGGGCCAGGAAGTGCTGCCGGTGGACGCGCTCAAGTTCAAGGACAGCCGCAAGTACACCGAGCGCCTGAAGGAGGCGCTGGAGAACACGGGCGAAACCGATGCGCTCATCGTCATGGGCGGCTCGGTCAAGAGCATCAACGTGGTCGTCGCCTGTTTCGAATTCGACTTCATGGGCGGCTCGATGGGCAGCGTGGTGGGCGAGCGCTTCGTGCGCGGCGTCGAGACCGCCATCGAGCAGAAGGTGCCGTTCATCTGCTTCACCGCCACGGGCGGCGCGCGCATGCAGGAGGGCCTGCTCTCGCTCATGCAGATGGCCAAGACCAATGCCGCGCTCACGCGGCTCGCCAAGAAGGGCCTGCCCTACATCAGCGTGCTCACCGACCCGACCATGGGCGGCGTTTCGGCCGGTTTCGCCTTCGTGGGCGACATCGTGATCGCCGAGCCCAAGGCGCTGATCGGCTTCGCCGGCCCGCGCGTGATCGAATCCACCGTGCGCGTGACGCTGCCGGAAGGCTTCCAGCGCGCCGAGTTCCTGCAGACCAAGGGTGCCGTGGACTTCATCTGCGACCGCCGCGAACTGCGCGACACCGTGGCCCGCAGCCTGGCCATGCTGCAGCGCCTGCCGGCCGACTCCGTGGCCTGAGCCCCAGCGCCGCCGGCCTGCCGCCGCCGTCGCCGAGCCGCCGCTCCCCGTCGCGGGGGCCGGCGGCTTTTTCGTGGGAAAGGCTTACATCAGCACCGCGCCCTGCAGATGGCCCAGCACGATCATCACCACCTGCAGCAGCACGATGGCGACCAGGGGCGACAGGTCCACGCCCCCCAGGAGCGGAATCACCCGGCGCAGCGGGCGCAGCACGGGGTCGCAGAGGCGGGAGACCACGTCGGCGATCGGCGAGCGCGTCTGCACCCACGACAGCACCGCCGCGACGATCAGCAGCCCCATCATCCCGGAGACCGCCACCCGCGCGAGGCCGAACAGCGCCAGCCACAGCACCCAGGCCAGGCCGGCACCCGCACCCAGCAGCAGCCAGAGCAGCAGGTACTGCGCGAGCTGGATCAGCAGGGCCGCCACGAAGCTCGACCAGTCCCACCGCCCCGTCGGAGGAATGACGCGGCGCAAGGGCATCACGAGCCAGTCGCTGAGGGCGAACACCAGCCGGCCGATCGGGTTGCCGAAGGGCACGCGCTGGGCCTGCATGTACAGGCGCAGCAGGCAGGCACCGGTGAGCAGGCCGCCCACCACGTCGAGCAGGAAAGAGGCGATCTGGAAGAACATGGAATCCTGAAAAGGGTGAAGGCCCGCCGCGGGCCTTTTCGCCGTGGGATGATAGCGGGCCCTACCGGCCACGCCCATGACCTTCGCCCCTCCCCCCTCCGAGCCGCCGCCGGCGGCGGCGCCGCTCACGCTCACTTCGCTGCCGCTGTTCCCGCTCGGCACCGTGCTGTTCCCCGGCGGCCTGCTGGCGCTGCGGGTCTTCGAGGTGCGCTACCTCGACATGGTGCGCAAATGCCGCCAGGCCGGCGCGCCGTTCGGCGTGGTCGCGCTCACCGATGGCCACGAGGTGCGCCAGGCGGGCGCCGCGCCCGAGAAATTCCACGACGTCGGCACGATCGCCGCGATCTCCGACCTGGACGACTCCCATCCCGGGCTGATCGCGCTGCGGGCGCGGGGCGCGGAGCGCTTCCGCATCATTCGCCGCCAATTGCTGCCGCACGGGCTGTGGATCGCCGACGTCGAGCAGCTGCCGCCGGACGTTTCCGTGGCCGTGCCGGAAGACCTGCGCAAGACCGCCACCGCCCTGGACCAGGTGCTGGCCCGGCTGCGCGACCGCAGTCCCGACGACGCCAGCCTGCCCGATCCCGGTGCCGAGCAGCTGGACGATTGCGGCTGGGTGGCCAACCGCTGGTGCGAACTGCTGCCGGTGCCGATCGATCTCAAACAGCAGCTGATGCAGCTCGACAGCCCGCTGCTGCGGCTGGAGCTCGTGGGCGACGTGCTGGACCGCACGGGCATCGCGCCGTGAGCCCCCGCTGCGGCGTCCTGCCGCTGCCGTGCGCGGATCTGGCGTGAACGTCCTGCAGGTCATCACCAAGGGCGAGGTCGGCGGTGCGCAGAGCCACGTGCGCACGCTGTGCACCGTGCTGCAGGGCCGGGGCCTGCACGTCGAGGCCGCCATCGGGGGAACCCGGCCGGAGCCGCTCGCCACAGACCTGCAGGCCCTGGGCCTGCCGGTGCACCGCATCGCCGCGCTCGGCAACCGCCTGCATCCCCTGCCGCTCTGGCGCGCCACGCGCGAGCTGCTGCGCCTCGTGCGCGAGCGCCGGCCCGATCTGCTGCATGCGCACAGTGCGATGGCCGGCGTCGCGGCACGCATCGCGGGCGCGCTGGCGGGAGTGCCGGTGGTCTATACCGTGCACGGCTTCGCCTTCAAGCCGGGCCATCCGCCCCTGCGGCGCGCCATTGCCTGGGCCACTGAATGCCTGCTGGCGCCGCTCACCCGCCGGCTGGTCTGCGTCTCCGCCCACGAGCAGGCGCTGGCCCGTGCACTGCCGCTGCCGCGTCGGCGCATCAGCGTCATCGTGAACGGGGTGGAGGACGTGCCCCGTGCCGCATCCCCCCTCCCCGGCAGCACAGGCCCCGCGGGCCCGGTTTCTGCGGTGATGGTGGCGCGCATGGCGCCCCCCAAGCGCCCGGACCTGCTGCTGCAGGCCGTCGCCCGCGTGCGCGACCGGCGCGGCGAAGAACTGCCCACCCACTTCCTCGGCAGCGGGCCCGACCTCGCCGCGCACCGTGCGCTGGCCGAGCGGCTGAACCTGCGGGCGGTGCGTTTCGAAGGCGACGTGGCCGACGTGCCCGCGCACCTGGCCCGGCACGCGGTGTTCGTGCTGGTGTCGGACCACGAAGGCCTGCCGATCTCGCTCATCGAAGCCATGCGGGCCGGCATGGCCATCGTGGCCAGCGATCTGCCGGGCGTGCGGGAACTGCTGCCGGACGCGGAGTGCGCCCTGCATGTTCCACCGGAGGCCGGCGCGCTCGCGCAGGCGCTGCAGCAGCTGATAGAGTCGCCGGCAACCCGCGCCCGCCTCGGTGCAGCCGCCCGGCGGCGCTACGAGCGGCACTACACCGCCGAACGCATGGGCGACGCCGTGCAGGCGCTCTATGCCGACGCGCTGCGCGGCACCCCGCCCCCGACCCCATGAACACCAGCATTCCGCACCGCGAGCTCGGCTCTTCCACGGCGCACCGGCAGGGCGCGGTGCTGCGCTGGGCGCTCGGCGGCACGGTGACGCTGCTGGCGAGCTACCTCATCGGTCTGGAACTGCAGCGGCGCGGCTGGGCCACCTACCAGTTCCCGCAGACGGTGCTCTGGTGCCTGATTCCCTACGCCGTCACGGCCCACTGGCTCTACAGCGGCGCCTACCTGCCGCAGTTCGAGGGCCGCAGCTTCCTCATCGTGGCCACCGCGGTGCCGTACCTCGCCACGCCACTGGGTTTCGCGCTGCTGCAGCGTCCGTATTCGCGCGGCGCCGTCCTGCTCTCCTACCTGCTGTCGGCGGCCTGGTTCCTCGCGGGGCACTGGCGGCAGCGCCGGTTGCACGCCCTGCGCCTCGCCTGCCTGGACGCCTCCGTTCCGTCGCGCCTGCGGGAACTGCTCGGCACCCCCGCCGGCACGGGATTGCGCCACATCGCACTGCGGCCCTGGGCGGAGTTCACGGCATCCTCGCCCTCGGCCCGGCCGGGGGATGAAGCGCCCTGGGCCGGCGTGGTGCTCGACACCCGCACGCCGCCGGACGAGGCGCGCGAGCGCCAGATCTGCGCGCTGCGCCTGCAGCACGTCCGGCTCTACAGCGTGGAAACCGTGGCCGAACTGCTGAGCGGCCGCAAGATGCTGCCGGCCGCGTCGGTCCACGACCTGTGGGCGCTGGATGGCCATCCGGCCTACGACAGCGTGAAGCGCCTGCTGGACGCGGCCCTGGTCATCGCCACGCTCCCGCTGTGGCTGCCGCTGTGCCTGCTGGTCGGGCTGGGCGTCAAGCTGGATTCGCCGGGCCCGATGCTGTTCTCCCAGATGCGCGTCGGGCGCAACGGCCGGCCGTTCCGGCTCTGGAAGCTGCGCAGCATGCGCACCGCCACGCCGGGCACGGAATCCGCCCGCTTCGCGAGCGTGGACGACGAACGCATCACCCGCCTGGGCCGCTTCATCCGCCGCATGCGGCTGGACGAGTTGCCCCAGCTCTGGAACGTGCTGCGCGGCGACATGAGCCTGATCGGCCCGCGGCCCGAACAGGCGCAGTTCGTGGAAGCGTTCGCCGCGCGCATTCCCGCCTACCCGTACCGCCATCTCGTGCGCCCCGGGCTGACCGGCTGGGCGCAGGTGCAGCAGGGCTACGCAGGCAGCGAAGAGGAAACGAGCGTGAAGCTCAGCTACGACCTCTACTACCTGGAGCATTACTCGCTCTCGCTCGATCTGCTGATCGCGTACAAGACGGTGCGCATCGTGCTCACGGGCTTCGGCGCCCGCTGAAAGGCCCGCCTTGTCCCGCACGTCCACCGCATCCTTCCCGCCACCACCACCACCACCGTCCCCGCGGCCGCCCCGCGTGTGCCTGCTGCGCGAAGACGGCGCCGTGGGCGGCGTCAACACGGTGATCGACGCGCTGTGCACGGGCCTGCAGCAGCGGGGATGGGGCCACCCCGACGTACAGGCGCTGCGCGGCGCGGGACCGGCGCAGTGGTGGCGCGCCGCGCGCGGCTGCGACGTGCTGGTCGCCACGAACGCCTTCCGTACGGCGCACGTCGCACGGCTGCTCGGCGCCGTGCTGCGCAAGCCGGTGGTCACCTGGGTCCATGGCCCCCTGCTGGAGGTGCTGGAGACGGCCGGTGCCCCGCGGCTGCAGCGCGCCCGGCTGCGCTGGCTGCACCGCGGCACGGCCCGTTTCGTCTTCGTCTCGGAGCATGCGCGCGGGTCCATGGCCGCATTTCTCGGCACGGCCCTGCCCGAGGGGCGGGCCCGCGTCATTCCGAACCCGCTGCCCTTCGATGCGCCCGCGGCCGCGGACCTGCGCCCGCCCTCCCAGTCGCCGGATGGCGTGGTGGAGATGGGCTTCGTGGGGCGCCTCTCGCCCGAAAAAGAGCCCGCGCGCCTGCTCGACCTGCTGCGCAGCCTGCCGGAACGCTTCCGCCTCACCGTGGTGGGCGACGGGCCGCTGCGCGCCACGCTCGAGGCGGCAGGTGCCGACCTGGTGGCGCAGGGCCGGCTGGCCTTCGCGGGCGAGCGCCCCCGGGGCCGTACGCTGTCGCCGGAATGGCGGCTGACGGTGCTCACCTCCCGCTACGAAGGCAGCCCCGTGAGCGCGCTCGAATCGGTGGCCGCCGGCATTCCGTTCGTGGCACCCGCGCTGCCGGCCTTCACGGAGGCTGCGCCCGGGCCGGCCGCCTGCCTGCTCGCGCGCGACGCCACCGGAGAGGCGATGGCCCGCACCGTGCAGGACGTGTTGGCCCTTCCCCCCGCACGGTTGCAGGCCGCGCTGGACAGCGTGCGGGCGCGCCATGCACCGGCCCGCTTCATCGATGCCTGGTGCGCCGCGCTGCAGGAGGCCGCGGGGCGATGCTGATCCATTTCATCCACCGCGGCGACGCCTACCTGCCGGAGCTGGCCGCGTACACGGCTTTTCTGCAGTCGCGCGGGCACGCCGGCCAGGTGCACCGCCACCTCGACTCCGTGCCGCAGGACGCGCAGGTGCTCTGGTGGATGTGCGGCCGGGTCGCGCCAGCCGAGGCGCAGCGTTTCCCCCCGGCCGTGCAGGTGCATGAATATGCATCGGCCTCGGTCCCGCCGCTCGCGTGGATGAAGGACTGCGCCAAGCGCTGGCGGCAACCGCGGCCACACTACCGCATCTTCCAGAACGACTGGGTGCGCGCGCGCCTGGACCCGGGCGACGGCGTGCCGTGGGAGCTGCGCGACATGGGCATCGATCCTGCGGGGTTCGCGCCCATGCGGCAGGACGCCGCCGCGCCGATGGCCGCGGCGGCGCCATCGTCCCGGCCCCATGATTTCGTCTACCTCGGCGAGATGGGCCGCCTGCGCCACTTTCTGCCGCTGTTCGACGGCCTCGCCCGGGCCGGGCGCAGCGTGCTGCTGGTCGGCGACCTGCCGGCCGATCTGCGCGGGCGCCTGCTGCGCGCGGGCCAAGTGACGGCCACCGGCCGGGTCGCCCACGCGGAGGTTCCCGGCTGGCTGCGGCAGGCGCGCTGGGGCCTGAACCTCGTGCCTGCCCGCGCGCCCTACGACCGGCAGACGTCTACCAAGCTGCTGGAGTACTGCGCGGCGGGCCTGCCGGTGGTGAGCACCGACTATGCCTGGGTCCGCGGTTTCGAACGCCGCCACGGCGCCCGTTTCGCCTACGTGCCCGATCGGGCGGATGCCGGGCGCTACGCGGCCCTGCTCGGCCCCGTGCTGGAAACCTGCGCCCCGGTGGTGCCGGACGTGCGCACGCTGGCCTGGCCGCACATACTGGCCTCGCTCGGCATCTGGCGCCGGCTCGGGCTGGAGCCCGGCGCATGAAACTGCCGCGCGCCACGCTCGCGGTGGCCCTGGGCAGCGCGGCCTCGCTGGCGGCCCAGGCGCTGTTCAGCCTCGTCATGCTGCGGTGGTTCACGCCGCAGGCCGTGGGCACGTTCTCCGTCGTGGCCCAGATCGCCTTCTTCTGGATGACGCTCGCCCTGGCACAGAGCCCCCTCACGCTGCTGGCCGATGCGCACGTACCAGCCCGCCCGGCACTGCGCTCCGCACTGGCGGCGAGCCTGCGCCGCATGCTCTGGCTCGCGCCGGCCGTGGTGGCGGCAGTGGCGTGGAGCCGGCTGCCCTCGCCGGCCTGGGCCCTGGCCTGGGCCTGCGGCCTCGCGCTGCTGCAGGGGGGCTGGTACCTCGCCCAGCCCTATGCCCTCAGGACGCGGTCACCGCAGGCCGCGGCGCTCGCCAAGGCGGCGCCGCCGGTGACCGCGCTGGCGGTCGCCACGCTGGCGGCCCTGGCCTGGCCCGGTGCGCCGGTGGCGGGGCTGCTGTGCGCGGCATTGGCCGGCTATGCCGCCGGCGCGCTGTGGCTGCTGCCGCCGCGCCGGGCCGCGGAAGCCGGTCCCGGCGCCGAGGCCGCTCGCGGCACGGGGGGCCCGGCGGCGGCTCCTGCAGGCACGCAGCGCGACGGCCGCAGCATGCGCCTCCGGATGGCCCACACGGCCGTGGATGCGCTCACCGGCGCGGGCCTGCTGATCGTCTGGCAGCGCACGCACGGCGCGGCCGACGCCGGCTATCTGGCGGTGCTGCTGCGTCTGCTCGGATTCGTGCCGGTGGTCGTGCATGCCTCGTGGGCCCAGGTGCTGCTCGCGGGCGGCAGCGGGCAGGCGGGGTCTCCGCTGCGCGTCGGCCTGGCCGGCGCCGTGGCGACCCTCGCCCTGGGCACCGCCGGCGCGGCCGCACTTGCCGCGGGGCTGGCGCCTTCCTGGCAGGCCGCCCTGCCCTACGTGGCACCGCTCGCGCTGTGGCAGGCGGCGGCCTGCGTGCATGCCGCCTGCAGCCACCTGCCCTTCCAGCAGGGCCGGGCGACGGCGTTTTCGCGCACCGCCATCGCGGTGGCGCTGCTGCAATGGGCCCTGCTCGCGTTGCCGGCCTGGTGGCCCGGCGCGCCGATCGCGGCGGTGGCGCACGCCTGGTGCCTGGGCGCGGCATCGGCCGCGGCACTGCTCGCCTGGGCCCTGTGGATGGCCGGTTTGGGCAAAGGGGGCCGCCAAACTTAAAATCTCCCCTTTTTTCCGTTCCGTCTTTTCTCCCACCGCGCCTGCCTGCGGACCTCCATGTCTGAAAACCAACCTACCTCCCCGGCTCCTTCCCTCGACGACAACCAACTCATCGCCGAGCGCCGCGAAAAACTCAAGGCCCTGCGGGAGGCCCAGGCACAGGGCAGGGGCGTGGCGTTCCCCAACGACTTCCAGCCCGCGCACCACGCGGCCGACCTGCAGGCGCAGTACGCCGAGACCGGTGCCGAGACGCTCGAAGCCACCCCCGTGCCCGTGCGCGTGGCCGGCCGCATGATGCTCAAGCGCGTGATGGGCAAGGCCAGCTTCGCCACCGTGCAGGACGGCTCGCTCGGCACCACCGGCGGCCGCATCCAGATCTACGTCACGCGCGACGCGATCGGCGAAGAGGCCTACGCCGCCTTCAAGCACTGGGACCTGGGCGACATCGTGGGCGCCGAAGGCACGCTCATGAAGACCAAGACCGGCGAGCTGTCGGTCCGCGTGACCACGCTGCGCCTGCTCACCAAGAGCCTGCGCCCCATGCCCGACAAATTCCACGGCGTGGCCGACCAGGAGGTCAAGTACCGCCAGCGCTACGTCGACCTGATGACCGACGAGGCCGCCCGCAGGCGCTTCATCGCGCGCAGCAAGGCCGTGAGCGGCATCCGCGAGTTCATGGTGCAGCACGGCTTCCTGGAGGTGGAGACGCCCATGCTCCACCCGATTCCCGGCGGCGCCAACGCCAAGCCGTTCGTGACGCACCACAACGCGCTCGAGCAGGAGATGTACCTGCGCATCGCGCCCGAGCTCTATCTCAAGCGCCTCGTGGTGGGCGGCTTCGAGCGCGTGTTCGAGATCAACCGCAACTTCCGCAACGAAGGTATCTCGGTGCGCCACAACCCCGAGTTCACGATGATGGAGTTCTACGCGGCCTACTGGAACTACCGCGACCTGATGGACTTCACCGAGCAGCTCGTGCGCGACGCGGCCACGAAGGCGGCGGGCAGCCTGCAGCTCACCTACCAGGGCCGCGCCGTGGACCTGTCGCAGCCCTTCGAGCGCCTGACGATCCGCGAGGCCATCCTGCGCCACACCGAGGCCGGCGACGGCGTGGACGATGCCGCATGGCTGATCGCCGCGCTGCGCAAGCTCGGCCTCTCCGAGGAGAAGAACCGCCTCTCCACCCGCACGCTGGCGGGCCTGCAGGTGCTCTACTTCGAGGAAACGGTGGAAGACAAGCTCTGGCAGCCCACCTTCATCATGGAGCACCCGACCGAGATCAGCCCGCTCGCGCGCGCGAACGACACGCGCCCCGAGGTGACGGAGCGCTTCGAGCTCTACATCACGGGCCGCGAGTTCGGCAACGGTTTCTCCGAGCTCAACGACGCCGAAGACCAGGCCGCCCGCTTCCAGTCGCAGGTGGAGGCCAAGGACAGCGGCGACGACGAGGCCATGTACTTCGACCACGACTTCGTGCGCGCGCTCGAATACGGCATGCCGCCCGCCGGCGGCTGCGGCATCGGCATCGACCGGCTCATGATGCTGCTCACGGACAGCCCGAGCATCCGTGACGTGATCCTGTTCCCGGCCCTGCGCCGCGAGCACTGAGCGCCTCGGCGCCGGCCGTGCACCCGCGGCGGGCTGGCAGTCCGCGCCGGCGGCAGGCCGGTGCTACAGTGCTCCCACTACTGCCGCGCACCGGGGCGGGCGCGACCGGCCGCGCCTGCCCTGCCCCGCCCCGCTTCCATCCGAGAAAGAGGAAGGCCGATGACCACACTGCCCCCCGCCACGCCCGCGGCCCCCGCGCGGCCTGCAGACCTCCAGCCGCCCGCCGCCGGGCCTTTCTCCGTGCTGGTGGTGGAAGACCAGGCCTCGGTGCGCGCGGCGCTGGTGGGCGAGCTGAAGCACGCCGGGGTCTCCGACGTGATGGAAGCCGCCTCGGGCGACGTGGCGCTGCAGCTCTTCAAGCTGCGCCGGCCCGACCTCGTGCTGCTGGACATCCGGCTCTCCGACCACAACGACGGCTACTGGGTCGCGCAGCAGATGCGCGAGGCCGAGCCGGGCGGATGGACGCCCATCATCTTCCTGTCCGGGCTGGACAGCGACCTGGACGTCTGGCGCGGCATCGAGGCCGGCGGCGATGATTACCTCGTCAAGCCGGTGAAACCGATCGTGCTGGTGGCCAAGCTGCGTGCCATGCGGCGACTGCTGGACATGCGCCGGCGGCTGGTGACGATGTCCGAAGAGCTCCATCTGGCCAACCAGCGCCTCAACGAGATGGTCGAGGTGGACCCGCTCACCGGGCTCGTCAACCGGCGCGGCTTCGACCGCATCCTGCACAGCGAGATCCTGGCCGCGCGCCGCGACGGCCTGCCGCTCACGCTGATGCTGTGCGACCTGGACCATTTCAAGCGCTTCAACGATACCGTCGGCCACGTGCAGGGCGATGCCTGCCTGCGCGAAGTCGGGCGGATACTGAAGGAAGTGTGCGTGCGTCCGCGCGATGCGGCGGCCCGCTACGGCGGCGAGGAATTCGCGCTCATCCTGCCCAACACGCCCCGCTCGGGCGCCATGACCTTCGCCCGCGCGCTCGGCAGCCTGATGGACCGCCGCGCCATCGCCCACCCGGACTCGCCCCTGGGCGAGAGCCTCACCCTCTCGGGCGGCATCACGACCTGCGTGCCGGACGACAGCACCAGCGCCGAAGGCATGCTGATGCGCGCGGACGAAGCGCTCTATGCGGCGAAGGCCCAGGGCCGCGCGCGCTTCTTCAGCTTCGAGATGCAGATGGATACCATCGAGCAGCTGCGCGGCTGAACGGCCCTGCGGCCGCCCGGGAACCCTCGTGCCCGGATGCGCTCACCTCCATGGGTGAGCCTGCATTCACTGTCCTTTTCTCTCTCCGATCCGCTGAACGCCTTGCATCCCCTGTCCACCGCGCGGCTGCGCACCTACTTCCCCGACTGGATGCAGGAATGGCTCGACATCATCGTGCCGGGCCTGCAGATCATCCTCATCCTGGTGCTGGCGATGCTGCTGCAGCGCACGCTGCGCCGCCTGCTCGAGCGCGCCGGCCGGCACTACCACTGGCCGATCGAACTCATGGTGCCGGTCACCGGGCTCGTGCGCTGGGTCATCATGGGCAGCGCGATCCTGCTGGTGCTGGAGCGGCTGGGCGTATCGGCCACCGTGCTCTGGACCGCGTTCACCGGCTTCGCGGCCGTGGGCGCGGTCGCATTCTTCGCGGCCTGGAGCGTGCTCTCCAACCTGTTCTGCGCACTGCTGATCTTCACCGTGGGGCCGTTCCGGCTGGGCGACTACATCGAGGTGCTGGACACGGCGGAGAAGCCCGGGGCCAAGGGCCGCGTGGTGGACATCAACCTGCTCTACACCACGCTGGAGGATTTCCACGGCACGGCCGAAGTGCCGATGCTGCTGCAGATTCCCAATGCGCTGATCTTCCAGAGGGTGGTACGGCGCTGGAAGGTGGCGCCGCCCCATCCGGAGACCGGAGCCCACCATGCCGGCACGGATGCCGGAGCGGCCACACCGGCCTCCGAGCCGGGCGCCGCCCCGGCACCGGCTGCGGCTGCGGCTGCGACCGCCATGGCGCAGCCCCCCGCGGCGCCGGGCTCGCCGAACGCCTGAGCGGCGCCCGCGGCGGACGACGGCCTCCGCCCCCTTCAGCGGCCCTCGCCGTGCGGCCTGTGGCCGCCGTCCTGGCCGTGCGGCATGCGGGCAGGCGGCGGGGCCTGCAGGGCGCCCCGCAGGCTCTCGTGCATGGCCGAGGGCCGCGGCTCAGGCCGGGCTTCCGCCCGCTGGACGGCCGGCTGCTGGTGCGGCGTCGGGGCCGGGTGCAGGGCCGCCACGGGTGCCTCGCGCGGCGCGGCATGGACCGGGGACACCGGCTCCACCATGCGCGGCGCGGCCACCGGATGGGCGGGCGGCGACTGCAGCGCATGGGCCATCGGCGCCTCTCTCGGCAGCTGCGCCTGGGTGGTGGCATCGCCCCGGAACGAGGGCCGCGGGCCTTCTCCGCGCATCGGCTCCGCCGTCCCGCGAGGCTCCTGGAAGGGGCGGGCCTGCATGGCGTCCTGTGGTGGTGGAACGTCGGCGCGGGCCGGACCGGGCCTGTTCCAGCCCCGGTCCGCGGCGGATGGGGAGTGCACCGCTGCCACCGGTGCCGCAGACGGGGCCGGGCGTGGCAGCGCCCCGGCTGCAGGCGCGGCACGGCCTTCGCGGTCAGGACCGCTGCGCTGCAGCGCCGCCCCGAGGCCACGCTCCGGTGCACCGCGGTGCATGGCATCCACCGGCCGCGCCAGGGACTGCACCGGCAGCGCGGGCGCCAAGGCCCGGCCCTGCGGCTCCTGGGGCACCGGCTGCGGCGCCCCACCGGAGGTCGGCAGGCGCATGCGCGCCATCCGCTCTCCGGGCGGCAGCATTCCCACGCCGGGATGGCCCGGGGCTGCGTGGCCTTCGTGCAGCGCCGCAGCGAGCGGACGCGCATCCGGCTGCCCCGGCGCGTTCACGTAGACATTGCGGTTGTTCACCGTGATGCGGTTGTGGATGTTCTCGATCACCGTGGGCGAATTCGACACGTAGGTGGCGCCGCGGTAGAGCACCGCGGGTCCCCAGGCGGGCGGCGGCGGCGCGGGGCCCCAGGCGACGGGTGCAGGAGGCGGCGGCGGGCCCCAGTGCAGGTTCCAGGCGTCCCAGCCCCATGCGTGGTGGTGGCTCGCCGCCGCGCGCACCAGCACGCCCGCGCCGAAGGCCAGCGCACCCAAGGCGACCGGATCGGGGCCGGTGGACACCATCACCGGCGCCGGCGCGGGCACGGCCCAGCGGTAGCTCGGGTACACCGGCACCGGCGTGCCGTACACCACGGCCGGGTCGTAGCGCGGCACGTAGACGGTCTGCACCTCCGTGGGCTGGATGGTGATCACCGTAGGCGGCGGGGCGATCACCGCCGGCCCCTGGTACAGCGCCACGGGCGGCTGCGCAGGCGCCGGCGGCGGAGGCAGGCTGCGCGCCTCCACGGTGGCGACACGCAGGTGGGGTGACGCCTTCAGGGTGCCGGCCTTCGCGGCACGCGCACGCATCACCTGGATCGCGTTCATCACGTCGGAGGGGTCGTGGTAGTAGGCCTTGCCCAGCGCGGTCGTCCACGGCAGGTTGGCGGCCATCTGCTCCAGCACGTTCGGGAACGCCGTGAGCGATTTCACGCTCGGGTCCCAGGGCTGCGGGTCCACCGCCGCGGCCAGCGCCCCGCCTTTGGCCGATGGGTGCTGCGCGAGCCAGGTTTCGGCGGCGCTGATCTGGTTGGGGTAGGTCGCGCCCGCGAGGATCTGGGCCACCAGCCGGTCCGGATAGAGCGCGATCGGCGCCACCATCTGGTAGAGCGCATCCGCGGACGGCGGTGTGTAGGCCACCGGTACGGCAGCGGCCGCGGGGGCCGGGGCGGCGGCCGGCTCCACGGCAGGTGCCGCCGCATCCGCCTTCGGCGTGGGAGATCCGGAGGGCTGGCAGCCGGCGAGCGCACAGGCGGCCGCCAGCAGGGCGGCCGTGGCGCCGTGCCGCCGCAATGGCATGTGCCGTGGCGGGATGGAAGCGTGGGGCGGGATGGGAGCGAACACCATGGAAGACCTCCGGGCGGAGGCCCCGCGCCATCGGGGACGGCAGCTTCCGCATGGAGGCCTAACGCGGAGTCGCCCTCGCCGTTGACGGCACCTGTATGCCGATGTGTCCGGCGCCAGCGGGCGGCACGGCGCTCCAGTTCCGATTCTTCAACGCCGCCGTGCAGTTACCGCATCCGGAGGCTCCCGGCGCCGAAGCATTCGATTACACCTGCGTGCCGTATCGCCCCGGCATGTACCTCCCGCCACGCACACGCACTGCCCGGCCCGGGCAGGGCGTCAGGGCAGGCATTCCAGCGCACGCAGGTACGCCGGCTCGAGCATGAGTTCGTCCCAGGGATGCGGCAGCGTCTGCGGCAGCAGGGCCAGGCGCCGGGCCTCGCTGTCGGCCGAGGGCCGCCAGCGGCCCTGGCTGCGTGCCAGCTCCAGCCCGTCGAGCAGATCGTCCAGCACGCGGCCCTGCGCGGCGCCCTCGCCCACCAGGCTCTGGTTGCACAGCAGCACCAGGTCGCAGCCGGCGTCCAGCGCGGCCAGCGAAGCGTCCGCATAGCCGATCACCTGTCCGTCGATGCGGCGCGCACCTTCCATGCTCAGGTCGTCGCTGAAGATCGCGCCGCCGAAGCGCAGGCGCTCGCGCAGGATCTCCTGCAGCCATTTGCGCGAGAAGCCCGCGGGGCGCCCGTCCACGCGCGGGTAGATGACATGCGCGGGCATCACGGCCGACAGCGTGTTCGACAACCAGGCGTACGGCGCGGCATCGTCCGCCAGGATCGCGCGCAGGCCGCGCCGGTCCACGGGCACGTCCGTATGGGAATCCGCCGCCACGAAGCCGTGGCCGGGAAAGTGCTTGCCGCAATGCGCCATGCCGGCCTGCAGCATGCCGTGCGCCACGCTCTTGGCGAGCAGGGCCACCACGCGCGGATCGTGGTGGAAGGCCCGGTCGCCGATCACGCGGCTCACCGAGGCCGACCCGGCGCCGGCCTGCCAGTCGAGGTCCAGCACGGGCGCGAACGCGAAATCCACGCCGCAGGCCCGCAGCTCGCTCGCCAGCACGTAGCCCACTGCGGTGGCGGCATCGGTGGCACGCAGGGCGCCGCTGCCGGCACCGTGGCGGCCGTCGTCCATCCACAACGTGCCCAGCGCCCGCATGGGCGGCAGGTGCGTGAAACCGTCGGTGCGGAAGCGCTGCACGCGGCCGCCTTCGTGGTCCACGCAGATCAGCAGGTCGTCGCGCACGGCCTTGATCGCGGCGGTGAGCTCCAGCAGCTGCGCTCGGTCCTGCCAGTTGCGCGCGAACAGGATCACGCCGCCGGTGAGCGGATGCGCCAGCCGGCGGCGATCGGCCGCGGTGAGTGCCGTGCCGGCGACGTCGAGGATGACGGGGGAATGTTCGGTATCGGAGGTCATGCAGCAAGGTCCCGGAACGCCGGGTGTTGAAGAAACTGAAGGCCCGGGGCCGGCTCAGGCCTGGGCGGGCGCGGTGGCGGGCAGGGCCGGCGCCCCGCGCTCCACCACGCAGAAGCTCGCCGCATAGTCGCTCTCGTCGGTGACGCTCAGGTGGCAGTGCAGCCCACGCTCTTCGAACCAGGTCTTGAGCGCACCGTGCAGCACGATGACGGGCTGGCCGCTCGGCAGCTTGGCGACTTCGCAGGAGCGCCACGTCATCGGCATGCGCATGCCCATGCCGATCGCCTTGCTGAAGGCCTCCTTGGCGGAGAAGCGCGTGGCCAGGTAGCGCAAGCCGCGTTCGGGCCAGCGCGCACTGCGCTCGCGCCACGCCGCCAGCTCGCCTTCCGCGAGCACCTTCTCGGCGAAGCGGTCGCCGTGGCGCTCCAGGCTCGCGCGGATGCGGCGCACGTCGCAGATGTCGGTGCCGATGCCGTAGATCATGCGCCGGCCCGTGCCGCCATGCCGCCCTCGATGCAGCGCTGGTAGGCCTGCACGGTGGCGGCGTAGCCCAACTCCAGCGCATCGGCGACGAAGGCGTGCCCGATCGACACCTCCAGCACGCCCGGCACGCCGGCGACGAAGGCTGCGAGGTTGTCGCGGTTCAGGTCATGGCCCGCATTCACGCCCAGCCCGGCGTCCAGCGCGGCGCGGGCGGCCGCGGCATAGCGCGCGAGCTGCGCGGCCTGGTCCGCGCTTCCCCAGGCGGCCGCGTACGGCTCGGTGTAGAGCTCCACCCGGTCGGCACCCACGGCCCGCGCGGCGGCCATCTGGCCGGGCTCCGGGTCCATGAACAGGCTCACGCGCACGCCCAGGCTCCGGCATTCGGCCACCAGGGGCGCGAGGCGCTCGGCGTCCTGCGGAAAGCTCCAGCCGTGGTCGCTGGTGAACTGGTCCTCGCCGTCCGGCACGAACGTCGCCTGGTGCGGGCGCACGGTACGGATGAACTCCATCAGGTTCTGCGACGGATTGCCCTCGATGTTGAATTCGCGGTCGGGCCATTCACGCATCAGCGCCGCGAGCGCGTGCACGTCGTCCGCGCGGATGTGGCGGCCGTCGGGGCGCGGATGGACCGTGATGCCCTGCGCGCCGGCCGCGAGGCACTGCTGCGCGGCGCGCTCCACGCTGGGAATGCCGAGGTGCCGCGTATTGCGCACCAGGGCCACCTTGTTCACGTTCACCGACAGCGCGGTGCGCAGGAGGGAATGCTGGGTCATAGGGACTGAAGATCGATCATGAGCTGCCGGGTCCGCAGCAAAGGGCTTCCGCAATGGTATTGCAGCAGCGTGCGCAGCTGCGGCTTGAGTTCGGCGGCCAGCGACGCGCCCCCGGGCACGCCCGTGACGATCGCGCGCAGCGTGGCCGTGTACGGCTGCGCCTCGCCCAGCGTGCGCTCGAGCAGCCGCCATTGCGCGCCATCCAGCGTGCTGCGGTCCGCGGCCACGGCGGCCCTCAGGCCCCCTTCGGGCACCAGCGCATAGCGCGTGCCGGCCACCAGCGGCGCGAGCGTGGCGGTCTCCGCATCCAGCGCGGGCAGCAGCCCGATCTCGCGCAGCAGCAGCAGCTCGAAGCTGCGCAGCACCGGCTCCAGCGCATCGCCGTGCTCGCTGGCCAGCACCCGCACCACGCCGGCATAGGCATCGAACAGCGCCGCATGCGTGTCCTCGCGCGCCAGCAGCCGCATCAGCAACTCGTTGAGGTACAGACCCGACAGCAGCGCGTCGCCCGTCGGCATCACGTGCCCGCCCACCCACTCGGCCCCCTTCAGCCCATGCACCTCTTCCCGCCCCTCGCCGCTCGCCGTGTAGGTCACGCGCAGCGGCTGCAGCGGCAGCAGCACCGGCCGGAAATTCGACGTCGGCTTCTTCGCCCCCCGTGCCACCAGCGCCACCCGCCCATGGTGGCGCGTGAACACGTCCAGGATCAGGCTCGACTCGCTCCAGTCGTAGCGGTGCAGCACATAGGCGGGTTCTTCGGAAATGCGGCGTGCGGCCATGGAGGGCGACTACTCTTGCAGTGGAACGCCGTGCGCGCGGCAAGCAAACCAGACGGCATCCAGGGCAAAAACCATGGCGGCAGAAACCGCATTGCCACGCCCCCCTTCGGCAAGGCCCGCAATGCCCAGAAACAGCAGGGCCTCCATCACTCAGGAGGCCGCGGAGGCCAGGCCAGCAGACGCCGCGGAACCGGCTTCGCCGGGCCGCTGGCGTCGTCCCCCCTCCCGCAGGAGAGGGGGGAAGGCGCGGAGCGCCTCAGGGGGGCGTTCGCTACTCATACCCGAAAGAGCGAACCCGCGCCTCGTCGTCGGCCCAGCCCGAGCGCACCTTCACCCAGACCTCGAGGAACACCTTCGCATCCATCAGCCGCTCCATTTCCTGCCGCGCCTCGGTGCTGATGCGCTTCAGGCGCTCGCCCTTGTCGCCGATCACCATCGCCTTGTGGCTGTCGCGCTCCACCACGATCGTGGCCGCCACGCGGATGAAGCGCTTGTGCGTCTTGCTGGGCTCTTCCTCCATCTTGTCGATGACGACGGTGGAGGTGTAGGGCAGTTCGTCGCCCGTGAAGCGGAAGAGCTTCTCGCGCACCGTCTCGCTGGCCAGGAACTTCTCGCTGCGGTCCGTCAGCTCGTCTTCGCCGTAGAACCACGGCTGCTCGGGCAGGTACTTCGCGCAGATGCCGAACAGCCGCTCGATGTCGCCCTTGTTCTTGGCGGACATGGGCACGAACTCGGCGAACGGATGGCGCTCCTGCATGCCCTTCAGCCAGGGCGCGATCTCGGCGCGGCGGTGCACCTCGTCGAGCTTGTTGGCGATCAGCAGCGTCGGAATGCCGGGCTTGAAGAGCGACAGCACCTTGGCATCGGCCAGCGTGAAGCTGCCCGCCTCGACCACGAAGAGGATCAGGTCCACGTCGCCGATCGCGCCCATCACCGTCTTGTTGAGCGACTTGTTGAGCGCCGTGCTGTGCCGCGTCTGGAAGCCGGGCGTGTCGACGAACACGAACTGCGTGCCTTCGCGGGTGCGGATGCCGGTGATGCGGTGGCGCGTGGTCTGCGCCTTGCGCGAGGTGATGCTGATCTTCTGGCCGACCAGCGCGTTCATGAGCGTGGACTTGCCGACGTTCGGCTTGCCGACGATGGCGATGAGTCCGCAGCGCTGCGGCCCCTGCGCGGCGGAGGCCTCCGCGGCAGCGCCGGTGCCGGTGCCGGTGCCGGTGCCGGACTTGGCGGGCGCAGCGCCCGGACGCGCCGCGGCCAGCATGGCCTCCAGGTCGTCCTGGGGGGCGGCAGGGCTGCCGGGCTGGCCGGAAGCGGGGGGAACGGAGGAATTCATGGGTGTTTCGCTTTCAGGGTGGCCAGCATGGCGGCGGCGGCGGCCTGCTCGCCCGCCCTCCGCGATCCGCCGATGCCGCGCTCGGTCAGGCCCAGTTCCGGGATGTCGCATTCCACGTCGAAGGTCTGCCGGTGGGCGGCCCCCACCGTGGCGACCACGCGGTACTGCGGCAGTTTCATTTTGCGGCCCTGCAGCCACTCCTGCAATGCGGTCTTCGCATCCTTCTCGGCTGCCTGCATGCGCGGATTGATCTCCACGTCCTGGTAGAGCCGGTGCACCAGGGCCTCGGCGGGCTGGTAGCCGGCATCCAGGTACACCGCACCGATCAGTGCCTCCAGCGCGTCGGCCAGGATGGAGGGCCGCTGCTTGCCGCCGGACTTCGTCTCGCCCTCGCCCAGCCGCAGCACCTGCGGCAATTGCAGGCCCAGGGCGATGCCGTGCAGCGTCTCCTGGCGCACGAGGTTGGCGCGCACGCGCGAGAGGTCGCCCTCGGGCAGGTCGCGCAGGCGCCGGTAGAGCAGGCTGGAGACGGCCAGGTTGAGCACCGAATCGCCGAGGAACTCCAGGCGTTCGTTGTGGTCGGCCGAGAAGCTGCGGTGGGTGGTGGCCCGCTGCAGCAGGGATGGATCGGAGAAGGCATGCTGCAGGCGGTCCTGCAGCGCGGAAAGAAGGCTGGGTGAAACCAAAACGGGGAGAAAAGAAGAAAAAGGGAAGGACGTCAGTTCGTCTGTTCGCGGAAGCGATAGACCAGGTACGCGGGGCCGACCAGCGCGATCTCGCGCGAGTACGCGAAGGTCACGACGATCTTGTCGTTGCGCTTCGTCACCTCGAGGTCGTTGCCGCTGATCGAGCTGATGTTGTCGATGGCGGCCGCACGGTCGAACGCGGCGCGCACCTCGGGAACCGTGGTGGCCTCGCGCGCGGCCTTGGTGGCGGCCTTGCGGATGGCCTGGTACTCCAGGAAGACCGGCACCGACTGCCCGCCGATCGCGAACACCGCCACCGCGATGACGGCGAGGAACACGAGGCCGATGAAGGACAGCCCCCGCTGCCGCGAGCGGCGGGCGGCCCGGCAGGCCGGGACGGTGCCCGCGGCGGAGCGATCCGATAGGGGTTGGTGCGCGTGCATGCCCATGGTCCTGGCCCTCGTCTTTCTTGTGTTGCCGTGCGGCGCCGCCCGGCGGCCGCCGCCGCCGTTCACTGGAATCCGCCGATGCGTTTCGGGTTGCTGAAATTCATCCACACGAAGAAGGCCTTGCCGACGATGTTCGCGTCGGGCACGAAGCCCCAGTAGCGGGAGTCGAGCGAATTATCGCGGTTGTCGCCCATCATGAAGTAGTGGCCCTCGGGCACCTTGCACACGACGCCCTCCACGCTGTAGCGGCAGTTCTCGCGGAAGGCGTAGTCGCTGGCGCCCTGGATGTACGCCGGCACGTCCGGGTTGTTGATCATGCGGTGCGGCTTCTCGCCCAGCGATTCGTCGTACTGCTTGAAGTAGCGCATCGTGTCCTCGTCGAGGAAGTCGGGCAGCGCCGTGGTCGCCACCGGCTGGCCGTTCACCGTGAGGCGCTTGTTCAGGTAGGCGATCTCGTCGCCCGGCACCCCGACCACGCGCTTGATGTAGTCCATGCTGGGCTGCGGCGGGTAGCGGAACACCATCACGTCGCCGCGCTGGGGTGGCGTGCCCTGCGTGATCTTCTTGTTGATCACCGGCAGGCGGATGCCGTAGGTGAACTTGTTCACCAGGATCAGGTCGCCCACGAGCAGCGTCGGGATCATCGAGCCGGAGGGAATCTTGAACGGCTCGAAGAGGAACGAGCGCAGCACGAAGACGATGGCGATCACCGGGAACAGCCCGGCCGTCCAGTCCAGCCACCACGGCTGCATGAGGATGCGTTCCTTCGCTTCCTGCACGTCGCCGTCCACCTTGGCGATGCCCATGCGGTCGAGCTCCGCGCGCCGCTCGGCGGCCGCGGCCTCGATGGCCTGGGCCGCGCGCCGGCGGCGCGGCAGGAAGACCAGGCGCTCGGCCAGCCAGTAGGCGCCCGTCACCACGGTCGCGAGGAACAGCAGCAGCGCGAAATTGCCCTCGATGGCGCCCACGTACCAGGCGCCCACGTAGCCCACGAAGGCCGCCAGGATCACGGCGGTCACGTATTGCATGGCTTGCATCGGTTCACTCCTCCACTTGCAGGATCGCGAGGAAGGCCTCCTGAGGCACCTCGACCGAGCCGATCTGCTTCATGCGCTTCTTGCCCGCCTTCTGCTTCTCGAGCAGCTTGCGCTTGCGGGTGATGTCGCCGCCGTAGCACTTGGCCAGCACGTTCTTGCGCAGCGCCTTGATGGTCTCGCGCGCGATGATGTTGGCGCCGATGGCGGCCTGGATGGCCACGTCGAACATCTGCCGGCTGATGATCTCGCGCATCTTGGCGGCCACGGCCCGGCCGCGGTACTGCGACTGCGAGCGGTGCACGATGATCGAGAGCGCATCGACCTTCTCGCCGTTGAGCAGGATGTCGACCTTCACCACGTCGGATGCGCGGTACTCCTTGAACTCGTAGTCCATCGAGGCATAGCCGCGCGAGACCGACTTGAGCTTGTCGAAGAAGTCCAGCACGATCTCGCCGAGCGGCAGTTCGTAGGTGAGCATCACCTGCCGGCCGTGGTAGGCCATGTTGAGCTGCACGCCGCGCTTCTGGTTGGCCAGCGTCATCACCGGGCCGACGTATTCCTGCGGCATGTAGAGGTGCACGGTCACGATCGGCTCGCGGATCTCCTGGATGCGGCCCTGCTCGGGCATCTTGGAGGGGTTCTCCACCATGATGACCTCGCCGTCGCCCTTGACCACCTCGTACACCACGCTGGGCGCGGTGGTGATCAGGTCCTGGTCGAACTCGCGCTCCAGGCGCTCCTGCACGATCTCCATGTGCAACAGGCCCAGGAAGCCGCAGCGGAAGCCGAAGCCCAGCGCCTGCGACACCTCGGGCTCGAAGTGCAGCGAGGCATCGTTGAGCTGCAGCTTTTCCAGCGCGTCGCGCAGCTGGTCGTACTCGCTGGCTTCGGTCGGGTAGAGGCCCGCGAACACCTGCGGCTGGATTTCCTTGAAGCCGGGCAGCGCCTGTTCGGCCGGGCCCAGGTTGTTGGGCAGCTTCTTCTCCAGCGTGATGGTGTCGCCCACCTTCGCGGCCTTCAGTTCCTTGATGCCCGCGATGATGTAGCCCACCTCGCCCGCGTTCAGCGCGGTGCGCGGCTCGTTGGCCGGAGTGAACACGCCCAGGTTGTCGGCGTTGTAGGCCGCGTTCGAGGCCATCATCTTGAAGCGCTCGCCCTTCAGCAGGCGGCCGTCGACCACGCGCACCAGCATGACCACGCCCACGTAGGGATCGAACCAGCTGTCGATGATCATCGCGCGCAGCGGCGCGTCCGGGTTGCCGCGCGGGGCCGGCACGCGGGCGACGATCAGCTCCAGGATCTCGTCGATGCCCATGCCGGTCTTGGCGGAGCAGGGAATCGCGTCGGTCGCGTCGATGCCGATCACGTCCTCGATCTCGGCCTTCGCGTTGTCCGGATCGGCCTGCGGCAGATCCATCTTGTTGAGCACCGGCAGCACCTCGACGCCGAGGTCCAACGCCGTGTAGCAGTTGGCCACCGTCTGCGCCTCGACGCCCTGCGAGGCATCGACCACCAGCAGCGCGCCCTCGCAGGCCGAAAGCGAACGGGAGACTTCGTACGAGAAGTCCACGTGGCCCGGCGTGTCGATGAGGTTGAGGTTGTAGACCTGCCCGTCCTTCGCCTTGTACTGCAGTGCGGCCGTCTGGGCCTTGATGGTTATCCCACGCTCTTTCTCGATGTCCATCGAGTCGAGCACCTGGGCTTCCATCTCGCGGTCGGCCAGGCCGCCGCACCGCTGGATCAGCCGGTCAGCCAGCGTCGATTTGCCGTGATCGATGTGCGCAATGATCGAGAAATTTCTGATGTGATTCATCAACGAGAAGCGACAAGTAATTGAATTAAAACGGCGCGCACAAGAAAAAAGGGCGCGTCAAGAGGTGACGCGCCCTGAACCAACAATCTTTGGCAACTGCGATGGTTGGAACTTCATTGTAGGCAAAAAGGCCGAGAGGGAAAGCCCGTGCCCGGGGCGCCGGGACACGTTGCCACCCTGCAACGTGCTGCTTATACACAGCTTATTCACAAATCTGGCGCACATCCTGAGAACAACATGTGGGTGATCTGTGGAACACCTGTGCATGGAAGGTGACGATCCCATATCGTGATGTTACAGGGTTTGCTTATTCCAGATGGGACAGGAAATCGGCTCGCATTCTATCCATATCTGTAGATAGAACTTTTTTTATCCTTTCATGGCCATCCAGGGCTTCCCCAGGGAAAGCCGCTGGACAGGAAAAAGCCCCACTCCCTAGTGCGGGATGGGGCTTTTCCATGGCCGGACTCAGCGCGCCGGTCGGATCACCAGGTATTGCGTCCACTCGCCCCGGCGGAAGAGCACGTTGATCGGCTTGGTCTTGTCCACCTTGGCCAGCACGGCGTCGAAATCCTTCATGCCGGCGATCTCGGTGTTGGCGATGCCCAGGATGATGTCGCCCTCGCGCAGGCCGGCACGCGCGGCCGCGTCGGCCGAGGACACCACGCGCACCCCGCCCTTCACCTTCAGCTCCTTCTTCTGGGCATCGGTGAGCTCGACCACGGCAAGGCCCAGCTGCTGGGCGGCGGCCGATGCCTTGGGCTTGGCCGGAGCATTGCGCTCGCCCGTGGCCGCACCCGGTTTCTCGTCGGGCTCGATCTCCGCCACCGTGATCGGCAGGTCCTTCGTCGCGCCGCGCCGGAACACCGTCACGGTGCTCTTGTTGCCCGGCTTGGTGTTGCCCACCATGCGCGGCAGATCGGAGATCTTGTCGATGGCCTTGCCGTCGAAGCGCGTGATGATGTCGCCCGCTTCCACGCCGGCCTTCTCGGCAGGGGAGCCCGCCTCCACGCCGGTCACCAGGGCGCCCTGCGTCTTGCCCAGGCCGATCGATTCCGCCACGTCCTTGGTCACCTGCCCGATCTGCACGCCGATGCGGCCGCGCGTCACGCGGCCCGTGGCGCGCAGCTGGTCGCTCACGCGGATCGCCTCGTCGATCGGGATCGCGAACGAGATGCCCATGAAGCCGCCCGAGCGCGAGTAGATCTGGCTGTTGATGCCCACCACTTCGCCGCGCATGTTGATGAGCGGGCCGCCGGAGTTGCCGGGGTTGATCGCCACGTCCGTCTGGATGAACGGCAGGTAGTCGCCCGTGTCGCGCTGCTTGGCGCTCACGATGCCGGCCGTGACGGTGTTCTCGAGGCCGAACGGCGAGCCGATGGCCATCACCCATTCACCGACGCGCAGGCGGTTCATGTCGCCCACCTTCACCGCGGGCAGCCCCGTGGCGTCGATCTTCACGACGGCGACGTCGGTGCGCTTGTCCGAGCCCACGATCTTGGCCTTGAACTCGCGCTTGTCCGTCAGGGTGACGAGCACTTCCTGCGCGCCCTCCACCACGTGCGCGTTGGTCATCACGTAGCCGTCGGGCGTGAGGATGAACCCGGAGCCGACGCCGCGCGGCTGCTCCTCATCCGGGCGCTGCGGCCGCTGCTGGCGCGGGCCGCCCGGCATGGGCAGGCCGAAGCGCTTGAAGAACTCCAGCATTTCCTCGTCCATGCCGTTGGTGGCGGAGCGGTCCGGCGCCTTTTCGAGCGTGCGGATGTTCACCACGGCCGGGCCGACCTGGTCCACCAGGTCGGTGAAGTCCGGCAGTCCCTGCACCAGGGCGGGCCCACCGGCCGGCGCGGCCTGGGCGTGCAGCACCCCGGCGGGAGCCAAGGCGATGGCACCCGCGGCGGCCAGCGAACGAACGAGCATCCGGAGACGCGATGGTTCATGCGGGAACGTGAACATGGAAGGCCTTTCTTTCTTTTCGAGCAAATCGCACATCGTCTGTAAAAAACCGGGCGGTGGTGTGAAGGACAAGGCCGTGTTTGGTTCCCCCGTGGCAGAGAGGACCGCATGCCGGAGGCCGCCCGGGCCCCGTCACCGGGCCGGTTCGATCTGGTCCGCCAGCATGCGCAGGGTTTCCTGCGGCACCTCGCCCACCGCCGTCAGCCAGGCGGCACCGCCCGCCGCCCGCAGGGCCAGCGTCTGGGTGGCGCCCATGTCCAGGCGCCGCGGCTCGCCGCCGTGGCGGGCGGCATCGTAGGGCTCGAAGAACAGCGAGACCGTGGCCAGTCCATCGGAGAAGATGCATTGCAGGGGCGGCATCGGCACTTTGTCGTGCGCGGCGGCGCCGCGCTTGTAGCAGTCGCCGGGCTGGAAGCCCGCCACGGGCCGGCGCAGCTGCCAGCCGGCCTCGCGCACCGTGGTCTTCACGAGCGGGACGGCCAGCAGGCGGAAGCCGTGCAGGTCGTCCATCTGCGCGGCCAGTTGCGGCACAGTCGGCGGCGCTTCGAAATCGATCTGGGAAAACGCCGCCTGCTCCAGCACCTGCCCGCGCAGGCCCAGCGTCTGCAGCTTGACCACTAGGCCGCTGGGCCGCGCCATCCAGAGGCGGTAGCCGAAGCGCAGCGCGTCGCGCGGCGCGAGCCACACCACGTCCGCCTCCTGGCCCGCCACCCGGTCGTGCCCGATGAGGCGGGCGCGGTAGTGCCGCTGCACGGCGTCGCTGTCGGCCTGCGACAGGTGCGGGAAGAGGCCCGGCATGTCCCGGCGCTCTTCCTTCACGATCCGCGCCTGCGGCAGGAAGGTGCGCACGAGCTCACCCCGCTGGAACACCGTGCGCGGCGAGCCGTCCAGCGCCTCGATGCGCTCGATCTGCACCGTGCCGTCGGTGGCGTGCCAGATGCGCGAACTGGTCATGCCGCCCATGGACGACCACACCACGAAACTGCCCTGGTAGCTCTGCGCAAGCGCCGCGCGGTGGATACGCTCCACCCAGTCGCGCACCTCGACCGCGGCCGAGGCAGCGGAAGCCGGTGCCGCGGCTGCACCGGCAGCTGCCGTGGGGCGGCCCTCGGGCGCGCCGGGCCCCGCCCAGGCCGCCGGCGCCAGCACGGCGGCCAGCAGGGCCGCGGCGGCTGCGAAGCGCCGTGCGCTCCAGGATGTCCGATCGCCTCGTGTCCGTAGGGTGCGTTCCATGCGCTCCATGCCGTCCAATTGCGGTCTCCGGTCGCGGCAGTGTCAGCGCTGGGGCGTCTCGAACGTGGCGTTGCGCAGGAAGCCCGCCGGCATCTGCAGCGCGGACGCGCCGCCGTACTGCCGGTGGGCCGCGAGCAGTTCGTCGAGTCGCGGATCCCGGATCATGACCTGCGGCGCCCCGCCGGCGTCGGTGGACGACACCAGCGTGGACACCGGCGCTTCCGCACGCACCGGCGCGGGGGCCGCCGCGGAGGCGACCTGCGCGCCGGAACCCGCTGGCGACTGCACCGCGGCCAGGCCGCTCCAGCCGAGCACCCCGACGGCGGCCAGGGACGCGAAGCCGGCGACCATCTTCCAGCGGAACACCGCGGCATTGGCGGCCTCGTCCTTCGCGGGCACCGCGGCCACGATCGGCTGGGCCGGCTCGGGCAGGGACACCGCCGCGGCGGAGATGCGTTCCTGCTCCAGCCGCGCGGTGACGCGGGCCGCCAGGGACGTGTCGGCACCGCGGGCGGCGCTCCGGGCGAGTTCCGGCGAGCGGAGCACGTCGCCGATGAGGTGGTAGACGGCCCACGTCTCCCGGCCTTCCCCGGTCTGAGCGTACGCGAAGGTCTCGCCCCACTCCGCCGTGCCGAGGCCGCCGTCGGCCAGGGCGGAAAGCTGCTCACGCTGTGTCAGATCGTCTTTCATGCTGCTCACCTGTATCGTCCTGGGAGGCCGGCACGCACGCCGATGCCTCCACACATTGCCGTCCCGTCACCAGCGCTTGCCGGTCTGCTTCTCGAGGAGCGGGCGCACGCGGGCGGAAATCGCCTCGCGGGCCCGGAAGATGCGCGACCGCACCGTGCCGATGGGACACTGCATGGCCTCCGCGATCTCCTCGTACGTCAGTCCTTCGATCTCGCGCAGCGTGACCGCCTGGCGCAGATCTTCCGGCAGCGCTTCCATGGCCGTGTTCACGGCTTCCGCGATCTCTTGCGCCGCCAGTACCGTTTCGGGGGTTTCGTCCGTGGTTAGTTCGTGCCCGATACGGGAAGTTTCATCTTCCTCATCATTGCCACGCAATGCATTCTCGGAAATCACCGGATTGCGCTTGATGTCCATCAACGCCTTCTTGGCGGTGTTGACGGCGATGCGGTAGAGCCAGGTGTAGAACTGCGCCTCGCCGCGGAACTGGTGCAGCGCGCGGTAGGCGCGCAGGAACGTTTCCTGCGCAATGTCCTGCACCAGGTCCGCGTCGCGCACCATGCGGCCGATCAGGCGCTCGATGCGGCGCTGGTATTTGATGACCAGCAGCTCATAGGCCCGCTGGTCGCCGGCAACGGTGCGTTCCACGAGCTGGAGGTCGCTGTCGGGGGGAGAAGGCGGGGGCAGGGAGGCGTTCATGGTGTGATGGGCTCATGCATCGGGGCGATGAGCGGCAGGGGTCTTGTCCCCCTCGACAGTGGGCTCCCGTCCGGGGCGCGAATATACCGCACGGCGCAGCGCCATCCAGTCGGCCGCGGAGCGGCCGGGCTCGAGCGCCAGCCACCAGGCGCGGCCCTGGGCATCCACGAGCCGCACCAGCAGGAAGCGCTGCAGATCCAGCGCCACCTCCAGGTGTCCCCGGAGCTCCGGCAGCGCCCTTCCGCGGTCCAGGCACCACTCCAGCCCGTTCCAGTCCAGCAGGCCGGACGGCCACCGGGCAAGGGCCCGCCAGGCCACGGCCATGCAGACGGCCCACAGCAGGCCGCCACAGGCCGCGTTCCGGGTGGAGAGGCTACTCCCCGTGGCGGCCCAGCCCGCCCAGGCCGCCAGGCCGGCGAGCCCCGCCGCGGCGGCCATCGTCGGCACCCACCGGCCAGCGCCAACGGCGTGGCACACGGCGGGCGCGTGCAGATCCCGGGTGGAGTGCGCCATGGATTTCGGGCAAGGCGGCAGGCCCGCCGCAGTGGCGCGGGCCGGCCGTCAGACGCGCCGGAAGACCAGCGTGCCGTTCGTGCCGCCGAACCCGAAGTTGTTCTTCACGGCCACGTCCATCTTCATGTCGCGGGCCGTATTGGCGCAGTAATCCAGATCGCACTCCGGATCCTGCTCGAAGATGTTGATCGTCGGGGGCACCTTCTGGTCGTGCAGCGCCAGCACGGTGAACACGCTCTCGATGCCGCCGGCACCGCCCAGCAGGTGGCCCGTCATCGACTTGGTGGAGCTGACCACCATGCGCTTGGCGTGGTCTCCGAGCGCTGCCTTGATCGCGTTCGTCTCGTTGAGGTCGCCCAGCGGCGTGGAGGTGCCGTGCGCGTTCAGGTAGTCGACCTGGTCGGCGTTGATGCCGGCATTGCGCAGCGCGGCAAGCATGGCGCGCCGCGGACCGTCCATGTTGGGCGCGGTCATGTGGCCGGCGTCCGCGCTCATGCCGTAGCCCGAGAGCTCGGCATAGATCTTCGCGCCGCGGGCCTTGGCGTGTTCGTACTCCTCGAGGACCAGCACGCCGGCCCCCTCGCCCAGCACGAAGCCGTCGCGGTCCTTGTCCCAGGGGCGGGACGCGGTGGCCGGATCGTCGTTGCGCGTGGACAGCGCCCGCATGGCCGCGAAGCCGCCGACGCCCAGGGGAGAGACCGTGGATTCCGTGCCGCCCGCGACGATCACGTCGGCGTCGCCGTATTCGATCTTGCGCGCAGCCTCGCCGATGCAGTGCAGGCCGGTGGTGCACGCCGTGACGACCGACAGGTTCGGCCCCTTGAAGCCGAAGCGCATCGACACGTGCCCCGCCACCATGTTGATGATGGAGGCCGGAACGAAGAAGGGCGTGATGCGGCGGGGGCCGCGGTTCTCGAGCTCCGCGTGCGTGTTCTCGATCAGCGGCAGGCCGCCGATTCCCGAGCCGATGATGCAGCCGATACGGCTCGCCAATTCCTCATCCAGCGCCTCGCCCACGGGCAGGCCCGCGTCGCGCACGGCCTGGTCTGCCGCGGCGATGCCGTAATGGATGAAGCTGTCCATCGTGCGCGCATCCTTGGCGCTGATGTAGGCGTTCAGGTCGAAATCCTTGACCTCGCCCGCGATCTTGCAGGCGAAGTTCGAAGCATCGAACTTGGTGATGAGGCCAATGCCGGACTGGCCGGCCAGGATTCGGGCCCAGGCTTCCGCCACCGTGTTACCGACGGGGGTGATGCAACCCAGGCCGGTCACGACGACGCGACGACGGCTCATGCGCTAAGACTCTTTCGTGCTGATGCGGGACCGCTGACAGGCGATCCGCGGGGAAGCGAGACCGGACGGTCAGGCCTTCTGGTGGGTGTTCGCGTAGTCGATGGCGTTCTGCACCGTCGTGATCTTCTCTGCGTCTTCGTCAGGGATCTCGATGCCGAACTCGTCTTCCAGCGCCATCACCAGCTCCACCGTGTCGAGGGAGTCGGCGCCCAGGTCGGCCACGAAGGCCTTTTCATTGGTGACTTGCGACTCTTCCACGCCGAGTTGTTCGGCGATGATTTTTTTGACACGTGCTTCGATATCGCTCATGGTTTCCCTTTGAGGGTTGTGAATGAATCCGCGATTCTAGCCGGATCGAGATACACCTCGAAATGGCCCGCCGGGCGGAACAACCGGCGTCAACTTCCATCAATTACATGTACATGCCGCCATTGACATGCAACTCCTGGCCGGTCACGTAGCCCGCGTCGTCCGACGCGAGGTAGGCCACGGCCTTGGCGATGTCCGAAGGCTGCCCCATGTGGCCCAGCGGGATCTGCGTCTGCAGGGCCTTGTGCTGCTCCTCGGAGAGTTCGGCGGTCATGTCGGTGCGGATGAAACCCGGGGCCACGCAGTTCACCGTGACGCCCCGGCTGCCCAGTTCGCGGGCCAGCGCGCGCGTCATGCCGGCGAGGCCCGCCTTGGCCGCGGCGTAGTTCGCCTGGCCCGGGTTGCCCGAGGCGCCGACCACGCTCGTGATGTTCACGATGCGCCCGTAGCGCTGCTTCATCATCGGCCGCATCACGGCGCGGCAGGCGCGGAAGACCGCCTTGAGGTTGGTGTCCAGCACGGCGTCCCAGTCGTCGTCCTTCATGCGCATGGCGAGCTGGTCGCGCGTGATGCCGGCGTTGTTGACCAGCACGTGCAGGCCACCCTGCTCCTTCACGATGCCGTCGATCAGCGCGTCCAGCGCCGCGGCGTCGTTCACGTCGAGGGCGGCACCCCGGCAGCCCGAGTGCGCGGACAGGGCCTGGGTGATGCGCTGCGCGCCGTCTTCGGTGGTGGCCGTACCGATCACGCGGAAGCCCCGCGCGGCCAGCTCGGCGGCGATGGCGGCACCGATGCCGCGGGAGGCACCCGTCACCAGGGCGATGCGGGCGGCGTTGTCAGGGGAGGTGGAAAGGGTCATGGAATTCCTTTGAGCCGTCTCAGGCCAGCAGTTCGCGGGTTTCCTGCAGCGAGGCGGGGTCGTACACGGAGCCCGCCACCAGCGTCGCATCGATGCGCTTGCACATGCCCGCCAGCACCTTGCCGGGGCCGCACTCGATGATGTGGGTGGCGCCGCGCGCCTTGAGCGCGCCGATGCACTCCACCCAGCGCACGGGACCGAAGGCTTGGCGGTAGAGCGCGTCGCGGATCGCGTCCGCATCCTGCTCCACGGCCACGTCGATGTTGTTGACCACGGGAATCCGAGGGGCCGCCAGCGACACTCCGGCGAGCGCCTCGCGCAGCTTCTCGGCCGCGGGCTTCATGAGGCTCGAGTGGAACGGCGCAGACACGGGCAGCGGCAGCGCGCGCTTGGCGCCCGCGGCCTTGAGCATTTCGCAGGCCTTGTCGACACCGGCCTTGGTGCCGGCGATCACGGTCTGGGCCGGGTCGTTGAAGTTCACGGCCTCGACGACGTCGGTGCTGCCCGCGCCGAAGGCGGCGGTGGCCTGGGCGCAGCCCTCGATCACCTTCGCGGAGTCGAGCCCGAGGATGGCCGCCATGGCGCCCACGCCCACGGGCACGGCTTCCTGCATGGCCGCGGCGCGCAGCCGCACGAGCGGCGCCGCCTGCGACAGCGTGAGCACGCCGGAGGCCACCAGGGCGGAATACTCGCCCAGCGAATGGCCGGCCACTGCGGCGGGTTGCGCCCCGCCTTCGGCGAGCCACACGCGCCAGGCCGCCACGCCGGCGACCAGCATCACCGGCTGGGTGTTGGTGGTCAGCGCCAGGGCTTCCTTGGGACCTTCATGGATCAGGCGGCCGACGTCCTCGCCGAGCGCGTCGGAGGCTTCCCGGACGGCTTCGGCCACGGCGGGGTGGTCACCCCAGGCGTCGAGCATGCCGACGGATTGCGATCCCTGGCCGGGAAAGACGAATGCGAAATTCTTCGTGGTCATGGAGGGAGATTCAGGTCAGGAGAGGAACCGGGCCCGCGCTGCGGCGCGGACCGCGGCAGGCCTCAGAGCGTGAGCAGGACGGCGCCCCAGGTGAAGCCGCCACCCACGCCTTCGAGCAGCAGGTTCTGGCCGGGACGGACCTGGCCGGAGCGCACGGCGTGGTCGAGCGCCAGCGGAATGGACGCGGCCGACGTATTGCCGTGCTGGTCCACGGTGACGACCACCTTCTCCATCGGCAGGCCGAGCTTTCTCGCCGTGCCCTGCATGATGCGGATGTTGGCCTGGTGGGGAATCAGCCAGTCGACGTCGGATTCCTTCAGGCCGGCCTTGTCCAGCACGGCGCGGGCCGCCTTGTCGAGCACGCCCACGGCCAGCTTGAACACGGCCTGGCCGTCCATCTTGAGCAGCGGATCGCCGAGGATCTGGCCGCCGTACACGTTGCCCGGCACGCACAGGATGCCGACGTGCTTGCCGTCGGCATGCAGGTCGCTCGCCAGGATGCCCGGCGTCTCGGACGCCTCCAGCACCACCGCGCCGGCGCCGTCGCCGAACAGCACGCAGGTGGTGCGGTCGTTGAAATCGAGCAGCCGGCTGAACACTTCGGAGCCCACGACCAGGGCGCGCCGGGCACCGCCCGAGCGGATCATGGAATCCGCCACCGCCAGGGCGTAGATGAAGCCGCTGCACACCGCCTGCACGTCGAACGCGGGGCAGCCGTTGGCGCCCAGCTTGTTCTGCAGGATGCACGCCGTGGACGGAAACACCATGTCCGGCGTGGAGGTGGCCACGATGATGAGGTCGATGTCGGCGGGCTGCAGGCCCGCGGCATCGATCGCCTTGCGCGCCGCCTCCAGGCCCAGATCGCTGCTGCCCACGTCGCGCTCGGCGAAATGCCGCGCGCGGATGCCGGTGCGCTCCACGATCCACTGGTCCGAGGTCTCCACGCCGCGGTCGGCCAGTTCGGCCACGAGGTCGGCGTTGGTCAGGCGGCGCGGCGGCAGGCTGCTGCCGGTGCCTGTGATGCGGGAATAACGGCTCATTCAATGGGGCCCGAAAAATGGTCGCTCAGGGCGCCGGCTGCGCAGCGGCAGGCCCCAGCAGGGGCGCGGCGTGCGCAACCCGCGACCGGACCCGTTCGAGCAGGTTGTTGCGGGCCGCATCATACGCGCGGTTCAGCGCCTGCTCGAAAGCCAATATGTCTGCCGATCCGTGGCTTTTGAAGACGAGTCCCCGCAGCCCGAGCAGTGCGGCGCCGTTGTAACGCCGGTGGTCCATCCGCTTCATGAGCGCAGATAGCACCGGATAGGCCACAACTGCCGCCATTTTGGTGAAGATGCCGCGCTTGAACTCCTGCTTGAGCGCACCCACGATCATCGAGGCGACGCCCTCGCTGGCCTTGAGTGCCACATTGCCCACGAAGCCGTCACATACGACGATGTCCACCGTGCCCTTGAAGATGTCATTGCCTTCCACGTTGCCATAGAAGTTCAGGTCGCCGGACTCGGCGGCGGACCGCAGCAGCTCTCCGGTGCGCTTGATGACCTCGTTGCCCTTGATGACTTCCTCGCCGATGTTCAGCAGGCCGACCGCCGGCTCCTGCGTGCTTTCGTTGAGCGCGGTGACGAGCGCGGCGCCCATGACGGCAAACTGAAGCAGGTGCTCCGCGGTGCAGTCCACGTTGGCCCCGAGGTCGAGCACCGTGGTCGCCCCGCCCTGCGCGTTGGGCATCTGCGTGGCGATGGCCGGACGGTCGATGCCATCGAGGGTCTTCAGCAGGTAGCGGGCGATCGCCATCAGCGCGCCGGTGTTGCCGGCGGACACCGCCACCTGGGCCGTGCCGTCCTTCACCTGCTGGATGGCCACGCGCATGGAAGAGTCCTTCTTGCGGCGCAGGGCCACCTCCACCGGGTCGTCCATCGCGACGACCTCGGTGGCCGGGACGGTCCGGGCGCGCGCGTGCGCGAACCCGCCGAGGTCGTCCGGGCGGCCGACCAGCAGCAGTTGCGCCTGCGGATGGTTGTCGAGGAATTGGCGGCAGGCCGCCAGCGTGACGCGGGGGCCGTGGTCGCCCCCCATGCAGTCAACAGCCAGTGTGATCATGGGCGACATGGCGGATCGCACGCGGGTGCGGTCCGGAAAAGTGATGCAGCGGACAAAACAAAGGCCCGCGCTACCATTTCCGTAGCGGCGGGCCTGAGCGCGCAGACGAAGATCAGGCTTCGGACTTGTTCTTCAGCACCTGGCGGCCACGGTAGAAGCCGTTGGGGCTGATGTGGTGGCGCAGGTGGGTTTCGCCGGTGGTGGGCTCGACAGCGATGCCGGGCACCGTCAGCGCATTGTGCGAGCGGTGCATGCCGCGCTTGGAGGGGGACTTTTTGTTCTGTTGAACAGCCATGATGGATCCTGGTCTCGAAAGGGTGGGTTGGTAAAAACGCGATCAGCCCATTGAAGACACGAGGGGATTCGCGCGAAGCCCACGATTATATCCGAAATGGTTTTTCAGCTTCCAGGCTTGCCGGTCTTGAGCGATGCGAGGGCGGCGAAGGGGTTCGGCTTCTCGGCGCTGGCCTCCTCGAAATCCTCGTCGCTGGAGGCCATGCGCACGGGAGCGGGGCATTCCTCGTGGCGCGGCACCAGCGGCAGCGCCATGAGGAGTTCGTCCTCGATCAGCTCGCGCAGGTCGAACTCGCGGCTCAGGGCCAGCAGGTCTTCCTCGCTCTCGTCGTCGAGCGCCTCGGCCGTGGCCTCGTCCGCGACGAAGCGGAACTCGCGGTCCACCTCCAGCGGCACGTCCACCGGGGCGAGGCAGCGCTGGCAGGTCATCGGGAAGGTGGCCCGCACCGCCAGCCGCAGCCAGATCTGCCCGCCGATGCCGTGCGTGGTGCGCACTTCGCCGTCGGCCTGCCAGTCGACGATCAGGTCGGGATGCAGGCCCTTGGCTTCCTGCGCGAGCCGCTCGTACTTGAGGAGCGAATCGTGGCCGGACAGGTGACCGCCCGCCTGCGCGAATGCCTTGACGTCGAGGCGCTGGGGAGAGAATTCCTTGGTCATGGCGGCAGTGTAAGAGAATCGCCGCCATGCTCGACCCTGCCTCCCTTCCCCGCCCGCTGGTACTGGGCTCCACCTCCCGCTACCGTCGCGAACTGCTGGACCGCCTGGGCCTGCCCTTCGACGTCGCGGCGCCCGACGTGGACGAAACCCCGCATGCCGGCGAATCCCCGCGCGAGCTGGCCCTGCGGCTCGCGCGTGCCAAGGCCCTTGCCGTAGCGCGGCACCATCCCGGCGCCATCGTGATCGGCTCCGACCAGGTGGCCGACCTCGCCGGCACGCCGCTCGGCAAGCCGGGCACGCATGAACGCGCCGTGGAGCAATTGCAGCGCATGCGCGGCCAGACCGTGGTCTTCCAGACGGCGGTGACGGTGGTATGCATGGAAACGGGCTTCGAGGCAACCGACCTCGCTCCCGTGGAAGTGCGCTTCCGGGACCTGTCGGACGCCGAGATCGAACGCTACCTGCGGGCGGAGCAGCCTTATGACTGCGCGGGCAGTGCCAAGAGCGAAGGCCTGGGCATCAGCCTGCTGGACGCGATCGTGAGCGACGACCCCACGGCACTCGTGGGCCTGCCGCTGATCCGCACCTGCCGCATGCTGCGCGCCGCCGGGCGGGTGCTGCCATGACGCAGGACACCACCCCGCCCTCCCCCGCCGGCAGCGCCGCCGCGGCGCGCGCCACCCTGTTTCTGGTGCCCGCACCGCTCGACTTCGGCTGCGATGCGCAGGTGCCGCTGCAGGGCGTGGTGCCGGACGGCACGCTGCAGGCCGCGGCGCGCCTCACGCACTGGATCTGCGAGAACGCCAAGAGCACGCGCGCCTACCTGAAGCGCATCGACGCGCTGCACCCGCTGGCGGCCCCTCTGCAGGAGCAGCGGATCGCCGAACTGCCGCGCGAGGTCCACAAGAAGGGCGACCACCACGGCAGCCAGGGCGCCGGAGCGCCGGCCTTCGATGCGAAGCAATTGCTGGCCCCGGCGCTCGCGGGCCACGACATGGGTCTGGTGAGCGAGGCCGGCATGCCGGCCGTGGCGGACCCCGGCAGCTCGGTGGTGCGCGCGGCGCATGACCTGGGCTTGCGCGTGGTGCCGCTCACGGGTCCGGTGTCGCTGCTGCTGGCCCTGGCGGCCAGCGGGCTCAACGGCCAGAACTTCGCGTTCAACGGTTATCTGCCGCAGGATGCCGCACAGCGCACGCAGCGCATCCGCGAGCTGGAGGCCCTGGCGCTGCGCACGGGCCAGACCCAGCTGTTCATCGAGACGCCCTACCGCAATGCCGCGCTCTGGCAGGCGCTGGTGCAGACGCTGCAGGCCAACACGCGCCTGGCGATCGCCAGCGGCCTCACGCTGGACCATGCCCGCACGGCCAGCCGCCTCGTGCGGCAATGGAAGCAGCAGCCGGAAGCCCCGGACAACCGCACGCCCGCGGTGTTCTCCATCGGACGCTGACGGGCGAGGACAACCAAAAAAAGGAAAAAGGCGCCGAGGCGCCTTTTTCTTTGCATGCCCGCCGCTGCAGCGAGCGGCCGGCCAGATGAACGAACGAACCAGCGCTCAGCGCACCGCCGGCAGGTGGGAGTTCAGGGCCTTCACCGCCGTCTCGCCCATCGCCGCACCGAACTTCTTGACGAGGCGCTCGGCCACGTTGTCGCGGCGGGTGTAGTCGACGATGTCCTCGGCCTTCACCACTTCGCGGGCCACGTAGTCGAGGTTGCCGAGGTGGTCGGCCAGGCCCATCTCGACGGCCTGCTGGCCCGTCCAGAACAGGCCGCTGAAGGTGTCCGGCGTGATCTTGAGGCGATCGCCCCGGCCCTGCTTCACCACCTGGATGAATTGCTGGTGGATCTGGTCGAGCATGGTCTGCGCGAAGGCGCGCTGCTTGTCCGACAGCGGGCTGAAGGGATCGAGGAAGCCCTTGTTCTCGCCTGCGGTGATCAGGCGGCGCTCCACGCCGAGCTTCTCCATGGTGCCGGTGAAGCCGAAGCCGTCCATGAGCACGCCGATGCTGCCCACGATGCTGGCCTTGTCCACGAAGATCTGGTCCGCGCCCGAGGCGATGTAGTAGGCGGCGGAGGCGCAGGTCTCCTCGACCACGGCGTACACCGGCTTGTTGTACTTGGCCTTCAGCCGCACGATCTCGTCGTTGATGATGCCGGCCTGCACCGGGCTGCCGCCGGGCGAGTTGATCAGTAGCACCACGGCCTGGGAGCCCGCATCCTCGAAGGCGCTGCGCATGGCGGCGACCACGAACTCCGCGCTCGCCTCCGCGCCGGCGGCGATCTCGCCCTTGATGTCGACCACCGCGGTGTGCGGCGTGGTCTTGCTGGGCGCCGCAACGTCGCGTGCAAGCAACACCCAGGCCACGGCGATCAGGAATACCAGCCACGCCAGCCGGGTGAAAACCCGCCAGCGGCGCGCGGAACGCTGCTCGGACAGGGTGGCGAAGACGAGCTTTTCCAGCACGTCGCGCTCCCAGCCCGGAATTTTCCCGGCGGACGCGTCGGCGTGATTCACTATCTTTTCAGGAGCAGGTTGGGCCCACAGATCGGGGGTGGGCGACGGATCAGCTTCCAGGCCGGAGGGGTCTTTCCGGGTCGGATCGGTCATGTGATTTCTCAGAATTCCACGGGTTGCAAGTGGGGACCAGTATGCCAGCGCACCATTCCAAACTCTTCCGAAATCGCGATCTTCACCAGCCCGCCGCGGCAGGGCCCGCCCGCGCACTCGCCCGAGTCGGGTCGGTAGGCGGCCCCGTGCGTTGCGCACAGCAGCCAGCGGCCCGTGTCGTCGAAGAAGCGGTTCGGCTGGTAATCCATCTCCATGGGGACATGGGTGCAGCGGTTCAGGTAGGCGTGGGGCCGGCCCTGGTAGCGCACGGCGAAGGCGCGGCAGGCCTCGCCGGCGTAAACGACGTCGAACGGGACGGCGTCGCCGCCCTCCTGCAGGTCGCCGCTGGCGCACAGGGGGACGGCCCGGGTGGCGGTGTCAGGCATGGAGGGGGCTCCGAAAAGACGGCTGCGCGGCGGCGGCTCAGCCGTTCTGTAGCAGCCAGGCGTGCAGATCGGCCACGGAATGCGCGACGTGCAGGGGCTCCAGCACGACGAAGCCCGACGGCTCGTGCGCACCGTAGCTCACGCCGACGCTCGCACAGCCCGCAGACCGGGCCATCTGCAGGTCGTGCGTGGTGTCGCCGATCATGAGCAGCCGCTCGGGCGGCACGCCGAACTCCGCCATCAGCTCCTGGAGCATCAGCGGATGGGGCTTGCCGGCGGTCTCGTCGGCGGTGCGGGAGCCGTCGAACATGCCGCGCAGGGACACGGTGTGCAGCACTTCGTCGAGCCCCCGGCGGCTTTTTCCCGTGGCCACGGCCAGCAGGTGGCCGCGAGCACGCAGGTCTTCCAGCATCGGCAGCACCCCCTCGAACAGGCTCAGGTCGTTCTGGTGGCGCGCGTAGTGGTAGCCGTAGCGGCGGCGCAGTTCCGGGTGTTTCTCGGGCGGCACGTGCGGGGCCGCGTGAGCGAGCGCTTCCATGAGCCCCATGCCGATCACCCAGGCCGCGTCGCGGTCGCTGGGCGCCGTGCCGCCCACGTCGCGCACGGCTTCCTGGATGCAGCGCACGATGATGGCGGTGGAATCGAACAGCGTTCCGTCCCAGTCGAAGGCGATGAGGTCGAAGCGGCGGGGGCGGGAAGCGGACATGGGCGGCGGATCAGGTGGGGACGGCAGGAGACAGGAATCCGGAAAGCTCCGGCGGCAGCTCGGCATGCAGCGTGACGCGCTCGCCGCTGGCGGGGTGGCCGAACTGTAACCGCCATGCATGAAGGAACATGCGGCGCAGCCCGTGCTTCTGCACGCGGCGGTTCAGGTCGAAATCGCCGTATTTGTCGTCGCCGACGATCGGATGCCCCTGGCTGGCCAGGTGGACGCGGATCTGGTGCGTGCGGCCGGTCTTGATGGTGACTTCCAGCAGCGACATCGCGGGCAGCCCCTCGGCCGGGCGGGCCGGCAGCCGGGTGCGCACCTTCACCAGCGTGATGGAGCGCATGCCGTCAGGGTCCTCCACCGTGGTCACGCGCACGCGGCGTTCGCCGTCCGCCTGCAGATACTTGTGCAGGGGCGCATCGATCACCTTGAGGCGCTCGGGCCAGTCGCCCGAGGCGAGCGCCAGGTAGGTCTTGCCGGTCTCGCGCTCGCGGAACTGGTCCTGCAGGTGGGTGAGCGCCGAGCGCTTCTTCGCGACGAGCAGGATGCCGGAGGTCTCCCGGTCCAGCCGGTGCACGAGCTCCAGAAAGCGCGCCTGCGGCCGGGCCTGGCGCAGCTGTTCGATGACGCCGAAGCTCACGCCGCTGCCGCCGTGCACCGCCACGCCGGCGGGCTTGTCGATGGCGATGAGGTGCTCGTCCTCGAGCAGCAGCGGGAATTCGCGGGCCGGCGCCGGCCGCTCGGCCTTCGCAGCGACCTTGTCGGAGATCCGCACCGGAGGCACGCGGACGACGTCGCCGGCCTCGATGCGGGTGTCGGCGGCGGCGCGCCCCTTGTTGATGCGGACTTCGCCGCTGCGGATGATGCGGTAGACGTGCGTCTTGGGCACGCCCTTGAGCTCGCGTATCAGGAAGTTGTCCAGCCGCTGGCCCGCGGACTCGGCATCGACTTCCACCCAGCGCACGGCCACGGCACCCGGTTCGGAGTCGGCGGGGGAACGGCCGGGTGCCGGTTTGGCCCCTATAATGTGTTTCACCTGTGCGACGTTGTGTAAGTGGTTGATTTGTCTGGAGTTTAGTCCACCCGACCCGGCATGCCGCACAGGAAGGTCGATGCCAACGGGCGTCGTGCGCGCAGATTGCAGGCCGATTGCCTGCGAAGGCCCGCACGCCGCACGGCCCGGCTGACGAATTGAAACACCCAAACGGAATCCCCAACCGGCAGGCCGCCTCTCCACCGAGATCGCCCCTGCCGCGGATCAAAGCGAAATACATGTTGGCGCTGATGGCTTGGATCATGGCACTGTGGCAGGGGCGCAAGCCCCTGGCACGGGCTGCCGTCCGCATGCCCGACGCGCCCGCATGGCGTGCCCTGCCGGCGACATTCTTCCCGGCCAGGAAACACGCTTCCTGCATCGCCCCCATCCACGCCCCACCACCCCGGCTGCCGAGCTAGTACCCAGCTTCGCGGCCGCCTGGCTTTCAGCGGCAATTCCCTTCGTTTCAATGCGTCGGCCCTGGCATCCATGGCTCCTGAAGAGCCTGTGTCAACGGTTGAACCCGGGACGCATGCAGCAGCCCCTGCGCTGCGCGGCGTCCCGCACCCAAAACGAAGAAGGAAACGCATCATGAAGCGGATGCTCATCAACGCCACGCAGCCCGAGGAACGCCGTCTCGCCATCGTCGACGGCCAGAAGCTGCTGGACTACGAGATCGAGATCGAGGGACGCGAACAGCGCAAGGGCAACATCTACAAGGCGGTCGTCACCCGCGTCGAGCCGAGCCTGGAGGCCTGCTTCGTGGATTACGGCGAGGACCGCCACGGCTTCCTGCCCTTCAAGGAAATCTCCCGCCAGTATTTCGCCGAGGGCGTGTCGCCCAGCCAGGCCCGCATCAACGACGTGATCCGCGAAGGCCAGGAACTGCTAGTCCAGGTCGAGAAGGAAGAGCGCGGCAACAAGGGCGCGGCCCTGACCACCTTCGTGTCGCTGGCCGGCCGCTACGTGGTGCTGATGCCCAACAACCCGCGCGGCGGCGGCGTGTCGCGCCGCATCGAGGGCGAGGACCGTGCCGAGCTCAAGGAGGCGATGGACCAGCTCGAGTACCCGAAGGGCATGAGCATCATCGCGCGCACCGCCGGCATCGGCCGCTCGGCGCCCGAGCTGCAGTGGGACCTGAACTACCTGCTCAAGCTCTGGACCGCCATCGACGGCGCCGCCAAGGGCGGCAAGGGCGCCTTCCTGATCTACCAGGAATCCTCGCTGGTGATCCGCGCGATCCGCGATTACTTCAACAACGACATCGGCGACATCCTCATCGACACGGACGACATCTATGAACAGGCGCAGCAGTTCATGTCGCACGTCATGCCCGAGCATGCCGCCAAGGTCAAGCGCTACCGCGACGACGCGGCGCTGTTCAGCCGCTTCCAGATCGAGCACCAGATCGAATCCGCCTACGCCCGCACGGTGACCCTGCCCTCCGGCGGCGCGATCGTGATCGACCACACGGAAGCGCTGGTGTCGGTCGACGTGAACTCGGCCCGCGCGATCAAGGGCGGCGACATCGAGGAAACCGCCACGCGTACCAACCTGGAGGCCGCCGACGAAGTCGCCCGCCAGATGCGCCTGCGCGACCTGGGCGGCCTGATCGTGATCGACTTCATCGACATGGAGGAGAGCAAGAACCGCCGCGAGGTCGAGAACCGCCTGCGCGACGCGCTGCGCCACGACCGCGCCCGCGTGCAGTTCGGCACGATCAGCAAGTTCGGCCTGATGGAGATGAGCCGCCAGCGCCTGAAGCCGTCGCTCAGCGAAGGCGCGCACATCCGCTGCCCGCGCTGCGACGGCACCGGCCACGTGCGCGACACGGAAGGCTTCTCGCTGCAGATCCTGCGCATGATCCAGGAAGAGTCCATGAAGGACAACACGGCCGCCGTGCACTGCCAGGTGCCGGTGGAAGTGGCCTCGTTCCTGCTGAACGAGAAGCGCACCGAGATCGCCAAGATCGAACTCAAGCAGCGCGTGAACGTGCTCATGGTGCCCAACAAGACCATGGAGACGCCGAAGTACAAGCTCGAGCGCCTCAAGCACGACGATCCGCGCCTGGACCACATCGCCGCGAGCTACAAGCTGGCCGAGGAGGTGGAGGACCCCACCACCGTGACGCGCCGCTCGCAGGAGCCCACGAACAAGCAGACCCCGGTGATCAAGGGTGTGCTGCCGGACGCGCCCGCCCCGATCGCCGAGCCGCGCCCCGAAACGCCGCGCACGGCCCATGCCCGCGGCGGCGCGCACGCGCACGGCCCGGCGGCTGCTGCGCCCGCCCCGGCGCACGCCCCCGCTCCGGCGCCGGCCCCCGCGCCGGCTGCCCCCCAGGAACAGGGCTTCTTCGCGTGGCTCAAGAGCCTGTTCGGCTTCGGCCCGCGCCCCGTGCCCGCCGCCGCGCCGGCCCCGGTGGCTCCGCCCGCCGCAGCGCCTGCGGCCGATGCCCCCCGTGACGGACGCCGCGGCGGACGGCGCGGCGAGCGCAACGGCAACGGCAATGGCGGTGGCCGCGACGGCCAGCGCGAGAACGGCGCGGGCGAAGGCCGCGGCGGCCGCCGTGGCGAGCGCGGTGAACGCGTGGAACGCGCCGAGGGCGAAGCGCCCCGCAACGGCCGTGGCCCGCGCGACGGCGAAATCCGTGAAGGCCGTGAAGGCCGTGAAGGCCGCGAAGGCGGCCGGGGCCGTGACCGCGAAGGCGGCCGCGAGAACGGACGCGAAGGTGGCCGCGAAGCCGGCGCCCGCGGCGAGGGCGAATTCGCACCGCGCAACGGCCGTGAAGGCCGCGAAGGCGGCCGCGGCCGCGAGCGCCGCGACCCGCTGGACAACCAGCGCCAGCAGCCCCTGGGCACGGAAGCCGGCCTGGCCGCCGGCGCCGCGGACGTGGCGCTGGACGGCGGCGCTGCCGCCGGCGTGCCGCCGCAGGACCGCGCCGAGCGCGGTTCGCGGGGTGGCCGGGGCCGTGGTGGCGAGCGCCGCGAGCGCGCGCCCCGCAGCGAAGAGGCCCAGGGCGAGTTCGTGGACACGTCCCCGCTCGCCTCGCTGCCCGACCTCGATCTGACCACGGACGAGACGGCCGGCCCGGCCGCTGCCGGTGACGAGCCGCGCCGCGAGCGCCGCTCGCGCGACCGCTACGGCCGCGACCGCCGCGACCGTGCGCCGCGCGAAGGCGCCGAAGCGGAAGCGTCGGCAGGCAGCGCGGAAGGTGCCCCGGCCGCCATGTCCGCCGAGCCTGCCACGGCAGCGGAGGATGCATCCCAGGATGCGCCGCGCCGCAGCTACTTCAGCCAGTCCGGCGGTGCAGCCCCTGCGGCCGCCACCCCTGCTGCAGCGCCCGTGGCTCCCGCGGCCGTGCTGCCGGAGACTTCGGCCGCCGCCACGGCATCCGCAGCGGCTCCGGCGCAGCCCGTGACCGCAACGGCCGCCGCCGACACGGCAGTCCCCGCCCCGGTGCAGCCGCCCGTGCAGGCCAGCGCGCCGGCCGCCGCGAAACCGGCCGCGCCCGTTGCGGCACCACAGCCGGTCCAGGCACCGGCACCGGCTGCAGTTGCCACCGCCGCCGCCGTGCCCGGCCTGCCGCGCGTGCAGGCGTTCGCGCTGCCGATCGACGAGCTGAACCGCATCGCCGAAGGCTCGGGCCTGCAGTGGGTGAACTCGGACGCCGAGAAGATCGCCGCCGCACAGGCCGCGATCGCCGCCGAGCCCCGCCCGGTGCACGTGCCGCGCGAACGGCCCCCGGTGGTGGTGCTGGACGAAGGTCCGCTCGTGCTGGTGGAAACCCGCCGCGACCTGCGCGACCTGAAGCTGCCCTTCGAAGAGCAGCCCTCGTCCGCCGCCTGACGGCGCCAGGGGCCGCGGCACCGGTGCGCCGGTGCCGCGGCCTCTTTTCTTCCGCGGGCGCCGCGCAGGCCGCGCCCGCCTTTCCGAAGGAATCCGCGACCCATGCTGTTCCTGCTGTCTCCCGCCAAGTCGCTCGACTACGACACGCCGCTGCCCGCCGGGCTGCCGCACACCCTGCCGCCCTTCATTCCCGAATCCACGCGCCTCATCGGCGTGCTGCGGGAAAAGTCGCCGCAGGAACTCGCATCCCTCATGTCCATCAGCGACACGCTGGCCGGGCTGAACGCCGCCCGCTACGCCGCGTGGTCGCCGCGCTTCACCGCGGCCAACGCCCGCCAGGCGCTCTTCGCCTTCAACGGCGACGTGTACGAGGGCCTGCAGGCGCACAGCCTGGATGAAGACGATCTGCGCTGGGCGCAGGACCACCTCGCCATCCTGAGCGGCCTCTACGGCGTGCTGCGGCCGCTGGACCGGATGCAGCCCTACCGGCTGGAGATGGGCACGCGGCTGGCCACCGATGCCGGCGCGAGTCTCTACGGCTTCTGGGGCCCGCGCATCGCCGAGCACCTCAACCAGCGGCTCGCGGCGGACGCCACGCCCGTGGTGGTGAATCTGGCCTCGCAGGAATACTTCAAATCCGTGGACCCGCGCGTGCTCAAGGCCCGCGTCATCGAATGCGTGTTCGAGGACTGGAAGGGCGGCCGCTACAAGATCATCAGCTTCCATGCCAAGCGCGCACGCGGCCTCATGGCGCGCTACGCGATCCAGCACCGCGTGCTCACCCCGCGCCAGCTCGAGGGTTTCGACCTCGAAGGCTATGCGTTCGACCCGGCCGCCTCGGCGGCCGACCGCCTCGTCTTCCGCCGCCGGCTCGAGGATTGAGGCCATGGGAACGCACCCTGTCGCCCTCCGGAAAAACCGCACGCCCGGGCCGTATTTGCCGCGGGCGTTAAGGTAGTTGCCATGTCCGCCCACAGCCCTTCTGCCGAGCGCGCCGACACGGACGCCGACCTTTCGCAATCCGTCACGCCCGAGCTGCGCGCGTGGATCGTCGCCCAGGCCCAGGCGGGCTTCGGCGCGCCCGCCGTGCTCCAGTCGATGCTCGACGCCGGCTGGAACGAGGACATCGCCACCTACGCGATGGAACACGTCCTGCGCGACCACCTGGAGACGCTGGCCGTACGACAGGGCCAGCCGCCCGCATCCCGCGTGCCCGAGCCCGATCTGTCGGCCTCGCCCGGCCTGATCGACGTGGGCGACCGGCAGGTGCAGGTGCTGATGGCGATGGCGCAGCCGCGGGTGGTGCTGTTCGGCAACCTGCTCTCGCCCGAGGAGTGCGATGCCATCATCGACGCGGCCCGCCCCCGCATGGCCCGCTCGCTCACCGTGGCCACGCGCACGGGCGGCGAGGAAGTGAACGACGACCGCACGAGCAACGGCATGTTCTTCCAGCGCGAAGAGAACCCGGTGGTCGCGCGGCTGGAGGAGCGCATCGCCCGGCTGGTGAACTGGCCGCTGGAGAACGGCGAGGGCCTGCAGGTGCTGCACTACCGCCCCGGCGCGGAGTACAAGCCGCACTACGACTATTTCGATCCCGCCGAACCCGGCACGCCCACGATCCTGCGCCGCGGGGGGCAGCGCGTGGCGACGCTCGTCATCTACCTCAACGATCCCGAGCAGGGCGGCGGCACCACGTTCCCCGACGTGCACCTCGAGGTCGCGCCGCGCCGCGGCAACGCGGTGTTCTTCAGCTACGAGCGCCCCCACCCCTCCACCCGCACGCTGCACGGTGGCGCCCCCGTGCTCGCGGGCGACAAGTGGATCGCGACCAAGTGGCTGCGCGAGCGGCGCTTCGAATGACGTGATTCACCGGTAGCGACCGCCCTGCCCCGCCCCGCGCGCCCAGCCCTTCGCATACCCCGTGCTGCCCTTGCGGCGGCGATAGAACCCCAGGCCCCGCCATGAACACTCCCGACCAGTCGCAGCTCGGCCGCACGTCGGCCTATGCCGACCAGTACGACGCCTCGCTGCTTTTCCCCCTGCCGCGCCAGCCCAAGCGCGACGAGATCGGCATCACGGGTGCGCCACCCTTCTTCGGCGCGGACCTGTGGACGGCCTTCGAACTCTCCTGGCTGAACCTGCGCGGCAAGCCGCAGGTCGCGATCGCGCACGTCACCGTGCCGTGCGAGACGCCGAACATCATCGAGAGCAAGTCGTTCAAGCTCTATCTGAACAGCTTCAACAACACGCGCTTCGCCGAGGCCGCCGAGGTGCAGGCCCGCCTGCGCGCGGACTTGAGCGAGGCCGTCTGGCGCGGCTCGGACCGGCCCGCCACCGTCGGCGTGAAGCTGGTGCTGCCCGAGCTGTTCGACCGCGAGCCCGTGCAGGAATTCGACGGCCTGCTGCTCGACCGCCTGGATGTGGAATGCACGCAGTACACGCCGGCCCCCGAGCTGCTGCAAGCGAACCATGCCGAGGCGCCGGTGACCGAGACGCTCACCAGCCACCTGCTCAAGAGCAATTGCCTGGTGACCGGGCAGCCCGACTGGGGCAGCGTGCGCATCCAGTACAGCGGCGCGCAGATCGACCAGGCCGGGCTGCTGCAGTACCTGGTGAGCTTCCGCAACCACAACGAATTCCACGAGCAGTGCGTGGAGCGCATCTTCATGGACGTGTGGACGCGCTGCCGGCCGATCAAGCTGTCGGTGTATGCACGCTACACCCGCCGCGGCGGGCTGGACATCAACCCCCTGCGCACGAGCCATCCGCAGGCCCTGCCGCCCAACGTGCGTACGGCGCGGCAGTAGGGCCGCCGGCAGGGCCCTTCTGGCGTCGTTGCCGCATCTTGTCGTACTGCGCGTACTGCCTGCGATGCGGCGCCTCGCCAGAACCGCTTCGCTGGGCCCTGCCAGCGGCCCTGGCAGCGAACAGGCCGCGCGTCAGTGGCTGGCGCGGCGCAGCTGCTCCAGGCGCGCGGCGATGTCGCCCACGTCGAGCGCGTCCTCGGCGTGCGCGAGGTAGGTCTCCAGATCCGACATGGCCCCGTCGGCATCGCCCAGCTCGGCCCGCGCGAGGCCGCGGTCGCGCCATTCGCCCCAGGCATCGGGCAGCAGCAGCACGAGGCGCTCCTGCACGGCCGCGAGGCGCTCCCAGTCCTGCTGGGAGCGGTGGATCTCCTTGAGGTTGCGCAGCATGCGCGCGATCACCTCGCGCGCCGGCGAGGCCTGCAGGTAGAGCCCCAGCGGCACCTCGAAATCGTCCACCAGGCCGCTGCGGCGCCGGAACGGCTCCAGGCGCTCGGCCAACTCCTCGCGGGAGAGCGACTGGCCCGTGGTCGGGTCCAGCACCACCTGCCCGCGCGGCAGCAGCACCTTGACCATGAAGTGCCCGGGGAACGAGATGCCCCGCACGTGCAGGCCCAGCCCCTGGGCGAGCTCCATCCACAGCACCGCCAGCGAGATCGGGATGCCGCGGCGGGTGCGCAGCACGGCGTTCAGATAGCTGTTGTCCGGATCGTAGTAGTTGTTGACGTTGCCCCCGAAACCCAGGTCGTGGAAGAAGAACTGGTTCAGCGAGCGCAGCCGCTGCAGCGAGGAAGCCTCCTCCGGCAGCCGGCGCCGCAGCCGGGCGAGCAGCTGGTCGATGTCGCCCAGCAGCTGCTGCACGTCGAGCTCGGGGTACTCGTCGTGCGCGATGCAGGCGGCGGCCTCCAGCAAGGGGAACTGGTCGTCGCTCTGCACCAGGGCGGCGAAGTATTCGAGCGGGGTCGGAAGGGTATAGCTCAGGACCATGCCGGTGGTTGTACGGGCGGGCGCCGGGGGACGTCAAGCGGATGGCGTGCCTGCGCAGGTAAAGAAATGGAATCGGCCGGACTGTGCAGGCCCCGCGGACCGCACGGGGCCCGGCGGAAGCTCAGCGCCGCAGCAGGCGGCGCAGTTTCAGGCCGGCCGCCCACAGGGCGCCGAAGTACAGCACGGCCGCTCCCGCCAGCAGCACCGCCAGCCAGCCGGCGCGCTGCGCCTCGTGGGCCCGCAGCGCGATCCAGTCGAAATGCCGGGAGGCCCAGATCAGGAATATCGCCAGCAGCGCGCTGGCCGCCACCACCTGCAGCAGCAGCCGCCCCCAGCCCGGCTGCGGCTGGAAGCTGCCGCGCCGCAGCAGCCCCACCAGCAGCCAGAGCGCGTTCACGAGCGCCCCCAGGCCGATCGAGAGCGCCAGCCCCGCGTGCTGGAGGGCCGGCACCAGGACCGCGTTGAGCAGCTGCGTGATCACCAGTACCACCACCGCGATGCGCACCGGCGTGCGGATGTCCTGGCTGGCGTAGTAGCCGGGCGCCAGCACCTTGATGGCGACCAGGCCCAGCAGCCCCACGCCGTAGCCGGCGAGCGCGAGGGCGATCTGACCGACGTCGCCGTCGTGCAGCGCGCCGTGGTGGAACAGCGTGGCCACCAGGGGCTGGGCGAAGGTGAGCAGCGCCACCGCGCACGGCACGGAGAGCACGACCACGATGCGCAGGCCCCAATCGAGCATGGCCGAATAGCGTTCGGCATCGCCCGCGGCGCGCGCTGCCGCGAGCTGGGGCGTGAGCACCACGCCCAGGGCCACGCCCAGCAGCGAGGTGGGGAACTCCATGAGCCGGTCCGCATAGAACAGCCAGGTGACGCTGCCCGGGGCCAGATAGGAGGCGATCTGCGTGTTGATCATGAGCGAGATCTGCGCCACGCCCACGCCGAGCAGCGCCGGCCCCATGAGCGTGAGGATGCGCCGCACGCCGGGATCGCGCCAGGCGGCGCCGATGGCGGCCGGCGAGAGGCCGATGCGCGGCAGCAGCCGCAGGCGGTGCAGCGCCGGCAGCTGCACCGCCAGCTGGGCGATGCCGCCCAGCATCACGCCGCCGGCCATGGCGTAGATGGGCTCGATGCCGCGCGCGGCGAACTGCGGCGCGCCCAGCCACGCCGCCAGGATCATGCAGACGTTGAGCAGCACCGGCGTGGCCGCCGGCACGGCGAAGCGCTTCCAGGTGTTGAGCACACCCGCCGACAGCGCCACGAGCGACATGAAGCCGATGTAGGGGAACATCCAGCGCGTCATGAGCACCGCGGCGCCGTAGCCCTCCGCGTCCTGCCGCAGGCCGCTCGCCAGCAGCCAGACCAGCAGCGGCGCCCCGAGCACGCCCGCCACGCAGGTGGCGAGCAGCACCCAGAACAGCGCGGTCGCCACGCTGGAGATCAGCGTGCGCGTGGCCTCTTCGCCGTGCTGCGCCCGGTGGGTGGCGAGCACCGGCACGAAGGCCTGGCTGAACGCCCCCTCGGCGAAGAGGCGGCGGAACAGGTTGGGAATGCGGAAAGCGACGTTGAAGGCGTCGGTGAGCGCGCTGGCCCCGAACATCGACGCCATCAGCAGGTCGCGCACGAGGCCGGTCACGCGGGAGGCCAGGGTCAGCAGGGAGACGGTGGAGGCGGCTTTGAACAGGGACACGGCGGGAGTGTATGCGCTGCGAGCACCCCGCCGCGCGCCTGGGCTATAATCGCCGGCTTTGCTGACATCATCCTCAGACACTTAAGGAACACATCATGGCATCTGCCAAGCCCAAGAAAAAGAACCCCCGCCTCGCCTCCGGCCGCAAGCGCGCGCGCCAGGACGTGAAGCTGAACGCAGCCAACACCTCGCTGCGCTCGAAGTACCGCACCGCCGTCAAGAACGTCGAGAAGGCCGTCCTGGCCGGCGACAAGACGAAGGCCTCCGAACTGTTCGCCAAGATGCAGTCCGTGGTCGACACGATCGCCGACAAGGGCATCTTCCACAAGAACAAGGCCGCTCGCGACAAGAGCCGCCTGTCCGCCAAGGTGAAAGCCCTGGCACTGGCCGCCTGACCCTCTTCAGGCAACAGCCCGGACGGCCCCGCCGTCCGCCGTTTGCAACGGGTGCGCTGTCAGCAAAGAAAACGGAAAACCGCCTTCGGGCGGTTTTTTCGTTTCCGGTGCTGTATCGCCATCGCGCAGGCGCGCAGTGGCGAGGGTCGATGGGTGGTGGCGGCGCTCAGGCCTTGCCGGGAGCGGGCGTGCCGTCGGGCAGCAGGCAGGCTTCGGCCACCTGCAGGCCGTTGTCGCGCGCGAAATTCATCACGAAGTCCCAGGCCATGGGTTCGTGCCCCTGCAGGTCGCGGTGGACGACCACGCACTTCACGCCGTTCATCGTGGTCGGCACGCACCAGGGGGAATAGCTCAGGTGGCTGCCGGGACGGGCGCCGCCCGGCCGGAACTGGCTCATGACCCCCGCCAGGCGCTCGGCCCAGTCGCTCGGGCGGAAGGTTTTCCCGTCGTGGGTGATGCCTTGGATGAAGACTTCTTGCGAGTTGGGGGAAACCATGGGGGATCGGGGGGTCGTGGAGGGAAGTCGCCGCAGGATCGCCGCCAGGCGCTACTGCCCGGCATTCTAACTCTTATATAAGAGCTGGCCCGGCAAAGACCCTGGCGCGCACGCCCGGCACGCATGGCTGTGATGCGCAATCGGCAATGGCCGCGCCATGGCCTGCACCTAGAATCGTGTCTCACGCGCACCGGCAGGCAACGCCCTTCCGGCCAGCGCATTCTTTCCCGTTCCGCATCGACGCCCTGGAGATTCCCGCATGAGCGCTTCCGCCCCGCCCGCTTCGCCCCACGTGATGAATACCTACGGCCGCCTGCCGATCGCGCTCGAGCGCGGCCAGGGCTGCCGCGTATGGGACGTGGATGGCCGGCAGTACCTGGACGCGCTGGGCGGCATCGCCGTGAACACGCTGGGCCACAACCACCCGAAGCTGGTGCCCGCGCTGCAGGACCAGGTGGCCAAGCTGATCCACAGCTCCAACTACTACCATGTGCCCCTGCAGGAGCAGCTCGCGGCGCAGCTGGTGGAGCGCTCGGGCATGACCAATGTGTTCTTCTGCAACTCGGGCCTGGAGGCCAACGAGGCCGCGCTCAAGCTGGCGCGCAAGTACGGCCACGACAAGGGCATCGAGCGCCCGCAGATCGTGGTCTACGAAAAGGCCTTCCACGGCCGCTCGATCGCCACGCTCTCGGCCACCGGCAACCCCAAGGTGCAGGCCGGCTTCGGCCCGCTGGTGGAAGGCTTCATCCGCGTGCCGATGAACGACATCGAGGCCATCCGCAAGGCGACGGAAGGCAACCCGGACGTGGTGGCCGTGTTCTTCGAGACCATCCAGGGCGAAGGCGGCGTGAACCCGATGCGCGTCGAATACCTGCAGCAGCTGCGGCAGCTCTGCGACGAGCGCGGCTGGCTGATGATGATCGACGAGGTGCAGTGCGGCATGGGCCGCACCGGCAAGTGGTTCGCGCACCAGTGGGCCGGCATCGTGCCGGACGTGATGCCGCTCGCCAAGGGCCTGGGCTCGGGCGTGCCGATCGGCGCGGTGGTGGCGGGCCCGAAGGCGGCGAACATCTTCGCGCCGGGCAACCACGGCACGACCTTCGGCGGCAACCCGCTGGCCATGCGGGCCGGCGTGGAAACCATCCGCATCATGGAAGAAGAAGGCCTGATGCAGAACGCGGCCGACGTGGGCGCCCACCTGAAGGCGGCGCTGCAGCGCGAACTGGGCGGCCTGCCCGGCGTGAAGGACATCCGCGGCCAGGGCCTGATGCTGGGCATCGAGCTGGACCGGCCCTGCGGCGTGCTCGTGGGCCGCGCGGCCGAGGCCGGGCTGCTGCTCTCGGTGACCGCCGAGAGCGTGATCCGCATGGTGCCCTCGCTCATCCTCACACGGGAAGAGGCCGACGAGATCGTGTCCCTGCTCGCACCGCTGGTCAAGGCCTTCCTGGCCGAATGAAAGCCGCCCCCGACATGAAGCATTACCTGCAGTTCAAGGATCTCTCCGCCGAGGATTACGCCTACCTCTTCGAACGCGCGGCGGCGATCAAGGGCAAGTTCAAGCGCTACGAGAAGCACCATCCGCTCACGGACCGCACCCTGGCCATGATCTTCGAGAAGGCCAGCACGCGCACGCGCGTGAGCTTCGAGGCCGGCATGTACCAGCTGGGCGGCAGCGTGGTGCACCTGACCACGGGCGACAGCCAGCTCGGGCGCGCCGAGCCGATCGAGGACAGCGCCAAGGTCATCAGCCGCATGGTGGATCTGGTGATGATCCGCACCTACGAGCAGACCAAGATCGAGCGCTTCGCGGCGCATTCGCGGGTGCCGGTCATCAACGGCCTCACCAACGAGTTCCACCCCTGCCAGATCCTGGCCGACATCTTCACCTTCATCGAGCACCGCGGCTCCATCCAGGGCAGGACGGTGGCCTGGGTGGGCGACGGCAACAACATGGCCAACACCTGGCTGCAGGCGGCCGAGCTGCTGGGCTTCACCGTACACGTGAGCACGCCCTCGGGCTACGAGGTGGACAGCCGCATCGCGGGCGTGGCGGCCGGATCGCATTACAAGGTGTTCAACGATCCGCTGGAAGCCTGCCGCGGTGCCGACCTGATCACCACCGACGTGTGGACCAGCATGGGCTACGAGGCCGAGAACGAGGCCCGCAAGAAGGCGTTCGCCGACTGGTGCGTGGATGCGGAGATGATGGCCGCGGCCCGCCCGGAAGCGCTCTTCATGCACTGCCTGCCCGCGCACCGCGGCGAGGAAGTGGAGGCCGACGTCATCGACGGCCCGCAGTCCGTGGTCTGGGACGAGGCGGAGAACCGCATGCACGTGCAGAAGGCGCTGATGGAGTACCTGCTGCTCGGACGGGTCGCCGGCTGAAGGCTCCGCTTTCGCCGAGCGGCGCACGCCCTCCACCGCCGCCATGGCCATTCCCGATCGCCGCGCGCTCCTGAGCCGTTGGGAAGCGCTGGGGACATCCCTCTCACGGCAGGGCCCGGCCTGGACGGCCGAGGGCCGCCGCCTGCTGCGCCACTGGTCGTTCTGGCCCCGGGCGTACCACGACACGCACCACCTGCGGGCTTGCCTCGACCACTGGGAGGACGCGCGCAGCGGGGCCGGCGACGGTGGCCCTGAGGCGATGGACGACCCGCAGGCCGTCGCCCTGGCCCTCTGGTTCCACGACGCCGTCTACTGGCCGTGGTCGGGCCGCAACGAGGAGCGCAGCGCCCGCTGGGCACGCCGCTTCCTGCAGGGTCAGGGCCTTCCCGCGGCCACCGCGGGCACGGTGGAGCGCCACATCCTCGCGACGCGCCACGGCCATGCCGCAGCAGCGGCGGGCGACGACCGCTGGGTGCTGGACATCGACCTCGCCATCCTCGGCCAGCCGCCCGCGGTGTATGCCGCGTTCGAGCGCAACGTGCGGCGCGAATACCGCTTCGTGCACTGGCCCCGCTACCGCGCCGGCCGCTGTGCGATCCTGCGCTCGTTCCTGGAGCGCCCCGCGCTGTATGAGACGGAATGGTTCCGAAGCCGTTATGAAGCGCAGGCGCGGGTGAATCTGGCGCAGGCGCTGGACGTGCTGGGGCGTGGTGGTGCGTTTTGAACAACCGCCTTACGGACCGCCGGAGCGCGCATTCATTCGGATACCAGCGACACATCTTCCAACAAAGCTTTAGGGCTTTGCCTGCACGATCCTCCGCATCTCAACAGAGGGAGGATAGATGCTTACTTTCGACAGCCAAGGAATGGTCGAACGCGATTCCAGAATTCATCCGCGCAGATTCATGACGATCGAGCGCACGGACATGAGGGTGATTTCCGGAATCATCGTTCATCAGACCGGCGCGCCTTCTGAGACCTCTACGTTCAATAGCTACAAGCAGGCCAACGCGAATGGCGCGCACTTTTTAATCTTGAAAGACGGCACGATCTACCAGACGGCTTCCGTGTTCAAACGGACCAATCATGTAGGTCCACTGAAAGCCCGCTGTCTGGCCGAGCATCGTTGCACGCCGTCCGAGATCAAGACTTTCAATGCCATTACCCCGAAGGCCATGCACCGCATCGAAATGCAAAAAATTGTGCCGGCCCGCTATCCATCCAATGGTGACAGCATAGGCATCGAGGTCGTGGGCGCAGCTTCGCTGCCCCCTGGTGTTCAGATGCCGCCCAATTTGAATGAGCAACAGCAACGGGCATTCATGGGCAACCGAGCCGTCTATGAATCGCTGACGACACTTCAGCAAGCTTCGTTGAAGTACCTGATTGACGGGCTGACGAAGGCACTCGATATTGCTTCAACGGAGGTACACAAGCACCCTGAAGTTAGCCGGAAGAATGTGACTGAAGCTGCCACGGCGTCATGGTAATGAAGAAAATGCTCTGGATGGCCGTTCTGGCCATGGCAACCACAGCCTTCCCGGCGGCCTATGCAGATGCCGGTCCAGCCCGGGACTTCTGGCGGCCGAAGAACCTGCGCCAGGCCACCGTCGACCAGCCTTCGGCACGCAGCTTCGGTCAAGGGAACTGCGGCCACCTCGTGCTGGACGAGCGGCGCCTGCGGTTCTTTCTCTCGCACGCCCGGGCAGACACTTCGGACCGTTATGACCAGGCCATGCAGACCGACGATTGCAATGCCGAGGGCCACATCGTGCTGAAAGACGGGCGCCGGTTCAAAGTGTCGATCGACAACTGGACGGGCTGGGGCGCGGTGAGCGACGAACGCACCACGCAGTTCCTGTTCTGCCGCGCCTGTGTGGACATCCTGGAGCCGGACTTCCCGTTCCGCACGTCCGATCGGAAACCACCGGGCCGGTGAAACGCTGAACCCGGCAGCGCTTCAGGCGCTGCCGCTGCCCTCGCCCTTGCCCTTGCCCGCGACGCGGGACTTTGCCGCGCCAGAGCCCTGCGCAGCGCCCTGGGCCGGAGGATGGAAAACCATCGGCTGGGCACCGTCACCGCCGCCCGCCGCCGTGCGGGGCTGTGTGGAGCAGCCACCCGCACTGCCCCCGCCTCCGTCGCCGCAGCTGTCGCAGCCCCCGCAGCCGGCCGGCCCGGCCAGCGCCGGGTGGACGGCGCCAAGGCGGCTGCGCCAGCGCCGCGGCAGGTAGCGCCACGCGACGTAGAGCACGGCCGCGGCGACGATCAGGCCGACGATGATGTCCTGGGCCATGGCGGTTCAACCTCCTCCGAGAGCGAGTGCGATGCGGTAGGTGACGAAGCTCGCGGCATACGCCAGCCCGAACAGGTAGCCCACCATGATGAGCGGGTAGCGCCAGCCGTTGGTCTCGCGCCGCACCGCGGCGATGGTGGAGATGCACTGCGGCGCGAAGATGAACCACACCAGCAGCGACAGCGCCGTGGCGAGCGACCAGCTGCCGGCGATCAGCGGCCCCAGCTGCGCGGCGGCATCGTCGCCGGTGGCGGAGAGCGCGTACACCGTGCCCAGGGCCCCCACCGCCACTTCGCGCGCGGCCATGCCGGGCACCAGCGCGATGCTGATCTGCCAGTTGAAGCCGATGGGCGCGAAGAGCACCGCGAGCGCGCTGCCGATGCGGCCGGCGAAGCTGTATTCGATGGCCGGGCCCGTGGCGCCTTCGGGCGCGCCGGGGAACGACGACAGGAACCACAGCAGGATGGTGACGGCCAGGATGATGCCGCCCACGCGGCGCAGGAAGATCAGCGCCCGCTCCCAGAGGCCCAGGCCCAGGCCGCGCAGGCTGGGCCAGCGGTAGGCGGGCAGCTCCATCAGCAGCGGCGTGGCGCCGGTGTTGCGGCGCGCCAGCTTGGCCACGGCCGCGACGGCCATGGCACTCACGATGCCGCCCACGTACAGACCGAACAGCACCAGGCCCTGCAGGTTGAACACGCCGCCCACGGTGCGCTCGGGGATGAAGGCGGCGATCAGCAGCGCATACACCGGCAGCCGGGCGGAGCAGGTCATCAGCGGCGCGATCATGATGGTCACGAGCCGGTCGCGCCAGTCGGGAATGGACCGCGTGGCCATCACGCCGGGAATCGCGCAGGCGAAGCTCGAGAGCAGCGGAATGAACGATCGGCCGGAGAGGCCCACGGTGCCCATCACGCGGTCGAGCAGGAAGGCGGCGCGCGGCAGGTAGCCGGAATCCTCGAGCACGAGGATGAAGAAGAACAGGATCAGGATCTGCGGCAGGAACACCACCACGCCGCCCGCGCCCGCGATGATGCCGTCCGTGAGCAGGCTGCGCAGCGTGCCTTCCGCCATGTGGCCATTGATCCAGGCGGCGGCCGCGGCCGTGGCGCCCTCGATCCAGCCCATGGGCGCCTCGGCCCAGCTGAACACTGCCTGGAACATCAGGAACAGCGTGGCGGCCAGCAGCAGCAGCCCCCACACCGGGTGCAGCACGACGGCGTCGATGCGGTCGTCGCCGCGCAGGCTCACCCGGGGCTCGCGCACGGCCAGGTCCATGATGCGGCGTACCTCCTGGTGCAGCTCCGCCACCTGGGGCTGCGCGGCGCTTCCATCGGCGGGTGCCGGCGGTACCGCGGGTGCTGCCAGCGCGGACGGCTGCGCCTGGTCCAGCCACTGCAGCAGCTCGCGCACGCCGCCGGCGCGCACGCCCACGGTGCCGATCACCGGCATGCCCAGCTCGCGCGACAGCACCTCGCGGTCGATCGTGATGCCCTGGCGCTCGGCCATGTCGCTCATGTTGAGCGCCAGCACCATCGGCAGGCCGAGCGCGCGGGCTTCGAGCACCAGGCGGAGGTTGAGCCGCAGGTGCGTCGCGTCGGTCACGCACACCAGCAGGTCGGGCAGCGGCTCGCCCGCGCGCCGACCCGTGACGATGTCCCGCGTGACGGCCTCGTCGAGGCTGTGGGCGTTCAGGCTGTAGGTGCCGGGCAGGTCGAGCACGCGCACGCGGCGGCCGCCCGCGGTCTGCAGGTGCCCTTCCTTGCGTTCGACGGTGACGCCCGCGTAGTTAGCGACCTTCTGCCGCGCGCCGGTCAGGAGGTTGAAGAGCGCGGTCTTGCCGCAGTTGGGGTTGCCCAGCAGGGCGATGCGCAGCGGCTGCGCGGGTGCGGAGGATGCCTGCGCGGTCATGCCGTGGCCTCCGGCTGCACCTGCACCAGCGCCGCCTCGTGGCGCCGCAGCGCGAAGGTGGCCTGGCCGATGCGCACGGCCAGCGGATCGCCGCCCGGGAAACCGCTGGCGACGATGCGCACGGGTTCGCCGGGCAGGAAGCCGATCTCCATGAGGCGCTGCACGATGGCGTGGTCGCGGTCGTCGCGCGCGGGCTGGAAGGCGGCGACGTGGGCAGGCACGCTGCGCGGCAACCGGTCCAGTCCCAGGGTCGTGGAGGGGGCGGTGGGCCGGGCGTGCGCAGACCCGGCCGCTTCTTCAGCGGACATTTTCATGGACGTTATGACTGGCAATGATATTTATTCTCATTCTACAGGCGTGGCGGCGGTGGGCTCCTGGTGCACCACAGACCCCTGCCGGCCGTGATGGTTCTGGGAAGGAGGCGTGGAGTTTCCCGCCATCCCGGTCCATGCGGCGTAGCCGGCGGCCGCCGGCCCCGCCGCGTTGGGCACAATCCGGCCATAACGCCCCCGAATGTCCCCATGAGCCCCCATCCCTGCCTGAGCTGCGGCGCCTGCTGCGCGAGCTTCCGCGTCGATTTCTCGGTCCACGAATCGGAGGACGACGGCGGCAGCGTGCCCGCGGGCCTCACGGTGGAGGTGAACGCCGGCCTGCGCCGCATGCGCGGCACGGACCATGCCGCCCCGCGCTGCGCCGCGCTTTCGGGCACGGTGGGCACGCGGGCGGCCTGCGGCATCTACGAGTGGCGGCCTTCGCCCTGCCGCGAATTCGAGGCCGGCAGCGAGGCCTGCGGCCGGGCGCGGCGGCGGCACGGCATGGGGCCGCTGCCCGAAGGCTTCATCCTGTAGCCGGCACGGGCAGGCCGCCGACCCGGCCCTTGAATTCCTGCAGCGAAAAATAGCTGTGCACCCGCCGCACGCCGGGCAGGCGGTGCAGCCGGTTCTGCAGCAGCTGCGAGTAATCGTCCAGGTCGCGCGCGACCACCACCAGCATGAAGTCCTCAGGGCCGGAGATGCCGTGGAACATCACCACCTCGGGGATCGCGCACACGGCTTCCTCGAAGGGCAGCGACGAGGCCTCGGTCTGGTGGTCGATGCCCACCATCACGAATACCATTACCCCGAGCCCCAGCGCCCGGCGGTCGAGCGCGGCGTGGTAGCCCGCGATCACGCCCTCGTCTTCCAGCCGCTTCACCCGGCGCCAGCAGGGCGATTGCGACAGGTGCGCGATCTGCGCGAGTTCGCCCGAGGTCAGCCGGGCATCGTCCTGCAGGGCGGCCACGATCTGCCGGTCCGTCCGGTCCAGTTCCGTTCGCATAAATTTTCCTCGTTCCGGCTCCAGGAGGAAGGATCTTCCAATTTTCGGGCCTGTAGGGATTAAACGACACCACGCGTGGCCCGCCTGCCCAGAATGCGCGCGTTGGCAGCAATGCCGCCGCCCCCTGGAGCCGCCCATGACCCTCCCCCGCACGCTGTGGGACATTTCCGCGCCGGTGCATGCCGGCAGCCCGGTATTCCCCGGCGACACGTCCTATTCGCAGCAGTGGTGCGCCACGATCGGCCCGCAGTGCCCGGTGAACGTGAGCGCGCTTGCGATGTCGCCCCACGTCGGCACGCACGCGGACGCTCCGCTGCACTACGACCCGCAAGGGGCCACGATCGGCGACGTGCCGCTGGACGCCTTCCTGGGCCCGTGCCGCGTCATCCATGCGATCGGGCGCGGCCCGCTGGTGCTGTGGGAGCACATCGCCCACGCGGTGGAGCGCGATGGACACCCTTTGCCGCCGCGCGTGCTGGTGCGCACCTACGAGCGCATGCCGGTGGACCGCTGGGACGCCGCGCTGGCCGCCTATGCGCCCACCACCATCGAACGCCTGGCGGACCGGGGCGTGGTGCTGGTCGGCATCGATACCGCGAGCATCGACCCGGCCGACAGCAAGGCGCTCGAGAGCCACCAGGTGATCCGCCGGCGCGGCCTGCGCGTGCTGGAGAACCTCGTGCTGGACGAGGTGCCCGAGGGCGACTACGAACTGATCGCCCTGCCCCTCAGGCTCACCACCGCCGACGCCTCGCCGGTGCGCGCGGTGCTGCGCGCGCTCGGCTGATCGGCCACCCCACCCGGCGCCCCGCGCCCCGGCCGGCTCCACCCCGCCCCGGAATCCGGGCCCGCGGCGCCTTTCCCTTTCGTTTCTTCCATCGCAGGAATGCCCACATGACCACACTCGACGACTGCCGCGCCCTGGATGCGCACGACCCGCTGCGCCCGCTGCGCGGCCATTTCCAGCTGCCCGACGGGGTGATCTACCTCGACGGCAATTCCCTGGGCGTGATGCCCGCCGCCGCGCCCGCGCGCATCGCCGAGGTGGTGGCGCAGGAATGGGGCACCGACCTGATCCGGTCATGGAACAGCGCCAGCTGGTTCGATCTGCCGCAGCGCCTGGGCGACCAGCTCGCGCCGCTGATCGGTGCGGGCCAGGGCGAGGTGGTCTGCACCGACAGCACCTCCATCAACCTCTACAAGGTGCTGAGCGCGGCGCTGAACATCGCGCGCGAGGATGCTCCCGGACGCCGCCGCATCGTGAGCGAACGCAGCAACTTCCCCACCGACCTCTACATCGCCGAGGGCCTGTGCCGCGAGCGCGGCCTGGAGCTGGTACTGGTGGAGCCCGAAGAGATCGCGGACGCGCTCACGGCCGACGTGGCGGTGCTGATGCTCACGCACGTCAACTACCGCACGGGCGCGATGCACGACATGGCGGCCGTCACCGCTGCGGCCCATGCGCAGGGCATTCTCTGCGTGTGGGATCTCGCGCACAGCGCGGGCGCGGTGCCGGTGGACCTCCGCGGCGCGGGGGCGGATTTCTCGATCGGCTGCGGCTACAAATACCTCAACGGCGGCCCGGGCGCGCCGGCCTTCGTCTGGGTGCATCCGCGCCACGCCGGCCGCTTCTGGCAGCCGCTGTCGGGCTGGTGGGGCCATGCGGCGCCCTTCGCCTTCACGCCGGACTACCAGCCGGCCCCGGGCATCGCGCGCTACCTGTGCGGCACGCAGCCGATCATCAGCCTCTCGGCGCTGCAGTGCGGGCTGGACGTGTTCACCGCCGCGCAGCCGCTGGGAGGCATGCAGGCACTGCGCGCGAAATCGCTGGCGCTCACGGACCTGTTCATCCGGCTGGTGGAAGAGCGCTGCGCCGGCCACGGCCTGGGCCTGGCGACGCCCCGCGAGCACGCGCGGCGCGGCTCGCAGGTGTGCCTGACGCGCGACGAGGGCCAGGGCGTGGACGGCCACGGCAGCGGTGCCTACGCCATCGTGCAGGCGCTGATCGCGCGCGGCGTGATCGGCGACTTCCGCAAGGGCGACGGGGGCCAGGGGCCGCACAAGGACATCCTGCGCTTCGGCTTCACCCCGCTCTACCTGGGCTTCGAGGACGTGTGGAACGCCGTGGAGCACCTGCGCGACGTGCTGGAGGGCGGCGAATGGCGCCGTTCCGAATTCAACCAACAACACGCCGTGACCTGAAGTCCGGCAGGAGACATCGCCCATGTGCCCCCACGCTCCGCAGGCATCCGCCGCGCCCTCGTCCCCCGCCCCTTCCTGCCCGGGCACCTCGCCCGCTGCGCCTGCCTCGCAGCCCGAGGCGATCGTGCACGAGGAGCGCGCGCAACTCGATTTCAGCCGCGACATGAGCTATGGCGACTACCTGCAGCTCGACGCGATCCTGAACGCGCAGAAGCCGCTCTCGCCCAACCACAACGAGATGCTGTTCATCGTGCAGCACCAGACCAGCGAGCTGTGGATGAAGCTCATGCTGCACGAGCTGCGCTCGGCGATCGACCACGTGGCGCGGGACGATCTGCCGCCGGCCTTCAAGATGCTCGCGCGCGTCTCGAAGATCATGGAGCAGTTGGTGCACGCCTGGGACGTGCTGGCCACCATGACGCCGCCCGAGTACAGCGCGATCCGGCCCTACCTCGCGCAGTCGAGCGGCTTCCAGAGCTACCAGTACCGCTGCATCGAATTCTCGCTGGGCAACAAGAACGCCGCGATGCTGAAACCCCACGCGCACCGGCCGGAACTGCTCGCCCAGGTGCAGGCGGCCTACGAAGCCCCCTCGCTCTACGACGAGGCCCTGCGGCTGCTCGCCCGCCGAGGCATTCCCGTGCCCGCAAGCCACACCGACCGCGACTGGACGCAGCCCTATGCCGAAAGCGAGGCGGTGGAGGAGGCCTGGCTCACGGTGTACCGCGACACGCAGCGCTACTGGGATCTCTACCAGCTGGGCGAGAAGCTCACCGACCTGGAGGACGCCTTCCGCCTCTGGCGCTTCCGCCACGTGACCACGGTGGAGCGCGTGATCGGCTTCAAGCGCGGCACCGGCGGCACGGGCGGCGTGAGCTACCTGCGGCGCATGCTGGACGTGGTGCTGTTCCCGGAGATCTGGAAGCTGCGCACGAATCTCTGATCCCCCCTGAGTCGCCTTCGGCGCCATCCCCCGCGGGGGGACGACGCTGGCGGCCCGGCGAAGCCGGTTCCGCGGCGTCTGCTGGCGTGGCCTGCTCCGCGGCCTTCGGAGGGGTGAGGCCGTGCGGGCTCCTATGCCACCTGCGGGAGGTGGCGCTCTGCCGCCGCACTGTTTTTCGGCCGTCATGCCATCCCGCCCCTGCCCTGCCCCATTCGTGGCGCGCCGGTGCCAGAACTTGGTTCGCCCTCAGGCCGTGTCGGTGTCCATGCTCGGCCCGCGGTAGAGCCAGGGCTGGTCGAGCAGCCGCTCGCCCAGCAGGCGCAGCGACAGGTCGCGCGCCCAGCGCACGGGCCCGGTGGCGTGGAAGATGCGGCCGTTGCGCTCGGCGCGCGCCTGCACGCGGGCATTGCGCTGCCAGCGCTGTGCGGCATAGCGGCGCAGGCCCTGCGGCACGTCGCTCCCGCAGCTGGCCAGGGCCTGCTGCAGCGCGGCGGCATCCTCGATCGCCATGCCCGCGCCCTGCGCGAGGTAGGGCCGCATCGGGTGCGCGGCATCGCCGAGCAGCGCCACGCGGCCTTGCGCCATCTCGTGCGCTCCCTGCAGCGGCGGCCGGTCGGACAGCGGCCAGAGGCGCCAGCCGCCGCCGGCCTGCGGCACGGCGCGCACCAGCTCCTGCAGTGCAGGCGTGGTGCCTCGCAGCACGCCCTCCAGGTCGCCCGCATTGCCGGCATGGTCCCAATGGTCCAGGTCGTCCGGCGCGCGGCCGTGGCGGATGGCGACGAGGTTCATGCGTTCTCCGCGGCGCACCGGGTACTGCACCACGTGCAGCCCCGGCCCAAGCCAGGCGGTGACCTGCGTGGTGCGCAGCCGCTCGGGCAGCGCCTCCTGGGGCACCACGGCGCGGTAGGCGAGGTGGCCCGACACGCGGGCGGGCTCGGCGCCCAGCAGGCGCGCGCGCGTGGCGCTGCGCAGACCGTCGGCACCGACGAAGGCATCGCCCTGCACGCGGTGGCCGGCCACGGTGCGCAGCATGATGCCCGCCGAGCCTTCGGTATGCGCGGCGATGGTCTCGCCGAGATGCAGGCGCACCGCGGGCTCGGCGCGCACGGCCTCCAGCAGCAGGCCGTGCAGGTCGGCACGGTGGATGGCGGCATAGGGTGCGCCATACCGGGCGGCGATGGCGCGGCCCAGGGGCATGGCCGCCAGCACGCGCCCATCGAGCGCGCTGCGCACCTGCAGCCGCTCCGGATAGGCGGCGACGGCCCGCAGCGCGGGCTCCAGCCCCCAGGCGTGCAGGCACGCCACCGCGTTCGGGCCCAGCTGCACGCCCGCCCCCACCTCGCCGAAGGCGGGCGCCCGCTCGAACAGGTCCACCGCCCATCCCGCGCGCGCTGCGCCGAGGGCGGCGGCCAGCCCGCCGATGCCTCCGCCGGCGATCAGGAGTTGCTGCTGTCGTGTGTCTTGCATGGGGGCCATTGTGGGGCGGCCGCCGTGCCCGCAGAACGAGGCAGGTCAAGGACCCTGCCCGCGCACGCGCCGTCCGGGAGCGGGTCAGAGCACCGGGTGCAGCGCCCGCTCGAGCACCGCGGCCGGCCCCGGGCGCCCGAAGAGATAGCCCTGGAAGGCATGGCAGCCGTGGCGCTGCAGGAACTTGAGCTGGCCCGTCGTTTCCACCCCTTCCGCGACGACGTCCAGGTCCAGGCTGCGCGCCAGGGCCAGGATGGTGCGCACGATGGCGGCGTCGTTCGGGTCGGTGAGCACGTCGCGCACGAAGCTCTGGTCGATCTTGAGCTGGTCGAGCGGCAGCCGCTTGAGGTAGGCCAGCGAGGAATAGCCGGTGCCGAAGTCGTCGATCGCGAACCCTACGCCGTGGGCCCGCAGTTGCGCCATCCGGGTGACCACGTCCTCCACGTCCGCCATCAGCAGGCTCTCGGTGAGCTCGATCTTCAGCAGCCGCGGCTGCGCGCCAGTGCGCCGCAGCGTCTGCAGCACGTGGTCGACGAAATCGGGCTGCCGGAACTGCCGCACGCTTACGTTCACCGACAGCACGAGATGCGCCGCCGCCGGCATGCGGGACCACGCCACCAGCTGCTCGCAGGCACGCTCCAGCACCCACTGCCCCAGCGGCACGATCAGCCCGCCCTGCTCCGCCGCCGGGATGAATCCGCCCGGCATGACGAGGCCCCGCTGCGGATGCTGCCAGCGCACCAGGGCCTCGGCGCCCAGCATGGTGCCGTTGCCGCTCACCAGGGGCTGGTAGTGCAGCACGAGTTCGCCGGACTGCAGGGCCTGCCGGAGTTCGGATTCCAGCGCCGCGCGCGCGATGACGGCCTCCTGCATGGCCGGATCGAAGAAGCGCACCGTGTCGCGCCCCGCGGCCTTGGCCTGGTACATGGCGAGGTCCGCGTGCTTGAGCAGGTCGTCCACCCCCGAGTCCTGCCCGGTCTGGGCGCCGAACAGCGCGACGCCGATGCTCGGGGTGCTGTGGTGGTGGCCCATGCCGCCCACCGCGTAGGGCCTGCCCAGGGTCACGGAGATCCGGTGGGCCAGCACGCCGGCATCGGCGCGCGCCCGGTGCAGGTCGCCGGGCAGTCCTTCGGTCAGCACCACGAACTCGTCGCCGCCGAACCGGCTCACCGTGTCCTGCGGGCTCACGCAGGACAACAGGCGCTGGGCCGCCTGCACGAGGAGCCGGTCGCCCATGTCGTGGCCGAGCGTATCGTTCAGGTCCTTGAAGTTGTCCAGGTCGAGGAACAGCAGCGCGCCGTGTTTCTGCCCGTGCGCGGCCGCGCCGATCGCCCGGTGCAGGCGGTCGGTGAGCAGGCGGCGGTTGGGCAGCCCCGTGAGCGGATCGAAGAACGCCAGGCGCTCGATCTCGGCCTCGACGCGCTTGCGCTCGGTGATGTCACGGCCTACGCCGCGGTAGCCGGAGAACGTGCCGTCCGCCGCGAACACCGGCACGCCGCTGATGGACACCCAGTAGGCGCGGCCGCCGTCGCCCATGCGCTCCAGCTCGAGATCGCGGAACGGCTGGCGCGCGTCGAGCAGCCGGCGGTGGTCCGCCCAGTCCGCCTCGGAGAAGTTCAGGGCCTGCAGGTCCCAGCGGGTGCGCCCGACGACCTCCTGCGCCGAAATGCGCATCTGGCTGCTGCCGCCGGAGATGTGGACGAAGCGGTACTCCGCGTCCTGCTCCCAGTACCAGTCGGACGACAGATCGCACAGGCTGCGGAAGCGCGCCTCGCTGAGCCGCAGTTCGGACTGCAGCCGCACGTGCGGCGTCACGTCGGCGAACGTGTGCAGCAGCCCGCCGTCGGGCAGGGCCGTGCAGTGGACCTCCAGCATGCGGCCGTCGGGCGCCTTGCGCCAGTAGGTGCCGGGCGGCGCGAGGCGGCTGCCGCTCTCCACGTACGCCCGTCCGCGCTCGTCCACCCGCTCGAAGTTCTCGCCGAAATCGCCGCGCTCGGCCTGCAGCTCCTTGAGCTCCGACAGGGCCGGCGCGCGGTCCAGCAGCGGGCGCGGCAGATCGAGCATGCCGGGCAGCCGGTGGTTGTAGAAGCGCACCCGGCGGTCCGGCGCGCACAGCAGCACACCCATCGCCATGTGGTCGATGGCGGTGCGCAGCATGTCTTCGGTGGCGGGCACGCCCGGCGTGCGGGCGGGCGCGGCATCGCGGGAGCTGCCGGCCGCATGGCCGGGACGCGTCGCCAGCAGGGCGGAAAGCCGCAAGGCCAGCTCGCGCGGATGGCCGCCGCTCTGCCGCGTGCGCAGCACGTAGTCTCCCGGCCCGGCGCGCAGCACGCGCGCGGCCAGGGCCTCCTGCGCCGGCTCGGGGCCCAGGGAGAGCAGCAGCGGCGCCCGGCGCCCGGGCAGCACGGCCCACGCGGGCAGCGTGTCCGCATGGGCGGGCGGCACCAGCACGGCGGCCTCGAAGCCGGCCATCGGCCCGGTGTCGCCGCCCGCGGGCCGCACCATCTCCAGCGCGCCGTCCCAGGGCTGCGCGACCACGTCCCAGACATGGCCCCAGTGCTCCCCCTGAGTGGCCAGGGCGGCGGCCGCGCTCTCACGTTCCGTGGGGGAGGCGGCGTCGAACCAGGCGATGCGCACGCTCATGGCGCCGACAGCGCCAGGCCCTGGGCGTTCGGCACGGCCGCCGGCCCGGGCAGTTCGTGCTCGCGCTCGAAGGCCTCCACGGGAACGGGACGGCCGAAGAGGTATCCCTGGAAGCCTTCGCAGCCGTGCAGCTTGAGAAAACTGAGCTGCCCGGCGGTTTCCACGCCTTCCGCGACGACCTGCAGGTCCAGGCTCTTGGCGAGGGCCAGGATGGTGCGCACGATGGCGGCGTCGTTGGGGTCGGTGAGCACGTCGCGCACGAAACTCTGGTCGATCTTCACGAGATCCAGCGGCAGGCGCTTGAGATAGCTCAGCGAGGAATAGCCGGTGCCGAAGTCGTCGAGCGCGAACCCGACTCCGGCGCGCTTGAGCTGCGCCATGCGGGCGATGGTGTCCTCCACATCGCCCAGCAGCAGGCTCTCGGTGAGTTCCAGCTTCAGCCGCTGCGGATTGGCGCCGGTGCGCTGGAGCGTGCCCAACACCTCCGCCACGAAATCAGGCTGCCGGAACTGCCGGGCACTGACGTTCACCGCGATGGTGAGCGGCGCGGTGGCCGGATGGGCCGACCAGCGCACCAGCTGCTCGCACGCGGTCTGCAGGACCTGGCGGCCCAGCGGCAGGATGAGGCCGGTCTCTTCCGCGAGCGGGATGAAGTCGGCCGGGCTGATCACCCCCTTGTCGGGATGCCGCCAGCGCACCAGCGCCTCCGCGCCGCCGAGCCGCGTGCTGCCGTCCACGATCGGCTGGAAATGCACGGTCAGCTCCTGCCGCGCGATGCCCTGGCGGAGATCGGCTTCCAGCTGCGAGCGCGCCGTCACCTGCGCCTGCATGTCCGGATCGAAGAAGCGCTGGGTGTTGCGGCCGGCGGCTTTCGCCTGGTACATGGCCAGGTCCGCACGCTTGAGCAGTTCGTCCACGCTGCGGCGCTGGTCACCGAACAGCGTGATCCCGATGCTGGGGGTGCTGTAGTGTTCCTGCGCACCCATCTGGAACGGCCGGTTGAGCTGCTCCAGCAGCTTCTCGGCGACCAGTTCGGCCTGCTGCGCGGCATGGGCGGGATCGCCGTCCAGGCCCTCCAGCATCACCACGAATTCGTCGCCGCCGAAACGCGCCACGGTGTCCGAGGTGCGCACGCATTCCTGCAGGCGCTGCGCCACCAGGACCAGCAGCCGGTCGCCCATGTCGTGGCCCAGCGTGTCGTTGAGGTCCTTGAAGTTGTCCAGGTCGATGAACAGCAATGCGCCCAGCTTGTCGATGCGCGGGCACGATGCGCTCGCGCGCTGCAGGCGGTCGAGCAGCAGCCGCCGGTTCGGCAGGCCGGTGAGCGCGTCGAAGAAGGCCAGCAGCTCGATCTGCTGCTCGGCCTTCTTGCGGTCGGTGATGTCGCGGCACACGCTGAGCAGCCCGGTCACGTGCCCGTGCATGTCGCGGATCGGTGTCTTGATGGTCTCGAAGTAGCCCGCGTAGCCGTCCTCCGCGAAGGTGAGCGTCTCCTCGTACACCAGCGGCTGCCAGGCGGCCATCGCCCGCTCGTCGAGCTGCCGCACGCGCTCGGCCTCCATCGGCGGCAGCAGCTCCTCGTCGCGCAGGCCGACGATGTCGCGCTCGCGGCGGCCCACGAAGCGTTCGAACACCGGGTTGCACGACAGGTACCGCCCCTTCGCATCCTTGAGGAACACCACGTCCGGGATGGCGTTCACGAGGCTTGCGAGCCGCGACCGCTGCTGGCCCAGCTCCATCGCGAGGCGCTTCTGTTCGGTCAGATCGACGGCGAACACTACCACGGCGACCACGCGGCCGTCGGCTCCGGTTTCGGGGATGACCGTGGTGTGGAAGAACTTCGGACCGTCGCTGCCGCCCGGCGCGCGGTAATCGAACACCACCGTCTGCCCCTGCAATGCCCGCAGCAGGGGCGGGCGCAGGGACTGCAGCAGTTCGTCGGTCAGGACCTCGCCGATCAGCCTGCCCTCCACCTCGAGTTCGGTGCGGCGCAGCCACTGCGCCTGGGACGGATTGACGTAGAGGATGCGCAGATCGCGGTCGAGCCGCGACACCCCGCCCGGCATGCGGCTCAGCAGGCTCGCGAGCTGGATCTCGTGGGCGCGGCTCAGGTCCTGCGCCTCGCGCTGCTCCGTCACGTCCGTGAGCACGCCGTCCCAGATCACGCGGCCGCTGCCGTCGCCGAGCAAGCGGGGCGAGGAGCTCAGCCGGATCCACCGCAGTTCGCCGTCCGCGCGCCGCAGGCGCACCACCGATTCGGCGATCCCCATGGTGCGGAACGACTCCTCGTCGGCCTCGGCGCGGGCCGCCTCGTCCTCGGGCTCGATGCGCGCGAACAGGTGCTGCGCATCCCGCATCACCTCCTGGGCCTTCAGGCCCACCAGCCGCTCCAGGGCCTCGCCCATGTGGACGAAGCGCCGCCGGCCATCGGTTTCGCGCACGACCTGGTAGAGCGCGCTGTCGGGCAGGTTGCGGCCGAGCAGCTGCAGGCGCATCTCGCTGTCGCGCAGCCGGGACTCGGTCTCCCGCAGCCGGGCGTAGGGCATGCGCACGCCCGCGATGAACACGGCCTGGAACATCAGCGCATACCCGAGCACGTGCAGCCCGTGCGACAGGATGCCCGGCCAGGGGGACGGTCCGGCCGGCAGCAGCAGCGCGCACTGCCCCGCGGCCATGGCGGCCGCGGCGGAGGCCATGGTCAGGCGCCGGCCGAGGCGCGGACTGCGGGCGCTGCTCCGGGGCAGGCCGTAATACAGCAACGCGGCGGACACTGCCATGACCGCGCCCGAGACCAGGGCGGCGCCCTGCGCGATCAGGGGTGCCGATGCGCCCGCACCCCGCTGCGCCCCGCTGGCCGCCAGCCACACGATGGCCAGCGACACCCCGGCCGACGCCAGGGCCCAGGCCAAGCCCGGGCCGGGAAAGGACACGCGCAGTGCGAACAGCAGCAGCGTGGCGGCTTCCAGCCCATAGGCCCACAGCGCGAAATAGTGCGACACGTGCAGCCGTTCGCCCAGCGCCTGCCCCACCACCGGATGCTGCATCATTCCGTGGAGGAAATTGCACACCGCCGCCGACGCGAGGCCCAGCACCAGGACGTTGGCCCGGCCCTGGGCGCTGCCGTCGAGCATGTGCAGCGACACCGCGACCGCCAGCAGGCCGATGAGCACGGCCACCATGTCGAGGAAGGGCTCCAGGCCGTACAGCCCGCCCGCTCCATCGCCCAGCAGCTGCACGAGCGGCACCAGCAGGAGCGCCATGCCGGCGACCACGAGAATGGCGGTCGCCATGGGCGTCTCGGAGAACAGGGCGCGGCAGAAGGAGCCGGCGGACGGCAGGCGGAACGGGCGCATGGCGGAGGACGGGTGGGGCCGGTGGAAGCGCGATTCGGGGATGAACAAACTGTCACGAGTGTATCGATCCCCGCCGCCCGGGCGCACCCGCCGGTCCGTCCGGGAGTCCGCCCGTCCGCTCAGGCAGCGAGCAGCTGGCGCAGCACGTAGGGCAGGATGCCCCCGGCACGGTAGTAGTCCGCCTCGATGGGGGTGTCGATGCGCAGCGTCACGGTCACCTCCTGGCGGGAGCCGTCGGCACGCCGGATGACGAGGCGGGCGTCGCTCTGGGGCGTGAGCGACGGGTCCGGCACCACGTCGATCGTCTCGTCGCCGCGCAGGCCCAGCGACTCCCACGAGTCCGATCCGCGGAACTGCAGCGGCAGCACTCCCATGCCCACCAGGTTGGAGCGGTGGATGCGCTCGAAGCTGCGCGCCACCACGGCCTTGATGCCCAGCAGCTGCGTGCCCTTCGCCGCCCAGTCGCGGCTGGACCCGGTGCCGTACTCCTCCCCCGCGAAGATCACGGTGGGCGTTTCCTGCGCCATGTACTGCATCGCGGCATCGAAGATGAACATCTTCGTGCCCTGGTGCGGGCCCTCGTTCTGGAAGAGCGTCAGCCCGCCCTCTTCGCGCGAGCCGTCCTCCTTCGGCGGGATCATCAGGTTCTTGATGCGCACGTTGGCGAAGGTGCCGCGCATCATCACGTCGTGGTTGCCCCGGCGCGCGCCGTAGCTGTTGAAGTCCTGCTTCATCACGCCGTGCTGCAGCAGCCACTGGCCGGCGGGCGAGGTCTCCTTGATCGAGCCGGCCGGCGAGATGTGGTCGGTGGTGATGGAGTCGCCGAACAGCGCCATGATGCGCGCGCCCAGCACCGACTGCGCCGCCGGCTGCCCGCCGCCCTCGCCCGCGGCCTCCAGGGTGAAGCCGGAGAAGAACGGCGGCTCGGCGATGTAGGTGCTGGCGGGCCAGTTGTAGGTGTCGCCGGACACACCCTGGATCTTGCCCCAGAGCGCGCCCGGATCGGTCTTCACCCGGCCGTAGTTCTCGCGGAACGCCTTGCCGTTCATCGCATGCTTCATGAGCTGGTGGATTTCGTCGCTGCTGGGCCAGATGTCGCCCAGGTACACGTCGCGGCCGCCGCGCCCCTTGCCCACCGGCTCGGTCATCAGGTCGCGCAGCACCGTGCCGGCGATGGCATAGGCCACCACCAGCGGCGGGCTCGCGAGGAAGTTGGCCTTGATGTTGGGATGGATGCGCGCCTCGAAATTGCGGTTGCCCGACAGCACGGCCGCGCAGACGAGGTCGCTGCCGGTGATGGCGTCGTTGATCTCCGGGGCCAGATCGCCGGCGTTGCCGATGCAGGTGGTGCAGCCGTAGCCCGCGACGGCGAAGCCCAGCTTCTCCAGATAGGGCAGCAGGCCGGTTTCGGTGAGGTACTGCGTGACGATGCGCGAGCCCGGCGCCAGCGAGGTCTTGATGTGCGGCTGCACCTTCAGCCCCGCCTCCACGGCCTTCTTGGCCAGCAGGCCGGCAGCCAGCAGCACGCTCGGGTTCGAGGTGTTCGTGCAGCTCGTGATGGCGGCGATCAGCACGTCGCCGTTGCCGATCGTCGGATCGCTGCCCTTGGCCGGCAGGCGGATGGACGGGTCGGCATGCTTGACCGCGAGCTTGGGCTTGTTGTGCTCCATCTCGACCAGGAAGCGCGGGCCGCCCGCGGGCGCGTCTTTCTCGTCGGGCACGTCTTCGCAGACGCCTTCTTCGCCGCGGTGGATGTGGTGGCGCGTGTGCAGCAGCTCGGCCGGGCGGTTGAAGCCGCTCTCCGCCGCCGGCCGCGAGAAGAGCGCCGTGAACTGGTCCTTGACCTTGCCGAGCTCGATGCGGTCCTGCGGCCGCTTCGGGCCGGCAAGGCTCGGCGTGACGTCGCCCAGGTCCAGCCGCACCACCTGCGAATAGTCGATCTCGCCGGCCTTCGGCATGCCGAACAGGCCCTGCGCGCGGAAATACGCTTCGAAGGCCTCGATCTCCGCCTTGGTGCGGCCGGTACCCTGGAAGTAGTCGATCGTCTTCTCGTCCACGGGGAAGAAGCCCATCGTCGCGCCGTACTCGGGCGCCATGTTGCCGATGGTGGCGCGGTCGGGGAGCGACAGCGTGCGCGTACCCTCGCCGAAGAATTCCACGAACTTGCCCACCACCTTGTGCCGGCGCAGGATCTCGGTCACCGTGAGCACGAGGTCGGTCGCCGTGACCCCTTCGCGCAGTTGGCCCGTCAGCTCGAAGCCCACCACGTCGGGCGTCAGGAAGTACACCGGCTGCCCGAGCATCGCGGCCTCGGCCTCGATGCCGCCCACGCCCCAGGCGACCACCCCGATGCCATTGATCATGGTGGTGTGGCTGTCCGTGCCGACCAGGGTGTCGGGGTAGTAGACGCCATCGGCGCGCCGGTGCACGCCGCGCGCGAGGTATTCGAGGTTCACCTGGTGCACGATGCCGAAGCCCGGCGGCACCACGCCGAAGGTGTCGAACGCCTGCATGCCCCACTTCATGAATTCGTAGCGCTCGCGGTTGCGCTGGAATTCCAGCTTCATGTTCAGGTCGAGCGCCTTCTTGGTCCCGTAGTAGTCGACCATGATGGAGTGGTCCACCACGAGGTCGACCGGCACCAGCGGCTCGATCTTCTTGGGCTTCTTGCCCAGTCGCTGCGCGACGCTGCGCATCGCGGCCAGATCGGCCAGCAGCGGCACGCCGGTGAAATCCTGCAGTACCACGCGCGAGACGATGAAGGGGATCTCGTCCTTGCGCTCGGCCACCGGCTGCCAGTTCGCGAGCTGCTCCACGTGCTCCGGCGTCACCTTCACGCCATCGCAATTGCGCAGGACCGACTCCAGAACGATGCGAATGGACACCGGCAACCGGTGGATGGACGGAAACTGGCGGGCCAGGGCAGGCAGCGAATGGAACTGCCCGCTCTTTCCCGATCCGGTGGTGAATGTCTGCAGGGTGGATGCGAAAGCGTGGCGGGAAACCGCCGGGGACTTCGAGGCCATAAAGCACTACTCCTTCAATGGGGGGCGACCCTGGCATTTTGGCAGTCCCCGATTGCGATGCAAATGTAGGGCGATGGCGGCTATCGCCTTCTGCCTGTGCGAACCCGCCCACTGCTCCGGGCCCCATGGGCGAGGCCAACCGAAAGTGGCCTTGCAAAACCGCGCTCCATTCCACCGCGGCCATGGCGGAGCGCTGGCAGCCAATATCCGCCCATGCAGGACGGGCTCTTGTCCTGCAATACCGGCCTGGAGCCCGTGTTACAAGGCGGCCACCCGGACGGTGCATGCGATCGACCACCCCTCTACACCCGCCCGGTTATCCCGACAACGGCAATTTATCGAGATTCCACAAAACCGCGCAGAACCCGGCCGTTTAACTGCTGCCGTGAAGGCCATTGGACTGGGTCACCCCGATTCCCGGCGCGGAGAAACGCCCTGGAGCGAAGATACCCGTTCCGTCTTCCGCAGCCCCAACGGAAGAAGGGCGCGAGAGCGCCGGTGCCGCTCCCAGAAAAAAACCCGCCGGAGGGCGGGTTTCAAGGAGTTCTCGACCACTGCGCCTGCAGCGGACAGCCGGCGGAGCGGCCGGGCCGGCGGCGGGCGGCTCGGTGAATTATCAGATGGCGAACTGTTCGCGATTTTCGTTCTGGATCCACTTGGGAGCCTTGCCGCGGCCCGTCCAGGTCTGGCCCGTGGCGGGATTGCGATATTTGGGCGCCACCTTGGTGCCGGCGCTGGCGCTGCGGGCGCGGCCGGACGGGAATACGTCTTCCGCCTTCAGGCCATACTCGGACACGAGCGAGCGCACCTGGGAGATCGCGTCAGACAGTTCGCGGCGGCGGGCTTCGTTGATTTGCTGCTCGAGTTGCTCGCGCTGCTTCAGCAGGTCCTTGTAGCTGGAGGTGGTCATGTCAGTTCAGTGTGAAAGTGGATAACGAGGACCGCATTATAGAAAATATTTTGGATTACGTACGCCTTCCGGCCGCATGGGATTGAATTCATCCCGCATCCAAGCCTCCAGGAACTTTGAAACCGGGCCCTTCTCCAAACCCGCCCGCCGCAGAGCCCGACCCCGGGCGGAGGGCTTTTTTCCCGATTCACAATCGCTGGCTCTGCATAACTGCCGCCTCCGGCGGCCCCCCCCGACATGGCCCTCTACTGCATCGGCGATATTCAGGGATGCGACCCGGCACTGGAGCGCCTGCTGCGCACGGTGGATTTCTCCCCCAGCCGCGATACGGTTTATCTGCTGGGCGATCTCGTGAATCGCGGACCACGGTCGGCCGGGGTGCTGCGGCGCTGCATGCAGGCCGGGGACAGCATCCGCTGCCTGCTGGGCAACCACGACCTGCACCTGCTGGCCGCCTCCGAGGGAGCGCGCAAACCCTCGCGGCGCGATACGCTGGCCGACGTGCTGCAGGCGCCCGACCGCGACGCCCTGCTGGAGTGGCTGCGCGCCCAGCCTCTGGCGCGGGAGCACCGCCACGGCGGCGGGCAGCTGCTGATGGTGCATGCGGGCGTTTTGCCGGCCTGGACGGTACCGGACGTGCTGGCCCATGCCGCGGAGGTCGCGGCGCAACTGCGCGGCGCGGCGATGCCGCAGTTCCTGCACGCGATGTACGGCAACACCCCCGACCGGTGGGACGACGCGCTCTCGGGCATGGACCGGTGGCGCGCGATCGTGAACGCGCTCACGCGGCTACGCTTCTGCACACCGGATGGCCGCATGGATTTCGAGAGCAGCGAGAACGCGGACGCGGCACCGGAAGGCCTGGTGCCCTGGTTCGATGCGCCCGGGCGCCGCACGCGCGGCACGCTGATCGCGTTCGGCCACTGGTCCACCCTGGGCTGGATGAACCGTCCCGACCTGCTGGCGCTCGATACGGGATGCGTGTGGGGCGGTTGCCTGAGCGCCGTGCGGTTCGGCGCCACGCTGGCCGACCGCGAGCACATCACCGTGCATTGCGAAGCCGCGCAGGCACCGGGCTGAGGGCACCCACGCGGCCGTTGCGGCGTCGTTGCCGCTCCGATCAGCTGGAGGACGAGGTCTCTGCCGCCGGTGCGGCGGCCTTGAACAGCGCCGCGACCTTGCGCTTGGGCTTGATGTTGGCCGAAATGCCGCTGCGCGCGGCCGGGCGGGCCGAGGCTTCCCAACTGGGCGCCGCCTCGGCGGGGGCCTCGTAGGGCTTGTCGAAGAACGGATCGCGCGGGGCCGCGGGAGTGCGGTAACCGCCGCCCGCAGCGCGCGGGGCCCGGCTGTCGCCACGGCCCTCTTCGCGCCGCGCCCGGGGCGCCTCGCCTGCGCCGGCCTCGTCGTCGCGCCAGGCGCGGCGGCCGTCGTTGAAGCGGCCGCGAGGGCGGTCGTCGCCCACGTCCAGCGCCTCCAGGTCGATCTTCTTCTTGGTGAGCTTCTCGATGTCCGCCACCAGGCGCGCATCGCTGCTGGAGACCAGCGTCACCGCCAGGCCGGAGGCGCCCGCGCGCCCGGTGCGGCCGATACGGTGCACGTAGTCTTCGGCGTTGAAGGGCACGTCGAAATTGAACACCGCCGGCACGTCCTTGATGTCCAGGCCGCGGGCCGCGACGTCGGTGCAGACCAGCAGGTCCACCTCGCCGCGCTTGAAGGCGTCGAGCGCCTTCAGGCGTTCGTCCTGGCTCTTGTCGCCGTGCAGCGCAGCGGCCTTCAGGCCCTCGCGCTCCAGCGTGCGCGACAGGCGCGCGCAGCCGAGCTTGCTGTTGACGAAGACGAACGCCTGCTTAACCCCGCGCGTGCGCAGCACGTGGTGGATGGCGCGGCGCTTGTCGTCGTCGCTCACGCTGTAGAAGCGCTGCTCGACGGTGGAGGCGGTTTCGTTGGGACGGGCGACCTCGATGGTGACCGGGTCCTGCAGGTAGCTGCCAGCCAGGCGCTTGATCTCGGGCGAGAACGTGGCGGAGAACAGCAGCGTGGTGCGCGTCTTCGGCAGGTAGCTCAGGATGCGCTGCAGATCGGGCAGGAAGCCGATGTCCAGCATGCGGTCGGCCTCGTCCAGCACCACGTACTCGACCTGGTTCAGCACCGCATTCTTGGCCTCGATGTGGTCCAGCAGGCGGCCCGGCGTGGCCACGAGGACTTCGACGCCCTTCTTCAGCTCCAGCGTCTGGGGCTTCATGTCCATGCCGCCGAACACCACCGTGCTGCGCAGCTTGGTGTATTTGGCGTAGAGGGCGATCTGCTGGGCGACCTGGTCGGCCAGTTCGCGCGTGGGCAGCAGCACCAGAGCGCGCACGGGGTGGCGCGCTGGCGAGGTGGAGCTGTTCTCGTGCTTGAGCAGGCGCTGCAGCAGCGGCAGCGAGAAAGCCGCCGTCTTGCCGGTGCCGGTCTGCGCGGCGCCCATCACGTCCTTGCCGGTGAGAACCACCGGAATGGCCTCGGCCTGGATGGGGGTCATCGACGTGTAGCCCATCTCGGCCACGGCGCGCGCCAGCGGCTCGGCCAGCGATAAATTGGAGAAAGAACTTGTCATGTGCGGCCGATATTGTCGCACCAGCCCTTCATGGGCGGTATTTCGCCGCCCATGCGCGCTGCGGGTGCATCCGCTGCGCTACCGAAAACGCAGCAGCGGAGCCTTGCCCATCAAAGGCTGCGGGACGAGAAGGTATCGCAGGCCTTGATGCTGCCGGAATCCAGCCCGGTGCGGAACCAGCGCTGGCGCTGGGCGCTGGTGCCGTGGGTGAAGCTGTCCGGCACCACCGCGCCGCCCGACGCGCGCTGCAGCGCATCGTCGCCGATCTTGGCGGCGGCGTTCATGGCTTCTTCCACATCGCCCTGCTCCAGGATCTGCCGCGCGTTCTGCGCATGGTGCGCCCAGACGCCTGCGAAACAGTCGGCCTGCAGTTCCAGGCGCACGGAGAGGTGGTTGTATTCGACCTGGCTCACCCGGCCGCGCATCTGGTCCACGCGGCTGCTGATGCCCAGCAGGTTCTGCACGTGGTGGCCCACCTCATGGGCGATCACGTAGGCCTGCGCGAAATCGCCCGGCGCGCCGAGGCGGTTCTTGAGCGTCTCGTAGAAGCCGAGATCGATGTAGACCTTGCGGTCGGCCGGGCAGTAGAACGGGCCCATGGCCGCCTGCCCCGTCCCGCAGGCCGTGGGCGTGCGGTCGCGGAACAGCACCAGGCGCGGGTTCTGGTAGGTGGTGCCGTTCTGCCGGAAGACGTCGCCCCACACGTCCTCGGTATCGGCGAGCACGGTGGACACGAAGCGGGCCATGGTGTCGTCGGCGGGCGGCCGGTGGGCCGGCGCCTGCTGCGTCTGCACCTGGGCAGGCGCGCCGCCGCCGCTCAGCATGCCCAGGAGGGTGAGCGGATTGATGCCGAACACCCAGCCGCCGATGAGCGCGATGACGATGGTGCCGATGCCGATGCCGCGCCCCCCGAACACCGGAAAACCGCCGCCACCGCCGCCGCCTTCGTCACGGCGGTCCTCGACGTTGTCCGATTCGCGATTGCCTTCCCATTTCATCGTGCGCACCCTAAAGATTCATGCCGGGCCGCGATGGTACGCCGCCCGGCGGGCCGTTGTCCGTCAGCGGGCGGCGAACGTGGAGCCTGCGGACCAGTCCGCCTCCCCCGAGGCCGCCAGGGCCTGCGGTTCGCGGGCGGTGCTCGACTGCATGCCGCGGGCCACCCAGGCGTGCTGCTGCTGCTCGGCATGGCGAACGTGGTCTTCCAGCACCCAGGCCATGGCCGCGACCTGCACCGCGATCACCGCGCCGCCCACGGCCAGCAGGAACGGGCGCGCACCGCTGCGCTGCGGGGTGGCGTATTCGGAATCGAACGAGGACGGCTGCGCCGAAACGGTGGGCATGGAAGTCTCCTGGAGGTCGGTCGGGGGCGGTTCGGACTCGCGCTGTCGGTCAGCGGTGGCACCAGTGCAGGCCGGCCACGGCCGGCTGGGCGTCCTGGAAATAATCGGAGAGTTCCCGCACCGCCGACTGCAGCGCGTCGCCGGAGAGGGCGCGCGCATGCTGGAGCTGGTCCAGCGCATAGCGGCGGTCACCCAGCATCATCGTGGCGCTGATGCAGTGCCCGCGTGCCGCCATCTGCAGGAGGAAGGCATCGAGGGCATGGGCCGGCCAGTAGCGCGCCTCGGCGCGGGCACCCATGTCCGGTGCATAGGCGGCCGGAGCGGCGGAAGATGCAAAGGAAGCGGTGGCGGCGTGCATGGCGGTGTCCTCGGGCGGGCAGAAAGCAGGAATTCCAGTCTGCCGACCCCGTGTGACAAGTCCACGGAACGCAACGGCAGCGCATGGAGGAATGCTATGCCCGGGCTGCCGCGCCCGCACCGGAGGAACGCGCCGCGCCGCTGTAGGACGCCCGCCAGTGGCGCCCCCCGCCCGCCGCCGTCAGGCCTTGGGCAGGGTCACGCCGACCTGGCCCTGGTACTTGCCGCCGCGGTCGCGGTAGCTCACCTCGCAGACCTCGTCGCTTTCGAAGAACAGCACCTGGGCGCAGCCCTCGCCCGCATAGATGCGCGCCGGCAGCGGCGTGGTGTTGCTGAATTCGAGGGTGACGTAGCCCTCCCACTCGGGCTCGAACGGCGTCACGTTGACGATGATCCCGCAACGCGCATACGTGCTCTTGCCCAGGCAGATGGTGAGCACGTTGCGCGGGATGCGGAAATATTCCACCGTGCGCGCCAGCGCGAAGCTGTTGGGCGGGATGATGCAGCTGTCGCCGTGGAAATCGACGAAGCTCTTCTCGTCGAAATGCTTCGGGTCCACCACGGTGCTGTGGATGTTGGTGAACACCTTGAATTCGGGCGCGCAGCGGATGTCGTAGCCGTAGCTGCTGGTGCCGTAGCTGATGATCTTGCGGCCGTCGCTCTCGCGGATCTGGCCGGGCTCGAACGGATCGATCATGCCGTGCTGTTCGGCCATGCGGCGGATCCATTTGTCGCTCTTGATGCTCATGGTTTCTCTCTCCTCGTGCGCGCCAGGCGGAAGGCGGCGCGCGGACGCGATACTACTCTTTTCATAGCTGCGGAAATCCGCCGCACGGGCTCCGCGGGCTCATGCGGCCGCGGCGATCACGGCCCGCTCGACGAGCCGGTCGTCGCCCAGCACGATCATCGCGAACAGCAGTTCGTCCAGGCTGGCCGCCTGCGCCGTCTTGCGCGCGAGCAGCGGCGTGGCCGCGGGGTCCAGCACGACGAAGTCCGCCTCGCAGCCCGGCTGCAGGTTGCCGATCACGCCCTCCAGCCCCAGCGCGCGCGCCGCGCCGGCGGTGTGCTGCCACCAGAGCTGGCCGGGCGGCAGCGAGAGTCCCGGCTTGGTCTGCCCCTCGCGCCCCACGTAGTAGGCGGCGAGCATGGTGTGGAAGGGGCTGAAGCTGGTGCCCCCGCCCACGTCGCTCGCGAGGCCGTAGCGGAAGCCCACGCGGTCGGCGCCGGCGTAGTCGAAGAAGCCGCTGCCGAGGAACAGGTTGCTGGTCGGGCTCACGGCCGCGACGGTGCCGGTGTCGCGCATCAGGGCGCGGTCCTCGTCGTCGAAATGGATGCAATGGGCGTACACGGCGCGCTCGCGCATCAGGCCGAAGCCGTCGTACACCGCGAGGTAGCTGCGGGCCTGGGGGAAGAGTTCCAGCGCCCAGCGGATCTCGTCGCGGTTCTCGGCCACGTGCGACTGGATCCACACGTCGGGATGGCGGGCCGCCAGCTCGCCGGCGCCGCGCAGCTGGGCCTCGCTGCAGCTGGGGGCGAAGCGCGGCGTGATCGCATAGCCGAGCCGGCCGCGGCCGTGCCAGCGGCGGATCAGGTCTTCGGTATCGGCGAGCGAACGGGTGGTGTCGTCGCGCACGCCGTCGGGGGAGTTGCGGTCCTGCAGCACCTTGCCGGCGATGAGGCGCAGGCCGCGCGCCGCGGCCTCTTCCATCAGCGCATCCACCGACGCGGGGTGCGAGGTGGCGAAGGTGAGCGCCGTGGTGACGCCGTTGCGCAGCAGCTCGTCGACGAACACGGTGGCCACGCCGCGCGCGTACTCCGGGTCGGCGAAGCGCGACTCGTGCGGGAAGGTGTAGTTCTCGAGCCAGGGCAGCAACCCTTCCGCGGGCGAGCCGATGACGTCGGTCTGCGGGAAATGCACGTGCATGTCCACGAAGCCGGGCGCGATGATCCGGCCGGGACAGTGGGTGACCGGCAGGCCGGGGAAACGCGGCGAGAGCGTGCGCCAGTCGCCCGCGGCGACCACGCGCTGCACGCCGTCCGGGCCGGGGCCGACGGCGAGCAGGCCGTCTTCGTCGTAGAGCGGGCGGCCTTCGGCGTCGAAGCGCAGCAGCGCGGCGCGCCAGCCGTGGGTGGCGGTGTCGGGGATCGGGGGCAGGATCGGCGTGGGCATGCGGGAATGATGACACGGCGACCCCTCGGGGGCGCACGGTCGTGCGGAGTAATGGAGGAGATGGATGGATGGGCGGGTGAGCGGGCGGACGACGCGCGAGGCCCCGGGCGGTCCGACCCGCCCTAGCGCGCCTGGCGCTGCACGCCTTCCACGAGCCAGTCCATGCGCAGGATCTGCCCGTCGGTCAGCGTGCGGCCGGGCGCGATCACCTCGCGGCCGGTGTTGTCGCGCACGGGCGCGGCGCCGGCCGCGAAGGGGTGCAGGCGCCCGCGGGCGATGTCGTCCTGGCGCGCGAGCACTTCCTTCTGCACGGCGGGTGGCACGCGGCTGCCGAAGCCTTCGACGCGCACCATGCCCTCGCGCACGCCGCCCCAGACGTTGCCGCTCGTCCAGCGGCCGTCGCGGACGGCGCGCACGCGCTCGGTGTAGTAGGCGCCCCACTGGTGCGTGACGGCAAGGATCTGCGCATCCGGGCCGACGCCGCGCATGTCCGAGTGGTAGCCGATGGCCAGGCGCCCGCGCTCCTGGGCTGCGGCCATCACCGCGGTGGAGCCGGTGTGGAAGGCCACCACGTCCACGCCCTCGTTGAACAGCGCCATGGCCGCGTCGCGCTCCTTGGGCGGATCGAACCAGACGTCGAGCCAGACCACCTTCACGGTGGCCTTCGGGTCCACCGAGCGCATGCCGAGCGTGAAGGCGTTGATGCCCTGGAGCACCTCGGGAATGGGGAAGCCGGCCACGAAGCCCGCGACGTGCGAGCGCGTCATGCGGCCCGCGGCCACGCCCGCGAGGTAGCGGCCCTCGTAGTAGCGCGCGTTGGCGGTGGCGACGTTGGGCGCGGTCTTGTAGCCGGTGATGGATTCGAACTTCACATCGGGGAAGTCGCGTGCCACGCGCAGCGTGGGCTCCATGTAGCCGAAGCTGGGCGTGAAGATGATCTGGTGGCCGGTGGCGGCGAGGTCGCGGATCACCCGCTCGGCATCCGCGCCCTCGGCCACGTTCTCGACGAAGGTGGTGCGCACCTGCGGCCCCAGGGCCTTCTCGACGGCGCGGCGCCCTTCCTCGTGCTGGCGCGTCCAGCCGGCCTCGGTGATCGGCGATACGTAGACGAAGCCGGCCTTCACGGGCGGGGCATTGGCAGGCGCGGCGGGGTCGGAGGGTCGCTGCGCGAAGGCGGCGGGCGACAGAAACAGCCAGGCGGCCGCGAGCGCGGCAGCGAGGTTTTTGTACATGGTGGTCCTCTACATGGTCCCGGAACTGGAAAAAGAAAAAGGCTGCCGGGACAGCAGCCTTTCGTCCGCTGGGGGCGGGAAGACGGGGCGGGATTCTAGCCGCGCTCCGCCTTCCGCGGGCTTGGCGGGGCTTTTCGCATCACACCGGCGACACCACGCCGCGCCCGGCGAAATGGCCTTCGGCATTGGCCATGAACCGGTCCACGCTGGCCTGCACGGCCTCTGGCGACCAGCCGGCCACGTGGGGCGTGAGCACGACGTTGTCGAGCCCGACGAGCGCCTCGGGCGGATGCGGCTCGCTCTCGTACACGTCCAGGCCCGCGCCGGCGATGCGGTGGCCGCGCAGCGCGTCGGCCAGCGCCGCGGTATCGACCACGCTGCCGCGCGCGATGTTCACCAGGTAGCCCAGCGGGCCGATCGCATCGAGGATGTCGGCATTCACCGCATGCCGCGTGGCCGGGCCGCCCGGCGTGGCGCACACCAGCACGTCGCACCACTCGGCGAGCTCGCGCAGGCTGCCGAAGTACTGGTGCGGCACGCCGTCCTTCGGCTTGCGGTTGTGGTAGCCGATCTGCATGTCGAAGCCGGCGGCGCGGCGCGCGATCTTCTGGCCGATGGTGCCGAGCCCGAAGATGCCCAGGCGCTTGCCGGAAACGTTCGGCGGCAGGCCGATGGCATCGCGCCAGACGCCTTCGCGGCAGAGCCGGTCGAGCGGCCGCAGCCCGCGCACGATGGCGATGAGCAGGCCGAAGGCATGGTCGGCCACGCAGTCGTCGTTGGTGCCGGCGCCGTTGGCCACGGCGATGCCGCGCGCCCGGGCCGCGTCGATCGCGATGTTCTCGTAGCCCGCGCCGAGCGCGCAGACGAGTTCCAGCGCGGGCATGGCCTCCATCTCTGGGGCGGTGAGCCCGGTGGAGCCGATGGTCAGCACCGCCCGGAAGCGGCCGCCCTGGGTGGCGATCGCCTGCGTGCGGTCGTTGGGCGTGGGTGCGTAGTGCAGGTCGTAGACGGCGGCGATCTGCGCCTGGTGCTGCGGCGACAGCGTGTTGAGGGCCAGGAGGGGAATGCGGGGAGTGGACACGGTGGGAGCTTCCAGGGCAAGGGACGGCGGACACCCGGAGACCGGGTGCCGGAGCGATCCGCGGCGCGGGGCCGGGAACGGCCGGACGGTGTGCCGCGATTGTGCGCCAGCCCGCGGTGCCCTGCCGCCGGTCCGCGATGGGCCGCTGGCGCGCCCTCTCCGGCGGCGCGGCTCAGGCCGCCTCGGCGAATCGCTCGAAGCACTCCCGCAACTGACCCTCCCAGCGCTGTCGATCCGCCTCGGGCGCGAAGCTGGCCGCGATGCTGTTGGACGCGAGCTGGTAGGCGTGCGCGGCCGTGAGCGTCGGCACCGCGGCGAACAGGCGCACGAAATTGGTGTTCAGGTAGCCGCCGAAATACGCGGGATCGTCCGAATTCACCGTAGCGGCGAGGCCGGCATCCAGCAGCACCTGGATGTTGTGGTCCGCCAGGTCGGGGAACACGCACAGCTTCTCGTTGGACAGCGGGCAGACGGTGAGCGCCACCCGGTCCTGCGCGAGGCGGTGCATCAGGTCCGCGTCGTGCACGGCCTGCACGCCATGGTCGATGCGCTCGGCGTGCAGCACGTCGAGCGCGCCCCAGATGTAGGCCGGCGGGCCTTCCTCGCCCGCGTGCGCGACCCGGTGCAGGCCCAGTTCGCGGCAGCGCGCGAACACGCGGGCGAACTTCTCGGGCGGATGGCCCACCTCGCTCGAATCCAGGCCCACGCCGATGAAGCGGTCGCGGTGGGGCAGCGCCTGCTCCAGCGTCTCGAAGGCCTCTTCCTCGCTCAGGTGGCGCAGGAAGCACAGGATCAGCGAGGCGCTCACGCCGAGTTGCGTGCGGGCATCCTCGCAGGCGCGGTGCAGGCCCCGGATCACCACGTCGATGCCCACGCCGCGCGCGGTGTGCGTCTGCGGATCGAAGAACATCTCGGTGTGCACGATGTGGTCACCTGCCGCGCGCTGCAGGTAGGCCCAGGCCATGTCGTAGAAATCCTGCTCGTGCAGCAGCACGCTCGCACCGGCGTAGTAGATGTCGAGGAAGCTCTGCAGGTTGGTGAAGGCATAGGCGCTGCGCAGTTCCTCGACGCTCGCGTAGGGCAGCTGCACGCCGTTGCGCTGTGCGAGCGCGAAGATCAGCTCGGGTTCGAGCGAGCCCTCGATGTGCATGTGCAGCTCGGCCTTGGGCATGGCGCGCAGCAGGTCGGGCAGGCGCCCGGCGGGAATGTCGGCGGGGCGCCAGGGTGCGGCGGTCGGGGAATCGGTGGTCATGGGGGGAGCCTCGTGGGACGGAAAGCGGGCGCCGGTCGCGCGCAGGGCACAGCATAAGGCCGCGCCGGCCCGCCGCGCCCTGTCCCGCCGCGAAACCCCGCACCTACCAGGCCGAGTCGTCGCCCTGCAGCGCGCGCCGCGCGAGGATGAACGTGGCCGCGTTCCAGCTCTGCCCCGCCATGCCCATCGGCACCAGCGTCCGGCCGTGGAACCATTCGGTGAACCGCCAGTCGTCCAGGGCGTTGGCGTGCGCCAGCCGGGCGAGTTCGGACCAGCCGGCCGCCTGCAGCCCCATGCGCGCGAGCGCCATCACCCAGAAGCCGCCCACGAAGGGCCAGATGCCGCCGTTGTGGTATTGGTGCATGAGGTTCTGGCGGTGCCGGCCCATGTAGGCGCGCCACAGGTCGTGCTCCTGCGAGAGCGGATGCAGCACCACGCGCACGGGCAGCGAGCTGCCGGTGTGCGCGGCCTCGACGGTGTTCACGATGCTGTGCGCCATGGCCTCGTCGGCGATGCCGGCCTGGATGGCCAGCAGGTTGCCGAACACGTCCCCCTCGTCGCCCACCACGGCCAGGTTGACGAAGCTCAGGTAGAGGCCCGGGTCGCGGCGGCCGCGGCGCGCGTAGTGCTGCAGCAGCCGGGCACGGTGGTAGCCGGGCAGGTCGCGCTGGAACGGGTTGAAGAGGTGGTTGAAGTGGTGGTGGGTCTCGTCCATGTGGCAGAGCCCGTAGCGGCGCTTGACGTCGAACCACAGCGCATTCGTGTAGAGGACGTAGCCCGAGCGCGGCATGATGTCCGCCCAGTCGCTGGCCTCGTTCTGCTGCAGCAGCCGGAAGTGCTGGTGCTCCTGCGCGAGCAGCCAGCCGATCGCGCGTTCCACGGAGTCGCTCCAGCGGCCCGGCGGCACCTGCCCGTGGCGCTGCACGTGGTCCACCGCGATCAGCCACCAGAGGGTGGCGTCGATGCAGCCCAGGTACCAGAAGTCGGCGTCGCGGCCTTCGGGATCGACATACTTCGGGATCTGCCCGTTGGGCGCCTGCTGCGCGGCGAGCGCGTCGAGGCTGGCGACGGCGCCGTCTTCCAGCGACGGCACGCCGCTGCCGCACATCGCCATCACGCAGATCGCGGCGTCGCGCCCGAAGATCCGCGTGTAGCGCCGCGCCACGGCCGCTGCGGTGTGGCTGGCGGCCAGGATGCCGTGGGGCGTGAGGTTGCGTTCGAGCAGCGCGAGCGAGGCCTCGGAACAGGCGTCGATCAGCGCGAGCGAGGTGGCGTCGAGGGAATGTTCTGTCATGGCATGCGGAGGCGGATGCGGCGGGCGGATGCCTGGGGCGACGAGGCCGAGGCGGGCCGGACGGGCCGCGCTCGGAACGGCATTCTGAGTGGAGAGGCCGCGCCGGCGCAGGTTCCATTGTGCCCACGGCCTCGCCGGCCCGGCCGTAAAAACATGTCGCCGCCCTCCGCCATTGCCTCGGCGGCTGGCGGCGGCCCGCGCCGCCGATGCGTCAGCAGGTGCCGAAGGTGATGCCGAGCGCCCTGAGGTGGCGGCGGTAGGCGGACGAGGCCTTGTCCGCGGCCGTGTGCAGCTCGGCCCGCAGGTCGAGCGGCAGGCATTTGGGCTCCTGCGATTCCAGCACCGGCTGGTCCTGCGCGAAGATGGTGTGCTGGAAGTCGCGCAGCTTCCCGTCGGGTGCATCGAAATCCGCTACCGCCAGGCGGAACCACACGCGGCTCGACTCGGGCGTGACGGGGCAGATGTAGAGCGCGATGGATTCGCGCCAGCCTTCCACCGCCGTGGTGCCGGCCTCGGGCAGCTTGGTGAGCACGGCCGCGTAGGGCCCGGTCACTTCGTAGGTGTACTCGACCTGCGCGGGGGCCGTGGAGTGCAGGTTCGACTGCGGCTGCCAGGCCTTGCAGCCGGTGGCGAGCAGCCCCGTGGGCGTGGGCTCCACCCGGTAATCGTCGATCGCCGCCGCGCCGCGCGCGCCCAGCCAACCTTCGTGCACGAAGCCGAAGTGCGACATGTCGAGGAAATTCTCGACGATGCGCGGCGCGCTGGCCGCCACGTCGTAGGGCCCGCAGATGAGCTTGCGCAGGCGCGCGTCGCCTTCGGCGGCGAAGGCGGGCAGCGGAACGCCGGCATCGGCATCGCTCCCCTCGCCCTGGCCCTGCGGCCTGGAGGCGAGCCGCACCCAGACCAGCCCGTGCGCTTCCTGTACGTCGAAGGCGCCCGCGCGGTGCCCTGCCGGCGGCTGGAACTGCGGCAGTGCCGGAACGTGCACGCAGCGCCCGCCGCCCTCGAACTGCCAGCCGTGGTAGGGGCATTCGAGCCTGCCGCCTTCCACGCGGCCGAGCGACAGGCGTGCGCCACGGTGCGGGCAACGGTCCGTGAAGGCATGGGCGCGGCCGGCATCGTCGCGCCAGAGGACGAGCGGCTGCCCGAGCAGGTGCGCCGCGAGCGGCGCGGCACCCAGGTCGCAGGCGGCGGCGACGGGGTGCCAGTGGTGGTGTTCGATCATCGTGGGAGAGTGGCTGTGGTCCGCGGACGGGCCGTAGGGCCGTCCGCGCTGAAAGCATAGGGCAAGCACGGGGGATGCCAGGCGAAACCGTGCTCCCCCGGCCCGCCCGCCGCAGAATCGGGCCCATGAATCTGCGACAGATCGAAGCCTTCCGGGCCGTGATGGTGACCGGTTCCGTCAGCGGGGCGGCGCGCCTGCTCCACGTGTCCGTGCCCGCGATCAGCCGGCTGCTGTCGCACACCGAGAGCCGGCTCGGCTTCGCGCTGTTCGAGCGCATCAAGGGCCGCCTGCATCCCACGGCGGAGGCCCGGCGGCTGTACCTGGAAGTCGAGCAGGTGCACGGCGGCGTGCAGCGCATCGGCAGCCTGACGCGCGAGCTGGCGGCGCGGGCCCGGGGCTTCGTGAGCATCCTGTCGAGCCCGAGCCTCGGACAGATGATCGTGCCGCTGGCGATCGCCCAACTGCGGACCACGCTGCCGGACCTGCAGGTGCACTTCCACTGCCTGAACCACGAAGCGCTGAAGGAGCGCATCCTGCAGCAGCGGGCCGATCTGGGTATCTCCACCTTTCCGGTGGACCATCCGAACCTCGTCACCCGCCCGCTCGCCGCCGCGCGGCTGCTGTGCATCTGCCCGCGCAGCCATCCGCTGGCGGCGTACGAGGAAGTCGGCACCGCGGAGCTGCTGCCCCACGCACTCATCGGCTATCCGCACGGCTCGCCGCTCGGGCTGCGCATCGACCAGATGTTCGCGGACTGCGATGCGGCGCCGCGCTTCCACGTGGAAGTCACCTCGCCCCACTACGCCTGTGCGCTGGTGCACGCGGGCGCGGGCGCCGCGCTGGTGGACGAGTATTCGCTGCAGGGCTGGCTGGAATCGCGCTTCAAGGTGATCCCGGTGCGGGGCGCGCAGCCGATCGTGGCCGACCTGGTGCATCTGCAGAGCGCGCCGCTCTCGCCGGCCGCCCATGCGCTGCTGCACGCGCTGCACAGCGTGCTGCTGCAGTGCGGGCTGGCGCTGCCGTTCGCGGACGGCGCCGCGGCCGGCTGAGTTCCTCCGCCGCGCGCGGCGGGGGGCCTGGACGCACCACGCTGGCGTGCGGCCCGCGTTCCCGCCCCCTGCCGGTGCATGGCCGGCCCGCGTGCACCGCAAGCAGGCGAGGGCTTAACACGCGGTTAAACCTGCGCGACAAAGCGTCATTCGACGCACCGGACACCGCTTCGAATAATCGATCGCATCGCACCCCGCTGCATCGAAGAGAAGAAGGTTTCCATGACATCGCGCCCCGCCACCGAACGCCGGTTCCTCGACCTGGCCGTCGCCCAGATGGGCCCCGTCCACCTGGCCGACCGCCGGCCTTCCGTGGTGGCGCGGCTGGTCGCGATGCTGCGCGAAGCGCACGGCCGCGGCGCACGGTTCGTGGTGTTTCCCGAGCTGGCCCTGACCACGTTCTTTCCGCGCTACTGGATGCCGGAGGCGGAGGCGCACGAGCGCTTTTTCGAGCGCAGCCTGCCGGGGCCGGAGACGCAGCCGCTGTTCGACGCGGCGCGCGCGCTCGGCGTGGGCTTCTACCTCGGGTATGCGGAACTGACCCATGAGGGCCGCGGCTTCAACTCCGCCGTGATCGTGGGGCAGGACGGCGCCATCCGCGGCCGCTACCGCAAGATCCACCTGCCCGGCCATGCGGACCACAAGCCCGGGGCGCCCTTCCAGCACCTGGAGAAGAAATTCTTCGAGGTCGGCGACCTGGGCTTCCGCGCGTTCGACACCGACGGCGTGCGCATGGGCATGTGCCTGTGCAACGACCGCCGCTGGCCCGAGACCTACCGCGTGATGGCGCTGCAGGGCGCCGAAGTGGTGGTGCTCGGCTACAACACGCCCTCGGTCAACATCCACTGGGACGAACCGGCCCACCTGCGCACCACCACGCACCTGATTTCGCTGCAGGCCAACGCCTACCAGAACGGTATCTGGGTGGCGGCCGCGGCCAAGTGCGGTTCCGAGGACGGGCACCACATGATCGGCAGCTCGGTGATCGTCGCGCCCAGCGGCGAGATCGTGGCGCGCACCACGAGCGAAGAGGACGAGGTGATCTGCGTGCGCGCCGACCTGTCGCTCGGCGAGCACTTCCGCGAGCACGTCTTCAACTTCGCGAAGCACCGCCGCCCGGAGCACTACCGGCTGATCGTCGAGCGCACCGGCGCGGGCGATCCGCTGCCCTGAGCCTGCGGTGCCGCCGAGCCGCCCCGTTCCCTCCCCCTGAGAAAGCCCCACCATGATCCACCGCATGCTGACCCGCTCCCTTGCCCTGCTGGCCTCGGCCGCCTGCCTGGCGGCGGCCTCCCTGCCAGCGCAGGCCGCGTGGCCCGAGAAGCCCATCACCTTCGTCGTGCCCTCGGCCGCCGGCGGTTCGCCCGACGTGCTGTCGCGGCTCGTGACCAATGAACTCTCCAAATCGCTCGGCGTGCCGGTAGTCGTCGACAACCGGCCCGGCGCCGCCGGCAACATCGGCATCCTGCAGATCAAGAGCCGCCCCGCCGACGGCTACACCATCGGCTACGGCAACGTGAACACGCTGGCCGTGAACCGCACGCTGTTCAAGAAGCTGCCCTACGACGTGGACCGCGACCTGGTGCCGGTGGCCCATGCCTTCGACCTCTACAACGTGCTGATCGTGCCCAAGGATTCCCCGATCCAGGACGTGGCCGGCCTGATCGCCGCGGCGCGCAAGGCACCGGGCAAGCTGTCGTTCGGCGCACCCGGCGTGGGCACCACCGGGCACATGGGCGGCGAGCTGTTCCGCAGCATGGCAGCCATCGACGTGCTCTTCGTGCCCTACAACGGCGGCCCCGCCGCGCTGCAGGACCTGATGGGCGGGCGCATCGACTACCTGTTCGCCAACTCCTCCGAAGTGGGGCCGCTCGTGGCCGCCGGCAAGGTGCGCGCGCTGGCCGTGAGCAGCGCCAAGCGCATCGCGTTGATGCCCACCGTGCCCACGCTGGACGAGTCCGGCGTGAAGGGCTACGAGACGGTGGCCTGGGGCGGCGTGGTGGCGCCGCACGGCACGCCGCCCGAGATCGTCGCCAAGCTGAATGCAGCGATCAACGCCGCGCTGGCCACGCCCGCCGTGCGCGACGGCCTGGCCAGGCTCGGCGCGGTGCCGGCCGGCGGCACGCCCGCCGACTTCCAGCGCACCATCGACCGCGAGACCAAACGCTGGGGCGAGCTGATTGAGCGCAACAAGATCGAGAAGCTCGAATGATGGCCGGGCCCGCACCCTCTTCCTCGCCCGCCGTCCCTGCCCGCCTGCTGCTGCGCGGCGGCCTGCTGATCGACGGCAGCGGTGCGGCGCCGCGGGCCGCCGATCTGCTGGTCGACGGCGAGACGATCGCCGCCGTACTGGAGCCGGGCAGCGGCGTGGCCGGCACGCACACGGTGATCGACATCGCCGGCCGGGTGATCGCACCGGGCTTCATCGACTCGCACACCCATGACGACGGCTACCTGCTGGCCCACCCCGACATGGTGCCCAAGGTCTCGCAGGGCGTGACCACGGTGGTGACCGGCAACTGCGGCATCAGCCTCGCGCCCGTGCCACCGGGCCGCGCCCTGCCCCAGCCGCTCGACCTGCTGGGCCCGCCCGATCTGTTCCGCTATCCCGACTTCCACGCATGGATGCAGGCGCTGCGCGATGCGCCCGCGGCGGTCAACGTGATCCCCCTGGTGGGCCACGCGAGCCTGCGCGTGAGCGCGATGGACGATCTGCAGCGCACCGCGACGGCGGAAGAATGCGAATGCATGGCACGGCTGCTGGAAGAAGCGCTGGAGGCCGGCGCGTTCGGCATGTCCACCGGCACCTTCTACCCGCCCGCGCAGCACGCCACCACGCAGGAGATCATCGACATCGGCGGGGCCATGCGCGGCCGCGCGGGCATGGTCTATGCCACCCACCTGCGCGACGAATCCGACCGCATCGACGAAGCCATCGAGGAAGCGCTGGACATTGGCCGCGCGCTGGGCGCCCGCGTCGTGTTCTCGCACCACAAGCTGGCCGGCGAGCGCAACCACGGCCGCTCGGTGGAGACGCTCGCGCGCATCGACCGGGCCGGCCTGCTGCAGCCCGTGTGCCTCGATTGCCACCCGTATCCCGCCACCTCCACCATGCTGCGCCTGGACCGCGTGCGGCTCGCACGCCGCACGCTCATCGCCTGGTCGCGCGGCGAGCCGTCCGCCCAGGGCCGCGACTATGCGGACCTGCAGCGCGAATGGGGCCTGGACGACGAGGCCATGCTGCAGCGGCTCGCGCCCGCGGGCGCGATCTATTTCCTGATGGACGAGCGCGACGTGGAACGCATCCTGGCGCACCCGCGCACCATGGTCGGCTCCGACGGCCTGCCCTTCGATCCGCATCCCCACCCGCGCCAGTGGGGCACCTTCACGCGGGTGCTCTCGCGGCTGGTGCGCGACCAGGGCCTGCTGACGCTGCAGGCGGCCATCCACAAGATGACGGGCCTGGCCGCGGAGAACTACGGCCTCGCCGACCGCGGCCTGCTGCGCGCCGGCTGGAAGGCCGACCTCGTGGTGTTCGACGCGGCGCAGGTGCAGGACGTGGCCACCTTCGACCGGCCCGTGCAGGCGAGCCGCGGCATCGAGGGCGTGTGGGTCAACGGCCGGCAGGTCTGGGATGGCCAGCAGCCGACAGGGCAGCGGCCGGGCCGGGTGCTGGAGCGCTGACCGGCCTGCGAGCCGTCCGATCCGCATCCCCTCCGCTCCATGAAAAAAGGGCCACCCATGGGGTGGCCCTTTTCTTTCAGCGGACAAGATCCGAAGGCTTACTTCTTGTCGCCGCCCGGCACGGTGCCTTCCACGCCCTTGACGTAGAAGTTCACGCCGGAGAGGAACTTGTCGTCGGCGACCACGTCCTTGGCGAGCAGTTCCTTGCCGTCCTGGCCGAGGATCGGGCCCTTCCAGATGGAGAACGAACCGTCCTTCAGGCCGGCCTTGACCTGCTCGACCTTGGCCTTGGTCTCGGCGGGCACGTCGTCGGCGATGGAGACGAGGTCGATCGCGCCTTCCTTCACGCCCCACCAGCTCTGGCCGGTGGTCCACTTGCCTTCCAGCACGTCGCGCGTTGCCTTCACGTAGTACGGGCCCCAGTTGATCACGGCCGAGCCCAGGTGGGCCTTGGGGCCGTAGGCGGTCATGTCGGAATCCCACCCGAAGGCGCGCTTGCCCTTTTCCTGCGCGGTCTTGAGCACGGCGGGCGAATCGGTGTTCTGGAACAGCACGTCGGCGCCGCCGTTGATCAGCGAGGTGGCGGCTTCGGTTTCCTTCGGCGGGCTGAACCATTCGTTCACCCACACCACCTTGGTCTTGACGTTCGGGTTCACCGACTGCGCGCCCAGCGTGAAGCTGTTGATGTTGCGGATCACCTCGGGGATCGGCACCGAGCCGACCACGCCCAGGGTGTTCGACTTGGTCATGGCGCCCGCGATCACGCCGGCCATGTAGGCGCCTTCGTAGGTGCGGCTGTCGTAGGTGCGCACGTTGGGCGCGGTCTTGTAGCCGGTGGCGTGCTCGAACTTCACGTCCGGGAAGTCGGGAGCGATCTTCTGGATCGTCTCCATGTAGCCGAAGGTGGTGCCGAAGATCAGCTTGTTGCCCTGGCCGGCCATGTCGCGCAGCACGCGCTCGGCATCGGCCGACTCGGGCACGCTCTCGACGAAGCTGGTCACGACCTTGTCGCCGAATTCCTTCTCGATGGCCTTGCGGCCGTTGTCGTGCGCGAACGACCAGCCGCCGTCGCCCACCGGGCCGACGTAGGCGAACGCGATCTTCAGCGGCTCGGCCTTGGCCGCGGGGGCCGAGGCGGCGGGCGCGGCCGCGGGCGTCTGCGCCGGTGCCGGCTCGTCCTTCTTGCCGCAGCCCGCGAGCGCGGCGGCAGCCAGGGCGGAGAGCGCGGCGGCCTTCATCAGCGAGCGCTTGTGCAGATCGGTCATGTCGAGTGTCCTTCCAGGGAAACAGGTGAGAGAGATGAATCGGAAACGTTTGGAAACGGCAATGATGGCACGGCGCGGCGCCCCGGTCAGCCCCCGGGGTGGAACGGCTTGCCCAGCGAGGCCGGCATGTTCGCGCGGATCCAGGCCGGATTGCGCGAGATCAGCGCCAGCACCACGATGGTGGCCACGTAGGGCAGCATGCTCAGGAGCTGGCTGGCCACCTGCACGCCCGTGGCCTGCAGGTGGAACTGCAGCATCGTCACGCCGCCGAACAGATAGGCTCCAAGCAACACCCGTGCCGGGCGCCAGGTGGCGAAGGTGGTGAGCGCCAGCGCGATCCAGCCGCGGCCGGCCACCATGCCCTCGACCCAGAGCGGCGTGTAGACGGTGGAGATGTAGGCGCCCGCGAGGCCGCACAGCGCGCCGCCCGCCACCACCGCGGCGAGGCGGATGCGCCGCACCGGGTAGCCGAGCGCATGCGCGGATTCGGGCGATTCGCCCACCGAGCGCAGCACCAGGCCCGCGCGCGAGCGGTAGAGGAACCAGGCGAGGCCCGCGGTGAGCGCCATCGCGCCATAGACCAGCGGATGCTGGCGGAACAGCGCCGGTCCCACCAGCGGCAGATCGCCCAGCACCGGCAGCGTGTACTGCGGCAACGTGGGCAGCTTGGCCTGCACGTACTGGATGCCCGCGAAGGCCGAGAAGCCCGCGCCGAACAGGCTGAGCGCCAGGCCGGTGGCGTACTGGTTGGTATTGAGCCAGATCACCAGCACGCCGAACACGGCGGCCAGCAGCGCACCGGCGCCCATGCCGGCCGCGAAGCCCGCCCAGGTGCTGCCGGTGTGCACCGCGGTGGCGAAGCCCGCGATGGCCGCGCAGAGCATGATGCCCTCGGCGCCGAGGTTGACGATGCCCGCCTTCTCGTTGATGAGCAGCCCGAGCGCGGCGAGCGCCAGCACGGTGCCGGCGCTGAGCGTGGAGCCCAGGAGCAGTGCATACGCTTCCATCACGCGGCTCCTTTCCGGGCTGGCGCGCCGACCCAGCGCACGCGGTAGGCGATCAGCGTGTCGCAGGCCAGCAGCGTGAACAGCAGCAGGCCCTGGAACACGCCGGTGAGCGATTTCGGCAGCCCGAGGCGCGACTGCGCGAGCTCGCCGCCGATGTAGAACATGCTCATGAGCAGCGCGGAGAACACCATGCCCACGGGGTGCAGCCGGCCCACGAAGGCCACGATGATGGCCGCGAAGCCGTAGCCCGCCGGCACGTAGGGCGTGAGCTGGCCCAGGGGGCCGGCCACTTCCAGCGCGCCCGCCAGGCCGGCCGCGCCGCCGGAGATGAGCAGCGCCGTCCAGAGCGCGCGGCGCGACGAGAAGCCGGCGTAGCGCGCGGCGGCCGGGGCGAGCCCGCCCACCTGCTGGGCGAAGCCGGCGCGCGTGCGGAACAGGAACACCCACAGCGCGGCGGCGGCGGCCAGCGCGATCGGCAGGCCGATGGTCAGGCGCGAGCCCTGCAGCAGGCGCGGGATCTGCGTCACCCGCTCGAAGGTGCGGGTCTGCGGGAAGTTGTAGCCCATCGGATCCTTCCAGGGGCCGTAGACGAGGTAGCCCAGCACCAGCGTGGCCACGTAGACCAGCATCAGGCTCACCAGGATCTCGTTGGCGTTGAAGCGGTCGCGCAGCAGCGCGGTGATGCCGGCCCAGCACATGCCGCCCAGCACGCCGGCCACGAGGATGGCCGGCACGATCCACGGCCCGGTGGTCTTGTCCGCCAGCAGCGCGATGCCGCCCGCGGCCACGGCGCCGATCACGAACTGGCCCTCGGCGCCGATGTTCCAGACATTGGAGCGGAAGCACACGGCCAGCCCCAGCGCGATCAGCAGCAGCGGCGTGGCCTTGACCATCAGCTCGCCGATCGCATACTGCGTCTTGATCGGCTCCCAGAAGAACACCTGCAGGCCGCGCACCGGGTCCTTGCCCAGGGCGGCGAACAGCAGCACGCCGATCAGCACGGTGAAGGCCAGCGCGAGCAGCGGCGAGCCATAGGTCCACAGGCGCGAGGCCTGCGGACGCGGTTCAAGCTTGAGCATGCACGCCCTCCGGATGGTCCTGGCTTTCCCGGCGGCCCAGGTGCGCCTGCACGTCGGCGTTCCACAGTCCGCTCATCCATTCGCCGATGCGCTCCACCGTGGCGTCCGCCCGGTCGATCGAGGGCGACAGGTGGCCCTTGGCGATCACGTGCAGGCGGTCGGAGATCTCGAACAGCTCGTCCAGCTCCTCGCTCAGCACCAGCACCGCGCAGCCCGCGTCGCGCAGCGCCAGGATTTCGCCGCGGATCTGCGCGGCCGCGCCCACGTCCACGCCCCAGGTGGGCTGCGAGACGATCAGCAGTTTCGGGCCGGCGTCGATCTCGCGGCCCACGATGAACTTCTGCAGGTTGCCGCCGGAGAGCGACTTCGCCGCCGCCTGCGGGCCGCCCGCCTTCACCTGGAAGCGCTCGATGATGCGGCGCGCCTGCGCGGCCAGGGCGCCGGTGCGCACCCAGCCGCCCGCGCCCACGCAGTCCGAGCGCGTGAGCAGCAGGTTGTCCGCCAGGCCCATGGTGGGCACGGCGCCGCGGCCCAGGCGCTCCTCGGGCACGAAATGCAGGCCCAGCGCACGCCGCGCGCGCGGGCCCATCCGGCCGGCCGGGCGGCCCGCCACCCGCACCATGGCGGGCGCGGCGCGCGTGTCCTCGCCCGAGAGCGCGTAGAGCAGTTCCTTCTGGCCGTTGCCCGACACGCCCGCGATGCCGACGACCTCGCCGGCCCGCACGGAAAAGCCGACGTCGATCAGCTCGACGCCGAACGGATCGCCACGCTGCAGGCTGAGTCCTTCGACCTCCAGCACGGCGTCGCCCGTGCGCGCAGGGCGGTGCTGCAAGGCGGGCGGCTCCGCGCCGATCATGAGCCGCGACAGCGAGGCGTTCGATTCTTCCGACGGATTGCACACGCCCGTCACCTTGCCGCCGCGCAGCACCGTGCACGCCGTGCACAGCGCGCGGATCTCGTGGAGCTTGTGGCTGATGTAGAGGATGCTGCAGCCCTCGGCGCTCAGCTGGCGCAGCACCACGAAGAGCTTTTCCACCGCCTGGGGCGTGAGCACCGACGTGGGTTCGTCCAGGATCAGCAGGCGCGGCGAGGTCAGCAGCGCGCGGATGATCTCCACCCGCTGCATCTCGCCCACCGACAGGGTATGCACCGGCCGCAGCGGATCGATGTCCAGGCCGTACTGCGCGGCGGTGTCCCGGATGCGACGCGTGACCTCGGCCAGCGCCAGGTGCTTGTCCAGCCCCAGCCAGACGTTCTCGGCCACCGTGAGCGTGTCGAACAGGCTGAAATGCTGGAACACCATCGCGATGCCCAGCTGCCGCGCCTCCTGCGGATTACGGATGGACACCGGCTGGCCGTCGAACCACACGGCGCCCTCGTCGGGCTTGACCGAGCCGTAGATGATCTTCATCAGCGTGGACTTGCCGGCGCCGTTCTCGCCGAGCACCGCATGCACCTCGCCGGGCTGCACGGTGAGCGACACATCGCTGTTGGCCACCACGGCCGGGTAGCGCTTGGTGATGCCCGCCAGCTGCAGGCGCGGCGGCGCGCCGGCGGCAGCTTGCGGGGAGGGGGGAGCATTCATGCGGGGGATTGTCTCTTGGATTGAATTGGCCGGCGCGGAAACGGCGCGACCACAACAGTATGCAAGCGCCGTGCCGCCGCGCTGCCGCTGCGGCAAGCGCCCGCCGCGGCAGTGTCCGGAGTGCAGGCCCTGGCATCGAATTTGCGGTGGCAGGAGCCCCCTGGACAGGTTACGCTGTGCGTTCCTGGCCGCACACGGCCTGCACCCGGTCCCTTCCCGACGGACACCGGGCGCCGATCCCACGAAAGCCCTCGCGAATGACCGCTGTTTCCCGACCGATCCGCTTCCTCCGCCGCGGCCAGCCCGTGACGCTGGACCACGTCCCGCCCGACCGCACGCTGCTGGAGGTGCTGCGGGAGGACCTGGGCGACTGCGGGACGAAGGAAGGCTGCGGCGAAGGCGATTGCGGCGCCTGCACGGTGGTGCTGGGCTCGGCCGAGGACGGCCGGGTGCGTTTCCGGGCCGTGAACAGCTGCATCCGCCTTGCGCACGCGGTCGACGGCATGGCGCTCTGGACGGTGGAAGACCTGGCGCGCGACCCGCTCATCCAGCGCGGCGCGCACTCCCAGGGCGACGGCGCCCCCACGCCGCTGCATCCCGCGCAGCAATCCATGGTGCAGTGCCACGGATCCCAATGCGGCTTCTGCACGCCGGGCTTCGTGATGAGCCTCTTCGGGATGTACCAGAACCACGTGTGCCGCGGCCGCGAAGTCACGCGCGAACTCGCGGTGGCGGAGCTGTCGGGCAACCTGTGCCGCTGCACGGGCTACCGGCCGATCCTGGACGCCGCACGCTCCATGGCCGAGCTGCCGCTGCAGCCGGTGGACGAAAACGCCCTGCTGGAACGGCTGCGGGCGCTGCAGGCCGTCCCGGCGCGGCCGGACGGCGATGCCCTCGGGGATGGCAGCTACCTGGCTCCCGGCACGCTCGCCGAACTGCTGGCCGCGCGCGCCGCGCATCCCGATGCGCAGGTGGTCGCCGGCACCACCGACGTGGGGCTGTGGATCACCAAGCAGCACCGCCGCTTCGAGCGCGTGCTGGACGTCACCCGGGCCGCGGAACTGCGGCGCATCGATACCGCGGGCGGGCAGCTGTCCATCGGCGCGGCCGTTACGCTGGACGACGCCTTCGCGGCCCTCGCCGCGCACTGGCCGGCGCTGCGGCGCTTCGGCGAGCGCTTCGCCGGCCTGCCGGTGCGCAATGCCGGCACGCTGGGCGGCAACGTCGCCAACGGCTCGCCGATCGGCGATTCGATGCCGGTGCTGATCGCGCTCGGTGCGCGCATCGTGCTCGCCAGCGTGCGCGGCGAGCGCAGCCTGCCGCTGGAAGACTTCTACACCGGCTACCGCCAGAACCTGCTGGCGCCCGACGAGATCGTCGCGCGCATCGACATTCCCCTGCCCGCGCCGGGCGACCGGCTGGCCGCGTACAAGGTCTCCAAACGCTTCGACGACGACATCTCCGCCGTGTGCCTAGCGTTGCTGCTGACGGTGCGGGAGGGTACGGTGCAGGCGGCCCGCATCGGCGCGGGCGGCGTGGCGGCGGTGCCCGCACGCGCACGCGGCGCCGAGGCCGCGCTCGCCGGCCAGCCCTGGAGCGAAGCCGCTGCGCTGCGCGCGGGCGAGGCACTGCAGGCGGAGTTCACCCCCATTTCCGACATGCGTGCGAGCGGCGCCTACCGGCGCGCCGTGCTGGCCTCGCTGATGCGGCGCTGCTGGCTGGAGAGCCCGGAACATCCCGCGGACAGCAGCGCCCTGCCCGTGTCGCTCGAACAGCTCCTGCCGGTGGCGCAACCGCCCTCGCAGGCACAGGCCCCCGCGGAGGAACAGGCATGAACCGCCGCGACGACACCCTGCCCGCCAGCAGCGCGCCCGAGGGCCCGCTGAGCCGCGATGCGGACGCGGACCCGGTCGCCGCGCGCGCCGACGCGGAAGGCGCCGCCGGCCCGATGGCCGGCGAGGCGCCGCCGCCCGGCCTGGACGGCACGCCCCGCAGCGCGCGCCGTGCCGTGGGCGTCTCCCAGATCCATGAAAGCGCCCGTGCCCAGGTGGCGGGCACGGCGCAGTACATCGACGACCTGCCCGAATGGAAGGGCACGCTGCATGCGGCCCCCATCCTCTCGCCCGTGGCGCACGGCCGCCTGCGCGGCGTGGATGCCGCGGCGGCCCGCGCCCTGGCGGGCGTGCGCGACATCGTGCTCGCGGCCGACGTGCCGGGCGACCGGGTGCTTGCCGCCTTCGCGCACGACGAGCCGGTGTTCGCGCAGGACACGGTGCAGTTCGCCGGCCAGGTGATCGGCCTCGTGCTGGCCGACACCGTGGCGCAGGCGCGGCGCGCCGCGCGGCTGGTGCAGCTGGACATCGAGGAACTGCCGGCCGTGCTCTCGGTGCACGAGGCGCTGGCGCAGGAAAGCTACGTGCTGCCGCCCGTCACCGTGCGCCGCGGCGATGCGGCCGCGGCCCTGGCGGCGGCGCCCCACCGGCTGCAGGGCACGCTCGAAGTGGGCGGCCAGGAGCATTTCTACCTGGAAGGCCAGATCGCCTACGTCCTGCCCCAGGAGCAGGGCCAGTGGCAGGTGCATTCGAGCACCCAGCACCCGGGCGAAGTGCAGCACTGGGTGGCGCATGCGCTCGGCCTCGACAGCCACCGCGTCACGGTGACCTGCCGCCGCATGGGCGGCGGCTTCGGCGGCAAAGAGACGCAGGCCGGCCACATGGCGGTGTGGGCCGCGGTGGCCGCGCACAAGACGGGCCGCCCCGTGAAGCTGCGGCTGGACCGCGACGACGATTTTCTGATCACCGGCAAGCGCCATCCCTTCGCCTACGACTGGGAGGTCGGCTTCGACGGCACGGGCCGCATCCAGAGCCTGCGGCTGCGCATGGCAGTGAACTGCGGCTTCTCGGCCGACCTATCCGGCCCGGTGGCCGACCGCGCGGTGTTCCATTGCGACAACGCGTACTTCCTCGAACACGTGGAGATCGCCTCCTACCGCTGCAAGACGAATCTGCAGAGCCACACCGCCTTCCGCGGCTTCGGTGGGCCGCAGGGCGTGATCGCGATCGAGACCATCCTCGGCGACGTGGCACGCGCGCTCAGGCTGGATCCGCTCGACGTGCGCATGGCCAACCTCTACGGGCTGGAGGACCGCAACGTCACGCACTACCAGATGGCCGTGGAAGACAATGTGCTGCACGACCTGCTGCCCCGGCTGGAGCAGACCGCGCAGTACCGCCAGCGGCGCGAGGCGGTAGCGGACTGGAACGCACGCCACCCCACCTTGAAGCGGGGCCTCGCCGTCACGCCGGTGAAGTTCGGCATCAGCTTCACGGCCACGCTGTTCAATCAGGCCGGCGCGCTGGTGCACGTCTACACCGACGGCAGCGTGCAGGTGAACCACGGCGGCACCGAGATGGGCCAGGGCCTGCACACCAAGGTGGCGCAGATCGTGGCCGACGAACTGGGCGTGCCGCCCGACCGCGTGCTGGTCACCGCGAGCGACACCAGCAAGGTGCCCAACGCCAGCGCCACCGCGGCGTCGAGCGGCACCGACCTGAACGGCCGCGCCGCGCAGTTCGCCGCGCGCCACGTGCGCGACAACCTCGCGGCCTTCGTGGCGGGCCTGGACCACTGCGGCGCGGGCGCGGTGCAGTTCGAGAACGGCAGGATCACCTCGCCGACGCGCTCGCACGCCTGGCGCGACGTGGTGCAGGCCGCCTACGCGAACCGCATCCAGCTCTGGAGCGACGGCTTCTACCGCACCCCAAAGATCCATTACGACAAGACCACGCTCACCGGCCGGCCGTTCTACTACTTCGCCTACGGCGCGGCCTGCACCGAGGTGGCGATCGACACTCTCACCGGCGAGAGCCGCGTGCTCGCCGTGGACATCCTCCACGACGCGGGCCGCAGCATCAACCCCGCCATCGACATCGGCCAGATCGAGGGCGGCTTCGTGCAGGGCATGGGCTGGCTCACCACCGAACAGCTCGTCTGGGACGGCCGGGGCCGGCTCGCCACGCACGCACCCAGCACCTACAAGATCCCGGCCACGGGCGACATCCCGGCCCACTTCCGGGTGGACCTGTGGCACGAAGCCAACCGCGAGGACAACGTGGGCGGCAGCAAGGCCGTGGGCGAGCCGCCCTTCATGCTGGCCGTGAGCGTCTACGAGGCGCTGCGCGATGCCGTGGCGGCGGCACGCGCGGACGGTGCGGCGGACGGGCCGGTGCAGCTCCTGGCGCCGGCCACGGCCGAGAACGTGCTGCGCGCGCTCGGGGGCGTGCGGGACGATTGAGGGCGCGCGCGCTACCGGCGATCGGCCTGAGCGCTGTCCGGCCCGCGTCCCCCATGGGCCTCGAGGTAGCGGGCATAGGCCTGCCGCGCGGCGGTATCGCCCTGCCCGGCCCGCTCGCGCACTTGCATCAGGCAGAAGCCGTGCAATACTTCCGGTGCCTGCCGGTCGCAGGTGCGCGCGCTGTCGATCCACCACCAAGCCGTCCATGCGCCGAACACGGACAGGAAGGTGAGCAGGAACTTCCACCCGCAGTTGCACCTGTGCCACCACACCGGTCTTGCCATCAGGCCACCTCAGCGGTCCAGCGCATCCAGTTGGCGTGACAGCGCATCCAGGTCGCTCTGGCGCACGGGCATGAATTCCTGGACGGTATTGGCGATGGGCGGCGGATCGGCCACCTCCCGGGCGCACAGCGCGAGATTCGCCCGCATGGCCTGCCGCGTGGCGGGATCGACATGGTGGCCGGTTTCATGCGCCATCCGGAGGTATTGCTCCAGCGAAAGATGGGCGCACTGCGTCAACCGCGGAATCTGCGCTGCCGCCTTGTCCAGGTCAAACGTGCTGCAGCGCCGCTCTGTGTAGAGCTGCAACAGGCGCAGATGCGCATCGGGGCTGTTTTCCGCCACGCGCAGCATGACGGATTCGACCGTACGCCCCTCGAATCCGGGGACGCGGTCGCAGTAGCCGATCATGTGGTCGCTGAGTTCGAAGCCGGTGCGGGCACCGTGCATGGCGCGAAGCAGCCAGGCACGGCCCTCACGCTCGTGTCCCTCGCCCTGAAGATAGTCGCCGTATCCCCACTGGGCGATCGGTTCGCCTGCTTCGGCACGGTCGCGCAATTGCATCAGGCAAATGCCGCGAATGGAATACCCGTCCTGCCGGTCGCAGCGGGCACTATCCCACCACCACCAGCCGAAGTACGCACCGCAGAGCAGTACGAGCGCCAGCAAGACCCTGCGGCCACGCCCCTTTCGACGCAGATGATTTCCCGTCATGGGTGCCTCGGCAGATTCGAGGCCCAGACCCCGGCCCATGGGCGTGCCGCGCCACGCAGCGGTGTGCAGGCCGATGCGGCGGGCGCTCCGACCGGCCCCCGTGTCCGCCATTCGCCCGGACGCAGAGCATTGGTCAGAACGGGATGGCCCCTTCCTCTGCGGGCCCTGCTGGCCCGTCCCCTAGCCGATAGGCGCGACATTCCTCGTGTTCCCCTTGTGAAGCACATCCGGCAGCGACGAAGTCACCCACCTCTGGAAGCGCCGATGCGGCACTCCGTGTGCGCCACGCACTATGCCCCCGCGCAGTCGCTTTTTCGAGGCGGGGAAGCGCTCCGTTCCGAAGACCAAAATGTTTCCACGATGGCCATGGACATGTCGTCGGGTTCGCGCTATGCCAAGCCACGCGGCACCGCATTCAGAGCGGCTGACCCGACCCAGCGAAGCGGTTCTGGCCAGGCGCCGCATCGCAGGCGGTAAGAGCAGTACGACAAGATGCGGCAACAACGCCAGAAGGGTCGTGTGAGCCGCTCTCAATACGCCTCGGCACTCCCGGAGGCAGAAGCCCCCTGCCGTTCCGGCCGCAACCGGCGCACCTCCACCCGGTTGCGGCCCGCGCGCTTGGCCTCGTAGCAGGCCATGTCGGCCGCATGGAGCACGGCCGAGACGTCGTAGGTGCTGCCGTCCAGCGGCACCAGGCCGATGCTCACGCCCAGGGTGTAGGTGCGGCCGGCATAGGCGGGCTCCCAGGCATGCACCGCCGCGCAGATCTGCGCCGCGATCGACATGCCGCGTGCCAGCGCACAGCCGGGCAGCACCACCGCGAATTCGTCGCCGCCCAGGCGCGCGGCCCAGCCCACGTGCCGCACCTGGTTCTCGATGAGGCGGCCCACGTGGCGGAGCACGTCGTCGCCCGCATCGTGCCCGGCGATGGCGTTCACCACCGTGAAATGGTCGAGATCGAGGAACAGCACCACGCCGGCACCGCCCTCCTCCGCCGCATCGGCCGCCTGAGCGGCGCGGGATTCGCCAGCGGCCGCGGATTCGTCGTGCGCCCTGGCCAGCCCCTCGGCATCCCCTCCTGCGGCGGCACCGTCCTGGTGCGGCGCACGCACCAGGACGGGTCGCTGTGCATGGTCGGTGAGCAGCGCATAAAGCCGCTGCCGGAAGGCTTCGCGATTGGCCAGCTGCGTGAGCGGGTCGTGCCCTGCGGGCCAGTCGCGCTGGCGGCGGGCCTCGCGCGCGGCCGTCAGGTCTTCCAGCATCCAGACGGTGCCGCTCGCCTCCGCCGTGGCGCCGTCGCGCACCGCGCGGCCCAGCACGCGCGCCCAGACGACACCGCCGTCCTTGCGCAGGAAGCACACGTCGCCGTCGAAGGCGCCATGGGCGGCGAATTCGGCACGCACGCGCCGGCCGAGTTCCGCGTAGGCGGCATCGCTCGCGTAGAGCCGCCGCGCCGGCTGGCCCTGCAGTTCATGCGGCTCGTAGCCCAGCAGGCGGCAGGCCTCCGTGCCCACCACTTCCAGGGTGCCGCCGCGGGTGATGACGATGCCGGCGGGCGCATGGTCGAGCACGGCCTGGAACCGGTCCTGCAGCACCCCCGCCTCCTCCCGCGCCGTACGGCACTCCTGCAGGAGCGCGCGGCAGGCCCGGCCGATCGCATCCACCTCCCCGGCGCCGCGCGGCCAGGGGGCATCGCCGGAAAGATCGGCGCCGCCCGTGTGCGAAGCGCGGCGGCACACACGCGCCAGCGGCTGCGCGAAGCAGGCGATGGCGAGCGCCACAAGCAGCGCCGCGCAGGCCGTGACCAGGGCCGCCCGCCCCAGCCCCCACTGGCGCCATCCCGCCACCGGGTCCAGCCCGGACGCTGCGCCGTCGCTCACGCGCGCCACCAGCCACTGCGGCAGCGGCATGCCCGCCACGCTCACCACGTGGCCGCCCACGGCCTCCGAGAACCCCCGGCCCGCCACCGCCGCCTGGCCGGCCTGCAGTGCCTTCTCGTAGACCGGGGCCAGGCCGTCCTCGTCGCCCACCCGGCCGAACACGCGCGAGGCGTCCGGGTGCGCGAGGATGGTGCCGTCGCGCGTGAAGACGACCAGTTTCGAGTCGGCGCGCGCCGGCAGCGCCATCGACGGTGGCAGCAGCCCCTGCGACTGCAGCCGCAGCGTGCCGGCGAGCGCGCCCTGCACGACAGCGCCCTCCTCGGCGGTGCGCAGCGGCAGGCTGAACATGATGCGTCCGTCCGCCGGCGTGCTGCCGATCACGCCGGACACGAGCGGTTTTCCTTCCAGCAGCGTGCGCCGCAGCTGGTCGCGTTCGGCCGGATCCAGCTGCGCGCCTTCGTGCAGGCGGCCGTTCTGCCACTGCAGGCTCAGGCTGCCATCGCGCCGGGCGATCTGCAGTGCGTCGAAAAAGCGTGCGGCGGGGAGGCCCTGCCGCAGCACCACGTCGAGCGCACCGGGCGATTCCAGCAGCGCGGCCGGAATGCTTTCCGCCAGCGTGGCCAGCACGCGCTGGTTCTGTTCGATCTTGCTGGACAGCAGCAGCGCCACGGCCTCGACCTCGTCGGCCTGGCGCTCCATGAGCCGCTCCAGCGCCACGTGCTGCGCTGATCGGGCCACCAGCCAGGCGCCGAGCCCGCCGGCCAGCAGCACGGCCACCACCGCCGCCGCGATGATGCGCAGCACCAGAGGGCCCGGCAGATGCCAGCCGCCGTCCCGGCCATCGTGCACCGTCGCGAAGGGGCGCAGGCGCAGGCGCGCGGCCACCGGCGCGGCCGTCGGGCGGGTCATGCGCGCTCCCGGGAGAGTGCGCATGCGGGGCGGGAGGTCGGTGTATCGCGGGGCATGCTGCAGGGAGGATCGCCCCGCGGCAGGTGCCAGGGGCGTTCCGGTCCACTATACGCAGCCACCCTGCGCCGGGAGGTTGGGTAGAACCCGGGGAGCGCGCCGGGGTGAATCCGGATTGCCACGCCGGCTGCCGGGGCCTCCCGGCCCGGCAGTCACGTGACCCCACCCCTGGCCGGCTGCAGCCCGGCGAACGGCGACCGGTGCGTCAGCCGCCGGCGACCATCCGCAGTTCGCCGGGCTGCGGCAGCACGAGCACGTTGCCCGTGCCGGCGATGAGGCCGTGCTCGCGCAGGTGGCGCAGCACGCGCGAGAAGGTCTCGGGCGCGATGCCGAGCTGCGCCGCGATGAGGCGCTTGCGCTGGCTCAGGGTCACGCGCAGGGCGCCGCCGTCGCCCGGCTCGGCATGGCGCAGCAGCCACTGGGCGCACCGGGATTCCGCATCCTGCGCGAGCCGGCTCACGGCCAGCTCGGTCTGCTGCAGGTAGCCGGCCGCCATGTCGCGCACCAGCCGCCGCACGGTGTCCGGCAGCAGCGCCACCTCTTGCTGGAAGGCCGCCAGCGGCACGCGGCGCAGCTGCACGCGCGAATCCGCCACCATGTCCACCGGGCAGGGCTGGCCCAGCAGGGCCGATGCGGCATCGAGCCAGAAGGGGCCGTCCACCGCACCGAGCTGGTGCCGCAGCTGTCCTTCCTCGCGCACGCCGAACACCACGCGGCCGCTGTCGAGGTGCAGCACCGAGGCGGACTGCTGGCGGCGCTGGCGCAGCAGCTGGCCGGCGGCGGCCACTTCGCAGGGCACGGAGGAATCGGTGGAAGGGATCGGGAACATGGTGCGCACTGTGGCGCGCCCGCGCTTGCGGCGTGTTGAGCGAAGTCAAACGGGTGCCGCCTGCACGGTGCCGCCCGCCGCGAGGAACGCCTGCACGGCCGTGTCGCATTCTTGCCGCACCGAGCGGCGCATTCCACACGCGGTTGAACCGGCACGGTAATTGCTGGTTACATTTTCTCCCCGAGGACGGAATTCCAGGCCGTGTCGGGGTCCTCCCCCTTTTTTTGTGTGTGTTTGTCGTTGTGGACGGGAATCCTATGAAAAAAAACCTGATCGCGCTGAGCGCCGCACTGCTGTGCGCCGCCGGTGCACACGCCCAGAGCTCGGTCCAGCTGACGGGCCTGTCGGACGCCTACGTGGGCTCCATGAAGATGGCCGGTGACGCGGACCGCCGCTCGGTGGTCAACAGCGGCGGCCTGACCACGTCGTGGTTCGGCTTCAAGGGCACGGAAGACCTGGGCGGCGGCCTGAAGGCCAGCTTCCAGCTGACCTCGTTCCTGCAGGTCGACACCGGCACGCAGGGCCGCTTCTCGAACGACACGTTCTTCTCGCGCGACGCCAACGTGAGCCTGTCGGGCGACTTCGGCTCCGTGCTGCTGGGCCGCTGGATGTCCCCCAACTTCCTGCCGTCCGTGGTGGGCAACCCGCTGGGCGACTCGTTCACGTTCTCGCCGCTGATCCTGCACATGAACGTGCCCCTCTTCAACGGCACGGGCTGGGCCGCGACGACGCCGGCCGACACGGGCTGGAGCAACCAGATCGCCTACAGCACGCCGAAGTTCGGCGGCTTCTCCGCGAACATCCAGTACCAGTTCGGCGAGCAGGCGGGCAACAACGGCCGCAAGAACGTGGGTGCGAACTTCTTCTACTTCGGCGGCCCGCTGACGCTGACCGGCTTCTACGAGCGCGACCAGATCGCCAACCCCGGCCAGGGCGCCTACCTGGGCACCACCAAGAAGGACTGGATGCTGCTGGGCGCCTACGACTTCGGCGTGGTCAAGCCCTTCCTGAGCTACGGCGAAGCCAAGGCGGACAACACCGACAACAAGGCCAAGACGATGCAGATCGGCGCCTCCGTGCCCGTGGGCCCTTCGGGCAAGGTGCTGGTGGACTGGGTGAAGACCGAGATGAGCCAGACCGACATCAGCCGCAAGACCTTCACCGTCGGCTACGACCATTTCCTGTCCAAGCGCACCGACGTCTATGCGATGCTGATGAACGACCGCATCACCGCGCGCAGCACGGGCAACAGCATCGGCCTGGGCATCCGCCACCGGTTCTGATCCCTGCGGCAGTCTCCAAGGTGAAAGAGCGCGGGAAGCGATTCCCGCGCTCTTTTTTCATGGCCTCACCGCCGGCCGGTCCCCGGCGGCATCCGCATCAGATCTTGCGCGACAGCTCCCACATCGCATCGACCAGCAGGTCGATGTCGCGCGCGTCGTGCCAGAGGTGGGTGGAGACGCGGATGCCGTAATGGTTGGCCGGCGCTCCGATGACGGGGAAGTCCGCGTTGCGGACCACGAAGCCCTGCGGATAGTCGCTCAGCATGCGCGCGACGAAGGCGGTGGACTTCTGCGCGTTCATCACGTCGGCCTTGTTGGGGAACGGATTGAAGGACGTGAGCGCCGACAGCAGCTTCGGATCGTCCTTGGGCGAATACAGCGCATCGACGCCCCAGCGCTCGGCGATCTTCTCCTTGAGATAGGACGAGAGCGTGAGGTCGTAGGTCTCGATCTTCTTGCGCCCGATGCCGTCCCACTGCGCGCAGGCCTGCGCGAGCGCCATGAACATCGGCGTGTGCAGGCTGCCGCAGCTCGTGATGGTGGCGGCGATGTCGTAGGTCTCGGTGCCGTTGGTGGTGCGGTCCTTGGCGGCGTAGGAGCTGGTGTGGACGGGGTACCACTTGGGCAGCGGCAGCGGGTTGGAGGCGCGCATCTTGTTGCGCACGATCAGGATGCCGGTGGAGCCCGGGCCGCACTGCCACTTGTGACCGGCGCCGGACATGAAATCCATGCCCAGTTCGGCGTAGTTGTAGGCCATCATGCCCGGCAGGTGCGCACCGTCCACGATGCTGATCAGCTCGTGCGCCTTCACCACGCCCATCAGGTCGGCGATCGGCAGCATGGTGCCGGTCTTGTAGGTGGGCGACGACCACATCATCGCGCGCACCCGCTTGCCCTGGGCCTTGAGCGCGCGGATGCGCTCGTCGAACAGGTTCACGTAGGTGGCGGCGGTCTGGTTGTTGCCCACGGGCATCTCGATGCGCGACACCTCGATGCCGTAGCGGTCGGTGGCGATCTTGAGCGGCGTGTCGCCACCGCCGTGCTCGTGGTTGGTGGTCACGACCACGTCGCCGCGCTGCCAGTCGATGCCGAGGATGGCGTGGCACATGCCCGAGGACGTGTTGGCGGAAAAGGCCAGTTCGTCGGCATCCACGCCGAAGCCGGGCGCCACCTGCTTGCGCAGGTCGAGCAGGTTGCCGTAGCCGCTGCCCGAATCAGCGGCCTTCTTGCGATTCTCGCCGTCGAAGACGTCGAGCACCAGCTTGGGCATCGATCCACCGGTGCCGATGTTCATGTAGGTCTTCTCGGGCTTGAGGACGAACATGTCCTGCACGCCGGTCCAGAACGCCTCGTCGCGCACGAGCTGCGCGCGCAGCGCCTCGGCGGCGGTCTGCGCGCCGCTGCTGCCGCAGGCGGCGACCAGCGGCCCCAGCGTGGCGGCGCCCGCTCCGTAGCCCATCATGCGCAGGAAGTCGCGGCGCTTGGCGCTCCAGCGCGCGAGGCCGGCGGCCTCGGGCTGCACGAAGACGTCGCGGGCAGCGCCAGCGGCCGCCAGGGGAGAGGTTTCGATCATGGGAATGCTCCTGGAAGGGGGGACTGCGGGCGCTTTCAGCGGCGCCCGACGATGGCGGCGATCTCGATCTTCACGTCGCGCGGCAGCCGCGCGACTTCCACCGTGGCGCGGGCGGGCGCCGCGCTGCGGAAGTACTCGCCGTACACCTTGTTCATGGCGGCGAACTCGCCCAGGTCCTTCATGTAGACCGTGGTGGAAAGCACGTCGTCATACGACAGCCCCTGGGAGCGCAGCTTCGCGCCGATGAAGTCGAGCACGGCGCGGGTCTGCTCCTCGATGGTGGTGCCCTGCACCGCGTTGCCGGCGGCATTGAGCGGCAGCACGCCGGAGAAATAGATCGTGTTGCCGTGCGCCACCATCTGCGAGTACGGGCCGATCGCGGGGTAGATCTGCGTGGTGGACAGCACCTGCCGCTGGGCGGGCGCGGCGCAGCCCGCCAGCAGTGCCGCCGCCGCCAGCGCGGTGCATGCCGCCAGGCCCCTGGCGAGGGGATACCGAATATCCATGACGTTCCTTCGATTGAATGACGCACACCATGGCATGGAATATCCAGCCGGCCTGCCATGCAGCCCGGTCCGGCGCTACGCCATACCGCTCCGGCCTTCCTTCCGATAATCGCCATCGCTGGATCCAATATCACCGGAAACACGGAAAGCACGAACGCATTCTGTGCCCGCATTACGCCGGGCGACAGCACATTTTTCCCTTACGCAGCACTACGCAGGCCGGCCTGCGCAGTACTACGCAGACGGGCCCCGGCATGCATCCTGCAACGGGCCCGCAGGGCGTACAGCGAGGCCCCATGCGCCCTGCCGGACTTCCCGGACGTGCACCGGCAGCGGGCATGGCGAACGGCGGCCGGCCCCGTGCGCACCGATGCAGGTACGAATATCACCAGCGCGGTGCGATTAACCCCGTTATTTCTTCCACCCGCCGACTTCGTAACCATTCGTTCGCATGGCCAGGCTCCGAAAGGATATTCACCAGCTCAACCGCATTAACACCTTGTCACGAGCCCACGGAATACCTCCCCCGCACTGGACATAACCCTGTTGACTTCCACCATGCGCGGCGGATAGTCGCCTCCACTCCGAGAGAAAAACCCCATGCAATTGCGGCTGAAGCTCCTGCTGCTGTCCACCCTGCCGATCCTCCTGGCGCTCGGCTCCGTGGCCGTGACCGCCCGCCACCAGACCCTGAAGCTCGCCCAGCAGGAGCGCGACCTGGTGGAGGCCGCGTACCTGCACAGCAAGGAGACCGAACTGCGCCAGTACGTGCAGCTCGCGCAGAGCGCCCTCGCGCGCATCGCCGCCGAAGAGGCCGACGCCGCCGAGCGCCAGCGGCAGGCCCTGGCCCTGCTCTCGCGCATGCAGTTCGGCAAGGACGGCTACTTCTTCGTGTACGATCGTGAAGGGAACGTGCTGCTGGACGCCCGGCACATGGGCCTGTCGGGCGTGGACCTGTGCGATCCGGGCGATCCGCGCAGCGAGGCGCCCGCCAACCTCATCCTGGCGCGGGCGCGCGAAGGCGGCGGCATGGTGCGCTACGCGTGGCAGAAACCGTCGTCGCGGCTCACCGTGCCCAAGCTCACCTACGTCACGACGATGCCTGGGTGGGAATGGGTGATCGGCACCGGCCTCTACCTCGACGACGTGCAGGAAACGCTGCGCCACATCGACCGCGCCGCGCAGGAGAACATCGGCGGCACGCAGCGGCGCATCTGCGCGATCGCCGCGCTCTGCATCGTGCTGATCGGCCTGGCGGGCCTCGCGCTCAACCTGAGCGACCACCGCGTGGCCAGCGCCAAGCTGCGGCGTCTCGCGCAGCGCGTGGTGCGCTCGCAGGAGGAAGAGCGGGTGCGTGTGGCCCGGGAGCTGCACGACGGCGTGGTGCAGGTGCTCGTGTCCTCCAAGTTCCTGCTGGAGACCGCGCAGGTGCAGTGGACGGGCCGCGCGGCCCCCGTGCCGCGCGAGATGCTGGACCAGGGCCTCGCGCGGCTGAACGATGCGCTGCTGGAGATCCGCCGCGTCTCGCACGGCCTGCGGCCGGCGCTGCTCGACGACCTGGGCCTGGCGCCCGCCCTGGCGCTGATGGTGCAGGAAGTGAAGGAACAGGGCGCGTTCGACGTGCGCTTCGTGCTGCGCGGCCCCGCCGGGCCGCTGCCCACGAGCCACGGCACGGCGCTATTCCGCATCGCGCAGGAGGCGCTCACCAACGCGCGCATGCATGCCGGCGCCTCGCAGGTGGAGGTGGCGCTGCGGTTCACCCGCTGGCGCGTGAGCCTGTCGGTGCGCGACGACGGGCGGGGTTTCGACATGCAGCGCGTGCAGCGCGACGGCCAGGGCGGCATCGGCCTGCGCAACATGCGCGAGCGCATCGAGGGGCTCGGCGGCCGCTTCGCCATCGCGTCCGGACATGGCGGCACACGCATCCTGGCCGTGCTCGACCGGCGCACCGACGCGGCGGGCGAAGGCTATCCCGGCTTCGATGCTTCGCAGGTGCCCGCATGAGCACCGCGCAGAACCCGGTCGCCATCCGCGTCCTGCTGGTGGACGACCATCCCCTCGTGCGCGACGGCGTGCGCATGCGGCTGGAGGCCACGCCGCACATCCGCGTCGCCGCCGAGGCAGGCAGCATGCAGGAGGCCGTGGCGCTCGCCGACACCGTGGCACCGGACCTGGTGCTCACCGACATCCGCATGCCCGACGGCAGCGGCATTCAGCTGGCGGCAGTGTTCCGCGAACGCTTCCCGCGGGTGCGCGTGGTGGTGCTGTCGATGCACCAGGATGCCGAATACGTGCAGCGCGCCGTCGGCCTGGGGGTGCGCGGCTACGTGCTCAAGGATGCGCCCGCGGGGCAGCTCGTGCAGGCGATCGAAGCCGTGCACGCCGGCGGCAGCCATTTCAGCGATGCGGTGCGCGCCCTGCTGGATGCGGGCCCGTCCGTCCAGCCCTCCGCCCGTTCCCTCACGCCGCGCGAGGCCGCCGTGCTGCGACTGCTGGCGGAAGGCCGCTCCAACCGCGACATCGCCGAACGCATGGGCACCTCGGTGCGGACGGTGGAGACGCACCGCCTGCACCTGCGCCGCAAGCTGCGCATCGACGGGCAGGCCGCGCTGGTGAAATATGCCGTCGCGTACGCGGACATCCGCTGCGATCCGGCGCCCGGGCACTGACTTCCCGGCGGGAGCCGCGCGGCACGCGGCCGTGTCACGGCCCCGTCATCGGGGTGGTTTAACCTCCCCGTGACTGTGTATGACTGTAACAACCCCCGCCGCCGCCACTTTCGGTACCGTGCAAGAAGCGGTGCTGGCCGCGCTGTCGCCTGCCGCGCGCGGCGGCACGGGTCCGCTAGCCCGGCTGATGCGCGAGGGCGGCCTGCACTGCGTCTTCCAGCCGCTCGCCGATCTGGTAGAAGGCCATGTCTATGCACATGAGGCACTGATCCGCGGCCCGGAGGGCACGCCGCTGCACACGCCCGACCGGCTGCTGCAGACCGCGCTGCAGGAGGGCCTGCTGCAGGATTTCGAGTTGCTGTGCGTCGCCGTGGCGCTGCAGCAGTGGGGCGACCTGGGTGCGCGCGGACGTCTCTTCGTCAACATCAGCGCGGACGCGCTGGTGCGCGGCGTGGCGCTGTGCGCCAGCGCACCCGTGTGGGCCGCCGTGCGCGCCACCGGCGTCTGCACCGAGCACGTCGTGCTCGAGATCACCGAGCACGAGCGGGTGACCGACATGGCCCTGCTGCGCGAGGCCCTCAAGCAGGTGCATGCCTGCGGCGCCCGCATCGCGCTCGACGACTTCGGCGACGGCCGCTCCAGCCTGCGGCTGTGGTCCGAGGCGCGGCCGGACTTCGTCAAGATCGACAAGTATTTCGTACGCGACATCAGCGCCCATCCCGAGAACCTGCAGATGCTGCAGGCCATCCGGGGCATCGCCGACGTGTTCGGCACCACGCTGATCGCCGAGGGCATCGAGACGCAGGACGATCTGCGCGCACTGCGCGACCTCGACATTCCCTACGGCCAGGGCTACCTGCTCGGGCGGCCGGCCCCGGCACCGCGCGACCACATCGAAGCGGCGGCGCTGGAGGTCCTCCGCGACCGCCGCGTGGCGGTGCTGCCCCACCGCGGCCAGCACGCCCGGCCCGGCATCCTGCGCAACGTCCTGGTGGTGCATGCGCCCACGGCCACGGCGGACACCAGCAACGACACCGTGGCCGCCTTCTTCAAGGCCCACCCCGAACTGCATGCGCTGCCGGTGCTCGACGGCGCGCGGCCCGTGGCGCTCATCAACCGCCAGCAGTTCATGAACCACTACGCGACGCTCTACTTCCGCGAGGTGCATGGCCGCAAGCCCTGCGCGGCCTTCGCCAACCATGCGCCGCGCGTGGTCGAGCTCGACTGCGACGTGGACCAGCTCGTGGGCATCCTGACCTCGCAGGACCAGCGCTACCTGAACGACGGCTTCATCGCCACCGACAACGGCCGCTACGTGGGCCTGGGCACCGGCGAGCAGCTGGTGCGCAGCGTGACCGAGGCGCGCATCGAGGCTGCGCGCCACGCGAACCCCCTCACCTTCCTGCCGGGCAACATCCCGATCAGCCTGCACATGCAGCGGCTCATCGACAGCGGCACCGAGTTCGTCGCCTGCTACGCCGACCTGAACCACTTCAAGCCTTTCAACGACTACTACGGCTACTGGCGCGGCGACCAGATGATCCGGCTCGTGGCGCGCCTCGCCGTGTCGCACTGCGACGCGCAGCGCGATTTCGTCGGCCACGTGGGCGGCGACGATTTCATGCTGCTGTTCCAGAGCGGCGACTGGCTGCAGCGCTGCGAGCGCATCGTGCGGGAATTCGCGACCGAGGCGCGCGCCCTGTTCGACGACGCGGCGCGGCAGGCGGGCGGCATCTGGGCGGAAGACCGGTACGGAGTGAAGCGCTTCTTCCCCTGCACGACGCTGTCGATCGGCGCCGCGCGCGTGGTGCCCGGCAGCATGCGCCATGCCGAGGAGGTCGCCAATGCCGCGGCCCTGGCCAAGCACGACGCCAAGGGCTGCAGCAGCGGCCTGGCCTGGCGCACCGCGGAGCCCGCGCCCCGGGCGTCCGCCGCCCCGCCCGCGCACGCGCACGGTACGGCGCCCACCCCGCCGCAGAACCGCCTCCGGCCCTGGCTGCCGGCACGGCCTCCCGCCGATCCGTACGCCGCCGCACAACCGCACTGACGGCGCCCGGCCCGTGCGCCGCGTCGCGTCGCGTCGCGCCGCGTCACCGCGTGGACGCACCCCCTTCGAACCAGCGCCGCACGAGGTCGCGCTCGGCATCCGTCATGCCGGTGGCGTTGTTCATGGGCATGAGCTTCTGCACCACCGCCTGCTGGTAGATGGCCTGCGCATGCTGCGCCACCGACGCGGCGGAATCCAGCCGCAGGTTCTTCATCTGCATCTGCTCGCCATGGCACATGTAGCAGCGCTGCGCGAGCAACGGCTGCAGCTGCGCATAGTCCACGGGCCCTGCCGCGGCTGCGGCCGGCGCGCCCGCCGCGGCGGTGGCCGGCACCGGCGGCTGCGCCAGCCGCAGCCCGACGATGGTGCCCACGATCACCGCGCAGCCCACCAGCGCGTAGGGCAGCGGATGCGCGTTGCGGCCGAGCTTCCAGCCGTGGCGCATCACGAAGAACTGGCGGATGGACGCGCCCGCGAACATCATCAGGATCAGGATCAGCCAGTTCTGCGGATGGCTCCAGGTGAAGCTGTAGTGGTTGGACAGCATGCAGAACAGCACAGGCAGCGTGAAGTAGGTGTTGTGCACGCTGCGCTGCTTGCCGCGCTTGCCGTGGATCGGGTCCACCGGCTGGCCGGCCTTCATCTGCGCGATCACCTTGCGCTGGCCCGGGATGATCCAGAAGAACACGTTGGCGCTCATCGAGGTGGCGATCATCGCGCCCACCAGCAGGAAGGCCGCGCGGCCCGCGAACCAGTGGCAGGCCAGCCACGAGGCCGCGCACACCAGCACGAACACCAGCCCGCCGACGATCGCATCGCCGTTCCTGCGCTGCCCGAAGATGCGGCAGATGGCGTCGTACAGCAGCCAGAACACCACCAGGAACGCCAGCGCGACCACGACGGCGGTGGCCGGCGCCCAGTCCATGCGCGACTTGTCGACCAGGTAGGTGCTGGCGCTCCAGAGATAGGACACCGTGAACAGCGCGAAGCCGCTGATCCAGGTGCTGTAGCTCTCCCAGAAGAACCAGTGCAGGTGCTTCGGCAGCTGCGGCGGCGCGCCCGCGAACTTGACCGGGTGGTAGAAGCCGCCGCCGTGCACGGCCCAGAGTTCGCCGCTCACGCCCTGGCGCTTCAGGTCGTCGTCCACCGGCGGCGTGAGGCTGGAATCGAGAAAGACGAAATAGAACGACGACCCGACCCAGGCGATCGCGGTGATGACGTGGACCCAGCGCAGCAGCAGGTTGGCCCAGTCGAGAAGGTAGCTTTCCATGGTGGCTCTCAACTTCGCGCGCGGCCCGTTCCATCGGGGGATCAGCCGCGCGGCAATCTGCTCACCACGGCGGGCGCTCTGAGCAGCGGGAAGGCCGCGCTGGATGCGCCCCCGCCGAAAGACGGAAGGGCGGCATCGCCTTGCACCGCTGCGACCTGTGGCCCGAGTGTATGCAGGTTCCGTTCCCGCCGGAACGGGGCGAGCCCGCAGCGGGCGCGGATGCCACACCGCCAAGCACCTGCCCACAGCCGCATCACGGGCGACGCATCACCTGCCGGACTGCGGCGGCAGCGTGGCGAGCAGTTGCGCCGCCACGGACACGGCGATCACCTCCGGCTCCTTGCCCGCGATGCCCGGCAGGCCGATCGGGCAGGTGACGTGCGCCAGCTCCTGCGGACCGAAGCCCCGGGCCTCCAGCCGGCGCGAGAACGTCGCCCACTTGGTGCGGCTGCCTATCAGCCCGACGAACGGCAGGTCGGCCTGCGCGCGCTGCCGCGCGAGGCAGGCCGCCACCACGTCGAGGTCTTCCGCGTGGCTGAAGCTCATGATGAGCACGCGCGACCCCGGTGCCAGGCCGGGCACGGCCCCGTCCACCGGCTCGGAATGCTCGCAGCGCACACCCCCCGCCTCGGCATCCGCGGGGAACACGCCGTCGCGGCTGTCGATCCAGGCGAGTTCGAACGGCAGCGGCGCCAGCACCCGCGCCAGCGCATGCCCCACGTGCCCGGCGCCGAACAGCGCCACCGGCGCGCGCGCGGGCGCCAGCCGCCGGGCGAGCGCCTCCCGGTCCTGCGGCCCCGCGCAGGTGAAGCGCAGGTGCACCACCCCGCCGCAGCACTGGCCCAGGCTCGGGCCGAGCGCGAACCGCAGAACGGACCCGGCCGCGATCCCCGAACCGGCCTGCGCCCCCGTGCCGGCAAAAGCCGACAGCCGGGTCCGCGCCTCGCGGATCGCATCCCATTCCAGCCGCCCGCCGCCGATCGTGCCCAGCGGTGGCCCGTCGTCGAACACGGCCATCCAGGCGCCGCGCTCGCGCGGCACCGAGCCTTGGGTAGACTCCACTTCCACCACGCAGGCGGGCCGTACGGCAAGGCCCTGGAGCAAGGCGTTCAGGGCCTGCGTCAACGCCATGGCGCGCCCCCGCGTTGCCCGGGCAGCCCTCCGGCGCGCGCGCATGCCGGTTCCCTGCCCCCGCCTCCAGCCACGACCCATCGATGAAGCCCTCGCCCACCCCCTCCCACGGCACGCCGCGCGGCGGCCGCCACTGGCTCCTGGCCGGCCTGATGGCCGCCGTGGCCTCGCTCCTCGCCGCCTGCAAGTCGGGCCCCGAGCCGGCCACCGTGCCCGGCGAGCCCGCCGCGCCGGCCAGCCCGGTCGCGGGCGTGGCCGGCCCCGAGCCGGCGGCGCGGGGTTCCGCACGCCCCTCGGCCGCGGCGGACCCGCGCGCCTACCGCCAGGATGCGGCCACCCACCTCTACGGACTGAACCAGTCGCGCATCTATCCGGGCAAGCTGCCGCCCATGCTGTACGCCATCGGCACCCTGCAGGTCGACATCGACCGCAGCGGCCAGGTCACCCGCCTGCACTGGATGCGCGCGCCGCGGCACGCGCCCGAGGTGATCGCGGAGATCGAGCGCACCGTGCGCGCGGCCGCGCCCTACCCCGTACCCACGCGCATGGGCCGCGTGACCTACACCGACACCTGGCTGTGGGACAAGTCGGGCCGGTTCCAGCTCGATACGCTCACCGAAGGCCAGCTCTGATCCCGGGCCCGGATGTCGCCCCCGCCGTGCGTCAGGAGCCACGGTAGGTCGAATAGCTCCACGGGCTGACCAGCAGCGGCACGTGGTAGTGCTGGTCGGCATGGGCGATGCCGAAGTCCAGGCTCACCCGGTCCAGGAAATTCGGCTCGGGCAGCGCCACGCCGCGCGCACGGAAGTACCCGCCCACGTCGAACGTGAGGCGGTAGGTGCCGGTGCGCAGGCTCGCGTTGTCGAAGAGCGGCGCATCGGTGCGGCCGTCGTGGTTGAGGACCAGCGACTGCAGCAGCCGTGCCTGCCCGCCCTCCGTCGCATAGAGCGCCACGGCCATGCCCGCGGCGGGGCATCCGTGCATGGTGTCGAGAACGTGCGTGCTGAGGCCCATGGGGCGTATCTCCTGTCGGTCCGTGAGGGGAATGGATGGGAAAAGCCGGCGCGCCGGCCGGTGCCCACTGCACCGGCGCGCGCCATGCGGCAGTGTATGCATGGCGGCGCCCCGCCGTAACGAACCGTGACGTGCCGGCGCGGACACCCGTTCTACACTGTCCGCCGCTCCGCCGGCATTCCACGCCCCGGCACACATCAACGACAAAGAAGGGAAGGGCTCCAGCCGATGACATCTCTCCGCCTCCAACGTCCCTGGCTGCTGGCCGGAAGCTCCGCGCTCGCGCTGCTGTCGATCGCGGGCTGCGCCAACCTCCCCGGCGGCTCCGAGCCGGCCGCGGCCGCGCCCGCCGCGAACAGCGCGCCCGCGCAGACGCCCGCCGCGCGCGCGGCCGGCCGCGCCTACGACATGGACATGGACGTGTTCCACCCGGTCGTCGCGCGCAGCGGCATGGTGGCCACCGAGCAGGAACTGGCATCGAAGGTGGGGCTGGACATCCTGCGCGCGGGCGGCAACGCGATCGACGCGGCCGTGGGCGTGGGCTTCGCGCTGGCGGTGGTGCTGCCCAACGCCGGCAACCTGGGCGGCGGCGGCTTCATGATGGTGTACGACGCGAAGAGCGGCAAGAGCGTGGCGCTCGACTTCCGCGAGGTCGCGCCGCGCAAGGCGAGCCGCGACATGTACCTGGACGACAAGGGCGAAGTGATCGACGGCAAATCGCTGCACACGCACTATGCCGTGGGCGTGCCCGGCACCGTGGCGGGCCTGGAGCATGCGCTCAAGTCCTGGGGCACCATGCCGCTCTCGAAGGTGATCGCTCCGGCCATCGCGCTGGCCGACAAGGGCTTCCCGGTGAGCCTCACGCTCGCCAAGACGCTCGCGCAGGAGCGCGACACCATGGGCCGCTGGCCCGCCACCCGGCAGATCTTCTGGCGCGGCGACGCGCCGCTGAAGATCGGCGACCGGCTGGTGCAGAAGGACCTGGCCCAGTCCATGCGCCTCATCGCGCAGCAGGGCGCGAAGGCCTTCTACCAGGGCCCGATCGCGCGCCGCATCGCCGCCGAGATGGCGCCCTACCCCGGCGCGCTCACGCTGCAGGACCTGCGCGACTACGAGGTGGTGGAACGCACGCCGGTGCGCGGTACCTACCGCGGCTACGAAGTGGTGACCATGCCCCCGCCGTCGTCCGGCGGCGCGCACTTGGTGCAGATCCTCAACATGCTCGAGCCGATGCCGCTCGCCCAGTGGGGAGCGGGCAGCGCGCAGACGCTGCACATGATGGCCGAGAGCATGAAGCTCGCCTACGCCGACCGCTCCGAATACCTGGGCGACCCGGACTTCGTGAAGATCCCGCTCAAGGGCCTCACCTCCAAGGCCTACGCGGCCTCGCTCGCGAAGACCATCGATCCGAACAAGGCGCGCCCGGCCAAGGACATCCGGCCTGGCCAGCCACAGCCCTACGAGAGCGACCAGACCACGCATTTCTCGGTGGTGGACAAGGCCGGCAACGCCGTGGCCGTCACGTACACGCTCAACACCAACTTCGGCAGCGGCATCGTCGCCAAGGGCACCGGCATCCTGCTCAACAACGAAATGGACGACTTCGCCGCCAAGCCGGGCGTGGCGAATGCCTACGGCCTCGTGGGCGGCGACGCCAACGCGGTCGCGGGCGGCAAGCGGCCGCTGTCGTCGATGACGCCGACGCTGGTGCTCAAGGACGGCAAGCCGGTGCTCGTCACCGGCAGCCCCGGCGGCGCGCGCATCATCACCACCGTGCTGCAGACCGTGGTGAACGTGATCGACTTCGGCATGAACCCCGCCGAGGCCGCCGCGGCGCCGCGCATCCACCACCAGTGGACGCCGGACGAGCTGCGCATCGAGAACGGCCTGTCTCCCGATACGCTGGCGCTGCTGCAGTCCCGCGGCCACGTGCTGGCCCTGAAGCCCTCCATGGGCCGCACCCAGACCATCCAGTTCAAGGACGGCGTGCTGTTCGGCTATTCCGATCCGCGCAACCCGGACGGGCGCACGCTGGGGTACTGATCCCTGACGGGCCCTGTTCTACAGCACGAGCAGCGCCCGGAAGTCGTTCACGTTCGTGTGCGTCGGTCCGGTGACGACCAGATCGCCGAGCGCCTCGAAAAAGCCGTAGGCGTCGTTGCGCGCCAGGTGCTCGTCCACGCGCAGGCCCGCCGCCGCCGCGCGGGTGAGCGTGTCCGGCGCCACCCGCGCGCCCGCGTTGTCCTCCAGGCCGTCGATGCCGTCGGTATCGGCCGCCAGTGCCCAGACGCCCTCCTGGCCCTGCAGCGCGCGCGCCAGCCCGAGGCAGAACTCCCCGGCGCGCCCGCCCCGTCCGCGCACCGCGCCCGGCGCGCGCTCCCGCACGGTCACCGTGGTCTCGCCGCCCGAGAGGATGACGCAGGGCCGTGCGAACGGAGCGCCGTGCCGCGCCACCGAGCGGGCGAGCGCGGCATGCACGACACCCACCTCGCGCGATTCGCCCTCCATCTCGTCCGACAGCAGGTGCACCGCCAGGCCCGCGGAGCGTGCCGCCGCGGCCGCCGCCTCCAGCGACTGCCGCGGCGTGGCGATCAGGTGCACTTCCGGTGCCTGGCCCGGCACGGGCTTGGGCGTTTCCAGCGCTCCGGCCGCCAGCGCCGCGCGCACGACCGGCGGCAGGCTGATGCCGTGGCGATCCAGGATGCGCAGCGCATCGGCGCAGGTCGTCGCGTCGGGCACGGTGGGGCCGCTGGCGATCACGGCCGGATCGTCGCCCGGCACGTCGCTGATCGCGAGCGTCACCACGCGCGCGGGTGCGCAGGCCGCTGCCAGCCGCCCGCCCTTGATGCGCGAGAGGTGCTTGCGCACGCAGTTCATGTCCGCGATGCCCGCGCCGCTCTCCAGCAGAGCCCGGTTGATGCGCTGCTTTTCCTCCAGCGACAGGCCTTCGGCCGGCAGCGTGAGCAGCGCGGAACCCCCGCCCGACATCAGGCAGAGCACGAGATCGTCGGCGGTCAGCCCCTGCACCATCTCCAGCATGCGCCGCGCCGCTGCTTCGCCCGCCGCGTCCGGCACCGGGTGCGCGGCCTCCACGATCTCCACGCGCGCGGCCGTTCCCTCGGGCCGCGGCGGCACGTGGCCGTACCGCGTGACGACGAGCCCGGAGAGCGGCGCCGCGGCCGGCCACAGCGCCTCCAGGGCATGCACCATCGACGCCCCCGCCTTGCCCGCTCCCAGCACCACCGTGCGGCCCCTGGGCGGCGCGGGCAGGCGCGCCGCCATGCGCACCGAGGGCAGGGCCGCACGCACCGCCACGTCGTAGAGGTGGCGCAGGAAGCGATCGGGCTCGGCGGCGGGATCGGGAACCGCCGAGGGCGTGGCGGCGGCGGACGGCGTGGGGATGGAAGTCATGCGCGGATTCTGGCGCAAGGCGGCCGCTGCGCGCACTGGCCCGGTGCGGGTATGCCCCGATGCCGATCCCGCTTATGGTGCACAAAAACTGCATACAAAATCCGGCCATGGCGGCTATCATGGTCCGATGGAGACTTCCACCACCAGCGCCATCGTCGCGAGCCTGACCAGGGCCATCGTGGAGCACCGTCTGCAGCCCGGCGCCAAGCTGGCCGAGCAGAAGCTCGCCGACCATTTCGGCGTGTCGCGCACGCTGGTGCGGCAGGCGCTCTTCCAGCTCTCGCAGAACCGGCTCGTCACGCTGGAACCCGCGCGCGGCGCCTTCGTGGCGGCACCGTCGGCCGAGGAGGCCCGGCAGGTCTTCGCCGTGCGCCGCATGCTCGAGGCCGAGATGACGCGTGCCTTCGTGCGCGAAGTGACGCCCGCGCGCATCCGCGCCCTGCGCGAGCACGTGGCGCGCGAGCAGCAGGCGGTGGAGCAGGCCGACGTGCCGGGCCGCACCGAACTGCTGGGCGACTTCCACGTGCGCATGGCCGAACTCATGGGCAACGAGGTGCTCGCGCAGCTGCTGGGCGAGCTGATCTCGCGCTGCGCGCTGATCACCCTCATGTACCAGAGCGCCGCCGAGGCCGCGCACTCGCACGAAGAGCATGGCCAGATCGTCAAGGCGCTGGCCGCCCGCGACGCCGACCTGGCCGTGCGCCTCATGGACGAGCACCTGCGCCATGTGGAAGCCAGCCTGGCCTTCGACCGCGCGCACCCGCCCAACGAGCTCTCCCGCGCGCTGTCCTGAACCCTTTCCCCATCCCCAGCCGATCCACCGACATGACCGCATCGCCGCTCTACGACGCCACCCTGCCCTATCCGCGCGACCTCGCAGGCTACGGCCGCAACCCGCCGCACGCCCGCTGGCCCGGCGGCGCGCGCATCGCCGTGCAGTTCGTGCTGAACTACGAGGAAGGCGGCGAGAACGCCACGCTGCACGGCGATGCGGGCAGCGAGCAGTTCCTCTCGGAGATGTTCAACCCGGCGAGCTACCCCGACCGCCACATCAGCATGGAAGGCATCTACGAATACGGCTCGCGCGCGGGCGTGTGGCGGCTGCTGCGCGAATTCGAACGCCGTGGCCTGCCGCTCACCGTGTTCGGCGTGGCCACCGCGCTGCAGCGCCATCCCGAGGTGGCGGCGGCCTTCGGCGAACTGGGCCACGACATCGCCTGCCACGGCCTGAAGTGGATCCACTACCAGAACGTGCCCGAAGACGTGGAGCGCGCCCACATGGCCGAGGCCATGGACATCCTCACCCGCCTCACCGGCAGCCGGCCGCTGGGCTGGTACACCGGCCGCGACAGCCCCAACACCCGCCGCCTTGTGGCCGACTACGGCGGCTTCGCCTACGACAGCGACTACTACGGCGACGACCTGCCGTTCTGGATGAAGGTGAAGAAGACCGACGGCACCGACGCCACGCAGCTCATCGTGCCCTACACGCTCGACTGCAACGACATGCGCTTCGCGCTGCCGCAGGGCTACTCGCACGCCGACCCGTTCTTCCAGTACATGAAGGACACCTTCGACGCGCTCTACGCCGAAGGCGATCCGGCCGGCGACGACGCTCCGAAGATGATGAGCATCGGCATGCACTGCCGGCTGCTGGGCCGGCCCGGCCGCATCACCGCGCTGCAGCGCTTCCTGGACCACATCCAGAAGCACGACAAGGTGTGGGTGTGCCGCCGGCTCGACCTGGCTCGGCACTGGGCGCAGCAGCATCCCGCGCCCGCCATCTGAGCGCATTTTCAAGCCCGATCGGCCTGGCGCGCTTCCCGCCCGCGCCATCCGCTCACTTTTCAGGAGCAAGAAACCCATGCCACTGACGCTGGAACAACTCAACGACGCGCCGCTGCAGGAAGCCCTGGCGCTGCTGGACGGGCTCTACGAGCATTCGCCCTGGATCGCCGAAGCCGCGCTGGCGGAGCGCCCCTTCCGCTCCCTCGCCCAGCTGAAATACGCGATGGTGCGTGCGCTGGCGCAGGCGCCGCAGGAAGCCCAGCTGGCGCTGATCCGCGCCCACCCGGAACTGGCCGGCAAGGCCATGGTGGCCCGGGCGCTCACCGCCGAATCGGCGAACGAGCAGAACAAGGCCGGCCTCACGCACTGCACGCCCGAAGAGTTCGCGCGCATCCAGCAGCTCAATGCCGACTACAACGCGCGCTTCGGCTTCCCGTTCATCCTGGCCGTGCGGGGGCCGCGCGGCACGGGCCTGCCCAAGCAGGAAATCATCGACACCTTCGCGCGCCGCCTGGACAACCCGGTGGACTTCGAGAGGGCCGAGGCGCTGCGCAACATCCACCGCATCGCCGAGATCCGCCTGAACGACAAGTTCGGCCACGAACCCACGCTGGGCAATGACGTGTGGGACTGGCAGGAAAAGCTGGCCGCGCACAGCGACCCGGGCTTCGCCGAGCTGGGCCAGCTCACCGTCACCTACCTCACCGACGCGCACCGCGCCTGCGCCCAGCGCATCAGCCACTGGATGCGCGACTGCGGCTTCGACGAGGTCGAGGTGGACGCGGTGGGCAACGTGGTGGGCCGCTATCACGGCGACAGCCCTGATGCCAGGATCCTGATGACCGGCAGCCACTACGACACGGTGCGCAACGGCGGCAAATACGACGGGCGTCTGGGCATCTTCGTGCCCATGGCCTGCGTGCGCGAGCTCCACCGCGCCGGCCGCCGCCTGCCCTTCGGCATCGAGGTGGTGGGCTTCGCCGAGGAAGAAGGCCAGCGCTACAAGGCCACCTTCCTGGGCTCGGGCGCGCTCATCGGCCACTTCAACAATGCCTGGCTGGACCAGCAGGACGCCGACGGCGTCACCATGCGCGCAGCCATGCAGCATGCGGGCCTGTGCATCGACGACATCCCCAAGCTGCGCCGCGACGCGGCCCGCTACCTCGGCTTCATCGAAGTGCATATCGAGCAGGGCCCGGTGCTGAACGAGCTGGACATTCCCCTGGGCGTGGTCACCTCCATCAACGGCGGCGTGCGCTACGTCTGCGAGATGACCGGCATGGCCAGCCACGCCGGCACCACGCCCATGGACCGCCGCCGCGATGCCGCCGTGGGTGTGGCCGAACTGGCCCTCTACGTGGAAAGGCGCGCCGCGCAGGACGGAGACTCGGTCGGCACCATCGGCCAGCTCCAGGTGCCCAGCGGCTCCATCAACGTGGTGCCCGGCCGCTGCCTCTTCAGCCTGGACCTGCGCGCGCCCACCGACCCGCAGCGTGATGCGCTGGAGCGCGACGTGCTGGCCGAACTGGACGCCATCGCCCGGCGCCGGGGCCTCGGCTACAAGGCCGAACAGGCCATGAAGGCCGCCGCGGCGCCCAGCGCGCCGGCGCTGCAGCAGCGCTGGGAGCGCGCGGTGGAAGCGCTGGGCCTGCCCGTCTTCCGCATGCCCAGCGGTGCCGGCCACGACGCCATGAAGCTGCACGAAATCATGCCCCAGGCCATGCTTTTCACGCGCGGCCTGAACGGCGGCATCAGCCACAACCCGCTGGAATCGACCACCGCCGACGACATGCAGCTGGCCGTCGATGCCTTCACCCACGTACTGAACCAACTCGCCACCGAAACCCCATGAGCAACTACCAGCAACTCGACGCCTGGATCGACCAGCACTTCGATGAGGAGGTGCAATTCCTGCAGGCCCTCGTGCGCGTGCCCACCGACACGCCGCCCGGCAACAATGCCCCGCACGCCGAACGCACCGCGGAACTGCTGCAGGGCTTCGGCTATGCGGCGGAAAAGCACGCCGTGCCCGAGAGCGAGGTGCGTGCCTATGGCATGGAATCGGTCACCAACCTGATCGTGCGCCGCCCCTACGGCGCGGGCGGCCCGACGGTCGCGCTCAACGCGCACGGCGACGTGGTGCCGCCCGGCGAGGGCTGGACGCACGACCCCTACGGCGCCGAGATCGTCGACGGAAAGATGTACGGCCGCGCCACCGCGGTGAGCAAGAGCGACTTCGCCTCGTTCACCTTCGCGGTGCGCGCCCTGGAGGCCGTCGCCCGACCCGCGAAAGGCGCGGTGGAACTGCATTTCACCTACGACGAGGAATTCGGCGGCGAACTCGGGCCCGGCTGGCTGCTCGCCCAGGGCCTGACGAAGCCCGACCTGATGATCGCCGCCGGCTTCAGCTACGAGGTGGTGACGGCCCACAACGGCTGCCTGCAGATGGAAGTGACCGTGCACGGCAAGATGGCCCATGCCGCCGTGCCGCACACGGGCGTCGATGCGCTGCAGGGCGCGGTGCACATCCTGAACGCGCTCTACCAGCAGAACACGCTCTACCGGCAGGTCACGTCCAACGTCGAGGGCATCAAGCATCCCTATCTGAACGTGGGCCGCATCGAAGGCGGCACCAACACCAACGTCGTGCCCGGCAAGGTGGTCTTCAAGCTCGACCGCCGCATGATCCCGGAAGAGAACCCCGTGGAGGTCGAAGCCGCGATCCGCCGCGTGATCGACGAGGCCGCCGCCGGAATGGAGGGCATCCGCGTGGAAGTGCGCCGCCTGCTGCTCGCCAACGCGATGACGCCGCTGGAAGGCAACCGCCCGCTGGTGGACGCGATCCAGCGCCATGCGGAGGCAGTATTCGGCAAACGTCCGCCCGCGGTGGGCACGCCGCTCTACACCGACGTGCGGCTCTACGTGGAGCGCGGCATTCCTGGCGTGATCTACGGCGCGGGACCGCGCACCGTGCTGGAGTCGCACGCCAAACGCGCGGACGAACGCGTGGAGCTGGAGGATCTGCGCCGCGCGACCAAGGTGATCGCGCGGGCGCTGCACGATCTGCTGGCCGCCTGACGCGTGGCGCGTTGTGCGCCCGACACACCCCTGCCGGGCACCTGCCCGGCTTTTTTTCGCCCATGCGACACGCAACCCGGACTTACCCGCAGCGTACTCGACCGTTTTCTGTCTACATTTTTTGTATGCAAGTTCGGCGCACAAGTTGACGTTGCGCCCCTTCCGGGAACCCTCATGCACTTTCTCTTCCGCACCCTTTTCGGCCGCGTGGTCCTCGCGCTCGTAATCGGCGTTCTCCTCGGCCTGTTCGCGCCCCACTGGGCGGTGCAGCTCAAGCCGCTGGGCGACGGCTTCATCAAGCTCATCAAGATGCTGATCCCGCTGGTGGTGTTCTGCGTCGTGGTGCACGGCATTGCCGGCACGGGCGATCTGAAGCGCGTGGGCAGGGTGGGCATCAAGTCGCTGATCTACTTCGAGGTGGTGACCACCGTCGCGCTGGCGCTGGGCCTGGTGCTGGCGTTCGTGTTCGAGCCCGGCGTGGGCATGAACGTGGACCCGCGCGGGCTGGACGCCTCGGCGCTGAGCGCCTACACCGACAATGCGAACAAGCTCTCGGGCGGAGGCTTCAGCGACTTCGCCCTCAAGCTCATTCCCACCACCGCGGTGAGTGCCTTCTCCACGGGCGACGTGCTGCAGGTGCTGCTGTTCTCGATCATCTTCGGCTGCGCGCTGGCGCTGGTGGGCGAGCGCGGGGCCCGGGTGGCCGGGCTCATCGAGGACTTCTCGGTGGTGCTGTTCCGCGCCATGGGCCTCATCATCCAGCTCGCGCCCCTGGGCGTTCTGGGCGCCATCGCCTTCACCGTGGGCAAATACGGCGTCGGCTCGCTGAAGCAGCTCGGCATGCTGGTGGGGCTGTTCTACCTCGCCGTGGCGCTGTTCTTCGTGGTGGTGCTCGGGCTCATCATGCGCTTCTCTGGCTTCAGCCTGTTCAAGCTGCTGCGCTACCTGCGCGAGGAACTGGCCGTGGTGTTTGCCACCACCTCGTCCGACAGCGTGCTGCCGCAGATCATGGCCAAGCTCAAGCACATGGGCGTGCGCGATTCCACGGTGGGGCTGGTGATTCCCACCGGCTACTCGTTCAACCTGGATGCCTTCTCCATCTACATCACGCTCGCGGCCGTGTTCATCGCCCAGGCGACCAACACGCCGATCAGCATGGCGGACCTGCTGACGATCCTCGCGATCTCGCTCGTGACCTCCAAGGGCGCGCACGGCGTGCCGGGCTCGGCCATCGTGGTGCTGGCCGCCACGCTGCATGCGATTCCGGCCATCCCCGCCATCGGCCTGGTGCTGGTGCTGTCGGTGGACTGGTTCATGGGCATCGCGCGGGCGCTGGGCAACCTCGTGGGCAACTGCGTGGCCACGGTGGCCATCGCCGCCTGGGAGGGCGACATCGACCGAACCCGGGCCCATGCCGTGCTCGACGGCAAGGACGTTCCCCCGCTGGCCTAGGCCCCATTGCTTGCAACCTGCTTACGGCCGAGCGGCACGTAAGCAACACTTTGGATATTTGCGTAAACGAAAGAAACATACTGGGGTGTAATCCAAACGCTTCTTTGCAAGAAGGTTTGACATGCTCCAGACACTGCGCTCCAAAATTCTCTTCATCAGCACCGCTACCGTGGTATGCGCCCTGGCGGTCACGGGGGCCGCCACGTACAGCATCACCCGCTCCAGCACGTTCGAGACCATCGAGCAGGACCTGAATGCGGTAACCGCGGGCAATGCCATGGCCGTCGACCAGTGGGTCGCCGCCAAGGCCCGGGCGGTGGAGGCGACCGCCGCGGCCGTGGAGATGGGCGATCCCCAGCGCTACGTGGCCCTGATGGGCAAGGCCAACGGCTTCCCGATCACCACCGTGGGCTGGGAAGACAAGACCTTCTTCTCCACCACGACCACGCCCGCGGGCTACGACCCCACCGCGCGGCCCTGGTACAAGACCGCGGTGCAGGCCGGCAAGCTGGCCGTCACTAAGCCCTACGGCGACTCCACCACCGGCGTGCCCTACGTGGCGTTCGTGGCACCCATGCTGCGTGCCGGCAAGCTCGAGGGCGTGCTGAGCGGCGCGGTGCCGCTCGACGGCGTGCGCGAGGTGGTCGCGGCCATCCGTCCCACGCCGGGCAGCTTCGGGTTCGTCGTGAACAGCGACGGGCAGGTGCTCGCCCATGCCGATGCCAAGCTGGCGCTCAAGCCCGTCACCGAGATCTCCCCGCTGCTCACGCCCGCCACCATGGCGTCGCTCGCCACCGCCGACAAGCCGGTCGAGGTGGAGATGGGCGGCACCGCCAAGCTGCTCAAGGGCCGCCCCGTGCAGGGCACGGACTGGACGCTCGTTGTGGCGCTGGACAAGGCCGAGGCCACGGCCGGCCTGCGCAGCGTGCTGCACACCCTGGCCATCGCGATCGTGCTGCTGGCGCTGGCCGCCGCCGGAGTCGCGGCACTGCTCACGGCCACGTCGTTCCGGCGCCTGTCGCAGGTGCGCGACGCGATGGACCGCATCGGCTCCGGCGGCGGCGACCTGACCCAGCGCCTGCCCGTCTCGGGCCGCGACGAGGTGGCGCAGATCGCGTCGTCGTTCAACGCCTTCGTGGAGCAGATCGGCACCGTGCTCAAGGACGTGCGCCACGGCGTGGAGTCGATGAAGACCGCCACCGACGAGATCCGAGCCGGCAACCAGGACCTCTCCAACCGCACCGAAGGCTCGGCCAGCGCGCTGCAGGAAACCTCGGCGTCGCTTTCGCAGCTCACCGTCAACCTCAAGCAGTCGGCCGATGCGGCGGCCCAGGCCACGCGCCTGGCCAATGCGGCGAGCGCCTCGGCCCTGAAGGGGGGCGAGGTGGTGGCCAGCGCGGTGAGCACCATGGACGAGATCTCCGGCGCCTCGTCGAAGATCGGCGAGATCATCGGGGTGATCGATTCCATCGCCTTCCAGACCAACATCCTGGCGCTGAACGCCGCGGTGGAAGCCGCCCGTGCCGGCGAGCAGGGCCGGGGCTTCGCGGTGGTGGCCGGCGAGGTGCGCAGCCTCGCGCAGCGCAGCGCCGAGGCGGCGAAGGAGATCAAGACGCTGATCGACGCCTCGGGCGCGAGCGTGGTCACGGGCACCCAGCGCGTGCGCGCCGCGGGCGAGACGATGGGCGAGATCGTGGACGGCATACAGCGCGTCACGCAGATCATCGGCGAGATCAACGGCTCGATGGCCGAGCAGAGCGCGGGCATCGGCCAGATCAACCAGGCCGTGGCCGAGATGGACCGCGCCACGCAGCAGAACGCGGCGCTGGTCGAGGAATCGACGGCGGCCTCTGGCGTGCTCAACGACCAGGCCCACAACCTCTCGCGCACCGTGGCGGGCTTCACGCTCGACGACGCGGCGCACGGCGGCGCGGCACCGGCGGGCCATCTGGTCGCGCTGCCGCGCTGACCCGGGGGCGTGGGGGCCGCACGGCGCGGCCGCGCCCTCCCCTTTTTCGCCCCCTCTCCTCGCCCGCAGCGCACGCCCCGTGCGCCGGCGCGGCGGCCGCTCCTGCACCATCCGCGTGCAGCCGCAACGCCCCCCCCCGCCTCCCGCACCTCCCTCCATGCGCGCTTCGGGCCTCGTGCCCGCACCTGGAGCCGCAGCCGTACGCACCCCATGGCGTGTGCACGCATCTTGCACACACCGCTGCCGGCATCCGGGTAAGCCCCAGGCCACGCACCATGAATGGGCCTTTTTTTGCATCCTTTTTTTGTATACAAACATGGATGCATCGCTTGCAGACGCAGGCACCCGCCGGCCCGAACCCCGCCACGAGGAGAACACCATGCAGTCCGCCACCCATCCCGTCAGCGCCGCCGGCTCGGAGCCGCCACCCATCGCCACGGCGACCGCGCCGTCGTCCGGCGCATCGCCCCACGCGGGCAACGCCCTGATCAAGCCGGACTACGACCCGCGCCTGACCAACGAAGACCTGGCACCGCTCAAGCACCAGACCTGGGGCCAGTACAACATCTTCGCGTTCTGGATGTCGGACGTGCACAGCGTGGGCGGCTACGTCACCGCCGGCAGCCTGTTCGCGCTGGGGCTCTCCAGCTGGCACGTGCTGGCGGCGCTTTTGATCGGCATCGTCATCGTGCAGTTCTTCTGCAACCTGGTGGCCAAGCCCAGCCAGGTGACCGGTACGCCCTACCCCGTGATCTGCCGCGCCTCGTTCGGCGTGCTGGGCGCCAACATTCCCGCCATCATCCGCGGCCTGATCGCGGTGGCGTGGTACGGCATCCAGACCTACCTCGCCTCCAGCGCCTTCATGATCCTGGCGCTGCACTTCTACCCCTCGCTGGACGCGTACGCCGACGTCGCGCAGCACGGCTTCGCGGGCCTCTCGACGCTCGGCTGGGTGTCGTTCATGGTCATGTGGGTGCTGCAGGCACTGGTGTTCTGGCACGGCATGGAGGCGATCCGCCGCTTCATCGACTGGGCCGGCCCGGGCGTGTACGTGGTGATGGCCATCCTGTGCGGCTGGCTGGTCTGGAAGGCCGGCTGGAAGAACATCGACCTGAACCTGGGCGGCGTGCGCTTCCAGGGCTGGGACGCGGTGCCGGTGATGCTCTCGGCCATCGCGCTGGTGGTGAGCTACTTCAGCGGACCGATGCTGAACTTCGGTGATTTCTCACGCTATGGCAAGAGCTTCGATGCGGTGAAGAAGGGCAACTTCTGGGGCCTGCCGGTCAACTTCGTGTTCTTCTCGCTGCTCACCGTGGTGACCACGGCCGCCACCCTGCCGGTGTTCGGCGAGCTGATCACCGACCCGGTGCATACCGTGGGCCGCATCGATTCGACCACCGCCGTGGTGCTGGGCGCGCTCACCTTCATGATCGCCACCATCGGCATCAACATCGTGGCGAATTTCGTGTCGCCGGCGTTCGACTTCTCCAACGTGGCGCCGCAGCACATCAGCTGGCGCACGGGCGGCATGATCGCCGCCGTCGGCTCGATCTTCATCACGCCGTGGAACCTCTACAACAACCCGCAGGTCATCCACTACACGCTGGACGTGCTGGGCTCCTTCATCGGCCCGCTGTTCGGCATCCTGATCGCCGACTACTACTTCGTGCGCCGCCAGAAGGTGCTGGTGGACGAGCTCTACACCATGGAGCCGCGCGGCGCGTACTGGTACAGCGGCGGCTACAACCCGCGCGCCGTGGGCGCACTGATTCCCGCCGCCCTGATTCCCATTCTCTGCGTGATCGTGCCGTCGTGGCGCGGCGCCGCGAGCTACGCCTGGTTCATGGGCATGGGCCTGGGCTTCATCTTCTACCTCGCATTGAACCGAAAGAACTGACCGACGTGCGCATCCAGATCATCAATCCCAATACCACCTGGAGCATGACCGAGAAGATCGGGGCCTGCGCGCGCGCCGTGGCGCGGCCGGGCACCGAGGTCATCGCCGTGAGCCCCGCCATGGGCCCGGCCTCCATCGAGAGCCACTACGACGAGGCGCTGGCCGTGCCGGGCCTGCTGCAGGAGATCGCCCGCGGCGAGGCGGCGGGCGTGGACGGCTACGTGATCGCCTGCTTCGGCGACCCGGGCCTGAAGGCCGCGCGCGAGCTGGCGCGCGGGCCGGTGATCGGGATCGCCGAGGCCGCCATGCACCTGGCGAGCATGGTGGGCACGCGCTTCTCCGTGGTCACCACGCTCGGCCGCACCATGGGCCAGGCCTGGCACCTGGCCGAGATCTACGGCATGGAGCGCTTCTGCGCCAACGTGCGGGCCTGCGAACTGCCCGTGCTGGAGCTGGAGGTGCCGGGCTCCAACGCGCGCGAACGCATCATCGACGAATGCCGCCGCGCGCTGGCCGAGGACGGCTGCGACGCCATCGTGCTGGGCTGCGCCGGCATGGCCGACCTGTGCGAGCACATCGGCCAGGTGCTGGGGGTGCCGGTGATCGATGGCGTGGCGGCGGCCACCACGCTGGTCGAATCGCTGGTGACGCTGCGGCTCGCCACGAGCAAGCACGGCGAGCTGGCACGGCCGCTGCCCAAGGCGATGGCCGGGGCGCTGTCGGGGTTCACGCTGGCAGCCGCGCCCGGGGCGTCCACTGCGCCTGCCGCCCCCGCGGCGCACCCGGAAACCCTGGTACACACGCCCGCGGCGCTCCAGCGGGCCTGACGGCGGTGCGGCGGCAGGAAGCGACAATCCCTGCCATGCCACGCGCCGCCCCTGCTCCCAAGTCCCGCCCCTCCGCCAAGACCGCCCCGGCACCCGCTCCCGCCCGCGCGCCCGATGCCGCCGCTCCCGAAGCGGCCCAGGTCTCCATCGAAGGCATCGCGCGCGACCTGGCCACCGCGATCGTCGAGAAGCGCCTGCCGCCCGGCACCTGGCTGCGCGAGGAAGCGCTCGGGCGCATCTATTCCGTGAGCCGCACGAAGGTGCGGGCCGCCCTGGTGATGCTCGCCAAGGACCGGCTGATCGAGACCATTCCCGACAAGGGCTCGTTCGTGAGCCGCCCGAGCGTGCAGGAGGCGCGCGAGGTGTTCGCCGTGCGCCGCATCCTCGAGAGCGAGGTGGTGCGGCTGTTCGTGGCGCAGGCGGGCCGCGCCGAGTACCAGCTGCTGGAGCAGCACATCCGCTTCGAGCGCACGACGCTGAACTCCGCCACCGGCCGCGTGCAGGAGAAGCTGCTGGGCGACTTCCACGTCGCACTGGCCGAGGCCGCGGGCAACCGCACGCTGGCCCAGCTGGTCCAGGAGATGGTGGCGCGCAGCTCGCTGATCGCCATGCTCTACCACTCGTCGAACGATCCGCACTGCTCCTCCGGCGAGCACGCCGAGTTCCTGCGCGTGTGCCGCAGCGGCGACGCCGAGGCCGCCGTCGCCTGCATGGTGGACCACCTGAACCGCATCGAATCCAGCCTGGAGCTCGACAGCGAGCGTGCCGACCGGCAGCTCGATCTCGTCAAGGCCCTGCTGGCCTGACGCACCACGCCCGTGCCCGTGCCGCGCACCGCGGCGGTGCATGGGCGCGCGGGTTTTCCTGCGTGCGGTGGGCACCCAAATTGCATACATTTTTTCCATACATCGATGTGTGCAACTTCGCCCTGCCCGGGATTCCCGCCATGCCTTCCAGTCCGTCCGACCTCCATCCGGTAGACCAGCGCCTGCCCGCGGGCCAGCTCACCGCCCTGGGCCTGCAGCACGTGCTGGTGATGTACGCGGGCGCGGTGGCGGTGCCGCTGATCATCGGCCGCGCGCTCAACCTCACGCCGGACCTGGTGGCCAAGCTCATCTCGGCGGACCTGTTCTGCTGCGGCCTGGTCACGCTGATCCAGGCGCTGGGCGCCACGCGCTGGTTCGGCGTGCAGCTGCCGGTGATGATGGGCGTGACCTTCGCGGCCGTCGCGCCCATGGTGTCGATGGCGCAGACGACTGCCGGGCCGGCCGGCGCGGGGCTGATCTTCGGTTCGGTGATCGGCGCGGGCGTGGTTTCGATCCTGATCGCGCCGCTCGTCAGCCGCATGCTGCGGTTCTTCCCGCCCGTGGTCACGGGCACGATCATCGCGGTGATCGGCATCAGCCTGATGCGCGTGGGCATCAACTGGATCTTCGGCAACCCGGCGGGCCCGACGGCGCCCACGGTGGTGAACCCCGACCACGTCAAATGGCTGGCCGAAGCGCAGGCCGCGGCCGGTGCGCCGGGCTCGTCGCTGCCGCCCGTCCCGAAGGGCCTGGCGGTGGTGCCCACGGTGCCCAACCCGCGCTACGGCGACCTGACGGGCGTGGGCGTCTCGGCCCTGGTGCTGCTCTCGATCCTGCTGATCGCCAAGTTCGCGCGCGGCTTCGTCGCCAACATCTCCGTGCTGCTCGGCATCTGCATCGGCGGCGTGGCCGCCACGGCGCTGGGCCTGATGAACTTCGACAAGGTGGCCAAGGCGCAGTGGTTCGACCTGGTGCTGCCCTTCGAAATCGCGCTGCCGATCTTCGACCCGGTGCTGATCCTCACCATGACGCTGGTGATGGTCGTGGTGATGATCGAATCCACCGGCATGTTCCTCGCGCTGGGCGAGATGACCGGCCGCAAGGTGGACCAGGCGGCCCTCACGCGCGGGCTGCGCACCGACGGCCTGGGCACGCTGATCGGCGGCATCTTCAACACCTTTCCCTACACGAGCTTCTCGCAGAACGTGGGGCTGGTGGCCGTGACGGGCGTCAAGAGCCGCTTCGTGTGCGTGGCCGGCGGGCTGATCCTGATCCTGCTGGGGCTGCTGCCGAAGATGGCGGCGCTGGTCGAATCCCTGCCCACCGTGGTGCTGGGCGGCGCGGGGCTGGTGATGTTCGGCATGGTGGCGGCCACCGGCATCCGCATCCTGGGGGCGGTGGATTTCAAGACCAACCGCTTCAACGCGATGATCGTGGCCGTCTCCATCGGCGTGGGCATGGTGCCGCTGGTGGCGCCCAACTTCCGCCAGTGGATGCCGCACGCCATCCATCCGCTGATCGAATCCGGTATTCTGCTGGCCTCGATCACTGCCGTGCTCCTGAACGTGTTCTTCAATGGCGCCAGCCGCGACACCTCCGCGGCCGTGGACGCCGCCCGGCAGGCCGACGCGCACTGAGCCCGGCCCCGTCCGCATCCACCCCGCTCCGCACCCGGCGCGGGGCGTTCGTCCCCATGCACACATGGCATGGGCAGAGGCCCCTTTCCGCGGGCACGGCGGTTAAGCTTCGATTGGCACTGCAATTGCGCCCCTTTTCCGGAAAACCCGTATGACCCAGCCTCTCTCCGCCGCGGAAGCGGCCCTGCGCGAAGCCGCGCTCGAATACCACCGCAACCCCGGCCGCGGCAAGATCTCCGTCACGCCGACCAAGCCGCTGTCGAACCAGCGCGACCTGTCGCTGGCCTATTCGCCCGGCGTGGCCTATCCCTGCCTGGACATCCAGGCCGATCCATCGCTCGCCGCCGAATACACCTCGCGCGGCAACCTGGTGGGCGTGATCACCAACGGCACCGCCGTGCTGGGCCTGGGCGACATCGGCCCGCTCGCCGGCAAGCCGGTGATGGAGGGCAAGGGCTGCCTGTTCAAGAAGTTCGCGGGCGTGGACGTGTTCGACATCGAACTGGCCGAGCGCGATCCGGACAAGCTCGTCGAGATCATCGCCAGCCTGGAGCCCACGCTCGGCGGCATCAACCTCGAGGACATCAAGGCGCCCGAGTGCTTCTACATCGAGCGCGAGCTCTCCAAGCGCATGAACATCCCGGTGTTCCATGACGACCAGCACGGCACGGCCATCATCTCCAGCGCCGCGCTGCTGAACGGCCTGGAGCTGGTCGGCAAGGAGATCGGCGCCGTGAAGGTGGCCGTGTCCGGCGCCGGCGCCGCCGCGATCGCCTGCCTGGACGTGATGGTGGGCCTGGGCGTGAGGCGCGAGAACATCTACGTGGTGGACTCCAAGGGCGTGATCTTTGAGGGCCGCGGCCCGCTGGACGAATCCAAGGCCCGCTACGCCCAGAAGACCGAGGCCCGCACCCTGGCCGACGTGGTGAACGGCGCCGACGTGTTCCTGGGCTGCTCGGCCCCCGGCGTGCTCACGGCCGACATGGTGAAGACCATGGCCGACAAGCCGATCATCCTGGCGCTGGCCAACCCCGAGCCCGAGATCCGCCCGGAACTCGCCAAGGCCATCCGCCCCGACTGCATCATCGCCACCGGCCGTTCGGACTACCCGAACCAGGTGAACAACGTGCTGTGCTTCCCCTACATCTTCCGCGGCGCGCTCGATTGCGGCGCCACGAAGATCACCGAGGCGATGAAGCTCGCCTGCGTGCGCGAGATCGCCGACCTCGCCAAGGCCGAGATGAGCGACGAGGTGGCCGCCGCCTACGCGGGCAAGGAGCTCTCCTTCGGCCCCGACTACCTCATCCCCACGCCGTTCGACGTGCGGCTGATCCTGCGCATCGCGCCCGCCGTGGCCCGGGCCGCCGAGGCCTCCGGCGTGGCCACGCGCCCCATCCAGGACTACGACGCCTACCGCGAGAGCCTGACGCGCTTCGTCTACCAGACCAGCATGTTCATGCGCCCGGTGTTCGCCGCCGCCAAGGCCGCGCAGCAGCGCGTGGCCTATGCCGAGGGCGAGGACGAGCGCGTGCTGCGCGCCGCCCAGGTGGCCGTGGACGACGGCCTGGCCCGGCCCATCCTGATCGGCCGCCCGGCCGTGATCGAGGTGCGCATCAGGAAGGCCGGCCTGCGCATCCAGCTCGGCAAGGACGTGGAGGTCTGCAATCCCGAGGACGATCCGCGCTTCCGCCAGTACTGGGAGGCCTACCACCGCCTGATGGGCCGCGACGGCATCACGCCCGAGGCCGCCAAAGCCGCGGTGCGCCGCTCCAACACCCTCATCGGCGCGCTGATGGTGCATCTGGGCGACGCGGACGCGCTGCTCTGCGGACTGGTCGGCCGCTTCGACCACCACCTGGAGCACGTGCGCACGGTGATCGGCCTGAAGGACGGCGCCGCCGGCCTCGCCACGGTGAACGCCCTGACGCTGGAGCAGCACACGCTGTTCATCGCCGACACCTACATCCACGAGGATCCGAGCGCCGAGCAGCTCGCGCACATCGCGCAGATGGCGGCCGAGGAAGTGCAGCGCTTCGGCCTGCCGCCCAAGGTGGCGTTCCTCTCGCACTCCAACTACGGCTCGTCCACGCGCCCCTCGGCCCGCAAGATGCGCGCGGCGCGCGACCTGTTCGCGAAGGCGGCGCCCCACATCGAGAGCGACGGCGAGCTGCACGGCGATGCCGCCCTGTCGGAGACGATCCGCCAGAACGCGCTGGAGGACAGCACGCTCACCGGCTCGGCCAACGTGCTGATCTGCCCGAACCTCGACGCGGCGAACATCCTGTTCAACGTGCTGAAGACCACCGGCAGCCACGGCACGACCATCGGTCCGATCCTGCTGGGCGCGGCCGCCTCGGCCCACGTGCTCACACCCTCCTCCACGGTGCGCCGTGTGGTCAACATGACGGCGCTGGCCGCCGCCGGCGCGGCCGCCGCCAAGGCGCAGCGCTGATCCTGCCCCGGCCCGGCCCGCAGCCCGATCCCGGGGCCGCGGGCCGGCCGCCAGGTACGCGGCTTGCGTGCGCGCAGCGCATGCAGGACACCGCACCCCCCTCCCCACCGTTCCCCGCCGCACCGCTCACCGCCGCCCCGCTCACGCCGGAGCGCGTCGCCCGCCATCTGCTGCGGGCGGACGCCGTGGCCCGCCGCGCGATGGCCACCGGCCGCCATCCGTTCGGTGCGTTGCTGATCGCGCCCGATGGCGACACCGTGCTCGCCGAGCAGGGCAACATCGACACCGTGAACCATGCCGAATCCACGCTCGCGCGCGAAGCCGCGGCGCGGTGGCCCGCCGACGTCCTGAGCGGCTGCACCCTCGTCACCACCTTCGAGCCCTGCGCGATGTGCGCCGGCACGATCTACTGGGCCGGCATCGGGCGCGTGCTCTACGGCGCCGAGGAATCGGCGCTGCGCGCGCTCACCGGCAGCCACCCCGAGAACCCCACGCTCGACCTGCCGTGCCGCGAGGTGTTCGCGCGGGGCCAGCGTGCCGTGGAGGTGACCGGGCCGGTGCCCGCACTGCGCGCTGCGCTCATCGCCGCCCACCAGGGCTTCTGGGAGCACCGCTGAGCGGCGGCAGGCACCGCCCGGCACCGCACCAGGTTGGTGCCTTCACGGCGCACCGCGCCACGCCCCCGCCGCAGGACGGGCATCGATCTTGCTGATACGCCCGGTATCGATCGACACGAATGGAGACCCCATGATCAAGCGTTCCTTCCTGCAATCCGCCCTGCTGCTCGCCGCCTCCGGCCTGGTGGTGCCTGCCGCCCAGGCGCAATCCGGTGCGCCCACGCCGGTGAAGTTCCAGCTCGACTGGCGCTTCGAAGGGCCCGCGGCGTTCTTCCTGCTGCCGGCGGCCAAGGGGTACTTCAAGGAGGCGGGCCTGAACGTCACCGTGGACGCCGGCAACGGCTCGGGCGCGGCGGTGCAGCGCGTGGCCTCGGGCTCGTACGACATCGGCTTCGCCGACATGGCCGCGCTGATGGAATTCCACGCCAACAACCCGGACGCGCAGAACCGGCCCGTGGCGGTGATGATGGTCTACAACAACACGCCGGCCTCCGTGATGGCGCTCAAGAAGAGCGGCATCGCCAAGCCCGCGGACCTGAACGGCAAGAAGCTCGGCGCGCCGGTGTTCGATGCCGGTCGGCGCGGCTTCCCGATCTTCGCCAAGGCCAACGGCATCGGAACCGTGCAATGGACGGCGATGGACCCGCCGCTGCGCGAGACCATGCTGGTGCGCGGCGACGTGGACGCGATCACCGGCTTCACCTTCACCTCGCTGCTGAACCTGGAAGCGCGCGGCGCCAAGGCATCGGACGTGGTCGTGATGCCGTATGCCGACTACGGCGTGAAGCTCTACGGCAACGCCATCATCGCGAGCCCGAAGATCCTCAAAGAGAACCCGGAAGCGGTGAAGGCCTTCCTGAAGGCGTTCACGCGCGGCGCGAAGGAAGTCATCGCCAACCCGGGTGCCGCCATCGCCTACGTGAAGGAGCGCGACGGCATCGTCAATACGCAACTCGAGACCCGACGCCTGCAGCTGGCGATCGATACCGTGGTCAACAGCCCGGACGCGCGCGCCGAAGGCTTCGGCCAGGCCAAGCCGCAGCGGCTCGCGCTGATGGCCTCGCAGGTGTCCGACGCCTACGGCACCAAGACGCGCGTGGACCCGGCCACCGTGTGGAACGGCAGCTTCCTGCCGTCCGCCGCCGAGCTGAACATCCTGCCGAAGAAGTGACCCGAAAGGCCGCCCCCATGCCCACGCCCCCGCAGGCCGACGATGCGTATTTCGTGGATTTCCGCGACGTCTGGCTCGCCTACAACGAAGAGCTGCTGCGCGCCAACCACTTCGCGGTGGAGGCCATCGACCTGCAGGTGCGGCGCGGCGAGTTCATCGCCATCGTCGGGCCCTCGGGCTGCGGCAAATCCACCTTCATGAAGCTGGCCACCGGCCTGCGCATGCCCTCCATGGGCCGCATCCGCATCGCGGGCGAGCCGGTGACCGGGCCGCTCAAGATCTCGGGCATGGCCTTCCAGGCGCCTTCGCTGCTGCCCTGGCGCACCACGGTCGACAACGTGCTGCTGCCGCTGGAGATCGTCGAGCCGCACCGCTCGCAGTTCAAGACCCGCCGCAAGGAGTACGAGGCGCGCGCCCGCGCCCTGCTTACGAGGGTCGGCCTCGGCGGTTATGAAGACAAGTACCCCTGGCAGCTCTCGGGCGGCATGCAGCAGCGCGCGAGCATCTGCCGCGCGCTCATCCACGAGCCGCAGATGCTGCTGCTCGACGAGCCCTTCGGCGCGCTCGACGCCTTCACGCGCGAAGAGCTGTGGTGCATCCTGCGCGACCTGCAGGCCGAGCAGCGGTTCAACGTGATCCTCGTCACGCACGACCTGCGCGAGAGCGTGTTCCTGGCCGACACGGTCTATGTGATGAGCAAGAGCCCCGGCCGCTTCGTCGTGCGCCGCGAGATCGACCTGCCGCGCCCGCGCGAGCTGGAGATCACCTACACCAAGGAATTCACGGACGTCGTGCTGGAACTGCGCGGCCACATCGGCGCGCTGCGCAAGTCCGGCGGGGAGATCACGCAATGAACGCACAGCACCGCAAACGCGTCGAGCGCTGGTCGCCCTGGGTCCTGCTGTTCACGGTAATCGTGCTCTGGCAGGTCATCTGCTCGGGCCTGGGGGTTTCGGAATTCATCTTCCCCAGCCCGCTCGCCATCTGGAACCAGCTGGTGGAGTTCAAGTGGGTGATCGCCGGCCATGCCTGGCGCACCTTCTGGGTGACCATGGCGGGCTTCGGCATCGCCATCGTGGTGGGCGTGCTGCTGGGCTTCTTGATCGGCTCCTCGCGGCTCGCCTACGCGGCCGTCTATCCGCTCATGACCGCGTTCAACGCGCTGCCGAAGGCGGCCTTCGTTCCGATCCTCGTGGTGTGGTTCGGCATCGGCGCGGGCCCGGCCATCCTCACGGCGTTCCTGATCAGCTTCTTCCCGATCATGGTGAACATCGCCACGGGCCTCGCCACGCTGGAGCCCGAGCTGGAAGACGTGCTGCGCGTGCTGGGCGCCAGGCGCTGGGACGTGCTCACCAAGGTCGGCCTGCCGCGCTCGATGCCCTACTTCTACGGCTCGCTCAAGGTCGCCATCACGCTCGCGTTCGTGGGCACCACGGTGAGCGAGATGACCGCCGCCAACGAGGGCATCGGCTACCTGCTGATCTCGGCAGGCTCGTCGATGCAGATGGGCCTGGCCTTCGCGGGCCTGATGGTGGTGGGCGCGATGGCGATGGCGATGTACGAGCTTTTCAGCGTGCTGGAGAAGCACACCACGGGCTGGGCGCACCGGGGGTCGCAAGGGGAGTGAAAGAACGCCGCCCTACAATTTCCGCATGCCCACCTACCGCGAAGCTACCGAAGCCGACCTTCAAGCGATCTGCGCGCTCGGCGAGGAAGTGAACGCGGTGCACCACGCGGCCTTCCCCGCCATCTTCGCCGGCCCGGGCCCGGCGGACCGGGACGCGGCACACTGGAGGAGCAGCATCGGCCGGGACGATGCCACCACCTTCGTCGCCGAGGTATCCGGCTCGCTCGTCGGCTTCGTCACGGTCAGCATCGTCTCTGAATCCCACTCGCTGCTGCGGCCCATGCGCTTCGGCCGCGTGGGCAGCGTCGGCATCACCGCAAGCCAGCGGGGCCGGGGCATCGGCAGGGAACTGATGCAGCGCGCCCAGGACTGGGTGGCGCGGCAGGGAGGCGTCGAAATGCGCCTGAACGTCTGGGCCTTCAACACCCATGCGCTGCATGTGTACGAAGAGCTGGGTTATGAAGTGCGCTCGCTGTTCCTGGTCAAGGCGCTGGACCTCCAGCCCTAAAGCGCGGACATGCCCCGACGAACCCAGCCCCACCTGCTGCGCGCCAGCTTCCGGCCCGAGGCCGACATCGACGAGAGCACTTACCCCTACAGCATTCCGGCCGTCGCGCAAATAGACCAGATCGATTTCCATCCCAACGTCACCTTCTTCGTCGGAGAAAACGGCGCGGGCAAATCGACCGTGCTGGAAGCGCTGGCCCTCGGCATGGGATTCGGGCAGGAAGGCGGCACGCGGTCTGTGCGGCTGCAGACGACGCTCCAGCAGCCTTCCGTCTCGCCGCTGCACGGCGACCTGCGGCTGGCCCGCATCGCGCCCTTTCCGAAAGACGGCTATTTTCTGCGGGCCGAGAGTTTCTTCAACGTGGCGACCTACATGGACGACATGCCCGGCCGCCACGGCTACGGCGACAGGAAGCTGCACGCCCAGTCGCACGGCGAATCCTTCATGAACGTGCTGACGCAGAAGCTGCGCGGCAACGGCATCTACTTCCTCGACGAGCCCGAGGTGGCCCTGTCGCCCAACCGGCAGCTGGCGGCGCTGTGCGCCATCCACCAGCTGGTCGAGGAGCATTCGCAGTTCGTCATCGCCACGCACTCGCCGATCCTGCTGTCGTACCCGCACGCGAAGATCATCCTGTTCGATGGCACGGGCGTGAGCGAAGTGGCCTTCGAGGACACCGAGCACTTCGAGGTGACGCGGGACTTCCTGAACCACTACCCGAAGCGGCTGGAGCAGCTGCTGGGAGACCTGCCGCAAGGGTAGGCGCCGACTCCGCGAAGAATCCGCACCCGGGTGCCTTCGCCACGTCTCGGCACGTTTCGCGCCCGCTACGCGGTGGTGGACTACGCGAAGCCCACGGAGCCATCTCTACAGTGGAAAGCCTCATTCCAGCTCTTCCAGGAAAGGCAATCCCATGGCGAATGGACACCTCGCCGGCCGCAAGGCCCTCGTCACCGGCAGCACCCAGGGCATCGGTGCGGCCATCGCGCTCCGGTTCGCGCAGGACGGCGCGGACGTGGTGCTCAACGGCCGCGACCCCGACGGCGCTCCCCAGGAACTCATCGATCGCATCGCCGCGCTGGGCCGACGTGCCGTCTACGTGGCGGCGGACATCAGCGGCGGTGCCGCGGATGCCGCACGGCTGGTGCAGGAAGCCGCCAAAGCGCTCGGCGGGCTCGACGTCCTCGTGAACAACGCCGGCGTGGAGCGCCGCGCCGATTTCTGGGACGTGACCGAGGAGGACTATGACCTCGTCATGGACACCAACGTGAAGGGCCTGTTCTTCGCCACGCAGGCGTTCGTGCGGCACGTGCGTGCGCAGGGCCAGGGGCAGGACGGCGCATCGAAGCCGGATAACGGCGCCCCCGACGGCCGCGGCGTGGTCGTCAATATCAGCTCGGTGCACGAAGAGATCGCGTTCCCGCACTTCGCCTCGTACTGCGCGAGCAAGGGCGCGCTGCGCATGCTCACGCGCAACCTCGCGACCGAGCTCGCGCCGCTGGGCATCCGCATCAACAACGTCGCGCCGGGCGCGATCGCGACGCCCATCAACACGCAGCTGCTGAACAACCCCGAACAGTTGCGGGCGCTCACCGCGCAGATTCCGCTGGGCCGGCTGGGCCAGCCGGAGGACGTGGCCGGCCTGGTGGCGTTCCTGGCGGGCGACGAGGCGCGCTATATCACCGGCGGCACGCACTTCGTGGACGGCGGGCTCACCTACCACTACGCCGAGCAATGAGCAGCAGGCGTGCGGATGGGCGGCACAATGGCGGCCCACCACCGCACGCCGCCATGCCCCGCTTCGCCGCCAACCTGTCCCTGCTCTATCCGGAGCTGGAGTTCACCAACCGCTTCGCCGCCGCCGCCCGCGACGGGTTCCGGGGCGTGGAGTTTTTGTTTCCTTATGCGCACGAAGCAGGCCACCTCGCTGCCCTGCTGCAGCGCCACGGCCTACAGCAGGTGCTGTTCAATGCGCCGCCGGGCGACTGGGAGGCCGGCGAGCGGGGCATCGCCTGCCTGCCGGGCCGCGAAGCCGAGTTCCGCGAGGGCATCGCGCAGGCCATTGCCTATGCCCGCGCGCTGGGCTGCTCGCGCATCCACGTGATGGCCGGCATCGCGCCAGCGGGTGAGGCGACCGACGCGTTGCGCGCCACCTACGTCGCCAACCTGCGCCATGCCGCGGCACTGGCCGCCCCCCACGGCATCGCGCTGCTGATCGAGCCGATCAACGGCCGCGACATGCCGGGCTACTTCCTGCAGCGGCAGGAGGACGCGCACGCGCTGGCGGCGGAGATCGCGGAGGGCGCGGGCCCGGTGGATGGAGAGGGACAGGTACCGGTCCAGGTCCAGATGGATCTCTACCACTGCCAGATCGCCGAGGGTGACGTGGCGACGAAGCTGCGCCGCTACCTGCCCACCGGCCGCGTGGGCCATCTGCAGATCGCCGGGGTCCCGGAGCGGCACGAACCCGATCGGGGCGAACTGCACTACCCCTACCTGTTCCGGCTGATCGATGCGCTCGGGTACGCGGGCTGGATCGGCTGCGAGTACCGCCCCGCACGCGGCGCGGTGGCAGGCGGCACGTCGGCAGGCCTGGGCTGGCTCGCGCCGTGGATCGCGGCGGCGGACGGCGGCGCAGCCGGCTGACCTCCGGACGACCGGGCCTGGCGCACCGGACGACACGCCGCTGCGCGCGGATACCGCGGCGCCGCCTGGCCGTGCCGGCCCTGGCGGGGTTCAGCGGGCCTGCATCTGCCGGCAGATGTTCTGGCCGGTGGCCGTGAGGCGCAGCGCGCCCCCGTTCCATTCCATCCAGGCGTGCTGCACGAGTTCGTCGATCACGTCCTCGCCGATCTCGCCCGCCCGGTTGCCACGCAGCAGCGTGTCGATGCGGGGCAGTGCCTCGCGCAGTTCGCCCATGCGGGCGGTGGTGGTGGACGCGGTGGCCATGCAACGTACCTTCGGTTGAGAAATCACACTGCAGGCTAGCACGGCCCGGTGCCAACGCGATGGCCGGTGCCGACGCGCAACACAATGCAATCGCGCTACCCGAAAAGCGCCGCATGCGCTACACTCATGGGCCCTCGCGATGTGCTTGCCTCGCCGGGGCTTGCGGCACGTGCCAGCGCACGGCCCCCATCCCCCCACACCGCCCGGCAGCCCGCGACACAGCGGCTCCCGCCCCCCCGGCAAGCCCTCCCCTCCTCCAGCGCGCTCCGTTTCCGGACTCCCGGCCCGCGCTGCCCTCCGGCGACCCGTTCGCCAGCTTTGCGCTCCACGCCGCCGCTTCGCCGGCCGCGCCCGGGGCTCTCCCGGCGTCCTGTTGTTCGCGCGTGCCACGGCACGCCGTTGTCACTTTTGCTTCCGATATGCACGCACCGACCGTTTTCGCGGTGGGCCGTTTTCTCGTGACGCCGCTCACCCGGCGCACCGAGACGGGCCACTACGCCGCTTCCGTTTCCGTCCGCAGGGGCATGCACGACCGCATCTTCCGCTTCCTCCCCCGCTTCGACAGCGACGTGCTCGCCACGCGCTATGCCCTCGACCAGGGCCGCGAGATCGCGCTGCAGGGCGCGGCCGCCTGACCGTTTTTTCATCCCTACCGAAGGAGTTCCGTGTCCAAAGAAGATCTGATCGAAATGCAGGGCAAAGTGGATGAAGTGCTGCCCGACTCCCGATTCCGCGTGACGCTCGACAACGGGCACCAGTTGATCGCCTATGCCGGCGGCAAGATGCGCAAGCACCGCATCCGCGTGCTGGCCGGCGACCGCGTGTCGCTCGAACTCTCGCCCTACGACCTCAACAAGGGCCGGCTCACCTTCCGGCATATCGAGGGCCGCGGCGCGGGCCGCCCGCCGGCACGTCCGGGCGCACGCTGACGCTTCGGGGGCACCTGCTGCCCCCTGCCCCGTTCGGCCCGACGCACGGCCGGACCGGCCCCTCCAGCCCTCAGTAGCGGTTGGAGAAATTCGCGCTGATGCGCTGGCGCAGGTATTCGCCCGCGGTGATGGGCGGATGCGTTCCCGCAGGCCCGGCGATCACCGCATCCTCGTTGGCCTGGCAGAAGAACGCGAGGCTGTAGCGCGCGCCCTGGTATTCGTGCGGCAGCGGATTGCGCACGCGGTGGAAATTGCTCGGCAGCACGTCGTCGCTCCAGCGCGTGAGCATGTCGCCGATGTTGCAGGTGATCACGCCCTCGGCCGGATCCACAGGCGTCCAGCGGCGCCCTTCCATCTCCTTGCCCGGCAGCACCTGCAGCCCGCCCTGCCCGGCGCGCTGGAAGAGCAGCGTGAGGCAGTCGAAATCCGTGTGCGCGCCCGCACGCCACAGGCCCAGCTCGTCCTGGAGCGCCGGGTCCACCGCGAAGTAATGCAGCATCCGCAGCGTGCTCTGGTAGGCCGGCACGGACGGATCGTGCGCGCGCGTGAAGAACGCATCGTCGAAGCCGAGCTTCCAGGCGAAGCACGAGAGCAGGCGCATGCCCACCTCCCAGCACTGGCGCTCGAAGGCCAGCGTCGCCGCGCGGAAGCCCGGCAGTTCCTCCTCCGTGGGCCACAGGCCCTGCATGCGCGGGCGCGTGACCTGGTAGGACTCCTTCTGGTCCGGCGTGCGCGTGGACGGCCGGATCTGCGCCTTGTGCTCCCAGCCCGCGTTGCGCGCGAGCGGCCACTGCGCCTTGGTTTCGCGCGGCAGGGCGAAGAAGGCCTCGGCGCGCTCGAAGGCCCCGTGGATATCCTCCAGGGGAATGCCGTGGTGCGAGACCTGGAAGAAGCCGATGTCGACCGAGGCGCTCCAGAGCTGCTCGGCGATCTCTTCCTTGCGGCGGTCGAAATCGGAGATGTCGATGCAGCGCACCTCGCGCTCGCGGGTCTCTTCGCCCAGGCCGCCCATGCGGGCCTCGCGGGAGAGTTCTTCCTGCACGTCGGCGCGGGCGGTCGCGCCGGTAAGGATGGAAAGGGTCATGGTGGTTTCCTCGTCGTTGCAGCACGCAAGGGCCGGGAATGCGCGCGATCGCGCCGATGGCACAGTGCGGCGCGGCCCTTGAAGTGGATGAAGGCGGCAGTCCTCCCCCGGACGCGGGGCCTCGCCACGCGCACCGCGGAGGACCGCCGCCGGCTTCAAGAGCAATGACCCGCCGCCCGCCCTGCCCCGCGAAGGGGCCCGGCGGCCGTACTGAACGCTTCTACTCTCGCCGCACACCCATGCAATCGGCGGGCCAGCCACGACGGTGCGGCGCCGGCACGCGCGGCGCGCGGCATGCCCTGCTGCGGTGAAGCACCGCACCAGAACGAGGAATCCCGGCCTGCGGAGGTGCACCAGCGGTGCCCGGCCGCACCGCACGGCCCACCGCATCGCAGCGCCCTCCTGCGCGCAGCAGTCGCCACGCCTTGGGGCATGCCGCGCACGCCATGCCGGCCACATCACTCCGGGCACGCTTCATGCATTGACGCCGCCGAGTAGAAGCGTTCAGCACGGCGGGCTCCGTTCCGCCGTCGCCCGGAAATTGCTCGTCCCGCACCGGCCTCCGTTCCCGCCGGTGCGCCGCGTGCTGCGCGGCGCGCCACGGCCCCGGAGCCGGCCCACCGCACACCCATTCGAGGTACGGCCATGCAACGACGCCAGTTTCTTTCACGCTCCCTCGCCGCCTCCACCGGCGCGGCCCTGGGCGCTCCCTTCGCGCCCTTCGTCCATGCGCAGGGCACGCTCACGCCGCTGAAGTTCACGCTCGACTTCCGCGTCACCAGCCAGACCTCGCCCTTCTTCCTCGCCCTCGCCAAGGGCTACTACCGCGAAGAGGGCCTGGACGTGCGCATCGACGTCGGCGCGGGCTCGGTGGCCTCGATCACGCGCGTGGCCAGCGGCGCCTACGACCTGGGCCTGGGCGACCTGAGTTCGCTGGCCGAGTTCCAGTCGCAGAACCCCGCCGCGCCGGTGCAGGCGATCTACCAGTACTACCAGCGCGCGCCCTTCGTCATCATCGGCCGCCGGGACCGCGGCATCAGCGAGGACTTCCTCTCGCTCAAGGGCAAGCGCGTGGCCGCGGCGGCGGTGGAATCCACGCGCCGCTGCTGGCCCATGGTGGCCCGCGCGCTGCAGACCGGCCCCGATCTCTTCGAATGGGTGACCACGGATTTCAGCGCGCGCGACAACGTGGTGGTGCGCGGCGACGTGGACGCGGCCACCTATTTCCACGACTCCGCCGTCTCGCTGTTCGCGCGCATGCCGCCCAAGGACCTCGCCGTCCTCGATTACGGCAAGGCCGGCCTGCACCTCTACGGCAATGCGCTGCTCGCGGGCCGCTTGCTGCAGGAGAAGCCCGAGGCGGCCCGGGCCTTCGTGCGCGCGAGCCACCGGGCGCTGCGCGAAGCGCTCGCCAACCCCGAGGAGGCGCTGGCAGCGGTCAAGGCCCGCGAACCGATTCTGAACCTGGAGGTGGAGCGCGAACGCTGGGCCATCGCGCGGCAGTACCTCTCGCCGCCGGATCTGCCACCCGGTGCCCTGGGCCGCGTGCAGCCCGCCGTGCTGGGCCGCCAGCTCGACGAGGTGGCCACGGTGTTCCAGCTCGCCGCGAAGCCCGCGCCGGAGCGCGTGTTCAACCCCGGCTTTCTGCCAGCCTCCGGCGCGAAAGGTGCCGCATGAGCATGCACGCCGCCACCCCTCGGCTTTCGCCGACCGCAGATACAGCGGCAAGCGCTGCGGGCACCGTGTCCCTGCCCGAAGAAACGCCGATCGGCGAGCGCGACGGCCGCTACCTGCGGCAGGCGATCGCGCTGGCGGACAGGGCGCGGGCGCGCGGCAACCGGCCCTTCGGCGCCGTGATCGTCGGCGGCGACGGCACGGTGCTGGCCGAAGCCTGGAACGCCAACGGCGAGACCGGCGACTGCACCGCGCATGCCGAAACCTCGGCCATCCGCATTGCCAGCCCGAAGCATCCGCGCGAGGTGCTGGCGCGCGCCACGCTGTACTCGTCCGGCGAGCCCTGCGTGATGTGCGCGGGCGCCATCTTCTGGGCCAACATCGGCCGCGTGGTGTATGGCATCGACGCGGTGCGCCTGCGCGCCTTCCGCGGCGAGTGGCAGGACCAGCGCGATGCCGAGCTTTCCTGCCGCGACGTGTTCAACGCCTCGCCCCATCCGATCGACTGCATCGGCCCCGCGCTGGTCGCGGAGGCGTCGGCCTCGCACGAAGGAGCGTGGAAACCCGACTGATACCGGCACCGCGCGGAAGGCGCCCGGGGCGCCGGCCGGGATGCCGGGTGAGGCGCGCCCAGCTTATCATGCGCGCCCATCCCCACAGCCGAGAGCACGACGCACGATGACCTGGCACGCCCGCCTGCAACTGGACTACCGGCGGGAAGGCCCGCGCACCGTGGCGCGCTTCCTGCACGACGGGCCGCTGCGCATCCTGCAGAGCCTTTATCCGGAAGGCGACGGCATCTGCCACAACGTGCTCGTGCATCCGCCCGGCGGACTGGTGGGTGGCGATACGCTGGACATCACCGCCACGGTGGCGCCGGGAGCCCACGGCCTCGTCACCACGCCGGGGGCCTCGCGCTTCTACCGGTCCGCGGGCGCACCGGCGCTGCAGCGCACGCAGGCCACGCTGGAGGCCGGCGCCCGGCTCGAATGGCTGCCGCTGGAGGCGCTCTGCTACAGCGCCTGCCAGGCCGAGAACCGGCTCACGCTGTCGCTCGCGCCCGGCGCCGAATGCATCGCCTGGGACGTCACCGCGCTGGGGCTGCCGCATTCCGGCCAGCCCTTCGCCGAAGGCCGTTTCACGCAGCACATCGAGGTACCCGGCATCTGGCTGGAGCGCGGCACGATCGACGCCGCCGATGCGCTGCTGATGGACGGCCGGCTCGGGCTCGCCGGGCACCGCTGCCTGGCCTCGGTGTTCTTCGTGGCGGGCGAGGCGCTGCCGCGCGAGCGCCGGGAGGCGGCGCTGGACGCTGCCCGCGCCGTGATCGATGCGCATGCGCTGCAGGACACCGCAGGCGCGACCAGCCCGCATCCGCAGGTGGTGGTGGTGCGTGTGCTGGCGCCCGTGGTCGAGCCGGCCATGGACCTGCTGCGGCAGGTGTGGGGCACGTGGCGCACGCAGCTCTGGAGCCTGGCGCCGAGCCGGCCGCGCATCTGGAGCATGTGAACCGGAGCGCCGCGGCCGGCGGGCCGGGCCGGCCTGCGCAGCGCCCGGCCTTCACCCGCCGCTCAGAACGCGCCCGGGTAGGCGCCGCCGTCGGCCAATACGTTCTGCCCGGTCACATACGCCGCCTGCATGCTGCAGAGGAAGGCGCAGATCGCGCCGAACTCCTGCGGCGTGCCGTAGCGGCCCGCGGGAATCGCCGCCTGCTGCGCGCGGCGCACGTCGTCCTCGCTCTTGCCCGACTTCTTCACCGCGGCCTGGATGGTGGCGGCCAGCCGGTCGGTGTCGAACTTGCCCGGCAGCAGGTTGTTGATGGTCACGCCCTTGGCGGCGATGCCGCTGCGCGCCGCGCCCGCGACGAAGCCCGTGAGGCCGCTGCGCGCGCCGTTGGAGAGCCCCAGGATGTCGATCGGCGCCTTCACCGCGCTCGACGTGATGTTCACGATGCGCCCGAAACCGCGCGCCGCCATGCCGTCCACCGTCGCCTTGATCAGCTCGATCGGCGTGAGCATGTTGGCATCCACCGCGCGGATCCAGGCCTCGCGGTCCCAGTCGCGGAAATCGCCGGGCGGCGGGCCGCCCGCGTTGGTCACCACGATGTCGAAATCGCGCCCCGGTCCGCCCGGTGCCGCGAACGCCGCCTCGCGGCCTTCGGGCGTGGTGATGTCGGCGGCCACCACCACCACCTGCGGCGGCGGGCCCTTCTGGCCGGCGGCAGCGGTGATCTCCGCGCCCGCGGACGCGAGCTGCGCGGCGGCCAGCCGCAGGTCCTCGGGATTGCGCGCGTTGATGACGACGTTCACGCCCTCGCGCACCAGCGCTTCGGCGCAGCCGTAGCCCAGGCCCTTGCTCGCGCCGCAGACCAGTGCCCATTTGCCCGTGATACCCAGATCCATAGTGCTCGTCCTTTCGTTGCGTGCCGCGCCGTGCAGCGCGGCAACGCCGTGGTGGTGGTTGTTGGTGGCGCGCCCCGGCGCCGGAACCGCGATGGTACGGAAGCCCGGCATCCGCGTGGGGCGCCGGGGAATAGCGGATGGCGCGGCCTCTCAGGCCCTCATGCGCGTGAACACGAAGATCCCGGCGACCACCAGCGCCGTGCCGGCCGCGACCCAGAGCGTGAACGGCTCGCCCAGCAGCCACACGCCCATGAGGATGGTGGAGAGCGGCCCGATCATGCCGGCCTGCGCCGCCGCGCCCGCACCGATCCGCTCGATGGCCATCATCACCAGCAGCACCGGCACCGCCGTGCACAGCACCGCGTTGAGCACCGACAGGCCCAGCACTTCCGGCGCCACCAGCGCCGCCGAGAGCGGCCGCAGCACCACGAACTGCGCGATGCAGCACACGCACGCCACCGTGGTGGCCAGGCCCACGAGGCGCAGCGAACCCACGCGCCGCACCATCTCGCCGCTGTAGACCAGGTAGACCGCATAGCTCACGGCCGAGAGAAAGACCAGCAGCACGCCCCAGGCCACGTCCTTGCCCTGTAGGCTCGCTTCATGGCCGAACACCAGCACCACGCCGCAGTAGCTGATCGCCATGCCCAGCACCTGTCCGCGGCGGATGCCGCGCCCGTAGAGCAGCCAGCCCAGCACCACCACCAGCGTGGGGTTGAGGTACAGGATGAGCCGCTCCAAGCTGGCGGTGATATAGGCCAGGCCGGCGAAATCGAGGAAGCTCGCGAGGTAGTAGCCCGTCACGCCCAGCCACGCGATGCCCAGCCAGTCACGGCGCGACAGCGGCGGCTTGCCGCGGCTCGCCCACCATCCCATCGCCGCGAAGATCGGCAGCGCGAACAGCATGCGGTACATCAGCAGCGTGACGGCATCCACGCCGTACCGGTAGGCGAGCTTCACGATGATGGCCTTGCCGCTGAAGGCGACGGCGCCGATGAGCGCGAGGGCGAGGCCCGTGGCGGCTTTGCCGGACGGGGAAGGAGCAGCGGAGTCGGAAGAAGGCACGGGAGAGGAGCGCAGGCGGATCGTGGGGGGAGCCGGCCAGTGTCGCACGCACGGCACCGGCGGGGCCCCTGCAGTGCGGAATGCAGGCGCCGTGAACCGCGATGCCGGCCGCGGCCGCGCTAGGTGCCGAACGACGGCCCGAGCGCCAGATGGATCGCCGACGACGCGATGGCCGCGCCGCCCGCCGCCACCGCGATCTGGTTCAGCCCCTGGGCCACGTCCCCGGCCGCATACAGCCCCGGCACCGTGGTCGCGCCGTGGGCATCCACTACCACGTAGCCGGACGCATCGAGCGCGGCCCCCAGCCCGGCGGCCAGGCCCGCATGGATCTGCAGGCCCAGCGCGCAGTAGAGCGTATCGCACGCCGAACTCCCGCCCGCATGGTGGACCACCACGCGGTCCCCCTCGCGGCGGATCGCGTCCACGGGGGCCTGCGTCCAGCGGATGCCGGCGCGCACCAGCCGCTCGCGGTCATCATCGGACAGCACCGCATCGCCGGGCGCGAGGAACAACGTGACGTCCGCGCTGAAATGCCGCAGATAGACCGCCTCGCCGACCCCGTGCGCCCCCTCGGCGATGACACCGATCGCCTGGCCGATCGCCTCATAGGCATCGCAGACGGGGCAGTAGCGCAGCAGGCCGTCCTCCAACGCCTGCCGCACGTGCGGCATCGGCGGCGGGATGTCTTCCACCCCCGTGGCCAGCAGCACGAACGGCGCGCGTACGCTGCCGCCGCCGCGCCAGTGCGCATGGAAGAACCCTTTGCCTTTGGCTTGGTCTTGGCCTTGGCCTTCCTCCGGGCCCGGTACGCCCCCGTCCGGCGCCACGCGCTCGATGCGATCGACCGCGGCGCGCACGGTGCGGATCGGATAGCGCTGCATCTGCGCGCGCAGCGTCTCCAGCAGCGAATGGCCCGGGATCCCGTCCACGAAACCGGGATAGTTGTGCGAGCGGGGAATCTTCGCGACGCGGCTGTCGCCGGCATCCACCAGCACCACCGAGCGCCGGAACCGCGCGAGGTAGAGCGCCGCCGTCAGCCCGGCCGGGCCGCCGCCGATGACGAGCACATCGCTGTCGCTGTCGCTACCGAAACCTCCATCTCCGTCATCAGGGCCTTTTTCGTGGCCCCTCGCCGTGTCTGCTGCCATCTCCGCTCCAAGAATTGCGCACTGCATCCGCAACCCGCGGGCCTGGCCGGACGCACCATCCGCGTCCATTCGGCAGTCTTCGGCAATCGCCGTACCCGGGGGACGGCGCACGTCAACAGACCACCCTCGGGCGGCCACCACGCCGATGCCGGCCGGAGCAGGCCCGCTTTCGGACATGGCGGCTCGTGCAGTCCCGTCTTGCCGGGCCTCGATCCTCCAGGCCGATGCGGCAGAAATTACCTGCCCCCCCCCACACCATCCACGGATCGTTACCTCTGGCAACCAACTCATCCGTGGGAGGTGGCGCCACAGTGCCCTTTCCTGCTGATAATCCGCGCGATCCGGCAGGCTCCGCGGCCTGCCGGTCCATAAAAAACAGGGAGGGAAAACAGATGGTCGATCTCTTGAAGGCGCCGGGGGAAGCGCTCAACACTTTGCTTGGGCGGAAGAAGCCGCCGCAATATGCCACGCGCCTGTTCCAGTTGCGCGACATCCCGGCAGTGATGCGCGCGCGGCTGGGATGGCCGGTGGCAGCGGCGTTGATGGAGCGGTGGTTCAATGGGGCAGCGTATCAAATGACGCCTGCGGTCAAAGGCAGTGTGGAAGGACAACGTCTGAGTCAATTGCCGGCAGCGCAACTGGATGAAAACAACGTCTCAATGGCGTGGGCGCTGGGATTTGCGAGAGTTCAGGTAGCCCTCGAACAACTGCGGACCAATTGGGCCAGCCCGGCTGGGATTGCGCAGTTGAAGGAACACGTGGATAGGCAAAGGCTGGGACGGCAACAGCAGTGTTGGCGACTCGGCGATCTCAGTCTCCCCGCGAAGACTCTCGACAACACCTGTCAGGTCAACTACTTGGTTTTTGGCCGGTTGAGTGACCCATTGGACGACTTCTACGGTGCGATGGGAGAAGCGCAAATGAAGGTGGCGGCATCCGGAATCGTAATTCCAGTAGACAATGGCAAAACTACGGTCAAAATTGACGAACTGGCATTCTATCTACGTGACTCCTACGATTTCAATGACGGTAGATCCTTTATTTCACAGCCTCTCGGCTGCTGGGGATTCGGTGGAATGGAATGCAGCATCCACACGCAATTCAAGGTTCCTATTGAAGACACTTCAGTAGATGAATCGCCTGAATCAGTACAAACCTACAAATACGTCGTACAGAATCAAGACTTCAGGCGATGGAGAGACAAGAACAACAGGGGCGCCGATTTCATGGTTGTTTCCGACGTCCATCGCATCAAACTCGCCTTTCCACAGACCTTCTCATGGTAAAAGTCAAAAGAAATAACAGGCTCCTTAAAAATTCAGCCTACCTATTTTTTCTGCTTGTTGCATTACTAGGACTATGGCAGGGATCAAAGCCAAAACTTTTTCACTCTGCCATCAGTCCCCACAGAGTATACAGAATTGAATATTATGAAGCGTCTTTCCTACAGGGTATGATGCACCCTGGATATAAGATGCCAGCCTTCGCCAAACTATACCAAATCAACCCAGAAAAACTAATAAGAAAAAGTAAGGTAGTTGACTTATGGATGAACGGAGAATTGTACTGGTACACATTTCCACCGATGAACAAAGTCCGGGTAGGACGAGATATTGTTTTTGACGATATACCACCGGAATGCACAGGCTGCCCGCCCCTACCCAAATCGACAGTGATGCCTTGATCAGCTTCGACAATCGACCTCTGAAGCTTCAATAATTAAATTTGAGGCGGCTCCGCTTTGCCAGTCGAATGTAAAAATAAAATGATGACAGCCAAGCGAAAAAATCATTGAAACTGCTTTTTCTTACCGCATTCATCGTCGCTGGCGCTCACCACTGCTTGACCAGAAACCAATATCAACGAAGCCACTACAGTCCCCGCCATGTGTATCGCCTGGACTATTACGAAGCCTCATGGCTCCAAAAGCTTGTTCATCGGGATATGCGCTACCCCCACGTCATTCGGCTCTACCGTGTCGATCCAAAGACACTGCTTGGAGAGAGCAGCGTAGTGGACCTGTGGATCAATGGGCAGATCTATTGGTATCTGTACCCTCCCATGAATAAGGTCCGCGTAGGCCGCGATGTGGTCTTCGAGAACATCTCGCCGGAGTGCAAGGACTGCCCACCCCTAACGGATTCCGCGGACGCGCCCTGAACACCGTCGAAGGGGTAGCATTAGGAATTCCCATTGCCGGTCTACAAAATTTCTCTCGCAGCCCATGCAAACCACACAAAGGAAATGCGCACCATGGGCATCGAAAGCGCTCCTGGCACTTTCTCTTATCGGATCGGCGTGGTATGCGGTCACGCCGAAGCACAAAGGGCATTCGGTCAGCCCGCGCCACGTTTATCGCCTTGATTTCTACGATGCATCGCCATTGCAGCGGCTCATGCATCATGAGATGAAGATTCCCTCCATCGTGCGCCTGTACCGCATTCAACCAGAAATCCTGGTCGGAGAAAGCGACGTAGTGGACCTCTGGATCAATGGGCAGATTTACTGGTATCTGGATCCCCCGATGAACAAGGTCCGCGTGGGCCGCGACGTGGTCTTCGAGAACATCCCGCCGGAATGCACGGACCGCCCGCCCCTCCCGGATTCCGCCGTCATGCCCTGAGCCCCTCCCATCTGCGCTCTCGCCTCGCCCCACTGCAATAACCCCCACGCACCAAAGAAAAACGGCACCCGAAGGTGCCGTCGTTCCCAATCGTGGAGTGGTATCCGCCCGAGGTCAGTCCTCGACGAATGCCTCTTCGCGCTTCTTGCTCACGGCCGGCAGCAGCACGATGACGAGCAGCAGCACGGCGGCAGCCAGCAGGCCGGCGGAGATCGGACGCGTGACGAACACGCTCCAGTCGCCGCGCGACAGCAGCAGGGCGCGGCGCAGGTTCTCTTCCATCATCGGGCCCAGGATGAAGCCGAGCAGCAGCGGCGCGGGTTCGGTGCCCAGCTTGTGGAACACGTAGCCGATGAAACCGAAGATGCCGACCAGCCAGACGTCGAACGTGTTGTTGTTCGTGCCGTACACACCCACCGCGCAGAACAGCACGATGGAGGGGAACAGCCAGCGGTAGGGCACGGTGAGCAGCTTGATCCACATGCCGATGAGCGGCAGGTTCAGGATGATCAGCATCGCGTTGCCGAGCCACATCGAGGCGATCAGGCCCCAGAACAGTTCCGGGTTGCTGGTCATCACCTGCGGGCCGGGCTGGATGTTGTGGATCGTCATGGCACCCACCATCAGCGCCATCACGGCGTTGGGCGGAATGCCCAGCGTCAGCAGCGGGATGAAGGAGGTCTGCGCACCGGCGTTGTTGGCCGACTCGGGAGCCGCCACGCCGCGGATGTTGCCCTTGCCGAAGGGCACTTCGCCCGGTTGCAGCTTGGTCTTCTTTTCGATCGTGTAGGCCGCGAAGGCTGCCAGCAGCGCGCCGCCGCCGGGCAGGATGCCCAGGGCCGCGCCCAGGGAGGTGCCGCGCAGCACGGCGGGGATCATGCGCTTGAAGTCTTCCTTGGTCGGGAACAGGCCCTGCACCTTGGCCGTGAACACCTCGCGGTCGTCCTCGGGCTTGGAGAGGTTGGCGATGATTTCACCGTAGCCGAACACGCCCATGGCGATCACGACGAAGTTGATGCCGTCGGTCAGTTCGGGGATGTCGAAGCTGTAGCGGGCCACGCCCGAGTTCACGTCGGTACCCACGAGGCCGAGCAGCAGGCCCAGCACGATCATGGCCACGGCTTTGAGCAGCGAGCCCGAGGCCAGCACCACGGCGCCGATCAGGCCCAGCACCATCAGCGAGAAGTATTCGGCGGGGCCGAACTTGAAGGCGACTTCGGTCAGCGGCGGTGCGAAGGCTGCCAGGATCAGCGTGCCCACGCAACCGGCGAAGAACGAGCCCAGGCCGGCGGCGGCGAGCGCCGGGCCCGCGCGGCCCTTGCGCGCCATCTGGTAGCCGTCGATCACTGTCACCACCGAGGATGACTCGCCCGGCAGGTTCACCAGAATCGCGGTGGTCGAGCCCCCGTACTGGGCACCGTAGTAGATGCCGGCCAGCATGATGAGCGCGGCCACGGGCGGCAGCGCGTAGGTGGCGGGCAGCAGCATGGCGATGGTGGCCACGGGCCCGATGCCGGGCAGCACGCCGATCAGCGTCCCCAGAATACAGCCGATCAGGCAGTAGATGAGGTTCTGGAAGGTGAAGGCGACGCCGAAGCCGGTCGCCAGGTTGTCAAACAATTCCATGGTTTTCGATGCTCCCGCTCAACCCGAAATGAAACTGGGCCACACGGGGAACTGCAGTTTCAGCGCCCACACGAAAGCCACATAGCTGCCCACCGCGAGGATGGTGGCGAGGATGAACACTTCCTTGGCGTTGAAGCTTTCGCCGGCCAGGCTCGCGATGAACACGAGCGCGTAGATGGCGACGATCAGGCCCATGGCGGGCACGCCGAAGCTCGGCAGGCCGGCCAGCAGCACGCCGAACGCGAAGTTGGAAGCGAGGATGAAGAACAGCGGCTTCCAGGCCCACTTGCCGATCTTGTCGCCGTCGGCGCTCTCCACCACGGTGGCGTAGAACGTGATGGCGGCCCCCAGGATGGCCAGCAGGATGCCGAGGATCAGCGGGAAGTACCCCGGGCCCATGCGCGCGCCGTTGCCGACGCTGTAATTGGTGGCGCCCACAGCGAAAGCGACCCCCACACCCATGAACATGAGGCCTGAAAAGAAATCTTTCTGGCTCTTGATTTTCACGAAACGACTCCTTACACGAAGTTGACGGGCGATTGTGCAATCGCGCCCCCGCTGCCGCGATGTGGATACCACCTACCCGCAACCTAGGGAAAACCGCAACGCGCCCAGCGAAAACCGCGCTCCGGCATGCGGAACGTTTTTGGGATTTTTCGGAGCGTGGAAAGGCCGCCGGACAGGGTCAGGCAGGGGCCGGAGGCGCGGCCCGGTCACGTGACTCCAGCGGCGGCGTGGCGGCCACCACCTCCTCCATCGTGGTCACGCCTTCGGCCACGCGCAGCGCGCCGGCCAGCCGCAGGGGGCGCATGCCGTCCTGCAGGGCCTGCCGCCGCAGCGCATCGATGGAGGGCGACTGGGTGATGCGCTCCTTGAGCGACTCGCTCACCGTGAGCAGCTCATAGAGCCCCATGCGGCCGCGAAAACCCGTCATGCGGCAGTCCACGCAGCCCACCGGCCGGTAGGGGTGGTAGCCGCCGGTGAGCTTCCAGGGGCGCACCGCCTCGGCCAGCCCCTCGATGCCCGCCGCGTCGTCGCGCTGGCGGCACTGCCGGCACAGCGTGCGCACCAGCCGCTGCGCGAGCACGCCGAGCAGCGTGGCGTTGATCAGGTAGGGCGGCACCCCCAACTCCATCAGCCGGCTCACGGCCGAGGGCGCGTCGTTGGTGTGCAGCGTGGAGAACACGAGGTGGCCGGTGAGCGCCGCCTGCACGGCCATGTCGGCGGTCTGCAGATCGCGGATCTCTCCCACCATGAGGATGTCCGGGTCCTGCCGCATGAGCGCGCGCAACCCTTCCGTGAAGCTGAAGTCGAGCTGCGGCTGGACCTGCGTCTGGTTGAAGCTGGGCTCGATCATCTCGATCGGGTCCTCCACCGTGCTCACGTTCACCTCTTCGGTGGCCAGGCGCCGCAGGGTGGAATAAAGCGTGGTGGTCTTGCCCGAGCCGGTGGGCCCGGTCACCAGGATGATGCCGTGCGGCCGCCGGACGAGCTGCTCCCAGCGCTGCGCGTCGTGCGGCGTGAAGCCCAGCGCGTCCAGGTCCTTGACGGTGTTGTCGGGATCGAAGATGCGCATCACCATCTTCTCGCCGAAGGCGGTGGGCAGGGTGGAGAGGCGCATTTCCACTTCGTCGCCGCGCGGGTTGCGGGTCTTGATGCGGCCATCCTGCGGGCGCCGCTTCTCGACCACGTCCATGCGGCCGAGCAGCTTCACGCGCGACACCATCGCATTGAGCACGCCCATCGGCATCTGGTAGACGGGATGCAGCACGCCGTCGATGCGGAAGCGGATCACGCCCTGCTCGCGGCGCGGCTCCAGGTGGATGTCGCTCGCGCGCTGGTCGAACGCGTACTGCCAGAGCCAGTCCACCACCTTGACCACGCCCTGGTCGTTGGCGTCGAGCTGCTTGTTGCTGCGGCCCAGCTCGACCAGTTGCTCGAAGCTGCTGCCCGCATTCGCGCCACCGGCCTTCTGCGCCACCTTGACCGACTTGGCCAGCGCGAAGAATTCCGCCGTGTAACGGTGGATGTCCTGCGGATTGGCGACCACCCGGCGCACCGTGCGGCGCGACTGGCGCTCCACCTCGGCCACCCAGTCATCGATGAAGGGCTCGGCCGTGGCCACCACGACCTCGTGCGGCGTGACCTGCACCGGCAGCACCTTGTGCCGCTCGGCGTAGCTCGCGCTCATGGTATCGGCCACGCGGCCCACGTCCACCCGGAGCGGATCGATGCGCAGGTAGGCCAGTCCGCTGCGGCCCGCGAGGTACTCGGTCAGGGTTTCCAGATCCAGCGGCTTGCCGTCGCCCGCGCGCGCCATGGCCACGCTGGCCAGCCGCACCAGCGGATGCTGGCGGCTCTCGGCCTGCGAGCAGCGGGCGATGGTGCGCGCGGCCTCCTCCGGCGAGATCACGCCGTCGGCGCGCAGCCACTCGACGATGCGGCGCCAGTCGAGCGGTCCGATGAAACGGCCTGGCGAGACTGCGCCGGCCTGCAGCCCGCCGGCGGGCGCGGACGCGGGCCGCGCCGCAGCTCCACCGCTTTCCGGGAAGGGGGGCAGGCTGGAGTTCATGGCCGGGTCACTCCACGGGCTTGAAAACGCGCGGCCACTTGGCCGCAGGCAGATCCCAGCGCGCCTGCACGGCCTCCGCGCGGGCGAGCAGGTCGGCCCGGCGCGGGCGCGTCGGCGTGCGCTGGGCCAGCACCACGGTATTGCCTTCGCGCGTGGGTTTGAAAGCCCAGAGCGCGTCCGCGCCGAAGGCCTCGGCCATGCGCGCCAAGCTGCGCTCGTAGCTCGACGAGCGGCCGAAGAGGTTCACCGTCATCGCGCCGTCCTCGGTGAGCAGTGCGCGGCAATCGGCATAGAACTCCGCGCTGTCGAGCACCGGCGCCGCGGCCTCGTGGTCGTAGAGATCGACGGCCAGCGCATCCACCGTGCCGTGCCACTCGGGCTTGCGGATCTCCTGGGCCGCATCGGCGAGCACCACGCGCAGCTTCGGGCCGTCGGGCGGCAGCTTGAACCAGGCGCGGCACACGGCATGCACCTGCGGATTCAGCTCGATCGCCGTGCAGCACATGCGCAGCTTCTTGTGGCAGAACTTGGTGATCGCTCCCGCTCCCAGGCCCAGCTGCATGGCATGCCGCCTGGCCACGCCCGCGGGCTCCACGAACAGCAGCCAGGCCATCATGCGCTGCACGTACTCCAGTTCGATCTCGAAGGGCTCGTCGATGCGCATGGAGCCTTGGATCCAGGGCGTGCCCAGGTGCAGATGGCGCACATCGCCATCGTCGGAAACACTGACTTCGGGCAGCTCGGCGGCTGCGGCTTTCTTGCGGGTGGTCATTCAGTCCATCAATCCAAAGGGGGCGAAGGCCGCGGCCCAGGCGGCGCGCTTGCGCTCGAAGCTCCACGACGCGTTCGCGGGGCTGGTGGAGGGCAGGCGCAGCGAGGGCACCGGGCCGTCCTGCAGCCCGGCGGGCAGCGCAAGCGCGGTGCGCACGGCACGCGCATGCTTGAAGCTTTCGCCGCCATTGTGGGCGATGGCCGCCAGCTGCGGGCAACGCGAGCGCAGCGCCGCGAAATCGTTCACGGCGGCGTTGCGGATGCTGGTGTCCAGGCTGCCTTCGCGCTCGCAGGCGGCATACACGTCCCAGAGCCCGAGGCCGCGGTCCAGCAGCCATGCGCAGCGCTCCGCATAGCGGTCCCGCCCGGGCAGCGGATGCCGTGGCCAGAGAGCCTGCAGGATCGGCCAGAAATGGTTCTGCGGATGGCCGTAGTACTGGCCCGCGCGCAGCGAGGCCACGCCGGGAAAGCTGCCGAGCACCAGCACCACGGTGCGCTCGGACACGACCGGCGCGAGGCCCACCAGGCGCGCGGGCGCGGCGGCGGCCGGGTCGTCGGGAGGCAGGGAGTGCGGTGGGATCGAGTGGATCGGCATGCGGTGCGGGGGTCGATGGACTATCGTAGCCGTTCACGCGGCGTGCCACTGCGAGGCCGGATCCCCGAGGGGCCGTCAGCCCGGCGGCGGCATACCGGGCACCAGCCCCGCCAGGCGCGGCAGCGCGGCCAGCGAATTGTGGTGTGCAGCCCGGCCCAGCGCTTCGGCCGTGATGCCGCGCAGCTGCGCCACCACCTGCGCGATGCGCGGCAGCTCGCCCGGCGTGTTGCGCGCCGGGGCCGCGCCGGCCTCGCGCTCCGCGGCCGTCACGTAGAGCCAGTGCGGCGGGATGTCCGGCGCGTCGGTCTCCAGCACGATGGATTCCAGCGGCAGCTCGGCCGCCAGGCGGCGCAACTGCAGCGCGCGGTCGAAAGTCACGGCGCCGCCGAAGCCGAGCTTGAAGCCGAGGTCGATGAACGCCCGCGCCTGCTGCAGGCTGCCGTTGAACGCGTGCGCAATGCCGCCTTCCGCGCCCACGTCGCGCAGGCCCTTGAGCACCTTGTCCACCGACCGCCGCGTGTGCAGGATCACCGGCAGCTTCCATCGCCGCGCGAGCTTGAGCTGTTCGCGGAAGAAATGCGCCTGCCGTTCCGGGTCCAAATCCTTCACGAAGAAGTCGAGCCCGATCTCGCCCACGGCGACGAGGCGCGGGTCCTGCGCGTGCTGTTCCAGCGCCCGGGACAGCGCATCCAGGTCGCCGTCGCCCGCGCGCCCGGTGAAGAGCGGGTGGATGCCCAGCGCATAGCTGTCGCCGTGGCGGTGCGCCAGTGCGCGCACGGTGTCCATGTTGCCGAGCTCCACGGCCGGCACCACGCAGTGCGCGACGCCGTTGCGCGCCGCGTCGGCCCGCACGCGGTCCTGGTAGTCGCGGCCCGCGTGGGCCTCGAATTCGTCGAGATGGCAGTGGGTGTCGATCCACGGCCCTGCAGCGGGGCCGGGCAGCGGGGGCGCCGCCGCGGCGCGGTCCGCGGGCCCGCTGCCGGGCGGTGGAGAGGCATGGCGTTCTGGCATGCCGCGATCATGCCCCAGGCGGTGGCCGCCATGCCGTTGTGGATACCGCCTGTCACAGGCAGCGGGGGGCTTTCCGTGCTACCGTGCGAAGGCACCGTGGCCGCGCCTGTCCGCCGGGCTCCAGCACCCACGCCTGCCTCCGCGCCCTTGCACCCGCGTCCGACGCCGCTCCTGCCCCGAGGTGACCGCATGCCCAGGCCCGCCCGCTACAGCCCCAGCCCCCGATCCCGCACGGCGGACGATGCGGCCGCACGGACCTTCACGCCCGGCCGCGCGCAGGCACCGGGCCCGCGGGCGCCGGACGGGCACGCAGCCCGTGGCGCTGCTGTGCCAGGCGGCGCCTCGGCCAACCCGCCTTCTACCCCGCCATCCTCCCTGGATGCTGCTCGCCCCGCGCACCCGCACGCACCGCGTGCCGGCCTGCGCTGGAAGGCCGCGGCCGCACTGCTCGCCGCAGCGCTGGCGGCCAGCCTCTGGTGGGGCTGGCAACAGTCGCGGGCCGTGCCGCAGCGCCTCACGCAGCAGGACATCGACGCGGCCGTCCTGCATACGCTCTCCACCCAGCCCCTGCCCTCGGCCGCCGCGCGCGCCGCCGAAGCCGTCGCGCCGTCGGTGGTGCGCGTCACCGGCTTCGCCCGCCCGAAGAAAGGCAAGCACCTGGGCCCGGAAGAGGAGCGCGGGGTGGGTTCCGGCATCGTGATCGTGGACAAGGGCGTGATCCTCACCAACCTGCACGTGGTGCGGGGCGCCTCGCGCATCCAGGTGACTTTCGCCGACGGCTCAGAGAGCGACGCCTCCCTCACGGGCGCGCGCCCCGCGGACGACCTCGCCGTGCTGCAGGCGCACCACGTGCCGGACGACCTGCAGGCCGCGCCGCTGCGCTCCACCGACGGCCTGAAGCCCGGCGACGGCGTGGTCGCCATCGGCTTCCCGTTCGGCATCGGGCCGTCCGTGTCTTCCGGGGTGATCTCGGGCCTGCAGCGCGAATTCGATTCGCCGCAGGGCAAGCAGGAGATGCGCAACCTCATCCAGTTCGATGCGGCCGCCAATCCCGGCAACTCGGGCGGGCCGCTGGTCACCACGGACGGCGAAGTGGTCGGCATCGTCACTGCCATCCTCAACCCCACGCCCGCGCGCACCTTCATCGGCATCGGCTTCGCGGTGCCGATCGAGAACGCGGCGCAGGCGGCCGGCATGCCGCCGTTCTGACCCCGCCCGCAGGCCCCAGCCAGGAGACCCCATGCACACCACCCCGCCGCTGACGGCCGCCGCCACCGCCACGCTGATGGAGCAGATCCTCTACCAGGTCAAGCGCGTGGTGGTCGGCCAGGACCGGTTCCTGGAGCGCGTGATGGTCGCCATGCTGGCGCAGGGCCACCTGCTGGTGGAGGGTGTGCCCGGTCTGGCAAAGACGCTCACGGTGAAGACGCTCGCAGGCACCGTGCGCGGCACCTTCAAGCGCATCCAGTTCACACCGGACCTCGTGCCGGCGGACCTCATCGGCACGCGCATGTACCACCAGCGCACGGGCGAATTCGCCACCACGATGGGGCCGGTGTTCACGCACCTGCTGCTGGCCGACGAGATCAACCGCGCGCCGGCCAAGGTGCAGAGCGCGCTGCTGGAGGTGATGCAGGAGCGGCAGGTGACGATCGCGGGCGAAACCCATCCACTGCCGCGCCCGTTCCTCGTCATGGCCACGCAGAACCCGATCGAGACCGAGGGCACCTACCAGCTGCCCGAGGCCCAGGTGGACCGCTTCATGATGAAGGTGCTCGTCGGCTATCCCACCGAGGAAGAGGAATTCGTCATCGCGCAGCGCGCGCTCGCCGAGCCGGTGCAGGTGGCCGCCGTGGCCACCACGGAGCAGCTGGCGGCGCTGCAGGCCGAGTGCCGCCGCGTGTACGTCGATCCATCGCTGCTGCAGTACGCGGTGCGCCTGGTGGCCGCCACGCGCGCACCGGCGCAGTACGGCCTTCCCGAACTCGCGCCGCGCATCGCCTGCGGCGCCAGCCCCCGCGCCACCATCCACATCGCCGAAGGCGCGCGGGCACTGGCGCTGCTGCGCGGCCGCGGCTACGTTCTGCCCGAGGACATGGCGGATCTCGTGCCCGACGTGCTGCGCCACCGCCTCACGCTCTCGTATGAAGCCCTGTCGGACGGGCTCGACGCCGATGCGCTCATCGCCCAGCTCATGGCCCGGCTGCCCGCGCCGGCCCGGCCGCTCGCGCACGATGCCCGGAACGAGGTGCTGCATGCCGCGGCAGAGCAGGCCTGATCCCACCGCAGCCACCGTACCGGCCGCTGCGGCAGGTTTGGCCGCGGGCGCCGCGGACCGGCTGCTGCGCCGGCTCGAATGGACCGTGGTGCGCCGGCTCGACGGCCTGCTGCAGGGCGAGTACCGCACGCTGATGCGCGGCGCGGGCGTGGACCTGGCGGACCTGCGCGAATACCAGCCGCACGACGACGTGCGCCACATCGACTGGAACGTCACCGCGCGGCTCGGCACGCCCCATGTGCGCGTGTTTTCCGAAGACCGCGAGATGAACGCCTGGTTCCTGCTCGACCTGAGCCCTTCGGTGGATTTCGGGCCGCCCGGCGCCACCAAGCGCGACCAGCTGGCCGGCTTCGTCGCAGTGCTCGCGCGGCTGCTCACGCGCCACGGCAACCGCGTGGGGGCCCTGCTGCTGGGGGGCGCATCGTCCCTTTCCAGCAGCAGCGCCGCCACCGTGCTGCCGCCGCGCACCGGCCGCACCCAGGTGCTGCGGCTGATCGACGCGCTGGCTCCCGCGGCACACGCTCCCGGTGCATCGGGCGCGCCGCCCGGCACCACCGAACTGCACCGCCTGCTCGGCGCCGCCGCGGGTGCGCTGCGCCGCCGCTCGGCCGTGTTCGTGGTGTCGGATTTCCTCTCGGCCCCGGGTTGGGAGAAGCCCCTCGCGCACCTTGCGCAACGGCACGACGTGGTGGCCGTGCGGCTGCTCGACCCGCTGGAACTGGAGCTGCCCGACGTGGGCCTGCTGCATCTGCGCGACCCGGAAACCGGCGAGCACCTCACGGTGGACACGCGCGACCGGGCCTTCCGCCAGCGTTTCGCCCGCCTCGCCGCCGACCGTGAGGCGGCGCTGCGCACGGCCCTGGCGCGCGCAGGGGCCGACACGCTCGAACTCGCCACCGACGACGATCTGCTCGGCGCGCTGGTGCGCTTCATGGAACTGCGCGGCCAGCCCGTGCGTGCCCGCCGGCGCGCTCCGCTCGTACCGCCCCCGCGCACGGCCGCCGCACCGGAGGCCGGCATCCGCGCCTGAGGGCCGCGCGGCGCCGGACTCATCACCGACGAACCCACGACCAGGAAGGAGCCCCCATGGTGTTTCTCTGGCCCGACCTGCTCTGGCTGCTGCTCGCGCTGCCGCTGCTGGTGCTGCTCTACGTGTGGCTGCTGCGCCGCCGCAAGGCCGCCGTGCTGCACTTCCCCGCCCTGGCCCTGGCGCGCGAGGCCCAGGGCACGCGCTCGCGCTGGCGGCGCCACGTGCCGCCGCTGCTCTTCCTGCTCGCCCTCGCGGCCCTGCTGGTCGCCGCCGCGCGGCCGCTGGCCGTGCTCACCCTGCCCTCGCAGCAGCAGACCATCATGCTCGCCATGGACGTGTCCGGCAGCATGCGCGCCGCCGACGTGCAGCCCGACCGGCTCACCGCCGCGCAGAACGCCGCCAAGGCCTTCATCGCGGACCTGCCGCGCCACGTGCGCGTGGGCATCGTGGCCTTCGCGGGCAGCGCGCAGCTCGCCCAGCTGCCCACGCAGAACCACGAAGACCTCGTCCGCGCGATCGACAGCTTCCAGCTGCAGCGCGGCACCGCGACCGGCAACGGCATCCTGCTGTCGCTCGCCACGCTGTTCCCGGACACGGGCATCGACGTCTCCGCCCTCGGCGGGCGCCAGGCCATGATGCGGCCGCAGTCGATCGACGAGGTCGGCAAACCGCCCCACCAGGGCGGCCGGGGTGCGGACCGCCCCGCCCCCGTGGCGCCGGGCTCCTACACCTCGGCCGCCATCATCATGCTCACCGACGGCCAGCGCACCACCGGCGTGGACCCGCTGGAAGCCGCGCAATGGGCGGCCGACCGCGGCGTGCGCGTCTACACCGTGGGCGTGGGCACCGTGGCCGGGGAGACGATCGGCTTCGAGGGCTGGTCGATGCGCGTGCGTCTCGACGAAGACACGCTGAAGGCCGTGGCGCAGCGCACCCAGGCCGAGTACTTCCACGCGGCCACCGCGGCCGACCTGAAGAAGGTGTACGAGACCCTCAGCTCGCGCCTCACCGTGGAGAAGAAGGAAACCGAGGTGGCCGCCCTGTTCGCGCTCGCGGGCGCCGCGCTGCTGGTACTGGCGGGCCTGCTGTCGCTGTGGTGGTTCGGGCGAGTACTTTAGGGCGGCTCACGCCGGGTTGTCGATCTCGATGAAGCGGTGTTCGATGCCCTGCGCCGCGGCCACCTGCGCCGCCGCCGCCGGAGCACCATAGCGCTCGGTGGCGTGGTGCCCCGCGGCGATGAAGGCCACGCCCGTCTCGCGCGCCAGGTGCGCCTGCGGCTCGGAAATCTCGCCCGTGATGAAGGCATCCGCCCCCGCGGCGATGGCGCCTTCGAAGAAACCCTGCGCGCCGCCCGTGCACCAGGCCACGCGGTGGATCGGCCGGACGCCACCCTCGCCCGGCGCCACCAGCGTCACCGGCCGGCCCAGCGCCGCCTGCACCCGCGCCGCGAGCGTGCCCGCGTCGGCCATATCGGCGGGCGCGCAGAAGCCCAGGTCCTGCTCGCCGAACCGCACGTCAGCCGGCGCGAAGCCCAGCACACGGCCCAGCTGGGCGTTGTTGCCGAGTTCCGGGTGCGCGTCGAGCGGCAGGTGGTAGGCGAAGAGGTTGATGTCGTGCGCCAGCAGCCGCTGCAGGCGCTGCTTCATCCAGCCCGTCACCCGTCCGTCCTGGCCGCGCCAGAACAGGCCATGGTGCACGAAGACCGCATCCGCTCCATCTTCGATCGCCGCATCGATCAGCGCGCGGCTCGCCGTCACGCCGCTCACGATGCGGCGGATGCGGTCCCGGCCCTCCACCTGCAGGCCGTTGGGGCCGTAATCCTTGAAGCGTCCGGGCTGCAGCAGCTCGTCGAACGCTGCGAGCAGCGACTGCCGGGAAACCCCGGGGGTGAAGCCATCCGTGGGAGAAGGTACAACTGAGTCCGTCATGCACGGCATTGTGGCAGGGCGAGCGCTCGGGAGGGGCGCCGCCCACGGCCGCCCGGCGTGGGAACGACACATCCGAAAAACAGCGGGCCGGCTTCTCGACGGCACCGCGACAGGAGGGATCCCGAACACACAGCCACCGCTTTCACGGGCCACGCCCGGCTGCGCGCGCGGCCGGCAACCCGCATCCGTACCGAACCGCTCCACCACCCCATTCACCACCCGCCAAGCCATGCCCTCAGCACAGCCAGCTACCCACTCCGCCACCGTCTCGCCGATCCGGCTCCACCTCGTCTCGCGGGAGGCGCCGCATGGCGACTTCCGCATCACCGGCCAGGGCACGGCCTCCGTGCGCCTGCCCGAAGGCACGGACGTGCGCTCGCTCACCCTGCAGCTCCGGCCGGCCCAGGCACACGAGAGCCCGGCCATCGTCGTCGGCCTCACGGTCGACACGAAAAGCGCCGTGCTCTGGCTCGAGAAGAACGGCGAGCGCTACCCCCTGGCGAACACCGCCGAACCGAGGGCGCTGCTGCAGACCGGCGTCCAACAGTCGTACTGGCTGAGCCTGGACAGCAACAACCGCCGCCTGCGCTTCGGCAAGGGCGAGATGCTGCTGCACCTGATGCAGCTGGAATATGCCTTTCCGGAGAGCTCCGATCCGCTGCGGCTCGGGGAGCTGGCCCCCGCGCTGGGCCGGGTCGAAGTGCGCGGCGCGGGCGAGCATCCGCACCTCGTGCTGCGGCCGATTCCCGTCAACCTCGACCCGGCCCCGCTCGTCGTCCGGCCGGAGGACGTCACGCTCGACCTCATCGCGAACAACAGCGTCAGCGTGGCGCAGAACCTGCCCAAGGAATGCCAGCTGCTCTACGCCAACGTGGCGGGTCCGAACATCCGCCTCGCATCGCCGGACTTTCCCGAATTCGCGCAGGCCATCCAGTATTCGATCGTCACGCCCGGCAAGATGTGCTTCCAGCGGCTGAAGGACAAGTCGAAAGGCCCGGACCACTTCAGCTACCTGCGCATCACGCTGGACGGCAACCTGGGCGATTCACCCGGCCAGCCCTACGTGCTGGAGATCTGGCCCGCCGGCAGCCATTCGCCCATCCACGACCACGGACAGGCCAACGCGATCATCAAGGTGCTGCACGGGCAGATCCGGATCGAGTGGTTCGGCACCCTGAGCCCGGACGATGAAACCTCCTGGGGCCACATGACCGCGCATGCGGGCGACGTGACCTTCCTCACGCCCCAGTACTACCAGATCCACCGGCTCAGCAACCCGTCGCCGTATCCGGGCGGGGACTTCTGCGCCACGATCCAGTGCTACCGGTACGCCAACAAGGACCGCCAGCACTACGAGTACTTCGACTTCATCGACGACGAGAAACACCACGTCGAGCATTTCCGGCCCGACTCGGACTGGGCCTACCTCGACTTCAAGCGGTTGATCCAGAAGGAATGGGACGAAGCGATGCGCGGCACCCAGCCCACGGCGTGAGCGGCGCGGGCATCCCCCGGATGCCCCGCCCCCGTCCGCCCCCGGCGGAGCCAGGCCCTCGTCAGCCGCGCGCAGGCGCCGGCTGCCATCCGCGCGAGGCCAGCGGCACGAAGCCCAGCACGAAGCCGAGCACGCCCATGGCCGCCACGTAGTGGGCGGGCGCCATCGGATCGCGCTGCAGCCACACGGTGATCAGGATGGGCGTGATCCCGCCGAACACCGCATAGGCCATGTTGTAGGAGAACGAAAGCCCCGAGAACCGCACTTCCGGCGGGAACGCGCGCACGCCGACGATCGGCAGCAGCGCGATCGAGCCCACGAAGAAGCCGATCAGCGCGTAGTTGCGCACCAGCGTCTCCGGCGTGCCGGGCAGGCCCAGGTAGAACAGGTACGACGTCACGAACAGGCCGCCCCAGCCCACCAGCATCACCGCGCGGGTGCCGAAGCGGTCGGTGGCCCAGCCCATCACCACGCAGCCGATGGTCAGCGTGAGCGTGGCCACGGCGTTCGCCTCCAGCGCCAGCGTGGCCGGTAGGTGGAACACCTTCTGCAGGTACGACGGGGTGATCAGCACCACCACCACCACCGCGGTGGAGAGCACCCAGGTCATCAGCGCCACCAGCAGCATCGCGCCCTTGTGGTCGCGGAAGATCGTCTTGAGCGGCAGCTCGCGCGCCACGGCGCGGCGCGCGGCCAGTTCCTGGAACACCGGCGTTTCGTGCAGGAAGCGGCGCAGGTACACCGACACCAGCCCGAACACGCCGCCCAGAATGAACGGAATGCGCCAGGCGAAGCCCTGCACTTCGGCCGGCGTGTAGCTGCGGTTGATGGCGATCGCCACCAGCGAGCCCAACAGGATGCCGCCCGTGATGCCGGCCGTCAGCGTGCCCACGCCCAGGCCGTAGCGGTTCTTCGGCACGTGCTCGGCCACGAACACCCAGGCGCCGGGCATCTCGCCGCCGATCGCCGCGCCCTGCAGCACGCGCATTGCCAGCAGCAGCAGCGGCGCCGCCACGCCGATGCTCGCGTAGGTGGGCAGCAGGCCGATCACCAGCGTGGGCACGGCCATCAGGAAGATCGACAGGCTGAACATGCGCTTGCGGCCGAGCTTGTCGCCGTAGTGGGCGATCACGATGCCACCGATCGGCCGGGCCAGGTAGCCGGCCGCGAAGATGCCGAAGGTCTGCAGTTGCCGCAGCCAGTCGGGCATGTCGGCCGGGAAGAACAGGCCGCTCACCACCGTGGCGAAGAAGACGTAGATGACGAAGTCGTAGAACTCGAGCGTGCCGCCCAGCGCGGACAGGCCCAGGGTCTTGTAATCGCCGCGGGTGAGGGGACGGTGGTGCTGCGCGGCGTCGGCGCTCGCGGCAGCGGAAGAAGAGGAAGTCATGGCGGAGTCCGGAAATGCACGGGTGCGGCCCGGGCGCGGCCACGCATGCGGCGGCGCCCGGGTTTTTTCTTGCGGCCGCCGGACCGCAGGGGAGCCTGGCGGGGGGTGGCGCGGGCTGCAGGGCCGGCCGCGGGGATGGGTGCGGGCGGCCGGGCACGGGGCCGGCGGCAGAAGAAAAAGAAAAGGAACGAAAGGAAGGCGCAGCGGGACGCCAACGTGAAAGCAAAAGGCCGCGGGTAGCGGCCATGCCCTGATTTTAGGGTTTTCCCCGCCCTCTCCCGGTCACCTGCGCGAATGGCCTCGCGGCGCGCACAGGTCGCGGGCGGTGCGCGGGCGGGGCCCGGCGCCGCGGGCGGCATCCCCTCCCACGGCCACGGCCGCGCAAAGGGACGACAATGGGCGGGTTCTCCCCTTCCCTTTTCCGATCCCTGACTGCCACCATGAAGCGCTTCTGGCTGCTGTTCTCCCAGGCCGTGACCGTGTTCGTCGCGGCCTACTTCGTCGTCGCCACCCTGCAACCGGACTGGATCCGGCGCGGCGCCACGCGCAGCAGCGCCGGCATCTCGCTGATCGAGGCGCCGCCCGCGCCCTCTTCCCAGCCGGTGGCGGGCAGCTTCAGCGCCGCGGCGCGCAAGGCCGCGCCGGCCGTGGTGAGCATCAACACCAGCAAGGCCGTGCGCAACCCGCGCAGCAACGACCCCTGGTTCCAGTTCTTCTTCGGCGACCAAGGGCAGCAGCAGGCGCAGACGGGCCTGGGCAGCGGCGTGATCGTCAGCCCGGACGGCTACATCCTCACCAACAACCACGTGGTGGAAGGCGCGGACGAGATCGAAGTCACCCTGGCCGACAGCCGCCGCACGCGCGCCACCGTGATCGGCACCGACCCGGACACCGACCTCGCCATCCTGAAGGTCGACCTCGACAAGCTGCCCGCCATGGTGCTGGGCAACTCCGACCAGCTCTCCGTGGGCGACCAGGTGCTGGCCATCGGCAACCCCTTCGGCGTCGGCCAGACGGTGACCAGCGGCATCGTCAGCGCCTTGGGCCGCAGCCAGTTGGGCATCAACACCTTCGAGAACTTCATCCAGACCGACGCTGCCATCAACCCCGGCAACTCCGGCGGCGCGCTGGTGGACATCAACGGCAACCTGATGGGCATCAACACCGCCATCTACTCCCGCTCGGGCGGCAGCATGGGCATCGGCTTCGCCATTCCCGTCTCCACCGCCAAGCTGGTGCTCGACGGCATCGTGAAGGACGGCCAGGTCACCCGCGGCTGGATCGGCGTGGAGCCCAACGAACTCTCCCCCGAACTGGCCGCCACCTTCGGCGTGCGCGCCACCGAGGGCGTCATCATCACCGGCGTGCTGCAGGACGGCCCCGCCGCCCGCGCCGGCATCCGCCCCGGCGACGTGATCGTGCGCGTGGGCGACAAGCCCACGGAGAACGTCTCCGCCCTGCTCACGGCCGTGGCGGCGCTCAAGCCGGGCGAGCCGGCGGCGTTCCAGTTGCAGCGCGGGGATGCGCAGCTGGAGTTGAACGTGGTGCCGGGGACGCGGCCGCGGCAGAGGGGACAGCGGCGGTGAAGGTCTCAATCAGATGGGCGGTGGTGAAGCGACGACCTGCATATTGCGCCGCGAATTTATCCCCGGACTATGAGTGATCACCTTGAGTTCATTCAGGCGTTGATAAGGAACATGGTTTAGTTTCCTGCGCTAATCGACGTCGCCCCCGTAATTGGCGATCACTACGCTTTACATATGCCGCCTGGATTTTTGTTACATCAACAGTGCCACTAGTCGAGGCGCAGTGATACAGCCGAGTCAATTCCGAGATGTCATCAGCGTTGTCCAACTCGTAGTCTTCCAAAAACCTCATAAGCGAAGCGCCTGCATACTCGGCATTGCTCTCGCACCCAATCCAATGTCGGCCGAGTGACTCAGCGGCGCGACCCGTCGTATTTGAACCGCTAAAGATATCAACAACGAGATCGCGCTCGTTGGTGAGGAACTCGATAAAAAACTTGGGGAGACCTCCGGGGAAACGCGCAGGATGGCGAGTAAGCCCGATCGCCTTGCAGGCACGGAGATAACGCGAATTCGATTCACTATTCGGAAGGGTGATGAGGTTCTTCGGGATAGCGCCACCATTGTCTCGGCCAAATCCGGCAGAAATTGTGTGCTGTGATGGCCGTTCTGTGGGGTCGTAGTATTTTTCAGGATCCCGTAGGAGCTGTTTCATTTTATTTGAATACTCCACAAGGACCTTTCGAACGTCGGCCTTGGGGTAGTCGGTCTTTGAGAGCCACCACACCGTGTTGACAGAGTCAGTCACGCGAATTTTACGTTTATTCACCCACTCAATGGGAGATGGTAGTTTCGATGGGTTGTGCCAAAAGAACTCCTGCGCGAGGCGATACCCGAGATTATCCACAAATTCGATAAGTACGCGGTAGTTGTAAAGCGAGCGTACTGGAACTCCGCGCTGGTATGCCCCCCCAAGATCGATGACGAGGCTTCCAGTGTCTTTTAACGCCGGAAGGGCGAGTTTGCCGAACTCGGCCAGCCAAGCAACGTACTCATGTTGGTCCTCGTTGCCATACGCCTTTTTGCGCAGCAGAGCGAAGGGTGGACTCGTCATAATTAAATCAACAGATCCTTCCGGGAGCCCACGGAGCATGTCCCTGCTATCGCCGATCAGTTGCGTTCCAAGTTCTGTCCGATATGCGGCGCTTGTTCCAGCGGGTGGTATTTGGATGGGCATGATGAGTCATTCAGTGTCAGTAGGCATGCTATGGCGCACGCCGACGGTGCAGTCGAGTACGGGGTCGGTGCTCAGATGCCCTCAGTCTTAACGGGCAGCACGAGGTCCCCAAGTCCGCGAACTGTTCCATCGTCAAGGTGAGTTTGAAGCTGTACGAGGCCTCGTGAAATAAGGGCTTCGATCGCCCGATAGGGTGCTCCTGCGACGGCTGCATCGTCGGAGTGAAATACCTTCACCAGCTCGCGGAGCACTCCATCACTCGTGTCGATGGTAGCCACGTTGAAATTCGACCCTTGGGGGGCTTGACCATCACGAGTAGGGCTAAGGCCGCACCGCAGGGCGTAGGCGAAGCCGACGCGCGCTGCTTCCGTTATCGACTCCAGGTTGAGTTCGTTCTTTATGCGCTCAGCAGCAGCCGTTGCCAATACGGTGAGCGCGATGTTACGTGCATCTGACATGCTGATCAGCTCCTACGGTCAATTTTGGTTTGGTCGGTATCGACACGTCGGAGGACATACTCGCCCACAAAAGCATCACCAAGATCATCACGCGCTGCATCGCGATCGAATTCGCCTTCAAATGCCAATAGCAAGACCTGCTCTGAGATTTTAGGTAGTGCGGCAACGGACTTTCTGGTATGGGCGTGGTCCAGCCGGCCGAATGGAGAATCCATTACGACCGGACCCTGTACTGGAGAGGACCTTTGAAGCGCAGCGATAAGAGAGAGTGCAACGAGATGCTCGTAGCCGGCAGAGTGCCCGGCCACCTCAGCACCTTTTTCATCCACGATCGAAAGACCATAACCATCACGGATGCGAAGCCGCGCATACCCTGCCTCAGAACGGATCGCCATAAAAACTTCTGACGCGGCTTCTTCGACTCGATTAATCAAATCACGCTGATATTCATCAAGCGTTCGCTCGAATATCCTTAGCAGTTTGCTCGATGCGTCGTCGCGAGCTTCCAAAATTGGGTCCGTAGTAGCATTTTCTTCCCGAAGTGCTTTTCGAAAGCCATCGATTGCTGCATCCTGCTCTGCGATGTCACTATTAGTCCTCCCGATATCGTCACGGTCCTTGTACAGGAGTATCTTAATATCGTCACGCTCACGCTGACGGCGCCGAACACTAGCCGAATCAATGCCGCCAAGTTTTTCTTCGCGCTCCCTGATATCGTTTCGATTTTCCTCCAACTCAAGTTTCAATCCACGAACTGCTTTCTCCCTGTCGGCAATGATTAAGCCTACACTTGAGGCCTGCAGCTCCTGCATTATTTTTACTCTATGGCGAAGCAGATGAACAAGCTCATCGAGTCGTTCGACTTGCTCTCCCGTTACAGAACTGGACGATCGACTAATTATTTCGTCGCGCTTCGCTTCGTTCAACACTGAGTTGCAGATGGGACATTCTTGGTTTCGATCGATGTATTTAGCATAGCGGTGAGCTACCATTGCCTCAACTCTGCGAGCATCCACTTTTTCAAGCTCTGCCGATATTGTGAGCAATCGATCAGAAACGGCAGGCTGCAGAATTGCACGCCATGCACTTGATGCCGCATCCTTCAATTCATTCTTGGCTTGGTCAAGCTTGAGCTCAAGCTTCGTTCTTGTTTCTGATAGTTGGTCGATCTCCCCAATGATCGCCCGAGCCTGCTCGTCCTTAGTGAGTTCTTCCTCGAGCGCACCAAGCCGACGCTCATGCTCGCGCTCCTTGGACTTTAGCTCGGCAAGGGACTGCGTAAGGGCATCGCGCTTCGTTGTTGCTTCCTGCATGCCCATTGCGAGATTCTGAACTTTCTTCTGCGATGCGAGTGCCTTCGCCTTTTCCTTCGCCGCCTCAGCACCAACTTCACGAACATCTGCAATCGCTCGCTCAAGCGCTTGCACGCCGAGAAGTCGATCAACCTCAACTCTCATTTGCTGGCCACTGTCAGCATCGGGCTCACGGAGATCTTCATATTGACGCAGAAGCTCCCCATCAAACAGGAAGAATTGACTAATCGATTCGGGAGCGATTGTGAGTAATGCAACTTCGCCGTCGTGGCGGCTCAACGGTTGCCCATTACATTCAACAATACAGGTCTGATGACCATTGCAGAAAGCGCGCGTGATCAAGTACAACGAGTGATTGTGATCAATTTCCAAGATAACCTTGAACTCACACATTCCCGACTGTTCAACTGCGTGCCGGTTGGCCATATCCAAAAGTGGACGTTCGCCTCGGCGCCCGAGAACCTTTCCATATAGTGCGTAGCGGAATGCGTTAAGGAGGCTTGTTTTACCGCGCCCGTTTTCACCGTAAATTACCCAGACGCCCGAATCTCTATTGAATTCTATTGAGTGGGACCCATAGTATGGACCAAAGTTCTCAACCGTTAGCTTACGGTATTTCATAATGCACCTTCCGCGCGCACTTGTGCGGCAGCCCATTGAAAAACTCTCTGCCGGACGCGTTGACGGGCTTCGGCCGGATCGTCTTGAAATTGCAACTCAATATCCAAAACTTCACGCACAACACCAGCATCAAGCTCTGGATGCATTTGAAAACGCACCTTTTCAAGCGCTAAAAAAAGTTGATCGTTAGCTTTCACCATTATCCTCCCTGTCGTCTTCAACTCCGGATTTCCGAGCATCCGGAAGTGCATCCAATTTAAGCCCCATTGCCACCCATTTATCACGAATGATGCTCTCGGCCTGCCTAGTAAGAGACCATGACGCAAACTCCATCGCGCGAGCCACCTCACCAACCACGGTGCCTAAGGTGCTGTCGTTAGGATCTATTTTAGCGGGCAAAGTTATTACATCGAAGAGATATGCAAGAGGTTTGAAATTCGCGCGCCTCAGTACTCTTCCTCGGCGCTGAATGTGCTCACGGGGATTGCGTGACGAGGCAAGGATGAGCGCGTGGTCTGATGCTGGTATATCTACACCCTCATCGAGACAACGAATTGAGATGATCACACCGCCGTTGATATCAAAGGCTTTAAGCGTGTTTTCTGGATCACCTTCCATTCCACGGAAGTACTCCCAACTTCTAATGCCATGCTCTACCAGCATACGGCGAACCTCAGAGACCTGCCCACGGTTGTCACAGTAGATCAACCAGCGGTGGCCATCCCGGTATCTAGAGGCGAGGATGGCCGCAGCACAAGCTGGTTTGGCTGCCGCATTCTTGATGATGCGCGCACGAGCGATAAGGAGCTGTTGAAGACGCTCGCAATTAGAAATGTCTTGTGATTTAGAATTTATGGCAATACTGCGTCGAATCTTCGTGGTGATCTGGTCGTACTGTTCCTGTTCTTCATCATTCAGGGTGACGAAAGATGGCTGGTACTCGTAATTTGTTAATACACCCGCGTCCAACGCCGCCTTGATGTCAAACGCGTGGACCGTGCGATCAAAATAGTTAAAGAGAACCGACGTGCCTTCAGCATCACCTGCTCGATCAGGCGTAGCGCTGAGGCCGAGCCGGGCCTTAGCCGGGATGGATTCGAGCAAGCTTCGAAACTTGGTGCTGCCGAGACGGTGAGCTTCATCTCCTACCAGCAGGATCCGGTCAGCATAGCGACCCACTTGGCTTATGAATTGATTCGAAACGGCAGAGTTAGCGACAGAGATCACTACCCGGGGCCGATCATCTTCCATCGCAGCTTGGAGCAAGCCGCCGCTCCATGCACTATGCCCACCACCGCAGAGCATCGTCCGTGTGCCCAGGGTACTCTTAATCTCCTCATCCCATTGGTGAAGAAGCAGTTTGGAGGGAACAACAACGATGGGGTGTAGTCCCTGTGCAAGTGCCTCACGGATGCAGAACATTCCAGTCACGGTTTTACCTGCACCGGTAGCGTGCGCGAGCAACCCGACCCTTTTGTTTCTGCGCCATGCCAAAACTGCTGCCTGCTGATGACTCGCCAATCGACGCCTTCCGAGCAGCCATTCGTCTGACTCCTCACGTGCTAGCGCTGGTGGCATCTCCAGTTCTGTCAGTAACTCGTCGATATTGGCTGTCGCTGCAAGCTCACGCAATTGCTGCAATGTCATGTTGGGCAGTTTTGTCACATGGATGCCAGCCGCGTCGCCATTCCAGATCCGCTCAAAACGATCCACGGCTCCACGTAGTCGGCACGCATCCTTTCCCCCCTCCCACGAAGTCCACACGTCGACCGACTCGATGTTGCCTTGGGCCGCGAGGCCTAGGAAGGTTTCGTTGAAAGTGCCACGAAAGCCGACTTGGTTGCCAGCGTTGTCATGGAATACCCCAACTTTGTCATGAACCATACGTTTGGAATGAGAGTCCGCCACCTGTGCAACGGTAGCCAGCCGAACTTCGAGCGCCCCCGATGAAATCAGACATGCGAGAAGAAGTGTGTTGTTGCGAAGCGCGGGCTCTTCCAGCATATGGTCAAGTTCGCGACGAAGTTCTACCGCCAAGACGGATTCGGAGCGGGCGCGGTATCCAGAAATGACTCCCTCCGCGTCTGATGCTGCTAGCCGTGGTGAACATAACAAACGGATTGTCCCACCGTTGGAAAGTATGAATTTTCGCAATGAGGGCCATGCGATAGCGAAGACTGAGCTCGCGAAAAATCCAGTAATGCGGTCGTAGCGATTTGACTCTGCCAGTGCAGGTAGATAGAAGTCACGAAGGATGTCGTTTTCCTCCGATGCGTAGTCAGCTTCAAATTTGTGGTCAGGTAGCACTGGTTATCCCAATCAGTGCACAGTTGCTGATTTCTATGCGCATAAGAAGCCCTTCTATCAAGCGAGAGTACCTAGCTGCGACTATTTGTTCAGTACCCATCCCGCGAACTCGACGGCTTTTGACCGCCTTCCCATTCGCTAAAGCCTCGTACACAAGACCCGGTGGTGCCTGTATGCTTTTCGAGTAAGTGAAGCCCTTTCCTGCATCGTTGAAATCTGCATCCCAGAGGATGAACACAGCTAGCGACGGCACAAAACCTATTAGAATCGGTCGAATCCCATCTTCTCGTGAGAATTTCCATCGAGCGCCTTCTGGGAATCGTGGCACATGCGTAAGCTGGATCTTGTAGGTGTCCGTTTGCCGCTCGGACTCATGCTGGGTAGCAGTGAATGCATAGAACTTGAGTACTGGTGGCAACGGCAAATGTAGTTCGAGTTCTATGGGTTTGTCCTGCAGCTCCTGTTCGCTTGGTTGCTTACGCAGCACCTGCAACAATGCTCTAGCAACGCGTCGGTTGAGCTGGTTTGCTTGAGGGCGAGAAGTCAGCGGATGCCGAGCCTCGAACTGATCGGGCGGCAACGTGAGCCAGTCGGCAACTGGCGATCGACCAGTAGAGCTACCAGACGACGATGCAAAACCTTGTTGTTGCGTTGCCTCACTAACCATACCCCAAGGCTGTGCGTATCTCACAGTTCAACTCCCATTGTTATGCATGCGTCGTTGTAAGTTCTGAAGCATCAGCACCTGCGCTGCGGGCCGTATCATCGAAGAAGCCGTGCCCAAACCCCTGTCGCAAACGTTGGACGAGTAGGGTGGACACTGCTCTAAGCATGCTGCTACTGCGCATTGTGCCCCACTGGCCCGGAGGAAGCCCAAGAGCGGTTAACTACACCAAGCCACGAATGGCGAGTAGCTGGTAGTCGCTACCAAATTTCACATCGCTTCGTGGATTTCCAAACGCCTTCCAAAACAGATGTGCAGCTTGCCAAGGCCTACCCTATCCATTCGTTCTCCAGCTATCCGACGATGCCGCCTTAGGCAAGCACTGCGACACGCATAGTCCTTTGCCTTCGTCGTCATGAGACGCCCTGACCGCCCGCGCGCATGCGCCCCGACCGTCACTCGACATCTGGGGCACATCCATACTTCTCCAGCATCCTTGAGTCATTTTACTTCGCACCGCTGATCAACACGCCAGCGGACTAGCCCGTGCGGCGACACGACTCCCGTTTCCAACAAAGCTTGGCCGTGTATGCAGGGGGTCGTTTTCTGTCGCCTGGGGTGCGTGCGAGCGACGATCTAGATGCTCGCCCTTGGATCAATGCTCCAAACATAAGCACTTCTTACAAACCTTACTAGCAAGAGATTTTAGCCAATTTAAGACCGAGGCAATACCCACATCGCTACCATCAACGGAATCTAGACGCTTTTCTCCAAATGCCGCAAACCAGTATCCAATACCATACAAATCTCCTTCGGGACTTATGAAACCATGTAACTTCGATTTATTTCAAACTCGCCAATTTATGTATAACAGCAATTACGCTAAAAGCGTGCGGTTGATACTCTTTGAGCTTACGCTCAAACTGATGAGGGTTCCACACTTTAAGTGTGGCTTGCAACAACATGTCCCGCAAGGTACGGAACCTACGATGCCGGGCGCGACCGCCAGCATGCGTTGCACGGCTGCGCCCTCACAGACGCTGGAGAGATAGCTTTCGGCCGCCTCGTCCTGCAGGATGAATAGGGTGGTAGTCCGCCAGCAGGTGAATGCGGCGGCCTGCGGTGGTTACGGTTACGCCTGCATGGCCTGCGGAGTGCGCGCGAGCATGCAGGCCACTGAGCCCCCTCAGGCCGACGGCTCCCGCTGCTCCGCCGCGTCCTCCGGCGCCTGCGTATGCCGGATGAAGATCTGCGCCGCCCAGATGCCCAGTTCGTAGAGCAGGCACATCGGCACCGCCAGCGCCAGTTGCGACACCACGTCCGGCGGGGTGACCACGGCGGCGATGATGAAGGCGATGACGATGAAATACCCGCGGAAGCTCTTGAGCTTGGCCACGTCCACGATGCCCATGCGCGCCAGCACGACGACCACGATGGGCACCTCGAACGCCAGCCCGAAGGCCAGGAACATGGTGAGCACGAAGCTCAGGTAGGCCTCGATGTCCGGCGCGGCGGTGATGCTCTTGGGTGCGAAGCTCTGGATGAAGCTGAACACCTGCCCGAACACGAAGAAGTAGCAGAACGCCACCCCGACGATGAAGAGCACGGTGCTGGAGACGACGAGCGGCAGCACCAGCTTCTTCTCGTGCGAATACAGGCCCGGCGCCACGAAGGCCCACACCTGGTAGAGCACCACCGGCAGCGCCAGCAGGAAGGCCGACATCAGCAGGATCTTGAGCGGCACCATGAACGGCGAGATCACCGAGGTGGCGATCAGCGTCGCCCCGGCCGGCAGGTGCGCCACGAGCGGCGCGGCCAGCAGGTCGTAGAGCCGGCCCGGCCCGGGGTAGAAGAAGAGGACGGCGCCGGCGATGCCGATGGCGATGACGGCCTTGATGAGGCGGTCGCGCAGCTCCATGAGGTGCGCGACGAACGGCTGCTCGGTACCGGCCAGCTCGTCTTCGTGGGAGGGGGTTTCGGACATTGTGGGAAGAGAGAGCGGCCCCGCGGGGCCGCGCGGACGCGGCCGTCAGCGGGAGGTCACTGGAACTTGCGGGGCCGGAAGCGCGCCACGCGCGCCGCGCCCGACTGGGCCTTGGTGCGCACGCCGGCACGGGCCTTGTACCACTGCGGGGTGGCGCTGCGCTTCAGGCGCCAGTTCTTGCCGGGATGTCGGTAGGTGGGAACGATGGGCGCCAGGGGGGCGTACGGGTCGTGGTCGAGGCCGGAGCCGTCCGCCGACGTGCTGCCGGGGCCGTGCTCCTGCCAGTCCTTCTGGAACTCGCTGGCGTGCGTCTGGAAGCTCTGGTGGACGTCCCGCGCGGAGGCCTCCACCGTGTCCTTCATCTTGCGCAGCTCGTCCAGCTCCATGGAGCGGTTGACCTCGGCCTTCACGTCGGACACGTAGCGCTGCGCCTTGCCCAGCAGCGTGCCCACCGTGCGGGCGACGCGCGGCAGCTTCTCGGGGCCGATGACGATGAGCGCCACGGCGCCGATCAGCGCCATCTTGGACAGACCGATGTCGATCATGGAGGGGGAAGCGGCAGGGAATGCGGTTCAGTGCGGGAAAACGGCAACGCCGGTCAGCCCTTGTGGCGGGCCTCGACGTCGATCGTGCCCTTGTCGGCGGCATGCACCTGCTGGTTGGTCACCTGGCCGGCCGGGGGGGCGGCAGTGGTGGTCGTGGTGGGCGGAACGTCGGGCGTGCTGCCGTCCTTCATGCCGTCCTTGAAGCCCTTCACGGCGCCGCCCAGGTCGGAGCCCATGTTCTTGAGCTTCTTGGTGCCGAACACCATCACCACGATGAGCAGCACGATGAGCCAGTGCCAGATGGAAAAGGAACCCATGGAAATCTCCTAACGAATACGGTTCATTCTAGACCCGGCGCATGTCATGGAAGTTTCATATCCCTGACCGCCGACGGGAGCCTCAGCCCTTCAGCCAGGGGCGGGGCCCCCCCATGACATGGAGGTGCAGGTGGTGCACTTCCTGTCCACCTTCCGTGCCGGTGTTCACCACGATGCGGAAACCACCGTCCGGGTACGGATTGCAGCCCTGTTCCAGCGCCAGCCGCGGCGCCAGCGCCATCATGCGGCCGAGCAGTCCGGCATGCGCGTCGGAGACACCGGCCATGGAATGCACGTGTTCCTTGGGCACCATGAGGAAGTGGACGGGCGCGGCGGGGTGGATGTCGTGGAAGGCGAAGACTTCATCGTCCTCGTAGACCTTCCGCGAGGGGATCTGGCCGGCGATGATCTTGCAGAAGAGGCAGTCGGGATCGTGCATGGCGGGTAATGGATCGGATCGGGAAACGCGTCAGGCATTGTCGGCGATGTTCACCGTGGGCCGCACCCCGATGTCGCCATGGTGCCGGGCGATCCAGGCCTGGCCCGACGCGCGGCCGAGCGCGAACAGCTGGCGCACGAACGTCAGGTCGGCCCGCAGCTTGCTGGATGCGCCGAACTCCGCGAGCACCGAGCCGCCGTCGATGCGGTGCATGCGCACGCTCTTGTAGCGCTGGGCGTCCAGCTTGCCCTCGGCGAGCAGGCGCCGCACGAACTCGATGGCCCGCATCTCGGCCAGCAGGCTGGCGTTGAAGGTCACCTCGTTCATGCGCTCCATGATGTCGGCGGCGCTGTCGGGCAGCGCATGGTGCTCGATGGGGTTGATCTGCACGAGCAGGATGTCGGCGCAGCGCGTCTTGTAGATGAGCGGATGCAGCGCGGGATTGCCGGAGTAGCCGCCGTCCCAGTAATGCTCGCCCTCGATCTGCACCGCCTTGAAGAGCAGCGGCAGGCAGGCCGAGGCCATCACGGCGTCGGCGCTCAGGCGCTGGCCCGAGAAGATCACGCCGCGGCCGGTGCGCACGTTGGTGGCGCAGACGAAGACGCGCGGCCCCGGGGCATCGCGCAGCACGTCGAAATCGACCTCGCGCTCCAGCAGGCGGCGCAGCGGGTTGATGCCCAGCGGATTGGTCTGGTAGGGCGACAGCCACTGCGACACCATCCCCATGAACGGCGTGGAGGCGAGCGGCACGCCCCACATGAGGCTGCCCATGGCACCCACGCCCTCCCAGAGGCGGGCCAGCGATTCGCGCGCCATGGCGCAGCCGCGCAGGTGCAGTTCCTCGCCGCGCAGGTCGGGGTGCTGGCGGGCGGCCTGGGCGAAGCCGGAGGCCAGCGCCACCGCATTCATGGCGCCCGCACTGGTGCCACTGATCCCCTCGAAATGGAAGCGGCCGTCTTCCAGCAGCGCGTCGAGCACGCCCCAGGTGAGCGCGCCGTGCGATCCTCCGCCCTGGAGGGCGAGGTTGAGCGGCACCGATCCCGGCGCCGGCGCGGCCCGGTCAGACATCGATGGCCTGGCCCTTGTTCATGGCGACCATCCCGCGCACGATGCGGTAGAGGAACCAGATGGAGATCAGGCCCCAGGCGATCCAGCCGGGGAAGAAGAACAGCAGCCAGAGCGGCGCGGTGACGAGGTACAGCACCCCGGCCCAGACCACGGTGCGGATGCGCCAGGAGAAGTGCGAGGCCTGCCACGTGCCCTCGGCATCGCTCTTCTTCACCAGATCGATGACGAGGGCGATGATGAGCAGGGCGGCGCCGGGCTGCGCGCCCGGGATGACGGCGCCCACCGCGACGATGAGGTGCAGGATGTAGCTCACCCAGCCGACGGTCTTCAGGCCGTCGGCGCGGCCGTCGAGGTCGATGTCGGTGATGTCGTTGCGGTCCATGGCGGCGGTCCTCAGGGTTGGGATTCGTCGGCGGCGCGCTGCAGGGATTTGCGCAGCGCCTTTTCCTCGATGCCGCTCGTGCCCTCGCGGCGCTCCAGCTCGGCCACCACGTCGGCGGGCGCGAGGCCGTAGTGCGCCAGCGCGATCATGGAGTGGAACCACAGGTCGGCCACCTCGTACAGGAGCTTGGAGGCCTCGGCGCCGTGGTCCACGTCCTTGGCGGCCATCACCACCTCGGTCGCCTCTTCCCCGATCTTCTTGAGGAAGGCGTCCGGGCCCTTGTGCAGCAGGCGGGCGACGTAGCTTTTGTCGGCATCGCCGCCGTTGGCCGGCTTGCGGCTCTCAATCACCGCGGCGAGCCGGGCGAGCGCGTCGCCGGAGTGCACGGACGGCGCGGCGGCCGCAGAGGAGGGAACGTTCGTCATCGCTGTCACTTGTAGATGGATTCGGGGTCTTTCAAGACCGGATCGACGGCCTGCCAGGCGCCGTCCTTCAGCACGCTGAAGAAGCAGCTGTGCCGGCCGGTGTGGCAGGCGATGCCGGGCTCGTGGCCGAGCTGGGTCACCTTGAGCAGCACCACGTCGTTGTCGCAATCGAGGCGGATCTCGTGCACCGTCTGCACGTGGCCGGATTCCTCGCCCTTGAACCACAGCTTGCCGCGCGAGCGGCTGAAATACACCGCGCGGCCGAGTTCGGCCGTCTTGCCCAATGCCTCGCGGTTCATCCAGGCGAACATGAGCACGTCGCCGGTGGCCGCTTCCTGCGCGATCACGGGCACCAGGCCCTGCGCATCCCATTTCACATCGTCGAGCCAGTTCATCGCCCCATTCTCCGCCATTTTGTTGCACTGCAGCATGAACCCGGACGGCGTCCGGGGCATGCACTCACCGCCGCACGGGCACGCCGCGCTCGGCCATGCGGGCCTTGGCCTGCGCTACGGTGTATTCGCCGTAGTGGAAGATGCTCGCGGCCAGCACCGCGTCCGCGCCGCCCTGCTGCACGCCGTCGGCCAGATCGTCGAGGCCGCCCACGCCGCCCGAGGCGATCACCGGCACGCTCACCGCATCGCTCACGGCACGCGTCAGCGCCAGGTCGAAGCCGGATTTGGTGCCGTCGCGGTCCATGCTGGTGAGCAGGATCTCGCCAGCGCCGCGGCGCGCCATCTCGGTCGCCCACTGCACGGCGTCCAGGCCGGTGTTCTTGCGCCCGCCGTGGCTGTAGACGTCCCAGCCGTCACCGCGCGGCGCGCCATCCGGCCCGGGGCGCGCTGCCTCTTCGGCCGTGCGGCGCTTGGCGTCGATGGCCACCACGATGCACTGGGCGCCGTAGCGGGCGGAAGCGGCGTCGATCACGTCGGGGTTGGCGATCGCGGCCGAATTGAAACTCGTCTTGTCCGCGCCCGCGTTCAGCAGCCGCCGCACGTCTTCCACCGTGCGCACGCCGCCGCCCACCGTGAGGGGAATGAAGACCTGGCTGGCCACGGACTCGATGATCGGCAGGATCAGGTCGCGGCCGTCGCTCGTGGCGGTGATGTCGAGGAAGGTGAGTTCGTCCGCGCCCTGGCCGTTGTAGCGCGCGGCGATCTCCACCGGATCGCCGGCGTCGCGCAGTTCGAGGAAGTTGACGCCTTTGACGACGCGGCCTCCGGTGACGTCCAGACAGGGAATGATGCGTTTGGCCAGCATGGGCGGGTCCTGCAAGAAGGGGATCGGGAAAGAAAAAAAGCGGACAACGGGAGAGCGGCGGTGCCGCCTCAGCGGACGACCTGCAGTTGCTGCCAGCCGGTCCACTCGGCGCCCGGAGCGAGCTCGACGGGTTCATGCACGCAGGCGGATTCCACGCACAGCATGTGGCGGTAGCCGTCCGGCGGCATGTCGGGCAGTTTGGCGCAGAGCGCCGCGCCGGGGTTCCAGACGACGTTCTCGGCGAATCCGCCCTGCGTGACCGACAGCACGCCCAGCCCCGTCTCCACGCGCAGCGGCACGCCGGGCGCGTCGAACACGCGGTCGAACTCGCCGTCGAACGTCAGGGGCCCCTGCTGCACGCCGCGGCGGTCGGTCGCGGCGTCCCAGCGGGCGCAGCCGTCCAGGCCGTCCACCCGCGCCGTGGCGATGTCCGCCACGCGCAGGTAGCTGTGGAGCGCGCCGGTGAAGGACCAGGGGGCGTCGCCCGTGTTGCGCAGCGTGAGCGCGATCCGCAGGGTGTCTTGCGCCAGCGCCACTTCCAGGCGCGCGGCGAAGGCGTGCGGCCAGAGCGCGCGGGTCGCGGCATCGTCCTCCACCGCCAGCACGGCCCGGGCTCCGCCGCCTTCCGACGGCTCGGACACCCATTTCCAAGGCAAATTTCGCATGAACCCATGCTTGGGCAGAGGGCCCCGCTGGCTGAACTGGGGCCAGCAGATCGGCACGCCGCCACGGATCGCGGTATGGCCGTCATGGGCCGACACCGGGCTCAGGAACAGGCGTTCGACACCGTCCGCGGTGGTCCAGGAAACGGCCTGCGCCCCCTGGAGCGCCACGGTGGCGGAGCCCGCGCGGGGCGTTTGCAGCCGGACCGCGGGGAGGTCCGGGAACATCGGAACGGAGGCCGCGGCGGCGGCGGAGGCAGGGTTCGGCATATTTCGGATTGTAGGAGTGCGGCCCCCCGCAGCGCGGCAAGACCGGCACGGGCGGGCCGGGGCGCGCGGCGCGTCTTGAACGACAATGCGCGTCCCCGCCACGGTGCACGGAGAGCGCCGGGGGGATCCCTGCCCATTTTTTGCGCTGCACCATGCCAGAGAACAAAAGAAGACTCCCCCCCACCGTCAGCATCCTGGTCGCGATGCTGCTCGGCATCCTCGCCGGCTACCTGATCAATGCCCATGTCGCGGACAAGGCAGGGATGGCGGGCTACATATCGATCATCTCGGACGTGTTCCTGCGGCTGATCAAGATGCTGATCGCGCCGCTGGTGTTCTCCACCCTGGTGGTGGGCATCGCCCACATGGGCGATGCCTCATCGGTCGGCCGCGTGTTCCTCAAGGCCATGGCCTGGTTCCTCACGGCCTCGCTGGTGTCGCTGGCCCTGGGCCTGATCCTGGCGAACGTGCTGCAGCCCGGCGCCAACCTCGGCCTGCCGCTGCCGGACACGCACCAGGCGACGCAGCTGGCCACGGGCAAGTTCACGCTCAAGGAGTTCGTGAACCACCTCGTGCCCAAATCCTTCGCCGAGGCGATGGCCAACAACGAGATCCTGCAGATCGTGGTGTTCTCGATGTTCTTCGGCATCGCGCTCGCCAGCCTCGGCGACAAGGCCCGCACGCTGGTGCGCTGCGTGGAGGAACTCTCCCATGCCATGCTCAAGATCACCGGCTACGTGATGCGCTTCGCGCCGGCGGCCGTGTTCGCCGCCATGGCGGCCACCGTGGCCGTGAACGGCCTGGGCATCCTGGTCAAGTTCGCCGTGTTCATGGGCGAGTTCTACCTGGGCCTGGTACTGCTCTGGACGCTGCTCGTCACCGCCGGCTTCGTGGCGCTGCGCGGCCGCGTGTTCAAGCTGCTGCGCAACATCCGCGAAGCCTTCCTGCTGTCGTTCGCCACGGCGAGTTCCGAGGCCGCCTATCCGAAGCTGCTCGACGCGCTCGACCGGTTCGGCGTGAAGCGCCGCGTGTCGAGCTTCGTGATGCCGCTGGGCTACTCCTTCAACCTCGACGGCTCGATGATCTACTGCACGTTCGCGACGCTGTTCATCGCGCAGGCCTACGGCATCCACCTGCCGATCGAGACGCAGATCACCATGCTGCTGATCCTGATGCTCACCTCCAAGGGCATGGCCGGCGTGCCGCGCGCCTCGCTGGTGGTGATCGCCGCCACGCTCAACCAGTTCCACATCCCCGAAGCGGGCCTGCTGCTGATCCTGGGCGTGGACACGTTCCTGGACATGGGCCGCTCGGCCACCAATGCCGTCGGCAACTCGATCGCCGCCGCCGTGGTGGCGAAGTGGGAAGGCGCGCTGCTGTCGGAAGAGGACGCGGCCGTGCATGCGGCCACGCTCGACACGCAGCCCGACGACGCGCCCCCGGCCGGCACCCCCGGCGCGCAGGCGCCCGCCGCCTGATGCCATAGCGGGCTGGCCCGCGCCACGCCGCCCCGACCGGAGGGTGCGGCCGCCAGGCCGGGCGCGGCCACGCCGCAAAGCCGCCGCGCGTGCGGCCGGCCTCAATCCGCCTGCAGGCTGCGCGCGACGCCGTCCTGCCAGCGCCAGGCGTCCTCGCACATGCGCTGCAGGCCGTGGCGGGTCTTCCAGCCCAGCAGCTGCTCGGCCAGCGCGGGATCGGCCCAGCACGCGGCCACGTCGCCCGGGCGCCGCGCCACCACCTGGTAGGGCACCGGATGCCCGCTCGCGCGCTCGAACCCCTGCACCATCTCCAGGACCGACACCGGCCGCCCCGTACCCAGGTTCACCGTGAGCAGCCCTGGGTGCGCGCGCAGGTAGCGCAGCGCCGCCACGTGCCCGTCGGCGAGATCGCACACGTGGATGTAGTCGCGCACGCCGGTGCCGTCCGGCGTGGGGTAGTCGCCTCCGTACACGCTCAGGCGCTCGCGCAGGCCGGCGGCCACCTGGGCCACGTAGGGCAGCAGGTTGTTGGGCACGTCCTGCGGGTCTTCACCGATGAGGCCACTCTCATGCGCGCCCACCGGGTTGAAATAGCGCAGCCGCGCGATGCGCCAGCGGCCGGGCTCGGAGGCGTCCAGATCCGCCAGCACCTGCTCCATCATGAGCTTGCTCTGTCCGTAGGGATTGGTGGCGGAGAGCGGGAAGTCCTCGCGGATCGGCAGCGAGGCCGGCTCGCCGTACACCGTCGCGGACGACGAGAACACCAGGGTGCGGACGTCCGCCGCGCGCATCGCCCGCAGCAGCGACACCGTTCCCGCCACATTGTTGTCGTAGTACGACAGCGGTTCGCGCACCGATTCGCCCACCGCCTTCAGCGCCGCGAAATGGATGACGGCTTCGATGGGATGCTCGGCGAAGATGCGGGCCAGCAGGGCCTCGTCGCGCACGTCGCCTTCGATCAGGTCCGGAACACGGCCGGTGATGCGGCCCAGACGCTCCAGCACCGACCGGCGGCTGTTGCAGAAGTTGTCGAGGATGAGGAATGGCAGCCCGGCCCCGGCCAGTGCCACGCAGGTGTGCGAGCCGATGAATCCGGCTCCGCCCGTCACAAGTATCACGATGCTCTCCCGTTGAATCCGTTCTATTCTGGACTGCGTATTCCAGCATGTGCACTTCGGGGCCGGCATTCGCGCCCCCTCGGAGCCCCGAAATGCGAGATTTCACGAGCCATCTGGCGGAATTGGGCAATTCATCATGTGAAATGATAATTATCAAAATAATATAATAAATTGTTTTTTTCTATGAACAGGACGATGGCGCTCCGGTTGAGACACGATGTGCGCCATAGGAGGGAGCGGCTGTCCGAGGTGGCAGGGAAACGCTCCGGAGACGTGTTCAGAGCCCGGGGGTTAAACCCTGGATGTTTCTTCCATAAGACCAGAATTTCCGTGTCCAGACGCCTCAGACTGTTGTTTTTCTGCCTGTTGGCGCCATGGTGCGTCGCGGGCTGGGCCGCCCTGCCCGCCGTGGCCCTGCACTACGGCCCCGCGGCTCCGCTCTCCGAACTGAAGGTGTTCGACATCGTGGTGGTCGAACCCGGCCACGGCCAGGACCCGAAGGCCTTCGCCAAGACCGGCAGCGCCCTCTATGCGTACGTGTCGGTGGCCGAGGTGCAGTCCTCGCGCCCCTATTTCAACGACATTCCGGCGGCCTGGAAGATGGCCCGCAACGGCGCCTGGAACTCTGAGGTGGTCGACCAGACGCCGGCCGAATGGCCGCAGTTCTTCGCCGACCGCGTGGTGGCGCCGCTGTGGGAGCAGGGCTATCGCGGCTTCTTCCTCGACACGCTGGACTCCTACCGGCTCGCGCAGACGTTCGACGAAGCCGCGCAGCAGGACGGCCTGGTGCGCGTGATCGAGACGCTGCACCGTCGCTTTCCCGGCATCCGCCTCATACTGAACCGCGGCTTCGAGATCGTGCCCCGCGTGAAGGACAAGATCCAGATGGTCGCCGCCGAATCGCTCTTCCAGGGGTGGAACGCCGGCACGCGCCGCTACGAAGAGGTCAAGGCTTCCGACCGCGACTGGCTGCTGGGCCAGCTGCGCACCATCCGCGAGCGCGACGGCCTGCCGGTGCTGGCCATCGACTACGTGCCGCCGGCCGACCGCGAACTCACCCGCGCCACGGCGCAGAAGATCAAGGACCTGGGCTTCATTCCCTGGGTGACCGACGGGCAGGTGGGCACCGTGGGCGTGGGCAGCGTCGAACTGGTGCCGCGGCGCGTGCTCATCCTCTACTACGGCGGCGAATCGGCGTCGCTCAACTATGCGTCGCCCCACCGTTTCCTGCAGATGCCGCTCAACCACATGGGCTACGTGGTGGACTATGCCGACGTCCGCGACCCGCTGCCCGAAGGCGTCTTCCAGGACCGGTACGCCGGCATCGTCACCTGGTTCTCGGGCTTCCTGCCCGAGGGACGCGTGCGCACGGTGAACCAGTGGCTGCTCGCGCGGCTGGGCGAGCGCATGCCGCTCGCCGTGATGGGCAACTTCGGCTTCGCACTCGACCGGCAGTTCAACGAGGCGCTGGGCATCAAGGGCAACGCGAGCCCGCCGCGCGGCGAGCAGAAGGTGGCCGCGCAGGACCCGATGATGGGCTTCGAGCTGGCCGTGCAGCCTTCCAGCGGCTCGCGCTTCGAGTGGGTGCTGAAGAACGGCGCTCCGGCGCAGCAGCCGGCGCGCGCGCTGATCGAACACCGCGATGCGCGCGGCGCCTCCTTCCTGGGCGGCGCGATCCTGCCGTGGGGCGGTTTCGTCGTCGATCCGTTCGTGGTGACGGAAGTGCCCGGCACCGACTATGCGCGCTGGATGGTCGACCCGTTCGCCTTCCTTACGCAGGCGCTGCGGCTGCAGCCCCTGCCGGTGCCGGACGTCACCACCGAGAACGGCCGGCGCCTGCTGTTCTCGCACGTGGACGGCGACGGCTTCCCCTCGCGCGCCGAACTCGCGGGCAGCCCGAACGCGGGCGCCGTGCTCCTCAAGGAGATCTTCGAGAAGTACACCCAGGTGCCGCAGACCATGTCGGTGATCGAGGCCGAGGTCGCACCGCACGGCCTGCACCCCGAGACCAGTGCCGAGATGGAGGACATCGCGCGGCGCATGTTCCGCCTGCCGCACGTGGAGATCGCGAGCCATACCTACTCGCACCCGTTCCTCTGGGACCGCAGCGTGCGGCACGGCCTGTTCAACGACAACTCCGAGGCCGCGATGAGCCTGGACGTGCCGGGCTACACGATGGACCTGCGCCGCGAGATCGTGGGCTCCACCGAATACATCAACAGCCGACTCGCGCCGCCCGACAAGCGCGTGAAGATCCTGCTGTGGTCGGGCGACACCGCGCCCAATGCGGAGGCGCTGGAGATCACCGAGCGCGCGGGCCTGCTGAACATGAACGGCGGCGACACGTCGATCACTCGCACCAATCCCTCGCTCACCGCCGTCGGCGCCTTCGGAATCCGGAAGAACGGCTACCTCCAGGTGTACGCGCCGATCACCAACGAGAACATCTACACCAACCTCTGGAAGGGCCCCTACTACGGGTTCGAACAGGTGATCCAGAGCTTCGAGATGACGGAGAAGCCCCGGCGCCTGAAGCCGGTGGACATCTACTACCACGTCTATTCCGCCAGCAAGCGCGCGGGCCTCACGGCGCTGCACAAGGTGTACGGCTGGGCGATCGCGCAGCCGCTGCATCCCGTGTTCGCGTCCGAATACATCCGCAAGGTGCGCGACTTCCAGACCATCGCGATCGCGCGCGAGGGCGGCGGCTGGCGCGTGCGCGGCGACGGGGAACTGCGCACCCTGCGGCTGCCCGCCGCGCTCGGCACGCCGCAGATCGCGGCCAGCCGGAACGTGGCCGGCTACCGCAGCGGCGCCGAGGGGCTCTACGTGCACCTTACGGGCGGCTCGGCCTGGCTGCGGACGGCGCAAACGTCGGCGACTCCCATCCCGGCGGCCGGCATGGCCGGGGCCGATGCGCCCGCAGCCGCCCCGGCAGAACCAGCATCGGCCTCGGCGTCGGCATCTGTTCCCGCGCGGCCCCTGCCCTATCTCGTCGACGCCAACGCGCGCCTCGCGGACTGGAGCGTGGCCGCCGACGGCACGCGCACCGACTTCCGGCTCCAGGGCCATGCGCCCCTCGCCTTCAGCCTCGCCAACGCGCGTGGCTGCCAGGTGCGCGCCGACCAGCGCACGCTTTCCCCCGAACGCTCCACCGCCACCACGGGTGGCAATGATGTCCTCGCCTTCCGACTGACCCATGCTGCTGCGCAAATCCAGCTCCAGTGCCCAGCACGCTGAGCGCCCCGTCCTGGCGCCGCCCTGGCTGATCACGCTGCTCGCCGGCATGGTGGGCGGCGGGCTCTGGCTGCTCTATCCGCGCCAGGATCTGGAGCGCCGGCTGGCCGAGACCGAGAACTCCGCGCTCTCGGTGGCCTATCTGCACAACCTGCTGCGCAGCGACCCCGACAACCCCCGGCTGCGGCTGCTGCTCGCGCAGCGCCAGATCGCCGTCGGCCAGATGGCGGACGCGCGCGCCACGCTGCAGCCCGCGCTGGATTCGCCCGATCCGCAGATCCACCGCGACGCGCTCTGGGCGCTCTGGGAGCTGTCCTACACCGACTACCAGCGCACGCCCGAGCGCGAGGCCACCTACCGCAAGGCGATGCGCGAAGACCTGCTGCGGCAGCTGCGCGTGCTGTCCGCGGAGCCCTGGCCGCTGGAGCGCCGCGTGCTGCTCACCCGCCGCGCCGCGGAACTCCAGGACCGCGTGCTCGGTGCCGCGATGACGCGCCGGATGGCTGAAGAGGCCTCCGACCCGCGCGAAGCGGCCCAGCTCTATGAGCGCGCCGCCAAGGAGGCGCTCGGCCAGTCGGACTATGTCGGCTCCGCCGAGCTCTACCTGCTGGCACGGCGCGCCACACCCGACGCGGGCAAGGCCAAGGAGTACTACCTCGCCGCGGTGCGCACCCTGCAGTCGGGCAACCGCCCCGTGGATGCGCTGGAGATGGCCGAGCGCGAAATCGGGCCGCTCGCGAAGGACCCGCAGGTGCTGCTGATGATCACGCAGCTGGCACGCGCGGCCGGCAAGCCCGCCGTCGCCGACCGCTACGTGCGCCAGCTGCTGCGCATCTCGTGGCTGCACCAGCAGCAGGACAGCGCCACCGTGATGGCGTCGGCCCTGCCGCCCGTGGGCACGCTGCTGCGGCCCGTGGCGTGGCATGGCCCGGCCACCACCCCGGAGCCCGCACCGGCCCCGCCGCCCGCTGCGCGCTACGACGACGGCGCCCACCTGTTGCGCCCTCCCACGTTCTCGCTTCCGCCCGCTGCTGCCGGAGAGACGGGCCAGCCCTGGGTCTTGCGCCGCACGGCGGATACCGTACCCGCGACCCCACCCGCACCCGCATCCGCAGCACCCGGCGCGGCGCGCCTGGCACCGCCACCGGCACCCGCCCCGGCACCGGCCGTGGCCGCCCCCCCGGTGCCCATGCCCGCGCACCTGCTGCCCTACGACGAGAAGATCTACGGCATCGCCTACGAGGTGTTCCTGGAAAACCGCAAGCTCGACGACGCCTGGCTGATCGCGCACGCCGCGGTGCAAGCCCGTCCGGACGACATGGCTTGGCGCGAGCGGCTGGCCCAGGTGTCGGAATGGTCGCAGCGGCCCGGCGTGGCGCTGCAGAACTGGCTGGTGGTGGCCCAGCGCACGCAGAAGGAAGCCGCCTGGCAGGCCGTGCTGCGGATCGCGCCGGGACAGTTCGACGACACCGCGCTGGTGCAGGGCATCCGCTTCCAGCTGCGCCAGCGGCCCGACGATCCCGCGCTGATCCGCCAGCTGGTGGCGGCCTACGAACGCATCGGCGAGCCCCAGCCGGCCATCGACTACCTGCGCCAGCACGCCAGGACGCCCGAGACGGTGGAACTGCTGGCCCAGCTGGCCGAGCGCGCCGGCCAGCCCACGCTGGCGCTCGAGACCTGGCGCCGGCTGCTGGCCGACCCGAAGCAGCTCACCCCCGAGCGCGCCATGCGCGCGGCCGTGCTGGCGCTCACCCACGACCGGCCCGACGAGGGCCTGGCCTGGCTGGAGGCCGCCCAGCAGCGGCAGGCGCCTGCGGAGGCCACCGCCATGGATTTCTGGCGCCTGACCGGCCAGCTCGCAGAAAGCCGGCAGCGGCAGGCCCTCGCCGTGCAGGCCTACCGGGCCCTGGTGGGCGCGAAGGACCACGACCGCTCCGACTACGACGCGCTGATCCGCCTGCTGATGGCGGACCAGCCGCTCGAAGGCGCCAAGGTGTCGGCGCTCGCCTGGGAGAAGTTCGGCGATCCGCGCTACCTCGTGGACGCGCTCTCGGTCTATTCCAGCCGCAACCAGTGGGAGGCGATGGGCGCCCTGATGCGCAAGCTGGAAGACGGCTCGCAGGAGACAAAGCAGTCCGTGGCCGCGCTGCGGGAGATCCCCGAATTCCTGCGCTTGGCGGGAGGCTACTACCAGAGCCAGGGCGACCTCGCGCGTGCGCGCCGCTATTACGAGGACGGCCTGCGCAGCAGCCCGGATTCGTCCGAGATGCGGCAGGCGCTGATCTGGCTGTTCATCGACAGCAACGATGCGGTGTCCCTGCGCACCCTGCTGACGACGCAGGAGCGGAACTGGGCGCGCGACGAGGACGTGAAGGACGCGCTCGCGGCCGCCTACCAGGCGCTCTCGCTGCCGCAGGTGGCGCTGGAACGCTACCTCACGCCGCGCGTGGCGCAGCACCAGGACGATTTCCTTTGGCTCATGAACTACGCGGACGCGCTCGACCAGAACCAGCAGACCGACCGCTCCTGGCGCCTGCGCCGCGAACTGCTCTCGCGCGAATGGCAGGCCGCACGCCAGGGCGGCCCGGGCCGGCGGCTCACGCCGCAGCAGGCCCGCGCCCGCTGGCTCACCGAGGAAGGGCTGGACACGACCCGCCGCGTCGCGCGTGCCCGCCTCATGCTCACGCAACGGCCCGGCGACCCGGCGCTGGACGTGCTGCGCGAGCTGCTGCGCATGGACACGGACGACCGCGGCCGCATGTCCAACGCGGCGGCCGAAACCGCCATCGGCTGGCTGCAGGATGCCGGCGAATACACCGCCGAGCGCGGCTACCTCTGGCAGCAGTACGCCCGTGCCCGGGGCACGCGCACCAACCGGCCGCTCTGGGCGGAGATCACGGTGGCGCTGGCCGAGGACGACAAGGCCGCCACCGGCCAGCTGCTGGAGCAGTTCGACGAGCGCCTGCCGCGCTACGACCGCGTGAATGCCGCGCGCGCGGTGGACGACGTGCGGCTCGCGCAGAGCGCCGCCTTCGAGGCGCAGGGCGAGCAGCGCGAGGACGAACCCCTGCAGCTGCAGCTCACCGAAACCCTGCTGGCCTTCAGCGACCATGCCGGCGGCTACGGCAAGATCCAGCAGCTGGGCGGCCTGGACGAGGTCGAGGGCGGCAGCCGCTTCCACATCGCCTTCAATCCGCGGCTGGCGCTCGACCTGGAATTCGCCAGCATCCGCCGCCGCTCCAGCGACCCGCTGGTGGTGGTGAATCCGCCGGACGAAAGCGTGTTCGACGCCCGCCTGCACTGGCGCCATCCGGACGGCGAAACCACGCTGCGCGCCGGCCGCCGCGTGAGCTTCCAGGCCTATACCCCCGTGCAGATCGAGCACGAGCAGCGCATCGACAACCGCCTCACGCTGCGCATGGAACTCGGCTTCCAGCTGCCCAGCCAGGAGAGCCTGGCGCTGCGCATCGCCGGCATGAAGAACCGCGCGGGCGTGAGCGTTCGCTACCAGGCCACGCGCCTGGACCGCTTCTCCATCGAGTACGCGAACGACCGCTACCGCCTGCAGACCGGCACCGGCCTGGGCAGCGGCCGCCACACCACGCTGAGCTACACCCACACCTACCGGCAGGAAGCGCCTCTGCTGGAGTTCGGGGCGTTCTGGTCGCGCCACGATTTCTCGCGCAACGACATCTTCTCGCTCTCGCCGCGCGACCAGGAGTTCCGCCGCTACCTGCTGCCCGGCATCGAGCCCGGACAGGACTACTTCCTGCCCGAGAGCTTCAGCTACTACGGTCTGCAGGTGTCCACCAACATGCGCTACGAAGAAGAGTATTCGCGCACGCTGCGGCCCTACGCCAGCGCGAGCCGCACCTGGCACAGCCGCCTGGGGCCCGGCTACGAGCTGCGCGTGGGTGTCGCCGGCAGCGTGATCGGCGGCGACCACCTGGGCCTGACCTGGGGAATGAGCAAGTCCGGGCTGCAATTGCAGCAGGGCCTCAACCGCAACCTGGCCTTCAGCTACCGCCTGCATTTCTGATACCCATGCATTCGAAGAACCCCGAACCGTTTCTCCAAGGAAGAAAGGACTCCCCCATGCAACATCCACGCTCCCTGCTGCAACGCCTGCGTACCGGCGCCGCCGGAGGCCTGATCCTGGTGCTGCTCGCGGCGTGCTCCACCATCGACCGCGGCGCACCGCCGCCGCTCGAACGCAACGCCACCTGGGTGGTGCTGCCCTTCGCGAACCACACCGAAACCCCGCTGGCGGGCAACCGCGCGGAAGCGATCTCGCTCGCCCTGCTCCAGGCCCGCGGGATCGGCCGCGTGCAGCGCTATCCCGGCGGCGCGCAGCAGGAAGCCCTCTTCGACGCGGGCGACGCCAAGCGCCAGGAGGAAGTCCTCGCCTGGGCCCGCGAGAAGCAGGCCAAGTACGCGCTCGCGGGCGCGGTGGACGAATGGCGCTACAAGGTCGGCGTGGATGGCGAGCCCGCGGCCGGCGTCACGCTGCAGATCATCGACGTGGCGACGGGCGACACGCTCTGGAGCGGCACCGGCGGCAAGAGCGGCTGGAGCCGCGAATCCCTCTCGGGCGTGGCGCAGAAGCTGATCCGCAGCCTGATGGACTCCGGCCTCTCCGGTGCCCGCTGACGCCGCCATGCCGCCGGAGAAGTCCCCCCCGCCCGCCGCAGCCGCCGGCCGCCGCCGCGCGGTCGGCGCCGCCCCCACCCCTGCGCCGGCGAAAGGCCGTGCGGGCCTGCGGCCGCTGCCCGAGCAATTGCTGGGCAAGCTCGCCGCCACCGACACGCGGCCGGCGATCATGCTGCTGGAGACGCTGCTGCTGCCCGGGCTGGCGATCGCGCTCGGCCTGCTGCTGCATCCGCAAGACCCGATCTGGAGCGAAGGCGACTTTCCCTGGGCCTGGTTCGCGCCGGTGATCGTGGCGCTGCGCTACGGCCCGCTGGCGGGGCTGGGCGGCGCCGTGGTGCTGCTCGGGGGCTGGCTGCTGGTGAACTTCGGCCACTATGAACGATTCCCGCAGCTCTTCTTCCTGGGCGGGCTGATCCTGGTGCTGATCGTGGGCGAATTCTCCAGCCTGTGGCAGGCACGCACCCGGCGCGCCGAGAACGTGCAGCTCTACCTCGACCAGCGCCTGGAGCATCTGGTGCGGCAGTACTACCTGCTGCGCCTGTCGCACGACCGGCTGGAGCAGGAGCTCATCGGCCGGCCCATGTCGATGCGCGACGCGCTCGCCACGCTGCAGAGCGTGGACGCGCAGCAACAGGACCCGGCGCAGGGCGCGCAGACCCTGCTGCGGCTGCTGGCGCAGTACTGCCAGCTCGAATCGGCCGCGCTGCATGCCGCCACCGACGACCAGGCCGAGGCCGAGCCCGTGGCGCGCATCGGCAGCGGCACCGAGCCGCTCGACACGCGCGATCCGCTGGTGCTGCAGGCCCTGGAGACCCGCAAGCTCTGCCACATCAGCCAACTGCTCACGCACCAGCAGCAGACCCGCTACCTCGCCGTGGCACCGCTGCTGGACCTGGGCGGCGAGATCTACGGCCTGCTGGTGATCGAGGACATGCCGTTCTTCTCGCTGCAGGACGAGAACCTCCAGACCATCAACCTGCTGCTGGGCTACTACACCGACGGACTCGCCATGCAGACGCTGGCGCGGCCGCTCGTCGAGCGCATTCCGGACTGCCCCGCCGATTTCGCGTTCGAGGCGCAGCGGCTGGCGCACATGCGCGACACCACCCGGGTGCCGAGCATCATCGTGGCGCTCGAATTCCTGCCCCGCGCCATCGAGCGGGGCCTGCCGTCGCAGATCGAGCGGCTCAAGCGCGAGCTCGACGAAAGCTGGCTGATCACCGGCCCGGAGCGCCAGGTGCTGGCCGTGCTGATGCCGCTGGGCGATCAGGCCACGGCGGAGGGCTACATCAACCGGCTCGAAAACTGGGCGCAGCAGAAGAACGGCCAGCCGCTCGCCGAGGCCGGCATCTTCCCCCACGTGGTGCCGCTGGACGGCGAGCCCCTCGCGGTGCTGGAGCGACTGCACGGGATGGCCCATGCTTAACCTGAAGCTCGGCATCACCGCCTTCCTGCTCGAGATCGGTGCCTGGAGCGGCCCCCTCATGCTGCAGGGCCGCTCCGACGCGGCGCTGGCGAGCTACCTCGTCGTGCATGCGCTCGCCTGCGCGATGCTGGCGCTGTGCCTGCTGCCGCTGCTGTCGGGCGAGCAGGCCCGCCCGCGCCTGCCGGTGATGGCGCTCATGGCGGTCTTCAGCTACGCGGTGCCGATCGCCGGCTTCGTCGGCGTGGTGGTGGCGGTGGTGGTGCTGCGCCTCTACCGCACGCCGCAGGGGCAGGAGGATTTCGAATCGCTGCAGCTGCCGGAATTCGACCTGCACCAGCGCATGCAGGCAAGTTTCCGGCAGGCCGGGCTGCGGTCCTTCCTGGGCAACGCCCAGGCGCCCATGCAGACCCGCCTGCGCGCCATGGTCGCGCTGCAGCACGTCTCGGGCCGCATCGCGTCGCCGCTGCTGCGCAGCATCCTGAGCGACCCGAGCGAAGACCTGCGGCTGCTCGCATACGGCATGCTCGACACGCTGGAAAAGCGCATCAACCGCACCATCGACAGCGAACTGGACGCCCTGCGCCGCGCCGAGGCCGAGGAAGGCGCCACGCCCGGGCCGCAGACCCTCGAAGCCGCGCACCGGCTGTCCGATCTCTACTGGGAACTGGTCTACCAGGAACTGGTGCAGGGCGACCTGCGCACCCATGCCATCCACGAATCGCTGCGCTACTGCGACAGGGTGCTGGCGCAGTCGCCCGGCAATGCGCAGCTGAACCTGCGGCGGGGCCGGCTGCTGCACGCCCAGGGCCTGGCCACCGAAGCCGGCGAGGCCTATGCACGCGCCCGCGAACTCGGCCTGCCCGCCACGCGCGTGCTGCCCTACCAGGCCGAGCTGTGCTTCGAGCGGCGCGACTACGCGCAGGCCCGCTCGCTGCTGCAGGAGCTCGGCCAGTGGCGCGCCCTGCCGCGCCTGCGGCCCGTGCTCGATTACTGGAAAGCCCGATGAGCGACGTCCATCCCCAGGCCCAGGAAGCCGACATCGCGCTGCTGCTCGAGGGCACCTTCCCCTACGTGAGCGGCGGCGTGTCGAGCTGGATCAACCAGATCATCCGGGCCTACCCCGAATACCGCTTCGCCATCGTCTTCCTCGGCAGCCGGCGCGAGGACTACTCCGGCTTCAAATACGAACTGCCGCCCAACGTGGTGCATTTCGAAGAGCACTACCTCTACGAACACCTCGGCGTGCGCTCCATGCCCGCGCGCCGCAAGGGCGACCGCGCCGCGCTCGAGATGGTGCGCACGCTGGTCGACTCCTTCCGGCTCGGCCACCGCAGCCCCGAGGCGATCGCGGCCTTCCAGCGCATCAGCCTGGAAATGCAGCCCGGCGGCCGCCTGCCGATGGAGGACTTCCTCTACAGCGAACGCGCCTGGGAGATCATCTGCCAGAGCTACCGCGAGCACTGCACCGATCCGTCCTTCGTGGACTACTTCTGGACCGTGCGCATCATGTACCAGCCGCTCTGGATGCTGGCGCGCGTGGCCCGCAGCATGCCGCGCGTGCGCGCCGTGCACAGCGCCTCCACCGGCTACGCGGGCTACCTGGGCGGACTGGCGCGGCAGATGCGCGGGGTTCCGCTCATCCTCTCGGAGCACGGCATCTACACCAAGGAACGCAAGATCGACCTCTTCAAGAGCGAGTGGATCCGCGACAACCGCAACATCTTCCAGCGCGATCCGACCGAGCTGTCGTACTTCCGCCAGATGTGGATCCAGTTCTTCGAGTGGCTGGGCTATTACTGCTACGCGTCGGCCGATCCGATCATCGCGCTCTACGAGGCCAACCGGATGCGGCAGGTGGCCGACGGCGCGCCCCCCGAGCGCACCTTCAACATTCCCAACGGCATCCGGCTCGGGCGGTTCGCCGCGCTGCGCAGCCAGCGCCCTGCCGAGGTGCCGCCGGTCCTCTGCCTGATCGGCCGCGTGGTGCCGATCAAGGACATCAAGACCTTCATCCGCGCGATGCGCCGGGTGGTGAACCAGCGGCCCGACGCCGAAGGCTGGATCGCCGGCCCCGCCGAGGAAGACCGCGCCTACGCGCAGGAGTGCGAGAACCTCGTGCGCAGCCTGGGGCTGGAGAACAACGTGCGCTTCCTCGGCTTCCAGAAGGTGGAGGACCTGATGCCGCGCATCGGGCTCGTCGTCCTCTCGTCGATCAGCGAGGCGCTGCCGCTGGTGCTGCTGGAGGGCTACGCCGCCGGCGTGCCGGCCGTCTCCACCGACGTGGGCTCGTGCCGCCAGCTCATCGAGGGACTGGACGAGGAGGACCGCGCGCTCGGCGCCTCGGGCAAGGTGGTGCCGATCGCCGATCCGCAGCAGCTGGCGGACGCCTCGCTCGCACTCATCAACGACGCGTCCGCCTGGCATGCCGCGAGCCGCGCCGCCGTGGCCCGCGTCGAACGCTACTACACCGACACGCTCATGTTCGACCGCTACCGGCGCGTCTACGAACGGGCGCTGGAACAAACGGAGGGCCCCCGCTGATGGCCGGCATCGGATTCGAGCTGCGGCGCATGCTGCGCAAGAACACCCTGGTGGGCCTCGTGCAGGCCTACGCGTACGCGGGCGTCATCGGCTCCGGGCCGTGGGTGTTCTCCATCGTGGGCATCCTGCTCATCGGTATTTTCAGCGCGAGCGTGGTCGTGCCGGGCGTGCTGGTCACGCAGTTCCAGACCTCCGTCACCTACATGGTGGCGGGCAGCCTGATCCTCACCGGGCTGGTGCAGCTCGCGTTCACGCGCTTCGTCTCCGACCGCCTCTTCGAGAAGCGCAAGGACGCGATCCTGCCCAACCTGCACGGGCTGATGCTGGTGACCACGCTCGCCGCCGCGGCGCTCGGCACGCTCGCGCTCTTCACGCTGCTGCCGAACCTGGGCCTCATCTACCGCATGCTCATGCTCGCGGGCTTCACGCTCATGTGCGACGTCTGGGTGCTCACGGTGCTGCTCTCGGGCATGAAGCGCTACAAGGCGATCGTCGGGCTGTTCGGCGTGTCGTATGCCGTCGTCGTGCTCAGCTCGCTGCTGATGCGCCCCTGGGGCCTGGAAGGCCTGCTGGCCGGCTTCGTGATCGGCAACTACCTGCTGCTCGCGGGCATGTGGCTGCTCGTGGTGCGGGAGTTCAACCCGCGCGGCCGCATCATCGCCTTCGAGTTCGCCGAACGCAAACTGCTCTACCCCTCCCTGATCGCCATCGGGTTCCTCTACAACTTCGGCATCTGGGTGGACAAGTTCATGTTCTGGTACTTCCCGCCGACCTCCGAGCCCATCATCGGCGGATTGCGCGCCTCGCTGATCTACGACCTGCCGGTGTTCCTGGCCTACCTGTCGATCATTCCGGGGATGGCGGTGTTCCTGGTGCGCATCGAGACCGACTTCGTGGAGTACTACGACAAGTTCTACGACGCCGTGCGCAGCGGCGGCTCGCTCGAATACATCGAGGCGATGCGCGACGAGATGGTGTATTCGATCCAGCAGGGCCTGGGCGAGATCGCCAAGATCCAGACGCTGGCCGTGCTGATCACCTTCGTGGCCGGTCCCGCCATCCTGAGCGGCCTGGGCATCTCGCGCCTGTACCTGCCGCTGCTGCACGTGCAGGTGATCGGCGCGGGCCTGCAGGTGGGGCTGATGGCGATCCTGAACGTGTTCTTCTACCTCGACCAGCGCCGCATCGTGCTGCTGCTGTGCGTGCAGTTCGTGGCGCTCAACGTGCTGCTCACGGGCTTCACGCTGCATGCCGGCGCAGCGCTCTATGGCTACGGCTTCGCAGTCGCCACGCTGCTCACGCTGTGCACGGGCATGTACCTGCTGTCCCGCCAGCTGAACCGGCTCGAATACGAGACCTTCATGCTGCAGTAGGAGCCCCCACGGCCCAAATGTGTCCAAACTTTACAAAACCCACAAAAAACAGCGATACCGCGGGCGCAACCCCGGAAGACAATTGGGCGTCTCGTCGTATCGCCTCCCAGAGAGGAATTGCCATGGCCCGAATCCGTCCCCTCGTCCGCTGGTGCAGCCTTTCGCTGGCCGCGCTCATCGCTGCCTGTGGAGGCGGAGGCGGAGGGTCGTCCGACGCCAGCAACCCGTCCAACCCGAACACGCCCACCACCCCGACGAGCGTCGCCGTGAGCTTCGCGGCGCCGGAGGCGGAAAACGTTTACACCGTGGGGTCGGCCCTGTCGCTCAGTGCCCAGGTCACGGTGAATGGCGCGGCCGCGGCGGACGGCACGCCCGTGAGCTTCTCGGCGTCGCCCGGCACGTTCTCGGCCAGCGGCACCACCCGCTCGGGCGTGGCCACGGTCGCGTTCAACGGCACCACGCCCGGCCGCCAGCAGCTCAGCGCCTCGGTCTCGGTGTCTTCGGGCTCGTCGCCCGCCGCCACCGCGACGGCCACGCGCATCGTGTACCTGCGCCCCGCACCCGCGGCGCTGGAGGTGCTGGTGCCTGCCTATTTCCACCCGTCCTCCGGTACCGAATGGGCACGCCTGGCCTCCGGCGCGGCGGCCAACCCCGCGGTCAAGGTCACGGCCATCGTGAACCCCAACAACGGCGAGTTCACCGCCGCCGAAGCCGCCTACACGAGCGCGCTGGGTGCGTTCGTCTCCGCTGGCGGCAAGGTGGTCGGCTATGTGTACACGGGCTACGGCGCCCGATCGCTCGCGGCCGTGAAGGCCAACATCGACGCGTACTTCGCGCTCTACGGCCGCAACCTGATCAGCGGCATCTTCCTGGACGAAATGTCCTCCGATGCCTCGAAGCTGAGCGGCTACCGCGAGATCTATGCGTACATCAAGGCCAAGGGCGCCGACCTGCGCGTGATCGGCAATCCGGGCATGGTGCCGGACACCGCCGACTACGCCACGGTGGCCGACGTGCTCGTCACCTTCGAGGCACGCAACACCACCTACGCCACCTACGATCCGCGCACCACGCCCTGGCTCTACACGCTGGCCAACAACCGGCAGAGCTCGCTGGTGCACAACACCGCCACCTGCGCCGACATGCAGAAGGCCGTGCAGTCCGCCGCGTCGCCGCTCTACAACGCCGGACTGGTCTACATGACCGACCTGCAGTACGACCCGGTCAAGGACATCGGCAACCCCTGGGAATCGCTGCCCTCGTACTGGACGGCCCTGCTGCAGACCGTGGGAGCCGTGAACCAGGGACGCACGCCGCCCGCCTGCTGAGCTGAGACCGCCCGGCCCCGCCCGCGGGGCCGCGGCAGTGGGCGTGCGCGCCGCCCCGCTGCACGCTGCGTTGCGCGGCGCGGGGGGGTCAGGCGGCGACGCCGCCGTTCAGTGCGTCCGCGCGGGCCTGCGCGGCCGCGAAGTCGAGGTCGCCCGAGTAGATCGCGCGGCCGCAGATGACGCCCTCCACGCCCTCGTTCTCCACCGCGCAGAGCTGCTCGATGTCGGCCATGCCGGCCAGGCCGCCGGAGGCGATGACGGGGATGGTGAGCGCCTGGGCCAGCTTCACCGTGGCCTCGATGTTGATGCCCGAGAGCATGCCGTCGCGGCCGATGTCGGTGTAGACGATGGACTCGACGCCCCAGTCCTCGAACTTCTTCGCGAGATCGACCACCTCGTGGCCGGTGAGCTTGCTCCAGCCGTCGGTGGCGACCTTGCCGTCCTTGGCGTCCAGGCCCACGATGATGTGGCCGCCGAAGGCGCTGCAGGCGTCCTTCAGGAACCCCGGGTTCTTCACGGCCGCGGTGCCGATGATCACGTAGCGCAGGCCGCCGTCGATGTATTTCTCGATCGTGTCCAGGTCGCGGATGCCGCCGCCCAGCTGCACGGGCAGGTCGTCGCCCACCTCCTTGAGGATGGCCTTGATCGCGGCGTAATTCTTGGGCGTGCCGGCGAAGGCGCCGTTCAGGTCCACGAGGTGCAGGCGCCGCGCGCCGGCATCCACCCATTTGCGCGCCATGGCCGCCGGGTCTTCGCCGAAGGTGGTGGATTGATCCATGTCACCTTGCTTGAGGCGCACGCAGTGTCCGTCCTTGAGGTCGATGGCGGGGATGAGCAGCATGATGGAGAAAAAAGATGAAGGAATGCCGTGGCGGACGGGATCCGGCCGGGGTGGGAGGGAAGTGGGAGGAGACGGAGCGTCAGGGATTCCAGTGGAGGAAGTTGCGGTAGAGCGCCAGGCCGTGCTCGGAACTTTTCTCGGGATGGAATTGGGTGGCGAAAATATTATCGCGGGCCACGGCGGATGCAAAGCGGCCGCCGTAATCGGTTTCCCCTGCAGTGTGCGCCGCATCGCGCGGCAGCGCATGGAAACTGTGCACGAAGTAGAAGTAGCTGTCGTCCGGAATGCCGGCCCACACCGGGTGCACGGCCCCGCCGTGCGGCACCTGCCGCACGCGGTTCCAGCCCATCTGCGGCACCTTGTAGCGGCTGCCGTCCGGCTGCAGCCGGCCGGCCAGGTCGAAGCGCACCACGTCGCCGGGGATCAGCCCCAGGCCCGGGGTGTCGCCCTCGGCGCTGTGGTCCAGCAGCATCTGCATGCCCACGCAGACGCCGAAAAGCGGCTTGGTGGCCGCGGCCTCCAGCACGGACGCCTGCAGCCCGGATTCGCGCAGCTCGCGCATGCAGTCCGGCATGGCGCCCTGCCCCGGCAGCACCACGCGCTGCGCGGCACGCACGTCCTCGGGGCGCGAGGTCACGACCACGGTCCAGCCGCTGCCTTCGGCGGCGGCCTGCACGGCCTGCGACACCGAGCGCAGGTTGCCCATGCCGTAATCCACGACGGCGACGGTCTTCGATGCGAGGTTCATGGCTACAGCGAGCCTTTGGTGGAGGGGATGACGCCGGCCGAACGCGGATCGCGCTCCAATGCGAAGCGCAGCGCGCGCGCGAAGGCCTTGAAGATCGTCTCGCACTGGTGGTGCGCGTTGAAGCCCTTCAGGTTGTCGATGTGCAGCGTCACGCCCGCATGGTTCACGAACCCCTGGAAGAACTCGTAGACCAGCTGGGTGTCGAGCTGGCCGATGCTGCCGGCCGTGAACTTCACGTCCATGTGCAGGCCCGGCCGGCCCGAGAAATCGACCACCACGCGCGAGAGCGCCTCGTCGAGCGGCACGTAGGCATGGCCGTAGCGGCGGATGCCCTTCTTGTCGCCCACGGCCCGCGCGAACGCCTGGCCCAGCGTGATGCCCACGTCTTCCACCGTGTGGTGGCCGTCGATGTGCAGATCGCCCTCGCACTCGATGTCCAGATCGATCAGGCCGTGCCGCGCGATCTGGTCGAGCATGTGGTCGAAGAAGCCGATGCCCGAGGACAGGCGCGCGGCGCCCGTGCCGTCGAGGTTCACGCGCACGCGGATGCGGGTTTCGGCGGTGTTGCGGGCGACCTCGGCCGTGCGGTCGGCGCCGGGGCCCTCGGGGGCGGTGGAGGGAACGAGTGCGGAGGAGGACGTCATAGGGAAGCCTGGAGTGCGTCGAGCATCTGGGCGTTGTCGGCTTCGCTGCCCACCGTGAGGCGCAGGCAGCGGGCCAGCAAGGGATGCATTGTAGAAACGTTCTTGACGAGAACCTTGCGGGCCTTCATGCCCTCGAAGGCCCGCGCCGCGTCGGGCACGCGCACCAGCACCATGTTGGCCTCGCTGTCCCACACGCGCTCTACGCCCGGCATGGCGCGCAGCGCGGCGATGAGCTGCGCGCGCGCGGCCCGCAGCTCGGCGGCCTGGGCGGCAAATACCTGCGCATGCTCCAGCGCAAACAGCGCGGCCTCGCAGTTGAGCACGCTCACGTTGTAGGGCGGGCGCACCTTCTCGATCTCGTCCACGAGCGCCGCCGGGCCCGCGAGGTAGCCCAGGCGCACGCCGGCCAGGCCGAACTTGCTGAGCGTGCGCATCAGCAGCACGTGGGCATTGCGCGCGGGCTCGGCGCGCATGCGGTCCAGCCAGGTGCGGCTCGCGAAGGGCTGGTAGGCCTCGTCCATCACCACGATGCCGCCCTGCGCGCCCACCGCGTCGACGATGCGCTGCACCGCGCCCTCGTCCCACAGCGTGGCCGTGGGGTTGTTGGGATAGGCCAGGTAGGTGATCGCCGGGCGGTGCTGCGCGATGGCGGCGAGCATGGCGGGTTCATCCAGTTCGAAGTCGGCGGTGAGCGCGACGCCCACGAAGTCCAGCCCCTGCAGCTGCGCGCTCATGGGGTACATCACGAACCCGGGCATGGGCGCGAGCATGGTGGCGCGCTCGCCCGTGCCGGGTCGCGCGCAGGCCAGCGCCAGCAACGTGATGATCTCGTCCGAGCCGTTGCCCAGCACCATCGAGAAGCCCTCCGGCATGCCGATGTGCGCGGCGAGCGCAACTTTCAGGTCCGCCAGCCGCGCGCCGGGGTAGCGGTTCAGCGCCAGCGCGCCGAGGCGCCGGCCCAGCGCCTCCTGCAGCTCCGGCGGCAGCGGGAACGGGTTTTCCATCGCGTCCATCTTGAGCACGCCGGTGGCGGGCTGTACGGCGTAGGCGTGCATGGCGCGGACGTCGGGGCGGATGCGGCCGAGCGCGGCGGTGAGGGTGTCGGTCATTCGAGCGATTCCAGAGCGTCGGGAGTGACGAGAAAGGGGTTCACGGCGCGCACCGCGTCGTAGCGCTGGCCGTGGGGCAGCACGTCGCCCAGCACGTGGCGGCAGCCCTGCTGGTGCGCGGACGCGACGATGAGCGCGTTCCAGTAGCTCAGGCCGTAGCGGTCCTGCAGGTCCCAGGCGCCGTCGACCACGTAGGCGTCGAGGTGCGGCGGCTGCCAGACGCGCAGGCGGCGCACCTGCGCGCGCACCAGGTGCAGCGTCTCGGGGCCCGGGAAGCAGGCCACGGCGTTGTGGTAGAGCTCGTTGAGCACCTGCGAGCTGATGCGGCCGCGGCGCGTGCTCCAGCACAGCGCGAGCCATTCGCGGGCGCGGGCCTGGCGGGCGGGGTCGCGGTCGTCCACGCTGCTGAGCAGCACGCCGGTATCGACGAACAACGGCGTGCTCATGGCGCAGGCGGCTCCTCGCGGTCCATCAGTTCGGGACGTGCCAGATAGGGGCGTGCCGATGCGCCCCAGGTTTCGAACGCCAAGGCCTCGCGCATCGCCTGGGCATACGCGTCTTCCTGCCGCATCTTTTCCGCCAGCCACTCGCCCAGCATGCGGGACACGCTGGTGCCGCGCCGGGCGGCCTCGACGCGGACCCATTCGGCGACCGGGTCGTCCATGGTGACGGTGACGTTCTTCACGGCACAGATGGTACAGGATTTTCCACGAACTTCGTGCAGCACGAAGTTCGTGTCAACCATTAAGCCGCAGCGGCAGAGGGTGTGCTCCGCGACGGCATCGCACAGGCGATGGCACCCACCCGCTGCAGCGCGGCCGTGTGCTCCGGCGTCCAGTCGCCCCCCACGCCGATGCGCAGGCAGTTGCGAAAGCGCCCGCCCGTGCCGAACACCGTGCCGGGCGGCACCAGGATGCGCTCGTCGAGGCAGGCCTGGTGGAGCTGCAGCGTGTCCAAGCCGCGCGGCAGCTCCAGCCAGAGCAGCAGCCCGCCGGGCGGATCGCTCACGCGCGTGCCCGCGGGGAACGACTGCGCGATCACGTGCCGCACGGCGTCCATGCGCGCGGCGACCGCGGTGCGCAGCTGGCGCATCGCCGCTGCATGGCCCGTCTGCAGCATCAATTCGGCGAGGGCCAGCTCCAGCACCGGCGACTGCCCGCCGGCCTGCAGGTCCTTCATGCGGCGCAGCGTCTCGGTCCACCGGCCGGCCTCCACCCACCCCAGGCGCAGTCCCGGCGCGAGCGTTTTGGAGAAGGAACTGCACAGCATCACGTGGCCCGTGGTGTCGTGCGACTTGACGGTGCGCCGGTGCTCATCCGCTTCCGCGAGGTCGTTGTAGACGGCGTCCTCGATCACCGCCAGCCCGTGCCGCGCAGCCAACTGCGCGAGGCGGCGGCGCTCGGCCTGGGGCATGCAGGCGCCGAGCGGATTGCTCAGGGTGGGCACCACGATCAGCGCCTTCACGGGCTGGGTCTCCAGCGCGAGCTGCAGCGCATCCAGCGAGATGCCGTGCCGCGGATGGGTCGGGATCTCGAGCGCCTTCAGGTGCAGGCCCTGCAGCACCTCGAGGAAGGAAAAATGCGTGGGCGACTCCAGCGCGACCACGTCGCCCGGCTCCGTCACCGCCCGCAGGCACAGGCTGATGCTGTCCATGCAGCCGCCGGTGACGAGGACGCGCTCCGGATCGAGACTGCAGCCCATGCCCACGGCATAGCGCGCGATCGCGCGGCGGGCCTCCTCGTGCCCGTCGGACGACGGATACACGCAGAGCAGCTGGCGGTGGCGCTGCACCGAGCGCGCCACGGCGCGGCGCACCCGGTCCACGTCGAGCAGGTCCGGGCCCGGCGTGCCGCTGCTGAACGACACCACGTCCGCCGGCTGCGCGCTGCCCAGGATGCGCTGGCCCAGCCAATCCACCGACACGTCCCGCGGGCGCCGCAGTCCGCGCGATACCGTCGGTTCGGGCAGCACGGCCGGCCGCGGCGCGACGAAGTAGCCCGAGCGGGGCCGCGCCGCGATGAGCTGCGCATCCTCCAGCCAGTGGTAGGCCTGCACCACGGTGCTCTGGGCGACGCCGCGCTGGCGCGCGAGTTCGCGCACCGAGGGCATGCGCGCTCCACGCACCAGGGTGCCGTTGCGGATCAGCCCGGCCATCTGCGACGCGATCTGCAGGTACAGCGGGGTGGAATCGGTCTCGGACATCGCAGCGATTCTGTATCGCCTCGCCATGCCGGAGGCAGTACAGATGCCCGGCAGCTCGTGCAGTACAGATTGGGCGGCGCAGCGTTCTGTACCGGTCCGGATGCCGCGGGGCTGCGGCTGTCGCATCACGGGACGCGCAGACACAGTGGGAGCCATGAACTCCGCACCCGCCCTTACCTTCCTGCGCCGCCTGGCCCCGCGCCGCGCGGCGCCCCCCCAGACCCTCATGGCCACGCTGGCCCCCGGCGGGCCGGTCCGCACGCTGGACTGCGCGCCCGGTTGCCGCGCCACGCTGCAGGTGCTGTCCGGCCGTGCCTGGATCACGCAGCACGGCGAAGGCGACGACTGGTTCCTGGAATCAGGCCAGCGCCTGGCCCTGCCCGGCCCCGGCCGGCTGTACGCCGGCACCGACGGGCCCGAACCGCTGCAACTGCGCTGGGTGGTGGAGCCAGCCCTGCCGCAAGGCGGCACGTCAGGGGCCGTGCGCGCGGCGGCTTGAACGGCGCAGCTCCTAAAACTGGTGCGGTCTCACCCAATGGCTGCACCTTTGCGGCAAGACACGCCCCCCCCGGAATGGAGCAACCCCTGTTCTGAGCCAGCTGAAACTCCATGCTGCGCCATGACCCACAGCCTCGAGCAACCGGCGCGGCCCAGGCCAGCGGCAGCCAAGCAAGGGCCGCCCCGCAGCGACGGCTGCGTCCCCCTGCCCGCCATGCGCAGCATGGGGAGAGCGGGGGTGAAGGCGCGCAGCGCCTCAGGGGGGTGTCACTTCCCTAGCCTCATCTCCGCCGCACGCGCATGCGCCTGCAGCCCCTCCCCGTGCGCCAGCACGCTGGCGATGGCGCCCAGCGTCTGCGCGCCCTGCTCGCTCACCTCGATGAGGCTGCTGCGCTTCTGGAAGTCGTACACGCCCAGCGGCGAGGAGAACCGCGCGGTGCCGCTGGTCGGCAGCACGTGGTTCGGGCCTGCGCAGTAGTCGCCCAGGCTTTCGCTGGTATAGGCCCCGAGGAAGATCGCGCCCGCGTGGCGCAGCAGCGGCTCCCAGCGGTGCGGATCGCGGCTCGACACTTCCAGGTGTTCGGGCGCGATGCGGTTGCTGATCGCGCAGGCCTCTTCCATGTCCTTCGTGAGGATCAGCGCGCCGCGGCCCGTGAGGCTCTTGGCGATGATCTCGGCACGCGGCATGTCGGGCAGCAGGCGGTCGATGGCGGCCTGCACGGCATCGATGTAGGCGGCATCCGGGCACAGCAGGATGGACTGCGCCAGCTCGTCGTGCTCGGCCTGGCTGAACAGGTCCATCGCCACCCAGTCGGGCGGCGTGGTGCCGTCGGCCAGCACCAGGATCTCGCTCGGGCCGGCGATCATGTCGATGCCCACCGTGCCGAACACGCGCTTCTTGGCGCTGGCCACGTAGGCATTCCCCGGGCCGGTGATCTTGTCCACCTTCGGCACGGTGGCCGTGCCGTAGGCCAGCGCGGCCACGGCCTGCGCGCCGCCGAGCGTGAAGGCACGGCCCACGCCGGCCACGTAGGCGGCCGCGAGCACCAGCGGGTTCTTCTCGCCGCGCGGCGTGGGCACGACCATGATGATGTCCTGCACGCCGGCCACGTGGGCCGGGATGGCGTTCATCAGCACGCTGGAAGGGTAGGCCGCCTTGCCGCCCGGCACGTAGATGCCGACGCGGTCGAGCGGGGTCACCTTCTGGCCGAGCAGCGTGCCGTCTTCGTCGCGGTAGCTCCAGCTCTCGCCGCTCGCCCTCTTCTGGGCCTCGTGGTACTTGCGCACCCTGCGCGCAGCGGCTTCGAGCGCCTCGCGCTGCACCGCAGGCAAGGCATCGAAGGCGGCCTTCAGTTCCGCCTGCGACAGCTCCAGGGCCGCCACCGAGGGCGCCGCCAGGCCGTCGAACCGCTCCGTGTACTCCAGCACGGCCGCATCGCCGCGCGCCTGCACGTCGGCCAGGATGTCGGCCACGCGCTGCTCGATGGCGGCATCGGTGTCGGCGGACCAATGCAGGCGTTCCCGGAAGGCGGCCTCGAAATCGGCACTCTCGGTATGCAGGCGGGCGGGCGTGGCTTTCATGGATCTTTCGGGGCGACTCGCCGGCGGAGACTGGGCTTATTCCGTCTCGGCCGACACTTCGCGGGTCTTGCGGTTGTACTTCAGGGTGATCTTGTCGAGCTCGCAGAGGTCCAGCCCCTCCCACTCGACTTCGGAACCATCGTCCGCGAACACCACCTTGATGTCCTGGACGCAGTGCTTGGTGTCGCCGAACTTGAACTTGCGGGATGCGTTGTTGGCCAGCTGGTTCTTGCCCAGACGGTCGGAACCCCAATTGTCCATTTTCGTGGGCGAGATGAACACTTCATTGAGTGCGTAGCCCGTGCGGTTGACGAGCGTGAAGTCCGCATCCGCTGCGAAGGCTGCACCGTTCAGGGCCAGGGCGCCGAGCAGCAGGAATTTCTTGAACATGGGGAGTCCCTCCGATTTGAAATAAATGATTCGCCTGGAAACAATTTTCCCGGCGTTCGCATTTTCGCGTTTATTTCGGCAAAAACTCATCCATGCAGCGGATTTCAGCCTTTTCGTTCGGTCGCGGCGGAGAACGCGTCGATGATGCGGCGCAGCGGCTCGCGCTTGAGCTTGAGCGCGGCCTGGTTCACCACCAGGTGCGAGCTGATGTCCATGATGCGCTCCACTTCCACCAGATGGTTGGCGCGCAGCGTGCTGCCGGTCGAGACCAGATCCACGATGGCGTCGGCCAGCCCGGTGAGCGGCGCCAGTTCCATGCTGCCGTAGAGCTTGATCATGTCCACGTGCACGCCCTTGGCCGCGAAGAAGTCGCGCGCGATGGTGGTGTACTTGGTGGCCACGTTCAGGCGCGCGCCCTGCCGGACGGCGCTGGCGTAGTCGAAGTCCTGCCGCACCGCCACGCTCACGCGGCACTTGGCGATCTGCAGGTCGAGCGGCTGGTACAGGCCCTGGCCGCCGTGCTCGATGAGCGTGTCCTTGCCGGTCACGCCGAGGTCGGCGCCGCCGTACTGCACGTAGGTGGGCACGTCGGTGGCGCGCACCAGCACCACGCGCACCTCCGGCCGGTTGGTCGGCAGGATCAGCTTGCGCGACTTTTCCGGGTCTTCCAGCACCTCGATGCCGGCAGCCGCCAGCAGCGGCAGGGTTTCCTCGAAGATCCGGCCCTTGGAGAGAGCCAGCGTGATCACGTCGTCCTGGGTCGTCATGCCTTCACCCTTTCGATATCGGCGCCCAGGGCGCGCAGCTTGCCTTCCATGCAGTCGTACCCCCGGTCGAGGTGGTAGATGCGGTCCACCGTGGTCTGCCCCGTGGCCACCAGCCCGGCGATCACGAGGCTCGCGGAGGCGCGCAGGTCCGTCGCCATGACCGTGGCGCCCGACAGCAGCGTGCCCGTGTCGCCCAGCCCCTCGATCACCGCCACCTTGCCGTCGGCCTGGATGCGCGCGCCCAGGCGCAGCAATTCGTCCACGTGCATGAAGCGGTTCTCGAAAATCGTTTCCGTGACGCGCGAGGCGCCCTGCGCCACCGCATTGAGCGCCATGAACTGCGCCTGCATGTCGGTCGGGAACCCGGGGTATTCGGTGGTGCGGAAGCTCTGCGCCCGCAACTGGCCCGCGCCGGGACTGCGCACGCGGATGCCGCCCGCCGGCCCCTCCACCGCCTCCACCGAAGCACCGGCCTCGCGCAGCTTCTCGATGACGGCGTCGAGGTGGTCGGCACGCGCATGGCGCAGCAGCGCCTCGCCGCCCGTGGCCGCCACCGCGCACAAAAACGTGCCGGCCTCGATGCGGTCGGCCACCACGCGGTGCGTGCAGCCGCCCAGGCGCTCCACGCCCTGCACGCGGATGCGGCTGGTGCCATGGCCCTCGATGCGCGCGCCCATGGCGATCAGCATCTCGGCCAGGTCCACCACCTCGGGCTCCTGCGCCGCGTTCTCGAGCACCGTCTCGCCCTCGGCCAGCGTGGCGGCCATGAGCAGGTTCTCGGTCCCCGTCACCGTGACCATGTCGGTGGTGATGCGCGCGCCCCGCAGGCGCGAGCGGCCGGCGGGCAGGCGCGCGATCATGTAGCCGTGCTCCACCAGGATCTCGGCCCCCATGGCCGTCAGCCCCTTGATGTGCTGGTCCACCGGGCGCGAGCCGATCGCGCAGCCGCCGGGCAGCGACACGGTGGCCTCGCCGAAGCGCGCCAGCAGCGGGCCCAGCGCCAGTACCGAGGCGCGCATCGTCTTCACGAGTTCGTAGGGCGCCTCCGGCGTGGAAAGCGCGCCGGCGTCGATGCGCACGGTGCCGCTGTCGGCGCGGTCGCCGCCCTGGGAATGCTCGGCCGAGACACCCATGTTGCGGATGAGCTGCAGCATGGTGGCCACGTCCTGCAGGCGCGGTACGTTGAGCAGGGTCACGGGCTCGGCCGTGAGCAGCGCCGCGCACAGCTCGGGCAGCGCGGCATTCTTGGCGCCGGAGATCGGCACCTCGCCGGTCAGGGCGCGGCCGCCGCGGATCTGGAGTTGGTCCATGGTCACTCGTCCCGCGGCTGCGCGGCCCACTCGGCGGGCGTGAAGGTCTTCATCGACAGCGCATGCACCTCGTCCGTCTGCATGCGGCTGCCCAGCGTGGCGTACACCCGCTGGTGGCGCTGGATGGCGCGCTTGCCCTCGAATTCGGCCGAGACGATGGTCGCATACCAGTGGCGGCCGTCGCCTTCCAGCGCGATGTGTTCGCAGGGCAGGCCGGCGCGGATCAGGTCTTTGAGTTGGTCGGCGGTGATCATGGGAGGAGCGTCGTAGAAAGCGGTTCGTGGATGGGCCCTGCCGGCCGGTCCGGCGCGGCTGCGCAGGGCCGGCCCGGCAGGCAGCCGGTCGGGATCAATGGCGGATTTTGTAGCCGGTGCGCAGCAGGTGCACGGCCAGCGCGCTCACCGCGAGCCAGGCGCAGCCCACGATGGCCAGGCTGAGCCACGGCGAAGCGTCGCTCTGCCCGAAGAAGCCGTAGCGGAAGCCGTCGATCATGTAGAAGAACGGGTTCAGGTGGCTCACCGTCTGCCAGAAGGGCGGCAGCGACTGGATGGAATAGAACACGCCCGAGAGGAAGGTCATCGGGACGATGATGAAATTCTGGAAGGCCGCCATCTGGTCGAACTTGTCGGCCCAGAGCCCGGCGATCAGCCCCAGCGTGGCGAGCAGCGCCGCCCCCAGAAGCGCGAACGCCACGATCCAGAGCGGCGCGGCGAACTCCGGCCGCGCGAAGCCCAGCGTGGCGATGAACACGCCCAGCCCCACCGCCAGCCCGCGCACCACCGACGAGCCCACGTACGCGAAGAACCAGGACCAGTGCGACAGCGGCGTGAGCAGCACGAACACCAGGTTGCCCATGATCTTGCTCTGGATGAGGCTCGAGGAGCTGTTGGCGAAGGCGTTCTGCAGCACGCTCATCATCACGAGCCCCGGCACCAGGAAGGCCGTGTAGCTCAGGCGGTCATAGACCTTGACGTGGTCTTCGAGCACGTGGCCGAAGATCAGCAGGTAGAGCACGGCCGTGAGCACCGGCGCCGCGATGGTCTGGAAGCTCACCTTCCAGAACCGCAGCACTTCCTTGTAGAACAGGGTCTGCCAGCCGGTCATAGCCGCACCCCGCCTTCGGGCGTTTCCGCGGGCTCGTCCGGCGGGGCGGGCTCGCGCGCCGGATCGGGGTAGCGCCCCTCGGCCATGAGGCTCAGGAACACGTCCTCCAGGTCCGCCTTGCGGATCTCCACGTCGTGCACGCCGACGCCGGCGGCACGCAGCCCGGAGAGGATGCGTTCGATGTCCGCCGCGTCCTGCGCGGGCAGCTGCACCACGCGGCCGGTGACGCGCGCGGCGTCGGCCAGCGCCGGCGGCAGCGCATCGTCGGTCTTGAAGCGCAGCACGTTCGTGGAGGCCGCCTGCAGCAGCTCGGAGGTGGTGGAGAGCGCCACCATCCGGCCGCGCTTGAGCATCGCGATGCGCTGGCAGAGCGCCTCGGCCTCTTCCAGGTAATGGGTGGTGAGCAGCACGGTGTGGCCGGCCTTGTTGAGCCGCGCGACGAACTGCCACAGCGTCTGGCGCAGCTCGACGTCGACGCCGGCCGTGGGCTCGTCCAGCACGATGATGGGCGGCTTGTGCACCAGCGCCTGCGCCACCAGCACGCGGCGCTTCATGCCCCCGGACAGCTGGCGCATGTTGGACGTGGCCTTGTCGGCGAGGCCCAGGCTCTCGAGCAGCTCGTCGATCCAGGCGTCGTTGTTCTTCACGCCGAAATAGCCGGACTGGATGCGCAGCGCCTCGCGCACGTTGAAGAACGGATCGAAGACGATCTCCTGCGGCACGATGCCGAGCTTGCGGCGCGCCTCGGCGTAGTCGGCGAGAACGTCGCAGCCCTGTACCAGCACCCGCCCGCCCGACGCGCGCGCGAGGCCCGCCAGGATGCTGATGAGCGTGGTCTTGCCGGCGCCGTTGGGCCCGAGCAGGCCGAAGAACTCGCCCTCCTCGATGTCGAGGCTCACGCCATCGAGCGCCTGGAACGGCCCTTTGGGCGTGTCGTAGGTCTTGGAAACGGACTGGAAGGAGACTGCGGGCATGGGAGCCGGAGATTCTACGGGGCCGGCGCGGATATGCTTGCCGACCTCACCGAAGCCACCTCAACGGCATCGCCCATAGACCCTCGACTCTCGACATCCTTCCCATGCAACTGCAAGACATCCAGTCCCTCTTGCTGCAAGGCGAGCACCGGACGCCCGCACGGTATTTCCAGTCCCTCCAGCAGGACTTCGAGCACGGGCGCATCGGCGAGCCGGAGTATGCGAGGCGGGCGGCCGCGGCCTTTGTGGAGCGGCGCAGCGCAGAGCCCGCCATGCTGGCCTGGGTCAGCGAGTTTCCGGAGGATTATTTCGCCCAGTTCGCAGTGGGCGCCTACTTCCTCCACGTCGGTTGGCGGGCTCGCGGCATCCAGACGGTGCAATTCACCACGGAAACCCAGTTCTCGCTGATGAACGCCTACTTCCAGAAGGCGCTGCCCTACCTCTACCGGGCTGTCGAACTGAGCCCGAAACCTTACTGCGCACTGTCGATCGGCATCCACCTGGAAACTGCGGGCAGCCTGGATCTGCCCCAGAGCTTCATCGCGCTGTCGGAGCCGCACATCGAGCACTCCGCAGAGGTGGCCGTCACGCACATGTGGGCGCTGCAGCCCAAGTGGGGCGGAGACGACGGCGCGCTGGAGGCCTTCTTCCGGCGCATCCATGCGCTGGACTGGCCCGAGGAATCCGCCGCGATGCTCGAAGCAGCGCACGACTGCTACCAGGCGGACACCCTGTGCTGCGAAGGCAGGATCGACGCGGCCTACGCATTGCTGGCCGGCAGCCGGCACGGCGGGTCGCCCCGGGTGATGGCAACCCTCAGCCGGTACCTGCAATTACAGGATCGGCATGCGGAAGCCGCCGAGCAATTGCAGGGCGCCATCGCGTACAAGCCCGCCCCGGATCTGTACGAGCGGCTGGGCAAGAGCCTGGCGGCGCTGGGCCGCGACGAAGAAGCCGGTGCCGCTTATGCACAGGCGGCCATTCTGGGGGACGGGAATGCCGCGGCCACGGTCGCCAACCGCCTGCGGCCACGCATGGGCGATCCGTCCGTGGCGGCCGAGGCGGTGCGCTGGTGCGACCTGGGCGCGGAGCAATTCAGCGGTGACGCGATTTTTGAGCGCGGCTGCCATTTCATGCTCGGCCTGGGTACACCCAAGAATGACGACGCAGCCGTTCCGTACTGGGAAAGCGCGCTGGAATGGGGCTCCCACGCTGCCATCTGGAATGCCGTGCTGGCGTACTGGCAAGGGAAAAGCAGCATTCCCAGGGATTTTGCCAAAGCACGCCGGTATGCAGCCCAGGGTGCCGAGATGGAGTGCGTGCCTTCGACTTCGGTATACGGCGTCTTGCTGTACCGCGGCCAGGGCGGACCGGTGGACTTCGAAGCCGCGCTCGAACATCTGCATGCTGCAGCATGCGAGGACGACGTTCTCGCGATCAGCTACCTCATCAGGGCGCTGTGGTTCGGGCACGGAACCGAAGTCGACCGCGCCGCCGCCCGGAAATGGCTGGCCGCGCTCAGGCAGCACGGGGACAAGGACGACGTTGCGAGCGTGAAAGAGGACATCTACAGCCTGTCTGGATGGCTGAAGAGCGGCTGGAATCAATGGCGGCAGCGCTCCAATGATTCGCAGTGAGACGGGACGGCCTATTCCGTCGCGGCCACAGCGGCCGGTATACTGACCAGCAACTCCTGCACCCCATACAGCCCCGCCAGCTTCGCCAGCCCCTCGGGCAGGCCCTTCACCTCGAAGCGCCGGTTCTCCAGCAGCGTGGCGCGGCGGCACTCGAGCAGCACCGCCAGGGCGGAGGAGTCGAACGTCGCGAGCGGCGCGGCGTCCACGACGAGGATCTCGTCGCGGTGCGCCTTGAGCCCCTGCAGCAGCATCCGCAGGCAGGCCTCGGCCTGCCGGTGGGTCAGTTCGGTGGGAAGGACCAGCATGGCGGTGCAGTGCGTGCCGGCAGCCGGTCAGCCGGCCTTGCCAGTGCCCGCGGCGTTGGCCTTGTTGCGGGCCGCCAGGGACTCGATCAGGCCATCGATGCCCTTGGCGTTGATCTCCTGGGCGAACTGGGTGCGGTAGGTTTCCACCAGCCAGACGCCCATCACGTTCAGGTTGTAGATCTTCCAGCCCGCGGCATCACCGGGGGTCTTCTCCAGGCGGTAGTCCAGCTGGATGGGATCGCCGCGGCCCAGGATCTCGGAGCGCACGAGCACATCGGTGTCGCCGGCGCTGGCGCGCAGCGGCTTGACCTGGATGGAGAGATCGTTGACCTGGCTCAGGGCGCCCGAGTAGGTGCGCACCAGCAGCGACTTGAACTCGTCCTGCAGGCGGGCCTGCTGCTGGGGCGTGGCCTGGCGCCAGGCCGGGCCCACGGCGGCGGCGGTCATGCGGCGGAAGTTCACGTGCGGCAGGATGGTCTTGTCGACCAGCGCGGTGATCTTGTTGACGTCGCCGGCCTTGATGTTCTTGTCGCTGCGCACCGTGTTCAGCACGTCGGTGGACAGGCGCTTGATCAGTTCGTCCGGCGCTTCGTCGGCGGCCAGGGCGGCCACCGGCACGCCCAGCCACAGCACGGCGGCGGTGCACAGTGCGGCCTGGCCCAGGGTTCGTCGGCTCATCGTCATGTTCGGTTCCTTTCAGGGATGCTTTCCGTCGGGGAAAGCATCGGTCATGTTGCATTCTTGCCTGGACGCCCGGCGGGCGTGCGTCTGGCGCGTGCACGGATGCAAGCAACTGCAACCGCGCCCGCAGGCGTGCGGCGCAGTGCTGCCCCGTGCCGTGGCGCCCGGCGTCAGCGCGCGGGCTCCGGGGGCAGCTTGCCGGCGTTCTCGTCGTAGCGTTCCTCGCCGCGCTTGTCCGTCTGTACGGCCTGGTTGCGCACCTGCAGGTAGGCGTCGCGCGTGAAGCTGTACTTGTCGAGCGCGGCCGCGCTCAGCACGGAGCTCGCGCGCAGCAGGTTGGCGCGGGTGTCGACGACGCGCAGCGCATAGAGCGCATTGCGGTCGGAGACCGGATCGACGTAGGTGATCAGGTTGCCCTTGGCGTCCACCGGCAGCGCGATGGTGTCGCGCACGGTGGAGGGCCCGAGCAGCGGCAGCACCAGGTACGGCCCGGTGGGCACGCCCCAGCGGCCCAGCGTGAGGCCGAAATCCTGCTTCGAGCGGTCGATGCCCATCTCGGTCGCGATGTCGAGCACGCCGCCGAGGCCGAACACGGTGTTCGCGCTGAAGCGCGCGATGCTGTTGAGCGCGCCCTCGCCCTGCAGCTGCAGCGCGTTGTTCACGAAGGACCACAGGTCGCCGAGGTTGGCGAAGAAGTTGCTCACGCCGGTGCGCACCAGGCGCGGCGTCACCTCGGTATAGGCCGTGGCCACGGGGCGCAGCAGGACGTCGTCGACCTTGTCGTTGAACCGCGTCATGCCGCGGTTGTAGGGCTCGAACGGATCGCGCGGATTCGCATCCGGGCCGGTGGCGCAACCGGCGATCAGGCAGGCCGCGGCCAAAACGCCGGCGCTGCCGCGCAGGGAGGGCGCGCGGGAGGGGGAAAACAGGGGGTTCATTGTTGTCGTCATTTCTTGCTACCCGAAGCGGAGGCCCCGCCGCCGCCCTCCTCGGCCTTGCCGTAGAGGAACTGGCCGATGAGGTTTTCCAGCACCACCGCCGACTGCGTGGAGGTGATGCGGTCGCCCTCGGCGAGGTTTTTCTCGTCGGCACCCGCCTGGATGCCGATGTATTGGTCGCCCAGCAGGCCGCTGGTCAGGATCTTGAGCGAGCTGTCCTTGGGGAAGGCATAGCGCTTGTCCAGTTCCAGCGCGACCTGGGCCTGGAACGTCTTGTCGTCGAAGGTGATGGACTGCACGCGCCCCACCACCACCCCGGCGCTGCGCACCGCGGACTGGGGCTTCAGGCCGCCGATGTTGTCGAACAGCGCCGTGACGTGGTAGCCCGTGCGCCACTGCAGGCGCAGCAGGTTGGCGGACTGCAGGGCGAGGAAAAGCAGGGCCGCGCCGCCCAGCAGGACGAACAGGCCGACCCAGACATCGTTCTTGGAGTGCTGCATGGTGTGTTTCGTTTCTCTTGGAAGGGGTTGGCAGAGGGACGGCAACGCGTCAGAAGCTGAACATCCACGCGGTGAGCAGGAAGTCCAGCCCCAGCACCGTGAGCGAGGCCATCACGACGGTGCGCGTGGTGGCGCGCGACACGCCCTCGGGCGTCGGCTTGGCGACGAAGCCCTGCAGCAGCGCGACGAAGGTGACGGTGACCCCGAAGACGAAGCTCTTGAGGACGCCATTGCCCACGTCCGCCCAGACGTCCACCCCGCCCTGCATCTGGCCCCAGAAGGCGCCGCCGTCCACGCCGAGCATGACCACGCCGACCACCCAGCCCCCGAGCACGCCGACCGCGCTGAACACGGCCGCCAGCAGCGGCATGGCGATCACGCCGGCCCAGAAGCGCGGCGCGAGGATGCGGCGCACAGGATCGACGGCCATCATCTCCATGGCCGACAGCTGCTCGCCCGCGCGCATCAGGCCGATCTCGGCGGTGAGCGACGTGCCCGCACGGCCTGCGAACAGCAGCGCCGACACCACGGGCCCGAGCTCGCGCACCAGCGCCAGCGCCACGAGCAGCCCGAGCGCCTGCGAGGAGCCGTAGCGCTGCAGCGTGTAGTAGCCCTGCAGCCCCAGCACGAAGCCCACGAAGAGGCCCGAGATGGCGATGATCGACAGCGAATAGTTGCCCAGGAAGTGCAGCTGGTCGCGCACCAGGCCGAAGCGCTGCAGGGTCGGGCCCACCAGGCCCACGAGGCGTGCGAACAGGCGGGTCGCCCGGCCGATGTCCGCGAGCAGGCGGCGCGTGGCGAAGCCGACGTCGGAAGGTTTCCACCAGCTCATCGTGCACCTCCGCCAGCGGCGTCGCCCTGGCCAAGCGGCCCGAAATCGTCGGCCACCGAGGGGCCGGGGTAATGGAACGGGACGGGGCCGGTGGGCAGCGCGTGCACGAACTGGTGCACCAGCGGATCGGTGCTGGCGCGCACCTCGTCGGGCGAGCCCTGGGCCGCCACCACGCCGGGCCCCAGGATGACCACGTGGTCTGCCACGCGGAAGGTTTCCTCCACGTCGTGCGAGACGACGAGCGTGGTGAGCCCCATGGCGTCGTTCATTTGCCGGATCAGCTGCGCCGCCGTGCCGAGCGAAATCGGGTCGAGCCCCGCGAAGGGCTCGTCGTACAGGATCAGTTCGGGATCGAGCGCAATGGCGCGCGCCAGCGCCACGCGGCGCGCCATGCCGCCGGAGATCTGGCTCGGCATCAGGTCGCGCGCGCCGCGCAGGCCCACGGCCTGCAGCTTCATGAGCACGATGTCGCGCACCAGCGCTTCCGAGAGATCGGTGTGCTCGCGGAGCGGGAAAGCCACGTTCTCGAACACGGTCATGTCGGTGAAGAGCGCGCCGAACTGGAACAGCATGCCCATGCGACGGCGCGCGGCGTAGAGCTGGTCGCGGTCCATGCGCGCCACGTCCTGGCCGTTCACCAGCACCTCGCCCTGCTGCGCCAGGTGCTGTCCCCCGATGAGGCGCAGCACCGTCGTCTTGCCGCCGCCGGACGCGCCCATGAGCGCCGTCACCTTGCCGCGCGGAATGCGCAGCGACACGTCGCGCAGGATCGGTCGATCGCCATACGAGAACGTGACGTTGCGCAGCTCGACCAGGGGGGTTTCGGACATGCGGGAGAGGGGATGGATGCGGGTGAATGCGTGATTGTCGCGGCTGCGGCCGCGGGACGTGCGAGCGATGGTAACGCAAACATACATGCATGCATGTTTGCTGGAAACACCACTGGCTGGCTGCTATTCTTTCAAGAGCATCAAGGCGTTGCCACTCAAGGTCCACGGCAGATCCGGCCAGCCAGTATCCTGGGCTGTGGCGTCCGCGTCACAGCATGCTGCGAAGAAAGGCCTGCGTTCGCGCATGCCGCGGGTTCGCGAAGAACTCCACCGCCGGCGCGGCCTCGATGATCTCGCCCTGGTCCATGAACACCACGCGGTTGGCCACCTCGCGCGCGAAACCCATCTCGTGGGTGACGACCAGCATGGTCATGCGCTCCTGGGCCAGCGCGCGCATGGTGCGCAGCACCTCGCCGGTCAGCTCCGGGTCGAGCGCCGAGGTGGGCTCGTCGAACAGCAGGATGTCCGGGTCCATCGCCAGCGCGCGGGCGATGGCCACGCGCTGCTTCTGCCCGCCCGACAGCCGGCCCGGGTAGCTGTCCTGCTTCTCGAGCAGCCCCACCTTCGCGAGCAGCGCCTGCGCGGGCGGCACGGCGGCCTGGCGGGACACGCCCTTGACCACCATGGGTGCCTCGATGACGTTCTCCAGCACGGTGAGGTGCGGGAACAGGTTGAACGACTGGAAGACCATGCCCATGCGCCGGCCGATGCGGCGCACCTCGGCATCGGGCACGTAGCGGCAGCGCCCCCCGGCATCGGTGGTCGCGAGCGTGTCGCCTTCGATGGCGATGTGGCCGCGGTCGATGGTTTCCAGGTGGTTCAGGCAGCGCAGGAAGGTGCTCTTGCCCGAGCCCGAGGGCCCGATCACGGCCACGGTCTCGCCGCGGCCGAGCGTGAGCGACACGTCCCGCAGCACGGGCAGGCCGCCGAAGGCCTTGTGCAGGCCGCGCGCCTCGATCATGGGCACGGCGGCGGATGCGGCGGCACCGGCAGCGGCAGCGGGGGCGGAAAGGTCAGGCGTCATGGCGGGCATAGCGGCGCTCCAGGCGCTGGAAGCCCCAGGTCAGCACCAGGGTCATCACGAGATAGAAAGCGGCGGCCACGAGGAAGGGCGTGGTCGTGAAATCGCGCTGCACGATGCCGCGCGCGGCGCGCAGCAGGTCGTTCAGGGCCAGTACGTAGATGAGCGACGTGTCCTTGACCAGCGTGATGGTCTCGTTGCTCATGGGGGGCAGGATGCGGCGCACCATCTGCGGCAGCACGATGCGCCGCATGGTCTGGCCGTACGTCATGCCCAGCACCTTGGCGGCCTCGTACTGGCCGCGGTCGATCGACTGGATGCCCGCGCGGAAGATCTCGGCGAAGTACGCCGCGTAGTTCAGCGCGAACGCCACCACCGCCGCGGGGAAATCCGGCAGCCGCACGCCGATCACCGGCACGAACGGCAGCGCGAAATAGATGAACAGCATCTGCAGCATCAGCGGCGTGCCGCGCATCAGCCAGATGTAGCCGTTGACCAGCCCCGACAGCAGCCCCCAGCGCGACAACCGCGCCAGCGCCAGCGCCAGCCCGAGCGGCACCGCCAGCACCAGCGTGATCGCAAAGAGCTTCAGCGTGACCGTCGCGCCCTGCGCCAGCGGCCCCAGAAGTGAAAGAACGTAATCCATCGATCTGCTACGGAATCAGTTGTCGGCATTGCAGCGCCAGACATCGCCCAAGGCGCATGCCGCTGCCGCGGCCCCAGGCCAGCGGCAGCCGCGCAAGGGCCGCCCCGCCGCGCCGGCTGCGTCCCCCCTTCCCGCATCGCGCAGCGATGCGAGAGAAGGGGGAAGGCGCGCAGCGCCTCAGGGGGATGCACCCCATTCTTCAGGGGGATGCGCCGAGGTTATTTGATGATGTTCTTGCCGAACCACTGCGTCGCGATCGTGGCCGCGGCGCCGTCCTGCTTCATGTCGGCGAGCGCCTTGTCGAGGCGGCCCTGCAGGGCGGTGTCGTCCTTGCGCACGCCCACGCCGTATTCCTCGGTGCCGAAATGCTCGTCCAGCACGGCGTAGTCCTGCGGCTTCTTGGCGACGTAGTAGCGGCCCACCACTTCGTCCACCACCACGGCCTCCAGGCGGCCGGTGGAGAGGTCCATGAGCGCGGTCACGTTGTCGCCGAAGGTCTTGAATTCCTTGAACGACTTGAAGACGGCGTCTTCCTTCTTCACCGCATCGACGGCGCTGCTGCCCTCCTGCGCACCCACGACCTTGCCGGCGAGATCCGCCTTGGTCTTGATCGGGGAGTTCGCGGCCACGACGACGATCTGGTGGTTCTCCATGTAGGGCGCGGTGAAGGCGATGTTCTGCTTGCGCTCTTCGGTGATCGTCAGGCCGTTCCAGAGCGCATCCACGCGCTTGCCGGAGAGTTCGGCCTCCTTGGCGCTCCAGTCGATCGGCTTGAACTCCACCTCCACGCCCATGCGCTTGGCGGCCTCGCGCGCCATGTCGATGTCGAAGCCCACGAGCTGGTTCTTCTCGTCGCGGAAGCCCATGGGCGGGAAGTTGTCGTCCAGGCCGACCACGATCTTCGTGACGGCGGCGGGAGGCGTCGCGGGCGTGGCGGCAGCGGTGGGCTGCGCGCTCTCGTTCTTGCCGCAGGCGGCAAGCAGGGCACCCAGGGACATCAGGGCAATGGCGGCGATTTTCTTCATGGCGATGGACACGGCCGGCGCGGGGCCGGCTCAGGGAGAAAGGAAACGAGGAAATGCTCGACGAACGACGGGACGGGCCTTGCGGCGTCCGCGCACCGGGAACCAGAAGCTCCACGGCCTGGCGGCCCCGCTCGAACCGGCACGGCGGCGTGGCGCCCCGGCATTCGCACGGCCCGCTGGCGGGCAGGCGGATGCGGGCAACAGCGCCCGATCCGGCCCGTATTGTCCCCGATCGCGCAGTCCCGCGCCAAAACGGTGCATGCGCGGCGCCATGGGTGGGACGCCGCCCACGCACGCAGGGGCCTTCAGGACTCTTCAGGACACTTCAGCCCACGGCCCGACGACGAAGGAGAAATCCTCCTCAGAATCGGCAGTGCGGAGCAAAGCACCCGGCACGGACCGGGCCGCACCGCGACCCGCCGGAGAACGCAAGGCGCGCACGTCACCGGCGGCCACCATTTCAGCGCCCGAACCAGAGAGGAATCGACATGACCACCAACAACAATGCCCTGCCCGGCGGCTGGACGCCTTTCCACTTCGACCTCACGCCCGAGGCCAAGAAGGTCTTCGAGGCCACCGCAGGCAAGCTGCTGGGCGTGAAGTACACGGCCATCGCCTTCGCCACGCAGGTGGTCAACGGCACCAACTACTCTTTCCTCGCCAAGGGCCAGCCCGTGGCGCCCCAGGCGGCGACGCGCGTGGTGAAGATCCACGCGCACCAGCCCCCGAGCGGCGATCCGCACCTCGAACAGATCATCATCGTCACGCCCTGACACGGCCTGGGCGGCACGTCCACCCTGCCGTCATGGCCTCCCAAAAAAAACGGCGCCCCTCGGGGCGCCGTTCGCTTTTCCTGCCGTGCCCCGCCGGAACCGGCGGACACGGCAGCCGGCCGCTCAGCGCGGCAGGTCCGAATATCCCATCAGGAATTCGTCCACCGCCCGCGCAGCCTGCCGGCCCTCGCGGATCGCCCAGACCACCAGCGACTGGCCGCGGCGCATGTCGCCGGCCGCAAACACCTTCGGCACGTTGGTCGTGTAGCCGCCGGTGAAGTCGGTGCTGGCGCGGGCGTTGCCGCGGGCATCCTTCTCGACGCCGAAGGCTTCCAGCACGGGCGACACCGGAGCGACGAAACCCATGGCCAGCAGCACGAGGTCGGCCTTGAGGGTCTGCTCGGAGCCGGCCACTTCGACCATCTTGCCGTCCTTCCACTCCACGCGCACCGTCTTCAGGCCCGTGACCTTGCCCTTCTCGCCGATGAACTCCTTCGTGGCGATGGCGAACTCGCGCTCGCAGCCTTCTTCGTGGCTGGAGCTGGTGCGCAGCTTGTAGGGCCAGTAGGGCCAGGTCAGCGGGCGGTTCTCCACCTCGGGCGGCTGGGGCATCAGTTCGAACTGCGTCACGCTCGCGGCACCGTGGCGGTTGCTCGTGCCCACGCAGTCGCTGCCGGTGTCGCCGCCACCGATCACGATCACGTGCTTGCCGTCGGCGCGCAGCTGGCCCTTGAGCTTGTCGCCCGCGTTCACCTTGTTCTGCTGGGGCAGGAACTCCATCGCGAAATGCACGCCGTCCAGCTCGCGGCCCGGCACGGGCAGGTCACGGCTCTGTTCGGCGCCGCCGGCCAGCAGCACGGCGTCGAACTCCTGCTGCAGCTGCTCGGGCGTGACGGTGTCCTTGGCCCAGTTGGTGACCTTGGAGCCCTTGCCCAGGCCGTCCTTGGCCGCGCCCACGAACACGCCGGTGCGGATGGTGACGCCCTCGGCCTGCATCTGCTCGGCGCGGCGGTCGATGTGCGACTTCTCCATCTTGAAGTCGGGAATGCCGTAGCGCAGCAGGCCGCCGATGCGGTCGTTCTTCTCGAAGAGCGTCACGTCGTGGCCGGCGCGCGCGAGCTGCTGGGCCGCCGCCATGCCTGCGGGGCCGGAGCCCACCACGGCCACCTTCTTGCCGGTCTTGTGCTTGGCCGGGCGCGGTTTCACCCAGCCCTCGGCCCAGGCGCGGTCGATGATCGCGTGCTCGATGGACTTGATGCCCACCGGGTCGTCGTTCACGTTCAGCACGCAGGCGGCCTCGCAGGGCGCGGGGCAGATGCGGCCCGTGAACTCGGGGAAGTTGTTGGTCGAGTCCAGCACCGCCCAGGCGCTCTTCCAGTCCTGCTGATAGACCAGGTCGTTGAAGTCCGGAATGATGTTGTTGACCGGGCAGCCGTTGTTGCAGAACGGGGTGCCGCAGTCCATGCAGCGCGCGCCCTGCAGCTTGGCCTGCGTTTCGTCGAGGCCGATGACGAATTCCTTGTAGTGCTTCAGGCGCTCGGTGACGGGCTTGTAGCCCTCCTCGATGCGCTCGTATTCCATGAAGCCGGTGGTCTTTCCCATGATTGCGTGTCCTGTCGTTGTGGGGTGCGAAGCGGTGCGTCGTCGGTGCGTGCGGCCTTACTTGGCCGGCACCGCCGCACGCGCCTTCTCCTGCTCGGGAGCGGCCACCGGCGGGGTGGGCGGCTCCTGCAGCGCGCGGCGCTCGTGGATCTCGGACAGCGCGCGCTTGTATTCCGTGGGGAACACCTTCACGAACTTCGCCCGCGAGGCCGCCCAGTTGTCCAGCAGCTCGCGCGCACGCTTGCTGCCGGTCCAGCGGTTGTGGTCCTCCAGCATCTTCTTGAGCTGCGCTTCGTCGGTCTGGCCGCGGTGCCAGATGCCGGCGTGGGTGGTCGCCATCTGCTCGTCGGAGGGCAGGATGCGGTCCAGCGTCACCATCGACAGGTTGCAGCGCGTGTGGAACAGGCCGTCCTCGTCGTAGACGTAGGCCACACCGCCGCTCATGCCGGCCGCGAAGTTGCGGCCCGTCTTGCCGAGCACCACCACGGTGCCGCCCGTCATGTATTCGCAGCCGTGGTCGCCCGTGCCCTCCACCACCGCGGAGGCGCCGGAGAGGCGCACCGCGAAGCGTTCGCCCGCCACGCCGCCGAAGAAGGCCTCGCCGGTGGTGGCGCCGTACATAACCGTGTTGCCCACGATGGTGTTGCGCGTGGTGTCGCCGCGGAAGTCGATGCTCGGGCGCACGATCACGCGGCCGCCCGAGAGGCCCTTGCCGGTGTAGTCGTTGGCGTCGCCGATCAGGTAGAGCGTGATGCCGCGCGTCAGGAACGCGCCGAACGACTGCCCGCCGGTGCCTTCGAGCTGGATGCGGATGGTGTCGTCGGGCAGGCCCTCCGGGTGCTCGCGCGTCACCGCGCCCGAGAGCATCGCGCCCACGGAACGGTTCACGTTGCGCGCCACCTCGATGAACTGCACGCGCTCGCCCTTCTCGATCGCGGGCCGGCTGCGCTCGATGAGCTTGCGGTCCAGCGTGTGCTCGATGTTGTGGTCCTGCGTGTCCACGTGGAAGCGGGGCACGTCGGCGGGCACCTGCGGCTGGGCGAACAGGCGGCCGAAATCGAGGCCGCGCGCCTTCCAGTGCGCGATGCCGGCGCGCATGTCGAGCAGATCGGTGCGGCCGATCAGGTCGTCGAACTTCGCGATGCCCAGCTGCGCCATGATCTGGCGCACTTCCTCGGCGACGAAGAAGAAGTAGTTCACCACGTGCTCGGGCTTGCCCGAGAACTTCTGGCGCAGCACCGGGTCCTGCGTGGCCACGCCCACCGGGCAGGTGTTCAGGTGGCACTTGCGCATCATGATGCAGCCCTCGACCACCAGCGGCGCGGTGGCGAAGCCGAACTCGTCGGCGCCCAGCAGCGCGCCGATGGCGACGTCGCGGCCGGTCTTCATCTGGCCGTCGGCCTGCACGCGGATGCGGCCGCGCAGGCGGTTCAGCACCAGGGTCTGCTGGGTTTCGGCCAGGCCGATCTCCCAGGGCGAGCCCGCATGCTTGATGGACGACCAGGGCGACGCACCCGTGCCGCCGTCATGGCCGGCGATCACCACGTGATCGCTCTTGCACTTGGCCACGCCGGCCGCGATCGTGCCCACACCCACTTCGGAGACGAGCTTGACCGAGATGTCGGCGTGCGGCGCCACGTTCTTCAGGTCGTGGATCAGCTGCGCCAGGTCCTCGATCGAGTAGATGTCGTGGTGCGGCGGCGGCGAGATCAGGCCCACGCCCGGCACGCTGTGGCGCAGCTTGCCGATGTAGTCGGACACCTTGCCGCCGGGCAGCTGGCCGCCCTCGCCGGGCTTGGCGCCCTGGGCCATCTTGATCTGGATCTGGTCGGCCGACGACAGGTATTCGGCCGTGACGCCGAAGCGGCCCGAGGCCACCTGCTTGATGCGCGAGCGCAGCGAATCGCCGTCCTGCAGCGGCAGGTCCACCTCGACGTTGGCCGCACCGATCACGGTCTTGAGCGTGTCGCCCTGCTTGATCGGGATGCCCTTGAGCTCCTGGCGGTAGCGCGCGGCATCCTCGCCGCCCTCACCGGTGTTGCTCTTGCCGCCGATGCGGTTCATCGCCACGGCCAGCGTGGCGTGCGCCTCGGTGGAGATCGAGCCCAGCGACATCGCGCCGGTGGCGAAGCGCTTCACGATCTCCTTGGCCGATTCGACCTGCTCCACGGGGATCGCCTTGGCCGGATCGAACTTGAACTCGAACAGGCCGCGCAGCGTCATGTGGCGGCGGCTCTGGTCGTTGATGATCTGCGCGTATTCCTTGTACGTGTTCCAGTTGTTGGCACGCGTGGAATGCTGCAGCTTGGCGATCGCGTCGGGGCTCCACATGTGCTCCTCGCCGCGCGCGCGCCAGGCGTACTCGCCGCCCGCGTCCAGCATGGTCTCCAGCACCGGGTCGTCGCCGAACGCGGCCTTGTGCATGCGGATGGCCTCCTCGGCGATCTCGAACACGCCGATGCCCTCCACGCGGCTGGCCGTGCCGGTGAAGTACTTGGCGATGGTGTCGGTGTTCAGGCCGATGGCCTCGAACAGCTGCGCGCCGCAGTAGCTCATGTACGTGGACACGCCCATCTTGGACATGATCTTCGACAGGCCCTTGCCGATCGCCTTCACGTAGTTGTAGATGGCCTTCTCCGGCGACAGGTCGCCCGACATGTCCTTGTGCATGTCGGCCAGCGTCTCCATGGCCAGATAGGGGTGCACGGCTTCGGCGCCGTAGCCCGCGAGCACGGCGAAGTGGTGCACTTCGCGCGCCGTGCCGGTCTCCACCACCAGGCCGGCCGTGGTGCGCAGCCCTTCGCGCACCAGGTGCTGGTGGATCGCCGACAGCGCCAGCAGCGCGGGAATCGCCACCTGCGTCGCGCTCACGGCGCGGTCGCTGATGATCAGGATGTTGGCGCCGCCCTTGATCGCGTCCACGGCTTGCGCGCACAGCGAGGCCAGCTTGGCCTCGACGCCCTCGCGGCCCCAGGCCAGCGGATAGGTGATGTCGATCACCGCGCTCTTAAACTTGCCCTGCGTGTGCTGCTCGATGTCGCGCAGCTTGGCCATGCCCGCGAAGTCGAGCACCGGCTGGCCCACTTCGAGCCGCATCGGCGGGTTCACCTGGTTGATGTCCAGCAGGTTGGGCTTCGGCCCGATGAAGCTCACGAGCGACATCACGATCGCCTCGCGGATCGGGTCGATCGGCGGGTTGGTCACCTGCGCGAACAGCTGCTTGAAGTAGTTGTAGAGCGGCTTGTTCTTGCCCGAGAGCACGGCCAGCGGGCTGTCGTTGCCCATGGAGCCGATGCCTTCCTCGCCGTTCTTTGCCATCGGGGCCATCAGGAACTTGATGTCCTCCTGCGTGTAGCCGAAGGCCTGCTGGCGGTCCAGCAGCGGCAGCTCGGCCGGCAGCGGCGCGACCGGCACGTCGCCGCCGACGCTGTCGAGCTTGATGCGCAGGTTCTCGATCCACTGCTTGTAGGGCTTGGTGTTGACGATGTTGGCCTTGAGCTCGTCGTCGTCGATCATGCGGCCCTGCTCCAGGTCGATTAGGAGCATCTTGCCGGGCTGCAGGCGCCATTTGCGCACGATCTTGTTCTCGGGCACCGGCAGCACGCCGGACTCGGAGGCCAGGATCACGATGTCGTCGTCGGTCACGCAGTAGCGCGAGGGGCGCAGGCCGTTGCGGTCCAGCGTGGCGCCGATCTGGCGGCCGTCGGTGAACACGATGGAGGCCGGGCCGTCCCAGGGTTCCATCATCGCGGCGTGGTACTCGTAGAAGGCGCGGCGGCGGCCGTCCATCGTGGCGTGCTGCTCCCACGGCTCGGGGATCATCATCATCACGGCCTGGCTGATCGGGTAGCCGGCCATCGTCATCAGCTCGAGGCAGTTGTCGAACGTGGCGGTGTCGGACTGGTCCGCGAAGCTGATCGGGTAGAGCTTCTTCAGGTCCGGGCCCAGCACGGGCGAGGCCATCACGCCTTCACGCGCGCGCATCCAGTTGTAGTTGCCCTTGACGGTGTTGATCTCGCCGTTGTGCGCCACGTAGCGGTACGGGTGGGCGAGCGGCCACTCGGGGAAGGTGTTGGTGGAGAAGCGCTGGTGCACCAGGCCGATGGCCGAGACGCAACGCGGGTCCTGCAGATCGAGGTAGTAGGTGCCCACCTGGTCGGCCAGCAGCAGGCCCTTGTAGACCACGGTGCGGCTGGACATGCTTGGAACGTAGTATTCCTTGCTGTGCTTGAGCTTCAGGCTCTGGATGGCGGCGCTGGCCGTCTTGCGGATCACGTAGAGCTTGCGCTCGAGCGCGTCCTGCACGATCACGTCGTTGCCGCGGCCGATGAACACCTGGCGCAGGATCGGCTCCTTGGTGCGCACGGTGGGCGACATCGGCATGTCGACGTTCACTGGCACGTCGCGCCAGCCCAGCAGCACCTGGCCTTCGGCCTTGATGGCGCGTTCCATCTCCTGCTCGCAGGCAAGGCGGGAGGCGTGCTCCTTGGGCAGAAAGATCATGCCGACGCCGTACTCGCCGGCGGGCGGCAGCGTGACGCCCTGGCGGGCCATCTCTTCGCGGTAGAGCGCGTCCGGAATCTGGATCAGGATGCCGGCGCCGTCGCCCATCAGCTTGTCGGCGCCCACGGCGCCGCGGTGGTCGATGTTCTCGAGGATCTTCAGCGCCTGGGTGACGATGTCGTGGCGCTTCTCGCCCTTGATATGGGCTACGAAGCCGAGGCCGCACGCATCGTGCTCGTTGGCGGATGCATACAAACCGTGCTGTTGCAGGTGCTGGATTTCGGCGGCCGTCGTCATGGCGCACTCCTCAAGAAAAATCGCGGGGAGCCCGAGCGTATTGCATGACGTTATGCAGAGCAAGCATTTTAATTGGGGTCAGATTCTTAATAAATCTCCGAACCAATTCATCAAGAATTAATAAGGGACATATCAAAAACGCGTACAAGCGTGCCGATTCGAGGGCCAGCAGCCGGAAGGCGTCTAGGCCCGTTTGCGCGGTCGCCCTGCCTGGGCTTTCGTCACGCGCCGCTCCGTCTGCGACTGCAGCGCTGCCGCGAAATCCGCATCGCCGAGCGCCCAGCCCGACAGCGTTGCGTCGGTGATGCGTCGGCACTCCTGCTCCGGCAGCCCCGCCTGTACCAGCGCGGCATAGGCCGCCTCGCGTGCGAACGGGGTATTCCCCAAAGCCCAGTAGAGCGCGTGCGGCGTCACCAGCCGGTCGGGCCGCAGGCCCAGCGCATGCGCATGGCTGGACCAGGGGTATTCCGCGGGATCGGCCACCAGCCCCCAACGCACCGGGTTCAGGTCGATGTACGCCATGCAAGCAAGCAGGTAGCGTGCCGGATCGAGCACCGTGGAGCGGTAGCGCCCCTCCCACAGCGTTCCGGTGCGCCCATGGCGCTGGTTGAAGGCGCGCACGTAGCGGCGCCCCAGGGCCTGCATCAGCAGCGAGAGGCCCTCGGCCGTGCGGGGCGTGGCCAACAGGTGGAAGTGGTTGTCCATCAGGACGTAGGCATGCACGGCCACCTCGTGCACGCGCGCCTGCTCGGCGAGCACCTCGAGCAGCATCTCGCGGTCCTGCCGGTCCACGAATACCGCCTGCCGATTGTTGCCCCGGTGGATCACATGGTGCGGATGGCCGGGAAGGGTCAGGCGGGGAAGGCGGGCCATGGTCGGGCACGAAGGGAGCGGTGGAGCTGCGATATTAGACCGCCGTGGACGGCCGCCCTGACAAGCCGCTCCGTGCTTTGCCGGCTCAGGCGGGCTCGTCGTGGGCAGCCGCCCTGCCCTCGTCCGGGCGCGCGCCTTCGTCGTCCGCCAGGCCGAACCGCGGACCGAGGTCCCGCTCCAGCCCGAATTCGGAGAGGATCGCACGCAGGCGCTCGGCCGCGCTGCGTTTGCGCTGGCCGGTGTGCCGCGCCACGATCAACTCGTTTTTCATGCTGTGCTCCCAGCCCACCAGCTCCGTCACCGTGACCTGGTAGCCGCTGGCTTCCAGATACAGGCAGCGCAGCACATTGGTCAGCTGGCTGCCCAGCTCGCGGGTGTGCAGCGGATGCCGCCACAATTCGGCCAGCGGCGTGCGCGCCAGGGCCAGTGCCTTGTGCTGCCGCAGGCAGGCCGCCACTTCGGCCTGGCAGCAGGGCACCAGCACCATCGCGCGTGCCTGCTTGGCCAGCCCGAAAGCGATCGCGTCGTCGGTGGCGGTGTCGCAGGCATGCAGCGCCGTCACCACGTCGAAGCGCTCAGGCAATGCATCGGCCTGCATGGAATCGGCCACGCTCAGGGCCAGGAAAGACATGCGGTCGAAACCCAGGCGCTGCGCCAGCGCCTGCGAACGCTCCACGAGTTCGGCACGCGTCTCGATACCGTAGATGTGCCCGCGTCCCAGTTCGCGGAAGAACAGGTCGTAGAGGATGAAACCCAGATACGACTTGCCCGCACCGTGGTCCGCCAGCGTGGGGGCCTGCCCGTCCTGCGCGAACTCGCGCAGCAGCGGTTCGATGAACTGGAACAGGTGGTAGACCTGCTTGAGCTTGCGCCGCGAGTCCTGGTTGAGCTTGCCGTCGCGCGTGAGGATGTGCAGTTCCTTGAGCAGTTCGACGGACTGGCCGGGCCGCAGCTCCTGCAGCACCTGCGCGTCCGCGGCCGGACCTGCACCGCCGCGTGCGGCCGGGGCCTTCGGGGCCTTCTTTGCCTGCGCGGCCGTGCGTGCGGCCTTCGTCATGCCCCGCTCCGGGTGCCGCCATGCGCCACCGGGCAGCGCGGCCCCACGTCGAGCGCCGCCCAGCCGTCGGCGCCCAGCTTCTCGAGCACGTCGATGTTGCGCTCGAAGATCGCCTCCGCCTCGGGGAAGGCCTCGACGGCGCGGTCGATGCTTTCCTCGCGCAGCAGATGCAGCGTGGGGTACGGGGCCCGGTTGGTGGCGTTGCCCACGTCGTCCACATCCGTATCGGCGAACTGGAAGCGCGGATGGAACGACGCCACCTGCAGGATGCCGCCCAGGTCCATCGCCTCGACCAGGTCGTCGGCCAGCCCGAGGAAATCATTGAAGTCGAGGAAATCCTCCATGCAGCGCGGCGCCATCAGCAGCGTGGTGTCGCGCTGCTCGGGCGAGGCTTCGGCCAGTGCCTCCAGCTCGCGCTGCAGGTCTTCGGCGAGCGCGCGCGTGTCCTCGGCGTCGCTCACCACGTAGTGGATCTGGCCCTTGGCGTGCACGGACTTGGCGAACGGGCACAGGTTCAGCCCGATGACCGCGCGCTCCAGCCAGCGGACCATGTCGTCGATCACGGTCTGGTGCGGTGGGAACGCGGTGGCGGAAGGCGGCACCGCGCCGGCGGGGATTTCGCTCATGGGGACTTTCACAGGGGGGTATGGCCCGCGATTTTATCGGCCCGCCCACGGCCGGGCCCGCCAGGCTCCGCCGGAGGCCGGCATGGCAATCCCTGCGGATCGGGGATGGCCGCGGGATGGCCGCGCGCCATGGTCCCCTCAGGACAGCAGGCGCTGCCCCGTCAGCCGCTCGTGCTCGCGCACGGCGAAGCGGTCCGTCATGCCGGCGATGAAATCCGCCACGGTGCGCGCATGCGGCAGGCCGGCGTCCACCCCCGCCGCCACGGCGGCGTTCCGCGCATCCGCCGCCCGCTCCGCGAACCGGTGCTTCATTTCCTCCGGCCGCTCCGCATAGATGCCGAACAGCTCGCGCACCACCTGCTGCGCGCGGCCCGTGGTCTCCATCACCTGCGGATGCCGGTAGAGGTTCTGGAACAGGAACCGCTTGAGGGCCTGCGACTGTTCACGCATGGCGGCACTGAATCCCACCAGCGGCGGCATGCGGCGCACCTCGTCCGCCGAACGCGGCGCGGCGTCGGCCAATGCGGCGCCGGTGGCGTCGATCACGTCGTACACCTGCGCGCTGAGCATGCGTCGGATCGCCTCGTGCAGCAGGCGGCGCTCGGCCTGCCGGGCGCCGAGGTGCGGATGTTCACGCTCGGCATCCGCCCGGAAGCGGTCGAAGAGCGGCACCTCGCGCAACTGCGCCAGCGTGATGAGGCCGGAACGCACGCCGTCGTCGATGTCGTGCGCGTTGTAGGCGATCTCGTCGGCGAGGTTGCACAGCTGTGCCTCCAGCCCGGGCTGCTCGCGGCGCAGGAAGCGCACCCCCACCCCGCCCGGTTCCGACGCCTCCAGGCGCTCGGCGTTCGCGCGCGAGCAATGTTTGAGGATGCCCTCGCGCGTCTCGAAGGTGAGGTTCAGTCCGTCGTAATCGGGGTAGCGCTCTTCGAGCGCATCGACCACGCGCAGGCTCTGCAGGTTGTGCTCGAAGCCGCCGTGGGGCGCCATGCAGGCGTTCAGCGCGTCCTGCCCGGCGTGGCCGAACGGCGTGTGGCCCAGGTCGTGGGCCAGCGATACCGCCTCCACCAGGTCCTCATTGATGCGCAGCGACCGTGCGATGGAGCGTCCCAGCTGCGCGACCTCCAGCGAATGCGTGAGCCGCGTGCGGAACAGGTCACCCTCGTGGTTGAGGAACACCTGTGTCTTGTAGACCAGCCGCCGGAACGCCGTCGAATGCACGATGCGGTCGCGGTCGCGCTGGTACTCGGTGCGCGTGGGCGCCGCGGCCTGCGCATGCCGGCGGCCGCGCGTCGAAGCGGAATGGCAGGCATACGGGGCGAGCAGGCTCTCCCCTGCCCCCTCGGCCAACGCGGCGGCCACACGAGACGGAGCCTCGCGGCCGGCGGCACCACCAGCAACCAGGGCATCGGCGTTCACGCGCATGTCCGGCATCGCTCAGGCGCAGCAGGCGTCCACGACCTCGCGCACCAGTGCATCCGGCGCGGGCCGCACCGCCGCGCGGCCCGGCCCGTCGATGACGACGAAGCGGATCTCGCCGCCCTCGGCCTTCTTGTCCACCCGCATGAGTTCGAGGTAACGGCCCGCGTTGTCCGCGGCATCGAGCACCGGGCCCCGCACGGGCAGCCCGGCGCGCTCGACGAGGCGGCGCAGCCGCTCCGTGAAGGCAGCGTCCACCAGCCCCAGGCGGCGCGACAGCTCGGCCGCCATCACCATGCCGGCCCCGACCCCTTCACCGTGCAGCCACACGCCGTAGCCCATCCCGGCCTCGATCGCATGGCCGAAGGTGTGCCCGAAATTCAGGATCGCGCGCAGCCCGGCCTCGCGTTCGTCCTGCCCCACCACCCAGGCCTTGATCTCGCAGCTGCGGCGCACGGCATGCGCCAGCGCAGCGTGATCACCCGCACGCAGCGCGTCCACCTGCCCATCGAGCCACGCCATGAACTCCATGTCGGCGATCGGGCCGTACTTGATCACTTCGGCCAGCCCGGCGCTCAGCTCACGGGCCGGCAGCGTGACGAGCGTGGCGAGATCGCACACCACCCGCTGCGGCTGGTAGAACGCCCCGATCATGTTCTTGCCCAGGGGGTGGTTGATGGCCGTCTTGCCGCCCACCGACGAATCCACCTGCGCGAGCAGCGTCGTCGGCACCTGCACGAACGGAACACCGCGCATGTAGCTCGCGGCCGCGAAGCCCGTCATGTCGCCCACCACACCGCCGCCCAGGGCGAACAGCACCGTCTTGCGGTCGCAGCCCTGCGACAGCAGGGCGTCGAAGATGCGGTTCAGCGTCGTCCAGTCCTTGTGCTCTTCGCCATCCGGCAGCACGGCGACCAGCACCTCGGGGTAGTGGGCCGACAGCGCGCCGCGCAGCGGCTCCGCATAGAGCGGCGCCACCGTCTCGTTGGTCACGATCAGCGCCCGCGCGGCCCGCGGCAGGCCCGCATAGGTGCGCGCATCGCCCAGCAGGCCGGCCCCGATATCGATGCCGTAGCTGCGGTCGCCCAGGTCGATCTCGACGCGTGCGGTGCGTGCGGCGCCGCCATCGGAGGCTGCGGCGGGCGCTGCCGCCGCCATGCCGGCAGCGCGGGGCCCTCCGGAATTCAGCCGGATCTCCGCCTCGGGTACGGAAGGGCTGGGAAACCGGGAAGCCCGGTCGGTGGCGTCGCAGGGGGTCAGGGCGTCGGCGGTCATGCCCTGAGTCTATCGGCTTCCGCCACCGGGGCTGCGCCCGCGGCGGTGGCGGCCATAGCTGCGGCTGCGGCTGCGGCCGCAGCAGGCCGGGGTCAGGGCGCTGGCGACCGCACGCCCGCCAGCTCGAGCTGCATGGCGATGTGCTGGGCCAGCGCGATGACGTTCCTGCCGCGCCCGGTCGCCACCACGAAATGCGCGGTTTCTCGGTAGAACGGATCCCGCTCCTGCTGCAGCTCGCGCAGCCGGTCCAGCGGCGAGGCCACCTGCAGCAGCGGCCGCGCCTGATCGTGCTTGATGTGCCGGAAGATTTCCTCGGGCGTGGCGTTCAGGTACACCACCGTGCCGCGCTCCCGCAGGCGTGCGCGGTTCGCGGGGCGGATCACCGCGCCGCCGCCGGTGGCGAGCACGCGCGGGGCCGCGTCCTCGGTGAGTTCGCGGAGCACGTCCTCTTCGAGGTCGCGGAAGGCCGCCTCCCCTTCCCGATCGAAAAAACCACGGATCGAGCCGCCGATGCGCTGCTCGATCACGTGGTCGGAGTCGGTGAAGGGCAGACCCAGCCGCCGGGCGAGCTGGCGCCCGACGGTGGATTTTCCCGAACCGGGAAGGCCGATTAGTACGACATTCACGGCACCGCAATGTTCTGCGAAGTCACCAAGCCACCAGGAGCAGTGATCTTCACGTTGATCAGCTGGCCTGTAGTACAGCCCTTCAACCCGATGCTCACATCGGACTTGAGATCTTCATCAGGCTTGCCTATTGTGGGACGCTGGTTTGCCACAGGAGACCCCGCCACATCGCCCACCGAACAGCCATCCGCAGTCGTCGATGCACTTATGGTCGTGCCAACCGGCATGGGCAACAGTTGGGTGGTTTCGTCGCTGATCCTGCTTCCCAACCGGAACGACAACCCGCCTTGAGCCGAAGACAGGTTGGCGATGACCGGTCGATCGGAAGAGAAAAGAATCACCGCAGCCTGCCGGACCGTCGTGGACAGACCTTCGCTACAGGTGTTTTCACGGGAAGGGTACGGCCCCCCCGCCCCTGTGCATGCCACCGTACCTCCGCGCGGAATAAGGAATTCGCCTGCGTCGAAGGCATTGTTTTCGTTATCGTCGCGATAGGCGTCGCCGATCTGGAACAGCGTATCCCCGGCATCGAAGATGTTGTTGCCGTTGTTGTCCACGTAATCCTTCGTGCCTGCAAGGTACGCCAGCACGGAGATGCGGCCGTTCGCAGGACGGGGGCTCTGGCTCACGAAGTCCACGGAGCACGACGAGATCTTGTTCACGGTGGTGGTGGCGCAGCTGTTGGCAACTTGGCCGCCTTCGGCCGTGAAGTTGACCACGGTGCCATCCGCCACGGCGTTGCCCTGGCGGTCCGCGATCCGCACCGTCAACTGCGTGGGGGTTCCGTCACGGTTCCAGCCTTCGATGTTGTAGCTGCTCACGGACAGGCTCATGAACCGCTGCGACGGCGGGCCGGAGGCAATGGTCAGGTTCTGCGTTTCAGCAAACACCGTGGGCGCCGACGCCAGCGCAGCGCGCACCTTCACGGGGCCGGGAATCGTTCCGGAGAACACCGACACGGAGGCCTGGCCGGCTTGGTCGGTCGTGGCCGTCACATTCGCGGTGGAGCCCGTCGCATTCAGGCCCACGCCACCCGGATTCGTCTGGATGCTGAAGACCACGCTGACACCGGGCAGCGGCGTGCCCGAAGCGGCGAACACCTTGAACACGACCACCGACTGCTCGGCAGCGCCCGAGCCCGCCACGAAGATCTGAGCGGGCGAGGCGGACACGAAGGTCACCGCGTTCGCCACCGGGGCGGCGACGGTGAGGGTCGCCGTGCGGGTGGAGGCTCCGGCGCTGGATGCGGAAACGTTCACGAGGCCGCTGCACAGCGTGCCGTCGGCATTGACCGCGGTGTAGTTCGCCGAGGCGATGCCGCTGCCGTTGGTGGTCACGCTGACGCCGCCGGCCGAGCCGTCCTGCCCGTTGATGCGGCCGCACGAGGCGAAGAATGCCACGTTGACGGGCGTACCGGTCAGGGCATTGCCGTTCACCTGGGCCGTCACGGACAGGGTCGTGTTGCCGCCGGAGGGCAGATTGGTGGAGCCGATGGAGATGGGCGACAGCGTGAGGCCCGCGGCGGTCACCGCGAAGTCCAGCTTGCCCGTGCCGGTCACCGTCGTCGTTCCGCCGGGAACGGGAACTTCCACCGTGGCCGTGAGCGTCGCGGCACCGGACGAGGTGAACGAGGCAGGACCGATCGGCACCTGCGCCACCCCGGAGGCGTCCGTGAGCGCCGTGGGTTGCGCCAGCGTGGCGACCGAGGAGCCGCTGACGCTGAACGTCACCACCCGGTTGGCCACGGCCGCGCCGTTGGCGTCTTTCACCGTCGCCTTGGCCTGGTACGCGCCACCGGAGGTGATGCTGGTCACCGACTGGTTCGACGCATCGACGATCACCAGGGTCACCGTGGGCGTCGGCGTGGTCGTTCCGCCACCGCCCGAACCATTCGAGCCCCCGCTCCCGCCGCCGCCGCCGCAGGCGGCCAGTACCAGGCAGGCAATCAATGCCATGAATCTATGTATGTATTTCATCTTTTCTTCCCATCCGTTCAACGCACCGGGCCCTTGTCCGAAATCACTTTCGGCGTGATGAACACCAGCATTTCACGCTTGGTGGACTCCCGGGTCCTGTTTTTGAAGAGGTTGCCGACCACCGGCACGTCTCCCAGCACGGGGATCTTGTTCTCCTGGTTGGTTTCCTCCAACCGGAAGATCCCGCCGATCACCACCGTGCCGCCGTTCTCCACCAGAACCTGCGTCTTGACGTGGTTCGTGTCGATCGCGACGCCCTGGGTGGTCGTCTCTCCCTTGCTGTCCTTGTTCACATCCAGATCGAGGATGATGTTGCCCTCGGGCGTGATCTGCGGCGTCACTTCCAGCTTCAGCACGGCCTTCTTGAAGGCGATGGTTGTGGCACCGTTCGGCGCGGTGACGGAATAGGGGTACTCGGTGCCCTGCTCGATCAGTGCCTTGGTCTGGTCGGCGGTGATGAGCCGCGGGCTCGACACCACCTTGCCCTGGCCGTCCGCCTCCATCGCGGAGAGCTCCAGCGTCAGGAACCGGTTCGCCGCGGAATTGAAGAGCGTCAGGGCGAAGTTGCCGAAGCTCGCTCCCGAGGACAGCGCCGCGGGCAGGTTCACGAAGGACGAACTGGCGGACGTGTCGACGGTCCCGCCCGCGCCGCTGGTGGCCACGGCATTGTTGTAACTGGTACCGATGGCCAGGCGGTTGCCACCGCCCACGCTGTAGCCGCCGTCGCCGCCGCGGTTGGCCCGCAGGTCGGCGCCGCCCAGGCGCACGCCCAGGGACCTGCCGAAGGTGTCGCGCGCCTCGACGATGCGCGCCTCGATCATCACCTGTCGCACGGCCACGTCCAGCGTGCTCAGCAGCTGGCGGACCTCATCGAGCTTGGCGGGCGTGTCGGTGACGAAGAGCTGGTTCGTGCGGGGCTCGGCGATCGCGCTGCCCCGCTCCGACAGGAAGCGCGTGGAGGCGCCCGTGTTCCCGGTGCTGTTGTTGGCCAGCTGGGTCACCATGTCGGTGGCCTTGGCGTAGTTCAGCTGGAAGGCCTGGGTGCGCAGCGGCTCCAGCTTCTGGATCGCGAGCGCGGCCTCGTAGTCCTTCTTGGTGCGCGCGTCGATCTCGTCCTTGGGCGCGATCCATAGCACGGAGCCGGACTTCTTCATGCCCAGGCCCTTGGCATCCATGATGATCTGCAGGGCCTGGTCCCACGGCACGTCCTTCAGCCGCAGCGTGAGCGCGCCCGTCACTGTGTCGGAGGTGACGATGTTGAAGTTGGTGAAGTCCGCGATCACCTGCAGCAGGGAGCGCACTTCGATGTTCTGGAAGTTGAGCGACAGCTTTTCGCCGCTGAAGCCCGGGCCCTGGGTGAGTTTGTTCAGGTCCACCTTCTTCTGGCGGACCTCGACCACGAACTGGTTGTCGCTCTGGTAGGCGCTGTGCTCCCATTCACCGATCGGCTCGATCGTCATGCGCACGCGGTCGCCCTGGGGATTGGTCGTCACGATGCGCACGGGGGTGCCGAAATCGGTCACGTCCAGGCGCCGGCGCAGGCCTTCGGGCAGCGAGGACTTGAGGAACTCGACCACTAGGTTGTTGCCCTGCTTGCGCAGGTCCACGCCGACCTGGTTGTTCGCCAGGCCGACGATGATCCGGCCGGCCCCGTCCGTGCCGCGGCGGAAATCCACGTCGCGCAGGGGCATCACGTCGGTGTTGCGGCTCTCGGCGAAGACGGCGGGCGCGGCCGTCTGGGTGGCGGCGGGTGCCGCGGCAGGCTGCAGCAGGACCAGCAGGGCCGAGCCCTGGATTTCGGCGCGGTACGAGGTGGGCTGCTTCAGGTTGAGCACCACGCGCGAGCGGTCGCCCGCCTCGACGATGTTCACGGATTTGAGATTGCCCTGGTTCACCTCGACGAGCGACTTGCCCGTGCCGTTGGTGGTGTTCGGGAAATCGAGCGCGATGCGCGCGGGTGCCTGGATGGCGAAGCCCGAGGGCACTGCCGCGAGCGGCTGGGACAGCTCGATGCGCACCATCTCCGTGCCGCCCTGCACGGCGCCCCGCACCGCCTGGATCGAGGACTGCGCATGGGCCCAGGTGCCGCAGAGCGCGGCCGCCGCGGCCAGCAGAGCCGCTCGGCAGCGGTAACCGAACCATTTCGTTTGAATCATTTCTTCCCCTCTTGGAGATCCAGCGTCGCGGGACGCTCTATCCAGTCGCCCGTGGCGTCCTGCACGATTTCACGCAGTTGAATGGCCGTCTCGGTGATCCGGATGATCTTTCCGTAGTTCTGGCCCAGGTAATTGCCCACGCGCACCTGGTAGATCAGGTTGTCCACCTTCACCAGCGCCGTGGGCGTCCCGCTCTTGTTCAGGCTCCCGACCATGCTCATCGCGTCCAGCGGGAAGGCTTCCAGCGGCTCCTTGCGGCGCGCCATCTCGGGAGCGATCAGCGTCGCGTTCGCGGCCACCTGCGTGGAGTCGCGCCGCAGCGCCTGGGTGAGCCGGGCCAAGTTGAACGGATCGGCGGATTCGTCCGCGACGTAGTTCTCGGGCTGGAACCGCTTGGGCTCGCTCAAGGGGGTCACGTGCGGCCGGGTCGTGGCGCGCAGCTGGGCCATCCACTCCCGCAGCTCGTCCTCGTTCGAGGAGCCGCAGCCCTGCAGTCCGAGCATCGCCAGTGCGGCGAGGCCGTACACGAAGCGCCGCGTCATTTCTTGGCCCCCCCGGCCGCCTTGCGCTGCGCCTGGATCTCGTCGGGATCCAGGTAGCGGAACGTGCGCGCCGTGGCATCCATGGACAGCGCTCCGGCCGAGGCGTCCTTTGCGTTCGCCGGAGCCAGCGAGATGTTGTTCAGGGTCACGATGCGCGACAGGTTGGCGATGTCCGCCGCGAAGGCGCCGATGTCATGGTATTTGCCGGTGACCTTGATCGAGATCGGCAACTCGGCATAGTAGTCGCGCACGACCACCTGCCCCGGGCGGAACAGCTCGAACTGCAGGCTGCGGCCCAGCCCCGCCTGGTTGATGTCGGAGAGCAGCGCCGCCATCTCGGCCTTGCTCGGCAACTGCTTTTCCAGCTGGATCACGTACTGCTGTACCTGCTCGCGCTGCTTCTTCAGGGCATCGAGGCTCACGGCCTTGACGAGCTTGCGCTGGTAGTCCTCGCGCAGGCTGACCTCCTTGGCACGCTCGGCTTCGAGCTCGTCCTGGTATTCGTTGATCTTGAAGAACCACAGGAACGCGGCGATGCCGACGGCGATGAACACGCACAGCAGCAGCCGGGGCACCGGCGGCCAGAGCGAGGGGTCCTTCGGGTCCAGGTTGCGGAACTGGCGCTGCAGGTTCTCCTGCATCGCGCCGAAATCCACCGATGTCTTTCGTTTCGTCGCCATGTTCGTCATCCCCCTGCCGCGCGCGGTGCGCTGGCTCCGTCCATGGCCTTCTGCGCCTCGCTGGTCCGCATGAGGCGGAAGCGCACGTTGAAGGAGGCGACGCGGCGCTGGTCACGCGGTGTGAGCGCGACGTTGGTGGCCACGATCTCCACCAGTTCGGGCTTGGAGAACCAGGGCGTGTTGTCGGAGAGGTTGCGCAGCATTTCCGAGACGCGCTCGTTGGATTGCGCCATGCCCTGCATGGTGATGACCTGGTCGGCCTGCTTCAGGCTCGTGATGTAGACCCCGTCGGGCAGCTGGCGCACGAGTTCCGTGAGCAGGTGCACTGGCAGGTTGCGGTCGGACTGCAGGTCCTCGACTGCCTTCTGGCGCGCGCGCAGGGAGGCGATTTCCTCCTCGATGGTGGCGATCTCCTTGATCTGGCCCTCCAGGACCTTGATCTCGGACTGCAGGAAGGCGTTGCGCCCCTGCTGCTCGCCGATCATCATCTGGAACCACCAGTAGACGATGGCGGCGATCGCCAGCCCCACGAGGAAGGACGCGAACATGGCCACCTGGAAGGCTTCCTTGCGGCGCTTCCGGGCGGCCTCGCGATGGGGCAGCAGGTTGATGAGAATCACTGGAGGAACCTCCGCATGGCGAGCCCGCACGAGGTGAGGTAGGACGGCGCTTCGCGCACCATCTTCTTGAGCCGCACGGAACTTCCGATCTCCATGCCCTCAAAGGGATTGACGGCCGTGCAGGCGCAGCCCGAGTGCTGGGTGACGGCTTCCGTCAGCCCGGGCAGGGGCGCCGAGCCTCCGGCCAGCATGATGTGATCCACCCGGTTGTAGGGCGTACTGGTGAAGAAGAACTGCAATGCACGACCGATTTCCTGAGCCATGCTCTCCACGAATGGCCGCAGTACGGCGGAGCCGTAATCCTCGGGCAGGTCGCCGCTGCGCTTCTTGCTTTCCGCCTCTTCGGCAGAAAACCCGTATTGACGGACGATGAGCTGCGTCAGCTGCGCCCCGCCGAAGGCCTGGTCCCGGTCGTAGAGGACTTCGTCGTTGCGGATGACCTGCATGCTGGTCGTGAGCGCGCCCACCTCGAAGAGCGCCACCAGGGCGCCCTGGCCCTGGCCGGGCAGCGCCTCGATGAGCCGGCCGGCGGCGAGGCGGGAGGCGTGCGATTCGATGTCGACGATCACGGGCTTGAGTCCCGCGGCCTCGGCGAGCCCCTGGCGGTCCTGTACCTTCTCGCGGCGGGATGCGGCGATGAGCACGTCCACGTCGCCGGGCGCGTTCTTGTTGGGCCCGATGACGCAGAAGTCGAGGCTGACCTCGTCCAGCGAGAACGGGATGTACTGGTTGGCTTCCGATTCGACCTGCACTTCGAGCTCCTGCTCGGTCATGCCGCCGGGAAGCGTGATGCGCTTGGTGATGACGGCCGAGGGCGGCAGCGCCAGCGCCACGTTCTTGGTGCGCGTGCCGCTCTTCTTGACCAGCCGGCGCAAGGCTTCCGCCACCTCGTCGAACTTCTCGATGTTGCCGTCGCTGATCCACCCGCGTTCCAGGGGCTCAATCGCGCAACGCTCCAGCACCAGCCCCCCCGCCTTGTCGCGCCCCAGTTCCACCAGCTTCACGCTGGAGGAACTGATGTCGATACCCAGCAGTGGCGCAGCCTGGCGACTGAACAAAGATCCCAAAGAGATCAAGATTGGCCCCCTGTAACTCGCCTTTTTGACGCAACAAAACTTAACACTTCACATGAATGCTAGCAGTAAGGTTGCGGCGCGGCAAAGCGATGCCCCGCGCGCCGGGCGACGTCGCGTTGTCAAAAGCAGACGGTTTTCCGGGGGACTTCCCGACGTTATGGGGGCCCTTCCCGAACCCTTCCGAGGGGCGCTCCCGCCCTGACCGCGCACACGAAAAAAACCGTGATGCAACGGGCGATTTTTTATAATGCCCGGTTGATTCCTCTGGACAGATATGCCGCCTCCCTCCCCTGACAAGCATGCGCAGCCGAGCGCTCCCGCCCGTCCCACGTGGCTCCGATGGATGCTCAAGAGCATGGTCTGGCTGGTGGGCATCGCCGCCGCCGGGGCGGCGGGCTTGGCGCTGCTGATCGCCGTGGCGCTGGCGGTGGCCTACCCCAACCTCCCCGACGTTTCGGACCTGGCCGACTACCGCCCGAAGCTGCCCCTGCGGGTGTACTCCGTGGAAGGCGCGCTGCTGGGCGAATTCGGCGAGGAGCGCCGCAACCTCACCCCGATCGACGAGATCCCCAAGGTGATGACGAACGCGGTGCTGGCCATCGAGGACGCGCGCTTCTTCCAGCACGGCGGCGTGGACTACAAGGGCATGGTGCGGGCCGGGCTCGCCAACCTCGGCCGCGTCAAGAGCCAGGGCGCATCCACCATCACGATGCAGGTGGCGCGCAACGTTTATCTCTCATCCGAGAAAACAATTACCCGAAAAATTTACGAAATATTACTGACGTTCAAGCTCGAGCACCTGCTGACCAAAAACCAGATTCTCGAGATCTACATGAACCAGATTTACCTGGGAAACCGCGCCTACGGCTTCGCGGCCGCATCGGAGGCGTATTTCGGCAAGCCCCTGAAATCCATCAGCATCGCCGAGGCGGCCATGCTCGCGGGCCTGCCCAAGGCCCCTTCCGCCTACAACCCCATCAGCAACCCCAAGCGCGCACGGATCCGCCAGCTCTACATCATCGACCGCATGGTCGAGAACGGATTCATCACCGCCGAGGAAGGCGCGGCCGCCAAGCAGGAAGACCTGAAGATCCGCCCCGGCGGACCGGACAACACCCGCATCCACGCCGAATACGTCGCCGAGATGGCGCGCCAGCTCATCTATGCGCAGTACGGCAACGAGGCCTACACGCGCGGGCTGAACGTCTACACCACGCTGAATGCCGGCGACCAGGAAGCCGCCTACCAGGCGCTGCGCAAGGGCATCATGGACTATGAGCGGCGCCAGCACTACCGCGGCCCCGAGAAGTTCGTCGCGCTGCCCACCGATCCGCAGGAAGCCGAGGACGTGATCGACGACACCCTGGCGGGCCATCCGGACAACGGCGACGTGCTCTCCGCCGTCGTGCTGGAGGCATCGGCCAAGAAAATCGTGGCCGCCCGCGCGAACGGCGAGCCCATCGAGATCACCGGCGAAGGCCTCAAGCCCGCGCAGTCGGGCCTGAGCGACAAGGCGCCGCCCAACATCCGCATCCGCCGCGGCGCCGTGATTCGCATCATCCAGACGCCCAAGAAGACCTGGGACATCACCCAGCTGCCCGAGGTCGAGGGCGCCTTCGTGGCCGTCGATCCGCGCAGCGGCGGGATCAAGGCGCTGGTGGGCGGGTTCGACTTCGACAAAAACAAGTTCAACCACGTGACCCAGGCCTGGCGGCAGCCGGGCTCCAGCTTCAAGCCGTTCATCTACTCGGCAGCGCTAGAGAAGGGCTTCACGCCCGCCACCGTGGTGAACGACGCGCCGCTGTTCTTCAGCGCCGGCACCACCGGCGGCCAGCCGTGGGAGCCCAAGAACTACGACGGCAAGTACGACGGCCCGATGACGCTGCGCACTGCACTGGCGAAGTCGAAGAACGTGGTCTCGATCCGCGTGCTGCAGGCCGTCGGCCCGAAGACGGCGCAGGACTGGATCACCCGCTTCGGCTTCGATGCCGACAAGCACCCCGCCTACCTCACGATGGCGCTGGGCGCGGGCTCGGTGACCCCGATGCAGATGGTGGCCGCGTACTCGGTGTTCGCGAACGGCGGCTACCGCGTAAACCCCTACCTCATCGCCCGCGTGACCGACCACAAGGGCCGCATCCTGTCGAACTTCGAGCCGCCGGCGACCACGGCCAATCCGCGCGCCATCGAGCCGCGCAACGCCTTCGTGATGGACAGCCTGCTGCAGGAAGTCGCACGCTCGGGCACGGCCGCGAAGGCGCAGGCGACGCTCAAGCGCCCGGACATCTACGGCAAGACGGGGACGACCAACGACGCCGTGGACGCCTGGTTCGCCGGCTTCCAGCCCACCATCGCGGCCGTGACCTGGATCGGCTACGACACGCCGCGCAACCTCGGCAGCCGCGAAACCGGGGGCGGCCTGAGCCTGCCGATCTGGATCAGCTTCATGGAGCGCGCGCTCAAGGGCGTTCCGGTGGCCGAACCCACCGTGCCGCCGGGCGTGGTGAACGTGGGCGGCGAATGGTTCTACGAGGAGTTTGCGCGCAACGCCGGCGTGGCGAGCGTGGGCATGGAAGACCACTCCGCTCCGCCCTCCGCGGTACCGGGCGCGCCGCCGCAGGCCCCTCCGCCGACGGAAGAGCGCAACCGGATCCTGGACCTGTTCCGCAACTGACCAGCTCCCCGCAGGCATACGCGGGGCAGATGACAAAAAGGCACCCCGGCGCTGGCCGCGGTGCCTTTTTCCTGGGGATTTCCCGGCGGAAGAAAGGGCCCGTTCAGGACGCCTTGAACGTCAGCGGCATGCCCGCCTGCCGCGACGCATCCTGGCTCAGGGCCGCGAAGAATTCGCCAGCCCCCTTCGTGTCCTGCCAGGCGTGGCCGTCGAAGCGATAGTGGTAGCCGCCGGACTGCGCGGCCATCCAGACCTCGTGCAGGGGCTTTTGCAGGTTGACGACGATCTGGCTGCGGTTGGGGAAGGTGATGGTCACCATGCCGCCGGTGCGCTGGGCATCGAGGTCGGCGTCGCTCGCGTCGTTGATGCGGTCGCAGCCCTGCTCCACCGCCAGCAGCAGTTTCTCGGCATGGTCCTGGAATTCGAGATCGGTCATTACTTCTACAATTTGCGGATGTTGAGAGCTTCGCAAATTCTAGTCAGCACCTGCGCCCTTGCTGCCGGTGCGGTTGCCCTGCTCGCGGGCTGCGGCCAGCGCGGGGCGCTCTACCTGCCGGGCGAGCCCGCCGCGCAGCAGCGCGCCACGCTGCCGCAGACGCTCGACCCCATGCGCGACACGCCGGTGCCCTCGCCCATCCCGGCACCGGTGCTGGCGCCGTCTCCCGCGCTCTCCGTGCCCCAGGCGTCGCCCGCGGCCGCCCCTTCTCCCGCGACCCCCGCGTCGTCCCCAGCCTCCACCACCACCCCATGACGCTGCCCGCACTGCCCGGACATCCCCACATCGCCTACCAGGGCGGCGAACTGTTCATCGAATCCGTGCGCGCGTCCGATCTGGCGCAGGAGCACGGCACGCCGCTCTACGTGTATTCCAAGGCATCCATGCTCGCGGCGCTCGCCGCCTACCAGCGGGGCTTCGCGGGGCGCAAGGTGCAGATCTGCTATGCGATGAAGGCCAACTCGTCGCTGGCGGTGCTGCAGCTCTTCGCGCGCGCTGGCTGCGGCTTCGACATCGTCTCCGGCGGCGAACTGCGTCGCGTGCTGGCCGCGGGCGGCGACGCCGCCAAGGTGATCTTCTCCGGAGTGGGCAAGACGCGCCAGGAAATGCGCGAGGCGCTGGACGCCGGCATCGGCTGCTTCAACGTGGAGAGCGAGCCCGAACTCGAGGTGCTCAGCGAAGTCGCGGTGGCCTGCGGCAAGCGCGCGCCCGTGAGCATCCGCGTCAATCCCAACGTCGATCCCAAGACCCATCCCTACATCTCGACCGGCCTCAAGGGGAACAAGTTCGGCGTGGCGCACGAGCGCACCGTGGCCACCTACCAGCGCGCCGCGTCCCTGCCGGGCCTGCAGGTGGTGGGCATCGACTGCCACATCGGCTCGCAGATCACCGAGGCCACGCCCTACCTCGACGCGGTGGACCGCATGCTCGACCTCGTCGCGCAGATCGAGGCGGCGGGCATTCTGATCCACCACATCGACTTCGGCGGCGGCCTGGGCATCGACTACAACGGCGACACCCCGCCCGCGGCCGATGCGCTGTGGGCGCAGCTGCTCGCGCGGCTCGATGCGCGCGGTTACGGCGACCGGCAGTTCATGATCGAACCGGGACGCTCCCTGGTGGGCAACGCGGGCGTGTGCCTGACCGAAGTGCTCTACGTGAAGCCCGGCGAGCAGAAGAATTTCTGCATCGTCGATGCGGCGATGAACGACCTGCCGCGGCCGGCGATGTACCAGGCGTTCCACGCGATCGTCCCGGTGGCGCCCGCCGCACCGGGCGCCGACTCCGCGGTGTACGACGTGGTCGGCCCGATCTGCGAAAGCGGCGACTGGATCGGCCGCGACCGGACGCTGGCCGTCCAGGCGGGCGACCGGCTGGCGGTGCTCTCCGCCGGCGCCTATTGCAGCGCGATGGGCAGCAACTACAACACGCGTTCGCGCCCTGCCGAGGTGCTGGTGGACGGCAGCCGGGCCGACGTCATCCGCGCGCGCGAGACGCTCGAGGACACGTTCCGCCACGAGAAGCTCCCCGCCTGACCATTCGCTTGATGCGCATCAAGCTCCCGCCGGGCCGGTGTCCGTACATTGGCCGTTTCACGACGGACGGGACGCCATGGCATCGGAACCTCTGGAACTGTATCGGGACGGGCAGCATGCGTGCCTGATGTTCTCCGACCTCATCGAGGAGGACGGCCAGGCGGTGCAGGCCAACCAGTTCCTCATCGTGGACGGCGACACCGGGGCGATCATCGACCCGGGCGGCAACCTCGCCTTCAACGAGCTGTTCATGGGAATGAGCAGGCATTTCCCGCCGCACAAGCTCTCCTACCTGATCGCCTCGCACGCCGATCCGGACATCATCGCCTCGCTCGACCGCTGGATGACCAGCACCAAGGCCACGCTGGTGATCTCGCGCATCTGGGAACGCTTTGCCCCCCACTTCACCAAGGTCGGCAAAACCGAGAACCGCGTCATCGGCGTGCCCGACGGTGGCGGCCACCTCCCGCTGGGGCGGCATGAGCTGGTGCTGCTGCCCGCGCACTTCCTGCATTCCGAGGGCAACTTCCATTTCTACGACCCGGTGAGCAGGATCCTCTTCACGGGCGATCTGGGCGTTTCGATGACCTCCGGCGCCGAGGCGCGCACCCCGGTCACCGACCTGCGCCCGCACATCCCGCGCATGGAGGGCTTCCACCGCCGGTACATGGTGTCCAACAAGATCCTGCGCCTCTGGACGCGCATGGCCCGCCAGCTCGACATCGCGATGCTGGTGCCGCAGCACGGTGCGCCCATCATGGGCCGCCAGGCGATCGCCGATTTCTTCGACTGGATCGAGAACCTGCAGTGCGGCATCGACCTGTTCGACGACCGGGCCTACCAGCTGCCCACGGCGTTCATCGATCCGGGCACGCGGCAGGTGAGGCCGGCGCTGCAGGCGGTGCGGGCCTGAAGGCCGGGAGCGGCCTTCCTGTCTGGCTGGCAGCCAGGCAGGGTCGGCTCTCGTGCCCCTGCGATCGGTGGACGGCCGCAGCCTGGATGCCTGTGACACACCACAGATCCACTGCGCAGGCGTGTTTCCAGCTCGGCAGTTGCGCTTCGTAACCATGTGACAGCCCCATTTCGTGGCGCTGAGCGCGTTTGCCTCCAGAATCCGGCCCCGAAGAAAAACATCAGAGGGAAGGGGTCAGATGAACGACATCGTCCGTGTCGACACGGAGCGCCTGCGTGCGCATTTGGAAGAGAAATTGCCGCCGAAAATCCGGCGGTTCCGGCTGGATGACATTCCGGGCGTGATGCGCTCGCGCCTGGGGTGGCCGGTGGCGGCTACGTTGATGGAGCGGTGGTTCAGGGGGGCGGCGTTTGAGATCACTCTTCCTATAAAACTCAGCGCGCCATCCCAGCGTTTAAACCAGCTGCCCGCCTCGCAACTGGACGAAAACACGGTCACCATGCGCTGGGCACTAGGCTTTGCTCGTGTTCAGGCTGCGATGTCGAACTTACAGGCGCAATGGGACAGCTCTGCCGGGATAGTGGAGCTACAAAGGAAGGTGACACGACAAGCATTAGGACAGACCTCACCCTGGCGATTCGGCAATCTAAATCAGCCGGCAAAGATCTTGGACCACACCTGCCAAGTAAATCGTCTGAAAGTGGGCCGATTCGGAGACCCCATGGACGACTTCTACGGCGCCATCGGCGAGGCCACGCTCAAGATTGCGGTGTCGGGTATGGTGACACCCAGGGGTACGGGCAAGACCGCCATCGCGATCGATGAGGCGGCCTTCTACCTGCGTGACTCGTACGATTTCAACGACGATTCCCTCCTGTCGCAGCGTCTAGGCTTCTGGGATCGTCAGGGAGTAGCCATCAGCCCTCGGTCAGTTTTGGACGTATCCGTGACTGAGCAGTGGATCTATTCCGACTCCTCCGAGGCAGACCAACAGAGCTATCTGGTGCAGAACAAGCATTTCAGGCAATGGCGCGCTCTGCACGGACGAGGCGGGGATTTCATAGTTGTCTCCGACGTGCATCGTGCACGCCTACCTTTTCCGATCAGGCTGGAGTGGTGATGAAGCTTGCCAACCTCAAGAACATACCCTGCATCGTCTGGTGCTTGGCATTGAATGCCTGCTTGGTGCTGGGCTGGCACGTGATGAGGCCGACACTCTTCATGACCTACAACAGCCCCCACTACGTGTATCGGCTGGAGATCCACGAAGCGTCGCTGTGGCAACGCATCGTGAACCACGATCAGAGGTACCCAGGCATCTTCCGCCTGTATGACGTCAACCACAAGAAACTGCTCGGCGAGAGCGATGTGGTTGATATGGAGCCTGGAATCGGTGGGATCGACTGGTATCTCGACCCGCCGCTGCAAGCCAACAAAGTGTATGTAGGCCTTGGAGTCGTCTTTGAAAACATTCCCTCAGAATGCCCGATAGTCGGTCAGGTACCTGGTTGCCTCGACGCCAAGGACTGACTCACGCCGCCGCCCTGGCGGCACGCGCGCCACGCAGTGCCTTCCACACGCGCCACCCCAGCAGCGCAGCCAGGATGGCCGCATAAATCGCCACTTCCCCCACGAGGTTCTTGCCGGACCGCATCCAGAAGAAATGCAATAACGCCAGGGCCGAGGCCACGTAGACGGCGCGGTGCAGGGCCTGCCAGCGCTTGCCGCCGAGCCAGCGGATGGCCCGGTTGAACGAGGTGGCCGCAAGCGCCAGCAGCAGTGCGAAGGCGAGCATGCCGACGAGGATGAAGGGCCGCTTGGCGATGTCGCGTGCGATCTCTGGCACGTCGAAGCCCATGTCCAGCCACGCGTAGCACAGCAGGTGCACCAGCGCATAGAAGAACGCGAACAGCCCGATCATGCGGCGGAACCGCGCCAGCGCCGGCTGGCCTGTGAGCATCCGCAGCGGCGTGACGGCGAGCGCGATCCACAGGCCGCGCAGGGCCCAGTCGCCGGAGGCGCGGATGAGTGCCTCCGCCGGGTTGGGCCCCAGGCGATCGGCGATCACCCCGTAGACGAGCCAGGCGAAGGGCAGCAGGCAGATCGCGAAGACGGCCGGCTTGGCGGCAGGGTGCAGCAACAGTTTTTTCATGGAGGTCTACAGAAAGCCAGCCGGCCGGCCGCATCCGGCCCAGGCGCCACGCGTGCGCGGCGGCGCCCACGGATCAATAGAACTTCTTGAGATCCATGCCCGCGTAGAGCTGGCCGACCTGGGCCTCGTAGCCGTTGAACATCAGCGTCTTGCGCTTCTTGGCGAACAGGCCGTCCTCGCCGATGCGGCGCTCGGTGGCCTGGCTCCAGCGCGGGTGGTCCACTTCCGGGTTCACGTTGGAATAGAAGCCGTATTCCTGCTTGGCGGCCTTGTTCCAGGCCGTGCCCGGCTCCTTCTCGACGAAGCGGATCTTGACCAGGCTCTTGGCGCTCTTGAACCCGTACTTCCAGGGCACCACGAGGCGCACGGGCGCGCCGTTCTGGTTGGGCAGCACTTCGCCGTACATGCCGAAGGCGAGCAGCGTCAGGGGGTGCATGGCTTCGTCCATGCGCAGGCCCTCGGTGTAGGGCCAGTCGAGCACGGGGCGGCCCACGTAGGGCATGGTCTGTTTGTCGGCCAGGGTCACGAACTCGACGTACTTGGCGCTGCCCTGGGGCTCGACGCGCTTGATGAGTTCGGCGAGCGAATAGCCCACCCAGGGGATGACCATCGACCAGCCCTCGACGCAGCGCAGCCGGTAGATGCGCTCTTCCTGCGGGCTGAGCTTCAGCAGGTCTTCGATGGCGAACTTGCCAGGCTTGTTGACGAGGCCTTCCACCTCCACCGTCCACGGCGAGGTCTTCAGCGTGTGCGCGTTGCGCGCCGGATCGCTCTTGTCGACGCCGAATTCGTAGAAATTGTTGTAGGTGCTGGCGTCCTTGTAGTCGGTCAGCTTCTCGATGGTGGTGGCGCCCGCCACCTTGCTGGGAACGCTGGGCAGGGCCGCCAGCTTGCCGGGCCGGGGCGTCTGCGCCAGGGCCTCCCGGCCGGCCCAGGCGGCCAGGGCCGCGCCGGCGGCGCCCGTGGCCATCAGCTTGAGGAGGTCGCGGCGGTTGTCGTAGACCGCGCGGGGAGTGATCTCGCTGCCGGTGGCGTGGAGAAAGCCGTCGTCGTGGTTGCGGATGAGCATGAAGGGTCCTCGGTGGGGGCGCGCGGGGGGTGGGAAGACCCCGGTTATACGCGCCGAACCCTTCGAAGGATTCATCCAGCGCTACAACGTTCCGTAGCTGTGCAGTCCGGAGAGCCACATGTTCACGCCCAGGAACGCGAACGTGGTAACGCCGAGGCCCACCAATGCCCACCAGGCCGACACGGTGCCGCGCAGCCCCTTCATGAGGCGCATGTGCAGCCAGGCCGCATAGTTGAGCCAGACGATGAGCGCCCAGGTCTCCTTCGGATCCCAGCTCCAGTAGCCGCCCCACGCCTCGGCCGCCCAGAGGGCGCCCAGCACGGTGGCGATGGTGAAGAACGCGAAGCCGACCGCGATCGCCTTGTACATCACGTCGTCGAGCACCTCGAAGGACGGCAGGCGCGCGGCGATGCGCCGGCGGCCCAGCAGGATGCCGGCCACGATGAGCGCGGAGATGCCGAAATACACCATCCAGTAGCTGCCGCCGTTCTCGGCCGCGCCCTGGCGGAACACGATGGGCTCGAAGCACAGCACCACGCCGAGCAGCCACAGCGGCGCGAGCCTCCACCAGCGCGTCTCGCCGGCCTGCTGCTTGATGAGGTAGGCGAACGCGACCATGGCGGCGAGCGCGAAAGTGCCGTAGCCGATGAAGTTGGCGGGCACGTGCAGTTTCATCCACCAGCTCTTCAGGGCGGGCACCAGGGGCTGGATCTCGTGGGCTTCGCGCACCACGGTGTACCAGAGCAGGAAGCCCACGGCCGCGCTCACCACCAGCATGGCGAACCCGCCGAGCGCGCGCGTCGCGTACTGCTCCTCGTAGTAGAGGTAGAAGGCCGCGGTCATCCAGCAGAAGAGCACGAACACCTCATAGAGGTTGCTCACGGGGATGTGGCCGATATCCGGGCCGATGAGATAGCTCTCGTACCAGCGCACCAGCGTGCCGATCAGCGCCATGGCGATCGCCACCCAGGCGATGCGCGAGCCCAGCAACGACAGCGTGCCGCGCTCTCCGCGGGCGAACATGCCCAGCCAGTAGAAGACCGTGCTGATGAAGAACAGCATGCTCATCCAGAGGATGGCGGACTGGCTGGAGAGGAAGTATTTGAGACCGAACACGGTGTCGGCCCGGGCGAGGCTGCCCGCGCCGTCCTGCTGGTAGAGACCGATGGCCAGCAGCGCGAACGCCGCCACCGCCAGCATCAGCGTGCGCAGCGGCCGCCAGAACCAGCCGAGCCAGACCGCGCAGGGAATGGCACCGAGCAGGATGCCCTTCTCGTACACGTCCATGAAGGCGCCGTAGCGCTGCAGGGCGTAGAGCCCGCCGGCGGCCACGATGGCCGCGAACACCCAGTCGAACCAGTTGCGGCGGGCGAAATAGCCTTCGCTCAGGGTGATGGTGGTGGTCGCCGTGTTCATGCGGGAGTGCCTCCGTGGTGGGGCTTCGCCCCGATGAGCCGTTCGGTGAGGTGGGAGAATTCGCGGTCGCCGTCCATCGTCTTGCGGTTGGTCGACAGGGCCATGGTGGCCTCCGCTCCCGTGCCGCCCGCGCCCGGCGCGAGCCACACCCAGACGCGCCGTTCGCGCACGTAGAGCATCGAGAAGACGCCCAGGATCAGCAGGGCACAGCCCAGATAGACCACATTCTTGCCCGGCGCGCGCGCCACCTGGAACACGCTGGCCTGCACCTGCGTGAAGTCGGCCAGCTCGAACGCCATGGGGGCCGGGTAGGCCTGCGCGTCGCTGAGCGACAGCACGGCCTGCGTCATGAACGCGCGCGTGGCCTCGTTCTGCGGCAGGGGGGCGAGGCCCGCGCGTTCGCGCGTCAGCTGCGCGAGTTCGAACAGCGCGCCGTTCAGGATGCGGATGAGCACTTCGCCCGCCCGCTCGCGCTCGGCGGCCGGTACGTTGGCTTCCATGAAATCGGAGATGGCCTGCAGGCCGCCGCGGGGCGGTGCGCCGGCCGAACCCTTGCCGGCATGGTCGGCTCCGGCGAAGAGCGACAGCGCGCGCAGCGTGGATTGCGCGAGCTGCTCGGCCAGCTCGGGCCGGGAGCCATCGACCGCGATGGCGACGTAGCGGCGCACCGCCTGTTCGCGCAGCGCCGGATCGGCCAGCGCCATCCGCATGCGCAGGAAGCCGTCCATGCGGCCCTGGTCGTCGACCGGCACCCGCAGGAAGCGGAACGGATCGGCCGGCGTCTCACGCACGCCCAGCAGGAACACCGGCTGGCCGTCGCCCGTGTCCACCGGCAGCATGTAGTTGTGGAACTCGCGCGCCTGCCCCGCCGCGTCGCGCAGCTTGTAGGTGACGCTGGGCCCGACGTTGCGCAGCTCCTTCGGCGTGGCGGTCTTGTTGCCTGCGCCGAGGCGGGATTCGATGGATTGGCGCAGGTCCACCTTGCGCACGTCGGCGCCGGAACCGCCGCTGCCCGCGGCGCCGAAGTTCTCGACGTTGATCGTGCGCAGCCCCGTGAATTCGAGCGTGAGGGCCTGCGAAGCGTCGGCCCCCGTGCCCTTACCCGCACCCGCCTGTTCGATACGGGTGGAACCGCCCACGGTGCCTTCCACGTCGAACGGCTGCATGCCCGGTGCCATGGGCACGGCGCGCAGCTTGAGGAGCGATCCGCCGTCGTCGAAGCTCGACTGGTAGATCTCGATGCCGCGGTAGCTGGCAGGGTGGTTGACTTCCACGCGCGCGGGCACGGCTGCGCCCGTGGCCTTGTCGTGGATGATGATCTCGCTCGCGAACAGCTTGGGCATGCCCGTGGAGTAGTGCTCCACGATGAACTTCTTGAGCTCGATGGAGAACGGCAATTCCTGCAGCAGCACGCCGTCGGACTGGTTCAGCACCGCGGTGCCCGATTGCGTGCCTTCGGCCACGAACAGGTTGCCGCGGAACGTGGGGTTGCGCTCGGAGAGGCGGTGCTCCGGCCCCACTTCGGAGACGAGCCCCCCGCCCGCATAAGGCGTCTTGCCGCCCAGCCACATCTGTGCGCGCACGATGAGGTCACCGTCCAGCAGGCCCCCCAGGCAGATCAGCACGATGGCGCTGTGGGCAGCGATGTAGCCGATCTTGTTCACTGCGCCGGCCTTGGCGGCGACCATCCAGCCCGTGCCCGGCCCGGCGGACGTATCGCGCTGCTGCAGGCGCACCTTCCAGCCGCCGCCCGCGAGCAGCCCGCCGATGCGCCGCGCCGCGGCTTCCGGGGTTTCACCGGCGAGCGGTGCCTGCGCGCGGTGCGGGAACGCCTTCAGGCTCTGTTCGCGGATGTTCTCCTTGTAGCTGCGCAGGTCGGCGAGGTAGCGCGGCGTGTTGCGCGCGATGCACAGCGAGGTGCTCACCACCAGGAACGCCAGGATCAGCAGGAACCACCAGGCGCTGTAGACCGTGTTGAGGCGCAGCGCGAGGAACACCTCGGCCCAGAAGGGACCGAACTGGTTCACGTAGTTCACGGAGGGCTCGTGCTGCTTGAGCACCGTGCCGATCACCGAAGCGACGCAGATCACCGTGAGCAGCGAGATCGCGAAGCGCATGGACGACAGCAGCTCGACCACGGCGCGCACGGGAGCGGCACGCTGCGGGGGCGGATGGCCGTGGAGGGTGTCGGGCATGGGGTCGGTCGGCGGATGCGCGGGGCAGGAAATGGTGAAACAAGGCGGCCAGGATGGCGCGGTCGGCACGGGCCGGACGCAAAAAAGGCGGGCCATCCGTTCAGATGTGCCCGCCCGTCTTGGGTGTGATTATCGGCGGCTGGTTCCGGAAGCCTGGGGGCCACCCGGTGGGATTTTGACGCAAATCAAGCGCCGCGGCCTCCCGGAATTCCCGCAGGCGCGGGGATCAGCGCAGGCCGGCGATGTAGTCCGCCACGGCGCGGATCTCCCGGTCGTTGAGCTTGGCAGCGACCTGCGTCATCTGCACGCTGTTGGCGCGCTTGCCCTCGCGGAACTCGCCGAGCTGCTTGGCCGTGTAGTCGGCGTGCTGGCCCGACAGGCGCGGGTACTGGGCCGGAATGCCGGCGCCGTTGGGGCTGTGGCAGCCGGCGCAGGCGGCGATGTTGCGGTCGGCGATGCCGCCGCGGTAGATGCGCTCGCCCAGGGCGACGAGGTCCTTGTCCTTGGCGAATCCGGGCTTGGCCTGCTTGCCGGCCACCCACCAGGCGATGTTGCGCATGTCGTCTTCCGACAGCATGGCGGCGATGCCCTTCATGACCGGGTCGTTGCGCTTGCCGGACTTGAACTCCTGCAGCTGCTTGACGAGGTATTCGGGGTGCTGCTGCGCCAGCTTGGGGTTGGCGACGATGGAGGAATTGCCGTCGGCCCCGTGGCAGGCCGCGCACACGGCGGTGAAGCTGGCCTCGCCCTTGGCCAGATCCGGCTTGCCCGCCTTCTGCGCCGCTGCGGGTGCCTGGGCCGAGGCCGGGAGCGCGGCCACCGCGAGCGCGGCAGCCATCAGCATGGGGGCGAGCAGTTTCTTCATATCGGGGGTTCTGTGTTGTAGAAGGGGTGCCGCAAAGCCCGTCAATCTTACAATGCGCCCCTTTGCGGGCGTCTCCCTGCTAACCCCCATTTATGACGACTACATCACATGCGCCAGTTGCTGGCCCGGTTCCGCCTGCACCCGACGCCAAGCTCGCCGTGGGATGGATGCATACGGCCCGCTTTCTCACCACCGCCGCGCAGCTGCACCACCTGCCGCCCATCGACGTCCCGGAAATCGCTTTCGTCGGACGCTCCAATGCCGGCAAGTCCACCTGCATCAACACGCTGACGCAGCAAAAGCAGCTCGCGTTCGCTTCCAAGAAACCCGGGCGCACGCAGCACATCAACCTGTTCGCCCTCGGCCGGCAGAACATGACCGACGCGGTGCTGGCCGACCTGCCCGGCTACGGTTACGCGGCCGTGTCGCGCTCGGACAAGCAGCGCTGGCAGCAGGTGATGGTGAACTACCTCGTGAGCCGCGAGAGCCTCACGGGCATCGTGCTGCTGTGCGACCCGCGCCTGGGCCTCACCGAGCTGGACGAGGCATTGCTGGAAGCGGTGCGCCCCCGCGTGGAGGACGGCCTGAAATTCCTCGTGCTGCTCACCAAGGCCGACAAGCTCACGCGCGCCGAGCAGGCCAAGGTGCTGTCCATCACGCGACTGCAGGCGGGCGGCGGCGAGGTGAAGATGTTCTCGGCCCTCAAGAAGCAGGGCGTGGACGAGGTGGCGCAACTGCTCTGGCAGTGGTCGCACCCCCAGGGCACGGCCCCGGCCGGCGGCAGCGCCGCGCAGGAGCCCGGGCCTGCCGACCCCGCGCCCGGCCCTGAGGATTCCGAAGCCCCCTGACGCCCCGCGTGGACATGCTGCGCGGGCGGACCACCGCACCACGCGCATGACCGACACCACGCTCCATTCGCTGCCCCACGGCATCACCCTGCACTGCCGCACGCGCGGCGAGCCCGGCCGCCCGGTGCTCCTCTTTCTCCACGGCTTTCCCGAGGGTGCATTCATCTGGGACGGGATGCTGGAGCATTTCTCGCGTCCCGAAAACGGCGGCTACCGCTGCGTGGCGCCCTTCCTGCGCGGTTTCGCGCCCTCCAGCAGCCCGCAGGCCGTGGAGTCGTACCGCGCCAAGCACCTCGTGCAGGACCTGGTGGCGCTGATCGAGGCCGAATGCGGCCCGGCGGACGCGGGCGGCCGGCTCGCGGCGCTCATTGCGCACGACTGGGGCGGCGCGGTGGCATGGAACCTGGCGAACCAGCGGCCCGACCTGCTGGAACGCCTGGTGATCGTGAACTCGCCCCACCCCGGCACCTTCCTGCGGGAACTGCGGCAGAGTCCCGAGCAGCAGCAGGCGAGCGAGTACATGCATTTCCTCTGCCGCAAGGACGCCGAGACGCTGCTGGCGGAAGACGGCTACCGCCGGCTCTTCGGCTTCTTCGGCCGCCCGGACGGCAGCGCGCCCGACTGGCTCACGCCCGAACTGCAGGGCCGCTACCGCGCCACCTGGGACGAAGGCCTCACGGGCCCGTGCAATTACTACCGCGCCAGCCCCCTGCGCCCGCCGCGCGAGGGCGAAGGCGGAGCGCATGCAGCGGGCGTCGAACTGCCCGACGCCATGCTCTCCATCGGCGTGCCGACGCTGGTCATCTGGGGCCTGGACGATCCCGCGCTGCGGCCGGGCCTGCTGGAAGGATTGGAGCGCTGGGTCCCGTCCCTGCGGCTGCGCACCGTGCCGGGCGCGTCGCACTGGATCGTGCACGAGCAGCCGGACCGCGTGGCGCGCGAGATCGGAGACTTCCTGGCGGATGCGGCCTGAGCGCCGTCGCCTGCGGCGCCCTGCCCCAGCCGGGTACGGCAGCCACTGGCCGGCCACGCTGCCCGCGGGCTGTCAGTAAACCGGCGGCTCGCCCGGCGGGCGCGACTTGAAGCGCCGGTGCACCCAGTAGTACTGGCCGGGCATGGTGTCGATCCACTGCTGCAGTTCGCGGTTCATGCGGGCGGTGTCGGCCTCGAGATCGTCGGTGGGATAGTTCTGCCAGGCCGGCATCATCTCGGCGCGGTAGCCGCGCGGCGTGATGCGGCCGATCAGCGGCACCACCTTGGCCCGGCCCAGGCGCGCGAAGCGCGACAGCGAGGTGATGGTGGCGGCCGACATGCCGTAGAACGGCACGAACAGCGAATCGTTGGGCCCGAAATCCATGTCCGGCAGCAGGTAGAGCAGCCCGCCCTTGCGCAGTCCGCTCAGGATCGGCTTGACGCCGTCGGCCCGGTTGAGCATGCGCACGTTGCCGAAGCGCTGGCGGCCGGCGAACAGCCAGGCGTCGATGTCCGGATCGGGATGGGGCGTGAAGATCGAGGTGAACGCCCGGTCGGTCTGCAGCGTGAGCGCCGTGCCGGCCGCGTCCATGCCCAGGAAATGCGGCGCGAAGATGATCGTGGGTGTGTCGCCTTCCAGCTCGTTCAGCGCGCCGTGGAACTCCAGGCGCTTTTCCACCACCGAACGCGGCGCCATCCAGAGCCAACTGCGGTCCAGCCAGGCCTGGCAGAAGCGCACGAAGGTCTCGCGTGCCCAGGCCCGGCGCTGCGCGGGGCTGGCCTCCGGAAAGCAGAGTTCGAGATTGCGCAGCGTCACCTTGCGGCGGGGCTTGGCGAGCACGTAGAGCACCTGCCCCAGCACCCAGCCCAGCCCGCGCAGCACGGGCAGCGGCAGGCGCGCGAGCACGCGCATCACGGCGGTGTTGATGCGGCCCGCCGTCATGCGGCGTCTCCGGGCACCGGGGAGGCCGGCGCGGATTCGGCGCGCGGCTGCTTGTAGCGGCCGTAGCCCCAGAGGTACTGGCCGGGGGCCTGGCGGATGATGTGTTCCATGGATCGGTTGATCTGCGCGGTGGCGGTTGCGAGGTCGTCGGAAAGCGGTTCGGCGGGGGATTCGAGGTGCAGCACGTAACCGCGGCCACGCGGCAGGCGCTCGCAGCGCGCCAGGACCACCGTGGCGCCGGTCTGCTGCACCAGGCGGGCGGCGAGCGTCATCGTATAGGCCGGCTGGCCGAAGAACGGCACCCAAAGCCCCTGCCCTTCGGGGGGCACCTGGTCGGGCAGCAGGCCCACGGCCTCCCCGCGGCGCAGCGCCTTGATCATCTGCCGCACGCCCGAGAGCGTGGTGGGCACCGCGCGGATGCCGGGGCGGTCGCGCGCCGTGCGCATGAGTTCCGCGAGCCAGGCCTGCCGGGCGGGCCGGTAGAGCACCGTGACGGGCCCGTGCTGCTCCGCCCAGCGCCGCGCCGCGATCTGCACGGACAGCTCGAAACAGCCGATGTGGGGCGTCAGGAAGACGATGCCCCGGCCGGCCGCCCAGGCGCGCTCCACGCATTCGGCGCCCTCCACGCGGCAGGGCGGCGCCCCGGGCCGCAGCCAGAGCCGCGGCAGCTCGGCCGCCATGCGGCCCGCATGGGCCACTGCGGAGCGCACGCGCGCGAACGGATAGCCGGCCAGCGCGGCGTTGGCGAGAAAGCGGCGGCGGTAGGTGGGCGACGCGAGAAAGGCGATCCAGCCCAGCACCGCGCCCAGCGCGTGGAGCGCCGGCAGGGGCCATCGGGCGAAGAATCGGAACGCGGGGGGCATCGGTGACGGATCCGTGTCAGTAGAATGGTGGGGTCGCTGAGTTAAATGAGCAACTTGCAGGGCGACGTTAAACAACTCTGCTAAAGCGTTCGCCAAGGCTCCCAAAGGCTGAGGGCAACGCCCAAAATGCCAAAAAGCACAGGAGTTTATTCAAATGGCGAACGACTTTCTCTTCACGTCGGAATCGGTGTCCGAAGGCCATCCCGACAAGGTGGCGGACCAGATCTCCGATGCCATCCTCGACGCGATCTTCCGCGAAGACCCCCGCAGCCGCGTGGCGGCCGAGACGCTCACCAACACCGGCCTCGTCGTGCTGGCCGGCGAGATCACCACGAACGCGCACGTCGACTACATCCAGGTCGCGCGCGACACCATCAAGCGCATCGGCTACGACAACACCGACTACGGCATCGATTACAAGGGCTGCGCGGTGCTCGTCGCCTACGACAAGCAGAGCAACGACATCGCCCAGGGCGTGGACCACGCGAGCGACGACCACCTGAACACCGGTGCCGGCGACCAGGGCCTGATGTTCGGCTACGCCTGCGACGAAACGCCCGAGCTGATGCCCGCGCCCATCTACTACGCGCACCGCCTGGTCGAGCGCCAGGCCCAGCTGCGCAAGGACGGCCGCCTGCCCTTCCTGCGCCCCGACGCCAAGAGCCAGGTGACGATGCGCTACGTGGACGGCAAGCCCCACAGCATCGACACCGTGGTGCTCTCCACCCAGCACCATCCCGACCAGTCCGAGACCGCCACCAAGATGAAGGCCAGCTTCATCGAGGCGGTGATCGAGGAGATCATCAAGCCCGTGCTGCCCAAGGAATGGCTGCAGGACACGAAATACCTGATCAACCCCACGGGCCGCTTCGTCATCGGCGGCCCGCAGGGCGACTGCGGCCTGACGGGCCGCAAGATCATCGTCGACACCTACGGCGGTGCCTGCCCGCACGGCGGCGGCGCCTTCAGCGGCAAGGATCCGACGAAGGTCGACCGCTCGGCCGCCTATGCTGCGCGCTATGTGGCAAAGAACATCGTGGCCGCGGGCCTCGCGCGCCAGTGCCAGATCCAGGTGAGCTACGCCATCGGCGTGGCGCGTCCGATCAACGTCACGGTGTACACCGAAGGCACGGGCGTGATCCCGGACGACAGGATCGCCGCGCTGGTGCAGGAGCACTTCGACCTGCGCCCCAAGGGCATCATCCAGATGCTCGACCTGCTGCGCCCGATCTACGAAAAGACGGCCGCTTACGGCCACTTCGGCCGCGAGGAGCCCGAATTCACCTGGGAAAAGACAGACCAGGCCGCCGCGCTGCGCGCAGCGGCCGGGCTGTAAGCCCCGGCGACCCGCGCAGCGGGTCGCAGGCCACGAGGACTCACACCCCTCCACAGCGCCCACCAAGCCGCCGCCCTTCCCGGGGCGGCGGCTTTTTTCGTTGCGCCCGCTCCTACACCCGCAGTCAGGGCATGCCGACGGCGCCCTCCTTGGGGGCTCGCGATGATCGAGACACCCGGTGCAAAGCAGGCGGCCCAGCCGCCCGGCAACGGACCCACCGTCAACGGAGCGACACCATGCTGAAGTACGCCATCATTTTCGCCATCATCTCCCTCATCGCCGGCGCGCTCGGCTTCAGCGGCGTGGCCGCGGGCGCGGCAGGCATCGCCAAGATCCTGTTCTTCCTGTTCCTCGTGGTCGCGGTGATCTTCGTCGTGCTCGCCGTCCTCGGCGTGGGCGCGGCGCGCAGGGTGATGAAGTAATCCATCGTTCCCCTGCCCGGGCGGCCTGCCTGCCTGCCGCCCATCCAGCCCTTTCGACGCATGCCCGGATCGCCGGTTGCCCCTTCACGGCAGCCGATGATCCGGGCATGCGCCGTTCATGGGTGCGCCTGAGACAAGGCCCGGCATATCAGCAGCCCTGCGTCCGCGCCGATCCACTTAGTTGCATAACTAAACTAACAAATCTACAATGGTTCCATCCGATTCCTGCGTATCGAATGGAACACCGCCATGAACCGCATGCCTTCCTCCTGCCATCTGCTGGCCATCGATCCCCAGAACGATTTCTGCGATCTTCCTGAGGACTGGTGCAGCCGCGATCCGGCCACCGGCCGGCAATGCGCGCCTGCGCTGCCGGTCTCCGGCGCCCACGCGGACATGGAGCGGCTGGCGGGATTTGTGCGCCGCGTGGGTCCGCGCATCGACGGCGTGACGGTCACGCTCGACTCGCACCAGCGCTACGACGTCGCGCACCCGCTCTTCTGGCAGGCTGGCGACGGAGCGGCAGTCCCCCCATTCACATCCATCGCGGCCGCCCAGGTGCGGGCCGGCGCCTTCCTGCCGCGCGATGCCGGCACCCTGCCGCGCGTGCTGGCCTATCTCGACGCGCTCGAATCGCAGGGCCGCTACACGCTGATGGTCTGGCCGGTGCACTGCGAGATCGGCAGTTGGGGGCATGGCGTGCACGCAGCGCTGCTGGCGGCCTGCGCCGACTGGCAGGCGCTGCGCGGCCAGGCCGTGCACGCGGTGTTCAAGGGCATGAACCCCTGGACCGAGCACTACAGCGCCATCGAGGCCGAGGTGCCCGATCCGCAGGACCCGGCCACCGCGATCAACCGGCCACTGCTCGCGCGCCTGGGCGCCGCGGAATGCCTGGTGATCGCCGGTGAGGCGAGCAGCCACTGCGTGCGCGCCACGACTGAGCACATCGTGCAGCACCTGCCGCGCCTGCAATCCGGCTGGACACCGGACCGGATCGTGCTGCTGACCGACTGCATGAGCCCCGTGCGCGGGTTCGAAGCGCAGCACGGCGCGTTCCTCGATGCGATGCGCGCCCGCGGCGTGCGGCTGGCCACCTCGACCGATCTCGCAGCGTAGCCGCGCTGCCTCCTCCCCTTTTGAACCGGAGCACGCACGCATGCAATCCATCATCCAGAGCCTGCTGGACACCGACCTCTACAAGTTCACGATGTGGCAGGCGCTGCTGCACCGCCATCCGCAGACGCAGGCCGAATACCGCTTCGTCTGCCGCAACACGCCGGCCTTTCCGCTCGCGGAACTGCTGCCCGAGGTGAATGCCGAGCTGGATGCGCTGTGCACCCTGCGCTTCGCGCCGGCCGAGCTGGAGTACCTGGGAGGGCTGCGCTACATCAAGAGCGATTTCATCGACTTCCTGCGCATCTTCCAGTTCCAGCGCAACTTCATCGAAGCGCGAGCGGAAGGGCCGGACCTGTCCATCGTCGCGCGAGGCCCGCAGGTGCATGTGATGGGCTTCGAGATCTTCGTGCTGGCCATCGTGAACGAGCTGTACTTCCGCCGCCTGGGCCACGCCGACGCGGCCCTGGAAGAAGGACGGCGGCGGCTCGGCGCCAAGATCGCGCGCGTGCGGGCGCTGGCGGACGAGGCGCCCCGCGCCCATCCCTTCGAGATGTTCGACTTCGGGCTGCGCCGGCGATACAGCGGCGCCTGGCAGCGCGAAGTGGTGCAGCGGTTCGCCACCGAGGCGCCGCGCTGGTTCAAAGGCACATCGAACGTGCTGCTCGCGCGCGACCTGGGCCTGGTGCCCATCGGCACGATGGCGCACGAATACCTGCAGAGCTACCAGGCCCTCGGCGTGCGGCTGCGCGACTTCCAGAAGGCGGCCCTGGAAGACTGGGTGCAGGAGTACCGCGGCGATTTGGGCATCGCGCTCACCGACACCGTCGGCATGGACGCCTTCCTTGCAGATTTCGATCTGTACTTCGCCAAGCTCTTCGACGGCCTGCGGCACGACTCGGGCGATCCGGTCGCGTGGGGCGAGAAGGCGCTGGCGCACTATGCCCGGCTGCGCATCGATGCGCACGGCAAGCGGCTCGTGTTCTCCGACGGGCTCGACGTGGCCCGCGCGCTCGCGCTCCACCGGCACTTCGGCGACCGCGTGCAGCTGGGCTTCGGCATCGGCACGCAGCTCAGCAACGACCTGGGTCCGGCACCGATCAACATCGTCATGAAGATCGTGCGTGCAAATGGCCAGCCGGTCGCGAAACTGTCCGACAGCCCCGGCAAGACGCTGTGCGACGATGAAACCTACCTCGCCTACCTGCGCCAGGTCTTCGGCCTGCCCGCGGCCGGCGCGTGAAACCAAGGAACGACGACATGCTCCGGATCACCCTCGCCCAGCTCAACTACACCGTCGGCGACATCGAAGGCAACGTGCAGCGCATGGTGGATGCCGCGCACCGTGCCGCGCAGGCCGATGCCGATCTCGTGGTGTTCACCGAACTGGCCCTGTGCGGCTACTACCCCGGCGACATGCTGGAAGAACCCGGCTTCATGGAGCGCGTGGATGCAGGCATCGCCGCGCTGCAGGAGGCCTCGCGCGCCGCGCCGCGCCTGCACTGGGTGGTGGGTGCGCCCACGCGGGCGCAGGGCCCCGGCAAGCGGCTGCACAACAGCCTGCTGGTATTGCACCAGGGCGAAGAGCGCCTCCGCTACGCCAAGCAGCTGCTGCCCACCTACAACATCTTCGACGAGCGGCGCCACTTCGAGCCCGGCCCCGACGTGGCGCGCGTGCTGCGCATCGGCAGCGCGCAGATCGGCTTCCTGGTCTGCGAGGACGGCTGGAACGACACCGTGGCCGACTACGCCACGAACCCTTTCCAGCGCGTCGCCGACGCGGCGCCGGACCTGGTCGTCAGCATCAATGCAAGCCCCAGCCACATCGGCAAGCGCGAGATCCGGCACCAGGTCTTCGGCGACGCTGCCCGGCGCCATGGGCTGCCGGTGGTGTACGTGAACCAGGTGGGCGGGCAGGACCAGATCGTCTACGACGGCGCGTCATTCGCCGCCGAGCCCGAGGCCGGCGTGGTCTTCGAGGCGCCGCGCTTCGCCGAAGACGTTCGCACCCTGCGGCTCGTGGACGGGCGCTTTCAGGCCGAGGACGGCGGCGCCCTGCCGCCCGTGCCGGCCGAGGGCCTGCCCACGATGGCGTTCTACCGGCAGCAGATCGTGCTCGGCCTGCACGACTATGCGCGGCGCTGCGGCTTCCGGCAGGTGGTGGTGGGCAGCTCGGGCGGCATCGACAGCGCCCTCACGCTCGCGCTCGCGGTGGAGGCCATGGGGCCGGAGAACGTGGTGGCGGTGACGATGCCCTCGCGCTTCTCATCGAGCGGCTCGGTGGACGACTCCGTGGCCTTGTGCCGGAACCTCGGCATCCAGCTCCACACGCACCCGATCGCCGACCTCGTGGCCGGCTACGCCGCGCAGTTCGCGTCCAGCTTCGGCCAGCCGCTCGAAGGCCTCCCGCTGGAGAACCTGCAGGCGCGCATCCGCGGCACCATCCTGATGGAATATTCGAACGCTTTCGGCCACCTGCTGCTCACCACGGGCAACAAGTCGGAGATCTCGGTGGGCTACTGCACGCTCTACGGCGACACGAACGGCGGCCTCGGGCTGCTGGGCGATCTCTACAAGACCGAAGTGTTCGAACTCTCGCGCCACGTGAACGAGCACGCGGGCCGCGAGCTGATCCCGCAGGCCATCATCGACAAGGAGCCCTCGGCCGAACTGGCGCCCGGGCAGCGCGACGTCGACAGCCTGCCGCCCTACCCGGTGCTGGACCAGGTGCTGCGCCTCATCATCGAAGGCGAAGGCCTGTCGCATGCCGAATACGAGGCGGCCCGCGCCTTCTCGGCCCAGCTGCAGCACGACGAGGCCGGCCGCGCCCTGGTGCACCGCGTGCGCCAGATGGTGGCGCGCAACGAGTACAAGCGCCGCCAGGCCCCGCCCATCCTGCGCGTGCGGGCCAAGGCCTTCGGCAACGGGCGCCAGATGCCGATCGCGGCGAAACACGTCTGAGCCCGACCACCCGTCCTCCGTACCTCGCGAAACATCCGAGCCGCTGCGCGGCGGCGGGACGGGCTACATTTGCCGGTGACACCACTGCCGGGCCGGGGGACGACACACCGCCTGCCGGGCCTTCCACGCCTTTCGGATTCCATGTACGACACCGCCATCCTCATCGGGCGCTTCGAGCCCGTCCACAACGGCCACCTGGCCCTGCTGCGCCGCGCGCTGGACAGCGCCCAGGGCGCCATCGTCATCATGGGATCGGCCTGGCAGGCCCGCTCGCCCAAGAACCCCTTCACCTGGCAGGAGCGCGAGGCCATGCTGCGCAACGCCCTGCCCGAGCCCGACCGCGCGCGCCTCACGGTGCTGCCGGTGCGCGACCACTACGACGAAAGCGCCTGGGTGGCCGCCGTGCTGCAGGCCGTCGCGCGGCACACGCGGCCCGATGCGCGCATCGGCCTCGTAGGCCACTTCAAGGACGCGACCAGCAGCTACCTGCGGGCCTTCCCCGGCTGGCAGTTGATCGCCGTGGAGCGCCAGGGCAGCATCGACGCCACCGCCATCCGCGATGCGTACTTCGGCGCGACGCCGGATGCGGTGGCCGGCGCGCTGCAGCCGCTCGCGGAGCAGATGCCCGCGAGCACGCTGGATTTCCTGCGCACGTTCGCCCAGGGCCCGCACTATGCGGCGCTGCAGGAGGAATGGCGCATGCTGCGCGGCTACCGCGAGGCCTGGGCGCAGGCACCCTACCCGCCCGTGTTCGTGACCGTGGACGCGGTGCTGCGCTGCCAGGACCACGTGCTGCTCATCCGCCGCGCGCATGCGCCCGGCAAGGGGCAGCTCGCCGCGCCGGGCGGCTTCATCGAACAGCGCGAAACCGTCTGGCAATCGTGCCTGCGCGAACTGGCCGAAGAAACCCATTGCGTGCTTCCCGAGGCCCGCATGCACGCCGCATTGCGCGAGGTGGCCGTGTTCGACCACCCCGACCGCAGCCAGCGCGGCCGCACCATCACGCACGCGCACTACTTCGACCTGGCGAGCGACGCATTTCCCGACGTGCATGCGGACGACGACGCGGCGCACGTGGAGTGGGTTCCGATCGCGTCGCTGGCCGCGCTGGAAGAGGCCTTCTTCGAGGACCACTTCCACATGCTGGACCACTTTCTGGGCATCACGTCGCGCCCGGGCGGCTGACGGCCCCCGCCCGGGCAGCTTCCGCACTGCCGTCAGCCGCCGAGCCGCAAACTCGATGCCGTAAACTCCGCGGCTCGATCTGTGGGGGACGGGCTTGCTTGGGATGTGAGCCACTCACAACTATCCAAGACCATGGCCAAGCCTTCCAAATCGTCATATATCTTCGCTATCGCCTTGATCGCCGCAGTGCTGGTGATCTACCTGCCGGGGCTGCACAGCCAGCTGCTCTTCGATGACCTGCGATTGACCGAAGGCCTGATATTCAACGAGTACGGCAACATCCTGCACTTCAAGCAGCGGATGCTTTCGTATGGGACCTTCGTCTGGGTCGACGGTTTGTTCGGCAACGGCTGGTGGAAGCAGCGGGCCGTCAACATCGCGCTGCATCTGGGCGTGGTGGCCGCCATGTACGGCCTGGTCAGAGCGCTGCTGACGCACACCCGTTTTCCGGAAGAATTCGAAGCATCCCCCCACTTCGACGCGTCGCGCCGTGCCGCCCTGCAGATCGGCGTCGCGGTCTTCGCCCTGAACCCCGTCGCCGTGTACGCGGTGGCCTATCTGATCCAGCGTTCCATCCTGATGGCGACGTTGTTCGCGGTGCTGGCCTGCTTCTTCTTCGTCCGGGGATTGCAGCGCGAGCGCGCACTGGGCTGGTATGCCGCCGCGGTGGTCAGCTACGTGGCGGCAGTGCTCTCCAAGGAACACGCGGTGATGGTGGCGGCCATGGCCGTGCCGCTCTACATCCACGTCCGGCGTCCGAGCTGGAAAACCGTCGCCATCATCGCCGGCGTGTCGTTCGCGCTGATCCTGCTGGCCGCCGCCGTGTTGTTCGGCATCTATGGCCAATTCATCGGCAAGGCGTTCGACCAGCGCTCGATCGACTTCACGCGGCAGCTGGAGCAGATCAGCCCCGGCATCGGCCAGCGCATGTATCCGCTGAGCATCATCAACGAAGCCGCGCTGTTCTTCGCCTATGGCTTCCTGTGGTTCGTCCCCAACGTGATGTGGATGTCGGTCGATCTGCGACCGGCATTCCCCGTGTCGTACGCCACGTTTCCCCAGATCCTGGGCGTTGCCGGTTATCTGGCGCTGCTGTGCGCCGCCATCTGGAGCGTGTTGCGCCGGCGCGGCGTGCTGAGCCTGGCAGGGGTGGCGCTGTTGTTCCCGCTCCTCCTGTACGTGACCGAATTCGCCACCGTCTGGGTGCAGGACCCGTTCGTGCTGTACCGGAGCTACCTCTGGGCCGTAGCGATCCCCATCCTGGTGGCCATCGTGCTCACCGGGCTGCGGCCCCGCACCATCTACTGCATCGGAGTGGCGGTGGGCATCGTTCTCGGGATGCTGGCGTTCGAGCGGGTGATGTCCCTGAGCGACGATGCCACCGCGTGGGGCGACGCCGCGGAAAAAATCGACATGAATGCGCCCGCCAATGCAGTCGGCCGCTGGCGCCCCTTCCTGAACCTGGGCGCCGACCAGCTCAATCGCGGCCTGGTCTCCGATGCCCAGCGCAATCTGGCGAAGGCCGACGCGCTCGGCGCGCTGAACGGTGCGGCCCGATTCAACCTCGGTGTCGCGCTGCAGCAGCAGCAAAAGCATTCGGAAGCCCTGGCAGCGTGGGCCGAAGCGGAAAAGCAGGGCTTCAAAGACCTTCCGCTCTATTACCACCGGGGAGAGTCGGAGTTCGCACTGGGGCAGTTCGCTGCGGCCTATGACAGCTTCAGCAAGGGCATGGAACGCTCGGCGGAGGGGGTGACCACGGAGGACGTCGTCCGCATGCGCGAAGCCATGCGACTGCGCCGTGCCGAGGCCGCCATCGGCGCCAACCGCTTCGACGACGCCTTGCAGGATCTCGCCGTACTGCACCAGGCCAATAGCTCCAGCCAGCGCGTGCTGCTGGGCACCGGAATGGCCCAGGTCGGCAAGGGCGATACACAGGCAGCGCTGGCCACCTTCGACCGGATCATCGCCAGAACGCCGAATGCGGCAGTCGCCTATTACGGACGTGCGATGGCTCTGCGCGGCGCAGGCCGTATCGATGAAAGCCTGAAGGCGATGGACCGCGCCATTGCGTTGGACCCACGCAACCCACAGTACCCGCAAGTGCGCGCGCAGATCGCCGGCCCTGCCAAGAAGCCCTGAGCGGCCGCACCCGTCAATGGCTTTGCGCATACTGCACGTCGGCAAGTACTACCCGCCCTACCGCGGAGGCATGGAAGTCTTTCTGGACGACCTGCTCAACGAACAGCGGCGGCAAGGCATCGATGCGCATGCGCTGGTGCACGGCGACCCGCTGCCGGACGATCCCCCCTGGGTGGTGCGGGTGCCGGTGCAGTTCAATCTGAGCTATGCGCCCATCGCATTGGGATTCAGAAGCGCCCTGAACCGCGCCATCGACCGCATCCAGCCCGACGTGCTGCACATCCACATGCCGAACAACTCGGCGCTGTGGGCCCTGACACTGCCCGGTGCGCGGAAGGTGCCCTGGGTGGTGCACTGGCACTCGGATGTCGTGGTCTCCAACATCAAATGGTCGGTGGCCCTCGCCTACATGGCCTACCGCCCGTTCGAGCAGGCGCTGCTGGAGCGGTCCCAACAGATCTTTGCCACGTCGCCTCCCTACCTGCAGGCCAGCACCGCCCTGAAGCCATGGCGCGACAAATGCGAAGTGGTGCCCCTGGGGATCAACCTGCGCGCGGCCGCGCCGGAGACGCCGGCTGCCAGGGATGCCAGCGCCCAGGCGAAGTCCCGGTGGCGAGAAGGCACGCAGTTCAAGCTGCTGTCCATCGGTCGACTGACCTACTACAAAGGCTTCGAGACGCTGATCCGCGCCGTGAGCGAGCTGCCCGGCGTCGAACTGCTCATCGCCGGCGAAGGCGAGCTGCGCGAAGAGCTGCAGGCGCTGATCGACCGGCACCGGCCCGAGAACGGACCGCCGGCGGTGCGCTTGGTCGGAGAAGTGGACGAGGCAGAAAAACATGCGCTGCTGGAAGCGTGCGATCTTTTCTGCCTGGCCTCGCGGGAGCGCACCGAAGCCTTCGGAATCGTCCTGCTGGAAGCCATGCAGCACGCCCGCGCCTGCCTGGTGACGGATCTGCCCGGCTCCGGCATGCCCTGGGTCGTGGCACAGGCCCAGGCAGGGATGCATGTGCCTTTCGAAGACATTGCTGCGTGGCGCAGCGCCATCGCCCGCCTGCAGCATGACGTGGATCTGCGCCACCGGCTGGCGCAGTCGGGGGCCCGCTCGCTGCAGCGGCTCTTCAGCATCGTCCCCTGCACGAAAACGATCACCCGCCACTACCGCGTCCTGACGCCCGGCATGCGCCCGGCGGAAGTGCGCGACGACTTGCTGGTAGTGATCTCCGCGCGCAACAACGAGCAGGACATCGCCCGGCTCATCCGGCGCGCCCATGCCCTCGCACAAGCCGAGGTGGTCGTCGTCGACAACCGCAGCACCGACGCCACCTGCCACATCGCCGAGCAGTGCGGAGCGAAGGTGCTGCGCCCTCTTCTGGAGATGACCAACTGGGGAAGCCTGCAGACGGGCTTGCGGTACGCCCAGGCCCATGGCTTCGGAACTGTGGTGACCATCGACGCCGAAGGCCGCTACGAAGTGGAAGAGCTGCCCGCGCTGCTGTCGGCCCGCGACCAGGCCGACGTGGTGGTGGCCTACTTCGCACAGCGCAACAGCTTCATGCGCCGCCTCGCGTGGCGATGGCTCCGGTGGCTCACAGGCTTCGAACTCCGGGATTTTGTATCAGGGTTCCGACTGTACAACCGCGATGCGCTCCAGGTCGCCACATCCACCGAAGCCACGATGCTGGACCACCAGGACATCGGCACCCTGCTATTGATCAGACGGCAGGGCCTTCGCATCTCCGAACAGCCGCTGACCCTGCACTCGCCGCGGGTGGATCGGTCGAAAATCTTCAGATCATGGGGCAATGCGGTGCGCTACATTGCCACGTCCTCGCTGTTGAGCATTGCGCTGACGAAGCGCAAACCGCTCCGCAACCCTTCGCGTTAGCGGCCACCGAACGGCCAGCGTGCCCGCTCTCGACCGGGCTCCGTGCACCGGAGATGGCTCCGTCCCGAAGACGATTTCCCAATCCACATCAGCCATTCCGTGGCTTTGCATCGGAATACGCAGCACCGTACGGCTGAAGACGTGCGTCGACGGACGGCCGCTGCGGGCGGTTCCCCCGGCCCAAGCCGGTCACACCATCCCGCACACGATCAGGCGAGGTGCTTGTACACCTGTATCGTCTCTTCGGCACATCGGTCCCACGACAGGCGGGCGGCACGCTGCAGCCCCTGGGTTCTGGCGCCGGCCTGCCAGGCTTCGTCGTCGAGACACTCCAACAGGGCGTGGGCGATCGCTTCCACATCGTGCGGGTCGACCAGCCTTGCCGCACCATCCGCCACTTCCGGCATGCAGGACGTGGTGGAGGTCAGCACAGGGGTTCCGCTCGCCATGGCCTCGATGATCGGCAGGCCGAAGCCCTCGTACAGTGACGGATAGGCCATCAGACGGGCACCTGCATACAGGGCCGGAAGCCAACGCTGATCGACGAACGCCATGTACCGCAGCCAGCCCTCGGCCTGTGCCCGCGCCATGCGTTCATGCACGGATTCGGAATTCCACCCCTGCCCGCCGGCTATCACCAGAGGGCATTCGCGGCGCAAGTCCATCGGCAACAGCCCATAAGCCTGCACCAGACGCTCCACATTCTTCCGGGGCTCGACCGTTCCGACGAACAAGGCGTATTGCCCTGCCTGCAGGCCAAGCGCCTGCATGGCAGGCTCCAGCATCTGCCGATCATGGGGCCGGAACGCGGCATCAGCGGCGAGATGGATGGCCGTCACCCGCTCCGCCGGCATAAGGCCCCGCTCAACGATTTCCTGACGCACCGTTTCCGAAATGGCGATCACATGATCGGTGCGTGCCAGGCTCGGGCCCAGGGTCATGTTGAGGTAATCCACCCGGGCCGGCGGATGGAACTGGGGGCACAGGATGTGCGAGAGATCGAGCACCGTGCTCAAGGTACGCCCGGGAAACGGCGGCACGATGTAATTGGGCGAGTGATAAATCGCGTTCTCGTTGCCGCGGAGGCGCCAGCCGAACAAGGTCGGAGTCAGCTTGCCATACATTCGCACCATGAACGGGCTTTTGGCGAGCCGGGTGCGAAGTGTCTTGCGTTCCGCGATGGCGATGCCACCCTCAGCGACATCTTCGGTCGATTTGGCGCCCAACCCTTCCAGGGGATTGTCGAGCCAACGACCCAAAGAGAAATACCGCACCCTGGACACGTCTTCATGGCGCTCCAGGCGCAACGCGAGCTCGTAAGCGTAGCGGCCGATCCCTGTCAACGGCGCGCGGAGCGCATCAGCGCCCAATATCACGTCAAGCATCGGGGGAGTCGGGGGCATAGATATTCAGATCCACAGTTCGGCGTCCAAACGCGACGCACATAAAAGCGAACCACCCGGCAAAACGCAGGAGCGTTGCACGGGTGGTGTGATCCCAAGACAGGCGTCTCAGGTGGTGCGTTTAGAAAGAAAAGCCGGTGCTGTTGCGGCGGAGGTCAGCCTCGACCATCATCTGGCACAGTTCTTCCAACGTGGTCTTGGGCTCCCAATTCAGCTTTTCCTTCGCCTTGGCGGCATTGCCGATCAGCAGATCGACTTCGGCGGGGCGGTAGTACTTCGAGTTGATGCGCAGTACCGTCTTGCCCGTGGCGACATCGATACCCACCTCGTTCTCTTCCTTGCCCTGGAACTCCACGGTAATCCCGGCCGCCTTGAAAGCCATGAGCGAGAAGTCTCGCACCGTCTCGGTCCTGTTGGTGGCAAGGACGAAGGTGTCGGGCTCGTCCGCCTGGAGCATCCGCCACATTCCGTCCACATATTCCTTTGCAAAACCCCAGTCGCGTTGAGCGTCCAGATTTCCCAGCTCGATGACGTCCATCTTGCCCAGCTTGATCTTCGCGACGCTGTCCGTGATTTTCCGGGTGACGAACTCTCTGCCGCGAAGAGGGCTCTCGTGGTTGAACAAAATACCGCTCGCACCAAAAATACCGTAGCTCTCCCGATAATTCACCGTCATCCAGTGGGCGTACAGCTTGGCCACGCCGTAGGGGCTGCGGGGGTAGAAGGGCGTCTCCTCGATCTGGGGAACGGCCTGGACCTTCCCGAACATTTCGGAAGTGCTTGCTTGGTAGAACTTGATGCTCGGGTCGGTCAGGCGGATGGCTTCCAGCAGGTTCAGAGCGCCCAGCCCCGTGATTTGTGCCGTGGTGCACGGTTGATCGAAGCTCACACCCACGAAACTCTGCGCAGCTAGGTTATACACCTCCACGGGTTCGACCTTGCGCAGCAGCGCGATGCTGCTTCCCAGATCGGTCAGGTCGTATTCCATGAGGCGAAGATTGGGGTGGTTCTCTATGCCCAATTCCTCGATCCGCCAGAAGTTGACGGAACTGGTCCGCCGGTACGTTCCGACGACCTTGTAGCCTTTTTCAAGCAAAAGCAGCGCAAGATAGGCGCCGTCTTGCCCAGTAATCCCCGTAATTAATGCTGTTTTCATAATACCTTTCAAATATTTGCTTGAAACTTTCGAACTGCAGGACAAAAATAACGGACTCGACCATTAGCGGAAAAGAACCGACAATTTCAGTCTCGTCATTTTATTCCCCTCACCATTCACTTGAGGCTTTCCACACACAGAGCACAGCGTTGGTTAAAAAATCACGCATATAGACTATCAAACGGTATGCCACGTGTCATCTGGCACAAGCCAAAAATTTTCTTCAAGGTGTGCAAGATTGGGATGCGTGTCGAATGCTTCCGCAACGGTCAGCGGCGAGATCCTCCCCTCGGCCACGTCTGATCTGACGAAGAACGCGTTGAAGCCGCTGGAATTGATGGCACACAGTGTGTAGCCCTTCTGCTTCATGAGCTTTTCCCAGGCGGGCAGGCTGGCAGTGCCGGACTGTTCCCAGCGGCGACTGAAATCTTCTCGATTCGGTTGGATCACGCTGTGCCTGTCCCGGAATCTTTTCTCGAACTCGACTACCACCACCCTGGGCTCGATCGCAGTCATGCTTTGCATCACGGTATAATCATTTCCGTCGATGTCGATGACCATTAAGTCGGGCTCGTGAATGCAATTCGAACCTGTCAACAGGTCATCGATGTTCTCCGGACTGATGCGAGCCTCTACTATGATCGGTGAAAAATACGTATTTTCATCGCCTCTTTTCCAGTGAAAATGCCTGGTCGAATGATCGCGGGCGAAGAAATAGCGCATCCGGCTGCACTCCTCGGGATCCAGCTCCATAATCACTCCGTGCCAACCGTGATTGATGATCAGGTTGGTGGAGACGTTTTCGGGGATTCCCACATCGGAGCCATTGCAGTTACTGCCTATCTCGATCGCGAATCGGCTGCCCTGTCCGATATGGGAGAAAATTCTCAACAGGATACCGTCTTCGTCGTTCTGCGAAAAAACCCGAAAACCACTCTCCATCAGCTGCTTATGCCCGATGCACGTCGAATGCTCGAGCATCCAGGTTGCCATAAGATTTTTCTGCACAGCTGCGCTGTCATTCGGCAGGAAATTACGTGTGAAATGGTGATTCAACGGCACCAACTCTGCCGGCGTCATGGTTTTCTGATTCAGCAATTTTTCGAAATGTTGCTGGCGCTCCTCCATATTCTGGAGAAGGGTGACAACCTTCTCCAGCATGGCTTCGTAGGCAGTTAATCGTTCAAACACAGGCTTCTTCCCAGTCCTCGACCGTCACATTCGGGTTCATATTGAAAACCCCACCGTAAGCAATGGAGTCTTTGCTTTCGACAACCTTCAACTGCTCCACATCGTGCATCAACAGGCTGTACTCCTCGAACTCACTGCGCGCAAACCCCCTGTTGGCCACACCCACGGAGAATGAGTATTCTCCTGCACGTAAGTTGAAGTTGAAAACGAATCGAACAACAACCGCAGCGTTCGCGGCAACCGGCTTTTCCGGCATCCCCATGCCGTAAGTGCTGGTCTCAAATATGGAACGCCCCAGGCGGTCGCGAACGATGAGGCCAAAAGCTGGACGGTCGAAATATTTGTTCGTCCGTACCACGTACTGCACCGTCAATGCTTTCTCGCTTTCCAGCCAGGTTATCGGCTCGGAATTTTCATCGAGCAACTTGAAGTCCAGCAGTTCAGCGTCGTTGTTCGTGGTGATCGTCGTCGCTTTTGTCCAGGAGGCGGCATTTTTTTCGTTCTGCGTGACGACGACTTCACGATCTCCCAGGTCCGTTTTTTGCGCAATCAGCCCTTGATAAAGATCGATGATCTGTCTCGGTTCTCCGTAACCTATGGAGCGCCCATGGCTCATCAGCAGGACCTTGTCGCACAAGTACTTCACCGTGTTGGCATCGTGCGAAACGAACAGCATCGTACCGCCGCGCTCCCGAAACTCATTCAGCCGATGGAAACACTTCTGTTGAAAGTAGGCGTCTCCCACAGCCAACGCTTCGTCGATGATGAGAATTTCAGGATCAAATGACGTTGCCACCGCAAACGCCACCCGCATCTGCATCCCGCTGGAATAGGTTCCGAGCGGCTGATCGAAATGGTCTCCTATGTCGGCGAACGCCTGAATCTTTTCCATTTCTTCGGCGACACGTTGCTGGCTGGCCCCAAAGAGGGCGCCACTCATGAACACGTTTTCTCGACCTGTGAACTCCGGGTTGAATCCCGATCCGAGTTCCAGCAGTGCGGATACCTTTCCCCGCGTCGTCACCGTACCGGACGTTGGCGCCAGGGTGCCGGTGATGATCTGCAACAAGGTACTCTTGCCGCTGCCATTCAGGCCGACGAGACCGCAGGATTCGCCTTTTGCCACCTCCAGGGAGATATCCTTCAAGGCCCAGAATTCCTTGAAGTACTGGCGCTCGCCCAGTCCGGCCATCCGTTGGATGCGCGGCAGCACGAACTGCTTCAACTGGTCGACAGGCCGCTCGTAGACTTCAAAGCGCTTGGTCAGACCTTCGACCTGGATCGCGGTATTTTCAGAGAACATTGGCGAATCCCCGGCGGGTTTTTTGAAACCATGCGTATCCGATCCAAGCGACTGCCACCGAAATCGAAAAGTAAATCAGCCACCCCACCAGGTCGACAGTCTGGCCCACCAGCAGGATCGCGCGCGCCTGCTCAATGATGAATGTGAGTGGGTTCAGCATCAGCCAGGGCCGGATGTATTCAGGAAGCGCCGACACAGGGTAGAAAACCGGTGACCCGAACAGCAGGACGGTAACAAAGAAACCGATCGGGTGCGATATGTCGCGAATGAAGACTCCGAGTGATGCGATCACCAGCATCATGCCGAGCGTCAGTATGAGTAACGGCAGGAGCACCATGGGGAGAAAAATCGCAGTCCAGGGAATGGCCCCCTTGAACAAAAAAATGGCACCCGCAAGCACCACCAGGCTGATGGCCGCGTGAAAGATGGAGGTCCCCAAGGCCACCATGGGCAGTATCTCCAGAGGAAACACCACTTTCTTCACATAAGGAATATTCGACGTGATGAGGGTCGGGGCGCGCACCAAGCCTTCGGACAGCAGGCCATGTACGATCATTCCCGTGAAGAGTGCCAATGCAAAGTTCAGGTTGCCGTCTTCCAAGCCCCCGCCCCAGCGGGATTTGAATACCTTCGAAAAGACAAACGTGTACAGCAGCAGCAGCAAAACGGGGTTGATGACCGACCAGACGACGCCCATCATCGAGCCTTTGTAGCGCCCGATGATCTCCCGCTTGGTCAGGAGAATGATGAGCTCCCAGTGACTTTTGAAACTCCGAGCGAAGGAGATGATGGAAATGGGCGCCGGAGCATGGGGATTCATAGCCCGAACGCCTTCCTGAATATTCTCAGACGCGCACCAAGCCCGTGGACACGGATTTCCTGGAATTGCTGACCAACCCATCGGCGATCCCGCAGGAGGCGAAGGAACTGCCCGACGGACACGCGTGCGACGGCCGGTTCATGCTTTACGTGGTGGCATGCGGCCGTCAGAACCGGCTTGGGCCCGAAGCCAGTCTTGATCCGCAGCGAATCCGGACAGTACTCTTCTATGATTTTCCCTTCCAAGACGTCCGTTCTGCCGGGCTCGGGATAAATAGCTTCCAGGTCGATGAAAATCGTTGCAGGCATTTGCTGAACGAATTCATCATTACCCACCAGCAAGGCCAGCGAGCGGGCATTCATATAGGGCAGAGCGATGCCGATATCTTGCGGCACAGCGGATTTTCTGAAAAGGAAACGGCCATAACCTATCGGCCCCTCCCTGTCCACGTGCCCGTAGTCGAGCACTTCGTGAATACCGTGGATCGGAGCGTCGCCGCGTTTCAGCACGGCCGCACTTGCCACGCATTTCGCGCCGGGATCTCGGGCGAGTGCATGCGCCAAAACGCTCACGTGATTGGAAAAAATGGTTTCGTTGGGGGCTACGAACATGAACGCGTCATCTCGAGCGGCAAGAGCGAGCAACTCCTGGATGACCTCTCCCAATGGCTTGGACGTTGAAGCGCTTTTGATCTCGCTCGTATTGTAGAAATCAATTTCGAGGAGCTCGACATGCCTCGCGCACTTGGCCAGGATCTGCGCGACGTTGCGACGCTGCGCCACCGTCAGGCCACGATCCACTACCAGAACCGGTGATAAATTATGGTAATCCTGCGAGTCGATGCTTTTGCAATGATTTTCCAGCACCTCGTCGGAATAGACGGGCATCAGGAAATTGGCCCGCACACCAAAACCGTCTGCCGCAGCAGCGCCTTGTTTCGCGGCGATCGCCTTTTTACGCGCGGGAAGACCCTTGTAGATGGCCCGCAAATTTTCATTGAGAATAAATTTCTCGCGGAATATTTCTTGGGCTTTGGCGGCCATCGCCAAGGCGAGCTCGGGGTTCGCTACGGCCCACTTTTGGTGATTCACGATCTGCGCCACCATTTTTTCGGCAGGCAGTCTTCCGTCTATATAAAGCAGAGAATCGCCGAAATTCTTTTTCGCGAACGGATTTTCGTCACAGATGATCAATGCTCCAGCCGCTATGCTTTCGAACAAGCGGTTCGACATCAATCCGGCATCTTTATGGGCCTGGGAAGACAACACCAGCGCGATGCCCGCTGAGGCGATTTCACCGATCATCGAAACTCCATCGAATGGAATTTCCCGAACGTAGCTCTTGTAGCCCTCCCAGACGCGGACCTCCTGGAAGATCTCGGGTCCGTAGATCCGCAGGAGACCGGTATCGTCGAGTTGTTTGAGAACGTCCTGGTGCCGTGATTTGCCTCTGCCGATGGCTTCCCAGTTGATCCCTGCATAGAACAACTTGAAATCGCCCAGACCAGGCGGATGCGCCGCGTCCGGCGTCGAGTGGTAGAGAGCGAAGTGGGGTGCCAGATGGTTCGAATCGTTTCGGATCATGCGCGTCACATGATCGTCAGCCGACTGGGAGCTGCAGCTCAGGAAGTCGTCGTGCGTCGTGAGATTCCTCGAGGTACGGGTGTATCCCCACTCGTGGTAGAACTGCAGCGGGTTCCACAGGGCGACGAACGAGAATGCGTCGTACAGCTTGGGAGTGTCGTAATGCAGATGGATGACGAAATCGACGTTGTTGCGCGAAACGAAGACCCCCGGCCGATCCAGCCGCTCACCGTTCGCATGCACCTCTACACATTCCAGACCAAGCTGCTGTGCCGACGCCTTCAGGCGAGCAATGCACTCGTCCTCGGCGGTCTTGATTTTCGGCCATAGCTTGACGACGGCAAAAACGCCGAACTGCCCCTCTGATATCTCCAAAGCGCTCATAGCATCAACTCAATGTATTTATCGTAATATCGACAATGTCGCTTTGGAAAATCAGAATCGTCCAGCGGTGCCAGACTCTTTCGAGCGGTTGAGAAAATCTGCGTAAGCGCTCTTCAGACCGGTCACTTCATCAATCACGGGGCTCCAGCCCGTCTGCCGGATCCTGCTGCTGTCGAGCAGCTTGCCCATGGTGCCGTTGGGCTTGGACGTGTCGTACTGAATGCGGCCTTCGAAGCCCACTACTCCGGCGATATGGGTGGCCAGTTCCGAAATGGAGAAATCCTTGCCGTATCCCACGTTGAAGAGATCGTGGCTCGTGGGCGTGCACATGACATATTTCATCGCAGCTGCGAGGTCGTCCACGTGCAGGATCTCTCGACGGGGTGTTCCGTCTCCCCAGACGATGAATTCCTTGGCACCGTTGAGCTTTGCTTCGTGCGCCCGTCGCATGATTCCGGCCACCACGTGGCTGTGCTCCGGATGGTAGTTGTCGCCGGGACCGTACAGGTTCGGAGGGATGACGGATACGAATTCGCAGCCGTACTGTTTGCGGTAGGCCATGCAGAGTTCGATGCCGGCGATCTTGCTGACGGCATAAGAACGGATGTTGGCATCCAGCTTTCCCGTCATGAGGCTTTCCTCGGAGATCGGCTGGGGCGCGACCGTCGGATAGGTGCAGTTGGACGCCACAAATACCAGCTTTTTGACGCCGTTCTGGTATGCCGCATGAATGACGTTGCATTCAATCATGAGATTGGCATACAGGAAATCGGCTGGCGCGACCGAATTGGCATAAATCCCGCCTACTTTGGCACCGGCGTGGAACACCAGGTCGGGCTTGTTGGCCTGCACCCAGTCGTTGACGTCCCGCTGGCTGGAGAGGTCAAGCTCCTGCCTCGAACACAGGAGCAGTTCAGCACCTTCGGATTCGAAGCTGCGAACCAGGGCCGACCCCAGCATTCCTCTGTGCCCCGTGATCCACACCTTCTTCCCTGCGAAAGAAAAACCCTGCCCCGTACCATTTTCAACTGCGCTAGTCATAATTCTCTCTACTCTTCAATTTATAAACTGTTTTTTATTTCTCGGACCTGCCATAGGTATCTTCGAATCGGACGATATCGTCCTCTTCAAGATAGCTACCCGACTGGACCTCGATGATCTCAAGGGGCACTTTGCCCGGGTTCGCCAAGCGATGGGTATGCCCCAGTGGGATGAAGGTCGATTCGTTTTCAGCCAGCAGGAAGGTTTTCTCCCCGTTGGTGACTTCTGCCGTGCCGCGCACGACGATCCAGTGCTCGGCCCTGTGGTGGTGCATCTGCAGGCTGAGTTGGGCGCCCGGGTTCACCACGATCCGCTTGACCTGGAATCGCTCGCCGTTGTCGATGCTGTCATACCAGCCCCACGGGCGGTGGACCTTGCGATGCGAAGCCGCCAGACCACGCTTTTCCGATTTCAACGTGGCGACGATCTTTTTCACGTCCTGCGTTCGGCTCTTGTCCGCCACCAGAATCGCGTCGGCTGTCTGGACGACCACAATGTTGTCCACGCCGACCGTGGCGACCAGGCAGGTTTCCGAAAAAAGAAGGCTGTTCTGGGTGTCGATGGCCAGCGTCTGACCCGAGTGGACATTGCTCTGCGCATCCTGCGGAAGCACGTCCCAGAGCGCATCCCATGCCCCCAGGTCCGACCATTTGGCGTCCAGCGGCACCACGGTGGCGGCGATCTCCAGTTCCGAGCGCGAAGGCAGATGCTCCATGATCGCGTAATCAATGGAATCGGCAGGACAGCGGGCAAATACTTCAGCGTTCAGTCGGATGAAGTCCGTGTCCTGGAGGCTCTTCGTCATGGAGGCCTTGCAGCTTTCGAGCATCTTCGGCTGGAGTGCCTCCATGGCTTTGAGCCACTGGTCGGCCCGGACCATGAACAGCCCGCTGTTCCACAGGTAGTCGCCGCTTTTCATGTAGGTCTGGGCGATTTCCAGGTTCGGCTTTTCAGCGAAGCTCTGGATGGCAAACGCATCGTGGCCTTCGATCATGCCGCCCTTCTGGATGTAACCGTACCCCGTCTCGGGCCGGTCCACCTGGATTCCGAACGTCACCATCGCGCCGGTCTTGGCCTGCGTCCAGGCGGTCTGCAGCGCCTTGTGCAATCGATCGATGTCGCCGATCACATGGTCGGCCGGCATCGCCAGCAGCACGGAATGCGGCTCGGCCACCAGTGCTGCCAGCGTCAGCGCCGGTGCCGTGTTTCGGCCCACGGGTTCCAGGAGGATCTTGGCGCCCGCGATTCCCGCGTCCTGCAACTGTTGCGCCGCCAGGAATCGGTGTTCTTCATTGCACACGACGATGGGCGCAGCCAGCGGAATGTCCGGGCTCAGGCCATCCAGCCGCTTGGCGGTGTTTTGCAGCATCGAGATGCCGTCGCCATTGAGCGCGAGGAATTGCTTCGGATAGTTTTCACGCGACAAAGGCCACAGACGCGTACCAGAGCCACCACACAGGATGACCGGAGTCAAAGAGAAAATCATGGAAGGGATTCGGATGAGGACGATTTCGAGAGTGAAGGGGCGTGGCGCGTAGCGTCCGCATCGGCTTCCAGCATGGCCAGTCGCTGGTTCAGCCTGCGGACGTCGCGCTCGATGCGAGTGTTGACCATGTCGGCGTGCAAGGCCTTGACGAACAACACCATGCATGCGAGCAGCAGCAGCAGGGCCGGGGGATACTGGATTCCCGACCAGTGCGCCAGTTGATCGATGAGGCCGTGCCACGCGCCCAGAGCGGCTGCGGCGATCGCCACCGCCACCCAGAACAGCCCGTGCATCAGGTAAAGATGGTCTCTGCGGATGAGGTACAGGATCACGATCGCGAGCCCCACGCCCAGTAGGCCCGTCGTCACTTGCAAAGATGCCATCTGGCGCTCCACTCCATTGGAAAATTGGGGGCGTGGATGCCGGGTTGCTGTGCATGGCAACGCGGCCCACTCTCCCTGGCCCGCTCAAACAAGGTGGCGCGCTCTCGAAGGATGAGCCGATATTGTATGGGTTTGGTTTGCGCTTACGTCCTACATCCGCGACTCCTCTTGAAAACAGCAAGGATGCCCGTATCATTGGCACTCGACACCGGTGAGTGCTAACACGGCTGCGGATGCTCCGTCTGTGCGCTTGCCGGTCGACTTCGGAAGCGCCTGCCCCCAGCGGGCCTTCGTTGACTCCCCATTCTTTGACCTCAGGAGAGATGCACATGAACCTTCGCCCCCTGCACGATCGCGTGATCGTCAAGCGCATTGAAAGCGAAACCACGACCGCCTCCGGCATCGTGATCCCCGACAACGCTGCCGAAAAGCCCGATCAAGGCGAAGTCCTGGCCGTGGGCCCTGGCAAGAAGAACGACAAGGGTGAACTGAGCGTGCTGAGCGTCAAGGTCGGCGATCGCGTGCTGTTCGGCAAGTACTCGGGCCAGACCGTGAAGGTCAAGGGCGACGAGCTGCTGGTGATGAAGGAAGACGACCTCTTCGCCGTGGTCGAGAAGTAATTGCTACTGCGCGGCCCACGGGCGTCGTTGGGCGGTGCTCGGAATCCTCACGTACAGGAAGTACGTTCCGGTTCCTCCGCTCCGTCCGCCTAGCCCGTGAGCCGCTCGCTACGCAATTCTTTTCTCGACACAGTCATCCGTTTCACGATTTTTAGACATCTCTAGGAGCCAAACATGGCAGCAAAAGACGTAGTTTTCGGCGGCGAAGCCCGCGCCCGCATGGTCGAAGGCGTGAACATCCTCGCCAACGCAGTGAAGGTCACCCTGGGCCCCAAGGGCCGCAACGTGGTGCTGGAGCGTTCGTTCGGCGCCCCCACCGTGACCAAGGACGGTGTGTCCGTGGCCAAGGAAATCGAACTGAAGGACAAGCTGCAGAACATGGGCGCCCAGCTCGTGAAGGAAGTGGCTTCCAAGACCAGCGACAACGCCGGTGACGGCACGACCACCGCCACGGTGCTGGCCCAGGCCATCGTGCGCGAAGGCTCCAAGTACGTGGCCGCCGGTCTGAACCCGATGGACCTGAAGCGCGGCATCGACAAGGCCGTGACGGCCCTGGTCGCCGAACTGAAGAAGGTCTCCAAGGCCACGACGACCTCCAAGGAAATCGCCCAGGTGGGTTCGATCTCCGCCAACTCCGACGAATCCATCGGCAAGATCATCGCCGACGCCATGGACAAGGTCGGCAAGGAAGGCGTGATCACCGTGGAAGACGGCAAGAGCCTGGACAACGAGCTGGACGTCGTGGAAGGCATGCAGTTCGACCGCGGCTACCTGTCGCCCTACTTCATCAACAACCCTGAAAAGCAGGCCGCCCTGCTGGACAACCCCTTCGTGCTGCTGTTCGACAAGAAGATCAGCAACATCCGTGACCTGCTGCCCACGCTGGAGCAAGTCGCCAAGGCCGGCCGTCCGCTGCTGATCATCGCCGAAGAAGTCGAGGGCGAAGCCCTGGCGACGCTGGTGGTGAACACGATCCGCGGCATCCTGAAGGTCGTGGCCGTGAAGGCACCGGGCTTCGGCGACCGCCGCAAGGCCATGCTGGAAGACATCGCCATCCTGACGGGCGGCAAGGTGATCGCCGAGGAAGTGGGCCTGACGCTCGAGAAGGTGACCCTGGCCGATCTGGGCCAGGCGAAGCGCATCGAAGTGGGCAAGGAAAACACCACCATCATCGATGGCGCCGGTGCCGCTGCCGACATCGAAGCCCGCGTGAAGCAGATCCGCATCCAGATCGAGGAAGCGACCAGCGACTACGACCGCGAGAAGCTGCAAGAGCGCGTGGCCAAGCTGGCCGGCGGCGTGGCCGTGATCAAGGTCGGCGCTGCCACCGAAGTCGAGATGAAGGAAAAGAAGGCACGCGTGGAAGACGCGCTGCACGCCACCCGCGCTGCCGTGGAAGAAGGCATCGTGGCCGGCGGTGGCGTGGCGCTGCTGCGTGCCAAGCAGGCCGTGGGCGAGATCAAGGGTGACAACGCCGACCAGGACGCTGGCATCAAGCTGATCCTGAAGGCGATCGAAGCGCCCCTGCGCGAGATCGTGGCCAACGCCGGTGGCGAGCCGTCCGTGGTGGTCAATGCCGTGCTGGGCGGCAAGGGCAACTACGGCTTCAACGCCGCCAACGACACCTACGGCGACATGCTCGAAATGGGCATTCTGGACCCGACGAAGGTGACGCGCACGGCCCTGCAGAACGCCGCTTCCGTGGCTTCGCTGCTGCTGACGACCGAAGCCATGGTGGCCGAGGCTCCGAAGGACGAAGCGGCTGCTCCCGCCATGCCCGACATGGGCGGCATGGGTGGCATGGGCATGTAATGCCGGGTTGAGCCTCGCTCGACAGACGAAAGGGCCGCGCAAGCGGCCCTTTTTTTCATGGGTTGCCGAAGGGCTGGGGATGTGCGCCGGCGGCGGACGTACCTCCCCTTCAATCGAACTGGCTGCGCAGCGCCTGGTAGAGCGCCTTGAAACGCAGGTGCCGCGCCGCATGCAGACCGGCGTCGGCCGCGGCCGGTTCGAAGCGCCGGGTCTGCGGCGGCAGTGCGCAGACCTCGGACACCCGGCCACCGTCGGCCAGCCAGGCCAGCCGTGCCGCGCCCAGGGCGCCGCCGGTCTCGCTGCCGGCATAGAGGGTGAGCGGCACCTGCAGGATGTCGGCGAGCAGTTGCCCCCACCATGTGCTGCGGGCACCGCCGCCGACCAGCGCCATCTCGCGCAGCGGCATGCCGGCGGGCAGGCGCAGGGTGTCGAGGCCGTCGCGCAGGCCGAAGCACACGCCCTCGGCGACGGCGTAGGCGATGTCGGCGGGACCGTGCGCGTGGGTGAGGCCGAACAACACGCCCTGCGCCTCTGCGTGGTTGTGCGGCGAGCGCTCGCCGGACAGGTAGGGCAGGAACAGCGGACAACGGTCGCGCGGCGTGGCCGTGGCGGCCGCCTCGAGCAGCGCCGCCTCGCTGGCGAAGCCGAAGGCTCGGGTGGCCCACTGCACGGCGCTGGCGGCCGACAACATCACCGACATCTGGTGCCAGCGCCCGGGCAGCGCGTGGCAGAAGGCGTGCAGGGCCTGTGCCGGGTTGGGCAGGAAGCGGTCGGTGGAGACGAACACCACGCCCGACGTGCCGAGCGAGACGAAGCCCTGCCCCGGCTCGACCAGGCCCATGCCGACGGCACTGGCCGCGTTGTCGCCGGCACCGCCGGCGATCACGACGCGCCCGCCCAAACCCCAGCGCGCGGCGAGCGCGGGCAACAACTGCGCGGAGGCGTCGCTGCCTTCCACCAGGCGCGGCATGTGGGCGCGTGTCAGCCCGGTCGCCGCGAGCAATGCATCGGACCAGTCGCGCGCTCCCACGTCCAGCCACAGCGTGCCCGCCGCATCCGACATCTCGCTCACGGCCTCGCCGCTGAGCATGAGGCGCAGCCAGTCCTTGGGCAGCAGCACGCGGGCCACGCGGGCGAACACGTCGGGTTCATGCTCCCGCACCCAGAGCAGCTTGGGAGCCGTGAACCCCGGCATCGCCAGGTTGCCGCTGGTCTCGGCCAGCCGGGGCATGGCCCGCGCCAGCGCCTCGCACTGCGCAGTGCTGCGGCCGTCGTTCCACAGGATCGCCGGCCGCAGTACGGCGCAGGCGGCATCCAGCAGGACCGCGCCGTGCATCTGCCCTGACAGGCCGATGCCGCGCACCGCCGTCCATTCCGCGGGATGCGCCTGCCGCAGCCCCTGGACCACGGTCTCCAGCGCGTCCCACCAATGCTGCGGGGTCTGCTCGGACCACAGGGGCTGCGGCCGCTCCACAGTGAGCGGCGCGCGCGCGACGCCCACGATGCGGTGGTCGCCGTCCAGCAGCAGTGCCTTGAGCTCGGAGGTGCCGAGATCGATGCCCAGGTACACGGCGGGTTCCTTTCAGTGTTGGATTCCGCTGCCGAAGCGGGTGTCGGCCTGCCGGCGGAACTCGGTGGGCGTCATGCCCTTGATCTCCAGGAAGCGCCGGTTGAAGTTGGCCACGTTGTTGAAGCCCACCTGGTGGCAGATGTCGGTCACGTAGTGGTCGGTCTGCATCAGCAGGTGGCAGGCGCTGTTGATGCGCACGCGGTTCACGAAGTCGGTGAAGCTGTTGCCGGTGGCGCGGCGGAAGAAGCGGCTGAAGCGGCTCTCGCTCATGCCCAGTTCGGTGGCGATCTCCAGCATGGAGATCGGCTCCGCGATGTGGCGGGTGATGCGGTCGACGATGCCGTTGATCTGGTCGATCTGGGCGTCGCTGTCGGCGCCGTGCAGGCCCTGCATCTGCACGCTCGAGAGGAGGCGGTAGTCGGTGCAGTCGGCCAGGTCGGCGAGGAATTCGCAGAACCGGCCCATCCGGCGCAGGCCGCGCGCCGCCTTGACGGCATCCCAGTGGGCCAGCGCCTTCTGCGACATGCCGAAGAATTCGATGCCGTGGCGCGCGCGTTCCAGCAGGGGCATGACTTCGCGCAGCTCCGGGATGCCGGCGGCGGCGCGCTCGATGGGCTCGTGGCAGAACTGGATGACCCGGTCGCGTCCCGGTGCGCCGCCTTCGGCCACGTCGAGCGAAATCCAGTTGTGGGGCAACAGCGGCCCGCACAGCACCAGATGGCCGGGCTGGAAGGGCCCGATCCAGTCGCCGACGAAGGCCTTGCCGGAGGTTTCGGTGATCAGGTGCAGCTCGTAGTCCTCGTGGAAATGCCAGCGCACCAGCGGGCTCGGGAAGCCGTGCGCGAGGCAGCGCACCAGCCCGGCCTCTTCGGGCGTCTCGTAGCCGAGCGAGGGGGAACGGGCAATGTCGCGCTCCAGCACGGGCTGGTGCCGGCGGGGCGTGGAGCGCCTGGAGGACGTGGTCATGGTGTGTACCGGCCCGGGACGGGAGCATGGAGCGGCTCCGCGGCATCGGCGTCGCGCCCGAGCAGTTCCTGGACCGCGGCGCGCGTCGGCGGGTCGGCGCCTTCGCGCGTGCAGTTGAGCGCGGCAGCGGTGGCGGCGAAACGCAGGGCGGTGCGCCAGGCGGTGTCGTCCAGCGTGTCGATCTGCGCGGCCCGGTCGACGCCCTGGGCCAGCAACGCCACCGAGAGCGCCGCCGTGAACGTGTCGCCGGCGCCGATGGTGTCCGCCACCGGTACGCCCGGTGCGGCGACGTCCATGGGTGCATGCCCCGTGCGCCACAGGGTGGCCCCGGCCGCGCCGCGCGTGACGACCACGGCACGGGCGCCGGCCAGCAGGTAATCGCGCGCCAGGTCATCGATGGCACGGCCGGGCGCGAGCAGTTCGGCATCCTCATCGCTGAGCTTGACCAGATCGGACAGGCCGGCCCACTGCGCCACCTGCCTGCGGTAGCGCGCCATGTCGCCGATCAGGCTGGGGCGCACGTTGGGGTCGAGCACGACCACGCGGCGGCCCGACGAGGCGCGCACCATGTCCAGGATGCGGGACGCTGCGGGCTCCTGCAGCATGGCGATGGAGCCGAAATGCAGGAAAGCGCATTCGGGCGGCAGTTCGGGGAGCGGCTGGGGTGACCAGGTCGCGTCGGCACTGCCGGCAGCGTAGAAGGCATAGCGGTTGGTCTGCGGCGTGCGCTCGACGAAGGCCAGGGTGGAGGGGGCCGCGCTGCGCGGCACGAAACGCGTGTCGACGCCGTTGCGCTGCAGGTAGCCCAGGATGCGTTCGCCGAAGAGGTCGTTCGACAGCTGGGTGAGCAGGCCCGTGGGCTGGCCCAGCCGCGCACTGGCGATGGCCGCATTGAGCGGGGAGCCGCCCACGTGGCCCTCGAAGCGCAGGGCGCCGTCGCCGCCGGCCTGGGAGGTGAAGTCGATCAGGGCCTCGCCCATGAAGGCTATGCGCATCGGCGTCGCTCCTCGGTGTTGGTTGGCTTGTTTCAGCAGGCCGCCGCGTCGGCCAGGAAGCCGCGCTCGGCCTCCAGCGTGGCCGGGTGGTCCATCAGTTCGGCGAAGAGCTGCGGCGGGATGGTGATGGCGCCCACGCCCAGCTCCAGCAGTGCCAGATAGGCATCGCGCGAGCGCACGCTGGCCACCAGCAGGCGCGTGCGCGCGCGTGCGGCCGGGGCCTGCGCCACCAGGGACTGCATCTGCGCGATGCGCGCCAGGCCGTCCACGCCGGAATCGTTGAGGCGGCCCAGGTAGGGGGCCGCATAGGCCGCGCCCAGCTGCGCCGCGAAGTGCGCCTGCTCCAGCGCATAGACGGCCGTCCAGGTGACGGGAACGCCCTGCGCGATGAGGTGCGCGCCGGCCTGCAGGCCCTGGCGCGTGGCGGGGATCTTCACCACCAGCTGGCCGTGGTCGAAGTGCCGCAGCAGGCCGAGCGCATCTTCGAGCATGCCGTCCGCCTCGGCGGAATAGACCTGGGCCTGCACCTGGCGGGCGCCCCGCTCGATGCAGCGGGCCAGCAGCCCGGGCACGTCGGCGCGCGCCACGCCGGCACGGCGCAGCAGCGTGGGGTTGGTGGTCACGCCGTGGATGACCGGGTGGGGCAGGCAGGCTTCGATCTGCGCGATGTCGGCGCTGTCGATGTAGAGATGGAAGTCGGTGGCGTTCATCGCTGGGCCTTCAGCTCATGACGTTGCCGCCATCGACGTTGAGCGTCTGGGCGGTGATGTAGCGGGCTTCGTCGCTGGCGAGGAACACGGCGGCGCCGGCCACGTCGCGCGGGTCGCCCATGCGGCCCAGCGGCACGGCCAGGCCCACCTGGCGCTTCTTCTCGCCGATGGGCAGCCCTTCGGCCCGGGCGAAGAGGCTGTCCACGTGCGCCCACATGGGCGTGTCGATCACGCCGGGCGCGATGCCGTTGACGCGGATGCCGTGCGGCGCCATGGCGAGCGCCGCGCTCTGCGTGTAGCTGATGACGGCCGCCTTGGTGGCGCAGTAGTGCGACACCAGCGCCTCGCCGCGCCGGCCGGCCTGCGAGGCCATGTTGATGACCGACGCACCCTGCGTGCCGGCCTCCACCATGTGGCGCAGCACGGCCTGCATCACGAAGAACATGCCCTTCACGTTGACCGCGAACAGCTTGTCGAACGAGTCCTCGTCGCTCTCCAGCAGCGGCGCCAGATCGAACACCGCGGCATTGTTGAACAGGGTGTGGACAGGGCCGAAGGCGGCGATGGCTTCGGCCAGCAGGCGGGCGGTGGCGCCGGGCTCGGTGATGTCGGCGCCGACATAGGCCAGGCGCCCGGGGTGGCGCTGCTGCAGCGCGGCGACCTCGGCAGGCACCGCGGCGCCGCGGTCGACGACGCTGCACCGGGCGCCTTCGGCGAGGCAGGCCTCGGCCACGGCCAGGCCGATGCCGCCGCCGGCTCCGGTGAGCAGCACATGGCGGTCTTGCAAACGGGGGGTAGGGGTCATGGGATCTCAGCTCCTGGATTGAACGAATCGCGCGACGCGCTCGCTGGCGCGGCGCAGGGCATCGACGAGGCGGTCGTCGCCCGCGATGTCGCCCCAGAGGCCGGCATCCGCGCACAGGGCCGCAACGGGGTCGGCCGCATCGCAGATCGCGTGGGCCACGGCTTCGTCCATGCCCTGGTCCTGGTAGGCATAAGGCAGGATGCCGCGGTGCCAGCGCTGCAGGAAGGCCAGGAACAGCGCGGGCAGCATGGCCACGCTGTCGATCGACTCGCCGGCGGCCAGGCGCTCGCGGACTGTGGGGGCGATGAAGCCGGGAATCTTCGAGAAGCCGTCCATGGCCACGCGCTGGTTGGTGTCGCGGATGGCGGGGTTGCCGAAGCGGTCCAGCACCACGTCGCGGTAGGCGGGCAGATCGACCGGGCTGGGCTGGCCGGGGCGGTCCAGGCAGGGAATCGCGTCGTCGGTCACGTAGTCGTAGGCCATTTGCCGGATGGCGGCGTCGTGCGTGCCTTCATGAATGAAGCTGTAGCCCACCAGCGTGCCGGCCCAGGCGATGCAGCTGTGCGTGGCGTTGAGCAGGCGGATCTTGGCCTCTTCATAGGGCTGCACGTCGGCGACCATTTCCACGCCGACGCGCTCCCACCCGGGCCGGCCGGCCACGAAGCGGTCTTCGATCACCCACTGGATGAAACGTTCGGCGGTGATGGCGGCGGCGTCATCGCGGCCGGTGGCGGCCTGCAGGCGGGCACGCAGCTCGGCCGGCGCGCGCGGCGTGATGCGGTCCACCATGGCGTTGGGGCAGGTAGTGTGGGCCTGCACCCAGGCCAGCAGCTCGGCATCGCCCGCGCGCTCGATGAATTCGAGCAGGCCGGCCCGGAAGCGGTCGCCGTTGTGGCGCAGGTTGTCGCAGTTGAGCAGCGTGACCGGCCCCGCGTCCGCAGCCCGGCGCGCGCGCAGGATCGCGGTGACGGCGCCGTAGATGGTGGTGCCCCGGCCCTCCCCTTCGCTGCCTGCCTCCCCGCCTGCTTCGCCGCGCCGCGCGCGGTCGATGTCGGCCACCAGTTCGGCGAATCCGAGGTCGAGCCGGCCCCGGGCGTCCAGGTAGTAGCCCGCCTCGGTCACGGTGAAGGAGACGATGCGCGTGGAAGGGGCAGCACCGCGCGCGACCACGGCGGTGAGCGCCGGGTCCCAGGGCAGCACTTCGCGCAGGGCGTCGATCGGCTCATAGAAGTACTCGCCCGCGGGCGACACGGTCTCGAGCGTGTACCGGCCGCCCTGCGCCTGCAGCGCGGCGACCACTTCGGGCATGTCGGGACGGATGTTGGCGCCCGAGATCGACCAGCGCGCATCGCCCGCGTCGATGAGCCGCTGCAGGTAGACGGCCTGGTGCGCGCGGTGGAACGCGCCCAGGCCCAGGTGAAGCAGGGTGAATTCCGTGGGGGCCGGAGGAAGGTGCGCAGGGGTCACGGCGTTGTCGCTCAGGAAAATGGGTGAAGAAGAGTGGGCGGATGGGATGGAACAGCTCAGGAACGGCCCGCGTGAACGGCCCGGCCTTCGCGGTCGAAGCAGTGCAGCACGGCCGGATCCAGTTCCACCGCCACGGCGTCGCCGGGCTGCAGCGGCGTGCGCTCGTTCTGGCGCGACACCAGCGGCACACCTGCCACATCGACGTGGATCAGCGTGTCGGCGCCCAGCGCCTCGATCAGCTCGACGCGGCCCGGCACGCCCCGGCCGTCCTGCGGGCCGCGGTGCACGCGCAGGCCTTCGGGCCGGACGCCCAGGAAGCCGTCGTCCGGCAGCGCACCGCCGGTGGCCGCGGCGAAGCGCGGAATGGCGCGGGCCGCGACCATGTTCATCGACGGCATGCCGATGAACTGCGCGACGAAGCGGTTGGCCGGGCGGTCGTACAGCTCCAGCGGCGTGCCGACCTGCTCGATGAGGCCGTCCTTCAGTACCACCACGCGGTCGGCCAGGGTCATGGCCTCGACCTGGTCGTGCGTCACGTAGATGGTGGTGGCGCCCAGGGCGCGGTGCAGCTTGTGGATCTCGACCCGGGTATTGCCGCGCAGCGCCGCGTCCAGGTTGGAGAGCGGCTCGTCGAACAGGAACACCTTGGGCTCGCGCACGATGGCGCGGCCGATGGCCACGCGCTGGCGCTGGCCGCCCGAGAGTTCCTTGGGCGTGCGCTCCAGGTACTGCGTGAGGTTGAGCGTGCGGGCCGCATGCTCGACCTTGGTCCTGATCTCGTCCCTGGCCGCGCCCGCGAGCTTGAGTGCGAAGGACATGTTGTCGTACACGCTCATGTGCGGATAGAGCGCGTAGCTCTGGAACACCATCGCCAGGTCGCGCTTGCCCGAGGGGGTGTGCGTGATGTCGCGGCCGTCCAGCATCAGCCGGCCTTCGGTGATGGGTTCGAGCCCCGCGATCAGCCGCAGCAGCGTGGACTTGCCGCAGCCCGAGGGCCCCACGAAGACGATGAACTCGCCCTTGCGGATCTGCAGGTCCACGCCCTGGATGATGTCGGCATCGCCGAAGCGCTTGCGGATGCCCTGGAGTTCGAGGTAGGCCATGGAGGATGTCTGCCTTTCTTGCGGAGGTCTTCTGTGCGTCACTTGACGGCGCCGAACGTCAGGCCCTGCACCAGTTGTTTCTGGCTGAACCAGCCGAACACCACGATGGGCGCGATGGCCATCAGCGAGGCGGCCGAGAGCTTGGCCCAGAAGAGGCCTTCGGGGCTGGAGTAGGACGCGATCAGCGTGGCCAGCGTGCCGGCCTTGGCGGAGGTGAGGTTGAGCGCCCAGAAGGCCTCGTTCCAGCTCAGCACCAGGCACAGCAGGCCGGTGGAGGCCATGCCGCCCACCGACAGCGGCAGCACGACGTGGCGGAACTCGGCCCAGAGGCCCGCGCCGTCCATCCGCGCGGCTTCGAGGATCTCGTGCGGGATGTCCTTGTAGGCGCTGTAGAGCATCCAGACCATGATGGGCAGGTTGGACAGCGTGAACACGGTGGTGAGCGCGGTCAGCGAATCCAGCAGGCCGGCGGTCTGCGCAAGCACGTAGATGGGCACCAGCGCGCCCACGGCGGGCATCATCTTGGTGGACAGCATCCACATCAGGATGTCGCGTGTCCTGCGGGTGCGGAAGAACGCCATCGAGTAGGCCGCGGGAGCCGCGATCAGCAGGCCCAGCACCGTCGAACCCAGGCTGGTGATGAGCGAATTGCGCGCGTAGAGCAGGTAGTCGCTGCGCCGCTGCACTTCCCCGAAGTTGTCGAGCGTGGGCTCGAAGACGAAGAGCGGCGGCACGTGGATCGCCTGCAGCTCGGTCTTGAAGGCCGTGAGGAACAGCCACGCGATCGGGAAGAACAGCAGCAGCGCGGCGCCCCAGGCGGCCACGGTGCGGACGGCGATCGCGAGGCGGCCACCGGCGGAGGAAGGGGCTTCCATGGTGGTCATCTGCCTTCTCAGTCCAGGTTCTTGCCGACGATGCGGATCAGGAACACCGCCACGATGTTCGCCAGCACCACGGCGAACAGCGCGCCGGCCGAGGCCACGCCCACGTCGAAGTTCATGAGCGCCTGCTTGAAGATCAGGTAGGTCATATTGGTGCTGGCGTTGCCCGGGCCGCCGCTGGTGGTGATGGCGATCTCGGCGAACACGCTCAGGAGGAAGATCATCTCGATCATCACGACCACCGCCATGGGCCGGCCCAGATGCGGGACCACGAGGTAGAAGAAGCGCTGCAGCGCGTTCGCGCCGTCCATGCGGGCGGCCTCCATCTGCTCGCGGTCCAGCGACTGCAGCGAGGTGATGAAGATCAGGCAGGCGAAGGGCAGCCACTGCCAGGCCACCATGACGATCACCGACAGCAGCGGGTAGTCGGTCATCCAGTCGATGGGCGCCGCCCCGAAGAACCGCCAGACGTCGGCCAGGATGCCGTAGATGGGGTTCATCATCATGTGCTTCCACAGCAGCGCATTCACCGCGGGCATGACGAAGAAGGGCGAGATCAGCAGCACGCGCACGATGCCGCGGCCCGGGAAGGGATCGTTCACCAGCAGCGCGAGCAGCACGCCGAGCACCAGGGTGATGCCGATCACGCTGCCGATGAGCAGCAGCGTGTTCCACACCGCCGGCCAGAAGTCCGGATCGGTGATGAAGTACTGGAAATTCTCCAGGCCCACGAACGGATGCTCGCCCGGCTGCAGCAGGTTGTAGCTGACGGTGGAGAAATACACCGTCATCGCGAGCGGCACAATCATCCACGCCAGCAGCGTGAGCACCGCGGGCGCCATGAGGGCGCGGGGCAGGAGTCTTTTCATGGCAGTGTCGGGGCGACCGGCTTCCCGCTCGCGCCCGCCTCTCACTTGTAGTAGCCCGCCTTCTTCATTTCCCGCTCGGCGAGCGTCTGCGAGGTCTTCAGGGCCTGCTCGACACTGACCTTGCCCGCCAGCGCGGCGCTCATCTGCTGGCCCACGCCCACGCCGATCGCCTGGAACTCGGGAATCGCGGCGTACTGCACGCCGGCATAGGGCGACTTCGGCAGGGTGTTTTCACCCGGGTTCGGGTTGGCCGAATCGATGGCCTTGAGCTCGGCGGCGGCGAACCGGGCCACCTTTTGGAATTCGGGGTTCGCGTAGGTCGACTTGCGCGTGCCGGTGGGCACCGCAGCCCAGCCCGCCTCCTTGGCGACCAGCGCGATGTAGTCCTTGGACGTGGCCCAGCGGATGAACTTCTGCGCCGCGTCGTCCTTCGACGAGCTGGCCGGGATGGCCAGGTTCCACGACCACAGCCAGTTTGCCCCCTTGGGCGTGACGGCCACGGGCGCCTGGGCGAAGGCCACCTTGTCGGCCACCTTGGACTGCTTGGGATCGCTGACGAACGAGGCGGCGATGGTGGCATCCACCCAGGCCGCGCACTTGCCTTCGCTGAAGAGCGCCAGGTTCTCGTTGAAGCTGTTGGCCGAGGCGCCGGGGGGGCCGTCCTTCTTCATCAGGTCGACGTAGAAGCCGATGGCTTCCTGCCACGGCTTGGTGTCGAGCTGCGGCTTCCAGGCCGTGTCGAACCACTGGCCGCCGTAGGTGTTGACCAGCGTGGAGAGAAACGCAATGTTGTCGCCCCAGCCCGGCTTGCCGCGCAGGCACATGCCATAGACGCCCGCCTTGGGGTCATTCGCCTTGTCGGCGAAGGCCTTGACCTCGGCCCACGTGGGCTGCTCGGACAACTTCACACCCGCCTTGTCGGCCAGGTCCTTGCGGTACATGAGCATGGAGCTTTCGCCGTAGAACGGGGCCGCGTAGAGCTTGCCCTCATGCGACAGGCCGTTGCGGATGGCCGGCAGCAGGTCGTCCACGTCGTAGGCGGCGTCCGTGGCAATGGGCTTGAGCCAGCCCTTCTTCGACCAGATCGGGGCTTCGTAGAGCCCGATGGTCATCACGTCGAACTGCCCGCCCTTGGTGGCGATGTCGGTGGTCACGCGCTGGCGCAGCGTACCCTCTTCCAGCGTGACCCACTTGAGCTTGATGTCGGGGTGGGCCTTCTCGAAGAAGGGAGTGAGCTTCTGCATCTCGATCATGTGGCCGTTGTTCACGGTGGCGATGACGAGTTCGGTGGCGGCCTGCGACATGCCGGCCGTGCCTGCCACTGCCAGGACGAGGCCCGCTTTCAGAAAACGCTTCATGTTTGTCTCCTTGGGTGAGCGACGCCCGCGTTCTTTGGCTGCAGGTCGCCGTGGGGGAATTCTGGACAAAGTGTGCCCGCCATCCTGGTACTGGCTCGACCGCGATCGGTACTTTCTTGCACCTATCGACTGGGATATTCCCTAATCCATGCAACACAGCATGGAAAGCCGCTTTCGGCACCTGCAAAGCAGACAGCCCGCACGGGGCGGGCTGTCGTCGGGGAGCGAATGCAGGGAAACCGGGGTCAGCTCGCCGCGTGGAGGCGCCGCAGCAGGCCGGCCGTGGAGGGGTCCAGCCCTTCGCCGTCGCCGGAAAGCAGCCGCGGCTCCAGGTCCTTGGCCAGCACCTTGCCCAGCTCCACGCCCCACTGGTCGAAGCTGTTGATGCCCCAGAGCGCGCCGCTCACGAAGACGCGGTGCTCGTAGAGCGCGATCAGCGCGCCCAGCGATGCGGGGTCGAGCCGCTCGAGCACCAGGAAGGTGCTGGGCCGGTTGCCGGTGAAGCGGCGGTGGCCGTCGTCGCTCTCCTTGCCGTGCATCAGCGCCTTGGCCTGCGCGAGCGCGTTCGCCACGAGGCGGGGGTGCTGCTCCGGCAGGCCGCGCCCGGGCTCGCGCACCACGATGAACTCCACCGGCACGATGTCCGGGCCCTGGTGGATCATCTGGAAGAAGGCGTGCTGGCCGTTGGTGCCGGGCTCGCCCCAGACCACCGGCGAGGTGGCGAAGGGCAGCGTCTCCCCTTGCGCGTCCACGCCCTTGCCGTTGCTCTCCATCTCCAGCTGCTGCAGGTAGGCCGGCAGCCGGCGCAGCGCATGGCTGTAGGGGGCCACGCTGCGCGTCGCGAAGCCGTGGAAGTTGCGGTACCAGACGTCCAGCAGCCCCAGGCGCACCGGCAGGTTGCGCTCCAGCGGCGCGGTGCGGAAGTGCACGTCCATCGCATGCGCACCCGCCAGCAGGCCGCGGAAGCCCTCGGCGCCGATGGCGATCGCGATCGGCAGGCCGATGGCCGACCAGAGCGAATAGCGCCCGCCCACCCAGTCCCAGAAACCGAAGGTGGTGTCGATGCCGAAGGCGGAGGCCGCTTCGATGTTCGTGGTGAGCGCCGCGAAATGCCGGCCCACCGCCTCCTCGCCGCCGCCCTGCTGCAGGAACCAGGCCCGCGCGGCGTGCGCGTTGGTCATGGTCTCCGCGGTGGTGAAGGTCTTGGAAGCGATCAGGAACAGGGTGTTCTGCGGCCGCAGTCCGGGCAGCACGCTGCCCAGCTCGGCCCCGTCGACGTTGGAGACGAAGTGCAGGCGCTTGCCCGGATGGCGCAGGTCGTCCAGCGCCTTGGCCACCATCGACGGGCCCAGGTCCGAGCCGCCGATGCCGATGTTGACGATATCGGTGATGGTGTCGTCGGCGCGCACGCGCTCGGCGAAGTCCAGCATCGCCTGGAGCGTGGCGTGCACGTCGCGCAGGCCTTGGGCGACCGGTTCCGGCACGGGAGCCCCCTCGGCGCCATGCGCCGCGGCGGGCGCGCGCAGCAGCCAGTGCATGACGGCGCGCTGCTCGGTGTGGTTGATGGCCTCGCCCGCGAACATCACGTCGCGCCAGCCCTCCAGACCGCATTCACGTGCCAGCTGCAGCAGCAGGGGTTCCGTGTCCGCGCCGATGCGGTTTTTCGACAGGTCGGCGAAGACGTGGGGCGCCTCCTGGCTGAACTGGCCGAAGCGCTGCGGATCGGCCGCGAACGCCTGCCGGATGTCGAAGGCGCAGCCGGCGGCGTCGTAGTGCGCCTGCAGCGCGGCCCAGGCGGCGGTGCGGTCGCAGCGCACGCGGTCGGGAAGGGAAACGGGAACGGGCATCGTCATCGCGGTCACCCCCGTCATGCGGCCAGGACCATCTGTTCCAGCTTGGCCGCATCGGCCGCGAAGGCGCGGATGCCCTCGGCCAGCTTCTCGGTCGCCATGGCGTCGGCGTTGAGCGCGTAGCGGAAGCCCGGCTCGTCGTACTGCACGGGCTGCAGTTCCAGGTCCTTGGCGGAGGCGGGATCGAGCGCGCGCTCCAGGGATCCTTCGGCAGCCGCCAGCTGGGCGAGCAGTTCGGGAGCGATGGTGAGCAGGTCGCAGCCGGCGAGTGCCGTGATCTGGCCGATGTTGCGGAAGCTCGCGCCCATGACCTCGGTGCGGATGCCGAAGTGCTTGTAGTACTGGTAGATCTGGCGCACCGACTGCACGCCGGGGTCGTTGGCGCCGGCCATCGCGGCCTCGTCCCACTGCGCGCCGGCCTGCTTCTTGTACCAGTCGTAGATGCGGCCCACGAAGGGCGAGATCAGCTGCACCCGGGCGGCGCCGCAGGCCACGGCCTGAACGGGCGAGAACAGCAGCGTCAGGTTGGTGTGGATGCCGCGCTCTTCCAGGATGCGCGCGGCCTCGATGCCTTCCCAGGTGGCGGCGATCTTGATGAGCACGCGCGCGGTGTCCACCCCTTCGGCGCGGTAGAGGTCGATGATGCGCTCGCCGCGGGTGACCGTGGCCATGGTGTCGAAGGACAGGCGCGCATCCACTTCGGTCGACACGCGGCCGGGGATCAGCGAAAGGATCTCGCAGCCGAAACGCACGATGAGCCGGTCCATGATCTCGTCGAGCGCCCGGCCGCGCCAGCGCTCGACCGATTCCTGCAGCAGGGGAGCGTAATCGGCCTTCTGGACGGCTTTCAGGATCAGCGACGGATTGGTGGTCGCATCCTGGGGGCGGTAAGCACCGAGCTGGCGGAAGTCGCCCGTGTCGGCCACTACGGTGGTGACCTGCTTGAGGGCGTCGAGTTGGTTCATGCAATCCTCCGGGTGGTTGGGGGCGGTCGCGGTGGACTGCCGCGCTCCCCGAAGGAGCCCGGAACCGCGCGCTGCGCCGCCGGCAAGTGTAGGGCGGATGTAACCGGGAATCCTGTCAGCCGGCACCCCGACGTGAAACTCGGTAACATGCCGCCACGGCCGCGCGGGCTCCGCCCGCGCCGCTCGGGTTCAGTTTTTCCCATCCATACCACTTTCAGACATCGGGGAGCGCGGCGGCAATGAGTTTCGATCTGGTCCTGTTCGGCGGCACGGGCGATCTGGCATGGCGCAAGCTGCTGCCGGCCCTCTTCCAGGCGTTCCGGCATGGTTCGTTGCCGCCGGACGGCCGCATCATCGGCGTGGCGCGCGACGACCTGAGCGACGCGGCCTACCGCGAACTCATCGCCAGCCGCTTCGCGGCGGTGGAAGGCGACAAGCGTCCCAGCGCCGAGGAGTTCGAGCGCTTCGCAGCGCTGCTGCACTTCCAGCGCATGGACCTCTCCAAGCCCGCCGACTATGCCGCGCTGGCGGCACGGCTCGGCGAGCGCCAGGCCGACACGGTGGTGATGTACCTCGCGACCGCGCCGGGCCTCTTCACCACCGCCTGCGAGCAGCTGGGTGCCGCGGGGCTCGCCACGCCGCACACGCGCGTGGTGCTGGAAAAGCCCCTGGGCCACGACCTGGCCTCCAACCGCGCGATCAACGCCGCCGTGCGCCGCGTGTTCGACGAAGAGCAGATCTTCCGCATCGACCATTACCTCGGCAAACCGTCGGTGCAGAACCTGCTGGCGCTGCGCTTCGGCAATGCGTTGTTCGAGCCGCTCTGGCGCCGCGAAACGGTGGCCAGCATCGAGATCACCATGGCCGAGCGGCTCGGCGTGGAAAAGCGCGGCGCCTTCTACGACGGCACCGGCGCGCTGCGCGACATGGTGCAGAACCATGCGCTGCAGCTGCTGTGCGCGATCGGCATGGAGCCGCCGATCAACGCCCATGCGGACGCCATCCGCGACGAGAAGCTCAAGGTGCTGCGCTCGCTCGTGCCCTGGACGCCCGCCTCTCTCTCGCGCGACGTGGTGCGCGGCCAGTACACCGCCGGCTCGCTGGGCGGCGAGCGCGTGCGCGGCTATACCGAGGAAGACGGTGTGCCGGCCGACAGCCGCACCGAGACCTTCGTCGCGCTGCGCACCGAGATCGCCAACTGGCGCTGGGCGGGCGTGCCCTTCTACATCCGCACGGGCAAGCGCCTCGCCGCGCACGAGGCGCACATCGCCATCAACTTCCGGCCCACGCCGCATGCGATCTACCGCACGCCGCTGGGGACCGCCAACCGCCTCGTGATCCACCTGCAGCCGCGCGACGGCGTGGCACTGCACCTGTTCGCCGCCGGCCAGGAAAAGCGCGGCATGCGCATCTCCGAAGTGCAGGCCCTGGCGCCGGTGCATCTGGACCTGGACTTCGAACAGCGCTTCGGCACGGAACGCGTGGGCGCCTACGAACGCCTGCTGCTCGACGTGATCGCCGGGCGCCTCAACCTCTTCGTGCGCGCCGACGAGCAGGAAGCCGCGTGGCGCTGGGTGGAGCCCATCATGCAGTCGTGGCGCGACTCGGAAGACGGCCCCCGGCCCTATTCCGCCGGCAGCTGGGGGCCGAGCGCCGCCAGCGCGATGGTGGCGCGGGAGGGGCATAGCTGGATGGAGGAGTCTTGAGACACCCCCCTGAGCGGCTGCGCCGCATCCCCCCGCTCTCGCCGTGCGTAGCACGGCGGGCAGGGGAACGACGCCAGCGGCCCGGCGAAGCCGGTTCCGCGGCGTCTGCTGGCTTGGCCTGCTCCGCGGCCATCGGATGGGTGAAGCCGTGCCAGTTTCATGGGCTGTGGGCAGTGGCGAACTGCGGCATGGGGAACTGAATGCTCGAACGCATCACCGCCTCACTGCCCTCGCTGGCGCCCGCCGAGCAGCGGGTGGGCCAGCTGGTGCTGCAGGATGCGCGCGCGTTCGCGCGGCTGCCGGTGCGGGAACTGGCGGCGCGGGCGGGGGTGAGCAAGCCCACGGTGGTGCGTTTCTGCCGCAGCATGGGTTATGACGGGCTGGCCGATTTCAAGCTGAAGCTCGCGGGCAGCGTGAGCGAAGGCGTGCCGTTCATCCACCGCAGCGTGGACGCCGACGACAAGACCGGCGACGTGCTGGTGAAGGTGGTGGACAACGCGGTCGCCGCGTTCCTGCAGTACCGCAATGCGGCGAGCACCAAGGCGATCGAGCAGGCCGCCAGTGCGATCGCCGCCACGTGGCAGACGGGCCGGCGGATCGAGTTCTATGGTGCGGGCAATTCGGGCATCGTGGCGCAGGACGCGCAGCACAAGTTCTTCCGCCTGGGCGTGACCAGCATCAGCACCAGCGACGGCCATATGCAGGTGATGAGCGCCACCCTGCTCGGCCCGGGCGACTGCGTGGTGATCGTCTCCAACTCCGGCCGCACGCGCGACCTCATGGACGCGGCCGACATCGCGCGCAGGAACGGCGCCACCACCATCGCCATCACCGCGAGCGGCTCGCCCCTGGCGAGTGCCTGCCAGATCCACCTGGCGGCGGACCATCCGGAGGGCTACGACCGGTACAGCCCGATGGTTTCGCGGCTGCTGCACCTGCTGGTGATCGACGTGCTCGCCACCTGCGTGGCGCTGCGCATCGGCGAGCCGCTGCAGCCCCGCCTGCAGCAGATGAAGGACAACCTGCGCGCCAAGCGCTATACATGAGCGCGCACTGCGGATACCGGGCGGCGGGTCCCGGTGCCATCGCACGCCTCAATTGATTCAGGTGATAAACCACTCCAGCCATTGCAGTGGCTTGCTGCTGACTGACTCAACCATAAGCCGTTGATTTTACGCGATTCCGTTGTAAGGAAAAGTTAACAGACTCCGATAAGCATTCCTTAAGTTTGATAAATATGATCTTTCCCCATATCAAACACACGGGAGCCTGTCCATGCAACTACTTCGGCAAGTCAAGATCGGCACCCGGCTGGCGCTGGGCTTCGGTGCATTGCTGGCCCTGCTCTTCGCGCTGGGACTCTTCGGCATCGTCCAGATCCGCAACATCAACCACCACGCCGGCGAACTCGGCAATAACTGGCTGCCCAGCATCAAGGTGATCGGGGAAATCCGCGCCGAGCTGAACAGCGGCCGCCGCGCCAGCATGCGCCGCATCCTGGAGACCACGCCGGAGGGCCGCCAGCGCCAGCTCGACATCCAGAAGGAGGTCATGGACGGGCAATTGCCGCGCACTCTGGCCCGTTACGAAAGCCTGATCTCCTCGCCTGAAGAGCGCAGGCTCTACGATGTGTTCCATGGGCAGCTCGACACCTACCGCGCCATGGAGCGCCGCATCGTCACGACGCTCGACGAGGCCGGCGGCTCGGCAACCGCTGCCGGTGGGCTGGCCACCGGGGAATCCGCGAAGGCCTTCGCGGAATTGATGGAAACGCTGGGCCTGCTCGTGACGCTGAACGAGGACGGCGGAACCGCCGCGGCCACGGCGGCGAACGAAGGCTACCAGCGCGCGATTTTCGTGTTCGGCGCGATGATCGCCCTGGCGGTCGTCTGCGGGCTGGTGCTGGCCGTCGCGGTGACGCGCTCCATCACGCTCCCCCTGGCCACCGGCGTGTCGATCGCCTCGGCCGTGGCGCAGGGCGACCTGACCATGTCGTTCCACGTCGAGGGCAGGGATGAGCCGGCCGCGCTGCTGGAGGCACTGCAGCACATGAACCAGCAGCTCGTTTCCATGGTGGGCCAGGTGCGCCACAGCAGCGAGAACATCGCCACCGGCGCGGCGGAAATCGCCATGGGCAATGCCGACCTCAGCCAGCGGACCGAGCAGCAGGCCAGCAGCCTGGAGGAAACCGCCGCGTCGATGGAGGAACTGAGCAGCACGGTGAAGACGAATTCCGACACCGCCCGCGAGGCCAACCAGCTGGCGGCCCGCGCCACCCAGGCCGCGGAACAGGGCGGCACCCTGGTGGGTAGCGTGGTGGAAACCATGCAGGGCATCGCGTCCTCGTCGAACAAGATCGCAGACATCACCGGCGTCATCGACTCGATCGCCTTCCAGACCAACATCCTCGCGCTGAACGCGGCCGTGGAAGCGGCGCGGGCCGGAGAACAGGGACGCGGCTTCGCCGTGGTGGCGAGCGAGGTGCGCACGCTGGCGCAGCGGTCCGCCCAGGCGGCGCGGGAGATCAAGGGCCTGATCGCGGACAGCGTGGCGAAGGTGGACAGCGGCAGCCAGCTGGTGGGGCAAGCGGGCCGCAGCATGGACGACATCGTGGCGCAGGTCCGGCAGGTCGGCACCCTGATCAGCGAGATCGCCAGCGCCTCGGCCGAACAGAGCACCGGCATCGGCCAGGTGGGAGAAGCCGTGAACCACCTGGACCAGGTGACGCAGCAGAACGCCGCGCTCGTGGAGCAGAGCGCCGCCGCGGCCGCCAGCCTCCGCTCGCAGTCGGAACAGCTCAATACGCTGGTGGCGGTGTTCAAGCTCCAGCCGCAGTCCACCCCCGCGGCGGCGCACCGCGCGCCCGGCGCGGGCCGTGCACGGTCGGCACTGCCGCGCGCGCACGCTCCGGCCCTGGCGGCGGCCTGACCGGCCCCGGCCGGCGCGCGCGGCGCGGCGTCCTCCGACAGACCTGGCGATCGAACGCGACCACAGTGTGCGAAAACGCCCCGACGGGGCGGACTCCGCCCTGCACACTGCCGGCTTCGAACCCCACCCTGTCCAGGAGCACACCATGAACCATCCGTCCGCCCCCGTCCGCAACGGCCTCTCCTCCGATGACGCGCAGGCATCGTCCATGGACGATGCCGGCAAGCTCGTGCTGCGCCTGGCACTGGGCGTGCTGATCCTGCTGCACGGGATCTTCAAGCTGCAGCACGGCGCGGGCTTCATCACCGGCATGCTGGAGAAAGCCGGCCTGCCGGGCGCCCTGGGCTACCTGGTGTACGTCGGCGAGGTGCTGGCACCGCTGCTCGTGATCGCCGGCCTCTTCACCCGCGCCGGCGCGGCCATCATCTTCGTCAACATGGTGGTGGCGATCGGCCTCGTCCACCTGGGGCAGCTGTTCAGCATGACCCAGCAGGGCGGCTGGGCGCTGGAGCTGCAGGGCATGTACCTGTTCGGCGCGCTGGCCGTGATGCTGCTCGGCGCCGGCCGTTACAGCCTGGGCGGAACGTACGGCCGGTTCAATTGACCCGTCAGTCGGCCAGGGTGGCGGCCGCTGACGGAATCCGCCCTTCTTCGATTCCATGGCACGCCACGCGCGTGCCGCCGTCGTCGATGAGCTGCGGGCGCTCGGTGCGGCAGCGGTCGTTGGCGTAGGGGCAGCGCGGGTTGAAGGCGCAGCCGGTCGGCGGATTGAGCGGATTCGGCACCTCGCCCTGCACCGGTGTGCGGGCGCGGCCCGTGTCGTGCATCTTCGGGATCGCATCCAGCAGCATGCGCGTGTAGGGGTGGCGCGGCGCGGCGAAGAGTTCGGGCTTGTCCGCCAGTTCCACCAGGCGCCCGAGGTACATCACGCCCACCTGGTCGCTCACGTGGCGCACCACCGCGAGGTTGTGGCTGATGAACAGGTATGTGAGGTGCCGTTCGCGCTGCAGGTCCTTCATGATGTTGAGCACCTGCGCCTGCACCGACACGTCCAGCGCCGACGTGGGTTCGTCGCAGACGAGGAACTCCGGCTCGGTGGCCAGCGCCCGCGCGATCGAGATGCGCTGCCGCTGCCCGCCCGAGAACTGGTGCGGGTACTTGGCCATGTCCAGCGGCGAGAGGCCGACGGACTGCAGCAGCTCGCCCACGCGCTGCCGCAACTGCGCCTTGTCGGTGATGAGGCCGTGCTCGCGCAGCGGCTCGCCGATGATGTCCTCCACGATCCAGCGCGGGTTCAGGCTGGCGTACGGGTCCTGGAAGATCATCTGGATGCGCTGGCGCATCGCGCGCGCGTCCTTGCCCTTGAAGGCGGCGTGCGCATCCTGGCCGTCGAAGGTGAGCCCGCCGCGCGTGGGCTCGTACAGGCCCACGAGCAGGCGCGCCACGGTGCTCTTGCCGCAGCCGGACTCGCCGACCAGCGCGAGGGTCCGGCCCCGCTCGATGGTGAAGCTCACGCCGTCCACCGCATGCAGCAGCGTGCGCGGCTTGCGCTCGAGCACGCGGTTGAGCCAGGGCGCGGAGACGTCGAAGGTCTTCGCGAGGTCGTGCGCCTGCACCAGCGGCGCGGCGGAGGTGGTGTCGGCGGCAGCGGTGTGCTTCGGAGGGGTGTGTGCGGTTTCGCTCATGACACGGCTTCCTGGATGGCGGCGGACGCATTCGGCACCTCGGCATGCAGCCAGCACGCGGCGCGGGTGGGCCCGGCGGACAGCAGCTCGGGCCGCTCCTCGCGGCAGCGGTCGAAGGCATGCGGGCAGCGCGGATTGAAGGCGCACCCCTGGGGAATGGCATTGAGGCGCGGCATGGCGCCGTCGATCTGGTTCAGGCGCTCGCGGTCCTGGTCCATGTCGGGAATCGAGGCCATCAGGCCCGCGGTGTAGGGATGCGCGGGGTGGTTGATAACCTCGTGCACCGGCCCGATCTCGGCCACGCGGCCCGCGTACAGCACGGCGACGCGGTCGCAGGTTTCCGCGATCACGCCCATGTCGTGCGTGATGAGCATCACCGCCGCCCCGCGCGATTTGCAGATGTTTTTCAACAGCTGGATGATCTGCGCCTGGATGGAGACGTCCAGCGCCGTCGTGGGCTCGTCGGCCACGATGAGCTGCGGCTCCGCCGCCAGCGCCAGGGCGATCACCACGCGCTGCCGCATGCCGCCCGAGAACTGGTGCGGATAGTGGTCCACGCGCTGCTCCGCCGCGGGAATGCCCGTGTCCTTGAGCAGCTGGATCGCCCGGCGGCGGGCCTCGGCGGCGTTCACCGGCAGGTGCGTCTGGATCGTCTCGGTGAGCTGCTGGCCCACGGTGTAGAGCGGGTTCAGCGACGTGAGCGGATCCTGGAAGATGGCACCGATGCGCCGTCCGCGCACGTGCCGCATCTTCTGCGGCGGCAGGTCGTCGATGCGCTCGCCCTGCAGCACGATGCGCCCGCCCGCCACGCGGCCCGGCGGCTCCAGCAGCCCGATGATGGCCGCCCCGGTCAGCGACTTGCCCGCACCGGATTCGCCCACCACGCCCAGGATCTCTCCGGGCGCGATCGAAAAGGAAATATCGTCCAGCGCCCGCAGCGTACCGCGGCGGCCCGGAAATTCGACGACGAGGTTCTCAACTTCAAGAAGGGACATGGCAAACCATCCATTCGTTATGCATTGCGCTTCGGCATGGCGCGTGGCATTAGCGCGGCCCAGACCAGGGCCGCCGCGCAAGGGCCGCCCCGCCGCGCTGGCGGCGTCCCCCTTCCCGTCGCGCAGCGACGAGAGAAGGGGGAAGCGGCGCAGCCGCTCAGGGGGTTGCGTCCCATTTTTTACCGTAGCCGCGGATTCAGCGCATCGCGCAGCCAGTCCCCCAACAGGTTCACCGAGAGCGCGATCAGCACCAGCATCACGCCCGGGAACACCGTGATCCACCACTCGCCCGAGAACAGGTAGTCGTTGCCGATGCGGATCAGCGTGCCGAGCGAGGGCGAGGTGGGCGGCGCCCCGACGCCCAGGAAGGACAGCGTGGCCTCGGTGATGATGGCCGTCGCCACCTGGATCGTGGCCAGCACCATCACCGGCCCGAGCACGTTGGGCAGCACGTGGCGGCGCATGATGCGCAGGGACGACACCCCCGTCACCCGGGCGGCCTGCACGTATTCCTTGTTGCGCTCCACCAGCGTGGAGCCGCGCACCGTGCGCGCGTACTGCACCCAGCCCGTGAGCGAGATGGAGAGGATCAGCACGCCGAAGGCCAGCGACTCGTGCGCGTTCGGGAACACCGCGCGGCCCACGCCCGCGATCAGCAGCGCCACGAGGATGGCCGGGAAGGACAGCATCACGTCGCACAGGCGCATCAGCACCGCGTCGATCCAGCCGCCCTTGAAGCCCGCCAGCAGGCCGAGGGCCACGCCCACCACCACCGAGAGCGCCACCGACGCCAGGCCGACGATGAGCGAGATGCGCGCGCCGTAGATCAGCGCCGAGAGGATGTCGCGGCCCTGGTCGTCGGTGCCGAACGGGTACTTCCAGGAGCCGCCTTCGCTCCAGCCCGGAGGCAGGCGCGCGTCGCTGAGTTCGAGCGTCGACAGGTCGAACGGGTTGTGCGGCGCGACCCAGCCCGCGAACAGCGAGCAGAACACGCACACCAGTGCGATGACCGCGGCACCGATGGCCACGGGCGAGGTACGGAAGCTGTAGCCGACATCGCTGTCGAACCATCGGAAAAGCGTTTTTTTCATCGTGGGGCCTGCGGAAAGCGCGGACCGGCATCGCCGGCCGTCCGCGCGGTCGGAACGGGTCAGGGCATCACTTGGCGATGCTCATCCATTTGAAGGGCATGAAGTTGTCGGCCATCTGCACCAGCGCCACCTTGCGCGACACGCCCCAGGCCAGGGCCTGCTGGTGCAGCGGAATGTGGCCGACGTCGGCGGCATGGATCTCGAAGGCCTCGCGGATCATCGCGTCGCGCCGCCCCTTGTCGGTCTCGGACTGCACCTGGCGCGTGAGCTGGTCCACCTTCGCATTGCAGTAGCCGCCCAGGTTGAACTGGCCCGCGCCCTTGTCGTCCACGCAAGCCATCAGCGCATTCATCGCGTTGTGCGCATCGTAGGTGGCGGGCATCCAGCCGAGCAGGTAGAAGCTGGTGTCGCGGCGCAGCACCTTGGGGAAGTAGGTGCCCTTGGTCTCGGCCTGCAGCCTCACCTTCACGCCGATGCGCGAGAGGTTCGCCGCCACGGCCTGGCAGATGCGGGCGTCGTTCACGTAGCGGTCGTTCGGGCAGTTCATGCCCACCTCGAAGCCGCTGGGGTAGCCGGCCTCGGCCAGCAGCTTTCTCGCGGCGTCGGCGTCGTAGGGCAGGCGCTTGATGTCCGGCTGGAAGCCGTTCACGCCCGGGCCCACCAGCAGCGCGGAGGGGTTGGAGGCGCCGCGCATCACGGTCTTGCGGATGCCTTCGATGTCGATCGCCTGGTAGAACGCCTGGCGCACGCGCTTGTCCTTGAAGGGGTTCTTGCCCTTCACGCTGGAATACAGCAATTCGTCGCGCTTCTGGTCCATCCCCAGGAAGATGGTGCGCAGCTCGGGGCCCGTCACGGCGCGCGTGAGCGGGCTGGTGTTCACGCGCTCGATGTCCTGCACCGGCACGGGCTCCATCACGTCCACCTGGCCCGAGAGCAGCGCGGCGACGCGCGTGGCGTCGTTGCCGATGGGCGTGAACACCACCTCGGACACATTGCCCTCGATAGCGCCCCAGTACTGCGGATTGCGCGTGAACACGGTGCGCACGCCGGGCTGGCGCTCGCGCAGGCGGAACGGGCCGGTGCCGTTCGCGCGGAAGGAGGCCGCGTTCTCGACGCCCTTGCGCCGGTCCACGGGCCCCGTCGCCTGGTTCGTCTCGCACCACGAACGCGACATCATGTACACGAGCGTGAGCACGTCCGGCAGGATGGGGTACGGCGACGTGGTCTCGATCTCGACGGTGTGGTCGTCGATCTTGCGCACTTCCTTGAAGTCGTTGGTGTACGTCTTCATGTCCGAACCCTCGGCCTGCGTGCGCGCCAGCGAGAACAGCACGTCGTCCGCCGTGAACGGCGTGCCGTCGTGGAAGAGCACGTTGCGCCGCAGCGCGAAGCGCCACACGGTGGGCGAGGTCTGCGTCCAGCCCGTGGCCAGTGCCGGCGCGAGGCTCAGGTCCTTGTTGCGGCCCACGAGCGGCTCGTAGACGTTGCCGGTCACGCTGAGCTGCAGGCTTTCGTTGAGGGAGTGCGGGTCCATCGAGAGCGCGTCGCCCTGGTTGGCGACGCGGATGGTCTGCGCTCCGGCCGCACAGGCCGCCGCGATCAGCGAAGCGCCGAGGAAGGCCCGCAGGGCCTTGCGTGGGAGTGTCGTCATGGTGTGCCGGTGTGAAGGGTGGTGTGGTGCGTTCGTGCCTCAGGCCACGGCCGACAGCGGCATGGCCTGCTCGACGAGGCTCGCGTGCAGCGCGGCCCCCAGCGGCAGGATCTCGTCGTTGAAGTCGTAGCGGTTGTTGTGCAGCGCGCTGTGGCCGGGGCCCGAGCCCTGGCCGATGCGCAGGTAGGCCCCCGGCTTGCTCTGCAGCATGAAGGAGAAATCCTCCGCGCCCATGCTCGGCTCCAGGTCGCGCACCACGTTCTCGGCGCCGACCAGCGAGGCCGCCACGTCGCCCGCGAACAGCGCATCGCTCTCGGTGTTGATGGTCGCGGGGTAGATGCGCTCGTAGCGCACCGTGGCCGTGGCGCCGAACCCCAGCGCCACGGCGCTGCACAGGTCTTTCAGGCGCTGCTCGATCATCTCCTGCACCGCCGGCGAGAACGTGCGCACCGTGCCCACCAGCGTGGCCGTGCCGGGCAGCACGCTGAAGGCCCCCAGGTCGCCCGCCTGCATGGCGCAGAGGCTGATCACCGCGCTGTCGAGCGGCCGCACGTTGCGCGAGACGATGCCCTGCACCGCCGTGATGATGTGGGCGGCCACGAGCACCACGTCCACCGTCTGGTAGGGATGCGCGCCGTGGCCGCCACGGCCGGTGATCTCGATCGTGATGCGGTCGGCCGAAGCCATCATCGCGCCCGAATTGAGCCCGATGGTGCCCGGCCGCATGGCCGGCCAGTTGTGCATGGCGTAGACGGACTGCACGGGGAATCGGTCGAACAGGCCGTCCTCCATCATCACGCGCGCGCCGCCGAAGCCTTCCTCGCCCGGCTGGAAGATCAGCACCGCCGTGCCGTCGAACTGCCGCGTGGCCGCCAGGTAGCGCGCCGCGCCCACCAGCATGGCCGTGTGGCCGTCGTGCCCGCAGCCGTGCATCAGCCCGGGCTTGCAGGACTTCCAGGTGAACTCGTTCTGCTCGGCCATCGGCAGCGCGTCCATGTCGGCCCGCAGTCCGATCATGCTGCCGCTGGAGCGGCCCTGCCCGTGGATCACCGCGACGATGCCCGTGCGGCCGATGCCGTCGTGGATCTCGTCCACGCCGCACACCTTGAGCGCCTCCTTCACGCGCGAGCCCGTATAGACCTCCTCGAAGCCCAGCTCCGGATGCGCATGCAGGTCGCGCCGGAACGCGGTCAGCTCCGGATGGAACTGCGCGATCTGGGAAAACGCCCGGCCTCCGGCCTTCAGGCGCGGCGCCTGCGATGACGCCGGTTTGGTGGTGGTTGCAACTGTCATCTCATTCATTCATGCCGCTATACACCGTCCGCGCTCCACGAAACCGGCACGGACTTCAACGATCGAATGGCCGCGGAGCAGGCCACGCCAGCAGACGCCGTGGAACCGGCTTCGCCGGGCCACTGCCTTCGTTCACCTGCCCGCCGTGCCACGCACGGCGGGAGCGGGGGCTGAGTGCCGCGGCTCCGAGCCTGCCTGCGCAGGCTTGGACGTGCACGAAGGGCAGCCGCCTCCGGCGGCAGCATGGGGCGGCGCAGCCGCTCAGGGGGGTGTCCCATCAGTGCCCGGATTTGCCCACCCGCAGCCGCGGATCCACCGCGAAATACAGCAGGTCCACGACCAGATTGATCACGACGAAGATCAGCGCGATCAGGCAGAGGTAGGCGGCCATCACCGGGATGTCGGCGAAGGTCACGGCCTGGATGAAGAGCAGCCCCATGCCGGGCCACTGGAAGACGGTCTCGGTGATGATGGCGAAGGCGATCAGGCCGCCGAGCTGCAGCCCGGTGATCGTCATCACCGGCACCAGCGTGTTCTTGAGCGCGTGCCCGAAATGGATCGCCCGGTCGGACAGGCCGCGCGCGCGGGCGAACTTGATGTAGTCGGTGCGCAGCACCTCCAGCATCTCCGCGCGCACCAGCCGCATGATGAGCGTGAGCTGGAAGATCGCGAGCGTCACGGCCGGCAGCACGATGTGGTGCCAGCCCTTGGCGGTGAGCAGGCCCGTGTTCCACCAGCCGAGCTGCGTGACCGGGCCGCGCCCGAAGCTGGGGAACCAGCCGAGCTGCACCGCGAAGACGAGGATCAGCAGGATGCCGATCAGGAACGTGGGCAGCGACACGCCCAGCAGCGACAGCGTCATGAAGAGCTGGCTCATGAACGTGCCGCGCCGCAGCGCCGCGTAGACGCCCATGGGCACCCCCACCACCAGCGCCAGCACGGCGGCGACCAGCGCCAGCTCCAGCGTGGCGGGGAACCGCTCGGCGATCAGGCTCGACACCTTCGCGCCCTGGCGCAGGCTCAGGCCGAACTCGCCCTGCGCCGCGTTCACCAGGAAGTGCCAGAACTGCACGACGAAGGGCTTGTCCAGCCCCAGGGCGGCACGCATTTCGCGGATCTGGTCCGGCGTGGCGTCCTGCCCGAGCAGGAAGGTGACGGGGTCGCCGACATACTGGAACAGCATGAAGGAGATGAAGGCCACCGCGACCATGACGATCACGGCCTGGAGGAGACGTCGCAGAATGAAGGCAAGCATCGGAAGTGCGGCAGAGAAGCGGGCATGCTAGCAGGGAGCGGGGCCACCGCAAGCAATACCCGGACCATCGCGGTCGGCGGGGGGCACCGTCCGCGCGGTCCGCGGGAGCCCATGAAGGCGAACGCCGCTGGCGGCACGGTGCGGCCAGCGGCGTTTGCGGTGCGATCCGCCAGGGGCGGAGAAAGGAAAGCCTTTTCGGGACGGGCTCAGAAACGATGGCGCAGGCCGATCGTGTAGCCGGTACGGCTCTTGGCGCCGTTGGCCTGCCCGGCACCGTTGTTCAGGCTCACCTGGTCACCCTTGAGCTTGGTGTGGTCCACTTCGATGTAAGCGTCCGTCCGCTTGGAGAAGGCGTAGTCGAGGGCCATGGTGAAGAAGTTGGCCTTGGCCTTCGCCAGGTCGGTGTTGCCCTTCTGCTCCGCACGGAAGTAGTGCGCGCCGAGGTTGATCTGCGGCGTGATCTGGTAGCCCGCGCCGATCTTGTAGATCGTGCGCTTGTTGGCCGCCAGGAAGGCCGGGCCGCCGAAGCCGCCGTTGATGCCGCCCTGCCACATCGCGGCCAGCACGGCGCGGTCGACGGCGGTGAGGCCGTCGTCGACCTTGTTCTGGCCGTAGCCCGCGTTGAAGTACCAGCTGCCCATGCGGTAGGAGCCGCCCAGCGTCCAGGCGTCGATCTTCTTGCCGGAGGCGAATTCGTAGTTCTGGTAGCCCAGGCCCGCGGCCAGGCCACCCGCGGCGTAGCGCACGTAGCCGCCGGCGGTCTTGCCGCCCGTGGCGCTCTTCTCGTCGAACGAGTACTGCAGGCCGCCGCGCCACGGACCGACCTCGGCCATGTACTTGATCATGTTGTCGGCGCGCGCGCCGAGTGCGAAGCCGATCTCGGGCTTGTACACATCCATGTACGGCGAGTACGGATAGGAGGCGTACGTGCTGGTCACCAGATCGAACAGGATGTTGTACTGGCGGCCCACCGTCACGCGGCCGAACCCGCCCTGCAGGCCGACCCAGGACTGCTGGAAGTACGGCGAAGCCGGCGTGCCGGTGTCGGCACCGAAACGGTTTTCCAGGTTGACCAGGGCCTTCGTGCCGCCGCCCAGGTCCTCGGACACATTGATCCCCCACCGGCTCTGCGACATGCCGCCGCCGACCATCTGGCTCAGCGATCCGCCCGGGCTGCCGACGGGCCCTTCATTGTTGGTGTGGCGGTAGGCCATGTCCACGATGCCGTACAGCTGCACACTGCTGGTGCTGGCCTGCTGGGCGAACGCGAAGGGGGCCACCGCTGCCAAGGTGGTCATGGCCACCGTTTTTTTCACAGACGAAATACGCATGTGTTGTCTCTTTCTGCGGAAGGGATGAGGGAACTTTCATTCTAGAAATCAATGCCTTCCACCGAAACCTGCGGTCGCGCGGGAATCACAGTCGTTTTCCCTTAGTTCCTGTTACCTCCGTGACAAAAAAAAACGCTGCCCGAGGGCAGCGTTTTTGACTTGCTGGTCAAGCTGGCAGAGCCAGCCGGACATCAGAAAGCGTGGCGAACACCGACTTGCACGCCGGTCTGGTTGTTGCCCAGGCCAGGACCTTGAACGGTCAGACCCTTGGTGGGCAGGCCCAGGTTGGAGTTGTCCTTGTTCTTCAGGTAAGCCACGGTGCCGTACAGAGCGGTGCGCTTGGACAGGTTGTGGACATAGCCCAGGGACAGCTGGTGTGCCTTGGAGTCGATGGCCTTCTGGTCGTACAGGGCGTATTGCAGCTTGAATTCGCCAGCGCCGACGGGCATGGAAGCGCCCAGAGCGTAGTTGTTGAACTTGGCGTCGCCGGAGAAGGCGTTGCCTTCGTACTTCGATTGCTGAGCGATGGCGATCAGCTTGGCCACGTTCAGGTTGTACGAAGCGCCGATCGTCAGGATGTTGTGCTTGCCAGCGGTGGAGATGCCACCCAGCGTGAAGCCGATGTTGCGCTGGTCGTAGGCCACGGTCACGCTCAGGGGACCGTTGTCGTAGGCGCCGAAGCCGCCGATGTAACGGCCAGCCTTGCCGGTGGTCTGCTCGTCGAAGCCGTAGCCCAGGCCGCCGGTGAAGCCGCCGAAGTTGGGCGTGTAGTAGCTCAGCATGTTGCTGGAGCGGATGTTGTTCGTGTCAGCGGTCACGCCGGTAGCGCCGTTCGCGCCGAGCCATTCGTTCCAGGCGTTGAACTGGCCGATACCAGCTTGGCCGAACAGGTCGTAGCCGCTGACCTTGGAGTAGCTGGGGGTCAGTTCACGGCCCATGCGCACTTCACCGAAGTTGCCCATCAGGCTGATCGTGGAGCGGCGTTGGAAGTTGAAGCCGTTGGCGTTGCCGTTGTCGCCGAAGATCTCGCCTTCGAGCCAGAAGCCAGCCTTCAGGCCACCACCCAGGTCTTCCGTGCCACGGAAGCCCAGACGGCTCGTAGCGTTGCCGCTGGAGGTCAGGCCGTACACGCTGTCACCGGCAGCGTTGGCGTGGTTCACGTAGGTCACGCCCGTGTCGACGATACCGAACATCGTGACGGAAGATTGAGCCATTGCGGCGCCGGAAGCAGCCAGCACGGCCAGGGCAATCAGGGATTTTTTCATTGCGAGTTACTCCAAGGTTAAACGAGGGCGCCGGTTCGGGGGGCTGGTACGCACGACAGGCGCAGTCCGCCAACCCCGGGCCAACCTCCTGGTGGGGAAGTTGTCCTTATTGCAACAGACGCCGTTCCGTTTCGCAAAGGAATTCCCTCACAATCGCCGCGAAAGGCCCTTTTCGTTGCAGCATCGCAACACACGGCCGACAGCGCCCCTGAACTGATACCGGGCGAGACGGCTGCGGGGCCGTCTGCTATTCATTTCGCAGCAACGAACCCTTCAGATCATCGAGATTCATCGCCATGGACCAGCTCCTGATAGCCGCGGACAACGCCCTGCGCACCCTCTTCGCCAAGCCCCGTGCCGCCCAGCCCTCTCCCGCGAAGGGCCTGCCGGAAGGCGACCTCTCGGCCGCGCAGCGGCGCGAGGCGGGCGCGCTCATGCGCGTGAACCACGTGGGCGAAGTATGCGCCCAGGCGCTCTACATGGGGCAGGCATCCGTCACCCGCGATCCGGCGCTGCGCGCGCACCTGCTGGAAGCCGCGCGCGAGGAAACCGACCACCTGGCCTGGACGGCCGAGCGCATCGAGGCGCTGGGCAGCCGGCCCAGCCTGCTCAATCCCCTGTGGTTCGCCGGCGCCTTCGCGATCGGCTGGGCGGCGGCCCGCGTGAGCGATGCGGCCAGCCTGGGCTTCGTGGTGGAGACGGAGAACCAAGTGTCGCGGCACCTGCAGGGCCACCTCAAGCGCATGCCGCGGCAGGATGCCGCTTCGCTGGCGGTGATCGCGCGCATGCAGGCCGACGAGGAACGCCATGCCGCGCAGGCGCGTGCCTCCGGCGCCGCGGAACTGCCGGCGCCCGTGCGCGCGGCCATGTCCGCGGCCGCCAAGGTCATGACGACCACCGCCCACTATGTATAGCGTTTCGGGGCCGCCGGGAAGCGGGGAAGACCCCGCTGGTGGCGGCCCTGCGCTTCGGGCTCCTGGCGCAGCAGCTCAGGCCTCGACGATGTCGAAGCCGGTCGTGATCTCCGCGGTCTTGCCGAGCATGATGCTGGCCGAGCAGTACTTCTCGTGGCTCATGGCGATCGCGCGCTCGACCGCGGCCGGCGGCAGCGCCCGCCCCGAGACGGTGAACTGCATGTGGATGCGCGTGAACACCTTGGGATCGGTGTCCGCGCGCTCGGAGGTGAGCTTCACGCTGCAGCCCCGTACGTCGTGCCGGCCGCGCCGCAGGATCAGCACCACGTCGTAGGCGGTGCAGCCGCCGGTGCCGGCGAGCACGGTTTCCATCGGCCGGGGAGCGAGGTTCTGGCCGCCGTTGGCGGGGTGGGCGGCATCCGGCGCTCCGTCCATCGCCAGCACGTGGCCGCTGCCGGTTTCCGCGATGAATCCCATGCCCGAGCGCGCGCCCGAGGCGCCGGTCCAGGTGACTGTGCATTCCATGTTGTTTTTTCCCATCAAAATTGGCGGCGGAACGATTTTCCGCCGGTGCCCGCCGCAGATTTTGCTGCATCGCAGCATCGGTTGCGCTACACTAAGGCCATGCGTTGCCCGAAAGGGCTCGGCGGGGCTCCAGAGCCGGCCGACGCACCGATTGTCTCCTCCATCTCCTCAAAGGATGGATTCGGCCCCGGGTCTCACGATCCGGGGCCGTTTTTTTTTGCCCCGGCGCCTGCACGCTTCTTCCGCACACGGGGCCCGCCGCGGGCTCGGCCTATGATGTCGGCCCCGCCGCAGCGCTGACGGCGCCTGCGGGCGGGCCGGCTTTGCATCCGCCGCCCACGCACCCATGACGACGAAGACCACCCCGCCCTCCCCCGCCCTGGCTCCTGCCGACTACCTCAAGAAGATTCTCACGGCGCGCGTCTACGACGTGGCCGTCGAATCCGCGCTGGAGCCCGCGCGCGCGCTGGGCCGCCGGCTGCACAACACCGTGCTGCTCAAGCGCGAGGACCAGCAGCCGGTGTTCAGCTTCAAGCTGCGGGGCGCCTACAACAAGATGGCCCACCTCTCGCCCGAGCAGCTGCAGCGCGGTGTGATCTGCGCCTCCGCCGGCAACCATGCGCAGGGCGTCGCGATGAGCGCCAAGCGCCTGGGTGCGCGCGCGGTGGTGGTGATGCCGACGACGACACCGCAGCTGAAGGTGGACGCCGTGAAGACGCTCGGCGGCGAGGTGGTGCTGCACGGCGACAGCTATTCCGACGCCTACGAGCATGCGGCCCGGCTGCAGCAGGAGCAGGACCTGACGTTCGTGCACCCGTTCGACGATCCCGACGTGATCGCCGGCCAGGGCACGATCGCGATGGAGATCCTGCGCCAGCTGCAGAGCCTGGGCAGCAACCGGCTGGACGCCGTGTTCGTCGCGATCGGCGGCGGCGGCCTGGTGAGCGGCGTGGCGAACTACATCAAGGCCGTGCGGCCCGAGATCCGGATCATCGGCGTGCAGATGAACGATTCCGACGCCATGGTGCAGTCGGTGGCATCGGGCCGCCGGGTGGCGCTGCCCGACGTGGGCCTGTTCTCCGACGGCACGGCCGTGAAGCTGGTGGGCGAGGAAACCTTCCGCGTGGCGAGCGGGCTCGTGGACGAGTTCATCACGGTCGATACCGATGCCGTGTGCGCCGCGATCAAGGACATCTTCGTGGACACGCGCAGCATCGTCGAGCCGGCCGGCGCGCTGGCCGTGGCGGCCATCAAGCAGTACGTGGCCGAGCGCAAGACGCGCGGCGAGACCTATGCGGCGATCCTGTGCGGCGCGAACATGAATTTCGACCGGCTGCGCTTCGTCGCCGAGCGCGCCGAAGTGGGCGAGGAGCGCGAGGCGCTGCTGGCCGTGACGATCCCCGAAGAGCGCGGCAGCTTCCGGCGCTTCTGCGAGGTGGTGGGGCAACTGCCGGGCGGGCCGCGCAACGTGACCGAGTTCAACTACCGCATCAGCGACGCCGCCCAGGCCCACGTGTTCGTCGGCCTCACCACGCACGGCAAGGGCGAATCGGAGAAGATCGCGCGCAACTTCCAGCGCCACGGCTTCGAGGCGCTGGACCTGACGCACGACGAACTGGCCAAGGAGCACCTGCGCCATCTCGTGGGCGGACGCTCGGGCCTGGCGCAGGACGAGCGCTTGCTGCGCATCGTCTTTCCCGAGCGTCCCGGCGCGCTGTTCAAGTTCCTGAGCATGATGCAGCCGAGCTGGAACATCAGCCTCTTCCATTACCGCAACCAGGGCGCGGACTACGGCCGCATCCTCGTGGGCATGCAGGTGCCGGCGAGCGACGCCGGCGCCTTCGATGCGTTCCTGCAGACGCTGGGCTATCCCTACGTGGAGGAAACGCAGAATCCGGCGTACCGGCTGTTCCTGCAGGCGCCCGCGGGCCGGGGCTGACGGCGCACGGCCCCATGCCGCCGCGACTCCGCCCGATCCTGCCATCCCGCATGTGCCCTTCCTGATTCCCAGCATGCAGGCCGTCCGCCATTTCCTGCTGGCCGTGCAGTTCTTCACCCGCATCCCGGTGACGGGCCGGTGCGCCGACTGGGTGGGCTTCAGCCCGGCCATGCTGCGCGCCAGCGCGGCGCATTTCCCGGGCGTGGGCTGGATCGTGGCCGGCGTGGCGGTGGCCGTGTACCTGCTGCTGCAGGCGCGGCTGGGCCCGGGGCCGCTTGCCGCGCTGACCTGCGCCGCGCTCAGCACCGCCGCCACCGTGCTGGTGACGGGCGGCTTCCACGAGGACGGGCTCGCCGACGTGGCGGACGGGCTGGGCGGCAGCGCGCAGCGCGAGCGGGCGCTGGAGATCATGAAGGATTCACGGATCGGCGCGTTCGGCGCGATGGCGCTGGTGCTGGCGCTCGCCGCCAAGCTGGCGCTGCTCGCGCTGCTGGGGCAGCAGGGCGGGGCCGTAGCGGCCTGCGCGCTGGCCGGCGCGCATGTGGTGTCGCGCTGCTGGCCGCTGCTGCTGGTGCGCACGCTGCCCCACGTGGGCGACACGGCCACCTCGAAAAGCAAGCCGCTGGCCGACCGCATCGCCGGCCGGGCACTGCTGGCCGCCGTGGCCTGGACGGTGCCCGCGGCCGTGCTGGTGTCCTGGGTGCCGGGCCCGGGCGCGGCACTGGGCGCGCTGGGCGCGAGCGCGCTGGCGGCCTGGGTGATGCGCGGCTGGTTCGCACGGCGCCTGCAGGGCTTCACGGGCGACGGCCTGGGGGCGACGCAGCAGGTGTGCGAGATCGCGTTCTACCTGGGCCTGGCGCTGGCGCTCGGGCCGTCGCCCGCATGACGCCGCAGCCGCCGCGCCTCTGGCTGGTGCGGCATGCCGCGCCCTGCATCGCTGCGGGGACCTGCTACGGGGCGCTCGACGTGGGCGCCGATGCGGCCGCCACGCACGAGGCCGCCCGGCGCCTGGCCGCCGCGCTGCCGGCCGGTCGCGTCCTGGTGCGGCACTCGCCGCTGGCACGCTGCGCGCAACTGGCCCGGGCACTGGAGGCGCTGCGCCCGGATCTCGCCGCACGGCCGGACGCACGGCTCGCGGAGATGGACTTCGGCACCTGGGAGGGCCGGCCATGGAACGCCATCGGCCGCGCTGCGGTGGATGCATGGACAGCGGACTTCGCGGGCCATGCGCCGGGCGGCGGCGAAAGCCTCGCGCGCATGCTGGCGCGGGTGGCGTCCGCGCTCGCCGAAGCGCGGGCTGCATGCGCCGCCCAGACGGCAGGGGACGTGGTGTGGATCACGCACGCCGGTGTGGCGCGCTGCGTGCGCTGGTGCATGCAAGCGCCGGGCCGCATGCCGCGGGCCGACGAGTGGCCCGTGGCCGCGCCGGCCTTCGGAGAATGGGACTGCGTGGAACTGCCGGAACCGCCTGGGAGCGAACGCGGTTGGCATCCGTCCGGCGGAGGTTGCGTGCCCGCCGTCGTCCCGGTGGCTCAGCCTCCTTTTTCGGGCACTTCGAGCGTGACCGCGCCTTCGGTGCCTTCGGACGGCCCCAGGCGCACCTGACGGCGGCCCAGCGATTTCACGACGAGGCCGTCGGTCACCGTGGCGCCGAGACGGAACGGACGTGCGGGCTGGTTGTCTATGGCGATGAGGGCCGCGCCGCCGCCGCTCGCCGTGCCGGCCAGGACGCCCTGCAGCACGAAGCGGCTGGGGGCGGCCACGATGGGCGCGGCCGGCGCCGGGCCCGCGCCCAGGAGGCGCGCGAGCGCCTGGGCGTCGGGCAGCGGCGGCGCGGGCGCGGCCACGGGCGCGGAAACCAGCGGAGGCCGCACCGCGAGCTGGAGGCCCCAGTAGACGAGGCTGGCCCCCGCGAGGGCCCACAGCGCGAGCGTGCCGAGCCGCAGCCCCCAGGGAGCGGAGGTGTTTGTCATCATGTCCCGATTATCATTGACCGCATATGTTTTCCACATTTCAGAACACCGTGATTCCCCGCAACGCAGGCGCCCTCGCACGGGGCGCACGGAATGCCCGCCGCCGGCTCGCGCGTGGCTTCACGCTGATCGAGCTGATGGTGGTGCTCGTGATCATCGGCGTGCTGGCCGCGCTGATCGTGCCCAACGTGATCGACCGCGCGGACGACGCCCGCGTGACGGCCGCCCGCACCGACATCACCAACATCGTCCAGGCCCTGAAGCTCTACCGCCTGGACAACCAGCGCTATCCCACCGCGGAGCAGGGGTTGCAGGCGCTGATCGCCAAGCCCACGAACGGTCCCGTGCCGGGCAACTGGCGCCCCTACCTGGAGAAGCTGCCCAACGATCCCTGGGGCCGCCCCTACCAGTACCTGAATCCGGGCATCAAGGGCGAAGTGGACGTGATGTCCTTCGGCGCCGACGGCCAGTCGGGCGGCGAGGGGAAGAATGCCGACGTCGGCAGCTGGCAGTAAGGGCGGGCCGCTCCGCTCCCGGCCCCGCTCCGGAGGCTTCACGCTGCTGGAGCTGCTGGTGGTGGTCTCGCTGATCGCCATCGCCACGGCGGGCGTGGGCTTCGCGCTGCGCGACGACGGCAGGACGGCCCTGCAGCGCGAGGGCGAGCGCCTCGCCGCGCTGCTGGAAGCCGGCAGGGCGCAGTCGCGCGCCTCCGGCGCCCCGGTGCGCTGGCGCGCGGCCGGCGGAACGTTTCGGTTCGAAGGATTGCCCGGCAATCCTGCGCCGGGCACCTGGCTGGATGCGTCCACCTACGTGGTCGGGCCGGCGCTGCTGCAGCTCGGCCCCGAACCGCTCATCCCACCACAGCAGGTGGTGATCGCGAACCAGGCCCACCCGGGCCGGGCGGTGCGCGTGGCGACCGACGGCCTGCGCCCGTTCACCGCGGAGGCGCTGCAGTGACGCCCGGAGGCCGCCGGCGCCGTGCCCCCCTGCCCGGCCCCGGCCCGCAGGCCGGCTTCACGCTGGTCGAGGTGCTGGTGGCGCTGGCCATCGTCGCCATAGCGCTCACCGCCGGCACGCAGGCCACCTCCGCGCTGGCGCGCAATGCCGCGCGGCAGGCCGACGTGATGCTGGCGCACGTGTGCGCCGAGAACGAACTCGTGAAGGTGCGGCTCTCGCGCCAGATGCCGTCCATCGGCGACAGCACCGTGCCCTGCGAGCAGGCCGGGCTGCGCTACGACGTGGCGGTGGCCGTGCGGCCCACGCCCAATCCGCAGTTCCGCCGGGTGGACGCGCAGGTGTTCGACGCCGCGGGCCCGGTGCTGCGGCTGTCCACGATCGTCGGGCGGTATTGACGATGCGCCGCACCACCGGCTTCACCCTGGTCGAACTGCTGGTCGCCATCGCGGTGATGGCGCTGCTGGCGATCATGAGCTGGCGCGGCCTGGACGGCATGGCGCGCGCGCAGGAGCAGACCCGCGCGCGCTCCGATGACCTGCTGGTGATGCAGGCGGCACTGTCGCAGTGGGCGGCCGATCTCGACGCCGTGCAGGCGATCGACCAGACCACCCCGATCGACTGGGATGGGCAGGTGCTGCGGCTCACGCGCCGCGGCAGCGCCACGCCCGACGAAGGCGCTTTCGTGGTGGCCTGGGCGCGGCGTGCCGTGGGCGGCACGGACCAGTGGCTGCGCTGGCAGTCGCCGCCGCTGCGCACGCTGGGCGAATGGAACATCGCGTGGCAGCGCGCCGCGCTGTGGGCACGCTCGGGGGGCGCGGGCGGCGCGGGCACCGAACGCGGCGAGACCGTGCTGATGCCGCTGCAGGACTGGCGCCTCTTCTACTACCGCGATGGCGCCTGGTACAACGCCCTGTCGAGCAGCGCCACGGCCCCGGTCGCGCAGACCCTGGGCCCGACCGCGCCCACCACGGTTCCGGACGGCGTGCGGCTCCAACTGGTGCTGCCGCCAGGGCGGGCGCTCGCCGGCACCGTCACGCGCGACTGGGTCAACCCGACCAACGGCGGAGGCAAGTCGTGAAGCGCACGGCGGCCCCTCTCCAGCGCCCCCGGCGGGCGGCGTCGCGCGGCGCGGCGCTGCTGGCGGCCATGCTCACCGTCACCCTGGTGGCCACGTTCGCGGCGACGGCCATGTGGCAGCAGTGGCGCGCCGTCGAGGTGGAAACGTCGGAGCGCGCACGGGTGCAGTCCGCCTGGCTGCTGGTCGGGGCGCTCGACTGGTCGCGGCTGATCCTGCGGGAGGACCTGTTCGCCCGCGGCGGCGACGGCACCGACCACCTCGCCGAGCCCTGGGCGGTGCCGCTGGAGGAGGCGCGGCTGTCGACGTTCCTGGCGGCGGGCCCCGACGGCGCCGCCGCCGAGGCGGATGCCAGCACGGACACGGCCAACGCGTTCCTGTCGGGGCAGATCATCGACCTGCAGTCGCGCCTCAACGTCTACAACCTCGTGGAAGGCAAGGCGATCTCGGCCACCGCGCTGCGCCAGTTCACCCGGCTCTTCGAATCGCTGGGACTGCCGCAGCCGGAGCTGCAGGGCCTCGCAGCGAACCTGCAGAGAGCGCTGTCGGTGTCCGGCGGCAACGCGGCGACGGGGCCGGACGGCACACCGGCAGCCGGGCCGGCACCGGCTGCGCAAGGTTCGGCGGCACCGCCCACCGATCTGTCGTCCGTGCCGCTGATGCCGCGCAGCTTCACACAACTCACCTGGCTGGGGCTCTCGCCCGCGACCGTGGCGGCGCTGGAGCCCTATGCGACGCTGCTGCCGCGGCGCACGCCCGTGAACATCAACACCGCGAGCGCGCAGGTGCTGCAGGCCAGCATCGACGGGCTGGACATGGCAGGCGCGCAGCGGCTGGTGCAGGCGCGGGAGTCGCAGCACTTCAAGGCGCTGTCGGATGCCAGCCGGCAGCTGGGCGGCACGCTGCAGATCGCCTCCGAGACGCATTCGACCATGTCCGCGTACTACGAAGTGCGGGGCCGGCTGCGCCTGGGCGACACCGTGGTGGAGGAGCGATCGCTGGTCTACAAGGCGGGCTCGACGGCGCGCACGCTGTGGCGCGAGCGCGGCGCCTTCGTGAGGAGCACGGCACCGGCGACCTGAGCTGCGCGGAGGCCGCGGCGGACCGTCATGCGAGGCCCCTAAAATGGCCCGCGAATTCCATCCATGAGCACCCTCGTCCTTTTCCTGCCCCAGGGCAGCGCCCCCGGTCCGGCCACCGAATACAGCTACGCGCTGACCACGGACGGCCATACCGCGACCCGCCATGACAGCGCCCCCGCCCCGCTGCTGCCCGATCCGGGCCGCGCGGGCGAGGTGGTGGCCGTCGTGCCCATCCGCGCATTGTCCTGGCAGCGGGTCACGCTGCCGCAGGGCGCGGGCGCGCAGGCCCCGCGCCTGCGGGCCGTGCTGGAAGGCCTGCTCGAGGAGCGGCTGCTGGACGATCCGCAGCAATTGCACTTCGCGCTGGAGCCCGGCGCGCGGCCCGGCGTGCCGGTCTGGGTCGCCGTCTGCGACCGGGCCTGGCTGCGCGCGTCGCTGCAGGCCCTGGAGGCCGCGGGCCGCCCCGTGCAGCGGATCGTGCCGGAGTTCGCGCCCGGCACGGGCGACGAGGGCCCCTCCGGCTACTTCGTGATCGGCACGCCCGAAGACCCGTTCCTGGTGGCCGCCGGGCTGGGCCCGGATGCCGTGCCGGCGGTGCTGCCGCTCTCGCCCGCCGCGCTGCAGCTCACGGGCGCGGTGCGCCCCGGCGGCCCGGACAGCCCGGGCATCGCAGGCGAAGAACAGAACGGGGCACCGCCCGAGGTGCGGGCCGAGCCGGCCGTCACCACCGTGACGGAGCGCATGCTCGGCCGCCCCGCCGTGCTGCACACGGCCAGCCAGCGCGCGCTGGCGGCGGCGCGCGGCCCCTGGGATCTGGCGCAGTTCGAGTTCGCCAGCAACCGCCGCACGCGCACGCTGCGCAAGGCGGGCTCGGCTTTCGGCACCTTCGCGCGCGCCCCGCAATGGCGCGCTGGGCGCTGGGCGCTGGGCGTGTGCGTGGCCGCACAGCTCGTGGGCCTGAACGCCTGGGCCTGGCAGGAGCGGCAGGCGCTGGCGGCCAAGCAGGCCGGCATCCGCAGCGCGCTCACCCAGACCTTCCCGCAGGTGCAGGTGGTGGTCGACGCGCCGGTCCAGATGGAGCGCGAGGTGGCCCGTCTGCGCCAGCAGGCAGGCGGCGTCTCACCGCGCGACCTGGAGCCGCTGCTGGCCGCCGCGGGCGGCGCCCTGCCCGCCGGGCGCCTGCCCACGGCGATCGACTATGCCTCCGGCGAACTGCGCCTGCGGGGCATCGAGCTGCAACCCGATGAACTGGCCACCGCGAACGAGCGGCTGGCCGCGGCCGGCTACCAGGCCGCCCCGCAGGACGGCGCACTGCTGGTGCGCCAGGGAGCCCGCCCATGAAACCGCTGCAGCGCACCCCGGCCCCCGCCCGGCCCGCCGCCGGCGCTGGTGCCCGCACCGAGGCACTGCGCGCCCGCTGGAAGGCGCTGGCACCGCGCGAACAGTCGCTGGTGCTGGCCGCCGCCGCACTGGTCACGCTGGCACTGCTCTGGTGGGTGCTGCTGGCGCCCGCCATCCGCACGCTGCGCGAAGCACCGCTGCGCCATGCCGAACTCGATGCGCAGCTGCAGCGCATGCAGGCCCTGCAGGCCGAGGCGCTGCAGATGCAGGCCGCTCCCGCCGCACCGCCCGGCGACCCGTCGCAGGCGCTGCGCAACGCGCTCACGCAGCGGCTCGGCACCCAGGCACAGATCGCGGTCCTGGGCGACCGCGCCACGGTCACGCTGAAGGGGGCTCCCGCCGACGGGCTCGCCGAATGGCTGGCGCAGGCCCGGAGCAACGCCCGCACCGTGCCGGTCGAGGCACGGCTGGCACGCAGCACGGCGGCCCCGGCCGCCACCGCGCCGTCGGCGTCTTCCGTGATCAACCCGGCGATCTCGCCCCGCTCGGCGGTCGCGCGTGGCGCACCGGCGCCGGCACCCTCCGCCGACGATTCCATGCCGCGCTGGGACGGCACGCTGGTGCTGGCGCTGCCCGCGCGGTAGGCGCGGCAGCACCGGCCTTCGCAGTCCCCTTCCGTCCCAACGCCAGGCTCTTTGCCTCCATTCACCGTGCTCCGCAGCCCTTCCCGCACCCTCCGCGCCTCCGATGCCCGCCCGCCGCGCTCTCCCCGCGCCTGGGCCGTGGCCGGCTGCCTGCTGGGGGCGCTGCCCGTGCTGCTCCTCTTCGCGCCGGCCGCCTGGCTGGCCGCGGGCGTGGAGCGCGCGAGCGGCGGCCAGGTCCTGTTCGCCCAGCCGCGCGGCACGGTCTGGACCGGCTCCGCCCAGCTGGTGCTGACCGGCGGCCAGGGCAGCGCCGACCGCGCCGCGCTCCCCGGCCGGCTGCAGTGGCGGCTGCGGCCCGCGTGGGGCGGCCTGCAGGCGCAGCTGCAGGCCGATTGCTGCACCCCGGCACCGATCGCCGCGCGCGCGGCGCTGCGCTGGGGCGGCGTGCACGTGGCGGTGGCCGACGGCCAGAGCCAGTGGCCGGCCGCGGTGCTCTCCGGGCTCGGAACCCCCTTCAACACGCTGCAGCCCCAGGGCCGGCTGGCGCTGCGCACGCAGGGCCTGGCGCTGGACAGCGCGGCCGGGCGCGTGGTGGTCTCCGGCCAGGCGCAGCTCGATGCGCTCGGCATGTCCTCGCGCCTGTCGACGCTGCGCCCCATGGGCAGCTACCGGCTCACGCTGCAGGGCGGCGAGGCGACCACGCTGACGCTCGCCACGCTGGACGGCGCGCTGCGCCTGACGGGCAGCGGCCGCTGGATCGGGCAGCGCCTGCGCTTCGAGGGCGAGGCCACGGCCGCGCCGGAGCGCGAAGGCGCGCTCTCCAACCTTCTCAACATCATCGGACGGCGCACGGGCGCGCGGTCCCTCATCACCGTCGGTTGAACCCTATGACCTCCTCGACTTCGCAGCGCCTGCGGTTCGCATTCGCCCTCCATTCCATCGCCTTCGGGGCGATGCTCGCGACGCTCTGCGGCCCGCTGCACGCCCAGACCGCCGCCACCGGCGCCGCGCCCTCCAGCGTGCGGCCCGGCGAGCCGGTGACGCTCAATTTCGCGGGCGCCGACATCGAGGCCGTGGCGCGCACCATGGCCACCATCACCGGGCGCAACGTGGTGGTGGACCCGCGCGTGAAGGGCCAGCTCACCCTGGTCACCGAACGGGCGGTGCCACCGGCCGCCGCCTTCCAGCAGTTCCTCGCCGCGTTGCGGCTGCAGGGCTTCACGGTGGTGGAGGCCGGGGGCCTCTACAAGGTGGTGCCGGAGGCGGACGCCAAGCTGCAGTCGGGCGGGGTGACCGTGACGCAGGGCGGCTCGGGCCGGGCACCGGCCGGCGGGCAGATCGTCACCCAGATCTTCAAGCTCAATTTCGAGAACGCGGCCAACCTGGTGCCGGTGCTGCGGCCGCTCATCAGCCCGAACAACACCATCAACGTGAACCCCGGCAACAACTCGCTGGTGATCACCGACTACGCGGACAACCTGCAGCGCATCGCGCGCATCGTGGCGGCGATGGACGTCTCGAACGCGAGCGACGTGGAAGTGATCCCGCTGCGCAACGCCGTGGCGAGCGAACTCGCGCCGCTGGTGTCGCGCCTGGTGGAAGGCACCGGCAGCGCCGCGGGCGCGGGCGGCGCGGCCCCGGGCACCGCGGGCGCCGTGCCGGGGCAGAGCGACACCGCCTACCGCACGACGCTGCTGCCGGAGCCGCGCAGCAATTCGCTGATCGTGCGCGCGGCCAACCCGGCGCGCCTCGCGCTGGTGCGCACGCTGGTCGAGAAGCTGGACCAGGCGCCGATCGCCGGCAGCGGGTCGGCCTCCGGCAACATCCACGTGGTGTACCTCAAGAACGCCGATGCCACCAAGCTCGCCACCACGCTGCGCGCCGCGCTGGCCGCCTCGATGGGCAACGGCAGCGGCGGCGGGTCGTCGGCCGCGCCGTCGGTCGGCGGCGGCAGCTCAGGCTCCACGGGCCTGTCGGGAGGATCGGGCTTCCTGCAGGCCAGCACCGGCGGCGGCATGGGCGGCACCGGCATGGGCGGCGGCGGCTCCAGCGGCGGTGGCCTGGGCAGCAGCGCGGGCAGCCTGAACAGCGCCAACAGCAACCAGCCTTCCACCGGCGGCCAGATCCAGGCCGACCCGTCCACCAACTCGCTCATCATCTCGGCGCCCGAGCCGCAGTTCCGGCAACTGCGCGCGGTGATCGACCAGCTCGACGGCCGGCGCGCGCAGGTGCTGGTGGAGAGCCTGATCGTCGAGGTCGCGGCCAACAAGGTGGCCGACTTCGGCATCCAATGGCAGGGGGTGATGGGCAACTACGGCAGCGGCACCGTGGGCATCATCGGCACCAATTCCAGCGCCTCCGGCGGGGCGAACATCCTGAACCTGGCGCTCGCGGCGGCCAGCGGCAGCGTGAGCGGCGTCACCTCCGCGCTGGCGGCCAACGGCGCCCGCCCGGGCAACGGCCTCAACGTGGCGATCGCGCCGCGCATCAACGGCAACTACTACCTGGGCGCGCTCGCCAACTTCCTGGAGAACACGGGCGATGCGAACGTGCTCTCCACGCCCAACCTGCTGACGCTGGACAACGAAGAGGCGCAGATCATCATCGGCAACAACGTGCCGTTCGTGACCGGCTCCTACGCCAACAGCACCGGCAGCAGCACCGTGAACCCGTTCACGACGGTGGAGCGCAAGGACGTGGGCCTGATGCTGCGCGTGCGCCCGCAGATCAGCGAGAACGGCACCGTGAAGCTCACGCTCTACCAGGAGGTGTCGCAGGTGGACGCGAGCACGCTGTCGCAGGCCAACGGCCCGACCACCAGCAAGCGCTCGATCGAATCGACGGTGCTGGTGAACGACGGCAGCGTGATCGTGCTCGGCGGCCTTTTGGAGGACCGCTACGCGCTGGGCCAGGACAAGGTGCCGGTGATGGGCGACCTGCCCGTGGTGGGCGGGCTCTTCCGCAACGAGAACCGCTCGCGCCGCAAGACCAACCTGATGGTCTTCCTGCGTCCGGTGGTGATCCGCGACGCCGCCACCAGCGATGCGCTCATGGTGGACCGCTACGAGGCGATCCGCGCGCTGCAGCAGAACATCCAGCCGGCGCCCAGCACGGTGATGCGCGCGGTGTCGGAAGCGCCGATCCTGCCGCCGCTCGCACCCTCGCCGGCGCCGGCACCTGCCACCGCCGCCACGCCGCAGGGCGTGGTGCCCGCGACGCCCGCCGTGCGCGCCGCTCCGCCCGCGCCGCTGGTGCCGCTCGCACCGCCGCCGCTGCCGCCCGTGCCCGCCCGCGCCCCGGCGCCGGCCGATGCCGGGGCCTACAACCCGCAGTAACGGGCACCCCGCCCCCAGCCCCTCCGCCACGCCATGCGCCACCCGCTCCCCTACGCCTTCGCGCGCACCTCGCAGCTGCTGCTGGAGGACGACGGCCACACCTGCGTGCTCTGGCACGGCCCCGCGCCGGACGCGGGCGCGCTCTCCGAAGTGATGCGCAAGCATGCCGTGCGCGAACTCATGCCGCTGGACGCGCACGCCCTGGCGCAGCGCATCAGCGCGGCCTATTCGCAGGGCGAGTCGAGCGCGGCGACGGTGGTGAGCGAGGTCGAATCCGATGCCGACCTCTCGCGCATGATGCAAGAGCTGCCGGCCGTGGAAGACCTGCTCGAATCCGCGGGCGACGCGCCCATCATCCGCATGCTGAACGCGCTGCTCACGCAGGCCGCGCGCGACGGCGCGAGCGACATCCACATCGAGCCCTACGAGCGCCATTCGAGCGTGCGCTTCCGGGTGGACGGCACGCTGCGCGAAGTGGTGCAGCCCAACCGCGCGCTGCATGCGGCGCTGATCTCGCGCCTGAAGATCATGGCGGACCTGGACATCTCCGAGAAGCGCCTGCCGCAGGACGGCCGCATCAGCCTGCGCCTGGGCACGCGCGCGATCGACGTGCGCGTCTCGACCCTGCCGAGCGCCCACGGCGAGCGCGCAGTGCTGCGCCTGCTGGACAAGAGCGAGAGCAAGCTGAGCCTGGAGGCCGTGGGCATGCAGGGCGATACGCTGCGCCGCTTCGACGGGCTGATCCACCAGCCGCACGGCATCGTGCTCGTGACCGGGCCCACGGGCTCGGGCAAGACGACCACGCTGTACGCGGCGCTGGGCCGGCTCGACGCCGCCAGCAGCAACATCATGACGGTGGAGGACCCGATCGAATACGAGCTGCCGGGCGTGGGCCAGACCCAGGTCAACAGCAAGATCGACCTCACCTTCGCCAAGGCGCTGCGCGCGATCCTGCGCCAGGACCCGGACGTGATCATGATCGGCGAAATCCGCGATTTCGAGACCGCGCAGATCGCCATCCAGGCTTCGCTCACGGGCCACCTGGTGCTCGCCACGCTGCACACCAACGACGCGGCCAGCGCCGTCACGCGCCTGACCGATATGGGCGTGGAGCCGTTCCTGCTCTCCAGTTCGCTGCTGGGCGTGCTGGCGCAGCGGCTGGTGCGCAAGCTCGACCCGACCGAGCCCAGCGGCTACCGCGGCCGCACCGGCGTGTTCGAGCTCCTGGTGGTGGACGACACGCTGCGCGCGCAGATCCACGGCCAGGCCGCCGAGGCGGAACTGCGGGCGACCGCGATCGCCGGCGGCATGACGCTGATGCGCGAGGACGGCGAGCGGCTGGTGCGGGCAGGGATCACGAGCCCCGAGGAAGTGCTGCGCGTCACGCGCGATTGAGGCGCACGGGCATCGGCCAGCGCACGCCGCGGGCGGCGGGGCTTCTTCCGATACCCGCCGCGGCTCAGCGCGGGCCGGAGGCGCGCAACGTGCGGCTCAGCAGGATGACGGGCACCAGGCCCACGGCCACGAGCGCCAGCGACGGCAGGGCCGCCTCGCCCAGCCGCTCGTCGCGCGCGAGCTGGTAGGCGACGACGGCCAGGGTGTCGCTGTTGAACGGCCGCAGCACCATGGTGGCGGGCAGCTCCTTCATCACGTCCACGAACACCAGCAGCGCCGCCGCCGCGGTGGAGCGGCGCAGCAGCGGCCAGTGCACGCGCGCCAGCAGCCCCAGGCCGCCCGTGCCGAGCATGCGCGCGGAATCGTCGAGGCTGGCGGGAATGCGGGCATAACCGCTCTGCACCGACTGCAGCGCCACCGCGCAGAAGCGCACGAGGTAGGCCCAGACGATGCCCACCGCCGTGGCGGTGATCAGCGCCGGCACGCGCCACTCCGGCACCGCGGCCTGCATCCAGCCCACGGGCAGCAGCAGGCCGACGACGATCACCGCGCCCGGCACCGCGTAGCCCACGCTGGCCAGCTGCACCACGCCGCGCGTCAGCCGCCCCGCACGGCGCCGCACGGCGAAGGCGAGCGCCAGCGCCACGCCCACGGCCAGCACCGCGGTGATCGCGCCCAGCCGCACGCTGTGGCCGGCCCATTCCACGAAGCGGTCCCAGGGCAGCACCGACCAATCCGCGGCCAGCGGCCGCAGCATGAAGGCCACCGGCGCGAAGAAACCCATCACCACCGGCACCCCGCACACCAGCCAGGCGGCCGCGCAGCGCCACCCGGCCAGCCGCTGGGGCTGTGCCTCGGCGGAGCCCGCGCGGCCCACGCCGCTGGTGGAAAAGCGCATGCGCCGCTGCGCGCGCTGCTCCAGCTGCAGCAGCACGACCACCAGCACCAGCAGCAGCGTGGCGAGCTGCGCGGCCGCGAGGCGGTTGTCCATCGACAGCCAGGCCTTGTAGATGCCGGTGGTGAAGGTCTGGATGCCGAAATAGCTCGCCACCCCGAAATCCGCCAGCGTCTCCATCAAGGCCAATGCCACGCCCGCCGCCACCGCCGGGCGTGCGAGCGGCAGGGCCACGGTGCGCACGCGGCGCGCGAGCGGCGCACCGAGCAGGCGCGCGGCCTCCATGAGGTGGGCGGCGCGCTCGCCGAGCGCCGTGCGCGCGAGCAGGTAGACGTACGGGTAGAGCGAGAAGACGAACACCCACACCGCGCCGCCCAGGCTGCGCACCTCGGGCAGCAGCCGGCCCTCCAGGCCATACGTGGCGCGCAGCCAGACCTGCAGCGGCCCGCTGAACTGCAGGAAATCCGTGTACGCATAGGCCGTGACGTAGGCGGGCATGGCCAGCGGCAGCAGCAGCAGCCATTCCAGCGTGCGACGGCCGCGGAAGTCGAACAGCGTCACCGCCGCCGCGGTGGCCGTGCCCACCAGCGCCGCACCCGCGCCCACCGCGATCGCGAGCCAGACGGTGGTGGCGAGATAGTCCGGCAGCACCGTGGCGGCCATCCCGCGCAGGATGGCGAGGGATTCCTCACCCCCATGCCCCCACGGCAGCCACGAGGCGAACACGGCCAGCACCGGCAGGGTGAGGACGAAGGCGAGCAGCAGCAGCGGGACGGCGCGCAGGGCGGAGAGAAAGCGCAAAACGGTGCGAAGAAAAAAAGGACGGCCGGAATGGGAAGAGCCGCAACGGGCGAAGGCCCGCCGGCATGGGATGACGGCACCGCCATGGATGCAAATGCGAATTCTACGCATTGCCCCCTTCTAGAATCCCTGCATGTTCCTCGAAGTCATCCAACTGGACGTGCGCTACCCCGGCCGTGCGCAGGCGGCCGTGCGCGGCGCCACCCTCGGCCTGGCAGCCGGCGAGATCGGCGTGCTGATCGGCCCGTCGGGCTGCGGCAAGACCACGCTGCTGCGGACCGTCGCGGGCCTGGAGCCGGTGGCGGCCGGCGAGATCCGGCTGGGAGGCGAGCGCGTCGGCGGCGCCGGCCGCAGCGTGCCGCCCGAGCAGCGGCGCATCGGCATGGTGTTCCAGGACTACGCCCTGTTCCCGCACCTGACGGTGGGCCGCAACGTGGCGTTCGGCATCCACCGGCTGCCGAAGGCGGAGCAGGCGGCGCGCGTGGACGAGGTGCTGCGTCTCGTCGGCCTCGAAGGCAGCGCGGCGCGCTATCCGCACGAGCTCTCCGGCGGGCAGCAGCAGCGGGTGGCGCTGGCCCGGGCGCTCGCGCCCCGGCCGCGCCTCATGCTGCTGGACGAGCCGTTCTCCAACCTGGACGTGGACCTGCGGGAACGGCTCGCGCACGAGGTGCGCGGCATCCTCAAGGCGGCGGGCGCCACGGCGCTCTTCGTCACCCACGACCAGCTGGAGGCCTTCGCCATCGGCGACCGCATCGGCGTGATGGAAAGCGGCACCCTGCACCAGTGGGACGACGCCTATGCGCTCTACCACCGGCCCGCCACGCGATTCGTCGCCGACTTCATCGGCCACGGCGTGTTCGCCCCCGCGACGCTGGAGCAGCGCGGCGACACCGTGGTGGCGCGCACGCCGCTGGGCGATCTCACCGACCTGGCCGAATGCCCCCTGCCCTCCAGCTACCCGGGCGGCGCCTGCGACGTGCTGCTGCGCGCGGACGACGTGCTGCACGACGACGACGCGCCCGTGCGGGCACGCGTGGTGCGCAAGTCGTTCCGGGGATCGGAGTTCCTCTACACCCTGCAGTTGGAGGGCGGCCTCACGGTGATGGCCCACGTGCCCAGCCACCACGACCATGCGGTCGGCGACTGGATCGGGATCCGGCCGCAGGTCGACCACGTGGTGGCGTTTCCGCGGGAATAAAAGCCGCTCCGGCAGCAGGACGGCGGGCGCGGATCAGCCCTTGCGCAACGCGTCGACCGCATGGCGCAGATCCTCCGCCCACACGCGCCGGTCGCGGCCCGCGGCCCGCTCGGGCTGTCCGTAATGCACCACCGCCACCATGGGCTCGGCCCGCAGCACGCGCCAGAGCGACGCCAGCAGCGTGTCGTCGCCCACGTACAGCGCGTCCGCGCTGGGACGGCTGGTGGCGCGATCGACGAAGCGCAGGCCCACGGGCTGCACGGGCGCGTCGGCCAGCACGGCGGCCTGCAGCAGGTTGGCGTGGAAGGGCAGCAACTCGGTGCCGTCGGCCGTCGTGCCCTCGGGGAACACGCCCAGCACCTCGCGGCGCGCCAGGGCCTCCTGCATGAGGCGCACGATGCGCATGGCGTCGCGGCGCGTGCTGCGTTCGATGTAGAGCGTTCCCGCGGCGGTGGCGAGGCGGCCGATCACGGGCCAGCGCTCCACGTCCGACTTGGAGATGAAGCGGCAGTGCCGCGCGGCATGCATCACGGAGATGTCGAGCCAGGAGAGGTGGTTGGCCACGAGCAGCACCGGACCGGCGGCCGGCGGGGTGCCGCGGATCTCCAGCGCGATGCCGGCATGCGCCAGCAGTTCGCGCGACCAGGCCTGCACGCGCGCATGCTGCGCTTCCGGCGCCATGCGCGGAAAGCGCAGCAGCACCGTGGCCAGCCCGGCCAGGATGTGCGCCAGGAGCCGCAGCAGGCGCGCCACCGCGCGCAGCGACCGCATCAACCGCGCTCGAACGCGACGATGCCGCCCACGAGCGTGCAGCGCACGCGGCCCGGCAGTTCGTAGCCGGAGAACGGCGTGTGCGTGCCCTGGCTGCGCAGCGCGCCGGGGGCGATGGTCCAGGCGTCGGCGGGATCGAACACGCAGAGGTCGGCCACGCCGCCTTCCACGAGCCGGCCGGCGCTGGCCGCGAACGTGCCGAGCGCGGAGCCCAGCACGCGCGCGGGCTCGGAGGTCACCGTGGCGAAGGCCCGGTCCACCGGCACGCCGTGGTCGCGCGACCACTTGAGCGCGATGCCGGCGAGCAGTTCCAGCCCCGTCGCACCAGGCTCCGCCTCAGCGAAGGGCAGCGTCTTGGCGTCCTCGTCCACCGGGTTGTGGTCGGAGACCAGCGCGTCGATGGTGCCGTCGGCGAGTGCGGCCAGCAGCGCATCGCGGTCGCGCTGCTGGCGCAGCGGCGGCGAGAGGCGCGCGCGGCTGTCGAAGTAGCCGATGTCGGTGTCGGTGAGCAGCAGCGAGTTGATGCTCACGTCGCAGCTCACTTTGAGGCCCTCGGCCTTGGCCTGGCGCACGAGCTGCACGCCCGCCGCGCTGGAGAGGCGGCACAGGTGCACGCGCGCGCCGGTGGTCTTGAGCAGCTCGAAGATGGTGTGCAGCGCGATGGTCTCGGCCGCGACGGGAATGCCCGACAGGCCCAGGCGTGTGGCGAGCGGCCCGCTGGCGGCCACGCCCTTGCCCAGGTGCAGCTCCTGGGGCCGCAGCCAGACCGTGTAGCCGAAGGTGGCCGCGTACTGCAGGGCGCGCTGCAGCACCTGCGTGCTGGCGAGCGGCACCTCGGCCTGGCCGATGCCGACGCAGCCCGATTCGGTGAGTTCCGCCATCTCGGTCAGCACCTCGCCGGCCAGCCCGCGCGTGAGCGCGCCCAGCGGGAAGAGGCGCGCCTGGTGCAGCTTCTCGGCGCGGAACTTGAGCATCTCGACGAGGCCCGGTTCGTCGAGCACCGGATCGGTGTCGGGCGGGCACACGAGGCTGGTCACGCCGCCGGCCACCGCCGCGGACATCTCGGATTCGAGCATGCCCTCGTGTTCGTGGCCCGGCTCGCGCAGGCGCGCGGCGAGGTCCACCAGCCCCGGCAGCACGATGCAGCCCGTGGCGTCGATGGTGCGCGCAGGCTGGAAATCCGGCGGCGTGCGGCCGATGGCGATCACGCGCCCCGCGGCCACCGCCACGTCGCCCTGCTTGTCGAGCCCGCTGGCCGGATCGAGCACCCGGCCGTTCTGGATCAGTATCTTCATCGTTTAAGCCTCATTCCCCGCCACGATGGACATCACCGCCATGCGCACCGCGATGCCGAAGGTCACCTGCGGCAGGATCACGCTCTGCTTGCCGTCCACCACGGCGGAGTCGATCTCCACGCCGCGGTTGATCGGGCCGGGGTGCATCACGATGGCGTCGGGCTTGGCCAGCTGCAGCTTCTCGGGCGTGAGACCGAAGCTCTTGAAGTATTCCTGGCTGGAGGGCAGCAGCGCGCCGCTCATGCGCTCGTTCTGCAGGCGCAGCATGATGACCACGTCGGCATCCTTGATGCCCTCTTCGAGCGTGTGGCATACGCGCACGCCCATCTGCGAGAGGTCGCCGGGCACCAGCGTGCGCGGGCCCACCACGCGCACCTCGGGGCAGCCGAGGGTGGTCAGGCCGTGGATGTCCGAGCGCGCCACGCGCGAATGCAGCACGTCGCCCACGATCGCCACCGTGAGGTTGGAGAAATCCTTCTTGTAGTGGCGGATCGTGTACATGTCGAGCAGTCCCTGCGTGGGGTGCGCATGCCGGCCGTCGCCCGCGTTGATCACGTGCACGTGCGGTGCCACGTGCTGCGCGATCAGGTAGGGCGCGCCCGATTCGCTGTGCCGCACCACGAACAGGTCGGCGGCCATGGCCGAGAGGTTGGCGATGGTGTCGAGCAGCGACTCGCCCTTGCTGGCCGAGGAGCGCGCGATGTCGAGGTTGATCACGTCGGCCGACAGGCGCTTGGCCGCGATCTCGAAGGTGGTGCGCGTGCGGGTGCTGTTCTCGAAGAACAGGTTGAACACGCTCTTGCCGCGCAAAAGCGGCACCTTCTTCACTTCGCGGTCGTTCACAGAAACGAAGTTGGCCGCGGTGTCCAGGATGTGCGTGACGATGCTGCGGGGCAGGCCCTCGATCGACAGCAGGTGGATCAACTCGCCGTGGCGGTTGAGCTGGGGGTTGCGCTTGGAGAGCACGGCGTCAGGCCTCCTGGACGTGGAAATGGAAGGCGCCGCCGTCCGCGCGGGCGAGCGCCAGGGACTGGGCCGCCGGCAGCGCCACGCGCGCCGCGGCGAAGTCGGCCTGCACCGGCAGCTCGCGGCCGCCGCGGTCCACCAGCACGGCCAGGCGCACGCGCGCCGGGCGGCCGTAGTCGAACAGCTCGTTGATCACGGCGCGGATGGTGCGGCCGGTGTAGAGCACGTCGTCCAGCAGCAGGATGTCGGCGCCGTCCACGTCGAAGCCCAGGCGCGTCTGCGCACTGGCGGCGAGGCCCCGCTGGGAGAAATCGTCGCGGTGCAGCGCGGAAGAGAGCACGCCGGCCTCGCCGGGCAGCGCCAGGTCCTGCTGCAGGCGCTCGGCCAGCCAGGCGCCGCCGGACGCGATGCCGGCGAGCTGAGTCTGCGGAGTGCGCAGTGCGCGCACGCCGGACAGCAGCTCGCGGTAGAGCGCCTCGGCGTCGAGGGTGAGGGCCCCGGCCGGGGCGGAGGAAGACGTCGGACTCATGGGAGTTGCCTCAGGAACTGTTCCAGGATGATGCAGGCCGATGCGGCGTCGGCGTCCTTCGCGCCGGCCGCATGGGCTTCGGTGGTGCTGTAGCGCTCGTCCACCTCGAAGACCGGCAGGCCGAAGCGCCCGCGCAGCTGGCGCGCGAACTTCTGCGCGCGCGCGGTGTTCTCGTGCGGCGCGCCGTCGGGGTGGTAGGGCACGCCGACGACGAGCGCATCGGGCTGCCATTCGCGCACCCGCTCGGCCACGCCGGCGAAGCGCGCGTCCGCCCCTTCCGCGCGGATCGTGGCCTGCGGGGTGGCGGTGCGCAGCATCCGCGTGCCCACGGCGACCCCGGTGCGCTTGGCGCCGAAATCGAAGGCCAGGAACGACTGCAGGTGCGCGGGAACGGCGGGATCGGCAGCGGCGGAAGACGGCTCCGGCACGGTGCCGCTCATGCGTGCCCCGCCTCGGGCGAGAGCATCCAGGTCTGCAGGCCCAACAGGCCCAGGGCCTTGTCGTAGCGCTGGCCGACGGGGGTATCGAAGATCACGGAAAGATCGGCCCCCACGGTGAGCCAGCTGTTCTCGGCGAGTTCGGATTCGAGCTGGCCCTCGCCCCAGGAGGCATAGCCGAGGGTGACGAGCACGCGCCGCGGGCCGGCGCCGGTGGAGAGGGCTTCCAGCACGTCCTTGCTGGTGGTCATCTCCAGGCCGCCGGGGATCGACATGGTGGACGCGTAGGCGGATTCGGTCTCGGAATCCCCGCCGTCCTCGTCCTCCCCTTCGGCCTTCGCCTTCGGTTTCTCGAGGGAGGGCGGGGGACTCATGGGCTCGTGCAGCACGAAGCCGCGCTCGGTCTGCACCGGCCCGCCGCGGAAGACGGGCTCCTTCGAGAGGTCGTCGCGGCGCAGCGACAGGTCGACCTTGTCGAACAGGCCCTTCAGGCTCAGGTCGGACGGCTTGTTGATGATGAGCCCGAGCGCCCCGCGCTCGCTGTGTTCGCAGAGGTACACGACGCTGCGGGCAAACGACTCGTCTTCCAGCCCCGGCATGGCGATCAGGAAGTGGTGCGTCAGGTTCATGGGCGCAGAATCGGCAGGCATCCCGCAATTTTAACGACGATCATGGAACCCACTTTTTCTTCAGGCCTGGTCTGGTTCCGGCGCGACCTGCGCAGCGACGACCATGCGGCGCTCTACCATGCGCTGCGCCAATGCGGCGAGGTCCACTGCGTCTTCGTGTTCGACACCGACATCCTCGATCCGCTGCCGCGCGCGGACCGGCGCGTGGAGTTCATCCGCGAGTCGCTGGTGGCGCTCGATGCCTCGCTGCGCACGCTTTCGGGCCACCGGCACGGGGGGCTGATCGTGTGCCACGGCGCCGCGGCGCGGGAGGTGCCCGAGCTGGCGCTGCGCCTGGGCGTGCAGGCCGTGTTCGCCAACCACGACGACGAGCCCGCCGCGCTGGAGCGCGACGGCCGGGTGCGCCATGTGCTCGGCGCGGGCGGCGTGCAGTTCCACACCTCCAAGGACCAGACGATCTTCGAGCGCGCGGAAATCCTCACGCAGCAGGGCTCGCCCTACACCGTGTTCACGCCCTACAAGAACGCCTGGCTGCGCAAGGTGGATGCGTTCTACCTGAGCGCCTATCCCGTGGAGCGCCACGCGCGCCGGCTCGCGGCCCGGCCGGAATGGGCGCGCGGCGGCGTGCCCTCTCTGGCGGACATCGGCTTCGAATCGGCCGGCCTGGACGCCCTGCCCCTGCCGCCCGGCATGGACGGCGCGAACGCCCTGTTCGAGGACTTCCTGGGGCGCATCGACGACTACGGCAAGTCGCGCGACTTCCCCGCCGTCAAGGGACCGAGCTACCTCAGCGTTCACATGCGCTTCGGCACGCTGTCTCCGCGGCGCGCGGCGCGCGAGGCCCACGCCCGTGCGAAGAAGGGCAGCGAAGGCGCCGCCACGTGGCTGAGCGAGCTGATCTGGCGCGATTTCTACTTCCAGATCCTGTCGCACCATCCGCAGCTGGCCGGCGGTGCGAGCTTCCGCCCCGCCTACGACGCCATCGCGTGGGAGGGCGGCCCCGAGGCCGAGGAGCGTTTCGCGGCCTGGTGCGAAGGGCGAACCGGCTACCCGCTGATCGACGCCGCGATGGCCCAGATCAACCGCACGGGCTACATGCACAACCGGCTGCGCATGGTGACGGCCAGCTTCCTCGTGAAGGACCTCGGGGTGGACTGGCGCCTGGGCGAGCGCTACTTCGCGGAAAAGCTCAACGACTTCGACTTCTCCGCCAACAACGGCGGCTGGCAGTGGGCGAGTTCCAGCGGCTGCGACGCGCAGCCCTACTTCCGCATCTTCAACCCGCTGAGCCAGAGCCGCAAATTCGATCCCAAGGGCAAGTTCATCCGCGCCTACCTGCCCCAGCTGGCCGCGCTACCGGACGCGCTGGTGCATGCGCCCTGGGAGGCCAGCCCGCTGGAGCTGGAGGCGGCCGGCGTGCGGCTGGGCGACACCTATCCCCGCCCCATCGTGGACCATGACGAGGCCCGGCAGCGCACTTTGGCGCGCTATGCGGTCGTCAAGGCCGGGACAGGGGCCCAAGCGGGCGCCGACGCGGACTGACCGGCCCCGGCCGAAAAAAAAGCCACGGCCCGAAACAGGGCCGTGGCCTTTTCGTTGCCGGTCGCTACCGGCGCACGGGCCGGCGGTCAGCCCGGCACGGCTTCGGCCGCAGCGGCCGGCTCGCCCTGCACCGCCGATTCCGCGCCGGACGCCGCCTGCGCATAGTGGTGCACCAGGCTCAGCAGCTCCTCGTCCGAATACGGCTTGCCCAGGTAGTGGTTGACGCCGAGTTCGGCCGCGTGCTCGCGGTGCTTCTGCGCGATCCGCGAAGTGATCATGATGATCGGCAGGTCGTGCAGCTGCCGGTCCGCACGGATGTTGCGGGCCAGGTCGAAGCCGTCCATGCGCGGCATCTCGATGTCCGAGAGCACCACGGCCGGGCGTTCCTCCTGCAGCCGCTCCAGGGCCTGCAGGCCGTCGGCGGCCAGCGCCACGCGGTAGCCCTCGCGCTTGAGCAGGCGCTGCGTGACGCGGCGCACGGTGATCGAATCGTCCACCACCAGCACCAGCGGCACCTGGGCAGCCTGCCCGAAGGCATCACCGCCGCCGGCCCCGGACGCGGCGGCCCCGCCCGCGGCCTGCGCAGCGGCATCCGCATCGGCGGCGGCCGGCGCGGCCATCCGGGCCCGCACCTGCTCGCCGTACACGGTCGACAGCGCCACCGGGTTGTAGATCAGCACCACGGCGCCCGACGCCAGCACCGACATGCCGGCCAGACCGGGCAGCCGCGAGAGCTGCGGCCCGAGGTTCTTCACCACCACTTCCTGGTTGCCCAGCACTTCGTCCACGTGCAGCGCGATGCGCTGGGACGCGCTGCGCAGAATCACCACGGGGCGCGTGCGGCCCGACGTCTCCTGGCTGCGCGCCGACGACTGCAGCAGCGCGCCCGCCCAGAAGAAGGGCAACGCCTCGACGCCGTCCTCGAAGGCGCCCTGGCGGTAGGCCTCGTCCAGCTCGCTGCCGGTCGTGCGGCGCACGATCTCCACGAGATTGGCCGGCACGCCCAGCGTGAGCGCGCCCGCGCGCAGCATCACCACCTGCGTCACGGCGGTGGTGAGCGGCAGCACCATGCGGAACGACGTGCCCTGCCCGGTCTCCGTCGTGGTCTCGACGCGGCCGCCCAGGGCGTTCACCTCCGAGCGCACCACGTCCATGCCGATGCCGCGGCCGGACAGGCCCGTCACTTCCGTGGCCGTGGAGAAGCCCGGCATGAAGACCAGTTGCGCGGCCTCCGCGGGGCCCACCGGGGCCTCGGACGCGATCAGACCCTGGCTGACGGCCTTGGCGCGGATGCGCTCCAGATCGAGCCCCGCGCCGTCGTCGCGGAATTCCACGGACACGTCGTTGCCGTCCTGCCGCAGCGCCACGGTGATGGAGCCGGTGGCCGGCTTGCCCGCCGCCGTGCGCGCTTCGGGCGTCTCGATGCCGTGCGCCACGCAGTTGCGCAGCAGGTGCTCGAAGGCGGGCGTCATGCGGTCCAGCACGCCGCGGTCCATTTCGATGGAGCCGCCCGTGATGTCGAGCTTGATCTGCTTGCCCGTCTCCTTCGACGCCTGCCGCACCACGGCGTAGAGCCGCTCGGAAATGCCTTCGAATTCCACCATGCGCGTGCGCAGCAGATCGCGCTGCAGCTCGCGCGCCTGACGCCCCTGGGCGATCAGATCGTCTTCCGCGCCTTCCATGGCGCGCTGCAGATTGCGCTGCACCGTGGCGACGTCGTTCACCGACTCGGCCATCATCCGGGTCAGCTCCTGCACCCGCGTGAAGCGGTCGAACTCGAGCGGATCGAAATCGGCCGAGGAATCCTTCGACAGCGCCAGCCGCGACTGCATCTGCGTCTCGGCCTGCACCTCGATGTCGCGCAGCTGCTGGCGCAGGCGTTCCAGGTTGCCCGTGAGGTCCGCCAGCGAATCCTTCATCTGCACCATGCGGGCATCCAGGCGCGAGCGGGCGATCATCACCTCGCCGGCCTGGTTGACCAGGCGGTCGAGCAATTGGGCGCGCACGCGCACCGACTGGCTCGACACCGACCGCGCGGCCGTGAGCTGCGAGGCCCCGGGCAGGCGGACCGCCGGGCGCGGCGCGGGTGCCTGGGCAGGGGCCAGGCCGGAGTCAGGCACTGACGCTGACGGAGCGGCTGCCGACGGCTCGGGGGCGGCCTCCGCAGCGGGGGACACCGCCATGGGCTCGGCCAGCCCCTGCGCGCCGATGGTGCGCAGTGCGTCGAAGTTGGATTGCAGGCCGTCGAACGCCACCAGCAGCGGCTCGATCGCATCGGCGCTCGGCGCCTCCGTGTCCACCTGTTCCACCGCCGATTCCAGCCGGTGCGCCATTTCGCCGAGGCGCATCGCCCCCGCGAGCCGCGAGCTGCCCTTGAGGGTGTGCAGCGCACGCAGGGCCTCGTTGCGGGCCCCCAGGTTTTCCGGCCGGGCCGCCCACTGGCGCAGCGCCGCGCCCAGGGAAGGCAGCAGCTCGATGGCCTCTTCCTCGAAGATCGGGAACAGGTCGGGATCGATCACGTCGACCGCGTCGATGTCGTCGTCGATGTCGGTGACCGCGGGCTCGGCCGGCGGGCGGCCGGCATCCGCGGAGGCCCCCTGCGGGTCCACGGGCACCGACAGTGCCGGAGCGACATGGCCGCGGCTGCCCGGAGCGGGCTCGGGTTCGGGCTCCTCCGGCGCGGCGGCGGCGGGCACGGACTGGGCTTCCGTCTCGGCCGGAATATCCGCCGGAACACCGGCCGCGTCCGGCTCCGTGGTGCCGGTCGCCGGCAGCGGCAGGCCGTCGGCCTCTTCAGCGGCATCGGCATCGGCAGCATAGGGCGCGTCGGGCGCCACTTCGGTGGCGAGGATCTCGCGCAACTGGGCCAGGATCTGGGGATGGGGCTCCTTCAGGAAGCCGGCCGCGAACTGGTGCAGCAGGCGGCGGATGTCGTCCGCGGCCGCCATGAACACCCGCGCCTGCTCGGGCGTGCCCTGCGCCTGCAGCTGCACGTGTTGCAGCGCATGCTCCAGCGCGCGCGCCATGTCCGAGAGCGCCTGGAATCCCACCGTCGCGGAACTGCCCGCCAGCGAATGGGCCAGCGCCACCGCCGTGTCCGGCAGCGGCTCGTGCAACTCCAGGGACCATTCCTGCAGGCAGGTCACCAGCCGGCGGGACCACTCGTCCGCCTCGTTGAGGTAGACGTTGTAGAGCGGGATGCCGATGCGGAGCGTCTCAATGACCTTCACCGCCTCTTCCGGCGATTCGGCGATCAAGGGCAGAGGAGGAGCGTCGGATTCCTGCAGTTCCTCCGGGCTGGCGGCGGCAGCCTCGTCCGGCGCGTCCCATTCGTCCTGGCCGTCCGGTGCATCCTCCAGCGCGTCCGGGAGCAAGGCCTCGGTCGCCTCCGCACGGTCGTCTGCTGCTTCTGCTTCTGCTTCTGCTTCTGTTTCTGCTTGTGCTTCTGCTTCGGCAGAGGCATTTGCCTCAGCCTCGGCCTTCGCCTCTGGCTCAGCACCGTTGTCCTCGGCCAGCCAGTCGAAGGGCGCCGGGACCTCGGGTGCCGCGGCATGTGGGATATCGGCGTCGGACTGCGCGCCCGGGGACATGCCGGGATCGACCATTCCCGGTACTTCGGGAAGCGCTGGAATGCCGTCCTGGGGAGCATCCGCGGCATCGGCCGCAGGCAGGGGGTCCGCGGTGTCCGGGGCTTGCAGCGTGTCCTGGTCCTGCGGTGGCGCGGCCGCCTCCGCGGTTTCCGCAGGCACGTCGGTCATGTCCGCAACGGCATCACGGACGTCGGCCGGGGGCGTGCCGTCGATGCCGTCCAGGGACAGATCGGGCCAGGCCTGGGCCTGCTGTTCCAGGGCCTCCTGCAGCGCAGGCAGGTTGGCCTCCGCAGTGCCCGTCTCGTGCGCGGCGTCACCGGAAACCGGGGAGGGCTCGGATGGCTGTGCATCGCGCGGCGCACCGTCGCCGGCGAACGCTTCGGAGAAGGCGGAGAAATCGATGTCCTCGGCCATCTCCGCGGCCGGGACGGCCGCAGGCGCATCGGCGCCTCGACCTGCCTCGGCCTCGGCCTCGTTGCGCGAAGGCCAGGTGTCCGAGAAATCGGTGCTGGCATCCACGGCGGGCGCCGGAGACGTGTCGCCACCGGGCTCGGCGCCCGGCAGATCCAGGTCCAGCCCGAAATCCGGCATGGCGTCGGGGACAGACGCATGTGCCGCCGGCACGTCGTCGCCGGCGGGCCATGCGGCTTCCGCCTCGGGCGCGAGATCAGGCAGCGACGGCAGCTCGTCGCCTGCAGCCGCGGCTTGTGCTTCTGCTTCTGCTGCGGTCTCGAGCGCCGGAGCCGGTGTCGACGCCTCGCCGCCGGCGCGCGCCGCGGGTTCCATCGCTTCCAGGTCCGGCAGGTCCTCCGCGGGCTTCGGCGTTGCCTCCCCGGCCAGGGGCACGTACTCCCCGCGCTCGCGCATGGCCTGGGCGGATTCCGCGAAGCCCTGGGGCGTCCAGGCGTCCGCCTGGCCTGCCGAGATGTCGTCCGCCCAGCGGCCGAAGGCGCGCAGCGCGTCGTCCGCGAGCTGCAGCATCGGGGGCTGGATCGGCTTCTGCTCGGCCAGCCAGGCGTTGAACACCTGCTCCATGGACCAGGCGGCTTCGCCGAACGCCCCCAGCCCCACCATGCGGGAGCTGCCCTTGAGCGTGTGGAAGGCGCGGCGCAGCGTCGTCTGGCCGCTCAGGTCGCCCGGTTCGGCGCGCAGGCCTTCCACGGCTTCCAGGCCGTTCGCGACGACCTCGCGGGCCTCTTCCAGGAAGATGTCGAGCAGTTCGCCCTCATCGTCCGCGTCGTCCGTGGCAGCGAACACGGGGGCGGAGGTCGGTGCAGCGGCAGACGCTGGCGGCGCGGTGCCATCGCCGGCCTCGGTGGCCGCAGCGTCGGCCTCGGCCGGCACGTCCGCGCCGGCCTGCAGCGCTCGAGCAGGCTCCGCCCCCTCGGCGGCGGGCGCCGGCGCGGGGAGGTCCGCCGGGGCGGCGACTTCCGTGAGCGGAGGCAGATCCCGGTCCTCGGGGGGCTGCTGCGTGCGTTCTCCGCCCAGTTGCGGCGGCACCGGACGCGCACCGCGTGCCTCCCGGTGGATGTCCGCTTCTTCCGGCAGGTCGCCGGCCCGGGTGCGGGTGCGGCCCATCAGGATGCGCAGCTCGTCGCGGTCCGCGTCGTAGACGAACAGCTTGCGCGCCATGCTGCGCTGGTAGCGCAGCATGTCGATCAGGAAGCCCAGCGCGCCCAGGTTGCCGCCGAGCTTCTCGAATACCGCCGGGCGCTCCTGTTCGGGCACTTCGCCCAGCAGCAGGCGTTCGACGGTCTCGCGCATGCGCAGAACGGCGAGCGAGGCCTGGTCCAGCCCCAGCACGGAAAGCACGCCCCGCATCTGCGCCAGCCGCCCGGGCACGTTGCCGAGCGCGGCCAGGTCCGCGGGGTTGCGGAAATACTGGTCCATGGACTTCTCGGCCTCGCCCAGCGTGGCCCGCAGCTCGTCCATCACGCTGCCCATGGTCTGGTGGTCGCTCACGCGGCGGTAGAGCTCCTCCATCCAGGACTCGAGCGGCTCGGGCTCGCCGCCCGCGGCCACGCTGTCCAGCCGTTCGGCCAGCCGCGCGGCGCGCTCGGCCATGTGGTCCTGCGCGGACTCGAGCTCCTCGAACGACGCCTGCAGGTACAGCACCGCCGTGGCGACCTCCATCGCGAGCGCGGGCTGCGGCGGCTCGCCGGAGCGCGCCGTGCCCTCCACGGCCCGCGCCAGGGCCTGGGCCAGCGGTTCGCTGCCGGGCTGGAGCCGGGCCAGCGAATCGCAGACGAGGCTGAACTGGTCGGCGGCGGGCTTCAGCTTGTTGCGGTCGCCACCCGCCAGCGCGGACCAGGTTTCGGTCGCCGCGGCGATGCGCTTGCGTGCCTGGGCCAGCAGTGCCGGGTCGTAGAGGCCGAAGCGCGGCGTGGAATAGTCCACCGGCCGGAAGCGCTCGAGGCCGAAGGCCTGGCGCACCGCCCGCAGCGCGGAGCGGTCGTCCGGTTCGGCCGCTGTCGCGGCCGCCGGCGCGGGGCGCGCCTGCGAGCAGAAGAACAGCAGGTCCTGCACGAGCCGGTCGGCGATGGTGGTCTCGCCGCGGGCCAGCATTGCGTACTGCATGAGCACGCGCGAGGCCGCGCGCTTCACGTAGACGTCCGGCGTGAGATGCCCCAGCGCCAGCGCCTCGAAGAAGCCCGCGCAGATCTTCCAGAAGGACCGCGCCTGCCGGTCGGCCTGCGCCGCGGCGAAGCCCAGGGAGATGTTGTGCAGGTCACGCGCCGCCGCCGCATCGCCGGTCTTGACGATGCGCAGCACGGCGGTATCCATGCGGCTGCGCGCCTCGGGGCCGTAGGCCAGCGGAGCGGCATCGACGACGATGTCCGGTTCGCGGAAGCGGCGCTCCACGGGCCAGAGGTCCGCGGGATGCACGCGCTCGGCGCCCGTGAGGGCCTGCGCATCGCGGTACTGGGGGAACAGCGCCACCGGCGACACCGGCTTGCCCGCCAGCACGCTCTCCAGGTATTCCACCAGCGCGAAGCTGGCGCGTTCGATCACTGCGGCGGCCTCGTCGCTGCAGAGCTCGGGGCGCTGCACGAACTTCTGGACGGCCTCCTCCATGGAGCGCAGCACCAGCGCCGGGGGGCCCATGCCCACCATTTCGAGGGCACCGCTGGCCTGGTGCAGCTGTTGGCGCGCGATGCGCAGTGCCCCGGCATCGAGTGCCGCGATGTCGGATTCGCGCGCCATCTCGGCATCGCGCACGAAGCGGCGCATGGCCTTGACGGCCCCGTCGAGCGACTTGCGCAACTCGTCCAGCACCCAGGCCAGGGGCCCGAGGTCCTGTTCTCCCTGGCTCCAGTCCGCGCCCGAGGCATTTGCGGCGTCAAAAGGTGACATGAATTCGTCCCCGGCTCCGCGAGCCGTTTCGTTGATGCTAGCTGGCTGCAGGCCGGCCCGTCAGGCGATCTTGAAACGCGCCACGGACTGGCGGAGCTCCTCGGCCATGTGCGACAGCTCCCGCACCTGCTGGGCCGTCGTGCGCGTGCCTTCGCCAGTCTGCTCGGTCACTGCGAAGATGTGCTGGATGTTGTCTGCCACCCCGTTGGCGAGTTCGGCCTCGCGCGACGCGGAGGAGGAGATCTGCTCGATCAGCTCGGCGAGGCGCCGCGACACGCGGTCGATTTCGGAGAGGGCCGTACCGGCGGAGTCGGACAGCCGCGCTCCTTCGACCACGCCCTGCGTGGAGCGCTCCATGGCGGCCACCGCATCCTGCGTGTCGGTCTGAATCGCCTTCACGAGCGCCGAGATCTGGCGCGTGGCATCGGCGGAGCGTTCGGCGAGGCGCTGCACTTCTTCCGCCACGACGGAGAAGCCGCGGCCCGCCTCACCGGCCGACGCGGCCTGGATGGCGGCGTTCAGGGCCAGCACGTTCGTCTGCTCGGTAATGTCGGAGATCAGCTCGGTGATTTCACCGATCTCCTGGGACGATTCGCCCAGGCGCTTGATCCGCTTGGAGGTGTCCTGGATCTGGTCGCGGATCGAGTTCATGCCGCCGATGGCGTTCTGCACGGCCTGCAGGCCGGAGTCGGCCGCCTGCAGCGACTGGCGGGCCACCGAGGCCGATTCCTGCGCCTGGGCGGACACTTCGTTGATTCGGGTGGCCATGTCGAGCACCGAGCGGCCCGTCTCGCGGATCTCGCGCAGCTGCTCGGTGGAGGCGGCCAGCAGCTCGGTGGAAGTGCTGTCCACCTGCGCCGTCGTCTGCGCCACGCGGGTGGCCGTGTTCTGCACGCTGCCCACCAGCTGCCGGAGTTCTTCCACCGTGTAGTTCACCGAGTCGGCGATCGCGCCCGTGATGTCTTCCGTCACGGTGGCTTCCTGGGTCAGGTCGCCCTCGGCCACCGACTGCAGTTCGTTCATGAGCCGCAGAATGGCGGCCTGGTTGGCATCGTTGACGCGCTTGGCCTCCTGCTCCTGGCGGCGGGCATCGCGCTGCTGCATTTCGGCGGCGACCTGGCGGGTGCGGCTGTCCATCAGCTGCACGCGCGAAATGCCCACGCCGCACAGCAGCACGAACAGGCCGGCGGCCACCAGGGCGGCCAGTTGCCCGGCACCCAGGCCCGTCTGGTCGGACAGCTTGGTCTGCAGGCCTTCGAGCTGGCGGCGCAGCGGTTCGCTGTCGGCGATGATGGCGGACTGCGCCTCGCGCGCGGACACCAGGCCCTGCAGGTTGCCGAGGATGGCGCCGGCCTGCGTGCGGGTCTGGTCGTAGACCTTGATGAGGCTCTCGAGCTGCTCGCGGGTCTGCGGATCGCGCGTGGCGGCCAGGCGCAGGTCGGTGCTGCCGTCCAGCATGCCCTGGGCGATCTCGCGGAAGGTGTTCAAGTCCTTGCCCAGCAGGAACACGGCCTCGGGGCTCACGCCTTCGGTGGTCTGGAACTCGTTGGCGGACTTGCCGATGCGCTGCGTCAGCATCACGAGCTGGCCGGCGGCGGAGATGTCCGACGAGGGAGCGTTCTGCTGCAGCTTGAGCGACGAGATGGTCTCGGCGATCTCGAGCAGGTCGGACGACTGGCGGTTGATGGTGCGCAGCGCGTCGCCCACCTGCGTCAGGATCTTCTGCTGGCCCATGACCACGGACGCGTTGCGCTCGGCGCGCTCCATCAGCGGCACGATCGCGTCGAGGTCCGGCTTGTAGCCTTCGCCCAGCGCCTGCACGCGCAGCTCGTCGTCACCGGACACCAGCGCGCGCACGTTGCGCGCCAGCACGCCGGAGCTGTCGGCCACGTCGGGGAAGGCCTGCGGGCTGCCCACCAGCGCCTGCGACACCGACTTCGCGAGCCGCTGCGACTGCATCAGCGCCTGGCCGGTGGCGGCGAGCTGCTGCGCGGAGCGGTCCGCCTGCTTCAGCACCCAGCCGGCGATCAGCGCCAGCACCACCACGCCCACGGCCAGCAGGGTCAGCAGGCGGCGCTGGTGCTCGGCCGCGGTCGCCCGGCCCAGCAGGGGCAGCGTGACGAGATCCTGCTCCGCGATGTCGCCCTCGGGCAGGTTCGCCGACGGATCGCCCTGCACGCTCTGCATGCCGTCCGACTGGTAGGAGGCGGCCGAGAGCGAGTCCTGCACGGCGTCGCCTTCCGCGGGCTTCCGATGGAATAGTTTTGCAAACGGGTTCACGACGGACATGATGATTCGGCCTTCAGAAAGGGGAAAAGCTCAAGCGCTGATGCTGAGGAACGCGGGATGCCGGGAGAGGGCCTGCAGGTTGAGCTCCTGCCAGGGGGTACCGTCCGCGTCGAGGTAGGTGGTGCCGAAGTACGGCGGCGCGTCGGCGCCGGGAGGCGCGGAATCGACGAACGCATCGGTGCCGCGCAGCCCCGCCAGGCGGTCGACCAGCAGCGCCGCGTTCACTTCGAGGGCGGCGTTGAAGGCGAGCAGGCTGGCCTCGCCGAGCGCCTGCTCGGTGCGCGCGACCGGCTGCCCCAGCAGGCCCGCCAGGTCCACGACGCCGATCAGGGAGCCGCGCAGGTTGGCGACCCCGAGGAACCAGTCCTGCGTGTAGGGCACGGGCTGGACGCCGGCCCACGAGAAGATCTCCCCGGACTGGCCGAGCGGCAGCAGGAAGCGGCGGCCCGCGGATTCCACCGCCAGCCAGGAGGACACGGACGAGCCCTCGAACCGCGCAGCCTGCAAGCGGGCGGCCAGCCGGGTCTGGAGCTCTCGGAGCGCTTCACGATTGGCCATGGACGGACGGCGGTCAGTTCAGCGCGTCGATCTTGGCCTGCAGCTCGGCGGGATCCACCGGCTTGGTGATGTAGCCGCGCGCGCCCTGGCGCATGCCCCACACCCGGTCGGTCTCCTGGTTCTTGCTCGTGCACATGATGATCGGCACGTCGGCGTACTGCGGATCGCGGCTGATGGCGCGCGTGAGCTGGAAGCCGTTCTGGCCGGGCATGACCACGTCCATCAGGATCAGGTCCGGCTTTTCTTCCGCGAGCCGGCGGAAGGCCTCGTCGGCGTTTTCCGCGGTGCGCACCTGCATGCCTTTCTTCTGCAGCAAGTCGGTCAGGAACATCAACTCGGTCTTCGAGTCGTCGACGACCAGAACTTTCTGGATGGGCATTACATGGCTCCTTGTTGGGCATTACCGAACTGCTGTACGGCTTTCAGCAGCTGGTCTTTGGTAAATGGTTTGGTGAGATATTCCTGGCAGCCCACCATGCGCCCCCGGGCCTTGTCGAATACTCCGTCCTTCGACGAAAGCATGACGACCGGCGTATCCGCGAAACGCGCATTGCGCTTGATGATGGCGCAGGTCTGGTAACCGTCGAGTTTCGGCATCAGGATGTCGCAGAAAATCAGCTGCGGCTGATAATCGTTGACCTTGGCCAGCGCATCGAAACCGTCGTCCGCCAGCATCACTTCGTGACCGCCCTGCTTGAGAAAGATCTCGGCGCTGCGCCGGATGGTGTTGCTGTCGTCAACGACGAGAACCTTGAAGGTGGCGCCTGGGGTCTGGGTCAATTTCGTCACCGTTGATGATGGTAAAAAACGACGCTGCGCAGGAAGATTCAGATCTGGACCATTTCGAAGTCTTCCTTGCGGGCTCCGCATTCCGGGCAGGCCCAATTCATGGGCACATCTTCCCAGCGGGTCTCGGGCGCTATTCCGTGCTCGGGGGAACCTGCGGCTTCGTCATATATCCAGCCGCAAATCAGGCACATCCAGGTTTTAGGGTCTGTCACAGCTTAAGGGGCCTTCACATAGAATGCAACGATTGTATCTAGACATGAACGCGGGACGCAGCTTCCGCGCCACCCGTTACGCTGGTGCGGCGCAATGACCACAGACTCACCCTCCTCCCCCCCGCCTTCCCCTCCCGACACCCCCGCCGAAGCCGCAGAAGACAGCGCGCCCGTGTGCGTGATGGTCTTCAACGCCAGCGACCCGAGCGGCGCCGGCGGCCTCACGGGCGACATCGCCACCGTCGCCTCCGTGGGCGGCCATGCGGTGGCCGTGGTCACCGGGGCCTACGTCCGCGACACGGCCCAGGTGTTCGACCACTACGCGTTCGACGACGAGGCCGTGGCCGAACAGGCCCGCACCGTGCTGGAAGACATGACGGTGCAGGCGATCAAGGTCGGCTTCGCGGGCAGCCCCGAAAACCTGAGCGCCATCGCCTCGATCGCGTCCGACTACGACGACGTGCCGGTGATCGCGTACATGCCCAACCTGTCGTGGTGGCGCGACGACCTCATCGACCAGTACCTCGATGCCTTCCAGGAACTGCTGATGCCCCTGACCTCCGTGCTGGTGGGCAACTACAGCACGCTGTCGCGCTGGCTGCTGCCGGACTGGAGCAGCGACCGCAAGCCCTCGGCGCGCGACCTGGCCATGGCCGCGTCGGAGCTGGGCGTGCCCTACCTGCTGGTCACCGGCGTGCCGGCGGCCGAGCAGCACGTCGAGAACGTGCTCACCTCGGCGCAGACGGTGCTCGGCACGACGCGGTTCGAGCTGTTCGACGCCACCTTCACCGGCGCGGGCGACACGCTGTCGGCCGCGCTCACCGCGCTCGTGGCGAGCGGCAACGACCTGGCCGAAGCCTCCACCGAGGCGCTCACCTACCTCGACCGCTGCCTGGACGCCGGCTTCCGCCCCGGCATGGGCCACTTCCTGCCCGACCGGATGTTCTGGGCCCAGCCCGACGACGATGACGATGACGACGGCGAAGACCCCGACGACGGCCCGGCGGCCGATCCCATGTCCACCGACGGCTTCGTGATGCCTCCCCATGACACCCAGCACTGACCTCAATCTTCCCCTCTTCGAGCGCGCCAAGACGCTCATCCCCGGCGGCGTGAATTCGCCCGTGCGCGCATTCCGCGCGGTGGGCGGCACGCCGCGCTTCGTGCAGCGCGCGCAGGGCGCCTATTTCTGGGACGCCAACGGCCAGCGCTTCATCGACTACATCGGCTCCTGGGGCCCCATGATCCTGGGCCACGGCCACCCAGCCGTGCTCGAGGCGGTGCAGAAGGCTGCGCTCGACGGCTTCAGCTTCGGCGCGCCGACCGAGCGCGAGGTCGAACTGGCCGAAGAGATCCTCCGGCACGTGCCCTCCATGGAGATGATCCGGCTGGTGAGCTCCGGCACCGAGGCCGGCATGAGCGCCATCCGCCTCGCGCGCGGCGCCACGGGCCGCAGCAGGATCATCAAGTTCAACGGCTGCTACCACGGCCACGCCGACGCGCTGCTGGTGAAGGCCGGCTCGGGCCTGGCCACCTTCGGCCATGCCACCAGCGCCGGGGTGCCCGCCGAGGTGGTGCAGCACACGATGGTGCTCGAATACAACGACATCGCCCAGCTCGAGGAAGCCTTCGCGCTGCACGGCAGCGAGATCGCGGGCCTGATGATCGAGCCGATCGCCGGCAACATGAACTTCGTGCGCGCGAGCGTGCCCTTCATGCGCCGCTGCCGCGAGCTGTGCACGCAGCACGGCGCGCTGCTGGTGCTGGACGAGGTGATGACGGGCTTCCGCGTGGCGCTCGGCAGCGCGCAGAGCGTCTATGCCCGCGACATTCCCGGCTTCAAGCCGGACATCACGGTGCTGGGCAAGGTGATCGGCGGCGGCATGCCGCTCGCGGCCTTCGGCGGCCCGCGCGCGGTGATGGAGCAGCTCGCGCCGCTCGGCCCGGTCTACCAGGCGGGCACGCTGTCGGGCAACCCGGTCGCCACGGCCTGCGGCCTCGCCACGCTGCGCGAGATCGCCCGCCCGGGCTTCTACGAATCGCTGGCGGTGCACACGCAGGCGCTCACGCAGGGTCTGGCCCGGGCGGCGGCGGCTTCCGGCATCCCGTTCAGCGCGGACAGCGAGGGCGGCATGTTCGGTTTCTTCCTGCTGCCCGAGCTGCCGCAGAACTACCCCACCGTGATGGCCACGGACGGTGCGCGGTTCAACGCGCTCTTCCACGGCCTCCTGGACCGCGGCGTCTACATCGCGCCCGCGCTCTACGAAGCGGGCTTCGTGAGCAGCGCCCACACCGCGCAGGACATCGAGGACACCGTCGCCATCGCGCACGAGGTGTTCCGCACGCTCGCCGCCGGCTGACGCCGGGGTCCGGGCGGAGCCGGTCCGCCCGCGCCGCCGCGCCCTGGGAGACCGGGCGGCGGCGTTCTTCCGCTCAGGCGCGGATCAATGCCGGAAGTGGCGCACGCCGCTGAACACCATGGCGACGCCGCGCTCGTCGGCCGCGTCGATCACCTCCTGGTCGCGCATGGAGCCGCCGGGCTGGATCACGCAGGTCGCGCCCGCGTCCACCACCACGTCCAGGCCGTCGCGGAACGGGAAGAAGGCGTCGCTCGCCACCACCGTGCCCTGCAGCGAGAGCTTGGCATGCTCGGCCTTGATGCTGGCGATGCGGGCGGAGTCGAGGCGGCTCATCTGGCCCGCGCCCACACCCATCGTCATGCCGCCCTTGCAGAAGACGATGGCGTTGCTCTTGACGTACTTGGCGACCTTCCAGGCGAACAGCAGGTCTTCCATCTCTTCGAGCGTGGGCTGCTTCTTCGTGACCACCTTCAGGTCCATCAGCGAGAGTTCATGGTTGTCGGCCGTCTGCAGCAGCATGCCGGAGCCGATGCGCTTGGCGTCCATGGCATTGCGGCCGCGGTCCCAGGCGCGGGCGCCCCTGGAGTCCGGCAGCGCGATCTTCAGCAGCCGCACGTTGGTCTTCGGCTTGAAGATCTCCAGCGCTTCCGGCGTGAAGGAAGGGGCCATCAGCACCTCGACGAACTGCTTTGCCACCAGCTGCGCGGCGGCGGCGTCCACCGGGCGGTTGAAGGCGATGATGCCGCCAAACGCGCTGGTGGGATCGGTCTGGAAGGCCTTGCCGTAGGCGTCCGCGGCGTCCAGGCCCACGGCCACGCCGCAGGGGTTGGCGTGCTTCACGATCACGCAGGCGGCGGCGTCGAAGCTCTTGACGCATTCCCATGCGGCATCGGCGTCGGCGATGTTGTTGTACGACAGCTCCTTGCCCTGCAGCTGCTCGCCCGTCACGATCGAGCCCGGCGCGGGGTGCAGGTCGCGGTAGAGGGCGGCCTGCTGGTGGCTGTTCTCGCCATAGCGCAGGTCCTGCAGTTTGACGAACTGGCCGTTGCTCTGGCCCGGGAAGGGGTTGCGCTCGGGCACGTAGGCTTCGGACAGCTTCTCGGCCTCGAAGGTGACGGAAGAGAGGTAGTCGCTGATCGCGCCGTCGTACTGGGCGATGCGGTTGAACGCGGCCACCGACAGCGCGAAGCGCAGCTGGTCGGACAGCTTGCCGCCCGCCTTCAGCTCACCCAGCACGGCGTCGTACTGGTCGGCCGAGGTGACCACGCCCACATCCTTCCAGTTCTTGGCGGCGCTGCGCACCATGGCCGGGCCGCCAATGTCGATGTTCTCGATCGCGTCGGCCAGCGTGCAGCCGGCCTTGGCCACGGTGGCCTCGAACGGGTAGAGGTTGACCACCAGCAGGTCGATGGTGTCGATGCCGTGCTCCTTCAGTGCCGCCATGTGCTCCGGCAGCTCGCGGCGGGCCAGCAGGCCGCCGTGCACCTTGGGGTGCAGCGTCTTCACGCGGCCGTCGAGCATCTCGGGGAACTGCGTCACTTCGGCCACTTCCGTGACGGGCAGGCCCTGCTCGGCCAGCAGCTTGGCGGTGCCGCCGGTGGACAGCAGGCGGATGCCCAGGGCATGCAGGGCCCGGGCGAATTCGACGATGCCGGTCTTGTCGGAGACGGAAAGGAGTGCGTTCATGGCGGTGGGGGGGAGGTTGTGAATCGGGTGCGGCCGGGCCGGGCGGCGGCCAGCGGTCGGGACGGGGAAGCACACGCCGGCATGCGCGCCGGCGGCGCCGGCGGTCAGAGCAGCTTGTGGTCCACGAGCTTCTTGCGCAGCGTGTTGCGGTTCAGCCCCAGCCATTCGGCGGCGCGGGACTGGTTGTTGTCGGCGTGGGTCATGACCACCTCCAGGAGCGGCTTCTCGACGAGGCGCACCAGCATGTCGTACATGCCGTCGGGCGTTTCGCCTCCCAGGTCGCTGAAATAGCTCTGCAGGCTCTCGCGCACGCAGTCCTCGATGTTCTTGTTGCTCATGCGGGCAGTCCTTCTTGTTCTTGTGCGTCGTCGGTGTCCGTGCCGGCCCCCGGGGCCGGTGCGGCGGGGAGGCGGTCCATCTGCTGGCCCAGCCCCTCGAAGAAAAGGTCGACGGCCCGCCACTGTGCGTCGCAGCCGTCGAGGGTATTGATGTGCTGCCGGAACGCCTCGCCGCCGGGCAGCGCGCGAACGTACCAGGCAATGTGCTTGCGCGCGCTGCGCACGCCCGTCAGCTCGCCGTAGAGCGCGTAGTGGTCCTGCAGGTGGTCGAGCAGCAGGCGCCGCACCTCGGCCACCAGCGGCGGCGCCAGGTGCTCGCCCGTGGCGAGGAAGTGCCCGATCTCGCGGAAGATCCACGGCCGGCCCTGTGCCGCGCGGCCGATCATCACCGCGTCGGCGCCCGTGGCCGCCAGCACGTCGCGCGCCTTCTCGGGCGAATCGATGTCGCCGTTGGCGACCACCGGCACGCGCACGGCGGCCTTCACGGCGGCGATGGTGTCGTATTCGGCATGGCCCTTGTAGCCCTGCTCGCGCGTGCGGCCGTGCACCGTCAGCATCCGGATGCCCACGCCTTCGAAGGTCCGCGCGAGCTGCACGGCGTTCTTGTGCTGCTGGCACCAGCCGGTGCGCATCTTGAGGGTGACCGGCACGTTGCGCGGCGCACAGGCCTCGACCACGGCCTGCGCGATCTCCACCGCCAGCGTCTCGTTCTGCATGAGGGCGGAGCCCGCCCATTTGTTGCAGACCTTCTTGGCGGGACAGCCCATGTTGATGTCGATGATCTCGGCACCGCGGTCGATGTTGTAGAGCGCGGCCTCGGCCATCATGGCCGCGTCGGTGCCGGCGATCTGCACGGCGATCGGCCCCGGCTCGCCATCGTGGTTGGCGCGGCGCGAGGTCTTCAGGCTGTTCCACAGGTCCTTGCGCGAGGTGACCATTTCGCTCACGGCATAGCCCGCGCCGAGCGCCTTGCAGAGCTGGCGGAACGGCCGGTCCGTCACCCCCGCCATGGGCGCGACGAAGAGGCGGTTCGCCAGGGGAATGTGGCCGATCTGCATGGCGCGCGGAAGTGCTGAAAAAACAGGCGGAGGAAAACGGAGGCGGGATTGTACCTGCTCAAATTTTCAGCAAACGAAAAGCGGGCATCGCGGACCGCGTCCGGAGGCATTGCGCCGGACAGGCCGGCCCGCGCGCACCCGAGGCGGACCGCCGGGCCGCCGCCGCGGAGGGCCCGTCTTCAGAAGTAGCCGTGGGCCGGTGCCTGCGGCTCTCCGCCCTCGGCCGGAGCGAAGGCACCCACCGGTTCCTGCACCACCACCTGGTTGCGGCCACCCTGCTTGGCCAGGTACACCGCGGTATCGGCGCGCGAGAAGAACTCCAGCACCGATTCGCCCAGCACGTACTGCGTGACGCCGATCGACACCGTGACGCGTCCGCGCAGCGGTTCCTGCCATGGGTGCGCCTCCACCAGCGCGCGGATGCGTTCGCAGCTGTTGAGCGACAGCAGCAGCGGCGTGGCGGGGAAGATCAGCAGGAATTCCTCGCCGCCGTAGCGGCCGAAGAAATCGTCGGTGCGCACCGTCTGCTGGGCCAGTTGCGTGAAGATGCGCAGCACCTCGTCACCGCCCAGGTGGCCCAGTTCGTCGTTCACGCGCTTGAAGTGGTCCAGGTCCACCACCGCCAGGCACAGCGGGATGCCGCTCTCGTCGGCCAGCTGCTTCTGCTCTTCCAGCGCGGCGAGGATGGAGCGGCGGTTCAGGCAGCCCAGCACGTCGAGGCGCGCGCTTTCGGCGATGGAGCGCATCTCGTGGCTGGTCTTCTGCAGCAGCCGGTGCAGCACGCGCACGCGGCCCATCAGCAGGACGTACGCAGGCAGGGCCAGCGCCAGCGCCATGAAGTGCAGCACTTCCAGGCGCAGCAGCGCGGTGTCGTCCCGCTCCAGGTAATGCGCGAACACCACCAGGGCATAGCCCCCCAGGATGCCGCCGCACAGCAGCAGCGCCGTGCGGCGCGAGAGCGTGAGCAGCCCGTACGCCATCGAGAGGAACATGAAGGGCGCCAGCGCGATCTGGGTGATCGGCTCTATGTAGAAGACCAGCAGCAGGATCACGACCGAGCCGATGACGATAGGCAGCCGCAACTGCCTATCGCCCGTGCGCCGCTCCTCCTGCTGCCGCACCCGCACGTAGACCACGCCGAGCACCGTGCCGCAGGCGATCAGCGCGGCCACCATCAGCACCAGGGGCCCGGTGACCATGCCCATGGCATAGAACGCCAGCATGCACAGGAAGTAGAGCGCGCCCAGCAGCACCGGCACCAGACGCTTGCGGGGGCGGCCCAGCCGGCGCTCGAGGATGCGGGCCGCCTGCAGGTCCGACCCCCTGAAATGCACGGAATCGTCGAACTCCGAAAACCCCTCGCTGGTGGCGAAGGCTTCGCTGGGAGCGAAGGCCTCGCTCGGGCCAAAGGCCGCTGTATTGGAAAAACGCCCCGGTCCGCGCTCGCGCAGCGAACCCCACAATTTGGCAAGACCCATGACGACGGATGCCCTCTCCGCGGTACCGGACTGTCCTGTACCCGCTGGTTATTTCGAATGTGCCTACGGCGGCGCAATTGCCTTACCGAATGTTACATGGACGCGCGGCAGGGGTGTATCGCAATTTCACCACACGGAAGGCAACCCGATCAAATCCGCCTAACGGAACGCCTGGAGGGGGAGTGCGCCGTGCCGCCACAGGGCGACGGCGTGCCGGGCTACAAAGCGGGCGGCACCCACGCCCCTACACTCCCGCCCAGCTATGGAAATCTGGATGCAACACCTCATGGACCTGCTGGCGCTGCCCCAGTACGGGCTCAGCACGGTCTTCCTGGTGTCGTTCATCTCCGCCACGCTGCTGCCCCTGGGCTCGGAGCCGGCGGTGTTCGGCCTCATCCAGCTCAATCCGCAACTCTTCTGGCCCGCCATCCTGGTGGCCACCGCCGGCAACACCCTCGGCGGCGCCGTCAGCTGGTGGATGGGGCTCGGCGCCCACAAGGCAGTGGACAAGGCCCGCGGTGAACACACCAACGTGCGCGCGCTCGGCTGGCTGCGCCGGTTCGGTGCGAAGGCCTGCCTGCTGAGCTGGCTGCCCGTGGTGGGCGATCCGCTGTGCGCCGTGGCGGGCTGGCTCAAGCTGCCCTTCTGGCCCTGCGTGGGCTACATGGCCGTGGGCAAGTTCCTGCGCTACCTCGCGATGACGGCGAGCCTGATGTACCTCTGGCCCGACGCCCTGCCGCACTGAGAGCTGCCAACACGACCCTTCTGGCGTCGTTGCCGCATTGTCGTACTACCCGTACTGTCTGCGGTGCGGCGCCTCGCCAGAACCGCTGCGCCGGGCCGTGTCAGCCGCACTGAGAGCGGCGCACCCGCTCACCGGGCCGCGCGGCGTCGCTTCCAGGTGCCTTCCAGGGTGTAGAGCACGAGCGCTCCCCAGATCAGCGCGAAGCCCGCCAGCCGCGCGGGCTGCACCGCTTCGCCGAACAGCCAGACGCCCAGACCGAACTGCAGGCTGGGCGAGATGTACTGCAGCACGCCCATGGTCGCCAGGGGAATGCGCCGCGCGCCCGCGGCGAACAGCAGCAGGGGGACGGCGGTGATCGGCCCCGCCGCCACCAGCCATCCCAGCGTGGCCGCATCCGCCTGCGTCCACGCGGCCTGCCCCGTGAAGGCCAGCCAGGCGAGTCCGCCCACGGCCAGCGGGGCGAGCAGCGCCGTTTCCAGCGCCAGCCCTTCCATGGCCCCCAGCACCGCCGTCTTGCGCAGCAGCCCGTAGAAGCCGAACGTGACGGCCAGCACCAGCGCGATCCAGGGCAGGCGCCCGGCCTGCACCGTGAGCCAGAGCACGCCCGCGGCCGCCACGGCCAGCGCGGCCCACTGGCCCGGCCGGGGGCGCTCGTGCAGGAAGACGAAGCCCATGGCCACGTTCACGAGCGGCAGGATGAAGTAACCCAGGCTCGCGTCCACCACGTGCTGGTGGTGCACCGCCCAGACGTAGAGCAGCCAGTTGACCGACAGCAGCAGCGCCGAGAGCAGGAACGCCCCGACCACGCGCGGCTGGCGGCGCAGCTCCGCCACCCAGGCCAATTGCCGGCGCGCCACCAGCACGGCGGCGAGCAGCACCATCGACCAGAGCGTGCGGTGCATGACCACCTCCAGCGCCGGCACCGAGGCCACCTGGTGGAAGTAGAGCGGGAACACGCCCCACGCCACATAGGCGAGCGTGGCGTAGAGGATGCCGGATTGCATGGGAGCGGAAGGGTATGTGGATGGAGACGCGCGCGCACGGCCGCGTTGCAGCGCCGGGGTGCGCTATCGCGGTCCGCTTGGTGGAGCGGGAATGGCTTGCGCGGACTGGCGGCGATGCTATCGCAGGTGCGGCGCTCGTGCAGGCGCCGGGCGTGACCCGCGCCGTCTCAACCGACCGCCCGGTGCAGGGCGCGCACCAGATCCGACTGCGTGATGATGCCGACCAGGCGCCGCTCCGCGTCGATCACCGGAATGTGGTGGTGCCCGTCCTCGGTGAACAGTGGCACGAGGTCGAGCGCCGGGCGCTGCTCGCTCACCACCCGCACCTGGCGCGTCATGATCTGGCCCACCACCCCGGGCTTGGTGGAATGCACCGCGCCCACGCGGCGCACCAGGGCACGCAGCTGCTCGCCGATGCCGTGGTGCACGTCGAGGTCGATCTGGCGCATGAAATCGGCCGTGGTGACGATGCCCACGATGCGGCGCGCGCGGTCCACCACCGGCAGCGCCTTGATCCGGCGGCGGCGCATCAGCGCCCAGGCCTCCTGCAGCTCCGTGCCGAAAGCCACCGTGGCGGGCTCGCGCGACATGATGTCGCCGCAGCGCAGCTGCCCGAAATTGCGGCGGTACGCCTCGGCCTCGGCGTGGTGCAGCAGCGCCTCCAGGTCGTCGCGGCTCACGTCTAGCACCTGGTTGTAGTGGAGCAGCGCGGCATCCAGGTCCCCGGGCGTGAAGCGGCCCGCGGCGCGCGCCGGGGCGTCTGGCGGGGAAGGACGCGCCTGCTGCGCATGCGGATAGCGTTTGCCCGTGGCCGCATGCCACGCCATGCCCGCCGCCACCAGCAGCAGGGAATTGGTCAGCACCGGGAACAGCGCGAACTGCGGCGTCGCGCCGTGGGCCATCACCACGAACAGCGCGGCCGCACCGCCCGGCGGATGCAGGCAGCGCAGCGGCACCATGAGCGCGATCGCCAGCGCCACGGCGAGGGCTCCCGCCACAGCCGGATCGGGCACCAGCGCCGCGCAGGCCACGCCCACCAGGGTGGACAGGGTATTGCCGCCCACCACCGGCCAGGGCTGCGCCAGCGGGCTCGCCGGCACCCCGAACACCAGCACCGCGCTCGCGCCGATCGGCGCGACCAGCCAGGGCGACACGCCCCAGTGGCCGCCCACCCAGCGGCTGAGCCATCCGGCCAGCAGCACGCCGAGCAGCGCGCCCGCGGCCATGCGCAGGCGCTCGCGGGCGTCCACGTGCATGGGGGCGGGACGGAGGGCGCGGGCTGCGCGGAGCAGATGCGCGGTCAGGCGGCCGCGCATCGGGTGGCGAGAAGGAACTCCGGAACCCGGCGTGGCATGACGAAGATCGGTGTCCTTCAGACGTTAAAGTGAAAGATGGCCTTGGAAGTGCCATTTTTAATGGGTCTCAGCGCGTTTTGGCTCATTCCATAGTCACTTCCGTATACATTTTTTGCGGACATCCCCATTCGGGTGGCCTCACCCGTGTTCACTTGGTCTGCTCCGCCAAGAGATCGAGCACGTCGGTCTCCAGGATCGCGCCCAGCTTGCACAGGACCAGCAGGGACGGGTTGCCCACAGCGCGCTCGATCTGACTCACGTAGGTGCGATCCACATCCGCGCTCAGGGCGAGTGCCTCCTGCGACAAGCCACGCTTGCCCCGGAAGTCTTTCATGTTGCGCGCCAAGTCCTGACGCACTTGCTCGTAGTCTCGTCCCATCAACGCCGAGCATGGGCGTCATGAGACCTTTAATCCACGGACTATATTCGACAATGTCGAATATAGTCTTCATAATCAGCTCAACTTGGGATCAAAGGGAGCTGATGGATGTGTGGACTCTGCTTTCGGATGCTGGCCGGGCTGGCCGTTGTGATGACCGTGACCGGTTGTGTCACGACACAGCCGCAGGCTGACGGCTCGACCAAGGTTCACCTCTCCTTGGGTGGCGTGTCGAAGGCCAGCCAAGGTAACGTGGCACCGCCTCCTACTACCGAGACTCGCCCAGCCGTCGTTGCCAATCAAGCAAAGCCAGACCAAAGCGCGCCGCCCGGCGCTCCTGGCATCCGTGCAACAGCCCTGGCGGGCGTCTTCAGCAAACATCCCTACGACGGAACACCCAAGACCTACTTCCCTCGCGTGGCCGTCACGGTCACGGACTGGTCCCGCAGTGACTGCTGGATCGGAACGGCCACCATCTGGTGGAGCAATAGCAAGTCCGAAGCTGTGCCCGCCTTTTCGGTGTGCTGGGGACAGTCGGTGGGGTACGCGGTCAACAACGCCGCCAACCTGCACCTCTTCATGCAGCAGATGGCGGTCGAGCACAGCGGCAATGTCCGTACCGTTGGCCCCAAGCCGCCCATGCTGGCCATCCCCGACCGGCAGCCGATCAGCGAGCGGCAGCAGCTCGCCTTCCAAGGGTTCGTTCAGCAACTGGTGCTCGACACCGGCTGGCAGCCGGGCGCACCGACCAATCTTTGGTTGGTAGGGTACGACGCCAATGCGGCCGTCAAGCCAGCCATTCCTTCTGTATCCAGCAACGGAGCGTCGCAGCCCGTGGACGCCAAGACCAAGGCGCAGCTCGAACAGGCGCTGAGCTGCGCGCCCATCGGTCCACGATTTGAGTTGGCTGAGTCCATGCTCAAGCAGTCTGGGTGGAATCCACACCAAGGCGTCACACCGGTCACGCTCGCCGAGCCGGTCAGGGTCTATGGGATCAGCGTCCGCAAGGTGGCGGTGTCACGTGACGGTGGTGAGCAAACCTACCGCAGCTACTTGCCCGGCCTCACGGTCCAGCAGCTTGCGAAATCAGCCTCGCTGAAGCTGGGCAAAGACGGCAAGACCTATGGCCGTTTGACCAAAGTCGGCGTGTTGTCGGCAGGTATGGAGGGCAGCGAAGCTACGCTGACCTGCACAGTCAATACCGAAGGCTCGGAGGGCTGACCATGGCGATGCAATGCCCGAGCTGCGGCAGCACGCACATCCAGCCTATGGCCGTTGTGCATGCGGGCGGCACGCAGCACTTCCACGCAACGCACACGGCGGTCACTTCAGATGGGCAGTTCGTTCAAGGCAGCAGCCAGGGTTCCCAGTCCACGGCGTTGGCCCAGCACTGCGCCCCACCTGCGCCGCCATCACCGCTACCGTTCATTGGAGCCTATGGAATTGGCGGCATCATCATCTACATGTCGATGACGGTGTGCCCGTTGTTGGCACGTGAGTGCGTGTACGTCGGACTGGCGGGCCTGCGCTACAACTGGAAGCAAGCGGCAGTCGGCCTGGGACTCATCGCGCTGGGCTGGCTGTTGATGAAGGGCTGGCGTACCCAGGCGAGGGTCTACAGTGCCGCGAAACGCCAGTGGCAGAGCACGTGGTTTTGTCACGGATGCGGTCAATCCCATGTGCAAGGATGAGTGCGCCGATTTTGGGATTACCGTAATTATCGTAATTACGGTAATCGCTCCGGTTCAAGGCCCTGCTGAACAAAGGAAAAGACATGGTTCCGATTCGTCAGAATTCGAAGTGCAGCTCATCCCCTTCGTGATGCAATGAGGTGTTGCCGGTACGAATTGCAACGACAAGTGACGCAGCCGAACGGATACCGTTCACCGCAGCCCCGTGCATGCGGGCCAGCACGGCCTCCGGCGATAAGGGACACTGAATGCTGAAGGATTTTCCACCCTCATCGAAGCCTCGTAAATGAACGCGCCCGTCGGTAAGTGAGACAACCAGACGCTCTTGATTTGCTCCTTCGCGCGGGGATGCGTAGCTACGGGTGATTAGCAAACTGTGCTCATTGACCTCGGCATGTCCGACGTGGCCATGCCAGCGCGGCGGCTTTCGGTCGTCATAGGTCAGCGCGGTGACAATCTCTGCTGCCAACGCAATCTTGGAGAAGTCCCTGGACACCCCTTCTGTGACTGGATGAGATTCCTGTGCTCGTTCAGCTGGATTCCCGATGCTTGCCGTCGGGCAAGGTAAGGGTGCCGCGGTTGCTTGGTTAAGGTGTTGCTTCGAGGTGTGCATCATCTTCCTTTGGTGGTGGGTGAAAAATGGTTTGGCTGTCATTGCCGTGCTGGTGCCGTGCAAGTGAACCCGATGCTTCGGGGCGGTAGCTCGCCGCTGACCTGAATGTCGCTTGCTTCAATGTGATTGCGCTCTTGCCGCGCAGCTCGTCCGAGCGCCCGTCGCAGTGCAAGGCCCAGACTTCGAGGCGGCAGATGCTTCAACTTCGCCAAAACGGCCTCGTCGAGACGGGGTACGAAGGCAGAGCCCCAGCTGGCTTCTGCCCGCATCCGTCCGTAGATGTTCTGGGCGATGCGTGCAACCTGATCAGGTGTAGGCGCATGGACATGCAGCACCGTGAGCCGCGACAGCAATGGGCTTGGGATGCCATCCACGCTGTTTGCCGTCGCGATCCAGTTGATGTGGCTGGCATCAATGGCGAAATCACGGATGGAGAGGTCCGTGAAGGACCGTGCGCTGCGGGGCTCAAGAAGGGTGTACAGCGCCGCCAATGGGTCGTACTGGCGCACCTGCTCGGTCTTGTCCAGCTCATCCAGGACCACGACGGGGTTGGCCTTTGGCTGGTAGGCAAGCAGTTCGAACAGGAGGCCCGGCTCGGAATTGCTCCAGAAGGCTTCTGACCCAGCCAGTGGCGAACCGGATTGTGCGCTCGCCATGTCGAACACACGGAAGGGCAAGGCCAGCCTTTCCGCCAGCCAGCGGGCCGCTTCTGTTTTGCCGATGCCCGCAGACCCGACCAGCAGTAGCGGCGACCAGGCAACACGGCCATCGCCCATCGCATTGAGGGCAAAGTGGTCGCGCAGCAGCTCGGCCAGCTCGCTGAAGTTCGGGAAGGCTTGGGCGAACTCTTCGATCAGAAGGTCCCACTCGTCGGGCAGCATGCCGAGCGTGCGCCGCTCATGGCCAGCCGACCGGATGCGCTCCGCGATCTGCTGGGCACGCTTGAACTTTTCGTCTGCCTTCGCGCGATGGCGGTCAACAAATTGCTTAAGGCCGGAAGCGTCCAGAAAGGTGATCAACGGCGCGTGCTTGTCGTCAGTCGTAGTGCCGCTGCTATCGCGTGCGGGGACAGGGCTGTCGGGCAGGTCTTTCTTGGTGGCTTCGGTGCGATTGGGTGCATCGCGATCAGTAGTGCTGCTCCCACGCTCGGCATCCGCCAACTCCAAGGCCTTCGCGGCCCTCTTGAAGCGCTGGATGTCCTCTGCGAACAGTCCGACCACTTGCTCGTGCGCAGCGCACCGAGCACCTTGGGGGGCATTGGCATCGCCACCGAAAACTGGAGCACCACACACAGGGCAGCACTGCTGGGCGGCGTGCCGAGCCTGTTCCACCACATCGAGCAAGGCGCGCTCGCGCTGGATGCTGGCATCGGAGACCTCGACTCGAACAGCCAGCTTTTCCCTGGTGGCAGTGACACAGAACAGCGGACGGCGCTGGTAGTCACTGCGATGCATCAACCGCTCGCATTGATCGATCAACTCGGTGACCACGGCGAGATGGCCTGGGGCGGGCTGAAACACCTGCTTCGCCAGCCATGGGTGTAGTCGCTTCAGCTCTTCGATGGCCTCTTGGTACTCTCGGCGTCGCATGGGCCGGTACTTTCGTTGCAGGTCGGACATGGCACACTCCAGCTAACTATAAATTACTATAACGCAGCAAGCGGAGCATGCCAAGCCTTGGCTGGGCAGGGGTCGCCTTGTTATAGTGATTTACTGTTAGAACAATGTAGGTGCCGTATGCCGACCCTTCAGGCCGAACAACTGCGTGCTATAGCAGCCGCACTCATGCACCTGCGCGGCGATACGCTGAACTCGGTAGGTGCGGCCACTGGTATTCGTTCAGCAAATCTCTCCGTTTGGCTACGGGGTAAGGAGCAAGTCATATCGGCTCCGAGAGTGGCTGCGTTGCTCTACCACCTGGGCATCGAAGGGCAACAGCTACGTGCAGACATGCTTCACAGGTGGCGTGACTTTGGCGCGTTGGATGATCTAAAGCAGGTGCTGAAGGCTCTCGTCAGAGCCGAAGCAGCCGTCCTCTACCAGGATTGCCAGCCGGGCCTCACCAAGACGCGGTTTTTGCAGATCGGCGAAACGCTCGTTCGTGTCGAGTTGACACCAGGCATTGCTGAAGCAAGTGACTTGGTCGATCTAATCCAACCGCGTCGGGTGATCACGCTGCCAGAACCGCTTTCCTCTCTTCCCATAGATCAACTGCCAGCAACGCGTGAGGCCTTGTTGACCTTGGCGGAGCAAGCAGCATGTGAAATTGGGGATGACGAGTTACTGGATGGCTTGCTGTTTCGACTGAGCAATACCGATGCAATGACGGTTGCAATAAACAGCTGCGGAAGAGGTGGATGGCAAAAATTGGAACAGGCACTTCGCTCTGCAATTCGTCTTGGAGTTGATCCGACAACCATTGCGGCATGGATTGAAAACGGGAAAGTCGCAGCACGGCGAGACTAAATGTAGCGCATTTGCAACACGCGAATAATTTTTTCCATCAGATCCGACTTTGCGCCCCGCCATTCGCGCGGGTGGCGCAACCCATTGTCAAATAAAGAACTCTTACAGCTCTAAAAATGACGATGCATTTTTCTAATGTTTGAGTCAGTTTCGCGGGTTTGGCATCTCATTCCCGATGGGGTTGATGGGCAATCCGAGCTTCGCTCTTTTCTTCTATCGCCCAGCCACTTCGGTTCGTTGCTCAGAAGAAGTGCAGTCATTCGTTGGGTCTGCTGAACTCCATCATTCAAGGCTGCGTCGCTGTTAGAAATATCGCATCTCGATTTTCTGACAAGGCATGCAAATTCTTGTTATTGGTATCCATTTGCTGCCAATTGCCGGCAAATTGCCCCTGTCGACATTCCCGCCTGCATGGATCAAGAATTCGCTCATTGCATGTAACAACGAGAGCGAACCCATGACTGCACGCATCCTTCGATACTCCGATCTCGAAACCCAACTGGGCATGAACCGCGTCACCATCTGGCGCAGGACGAGAACAGACCCAACTTTTCCACGCCCGATTCGATTGGGTAACTCTGGCTCCCGCAACGCGGCCATTGGTTTTTTGGCCGAGGAGGTCGAGGCTTGGATCGCCCTGCAAGCTGCTACCGCACGGGTGGAGCGCTGATCATGAAGATCAGTGGAGACGCCCATGAACGCCTCTCAGTTGCTGATCGTTCGGCGTCGCCATGCGGGGAATTTCACCCAGATTCCGAACTCGCTGATCCGCAACGAACACCTCAGTCTGAAAGCACTGGGGGTGATCGTGCACTTGTTGTCCCTGCCGCCGGGGTATCGCATCAGCCTCGAAGGCCTGTGCGCTGCACGCAAGGAGGGAGAGACGGCCATGCGAACAGCCATCCAGCAGCTTGAGCGCCTGAATTACATGCGAATCGTCCGTGAGCGCTCTGCATCCGGGCGCTTCATCCACTCGAAATGGATTGTCAGTGATGAGCCAATTGCGGACTGGGCTCCACACCTTGAAAACCCACGTGTGGAAGAGCCAGTTCTGGATCAGCCAGTTCAGGGCGATCAAGGGGCTACAAACACTGGGTTTAAAGAAACATTGGATTCATCAAAAACAACCACTACAGAGCCGGAGGCCTCGCGCCCTGACACTGACGAGTCATCGGCTTTGATCGTGGACGAACGCGATGAAGAGTGTTGGTTGTGGTTGTGCCAAAAGCTATCACTCGAACCCCAGAAGACGCGGGATCAATTCGCGGGTCTCCCCACAGCTGTAGCCCTGGATGTTTTGGCAGAAGTACTCGAATGCAAGCGCCAAAACAGCATCCGGAAGACTATCCCCCAATTCCTGGCTTCCTTGTTACGCAGGGCTCGCGAGGGCAAGTTCAGCTTATCGGCTGGGTCAGAGCTTCGAAGGGACCTCCGGCAAATCATCAGGCGGCAACGCGCCGTGGAAGCCGCAGCTGAGCCCGCTCAAACAATCGAGACGGATCGGCCATCGGTGGACAGGGCTCAAGTCAGAGAAAGGCTCCAGCAGATGCGCGATGAACTCGCGAAGAAGGCGCGGACACCGGTAATGCCACGAGGCACAGCATGAACAACAAAAACTTGGAAAGCCGATTCGCTTGGCGAGATGTCGTGGCTGATGACAAATGGGCTGGCTGGGGATGGATGCAAACCTGCACCGTGGCGACGGGCAGGGTCAATATTAAATGTGTACAGCAACCAGCTCTTGGTAACGACCGATGCATGCGGCTTTGCGTCATTGCGCTCGATCAGACCACGTTGATCGAATATACGGACAGCGGCTTCGTGCTCCGCGAGTATGTGGCCCGGCTTTCATTCGATGCTGTCATCGACAGGCTGCGCCATGTCCCATCAACTCCAGTCCATTTGGCCGCGCCGGAATTGCTGGATGGCCTGGCGGATGACGGTCTGCTCATGCAAGTTTTTGGTAATCAGCGGAGGCGTCGTGGGCAATTCACACACTGATTACACAATATGCACCACAGTGCCCCCCATGGTTGCCACACTGTTAACACAAGGTTGGGCATCAAATCGGCCAGTTGTTCACACAGTTTCGCCCATTGGTTCTCACTGTTTCAACACACTGTTCGCACATTGGGCGGCGGGGTCCAGGGGATTTTCCCCTGGCCGACATTTATTGTTGCGACAGCGGCGATAAATATAGTCGGTCACTATGTTTCCAGCGACGGTGCCCCATGATCACAGGCGGCATCCAGTTTGTTCACATCGCTGTCTATTCGCTGCACCCACCGAAGAAAACCTCGCGGGGAGCAGATCGAAAATGGGCTGTGCGCGACGTGCTTGCTGAAGCCAGCCGCGAGCCGCAAGCCTGTTTGCATGTGCCGAGACCGAGGCGACCCAACCTGCTGCATGGTCCCAGCCTGGCAGAGCTGGAAGCCGAGATTGGCGCCATCCATGCGCGCAGCCGTGACGCAGCTGGTCGCCGTTTGCGAAAGGACGCGTCCGTCCTGCTGGCCGGCGTAGCGTCGTATCCACGTGGCGGCATGGAATACAGCTACTGGAAGCAAAGCGCGGTGGAGTGGCTGCAAACCGAATTCGGAGAGCACCTGCGGTCCGTGGTCGAGCACACCGATGAGGCGCACCCGCACCTCCACTTCTATGTCGTCAATCCTGACGGCGGCAACGTCAAGGACTTGCACCCCGGCTTCCGCGCGGCAAAGGGCGCTCAAACACCCAAGGAGCAACGCCTTGGCTACAACACGGCAATGCGCGCATTTCAGGACCGATTCTGGGAGCACGTTGCCGGGCCGTCCGGACTCGCTCGTTTGGGGCCGGGTCGACAGCGCATGAGCCGAGCTCAATGGACGCGAGTGAAGTTTGGGTTGCCCGCGCAGGCCGCGTTGCTTCAGCGGGCGCGTGAGATCACACGTGGGACAGGCGAACGTGATCGCCAGCTTCGCGCCTTTGCACAGAAGACGATGCTCGAAGCGAGAGCTTTGATGGATGAACTGGAGGCAAGGGAAGCACGGGTCCTGGCGTTGGAGGCCAAGTACGGGTCGAGTGAGCCACCCACCACCTAAATGGGGTGCTCCCACGCTAGCTTCGCTGCCGCGTGACTCAACGGCGAAAGGGTGCTTCGCGAGCGCTCTACTGGTAGACTTAAAACGATCCTCAACGACTTTCACTAATGCAGGCAGAGCGCCATCGACATGAGCATTGAACCTTGGGTTACTGCCGAAGACGTTGCCCAGCACCTGGGTGTTGCCAAGGACACCGTTTATCGCTGGAGGGAACGCAAGGGGCTTCCCGCGCATCGTGTCGGACGGCTGTGGAAGTTTCAGCTATCCGAAGTGGATGAGTGGGTCCGAGCGGGAGGTGCCGATGAAGAATCGGGCGATGGGAGCGAACAAAAATGAATCCAGCAGGGGAAGGTGACGTGTGAGCTTGGAAGGACAACTCCTTGACCAGAAGTCCTTGCGGGCCGTGACCGGCAAGACGGCGGACTGGAACGAAATCGCTAAGGATTGCATTGCCTTTGCCAATGCAACCGGTGGCCGCCTGCTGCTGGGGATCGAGGATGGCCAGAGCGAGCCTCCCGCCGATCAGCGTGTCTCTCCAGACCTGCCAGACACACTACGTCGCAAGCTGGCGGAGCGCACCGTTAACGTGACGGTGCTGCCGGATGTCACCATCGCCCCGAATGGCGGCCAATACATCGAATTGCGAATTCCGCGCGCCATGGCTGTTGCGTCTACCACGGACGGCCGCTATTTCCTGCGCGTGGCCGATCAAAGCAAGCCCGTGACGGGTGATGACGTGATGCGCCTCGCCAGTGAGCGTTCCGCATTGCCGTGGGAAACGCAAACCACCTTGCACGTTTCACGTACTGAGATCGATGTCGCCAAACGCGACAAGCTGCTTGCAGCCTTGCGTGCATCGGATCGCGTCAAGCCTTCCGTGAAGGAGAAGTCTGACGACGAACTGCTCGATCACTATCAGCTCGCACAAGGACCGAACCTCACCAATCTGGGCGTGCTCAGTCTCGGTCGCCAGCATCATCGCGCTCAACTGACCACCGCTCCGGTCATCCAGTTCATCAAGTACGACGAACACGGGCAGAAGGTCAACAAGCTGGTTTGGGACGACCACACGCAAAGCCCGATGGAGTTGATCGAAGCGGTCTGGCAGGAGGTGCCTGACTTCCGCGAGCGCTACGAGCTGCCCGATGGCCTGTACCGCCAGAACGTGCCTGCCTTTGATGAAATCGTGGTGCGCGAATTGTTGGTCAACGCCTTGGTACATCGTCCCTACACCCAGCGCGGTGACATTTTTTTGAACCTGCATCCAGACCGGCTGGAAGTGGTCAACCCTGGACCGCTACCGCTGGGCGTCTCGCCGCAGAACGTGCTCCACACTACGGTACGCCGTAACGAACACCTGGCACGACTGTTCCATGACTTGAAACTGATGGAGCGGGAAGGCAGCGGCTTCGACAAGATCTTCGAGGTGCTGCTCTCACAGGGCCGCCCGGCTCCCGAGTTGATCGAGACCCACGATCGTGTGCAGGTGACAGTGCGCCGCCGCATTCTCAAGCCTGAGGTCATCGACTTCATTGCGAAAGCAGATCAGACCTACCAGCTCACGCAGCGCGAGAGGATCGCGTTGGGTCTATTGGCGCAGCACGATGCCCTGACGGCACGCGAGCTGGCAACGTCGCTTGAGCTGCCGTCGGTTGAAGCATTGCAACCTTGGCTAAAGCGCCTACTGGACTGGCAGTTGGTGCAAAGCACTGGGCGTACCCAGGCAACACGCTACTTTGTTGACCCCAGCCTGCTACGCAGCCTCCAGTTCACCGGTGAGACCACCCTCAAGCGCATTGAGCCACACCGCCTGGCCGCGCTGGTCTTGGAAGACCTGCAGCGCTACCCCAGGTCGGCCATCAGTGACATCCACCAGCGAATCGGCGGAGAAATCCATCCCAAGCAAGTCAAGCGCGCACTGGAAGAGCTGATCGAACGGGGGGAAGTCCGGTTTGAGGGCAACAACCGCTGGCGGCGGTACTGGGCAGTGGCATGAACAGCCTATCGGACAACCTGTGCTCTATCGTTGATAGATGGGTGATAGAAGCTGGGCGATACGTCGGCAACCGCCTGAAGAAGCAAGGATTTCTATCGACCCAAGGCGACAAAAGCAGGGAGATAGAACGCGGCCCTCTTGCCGTAACAACCCATTTCCTCCAGTTCAAGCATTCGAGCCTGAGCCGGACCCAACGAATCAAAACTGGACTTTTAAGATGACAAGTAACGAACAACGCGCAGCCCTACAGCGCAAGATCTGGGATATCGCCAACGACGTCCGCGGTGCCGTCGATGGGTGGGACTTCAAGCAATACGTGCTGGGCACCCTGTTCTATCGCTTCATCAGCGAGAACTTCATCGACTACATTACCGGCGGCGACGCTTCTGTCAATTACGCCGCCATGGCAGACAGTGATCCGAACATTGCGGCCGCCAAAGATGACGCCATCAAGACCAAGGGCTACTTCATCTACCCCAGCCAGCTGTTCGTCAATGTCGCGGCCAACGCCAACACCAACGAAAGCCTGAACACCGATCTGGCCAACATCTTTGCCGCCATCGAAGCTTCCGCCAACGGTTACCCCTCCGAGCGCGACATCAAAGGGCTGTTTGCTGATTTCGACACCACCAGCAACCGCCTTGGCAACACCGTCAAAGACAAGAACGATCGACTGTCCAAAGTGCTCAAGCGCGTGGCGGAGCTGGACTTCGGCGGTTTCGATGCCAGCCACATCGATCTGTTCGGGGACGCCTACGAGTTCCTGATCTCGAACTACGCCGCCAACGCCGGCAAGTCGGGCGGCGAGTTCTTCACGCCGCAGCATGTGTCCAAGCTGATCGCACAGCTTGCGATGCACAAGCAAACAAGCGTCAACAAGATTTATGACCCCGCCTGCGGCTCGGGCTCGCTGCTGCTGCAAGCCAAGAAGCATTTTGATCAGCACCTGATCGAAGACGGTTTCTTCGGGCAAGAAATCAACCACACCACGTACAACCTGGCGCGGATGAACATGTTCTTGCACAACGTGAACTACGACAAGTTCAACATCCAGTTGGGCAACACGTTGGAGGAACCGCATTTCGCTGACGACCGGCCATTTGACGCCATCGTCTCCAACCCGCCCTATTCGGTGAAATGGATCGGCAGCGACGACCCCACGCTGATCAACGACGAACGCTTTGCCCCGGCCGGTGTGCTCGCGCCCAAGTCCAAGGCCGACTTTGCCTTTGTATTGCACACGCTCAACTACCTCTCCAGCAAAGGCCGCGCTGCGATTGTCTGCTTTCCCGGCATCTTCTACCGGGGCGGTGCCGAGCAGAAAATCCGCCAGTATCTGGTGGATAACAACTACGTCGAAACCGTGATCTCGCTCGCGCCCAACCTGTTTTACGGCACATCCATTGCTGTGAACATTCTGGTGCTGGCGAAAAACAAGAAAGACACCACCACTCAGTTCATCGATGCCAGCGGGCTATTCAAGAAAGAAACCAATAACAACGTGCTGCTGGATTTGCATATCGAGCAAATCATGGCCGTGTTCGACAGCAAGGCAAACGTCGATCACTTTGCCAAGTCGGTGCCGTTAGAGGAAGTGGTTGCCAAGGAATACAACCTGTCGGTTAGTAGCTATGTCGAGGCCAAAGACACCCGCGAAGTGGTGGACATTGCCCAGCTCAATGCCGAGCTAAAAATCACCGTCGCCAAGATCGACCAGCTACGCAAAGACATCGACGCCATCGTCGCCGAGATCGAAGGCGAGGAGTTGGAGGCATGAGCGGCGTGAACTTCTTGGAAAAGCTGCTGGATGGCGTCGAGATAGGGTGGTTGCCACTCGGAAGTGTCACAAACTACGAACAACCAACGAAATACTTGGTAGCAGCGAAGAACTACAGTGACGAATATGAAACTCCCGTTCTGACGGCTGGAAAAACTTTTTTGCTTGGCTACACGGACGAAGAGGACGGCATTTATAAGGCCTCCGAAAGCCCCGTAATCATCTTTGACGATTTTACAACGGCCAACAAATGGGTCGATTTTGATTTCAAAGTCAAATCGTCAGCCATGAAGATGATCACATCAAGCGATGAAGAGAAAACATCGCTTAAGTATATTTATTATTGGCTGAACACACTGCCAAGCGAGTTTGTCGATGGCGACCACAAACGTCAGTGGATCGGGAACTATACGAGCAAGAAAGTTCCCATCCCCTGCCCAGACAACCCAAAAAAATCGTTGGAAATTCAGGCCGAAATCGTCCGCATCCTGGACGCCTTTACCGAGCTTACCGCCGAACTGACCGCCGAACTGACCGCCAGAAAAAAACAATACAACCACTATCGGGATCGGCTGTTGAGTTTTGAAGGCCATGAGGCTGAGTGGAAGACTTTGGGAGATATCGGCGAAGTCAGAATGTGCAAACGCATTCTCAAGAATGAGACTCAGCCCGAAGGTGAAGTGCCGTTTTACAAAATTGGCACATTTGGAAAAAAAGCTGATGCTTACATTTCAAAAAATGTCTTCGAAAACTACAAAAATAAGTACTCATACCCCAAAAAGGGCGACGTACTAATTTCCGCGTCTGGCACGATCGGGCGAGCCATCATTTACGATGGAGAGCCGGCATATTTTCAGGATAGCAATATTGTCTGGCTTGAAAACGATGAGAGCATCGTGACCAATAAGTATCTATGGCACTTCTATAAAATTGCAAAATGGGCTGTTTCGGAGGGGGGAACTATAGACAGACTATATAACGACAACATCAAGAAGACGAAGATAATCTTCCCGTACCCCAGCGACCCCAAGAAATCGCTCGCGGAGCAAAGTCGAATAGTCGCCATCCTCGACAAATTCGATGCTCTGGCCAACTCCCTCACCGAAGGCTTGCCGCGCGAAATTGAATTGCGCCAAAAGCAATACGCTTACTACCGCGACTTGCTGCTGAGCTTCCCCAAGCCTGTTGAGGTAGAGGCGTAACATGGGAAAGACGCTCGAAGAAATCGCTCGGCAACTGAGCACGCCGAAGCTCGTTCAAAGAACGGTCCCAGAAACGACGAAGGTCATAGAAGAGGCAAAGCCTTTGCCAAAGGTCCAGCTCATCTACGCCTTCAATGGAACTGGCAAAACGCGCCTTTCGCGGGAATTGAAGAAGCTGCTGCCGCCTATAGCAGGCAATGGAGACGAACACTCCTCTGAGTTATCAAGCAAGAGGGTTCTCTATTACAGTGCATTCACCGAAGACTTGTTCTTCTGGGACAACGACTTGACCTTAGACGCGAAGCCGAGGCTATTGATCAGGCCGAACTCTTTCACACGCTGGGTGCTGGAGGAGCAGGGCCAAGATCAGAACATCGTTGCTAATTTTCAACGCTATACAAGCGACAAGCTCACGCCGCGGTTCAACGAAGAATACAAGTACACAGATGAGAAAGGCGAAGAGGTCCTTGTTAAGGCGTTTTCAGAAGTAACGTTTTCTCTAGAGGGCGGCAACGCCGCACAGGCTGAGCGGTTGAAAATTTCGAAGGGTGAGGAAAGCAACTTCATTTGGAGTGTTTTCTACACACTTCTTGAACTTGCCATTTCTACGCTCAACGATATTCAGCCCGACTTCCCAGAGGCAACGCCATTCGACAACCTTGAGTATGTGTTTATAGATGATCCAGTCAGCTCTCTAGATGACAATCATCTTATTCACTTGGCGGTCGATTTGGCGCAACTTATCAAGTCAAACAAAACCGACATCAAATTCATCGTCACCACGCACAGCCCGGTATTTTTTAATGTGCTGTGCAATGAGTTTGGAAGCGATGAGAAAACGGAGCGCTACAGCTGGAAATCAAAATGGTTTAGTAAGTCGCGCCTAGAGAAGAACGAAGACGGCAGCGTTGCTCTGGTCGAGCAGCCAAACGACTCCCCGTTTGCTTATCACCTTCATCTGCTTTCCAAGCTAGAAGAGGCAATACAGAGTGATCAGGTTGAAAAATATCACTTTAACCTTCTAAGAAATATCCTCGAAAAGACCGCGACATTTCTCGGATATAAGAGGTGGGAGCAATTACTTCCCCGAACGGATGATGGTCTACCAAATCCGAATGCGAAAAGAATTGTCAACTTCTCAAGCCATTCGAAGCATGCGGCTGATGAGGTGCAACCGCTGGAACCGGAAGAAAAGGCGCTCCTAGCGAGATTGGTTAGGCACATTGTTGAGCAGCACCGATTCAGGCAGGACGAAACCGCATGATCGAATACACCCCTATCGCAGAGTCGAAGAACTTCATCGTTCTGGACCAGTACACCCGCGAGTCGAAGGTCGCCGAGAGCTACCAGAGCGAAAGCGATCTGGAGCATGAGCTGATCCAGGATCTGGTTAACCAAGGCTACGAGTTCGCCTCGGCTATCAAGACGCCTGCCGACTTACTGGCGAATGTGCGCACCCAACTGCAAGCACTCAACGCCGTGCAGTTCACCGATAGCGAGTGGTCGCGCTTTGTTGAGACTTGGCTGGACAAGCCCAGCGATGGCATCGTCGAGAAGACCCGCAAGATCCACGACGACTACATCCACGACTTCGTCTTTGACGACGGGCGCATCCAGAACATTTACCTGCTGGACAAGAAGAACGTCACCCGCAACAAAGTGCAGGTGATCAAGCAGTTCGAGCAGACGGGCACGCAAGCCAACCGGTACGACGTGACCATCCTGGTCAATGGCTTGCCACTGGTGCAAGTGGAGCTGAAGAAGCGCGGTGTGGCCATCCGTGAGGCCTTCAACCAGGTGCACCGCTACAGCAAGGAGAGCTTTAACAGCGAGCAGTCGCTGTTCAAGTTCTTGCAGCTGTTCGTGATCTCGAACGGCACCGACAGCCGCTACTTCGCCAACACGACCCAGCGCAACAAGAACAGCTTCGACTTCACCATGAACTGGGCGAAGTCGGACAACACGCTGATCAAGGACCTGAAGGACTTCACGGCCACCTTCTTCCAGAAGCACACGCTGCTGAACGTGCTGCTGCACTACTCGGTGTTCGACGTCAGCAACACGCTGCTGGTGATGCGGCCCTACCAGATCGCCGCCACGGAACGCATTCTATGGAAGATCAACAGCAGCCATCAGGCCAAAAACTGGAGCAACACGGAAAGCGGCGGCTTCATCTGGCACACCACCGGCAGCGGCAAGACCCTGACCAGTTTCAAGGCAGCGCGCCTGGCCACGGAGCTGGACTTCATCGACAAGGTGTTCTTCGTGGTGGACCGCAAGGATCTGGACTACCAGACCATGAAGGAGTACCAGCGCTTTTCTCCGGACAGCGTGAATGGCTCGGACAGCACGGCAGGCCTGAAGCGCAATCTGGAGAAGGACGACAACAAGATCGTCGTCACCACCATTCAGAAGCTCAACAACCTGATGAAGAGCGAGGCGGATTTGCCGATCTACGGCAAGCAAGTGGTGTTCATCTTCGACGAGTGTCACCGCAGCCAGTTTGGTGAAGCCCAGAAGAACCTGAAGAAGAAGTTCAAGAAGTTCTGCCAGTTCGGCTTCACCGGTACGCCCATCTTCCCGGAGAACGCGTTGGGCGCTGAGACCACGGCCAGCGTGTTTGGCCGCGAGCTGCACTCGTATGTGATCACCGATGCGATCCGCGACGAGAAGGTGTTGAAGTTCAAGGTGGACTACAACGATGTGCGCCCGCAGTTCAAGGCCATCGAAACTGAGAAGGACGAGAAGAAGCTGAGTGCGGCAGAGAACAAGCAGGCCCTGCTTCACCCGGATCGCATCCGCGAGATCACCCAGTACATCCTGAACAACTTCCGGCAAAAGACCCACCGCCTGCATGCGGGCAACAAGGGCTTCAACGCCATGTTTGCCGTCAGCAGTGTGGATGCTGCCAAGCTGTACTACGAGTGCTTCAAGGCGCTACAAAAGGGCAGCGACAAGCCTTTGAAGGTAGCCACCATCTTCTCGTTTGCGGCCAACGAGGAGCAGGACGCGATCGGCGACATCCAGGACGAGAGCTTTGATGTTTCGGCCATGAACAGCAGCGCCAAGGAGTTCCTGAGCGCGGCCATCGCCGACTACAACGCGCTGTTCAGGACCAACTTCAGCGTGGACAGCAATGGCTTCCAGAACTACTACCGCGACCTGGCCAAACAGGTGAAGGCCAAGGAGATCGACCTGCTGATCGTGGTGGGTATGTTCCTGACCGGCTTTGATGCCCCCACGCTCAACACACTGTTTGTCGACAAGAACCTGCGCTTCCATGGCCTGATGCAGGCCTATTCACGTACCAACCGCATCTTTGACGCCACCAAGACCTTCGGCAACATCGTCACCTTCCGCGACCTGGAGCAGGCGACCATCGACGCCATCACCCTGTTCGGTGACAAGAACACCAAGAATGTGGTGCTGGAGAAGAGCTACAAGGAGTACATGGAAGGCTTCACCGATGCGGCCACCGGTGAGGCGCGGCGGGGCTTCATGGATGTGGTGCAGGAACTGGAAGCACGCTTCCCCAATCCTGCTGCCATTGAAAAGGAGTCGGACAAGAAGGCCTTCGCCAAGCTGTTCGGCGAGTACCTGCGCGTCGAGAACGTGCTGCAGAACTATGACGAATTTGCCAGCTTGAAGGAGTTGCAAAGCGTCGATCTGGCCGACCCTGCCGCAGTTGAGGCGTTCAAGGCCAAGCACTACCTAAGCGACGAAGATCTGACCGCGCTGCAAGCCATCACGCTCCCGCCCGAGCGGAAGGTTCAGGACTATCGCTCGACCTACAACGACGTGCGCGACTGGCTACGCCGAGAGAAGGCGGGGGCCGAGAAGGAGAAGTCCGCCATTGACTGGGATGACGTGGTCTTTGAGGTGGACCTATTGAAGTCACAGGAAATCAACCTGGACTACATCCTCGAACTGATCTTCGAGCACAACAAGAAGACCAAGAGCAAGTCTGAACTGGTGGATGAAGTGCGGCGTGTGATTCGCGCCAGCCTGGGCAACCGCGCGAAAGAAAGTCTGGTGGTGGACTTCATCAACCAGACCGATTTGGACCAGATCGGTGACAAGGCCAGCGTGATCGATGCGTTCTTCAAGTTTGCTCAAGCGGAGCAGCAGCGCGAAGCGCAGGAATTGATCACCTCCGAGAGCCTCAACGCTGAGGCCGCCAAGCGATACATCACCACCTCACTCAAGCGTGAGTTCGCCAGCGAGAACGGCACTGAGCTCAACGCGGTTCTGCCCAAGATGAGCCCATTGAACCCGCAATTTCTGACCAAGAAGCAGACTGTCTTCCAGAAGATCGCTGCCTTTGTTGAGAAGTTCAAGGGTGTAGGCGGGCAACTATAAGCACTCGATTCTCAGGGGGGGGAGCACATGTGGCATGACAACGAAACAACCACGGACTACTTGAACTTCGGCGTCGTTGCGGATGCCTGCGCAAAGCTTCTGCAGCAGGCGAACGGACAACCCATTTCGATTGGCGTATCGGGCGGCTGGGGCGTCGGAAAGTCCTCATTGGTACGCATGGTCGCGGCACGGCTGAACGTCGACGTAGACCCCAACAAGAATACGTACGTGGTGGTCACCTTCAATCCTTGGCTTTACCAGGACTTCGAAGGCGCACGTAGTGCTCTTCTTCAAATGGTCGGTGATGAAGTGTTGCGCCGAGCTTCCGCCGACGAGGGGCTGTTGAAGAAAGCCAAAAGGCTTCTTCAACGCATCAATCTGCTGCGAATCGTTCAACTCGGGGGCGAGGCGGCAGCAACGATCGCCACTGGCATCCCTATTGGCTTGATTGGGCGCACGCTCGCAAAGTTTGGCTTTGGCGACGGACAGGTAGAGGCCGCTGACGACAAGGCCGAGAAGGATGAGGATTGGGGCCTACTGAAGCCTGCCGAGCCGGTCTCTCTGCCAGGCGAAATTCAGGCATTTCGAGATGCGCTTGAGGAGCTTCTGGAAGAGCTGAAGATCACCCTTGTTGTGTTCGTGGATGACCTTGACCGCTGTCTCCCGCAGACGGCCATTTCGACACTGGAGTCCATTCGCCTGCTGCTGTTCCTGAAGCGCAGCGCGTTTGTTGTTGCTGCCGACAACGAGTTCATTCGAGGCGCTGTACGAGTGCACTTTGCGGGGACAGGCATCAGCGATGAGGTTGCGACGAACTACTTCGACAAGCTTATCCAGGTCCCGCTGCATGTGCCAAGGCTAGGGGTGAACGAGGCAAAGGCCTACCTGGCGTTGTTGCTGCTGGAGCGGGCCGTTGCTGACGGCCAGTTCGTCGATGGTCAGTTCACTCGCGCGGTTCAGGCCGTCGCTGAACGCCTCAAGACCAGTTGGCGCGGTGATGCGGTGACGCTGGAATTTTTGAAGGCCCTCATCAATCCTCAGAACGCTCACTTGGTCGAGCTGATGGAATTGGCCGAGGGGTTGGCACCGCTGCTCACGAGTTCGAGCAAGGTAAACGCGAATCCGCGCCTGATGAAGCGGTTCCTGAACACAGTCTTTCTCCGGTCAGCCCTAGCCAAGCCTCAGGGGATTGAATTGGACCTTAAGGCCTTGGCCAAATGGCACCTCTTGGAGCGCTGCGACGAAGCCTTGGCAAACGCGCTGGCAAGCCGAGTCACTTCCGCGACGGAAGGACGTGTCGATGCGATTCGAGTGGCTGAGCACGCGGCCCGAGAAGGTGTGGCCTTACCAGAGCCATTCAAGGATGAGTTTTTCCATAAGGAATGGCTTGGACTAGAGCCTGCACTTGGCGAAATGGACTTGCGCCCATTGCTCCACCTGAGCAGGGACTCCGCGATGCGGGACTTCGGTGACGACAGCTTAACGACCGAAGGCCGTGCCTTGCGGGATGCGCTGATGGTTGCGACCAGCGCAAATGAGCCGCTGACACAGGCAATTCGAGCAGCTGGAATGAGTCAGGCTGACGCTGTAATGGCCAAGGTGTGGCAGCTGAAGTCACCAAAGCGAAACTGGCGACAAACCGAAGACGTTGTGTCATTGCTGGAGATCTCCAAGATCTTTCCTGACCTTGGTGCAAAGGCCGCCGCTTTGCTGGCCCAGGCGCCCATCAAGGAGGTCGGTCCAGGGCTCGTCCCTCTCCTGTATGAGCAGACGTGGGCTCGCCCTGTGCTCGATCAGTGGCATGTCTCCGGTGATGCTTCCAGACCAGTCAAGCAAGCCATTGAACAAGCCAGGAAAGGGGCACGCTGATGGGAACGTCAACATCAAGCAAAGGTGGCGGCTCCCGCTCCCCCTTTGATCCTGAGTGGCTGTCGCCGCCCGAAGGCGGCAATGGCGGAGACGGCCCTGCGCCTGGTGATGGCGAAGGCCCTCCTCCGGCTGATGCCAACGACGCCAACGCTGACGGGCAGGGCGACGCGGCTGGCGGTGAAGAAGGTGATGTGACCGGGCCTGCGCTAGCGCCTGACCGCCGCTTTGCTCCAGCCCGTTCTGGCATGTCGGCATTCCTTGGTGGCGGGGGGCGCGAAGCTCTGCGCAGTGCGACCAAGAGCATGGTCAGCAAGGGAATGGGCGGCCCGCGACGAGCAGCGGCCACCATGAGAGCGACGGCTCAGGGTGCCGGCCAACTGGGGCAATTTCTTGCGTCCGCACGGGATGCCACAGACCCACGAGTTGTCGACTGGGTCCAGCGGGTTCGTGCCCAGAACCTTTCAGCAAACGACCTCGTCCTGGAGGTGGTCAAAGAAGTTCTTCCGAACACAGGAAGTGTCGACGAAGAATCCATTCGGAACGCTGCGGCAGAAGCGCTTGGTCAGCTGTACGAAGTAGCCCCTGAAGTCGACATCTTCAACCTAACAGATGCACAAATCGGGGACCTCATCGGCTACATCGTCGCCAACGACCTATGTAATCGCGTTGATCTGCAACTGGGTCAAACATACGAGAAGCTTAAGTTCGACGCGCGGCAAATCCAGCTGTATCGGAACGACATCAAGGAATACGTCAACGCGCAAGTCAAGGTGGTTCTTGACCGACAAGGACCACGCGGGATTGACCATCAACGGCTTGCCAGTGAAGTCTTGGCCTCAACCCTTGAGGTATTTGTCGAATGAAAGTTCTATGTACAACACCTGACTTCTTGCCTGCGCGCCTCGATGCCGGAGAACTCGCATTTACCTACTTCAAGAGCGCCCGACGCCCCGGAGTTGGCAACATCGCGAAAGGATGGCGAGGTTCGTTGCAGCGGCGCGGGTTCGCACCGAGCGCTCAGGTCTGGGACTTCGTTCAGTTCTGCCTAGCAGTTTGCGCCGCCGACTTGGCCTGTCTTCGAAGCACGAGTGCGGATGGCTGGACGCGCGTGATTGAGCTCACTGTAGGCCTGCATGAGCCATTGCGCTGGCTGCCCTTCCAAGAAAAGCTTGAAGCGCTTCTCAAGGTTCTCACTGGCGACTACTGGAAGCTCCATTTCGTAGCTGGCGGAGCAGCGCCACCGGATGGCAGGCCCGTCGCGACTGCGCACGACTGCGTGTCCCTGCTATCAGGCGGCCTCGATAGCCTCATAGGGGGGATAGACCTCGTTGCACAAGGTCGCCGCCCGATGTTTGTGTCGCAGCTGGCCCATGAGGATTCTCAGCGTCAGAGGAATTACGCAGCACAGCTTGGCGGGGTGGGGTCTCACTGGCAGTGGAGCCATGGCATCAGCCTTAGCGGCCAACGTGAGACTTCAACGCGCGCTCGGTCTCTGGCCTTTTACGCGTTCGCGGTGCTGGCTGCCTCGCGGGTTGCCAGCGATCCTGTCCAGGTGTTTGTTCCAGAAAATGGATTCATTTGCATCAATCCGCCTTTGGTGCCAGGACGCGTCTCTAGTTTGAGCACCCGGACCACGCACCCGCAGTTCATCGCAATGTTGCAGAGCGTGTTGGACGGATTGGATGTGCCTGTTCGGCTTGAACTTCCCTATCAGTTCAAAACCAAAGGCCAGATGCTCAACGAGTGTCTCAACCAGCCTCTGCTTCAGCAGTTGGCGGCGGACTCCACGAGTTGCGGCCGTTTTCGCACCTACAACCGAAAGCACTGCGGCCGGTGTGTTCCTTGCATGATTCGCAAAGCCGCATTTATCGCCTGGGACCCTGCCCGCGATACAACCGAGTACGTACACCGCTCGTTGGCCGACGCGAACAAGGCTAGTGGACCTGATGACGCGATGGCTGCAGCCCTTGCCGTACTCACGGCCCGGCAGAAGGGCTTGGACCGGTTCTTGGGGGCCTCTCTGGCATTTGCCGAGCCCGCTGCCAGATTGGCATACAGGAACGTACTTGCTAATGGGCTGAATGAGCTTGAAGCCTTGCTACAGAGGGATGGCGTACTGTGATGGATTTCCACTGCCACCTTGACCTCTATCCGAACGCTCGCGAGGTATTCAAGGAAGCTGCGCAGAAGAATGAGTTCACATGGCTGGTGACTACCAGCCCAAAGGCCTTTGTTGCGACTGCGCGTGTGCTCACGGGCGCAGCGAATGTACTTGTCACCCCAGGACTTCATCCAGAGATTGCGCACGAGCGTGCTGGCGAGCTTGACCTTCTGTTGACGCAAATCGGCGATGTCGCAGCCATTGGCGAAGTCGGCCTTGATGGCTCGTCTCGGTATAGCAAGAGCTACGATGTTCAGCGCGGCCTTTTTGAGGCCATCATTGAACGTAGCTCAGCACTGGGCGGTCGTGTGCTCAGCATTCATTCACGCCAAGCTGTGAATGACGTATTGGCTATTTTGGATCGACATGCCGGGTTTGGGACCGCAGTAATGCACTGGTTCACAGGGACGGTAAAGGAGCTGCGAGCTGCGGAAGAGCGAGGCTGCTGGTTCAGCATCGGGCCAGCCGCATTTGCATCGAGTAGTGGCCGGGCTTTGGCGGCAAAGCTACCGCGGCACTTTGTTGTTCCCGAAAGTGACGGCCCATTTGCACGGATCGATGACAAGCCAGTTCCGCCCTGGAGCGCTGACCTCACCGCCTGGCACCTTGGACAAGCATGGGGTGTCTCCACCCAGGAAGCGGCAACTCTGCTGAGCGAAAACTCTCACCGTCTCCTGGCGATCATGAAGCAGCGCTGAGCGCTAGTTGGCATCCTTCCGTGCGTGGGTCTTCCACCCGTCCAGCTTATCCGCCCAGTCTTGCATCATGACTCGTCGCTCGTCCAGGTAGGTAGCATGGTTGTATGTGCGCCGAACACTGTTCGGCTCCGCATGTGCAAGCTGGGCCTCAATGGCGTCAGGCCGATAGCCCAGTTCATTGAGCCGGGTGCTGCCCGTGGTGCGCGTGCCATGCGGGCTGTACTTGGTTGCCCAGCCAAGCTTCTTGAGCGCCTGCCGCAGGGCTGCGTCGGCCATTGGGCGCTGGCGGTCGTCGCGGTTCGGGAAAACGAACTTGGTATGTCCCGTGATCGGATGCATGGCTTTGAGAAGTTCGACCGCCTGAGTCGGTAGCGGAATGATGTGCTCTCGCCGCGCCTTCATACGACGTGCAGGAATGGTCCAAAGCGCTTTCTCAAGGTCAAACTCGGCCCACTCTGCTTGGACGGATTCATTCGGGCGACTGAGCGTCAGCCACATCAGCTGGAAGGCCTTGATGGTCTGGAAGTTGCCGCCATGTCCATCAAAGTCGTTCAGCAGCTGGCCGATTTCCTCCGCGCTGAGGGCGCGCTTGTGTTGCGTCTTGTTGGGCGGCAGCGCTTTGCGAACCGGCCAAACGGGGTCGGTGTCTGCCCGTAGCGTCGCGACTGCATGCTCGAACACACCTGACATGGTGCGCTTGGCTTCAGCAGCTACCGTGGGGGCACCCCGCTTAACCGTCTTGTTCAGGATGTCGAGGACATGGGCTGGGGTGATCTGACGCACCGGCAGCTTGCCGATCGACGGGAAGACCACGCGCTCCAGCATGTCGAGCCGGCGCTTCTTGGTCACTTCCTCCCAGTCTTTCAGGGCCAGCCACTCCTTGGCGATGGCCTCGAATGTGTTCGCTGAGTCTTGCTCGCGCTTGATCCGCTCGATCTGGCGATTCTGGACGGGATTGATGCCTTCCCTGACCAGCTTCCGCGCCGCCTCGCACTTCTCTCTGGCCTCACCGAGTGTCACGCTGGGATAGTCGCCAAGTGCAAACCATGAGGCTTTGTCATTGAGCTTGAAGCGATAGCGCCAAGCCTTGATGCCGTTGGGTTTGATTTCTAGGTACAGCCCCTTGTAGTCATTGAGGCGGTAGATGCCTTCTCTGGGCTTGGCGGCTCGGCACTGGGCGTCTGTCAGCATCGTGAAGCTCTCCTGTTCGTCCTCAGGGCTTCATCGTATACACCTTCATCGACCTGGCGCAAGATCCATATACATGCCCGTATTCACTTGCGCAGCGCCATCAGATGTCGTTGCATGCAACGAGCTGAAATGGAAAAGCCCCGTATCCACGGGGCTTTGCGTCGATTTCAGTGATGCACTTGCAAGCATGTGCAATCGCCTGAAATGGCTTGTTTGAATCAGACGTTGAACAGGAAGTTCATCACGTCCCCATCCTTGACGACGTATTCCTTGCCTTCCGCCCGCATCTTGCCCGCGTCCTTCGCGCCCTGCTCGCCCTTGAAGGCGATGAAGTCGTCGAAGGCGATGGTCTGGGCGCGGATGAAGCCGCGCTCGAAGTCGCCGTGGATCACGCCGGCGGCCTGGGGCGCAGTGGCGCCGACGGGCACGGTCCAGGCGCGCACTTCCTTCACGCCGGCGGTGAAGTAGGTCTGCAGGCCCAGCAGCTTGAAGCCGGCGCGGATCAGGCGGTTCAGGCCGGGCTCGTCCTGGCCCATCTCGGCCAGGAACAGGTCGCGGTCCTCATCGCTCATCTCGCTCATCTCGGATTCGATCTTGGCGCAGATGGCCACAACGGGCGCGTTCTGCGCGGCGGCGTATTCCTTCAGGCGGTCGAGCAGCGGGTTGTTCTCGAAGCCGTCCTCGGCCACGTTGCCGACGAACATCGCCGGCTTGGCGGTGATCAGGCAGAACTGCTTGAGCAGCGGTGCGTCTTCCTTGCTGACGGGCACCGTGCGCGCGGGCTTGCCTTCGTCGAGCGCGGCCTGGATGGGCGTGAGCAGCGAGACCAGCTTCGCGGCTTCCTTGTCGTTGCCCGACTTGGCGGCCTTGCTGTAGCGGTTCAGGGCCTTCTCCACGGTGGCCAAGTCGGCCAGGCACAGCTCGGTCTGGATGACCTCGATGTCGGCGATCGGGTCCACGCGGCCGGCCACGTGGATCACGTTCGGGTCTTCGAAGCAGCGCACCACGTTGACGATGGCGTCGGTCTCGCGGATGTGGGCCAGGAACTGGTTGCCCAGGCCTTCGCCCTTGGAGGCGCCCGCCACCAGGCCGGCGATGTCCACGAACTCGACGATGGCCGGCACGATGCGCTCGGGCGTGATGATCTGGGCCAGTTGCTGCAGGCGGGGATCGGGCACTTCCACCACGCCGGTGTTGGGCTCGATGGTGCAGAAGGGGTAGTTCTCGGCCGCGATGCCGGCCTTGGTCAGGGCGTTGAAGAGGGTGGACTTGCCGACGTTGGGCAGGCCCACGATGCCGCATTTCAGGCTCATGGCAGGGCTTTCAGGGTTCTGGGGAAAACCGGCGATTTTACCGGGCCGCCGTGGCGGGCCGCCCGGCGCTCAGTCGAACTGCCAGTCGGCCGATACGCGCTGGCCCACGCGCAGCACGCAGCCCGCGCCCTCGAGCACGATGGCGTTCGTGCCGAAGGTGATGGCGCCGTCCATGCGGCGGTCCTGCCGGTAGGTGCGCAGCGCGTCGCCCACGTCGGTGGAGCTCTCCGCGGTGGCCGGGTCGATGTCGGGGATCGGGCAGCGCGTGCACGGCTTCACGGGCTGCAGGCAGGCCTGCCCGCCGTCCGCATCGACGAACAGGCTGCCGATCCGGTCCTCGTCGTGCGCCTCGACGCCGGCGATGACGACGTTGGGGCGGAACCGTTCGATCGTGGCCGCCGGCGCGCCCATGCCGTCCAGGCGGTGGTTGAGCATTTCGATCGACGCTTCGCTGGCCACCAACACGGGGTAGGCGTCGGCGAACTGATTCGGCGCCTCGACGCCGCCCGTCCAGCGCAGGCTGGAGAGCCGTCGGTGCGCCGGATCGAAGCGCACCAGGCGGCACGGCAGGCCCAGGAACTCCGAGAACCACCGCGCGGCCCCGTCGCCCGCGTCCAGCGCGGGCACGGCGTCGTCCCAGACGCGCACCGCCGCGGCCGGGCCCTCGGCCTCCATGGGGACGCGCAATACCGGCATGCCGGGCGCCCGCAAGGCCAGTTCCGTACTGCCGAGCCCGGGCTGCACCAGCGCCATGCGCGGCAGGGTGCGCTGCGTGAGGAATTCGCCGTGCGCATCGACCACCATCCAGGCGCGGTCCCACTCCAGGCCGGTGGGCATCAGCCGGGCCTCGCGCACCGCGATGCCCGCGCAGGACTTGACGGGGTGGACGAAGAGGCGGGAGATGGTGCCGGCCAGGTCTCGGTCGGTGCGGAAGGTCACGCGGGGCTCCGGGAAAAGCAAGGTGGGGACGGGAAAGCGGGGATTGTGCCTCCGGCACGGCGGAGCACGGGGGTGGCTCCTACAATGGCCGCATGGCGCAATCCTTCGATGTCTGTATCCGTGGCGCGGGCGTGGTGGGCCGCACGCTGTCCCTGCTTCTCGCGCGAGAGCGCCTGCGCGTGGCCCTGGTGCCCGGCCCGGCGCCGGCCGCGGGCGGCCCCGACGTCCGGGCCTACGCGCTCAACACCGCATCGCGCGGGCTGCTGGAATCCGTGCGCAGCTGGCCGGACGCCGAACACGCCACGCCGGTGCTGCGCATGGACGTGCACGGCGACATGGGCGGCGAGGTCACGTTCGACGCGCAGCGCCATCCCGCCACCGAAGCGCTCGCCTGGATCGTGGACGTGCCCGCGCTGGAGGCGCGCCTGGCCGACGCGGTGCGCTTCCAGCCGCAGGTGGAGGTGGTCGATGCGCCCGTGCAGGCCGCGCTGACGGTGGTCTGCGAAGGCCGCGCCAGCCGCACCCGCGAGGAGTTCGGCGTGCACTACGACGAAGTGCCCTACGGCCAGCATGCGGTGGCCACGCGGCTGCGCTGCGAGCGGCCCCACGGACAAGTGGCGCGGCAGTGGTTCCTGCCCGACGGCATCCTGGCCTTTCTGCCGCTGGAGGGTCCCGAGGGGAACTCCGTAGCCGTCGTGTGGTCCGTCAGGCAGGACGAGGCGCAGCGCCTCCTGGCCATGGAACCCACCGATTTCGAACAACGCATCCGCGCCGCGAGCCAGGACACGCTGGGCGCCGTCACGCTGGACGCCCCACGCGCCGCATGGCCGCTGCAGCAGGCCCGGGCGGACCGCTGGTGCGGGCCGATGGCTGCCGCGGCGGGCAGCCCGGCCCAGGGCAAGGCCAAGGCGGCGCCCGCCCGCAGCTGGGTGCTCGCGGGCGATGCCGCGCACGCCGTGCATCCGCTGGCCGGCCAGGGCCTCAACCTCGGGCTGGCGGACGCGCAGGGCCTGGCCCGCGTGCTGCGCGAGCGCGACTACTGGCGCGGCGTGGCGGACCTGAAACTGCTGCGGCACTACGAACGCGAACGCAAGGCCGCGCTGCTGCCGATGGGCTGGGCCATGGACGGCCTGCAGCAACTGTTCTCGCGCAACGAGGGGCCCGTGCCCTGGCTGCGCAACTGGGGCATGCGCGGCTTCGAGCGCAGCGGCCTCCTCAAGGACTGGGTCACGCGCCAGGCGATGGGCCTGGGCTGACGGCCGCGCGGCACCCTGGTGCCGCCGCCTTCGCGCCTGCGCGCTGGTGGCCACCCGACATTCACGCATCACGAAGGAAGACCATGAAATTGATTCCCGCCCTGCTCGCCGGCGCCGCCGCACTGACCATCGGCTTCGGTGCCCACGCCCAGGAATCGGCGATCCGCAAGGCGCTGGGCAGCCGCATCCCGCAGCTGCAGAACATCGACGAGGTGCGCGCCACGCCCATGCCGGGCCTCTATGAAGTGCGCATGGGCACCGACGTCTTCTACACCGACGCCAAGGGCAACTACCTCATCCAGGGCGAGCTGATCGACACCAAGGCCCGCCGCAACCTGACCGAGGACCGCATCAACAAGCTGACCGCGGTGGACTTCGCCTCGCTGCCGCTGCAGGATGCCTTCACCATCGTGCGCGGCAACGGCCAGCGCAAGATCGCGGTGTTCGAAGACCCGAACTGCGGCTACTGCAAGCGCTTCGAAAAAGACCTGCAGAACGTCGACAACGTCACGGTGTATCTGTTCCTCTACCCGATCCTCAGCCCCGACTCGGCCGAGAAGTCGCGCAACATCTGGTGCGCCAAGGACCGGGCCGCCGCCTGGCAGGACCAGATGGTGCGCGACAAGGCGCCAGCCGCCGCGAGCTGCGACACCGCGGCCCTGCAGCGCAACCTGGCCTTCGGCAAGAAGCACAAGATCACCGGCACGCCCACGCTGATCTTCACCGACGGCTCGCGCGTGCCGGGCGCCATCGATGCGCGCGAGGTGGAGAAGCGGCTCGCCGATGCGGGCCCCGCCACCGGCACGCCCGCCCCCGCAACGAACTGATCCACCGCCCGCCCGTACCCGCTTCCCAGCCTTCCGCCGCCGCATGCCTTCCCTTCGCCACCATGCCTCGCCCGTGCACTACCGGGTGGAACCCGCGCAGCTGCAGGCGCGCCTCTACCACGTCACGCTGACGGTGGAGCGGCCCGCCGCGCGGCAGGAACTGTCGCTGCCCGTGTGGATTCCCGGCAGCTACCTCGTGCGCGAGTTCTCCAGGAACCTGCAGAACCTGCGCGCGCAGCAGGGTGGTCACGAGGTGCCGCTCACGCAGCGCAGCAAGTGCCTGTGGCAGGCCGAGTGCCGCGAGGGTGCGCCGCTGGTGCTCACCTACGAGGTCAGCGCCTACGACAACTCCGTGCGCACGGCCTGGCTCGATGCGTCCCGCGGCTTCTTCAACGGCACCAGCCTGTGCCTGCGCGTGCATGGCCAGGAGGACGCACGCCACGATCTGGAAATCGTCGCCACGCCGGAGGTGGCGCACTGGTCCGTGGCCACCGGGCTCGCGTCGGAGAAGACCACGCGCGCGGGCTTCGGCACGTACCGTGCGGCCTCGTACGACGAACTGGTGGACTGCCCCGTGGAGATGGGCCCCTTCTGGAGCGCGCGCTTCACCGCCTGCGGCGTGCCCCACCGGCTGGTGGTGGCCGGCGCGGCACCCTCGTTCGACGGCGAGCGCCTGCTGGCCGACACGCGCCGCATCTGCGAGGAAGGCATCCGCTTCTGGCACGGCGCGGGCGCGCCACCCTACACCCAGTACCTGTTCCTGCTGAACGTGGTGGACGACGGCTACGGCGGTCTGGAGCACCGCAACTCCACGGCCCTGGTCTGCGGCCGCCGGGACCTGCCGCGCCAGGGGGAGGCCAAGGCGCCCGAGGGCTACACGACCCTGCTCGGGCTCATCAGCCACGAGCATTTCCATACCTGGAACGTCAAGCGCCTGCGGCCTTCGGAACTGGCGCGCTACGACTACGCCCAGGAGAACTACACGCGCCTGCTGTGGTTCTTCGAGGGGTTCACCAGCTACTACGACGACCTGCTGCTGCGGCGCGCCGGCCTGATCGACGATGCCGCCTACCTGCGCCTGCTCACCAAGACGGTGAACCAGGTGCTGCAGACGCCGGGGCGCCTCGTGCAGAGCGTGGCCGATGCGAGCTTCGACGCCTGGGTGAAGTACTACCGCCAGGACGAGAACACGCCGAACGCCACGGTGAGCTACTACACCAAGGGCTCGCTCGTCGGCCTGTGCCTGGACCTGGCGCTGCGCCGCGAGGGCCGCACCACGCTCGACGACGTGATGCGCGCGCTCTGGGCGCGCTGCGACGCCGGCCCGATGGCCGAGGACGACCTGCTCGCGGTGCTCGAATCCCTCTCCGGGCGCTCGTTCGCGCAGGAGATCGCGGCCTGGGTGCACGGCACGGACGACCTGCCGCTCGCGGAACTGCTGGCCGCGCACGGCGTGGTGCTGCGCGCGGACACGGCGCAGCCTGCGCAGCGCCTGGGAATGCGGGTGTCCGAAACGCAGGGCCTGCAGGTGAAGGTGGTGCTGCGCGGCGGCCTCGCCGAAGCCGCCGGCTTCGCGGCCGGCGATGAATGGCTGGCCGTGGAGACGCACGGCGAGACCTGGCGCGTGCAGCGGCTGGACGACGTCGCGCTCTATGCGGGACGCGAGAAGCGCGTCACGGCCCTGGTGGCGCGCGACCGCCGCGTGCTGCGGCTCTCGCTGGCGCTGGAGCACGAAGGCACCGCGCCGCAGGACACCGTCGCGCTGTCGCTTGGCGATGCGGCGCTGGTGCGGCGCTGGCTGGACGGCCAGGGCGGCAGCACCGCGTCTGCGCCCTGATCCCGTGTCCGGTCCGATGTCCGCGGAGTGACCCGGACGAGGCCGCCCGGGGGCGGCCCTTCGGTATAGTCGTCCGCACCACAACGACAACCCAGGAGATACCCCGTGGCCTATGAAGTGATCGAGGTCCGCACCGAAGCGGACAAGGTCGGCGTCATCACGCTGAACCGCCCCAAGCAGCTCAACGCGCTCAACGACCAGCTCATGGACGAGCTGGGCGACGCGCTGGCCGCCTTCGACGCGGACGAGCGCATCGGCTGCATCATCCTCACGGGCAGCGAGAAGGCCTTCGCCGCGGGCGCCGACATCGGGGCCATGGCGAAGTACGGTTTCGCCGATGCCTACAAGGGCGACTACATCACGCGCAACTGGGAGCGCATCCGCTCCATCCGCAAGCCCGTGATCGCGGCCGTGAGCGGCTTCGCACTGGGCGGCGGCTGCGAGCTGGCGATGATGTGCGACTTCATCATCGCCGCCGACAACGCGAAGTTCGGCCAGCCCGAGATCAAGCTCGGCGTGATTCCCGGCGCGGGCGGCACGCAGCGCCTGCCGCGCGCCGTGGGCAAGTCCAAGGCCATGGACATGGCACTCACCGCCCGCATGATGGATGCACAGGAGGCCGAGCGCGCCGGCCTCGTGAGCCGCGTCGTGCCCTACGACAAGCTCATGGACGAAGCCCTGGGCGCGGCCCTGGTGATCGCCGGCTTCTCGCAGGTGGCCGTCATGGCGGCCAAGGAGACCGTCAACCGCGCCTTCGAGGGGTCGCTCTCCGACGGCCTCATGTACGAGCGCCGCCTGTTCCACGCGCTGTTCGCCACGCAGGACCAGAAGGAAGGCATGGCCGCCTTCCTGGAAAAGCGCCCGGCGGCGTTCACGCACCGCTGAGCGCGGCGCGGCGAGAGCGGGGGCTGAGTGCCGCGGCTCCGAGCCTGCCTGCGCGGGCTTGGCCGTGCACGAAGGGCAGCCGCCTCTGGCGGCAGCACGGAGCGGCGCAGCCGCTCAGGGGGTGTCATCTCACCGCCGCGATGTCCCCGTTCTTGATCAGCCGCGCGCGCAGGATGTTGCGGCTGATGCCCAGCAGGCGCGCGGCCTGTACCTGGTTGCGGTGGCAGAACTCGAAGGCGGCGCGCACCACCGTTTCCTCGATGCGCTCGTACAGCTGATCGCCCTGCTGCTGGAACAGTCCCGACAGCGCCGTTTCCAGTGCCTCCAGCGGCGCCTGCTCGGGCGGCGCGATGCCGGCGGAGCGGCGCTGCAGCCCCAGCGACGACAGCTGCAGGTCGTCGGCCAGCAGCACGCCGTGCCGGCAGATCAGCAGCCCGTGGTGGATCACGTTCTCCAGTTCGCGGATGTTGCCGGGCCAGTCGTGGGCGAGCAGCCTGCGCTCCGCGCCCGCGTCGAGCCGCACCGGGCCATGGCCCAGGCGGTGCCGGTACTCGTCGATGAAGTGGCGCGCGAGCGGCAGGATGTCGCCGGGCCGTTCGCGCAGCGTGGGCAGCGCCAGGTTCACCACGTGCAGCCGGTAGAACAAATCCTCGCGGAAATGTCCCGCGGCCACCGCATCCTGCAGGCGCACGTTGGTGGCCGCCACCACGCGCACGTCCACCGGCACGCTCCTGCGGGCCCCCAGCCGCACCACTTCGCGCTCCTGCAGCACCCGTAGCAGCTTGACCTGGATCGACGGCGGCAGGTCTCCCACCTCGTCGAGGAACAGCGTGCCTCCCTGGGCGGCCTCGAACCAGCCGGCCTTGGCGGTGAAGGCCCCCGTGAAGGCGCCCTTCTCGTGGCCGAAGAGTTCGCTCTCCACCAGCGTTTCCGACAGCGCGCCGCAGTTCACCGCCACGAACGGCTCCGCGCGCCGCGCGCTCAGCGCATGCACATGGCGCGCGATCAGTTCCTTGCCGGTGCCCGTTTCGCCCAGGATCAGCACGTTGGCATCGCTGGGTGCCACGCGGCGGATGCGCTCGAGCAGCGCCAGCGAGCGCGGGTCTTCGAACACCTGCGCGGTGGCGCGGATCGACGTGGGCATGGCCCGCGCGCCCGGCAGCGTGAGCAGGGGCGCCGCATCCGGTCGCCGGGCCGGGGCATCGCCGTGTTCGGCAAAGGCTGGGAGGAAATGGACGGGTGGCATGGCATTCGAAGGAAGAACCGCGGCCGGCAAAGGCGCCGCACTGCCGCTGAAAGCCATTGTGGAAAGCCACCCACCCGGCGGCAAGTAAGGATTCCAAGGATCGATAGACGGTTTGCGGCTGCAGCAGCAGCCGCTGCTGCTGCACGCGCATAAGCATGCGCGTTTTCCGGTGGACTGCTGCCGTGGCAGCAACCCGGCAGCAGGATGCTGCGCGGCAGACAGACGGCGCAGGGACAGCGATCGCGCAACCCATTGATTCCAAACGAAAAGCGGAGTGGCACACAAGCTGCTGAAGAGCTGGCGGACACCGCGCCGCGGTGCCTCTTGCCTCCTCCTTTCTCTTCCGCAACGAATGGATCACCATGGCCCGCACCCTGAATCTCGTCGCCGTCTCCGGCAGCCTGCAGCGCCCCTCGCGCACCCTTGCCCTCGTTGAACACCTCGTCGACAGGATCGGCGACGCCGTGCCCGTCCGCGTGCGCACCATCGAACTCGGCACGGTGGGGCCCCGGCTGGCAGGCGCCCTCTACCGCAACCAGCTGCCGCCCGAAGTGGAGGCCGACATCGCCGCCGTCGAACAGGCGGACGTGCTCGTGGTGGGCAGCCCGGTGTACCGGGCCACGTACTCGGGCCTGTTCAAGCACTTCTTCGATTTCGTGCACCACGAGGCTCTGGTGGACGTGCCGGTGCTGCTGGCGGCCACGGGCGGCAGCGAACGCCATGCCCTCGTGATCGACCACCAGCTGCGCCCGCTCTTCAGCTTCTTCCAGGCCCGCACGCTGCCCCTGGGCGTGTACGGCACCGACCGGGATTTCACCGACTACCGCATCACCGATCCGGCCCTGCTCGCCCGCGCCGACCTGGCGGTGGCCCGCGCCCTGCCGCTGCTGCGCGCGGGCCGGGAAACGTCCGCGGCCGCGCGCCCGCTGCTGGCCGCCGTGGCCTGAAGGCTCTCTCGCCCACGCGCCCTGACCCGCAGCACTGCCGTTTGCACGCCCCCGTCCTCCATCCCCTCCAAGGAGTCTTCACCATGAGCACATCCCGCAACGAGCCCGTCCAATTCGCCTACTGGGTGCCGAACGTCAGCGGCGGCCTGGTCGTGAGCACCATCGAGCAGCGCACCGACTGGAGCCTGGAATACAACCAGCGGCTGGCGGTGGCGGCGGAGGCCGCCGGCTTCGACTACGCCCTGAGCCAGATCCGCTTCACGGCGGGCTACGGGGCGGAGCACCAGCACGAGTCCGTGTCGTTCAGCCAGGCCCTGCTGCACGCCACCACCCGATTGAAGGTGCTGGCCGCCATCCTGCCGGGCCCGTGGAACCCGGCCGTGGTGGCCAAGCAGATCGCCACCATCGACCACATCTCGGGCGGCCGCATCGGCATCAACGTGGTGAGCGGCTGGTTCAAGGGCGAGTTCCAGGCCATCGGCGAGCCCTGGCTGGAGCACGACGAGCGCTACCGCCGCTCCAGGGAATTCATCCAGGCGCTCAAGGGCATCTGGACGCAGGACCACTTCACCTTCAAGGGCGACTTCTACCGCTTCAACGACTACACGCTCAGCCCCAAGCCGCTGCAGAAGCCCCATCCGGAAATCTTCCAGGGCGGCAGCTCCCGCGCCGCGCGCGACAACGCGGCCAGCGTGTCCGACTGGTACTTCACGAACGGCAACACGCCGGAGGGGCTCAAGGCCCAGATCGACGACATCCAGGCCAAGGCCCGCGCCAACGGACACACCGTGCGCATCGGCGTGAACGCGTTCGTGATCGCCCGCGACACCGAAGAGGAGGCGCAGGCCGTGCTGCAGGACATCCTCCGCCATGCGCACGTGGAAGCGGTGCATGCCTTCGGAGACGCCGTGAAGCAGGCCGGCCGCGCGTCGCCGGAAGGCGAAGGCAACTGGGCGAAGTCCACCTTCGAGGACCTCGTGCAATACAACGACGGCTTCCGCACCAACTTGATCGGCACGCCGCGGCAGATCGCAGAGCGCATCGTCGCGCTCAAGGCGATCGGCGTGGACCTGGTGCTGACCGGTTTCCTGCACTTCATCGAAGAGGTGGAGTACTTCGGCCGCGAGGTGCTGCCGCTGGTGCGCGAACTGGAGGCCGCACAGGCCGCACAGGGTGAGGTACCCACGCCAACGCCACCGCAGGACCAGCCCGCCCTGGAGGCGGAGACGGCCTGAGCCGGCCGCCGCACCCTGCACGCCACTTCCCGCCACGCCACCACCACTGCCGATCGACGAGGAACCTCCAATGTCCGCCGTGCTCCAGAACCCTGCCGCCGAACAACCCGTCCGCCCGCACGCCCTGCAGGCGGCCCTGCAACCCGGCCAGCCCGTGCCGGGGCTGCCGCGCCCCACAGCTCCGGCCCACGTGATCCGCGACGACGCCGAGGCGCTGAACGTCGCCCGCGGCCTGGCCGAGCGTTTCCGCGAAGGCGCCGCGCTGCGCGACCGCGACCGGCTCTGGCCGGTGGAGGAGATCGACGCCTATTCGCAGAGCGGCCTCTGGGCCATCAACGTGCCGCGCGCTCACGGCGGCGCGGAGGTGTCGTACGCCACGCTGGCGGAGGTCATCGCGATCATCTCCGCGGCCGACCCGTCCATCGGACAGATCACCCAGAACCACCTCGGCATCGTGGCCGCGATCCGCACCGTCTCGGACGAGGCGCAGCAGCGCCTATTGTTCGGCGAGATCCTCGCGGGCGCGCGCTTCGGCAACGCCTTCTCCGAATCGGGCTCGCGCCGCGCCGCGGACTTCGAGACCCGCTTCGTGGAGGACGGCGACCACGTCGTGGTGACCGGGCGCAAGTTCTACTCCAGCGGGGCGCTGCTGGCGCACTACGTGCCCATCGTGGCCAACGATCCGCAGGGCCGCGCCTGGTACGCCATCGCCGAGCGCGACGCGCCCGGCCTGTCGGTCATCGACGACTGGAGCAGCTTCGGCCAGCGCACCACGCTGAGCGGCACCGTGCTCATCGACCGCGTGCGCGTGCCCCGCAGCCACCTCGTGCCGGCCTGGAAGGGCTACGACAGCCCCTCCGCGGACGGCGCCATCTTCCAGATCATCCAGGCCGCGGTGGACGTGGGCATCGCCCGCAACGCGATCGAGGACACGCAGGACTTCGTGCGCACGAAAACCCGCCCCTGGGTCGACAGCCAGCAGGACACCGCCGCCGAAGACCCCTACACCATCCACGCGGTCGGCGACCTGCAGATCCGCCTGCACGCGAGCGAGGCGCTGCTGGAGCGCGCGGGCCGCGCCATCGACCGCGCCCTGGCAACGCCCGGAGCGGACACCGTGGCCGCCGCGCAGATCGCGGTGGCCGAGGCCAAGGTGCTCTCCACCGAGATCGCCCTGGAGGCCGCCAACAAGCTCTTCGAACTCGCCGGCACGCGCTCCACGCTGGGCCAGTACCACCTGGACCGCCACTGGCGCAATGCGCGCACCCACACGCTGCACGACCCGGTGCGGTGGAAATACGCGATCGTGGGCAACTACTACCTGAACGGGGTGAAGCCGCCGTTCCACGCCTGGAGCTGACTTCCCTGCGGCCGGCCACGCGGGCGCACAATGGCGCTCCTACAGCCGAGTTCTCCCCATGGACGCCGTACAGGAAATCCTCCACGCCAACGCGGGCCGCGACCCGGAACGCCTCGCGCTCAAGTACGAGCGCATGCGCAGCGATCCCTTCGTCTTCCTGCGCGGCACCTGCCACCTGTTCTACGCCCGCCTGCCGCGGAGCGGCATCTTCAAGTCGGCACCGCCCGTCTGGTGCTGCGGCGACCTGCACCTGGAGAACTTCGGCAGCTACAAGGGGCAGCACCGGATCGCGTATTTCGATCTGAACGACTTCGACGAGGCCGCACTCGCTCCCGCCACCTGGGACCTCGTTCGGCTGCTGGCCAGCCTGCGGATGGGCGCCGGCAGCCTGCGGCTCGACCCCCTCGCGGCGGAAGAACTCTGCACGGCCTTCCTGTCCGCCTATGTGCAGGCCCTCGGCGACGGCAAGGCCTACTGGATCGAGCCGCAGACCGCGCAGGGGCTGGTCCGCACGCTGCTGGACGGGCTGCGGGACCGCCAGCGCGCGGCCTTCCTCGACAGCCGCACCATGAAGAAGGGCCGCCAGCGCACGCTGCGCACCGACGGGAGCAAGGCCCTGCCCGCATCCGCCGCCCAGCGCGCCGAGGTGCTGGATTTCATGGAAACTTTTGCCCAGGCGCAACCGTCCGACCCGCACCATCCGGAGTTCTTCCGCGTGCTCGACGTGGCGCGCCGCATCGCCGGCACCGGCAGCCTCGGCGTGGACCGCTACGCCATCCTCGTGGAAGGCAAGGGCTCGCCCGACGGGAACTACCTGCTGGACCTCAAGCAGTCCCTGCCCTCGTCGCTGGTGCCGCACCTGAAGACGGAACAGCCCCGCTGGAACACGCAGGCCGAGCGGGTGGTGGCCGTGCAGCGGCGCGTGCAGGCCGTCTCGATGGCGTTCCTGCAGCCGGTGGAGATGGGTGGGCGGCCCTATGTGCTGCGCGGCCTGCAGCCCGTCGAAGACCGCGTGACCATCGCCGGCGCCCGCCAGAAGCTCGCCGACATCCGCGGCGTCGTCGCCACCATGGGCCGGCTGGTCGCCTGGGGCCAGTTGCGCAGCGCCGGCCGCCAGGGCTCGGCCATCGCGGACGAACTGATCGACTACGCGCGCCGCAACAAATGGCAGGCCCGGCTGCAGGCCGCCGCGGTGGAGATGGCGGAGACGACGCTGCGCGACGCGGCCGAGTACAACACCGCCTATGACGACGGGGTGTTCCGGCCGTGAACCACCGGGCCCACGGGCCGTCGCGCTATCGGTGGCGCGGACGCGCGGACGCGGGAACACCCGGGCAACAATGAAAAAAGCCCTGCAGGCTCGAAACCTGCAAGGCTTTTTCGTATTTGGTGGCGCTTCACGGATTCGAACCGCGGACCTGTGGATTATGATTCCATCGCTCTAACCGACTGAGCTAAAGCGCCTAAGCCCTCAAGTATAGCGCTTTTTTCGGGGTGCACAACAACTTCCTGCATCCTTGGATTCCGCCCACGGAACGCCCACAGGGCCGGGCCGTAGAATTCCGCCCTTCAGCCCCTGGATGAACACCATGACCCGCTGCAAGAACGCCACCCCACCCGCCCTGCCCTGGGCCGCCCCGCAACGCACGAGGGCGATGGCCGCGCTGCTGCTCGCCCTGTGCGCGGCCACGGCCTCCGCCCTCCTGTCCGCTCCGGCGGCGGCGCAGGAAGTGCAGCCCGGCATGGGCAGCGTGCGCAACTTCCCCGAAGCCGCGCAGCGCGGCACCCTGGTGGTGCTCAGCACGGCCGAAGCCAAGCTCAATGGCGATACCGTGCGCACGGCGCCCGGCCTGCGCATCTTCAGCCCGCAGAACACGCTGGTGATGGCCCACTCGGTGATCGGCCAGTCGTTCACGGTGAACTACACGATCGAGCCGTCCACGGGCCTGCTGCACACCGTCTGGATCCTCACCAAGGCGGAAGCCGCGGTGCCGCGCAAGGGCAGTGGCGGCGGCTCGTTCTTCGATTCGCTGTTCGGCTCCGGCCGTTGAGGGCGAGGGCCGCTGCCGCCTGACGCGGCCACCACCGCCCTGCCATCCGTTTTTCTTCCGATGTTTCCGGCCGCTGCACCGCGCGGCCCGGACGCGGCATCCGCAGGGTGCCGCCCTTCCCTTTCCCGAGATTGCCCGCCATGGCCAAAAAAGTCTTCGTCAAAACCTTCGGCTGCCAGATGAACGAGTACGACTCGGACAAGATGGTGGACGTGCTGCATGCCGCCCAGGGCTACGAGCCCACGCAGAACGCCGAAGAGGCCGACCTGATCCTGTTCAATACCTGCTCCGTGCGCGAAAAGGCGCAGGAGAAGGTGTTCAGCGACCTGGGCCGCTTCAAGCACCTGAAGGCGCGCGGCGTGAAGATCGGCGTGGGCGGCTGCGTGGCCAGCCAGGAGGGCGACGAGATCATCAAGCGCGCGCCCTACGTCGACGTGGTGTTCGGCCCCCAGACCCTGCACCGCCTGCCCGAGCTGCTGGCGAAGCGCGATGCCCTGGCGCGCCCGCAGGTGGACATCAGCTTCCCAGAGATCGAGAAGTTCGACCACCTGCCGCCCGCGCGCGTCGAGGGCGCGAGCGCCTTCGTCTCGATCATGGAAGGCTGCAGCAAGTACTGCAGCTACTGCGTGGTGCCCTACACGCGCGGCGAGGAAGTGAGCCGCCCCTTCGACGACGTGCTCGTGGAGGTCGCGGGCCTGGCCGACCAGGGCGTGAAGGAAGTCACGCTGCTCGGCCAGAACGTGAACGCCTATCTGGGCAAGATGGGCGGCACGGCCGACGTGGCCGATTTCGCGCTGCTGCTGGAATACGTGGCCGACATCCCGGGCATCGAGCGCATCCGCTTCACGACCAGCCACCCCAACGAGTTCACGCCGCGCCTGATCGACGCCTACGCGCGCATTCCCCAGCTGGCCAGCCACCTGCACCTGCCCGTGCAGCACGGCTCCGACCGCATCCTGATGGCGATGAAGCGCGGCTACACGGCGATGGAATACAAGAGCACCATCCGCAAGCTGCGCGCGATCCGGCCCGACCTGGCGATGAGCAGCGACTTCATCGTCGGTTTTCCAGGAGAGACCGAGGACGACTTCGCCAAGATGATGAAGCTCATCGACGACATCCACTTCGACAACAGCTTCAGCTTCATCTTCAGCCCCCGCCCCGGCACGCCGGCCGCGGGCCTGCACGACGACACGCCGCACGAGGTGAAGCTGCGCCGCCTGCAGGAGCTGCAGGCCGTGATCAACGCCAACATCCGCTCGATCAGCGAAAGCCGCGTGGGCACCGTGCAGCGCATCCTCGTGGAGGGCGCCTCCAAGCGCGACGGCAGCGAGCTGATGGGCCGCACCGAATGCAACCGCGTGGTGAACTTCGCGGGCCAGCCCCGGCTCATCGGGCAGATGGTCGACGTCACCATCACCGAGGCCAAGGCCTACACGCTGCGCGGCGAGGTGGTCATGGCGGACCACGGCGCACTGGCCGCGCACTGAGGCCGGGTGCGCATGGGCTTCGCCGCACGCCTCTTCCGCCGCCAGCAGGGCGTCGCCGCGCTCGGCGGGCTGTCGTTCCAGCAGATGCTGCTGCTGGCGTTCCTGCTGATCGCCGGGCTGCAAGGGGCGAGTTCGCTGCGGGCCATCTTCACGCTGGAGCAGCTCATGGTGCAGAGCCGCCACGGCGCCGCCGAGGCGATCCAGCTCAACGCCGCCGCCCAGAGCCTGAACGCGCGCAGCCAGACGATGGAACGGGCCGCCCGGCAGTCGCTGGTGCTGGCCGACCGCACGCTGCGCCGCCGCTTCGACGACATCGCGCGCGAGGCGCGCGACATCCTGCAGCGCCTGGAGGCCAACGGCCTGCCGCCGGACCTCGCCGTCCAGTGGCGCGCCCACCTCGACCAGGTGAACACCCTGCTCGACGGACCTCCCGCGCTGTCGCTGGACAACGAGCGCGCCGTGGCCGGGCTGTTTTTGGAGATCGACGGCGTCAACGGCGCCATCGCCCAGACCGTGCAGGACATCAACGCGCGGCGCAGCACCGAGCTGCAGGAGAAGATCGAGGCCAGCCGCCGCGAGGTGACGCACCAGGTGGTCGGCGTGATCGTGCTGGCGTTGGTGCTCGCGCTCGCGCTGGGCATCTGGCTCGCCCGGCCGTTCAGGCACCTGCGCCACGCGATCCGCCTGCTGGGCGAGAACGAACTCGCGCAGCCCGTCGACATTCCGGGGCCGGTGGATGTGCGCCGCGTGGGGCAGCAGCTCGAATGGCTGCGCGTGCGGCTGCTGGAGCTCGACGCCGACAAGGCGCGGTTCCTGCGGCACGTCTCGCACGAACTCAAGACCCCGCTCGCCTCGATGCGCGAGGGCGTGGCGCTGCTGCAGGACGGCGTGACCGGCGAGCTCACGCCCGGCCAGCGCGAGGTGGTGGACATCCTCCACCAGAACACCCTGGTGCTGCAGGGCGAGATCGAGGCGCTGCTGCGCTTCAACGCCGCCGCCTTCGAGGCGCGCCAGCTGCACCGCGCGCCCACCGATCTGCTGGCGCTGGTCGAGGCCCAGGTCGAGGCACAGCGCCTGCACTGGCAGGCCCGCAAGCTCGATGTGGTGGTGGAGGGCCGGCCCGTGACGCTGCCGATCGATGCCGAGAAGATCGCCTCGGCCGTGGGCAACCTGCTCTCCAACGCGATCCGTTTCTCGCCGCGCGGCGGCAGGATTTTGATTCAACTCATACGTTTCGAAGACCTCATCCGCATCGATGTGGCCGACGAAGGCCCCGGTGTGCATGAAAATGACCGTGCCCGCATCTTCGAGCCCTTCTACCGCGGAGTGCGGCAGCCGGAAGACGCCGCCCGCGGCACCGGCATCGGCCTGTCCATCGTCCAGGAATACGTCGCCGCCCACGGGGGACGCGTGAGCCTCGTCGAGGCCGGCGAACGTACCCCCTTCCGCATCGAACTGCCCCATGCCTCTTGACCATCTGCTGCCGGGCCCCCGCGCACTGTCCGCCGGCCCGGCGATCCGCCTTGCGCTGTGCACGCTGGGGGCGGCGCTCACGCTCGCGCTCTCCGGCTGCGCCGTGCCGCCCGAGCCCCCCGCCGAGCCCCCGGCCCCGTCGCAGGCCGCCCTGCCGCGGCCTGCGCCGGAGCCGGAGCCCGAGGCGGACAGGCCCGACGCGGATGCCGCCAGCGCGCCCCGTGCGCAGGGCGATGCCGCCGACGCACCGCAGGCCGTGCGCGTCGCCTCCATCTCGCTGCCGCGGCAGATGCTGCAGTACGCGGACCGCGTGCGCGGCCTCTCGCCGCCCGAGCTCACGGCCGAGATCGCCCGCCTGTCCGATGCGCAGGCCGGCAGCGGCGCCGCCCCGGAGAACGCCTTCCAGCTGTCCCTGGCCCTGCTGCAGACGCGCCAGCCGGCCGACACCGCCCGCTCCCTGGGGCTGCTGCAGAAGTTGCTGGCCGACGGACGGCCGGCCGCGGTCCTGCTGCAGCCGCTCGCGCGCCTCATCGAGAACCGCCTGCTCCAGCAGCGCCGCCTGGAAGACCAGGCGGACCGCCAGGGCCAGCAGATCCGCGACCTGCAGCGCCGTATCGACCAGCTGAACGAACGCCTGGAGGCGATGCGCGCCATCGAACGCAGCCTCAACGCCCGTCCGGGCGCGCCCGGCAACGGCCGCTCGCATCCGCCACCCGCCTCCGCCGACACCCCTCGCTGACACCCGCCGACCCGAACCGCCCCACCCAGCGCATGCCCGCCCCGTCCTCTCCGAAAGCCCCGCCCTCCGCGCCCCGGCCGCGCATCCTCGTCGTGGACGACGACGCCGACATGCTGCGGCTGCTGTCGCTGCGGCTCAATGCGGCGGGCTACGACATCACGGCCGTGCCCTCGGCCGAGGCCGCGCTCGCGCAGCTGGAGACCCACCGGCCCCAGCTCGTGCTGAGCGACGTGCGCCTGCCCGGCCGCGACGGCCTGGCGCTGTTCGACGAGGTGCGCGCGCGCCATCCCTCGCTGCCGGTGATCCTGCTCACCGCGCACGGCACGATTCCCGACGCGGTGGAGGCCACCGCGCGCGGCGTCTTCACCTACCTCACCAAGCCCTACGACGCCAAGGACCTGCTCGACAAGATCGCGCAGGCCCTGGCGCTGAGCGCGCCCGCCACCCGCAGCCCGCAGTCCGACAGCACCTGGCGGGCGGAGATCGTGAGCCGCTCCAACCGCATGGCCGACCTGCTCGCCGAGGCCCACATGGTCGCGCAGTCGGACGCGAGCGTGCTGCTGCTGGGCGACAGCGGCAGCGGCAAGGAACTGCTGGCCCGCGCCATCCACCGCGCCAGCCCGCGCGCGGCACGGCCCTTCGTGGCCGTGAACTGCGGCGCCATTCCCGAGGCCCTGCTGGAGTCCGAACTGTTCGGCCACATGAAGGGCGCCTTCACCGACGCGCACAGCAACCACAAGGGCCTCTTCCAGGCGGCCGACGGCGGCACGCTGCTGCTCGACGAAATCGGCGACATGCCGCCGGCCCTGCAGGTCAAGCTGCTGCGGGTGCTGCAGGAGCGGGCGGTGCGCCCCGTGGGCGCGAGCCAGGCCACGCCCGTGAACGTGCGCATCGTCTCGGCCACCCACCGCGACCTGGAGGCCGCGATGGCCACCGGCCAGTTCCGCGAAGACCTCTACTACCGCCTCAACGTGGTCACGCTGACGCTGCCCACGCTGGCCGACCGGCGCGAGGACATCCCGCTGCTGGCGAACCACTTCCTCGACCTGTTGTCCCGCAAGTACGACAAGCGCCTTTCGGGTTTCTCGCCCGAAGCCCTCAAGGCGCTCACGGCCGCCCCCTGGCCCGGCAACGTGCGGCAGCTCTACAACGTGGTGGAGCAGGCCTGCGCGCTCTCCACCACGCCGCTGGTGCCGCTGGGGCTGGTGCAGCGCGCCCTGCGCACGCCGACGGCCCAGGTGCTGAGCTTCACCGAGGCGCGCCAGCGCTTCGAACGCGAGTACCTGGTGGATCTGCTGAAGATGACGGACGGCAACGTCGCCGACGCCGCACGGCTCGCGCAGCGCAACCGTACGGAGTTCTACCGCCTGCTGCAAAAGCACGCGCTGACGCCCGGCCAGTTCAAGAGCGATGCGGCCGCCGGCGACGATGTCGCCGAAGAGCGACAAGACTAAGTCGTTGATTTGAAAGGGAATTCAATTTCCCTGCGGGGAATCGGTCGCCGGATTGCGACAAAAACCGGGGTTTTGGGCCCGCCCAGGCTTCCCGCACAACTGCTTACACGGAAAAGTGCACACAAGTCCTTGATTCACAAGGACTTTTCCAGGCTGGCACAGGGTTTGCCCTATTGCTCGCATGCAACAGGCCTACTCCCCCTCCAGCGATGCGCCGACACCGGCCGCAACGCGTTCGCGAGAGGGTTACGCACCTGCCCTGGAACACCACAACCGAGTGAGCACAACCATGGAAACCCTATCCTCCCGACCGGATGCCGCGCCCCGCAAACCCGCGGGCGTCGCCGCTCCCGCTGTGGTGGCGCGCCGTGGCGCACGCTACCCCCGCCCGGTGGAATCGTCGCGCAGCACACTGCGCGAAGAACGCCATCCCAATTCGCTCACCGCACCGCCCGTGCACCGCGGCTCGATGGCGCCACTGCCCTGGCGCGGCTTCTGGAACAGCATCGGCACGGCCCTGCTGATGCGCCTCAACGGCCGCGGCAAGGCGTCCGCCGGCACGGCTGCCGCGCCCCGCGAAGGCTGGGAGCGCATCGCCGGCCAGCGCCGCAACGTCTTCCTGCTGCTGGCCCTCGCCACCAGCGCCCTGGCCACCACGCTCTTCGCCGGCGTGCAGCCCAACTACGACAGCGCCTGGCTCGAATACGGCCAGCTCGCCCTGTTCGCCCTGCTCTCCACCTGGGTGGTGACCGGCTTCCTCACGGCCATGATGGGCTTCTGGGTCATGCTGCGCGGCGACCGCCACGCCCTGTCGGCGAAAAGCGTCCGCAACGACGTGCTGAGCCCCGACGCGCGCACCGCGATCATCATGCCGATCTGCAACGAGGACGTGTCCACCGTGTTCGCAGGCCTGCGCGCCACGTGTGAATCGGTCGCGGCCACGGGCCACGCGAAGACCTTCGACGTGTTCATCCTCTCCGACAGCTACGACCCCGAGATCGCCGCCGCCGAGCGCGCCGCCTGGGAAGAGCTGCGTGCCGTGCTCGCGGCCAATGCCAACCAGCCGCAGGTGGAGGTGTACTACCGCCTGCGCACCCGCCGCAGCCACCGCAAGGCCGGCAACGTGGCCGACTTCTGCCGCCGCTGGGGCAAGGACTACAAGTACATGGTGGTCCTCGACGCCGACAGCGTGATGAGCGGCGACTGCATCGTCTCCATGGCCAAGCTGATGGAAGCCCATCCGCGCGCCGGCATCATTCAGACCGCCACGCAGGCCATCGGCCACGTCACGCTGCACGCCCGCGCGCAGCAGTTCGCCTCGCGCGTCACCGGCCGGCTGTTCACGCTCGGCATGCAGTACTGGCAGCTGGGCGAGTCCCACTACTGGGGCCACAACGCCATCATCCGCGTGCAGCCCTTCATGGACCACTGCGCACTGGCCCCGATCAAGGGCACCGGCGGCATGAGCGGCGGCATCATGAGCCACGACTTCGTCGAAGCCGCGCTGATGCGCCGCGCCGGCTACCACGTGTGGCTGGTCTCCGATCTGGTGGGCAGCTACGAGCAGCAGCCGCCGGACCTGCTGTCCGAACTGCAGCGCGACCGCCGCTGGTGCCAGGGCAACCTGCAGAACGCCCGCCTGATGGCCGAGCCCGGCATCCACCCCGTGCACCGCGCGATGTTCGTGACCGGCGCCATGGCCTACCTCTCGGCCCCGCTGTGGCTGGCCTTCATCACCTTGGGCACCGTGCTGTGGCTCTCCGGCGCCCGCCTCGTGGCCGACTGGAACGTGCTGCCCGGCGAGCTGATGGCCCTGTGGGCCTGGACGCTGTGCATGCTGTTCCTGCCCCGCGTGCTGGGCGTGGCCGCCATCCTCATGAAGGGCGAGCAGAAGCAGTACGGCGGCACCGCCAGCCTGCTCAAGAGCGCCGTGCTGGAAAGCGCCATGGCCATCCTGCAGGCCCCGATCCGCATGCTCGGCCACTCGCTGTTCGTGCTGATCGCCCTCACCGGCCTGAAGCTCGACTGGAAGTCGCCCCCCCGCGAAGCCAATGCCGTGCCCTGGAGCGACGCCCTGCGCCAGCTGGCCCCGATGAGCATCGTCATCGCCCTGCTGGGCGTCGGCGTGGCGCTGCTCGACCCGACGGCCCTGGTGTGGCTGATGCCCGTGGGCCTGCCGCTGGTGCTGGCCATCCCGCTGGTGGTGCTGTCCAGCCAGATCGCCCTCGGCCGCACCCTGCGCGCCCAGCGCCTGCTGCTGATCCCCGAGGAATCGTGGTCGCCGCCCGTGCTGCGCCGCGCCTGGATGCACGCCACCCAGCTCAAGAACGGCGGACCGCAACGCCAGCCCGCTCCGCTGCTGAAGGCGGCCTGACGCCCCTTTGCCCCTCGTGCGCGCCCGGCGCACACTTCCAGGCCGGCCCCCACCCAGGGCCGGCTTTTTTCATGGCCGTGCGCGGTGGGCGGTCCATGAAAAAAGCCCCGCGGTGGCGGGGCTTCGTTACGGAGCGGGCGGGACGGGATCAGAACGGCAGCTTGGGCATGCCGCCCCCGCCGCCGAAGCCCTTCATGCCGCCCATCTTCTTCATCATCTTCATGAGGCCGCCGCCCTTCATCTTCTTCATCATGCCCTGCATCTGGTCGAACTCGTTGAGCAGGCGGTTCACCTCCTGCACCTGAACGCCCGCGCCGGCCGCGATGCGCTTCTTGCGCGTGGCCTTGATGATCTCGGGCTTGCGCCGCTCCTGCGCGGTCATGCTCTGGATGATGCCTTCCTTGCGGCGGATGTCCTTCTCGGCCTTGTTCATGTCCACCTGGCCCGCCTTGGCCATGAGTTCGGAGGGCAGCTTGTCCATGAGGCTGGAGATGCCGCCCATCTGCTTCATCTGCTGCAGCTGGCCCAGGAAGTCGTTCAGGTCGAAGCCGTCGCCGCTCTTGACCTTTGCGGCCAGCTTCTGCGCGGCTTCCAGGTCGACCCCGGCGCTCACCTGCTCCACCAGGGCCACGATGTCGCCCATGCCCAGCACGCGGCCGGCATGGCGCTCGGCGTCGAACACCTCCAGGCCGTCGATCTTCTCGGACACGCCCGCGAACTTGATCGGCGCGCCCGTCACCTGCCGCACCGACAGCGCCGCGCCGCCGCGCGAATCGCCGTCGAGCTTGGTCAGCACGATGCCGGTGAGCGGCAGCGCCTCTTTGAAGGCCTTGGCAGTGTTCACCGCATCCTGGCCCTGCATGGCATCGACCACGAACAGCGTCTCGACCGGGTTCAGGGCCGCGTGCAGCTCCTTGATCTCGTTCATGAGCGCCTCGTCGATCGCGAGGCGGCCGGCCGTGTCGACCAGCAGCACGTCGAAATAATGGCGGCGGGCGTGGTCGATCGCGGCGCGGGCGATGTCCAGCGGTTTCTGGTCGGGCGTGCTGGGGAACCACTCGGCGCCGGCCTGCTTGGTCACCGTCTTGAGCTGCTCGATGGCCGCCGGGCGGTACACGTCGCCCGACACGGTGAGCACCTTCTTCTTGCGCTTCTCGATCAGGTGCTTGGCGAGCTTGGCCGTGGTGGTGGTCTTGCCGGCGCCCTGCAGGCCCGCCATCAGGATCACGGCCGGTGGCTGGGCGGCGAGGTTGATGTCCGACACGCCCTCGCCCATGGTCGCGGCCAGTTCGCGGTTCACGATGGAGACCAGCGTCTGCCCCGGCTTGAGCGAGCCCAGCACTTCCTGGCCCAGGGCCTTTTCCTTCACGCGGGCGATGAAGTCGCGCACCACCGGCAGGGCCACGTCGGCCTCCAGCAGCGCCATGCGCACCTCGCGCAGCATGTCCTGCACGTTGGATTCGGTGATGCGGGCCTGGCCGCGCATCTCCTTGACGAGCCGGGAGAGTTTTTCGGTGAGGGCGGATGCCATGGGACGTGTTCCGGTTGGGCGGGCCGGACGTGCATCCGGGCGCGGGCCGCGCGGGGCGCGGCGGTGGCGGGCTAAACTGTGGGCCCATGATTTTACCCAGCGTCTCTCCCGCCCACTGGCTGCTCTCCCTGGGCGCGGCGCTGGCTTACGCGGTGCCGGCGCTGGCGGCCGCGCGGCTCGGCCCCGAGCGCGGCCGCGCGGCGCTCTGGGTGGCCTGGGTGCTGCATGCCGCCGTGCTGGCCTGGGGCCTGCTGGGCAGCGTGCCGCGCTTCGGCTTCGCGCCCGCGCTCTCCATGACGGCGTGGCTGGTGCTCACCGTCTATGCGATCGAGCACCAGGTGTTCCCGCAGATGCGCACGCGCTGGATGCTGGCCGCCCTGGGCGCGGCGGCGGTACTGCTGGCCCAGGTGTTTCCGGGGCAGCCGCTGCACGTCAACGCCTCGGCCTGGCTGCCGCTGCACCTCGCGCTGGGCATCGCCTCCTACGGCCTGTTCGCCGCGGCGGTGGTCCATGCCTGGCTGATGACGCGCGCCGAGCGCCGCATCCGCCTGGCCGCCGATCCGCGCAGCGGCGTGCCGCTGCTCACGCTGGAGCGGCTCACGTTCCGCTTCGTCGTGGCCGGCTTCGTGCTGCTCACCGCCACGCTCGCGGCGGGCCTGTTCTTCGGCGAGACGCTCTACGGCCGGGCCTGGAACTGGGACCACAAGGCCGTGTTCTCCGTGCTCTCGTGGCTCACGTTCGCCGTGCTGCTGATCGGCCGCTCGCGCTTCGGCTGGCGCGGCCGCATCGCCGTGCGGGTGCTCTACGCCGGGGCCGGGCTGCTGCTGCTCGCCTACGTGGGTTCGCGCTTCGTGCTCGAAGTGGTGCTGGGGCGCACGCTGTGAAATACCTCCTGCTGCTGCTCGTGCTGGCCGTGGCCTGGTGGCTGTGGCGCGGCGGCGCGCGCCGCGGGCAGGTGGCCGCGGACACCGAGCGCCGCCGGCTGGCCACGCCGCAGGACATGGTGGCCTGCGCCCACTGCGGCGTGCACGTGCCCGCGCCGCAGGCGGTCGTGGAAGGGGGCCGCAGCTATTGCAGCCCCGAGCACCAGCGCCTCGGCCCGCGCCAGGCCTAGGCACGCACCGAGCCGCCCGTCGTGCCGCACTGGTCCCCGTCCACCCTGCAGGCGCCTGCGGCGGACCCGCCCTTCCTGCGCCTCTGGACCAGCTTTCTCGCCGGCCGCGTGCTGGTGGCGGTGGCGCTGCTGCTGCTGCAGGCCCTGGGCTTCGCCTTCAACCAGCATGCCGAGCCGGTGCTGGCGACCGTGTGCACGCTGTATCTGCTGGCCACCGTGATGGCGCTCGCGTTCTCGCGCGCCGCGCCCCCGCCGCCGCAGGCCGGCATCCGCTGGCTGCCCACCATCGGGGTGGATCTGGCGGCGATCATGGGACTGCAGATCCTGCAGTCCGGCGCGATGAATTTCACGCCGCTGTTCGGCCTGCCCATCCTCATGGCCGGCGTGCTGGGCACCCTCACGCTCGCGCTGGGCACGACCGCCGCCGCCACGCTGATGCTGCTCGCCTGGACCTGGTGGCTGGGCGGCGCCGGAACGGCCGAATCCACGCAGCGCTACTTCCAGGCGGCGCTCACCGGCACCGGCTACTTCATTGTGGCCTACCTCGTGCACCAGCTGGCGACGCGCCTGCACCGCGAGCAGGAGCGCGCCCAGGAGGGCCTGCTGGCGGCCAAGCTGCAGGAGCAGGTCAGCGCGCTGGTGATCGACCACCTTTCGGACGGCGTGCTGGTGGTGGACAGCGGCGACACGGTGCGCCTGGCCAATCCCGCGGCCCTGCTCTTCCTGGGCGGCGCGCCGACGCCCGCGCCGCCCTTCGCGCTCGGCGGCACGCCCTCCTGGGCGCCGCTGCTGGACCTGGCCCGGCAGACCTTCCAGAAGGCCCAGCCGCAGAGCGCCGGGCTGGACGTGCTGCACCCGGGCCAGAGCCCGCTGGCACTGCACGTGCGGACCTGGCTCACGGCCTCGCCCCTGGTCGCACCCGGCACCGGCGGGGCGCAGCTGTGCGTGATGTTCCTGCACGACCTGCGCGAGATGGAGGCCCGCCTGCGCACCGAGAAGCTGGCCGCCATGGGCCGCATGTCGGCGGCGGTGGCCCACGAGATCCGCAACCCGCTCGCGGCCATCGTGCAGGCCAACGCACTGCTGGAAGAAGACCTAGCCGATCCCGCGCACCGGCGGCTCACCCAGATGGTGGGCCAGAACGCGGACCGTCTCGCCCGGATCGCGGAGGATGTGCTGGACATCGCGCGCGTGCAGCACCAGATCCACCACGCGCCCGCGGGCGTGCTGCCGCTGGACGACTCCGTGGCCCAGGCCTGCCGCGACTGGATGGCGCACGCACCGCAGGGCCGGCGCGCGCACCTCGCGCTGCATGCCGCGGGCACGCAGGTGGAGTTCGATGCCGAGCACCTGCGGCGGGTGCTGGTGAATCTTCTGGACAACGCCCTGCGCTACATGGGCGGGGAGCCGGATTCGCTCTGCATCGCCACGTACGTGAACGGCGCGGGCCAGGCCCACCTGCAGGTCTGGAGCGACGGCGCGCCGCTGGACAAGACCGTGGAGCGCCATCTGTTCGAGCCCTTCTTCTCCTCGGAGAGCCGCTCCAGCGGCCTGGGCCTCTACATCTGCCGCGAACTGTGCCAGCGCCACGGCGCCTCCATCGCCTACCAGCGGCTCACGCGGGTGCTGGAGCGCGGCGCGGTCGGCGGCAACGCCTTCACCGTGGCCTTCCGGCGGGCCCACCGTCCCGGGCCGGCCTCGCTGTTTGACACAATCGTCGTCTGACAAGGCCCTCCGCGCCACCGTACGCTCCTGCCATGAATGCCCCCGCCGCCACCATCCTGGTCGTCGACGACGAACCCGACCTGCGCACGCTCTATGAACTCACGCTGCTGCGCGAGGGCTACCGCGTGGAGACGGCGGCCACGGTGGAGGAAGCACGGCGCCAGCTGCAGGCGCGGCGCTTCGACGCCGTCATCACCGACATGCGGCTGCCGGACGGCTTCGGCATGGAGTTGCTGCAGGACCTGCGCCAGCAGAAGCGGCGCGAGCGCTGCGTGGTCATGACCGCCTACGGCTCGGCCGAGAACGCGGTCGAGGCGCTGCGCTCGGGCGCCTTCGACTACCTCACCAAGCCGGTCGATCTCAAGCAGTTCCGCTCCGTGGTCGCTTCCGCCGTGCAGGGGTCGGGCGGCGTGCCCGCGCCGCGCTCGCCGCGGGCGGGCACCGCCGCGCAGCAGTCCACGGCCGCGGGCGCGCCCTCGGAACTGGAGCGCCTCGTCGGCGAATCGGAGGCGATGCGCAACGTCAAGCAGCGCATCGCCAAGGTCGCGCGCAGCATGGCCCCGGTGCTGATCCGCGGAGAATCGGGCACCGGCAAGGAACTGGTCGCCCGGGCGCTGCACGCCAGCAGCCAGCGCGCCGATGGCCCGCTGGTGGCCGTCAATTGCGGCGCCATCCCCGAGAACCTGCTGGAGGCGGAATTCTTCGGCGCGCGCAAGGGCTCCTACACCGGCGCGAGCGCGGACCGGGACGGCTACTTCCAGGCCGCGCGCGGCGGCACGCTGTTCCTCGACGAAATCGGCGACCTGCCGCTGGCCATGCAGGCCAAGCTGCTGCGCGCGATCCAGGAGCGCAGCGTGCGCCCCCTCGGCTCCACCCAGGAAGAGACGGTGGACGTGCGCATCGTGAGCGCCACCCACCGCGACCTCGCGGCCGACGTGCAGGCGGGGCGGTTCCGCCAGGACCTCTATTACCGCCTGAACGTGATCGAGATCGTGATCCCGCCGCTGCGCGAGCGCCGCGAGGACCTGCCGGCCCTGTGCGCGGCGCTGCTCGACCGCATCGCCGGCGAGGCCGGGTTGCCCGTGCCCGCGCTCACGGCACAGGCCCTCGCGGCACTCGAGCGCCATCCGCTCACCGGCAACGTGCGCGAACTGGAGAACCTGCTGCACCGCGCCGTGGCCCTGAGCGATGCCGAAGACCTGCACATCGAGGAAGGCCCGCCCCCGGGCAGCGCCGCGGCGCCGGCCCCGCGCTCCGCAACCGTTCCTGCGGCCGCCCTCCCGGGCGCGGCGGCGGCCGACGGCGCGGGCGATGCGCAGCCGGGAGCGACCGTGCCGCTGCCTTCCGACCTGCAGGGCTGGCTGGACCAGCAGGAGCGCGAGATCCTCGTGCGCGCTCTGCGCGAGCACGGCTTCAACCGCACCGCCACCGCCGCACGGCTGGGCATCAGCCTGCGGCAGATCCGCTACCGCATCGACCGGCTCGCGATCGCCACGCCGCAGGACGATGACGCCCCCGACGACCATGCACCCTGCTGACCCCTCCGCGCCGCTGCCGGATGGCGGACCCGCCTGCAGCCCGCCATGGCGCGGCGGCTGGTATGCGCCGGCCACCGCCCTGCCCTCGCAGAATTTCGGCGCCCGCCCCCCCGGCGCGGCCATCGACCTCGTCGTGGTGCACTCCATCAGCCTGCCGCCCGGCGCGTACGGCACCGGCGAGGTGCAGCGCCTGTTCACGAATGCGCTGGACTGGGACGCGCATCCCTATTACGCCGGTATCCGCGGCCTGCAGGTGTCGGCCCACTTCTTCATCGAGCGGGATGGAAAGGTCTGGCAGTTCGTGAGCTGCGACGACCGGGCCTGGCATGCCGGCCCCTCGGCCTACCGCGGCCGCGAGAACTGCAATAACGATTCGATCGGCATCGAACTCGAAGGGCTGGAGGGCGATCGCTTCGAGCCCGCCCAGTACCAGGCGCTCGTGGTGTTGTGCCGCGACATCGCGCACCGCTATCCGGTCGCCCACATCGCGGGCCATGAGCACGTCGCGCCGGGGCGCAAGCGCGATCCGGGCCCCGGTTTCGACTGGAATGCGCTGGAGCGCGGGCTCGACCGGCCGGCCATCGCCTTTCCGCCGCAAGTCAACCCCTCCTGACCGGCCAGCAAGGGTTTTCCCGAACCGCTGGCGCAGGTGCGGGCAAATCGCGACACTCGCTCCCCTTGCGCATTTCCAGCACCGGCGCAGGCCCGGCACGCGATCCTGCCCCGCAACGCGCGCCACGCCTCGCATCGTGCTCCGGGATCTCCATCCGGCGCGGCTTCGCAGCCCATGCTTGGGAAGCGTCCGGCACGCCCGAAACATCAAGTCACCGCGCGCTCCGCACACCCGCCGCCGATCCGGAGATACACTACATGTAGTGCCCGGACAGGCATCGACACGCTACCTATAGCGTTCCGCATGGCGCAATGCACTAGCGGCGTCGGCCTACATCACTGTCCCATTTCTGCCACCCCATCTTCCGAGGTTTCCTGTATGCAGCCTGCGCTGAACCCTTCATCCGCCACGACCTCCCCCGACCAGGCAGCCCCGTCCCAGGGCCTCGCGCCGGACGCCGGCGGCCACCCGCTCTCGCACTACCAGATCATCCGCCGCAACGGCGCGGTGGTGCCGTTCGAGCCGCAGAAGATCGCCGTGGCGATGATGAAGGCCTTCCTCGCAGTGCACGGCACGCAGGGCGCCGCCTCCGCCAGCGTGCGCGAGACGGTGGACACGCTCACGCAGTCGGTGGTGCGCGCGCTCATGCGCTCGCGCCCGGGCGGCGGCACGTTCCACATCGAAGACGTGCAGGACAACGTGGAACTGAGCCTGATGCGCGGCGGCCACCATGAAGTCGCCCGCGCCTACGTGCTCTACCGCGAGCGCCGCACGCAGGAGCGCGCGCACCTGCAGCACGACCGCCAGCCCGTGCCCTCCACGCCGGTGCTGCACGTGATCGACAACGGCCAGCGCGTGCCGCTCGACGAAGCCCGCCTGCTCGGCCTGATCGACTCCGCCTGCGCCAACCTGGGCGCGGACGTGCACGCCGCGCCCATCGTGGCCGAGACGCTGCGCAACCTGTACGACGGCGTCCCGATGGACGAGGTGTACAAGGCCTCCATCCTGGCGGCACGCACGCTGATCGAGAAGGACCCCGACTACACCTACGCCACCGCCCGCCTGCTGCTGCACACGATCGTGCGCGAGGTGCTGGGCCAGGACGTGGTGCCCGCCGACATGGGACCGGCCTACGCCGCCTACTTCCCGCAGTTCATCCAGAAGGGCGTGGACAACGAACTGCTCGACCCGCGCCTGCTGCAGTACGACCTGCAGCGCCTGGGCGCCGCGATCAACCCGGGCCGCGACCAGCAGTTCGACTACCTCGGCCTGCAGACGCTGTACGACCGCTACTTCCTGCACGTGCGCAAGACCCGCATCGAGCTGCCCCAGTGCTTCTTCATGCGCGTGGCCATGGGCCTGGCGCTGAACGAAACCGACCGCGAAGCCCGCGCCATCGAGTTCTACGAAGTGCTGTCGTCGTTCGACTTCATGTCGTCCACGCCCACGCTGTTCAACAGCGGCACGCTGCGCTCGCAGCTCTCGTCCTGCTACCTGACCACGGTGCCCGACGACCTCGACGGCATCTACGAGTCCATCAAGGAAAACGCGCTGCTCTCCAAGTTCGCGGGCGGCCTGGGCAACGACTGGACGCGCGTGCGCGCCCTGGGCTCGCACATCAAGGGCACGAACGGCGAATCGCAGGGCGTGGTGCCGTTCCTGAAGGTGGTGAACGACACGGCCGTGGCCGTGAACCAGGGCGGCAAGCGCAAGGGCGCCGTCTGCACCTACCTGGAAACCTGGCACCTCGACATCGAGGAGTTCCTGGAGCTGCGCAAGAACACCGGCGACGACCGCCGCCGCACGCACGACATGAACACCGCCAACTGGATCCCCGACCTGTTCATGCGCCGCGTGATGGAAAAGGGCACCTGGACGCTGTTCTCGCCCTCCTCCGTTCCGGACCTGCACGACCTGTTCGGCGCCGACTTCGAAAAGGCGTACGTCGCGTACGAAGAGAAGGCCGCACGCGGCGAGATCAAGCCCTCGCGCACCCTGCAGGCCACCGACCTGTGGCGCAAGATCCTCACGATGCTGTTCGAGACCGGCCATCCCTGGATCACGTTCAAGGACGCCTGCAACGTGCGCTCGCCCCAGCAGCACGCCGGCGTGGTGCACTCGTCCAACCTCTGCACCGAGATCACGCTCAACACGAGCGACGCCGAAACCGCGGTCTGCAACCTCGGCTCCGTGAACCTCGTGCGCCACCTCAAGGACGGCCCGAACGGCAAGGAGCTCGACCACGCCAAGCTGCGCAGGACCATCTCCACGGCCATGCGCATGCTCGACAACGTGATCGACATCAACTACTACGCGGTGGAGAAGGCGCGCAACTCCAACATGCGCCACCGCCCCGTGGGCCTGGGCCTGATGGCCTTCCAGGACAGCCTGTACGAGCTGCGCATCCCCTACGCCTCGCAGGCCGCGGTGGAATTCGCCGACCGCTCGATGGAAGCGATCTGCTACTACGCCTACTGGGCCTCCACCGAACTGGCGCAGGAGCGCGGCAAGTACTCCAGCTACCCCGGCTCGCTGTGGGACCGCGGCATCCTGCCGATCGACACGCTCGACCTGCTCGAGAAGGCCCGCGGCGGCTACGTGGAAGTGGACCGCGCCGCCACGCTCGACTGGGATGCGCTGCGCAAGAAGATCGCGCAGGACGGCATGCGCAACTCCAACTGCGTGGCGATCGCCCCCACGGCCACCATTTCCAACATCGTCGGCGTGGATGCGTCGATCGAGCCGTCCTTCGGCAACCTGTCGGTCAAGTCGAACCTGTCGGGCGAGTTCACCGTCATCAACGGCTACCTCGTGCGCGACCTGAAGCGCCTGGGCCTGTGGGACGACGTGATGGTCATGGACCTCAAGCACTTCAAGGGCTCGCTGCATCCGATCGACCGCGTGCCGCAGGACGTGAAGGCGCTCTATTCCACGGCCTTCGAAGTGGCGCCCACGTGGCTGGTCGAAGCCGCATCGCGCCGCCAGAAGTGGATCGACCAGGCGCAGAGCCTGAACATCTACATGGCCGGCGCCTCCGGCAAGAAGCTCGACGAGACCTACAAGCTCGCCTGGGTGCGCGGCCTGAAGACCACGTACTACCTGCGCACGCAGAGCGCGACGCACGTCGAGATGAGCACCGTGAACACGCGCCAGCTCAACGCCGTTTCGTCGGGCAGCGACGGTGCGATGCAGGCCGCCGGCAACGGCGCCGCGCGCCCCAGCGCGCTCGATGCGGCCGCTGCCGCCGCGCAATCGCAGGCCGCAGCGCTGCCCGCGACCGACGTGAAGTTCTGCGCCATCGACGACCCGACCTGCGAAGCGTGCCAGTGATGTGATGCGCCGCGCGGAAGGTCCCATCGCGAGACCTTCCGCGCGTGTGCTCTGAAGCAACAAAAACATCGCTGCGCCACGCTGCGGCGCTTTTATTTTTGCAGCGCTGCTTTCATAATCCGACCATTGGAATACCTATGCTGAACTGGGACGAAGAAGTCAAGCCCTCATCGCAGAAAACTCCGGACGGCGGTCTGCAAAGCCACCGTCCCGACATGGCGCCCGCCGCGTCTTTCCAGAGCCCCGCGCTGCAGTCCGTCGCCGCCTCCGCGCCGCTCGCCGCAGCCGCGCCTTCCGCCGCCGCGGCACCCATCCAGCACCGCCGCGTGAATGCCGCCGACAAGCGCATCATCAACGGCCAGACCGACGTCAACCAGCTCGTCCCCTTCAAGTACAAGTGGGCCTGGGAGAAGTACCTCGCCACCTGCGCCAACCACTGGATGCCGCAGGAAGTGAACATGACGCGCGACATCGCGCTCTGGAAGGACCCGAACGGCCTGACCGAGGACGAGCGCCGCATCGTCAAGCGCAACCTCGGCTTCTTCGTCACCGCCGATTCGCTGGCCGCCAACAACATCGTGCTGGGCACGTACCGCCACATCACCGCGCCCGAGTGCCGCCAGTTCCTGCTGCGCCAGGCGTTCGAGGAAGCGATCCACACGCACGCCTACCAGTACATCGTGGAGTCCCTCGGCCTCGACGAGAGCGAGATCTTCAACGCCTACAACGAGGTCGCGTCGATCCGCAACAAGGACGAGTTCCTGATCCCCTTCATCGAAGCGATCATGGACCCGGACTTCAAGACCGGCACGCCCGAGACCGACCAGACCCTGCTGAAGTCGCTGATCGTGTTCGCCTGCCTGATGGAAGGCCTGTTCTTCTACGTCGGCTTCACGCAGATCCTCGCGCTCGGCCGCCAGAACAAGATGACCGGTGCCGCCGAGCAGTACCAGTACATCCTGCGCGACGAGTCGATGCACTGCAACTTCGGCATCGACCTGATCAACCAGCTCAAGCTCGAGAACCCGCACCTCTGGACCGCGGAGTTCAAGGAAGAGATCAAGGGCCTGTTCATGAAGGCCGTCGAGCTGGAGTACCAGTACGCCGAAGACACCATGCCCCGCGGCGTGCTGGGCATGAATGCCTCGATGTTCAAGGGCTACCTGCGCTACATCGCCAACCGGCGTGCCACGCAGATCGGCCTGGAGGCGCTCTTCCCGAACGAAGAGAACCCTTTCCCCTGGATGAGCGAGATGATCGACCTGAAGAAGGAACGCAACTTCTTCGAGACGCGCGTCATCGAGTACCAGTCCGGCGGCGCGCTGTCCTGGGATTAGTCGATCCCGGTAATTCCAGGCCATGATTTTTCATTCCACGCCCCGCACCGGCAGCCCGCAAGGGCCCTGCCGCGCGGGGCGTTCCCGCGTTCATGGCGGTGGGTGCCTCCGGGGCCCCATCGCCATGGATCGCTCCATGTCCAATGCAGGCACGGAGCGCTCTTTGCAAATCGACCCAAGGAGAAAATGATGGCAACTGCGAAAAAGACGACCGCCGCCAAGAAGGCTGCACCCGCCGCCAAGAAGGAAAAATCGGCGACGACCACCAAGGCATCGACGACCGTGAAGAAGGCCGCTGCGGCCCCGGCCACGGCATCGGCCAAGAAGGCTGCTTCGACCACCACGAAGAAGGCCGCTGCGCCCGCGAAGAAGGCCGCTTCGTCCACCACGAAGTCGGCTTCGACGACGACGGCGAAGAAGGCTGCCGCTCCCGCCAAGAAGGCCGCTTCCACCACGACGAAGAAGGCTGCCGCTCCCGCGAAGAAGGCTGCTTCGTCCACCGCGAAGTCGGCATCGTCGACGGCGAAGAAGGCTGCGGCCCCCGCCAAGAAGGCCGCTTCGACCACCACGAAGAAGGCTGCCGCTCCGGCCAAGAAGGCTGCCGCCTCTGCGAAGAAGGCAGCACCCGCCAAGAAGGCCGCTGCGCCCGCGAAGAAGGCTGCCGCACCTGCCAAGAAGGCCGCCGCGCCCGCGAAGAAGGCTGCCGCTCCGGCCAAGAAGGCTGCTGCACCCGCGAAGAAGGCCGCAGCTCCTGCCAAGAAGGCTGCTGCCGCTCCCGCCAAGAAGGCTGCTGCATCCGCCTCCACCGGCACGGCGAAGAAGGCCGCCGCTCCGCGCAAGTCCGCCGCTGCCAAGACCACGAAGGCCGCCGCTCCGGCCCCTGCGCCCGCAGCCCAGACCACGCTGAACCCGCAGGCCGCATGGCCGTTCCCGACGGGCACCAAGCCCTGAGGCGGAAACCCGGGCCCCCTGTGCGTGGGGCTGGGCCGACCGACCCGGTGCTTGCACCGGGTTTTTTTATGCCCGCGCGGTCTCAGGCGGGCGTGAAGTCGAGCTGGTAGTTCTGCGGTCCGCGCTGTGCGATCTTCAGCGCGCCCAGGCGGTTGCCCAGTGCGGCGCAGCGCGCGAGCGACCAGCCCTGCTCCAGCCCGAAGAGCAGCGCGCCGCGCCAGGCGTCGCCGCAACCCGTCGGATCGACCACCGCGGCCGGCTGCACGGGCGGCACGCGCGTGGCCACGCCGTCTTCCCACACATCGCAGCCCTCGGCCCCGAGGGTGACGACCAGGCCGCGCACCTTGCGGGAGATCTCGGCGAAGCTCCAGCCCGTGCGCTCGCACAGCATGCGGCCCTCGTAGTCGTTCACCGTCACCCAGTCCGCCTGGCCGATGAAGCGCGCGAGCTCTTCACCGCCGAACATCGGCAGGCCCTGGCCCGGATCGAAGACGAAGGGAATGCCGGCGGCCGCGAACTGGGCCGCATGCTCGATCATCGCGTCGCGGCCGTCCGGAGCGATGATGCCCAGGCGCAGGTCCGGCTCGGCGGTGATGCGCGCCTGGTGCGCGAGCATCATCGCGCCCGGATGGAACGCGGTGATCTGGTTGTTGTCCCGGTCGGTCATGATCAGCGCCTGCGCGGTGTAGGTCTCGTCCACGCGGCCGACGTGGCGCGTGTCGATCCCCAGGCCCTGCAGGCGCTGCTGGTACTCGGCCCCGTCGCTGCCGAGCATGGCCATGGGCACGGGGGTGCCGCCCAGCAGCTTCAGGCTGTAGGCGATGTTGCCGGCGCAGCCGCCGAAATCGCGGCGCAGCGATGGCACGAGGAAGGACACGTTGAGGATGTGCAGCTGGTCGGGCAGGATCTGCTCGGCGAAGCGGCCCTCGAACGTCATGATGGTGTCAAAGGCCAGGGAACCGCAAATCAGGGCAGCCATAGAAATCCTGTCGATATGGAAAGAAGTGGATGAAGAGGGGAAAACGACAACGAAAGCGAGAACGAAAAGGTGGACGACGCCAGGCCTCGCGGAACAGCCGGCGGCTCCAGGTCCGCCGAAACGACCACGGCGCGGCTCACGGATAGAACGCCAGCAGCCGGTAGCCCGCCACGCGCGGCGCCGCAGCGCCCGCGACGCTCACCGGCCAGGAGCCGCCCCAGTCGCCGCCGGACGGCAGTTCGGCGGGCGCGTTCAAATCCTGCGGCGTCAGCACGCGGCGCAGCACGGGCTGCTCCTGCGCATCGGTCAGCGTCAGTTCGAGGGCCGGCGTGGCGACGGGGAAATCCGCGCGGCTGCGCAGCGTGACCGCGAGCACGTAGCCGTCGCCGCGCGCCTTGTTGAAGGAGGAGCTGTCGATCACCACGTCCGTGATGCGGCGAGGCGGATCGATGCGGCACTGCAGCGGCGCGCACAGCACCTGCAGCAGGGGCCGGATCGCGGGATACTGGGATGCGAGGCGGTCGCGCTCCTGCAGGGCGACCTGCAGCAGCAGCACACCCAGCAGCAGCACACCGGCCGCGCCCAGGGCGATGCGCACCGCGGGCCTGCGCCACCAGGCCCTGCGCCGCGCGGCGCGCATGAAGCCTGGCTCGTCGTTGCCGGCATCGCCAGGGCCGTCGTCGTCATCGTCGTCGTCGGCTCCGTCTTCGTCTTCGTCTTCGTCCTGGCGCGACCCGCGGCGCGGCGTTGCCTGCGCGGTGGCCGCATTGCGCGCGGACCGCCATACCGACGGAGCGGACACGGGCGCATCATCCGGCATCGCGGCATCGGCGGCGAGCGGCATGGCCTGGGTGGCGACGTCCACCGGATCGGTATCGACATCGACGCCCTCGTGCGCGAGTTCCCTCGCCAGCTCCTGCTCCAGGGCATCGTCTTCCGGCGTCAACGGCGGCGGGCCGCCCTCCTCGCCAGGGGCAGCGCCATCCTGTCCAGCAGCGCCGGAGGCACCAAGGCGGTCGGCCGGCGGCGTGCCCTGCCCTTCCTCGCGCAAGCCCGCGCCATCGGTGTCGAATTCCTCGGGCCAGCCGGAGTCGCGCAGTTCGGCGAAAGGCAGTTCGTAGCCCACCAGCGGATCGGGCGCCTGGCGATGCGGTGCGGGTGCGGGCCGGGCCGGCAGGGATGCGGGGCTTGAGAAGGGTTCTGGAAGGGCGGGGCCGTCCGTGCCGGGAGATGGACCGGGCCCTTGCGCAGCCGTCGGTCCGGATGGAGCGGACCCCGGCGGGCGGACGCGCCAGACGAGCGGCGAGACCGGCTCGAGGCTCCAGGCCTGTTCGGGCGCGTCGGCCGCCAGGCTCCGGGCGGCGGCCTCCCGCCGGCGTTCCAGGAAAGCCGGTACGGGCGGAGCCTCCGGCAGGTGGCCCGGCGCACCCGCGGACGGCGGGGATGCCTCGGGCGGAAGGGGGAAGCCGCGTGGGAGCACCGCGGGCGGTGCGGGTTGCGCCGGTGGCGGTGGCGCATACGCGGGCTGCGCCGGCCGCTCGTCAGGCCCGGCCATCCGCGCCTGCGCGGCAGGCGGCGGCGCGCTGCGCTCCGACGCGGTGGATGCGGACGGCGAGGTGGAGGGGGTGGGCGAGGTGAAGGGGGCGGGCGCGCCGCCAGGCGCCAGAGCAGCCGCCTGCGGGGGCGGCGGCGGGGGTGCCGCGCCGCGCCGGGCCGGCCCCGACGGCAGCAGGTGGGCGGAGGCGTCGAACACGTCCTTGCACTGCCCGCAGCGCACCCAGCCGTCCGAGATGCGCAACTGGTCCGCGACGACCTTGAAGGTCGTGCCGCAGGCGGGGCAGCGCGTGATCTGGCTCATGGGCTCGCGATTGTAGGTGGCGCCTGGCCCGGTGCGGCCCGCCCTCGCGTCAGCGCGAGGCCGTCATCAGGATCCAGCCGTCCTCGGCGTCGCTCACCTCGAGCGGCAGCCAGGGCGCGTAGGCCTCCTGCAGCTCGGCGGCCTGGCGCTCCAGGATGCCCGCCAGCACCAGGTGTCCGCCGGCATCGACGTGCGCGCACAGCAGCGGCGCCAGCACCTTCAGCGGCGTGGCCAGGATGTTCGCGAACACGGTGCCGTAGAGGCCCTGGGCGGCGTCCGGCAGCCCGGCCTTCAGCGCCACGCCGTTGGCCTCGGCATTGAGCCGGGTCGATTCCACGGCCGCGGGATCGATGTCCACGGCGTCGATGTCCACGGCGCCGAACTTGGCGGCACCGATCGCGAGGATGCCCGAGCCGCAGCCGTAGTCCAGCACCCGGCCGAAGCCGCCGCCGCGCCGCGCGGTCCAGCGCAGGCACATGCGGGTCGTCGGGTGCGTGCCAGTGCCGAAGGCCAGGCCCGGGTCGAGGCGGATGTGGCGCGTGGCCTGGGGCGGCAGTTCATGCCAGGTGGGAACGATCCAGAATTCCGGCGTGATCTCCACGGGCGCGAACTGCGACTGCGTGAGCCGCACCCAGTCCTGGTCGGGCACGTCGGACAACCCCAGCACGCGGCAGCCCGCGAAGAAATCCTGCACCTCCAGCAGCGCGCGCGCCTCGCCGGCCGCCTCCTGCGTGGGGAACAGCGCCACCACGCGGCTGCGCTGCCAGCCGTCCTTCGGAGGGGGCATGCCCGGCTCGCCGAACAGCGCCTGCTCGGCATCGGTCTGGGCGTCGGCATCCTCGACCGACACGCTCAGGGCGTCCAGCGCCTCCAGGGCTTCGCCCACGGCTTCGATCCGCTCTTCGGGGCACAACAGGCTCAGCTCAAACATGGCATCCATCTCCAGAAACGGCGATGCCGGCCCCCGTCACCGGAGCGCCAGCATGCGCGGGGGGCCGGCCGGGGCCGGCACGGGTTCAGCGCTTGTGCGCGGCCAGCCACTCTTCCAGGTAGTGGATGTTGGTGCCGCCGGCGACGAACTTGGCGTCCACCATCAGCTCGCGGTGCAGCGGGATATTGGTGTGGATGCCCTCGATCACCGTCTCGGACAGGGCCGTGCGCATGCGGGCCAGGGCCTGCTCGCGCGTGTCGCCGTGCACGATGATCTTGCCGATCATGGAGTCGTAGTTCGGCGGCACGTAGTAGTTGGTGTACGCATGCGAATCCACGCGCACGCCCGGGCCGCCTGGCGCATGCCAGACGGTGATGCGTCCGGGCGACGGGGTGAACTTGTAGGCGTCCTCCGCGTTCACGCGGCACTCGATCGCATGGCCGCGGATCTCGATCTGGCGCTGCGTGAACGGCAGCTTCTCGCCGGCGGCGACCATGATCTGGGTCTTCACAATGTCCACGCCCGTGATCCACTCCGTCACCGGGTGTTCGACCTGCACGCGCGTGTTCATCTCGATGAAGTAGAACTCGCCGTTCTCGTAGAGGAACTCGAACGTGCCGGCGCCGCGGTAGCCGATCTTCTTGCAGGCGGCCACGCAGCGCTCGCCGATCTTCTCGATGAGCTTGCGCGGGATGCCGGGGGCCGGCGCTTCCTCGATCACCTTCTGGTGGCGGCGCTGCATGGAGCAGTCGCGCTCGCCCAGGTACACCGCGTTGCGGTGCTTGTCCGCCAGGATCTGGATCTCGATGTGGCGCGGGTTCTGGAGGAACTTCTCCATGTACACGGCCGGGTTGCCGAAGGCGGCCTGGGCCTCGGCCTTGGTCATCTGCACGGCGTTCACCAGCGCGGCCTCGGTATGCACCACGCGCATGCCGCGCCCGCCGCCGCCGCCCGCCGCCTTGATGATGACGGGGTAGCCGACGCTGCGCGCGATGCGGCGGATCTGCACCGGATCGTCGGGCAGTTCGCCGTCGGAGCCCGGCACGCAGGGCACGCCCGCGCGGATCATGGCCTGCTTCGCCGACACCTTGTCGCCCATCGTGCGGATGGACTCGGGCGTGGGGCCGATGAACTGGAAGCCGCTCTTTTCCACGCGCTCGGCGAAGTCGGCGTTCTCGGAGAGGAAGCCGTAGCCCGGGTGGATGGCCTCGGCGTCCGTCACCTCGGCGGCCGAGATGATCGCCGGCATGTTGAGGTAGGACAGCGGCGAAGGGGCCGGGCCGATGCAGACGGCCTCTTCGGCGAGCTTGACGTACTTCGCGTCGCGGTCGGCCTCGGAATACACCATCACGGCCTTGACGCCCAGCTCATGGCAGGCGCGCTGGATGCGCAGGGCGATTTCGCCGCGATTGGCGACAAGGATCTTTTTAAACATAGGCTCTCTCGCGGCTCATCGCCGCACGCTGGCGCGTGCCAGGGCGCTTTGCTTCGCCTTGCCTGCGGCAAGTACGCCGCGATTGGCGACAAGGATCTTTTTGAACACGAATTTCCTGTTTCGCTGCAGGTCTGCAGTGGCAGCGAGACTTACTCGATGACGAACAGCGGCTGACCGTATTCCACCGCCTGGCCGTTCTCGCCGAGGATGCGGGTGACCGTGCCGGACTTGTCGGCTTCGATCTCGTTGAGGATCTTCATGGCCTCGATGATGCAGATGGTGTCGCCTTCCTTGACCTGGCTGCCGACTTCGACGAAGGCCTTGGCGCCGGGGCTGGAGGCGCGGTAGAACGTGCCCACCATGGGCGACTTGACGACGTGGCCGGTGGGTGCCGCGGGGGCCGGCAGTTCGGCCACGGGGGCAGCTGCCGCGGGAGCGGGGGCCGCCACGGGCGCAGGTGCGGGGGCGGCCACGAATTGCTGCACGACGGCGCCGCCGCTCTTGACGATGCGGACCTTGCCTTCCGCCTCGGTAATCTCGAGTTCCGACACATTCGACTCGGACACGAGGTCAATCAAGGTCTTGAGTTTTCGCAAATCCATGGGGACTCCAACGCCTAAAACGAAATAGGGCGCGAATTTACCCCAATTTGACCGCTTCGACCCCTATCCGACCGCAAATTCCATCATCTTCGAATGGAATGCCGGAGGATCAGCCCAGGGCCGCCCATTGCCGGAGGTCTTCGGTCGTGATCTGCCCCATTTTACGATGCATGATGCTGCCATCTGTGCCGAACAGGACCGTGAAAGGCAGGCCGCCGGCGAGGTTGCCGAGGCTCCGGCCCAGGTCCGTGCCCTGTAGTCCCGCCAGTCCGACGGGGAAATCCAGTGGAACGCGTTCCAGGAACTTCCGCACCGCGGAAGGCTGATCGATCGCCAGACCCACCACCTGCCAGCCGCGCGCGCGGTGATCGCGGTAGAAACCGTTGAGCATCGGCAGCTCTTCCACACAGGGCGGACACCACGTCGCCCAGAAGTTGACCAGCAGCGGCCGGCCGCGGAAGGCTTGCATCTCCACGGCCGCATCGCCCTGCCGGGGAGCGTCGAAGCGCTGCGCCCACATCGCGGCTTCGGCTTCCGGCAACGCCGCGTGCGGCCGCAGGCGCCACCATGCCAGACCCGCCCCGGCGGCCGCAGCGGCGGCGGCCGCTCCAGCATAGAGGGCACGGCGGCGCGAACGGTCGGCCGGGGTGGGGGCGGGCGCGCCGGGCGCCGGGAGGGGGTCGGTCATGCGGAGGGTTCCTCGTCCAGCAGCCTGCGCACGGCCCGGGCATCGCCGCGGGGCACGCGGCCGCGCGCGTCGGGACGCAGGGCGCCGCGCAGGTCGTCCAGATCGTAGACAAGCAGGTGCACCCCGATGGTCTCGCCCAGCGCGGCGGAACGGCCGGCGACGCTGAGCGCCTCGACCGACTCGCCGTGGAAGCCAGTGACCGTGCGGGGCTCGTAATCGACATGGTGGTCGATGAGCGCGATCTCGGCGGACTTGCAGTCGTCGCAGAAGAGCTGCAGGTAGATGTCCGACAGCCGGGTCGCCGTGCCGTACCAGACGGCGCCGCCCAGGTGCGGCCGGAACTCCGCCATGCGCTCCATCCAGACGAGCGCCAGCTCGCGCAGCGCCCGCAGTTCGGCGGGCTGGGTGTCGGCGCAGAAGAGGCCGATGTATTCGCGCACCGCGTCTTCCACCAGGTCGTTGTCCGGCAGCGGCGAGCGCGCGGGCAGGCCGAGCTGCCGGACGGCCCGGCGCTTGGCCGGGCCCCATTCGAGCCCTTCCTCCACGACGAAGCGGGCGGCGGCATTGGCGATCTCGGTGGCGAGGGCGTTGGGCATGGCGGCTTCCCGGTGGACGGCGTGGGAAAGAAAAGGCAGGGAGAACCCGCATTGTGGCCCGGCGGACATGCGCCGTGGGAGCAATGCGCCCGCGCATGGCGGGGTCTTGCCGGAAAACACGGGCGGCAGCCGCCAGAAGCTATCAAAAAGAGAGCATCCCGACACGCCCGACCGACGGCTCGCCGCGCGCGGCCGAACCGTAGAATCGGCGCCCATGCATATTCACATTCTGGGCATCTGCGGAACGTTCATGGGCGGCCTGGCCGCGCTGGCGCGGGAAGCGGGGCACCGGGTCACGGGCTGCGATGCCGGCGTGTACCCGCCGATGAGCGACCAGCTGCGGGCGCTGGGCATCGAGCTGATCGAGGGCTACGGCGCCGACCAGCTGGACCTCGCGCCGGATGTGTTCGTGGTGGGCAATGTGGTGAGCCGCGCGCGGCTGGCCGACGGCAGCCCGAAGTTCCCGCTGATGGAAGCGATCCTCGACGCAGGCGTGCCCTACACCAGCGGGCCGCAGTGGCTGGCCGAGCACGTGCTGCAGGGGCGCCACGTGCTGGCGGTCGCCGGCACCCACGGCAAGACCACGACCACCTCGATGCTCGCATGGGTGCTGGAATGCGCGGGCCTGCAGCCCGGCTTCCTGGTGGGCGGCGTACCGCTGGATTTCGGCGTGTCGGCACGGCTCGGGCTCGCGGGCCGGCCGGTGGCGTCGGACGGACCGGCGGGCGGTGCCCCGCTCTTCGTGATCGAGGCCGACGAATACGACACCGCCTTCTTCGACAAGCGCAGCAAGTTCGTCCATTACCGTCCCCGCACCGCGGTGCTGAACAACCTCGAATTCGACCACGCCGACATCTTCGACGACCTCGCCGCGATCGAGCGGCAGTTCCACCACCTCGTGCGCACCGTGCCGCCTTCGGGCCGGGTGGTGTTCAACGGGCTGGAGGACAGCCTCGCGCGCGTGCTGCACCAGGGCTGCTGGAGCGGCGTGGCCAGCTTCGGCGCGGCGGTGAGCGACTTCACCGCGCGCGGCGAGCCGGGGGCGTTCGACGTGCTGCGCAACGGGCACGTGGTCGGCCGCGTCGAGTGGGAGCTGTCGGGCGTGCACAACCAGCTCAATGCGCTGGCCGCCATCGCCGCGGCGGACCACGTGGGGGTGGCGCCCGCCGAGGCGGCGGCGGCGCTCGCGCGCTTTCGCAACGTCAAGCGCCGCATGGAACTGCGCGGCACCGCCGGCGGCATCGCGGTGTACGACGATTTCGCCCACCACCCCACCGCGCTGCGCACCACGCTCGACGGGCTGCGCCGCCGCGTCGGCCCGGGCGCGCGCATCCTCGCGGCCTTCGAGCCGCGCAGCAACACCATGAAGCTCGGCACGATGAAGTCGCAGCTGCCCTGGGCGCTCGAAGCGGCCGATCTGGCGTTCTGCCACACCGCCGGGCTGGACTGGGACGCGGCCGAGGCGCTGGCCCCGATGGGCGCCCGCGGCCGCACGGCCGCCGACATCGGCACGCTCGTGGACCAGATCACCGCCGAGGCCCGGCCCGGCGATCACGTGGTGTGCATGAGCAACGGCAGCTTCGGCGGCGTGCATGCCCGGCTGCTGGAAGCCCTGGCGGACCGCTCCGCGTGAATTTCAGTAACTAATAGCCATTGCTGGCAAATCGACCCGCACGACCGGCCGCGCCAGCGCGGCGCTCGCGGCCATGGCGAACTGCCGGCCCCAGTCCTGCGCCAGCAGCGCCGGGCCCGCCGCCTGGGCCACCACGAGCACCTTGTCGGCGGTGAGCACCTTGCCGCTGGCCCGCAGCGGCTCGCACTCCAGGCGCATGAATTCGTCGTCGAGCCAGCGGCGCGCGATCTCGTGGGCCATGGGCACCTCGCCCTCGAGGTCGAAGCGGAACTCCTGGCCGGGTCCGAGAAGGACGGTGACTTCGCTGCGCATGGGGAAAGGACCTTTCGTGCCGGATCGGGAAAGCGGCGGGGAGCGGAGCCCCGCCGGCGGATGGGAAAAGCTTACACGGCGGCCTCGCCCGTCCGCAACCGCCCCGGGCTCCCGGTTAACCCGGGGGATGCCGTGTCAAGCGGCGAGGGCTACAGCGGAACGCCGTGCGGCGACCGCGTCCGACAGCTCCTTGAGCACACCGAGCGAATCGTCCCAGCCCAGGCAGGCATCGGTGATGCTCTTGCCGTATTCCAGGCCGCAGGCATCGTCCTTGCCGGGCGTGAACTTCTGGGCGCCGGCCACGAGGTGGCTCTCCACCATCACGCCGAAGATGCTGTGCGAGCCGCCCGCGATCTGGCCGGCGATGTCACGCGCCACGTCGCGCTGGCGCTCGTGCTGCTTGCTGCTGTTGGCATGGCTGCAGTCGACCATGAGCGTCGGCGGCAGCTTGGCGGCTTCCAGGTCCTTGCAGGCGGCGGCCACGCTGTCGGCGTCGTAGTTGGGCGCCTTGCCGCCGCGCAGGATCACGTGGCAGTCGCGGTTGCCCTGCGTGTTCACGATCGCCACCTGGCCGTTCTTGTGCACCGACAGGAAGTGGTGGCCGCGGCTCGCGGACTGGATGGCATCCGTGGCGATGCGGATGTTGCCGTCCGTGCCGTTCTTGAAGCCGATGGGCGCCGACAGGCCCGAGGCCAGTTCGCGGTGCACCTGGCTCTCGGTGGTGCGCGCCCCGATCGCGCCCCAGCTGATCAGGTCGCCGATGTACTGGGGCGAGATCACGTCGAGGAATTCGCTGCCCGCCGGAACGCCCAGGCGGTTGATGTCGATGAGCAGCTGGCGCGCGATGCGCAGGCCCTCGTCGATGCGGTAGCTCTCGTCGAGGTAGGGATCGTTGATGAGGCCCTTCCAGCCCACGGTGGTGCGCGGCTTCTCGAAGTACACGCGCATCACGATCTCCAGCGTGTCGGCGTACTGGGCGCGCACGGACTGCAGGCGGCGCGCGTATTCGAGGGCGGCGGCGGGATCGTGGATGGAGCAGGGGCCGATCACCACCAGCAGGCGGTCGTCGCGGCGGGCCATGATGTCCTGGATGCGCTGGCGCGTGCGGGCGATGAGGGTTTCGATCGCCGTGCCCCGGATGGGGAAGAAGCGGATCAGGTGTTCGGGAGGAGGCAGCACGGTGATGTCCTGGATACGTTCGTCGTCGGTTTGGCTGGTTTTCTCGACGTTGCGGTACCAGGCATCGCTGGTGGAGGGTGCGGACTGGGTGGGGGCCGTCATGGCTGCTTCCTCGTGGAGTGGTTCGGAAAAAAGGGAGGCCGGAAAAAACAAAAACCGCCGGGCTTTTCAGCGTCGGCGGTCGTCAGGGGGTAGGTGCTTTGGGGGGGCTGCGCGCTAACCTCTCATCCGCCAGGGACAGAGAACCAAAAGGACCAAAAGTAAAACGCGCTGCGAATCGGCATAACTGGCAATGTAGCACTCTTTCGTGGGCCGTGGCGCGGCAATGCGTTGCAGCGTGGCGACAGGCACCCTTGCCGCAGCCCTTCAGCCCCCTGCCCCGCCCCGGCGCGACAGCCATGCGGCGAGACGCGTCCACCAGCCGCGCCGCAGGCCGGGCGCGGGCCCGCCCGTGCGCAGATCCTGCCACTCGCTCGCGTCCACGCCGCCCTGCTGATAGAGATCGATGGCGAGCACGGCCTGGCCCAGCGCCCGCCACGCATGGCCTTCGAACGCATGGAAGCACGGCGATTCGTCGCGGCTGCGCCGCTGCAGGGCATGCTGCCAGGCCGCCGCGGCGCGCACGAGCTGGCGCAGCGCGTTCTCGTAGGCGCCGAATTCGTAGAGCGCATGCCATCCCGAACCGAGGCCCGAGAGGAACAGCTGGTGCCGGCGGGCTTCGTCCAGCAAGGCCGTGACGCACGCCAGCACCGCCTGCGGGTCGGCATCCGGCGCGCGGCGGGTGGACACGGCCTGCTCCACCTGCGCCGACAGCGCCGTCACCGCATCGCGGAACTGCAGCGAATCTTCGTCCGCGGCGCTCTCGCGCAGCCACCGGCTGATGTCGCCGAAGGTCTGCAGGCTGGAGGGAAGCTGGGTGGTGGCCATGGATGGAAACGGCAATGTAACCAGTCTTCCCCCTGACTGCATGGCCCAGCTGCGGGCGTTGTCCTACGGTCGAGCACTGCTTCGGCAGACGCGGGGCGGCCAGCCCGGTTCATAAGCTCTTCCGTACCGGCGGGCGAGAGGGCCTGCGGTATCCGGCCTCGGTCCGGCCTACAGCCGTTCCGAGCGTGCCATCCCATCCAAGAAAGCCGACCATGTCCATCCAATCCACTGCTGTCCTTCCCGAAGAGCGCCTCTGGGCACCCACCGTCTCCTGGGGCGCCGTCTTCGCCGGCCTCGTGCTCTCGCTGATCGTCTACCTCGTGCTGTCCGTGCTCGGCACCGCGATCGGCGCCTCGGCCATCGACCCGATGGGCGACCGCAATCCGTTCAGCGGCTTCGGCGTGGGCGCCGGCATCTGGGCCGGCGTGACGACGCTGCTGGCCATCGCCGTGGGCGGTTACGTGGCCGGCCACCTCGCACGCCGCTCCGGTGCGCTGCACGGCCTGCTGGCCTGGGGCCTGACCACGCTCTTCACCGTGTACCTGCTGATCAGCGCCACGGGCAGCGCCCTGAGCGTGGCGGGCGGCGCGGCCAAGGCCGGCCTGACCACCGCGGGCGCAGTGGCCGGTGCCGGGGTCTCGGCCGCCGCGCCGGCGCTGGGTGGCGCGGTGCAGCGCCAGCTGGACCAGGCCGGCATCTCGCTGGATGCCAACAGCCTGCAGTCCGAACTGGAAAAGCTGCTGCGCCAGACCGGCAAGCCCGAGCTGCAGCCCGAGAACCTGAAGAACGAGGCGCAGGCCGCCGCCAGCGAGGCCCAGGCCAGCGCCAGCAGCGCCGCCCAGGCACCGCAAACCGCCGACGCCGATGCCAAGGGCTGGCTGGCGAGCGTCATCCAGCGCGGCGAGCGCGTGCTGAACGCCGCCGACAAGGAAGCGCTGGTGAACATCATCGTGGCGCGCACGGGCAAGTCCCGCGCCGAGGCCGAGCAGATCGCCAACAACTACGAGCAGACGTACAACCAGGCGCGCGCCAAGCTGGAGGAAGCCAAGCAGCAGGCCGAGCAGAAGGCCCGCGAGGCTGGCGCCGAAGCCGCGAAGAACGTGGCCCGGGGCTCCTGGGGCACCCTGGTGGTGCTGCTGATCGGCGCCGCGGTCGCCGCCGGCGCCGGCATGCTGGGCTTCCGCCGCCAGCGTCCGGCCGGCGTGGTCGTGGCGGCCTGATCCAGGCCCCGGACGGGAGGCCGCCTGCGCAGCGGCCGTCCCGGCTCCCGTCCCCAGCCTCTGGCCGGGGATGACGAATGGAAAAAAGCCCGGTGGAGACTGCTCTCCGCCGGGCTTTTTGCCGTAGGTGCCGCATGCGCGGCGGTGCAGCCGTCAGGCCGTGCCGCCCACCGTCAGCCCGTCGATGCGCAGCGTGGGCTGGCCCACGCCCACGGGCACGCTCTGGCCTTCCTTACCGCAGGTGCCGACGCCGCTGTCGAGCGCCATGTCGTTGCCGATCATGGTCACGCGCTTGAGCGATTCAGGGCCGCCGCCGACGATCGTGGCGCCCTTGACGGGGTAGAGGATCTTGCCGTTCTCGACCCAGTAGGCTTCGCTGGCGGAGAACACGAACTTGCCGCTCGTGATGTCCACCTGGCCGCCGCCGAAATTGGTGGCGTAGAGGCCGCGCTGGATGCTGGCGACGATCTCGGCCGGATCCTTGTCGCCGCCCAGCATGTAGGTGTTGGTCATGCGCGGCATGGGGATGTGCGCATAGCTCTCGCGCCGGCCGTTGCCGGTGGGCGCCACGCCCATCAGGCGGGCGTTGAGCGAATCCTGGATGTAGCCCTTGAGGATGCCGTCCTCGATCAGCACGTTGCGCTGGCTGGCGTGGCCTTCGTCGTCCACGTTGAGCGAGCCGCGGCGGTCGGCGATGGTGCCGTCGTCCAGCACCGTGACACCCTTGGCCGCCACGCGCTGGCCGATGCGGCCGCTGAAGGCGCTCGATCCCTTGCGGTTGAAGTCGCCCTCCAGCCCGTGGCCCACGGCCTCGTGCAGCAGGATGCCCGGCCAGCCGGGGCCGAGCACCACGGTCATCTCGCCGGCCGGCGCCGGGCGCGATTCGAGGTTCACCAGGGCCGCGTTCACGGCCTCGTCCACGTAGCGGCCGATCTGGGCGTCGTCGAAGTAGGCCAGGCCGAAGCGGCCGCCGCCGCCGGCCGAACCCATCTCGCGGCGGCCGCCCTGCTCGGCGATCACCGTCACCGAGAGGCGCACCAGCGGGCGCACGTCGGCGGCCAGCGTGCCGTCGGCGCGCGCCACCAGCACCACGTCGTATTCGCTCGCGAGGCCGGCCATGACCTGCGACACGCGCGGGTCCTTGGCGCGGGCGAGCTGCTCCACCTTGCCCAGCAGCGCCACCTTGGCGGTGCTGTCGAGCGTCGCGATCGGGTCCAGGTCCGGGTAGAGCGAGCGGCTGGCGGCCACCTTGCGCGCCGCCACCTTCGCGCGGCCCTGCTGCGACGCCGCGGCGATGGAGCGCACCGTGTGCGCCGCGTCGCGCAGCGAGGCCTCGGAGATGTCGTCCGAATAGGCGAAGGCCGTCTTCTCGCCGCTCACCGCCCGCACGCCGACGCCCTGGTCGATGCTGAAGGAGCCCGTCTTGACGATGCCTTCCTCCAGGCTCCAGCCCTCGCTGCGGGTGTACTGGAAGTACAGGTCGGCATCGTCCACGCGGTGCGCCCGGATGTCCGACAGCGCGCGCGCGAGGTGGGTTTCGTCCAGCCCGAAAGGCTCCAGCAGCAGCTGGCGGGCGATGGACAGGCGTTCGATGGTCGGTTCGCGGGAGATCATGGGCGGATTCTAGAAGCCCCCGGCGGCCACCGCCCTGCGGCCGGCGCACACCCCGTACGGCGGCGTGGCCTCTCAGGGGCACCGACGCCTGCCGGTCGTCCCGCCGGGAGCGGCTCTATGCCTGGGCGAGCGGCTGCCGTTGCGCGCGGGCGATGGACATCAGCACCCCCAGGGCCAGCCCCAGCGTGACCATGGCGGTGCCGCCGTAGCTCACGAAGGGCAGCGGCACGCCCACCACGGGCAGGATGCCGCTCACCATGCCCATGTTCACGAAGGCATAGGTGAAGAAGATCATCGACACGGCGCCGGCCATGAGGCGCGAGAACAGCGTGGTCGCGCCCAGGGCGATGGCCAGGCCGCGCCAGACGAGCAGCAGCAGGAAGACGATCAAAAACAGGTTGCCGGCGAGCCCGAACTCCTCGGAATAGGCCGCGAAGATGAAGTCGGTGGTGCGCTCGGGGATGAACTCCAGGTGGGTCTGCGTGCCGGCCATGAAGCCCTTGCCCCAGACGCCGCCCGATCCGATCGCGATCATCCCCTGGATGATGTGGAAGCCCTTGCCCAGCGGATCGCGCGTGGGATCGAGCAGTGTGCAGATGCGCTGCTGCTGGTAGTCGTGCAGCACCGGCCAGCGCACGCCGTCGGCGCACAGCTGCGGCTCGAACCAGACGATGAGCGCGATGCCGATGCCGCCCAGGATCACCGGCGGCAGCACGAGCTTCCAGGGCAGGCCGGCGAAGAAGATCACCGACAGCCCGGCCGCCAGCACCAGCAGCGACGTGCCCAGGTCGGGCTGCTTCATGATGAGGCCCACGGGCACCGCCAGCAGCGCGCCGGCCACCACGAAATCCAGCGGGCGCAGCTGCCCCTCGCGCTTCTGGAACCACCAGGCCAGCATGAGCGGCATGGCGATCTTCAGGATCTCGCTCGGCTGGATCACGAGGCCCACGTTGATCCACCGCTGCGCGCCCTTCTTGATGATGCCGAAGAGCGCCACCGCCACCAGCAGCGCCACGCCGGCCGTATAGAGCGGCACGGCCAGCATCATGAGCCGCTGCGGCGGGATCTGCGCGACGACGAACAGGATGCCCGCCGCCAGGACCATGTTGCGGCCATGGTCGTAGAACCGGGTGCCGTGGTCGTAGCCCGAGGAATACATCGCCACCAGGCCGATCGACGAGAGCGTCAGCAGCACCGCGATGAGCGGCCAGTCGAAGCCGCGGAACAGGGGCAGGATGCGCTGCAGCAGGGAAGGCTTGTCGAAGGCGGCGGACATGGGGCGACATTATCGGCGGCGGCCCGCGGCGGGCGGCCGTGGCGGCACAATGCCCGCTCCATGCCGATGCCATCCGCGCCCATGCCGCATACCACCACCCACCTGCTCTACCTGCACGGATTCCGCTCGTCGCCCCGTTCGGCCAAGGCCCGCCAGATGGCGGACTGGATGGCTGCGCACCGGCCGGACGTACGGTTCTGGTGCCCGCAGCTGCCGCCCTCGCCGCGCGACGCGATGGCACTGGTGGCGCAGGGCATCGAGGGCTGGCCGGCGCAGCGGATGGCGGTGGTCGGCTCGTCGCTGGGCGGCTTCTACGCGAGCTGGGTGGCGCAGCACAAGCCCGGCTGCACGAGCGTGCTGCTGAACCCGGCCGTGGACCCGGCGCGGGACCTGGAGCGCTACATCGGCCAGCAGACGGCCTGGCACGATCCGTCCGAGCAGTTCTACTTCCGGCCCGAATACATCGCCGAGCTGCGGGCGCTGGAGGTGCGGGCCCTGCCCGCCGCCGGGCCGGAACTCGCCATCATCGCCAAGGGCGACGAACTGCTCGACTGGCGCGAGATGGCGGCCCGCTATGCCGCCGCCCGGGTGGTGCTGCTGGAAGGCGGCGACCATGCCCTGAGCGATTTCGCGGAGCACATCGGCACGGTGGTGGCGTTCTGCGGGCTGGCCGCCCGCCCCGCGTGACACGGCTTCGCTGACCCGGCTCAGGGCGCGGGCACGCTGGCCGGCGCCTGCCGCCCCCGCCACCGGTCGTATTCCTGCGGATAGGCGGCCCGGTAGCGCCGGGCGTTCAGCGCGGCCTCGTCCCGCAGGCCGAGCAGCGTCGCGCTGTCGATCAAGGCCTCGATGACGCGCGGCTCCGGCGAGTAGTGCACGAGGCGCGCCGCCAGGGCGTGCACGCGCGCGGCGTTCTCGCGCGTGGTCTGCATCGTGGTGAGCACCGCGAAGTCGAGGGTGTCGCGGAAGAACACGGTGGCGGCGGCCACGCGGCGGGCGGTGTCGTCGCGGAACTCGGGATCGCGCCGGTCGGCGGTCAGATAGGGCTGCGACACGCGGTGGTAATCCCGCGCCAGCAGCGCGATGCCGGCCAGCCACACACCCGCGGCGAGCCCGGCGGCGCACAGCAGCGGGGCGCGCACCGCGGCGCGGGCCGGGGCCCGCCACAGGCGCGGCCAGAGCAGCGCCAGCGCACAGGCGGCCATGAGCTGGAAGGGGCCGTACCAGAGCGGGAACTCCAGCATGCTGTGCACGCCGATGGGGACCAGCAGCCCCCAGGCGAGCTGCCGCGCCGGCTCGGTTTCGCGCCAGGGGCGTGCGCGCCAGGCCAGCCAGAGCGCCAGCCCGCAGGCGGCCAGGGCGAAGGGCAGCCCCAGCTCCACCGCCAGCTGCAGCGGCAGGTTGTGGGCGTTGTCCACCAGCAGGCAGAAGCGCTTGCCGGGGTAGTCGGCGGCATAGTGCGCGTAGGCGAGCTCGCCCCAGCCCCAGCCCGTCCAGGGCCGCTCGGAAATGAGGTGCAGCACGTTCGACCAGAGCACGCGGCGGTTGTCGCAGGCGTGCTCGGCGGCCGACAGGCGTGCGAACAGGCCGTCCATCGAAAAGCCCGTCCAGCGCTCCAGCAGCACCGGCAGCAGCCCGGAGAACACGGCATAGAGCGCGATGCCCGCCAGGCCCAGCGCGAGCGCGGGAGCGCCCAGGCTGCGGCGCCAGAGCAGCAGCAGGAACAGCATGCCGCCCCATTCGAGAGCCCCGGTGCGCGACGCCGTGGCGGCCGCGCCGGCCGCGAGCAGCGCCAGCGCGCCGCAGGCCAGCACGCCCGCGCCCACGGTGGCCGGCCGCAGCCGCGGTCCGCCCGGCAGGGCCGGTGCAGCGCGCATGCGCGCCACCCACCAGGCCAGCGCCCAGGCCCCCATGCACAGCAGCGTGGCCTGCTGGTTGCGCTGGCGCAGGTTGCCCATCGCGATGCCGTGCGTGGAGGGATAGATCCAGGGCGCCCAGCCCGGATCGCCCATGAAGAACTGGGCCAGGCCGATGCCGGCGCCGGCCAGGCCCGCCAGCAGCGCGCCCGCCGCCACGGCCCGGGCGGCGTGCTGGCGCAGCGCGTGGCCCGCATCGCCCGAAGGCTGGCGCGACCAGGCGATGGCGAACGCGGTGGCCACCACCAGCGCGCAGAGCGCCGACACCACCAGCGGCCAGAAGTTGGACAGCGGCGAGGTCGTGTGCCCGTAGAGGAACGGCAGGGCGATGGCCGCCGCGGCGATGCCCCCCAGGGCGCGGGCCGGCCAGGGCGATGGCGCGGACGCGAAGGCGCGCGCGGCGGAGGGCGCGGCCGAGGATGCGGGAGCGGAGGCGGCGGGCGGCGCAGGAGGAAGCGCGTTCATCGGGAAGAAGGTGGGCCGCGGCAGCGGGCAGGAGCGAAGGAGGAAGGGTGCGGCCGGGCAGCGCGTGCCGGCCAGCGCAGGATCATAGGGCGCGCGGCCACGGCCGGGCCGGGCGGCGGGCGGGCCGGCCCATGGGAGAATCCTCCCCATGCACGCACTGTTTGAAGAAGCCGGCAAGTTCCTCGCCGGGCGCATCCTGTCCGAAGCCGAGAATTCGGCCCAGATCGAGCTCGATTCCGGCAAGCGGGTGAAGGTGAAGGCCGCCCACATCCTGCTGAAGTTCGACAAGCCCGCTCCCGCCGACCTGCTGCGCGAGGGCCAGGCCCTGGCCGCCACGATCGAGCTGCCCCTGGCCTGGGAGTTCGCACCCGAAGAGGAATTCGGCTTCGCCGACCTGGCCCGCGACTACTTCTCCGAGAACGCCACGCTCGCGCAGCAGGCCGGCGCGCTGTTCGCGCTCTACGAGGCGCCGCACTACTTCCGCCGCGCCGGCAAGGGACGTTTCAAGAAGGCGCCGGCCGAGATCCTGCAGCAGGCGCTGGCCGGCATCGAGAAAAAGCGCCTGATCCAGGAGCAGATCGCCGCCTGGGCGGAGCAGCTGGGCCGCGGCGAATGCCCGCAGCCGATCCGCGACCAGCTCTACAAGATCCTGTTCCGGCCCGACAAGAACGCGCCCGAATACAAGGCCGTGGTGGAGGCCAGCCGCGCCACGCACAAGGCGCCGCTCGATCTGCTGCAGCAGGCCGGCGCGATCGATTCGCCCTACCAGTTCCACTGGAAGCGCTTCCTGTTCGACAACTTCCCCAAGGGCACGGGTTTCCCGTCCCTCACCGCGCCCCAGCCGCCGGCCGACCTGCCGCTGGCGCCGGTGCAGGCCTATTCGATCGACGATTCGCAGACCACCGAGATCGACGATGCGCTCTCGGTGCAGGGCCTGGGCACCGGCACGGTGGTGCTGGGCATCCACATCGCGGCGCCGGGCCTGGCGATCGTGCCGGGCTCGCCGCTCGACCAGCTCGGCCGCCAGCGGCTGTCCACCGTCTACATGCCGGGCTACAAGATCACCATGCTGCCGGACGACGTGGTGCAGATCTACACGCTCGACGAAGGCCGCGCGAACCCCGCCGTCTCGCTCTACGCGACGATCGACGAGGCCACGCTGGAGATCACCGGCACCGAGACGAAGCTGGAACGCGTGCCCGTGGCCGTGAACCTGCGCCACGACCGGCTGGACCACATCGTCACCGAGGAATGGCTGCAGGACCCGTCGCTGGAGGTGGAGGGCACGCCCGCGGCCCTGCAGGAGCGCCGTGCCGAGCTGTCGTTCCTGCACCGCCTGGCGCGCAAGCTCAAGGCGCAGCGCGAGGTGGTGCGCGGCAAGCCCGAGACCTTCAACCGGCCCGACTACAACTTCCGCCTCGCGGGCGTGCCCGAGGGCGGCGAGCCGACCGGCGCCGAGACCGTCTCGATCACCACGCGCCGCCGCGGGGCGCCGCTGGACCTGATCGTGGCCGAGGCCGCCATCGTGGCCAACAGCACCTGGGGCGGCCTGCTGGCCGAGCACGGCGTGCCCGGCATCTACCGCAGCCAGGCGAGCCTCGCGCCCGGCATGAAGGTGCGCATGGGCACCAAGGCCCTGCCGCACGCGGGCATCGGCGTGAAGAGCTACGCCTGGGCGACCTCGCCGCTGCGCCGCTACGTCGATCTGGTGAACCAGTGGCAGATCATCGCCTGCGTGCGCCACGGCAAGACGGCCGCGCTCGCCGCGCCGTTCAAGCCCAAGGACGCGGACCTGTTCTCCATCATCAGCAGCTTCGACGCGGCCTATGGCGCCTACAACGGCTACCAGGCCGGCATGGAGCGCTTCTGGACGCTGCAGTACCTGCGCCAGAACGGCATCACGGAAATCGACGCCAGCGTGATCAAGGAAGGCGGCGGCGGCAGCTACCTGGTGCGCGCGGACGACCTGCCGCTGGTGCTGCCGGTGCTGGGCGCCCAGGCCCTGCCGCGCGGTGCGCGCGTGCGGGTGAAGCTCGGCGAGATCGACGACATCACCCTGGACGTGAGCGGCACCGTGACCGAGCGCCTGGACGATCCGGCCGACCCGTCGGACGACGCCGCCGTGGCCGAGCCCGAGGGCGACGACGAAGAGGCCGTGGCCGGCCCGATCGCCATCGCGGTGGACGTGAACGAGGCCGAAGGCGCCGGCACCCCGCCGGCGGCCGCTTCCTGACCACGGCCGGGCCCGCCCGCACCACCGCATAATCGGCCGCCGTGAAACTCCCCGCCTTCCTCCAGCGCTTCAGCACCCTGCAGATCGCCCTCGCCCTGTCGGTGGCGGTGCATGCGGCGCTGCTGTCCGTGCGCTTCGTCGATCCGGAGAGTTTCAACCGCGTCTTCCAGGACACGCCGCTGGAGGTGATCCTGGTGAACGCCAAGTCCGGCGAGCAGCCCGAGAAGGCGCAAGCCATCGCCCAGGCGTCGCTCGCGGGCGGCGGCGATGCGGAAAAGGGCCGTGCCACCAGCCCCCTGCCCTACTCCGCCGTCACCCACGTGGGCGAGGATTTCGAGGAGGCGCAGCGCAAGCTCGACGCCATGCAGGAGCAGCAGGCCCAGTTGCTCGCGCAGCTGCGCAGGCAACTGGCGACCATGCCCCCGCCGGACCCGCGCGACCAGAGCCCGAACACCGACCGCGTGCAGCAGGAGGAGAAGCGCCGCCAGCTGCTGAAGCTGCTCGCCGAGATCGAAAAGCGCATCAACGAAGAGAACTCCCGCCCCAAGAAGCGCTACATCAGCCCCGCCACGCGCGAGGAGGTGTACGCCATCTACTACGACGGGCTGCGCCGCCGGATCGAGGACAAGGGCACGGAAAGCTTTCCCGAACAGGGCGGCAAGAAGCTCTACGGCGAGCTGACCATGATCGTCACCGTGAACCACGACGGCCGGGTGCTGGACACCGAGGTCGTGCAGGGCTCCGGCAACCGCCTGCTCGACCAGCGCGCCCAGGCCATCGTGCGCGCGTCCGGCCCGTTCGGCGCGTTCAGCCCCGCGATGCGGGCCCGGGCCGACCAGATCGCCGTGGTGTCGCGGTTCAAGTTCACGCGCGAACAGACGCTGGAGACCAGCGTGCGCTGAAGCGCCCGGCCCGCCCCTCCCTGTTCGCACGCCTCGCCCCCGGCCCACGCCGCGCCCTCTTCTCTCCCCCTTTTTTCTTCCTCCGCCGCATGACGACCACCCCCGCACCGGACGCCTACTGCGTGATGGGCCACCCCGTGGAGCACAGCCGCTCGCCGTGGATCCATGCGCGCTTCGCCGAGCTCACCGGCGAGCGCATCGACTACACGCGGCGGCTGGTGCCGCTGGACGGCTTCGCCCAGGCCCTCGCGGATTTCGCGGCGGCCGGCGGCCGGGGCTGCAACGTGACGGTACCGTTCAAGCACGACGCCGCGCGGCTCGCCACCGCGGCCAGCGAGCGCGTGCGCCGCGCCGGCGCGGCCAACACCCTGACCTTCCTGCCCGACGGCAGCGTGCAGGCCGACAACACCGACGGCCTGGGCCTGGTGGCCGACATCGTGCGCAATGCGGGTGTGGCGCTGGCGGGCCGCGACGTGCTGCTCGTGGGCGCGGGCGGTGCGGCCGCGGGCGTGCTCGCCCCGCTGCTGGAGCAGGCGCCGCGGCGGATCGTGGTGGTCAACCGCACCGCGGCCCGCGCGCAGGCCCTGGTGCAGGCGCATGCCGACCTGGCGGCGGGCCGGCAGGTCGCACTGCAGGCACTGCCGATCGAAGAGCCCGGCACCGGCTTCGACGTGGTCGTGAACGCGACGGCGAGCAGCCTGGCCGGCGGCGCAGTCCCGGTGCCGGACGCGGTGCTGCGAACAGGCACGCTGGCCTACGACATGATGTACGGCCCGGCCGCGCAGGGCTTCATGGACTGGGCGCGCGCGCAGGGCGCGGTGCCGCGCGACGGGCTCGGCATGCTGGTGGAGCAGGCCGCCGAGGCGTTCGCGCTCTGGCGCGGCGTGCGCCCCCCGGCCGCGCAGGTGCTGCAGGAACTGCGCGCGCAGCCATGAAGGCCCTGCTGCGCTGGATCGGCTGCGTGCTGCTGGCCGGCGTGGCCCTGCAGCTGTTCTTCGTGCTGCGCATCGCCGCGATGGCCGCCATCGATCCGCAATCCACCAGCTTCCAGCGCTCCGAAATCTGGGCGCAGGTGGCGGCGGGCGACGGCCTGCACTGGCGCCAGGAATGGGTGCCCTACGACCGCATCGCGGACACGCTCAAGCGCGCGGTGATCGCCTCGGAGGACGACGGCTTCGTCAACCACGACGGCGTGGACTGGACCGCGGTGGAGAAGGCCTGGGAACGCAATGCCCGCGCCGAGGCGCAGGCCGCGCGGCTGCAGGATGCCCAGCCCGGGCGCGCGGCGCGGCCGGCCCGCATCCGCGGCGGCTCCACCATCACGCAGCAGCTCGCCAAGAACCTGCTGCTGTCGGGCGAGCGCACGCTGCTGCGCAAGGGACAGGAATTCGTGCTGACGCTGGCGCTGGAGCAGTTGCTCAGCAAGCAGCGCATCCTGGAGATCTACCTCAACAGCGTCGAATGGGGCGAAGGCGTCTTCGGCGCCGAAGCGGCGGCGCAGCGCTATTTCCGCAAGAGCGCCGCGCAACTGAGCGCCGCCGAGGCCGCGCGCCTGGCCGTGATGCTGCCCGCGCCCCGGCGTTTCGAGAAGAGCCCCGGATCGGCCTACCTGTCGGGCCGCACCCGGGTGATCCTGGGCCGGATGGCCAGCGCCGAACTGCCGTAGGGCGCCTCGCGCGCGGCGTGGCGCGGCGTGGCGCGGCCCGCCCCGGCCCCGGCCCGTTCCCCGTCAGGCGGCCACGGGGTGGTGTTGGGCGAACGACGGCAAGGCGCCGGCAGGCTGCAGCATGGGCTGCGGCGCCGCCAGCATGCCGGCCGTCTGCGGCGGCATCGGCATGCCGGACAGTTGGGCGGACGCGGCGGCCTCCTCGCCGATGCGCGAGGCCGTGGACTGCACCAGCGACAGGAAGCGCTTGAGCATGCGGTCGTCCATCTGGCTCGCGAAGGTGGAATAGACCAGCGCGCCGCGCAGCACGCCGCCGCCGAACACCGGCACGGCGAAGGCGGTGCTCTCGGAGTTGTTCTTCGCATAGCGGATGGCGTAGCCCTGCCGGCGCGTTTCGCGCACCGTCCTGCGCAGGGCCCACATGTCGGTGATCTTCTGGTGGGGCTCGCCATGGGTGTTGGCGGCCTCCACCAGAATGCGCCGCTCGGCGCGCGTGCAGTAGGCCAGATAGGCGCGGCCCAGCGCCGAAGGGATCAGGTCGTAGCGGCGGCCCAGGCTCGACGGACGGATCGCGTAGGGACTGTAGGGCATGGTGCAGAACACCACGCGCATCTGGTGGCCGTCGATCACGGCCAGCGAGAGCGGCCACTTGATCTGCCGCGTGGCGGAGATCATCAGCGGCGCGGCCAGCTCGGCCAGGCGCAGCTTCTCGTTCACGCCGCTGCTGAGGTTGCTCACCGCCAGCGTGAGCTGGTACTGGCCATAGGCGTGTGGATCGCTGCGGACGTACTTTTCGTACTCCAGCGTGCCCAGCAGGCGGTGCAGCGTCGATTTGGCCAGGCCCGTGCGCTGGTGCAGCTCCTGCAGGCTCCAGGTGGAGCGCTCGTTCATCACGCGCAGGATCAGCAGCGCACGTTGTACGGAACGGACTTCGGTGCTCATGGGGTGTTTTCTCCGTGGAAATGGGGGATGCAGCCGGGATGCATGCGGACGGCGTTCAGGCCGCTTCGGATTCGATCGCGTCCGCCATGACCTGCTGCGCCGCGCGGCGCAGCAAGGCCTGGTCGGACCCGACCACGAAAAAGGAAATGCCCTGCGCCGCCAGCGCGGGCACGGCACGCACGTCGGGCACGAAGCAGCCGACGGCGCGGCCCCGGGCACGCCCGGCAGCGCTCACGGCGGCGACCGCATCGGCCACGCGCGGGTCGTCCAGCCCCTGCGCACCGAGCGACACGGCGAGGTCCGCGGGGCCGACGAAGAGGCAGTCCACCCCCGGCACGGCGGCGATCGCGGGCGCCTCGGCCACCGCCTGGGCGCTCTCGATCTGCACGATGACGGTGGTGTGCGCGTCGCTGGCGCGCAGGTGCTCCGCCATGCCGCGGGCGCCGTAGCCGCCGGCGCGCGAGGAATTGCTGAAGCCGCGCGCGCCTCCCTGCCCGTAGCGGGCGGCGCGCACCACCTCGGCGGCGATGCGGGCGTCGTCCACGTGGGGCACCATCACGCCCGCCGCGCCCAGGTCCAGCGCCTGCTGGACGGCCGCGGCACGCGGATACGGCACGCGCACCAGCACGGGCAGTGCGCAGGCATGGGCGGCCAGCAGGCTGCGGTCCAGGCTCTCGGGGCCGAAGGGCGCATGCTCGGCATCGAGCACGAGCGTGTCCAGCCCGGTCGCGGCCAGCACTTCGACGGTCTGGTGCGACGTCGTCTTGACGAAGGTCGCGAGCAACCGGTCGCATGCCAGGATGCGCTGGCGCAGCCGGGCCGGCGGGGACGCGTCGGCACAAAGGAAGCCGGGTGCGGTGCTCATGCGAGGTATTCCGGCCGCGCGGGCGTGAAGACGTCGAGGTTCAGCACCGGCTCGTCCCCCACCACCACCCCGTAGTGGCGCACGTTGGGCGGTATCAGCAGCAGCCCTCCGGGCCCCAGCCGCACCACGCGGTCGTCCACGTGCACGTCCAGCACGCCCGCGAGGATGTACATCACCTGCTCGTTCGGGTGCGCGTGGGGACGGGGCTCGTGGCCGGGCATGAGGCGGTGCAGCGCCAGCGTCACCTGGTCGCTGCCGAACGCCTTGCGCTCGATGCCGCGGCGCACGGGCTGCCATTCCAGCGCGCTCCAGTCGACGCTGTGCAGGGCGGCCGCCGCCTCGGGCGGGAGGGGGGTGGAGGGTGGTGGGGTCATTCGGGGGCGATGCGCAGGGCCTGGATGGTGCGCGACCACAGGTCGTGGTCGGCCTGCAGCACGGCGCGCAGTTGCAGTGGCGACAGCGGAGAGCGCACCATGCCCAGGCCCTTGAAACGCTCGGCGATCTCGGGCAGCGCGGTGATGCGGTTGATTTCCTCATTGAGCTGCGCGCGCCGGCCGGCCTCCAGCCCGCGCGGCGCGAACACGCCGTACCAGTTGGTCACCTCGAAACCCTTGAGCGTCTCGGAGACGCTGGGCACGCCGGGCAGCAGGTCGGTGCGGTTCTTCTCGGTGACGGCGATCAGGCGGATCTTGCCGGCCTGCGCATGCGGCAGCAGCAGCGAGGCGCCGCCCGCGAACAGCTGGCATTCGCCCTGCACGAGGGCCGCCACGGCGGGGCCGCCCCCCTTGTAGGGCACGTGCACGATGTCCAGGTCGGCGGTCTTGGCGAGCAGCGCCAGGGTGAGATGGTTGTGGGTGCCGATGCCGCCGGAGGCGTAGTTGATCTTGCCGGGGTTGGCGCGGATGTAGGCCAGCAGTTCCGGGAAGGTGTGTACCGGCAGGCTGGCGGACACCGCGATCACGTTGATCGCGTAGGCCAGCATGGCCACGGTGTCGAAGTCGTTCATCGGATCGAACGGCAGCTGGCGGTAGAGGCTGCCGTTCATCGCATGCGTGGACATGGCCCCGATCTCGAGCGTGTAGCCGTCGGCCGGCGCGCGTGCCACCACGGCGGCGCCCAGGTTGCCCCCCGCGCCGGCCACGTTCTCGACCACGGCCGGCTGGCCGCTGGCGGGAAACAGGTGTTTCGACAGCAGCCGGGCCAGGATGTCCGTCGATCCGGCGGGCGCGAACGGCACGATCAGGCGCACCGGTTTGACCGGGAATTCCATTCCGGCAGCACCCGCACCGCCTGCCTGGGAGCCCTGCGCGAACGCAGTCCACGGCACGGATGAGCCCGCAACGCAGAGCGCAAGCGCTTTTCGTCGGGACAACGAGTGGGTGACTGGCATGGAACGGGCTCCCTCTTTTGATAAATATGATGAAAAAGAACCAAAAAACATTTTGAATTCCTTGTGGCGGAAGTCTAGAAGCCGGATTCGCCGAATGGTCGGCGAACTTTCCGGATTCCGGCAGATGGAACGACGCCGTCCCATTCCGCGGATCATGCGCTTTCCCGCTGCGCGGGACCAGGGAAATCCCCACTGGCCGGGCGCCACGGCGCCAGTGGGCGCGGGGGCCGGCGCGCCCCGTATGATTCCGGGCATGCTGTCCAAGTTGATGAGCCTTTTCCTGCTCGGGCTGGTGCGCTTTCTCACCGGCTCCCAGGCGCGGTGGTATGGCTGCCCGCCCAAGGCCGAGCAACGCATCTATTTCGCCAACCACCAGAGCCATGCCGACCTGGTCATGATCTGGGCCGCCCTGCCCCAGGAACTGCGCAGCATCACCCGGCCCATCGCCGCCCGCGATTACTGGACCAAGACGCCCTTCCGGCAATGGATCACCACCGCCGTGTTCAACGCGGTGTACGTGGACCGGGTCTCGGGTACGCCCGCGCCGCAGCCCGCCGGCGAGGCGCCGACCATGCCCGCGCCCGCACCGGCTCCCGCCGCCGGCACGCCCGATCCCGAGGCGATGCGCGCCGCCCTGCCGGAGGGCGACCCGCTCGCGCCGCTCGTGCGCGCGCTCGAAAGCGGCGATTCGATCGTGATCTTTCCCGAAGGCACGCGCGGCCACGGCGATGAGCCGCAGCCCTTCAAATCCGGGCTCTACCGGCTCGCGCAGATGTTCCCGCAGGCGGTGCTGGTGCCCGCCTGGATCCACAACGTGCAGCGCGTCATGCCCAAGGGCGAGGTGGTACCCGTGCCCATCCTGTGCTCCGTGACCTTCGGTGCTCCCATCGAGCTGGCGCCCGGCGAAGAGCGCCGCGCCTTCCTCGACCGCGCACGGCGTGCGGTGATCGCGTTGCGGGAGGTGTGAGCCATGATGGACTTCCTGCGCCACCTCACCACCACGCAGCAGATCGGCGCGCTGTTCGTGGCCATGTTCGGGCTGCTGTCGCTGGTGACGCTCTATGCGTTCTTCCAGACCCTGCGCGAGGCGCGCGGCCCCGGCCCCGAGGACCAGGCCGCGCACGAGGCGCACCAGCAGGAGTGGCGCCGCTTCTGGAGCCTGTTGAAGACGTCCTGGGTGATGGCGACGGTCTTCTGGGTCGGCTGGGCCCTGGGCGATACCGTGGCCACGGTGCTCTTCGCCATCGTCTCCTTCCTGGCCCTGCGCGAGTTCATCACGCTCTCGCCCACGCGGCGCGGCGACCACCGCAGCCTCGCGCTGGCGTTCTTCGTCGTGCTGCCGCTGCAGTTCGCGATCGTGGGAATGCGCAAGTTCGACCTGCTCACGGTGTTCATTCCGGTCTACGTCTTCCTGGCCCTGCCCGTCGCGAGCGCGCTGGCCAACGATCCGGAACGCTTCCTGGAGCGCAATGCCAAGCTGCAGTGGGGCATCATGGTCTGCGTGTACGGCATGAGCCACGTGCCCGCGCTGCTGCTGCTCGACTTCCCGAACTACGAGGGCCGCGGCGCCTTCCTCGTCTTTTTCCTCGTGGCCGTGGTGCAGACCAGCGTCATCGCCCAGCACCTGCTGGGCCGGCGCTTTCCGCACCGCCCCGTGGCCCCGCAGGTGAGCCAGAGCTTCCAGTGGCTGAGCTGGAGCGTCGGCGTGGCGGTCGGCGGCCTGGCCGGCGTCGCGCTGTCGTTCATCACGCCGTTCAAGGTCGGGCAGGCGCTCGGCATGGCGCTGCTGGCCTGCCTCGCGGGCACCCTCGGCCACCTGGTGATGAAGGCCCTCAAGCGCGACCGCGGAGTGACGAGCTGGGGCCTGCAGGGACAATCCACCACCGGCGCGGGCGGCCTGCTGGACCGCGTGGACGCGCTGTGCTTCGCGGGCCCCGTGTTCTTCCATTCGGCCCGCTGGTACTTCGGCCTCTGAACGGCACCCCATGAGAATCCTGGGCATCGATCCCGGCCTGCAGACCACCGGCTTCGGCGTGGTGGACGTGGACGGGCACCACCTGAGCTACGTGGCCAGCGGCACCATCCGCACCACGGGCGCGGCCCTGGGCGACCTGCCCGGCCGCCTGAAGATCCTGTTCGACGGCATCACCGAGGTGGCCGCGCGCTACCAGCCCGACACGTCCACGGTCGAGATCGTCTTCGTGAACGTGAACCCGCAATCCACCCTGCTGCTCGGCCAGGCGCGCGGCGCGTGCCTGACGGCGCTGGTGGCGAGCGGCCTGCCCGTGGCCGAGTACACCGCCCTGCAGATGAAGAAGGCGGTGGTGGGCAGCGGCCGCGCGGCCAAGTCGCAGGTGCAGGAGATGGTGCGGCGGCTGCTGCAGTTGCCCGGGCTGCCGGGCACCGACGCGGCCGACGCCCTGGGCCTGGCCATCACCCATGCCCATGCGGGCGCGGCGATGGCGCGGCTGGGGGAGGCCACGACGCTCAACCGCCGCCAGCACGCGATGTACCGCAACGGAAGGACGTTGTAGCCGGCGGTCAGCGGAACACGATCTGCGCGATGACGCCGGAGCCCAGGGAGATCAGCAGGTAGTCAGGGCCGTTCTGCACCCAGTGGTAGCCGCGCGGCGGCGGGGCCAGGTGGTGCATGCGCCAATCCTGCACCACGTAGTGGTGCGATCGGTACATCGGCGGCACGCGGCTGCCGCGGTACCAGTCGTGGTGCGGCCCCGCGCCATGGCGGCGGCCGTGGGCCCGCGCATGGGGCGGCGGGCCGGGATGGTGGTGCGGCGGCTTCGCATGCGGGCCCTGCCAGCCGGGCGGCGGCGGAGCGTGGCGCGGGCCGTGGTAGCCCGGCCCGCCCCGGTGGTGGTCGGGGCCGCGGCCATGACCGGGGCCCTGGCCATGCCGGGCGGACTCGCGCTCGCGGCCCGGCACCCCGTCGAAGGGCTGGGCCTGCGCGCACAGCGCGGACAGGCCCACGGCCAGTGCCGATCCGAGGGACCGCAGGCGCCAGGCGCTCGCCGCTGCCGGAGCGGCGCAAGGAAGGTCGGGAGAGGAAGTCATGGCCATGGCGATGCTCGGTCGCAAAAGCCGCAGGGTATCACCGGCACGGCCGTGCGGTCGTAACAACGCGTGGGCGGCCGCCGCGGGCCGCTCCTGGGGGGCAATGCCTATCGCGGCAGCAGCGCCGCCGCGTTCCGGGAGGCGGGCAACACGTCCATGGCGCCGGAGGCGGTCCTGCCGGCCTCGTCGAGCTGGAACCGGCGCACGGCGCCGAGCAGCTGGACGGCCTGCTCGCGCAGCGATTCCGATGCCGCGGTCGACTGCTCCACCAGGGCGGCGTTCTGCTGCGTCATCTGGTCGAGCTGGCTCACGGACTGGCTGATCTGGCCGATGTTGTCGCTCTGCTCGGCCGACGAGGCGGTGATCTCGGAGATCATCTCCGAGACGCGGCGCACGCTGTCCACGATCTCGGTCATCGTCGCGCCGGCCTGGCCCACGAGGCGCGAGCCGCTCTCCACGCGCTCCACCGACGAGCCGATCAGCTCCTTGATCTCCTTGGCGGCTGCCGCCGAGCGCTGGGCCAGCGTGCGCACCTCGGCCGCCACCACCGCGAAGCCCCGGCCCTGCTCGCCCGCGCGGGCGGCTTCCACGGCCGCATTCAGCGCCAGGATGTTGGTCTGGAAGGCAATGGAATCGATCACGCCCGTGATGTCGGCGATGCGGCGCGAGCTTTCGGTGATCTGGCCCATCGTGGCCACGACCTGCGAAACCACGCTGCCGCCCCGCGCGGCCACCTCGGCCGCGGTGGAGGCGAAATCGCTCGCCTGCCGCGCCGACTGGGTGCTCTGCTGCACGGTGCCCGTGAGCATCTCCATCGAGGAGGCGGTCTCCTCCAGGTTGGCGGCGGTCTGCTCGGTGCGCTGGCTCAGGTCGTGGTTGCCGGTGGCAATCTCGGTGCTCGCCGTCGAGATGTTGCCGGACGCCTCCTGCACCTGCCGCACCAGGCCGCGCAGCGCATCCTGCATGCGGCCCATGGCCACCACCAGCTGGCCGACCTCGTCCATCTGCGCGGGGCGCACCTCGTGGGACAGGTCGCCGCTGGCGATGCGCTCGGCGAGCGCGCGGGCCTGGGCCAGCGACCGCGTGATGGAGCGCACGCTGAAGAACGTGAGCGGGATCAGCACCGCCAGGGCCAGCACCAGCCCCAGGCCGATCACGGCGGACATGGTGGCCGTGCGCGCGTCCATGCCGTCGCGGGCCTCGTCCATCTTCTCGCGCGCGCTCTTGGCGAGGCTCGCGAGCAATTGGTCGGTCGTCTCCATGTGGCCCTTGAGCCGGTCGGCATAGGCCGCGCCGCCGGCACCGTCGAGCTGCGCCCGCTCGATCTGCTCGAAGATCGGGGAGATGCCGGCCTCGTACTGCTGGATCTCCGCGAGCGCCTTGTCGATGGCCGCCACGAAGGCCGCGTCGCCCGACTGCACCTGCCGCACGTCGGCCAGGCTCTTGCGCAGCGCGGCGAGCGTCTTCGTCCATGCCTCGCGCTGGGCGGCCACCTCCACCGAATTGTTGAAGTTGAGGATGATGTCCTTCTCGCTGCGGCGCAGGTTGCCGAGCGTCGTGCGCAGATCGGCCATGTCCGTGAGCGTCTGCACGCGCTGCGCGAAGAGTTCCTGGAGCGTGTCGCGCGTGCGGTCGAGGGCGAAGTAGCCCAGGCCGCCGATGATGACGAGCAGCACCAGGGAAAAGATCGTGCCGAAATACAGGCGCGCGCGTATCGACAGGCGTCCCAGGATATTCATGGTGTCCTCTACAAACAGTTACACAGGCGCATGCAATAACTGCGCCCGGCCCGAAGCAGCCTCGTGGGCCGCCGGGGCGCCACTATAGGGCGGCGCACCGCGGTGGCCGGCAGGGAAACCACGGGGTGGCTTTTCCTGCCGGGTTGATCATCGCGCAATACGCGCGTAACCACTGTCGCGTTGGTGGTGCACGGACCGCGCCGTGTCCGCCCGCGTGGCCGGTGCGCGGATGCCGGGTGCCCGCCGCCGGTCAGGCGGGTCGGATCGGTACGTAGAGCTCGCCGCCGCTGCTGCGGAACTCCTCGGATTTCTCCTGCAGGCCCCGGGCGGCGAAGTCGCGCACTTCCTGCGTGATCTTCATCGAGCAGAACTTCGGCCCGCACATGGAGCAGAAATGCGCCACCTTGGCCGAGTCCTTGGGCAGGGTTTCGTCGTGGTACTGCTGGGCCGTCTCCGGGTCCAGGCCCAGGTTGAACTGGTCCTGCCAGCGGAAGTCGAAGCGCGCCTGGCTGAGCGCGTCGTCGCGCGCGCGGGCGCCCGGATGGCCCTTGGCCACGTCGGCCGCATGCGCGGCGATCTTGTACGCGATGATCCCCTGCTTCACGTCGTCGCGGTCGGGCAGGCCCAGGTGCTCCTTGGGCGTCACGTAGCAGAGCATGGCCGTGCCCATCCACCCGATCAGGGCCGCGCCGATGGCGCTGGCGATGTGGTCGTAGCCCGGGGCGATGTCGATGGTGAGCGGGCCCAGGGTGTAGAACGGCGCTTCGTGGCAGGTCTTGAGCTGCTCGGTCATGTTGGCCTGGATCATGTGCAGGGGCACGTGGCCGGGGCCTTCGATCATGGTCTGCACGTCGTGCTTCCAGGCGATCTGCGTGAGTTCGCCCAGGGTGCGCAGCTCGGCGAACTGGGCCTCGTCGTTGGCATCGCTCGCGCAGCCGGGCCGCAGGCCGTCGCCCAGGCTGAAGGACACGTCGTACTGCTTCATGATGTCGCAGATGTCCTCGAAGTGCTCGTGGAGGAAGCTCTCCTTGTGGTGCGCCATGCACCACTTGGCCATGATGGAGCCGCCGCGCGAGACGATGCCCGTGCGCCGCCCGGCCGTGAGGTGGATGAAGGCCAGCCGCACGCCCGCGTGGATGGTGAAGTAGTCCACGCCCTGCTCGGCCTGCTCGACGAGCGTGTCGCGGAATATCTCCCAGGTCAGGTCCTCGGCGATGCCGCCCACCTTCTCCAGCGCCTGGTAGATCGGCACGGTGCCGATGGGCACAGGGCTGTTGCGCACGATCCAGTCGCGCGTGGTGTGGATGTTCTTGCCGGTGGAGAGGTCCATCACGTTGTCCGCGCCCCAGCGGATCGCCCAGACCAGCTTCTCGACCTCTTCCTCGATGCTGGAGGTGACGGCCGAGTTGCCGATGATCTTGACCTTGAAGTTGCGCCCGATGGCCATGGGCTCGACCTCGGGGTGGTTGATGTTGGCCGGGATGATGGCGCGGCCCCGGGCCACCTCGTCGCGCACGAACTCCGGCGTGATGATCTTCGGAATGCTCGCGCCCAGCGGGTTGCCGGCCAGGCGCCGTTCGCGCGCCGCATCCTGCTGGTACTGCGCCATCCACTCGCGGCGGCCGTTCTCGCGCAGGGCCACGTACTCCATCTCGGGCGTGACGATGCCCTTCTTCGCATAGTGCATCTGCGTGACGTTGCCGCTGTGGCCGGCGCCGCTCCTCGCGCGCAGGGGCGTGCGCTGCAGGGCGGCCGAGTCAGCGCGCAGGGCCGCGAGGCGGGCGGCGTCTTCGGACTTGCTGCCGTCGTCCAGCGCCTGCGGCTTGCGGCCCTCGTAGCGCTCGGTGTCGCCGCGGCCCTCGATCCAGGCGCCGCGCACGCTGGCGAGGCCCCGTCGCACGTCGATCTCCGCCGTGGGGTCGGTGTAGGGGCCGGAGGTGTCGTAGACGCTCACCTGCTCGCCATTGGTGAGCGCGATGTCGCGCACCGGCACGCGCAGGTCCGGGCGGCTGCCGGCCAGGTAGCTCTTGGTGGAGGCGGGAAAGGGTTCGCGGGTCAGCGCGAGCAGCTGGGCGAACTTGTCGGGGGCGTTCATGCGGGCAATCTCCTCGGGTGGATGGAAATGTGCTCCGCATGGGGCCGGTGCGCCCGTGCCGGCCCCTTCGTGGGGGCGCCCGCCCCGCGGCCCGTGCCCTTTCGGCCGAAAGGGAACGGGTGGCGCGTGGCGGCCAGACGAACGCCGGCGACGGCCTTCGCCTGCAGGCGCGGGAAATCCCGGCTGCAGCTCTTCTTACGCTGGTACTAACCAGATCAAGTTCGCGGTTCCGGCGGTCAGGTCCGCCATCTCAGCACGCCATACGTGCACCCCGGAGCAGGCGCGAGTATAGGAGCGATGCCCGGCCGTGTCACGCCGCGCCGCAGCGGCGCCGGGCAAGGGATGTCAGAGGAAGCGCTCGAGCGCCAGCACCGCGAAGAAGGCGAAGGCCGAGAGCACGGTCCACTTCACGATCACGATGCCGTAGCGCTTGTAGCGCGGCTGCCCGGTGCCCATGTAGAACACGAAGCACACCACCGCCAGAAGCAGCAGGAAGAAGAACAGCCCGCGGAACAGCAGCATCGCGGCGCCTCACCAGGCCTGGGCGGGCAGGGCGAAACCCTTGGGCGCCTGCCGCTCGCTCTCGAACGTGGCGATCTCCCACGCGTCCTCATTCGCCAGCAGTTCGCGCAGCAGCAGGTTGTTCATCGCATGGCCCGAGCGGAAGGCGCTGTAGGCCGCGAGCAGCGGCCGGCCGACGATGTAGAGGTCGCCGATGGCGTCGAGGATCTTGTGCTTCACGAACTCGTCGTCGTAGCGCAGGCCGTCGGCGTTCAGCACCTTGTAGTCGTCCATGACGATCGCGTTGTCGAGCCCGCCGCCCAGCGCCAGGCCGCTCGCGCGCATCATTTCCACATCCTTCGTGAAGCCGAAGGTGCGGGCGCGCGCGATGTCGCGCGTGTAGTTGCCCGCCCCGAGGTCGAACTCCACGCTCTGGCCGGTGGAATCCACCGCCGGGTGCGCGAAATCGATCTCGAACCGCAGCTTGTAGCCGTGGTAGGGCTCCAGGCGCGCCCACTTGAGCTGCTGCCCCTGGCCCTCGCGCACCTCGACGGGGCGCGTGACGCGGATGAATTTCTTCGGCGCGTTCTGCAGCACCACGCCGGCGCTCTGCAGCAGGAACACGAACGACGCGGAGGACCCGTCGAGGATCGGCACTTCCTCGGCCGTGATGTCGATATACAGGTTGTCGAGCCCCAGGCCCGCGCAGGCCGACATGAGGTGCTCCACCGTGTGCACCTTGGCGCCGCCCACGCCGATCGTGGAGGCCATGCGCGTGTCCACCACGGATTCGGCCCGGATCGGGATGTCCACGGGTTCGGGCAGATCGATGCGGCGGAACACGATGCCCGTGTCCGGCGCGGCCGGGCGCAACGTCAGCTCGACCCGCTGGCCACTGTGCAGGCCCACGCCCACGGCGCGGGTGAGGGTCTTGATCGTGCGTTGCTGGAGCATCCGCCGATTTTAGGTGGCGGCTCCCATCCCTGCGTGCATCCATGGCTATGGCTTCCATAGCGCAGAGGTCACCAACGGAAACAAAAAAGCCGCCCGGCTCCCGAAAGGAGCGGAGCGGCCGGGCAGCCCCCCCGAGGCTGGAGTCTCAGGGGGAGTCGATCAGTCGGCTTGTTTGCGGAGGAACGCGGGAATTTCCAGGTCGTCCATGCCGCCGGAGGACAGCGCGTCCACGCGGGCCGCGGCCTGGGTGCGGTTGGTGCGCCACACGCTGGGCACCGCCATGTTGCCGTAGTCGGTCTGCGACGCCGCGCCGCCGCCCACGAGGCCGCTGGCCACGCCCACGGTCGCGCCCGCGATCGGCACCTGGTAGGCCAGGTTGTCGGTGCCGGTGCGCAGGCCGCCCTGCACCACCGAGATCGGCTGGCGGCGGGCGTTGGCACGCGACAGGCCGGTGGCCACCACGGTCACGCGGATGTCGTCGCCCAGGCTGTCGTCGTAGGCCGCGCCGTAGATGACGTGCGCATCGGGCGACGCGTAGGCGTTGATGGTGCTCATCGCCAGGCGCGACTCGGACAGCTTGAGGCTGCCCTTGGCGGCCGTGACCAGCACCAGCACGCCCTTGGCGCCCGACAGGTCGATGCCTTCCAGCAGCGGGCAGGCCACGGCCTGCTCGGCGGCGATGCGGGCACGGTCGGGGCCGCTCGCGACGGCGGTGCCCATCATGGCCTTGCCGGGCTCGCCCATCACGGTGCGCACGTCTTCGAAGTCGACGTTCACGTGGCCGTACTCGTTGATGATCTCGGCGATGCCGCCGACGGCGTTCTTCAGCACGTCGTTGGCGTGCGCGAAGGCCTCGTCCTGGGTGATGTCGTCGCCCAGCACTTCCAGCAGCTTCTCGTTGAGCACCACGATCAGGGAGTCGACGTTGGCTTCCAGTTCGGAGAGGCCGTTGTCGGCGTTCTGCATGCGGCGGCCGCCTTCCCACTCGAAGGGCTTGGTGACCACGCCCACGGTGAGGATGCCCATCTCCTTGGCCACGCGCGCGATCACGGGGGCCGCGCCGGTGCCGGTGCCGCCGCCCATGCCGGCGGTGATGAAGAGCATGTGCGCGCCCTGGATGGCCTGGCGGATGTCCTCCTGCGCGGCCTCGGCGGCTTCGCGCGCCTTCTCGGGCTTGCTGCCTGCGCCCAGGCCGCTGTGGCCCAGCTGGATCACGCGGTGCGCGCTGCTGCGGGTGAGCGCCTGCGCGTCGGTGTTGGCGCAGACGAACTCCACGCCCTGCACCTGGCGCGCGATCATGTGCTCGACGGCATTGCCGCCGCCGCCGCCGACGCCGATCACCTTGATCTGCGTGCCCTGGTTGAACTCTTCGGCTTCGATCATTTCGATGGTCATGCTGGTGCTCCTAGGTCCTGGTCTTTACGTGCGATGTACGGTTGGCCGTTGCGGCCGTTGTGGGGATTCGAAGAAAACGGTCGGGCGGTGCGGAAACACGCGCCCGGCGGGCCGGTGCCGCGCCATCGATGACGGCGGCGGCGGACCGAAGGACTTCCACGGGCGAGCCGGTGCAGAGGGGCGTGCATGTCAGAAGTTCCCGACGATGAAGTCCTTGAACCGTCCGAAGGCCGTTTTCACCGACCCGCTCTTCTGGGCCACCTTGAAGCCGCGCAGGCGTGCCTGCCGCGCCTCCTCGAGCAAACCCATGACAGTAGCAGCACGGGGCTGGGCCACCATGTCGGACAACGCGCTGGAATACTTCGGAATGCCGCGGCGCACGGGCTTGAGGAAGATGTCCTCGCCCAGTTCCACCATGCCCGGCATGATCGCGCTGCCGCCCGTGAGCACGATGCCCGACGACAGCACTTCCTCGTAGCCCGATTCGCGGATCACCTGCTGCACGAGCGAGAAGATCTCCTCCACGCGCGGCTCGATCACGCCGGCGAGCGCCTGCTTGGACAACATGCGGGGGCTGCGGTCGCCCAGGCCCGGCACTTCCACCTGGGCCTCGGGATCGGCCAGCAGCTGCTTGGCGTAGCCGCTCTCGACCTTGATGTCCTCGGCGTCCTTGGTGGGCGTGCGCAGCGCCATGGCGATGTCGCTGGTGATCAGGTCGCCCGCGATCGGGATCACGGCGGTGTGCCGGATGGCGCCGCCCGTGAAGATCGCCACGTCGGTCGTGCCGGCGCCCACGTCCACCACGGCCACGCCGAGTTCGCGCTCGTCGTCGGTCAGCACCGCCTGGCTGGAGGCGAGCGGGTTCAGCATGAGCTGCTCGACCTCCAGGCCGCAGCGGCGCACGCACTTGATGATGTTCTCGGCCGCGCTCTGCGCGCCGGTCACGATGTGGATCTTGGCCTCCAGGCGGATGCCGCTCATGCCGATGGGCTCGCGCACGTCCTGCCCGTCGATCACGAACTCCTGCGGCTCCACCAGCAGCAGGCGCTGGTCGGACGAGATGTTGATCGCCTTGGCGGTCTCGACCACGCGCGCCACGTCGGCGGGGGTGACCTCCTTGTCCTTGACGGCCACCATGCCGCTCGAATTCAGGCCGCGGATGTGGCTGCCCGTGATGCCGGTGTAGACGCGCTGGATCTTGCAGTCGGCCATCAGCTCGGCCTCTTTCAGCGCCTGCTGGATGCTCTGCACCGTGGCGTCGATGTTCACCACCACGCCGCGCTTGAGCCCGTTGCTCGGCGCCACGCCCAGGCCGGCCAGCTTCAGGTCTCCGCCCGGGAGCACCTCGGCCACCACGGCCATCACCTTGGCCGTCCCGATGTCCAGCCCCACCACCACGTCTTTGTATTCTCGTGCCATATCTTGTGTGTCCTGACTTGTGTCAGCGATTCCTCGGAGGCTCGCGCCGCGCGCCGTTGTTGCTGGTCGCAGGACGCCGCACGACCGCGCGCGGCCCGTCGCCGTCCACGGTGGTCACGCCGCGCAAACGCATGGCATAGCCGTCCGGATGACGCAGGTCCGCGGATTCCAGCGCATCGGGACGGCGGCCGTATTGGGCCGTCACGCGCGCCAGCGTGCGCACGAAGCGCCGGGTCCGCAGCTCGACGTCGTCCGGCGAGCCGCCGCCCAGTTCGATCGACGCGCCGCTGGCGAGCGTGCCGCGCCAGCTACCGCGCGGCGACAGCTCCAGCGTCGCGAGGCGCGCACCCAGCGGTTCGACGATCGGCGAGAGCCGCTGGTACATCTGCATCACCGCCGCCGACTGGCCCTGCGGGCCCTGCAGCCGCGGCAGCTCGTCGTCGTCCACGTCGTCCGCGCTGGCCTCGAACACCTCGCCCCGGGTGCTCAGCAGCGTCGATCCCTCCTCGGGACCCCAGTAGGCGAAGGCGTCGTGCTCCTGCAGCTCGACCCGCAGGCTGTTGGGGAACTCGCGGCGCACCATGGCGCGCCGCACCCACGGCACCTGCTCGAAGGCTTCGCGCACGGCGGCCAGGTCCATGGTGAAGAAATTGCCGACGAGGTGCGGCCCGACGTTGGCGCGCAGCGTGACCGCGTTGTTGTGCACCAGTTCGCCCTGCACCACGATGCGCCCGATCGCGAACATCGGGTGGTGCCGCGCCCACGACCCCGCCGCCACCAGCACGGCCGCGGCACAGCCCACGAACAGGACCGTCGCGGTCCAGTTCATGAGCTTCACGTCCAGCGGTGCGGGCAGCGAGGTCGTCGTGGTCATGGCGTTACCGTCCGTCCCGCCGCGGGCTGGCGGCCCTGCTCGGCATCGAGCGATGCGCTCGCGAGGATGCGCAGGCAGAGCTCTTCGTAGCTCATGCCCGTGGCGCGTGCCGACATCGGCACCAGCGAGTGGCCCGTCATGCCGGGCGAGGTGTTGATCTCCAGCAGGAAGGGCTTGCGGTCGCGCGCGCGGATCATGATGTCGGCGCGTGCCCAGCCGCGGCACTGCAGCGTGAGGAAGGCCTGCAGCACCATGCGCTGGATCTCGCGCTCTTCCTCTTCGGGCAGGCCGCTCGGGCAGTGGTACTGCGTGACGTCGGTGAAGTACTTGTTCTGGTAGTCGTAATTGCCCTCGGGCGCCACGATGCGGATCACCGGCAGCGCGCGCGCCTGCGCGCCCTGGCCGAGCACGGGGCAGGTGGTCTCTTCGCCCTCGATGAATTCCTCGCACAGCACCTCGGGGTCGTAGCGCGAGGCCAGCAGGTAGGCCTGCTCGCACTGGCCCGGGGAGGTGACCTTGGTGAGCCCCATGGTGGAGCCTTCCCGCGAGGGCTTGACGATCATCGGCGAGCCCAGCTCATTGAACGCCCGCGCGGTTTCCGCGGCGCTGGACACCAGGCGCCAGTCGGGGGTCGAGAGGCCCTCGAAGCGCCAGATCCGCTTGGTCATGATCTTGTCCATGGCGATGGACGACGCCATCACGCCCGGGCCGGTGTAGGGAATGCGCAGCAGCTCCAGCGCGCCCTGCACCGTGCCGTCCTCGCCGTGGCGGCCGTGCAGTGCGATGAAGCAGCGCGTGTAGCCGTGGTTCTTGAGCTCCGACAGGTCGGACTGCGAAGGATCGAACGCATGCGCGTCCACGCCGCGCGCGCGCAGCGCCTGCAGCACGCCGCCGCCGGACATGAGCGAGACCTCGCGCTCGGCGGAGTCGCCGCCCATCAGCACGGCCACCTTGCCCAGCGCGCGCACGTCGATTTCGTTTTCAGGGAAGCCCGCGGCCATCACCGACCCTCCTGCATCGCCGGCACGTCCGTGCGCAGCATGTCCACCACCTTCGCGGGCACGGCGCCGATCGAGCCGGCCCCCATGCACAGCACCACGTCGCCGGCACGTGCGTTGTCCGCGATGCGCCGGGGCAGCTCCGCCACGTCGTCCACGAAGACGGGCTCCACCTGCCCCGCCACGCGCACCGCGCGGGCGAGCGAGCGGCCGTCCGCCGCCACGATCGGCGTCTCGCCGGCCGCATACACCTCGGTGAGCAGCACCGCGTCGGCGCTGCCCATCACCTTCACGAAATCCTCGAAGCAGTCGCGCGTGCGGCTGTAGCGGTGCGGCTGGAAGGCCAGCACCAGGCGGCGGCCCGGGAAGGCGCCGCGCGCCGCGGCGATCGTGGCCGTCATCTCCACGGGATGGTGGCCGTAATCCTCGATGAGGGTGAAGGTGCCGCCGCCCTGCGCGGGCAGCTCGCCGTAGCGCTGGAAGCGCCGGCCCACGCCCTTGAACTGCGCGAGCGCGCGCAGCAGCGCCTCGTCGGGAACGTTCAGTTCCACCGCCACGGCGATCGCGGAGAGCGCATTCAGCACGTTGTGCTCGCCCGCGAGGTTCAGCACCACGTCGAGGTCGGGCAGCGTGACGCCGTTGCGGCGCTGCACGCGAAAACGCATGCGGCCCGCGTCGGCCCGCACGTCCACCGCACGCACCTGGGCGTCCTCGGAGAAGCCGTAGCTCGTGACCGGGCAGGTCACGTCGGGCAGGATCTCGCGGATGGCCGGGTTGTCGGTGCAGAGGATGGCCGTGCCGTAGAACGGCATGCGGTGCAGGAAATCCACGAACGCCGACTTGAGGCGGCCGAAATCGTGGCCATAGGTCTCCATGTGGTCGGCGTCGATGTTCGTCACCACCGCCATCACGGGCAGCAGGTTGAGGAACGAGGCATCGGATTCGTCGGCCTCGACCACGATGTAGTCGCCCTGCCCCAGCTTGGCGTTCGCGCCCGCGCTGTTGAGGCGCCCGCCGATCACGAAGGTCGGGTCCAGGCCGGCTTCCGCGAGCACGCTGGTCACGAGGCTGGTGGTGGTGGTCTTGCCGTGGGTGCCGGCGATCGCGATGCCGCGCTTGAGGCGCATCAGCTCGGCGAGCATCAGCGCGCGCGGCACCACCGGGATCTTGCGTTCGCGCGCGGCGAGCACCTCGGGGTTGTCGGCCTGCACGGCGGTGGAGGTGACCACCGCGTCGGCGCCCTCGATGTGCGCGGCCGCATGGCCGACGTGGGTGGAGATGCCCAGCGCCGAGAGGCGCCGCAGCGTGGCGCTGTCGGCGAGGTCCGAGCCCGAGATCTCGTAGCCCAGGTTGAACAGCACCTCGGCGATGCCGCACATGCCGGCGCCCCCGAGGCCCACGAAATGGATATGGCGGATGGCGTGCTTCACGAGGCCAGCTCCTCGCACGCGTTCGCCACTTCGCGGGTGGCGTGGATCTTCTGCATCGTCTTGGCTTTCAGCGCGCGCTCCAACAGCGCCGCGCGCTCCGTATTTTGTAGCAATTGCGCCAGCGATCCAGCGGACAGGTCGCGCTGCTGCACGAGCCATCCGCCGCCGGCGTCGGCGAGGAACCGGGCATTGGCCGTCTGGTGGTCGTCCACCGCGTGCGGGAACGGCACGAAGACGGCCGCCGCGCCCACGGCGGCGATCTCGGTCACCGTGCTCGCGCCGGCGCGGCAGACGATGAGGTCGGCCTCGGCGAACGCGGTGGCGGTGTCGTCGATGAAGGGGATGAGCGCGGCTTCCACGCCCGCGGCGGCGTAGTTCGCGCGCAGGGCGTCGATCTGGGATGCCCCGCTCTGGTGGGTGACCACCGGGCGCCGGTCCGCCGGAATGAGCGCCAGCGCCTGCGGCACGATGTCGTTCAGCGCCTTGGCGCCCAGGCTGCCGCCCACCACCAGCAGGCGCAGCGGGCCGCTGCGGCCGGCGAAGCGCTCCTCGGGCGGGGCCTGGCGCGTGAAGGCGGTGCGCAGCGGATTGCCGACCCAGGCGCCCCTGCGCAGCGCATCGGGGAAGGCGGTGAAGACGCGGTCGGCGACGCCAGCCAGCACCTTGTTGACCAGGCCGGCCACCGAGTTCTGCTCGTGCACCACGAGCGGCTTGCCGCAGAGCACGGCCATCATGCCGCCGGGGAAGGTGACGTAGCCGCCCAGCCCCACGACCACGTCCGGCCGCACGCGCCGCACCACCGCGAGCGCCTGCCAGAACGCGCGCAGCAGCCGCAGTGGCAGCAGCGCCAGCGTGACCAGGCCCTTGCCGCGCACGCCCGAGAAATCGATCGGCTCGAAGGCGAAACCCTGCGGCGGCACGATGCGCGACTCCATGCTGCCCGGCGTGCCGAGCCAGTGCACCGTCCAGCCGCGCGCGCGCAGTTCCTCGGCCACGGCGAGGCCGGGGAAGATGTGGCCGCCGGTGCCGCCGGCCATCACGAGGGCGGTCTTGGGGATGCTCATACGCGCCCTCCGCGCATGAGGTGCTTGTTTTCGTAATCGACGCGCAGCACCACCGCGATCGCCACGAGGTTCATGAGAATGGCCGAGCCGCCGAAACTCATGAGCGGCAGGGTCAGGCCCTTGGTGGGCAGGGCGCCGAGGTTCACGCCCATGTTGATGAAGGCCTGGAAGCCCATCCAGATCGCCACGCCCTGCGCGACGAGGCCGGCGAATACGCGGTCGAGCGCGATGGCCTGGCGGCCGATGTGCATGATGCGGCGCGTCATCCAGAAGAACAGCACGATCACCATCAGCACGCCCATGAGGCCGAACTCCTCGCCGATCACGGCGAGCAGGAAGTCGGTGTGCGCCTCGGGCAGCCAGTGCAGCTTTTCGACGCTGCCGCCCAGGCCGACGCCGAAGATCTCGCCGCGGCCGATGGCGATGAGCGAGTGCGAGAGCTGGTAGCCCTTGCCGAGCGCGTGCGCCTCGCTGAACGGATCGAGGTAGGCGAAGATCCGCTCGCGGCGCCAGGGGCTGCCCATCACCATGATGGCGAAGGCCAGCACCAGCACGGCGGCGATCAGGAAGAACATGCGGGCGTTCACGCCGCCCAGGAAGAGGATGCCCATGGCAATGATGGCGATCACCATGAAGGCGCCCATGTCGGGCTCGGCCAGCAGCAGCACGCCGACCACCGCCACGGCCACGCCCATCGGCAGCACGGCGCGGAAGAAACGCTCCTTCACCTCCATCTTGCGCACCATGTAGTCGGCCGCGTAGATCACCACCGCGAACTTCGCGAGTTCGGAAGGCTGGAAGTTCATGATGCCGAGCGACAGCCAGCGGCGCGCGCCGTTCACCACCGTGCCCACGTGCGGCACCAGCACCGCCACCAGCAGCAGGATGGAGGCGATGAACAGCCAGGGCGCGACGCGCTCCCAGACGGACATCGGCACCTGGAACGTCAGCAGCGCGGCGACGAAGCCCATGCCCAGCGCGAAGATGTGGCGCATCAGGAAGTGGGTGGGCGCGATCTTGCCGAAGCGCGGGTTGTCCGGCATGGCGATCGAGGCCGAATACACCATGACGAGGCCCCAGGCCAGCAGGGCCACGACGACCCAGAGCAGCGCCTGGTCGAAGCCGAGCACGCGCGCCGGCGTGGTGGTGGTCTGGCGGTACTCGGTGCCGCCCACGCGCACGGGCAGCACGTCGGCCGCCGGGGCCTCGCCACCGCCGAACCAGCCGGACATGCGCTGGCGCCATCCGCGGGAAACCGTTGCGTCGGCGCTCATGCGAGCCCCCCTTCCAGTGCCTGCCCGGCCTCTTCCGCGAGCGCCTGCACGGCCTCGCGGAACACCTCGGCGCGGTGTTCGTAGTTGCGGAACATGTCGAAGCTCGCGCAGGCGGGCGACATCAGCACGGCGTCGCCGGCATGGGCCCGCTGCGCGGCCAGGCGCACGGCCTCGGGCAGCGTGGCGGCATCGACGAGCGGCACGCCCGCGTCCCGCAGCGCGGCGCGGATCTGCGGGCCGTCCCGCCCGATCAGCACGGCCGCGCGCACGTAGCGCGACACGGGCATGGCGAGCGGAGAGAAGTCCTGCCCCTTGCCTTCGCCGCCCAGGATGACGACGATGCGGCGCTCCGCGCCCAGGCCGCCGAGCGCGGCCACGGTGGCGCCCACGTTCGTGCCCTTGCTGTCGTCGAAGTATTCGACCTCGTTCACGCGGCCCACGGGCTCCACGCGGTGCGGCTCGCCGCGGTATTCGCGCAGGGCGTACAGCATCGGCGCCAGGGCGCAGCCGGCGGCATGCGCGAGCGCCAGCGCGGCCAGTGCGTTCACGGCGTTGTGGCGACCGCGGATGCGCAGCGCGTCGGCCGGCATCAGGCGCTGGATGTGCAGGTCTTCCTCGGCGCGGCCGCGCGTGCGCTTGGCCGTCTCGTCGGCCTCCAGCGCCCGCACCAGCCAGGCCATGCCGTTCACGGTCTCGATGCCGAAGTCGCCGGGGCGCTGGGGCATGTCGGCGCCGAAGGTCACGTGGGCGCGCAACTGTGGCTTCTGGAGCTTCACGCGCACGGGCGGCGGCAGCATCGCCATGACGGCGGCATCGTCGCGGTTGAGCAGCATGAGGCCGGATTCCCCGAAGATGCGGGCCTTGGCGCCCGCGTAGGCGGGCATGTCGCCGTGCCAGTCGAGGTGGTCCTGCGTGACGTTCAGCACCGTGGCGGCGGTCGGCTCGAAGCCGGTGGCGCCGTCGAGCTGGAAGCTGGACAGCTCCAGCACCCACACCTCGGGCAGCGCGTCGCCGTCGAGGCGTTCGCCCAGAGTGTCCAGCAGCGTCGGGCCGATGTTGCCGGCCACGGCCACCGAACGGCCGGCGCATTCCACCAGCAGCCCGGTGAGCGAGGTGACGGTGGTCTTGCCGTTGGTGCCGGTGATCGCCAGCACCGCGGGCGCGTAGCCGTGCGATGCCTTCAGCGCGGCGAGCGCCATCGCGAAGAGGCCCAGTTCGCCGCCCGTGGCGATGCCTTCCGCGCTCGCGGCCACGAACACCGGCGCGACCGTGTCGGGCGAGAGGCCCGGCGAGCGGTACACCGCGTGCAGCGCGCGGCCCTGCACGAGCGCGGCGTCGAACGCCCCCGGGACGAAACGCACCTGGGGCAGTTCCTCCTGCAGGGTGGCGAGCTGCGGCGGGGCGGAGCGGGTATCGGCCACGGTCACCTCGTCGGCGCCGCAGCGCACGCACCAGCGGGCCATGGCCAGGCCCGAAGCGCCAAGGCCGAGGATGAGGATGCGCTGCCCGGCCAGCGGGCGCAGCGTGTCGGCGGGCCGTCCCTGCGGCGCCGCGGCGCCGCCCTGCTCCGGCATGGCCGGCGCGTCGCCGTCCGCGGTCGCGCTGCCGGCTTCGGCTTCGGCTTCGGCATCGGCCTCTGCCGCAGCGGGCCGGCCGGCGCCGGTCGCTGCTTCGCTCTCCGGCTGCACGTCGGCGAAGATGCGGGCAACGAACTCCGCGGCCTGCTGCGCGGCGGACACCCGCGGCGCGGTCATGTCGATCCCGGCCATCGCGGCGTCCACGGCGGAGACGGGAGCGGGAGCAGCGGGCTCCGTGCCGCCCGCGTCGGCCGGCACCGCCGCGCCTTCATCGGCCGGGGCGGGAGCATCCGGCACCGCGCCGTCTTCGTGAACCGCGGGTGCGGCCACCGCGTGTGGCAACGGCTCCGCCGCGGCGGCCTCGGGGCTGCCGCCGGGGGGGGTGAGGCGGTCGCGGTCAATCGGGTTCATCGCAGCTTCAGGGTGGTGAGGCCGATCAGGCACAGCAGCATGGTGATGATCCAGAACCGCACGACGACCTGCGTTTCCTTCCAGCCGCTTTTCTCGAAGTGGTGGTGCAGCGGCGCCATCTTGAGCAGGCGCCGGCCTTCGCCGTAGCGGCGCTTGGTGTACTTGAACCAGGTGACCTGCAGCATCACCGAGAGCGCCTCGACCACGAAGATGCCGCCCATGATGGCCAGCACGATCTCCTGGCGCACGATGATGGCGATGGTGCCCAGGGCGCCGCCGAGCGCGAGCGCGCCCACGTCGCCCATGAAGACCTGCGCCGGATGGGTGTTGAACCACAGGAACGCGAGCCCCGCGCCGGCCATGGCCGAGCAGAAGATCAGCAGCTCGCCCGCGCCGGCGATGTAGGGGAACAGCAGGTACTTGGAATAGACCGCGCTGCCCGTCACGTAGGCGAAGACACCGAGGGACGCGCCCACCATCACGACCGGCATGATCGCGAGGCCGTCCAGCCCGTCGGTGAGGTTCACCGCGTTGCTGGAGCCCACGATGACGAGGTAGGTCAGGATCACGAAGCCGAGCACGCCGAGCGGGTAGCTCACTTCCTTGAAGAACGGCACCAGCAGGCCCGCCTGGGGCGGCAGGTCCATCGAGAAGCCCGACTGGATCCAGGTGACGAAGAGCTCGAACACGCGCGCGTTGGAGTTCTCGGAGATGCAGAACACCAGGTAGAGCGCGGCCACGATGCCGATGACCGACTGCCAGAAGTACTTCTCGCGCGAGCGCATGCCCTCCGGGTCCTTGCGCACGACCTTGCGCCAGTCGTCCACCCAGCCGATCGCGCCGAAGCCCAGGGTGACGGCCAGCACCACCCAGACGAAGCGGTTCGAGAGGTCGAACCACAGCAGCGTGGAGATGGCGATGGCGCCCAGGATGAGCACGCCGCCCATGGTGGGCGTGCCGCTCTTGGACAGGTGCGACTCCATCGCGTAGCCGCGGATCGGCTGGCCGATCTTGAGCGCGGTGAGCATGCGGATGACCTTCGGGCCGGCCACCAGGCCGATGAGCAGCGCCGTCATGGCCGCCATCACCGCACGGAACGTGAGGTACTGGAAGACGCGGAAGAAGCCGAATTCGGGCGACAGGCCCTGCAGCCACTGGGAGAGCATCAGGAGCATGCGACGCCCCCTTGCCGGTGGTGGCCCTGCGCCGATACGTCCGGCACTTCCGGCGCTTCCAGCGCCTGCACCACCTGTTCCATCTTCATGAACCGCGATCCCTTCACCAGCACGCTGCCCGACTCGGGTGCGGCCTTGCGCACCGCTTCGAGCAGCGATGCCATGTCGTCGAAATGCCGTGCATCCGGCCCGAAGGCCTGCACGGCGTGAATGCCGAGCGCTCCCAGCGCGAACAGCCGGCCGATGCCGCGCCCGCGCGCATGCGCTCCCGCCTCCGCATGGAACTGCGGCCCCTGGTCGCCCACCTCGCCCATGTCGCCCATCACCAGCAGTTGCGGGCCCGGCAGTTCGGCCAGCACGTCGATGGCCGCGCGCATGGAGTCGGGATTGGCGTTGTAGGTGTCGTCCACCCCCGTGATCCGCCGCGGCGCCTCGCCCGGCTGCGCCACGGTGGCGGCGAAGGCGCGCGAGCGCCCCTTGACCGGCTCGAAGGCCGCGAGGCCGCGCTCGATCGCGTGAAGCGGTGCGCCCGCCGCCAGCGCGCAGGCCGTGGCGGCCAGTGCGTTGGCGACGTTGTGGCGGCCGGCGATGCGCAGCGTGCCATCGAACGCGCCCTGCGGCGTGTCGATCTGTACGTTCCACGCGCCGGCTTCCCAGCGGGCGTGCGTGCAGCGCACGTCCGCCGCCACGCCCGGCTGGTCGGCGAAGGTGAGGCAGCGGCGCGCGCCGGCCAGGCCGCGCCAGAGCGGTGCATAGGCATCCGCGGCCGGGAACACCGCCACGCCATCCGGCGGCAGCGCGGAGATCACCGAGCCGTTCTCTTGCGCCACCGCCTGCACGGTGTGCATGAATTCGAGGTGCTCGCGCTGCGCGTTGTTGACCAGCGCGACCGTGGGCCGCGCCATGCCGGCCAGCAGGGCGATCTCGCCCGGGTGGTTCATGCCGAGCTCGATCACCGCGGCCTCGTGCGCGGCCCGAAGGCGCAGCAGCATGAGCGGCACGCCGATGTCGTTGTTGAAGTTGCCTTGCGTTGCAAATGCGGCCTCGCCCTTCCACGCGCGCAGCACCGAGGCGATCATCTGGGTGACGGTGGTCTTGCCGTTGCTGCCCGTCACGCCGACGAGGGGCAGATCGAAGCGCGCACGCCAGCCCGCGGCCAGGGCGCCGAGCGCCGCCAGGGTGTCGGGCACTTCGATGCCCGGCAGGCCCGCGGCAGCCAGGCGGCCCGGGTGGGCCAGCGCGGCCGCGGCACCGGCATCCCGCGCCTGCGCGAGGAAATCGTTGGCGTCGAAGCGCTCGCCCCGCAGCGCCACGAACAGGTCGCCCGCCTGCAGGGTGCGTGTGTCGGTGTGCACGCGGCCGAGCGGCAGCGGCTGCGGCTGCGCGTCCGGCGCGCCCACGAAGCGCGCCTGCGGAACGCGTGCCTGCACCAGGGCATGCGCCTCCTGCAGCGTGAGCATCGTCGCCGAGGCGTTCATGCGGCGGCTCCCGGGACTGCGGCGGGGCGCAGCGCCAGCGCGGCGCGCGCATGGGCGGCGTCGGAGAACGGCCGGCGCACGCCCGCGGTCTCCTGGTAGTCCTCGTGGCCCTTGCCGGCGATCAGCACCACGTCGCGCGCGTCCGCTTCGGCGATGGCGCGCGCGATGGCGGCCTCGCGCTCGGGCTCCACCTGCACGGTCGTGCCCGCCACGGTGCCCAGCAGGATCTCGTGCAGGATGGCGGCAGGGTCTTCGTTGCGCGGGTTGTCGCTGGTGGCGATCACGGCGTCGGCCCGGTGCTGGGCGATGCGTCCCATGAGGGGGCGCTTGGCGCGGTCGCGGTTGCCGCCGCAGCCGAACACGCACCACAGGCGCCCGCCGCGCTGCGCGGCCACGGGCCGCAATGCCTGCAGGGCCTGCTCGAGCGCATCGGGCGTGTGGGCGTAGTCCACGGCCACCAGCGGCCGGCCGGGCTCGTGGAGCAGTTCCATGCGGCCCGGCACGGGCGCGAGCTGCGCACAGGCCCAGAGTGCATGCTCCAGCGGGATGCCGATCGCGCGCAGCGAAGCGACCACGGCCAGCAGGTTGTGGATGTTGTAGTGGCCGATCACGCGCGTCTGCAGCACGTGGGCCTGCACGCCTTCGGCCACGGTGAAGCGCAGGCCGCCCTCGCCCCAGGCGATGTCGCGGGCCTGCAGCCGGGCCGGGCCGGTGGTCGAGGTGGTCCAGAGGTCGAGCGGGCGCTGCGCGAGCGTGCCCGCCAGCTCGCCGCCGCGCGGATCGTCGATGTTCACCACGGCCGCCTGCAGGCCGGGCCAGTCGAACAGCGCGCTCTTGGCCTGCCAGTAGGCCGCCATGCCCGCGTGGTAGTCCAGGTGGTCCTGCGTGAAATTGGTGAACACGGCCACGCGGATGCGCATGCCGGCGAGGCGGTGCTCCGCGAGACCGATGGACGATGCCTCGATGGCGCAGGCGCCCAGGCCGTTCGCCACGAAACCGGAGAACGCGCGCTGCAGCCGCACCGGGTCGGGCGTGGTGAGGCCCGTGCCTTCCAGCGCGGGCGGCACGCCCACGCCCAGGGTGCCGACCAGGCCGCAGCCACCCTGGGATGCGAGGCCGGCGCCGGCCAGCAGGTTGAGCGCATCGGCCAGCCACCAGGTGGTGCTGGTCTTGCCGTTCGTGCCCGTCACCGCGATCACGTCCAGCCGCTGCGTGGGCATGCCGAACCAGTCGGACGCCAGCAGGCCGGTGGCCGCCTTCAAATCGCGCAGCGCGGCGACGCGCTCGGCGCCGAAGCGGAACGCCTCCACGCCTTCGCGTTCGACGAGGCAGGCCGCCGCGCCGCGCGCGAGCGCCTCGCCCACGTGCATGCGGCCGTCGGTGGCGGCGCCGGGCCAGGCGATGAACACGTCGCCGGGCTCGACCTGGCGGCTGTCGGTGCGCAACGTGCCGCTGCCGGCGCCGATGCGTGCGCGCAGCCACTCCAGCGCCTCGGGCACGGAGCCGAGCAGCGGCGGGGTCGGGTGCTCGGGAACGGGTTCGATCTCGTTCATAGCGACTCCTCGACGCTGTTGGCGACGATGCGGGGCTTCACGGCCATGTCCGGGGCCACGCCCATCATGCGCAGCGTCTGCTGCACGACTTCGCTGAACACCGGCGCGGCCACGGCGCCGCCGTAGAACGAGCCGGCGCTGGGCTCGTCGATCATCACGGCGACGATGATGCGCGGCTTCTCGATGGGCGCCATGCCGGTGAACCAGGCGCGGTATTTGCCGGAGGCGTAGCTCTTGCCCACCTGCTTGCGCGCCGTGCCGGACTTGCCGCCCACGGAATAGCCCACGGTCTGCGCCTGCTGGCCCGTACCCCCGGGGCCGGCGGCCATCTGCAGCATCTTACGGATCTGCGTGGCGGTGCGCGGGGAGAACACCGGCACGCCCACGGCGGGCTCGCCGGTCTTGAGCATGGTGGCGGGGATGATCTTGCCGTCGTTGGCGAACACCGTATAGGAGCGCGCCATCTGCAGCAGGCTGGCCGAAAGACCGTAGCCGTACGACATGGTGGCCTGCTCCACCGGGCGCCAGGTCTTGTAGGGGCGCAGCCGGCCGCTCACCACGCCGGGGAAGTGGATCTGCGGCTTCTGGCCGAAGCCGGCTGCGGAAAACGTTTCCCACATCTCCTTGGCCGGCATCTGCATGGCGATCTTCGTGGTGCCGACGTTGCTGGACTTCTGGATCACGCCCTCCACGGTGAGCACCCCGTAGTTGTGGGTGTCGGAGATGGTGGAGCCCGTGATCGTGACACGCCCGGGGTTGGTGTCGACGATAGTCTCGGGCCGCACGCGGCCGGTCTCCAGCGCGAGCCCGATGGTGAACGGCTTCATGGTGGAGCCGGGTTCGAACACGTCGGTGATGGCGCGGTTGCGCAGCTGTTCGCCGGTGAGGTTCTGGCGCTTGTCGGGCACGTAGCTCGGGTAGTTGGCGAGCGCCAGCAGTTCGCCGGTGTGCGCGTCGATCACCACCACGCTGCCGGCCTTGGCCTTGTGCAGCGCCACCTGGTCGCGCAGCTTCTGGTAGGCGAAGAACTGCACCTTGCTGTCGATCGACAGCTGCATGTCCCGGCCGTCCACCGGCGGCACCTCGGCACCCACGCCTTCCACGACGCGGCCCATGCGGTCCTTGATGACGCGGCGCGATCCGGCCTTGCCGGCCAAGTCCTTGTCGAAGGCGAGCTCCACGCCCTCCTGGCCGTGGTCCTCCACGTTGGTGAAGCCCACCACGTGCGCGGCGGATTCGCCCTCGGGGTACTGGCGCCGGTATTCCTTGCGCTGGTAGATGCCCTTGATGTCGAGCGCGGCGATTTGCTGGCCCACCTCCCAGTCGAGCTGGCGCTTGATCCAGACGAAGGTCTTGTCTTCGTCGGCCAGCTTCGCCTTCAGGGCCGGCAGCGGCATCTCCAGCAGCTTGGCCAGCTGGGGCAGCTTGGCCTGCACCTCGGGCTTGTCCTGCTCGACGTCTTCCGGTATGGCCCAGATGCTGGCGGCGGGCACGCTGGAGGCGAGGATGAGCCCGTTGCGGTCGAGGATGCGGCCGCGGTTGGCGGGCAGCTCCAGCGTGCGTGCGAAGCGCACCTCGCCCTGGCGCTGGAAGAAGTCGTTGCCGATCACCTGCACGTAGGCCGCGCGCCCGGCGAGCGCCAGGAAGCCCAGCGCCACCATCGCGACGATGAACTTGCTGCGCCAGACGGGCGTCTTGCTCGCCAGCAGCGGGCTGGAGGTATAGAGCACGCTGCGGCTCATCGGCGCGCTCCCCGCGGCGGCGCCGCGCTCACCGAAGCGCCGGCCATGGGCGCGGCCGCCGTCACGACCGGCGTGCCGTCGCCGGCCACGTACTGGGTGATCGCGGGCGTGGCCGTGCGCATCTGCAGCCGGTCGCGCGCGAGCTTCTCGACGCGCAGCGGCGTGGCCTGGGCCCGTTTCTCGACCTGCAGGCGCTGGTGCTCGGTCTCCAGGCGGCGCGACTCGGCGATGGCGCGGTCCAGCTCGGTGAAGAGGCGGCGCGACTCGTACTGCGTGTGCACGAGGTAGAGCGCGCTCGCGAGCACGCCGAGCAGCAGCACCAGGCTCAGGCGCGTCATGCCGGTACCTCCGTGCGCTGGGCGACGCGCATCACGGCGCTGCGCGCGCGCGGGTTGGCCTCGATCTCGGCGGCGCTCGGCTTGATGCGCTCCAGCGCCTTGAGCCGCATCGGCTGCGGCGCGGCGAAGGGTGCGCGGCGGTCGTAGACCTCTTTCGAATGCTGCGCGATGAACTGCTTGACGATGCGGTCTTCCAGCGAATGGAAGCTGATCACCGCGAGCCGGCCGCCCGGCGCCAGCACGCGCAGGCACGCCTCTAGCGCGGCCTGCAGCTCTTCCAGTTCGGCGTTGATGAAAATCCGAAGAGCCTGAAAGGTCCGGGTGGCGGGGTTCTGCCCGGCTTCGCGGGTCTTGACCGCGCCAGCCACGAGCTGGGCCAGCTCGGAAGTGGTGCGCAGCGGGCCGCGCTCCGTGCGCCGAGCAACAATCGCCTTTGCAATGGGGCCAGCAAACCGTTCTTCACCGTATTCACGAATCACCTCCGCAATCTGCCCCACTTCGGCCGTCTCGAGCCAGTCGGCCACGCTCTCGCCGCGCGTGGTGTCCATGCGCATGTCGAGGGGGCCGTCGAAGCGGAAGCTGAAGCCCCGTTCGGGGCTGTCGATCTGCGGCGAACTCACGCCCAGATCCATGAGGATGCCGGCGGCGCTGCGCTCGGGCAGCTCGGCCATATGGCGAAAACCTTCGTGCCGAATGGAAAAGCGCGCATCGGTGATGCGCGCTGCTTCGTGGATCGCCTCGGGGTCCTTGTCGAAGGCCACGAGGCGACCATCCGGCCCCAGCCTCTCCAGTATCCGGCGGGAATGCCCGCCCCGGCCGAAGGTCGCGTCGACGAAGACGCCCGAGGGTGCGGGGCCGGCGCCCCCGAGCAGGGCATCGACCGCCTCGTCCAGCAGGACGGTGGTGTGCATGAGAGCGGTTTCAGCCATGGCCTTCAGAAAGAAAAGTCCTTGAAAGCCTCGGGCATCTCGCCCTGCATCGCCTGGGCCTCCTGGGCCTCGTAGGTGGCCTTGTCCCAGAGTTCGAAATGGTGGCCCATGCCCAGCAGCATGGCGTCACGCGTGATGCCGGCCGCCTGCCGCAGCTCGGGCGCGACGAGCACGCGGCCGGTGCCGTCCATGTCCACGTCCTGGGCGTTGCCCAGGAAGATGCGCTTCCACCACTGGGCGGACATCGGCAGCTCGGCGATGCGCTCGCGGAACTTCTCCCATTCGGGGCGGGGGAAGACCATGAGGCAGCCGTGGGGGTGTTTGGTGATGGTGAGCTGGCCGGCAGCGGTGGCGCTCAGGACGTCACGATGCCGGGTGGGCACGGAAAGCCTACCCTTCGCATCCAGACTCAGCGATGACGCCCCTTGAAACACCGATCAGATCCCGACAATGTTGTCGCCGCCGCATCCCGCGGAAACGGGTTCGGAGGGCACTTTTCACCACTTAATTGCACTTTTTTGCACTGTAGCAGGAAAAGCCCCGACCGGCGGCCCGGGTGCAACAAAGTATTGCAATGAAATCAACAACTTAGCGCCGATTGACAAAATTCCCGGAAGACAAAATCCCTTGATGGATAAGCACTTAGCGATCCGTATGCAAGTGATACCTGAGAGTAACCGGCCCGCGGACACGGCTTGCGGCCCTTCCGCCCCCTCCCTCCGGACGTCTGGAATGTGGCGCAAAAACCAAGCTGCCGCCCGGCAGCGGAGTGCGCGGGCGGCAGCACGGGGCGCAGGAATCTCTCGCGAAATTCTTGCTTGTCTGTAGGAAAAGAGCGCTTCTTACAGGATGTAGCGCGAAAGGTCCTCGTCCTGGCTGAGGCTCTGCAGGCGTGCGTCCACATAGGCGGCATCGATGCGCACGGTCTGGCCGGAGAGCTTGGCGGCATCGAAGCTCACCTCGTCCAGCAGCCGCTCCATCACGGTGGAGAGGCGCCGCGCGCCGATGTTCTCGGTGCGCTCGTTCACCTCGAACGCGATGCGTGCCAGCCGCGTGATGCCCTCGGGCACGAACTCGAGCGTGACGCCCTCTGTGGCCAGCAGGGCTTCGTACTGCTTCACGAGGGAAGCGTGCGTCTGGGTGAGGATGGCCTCGAAGTCGCCGACCGACAGCGACTCGAGCTCGACGCGGATCGGGAAGCGCCCCTGCAGCTCGGGAATCAGGTCGCTGGGCTTGGCGAGGTGGAAGGCGCCCGAGGCGATGAAGAGGATGTGGTCGGTCTTCACCATGCCGTACTTGGTGCTCACGGTGGTGCCCTCCACCAGCGGCAGCAGGTCGCGCTGCACGCCCTGGCGCGACACGTCGGAGCCGCCCGCCTCCTGGCGCGTGGCGACCTTGTCGATCTCGTCGATGAAGACGATGCCGTTCTGCTCGGCGTTCTGCAGCGCGCGGGTCTTCACGTCCTCCTCGTTCACCAGCTTGCCGGCCTCTTCGTCGGTGAGCAGCTTGAGCGCCTCGGCGATGCGCAGCTTGCGTGTCTTGCGGCGCTCCTGGCCCATCTGGCTGAACATGCCGCGCAGCTGCTCGGCCATCTCCTCCATGCCCTGCGGGCCCATGATCTCGAGCTGGGGGCGGGCGTCGGCGAGGTCGATCTCGATTTCCTTGTCGTCCAGCTGGCCCTCGCGCAGCTTCTTGCGGAACACCTGGCGGGCAGTGTTGTCGGCCGGCTGCTCGCCGGTGCGGGCGGAGGGCACCAGCACGTCCAGGATGCGGTCCTCGGCGGCATCCTCGGCGCGGGCACGCATCTTCTTCACGTCCGCCTCGCGCGTCTGCTTGACGGCCACCTCGACGAGGTCGCGCACGATCGAATCCACGTCCTTGCCGACGTAGCCCACCTCGGTGAACTTCGTGGCCTCCACCTTGATGAACGGCGCATCCGCCAGCCGGGCGAGGCGCCGGGCGATCTCGGTCTTGCCGACGCCGGTGGGCCCGATCATGAGGATGTTCTTCGGGGTGATTTCCTGGCGCAGGCCGGCCTCGACCTGCTGGCGGCGCCAGCGGTTGCGCAGCGCGATCGCGACGGCGCGCTTGGCGCCCGATTGGCCGACGATGTGGCGGTCGAGCTCGGAGACGATTTCCTGGGGGGTCATGGACGACATGGGGGTCACTCGGTACGGAACGGGGCCGGGAGGCGGCCGGAAGGAAGGGCGGCGGGCGGGCCAGGCGGAGACGGCCCACCGCGCGCGACGGGGTCGGCGCCGAAGCGCCTGGGCGTCAGAGCGTTTCCACGGTGTGGTGCATGTTCGTGTAGATGCACAGCTCGCCCGCGATGGCGAGCGACTTGCGCACGATCTCCTCGGCGGAGAGCTCGGTGTGGTTCAGCAGCGCCTTGGCGGCCGAATGCGCATAGGCGCCGCCGGAGCCGATCGCCACGATGCCCTGCTCGGGCTCCAGCACGTCGCCGTTGCCGGTGATGATGAGCGAGGCGCTGGCATCCGCCACGGCCAGCATGGCCTCCAGGCGGCGCAGCACGCGGTCGGTGCGCCAGTCCTTGGTGAGCTCGATGGCGGCGCGCGTCAGGTGGCCCTGGTGCTTCTCCAGCTTGGCCTCGAAGCGCTCGAACAGCGTGAAGGCGTCGGCCGTGGCGCCAGCGAAGCCCGCAAGCACCCGTCCGTGGTGCAGCTTGCGCACCTTGCGCGCCGAACCCTTGACGACGATGTTGCCGAGCGTGACCTGTCCGTCGCCGCCGATGGCGACCTGGATGGTGCCGTCCGCGGCCTGGCGGCGGACGCTGAGGATGGTGGTGCCGTGAAACTGTTCCATAGCGTCCGGAGGTGGGGCCGGGCGCCCGGATTGCAACAGTGGAGTGGCTGCGCTGCGGCGCCTCGCCGGAACCGCTTCGCCGGGTGATGCGGACCGCTCACAGGCCTCGGCTCCCGGGCCAGCCGCCTCAGTTGCGGCGGGGCACGATGAGCGCGTGCTCGTTGATGCCGATCACGTTGAAGAACACGGCCACCAGCCGCGGCATCTGCGTGAACTGCACGATGTGGCCCTGGTCCTGGTGGGCGGCCGTCCAGTTGAGGACCGAGCCGGCGGCCGCGAAATCCACGCGCGCGAGCCGGTCGCAGCCGATGGCGAAGGGCACGCCAGGGCGCATGTGCGCCTCCAGCGGCTCCAGCATGGGGGTGGCGTCGCCTTCGATGTGCCCGGAGAGCATCGCCGCGGGCGCGGTTTCCTCCAGCCCCGAGGGCCGGGAGGACGGCTCGCCGAAGCCCGACGAGAAGGCGTCCGCCTCGAAACCCGCTGCGCCGGACGGTGCCGCCGCTGCGCCGGCCGTACCGCCGTCGTCCGAATAGCTGCACCGGGGTGCCGCCCAGGACGGAGGCGAGACTTCGTAGGTGACGCAGTAGTCCAGGGCGACGAGCTCGAATTCGTCGGGACGCCCCATCAGCCGGAGCGCGGCCATGCGCAGGCGCCACCAGTCGGGGGCGACGCTCCGGTCGCCCGACGGAGTGCGGGCTTCGAGCAGGCTGGACAACGCATCCACATCTTTGAAGACGATGGCGTCGGTGCCGTCCGCCCACCGGCCGAACAGCTGCGCGAGGGTCGGCAGGGCCGGTTCCTCGATGGACATGAGGCGCGTCCAGGCGAACGTCCAGGGGGAACTGGTGGCCCGCGCGACGGATGCCTGGAGCGCTGCCACCGACTGGGGCGCGAGCACGGACGGCGCGTTCCAGACGAATTCGCGCGCCGGCACCGCGGCGCCGGCGGACGAGGAAGCCGGCAGCGGCGCCGAGGGCGCGGCCACCTGCAGGCCCAGCAGTTCGGGAACGGAGAACCACAGCGGCGCCGAGCGGCCGAACCGCGCCGCGAAATCGATCGCCAGGGATTCGAAGCGCTCGTGCTCGCCGATGGCGCGGTAGAGATCGAACAGCGCCATCCAGAATTCGGCCTGGCGCTCCGGGCCGTCGCCCTCGTGCTGCCGCAGCACATCGAGCAGGGCCGCCTCGGCGCCGGCCTGGTCGCCGTTGGCGAAGAGGATGGCGGCTTCTTCGAGATCGGGCTCGTGCACGAAGGGCTCGGGCTGCGCCGCAGGGGCCGGCGCGTACTGCGGCTCGGCGCGCTCGGTGAGCAGCGGCGGGGACATCGGGAAGGACGCGCCGGACGCGGCGCCACCCGGGTAGGGCAGCGGTTCCGTGGCGGCACCGAAATCCGCGGCGGGCGGCGCGATGCTCTCTCCGGAGAAAAGCGGCTGCACCCCGGCCTGCGCGAGATGGGCCGGCAGGCTCGCCGGGGCCGTCGGGGCGAATGCGCGGGCGTGCACGGCGTCGATGTCGGCATCGGCCTCGGCGGTGCCGGGCGCGGCCGGCGGGGGCGGCGCGAGGGTGCCGGGCGAGGTGGCGCCGGAGGACTGCTTGCCCTTCCACCACTGCTGCGACATCTGCGCCTCGATCTCGTCGATCTTCTTGAGCGTGACCGCCCGGTCGTCCGGCGAGGTGATGCTGGTGTGGAAGAACGAAGCGCGCGCGGCGTGGTCCTCCGACTGCTGGCCGTGCAGCGCCTCCCGCTGGCGCAGCTTGCGCAGCTGATCGAATTCGCGGCGCCGCACGAAGTCGTTGCGGCGCTTGCGCTCGATCATTTCCTTGAGCACCTGCTTGCTGTACTGGCTCTCCCGGTCCTCGTCGATCGAATCGAGTTCGTTCCAGTTGACGGTGGGATTGCGCACGAAGCGCACCACCTTGGACAACAGGCCGCGGGAGGATTCTTCCTTGCTCATGGGCGGGTCGTGGCTCCGGGCGCTCGCCGCGGCGCGCTGGCGGCCGGGCGGAAGATGGCGAAAGGCGGAATGCCGGCGGAGCCTGCGGGACGCATCCTCCGCACGGCCGAGCTTACACCGTCTCAGTCACCGAACATCTTCTGCTTGAGTTCGCGGCGCTGCTGCGCCTCGAGCGAGAGCGTCGCGGTGGGACGGGCCAGCAGGCGGCCGACGCCGATCGGCTCGCCGGTCTCGTCGCAGTAGCCGTAGTCGCCCGCGTCGATGCGCGCGATGGACTGCTCGATCTTCTTGAGCAGCTTGCGCTCTCGGTCGCGCGTGCGCAGTTCCAGCGCGTGCTCTTCCTCGATCGTGGCGCGGTCGGCCGGGTCGGGCACCACCACGGTGTCCTCGCGCAGGTGCTCGGTCGTCTCGCCCGCGTTGTTGTGCATGTCCTGCTTGAGCTGAACGAGCTTGTGCCGGAAGAAGGCCAGCTGCTTCTCGTTCATGTACTCGCCGTCGGGCATGGAAAGCACCTCGGCGTCGGTCAGCTCCTCGGCCGGCTTGGTCTTCCAGTTGTTGGCCAGCTTCGGGTCTTTCTTGGCGGCCGTGACGGGCGTTTGCGCTTGCAGGGTCGTAGGCATGGTATTTAATGGGCTGGCTGCGCCGGCGGGGTGGCCGGCGACGGTGCCGTGGATGGTACGGTCAATTGATCCAAACGGGAAGAAGTCCACCTCCCACGTCCGGCGGTTTCCACGACGATGGAACGGCGTTGCGGCAAACCCGGTTCCACCCGCGCCGCAGTGCCGCGAAAGCGGTCGGTGCGGCGGTGGTTCCCTCCCGTTTTTGCCGGGGCGCGATTGTATCGACCGATCCCGCGTCCGCGCGGCCGGGGAGCGAGAAGTGGCGGTTATCCTACAAGCCGCCCCCGGCAGCCGTCAGACCAGGCACTGCTCCAGGCCCTGCTGGAAGATGTCCTGCGGCAGCTCGATGCCGATGAAGACCATCTTGCTCTGGCGCTTCTCGCCCTCCGCCCACTGCGGGCCCAGGTCGCTGCCCATGAGCTGGTGCACGCCCTGGAAGATCACCTTGCGCTCGGTGCCCTTCATGTGCAGCACGCCCTTGTAGCGCAGCATGCGCGGGCCGTAGATGTTGACGATCGCGCCCAGGAAGTCTTCCAGCTTGGCCGGATCGAACGGCCGGTCGGCGCGGTAGACGAAGCTCTTCACGTCGTCGTCGTGGTGATGGTGGTGCCCGTGGCCGCCATGCTGGTGCGAGGGGTGGCTGCAGTGCTCGCCGTGCTCGTGGTCATGGTCGTGGTGGTCGTGGCCATGCGCGTGATCGTGGCCGTGGTCGTGGCCGTCCTCTTCCTTGAGGAAGTCGGGGTCGATGTCGAGCTTGGCGTTCAGGTTGAAGCCGCGCAGGTCGAGCACCTCGGCGATCGGCACCTCGCCGAAGTGCACCGCCTTGATCGGGGCGCGCGGGTTCATGTGCTTGAGGCGGTGGATCAGCGCGTCGGTCTCCTCCGCCGGCACCAGGTCGGTCTTGGAGAGGAAGATCTGGTCGGCGAAGCCCACCTGGCGGCGCGCTTCCTGGCGGTCGTTCAGCTGCTGGGCGGCGTGCTTGGCATCCACCAGCGTGAGGATGGAGTCGATGAGGTAGGTCTCGGCGATTTCCTCGTCCATGAAGAAGGTCTGCGCCACCGGCCCCGGGTCGGCCAGGCCGGTGGTCTCGATCACGATGCGGTCGAACTCCAGCATGCCCTTGCGGCGCTTGGCGGCCAGCAGCTGCAGCGTCTCGCGCAGGTCCTCGCGGATGGTGCAGCAGATGCAGCCGTTGCTCATCTGCACGATCTGCTCCTTGGAATCCGTCACCAGGATGTCGTTGTCGATGTTCTCTTCGCCGAACTCGTTCTCGATGACGGCGATCTTCTGGCCGTGCGCCTCCGTGAGCACGCGCTTGAGCAGGGTGGTCTTGCCCGAGCCGAGGAAACCGGTGAGGATGGTGACGGGGATGAGGGACATGGTCTGGAATGCTTTCGGCGAAATGCGGCGCGCCGGTGCGGCACGCCATGGCAAAAGTTTAGCGAGGCTGTCAAGCCCCAACAGCGGCAAGGACGGCCGCCATCTGTTCCCATCGCCAACGCGGCCGTTGTTACATAGTGGTGTCCCATGGAATCGCCCTTCCGATCCGCTCCCTGTTGCTGCTCCCGTCCCAGGCCATGGACTTCCGCCTGACCGCCGATCTGCTGGATTCCTTGGGCATCGCCATGTGCGTGTTCGATGCCGGGGAGCGCACCGTCCTCTGGAATCCGTCGTTCCTGCGCTTCTTCCCAGAGCACGAGGGCCACGTCCATGCCGGCGAGCCCTATGCCGACAACCTGCGGCGCTTCTACCTCGGGCGGCTGCCGGCCGACGACCTGCCCCACATCGACCGGTTCATCGCCGACGGCCTGGTGCGCCACCGCACGCAGACGCGGCCCTACGTGTTCCAGCACCGGGGGCGCTGGCTGCGGGTGGCCGCGGTGCCGCAGCCGGGCGGCTGGAGCGTGCGCGTCTGGCAGCACGTGGCACAGGCGGACGAGGGCCCTGGCACGGAACGCCCCCATGCCGGCCAGATGCCGCTGCCGTCGTCCGGCACGCGGCAGATGCTGGAGGACGTCGGCGAGGCCGCGACGGTGCTGGACGACGACGGCCGCATCCTGTTCGCGAACGAGCGCTTCCTGCTGCTGTATGGCCTGCCCTCCCGCTCGGCGCTGGAGCAGCAGACCTACGTGCAGATCGTGCAGCGGCTCTGGGACGCCGCGCCCGACCCGGACGAGCGCCGGCAGCGGGCGCAGGACCTCGCCGCGGCCCTGCACGATGCGGCCTATTTCGCCGGGGCTCCGTTCGAGGTGCCGCTGCCCGGGAACCGCTGGATGCGCGTGGCCATGAACCGCAGCGCCGGCGGCCAGAACTACGCCCTGCACACCGACATCTCCGCGGGGAAGCGCCACGAGAGCGAGCTGCGTGCCGCGGAACTGCGTGCCCGCGAAAGCGAGCAGCAGCTGCGGGTGCTGGCAGAGCAGTTGCGCACCGAGACGCGCTACGACGTGCTCACCGGGTTGCTCAACCGGCGGGGCCTGGCCGGCAGCATCCAGGAGCTGTCGGTCCATTCCGGGCCGCATGCCCTGCTGTTCATCGACCTGGACGGCTTCAAGGCCGTGAACGACGAAGCCGGCCATGCGGCGGGCGACCAGGTGCTCTGCCAGGTGGCCGGCCGGCTGCGCCGGTGCGTGCGCGGCGACGACGCGCTGGTGCGGCTGGGCGGCGACGAATTCGTGGTGCTGCTGCGGCACTGCAGCCGGCATGGAGCCCGGGACGTGGGCCTGCAGATCGTGGATGGGCTGCGCGGCGAACCGTTCCACGTGGCGCAGCACACTTTCCGGATCGGCGCGAGCATCGGCGTGCGGCCGTTCGGCGGCGGGCAGGAGCCGCTGGAGGCGCTCCTGGCCGATGCGGATGCCGCCTGCTATGCCGCCAAGCGCGGCGGCCGCGGCCGCGTCGAGATGGCGGCACCGGGCGACGCCGGGCCGGTGGCGCCCCTCAGTCCCCCTTGCGCATCACCGCCAGCCCCTTGAGGTATTCGCCCTCGGGGAATTCGAGCGTCATGGGGTGGTCGGGCGCGCCGCCGAGGCGCTCCAGGATGTAGCCGTCCACGCCCGCATCGGCGCCGGCCGAGGCCACGATCTTGTGGAACAGGTCGGCGCTGATCCCGCCGGAGCACGAGAAGGTGTAGAGCAGCCCGCCGGGTGCGAGCAGTTGCAGGCCGAGGCGGTTGATGTCCTTGTAGGCCCGCGCGGCGCGCTCGGCGTGCGCGACGGTGGGTGCGAACTTCGGGGGATCGAGCACGATGGCGTCGAAGCGGCGGCCTTCCTGGAGGAAGCGCCGCAGCGAGGCGTTCACGTCGGCATCGAGGAATTCCGTGCGGCCGGCGTCGAAGCCGTTGAGCGCGGCATGGGCCCAGGCGCGCTCCAGCGCGGGGCCGGACGAGTCGATCGAGGTCACGTGCTCCGCGCCGCCCGCGAGCGCCGCCACGGTGAAGCCGCCGGTGTAGCAGTAGCAGTTGAGCACGCTGCGCGCGCCCAGGCGGCGCACCGCCTCCGAGAACCGGTGGCGGCTGTCGCGCTGGTCGAGGTAGAAGCCCGTCTTGTGGCCCTCGGCGATGTCCAGGGTGAGGCGCCAGCCGTGCTCGCGGATGGACAGCTCCGTGGGACCGTCGCCGCGCAACCAGCCGGTAGCGGGCTCCAGGCCCTCCAGTTGCCGCACGCTCGCATCCGAGCGCTCGTACAGCTTCGTGAGCCCGGTGGCCGCGAGCAGGGCATCGGCGAGCACCGCCTTCCAGCGCTCGGTGCCGGCGCTGGTGAACTGCGCCACCAGGGTGTCGCCGTAGCGGTCCACGATGAGGCCGGGCAGTCCGTCGGATTCGCCGTGCACGAGCCGCACGCCGTCGCTCTCGATGGCAAAGCGCTGCCGCGCGCGCACGGCCCGTCCGACGGCCGCCGTGAAGAAGGCGGCATCGATGCGCTGCGCCTCGTCGAAGCTCCAGGCGCGTGCGCGGATGCGGGAGGTCGGGCTGAACGCGGCCCAGGCGAGGAAGCGGCCGTCCGCGGATTCCACCCGCACGGTCTCCCCGCTGTCGCCGCCGCCCTTGGCGATGGCCGATTCGAAGATCCAGGGATGGCGGCGCAGGAGGGAGCGTTCCTTGCCGGGGCGCAGGCGGAGGGTTTTCATGGGGCGTATTGTCCGCGCAGCGGAACGGCGGCGGAGCGAAGCACCCTACTCCTGCGGCTTGCGCCGCGCGCGCGGATGGGCGGCGTCGTAGACCTTGGCCAGGTGCTGGAAGTCGAGCCGCGTATAGACCTGGGTGGTGGTGATGTTGGCGTGGCCCAGCAACTCCTGCACCGCGCGCAGATCGCCGCTGGACTGCAGCAGGTGGCTCGCGAACGAGTGCCGCAGCATGTGCGGATGCACGGGCGTGGAGAGGCCCGCGAGCTGGCTGCGCTGCCGCAGGCGCGACCAGATGGACTGGCCCGTGAGCCGCGCGCCGCGGCGGCCGAGGAACAGCGCGCAGTCCGCCCGGGCGGACTGCGCGCCGCCGAAGGGCTGCAGCCGCACGGCCAGCCAGGCCTGCACGGCCGCCAGCGCCGCCGAGCCCACCGGCACGCTGCGCCGCTTCGATCCCTTGCCGAAGACGTGCGCCTCGCCGGCCTCCAGGTCGATCCATCCGCGGCCATCGCGTTGCGTGTCCGGTCCGGGCACGGCGTCCAGCCCCGCGAGCTCGCCCACGCGCAGGCCACAGCCGTAGAGCAGTTCGACCATCGCCGCGTCGCGCGCCTCCAGCCACGGGTCCGTGCCCGAGGAGCCTTCGAAATCCGCGAGCCGCACCGCATCGTCCACGCCGAGCGCCTTGGGCAGGGGCTTGGGCGCACGCGGCGCCCGCACGCCCTGTACCGGGTTGTGGGGCACCAGCCCCTGGCGCGCGGCCCAGGTGAAGAAGCCGCGCCAGCCCGAGAGGATCAGCGCGATGCCGCGGCCGCCGCGCCCGCCGGCGTGCATCTGCGCCACGAAGCGCCGGATGTGCGCGGCCTGCAGGCCGAGCAGGGGTTGCCCGGCCTCGTGCGCGAAGGCGGCCAGCTTGCCGAGATCGAGGGTGTAGAGCGCCACGGTGCGCGGTGCCAGGCGCTTTTCCACGCGCACGTGCTCCAGGTAGCGCAGCACGTGGGGCTCGGCGGCGGCCGCCGCGTCCGGCCCGGGGGCATCCGCAGCGGGGCGCGCATCGGCGGGCGGAGAAGCCATTCCTGCTGCGCGCGGTTTTCTCAGCGCAGGCGCGAGAGCGCCGAACTCGCCAGCTCGGCCATGCGCACCAGGAAATCGGTGCCCATCTCCGCCGCGAAGCGCTGCGGGTCGTGCGAGCCGAGCACCAGCAGGCCGAAGGCCGGCGCGCTGCCGTCGATGGCGCCCTGGCGCAGCGGCAGCAGCGCGATCGACTGCGCCGCCGCCGGATCGGGCAGCCAGCCCGCCGGCTCGAAGCCGAGGTTCGGGCCGCAGAACGGCTGCGTGAGCGAGGTCGCGAAGGAGCGCGCATCGGCGCTCGCACCCTGCGCGAAGGCGGCCCCGGCGTGGGGCGCGGCGAGGTCCCAGAGCCGCAGCGCGGCCTGCGGCACGTCGAACAGCCGCCGGATGCCCTGCTCCACCACGCCCGGCAGCAGCGCCGGGTCGCCGGCCTGCGCCAGCTCGCGCGTCCATTGGTGGATCTTCTGCGCGATGGCGGTGTTCTCGTTGCTGTGGCGCACCATTTCCATGATGCGCTGCTCGTGGGCCTTGATCTTCTCGCGCAGCATCTCGGCCTGGCGCTCCTGCAGGCTCACGGCGCGCTGGCCGTGGGGGCTGGTGAGGACGACGCCGGTCAGCAGCTCGGCGTGGCGCTCGAAGAAGCCCGGGTTGTTGGCGAGGAACTCGGCGATGTCCTCCTCGGTGATGGGAGGAACGGCCTGGGCGGGGGAATGCGGGTGGGTCATGGTGCGTCGGGAATGTCGATCTGGCCTTCGAAGACGGTGGTGGCCGGGCCGGTCATGAACAGGGACTCGGCGGGGTCGCCGCTCCAGGCGATGGTGAGCAGGCCGCCACGCGTGCGCACGTCGACGCGCGCATCCAGCAGGCCCAGGCGGATGCCGGCGGCCACGGCCGCGCAGGCACCGGTGCCGCAGGCCAGGGTTTCGCCGGCGCCGCGCTCGTACACGCGCAGGCGCACGTGGGCGCGGTCTTCGATCTGCAGGTAGCCGGCGTTCACGCGCTGCGGGAAGCGCGCATGGCCCTCGATGAGCGGGCCGGTGCGCGCCACGGGGGCGGTGTCCACGTCATCGACCAGCTGCACGGCGTGCGGGTTGCCCATGGACACGGTCGCGACCTGGACGGTTTCGCGATCCTGGCCGGCGCCGAGTTCGAGCGGCCAGGTCTGCCCGGCGCCCTGCGCCACCGGCTCCAGGCCCGAGGCGTCGAAGGGCAGTGCCTCGGGCGCGAAGCGCGGGCGGCCCATGTCGACCGTGACGCGGCCGTCGTCGGTGAGGCGCGGCGCGATCACGCCGGCCAGCGTCTGCACGCGGATGGTGTCCTTGTCCGTCAGGCCCTTGTCGCGCACGTAGCGGGCGAAGCAGCGCGCGCCGTTGCCGCACTGCTCGACCTCGCCGCCGTCGGCGTTGTGGATGACGTATTCGAAATCGATGCCGTCGGCCGGCGAGGGCCGCACGGTGAGGATCTGGTCGGCGCCGACGCCGAAGTGGCGGTCGGCGAGGAAGCGGTACTGCGCGGGCGTGAGGCCCAGGCGCCCCTGCGTTTCGTCGAGCACGACGAAGTCGTTGCCCGCGCCCTGCATTTTGGTGAAGCGGATCTGCATCCGCATGATTATCGTTGCGCCCGGCGGACCCGGCATGGCCCCGCGCCGGCAAGGGCCGGCGGGCCGCGCGATGATGGCGCCCCATCCGTCCCATCCGCACCAGAGGAGTCCCGATGACCGACGACGCGCTCGCCGCCTTCCCCATCACGCGCAAATGGCCCGCCCGCCATCCCGACCGGCTGCAGCTCTATTCGCTGCCCACGCCCAACGGCGTGAAGGCTTCCATCATGCTGGAGGAGACCGGCCTGCCCTACGAGCCGCACCTGGTGCGCTTCGACCAGGACGACCAGACCTCGCCGGAATTCCTCTCCCTCAATCCCAACAACAAGATCCCGGCCATCCTGGACCCGAACGGCCCGGGCGGCCAGCCGCTGGCGCTGTTCGAATCCGGCGCCATCCTGATTTATCTGGCCGACAAGACCGGCCGCTTCCTGGCCCCGGCGGGTGCGCAGCGGTATGCGGCGCTGCAGTGGCTGATGTGGCAGATGGGCGGCGTCGGCCCCATGTTCGGCCAGCTCGGTTTCTTCCACAAGTTCGCCGGCAAGGACTACGAGGACAAGCGCCCGCGCGACCGCTACGTGGCCGAGAGCCGCCGCCTGCTGGGCGTGCTGGACCGGCAGCTGGCGGACGGCCGTGCCTGGCTGGTGGGCGACGACTACACCATCGCCGACATCGCGGTGTTTCCGTGGGTGCGCAACCTGGTGGGCTTCTACGAGGCGGGCGAGCTGGTGGAGTTCGATCGGTTCACGCACGTGCGCCGCGTGCTGGACGCCTTCGTGGCGCGGCCCGCCGTGGCGCGCGGGCTGGAGATTCCCGCGAGGAACTAGGCCCGCCCCGGCACGGGCCCCTGCTGGCGCCGTGCCCGTGGGTCACAGACCGATGGCGAGCCCGGCGAGCCCCGCGGCGAGGATGACCGGGACCACGCCCACCCGCCAGCGCATCAGCGCCACCGCCGCCGCCAGGCCGATGAGCAGCGCGCCCACGTCGGGGGCGGCATGCAGGCCCCGCGGCCAGAACACGTGCAGGGCGAAGAAGAGCGCCAGGTTCGCGATCACCCCCACCACCGCGGCCGCGATGCCCGCCAGGGGCGCCGCGAGCCGGAGATTGCCGCGCGTCGACTCGATGAACGGGCCGCCCAGCAGGATGAAGACGAAGGACGGCAGGAAGGTGAAGAACGTCACCACCGCCGCGGCCGTGGCGCCCGCGAGCGGCAGCGCCTCCGGCCCGAAGAGTGCGCGCGCCCAGCCGCCCACGAACGCGACGAACGACACCACCATGATGAGCGGCCCCGGCGTGGTCTCGCCCAGCGCCAGGCCATCCATCATCTGCCCCGGGGTGATCCACTGGAAGTGCTCGACCGCGCCCTGGTGGACGTAGGGCAGCACCGCGTAGGCGCCGCCGAAGGTCATCAGCGCGGCCTTGGTGAAGAACCAGGCCATCCGGACCAGCACGGCATCGGCGCCGAACACCGCCCACAGCCCGCCCATGGCCAGCAGCCAGAGGCCGGCACCCACGAGCAGCACGCGGCCGGCGCGCCGCCAGGAAAAGCGCGCATGGGCGGGCACGGGCGTGTCGTCGTCGATCAGCGCGCGGCCCTGCACCGGCAACTCTCCCGGCACGGGCGCCGCCGCCACCGCGGCACCGAACGCGGACGGCCGCATCCTGCCGCCGGCGTAGCCCAGCAGCGCGGCGGACGCCACGATGGCGGGGAATGGCACGTCGAATGCGAAAAGCGCGACGAACGCCCCCACGGCGATGGACCCGAGCCAGCCATTGCGCAGCGACCGCGAACCGATCCGCACGGCGGCCTGCGCCACGATGGCGGTCACGGCCGGCTTGATGCCGTGGAAGAAGCCGGCCACCGCGGGGGCGTCGCCGTGCGCCATGTAGAGCCAGGCCAGCGCCACCAGGATGAAAAGCGAGGGCAGGACGAAGAGCACCCCAGCCAGGATGCCGCCCCAGGTGCGGTGCAGCAGCCAGCCGAGGTAGGTGGCGAGCTGCTGCGCCTCGGGACCGGGCAGCAGCATGCAGTAGTTGAGCGCGTGCAGAAAGCGCCTTTCGGAGATCCAGCGGCGGCGCTCCACCAGTTCGGCATGCATGAGCGCGATCTGCCCCGCCGGGCCGCCGAAGCCCATCCAGCCGAGCTTCCACCAGAAGCGCAGGGCCTCGCGCAGGGACACGGCGGAAGGGGGCGCGCCGGCGGCGGCAGGGGATCGCGTGGAAGCCATGGGAGCGGATTCTCGCGGAGCCTGGCCGAGCTGGGCCAGGACATTCCGCCGCACCCGTGGTTCGCCGCGCTCCGGTGCGCGCGGACGGAGGGGGCGGCGGTGCGGACGCGGGCGGTCACTCCTCCGACGAGAACCCCGAGGCCGCCACCACCGGCGCCCAGCGGTCGCGCTCCTGGCTGAGCTGGCGCGCGAATTCCTCGGGCGTGCCGGATGCGGGCTCGAAGCCGAGCTTGGCGAACGCCTCGATCACGGCCGGCTCCTGCACGGCCTGCCGCGCCGCATCGGCCCAGCGCTCCACCACGGTGGCGGAGGCGCGCGCGGGCAGGTAGAGCCCGTAGCTCTCCACGCCCTGGATGCCGTTGAATCCCTGCTCGGCGAAGGTCGGCACGTCCGGCAGGAAGCGCGAGCGGCGCACGTCGCTCACGGCCAGCACGCGCACGCGGCCCGTCGGGATGTGCGGCAGGCAGTCGCCCACGCTGAAGCAGCCCGAGGCGACCTGCCCGCCCATCAGGTCCTGCAGCCCCGGCGCCGCACCGCGGTACGGCACGTGCGTGAGCGCGATGCCCGCGGCGCGGGCGAACTGGTTGCCGATGAAGTGCGGCATCGCGCCGGCCGCGGGCGATGCGTAGCCTTCGGGCTCCGGCCGGCCCTTGCACCAGTCGGAGAATTGCCGCAGCGTCCTCACCGATTCGGGCACCTTGGGTCCCACCATGAAGCCGCAGGTGGAGAGCGCCACCGGCGCCACGGGCGTGAAATCCGTCGCGGGCTTGTACTGCAGGCGCTTGTAGACGTGCGGGTAGATCGTGAGCATGGACGACGGGCTCAGCACCAGCATCTGCCCGTCCGGCGGCGCGTCCTTCAGCGCCGTGAGCGCGATGCGCCCGCCCGCGCCCACGCGGGATTCGACCACGGTGGTCGCGCCGGTGCGGGCACGCCAGCTCTCGGCCAGGCGGCGCGCGACCACGTCGATCGAGCCGCCCGCGGGAAAGCCCACCACGATGCGCTGCACGCCCTGCTGCGCCGCGACGGGACCGGCCGCCCCGAAGCACAGCCCGGCCAGGGCGATGCCGGCCTCGCGCCGGCGGATGCCCGTCGGCAGGGAAGAAAGCGCGGTGTCCCGCGGGGGATGGAATGCCATGGTCGTCGTCTCCTTGTGTATGGTTCGAATCATGCCGCACTGCAGAGCCCGTGCCGGCGGGGGCGTGGGGATCGTCAGCCGCCGGGCGCGGCGCGCGCGAGGCGGTCGAGCAGCGGATGCAGCGCCGCGCCCTCGGGGCCGAGCGCGGCGACCAGCGCCGCATCGTGCGCCCGCACGCGGGCGGACAGCGCCTCCAGCGCGGCCGTGCCCTCCGGCGTGGGATGCAGCAGCCAGGAGCGCCGGTCCTGCGGATCGGCCTCGCGGCGCACCCAGCCCTGCGCGTGCAGCCAGTCCACCAGGCGCATGCCGCCGCTGCGGTGCAGGCCCATCGCTTCGGCCAGCAGGCCCTGGCGCAAGCCCGGGTTGCCCACGACCAGCACCAGGGCGGCGAAGCGCTGCGGGCTCACGTCGTCGCCCACCGCGCGCTGGAAATCCAGGTAGAGCGCGTTCTGCGCACGGCGCAGCGCATAGCCCATGAGCACATCCAGCACGCCGTAGTGCAGCCCCGGCAGCGGCCGCAGCGAGCCTTCCGGCGCATCGGCGGCGCGGGCGGGCGCACGGGCGGGCGCACGGGCGGGCGCACGGGCGGGCGCACGGGCGGGCGCGGCGGCCTGCGCGGCACGCACCGGGGCACCGGCAGCGGAACGCGCGCCGCGCCTCCGGGTTTCTGCGGATCGGGAAGGTTGTTGCATGGCGCAACAATAGGCGGGCGATTTGATCCGCGTCAAGCGGCTTTACCCGGAGACAGCACCGCCATGACCCTTCCCTCCTCCCCTTCCGCCGGCAGCCACCGGCCCGCCGCCATCACCACGCCGCGCCCGCTGGACATCGTGATCGCCGGCGGCGGCATCGGCGGCCTGGCCGCCGCGCTCGCGCTCTCCGCCCAGGGGCACCGGGTGACGGTCTGCGAGGCCGCGGCGCGGCCGCAGCCGCTGGGCGTGGGCATCAACCTGCTGCCCCATGCGGTGGACGTGCTGGACAGCCTCGGGCTGCTGCCCGCGCTCGACGCCACGGCCGTGCGCACCCGCGCCCTGGTGTTCGCCAACCGGCACGGCCAGCCGATCTTCGAAGACCTGCGCGGCACCGAGGCCGGCTACAGCCATCCGCAGTACAGCGTGCACCGCGGCGCGCTGCAGATGCTGCTGTGGAACACCTGCCTGCAGCGCCTGGGCGCGGACCGGGTGCGCGCCGGCACGCGCATCACCGGCTGCACCGAGGAGGCGGACGGCCACGTGCTGGCGCAGGCCGATCTCGCGGCCGGCGGCACCGCCACTCTGCGCTGCGACCTGCTGATCGGGGCGGACGGCATCCATTCGGCGCTGCGGCGCCAGTTCCACCCCCATGAAGGCGCGCCGCGCTGGAACGGCATGATGATGTGGCGCGGCACCACCTGGGCGCGCCCGTTCATGGACGGCCGCACCATGGTGCAGGCCGGCCACCGCCGCGCGAAATTCGTCGTCTACCCCATCGCGCCGCCGCGCGAGGACGGCCTGCAATTGATCAACTGGGTGGCGGACCGCCGGCTGCGCGAGGACGGCTTCGGCGGCGGCCTCACGGCGCCCGGCCGCGAGGACTGGAGCCGCCCCGGCTCGGTGGACGATCTGCTGCCCACCTTCGGCAACTGGCGCTTCGGCTTCGTGGACGTGCCGGGCCTGATCGCGCAGGCCACGCAGATCCTCGAATGGCCCATGGTGGACCGCGACCCGCTGCCGCGCTGGCGCCAGGGCCGCGGCGTGACGCTGCTCGGCGACGCGGCCCACCCGATGTACCCGATCGGCTCGAACGGCGCGACCCAGGCCCTGCTGGACGCGCGCGCCATCGCCGACGCCCTGGCCGCCCGACCGCACGACCTGCCCGCCGCGCTCGACGCCTATGAGGAAGGCCGCCGACCCATGACCGCGCGCATCGTGGAACTCAACCGCGCGGAAGGCCTGGACGCGATCCTCGACATGGTGGAAGAGCGTGCCCCCGAGGGCTTCGAGCGCATCGGCGACGTGCTCGATCCATCGGTGCTCGCCGACTGGGTGCGCAGCTACAAGGCCGCGGCGGGCCATCGGCAGACGGCACCGCAGCCGGCGGCCTGACAGCGCCCATGCCCCTGCGGCGCAGGGGCCTGCGGGCGGCCCTCTCGCGCGGGCGGCGGCCGCTGCCGATAATCCCCCGATGCCCCGCCTCTCCCAACAACTCCATCCCCACCGCGAGCCCGTCGCTCCGCGCGCGGCGGCCACCGTGCTGCTGCTGCGCGACGCGCCCGGTGGCGCCGGTCTCGAAGTGCTCATGACGCGGCGCTCGCCGCAGGCCAGCTTCGCGCCGGGCGCCTACGTGTTTCCCGGCGGCGCCATCGACGCGCAGGACGCCGAGGCCGCCACCCATGCCCAGGTCGACCACCGCCCCGGGCAGGCGGGCGAGCGCGTCACCCAGGCCGTCGCCGCCATCCGCGAGAGCTTCGAGGAACTGGGCGTGCTGCTCGCGCGGCATGCGGACGGCCGCTTCGCCGACGCCAGCGACATCGCCGCGCTCGACCGGGCCGCGCCCTTCGTTGCGCAGTGCGCTGCGCGCGGCCTGCGGCTGGCGGCCGACGCGGTCTTCCTGCTCGCGCACTGGACGGCCGACCGCGATCTGCCCAAACGCTTCGACGTGCCCTTCCTGGTCGCGCGGATGCCGCAGGGCCAGGAGCCCGTGGCCGACGAGACCGAGCAGTTCGAACCCGTCTGGGTGCGCCCGCGGGATGCGCTGGACCGGCACGCGGCCGGGCAGTTCTTCATGATCTTCCCGACCATCCGCACGCTGGAGCGGCTGGCGGAGTTCGCCAGCGCCGACGCGGTGCTCGCGGCCGTGGCCCACGGGCAGCCGCTCTGGACCAGCTGCCCGCGCGCCGGTCTGCTCGCGGGCCGCGAGGCGCGCTACATGGAGCACGAGGCGCCCTACGGCGAACTCGCCCTGGTCTGCCCCCACGGACAGATCGTGCATCCGCTCGACTGGCAGCCCGAGCGCCCGGTCCCGCTGCTGCGCAACGTGCAGCGCCTGACCGCCGCCAACCCGGGCGCGATGACGGGGCCCGGCACCAACAGCTACCTGGTCGGCGATCCGTCCACCGGCTACATCGCCATCGATCCCGGCCCGGCCGACGAGGTGCACCTCGAACGCCTCTGGCATGCGGCCGGCGGCGACATCCGCGCCATCGTCTGCACGCATTCCCACGCCGACCACGCGCCCGGCGCCGCCCCGCTGGCCGCGCGCGTGGCCGCCGCGGGCCGCCCGCGCCCGCCGGTGCTGGGCCTGCCCTCGGCCCCGACGGCGCGCGCGGCCGCCCGCTTCACGCCCGACCGGGCCCTGGCCGATGGCGAACTGCTCACGCTCGCCGGCCACCGGCTGGAGGGCGACGCCACCCACACCCTGGAGGTGGTCCACACCCCCGGGCATGCCGCCAACCACCTGTGCCTGCTGCTGCGCGAGGACGGCCTGCTGTTCAGCGGCGACCACATCCTGAACGGCAGCACCACCGTGATTGACCCTCCCGACGGCAACATGGACGACTACCTCGCCTCGCTCGACCGGCTGGACGCGCTCTGCGAACGCCATGGCGTCGATTTCATCCTGCCAGCCCACGGCTACGCGATCGCCGATGCGCGCGCAGCGATCGCCCGGCTGAAGGCGCACCGGCTCGCGCGCGAGGCCAAGGTGCTGGCCGCCATGCAGGCGCTGCCCGAGGGCAGCACCGAGGACTGGGTGCGCCATGCCTATGGCGACGTGCCCGAGCGGCTGTGGCCCGTGGCGCAGCGCTCCCTGCTCGCCCACGTCGAGCGCCTGCGCACCCTGGAGGCCGGCCATGCATGACCCGTCCCACGACAGCGGCGCGGCGGACGCCAGTCACATCCGACTCTCGAAGCGCGTGGCGGAAATGCGCGGCTGCTCCCGCCGCGAGGCCGAGTGGCTCATCGAAGGCGGCTGGGTGCAGGTGGAAGGCCGGATGACCGAAGCGCCGGGCGCCCGCGTCCGCCCCGACCAAAACGTCACGGTTGCGCCGAACGCGAAGGCCGAGGAAGCGCCGCCCGTCACGATCCTGCTGCACAAGCCCGCCGGCTGGGAGGCCGGCATCGGCCACGGGCCGGCGGGCGATCCGCGCCAGGCGCGCGGCGACGGGGCTCCGGACGCGATCGCGCTGCTGGAGCCGGGCCGCCGGTACGTGGGCGACAGCCCGCCCGTGCGGGTGCTGCAGCGGCATTTCCGGCAGCAGGAGTGCTTCACGCCGCTCGCATCGGCGGCCACCGGGCTCGTGGTCTACACGCAGGACCGGCGCATGGCGCGCCGCCTGGCCGAAGACATCGAACTGCTCGAACAGGAATGCCTCGCCACCGTCGAAGGACATATCGCCGAAGGCGGCCTCGAGCGCCTGTGCCGGGGGCTGGAGTTCAACGGCCGGCCCCTGCCGCCCGCCAAGGTGAGCTGGCAGAACGAAACGCGGCTGCGCTTCGCGACCAAGGGCATCCGCCCCGGGCAGATCCCCGCGATGTGCGAGGCCGTGGGCCTGCGGGTCGTGGCCCTGAAGCGGCTGCGCATCGGCAGCGTATCGCTCGCCAAGGTGCCCGAAGGCCAGTGGCGCTACCTGCTGCCCTGGGAGCGCTTCTAAGAGCGGCTAACACGACCCTTCTGGCGTCGTTGCCGCATCTTGTCGTACTACTCGTACTGCCTGCGACGCGGCGCCTCGCCAGAACCGCTTCGCTGGGTCGTGTTAGCCGCTCTAAGGCTGCGGCCCGGCCCCCGCGCCAGGGGCCGCGCGCGCTACACTGCCCGCCTCTTCGAGGGGGACCCTACACCATGGATATGCACGCCGAGCCCCGCGCGGGCCGCATGCCGTCATCGCTATCGCCGCAGGGCATCGAGCCGCACCCGCTGGAATTCACCGGCAGCGGCGGCGAGTACTTCCGCGTCTGGCTGGTCAACGTGCTGCTGGGCATCGTGACCCTGGGCTTCTACACCCCGTGGGCGCGCCGCCGCACCGTGCAGTACTTCTACGGCCACACCCTGGTGGCCGGCAGTCCGCTCGAATTCACCGCGCAGCAGCGCCGCATGGTGTTCGGCTTCATCGTGCTGCTGGTGCTCACGGCCGCCTACCAGATCGCCGCCCGCACCGGCCAGGACACCACGGTGGCGCTGTTCATCCTCGCGGGCGCGGCGCTCGCCCCGCTGATCTGGGGCAGCGCCATGCGCTTCCGCCTCGGCAACACGCGCTGGCGCGGGCTGCGCCTGCAGTTCACCGCCGGGTGGCGGCAGGTCTATGCCGCGAGCTGGCCCGTGTTCGCCATCGCCGCCGTGTGGCTGGCGGCGTTCTACGGATTGCAGGCGCTCGCGCCGGAACCCGTGGCGGGCGCCTCCGGCCGCAGGCTGCCGCAGGTGACGGGTGCCATGTGGGGACTGCTCGCGCTGACGCTGGTGCTCACCGTGCTGTGCGCCATCCGGCTCGAATACAACTACCGCAGCATGCTGGTGCTGCAGTCGCGCCTGGGCACCGAACCCGGCCGCTGGAAGCCGGTCTACATGGATTTCGTGAAGGTCTGGCTCGCCACCCTGGGCGTGTTCCTGCTCACCGTGGCGATCATGGGCGCCACCGTGGGCATCGCCTTCGGCGGCTCGCTGGCGCTGCTGTCCGGCAAGACCCGGGGAATGGGGCCGTGGCTGTTCCTGCTCATCCTCTTCGGGATCGTCTTCTTCACCTTCATGGCGCTGCTGGTCTCCGCGCCGGCGCGCGCCTACCGCGAGGCGCGCATGTTCCAGATCACCTGGAACCAGATCGGCGTGAGCCACGTGGCCCGCTTCAAATGCCGGCTGCGGGCGCGCAGCTTCGTCGCGCTGCGCATCAAGAACCTGGTGCTCACCTTTCTCACCCTGGGCTTCTACCGCCCGTTCGCCCGCGTGAGCGAATACCGCATGAAGCTCGAATCCGTCACCCTGCACGTCAAGGGCGGCGTGGACCAGCTGGCGGGGCAGCTGCAGCGGCAACAGCAGAACGGCGTGGGCGATGCGCTGGCCGATGCCGCCGGCCTGGACCTGATCGGCTGAACGTCGCCTGCCCGCCATGACCGCTGCCGTGCCGCCAGACTCCAGAAGCGCATCCGCGCAGGCCGCAGGCCCCGCACCGCAGGCCTCCACCGGGGCGCCGCAGCCCGTGCCCGCGCGCTGGTTCGACGGCCGCAGCAGCCAGGGCCGCGCCGTGCTCGCCGCCATCGTGCCCGGGCCCCGCGGCCCCGAACTCACGCTGCACCCCGTGGGCGCCGAGGGCGGCGCGCCGGAGCATTTCACCCACGATGCGGTGGACTGGCCCGAGGCCTGGAACCCGCGCCGCCCGCCACCGCGCCTGGCGGTGGACCTGGGCGAGCGCGGCAGCCTGGAGATCGCGGGCGACGGCATCGCGCGCTGGCACGCGGCATTGCAGGCCGCCGGCCACCGCGCGGGCATCGCCCAGCGCATGCAGGCCCGCTGGAGCGTGCTGGCAGTGGCGCTGCTCGCCTCCGCGCTGGTGCTGGCGCTCTTCTACCGCTACGGCACGCCGTGGCTGGCCACCCAGCTCACGCGGGCCGTGCCCCTGGGCTGGGAAACCGCCCTCGCCCGCGAAACCCTGGAGCGCATGGACGGCGATCTGCTGAAGCCCTCCCGCCTCGCCCCGGAGCGCCAGCAGGCGCTGCGCGCCCGCTTCGACGCGCTCGCGCGGGACGTGCCGGCGGCCCCGCAGCGCTACGCCGGCTACGCGCCCGCGCTGCGCCTGGAGTTCCGCCGCGGCCTGGGCGCCAACGCCTTCGCCCTGCCGGGCGGCACCGTCGTCGTCACCGACGGCCTCGCGGAAACCGCCTCCCGCCGGGGCCTGGGCGACGATGCCGTGGCCGGCGTGCTCGCCCACGAGATCGGCCACGTCGTGCACCGCCACACCACGCGCACCGTCGTCGAGCAGGGCGTGCTCAACATCGGCCTGGGCCTGGCGCTGGGGGACGTATCCAGCCTGCTGTCCACCGGCGGCGCCCTCGTCACCGGCCTGGCCTACAGCCGCGCGCACGAGCGCGAGGCCGACTGCTATGCCCTCGCGCTGATGGACCGTGCGCGCCTGCCCACCGCGCCCATGGCCGACTTGCTGCTGGCGATCGCGCAGGAGCAGCGGGAGGAGTCGAAAGAGAAGAAGAGCGGCGCCGCCGATGCTGACACGAAGAAAGAAGCGCGGAAGGACGACCCGGCAGGTGCCACCGGCCAGGGCGCCGACGTAGCCGCTGCGCCCTCAGGCGACGCGGGCAGCAGCCCGGCCACGCGCCAGGAGCCCGCACGCAAGGAGAGCGGCGACAGCGCCTGGATGGGCCTGCTCGCCACCCATCCGGGCACGGAGCAGCGCGCCGCCGAACTGCGCGCCGGCCATGCGCCGCATTGCGCGCGGCCTTGATTGGAAGGGAATGCCAGGAAATGAAGGATGCGGCGGCGGCGGCCCGGCCCGGCGCGCGGCGGCGCCTGCAGGGCGCAGGCGCAAGAAAAAAACAAAGTGTGAAGCGCGCCGATAAGCCGGATTCTGTGCATGCGGTTGCCCGCATGTGACCGCCATTACTCTGGGCCGGGGGTCGCCCACCCGGCTCGATGCTACCTACCCGCCAGCTCCGCGGAACCACGTCAACGCTGGCCTACTTGGTATTGCTGCGCGTAGAGATTGCCCGTTTCACCCCGGCTGGTCTGCCTTGCGGCACTCCTTCCGGACTCGTCTCTGTTGCTCTGATCCTCACCTCGCGGTGGGCAGCCGTTAGCTGCTACGCCGTCCTGTGCAGTCCGGACGTTCCTCCAGTGCGGCCTTTCGGCGCTTGCACCAGCGGCGGTCTGGCGCGCTTCACGGGGGGATTATCGCCGAGAGGAGGGGAAACCCCTTCCAAACCCTCAGGGACAGCGGGCCCCGGCCGCTAGCGTGCCGGCTGCGCCACCCGGTATCCGCGGAACTTCCACACCAGCCTCTCGGGCCCGATGCCCTCCAGCACCACCCCCTGGGCCGGAGAGTCGCCCTCGTGCAGCACCTGTCCGTTCACGATGGCCATGCGATAGACCGGATTGGACGAATACGTGACCCCGCTGACCTGCAGTGCGGGGAACTGGGCGCGGACGCCGTCGGGAAGATCCCGCAACGCGACCGTAGGTGCAGGTGCAGGTGCAGGTGCAGGTGCAGGTGCAGGTGCAGGTGCAGGTGCAGGTGCAGGTGCAGGTGCAGGTGCAGGTGCAGGTGCAGGTGCAGCCGACGCGCTGGTGGAAGCCGGTGCGGAAGCCGCCGCCCTGGGAGATGGTGCAGGCGCGGCTCTGGGTGCAGCCTTTGGTACGGGTGCGGGTGCGGGTGCCGCCAGGGGAGCGGACGCCGGACCGGAGACAGCCACGGGCGTGGTCACCACGGCAGAGCGGGACGGAGCAGGAACGGGCGCCAAAGGCTGCAGTGGCGGTGCCGACTGCGGCCCGGCGACGGCACGGGACGCCGCCACGGCAGGCACTGCCGCATCCGGCGCGCCGTCCAGTCGCGGTGCCGACACCCCGGCCGTTGCCGTTGCCTGCCGCTCCGCCGGAGCAACGCGGTCTCCAGCCCCCTGCCGCGGCGCCGAGGCGGCCCACCAGGCCACGGCCGCGGCCCCGGCGGCCAGCAGCAGCGCGGCGGCCACGGCCACCGCGGTGCGGCGGTGCCCCTGCGGCGCACTGGCATGCGGGCTGCCGGCAGGGGGCGGCGCAGGCGTGTGCACGCCGGGCACGGCGCCGCGGCCGCGTTCGGCTTCGGCGCGCCGCAGGGCATCGAGGATGTAGGACATGGAAAGAAGGGATCGGATCCGGTCAGGGGGTGTTCAGGCGCGGCTCGGCCACGCCGGCGGCGCGGTTGAGCAGCATGAGCGTGAGGGGGCCGGCCACGCCGTCGGGCACCAGGCCCTGCGCCACCTGGAAGCGGTGGATGCGTGCGCGCCGCTGCGCCGCCGTGGTGGCCGCGGCCGGCTGGCCAGCAGCAGCCGCTGGCGCAGCCCCGGCACGGGCGAGCTGCGCATCGAGCCAGGGAACCGCTGCCGCCGATGCGGCCTCCACCTTGCCGCTCGGCGGCAGCTCCGGCGGGGCGCGCCAGAGCGTGGCGAACTCGCCGCGCCAGGCCTGCGCGAGGTCGGCCGCGGATACCTGCAGGCGGCGGCCGCCCGCCCCTTCCAGTGTCGCGACCTGCCGCACGGGATCGAACCCCGACAGCACCACGGGCACCGCGGCATCCGCGGCGGTGTAGAGCGTCAGCCACCCGGGGCGGTCGAGCTGCCGCACCAGCGCCAGGCCGGCGCGCCGCTGCCGGTAGCAGCGCAGGCCCTGGCGCTGCAGGGCATCGCAGGCGTCACCCGCGCCCAGGTCGGCATCGCGCACGGCCCAGGCCGCCGCGAGCGTGCGCCAGGCAGCGTCTTCACCTGCGGGTTGGGCAGCCAGGAAGTCCTGCAGCGGCGAAGGTGCGGGCGGCGCAGGCGTTGCGGCCGCGGTGGACGATCGCGTGGCCATGGATGCAGCAGCGCTGGCGCCGGGTGTGGCATCCCTGCCGCTCGCAGCCGCCGTCGCAGAAGTCATGGGGTCCGTTGCCCGTGCCATGACCGCCCCAGCTCCGCCGGAATGCGCCCCTGGCCTCCAGCCCAGGCTCCAACCCAGGCCGGCGATGACCGCAGCGCCCGCGAGCGCGCCGGCCCCGGCCACAGCCCAGCGCGGCCCGCCGGTCCGCACGCGCGCCCGGGCCGCCGCGGCCTGCGCCGAGGCCGCGCCGGCATCGAACACTTCCGCGGCCGCCCGGTCGACGATCGTGTCGTTCACCTCGTGCAGCCCGCCGGCATACGCGCCCAGCAGCGCGCGGTCGCACAGCAGGTTGATGCGGCGCGGGATGCCCCGGGCACGCTGGTGGATGCGCACCAGCGCGCGTGCGGTGAACGGCAGCGGGCCTTTCAAACCCGCCACCGCCATGCGGTGCGCGATGTACTGGCGGGTTTCCTCGGGCGTGAGCGCGTCCAGGTGGTAGCGCGCGATCACGCGCTGCGCCAGTTGCTCCAGCGCCGGGTCGGCCACCATCGCGCGCAGCTCGGGCTGGCCGATGAGCACGATCTGCAGCAGCTTGCGCTCGCTGGTCTCCAGGTTGGTGAGCAGGCGCAGCTGCTCCAGCACCTCGGGCGCGAGGCTCTGGGCCTCGTCGATGATGAGCACGTTGTTGCGGCCCGCGGCGTGCTCGCGCAGCAGGAAGGCGTTGAGCGGATCGAGGCAGTCCTTGACGGTCTCGGCGCCGGGCACGGCGGGCGCATGGGCCACGCCGAACTCGTCGCAGATGGAGCGCAGCAGCTCGCCCACGGTGAGCTTGGGATTGAACACGTAGGCCACGTTGCAGTGCGCCGGGATCTGCTCCAGGAAGCAGCGGCACACCGTGGTCTTGCCGGTGCCGATCTCGCCGGTGAGCAGCACGAAGCCGCCGCCGGCCTCCAGCCCGTAGAGCAGGTGCGCGAGCGCCTCGCGGTGGCGGTCGCTCATGAACAGGTAGCGCGGGTCGGGGGCGATGGAGAACGGCGCGTGTTCGAGGCCGAAGAACGGGGCGTACATGGGGAGCGAGGATACCGTCCGGAAGATGTCCGGCCGAAGGGGGAGCGCCGGAGCGCCCGAGCAGGGTTACACCCGTCAGGAGTTTCCCCGAAATTGTCGTCGGCAAGACAGGATGGCGTCAAAGCGGTTCCTACCATCCGTTGCAATCTCCGCGAAGGGGCCGCAGCACCGCGGTGCACGCAGCCCCGACATCCCTCCAACCTTCGGCAGGAACCGGCATGAGCGACACCTTTCCCCGACTGCTGCTGCGCCACGCGGCCGCGCGCCCCGAGGCCGCCGCGCTGCGCGAGAAGGAATACGGCATCTGGCAGACGACCACCTGGGCGCGCCTCGCGCAGCTGGTGGAGCAGCTGGCCGCGGGCCTGGACGCCGCGGGCCTCTCGCGCGGCGAGCACCTGGTGGTGATCGGCGCGAACCGCCCGCGGCTCTACGCCACGATGCTCGCGGCGCAGTCGCTGGGCGCCATCCCAGTGCCGCTCTACCAGGACGCCGTGGCCGCCGAATGCGTCTATCCGCTGAACAACGCCGAGGTGCGCTTCTGCGTGGTGGAGGACCAGGAGCAGGTGGACAAGCTGCTGGAGATCCGCGCGCAGTGCCCCGCCATCGCCGGCATCTTTTACGACGATCCGCGCGGCCTGCGCAACTACGCCGAGCCGGGCCTGCGGTCGATCGATGCGCTGCTGGAAGACGGCGCGCGCACCGTGGCTGCCGCGCCGGGCTGGCTCGCCGCGCGTGCCGAATCCGTGCAGCCCGACGACGTGGCCGCGATGTTCTTCACCTCCGGCACCACCGGCAACCCCAAGGGCGTGGTGCACACGCACGCCACGCTGCTGGACCGCGCCACCGCGGGCGCCGAGTTCGACCGCCTCACCGCCGCCGAGGACGTGCTGGCCTACCTGCCGCCCGCCTGGATCGGGCAGAACATCTTCAGCTACGCGCAGTGGCTGGCCTGCGGCTACGTGGTGAACTGCCCCGAGTCCGCCGCCACGGTGTCGATCGACCTGAAGGAGATCGGCCCCACCTACTACTTCGCGCCGCCGCGCATCTTCGAAGGACTGCTCACGAGCGTGACGATCCGCATGGAAGACGCGGGCGCCTTCAAGCGCTGGCTGTTCCGCACCTGCATGGCGCATGCGCGCCGCGTGGGCCCGGCGCTGCAGAGCGGGCAGGCGGTGGGCTGGTGGGACCGGCTGCGCTACGCGGCGGGCGATCTGCTCGTCTACGGCCCGCTGCGCAACACGCTCGGCTTCTCGCGGGTGCGCGTGGCGTACACCGCCGGCGAGGCGATCGGGCCGGATCTGTTCACCTTCTACCGCTCGATCGGCATCAACCTCAAGCAGCTCTACGGCTCCACCGAGACGGCGGTGTTCGTCTGCCTGCAGCCCGACGACGCGGTGCATGCCGACACCGTGGGCGTGCCGATCCGCGGTGTGGAGATCAAGGTGGACGGCAACGGCGAGATCCTCGTGAAGTCCGCGGGCCTGCTGCGCGGCTACTACAAGAATCCCGAGGCGACGGCCGAGGTGCTCACGCCGGACGGCTGGTACCGCACGAGCGATGCGGGCTTCCTCGACGCGAGCGGCCAGCTCAAGATCATCGACCGCGTGAAGGACGTGGGCCGCCTCGCGGGCGGCGCGCACGACGGCGCGATGTTCGCCCCCAAGTACGTGGAGAACAAGCTCAAGTTCTTCCCGCACATCAAGGAGGCCGTGGCGCTCGGCAACGGCCGCGACAAGGTCTGCGCGCTCATCAACATCGATTTCGAGGCGGTGGGCAACTGGGCCGAGCGGCAGAACCTGCCGTATGCGGGCTACACCGATCTCGCCGCCAAGCCCGAGGTGCTGGCGCTGATCCGCGACTGCGTGGAGAAGGTGAACGCCGACCTCGCGGCCGACGGCCTGCTCGCGGGCAGCCAGGTCGCCCGCTTCCTGGTGCTGCACAAGGAGCTGGATGCCGACGACGGCGAACTCACGCGCACCAACAAGGTCCGCCGCGGCTTCATCGCCGACAAGTACGGCGTGCTGGTCGATGCGCTCTACGCGGGCCGCACCGAGCAGTTCATCGAAACGCAGGTGAAGTTCGAGGACGGGCGCACGGGCCGCGTGAGCGCCACGCTGCGCATCGAGGACGCGAAGACCTTCCCGCCGGTGCGGCAGGCCGCATGAGGCCGCACGCCCGCAGCCGCCGCCGCGCAAAGGACACCGGGACAACGCCATGACGACGACCCCCCACAAGAAGACCGGCGACGTGATCCTCGACGTGCGCAACATCAGCCTGCGCTTCGGCGGGGTGAAGGCGCTCACCGACATCTCGTTCGACGTGCGCGAGCACGAGATCCGCTCCATCATCGGCCCGAACGGCGCCGGCAAGAGCTCGATGCTCAATTGCATCAACGGCGTCTATGCGCCGCAGGAAGGCTCCATCACCTTCCGCGGCAAGACCTTCGCCCACATGAACAGCCGCCAGGTGGCAGAGATGGGCGTGGCGCGCACCTTCCAGAACCTGGCGCTCTTCAAGGGCATGAGCGTGCTCGACAACATCATGTCGGGCCGCAACCTGAAGATCAAAAGCAACCTGCTGATGCAGGCGCTGCGCATCGGCCCGGCGGTGGCCGAGGAGATCCGCCACCGCGAGGTGGTCGAGCGCATCATCGACTTCCTGGAGATCCAGGCCTGGCGCAAGGCGCCCGTGGGCCAGCTGCCCTACGGCCTGCAGAAGCGCGTGGACCTGGGCCGTGCGCTCGCCATGGAGCCGCAGGTGCTGCTGCTCGACGAGCCCATGGCCGGCATGAACGTGGAGGAAAAGCAGGACATGTGCCGCTTCATCCTCGACGTGAACGACGAGTTCGGCACCACCATCGTGCTGATCGAGCACGACATGGGCGTGGTGATGGACATCTCCGACCGCGTCGTGGTGCTCGACTACGGCAAGAAGATCGGCGACGGCACGCCCGAGGCCGTGCGCAACAACGAAGACGTGATCCGCGCCTATCTCGGCGCAGGCCACTAGACGCAGGACATCGGAGGCATACGCCATGGGTTTCTTTCTCGAAACGGTGTTCGGCGGCCTGATGGCCGGCATGCTCTACGCGCTCGTGGCGCTGGGGTTCGTGCTGATCTTCAAGGCCTCGGGCGTGTTCAATTTCGCGCAGGGCGCGATGGTGCTGTTCGCGGCGCTCGCGATGGCGCGCTTCGCCGAATGGCTGCCGCGCTGGCTGGGCTTCGACAGCCTGCTGCTCGCGAACGTGCTGGCCTTCTGCGCGGCGGTGGCGTGCATGGTGGGCGTGGCCTGGCTGGTGGAGCGCCTGGCGCTGCGCCACCTCGTGAACCAGGAGCCGATCGCGCTGCTGATGGCCACGCTGGGCATCACCTACTTCCTCGACGGCGCGGGCCAGCTCATCTTCGGCAGCAGCACCTACAAGATCGACGTGGGCATGCCCAAGGACCCGATGATCGTGCTGGAGAACGTCTTCGAGGGCGGCCTGCTGCTCTCCAAGGAGGACCTCTACGCCGCCGTGGTGGCCGCCGCGCTCGTGGCGCTGCTCTCGCTCTTCTTCCAGAAGACGCGCACCGGCCGCGCGCTGCGCGCCGTGGCCGACGACCACCAGGCAGCGCAGTCCATCGGCATCCCGCTCTCGCGCATCTGGGTGATCGTGTGGTCGGTGGGCGGCATCGTCGCGCTCGTCGCCGGGATCATCTGGGGCAGCAAGCTGGGCGTGCAGTTCTCCATCTCGCTCGTGGCGCTCAAGGCCTTCCCGGTGGTGATCCTCGGCGGCCTTACCTCGGTGCCCGGCGCCATCGTGGGCGGCCTGCTGATCGGCGTGGGCGAGAAGGTCTCCGAGATCTACCTCGGGCCGTTCCTCGGCGGCGGCATCGAGAACTGGTTCGCCTACGTGCTCGCGCTGGGCTTCCTGCTGATCCGGCCGCAGGGCCTGTTCGGCGACAAGATCATCGACCGCGTCTAAGCCGGTAGCACAAGGAGCCAAGCCACATGTTCTACCGCGAAAACGGCCAGTTCAAGACCAGCTACCAAGCCGACCTGGCGCTGTTCCCCATCGCCCAGGACCGCTGGGCCCTGCTCGCCCTGCTGGCGGTGGCCTTCGTCGGCGTGCCGCTCGTGGGCAGCGACTATTTCTTCCGCGCCGTCGCCGTGCCGTTCCTGATCCTGTCGCTCGCGGCGATCGGGCTCAACATCCTCGTGGGCTACTGCGGGCAGATCTCGCTGGGCACCGGCGCCTTCATGGCCGTGGGCGCCTATGCGGCCTACAACCTGCAGGTGCGCATCGAGGGCATGCCGCTGCTGCTCGCGCTGCTGGGCGGCGGCCTCTGCGCCACGGTGTTCGGCGTGCTGTTCGGCATCCCGAGCCTGCGCATCCGCGGGCTCTACCTGGCGGTGGCGACGCTCGCCGCGCAGTTCTTCACCGACTGGTTCACCAACCGCGTGAAATGGGTCACGAACGATTCGTCGTCGGGCTCGGTGAGCGTCGGCAACCTGCAGATCCTGGGCTTCGGCATCGAGACGCCGGTGCAGAAGTACCTGCTGTGCCTGGCCTTCGTCGCGGTGTTCGCGCTGCTGGCCAAGAACCTGGTGCGCGGCGCCGTGGGCCGCGAGTGGATGGCCATGCGCGACATGGACGTGGCCGCGGCCGTGATCGGCATCCGCCCGGTGTACGCCAAGCTCAGCGCGTTCGCGGTGAGCAGCTTCATCGTCGGCGTGGCCGGCGGCCTCTGGGGCTTCGTGCACCTGGGCTCGTGGGAGCCCGCGGCCTTCGGCATCGACCGCTCGTTCCAGCTGCTGTTCATGGTGATCATCGGCGGGCTGGGCTCCATCGCCGGCAGCTTCTTCGGCGCGGCCTTCATCGTGCTGCTGCCGCTGCTGCTGAACTACGTGCCCCACTGGCTGGGGCTGCCGCTGTCCACCGGCACGGCCACGCACCTGGAGCACATGATCTTCGGCGCGCTGATCGTGTTCTTCCTCATCGTCGAACCGCACGGCCTCGCGCGGCTGTGGTCCACCGCGCGGCAGAAGCTGCGCATCTGGCCGTTCCCGCATTGACCGGCGCCGCCGCCCTCCCCCACCGCTTTCCCCAACGCACCATCCGAGTGCCACACACCCCAAGGAGACATGCCATGCAACCCAGGAAGATCGCCACGATCGCCGCCGCCCTCGCGGCCGGCTTCTCCGCGCTCGCCACCGCGCCGCTCGCGCAGGCGCAGGCCGCGGGCGAGCAGTTCGTGCCGCTGCTCGTCTACCGCACCGGGCAGTTCGCGCCGCTCGGCATTCCCTGGGCGGACGGCAAGCAGGACTACCTGAAGCTCGTGAACGCGCGCGATGGCGGCGTGAACGGCGTGAAGCTCTCGTTCGAGGAATGCGAGACCGCCTACGACGCGGCCAAGGGCGTGGAGTGCTACGAGCGCCTGAAGGGCAAGGGCGGCGGCGCCTCCGGCTTCGACACGCAGTCCACCGGCATCACCTTCGCGGTGACCGACAAGGCCTTCGTGGACAAGATCCCCGTCGAGACCCCGGGCTACGGCCTCTCGCAGTCGGCCGACGGCACGGTGTTCGAGTGGAACTTCCCGCTGCTGGGCACCTACTGGACCGCCGCCGACGTGATGCTGCAGGACATCGCCAAGAAGGAAAAGGGCAGCCTCAAGGGCAAGAAGATCGCGCTGGTCTACCACGACAGCCCCTACGGCAAGGAACCGATCCCGCTGCTGCAGAAGCGCGCCGAGGCCGACGGCTTCACGCTCAGCACCTTCCCCGTCACGCCGCCCGGCGTGGAGCAGAAATCCACCTGGCTGCAGATCCGCCAGCAGAAGCCCGACTACGTGCTGTTCTGGTCGGCCGGCGTGATGACGCCCGCCGGCATCCGCGAGGCGCAGGCCAGCGGCTACCCGCGCGAGAAGATCTACGGCATCTGGTGGGCCGGCTCCGACCACGACGTGAAGGACATCGGCGCGGGCGCCAAGGGCTACAACGCCATCACCATCCACAACAGCGCCGCCAAGGACAAGGTGCACGACGACCTGAAGAAGTTCGTCTACGACAAGGGCCAGGGCACGGGCGTGCCGGCGGGCGTGGGCACGCTGGCGCACACGCGCGGGATGATGATCTCGATGCTGCAGGTGGAGGCGATCCGCGCCGCGCAGGAGAAGTACGGCAAGGGCAAGGTGCTCACGCCCGAGCAGGTGCGCTGGGGCTTCGAGAACCTGGACCTCTCGGCCGACAAGCTCAAGGCCCTGGGCTTCGGCGAGATCATGCGACCCGTGAAGACCTCGTGCCAGAACCACATGGGCACCGACTGGGCGCGCATCGTGCAGTGGGACGGCGGCAAGTGGAACCTCGCTTCGGACTGGTACCAGGCCGACAAGACGCACATCGATCCGCTGGTGAAGGAGTACGCGGCGAAGTATGCGAAGGACAAGAACATCAAGCCGAGGACTTGCGGCTGACATCCCCCTGAAGGAAGGGAGCACCCCCTGAGGCGCTGCGCGCCTTCCCCCTCTCTCGCTGCGCGGGAGGGGGACGACACCGTCGGTGCGGGGCGGCCCTTCCTCGGTGTCCGCGCGCAGAAAAGCCGCGCCCCTCTTCACGGGCGCGCCCGATGCCACCGGCTGAGCAACCACCATCCAACGTCCAGGGACGACCATGACCACCGACCCTCCTCCAAACTCCAACGCCGCTCCCCTGCTCGTCGTCAACGGCATCGAGGTGATCTACCACCACGTGATCCTCGTGCTCAAGGGCGTGTCGCTGTCGGTGCCCGAGGGCGCGGTCGTCGCGCTGCTGGGCGGCAACGGCGCGGGCAAGACGACGACGCTGCGGGCGGTGTCCAACCTGCTCGCGGGCGAGCGCGGCGAGGTCACCAAGGGCAGCATCGAGCTGCGCGGCGAGCGCATCGAAAAGCTCTCGCCCGCCGCGCTGGTGGACCGCGGCGTGGTGCAGGTGATGGAGGGGCGCCACTGCTTCGCGCACCTGAGCATCGAAGAGAACCTGCTCACGGGCGCCTACACGCGCACCGACCGCGGCGAGATCGCGGCGAACCTGGAGAAGGTGTATGCCTATTTCCCGCGACTCAAGACGCGGCGCACGAGCCAGGCGGCCTACACCTCGGGCGGCGAGCAGCAGATGTGCGCCATCGGGCGCGCGCTCATGGCCAACCCGCGCATGGTGCTGCTGGACGAGCCCTCCATGGGCCTCGCGCCGCAGATCGTGGAGGAGGTCTTCCACATCGTGCGCGACCTGAATGCCAAGGAGCGCGTCACCTTCCTGCTGGCCGAGCAGAACACCCACATGGCGCTGAAGTACGCCGACTACGGCTACATCCTGGAGAACGGCCGCGTGGTGATGGACGGCGCGGCCCGCGACCTCGCGAGCAACGAGGACGTGAAGGAGTTCTACCTCGGCATGGGCGGGGGCGAGCGCAAGAGTTTCAAGGATGCGAAGAGCTACAAGCGGCGCAAGCGCTGGCTTGCATGAGGAGCACCCCCCTGCGCGGCTGCGCCGCTTCCCCCCGCTCTCGCCGTGCTGCGCACGGCGGGCAGGGGGACGACGCCAGTGGCCCGGCGAAGCCGGTTCCACGGCGTCTGCTGGCTTGGCCTGCTCCGCGGCCGTTCGATGGGTGGCGCTGCGGATGTTCCAGGGCCGCGCGCGGGCCTGGACGCACGGATGAACACGTTGGCTACGCCACTGGTTTCTTATGACGATGGTTGCACAACCGCATGGATGAAGGCATGAGCATGATGGATTCCTACGACGCCCTCGAAACCCGTTCGCCGGAGGCGCGCGAGGCGGCGCTGATGGCGGCGTTGCCGGCGCAGGTGGCGCATGCGCGGTCGGCGACGGCGGCGTTCGCGGAGATCCTGGCGCGGGTGGATGCGCGGGCGGTGGACAGCCGCGATGCGCTGGCCGCGTTGCCGGTCACGCGCAAGCACGAGCTGCTGGAGCGGCAGCAGGCGGGGCGCGCGGCGAACCCGTTCGGGGGGTTCAGCGCGCTGGCGTTCGGGCCGGCGATGCCGCGGGTGTTCGCGAGCCCGGGCACGCTCTACGAGCCCGAAGGGCGCCGCGCGGATTACTGGCGCATGGCGCGCGCGGTGCATGCGGCGGGGTTCCGGCCGGGCGAGCTGGTGCACAACTGCTTCAGCTACCACTTCGTGCCCGCGGGCTCCATGATGGAGAGCGGTGCGCAGGCAGCGGGCTGCACCGTGTTCGCGGGCGGCACAGGGCAGACCGAGCAGCAGGTGCAGGCGATGGCCGAACTGCGGCCGGCGGGCTACATCGGCACCCCGAGCTTTCTGCGCATCCTGCTGGAGAAGGCGGCCGAGATGGGCATCGCGCTGCCGCACCTCGGCAAGGCGCTCGTCTCGGGCGAGGCGCTGCCGCCCTCGCTGCGCGACTGGTTCGCCGAGCGCGGCGTCGCGGCCTTCCAGTGCTATGCCACGGCGGATCTCGGGCTCATCGCTTACGAGACCGCCGCGCGCGAGGGCCTGGTGCTGGGCGAGGACGTGATCGTGGAGATCGTGCGCCCCGGCACCGGCGATCCGGTCCCCGACGGCGAAGTGGGCGAGGTGGTGGTGACCACGCTCAATCCCGACTATCCGCTGATCCGCTTCGGCACCGGCGACCTGTCCGCCGTGCTGCCCGGCCCCTGCCCCACGGGCCGCACCAACCGCCGCATCCGCGGCTGGATGGGCCGGGCCGACCAAACCACCAAGGTGCGCGGCATGTTCGTGCACCCGGGGCAGGTGGCCGAAGTGGCGCGGCGCTTTCCGCAGGTGGGGCGCGCGCGCCTGGTGGTGGCCGGCGAGATGGCCAACGACACGCTGGTGCTGCGCGTGGAAACCACGGAGACGGCCGGCGGACTCGCCGACCGGCTGGCCGCCGCGGTGCGCGACGTCACCAAGCTGCGTGCCGACATCGAGATGCTGCCCCCGGGCACGCTGCCCAACGACGGCCGCGTGATCGAGGACGCGCGCAGCTACCGGTGAGGCGGGGCAGCGCTGTCCCATGCATGCCACAGAAGAATTGCGTGAAGCTTACACTCACATTTCCATAGCAACGGATCATTGCCAGTCAATGCATCCAGCGCAAAAAATCTTAAAACCCTTCCGGTCCGGGCCTCAGTAATTACCTTGATGTAGCGTCGAAAGCCCATGACTATCATGGCGCCTCTTCACGTAAGGAGCACCATGAAATCCCTGTTCAAGACCGCCCTGCTGGCCGCTGCCGCAGTCGCCGCATTCGGCGTCCAGGCCCAGCAAGCCTTCCCCTCCAAGGACAAGACGGTCACCATCGTCGTGCCCTTCGCGGCCGGCGGTCCGACCGACCGCGTCGCCCGCGATCTGGCCGAAGCCATGCGCAAGCCGCTGGGCGGGGTGAGCGTGGTGATCGACAACGCCGCGGGGGCCGGCAGCAGCATCGGCACCGCCAAGGTGGCGCGCGCCAACCCGGACGGCTACACGCTGCTCCTGAACCACATCGCCATGGCCACGATGCCGGCGCTCTACCGCAAGCTGCCGTTCAACGTGCCCACCGATTTCGAGTACCTGGGCATCGTGAACGATGTGCCCATGACGCTCATCGGCCGCCCCTCGCTGCCCGCCAACAACTACAAGGAACTCGCGACCTGGATCGACCAGAACAAGGGCAAGATCAACCTGGGCCACGCCGGCCTGGGCGCCGCGTCGCACCTGTGCGGCCTGCTCTACCAGAACGCACTCAAGGTCGAGATGACCACCGTCGCCTACAAGGGCACGGCCCCGGCCATCACCGACCTGATCGGCGGCCAGATCGACCTGCTGTGCGACCAGACGACCAACACCACCTCGCAGATCGAGGCCAAAAAGGTCAAGGCCTATGCGGTCACCACCGACAAGCGCCTCTCCACGCCCTCGCTGAAGGATCTGCCCACGCTGGCCGAGTCCGGCGTGAAGGACTTCCAGGTCACGATCTGGCACGGCCTCTACGCTCCCAAGGGCACGCCCGCCGAGGTGGTGGCCAAGCTGAACGATGCCCTCAAGGCCGCCCTGAAGGACCCGGACTTCATCAAGAAGCAGGAAGGCCTGGGCGCCGTGGTGGCCTCCGACCAGCGCGTCGAGCCCGCCGAGCACAAGAAGTTCGTGCAGGCCGAGATCAACAAGTGGGGCCCGATCATCAAGGCCGCCGGCACCTACGCGGACTGACATCGCGCGCTGCGCTGCGCCGCCACCGGCGCAGCCCCCGCGCCCCGACCACGCCCCGCAGCGCTCATCGCGCCGCGGGGCGTTTTCCTTGTCCGCTCAATCCAGCATCTGGCGGACCTTGCAGGCCAGCGCTTCGATCGTGAAGGGCTTCGCCATCATGTCCATGCCCGGCCCCAGGAACTCGCTGCGCACGCTCGCCTGGTTGGCGTAGCCGGTGATGAACAGCACCTTCAGGCCCGGGCAGCGCCGGCGGGCGACGTCGGCGAGTTGGCGGCCGCCCATGCCCGGCAGGCCCACGTCCGTGATCAGCAGGTCGGGCGCGCCCAGCGCATCCATCACCGCCAGGGCCGACGGCGCGTCGACGGCTTCGTGCGCCACGTACTCCAGGTCCGTCAGCACCTCGCCCAGGATCGCCCGCAGGCCCGGCTCGTCCTCGACGAACAGCAGGGTTTCGCCGCGGCCGCGCGGCAGGTCGGCCGTGGCCGGCGGCGCGGCGGGCACGGGGGGCGCGCCGTCCGCCACGGCGGGCAGGTAGAGGCTCACGGATGTGCCTTCGCCCACGCGGGATTCAATGGCCACGTGCCCGCCGGTCTGGCGCGCGAATCCGTAGATCATCGACAGCCCGAGCCCCGTGCCCTGCCCGATGGGCTTGGTGGTGAAGAACGGATCGAACGCCTTCGCCACCACCTCCGGCGGCATTCCGGTGCCGCTGTCGGTCACGGTGAGCCGGACGTAGCGCCCAGGCTCCAGATGCGGGTGCTGGTTGGCGTAGAGGCGGTCCAGCACAACCGCGGTGGTTTCGATGGTCAGGCGGCCGCCATGCTCCATCGCGTCGCGCGCGTTGATGCAGAGGTTGAGCAGGGCGTTCTCGAGCTGGTTGCGGTCGCTGCGGACCCTGCCCGGCCCCGGCGCCAGCGACAGCCAGAGCCGGATGTTCTCGCCCAGCGTGCGCCGCAGCATCTCTTCCATACCCAGCACCAGCGCGTTGGCATCCACGTGCTGGAGGTCGAGCGTCTGCTTGCGCGAGAACGCCAGCAGGCGGTGGACGAGCGATGCCGCGCGCTGCGCGGCCGTGCCGGCCATCCCGATGTAGCGCTCGGCCCCCTTCGCCTCGGGCACCGGGGCGAGCTTGCGCTGCAGCAACTGCAGGCTGGAGATGATGGTGGCCAGCAGGTTGTTGAAATCGTGCGCGATGCCGCCGGTGAGCTGGCCGATGGCCTCCATCTTCTGGCTCTGCCGCAGCTGCTCCTCGACCCGGCGCTGCTCGGTGATATCGCGTCCGGTGGCGTAGAAGCGCTGCTCGAATGGCTGGGCCACCCAGGAGATCGTGCGGTAGCTGCCGTCGCTGCAGCGGAACCGGTTCTCGAAGCGCATGGTCGTGTGGCCCGCGTCGAGCCGGTGCAGTTCGGCGATGGTCGGCTCGCGGTCGTCCGGATGCACCAGGTCGAGGAAGTTGGTGCGCAGCAGCAGTTCCTCGGACCAGCCCAGCGTGGAACCCCAGGCGTCGTTGACCGCCAGCAGCCGGCCGCTGGCGTCGCAGACGTCCATCAGGTCGGTCGACAGGTGCCAGATCCGGTCGCGGTCGGCCGCCTGCTCGGCCACCAGGGCCTTCAGGTTGTCGTTGAGCAGTCCCAGCTCCCGCACGGCCTGGTCGCGCTCGCTGTTCAGGCGCTCGTGCTCCGTGCGGTCCCGCAGGATCTTGACGAACCCCTGCACCCGGCCGGCCTCGTCCTTCAACGGCGTCATCTCGCCGCTGGCCCAGAAGCGCTGGCCGTCCTTGCGCAGGTGCCAGCGTTCGTCGCTGGCCGAGCCGTGGTCCAGCGCCTGCCGCCTCTCCTCCTCCGGACGGCCCTGTGCGTTGTCCTCGGGCGTGAAGAACCGGTCCGGGGGCTGGCCGAGCATCTCCGCCTCCGTCCAGCCGAGCACCGCGCAGGCACCTTCGTTCCAGCTGGTGACCAGGCCATCGAGCGAGAAGCTGATGATGGCGTAGTCGCGCGCACTGTCGAGGATCTGGCGGTTCCTCTGCTCCTCGCGCACGCGGCCCTGCTCGGCGAGCACGAGGCGGGTGGTCTCGGTGACCACGAGGAAGATGCCCTGCACCCGCCCCTCGTCGTCCCAGATCGGGCTGTGGCAGTGCGTGAAATAGGCCTCGCGCGGCGCCCCGTCGCGGTCGGGCGTGTAGCGCGCGTCTTCGGTGTAGAAGCTTTCCCCGGCCAGGACCTTCGCGAAGAACGGCTCGAGCTGGTCCCACATCTCGGACCACCAATCGTGGGCCGGCTCTCCCAGGTGGCCGGGGTGCTTGTGCCCCAGGCTCACGGCATAGGCATCGTTGTAGAAGGTGTGCAGCCGCTCGCCCCAGTGGACCATCATGGGGAAGCGGGAGCTGAGCGTGGTGCGCACGGCCGTCTTGAGTTCCGGCGGCCAGTCCCGGGGGTCCCCGAGCGCATGGCGGCTCCAGTCGATGGCGCGCAGCAGGCTGGCGCACTCCCCGCCGGTGGCGGGAAAAGGGCTGCGCGGATCGGTGTCGGGTACAGGGAGAGCGGACATGGGGGTTCTCGGGACGCGGGGCGGCTCCGGGGATGTCCAGGGGTGCGTACGCCGGCGATCCCGGATTTTCGCAAAGACCGCCGCCGGGCTCTGCGGCGGGCCCCATTGCCCCTGCACGCGCGTCGCCTGGCGACATTCCACGTGGCTTCAGGGTTATCCATCTGCCGCCGCCGCGGGCCCCGGCCTACAACGAAACCACCGCGCCCCGCCCGCACGTCCGCGCACGCGGGGCCTCAGATCCCCGGTTTCCGAAAGGTCCCTTCCATGCCTCTGTCCACCGACGTCTCGCCCTCCCGCCGCTCGCGCGCCCACGCCGCGGCCGCCGTGCGTGACGCTCCCGCGCGCCGCCGCCGCGCCGTCGCCCTGGGCTGCCTGCTGCTCGCAGGCGCCGCGCTCGCCGCCTGGAACGCGCCCGCGCACGCCGACACCTGGCCGACCAAGCCGGTGCGCATCGTCGTGCCGTTCGCCCCCGGCGGCACCACCGACATCCTGGCGCGGGCCGTGGCGCCGGAGCTGAGCCGCGCCTTCGGACAGCAGTTCGTGGTGGACAACCGCGCGGGCGCGGGCGGCAATATCGGCGCGGAGATCGTGGCCAAGTCGCCGGCCGACGGCTACACCCTGCTCATGGGCACCGTCGGCACGCACGGCATCAACCGCGCGCTCTACGGCAAGCTGTCCTTCGACCCGATCAAGGATTTCGCACCGATCACGCTGGTGGCCTCGGTGCCGAACGTGATGGAGGTCAACGCCGAGAAAGCACGCGCGCAGGGCATCTCGAACGTGCAGGACTTCATCCGCTACGCCAAGGCCCATCCGGGCCAGCTGAACATGGCCTCCAGCGGCAACGGCACGTCCATCCACCTCGCGGGCGAGCTGTTCAAGACCATGACCGGCACCTACATGCTGCACATGCCCTACCGCGGCTCGGGCCCGGCCCTGCTCGACATGGTGGGCGGCAACATGGACGTGATGTTCGACAACCTGCCCTCGTCGATGGCGCAGATCAAGGCCGGCAAGCTCAAGGCGCTGGCGGTGACCAGCGCCACCCGTTCGCCCGCGCTGCCGGACGTGCCCACCGTGGAGGAGGTCGGCGGCCCGGCGCTCAAGGGCTACGAGGCCAGCTCATGGTTCGGCCTGCTCGCGCCCGCGGGCACGCCGGCCGAGATCGTGAACCGCATCCAGCAGGAAACGGCGAAGGCGCTCGCGACGCCCGCCGTGAAGGAGCGCATGCTCGCCCAGGGCGCGATCCCGGGCGGCAACAGCCCGCAGGATTTCGCGCGCCACATCGATGCCGAGCACGCCAAGTGGGCGCGCGTGGTGCAGGCCTCCGGCGCCAAGGTGGATTGATCGGGCGGCGCCAGGCCTTCGGGGCCGGCGTCTTACCAGGTGACTTCCTTGCCCTCGGCCGCGCTGCGGCGCAGCATGTCGATGAAGGGGGCCGCCCGCTGCCGCAGGCGCACGGCCTCGCCCGCATCGCCGCGATCGTCCTGGTCCTGGGCGCCGTTCGCGCCCTGGCCCTCGTTCCCCTCGGCCCGGCGGGCCTCGTCGGCCGCGATCGCCGCTTCCAGCGCCTGGATGGCCCCCGGAATCTGCTCGGGCGTGACGATGCCGTGCGCATCGTCGGGCGACTTGCCGATGGCCTGCAGGATCTGCCGGCCGTGGGCCTGCAGCATGATGATGTCGGCGGTGGAGCGGGACTTGAATTTGTAGAGCATGGGTGGAGCGGGGAAAGAAAGAGAAGAGGAAAGGAAAGGAAAAAGAAAAACGGTCCAGTGGCGGCGTCAGACGGCGTGCGGCAGCCCTTCGCCGTACATGTAGCCGCGCTGGAACGGGTATGCGGACTGCGCGCCGGGCATGGCACCGGTGTCGGTGCGGCCGTCCGGCCGGGTGGCGAGCATCTGGTGCAGCGCGAGCCAGCCGCGCTCGAAGCCCATCGCGCTGCCGGCGAGGTAGAGCCGGTAGGCGCGCAGGGCCTTGGCGCCGCGCTCGGCGCCGGCCTCCTCCGCCAGGATGGCTTCGGCCTCGGCGAGCCGCGCCTCCAGCGCGTCGGACCACGCCCAGAGCGTGCGCGCGTAATGCGGCCGCAGGTTCTCGGTATCGACCATTTCCAGGCCCGCGCGGGCCATGTCGTGCAGCACGGCACCCACGTGCACCAGCTCGCCGCCGGGGAAGATGTATTTCTCGATGAAGTCGCCCATGCCCGCGCCGAGCTGGTCGTTGTCCGTGCCGCCGGCCGTGATGCCGTGGTTCATCAGCAGGCCGCCGGGCCGCAGCAGGCTGCGCACGCATTCGAAATACGCCGGAAGGTGCGCGCGGCCCACGTGTTCGAACATGCCGACCGATGCGATCTTGTCGAAGGGCCGCGGTTCCGTGCGGGGCAGATCGCGGTAGTCGCACAGCAGCACGCGCACCCGGCCGGACAGCCCTTTCTCGTCGATCAGCCGCGACACGTGCGCATGCTGGTTGCGCGAGAGCGTGATCCCCGTGCCCTCCACGCCGTAGTGCTCGGCCGCCCAGAGCAGCAGCCCGCCCCAGCCCGCGCCCACGTCGAGGAACCGTTCGCCGGGCGCGAGGCGCAGCTTGCGGCAGATGTGGTCGAGCTTGGCCTCCTGTGCCTGCGCGAGCGTCATGCCCGCATCGCGGTAGTACGCGCACGAGTACACGCGGCGCGGATCGAGCCAGAGCGCGTAGAAGCGGTCGGAGAGGTCGTAGTGGAACTGCACCTGCCGGGCGTCACGCCCCAGCGTGTGCATGCGGTGAGAACGCAGCCGGTGCATGAGCCGCGGCCACCAGCCGGCCGCCCCGTGCACCGGATCGCCGCGCAGCACCGCGCCGGCCGCCGCCATCAGGTCGCGCACGCGCCCCTCCACGGCGACGCGGCCTTCCACGATGGCCGCGCCCACGTCGCCCACCTTGCCGCGCGCGAGCGCCGCCAGCGCCATCGCATCGCGGAAACGCAGCACTACGCGGGCGTCGCGCACGCCGAGCCGCCGGCCGCCCGGAAGCTCCAGCGCCAGCCCGACCGGCGAAGCGGCCAGCCGCTCCTCCAGGGTGCGCAGCAGGTGGTTCATGCGCCGATTGTTCGCCCGCGCCGCGGCCGGCGCAATGGCAACTGTCTTACAAACCGGCCCGCCGCTGGCCGGGCTGCCGCGTCCTATGGCTTAATAGAGGGTTTTCATTCACAGCACGTTCCAGCAGGAGTCACACCATGGGCAACAAGATCGTTACCGAAGCCGACCGCAAGCGCACCCCCGCCCCCAAGCCGCTGCCCGGCATGTCCCTGCCCACCGGCGGCCGCGGCCAGCGCGTGAGCCTGGAGCGCGGCGTCGCCACGCGCAGCAAGAAGAACCCCGGCAAGCGCTCCAAGAAGGGCGGCTGAGCCCTTTTGCGGCAGGCCGGCCTGCCGCCCTCCGGGTCCGCACCCGGCCTTCCGCCAGCGGCGCCCCCAGGGGCCCGCGGCAGAACAAAGCCTCCGGCATCCGGGGGCTTTTTCTTTGTCCGCCCAGTGCAGGACGGCGGCCCGCTTGCAGGAGGCCGCCCGCATCCGTGCGCCCGCATCCGTGTGTCCGGGCTGCGCAGCGCACGCCCGGCCGCGGCCGGGCACAATGGCCCTCCCGCCCCAGCCGCCGGAGCTTCCATGCCCTCTTCCGCCCCGTCTCCCCACGATGCCGATGCGCTCTATGCCGCGCTGCAGGCCGGGCCGCTGGCCGGCAGCGCGATCACCGTGCTGCACATCGGCGCAGGGCATTCCTCGGTCGCGAGCGGCAGCGGCGCGCAGCCGCAGCTGCTGCGCATCGTGGAGGTCGGCTACCGTGCCACGGCCGCGGCGTGCCTGCGGCACGAGCCGCCCACCGCGCACGACATCGAGAACGCCATCGCTGCCGTGGAGGATGCGATCGCCCCGCTGCAGGGCCTGCTGGCCGCGGAATCGACCCTGCACACCGCCGATGCGGGCATCCGCCAGATCGCGCTGCAGGCGGGCCTGGAGGCCCAGCCGGAGATGGAACTGCCCCGGGACGCCGTGGAGAACCTCTACCAGCAGGTGGCCGGCCGCGCCATGGCCGGCGGCGCCGCACCCGGCATCGGGGGCGACGCGGGATTCGTCGCCACCCTGGTGATCCTGCGCGAATGCCTGCAGCACCTGGGCTTCGACCGCATCGCCATCGTCTCGGACCGCGCCTACTGAGAAGAAGGCGGCCCCGGCACCTCGAAGGCCGCCCGCGCGGCGTCGGCGGCCGCGCGCGTGGCGCAGCCTTCGATGTGGTCGTTCACGAGGCCCATGGCCTGCATGAAGGCGTACATCGTGGTCGGGCCCACGAAACCGAAACCGCGCTTCTTCAGGTCCTTGGACAGGGCGATGGCGGCCGGCGCGGTGGTGAGCGATTTCACGGCCGCCAGCGTGAGCCGCTCGGGCCGCCCCTCGGCCGCGGCGGGCGCGAAGCGCCACACGTAATGCGCCAGCGAGCCGAATTCGCGCCGCAGCTCCAGCACGCGCCGGGCGTTGCGGATGGCCGATTCGATCTTGCCGCGGTGCCGCACGATGCCCGGATCGGCCAGCATCCGCGCCACGTCCGCCTCCCCGAAATCCGCCATATGCTCGGCCTCGAAGTTCGCGAAGGCCGCGCGGAAGGCCTCGCGTTTATTGAGGATGGTGATCCAGCTCAGGCCCGCCTGGAAGCCTTCCAGGCACAGCTTCTCGAACAGGCGCCGGTCGTCGCTCACCGGGAAGCCCCATTCGTGGTCGTGGTAGTGGCGGTAGAGCGGCGTGGCGCGGCACCAGAAGCAGCGCGCGGGCTCGCCCGGCACGTCCGCGAACAGCCCTTCCGGCAGCGCGGGCGCGGCGGCGATGGGCACGGGTTCGGCGGCGGCCGGAATCGGGTCGTGGGGCATGCCGGCATTCTAGGCAGGCGGTGCAGCGGGCGGGAACCCGGAGCCGCTCCGTACACTCCACCGTGTTCGCGCGTGCCGCGCCCGCCCGCCCGCCTCCGCCCTGCCCTTCCTCCATGAACCCTTCGACTCCCTCGCTCGCCGGCACCGTCCGCCTCGCCGTGGCCGGTCTCGCAGGCGCCCTGCTCGCGGGCTGCGCGCATACCGGCGACACGCTCGGCTACTACTGGCAATCGGTGCGCGGCCACCTGCAGATCATGCGCGCGGCGGAGCCGGTGGACGACTGGATCGCGCGGCCGGACACCGCCGCGCCGCTGCGGGCGCGGCTGGAGCTGGCCCAGCGGGCGCGGGCGTTCGCGGTGTCCGAGCTGCACCTGCCCGACAACGCCAGCTACCGGCGCTATGCCGACCTGGGCCGCCGCGCGGCGGTGTGGAACGTGGTGGCGGCGCCGCCGGATTCGCTCACGCTGCACACATGGTGCTTCCCCGTGACGGGCTGCATCGGCTACCGCGGCTATTTCGCGGAGGCCGACGCCCAGGCCGAGGCCGCGCGCCTGACGGCCGACGGGCTGGAGACCGCCGTCTACGGCGTGCCGGCGTATTCCACGCTGGGCTACACCAACTGGCTGGGCGGCGATCCGCTGCTCAACACCTTCATCGGCTGGCCCGAGGGCGAATTCGTGCGGCTGCTGTTCCACGAGCTGGCCCACCAGGTGGTGTATGCCAACGGCGACACGATGTTCAACGAATCCTTCGCGACGGCCGTGGAGCGCCTGGGCGTGGCCCGCTGGCTGGCCGAGCGCGCGACGCCGCAGGCGCGCGAGGAGTATGCGCGGGGCGATGCCCGGCGCGCCGGCTTCCGGGACCTGACGCGTGCCACCCGCGAGCGGCTGGCGGCGCTCTACGCCCGGGAAGCAGGCAGCCCGTCGCTGCCCGCCGGGAAACGGCAGGCCATGGAGCGCTTCCGCGCCGATTACGCCGCGCTGCGCGCGCAGTGGCTGGCCACGGGCACGCAGCCCGCGCAGATCGCGGGCTACGACCGCTGGGTGGCCGAGGCCAACAACGCGGCCTTCGGTGCGCAGGCCGCGTACGACGAACTCGTGCCGGCGTTCGAGGCGCTGTTCGAGCGCAACGGCGGCGACTGGCCGGAGTTCTATGCGGCCGTGCGCGCACTCGCCGCGCTGCCGCCCGCGGAGCGTCTGCGGCAGCTGCGCGAGACGGAGGCGAAGACTCCCCGCGCGCCGGCCGCGGCCTCGGCGGACTGAAGGTTCTCGGCCCAGCTCAGCTCAGCGAGTCGATCAGGTCGATGTACTGCTGGCGGGCGGCATCGCCGTCGGTGCCCTTGAGCTTCGTCCATGCGTCCCACTTGGCGCGGCCCACGATGTCGGAGAAGCTCGGCTTCGCCTCGGTGTTGTCGCCCGCGGTCGCCTGCTTGTAGAGGGCGTAGATCTTGAGCAGCGTCGGGTTGTCGGGACGCTCGCTGAGGTTCTTGGAGCGGGCCACGGCGGCTTCGAAAGCGGTATGCAGATCGGACATGGAAGAAGGATCTTTCGGGATGGTGGAAGCGCCATCTTAGAACCATCCCATCCATACGCTCCGTCAGCCACCGCCGCTCATCGGCGACGCGCGGCCGGTCGCCTGCCCCCCCCCCGCGGGAACCTGCCCGGCGGGTTCCGGGCATCGGTGGGCGCGGAGAAGGCGTGTCGCAGCACCCCGTCAGAACGTCTCCCAGTCGTCCGTGCCGCCCGGCGGCGGGGCCGGGGGCGCGGGGACGGCCGCGCCAGGGCTGGCCGGCTTGCGCGAGGGCGGCGGGATGGCGGCAGCGGGCGGCCGCCGCACGGGTACCGGCGAGGGCGTGGAGACCGCCGTTCGGGCAGGCGCGGCAGCCATGGTTCGCACGCCCGCGGCAGAGCCGGCCAAGGCACCGGGCGTGCCCGCGCTGCCCGGCATCCGTCCGGCCTGCCCTCCCAGCCGGAACACCTCCACGGCACGCACGAGTTCCTGGGCCTGCGTCTGCAGGCTGCTGGCCGCGGCGGCCATCTGCTCGACGAGCGCGGCGTTCTGCTGCGTGGCCTGGTCCACGTGGGTGATGGCCTCGGCGATCTGGTCCACGCCCTGGCTCTGCTCGGCGCTGGAGGCGCTGATCTCGCCCATCAGATCGGTCGCGCGGCGGATGGAGGCGACGATCTCCGTCATCGTCGCCCCGGCCCGGTCCACGAGTTCGCTGCCCCGCCCCACGCGCTCGACGCTCGCGGTGATGAGTTCCTTGATCTCCTTGGCGGCCGTCGCGCTGCGCTGCGCGAGGGTGCGCACCTCGGACGCCACCACGGCGAAGCCCCTGCCCTGCTCGCCCGCGCGCGCCGCCTCCACGGCCGCGTTGAGCGCGAGGATGTTGGTCTGGAACGCGATGCCGTCGATCACGCCGATGATGTCGCCGATCTGCCGGCTGCTGTCCTGGATGCCGCGCATGGTGTCCACCACCTGCGCGACCACGGCGCCACCGTCCGCGGCCACGGTGGAGGCCGCCAGGGCGAGCTCGTTGGCGCGGCGCGCGCTGTCGGCGTTTTGCCGCACGGTCGAGCCGAGCTGCTCCATGGCCGCGGCCGTCTGCTCCAGGGCGGAAGCCTGGCGTTCGGTGCGCGAGGAGAGGTCGTGGTTGCCCGCCGCGATCTCGCCGCTGGCGTCCGAGACGCGATCCGCGCTCGACCGCACCGTGGTCACCACGGACGAGAGCCGCTCGCGCATGGTGCCGAAGCCGGCCATGATGCTGGAGGCGTCGCCGGCGCGCACCGGCACGTCCACGGCCAGATCACCCTCGGCCACGGCCAGCGCCACGCGCTTGAGTTCAGGGGGGTCGCCGCCGAGCTGGCGCACCACGGAACGCAGGTACCACGCCAGCCCGCCGAGGCAGGCCACCACGGCCAGCACCGCGAGGGTAGCGAGGTTGCGGTCCGTCCGGGCCAGGCCCTGCACCTCGTTGATGCGCGAGGACAGGCGCTCGCCCTGCCGCTCCTTCTCCTTGGCGAGCGGCGCGAGCAGGCGATTGCGCGCGGGGATCGTGCGGTCCACCAGCAGAGCGAACGCCTCGTCCTTGCGGCCGGCCTGCACGAGCTGCAGGTTCTGGCCGCCGATGGCCCAGAAATCGTCCATGAGGGCCGGCAGCGGCGCGAACGCCTGTCGGCCGTCGTCGGAGATCATGTTGTCGCCGAAGTCCTTCAGCGTCTTCTGCAGCAGCGCGCGCTTCTCGGCGATGTCGGCCAGGGTGGCGTTCAATTCCTCGGGCGTGCGCGAGAGGATCGCGTGCCGCAGCTGCAGCGATACGCGCGTGACGTTGAGTTCGAGCTCCGCGATGCGCTGGAGCTGCGGAACGTTGTAGGCGCGCACGATCTCGGCGTCACTGCCGAGCCGCTCCATCATGATCCAGATGGACACGGCCACCGCCGCGAGCAGCAGGAAGATGAGCGTATTGATCGCCATCAGGCGCTGCGCCAATGTCCAGCTGGCCCTCGTTTGCCCTGCCATGGTGCCTCCCTTCACGGTGTACGGCCGCGTTCTGCTCCATGGCGCCTCTCCCGCCACGGTCACTGCCGATGTGGTTGATGGACCATTGTTTGCAATAACGCGCAAAAAGGCCAGAGGCGCGCGCCCGCCAGGCGTGGAAAGCCGCGTCGGACGTGCGCTGGAGCGCACTGTCCAGCAGCCTCGCGCGGCGGGCCTGCGCGGGCCCGCCGAAAGCTCTGCCGTTCAGTGCTGGCCGGCCAGGCCCTCGGCCGCCTGGAAGAGCGCCTCGCGGGCCTGCTCGACAATGCGCGCCTGCCATGCCGGGGTGTCCGTGTAGAACGCCGCCAGCACCTGCGCGCGGATCGCCCCGGCCTGCGCGGCGGGGGCCTCGGGATGCAGCCGCAGCCAGTGGGCGGCGCGCAGGGCCTGCACCACGTCGAGGATGGGCACGGTGCCGTATTCGAGCGCGATGCCGGTGACCTCGGCGCCCGGGCATTCGTCGTACACGCTGTTCCACATCAGGCCAGTGAGGAAGGCCGAGGTGGACGTGCCGTCGTAGATCGAGGTGACGGGCGTCGCCCCGTGGCCGCCCCACCAGGCGCGGGCCCGGCCGATGGCTTCGGCATCGCCCGGGCCCGCGTAGATGCGCTCGCCGTGGCCGCTGGGGCCCAGGCCGGTGTGCAGGTCGATCCAGGCGATGTGCGCGGCCTGCGCACCGTGCGTGCGCAGCACCTGACGCAGCGTGCGGTTGCTCCATGTGGGCTCCGTGCCGCCGAAGAACAGCCCGTCCGGGAATTCGTGCTGCCCGCGCGTGATGGCGGACTGCCAGGCCGCCTCGCCGCGCTCGGCGATGAACGCGGCCACGGCGCGCTCGTTGTCCGGGCCGGGCGGCCATTCGTCCGGCACCAGCAGCGCGGCGATCTCGCGGTAGGCGTCGTTCGCCGGCAGCGGCCGGGAGAAATCGTGGAAGTTGCGGTTCAGGTCGACGTTCTCGTGGGTCGCGCGGCGCGTGTGCGAGAACCCGTGCGGATTGAGCGCATGGAGGTAGAGCACCGCGACGCCGGCCTCGCGCGCGCGGTCGCGCCAGGCCGCGTCGCGCAGCATGGCCACCTGCACGCCGCTGCCGCAGTGGCCTTCCACGCCGTGGCAGGCACTGCTCAGCAGGAGCAGACGGCGCGCATCGGCGGGGCCGTCGCGCACCACGTCCAGGGCAAGTTCTTCGCCCTCGCGGCCCGGCAGCGGGTGCGCGTGCGACTCGACAGGCAGGCCCGCGTCCGCCGCGGCCCCAAGGAACCGCGCACGGGCCTGCGCGTAGGTGGAGGAAAAAGCCCCGGCCGTATCCACCATCCCGCTCAGGCCGTCGTGCCGTCGGCTGCGGGACGCGGCGCCGCCAGCCACTGCTGGGCCAGCTCGACCCAGTAGGTCGCGCCCAGCGGCAGCAGGTCGTCGTTGAAGTCGTAGCTCGGGTTGTGCAGCGTGCAGGGGCCGCCGCCATGGCCCATCTCGCGGTGCGTGCCCTCGCCGTTGCCGATGAAGCAGTACGCGCCGGGCTTGGCCTGCAGCATGAACGCGAAATCTTCCGCGCCCATGGTCGGCTCCTGCGGGGAGACGTGCTCCGCGCCCACGATGCCTTCCATCACGCGGCGCGCGAACGCGGCCTCGGCCGGCGCGTTCACAGTGGGCGGGTAGTTGCGGTGGAACTCGAACTCGCACACCGCGTCGTGCGCGGCGCAGGTGTGCTCGGCCACCTGCTGCATGCGGCGCTCGATCATGTCGAGCACTTCCAGCGTGAAGGTGCGCACCGTGCCCTGCAGTTCGCAGCTGTCGGGCACCACGTTGGTGGCCTCGCCGGTGTGGATCATGGTGACCGAGATCACGCCCGCATCCACCGGCTTCTTGTTGCGGCTGATGATGTTCTGGAACGCCTGCACCATCTGGCAGGCCACGGGCACCGGGTCGATGCCCATGTGCGGCATGGCGGCGTGGCTGCCCTTGCCGCGGATGACGATCTTGAACTCGTTGGACGAGGCCATGACCGGGCCGGGGCTCACCGCGAACTGGCCGGCGCGCATGCCGGGCCAGTTGTGCATGCCGAACACGGCCTCCATCGGGAATTGCGTGAACAGGCCGTCTTCGATCATCACGCGCGCGCCGCCGCCGCCCTCTTCCGCCGGCTGGAAGATCAGGTAGACGGTGCCGTCGAAATCGCGGTGCTTCGCGAAATGCTGGGCCGCGCCGAGCAGCATCGCCGTGTGGCCGTCGTGGCCGCAGGCGTGCATCTTGCCGGGGTGCGTGCTGGCGTGCGAGAAGGTGTTGAACTCGGTGATGGGCAGCGCGTCCATGTCGGCGCGCAGGCCCACCGCGCGGCCCGAGGCGCCGCCGTCGCGGCCGTGCACGATGCCCACCACACCCGTCTTGCCCAGGCCGCGGTGGACCTCGATGCCCCACTCGGCGAGCTTGGCGGCCACGACGTCGGCCGTGCGGACTTCCTCGAAGCAGAGCTCGGGGTGCGCGTGGATGTCGCGGCGCACGGCGGCGATGCCCGCGGCCTCGGTGACGATGGAGTCGATGAGTTTCATAATGGGTGTTTCCTCAGGTTGCGGAGAGTCTAGCCCTGGCTCCGCATGCGCACCAGACAGGGTTATTCCACACCCCACGATGCTGTCAGAACACGCCCTCTCGCTCGCCCAGTCCCTGGTGCGCATGAACACCGTGAGCCAACGCTCCAACCTGGAACTGATCGACTTCGTGCGCACGGAACTGGAGCGCCTCGGCGTGAAATGCCGGCTGACCTACGACGCAAGCAAGACCAAGGCCAATCTCTTCGCGACGCTCGGCGAGGGCAAGCCCGCCGGCATCATCCTCTCGGGCCACACCGACACCGTGCCCTGGAACGGCCAGGACTGGAGCATGGACCCGCTCTCCGCCACCGTGCAGGACGGCCGGCTCTACGGCCGGGGCAGCGCCGACATGAAGGCCTTCATCGCGATCGCGCTGTCGCAGGCGCGGCAGTTCCTGGAAAGCGATGCGCCCTTCGCCATCCACTACGCCTTCAGCTACGACGAAGAGGTCGGCTGCTTCGGCGCGCGCGAACTCATCGCCGACCTGCGCGAGGCCGGCGTGCGGCCGCTCGCCTGCATCGTGGGCGAGCCCACCGACATGGTGCCGGCCATCGCGCACAAGGGCGTGTACCGCTACCGCTGCTGCGTGCGCGGCAAGGAGGCGCATTCCTCGCTCACGCCGCATTCGGTGAACGCGATCGAGATGGCCGCGCGCGTGGTCGGTCGCGTGCGCGACATGGCCGAGGGCTTCGAGCGCGAGGAGCCGCGCTTCGACGGCTTCGACGTGCCCTTCTCCACGGCCAGCGTGGGCCAGTTCCACGGCGGCATCGCCGACAACGTGGTGCCGCGCGATGCGGAGTTCCGCTACGAATTCCGCGACCTGCCCACGGCCGACGCGGCGCGCATGCAGGCCGAGGTCGTGGCCTATGCGCGATCCCTGGAGCCCGCGATGCAGGCCGTGGCGCCGCAGGCGGGCATCACCTTCGACACCATCTGCGAGATCCCGAGCTTCCTCGGCAGCGCGCAGGACCCCGTCACGCGGCTGGCGCAGCGCCTCGCGGGCGAGGCCGGCACCACGCTGGTCGCCTTCGGCACCGAGGCGGGCCTCTTCAAGAACGCAGGCATCTCCACCGTGGTCTGCGGCCCGGGCAGCATCCGCCAGGCCCACCAGCCCGACGAATACGTGAGCCTGGAGCAGCTGGCACGCTGCGAGGCGTTCATGCGCGGGCTGGCGCAGACGCGGGCGTTCGAGGGGCTCTAGCCCCCTCCGGCATCAGGTCTTCACGCGGCCGTCGCCCGTCAGCATCGACAACTCGACGAACCGCGACCCCTGGTGGCTGTTCGGTCCGAAGCTGACCGGGTAGCCCGACACGTTCGTGGTGCCGAGCGATTCCAGCCCCGAGACGAGGGACTCGCGCGTGGGCCGGGTGCCGGCCTCCCGCAGGCCCTCGGTGAACACGCGCGCCGCCACGTAGCCTTCGATGCTCGAATAGTTGGCCTGGACCTTGTTGCCGCCCCTGCGGATCGCCTCCCGGAAATCGCGCACGATCTGCCGCTTGGTCTGGTAGGGCGAGGGCATGACCTCGGAGACGACGACGCCCGCCGCGTCACGGCCCAGCGCATCGGCCAGCGCCTGCGCGCCCACGAACGAGAGGTTGTAGAACGTGCCGCCGTAGCCTGCCCTGCGCGCGGCGCGCACGAAGGCCGCGCTCGCCGAGTAGGTGGAGATCTGCACGATCGCCTCGGGCCGGGCGGCCACCAGCTTGTCGACGGCAGCGGCCACGTCGACCGAGTTGCGGGGCACGGTGCCCGTGGCGTGCGGCTCCAGCTGGTGCGTCGCCAGGGCGCGGGCGACCCCTTCGAGCCCCGCCTTGCCGTAGGCATCGTCCTGGTGGAAGACGCCGATCCGGCGCAGCCCCAGATGCGTGAGCTGCTGCACGATCAGCGCCGTCTCGGCGTTGTAGGAGGCGCGCACGTGGAAGATCAGGCGGTTGAAGGGCTGGCGCAGCCCCTCGGCCCCCGTGAACGGCGCGAAGAACGGCACCCTGGCCTGCGTGAACAGCGGCAATGCGGCCAGGCTGGTGGGCGTGCCCACGTAGCCGAACAGGGCCAGCACCTCCTGGTCGATGAACCTGCGCGTGTTGGCCACGCAACGGTCCGGCTCGTAGCCGTCGTCCAGCGTGAGCAGTTGCACCGGCCGGCGGCCGATGCCGCCCTGGGCGTTGACCGCGTCGAAGTGCAGCCGGGCGCCCGCATGGAACTGGATGCCCAGTTGCGCGGACGGCCCCGAAAACGGCGCGGATTGGCCCAGCACGATCGGCCCCTCGGGCTGCGCACGCGCCAGCCCCGCGCCCGACAGCGCCGCCACCGCCAGCCCGGCGGAAAACCGCCGGCGCCCCCAAACCCCATCCTTCATGGTGAAATCCCCCCTGTTTTGCATCGCATCCATCTGCCCAGGAAACAGGCAGACCCCCACGGACTCCCAGACGACCGGACAGGCGCCCGGCTCGGCCATGGGCGGCAGTGTATCGACCGATCCCGCACAATGGAAACTTCCCTGCACATTCCAGATTCCGCCGCAGCCCCTGTCCAGGTGCGCGGTGCCTGTCCCCACGACTGCCCCGACACCTGCGCGCTGCTCACCACGGTGGACAACGGCGTGGCCGTCCGCGTGCAGGGCAACCCCGCCCATCCCCACACGGACGGCGTGCTGTGCGCCAAGGTGTCCCGCTACGCCGAACGCACCAACCACCCGGAACGCATCCTGACCCCGCTGCGGCGCACCGGCCCCAAGGGCAGCGGGCAGTTCGAGCCCGTGGGCTGGGACGAGGCGCTCACGGACATCGCGGCGCGCCTCTCCGCCATCGCGGCGCGCGATCCGCAGGCCGTGCTGCCCTACAGCTATGCCGGAACCATGGGGCTGGTGCAGGGCGAGAGCATGGACCGGCGCTTCTTCCACCGCCTGGGCGCCTCGCTGCTCGGGCGCACCATCTGCGCCGCGGCCGGTGGCGAGGGCCTGAACCAGACGCTGGGCGGCAAGGTGGGCATGAAGGTGGAGCACTTCGCCGAGTCGCAGCTGATCATCGTCTGGGGCAGCAATTCGATCGGCAGCAACCTGCACTTCTGGCGCTATGCGCAGCAGGCCAAGCGCGCCGGCGCGCGGCTGGTGTGCATCGACCCACGCCGCACCGAAACCGCCGACAAGTGCCATGAGCACCTGCAACTGCTGCCCGGCACCGACGCCGCGCTGGCCCTGGCGCTGATGCACGAACTGATCGTGCACGACTGGCTGGACCACGACTACATCGCGCGCCACACGGTGGGCTGGGAGGGCCTGCGCGAGCGGGCGCTGGCCTGGCCGCCCGAGCGCGCCGCGGCGGTCTGCGGCCTGCCGGTGGAGCAGATCCGCCAGCTCGCGCGCGACTACGGCACCACCCAACCCGCGGCCATCCGCCTCAACTACGGCATGCAGCGCGCACGCGGCGGCGGCAATGCCACGCGCGCGGTGGCCTGCCTGCCCGCGCTCGTGGGCGCATGGCGGCACCGGGCGGGCGGGCTGCTGCTCTCCAGCTCGGGGCAGTTTCCCGTGCAGCGTCCGGCGCTGCACCGGCCCGACCTGATCCCCGCGGGCGTGCGGCCCCGCACCATCAACATGTCCACCATCGGCGACGACCTGCTGCGCGCCGCCTCGCCGGAGTTCGGTCCGCGCGTCGAGGCCGTGGTGGTCTACAACAGCAACCCGGTGGCGGTGGCGCCGGATTCCGCCAAGGTGGTGCGCGGCTTCGCGCGGGACGACCTGTTCACCGTGGTGCTGGAGCACTTCCAGACCGACACGGCCGACTACGCCGACTACGTGCTGCCCGCCACCACGCAGCTGGAGCACTGGGACATCCAGGTGGCGTACGGCCACACCGACGTGCTGCTGAACCGGCCGGCCGTGGCGCCGCTCGGCCAGGCCAGGCCCAACACCCAGGTGTTCCGCGAACTGGCCGCGCGCATGGGCTTCACGGAGCCCTGCTTCGCCGACAGCGACGAAGACCTCTGCCGGCAGGCCTACGGTGCGCACGTGGACTTCCAGCAGCTGCTGGATGCGGGCTTCGCCACGCTGGCGATTCCCGATGCGCCGTTCGCGGAAGGCGGCTTCCCCACGCCCTCGGGCCGCTGCGAATTCCACAGCGAGCGGCTGGCCGCGCAGGGGCTCGACCCGCTGCCCGACTACCTGCCGAACCGCGAGCCCGCGCAGCCGGGCGCGCGCTATCCGCTCGCGATGATCTCACCGCCCGCGCGCAACTTCCTGAACTCCACGTTCGTGAACGTCAAGAGCCTGCGCAACATCGAAACCGAACCCCTGCTGGAGATGCACCCGGACGACGCCGCCGCGCGCGGCATCGCCGACGGCATCCCCGTGCGCGTGTTCAACGACCGCGGCAGCTATGCCTGCCGCGTGGCGCTCAACGGCCGCGCGCGCCCGGGCGTGGTGCACGGCCTGGGCATCTGGTGGCGCAAGTTCGGCCTGCAGGGCACGAACGTGAACGAGGTGACGGGGCAGGCGCTCACTGATCTGGGAGCGGCGCCGACGTTCTACGACTGCGCGGTGGAGGTGGAGGCTTTGACGGCCCCCTGAGACGCCCGGCGCAGGAACTGCACTCAGATGGTGATGCCGCCGTCGACCGCGTAGTTCTGGCCCGTGACGAACGAGGATTCGTCGCTGGCCAGGAACACCACCAGCGGGGCGATCTCCTCGGCGGTCGCCAGCCGGCCCATCGGCTGCCGGGCCACGAATGCCCGGCGGGCGTTCTCGGCATCGCCCGTGGCGGCGATGCGGTCGGCCAGCGAAGGCGTGTCCACCGTGCCGGGGGAGATGCTGTTGCACCGCACGCCCGCGCCCACGAAGTCGATCGCAACCGATTTGGTCAGCCCGATGACCGCGGCCTTGCTCGCGCCGTAGACGCAGCGCCCGGGCAGGCCCTTGACCGAACTCGCCACGCTGGCCATGTTGACGATGCTGCCGCTGCCCGCCTGCACCATGCGGGGCAGCACGGCCCGCATCGTCCAGAACTGCGAGCGCACGTTCAGGTCCATCGCCAGCGCCCAGTCGTCGTCGCTCGCCTGCAGCACGGTCCCGGCATGCACCATGCCCGCGCAGTTGAACAGCACGTCGATCCGTTCCAGGGCGGCGAAGAAGGCGTCGATGGCGGCCCGGTCGAGCACGTCGAGCACCGCGGTGCGGATGCCGTCCGTGCCGTCCAGCGCGGCCAGCAGGTCGGCGCGCAGGTCGGTGGCCCACACCTGGGCGCCCTCGCGGGCCATGGCCAGCGCGGTGGCGCGGCCGATGCCCTGCCCCGCCGCAGTGACGACCGCGGTCTTTCCGGCGAGCCGCTTCATTTCTGCAGCCCCAGCCGGGGCACCAGCTCGGCGTAGAAGGCGCGGTCTCTGTCGATCACCTTCTGGAACGCCGCCGCATCGGCATAGGCCCAGCCCAGGTTGGCCTTGGCGAGCACCTCGCGGAACGCGGCGTCGTCGGCCGTTTTGGCCGCGACGCTGCCGAGCGTCGCCACGACATCCGGCGGCGTGGCCTTGGGCACGGCCAGGCCGCGCCATACGCCGATGGAGAGATCGATGCCGCGCTCCTTGAGCGTCGGCACCTTCTCGAACAGCCCGCCCACCCGCTGCTCCGCCATCACGGCCAGGGTGCGCATCTTGCCGGCGGCGACGTGCGGCGCCACCTCGCCCGGGCTCACCGCGAGGGCGTCCACATGGCCGCCCAGCAGCGCCACCGCGGCCGGCGCCGCGCCCAGGAAGGGCACGTGGTTCACCGGCAGCGAGAGCTTCTCGGAAAACGCCGCAGCCGCCATGTGCCAGATGGAGCCCACGCCCGCGTTGGCGATGGACACCGGCTCCTTGCGCCTGCGCGCGTCGGCGATGAATTCCTCGATGGTCTGCCAGGGCGCGTCGGCGCGCACCGTGATCGCCGACGGATCGGCATTGAGCCGCGCGATCGGCCGCAGGTCGGCCGCGGTGTACTTGGTGATGCCCAGGTTCGGGATGATCGTGAGCTCGCAGATCACGATGCCGATCTTGTAGCCGTCGGGCTTGGCGTTGATCAGCTCGGCCGTGCCGATGGCGCCGCTCGCTCCGGGCTTGTTGACCACCACCATCGGCTGCTGCGGCAGGTACTTCTTGCCCACCTCGGCGAAGGCCCGCCCGACGATGTCGGTGCCGCCGCCGGCCGCCACGGGCACGATCAGCTCGATGGGTTTGCTCGGATAGTCGCTCGCCCGCGCGAGGGCGGACGTGCCGCCGAAGGCCACGGCGCAGGCCGAGGCGATGACCTGGCGCCTGTTGGGATGGGAATGCATGTTCGTTGTCTCCTGTGCCTTGTCGTCTTGTGTCGTCGGTGCGCTGGCGCGCCGGCAGGCCGTCAATAGGTGGCCCGCCCTCCCGAGAGGTCGAACACCGCGCCGGTGGTGAACGAGTTCTCTTCGGACACCAGCCAGGCCACCATCGCCGCGACCTCGTCCACCTCGACGAAACGCGCGCGCGGGATCTTCGAGAGCATGTAGTCGATGTGCTGCTGCGACATCTGCTCGAAGATCCGGGTGCGCGCCGCCGCCGGGGTGATCGCGTTCACCGCGACGTTGCGCGCCGCCGTCTCCTTGCCCAGGCTCTTGGTGAGCGCGATCACGCCGGCCTTCGAGGCGCTGTAGGCCGAGGCGTTGGGGTTGCCTTCCTTGCCCGCGATGGAGGCGATGTTGACCACCCGCCCGTAATCGCGCGTCACCATGCCCGGCACCACCGCCTTGTTGACGTGGAAGGCGCCGTCGAGGTTGATCGCGAGCACCTTGCGCCACTCCTCGAGCGGATACTCGCCCAGCGGCAGGTTGGCGCCTGCGATGCCGGCGCTGTGCACCAGCATGGCGATGGGGCCCGAAAGGGCCTCGGTGCGCGCGACGGCGGCTTCGACCTGCGCGAAATCGGTCACGTCCACCGTCACGCCGCTCAACGCCCCCTCGGCACCGGCGCCGGCCAGCGCCTGCCGCGCGGCGACGATGGCTTCGGCGTCCCGGTCCCACAGGCAGACCTTCGCGTTGCCCGCCAGCAGGCGCCGGGCGATGGCGAAACCGATGCCCTGGGCACCGCCCGTCACGACCGCGGTGCGGCCGTCGTAGTCGTACTGGACCATGGCGGTGCTCCCGTCAGGCCGCGACGGTCTTCTGGCACTGCTCGCCCAGCCCCTCGATCCCCAGCCGCATGGTCTGGCCGGGGCGCAGATACACCGGCTGCGGCTTGACGCCCATGCCCACGCCCGGCGGCGTGCCGGTGGAGATCACGTCGCCGGGCTGCAGCGTCATGAAGCGGCTGAGGTAGGACACCAGCTGCGGCACGTTGAAGATCATGGTGCGCGTGTTGCCGTTCTGATAGCGGCGGCCGTCCACCTCCAGCCACATATCGAGCGCATGCGGATCGGGCACCTCGTCGGCCGTCACCAGCCAGGGGCCGGTGGGGCCGAAGGTGTCGCAGCCCTTGCCCTTGTCCCAGGAGCCGCCGCGCTCGAGCTGGTAGCTGCGCTCGGAGACGTCGTTGACCACGCAGTAGCCGGCGACATGCGCCAGGGCATCGGCCTCGTCCACGTAGCTCGCGGCCGTGCCGATCACCACGCCCAGCTCGACCTCCCAGTCGGTCTTCTCGGAGCCGCGCGGGATCTTCACGTCGTCGTTGGGGCCGACCACGGCGGAGGTCCACTTGTTGAAGACGATGGGCTCGGCCGGGATCGGCATGTTGGATTCGGCGGCGTGGTCGGCGTAGTTGAGGCCGATGCAGACGAACTTGCCGATGCGGCCCACGCACGCGCCGATGCGGGGGTTGCCGGGAACGGCCGGCAGCGTGGCCGGATCGAGGGCCCGCAGCCGGGCCAATGCCTCCGGCCCGATCGCATCGCCGTCGATGTCGCGCACGTGGGCGGACAGATCGCGGACCACGCCCTGGGCGTCGAGCAGGCCGGGCTTTTCCTGGCCCGGGGGGCCGAAACGCAGCAACTTCATCGCATGTCTCCTTGTGTGCCGCGGATTCTCCGGCCCGGCCGGATTGCTGCATAGTGAAAGCTTCGCATGGGGTGATAGCCCCGAGGAATCACCGTGATACCCAGCCTCTCCTCGATCACGTCGCGCCTGCGCTTCCGGCATCTCGGGCTGCTGGTGGCGCTGGAAGAATGCGGCAGCCTGCACCGCGCGGCCGAACGCCTGGGCATGACGCAGCCCGGCCTCACCAAGGCGCTGCGCGAGGTCGAATCCACCTTCGGCGCGGAACTCTTCGTGCGCACGAAGCAGGGCGTGCGGCCCAACGAACTGGGACTGTGCCTCATCCGCCATGCGCGGCTGGTGGGCGCCGACCTGGAGCACCTGCGCGAGGAAATGAACGGCGTGCTGCGCGGCAGCGGCGGCCGGGTGGCGGTGGGCGCCATCACCGGGGCGCTGCATTCGGTGCTGGTCGCCGCGGTGTCCGAGCTGCGGCGCACGCAGCCCGCGCTCTCCATCGAGATCCGGGAAAGCACCAGCCTGGAGCTGCTCGACGCGATCAACGAAGGCCGGCTCGACCTGGCCGTCGGCCGCACCACCGTGTCCAGCAACGTGGAGCAGTTCGATTACGAGGAACTGATGGACGAATCGGTGGCCGTCGCCGTGGGCCCGCAGCATGCCCTGGCCCGTTCGCGCCGCGTGACGCTGGCGCAGCTGGCCCGCTGCCGCTGGGTGTTCTACCCGGGCAACATGCCGCTGCGCAAGCTGCTGGAGCGCGAATTCCGCGAGGCCGGACTGGAGCTGCCGCCCTACCCGATCGAGACCTCGTCCTCGCTGGCCACCATGCTGATGCTCAAGGAAGACCCGCAGCTGGTGGCGCTGATGTCGTCGGCGACCATGGACTTCTGCGAAGAGCACGGCATCGCGCGGCGGCTGCCGCTGGCGATCGGCTCGCGCCACGAGGCCTTCGGCATCGTCACCCGCCGGGGCGCCCGCCTCACGCCCGCGGCGGCGATGCTGGTGCAGTGCCTGCGCCGCGCCGCCGGCCGGGGCGCCGGCCAGGGCGGCTGATCTTGCGCGCTCCGGTGGTGCAGCCGCTCACCCCTGCCGCCCGGCCACCACCACCTGGCCGCTCGCCACGTCGCGCAGCACCGCCATGAAGGCCTGCGCCGCCGGCGTCGGCGTCTCGCCCAGGCGCACCAGCATGCCGTAGTCGGGCATGGCGCGGGGCACGTCCACGTGGATCGGAGCGAGCAGGCCCTTGGCGACGTACTTCTCCACTAGCGCGCTGGGCTGCAGCGAGAGCATGTCGGTGATGCGCAGCGACTCCAGCGCGAACAGGAACGACTGCGTCTCCATCACGCCCGAGGTCGGCGTCATGCCGATGGCGCGGAAGATGTCGTCGGACACCTTGCGCAGCGCCGTCGATTCCGGGTAGAGCAGCCAGGGCCAGTGCGCCAGGCGGCCCACCTCCAGCCCCCGGATGCCGCGCAGCGGATGGTGCGGCCCGCCCACCACCTGCAGCGTCTCGCCGGACAGGCGCTCGTACTGGAAGTGCGCCTGCTGCGTCTCGTCGGTGAAGCGGCCGATCATCAGATCGATCCGGCGCTCGCCCAGCCAGGCGATGAGCTGGTCGCTGCTCTGCTCGCGCACCTTGAGCACCAGCATCGGCCGGCGCCGCTGCATCTCGGCGATGGCCGTGGTCAGCAGGCGCGCGGCCGAGCCCGAGATGGCCCCGATGGACAGCTGGCCGTGCCCGCCCTGCTTGAGCGCATTGAACTCGTCCACGAACTTCGCCTGGCCCGCCAGCGCGGAGGCGGCATAGCCCAGCGCGAACAGGCCCAGCTCGGTGGGCCGCATCTCGCGCGGCAGGCGCTCGAACAGGCGCGCATCGAAGATCTCTTCCAGGTCCAGCAGGATCTTGGTCGCGGCCGGCTGCGTCACGTGCATCTGTTCGGCCGTGAGCCGCAGGTTGCGGGTGCGGCCCAGGATGTCGAGGAACTGCAGGTGCCGCGAGCGCAGGCGGCTGCAGGCGGTGGCGATGGATAAGGGTTTGCCCTGCATTTTTGGGTGGCCGATAACTGAATGGAATGTCCCGTGGAAAAACACTGATTGGACGCCACGGGTGCCGCCCCCTAGTCTGCACCCCCGCGACACCCAAGAACATCCGCAGGAGACAAGACACATGCCATTCCACACCACTTTCAAGACGTTCGCGCTGGCCACGGCCCTGGCCGCCGCGCTCGCCGGCCCGGCCCTGGCGCAAGTGCGCGAGCACACCTTCAAGATCGGCACCGGCATCTCCGACGACCATCCGCAGGCCCAGGCCTCGCGGCACTTCGGCGAAGTGCTGGCGGCCAAGAGCGGCGGCAAGATGCGCGCCAAGCTCTTCGCCAACGGCACGCTGGGCAACGACGTGACGATGATCTCGGCCCTGCGCGGCGGCACGCTGGAGATGACGGTGCCCGACAGCTCCACCCTGGTCTCGGTGGTGAAGGATTTCGGCGTGCTGAACCTGCCGCTCACCTTCAACACCAGCGAGGAAGCCGACGCCGTGCTGGACAGCGCCTTCGGCCAGAAGCTGCTGGCCAAGCTGCCCGAGAAGGGCCTGGTCGGCCTGGGCTACTGGGAGAACGGTTTCCGCCAGACCACCAACTCGCGCCGCCCCATCCAGAAGGCCGAGGACTTCGCCGGGCTGAAGCTGCGCGTGATCCAGAACCAATTGTTCATCGACAGCTTCAACGCCCTGGGCGCCAACGCCACGCCCATGCCCTTCACCGAACTCTATTCGGCGATGGAGCAAAAGGCGGTGGACGGCCAGGAGAACCCCACCGCGACCATCCTCACCAGCAAGTTCTACGAAGTGCAGAAGCACCTGGTGCTGTCGCGCCACATCTACAGCACCTGGGTGTTCCTCATGTCCAAGAAGACCTGGGACACGCTCTCGCCCGAAGAGCAGAAGATCGTGCAGGAGGCCGCGAAAGACGCCACCGCGTTCGAGCGCAAGGCCATCCGCGCGCTGGAGGCCAAGGCGCTCGGCGAGCTGAAGAAGCTGGGCATGCAGGTGACCGAGCTGCCGCCCGCCGAGCAGGCCAAGCTGCGCGACAAGCTGCAGCCGGTGGTCGCCAAGTACAGCAAGGAATTCGGCGAGGACAGCACCCGCGAAATGATGGCCGAGCTGGACAAGGCCCGCCGCAAGTAACCGAGAACGACATGACCCCACCCGAAGGCCGCCGCTTCCGCTCGCGCGACTGGTTCGCCGACCCGGCGCGCTCCGACATGACCGCGCTCTACCTGGAGCGCTTCATGAACTACGGGCTCACGCCCGAGGAGCTGCGCTCGGGCCGGCCGATCATCGGCATCGCCCAGACCGGCAGCGATCTTTCGCCCTGCAACCGCATCCACCTCGAACTCGCGCGCCGGGTGCGCGACGGCATCCGCGACGCGGGCGGCATCCCGATCGAATTCCCCGTCCACCCGATCTTCGAGAACTGCCGCCGGCCGTCGGCCGCGCTGGACCGCAACCTGGCCTACCTGGGCCTGGTCGAGATCCTCTACGGCTACCCGATCGACGCGGTGGTGCTGACCACCGGCTGCGACAAGACCACGCCCGCCGGCATCATGGCCGCGTCCACCGTCGACATCCCCGCCATCGTGCTCTCGGGCGGGCCGATGCTCGACGGCTGGCACGACAACGAACTGGTCGGCTCGGGCACCGTCATCTGGCGCAGCCGCCGCATGCTGGCCGCCGGCGAGATCGACGAAGAAGAATTCCTGCAGCGCGCCTGCGACAGCGCGCCCTCCGCCGGCCACTGCAACACCATGGGCACGGCCTCCACCATGAACGCGGTGGCCGAGGCGCTGGGCCTGTCGCTGCCCGGCTGCGCCGCCATTCCCGCGCCCTACCGCGAGCGCGGCCAGATGGCCTATGCCACCGGCCGCCGCATCGTCGAGATGGCGCACGAAGACCTGCGCCCCTCGCGCGTGCTCACCCGCGAGAGCTTCCTCAACGCACTGGCGGTGGTCAGCTGCGCGGGCGGCTCCAGCAACGCGCAGGTACACATCCAGGCGATGGCGCGCCATGCCGGCGTCGAACTCCATCCGCGCGACTGGACGGACCACGCCTACGACCTGCCGCTGCTGGTCAACATGCAGCCCGCCGGCAAGTACCTGGGCGAGCGCTTCTTCCGCGCCGGCGGCGTGCCCGCGGTGATGTGGGAGCTGCTGCAGGCCGGCCGCCTGCACGGCGGCTGCGCCAGCGTCACCGGCCGCAGCATCGCCGAGAACCTGCAGGGCCGCGAATCGAAAGACCGCGAGGTGATCCGCCCCTTCGCCGATCCGCTGATGGACAACGCCGGCTTCCTCGTGCTCTCGGGCAATCTGTTCGACTTCGGGATCATGAAGACCTCGGTGATCTCCGAATCCTTCCGCGCGCGCTACCTCTGCCAGCCCGGCAACGAAGGCGTCTTCACGGCCCGGGCGATCGTCTTCGACGGTGCCGAGGATTACCACACGCGCATCAACGACCCCGCGCTCGGCATCGACGAGGACTGCATCCTGGTGATGCGCGGCGCCGGCCCGCTGGGCTGGCCCGGGTCGGCCGAGGTGGTCAACATGCAGCCGCCCGATGCACTGATCCAGCGCGGCGTCCGCGCGCTGCCCACGCTGGGCGACGGCCGGCAATCCGGCACCGCCGACAGCCCTTCCATCCTCAACGCCTCGCCCGAGAGCGCGGCGGGCGGCGGCCTCGCCTGGCTGCAGACCGGCGACCTGATCCTGATCGACCTGCAGCGCGGCCTCTGCAATGCGCTGGTGCCCGAAGACGAGATCGCCCGCCGCCGCCGCGAACTGCCGCCACCGCCCGTGCCCGCCAGCCGCTCGCCCTGGGAAGCGCTCTACCGCGAGAAAACCGGCCAGCTCGCCGACGGCGCCACGCTGGATTTCGCGCTGCAGTTCCGCCGCATCGCCGAGCAGACGCCTCGCCACAACCACTGAGCGACGGGGCCGCTGCGCCCCGATGCCCCCCCCATTCGAAGAGGAGAAGCATGAACGACGACGATAACTACGACCTGCTGCCCGACGACGGCCTGGCCGGCACGCTGGTGGCCCGGGCCTGGACGGACGGCCCGCAGGGCGGCCCGGCGGTGGTGGCACTGCGCCCCGAGGGCGTGTTCGACATCAGCCGCACCTTCCCCACCATGAGCACCCTGCTCGACACGGAACGGCCCGCCGAAGCGGCGCGCCAGGTCATCGGCGAACGCCTGTGCGCGGTGGAAGACCTGCTGGACAACAGCCGGCTCGATGCCCGCGATGCCGCCCGCCCCTTCCTGCTCGCGCCCTGCGACCTGCAGGTGGTGAAGGCCGCGGGCGTCACGTTCGCCGCCAGCATGGTCGAGCGCGTGATCGAGGAACAGGCGCATGGCGACGCATCGCGCGCCCAGGAACTGCGCGGCAAGGTGCAGGCACTGATCGGCGAGAACCTGGCGGACATCCGCCCCGGCTCCGACAAGGCGATGGCGCTGAAGGCCCTGCTGCAGCAGCAGGGCCTGTGGTCCCAGTATCTGGAAGTCGGCATCGGGCCCGACGCCGAAGTGTTCACCAAGGCGCCCGTGCTGGCCTCCGTCGGCACCGGCCAGGAGATCGGCATCCGCGCCGATTCGGCCTGGAACAACCCCGAGCCCGAAGTGGTGCTGGCCGTGAACGGCCGCGGCGACATCGTGGGCGCCACGCTCGGCAACGACGTCAACCTGCGCGACATCGAGGGCCGCAGCGCCCTGCTGCTCGGCAAGGCCAAGGACAACAACGCCTCCTGCGCCATCGGCCCCTTCATCCGGCTGTTCGACGCCAGCTTCGGCTTGGACGACGTGCGCCGCGAAACGGTGCACCTGGAGGTGCGCGGCACCGACGGCTTCGTGATGCGCGGCATCAACACCATGGCCAGCATCAGCCGCGATCCGGCGGACATCGTCGCGCAGACCCTGGCCGCGCACCAGTACCCGGACGGCTTCATGCTGTTCCTGGGCACGCTCTTCGCGCCCATCGAAGACCGGGGCGAAGCCGGCGCCGGCTTCACCCACCACCTGGGCGACGAAGTCACCATCCGCAGCGCCCGCCTGGGCGTGCTGCGCAACCGCGTCACCCACAGCGAGACCGCGCCGCCCTGGCAGTTCGGCCTGCGCGCCTTCATCAACCACCTGGCCGCGCGCGGCCTGCTGGACGGCCGCAGCCTCTGACGCGCCCGCCCTCAGGAGACACAACCATGGAACGATGGATGGACCGCTACTGCCGGCTGCTGGATTTCCTCATGGCCGGCGCGCTCGCGGTGATGGTGGCGATGGTGTTCGGCAACGTCGTGCTGCGCTACGCCTTCAACACCGGCATCACGGTCTCGGAAGAGGTCTCGCGCTGGCTCTTCGTCTGGCTCACCTTCCTGGGCGCCATCGTGGCCATGCGGCACCACGGCCACCTGGGCGTGGACATGCTGGTCGGCCGCCTGCCCGACTGGGGCAAGAAGCTGTGCGTGGTCACCGGCCAGGTGCTGATGCTCTGGGTCTGCTGGCTGGTGTTCTCGGGCAGCTGGACGCAGACCCGGCTGAACATGGACGTCACCGCGCCCACCACCGGCTGGTCGATGGGCTACTTCTACCTGGTCGGCGTGGTCTTCGCCGCATCGGCCGCGGTGTTCCTGCTCTACGACCTCTGGCGCGTGCTGAGCGGCCAGCTGCGCGGCGATGCGCTGGTGATGGTCAAGGATTCGGAAGAGACCGCGGAATTCGACGCCCTGCAGGCACGGCTGGCGGAAGAAGACCGGCTGGCCGAAGAGGAGGCCCGCAAGGCCCGGGCCGGCGCCACCGGCACCCCCCGCGGATGAGGAGCGACGCACCATGACCATCGCCGTCTTCCTCGTTTCGCTGCTGGGCGCCATGGCGATCGGCATTCCGATCGCGTTCTCGCTGCTGCTGTGCGGCGTGGCGCTCATGTGGCACCTCGACATGTTCGACGCGCAGATCCTCGCGCAGAACCTGATCAACGGCGCCGACAGCTTCCCGCTGCTGGCCGTGCCCTTCTTCATGCTGGCCGGCGAGATCATGAACACCGGCGGCCTCTCCAAGCGCATCGTCGATCTGGCGCTCACCCTCGTCGGCCACGTGCGCGGCGGGCTGGGCTACGTCGCCATCGTCGCGGCCTGCGTGCTCTCGGCGCTCTCTGGCTCGGCGGTGGCCGATGCGGCCGCGCTATCGGCCCTGCTGATCCCGATGATGGTGGCGGCCGGCCACGACAAGGCGCGCTCCGGCGGCCTGATCGCCGCGGCCGGCGTGATCGGCCCCATCATCCCGCCCTCGATCGGCTTCGTGATCTTCGGCGTGGCCGCCAACCTGTCGATCAGCAAGCTCTTCCTGGCCGGCATCTTCCCCGGCATCCTGATCGCCGGGGCGCTCTGGGCCACCTGGTGGTGGCAGGTGCGCAAGGAGAACATCGTGCCGCCGCCGCGCCGCTCACGCGCCGAGGTCTGGGCCGCGTTCCGCCAGGCCGGCTGGGCGCTGATGCTGCCGCTCATCATCCTGGTGGGCCTGCGCTTCGGCGTCTTCACGCCCACCGAGGCGGCCGTGGTCGCGGCGGTGTATTCGCTCTTCGTCGCGACGGTCATCTACCGCGAACTCAAGCCCTCGGAGATCTACGGCGTGTTCGTCACCGCCGCGCGCACCACCGGCGTGGTGATGTTCCTGGTGGCCGCGGCCCTGGTGTCGGCCTGGCTGATCACCGTGGCCGACCTGCCGGGCAAGGTGGTCGGCCTGCTGGAGCCCTTCATCGGCAGCCCGGTCCTGCTGATGGCGATGATCATGCTGCTGGTGATCGTCGTCGGCACCGCCATGGACATGACGCCCACCATCCTGATCCTCACGCCCGTGCTCATGCCGGTGGTCAAGGCCGCGGGCATCGACCCGATCTACTTCGGCGTGCTGTTCATCATCAACAATTCGATCGGCCTCGTCACGCCGCCGGTGGGCACGGTGCTCAACGTGGTGGCCGGCGTGGGGCGCATCCGCATGGACGACGTGATCCGCGGCGTCTGGCCCTTCATGCTGGCCGAGTTCGGAATGATGTTCCTCATGGTGGCCTTCCCCGCGCTGGTCATCTGGCCCGCGCGCCTGCTGTACGGTTGAGGCGTGCGGGCCACCGGGCAGTTTTAGAGCCGCGCTTAGGGCATCGTCGGCAGCTCGTTCGGCCGCAGGTCGAAAACCAGCACCTCCGCCCCCTCGCCCCGGGCGAAGCGCAGCGGCCCGGCGTTGCGGATGCGGGCGCCGTCGCCGGCGTCCAGCCGCTCGCCGTTCACCTCCACGCTGCCGCGCGCCACATGCACGTACACATGGCGTTCCGGGCCCACCGCGAGTTCGGCGGATTCATCGGCATCGAACAGACCCGCATACACCCGCGCATCCTGCCGCACCGCCAGCGCACCATCGGCCCCTTCCGGCGAGATGATCTGGCGCAGCCGCCCGCGCTTGTCCGCCTCGGTGAAATGCACCTGCTGGTAGCGCGGCTGAGCACCGCGCTCGTTCGGCACGATCCAGATCTGCAGGAAGTGCACCGGCTCGTCGGCCGAGTGGTTGAACTCGCTGTGCTGCACGCCGCTGCCGGCGCTCATCATCTGCACGTCGCCCGGTCGGATCACCGAGCCCGTACCCATCGAATCCTTGTGCTCCAGCGCGCCTTCCAGCACGTACGAGAAGATCTCCATGTCGCGGTGGCCGTGCGTGCCGAAGCCGTTGGACGGCGTCACGCGGTCGTCGTTGATCACCAGCAGATCGGAGAAACCCTGCTGGTTCGCGTCGCGGTAGTGGCCGAACGAGAACGTGTGGCGGGACTGCAGCCAGCCGTGGTTGGCGGTGCCGCGGTGCTGGGCTTTGCGGATGTCGAGCATGTCTTTTCTCCTGTGGGGGTTCGATGGAATTCACATTGCATGCCGCGCGCTTCTGGATCGCTGTTTCCCGGCGTTGCGTGCTGCGATGGAAGAAGTATCCGGCGCCAGCCACCCCCGCAGGTTGAAACGTTTGGCGGCCCATCATCGATAATTTCGATGATGCGAACCACCCCGGCCCGGCCATGCTGAAACTCACCCTGGAAGCCATCGAACTGGTGGACGCCATCGCCCGCCACGGCTCGTTCGCGGGCGCGTCGGAGCGGCTGCACAAGGTGCCCTCCACCATCTCGTACGCCGTCGCCAAGCTGGAAGAGCAGCTGGGCTTCGCCCTCTTCACCCGCAACGGCCCGCGCGTCGCGCTCACGCCCGCCGGCCAGGAACTGATCCGCGAGGGCCGGTGGCTGCTGTCATCGGCCCGGCAGCTCGAATCGCGCATGCGCCAGATCGCCACCGGCTTCGAATCCGAAGTGCGGCTGGTGCACGACTCGCTGATTCCCACCGAGGCCTTCAACCCCGACATCTGCGCCTTCGAGGACCTGAACTGCGGCACCCGCCTGCGCATCGCCAGCGAGGCCCTGACCGGCACCTGGGAGGCCCTGCGCGAGGGCCGCGCCGACATCATCGTCGCCGCCGGCGAAGGCCCGGCCGGCGGCGGCTACAAGGCCATCGCCGTCGGCAGCCTGGCCTTTGCGTTCTGCACCACCGCCACCCACCCGCTGGCGCAACTGCGGCGCCCGCTCACCCGCGCCGACCTGCTGGAGCACACCGCCATCGTGGTGGGCGACGGCGCCCGGCAACTCACGGACCGCACCGTCGGCCTGCTCTCGGGCCAGCGGCGCATCACCGTGCCCACCATGCAGGCCAAGATAGCCGCCCAGGCCGCCGGCCTGGGCCACGGCTTCGTGCCGCGCGCCTGCGTGCGGGTGGAGCTGGAAACCGGCGTGCTGGTGGAGCTGCAGGTCGAAGAGCCCCGGCCCGACGAAACCTTCTGGCTGGCCTGGCGGCCCGAGCACATGGGCGAGGCGCTGAAGTGGTGGCGGCAGCGGCTGGACCGGGCGCTGCTGCCGGGGATTCTTCCGTATTGATGGATGGATGGATGCCCAAAGGCGTTCGCCTGCACGGGGTTTGAGCTCTGTTGGATACTGCTAGAAATAATAAATCTGGAGGGTATCCGACGTCCGGGGAACGCGCCGATCAGGGCCCGTCCCGGCACTTCCCTGCCTGCGGGGGCGGATACCGCCTCCATGCGTTCATCGTCCATGGTTCTCGATCCCTTCACCCTGCTCGTCATCACCGCCGCCCTGGCCACCGCCTCTGCGCTGTACCTGGCCTCGGAATGGAACAGCGTGCGCGAGCGGTCGCTCCTGTTCTGGAGCACGGGCTTCGCCGTCATCGCCGTTGGCTGCGCGCTCGCCCTGCTGCGTTCCAACGGCTTCCTGTTCGTGGGCATATGGTTTTCCAACGGCCTGCTGATCGTCGCCCACGCGCTGTTCCTGGCAGGCGTTGCCGCGTTCCGGCGCGCCCGGCTGCCGCGCGCCCGGTGGTGGCTGCTGGCGGCCGTCTGGCTGGCGATGCTGTGGCTGCCCGAAGGGCCCTGGTGGTCCAGGACGATGATGGGCGTGCAATCGCTGCTCATCGCCGCCATCACCCTGCGCGCCGGCCTGCTGCTGCGCCCGCAGGGCGGCGGCGCTTTGAGCGTGGGCGCGGCACAGCTGCGCTTCGTCCTGTGGGCGCACGGCCTGTTCTACCTGGCCAAGGCCGCTTCGGCGGTGGCGCTCGACGCATCTATCCACTTGGCCAGCTTCCGGGGCGTGGTCATCCAGGTGTCGCTGGTGGAAGGCGTGATGGCGATCATGCTGCTCGCCATGTCCATGACCGGCACCGAGCGCCACCGCCGCGAGGAACGCATGGCCCAGATCGCCGCCCGCGACCCGCTCACCGGCCTGGACAACCGCCGCGCGCTCTACCTGCGCGCCCCGGCGCTGCTCGCGCAGGCCTCGCCGGCCAGCCCGTGCGCCCTGCTGCTGATGGACATCGACCACTTCAAACAGGTCAACGACCTGCACGGCCACGACGCCGGCGACCGCCTGCTCATCACGCTCAGCGACCTGATCCGCAGCGCGCTGCCCGGCGGCGCGCTGGCCGCCCGGCTGGGCGGGGACGAGTTCGTGATCCTGCTGCGCGACGCGTCGGCCCCCGCCGCACAGGCCCTGGGCCGGGAATTGCGCGAGGCGTTCTCCGAACAGGCGAGCACGATGTTCGCGACGCCGGAGCCTGTGTCGCTCAGCATCGGGGCGGCCTTGTTCGACCAGCCTGAGGCCGAGCTGTCGCATTGGCTCAAGCGGGCGGACGAGGCGCTGTATGCGTCGAAGCGGCAGGGGCGGGATCGGATGGAGATCGTTGTGGCGACTATGGTAGGGCGGCTGCACTGATATGCGCTGGGTTGGTGGACAGGCTGGGTGGGCAACCGGCTTTCTTTCAGCAGCGCTGTACTGGGCACGATGCCGCACGCGAGCTTGCAACTTTTTTTGAACTCATGACTGGAGGCTTGTCCGCCATCAGCAGAAGCAAACGCTGAAGAACCGCCCTCGGCAAGGCGGCTTCAGGCTGATTGCAGACGCTCAGGACGGATTTACAAAAGCCACAATCGGTCTGAAGTTGTCACCAGTTCCCGCCCTTTGGGCGACCGCTATTGATCATTAGCGGCGGTGATGCTGCGGGTGTCCTCAGAGTTGCAGATAGACTGCACCCGCAGGGAGATCATAAGAATGGCATTTCATGTACCCACAGACCAACCAGGCTTCTTTCAGGACGTCGACCTACGGTTTCGGCTTCTGCTGCGCAAAGGCATCATCACAGGGATCGATTCCATCAGGCTGAATAACTGGCTAGCCAACTTTGTCACCCCCGAGGACAAATACCTCGCGGCCCACCTTCTCAATGGCTTGACCTATCGGTCGGAGGCGATGGTCAAGAGTTCCTTCCAGCACCTCATGGAATGCGAACTACCGCGCGTCTTGCGCGAGCGCGGGGGACTACCTTTTGCAAATCTGGAAACCCTCTATGAATCGCTGAGCAACGGCACCGCCAAGTCGACGATTCGGTTCGTGGCAGTGGATGGCACGTTCGAGAAAACGCCTGGGAAGAGCGGCGCTGTGATGATTCGCCAGTTCAAGCGCCACCTGAACGTGGCAAAACCATTGCTCTGCCGACCCGAACGGCTGGAGGAGCTACCCGAAGACGTGAAAGTGCTCATCTTTATCGATGACCTGGTCGGCTCCGGTCAGCAGTTTAAGAGCTTCGCAAGTCACTACAAGCTCGAAGAACAATCGAAGAAGCGGTGCTTGGTCTATTGCCCCCTGCTCGCCTTTGACCAAGGCCTGAAAAACCTGAAGGACGCGCTTCCCTGGCTGCAGATCCTGGCCGTGGAGAAGCTCGACAGCAGCCACCAATTCTTCCGCGGATCGGCGACCGCGCCCCATACATGGGGCATTGACCAAGCGAACACTGTGCAAGATGTGCGAGACCATGTCTCGAAGTTGTGCACGCGAAATGGCATTCCGACCAGTACTCGCCACTGCCTGGATTTGCTTGTGGCTTTTGAGCATGCTGTTCCAAACAACTCTCTGCCCATGCTGTCGATCCGATCGGCGCAGTGGGAACCCCTTTTTGAGCGCTAGGGAGAACGCGTGTCCATCCTTGCCGAAGCATTCCTCAAAAATCGGGCCGAGCAGCTGCCAGCTGATGTCTCGGACCAGTTCATCGTTCCGCCATTCTTCAACCGCATCAGCATCTTCGCCGACACCAAATCGGTGCGCATCCTGGGTGGCCGAGGCTGCGGCAAAACGATGTTCATCCGCCATTTCTGCCACAGCACCACCTTCAGTCCGAAGAAGCTGGGGATCGACGACGCCGCGCTGGAGAGCGTTGGGCTGTACCTTCGCCCCGATACCGGCTTCTGCTCTCTAATGACGTCCTCCTGGTTGGGCCTTGAGCAGTCCCGGCTAGCGTTCTCGCACTACGTCACTCTCCAATTGCTCTCGGAGGCCTATCAGGCACTCTTGAACATCGCATCTGCCGACCTTGCAGCCGGCCCATTGGATGTGATGTCTCAGCGGATCAGCCCTGCGCTCGCGCTGCAGTTCAGCCAGCAGGTTTCAACCGTGAGTGAGCTTGGCACCTTTGTCGACCTGAGACTCAGCGAGCTCGACCTTTGGGTCCGCAATCCAAGAAGCTACGCACAGCCAATGTTTCTGTCGTTCGCCACGGTGCTGCCCAGCCTTGCCGAAGATCTGGCGCGGTCATCGCCCCGCCTGAAAGGTCTGTCCTTCCGAGCGTTCATCGACGAGTTCGAGAATCTCGTTGAAGTGCAACGCATGGTCATCTGTGACTCGATCAAACACCCCCACCTGCGCCTAGCTGTCCACATCGCGCACAAGCGCGGAGCAGTTACAGACTTCAAGACGAGCAGCGACGAACGGATTGTCGAGATGCACGACCTGCGAAAGATCGACCTCGAAGAGCTGCTGTCTTCAGTTACAGAGTTCGAGTTGCTCGCTGCAGAATTGTTTTTGCTGCGGCTGCACCTCAAAGGCGTGAGTTTCGACTGTCCAGTCTTCGATCCCCAAAAGCTCTACGATCGCAAGGATCTGTCCTATCGACTAACCAGTGACTACCGGACCAAGGTGGTAGGTCGTGTGCGCGAGCTTCTGCCTAGCCTTACCTCCACGGACATCGCGCATGAGGTATTCCGCGACGATCCGCTGAAGCGCCGTCTGGTCGAGATGATCGACAAGGGTCTGAGCAGACACGGGCTCAAGAAGGAGTACACGGGTACATCGCTAGTCGATGCTGCCAAGCCCAGGGCGAGTGTCGTGCTCGGCGCCCTCGTGAACCGTGCGAGCGATCCCTCGGCAGCGCTGCATGCCTTCATTGAACTCGAGGATGACAAGGGCGGCGGGCCAGGTGATCCGTTCTACAAGGTTGGGGGATGGGTGGACAACAACCTCTATGGGTGTCTCTTCCACCTCTACGCTGGCCTGCCGCAGCGCGAGAACCTTCTTTACGCTGGCTTTGATCGTTTCTGCCAACTCGCCCGTCCCAGCCTGCGCTATTTCCAGGAGCTGTGCCATGTAGCGCTCTTGCTCGAGTTTGAGAATTCAGATCGCAATGACATTGAGCCCGTGAGCTACAAGCACCAAGCCCAGGCAGCGCGCCAGGTCTCGGATGCAATGTTCGAAGACGTGCCTCAACTGGGCTTGCATGGAGAAAGGCTGCGCGAGATGGTGCGCCGCCTAGGGGCGATCTTTGAAGCTCTCAACCGAAGGCCGAGCCAGAGCGAGCCCGAAGTCAATCACTTCTCGATCGATCATGCGGACAAGGAGGGGCTGAGCGAGGACGCGTTGTTGGTGCTCAAGGAGGCCCGGACCTGGTCGGTGCTTTATGAAGAGCCTGATACCAAAAACAAGCGCGACTACGATGTGGCCCAGTCCGACTGGGTCCTTAACCGCATCTTTGCACCTCGCTTTGGTGTGAGCTACCGCAAGCGAAGAAAGCTCACCCTCAAGGCCACGCAGGTCAACACCATTCTTTCTCAATCATCGCTGGCGTTTGAGTCGCTGCTGAAGGAGTTGGTCGAGCCCGAGCGTGCCGTCCAGAGCAGTACGGGACAACTCTTCTGATGGCTGCCATGAGATTCATTCGACAGGATGTGGTGGATGCCGCCGACCTTGCGCAAGCGGCTAGCACCCTCGACATGGCATTCTTTGGCCGAGAAGACTTGGATGACCGCAGCAGATTCTCTGCGCCGCACACACGAGCTCTAGCGCGTAGCTCAGCGATGGTTCAGTACAACCCCAAGAGCTTTGAGCTTACCGTCGGCGGCGAGGTGTTCCGAGCCGATGATTTGCAAGACTTGCCGCGCAAGTTTCCTGCAACGAGCATTGCCATTGACGCAACCACGATGGAGTTTCCAGAGATTGCGCTGATCCTTCTCGCGTACCGGAGATTGGCCTTCACCTCAGCACGCTGCGTGTTCATCTACACCGAACCCACCGAGTACGTGCGTAGGCCGCTACAAGAGGCAGCTGCACCTGGCAGCGCGTTCGACCTCACATCAACCTTTCGGGCCAAGAACGCAATACCCGCCTTCACGCCCATGCTCTCTGGAGGGAGCAAAGCCCACCTAGTGGCATTCCTTGGATTTGAAGGTGCGCGCCTGTCCAGAGTCCTCAGCGAGGATGACGGACACTTCTATACCGATGTCACCGTCGTATTTGGCATCCCGCCGTTTCAGGCCAGCTGGGACATGCACGCCCTGCTTGCCAACACTCGACTCATTGAGCAGCACAGCCCTTCGGTACGATTCAGCGGGGCGAACAATCCTCGAAGTGCTTTCATGCTACTGCAGGAAGTTCACCGTGGACTTGTCGGCAGCCCTTGCAACCGTCTGGCAGTAGCGCCGTTCGGGACCAAGCCAGCGGCAATCGGTGCCGCGCTTTACTGCGTGGAGCGGGAGACCATGCGGGCTGTTTACGACCATCCAGAGCGCAAGACCGGCCGCACCCGTGGCGTCCATCGAACCCACTGGTTTGAGGTGACCTGAGGATCAGGCTAGCACAGGCATAGCCATGAGCGAGGAGACTGTCAGGTGCTTAGCGCACGATCCGAGCGCTGCCTGGCGCCTCCAAGCCTTTCCATCCTCGCTGGTCATCCAGTCAAACGTCGCCGTGCGCGCACTTTCCGGGACAACAATGCGATAGACCGCCTCGGTAAATGCGCGCTGCCCCTTGACGACGATGGCGGTGCGGTCAATGCAACGGGATCCGACTCGCGGGACCAGGATATGCCCAGAAGTTGCCATCTGGAACTCACGGCGTGCATCACGGCCAAACGACACATCCCCTCCCAACTGGGGAAAATCTGTGGTGTGGAAGTGTTCCAACTCCATGGCCTCGAATTCGTGGCGAGAGCGGCTGCCCCGGCAGATGCTGGCACCTAGTTGCGCCAAGGTGCTAAAGCCACTGCGCCGAGTAAGCGCCTCATTGAAATCGAGGAACTCGTGATGCGCCAGATCCAGGTGAAGAATCGCAGCTTCACGGTTCAACTTCCGGGTCTGAGTGATTTGAAATTCAGGTCCAGCCAAGCGGCCGGAGATCACCCGTGCTCCACGCTTTGCGCCAAACCGTGCAATCAGCAGGAACGACTGCACTTCGGCGCGCTTGTCGAACGTCTTATACGGCAACTCGTAGCACTCCACTTCAGAGGAGGCATCTATCAATATCTTCCTGAACGATGCAAGTGCTGGATCTTGCACGATAGGGGCTGCGACGATGAAAGCCGCCTCACCAGGCCGCTTGAGCCGCGAAAGTGACTCAAGCATGAAGTAGAGATCCAGTCGAGCCCATCCGTTCACAACGCGTGCATCCGGATAGAGAGAGTAGAGACGCTCGATCGAGGCGGTCGAAAGCTGCTCTACTCCGAACGGAGGGTTGCCCACGACGCAGGAGAACCGCCGGTCGCCTAAAAGCGATTGCAAGGCTTGGGGTTGGAGCACATCTGCCTGGAGCAATTTGACCGGGGGGCTGCAAGGGCACAGTTTAGCCAGCCGCTTGTCGTACTCCACGCCCACGTATTGGTCGACCGATCGCGATGCAAGGCAAGCCTCTAGCAGACGGCCAGAGCCGGACCCTAGCTCCAGCCAATCCCCAGCATCCGCTCGCAGGCTGCCGGCCAGGCGGGCGGCGAGCATGGGAGGCGTCAGGATCTGGCCGCGGCGTGTTTTAGTGGAGCGAGTGACTCTGTATCGCATCGTGTGAACCCTTGGAGTTCCATTGCTCGTCGTGGCCCAAGCGACGAGCCGTACGGCACCGATCTTAGGCGCTCGCGGCACCAGTCTCGACAAAGCCAGGCTGCAAGTGCTCATGAAGCCCTACCTGGACTCTGGGTGCGTTCGGGAATTTGGGGTCTTCGCTGCACAGCGGTCATTACGCATTCAGCATCGCAGGTCTGCTTTCGCTGCAAAGCCGACCTTGCACGAATGAACAGCAGGGCTAAGGCCAGCCGTCAGCAGCCCGGCCGACACGCCCTCGATTTCCGGTTCGGCCTTCCGAAAGTCGGAAACGTTACGCACGGTGATCCCGCGACAGCGCCAGCGCTTTCCCCTGAAGCGCTGACGCTGCCTCAAACACAACCCACCGCCAGCTTTACTTCAACAACCCCAGCAACACCTCCGCCGCCCCCTCCGAAGACGCCGGATTCTGCCCCGTCACCAGCATCCCATCCGTCAGCACGAACGGCGCCCAGTCCGCGCCCTTGGCGTACTCGCCGCCATTGGCCTTGAGCATGTCCTCCACCAGGAACGGCACCACCTTCGTGAGCTGCACGCCCTCTTCCTCGCTGTTGGTGAAGCCCGTGACCTTGCGGCCCTTGACCAGCGGCTGGCCGTCCGGGGCCTTGGCGTGGCGCAGCACGCCGGGGGCGTGGCAGACCAGGGCGAGCGGCTTCTTGGCGGCGAAGGTTTTTTCGATCAGCGCGATGGATTGCGCGTCTTCGGCCAGGTCCCACAGCGGGCCGTGGCCACCGGGGTAGAACACCGCGTCGAAGTCTCCGGCGCGCACGCTGGCGAGGGGCACGGTGGTGGCGAGCTGCTGCTGCGCTTCGGCATCGGCCTTGAACCGGCGCGTGGCGTCGGTCTGGGCGCTCTCGTCGTCGCTCTTGGGGTCGAGCGGCGGCTGGCCGCCTTCGGGGGATGCGAGAGTGATCTCCGCGCCCGCATCCTTGAACACGTAGTACGGCGCGGCGAATTCCTCGAGCCAGAAGCCGGTTTTCTTGCCGGTGTCGCCGAGGCGGTCGTGGGAGGTGAGAACCATCAGGATGCGCGTGGGCGTGTTGGCCATGGGGAATTCGCTTTCGTGGAGTCGTCGTTTGGACAAAGCTCCACCGTAGCGCAATTCCCCCGGGCCGCGCGGCCCGGGCGCCGGGTTCGCGGCGCCGGCCTACAGGCGGTGTACAGGCGGTTTGCAGGCGATGGCCTGCGGGAACCGTTCAGTCCAGCTTCACGCCGGCCGCCTGGATGATCGGCCCCCAGCGCTTGGCCTCGCCGCGCGCCATGGCGCGGAACTGTTCGGGCGTGCCGGGCAGCGCCTCCATCCCGAAATCCTGCATGCGCTTGACGACGGGCGGGGTGGCGAGGGCCTTGTTGATCTCTCCGTTCAGGCGGGCGACGATCGCAGGCGGCAGGCCGGCCGGGCCGAGCACGCCCTGGAAGGCGTACACCTCGGCATCGGGCACGCCCACTTCGGCGAGCGTGGGCAGCTGGGGCAGGCTGGCGGCGCGGCGGCCGGAGCCGATGGCGAGCGCGCGCACCTTGCCCGACTGGATCACCGGCAGGCCGGCCGCGAGGTCGAGGAACATGCACGGCACCTGCCCGCCCATCACGTCCTGCAGCGCGGGCGCTGCGCCGCGGTAGGGGATGTGGGTGAGGAAGGTCTTGGTGCGGTTCTTGAACATCTCCATCGCCAGGTGGTGCGGCGAACCGTTACCGGGCGATGCGTAGTTGAGCTTGCCCGGGTTGGCGCGCGCATAGGCGATGAATTCCTGGAAGGTGCGCGCCTCGAAACCCGGGTGCACCACGAGCGCGAGCGGGAAGCGCGAGAGGCCGCCCACGTACGTGAAGTCCTTCTCGGGGCTGAAGGGCAGCTTGCTGAACAGGTGCTCGTTGTAGGCCAGCAGGGCGTTGTCGGCGGACATCAGCGTGTAGCCGTCGGGCTTGGCGGTGGCGACCAGCTGCGCGCCGATGTTGGTGGAGGCGCCGGGGCGGTTGTCCACCACGATCTGCTGGCCCAGCGGGGTGCGCAGCGCCTCGGCCACGGTGCGGGCGAGCACGTCGGTACCGCCGCCGGCCGGGTACGGCACGACCCAGCGGATCGGCTGGTTGGGGTAGTCGGCCTGCGCGCGGGCGAAGGGGTGGGCGGCCAGGGCCGCCACGGCGGCGGCGTGGCCGAGCAGGGTTCTGCGGTGCATGGGGTTGTCTCCTTGTTGTGTTGCGGTTTTTTCTGAATCAGCGGGCCGGGGTGTTGGCGGCAGCAGCCGCCTGCGCAGGCCATTGCACGCGCTCCACGCGGAAGCCTTCGCGCGCCAGCAGGGCCGGCAGCCCGCGGGGGCCCACCATGTGCAGCGCGCCCACGGCCGCGAACACGCTGTGCCCCGCGCGGTGCTCGGCCGCGATGGAGCGCGCCAGGCCCGGGTTGCGGTCCACCACGAGCTGCTCGAAGGCCTGGCGCTCCTCGGGCGTGCGCATGCAGTCGCACCACTGGCCGTAGCTCTCCAGCAGCTGGGCGCGGCCGTCCGCCCAGGCGGTCGCCAGGGTGGTGAGCGTGTCGCGCGCGGCCGGGCCTTCGAGCTGCTCCAGGCCCGTGGCGACGGCGGCGGCGGTTTCCTGGGGGTCGTTGGAGGCCAGCACGCCCACCTGCAGCTCGACCGATTCCAGCGACACCACCGGCTTGCCGAGCCCGCGTGCGAGGCCCGAGAGCACCAGATCGATGCCGTAGGCCGGGTCGATGCCGTCGCGCCGCGCGGCCATCACGGCGAGCGACGCGACCTGCAGCTCCGGCCGCAGTTCCGCGAGCGACGGGTCGGCGCAGGCGGCCTCGCGCTGCGCGGCGAGCCGGCGGGCCAGCGCGGGCGGCAGCGTCGGCATGCCGGCCGGCGCGCGCATGGCGGCTTGCAGCGCGCGGGCCACGGCGGGGTCCAGCAGGTCCAGCTCCAGCGCCACGCGGTCGCTCGCGCGCACCGCGGCCAGCACCGTCGGGCCGGGCAGCATCCAGTCGCGCCTGGCGGCATGCACCGTGCCGTAGAGCCAGCTGGTGCGGCCGCCCTGCTCCACGCGCCAGAGCAGGCCATGGTCGCGGGCGGTGCGCAGCGCCTGCGGGATGGCGGCGGGGTCGAGGGGTTGCGGCAGCGGCGGGCAGTCCGCGCGCTGTGCCGCTGCGGCGGGGGGCGGTTCAACGGACGGGGCCTGGGCCAGCGCCAGCGCGGGCACGGCGAGGGCCCAGAGCCCTGCGGCGATCCGGCGGCGCAGGGCGCGGAGCATCATCGCGCGGCCGGCTCGGCGATGGCCTGGTCGATCGCGCCGAACACGCTCTGGCCGGCCTTGTTCTTCATCTCGATGCGGATGGTGTCGCCGAATTTCATGAACTCGGTGGAGGGCTTGCCGTCCTGGATGGTCTCGATGCAGCGCTTCTCGGCGATGCAGCTGTAGCCCTTGGGCCATTCCATGCGGCCGCCCTGCTCCACGCCTTTGTTGCTGACCGTGCCGCTGCCCACGATGGAGCCGGCGCGCACGTTGCGGGTCTTGCATATGTGGGCGATCAGTTGCCCGAAATGGAAGGTCATCTCCGGGCCGGCATCGCACATGCCGACCTTGCGGCCGTTCCAGGTGGACTGCAGCGTCAGGTTCAGGCGGCCGCCCTCCCAGGCATCGCCCAGCTCGTCCGGCGTGACGGCCACGGGGCTGAAGGCGGTGGCGGGCTTGGACTGGAAGAAGCCGAAGCCCTTGGCCAGCTCGGCCGGGATCAGGTTGCGCAGCGAGACGTCGTTGGCCAGCATCACCAGGCGGATGCCGTCGAGCGCCTGCTCGGGAGTGGCGCCCATTTTCACGTCGCCCGTCACCACGGCGATCTCGGCCTCGAAATCGATGCCCATGGCCTCGCTGGGCACCACCACGTCGTCGCAGGGGCCGAGGAAGTCGTCGCTGCCGCCCTGGTACATGAGCGGGTCGGTGTAGAAGCTCTCGGGCACTTCGGCGTTGCGCGCCTTGCGCACCAGCTCGACGTGGTTGATGTAGGCGGAGCCGTCCGCCCACTGGTAGGCGCGCGGCAGCGGGGCCATGCAGCGCTCGGGTTCGAACGGGAAGGCGTGCGGCGCGCGGCCCGCGTTGAGCTGGTCGTAGAGGTCCTGCAACTGCGGCGCGAGGAAGCCCCAATCGTCGAGCACCTGCTGCAGGCGGCTCGCGATGCCGGTCGCATAATGGGCCGTGCCCAGATCGCGGGAGACGACGACCAGTTGGCCGTCGCGGGAACCGTCCTTGTAGGTGGCGAGTTTCATGGGGGCTGCGTCTCCTGGTGTGTCCGGTCGCGCCGGCCCGGGGCCTGGCACGAATTACGAATGGTTAAATTGATTTAACTAAACAAAACTCCAGGAATTCTATTGCAGATGGACAAGGAACGGGCGGGCATCCAATCGGTCGAGGTCGGCTTCTCGCTGCTCGAAGGCCTCACGCGCAGCCGGGGCCCGCTGATGCTCAAGGACCTGGCCGCCGCCGCCGGCATGAGCGCGGCCAAGGCGCACCGCTACCTGGTGAGCTTCCAGCGCATGGGCCTGGTCGCGCAGGACCCGCGCACCGCCCGCTACGACCTGGGCCCGGCGGCCCTGAAGCTCGGCCTGGCGTCGCTCGCCCGGCTGGACCCGGTGCGGCTCGCCCGCGAGCGGCTGCCGGCCCTCATGGAAGACCTCCAGCAGACGCTGGCGCTGGCCGTCTGGGGCAACCGGGGGCCGACCATCGTCCACTGGGAAGAATCGCATCAGTCCGTCACGGCCAACCTGCGGCTGGGCGACGTGATGCCGCTGCTGTCCTCCGCCACGGGGCGCTGTTTCACGGCCCATCTGGCGCCGGACGTGACGGCCGGCCTCGTCGCCGAAGAGCTGGCCGAAGCCGCCCGGCGCGGCCGCAAGGACATTCCCGCCACGCCCGAGGCGCTGCAGCCGATGCTGGAGGAGGTGCGCCAGCGCGGCTCCGCGCGCGTGGTGGACACGCTGCTGCCGGGCATCGTCGCCTTCTGCGCGCCGGTGTTCGATGCGGATGGGCACCTGGCGCTGGGCATCACCACGCTGGGCTCGGTCGCCACCTTCGATCCGGAATGGGGCGGCGCCATCGACGCGCCGCTGCGCGCCATGGCGAACAAGCTCTCGGCCGATTTGGGATACGGGCACGCATGAGCCCCGAGCCGACCGCGCGCGGCCGGTGCGCCCGGCGGGTGCTCCCATGCACCGCCCTGTGGGCCCCGTGCCGCAGGAGCCGCCGCTGATGCCGCGCCGCGCCCTGGCGGCGCTCACCGTGCTGGTGGCCGCGCTGCATGCCCTGGTGCTGTTCGGCCTGCCGCGCTGGACGGGCGGCCCCGATGCGCCGCGGGACGAGCGCATGGCGTTCCATACGCGCATGCTGGAGCCGTCGCCTCCGCCTTCGCCCTCTCCGGACGCCGCGGCGCCTGCAGCGCCTTCGAAGGCCGCCGAGCCTGCGCCCACGCCGAAGCGCGCGGCCCCGCCCCGGCAGCGCCCTGCTCCAGCCCGCAAGCCGGCCGCACCGGCACCCGAACCGGCCGACGACAGCGCACCGCCACCGGACGCGTCCCCTTCCCCTCCATCCGCCGACGCCGCAGAGCCCCCGGCCGATGCCGCCATGCCCGCACAGGCATCGCCTGCGGAGAGCGCCCCGGCCGACGACGGCAATGCCCCACCCGCAACCGCGGACGGTGCGCCCCCCCCGCCCTCCGTCGGGGCCGTGGCCGCCGCTGCGGCACCGCCGGCATCCGGCCCCGCCAGCGCCGCATCGTCCACCGCCGCCGCCGTTGCCGTTGCCACCGCGCCCGCCGCATCCGCCAGCGCCCCGGACGATCTGCGCAACGCCGGGGTCGAAATCCGCCCGCCCAGCGGCCCCGCCACCGACGCGAGCGCCCATCCGCCGCCCGTGCAGTTGCCGCCGTCCGTGCGCCTCACATTCGAGGTGAGCGGAGAAGCCAAGAAGTTCAACTACCGCGCCAACGCCACGCTGGCCTGGCGGCGCGACGGCGACCACTACGAGGCCCGCCAGGAGATCAAGGCCTTCCTGCTCGGGTCGCGCTCGCAGAGCAGCACCGGCCTCGTCACGCCCGCGGGACTGCAGCCGCAGCGCTTCGTCGATCAGGCCCGCAACGCGCAGACGGCGAGTTTCGATTTCGCGGCGGGGCGCGCCACGTTCAGTGGCGGCAACGCGCCCGCCGCCATCGCCGCGGGGGCGCAGGACCGCCTCAGCGTGTTCATCCAGCTCGGCGCGCTGCTGGCGGCCGCGCCCGAGCGCTATCCGGACGGCACCCGCATCACCCTCACCACCGTGGGCGCGCGCAACGCCGACCGCTGGGCCTTCTCGATCGAAGGCACCGAGGTGCTGGATCTGCCCATCGGCCCCACGCCCGCGCTCAAGCTGCAGCGGCTGCCCCGCCGCGATGCGCGCGACGCGGACCAGAAGGCCGAACTGTGGCTGGCCCCGTCGCTCGGTTTTCTGCCGGCGCGCATCCGCATCACCCAGGGCAACGGCGACTACGCGGACCTGCAGCTCTCGGACAAGGGCAATCCCTGATCTGCGCGGTGCAAGCGACTGCTCACTGACAGGGGCATGTGCGCCGAAAGGCAGCGGCGATGCCGGGCCCGTGTGCGGTTTCGCCCACAGCTTCGTGGGACGGGCACCTGACTTCGCCCCACGCCCCGCACGGTCGGGTTTTTCATGAAATACTGGGGCCACGCATCCGAAGCCAGCAGGCGTTCCGCCCGGCCACTGCCGGACCGGCACGCCGGATGCATGCACCGGGCCCCGGGGGTCTTGAACTTCGCGGTCCGGGTGGTCATCTGACCCAATGAAACGATCCGATTCGATCGATTGACCGACAGGGGAACACCATGCACATGCTCTACGACTCCGACTCCTTCGTGGTGGTCCACATGCAGCCGGACACCGGCGAAGCCGAAGCCCCCGCGGGCGTGCCGCCCGTGCACCAGTTGGTGCGCCACGGCTTCGAGATCGTCGACAAGCGCTCCGGCAAGGAGGTCTACCTCGACGGCTCGTGGGCCGAGATGTTCCAGCAGCAGATCCTCGCTTGGCAACGCGACACCCCGACCCAGGAAGAGGTGGACGACACGCTCGACGGGTACGTGGGGCTGGCGCAGAACCCGGTGGTGATGCACTGATCTTTTGCACGCCGCTTCGCACGGGCACGGGCGCCGATACGCACCTTCGGGTGCGTTTTCTTTTTTAGCGGCACGCGTGTTCGATCAATCCTGCCAGTGCCGGTACTCCCGGACATGGCCATCCGCCCCCGCCACTTCCACCAGGCCGCCCAGCCGGAGGCGGTATTCCACACCGTCCACCTTCGCTGCGTAGTAGCACGGCAGCCACGGGTACTCGCTCCATCGCGCCGTGGGAACCGCATCCGATCGGCCGAGCTTCTGGTTGAACTGATCCAGGGTGAGATCGAAGTGCTCGCACAGCGCCCTCGATGTCGCTGCTCGGTGGGCTCCATGGTCTTGTCGATGCGGGTGGCTTGGATGTTCAGAGGCGCGCGTATCCAGACGGCGGCCAAGGTTGCGAGTACACACAACAGCGCCAAGCCCCAACACACCCGTGCGGCCTTATTCAATGGTGCTCCTCCGCCAAACACTGAATCAACTTCCTCGGCATACATGGGTACGCCCGCTGAACTATGCACAAGCGGACGGCCACCTGGAGCGTCAGGCCTGACGAATTCCGAAATGCAAAACATGTCCGTTTTGCTATGGACAGGATTGACAGAGCAGCGTATGCAGCAGGGCCTACTGTCAAGCTGCGGATTCACCATCAACCACCCCTGCGTCGCGCCATCTCCCGCCCCATCGGCGCCCATTCGCGCTCGCCCAACAGCACCTGCGCCGCCGGATAGGCCACCGACTCCTCGCGCACGATGTGCTCCGCGTACAGCCCGGCGAAATCGTCCAGCACCTTCTCCTGCTCCGGCGACCAGGGCACCGCGCCCGCGGCACCTTCCGCCAACGCCGCCAGTGGCACGCGCGCTTCGGCCCATTGCCGCGCCATGGCGGCATGCTCGGCCTGCAGCATCTGCACGAGCTCCACCACGGCGGCCGATCCGCGCGCCAGCAGCGGCGGGAAGACATGCAACTCCTCGTCCTCGTGGTGCAGCAGCGCGGCGATGTCGAAATAGCGCAGCACGTCGCGCGCGGCCTCGCGGGCCTGGGCGTCGGCGCCGTGCTGGCGCAGGTGGCCGCGCAGGCGCGCCAACAGCCCCAGCGTGCGCTGCACGCGCTCGTGGCAGGCATGCAGCATCTCGAACGGCTGATCGAAGCCGGCCGCGGGGCTGCGCAGGCCGGGAACCTCATGGGCGCTGGCACCGGCATCGGCATGGGTGCCTGCGCGCGCCACTGCGCAGGAGGGCCGGGGCGGGAAGGGAACGGACGAGCGGATCATCGGAATAAACCCGTTGCGGGCTGGCATCGGCAGGAAAAACCGGCGGCGGGGTCACGATGGGAGGCACTACTGCCGAGCACCCCGGCACCTACACTTTCGCCACCAGACACCTTCAGAACAGGGAGGATTCCGACATGATCGACCATACCGGCGTCGCCGTCACCGACTTCGCTCAAAGCAAGGCGTTCTACACCCAGGCGCTCGCGCCGCTCGGCTACCAGCTGCTCATGGAGGTGAGCGCGGCGCTGACGGGCAGCACCGACATGGCGGGCTTCGGCGAGCCGCCCAAGACCGATTTCTGGATCGGCGGCGGCGGGCCCCAGCGGCCGACCGTCCACGTGGCTTTCCGCGCGCCGAGCCGTGCGGCGGTCGATGCGTTCCATGCCGCGGCCCTGGCGGCGGGCGGCACCGACAACGGCCCGCCCGGCCTGCGGCCCCACTACCACCCGAACTACTACGGCGCGTTCGTGCGCGATCCGGACGGGCACAATATCGAGGCGGTCTGCCACGCGGCGGAGTGATCTGTCGAGGCGCGCGCGGCCTTGCCCGCGGCTCACTGCACAGCACAGCACCGCACTGCACTGCGTGCCCTCCCCGTAATCCCGCACGGATCGCCGGCCGGCGTCCGCTTGCTATGATTTCGCTATTCCCTTTTTGAATAGCGATACGGAGTTCCGCCCATGCATGCCATTTCCCTCCGGCCCGGCAAGACGGCCCGCTCCGCAGCGGGCTCTGCGCGGTCTTCCTCGCTGCTGTGCGTCGCTCTGGCAGCCACGCTGGCCTGCGCGCCGGCCGCCGCGCAGGAGGTGATCGTTTCCGCGGCCGCCAGCCTGACGAATGCGTTCCAGGCGATCGGCACGGCGTTCGAGAAGGCGCATCCCGGCGCGAAGGTGACGCTCAATTTCGCGGCCTCCGGCCCGCTACTGGCGCAGATCCGGCAGGGCGCGCCGGTGGACGTGTTCGCCTCGGCCGACCAGGAGACGATGGACCGCGCCGCGAAGGACCGGCTGCTGGCGGAAGGCACGCGGGCCGATTTCGCGCGCAACACGCTGGTGCTGATCGTTCCCGCGTCTGCCACGGTGGTGCCGCAGAAGCTGGCGGACCTGTCCGGGCCCGGCCTGCGGCGCATCGCCACCGGCACGCCGGCTTCGGTGCCGGTCGGCCGCTACACGATGGCCGCCGTGCAGGACGCCGGGCTGTCCGCGTCGCTGGAGCCGAAATGGATCTACGGCGAGAGCGTGCGGCAGGTGCTGAACTACGTCGCGCGCGCCGAGGTGGATGCGGGCTTCGTCTACCGCACCGATGCGCTGATCGACAAGGACAAGACACGCATCGCCTTCACGGTGCCGACGGCCACCCCGGTGAGCTACCCGATCGCGCAGGTCGCGGCGAGCAGGAACGCCGCGCTGGGCCGGGATTTCATCGCCTTCGTGCGCGGCGAGGCCGGGCAGAAGATCCTCGGCGGTTTCGGCTTCTCGCAGCCCTGACCGATTACGCCTTCGTTTACCCGTGCTCGCCCCGCTCTGGCTCACGCTGCAGATCGCCCTGCTCGCCACCCTCGTGGCGGGGGCGGTGGGCATCGCGCTGGGCTGGTGGATGGGACGGCGCGATTTCGCAGGCAAGGACACGGCGGACGCCCTGCTGATGCTGCCCATGGTGCTGCCGCCAACGGTGCTGGGCTATTATCTGATCGTGCTGATCGGGCGCAACGGCGCGATCGGCCAGTACCTCGACCGCTGGTTCGGCATCCAACTCATGTTCACCTGGCAGGGCGCGGTGGTGGCGGCATCGCTGGTGTCGCTGCCGCTCATCTACAAGGCGGCGCGCGCGGCCTTCGAGGAAGTGGATGGCCGGCTGCTGCACGCCGCGCGCACGCTGGGAGCGGGCGAGTTCGAGGTGTTCGTGCGCATCTCGCTGCCGCTGGCGGTGCGCGGCATCGCCGCCGGGCTGATGCTGGCGTTCGCACGCGCCATGGGCGAGTTCGGCGCCACGCTGATGATCGCCGGCAACCTGCCCGGCAAGACGCAGACGCTCTCCATCGCGATCTACGACGCGGTGCAGGCGGGCAACGACGCGCAGGCGCTGTGGCTCACGCTGGTGATCTCGGTGGTGTGCGTGGTGGTGCTGGTGGCATCGAGCCGCCTGCTGCGGGCGAGGCACTGAGGGCGATGGACGGCGCCATCCTCGATCTGCACGTGCGGACGACGCTGGAGTCTCCGGGGCGCAGCTTCGCGCTCGACGCATGCCTGCGCTCTGCAACGCAGCGCACCGCCCTGGTCGGCGCCTCCGGCTCGGGAAAATCCACGGTGCTGATGGCGATCGCCGGGCTGGCGCCGGGCGTGCATGGCCACGTGCGCGTGGCGGGCCGAACGCTGCTGGACACCGACCGCGGCATCGACCTGCCCGCGCGCGAGCGCCGCGTCGGCATGGTGTTCCAGGACTATGCGCTGTTTCCGCACATGACGGTGGAGCAGAACCTCGCCTTCGGGCTGTGCCGGCTCGGCCAGCGGCCGGACGCGGCTTCGCGCGAGCGCATCGAATCACTCGTGCGGCAGTTCGGGCTGGAGACGCTGCGCGGCGCCTGGCCGCGCCACCTCTCGGGCGGCCAGCGGCAGCGCGTGGCGCTCGCACGGGCCCTGGCGCCGCAGCCCGGCCTGCTGCTGCTGGACGAGCCGCTCTCCGCGCTCGACACGCAACTGCGCACGCGCCTGCGCGGCGAACTCGCGGAACTGCTGGAGCGCGTGCAGGTGCCCACGCTGCTGGTCACGCACGACCCGAGCGACGTCGAGGCGCTGGCGCAGTCGGTGGTGCACCTGGAGGCGGGGCGCGTCGTGGCGACGCCGGCCTGAAGGGCGCTCCTCAGAGCGGCTAACACGACCCAGCGAAGCGGTTCTGGCTAGGCGCCGCATCGCAGGCAGTACGAGTAGTACGACAAGATGCGGCAACGACGCCAGAAGGGTCGTGTTAGCCGCTCTTATCCGCAGCTGCCCAGGTGCCCGCACTGCGTGCAGTAATCGCACCCGTCCTTGCGGATCACCGCATGCGCGCCGCATTCCGGGCATTTGCGCCCCGCCATCGCGGGCGGCAGGCCCGGGGCGGCAGCGGGCGCATCCAGCGGCAGTTCCTGCTGGCGCATCGGGCCCACGGGCTCGGCCGCGCGCTGGGCCAGGATGTTCTGCACCGCGTAGGCGATGGCGGCCACTTCGGAGTCGTGCCAGAGCGGCACGCGGGCGCCGTCGGCACGCGTGTGGGTGCCCAGCCGCACGGGCCCGCGGTCCCACGCGACCTTGCGCATGTCGCTGAGCGCGCGCTCCAGGAAGCCGCCACGCGCGGCGAGCGAGAGCAGGCGCATGCTGGAGGTGATCCACTGCTGCGATTCGCCGCTCTGCCCCACGGGCATGAAGAACTCGATCGCGCGGTCCACCGTGCCGCCCTGGCCGTCGGGCACGGGCAGGAACGAAACGATCAGGTAGAGCGTCTTGCGGCCCTCCTGCGTCCAGTACTCCACCTTCTCGGCCACGGCGGAGAGCGCGCCCTTGGGGCGGCTTTCGATCACGGCGCGCATCGGATCGGCGGGGGCGGGGGCGGCGGCAGGAGCAGCGGCAGGGGGCATTGCGGACGCCTGCGCAGCCGGCGCATCCGCCGCACCTGGCGCGTCCGGCGGCGCAGTCGCTGCAGTCTCCGGCGGAGCAGCCGGTGCTTCCAGCACGGCCCCCAGGATGGCATTGGGCCGGTAGGTGGCCAGGCCCTTGAGCCGCGCGCGCCAGGCATGCAGGTAGAGGTTCTTGAAATCCTCGTAGGGATAGTCGACCGGCACGTTCACGGTCTTGGAGATGGCCGTGTCGATGAAGGGCTGCACGGCCTCCATCATCGCGATGTGTCCGGCGGCAGGCATCTGCAGCGCGCTCACGAAGTAGTCGGGCAGCGCGTTCACGTCGCCGCCCAGCGCGCGGTAGAGTCGCCAGGCGTGGTCCTCCACCGCGTATTCGCTGGTGCTGCCGTCGGCCTCGCGCTTGCGGCGCGTGTACGTCCACGAGAACGGCGGCTCGATGCCGTTGGAGGCGTTGTCGGCGAAGGCGAGGCTCACGGTGCCGGTGGGCGCGATCGAGAGCAGGTGGCTGTTGCGGATGCCGTGGGTGCGGATGGCCTCCTGCAGCGCGGCAGGCAGCCGGCTCGCGAAGGTGCCGGGCGCGAGGTAGCCCGCGGCGTCGAACTTCGGAAACACGCCTTTTTCCTTCGCCAGCTCCACCGAGGCGGCATAGGCGGCGTCGCGCATGCACTCGGCGATGCGCGTGGCCATGGCGCGGCCCGCGTCGGTGTCGTAGCGCAGGCGCAGCATGGCGAGGGTGTTGCCCAGGCCCGTGAAGCCCACGCCGATGCGCCGCTTGGCCGCGGACTCGGCCCGCTGCTGCGGCAGCGGCCAGAAGGTGACGTCCAGCACGTTGTCGAGCGCGCGCACCTGCGTGGCCACGCAGGCCGCGAACGCATCGAAATCGAAGGCCGGCTCGCCGGCGAAGCCGAACGGATGGCGGACGAAGCGCGGCAGGATGATGGGGCCGAGGTCGCAGCAGCCGTAGGAAGGCAGCGGCTGCTCGCCGCAGTTGTGCACGTAGAGACCGTTGGCGTCGAAGGCATGGCAGTCGGCCACGGTGACGTCGTAGACGTCTTCGTGTCCGTCCGGCAGCACGTCCTGCACGGTGGCGGTGAACGGCTCACGGTTCAGCGCACGGCGATAACCGGAGAGCGCCGTCACCAGCCGCCCGGCCTTGTCCGCATCTTCGAAGCCGATGCGCTCGGCGAAGACGCGCAGGTTGTCGCCGCTCACGACGAGTTCGTGCTGCGCCCGTGTGGCGCAGGGCTGCCGGCCGCCGCGCCCGTCGGGCAGCAGGCGCAACCCGGCCGTGCGCCGGTCCGGGTACAGCGTGGAGGCGATGCCCAGGCGCAGCAGCATGCGCTGCACGGTCCGCAGCAACTCCAGGTCGCTTTGGGCGAGCCGCACGCTCACGCCCTTCTCCTGGCGGCCCTGCACCGAGCCATCGGTATCGAAGAGGCCGCGCAGCAGGCCCGCCGAGAACGCGGACGATGCCCGCTCCATGGCGGGGGTGATGGTTTTCGCGCCGGGGCGCATGCCCATGCGCAGCGCCAGCGCACGCACGGCGCCGCTGGCCATGCGCCGCTCAGCGCAGGCCCCGCCGCTGCGTGCCACCGTGCGCTGGAACCCGCGGAAATCCGCCCGGTGCGCGAGCGTCGCCGCGGCAGCCTCGGCGGCCCTCAGGATGCCGTGCGCGCCGCTGGAAGGCGCGGGCGCGCCATTGGCGACGAGCAGCGCACCTTCCTCTTGCTCTTCCGTGAGCCAGACGGAGATCACCGCCTTGTCGGCCTTCAAGGTGCCGTCGCCGATCAGCAGGCCCAGCAGGTAGCCTTCGGCCTCGGTGCCCTCGCCCTTCCAGCCCGGCAGGGCGCGGTGGTCGTTCAGCACGATGTCGTCGCCGGGCTGCAGCGCACCCGCCGCGACCCACTCCACTTCGCGCACGTAGCGGGTCTGCTTCGCCACGCGCCGCACCAAGTGGTCTTCCGTCAGCCGCAGGGCATGGCCCTGGCGGGTGCGCAGCCGCAGCACGGGCTTGTGGCCGGTGGCGAAGAAGCCGGCGCTGAGCGTGGGAAAGGCGCGCCCGTCCACGATGGCGTTGAACGGCCTGCCGACGAGGTCGGCCACCTGCGCGGGGCCGGCATCCGTCATCACCCAGGTGTCCGCCGTCACGCAGGGATTGGTGGCCGCGATGCTTTCGCAGTACGCCAGGTTGTTGTCGGTGTTGACGCGGTCGAGGAACAGGATGCCCGGCTCGGCGAAGTCGTAGGCCGAGCGCATGATCGTGTCCCACAGCTCGCGCGCGGGCAGCGTGCGGTAGACCCACTGGCCGTCGGCGCGCTGGCGGGCGCCCTCTTCGCGCAGCGCGGCGCCGGGGCGCGCGGGGTGCACCAGCTCCCACGGCGCATCGTCCAGCACGGCCTGCACGAGGGCATCCGGCACGCCGACGGAGACGTTGAAGTTGTTCCAGCGGCCCGGCGTGCGCTTGGCGGTGATGAAGTCCAGCACGTCCGGGTGGTCGATGCGCAGCACGCCCATCTGCGCGCCGCGGCGCGCGCCCGCGCTCTCCACCGTGGCGCAGGACTGGTCGAAGACGTTGATGTAGCTGCAGGGTCCCGAGGCCATCGAGGCCGTGCCCTTCACTTCGGCGCCGCGCGGGCGGATGCGCGAGAAGTCGTAGCCCACGCCGCCGCCGCGCCGCATGGTTTCGGCCGCTTCGCGCAACGCTTCGTAGATGCCGGGGTAGCCGCCCTCGTCCATGCCCTGGATGCAGTCGCCCACGGGCTGCACGAAGCAGTTGATGAGCGTGGCCTGGATGTCGGTGCCCGCGGCGCTCATGATGCGCCCCGCGCCGATCGCGCCGGCCCGCAGGTTGGCGAGGAAGCGCGCCTCGATCGCCTGGCGCACCTCCGGCGCCTCGACCGAAGCCAGGGCGCGGGCCACGCGCCGGTAGAGCGTCTCGGCATCGGCCTCGCCGGGCTTGAGGTACTTTTCGCGCAGCACGTCGAGGCTGATGGGCTGCTCGGGCAGGCGGGGCGCCGCATCGGGCGTGAGGGAGTCGATCGGATCGCGTTGCATGGGTTCCAGTTTCCTGAACACGGCCAAGCCGTCTTTCTACTCCTGCGCCGTGTCGCCGCACTGGGCTATGTCAACGTCGGCGCAAAGGATTTGTCCGTCGTGTTCGACGTAGGGCGCGTAGGGCCCGGTGCCGCTGTGGTCGGCGCTGGAAGCGGCGACGAAACCGGCCTGCTCCAGGTCGAAGACATGTACCTCGCCGTCCTCGATCACGTAGTGCCAGCCATGCAACGTGAGCTCGCCCGCCTGCACGCGGCGGCGCACCATGGGGTAGTCCATGAGGCGTTCGAGTTGCAGCACCACGGCGCGCTGCTCGGTGCGCCGCAGGGCTTCGGGGGTGGCCTGCACGGGCAGCACGGCTTCGCGGCCGAGCTCCAGCCAGCGCTGCAGGTTGAGGGCTTCGGCCGGCACTTCGCCATAGAGCGCCTTCACCGCGCCGCAGTGGCTGTGCCCGCAGACGACGATGCGCCGCACCTGCAGGCTGAGCACCGCGAATTCGATGGCGGCGGCCGTGCCGTGGTGACCGTGCGAGCCGTCGTAGGGCGGCACGAAGGCGCCCACGTTGCGCACCAGGAAGAGTTCGCCCGGTCCCGCGCCGGTGAGCAGGTGCGGCACCAGGCGCGAATCGGAGCAGCCGATGAACAGCGTGGTGGGCCGCTGGCCCTGCGCCACCAGGTCTTGGAAGCGCTGGCGGTAGCGCGGGAACGCGTCGTCGTGGAAGCGCCGCAGGCGCTGCAGCAGCTCGTCGGGCATGGCGTGGCGGTTCCGGCGGGCGCTACCGCACGAGCGGCGTGTCGGCGCCGTCCAGATCCACGCCCTGCAGCGTGGCTTCGCCCGCGAGCACCTGCAGGTATTGCCGCAGCGCATTCACCCACGCCTGCTGGCGCAGCGCGAGCGCGACGGCCTCGCGCACCTCGCCGTAGCCGCGCTGGCGGCCCGCGTCGCGCGCCACCACTTCCACCACGTGCAGGCCGAAGCGGCTGTGCACCAGGCGCGGCAGCACGCCGACTTCGCTCGCGCCGAACACCTCGCGCGCGAACTCGGGCGCGCAATCGCCGTGCGCCAGCCAGCCCAGGTCGCCGCCCTCCGCGCCCGTGGGGCAGTTGGACGACTCCCCGGCGGCGCGTGCGAAGGCCTCGCCGCCATCATCGGCGCAGCGCAACTGCAGCAGCGTGGCCTCGGCGCGTTCGCGCAGGCGCTGCACGTCCACGCCCGGCGTCACGGCATAGAGGATGTGCCGCAGGTGCACGCGTTCGCCGTCGCGGTAGCGCGCGGTGTGCGCCCCGTAGTGGCGGCGGCAGGCATCCTCCGACGGATCGGGCACGGCGAGCGCCTGCTCCAGCAGCGCCTCGATGGCCTGGGTCGCGGCTTCGGAGGTGGTGCCGTCGTCGGCAGGGGCATCGCCCGCCGCCAGCAGGCCGGCGCGCTGGGCGGCCTGCCGCAGCAGCTCGGTGCAGGCGCGCTGGCGCAGCGTGTCCGCATCGGGCGCATCGTCGGCGCGGTGCAGTGCGATGCCGTTCACCGAAGCGACGGGGCCCGGGACGGCCGGTGCGGGCGAGCCGGGGCCGTGCCCGAAAAGGTCCGCATCGAAGCCGGGGGCGGTGCCGATGGCGTGATCCGTGGTGGTGCCTGAACCGGAGCCGCGGCAGCCGGTGGAGGCAGGAGAGTCTTGGCAGGTGCATGACATGGTGTGCTCCGGTGCGAAACGCCGCTATCGCGTGGCGCGCGGGTTGTCGATGGCGCGGGCCACGTCGGGCGACGGCACGGCGCTGGGCTGGCCCGGCAGGTCGTGGCCGCGCGGCACGTTCATGCGGCGCGAGCGCACCACCTGCGGCGCGCGCAGCAGGTAGGCGACGGTGCCGAAGCCGCTCCACACGTGCACCAGTCGGCTGAACGGGAAGAGCAGGAAGATCGTCATGCCGAACACGATGTGGAACAGATAGGGCCACGGCAGCACCGCGAGCGCGGTGGCATCCACCGGCCGCAGCGTGACGATGCGCTGCGCCCAGTCGGCCAGGATCAGCATCACGCTGCCGTCGGTGTGCTGCATCGAATACGGCAGCGTGACGAGCCCCACCACCAACTGCACCCACAGCACTACCAGCACCGCGATGTCGGTCGCATGGCTGGTGTGGCGGATGCGCGGGTCGAACAGCCGCCGCCACAGCAGCATGCTGAGGCCGGCGAAGCACATCGCGCCCGCCACGCCGCCGGCCGACACGGCCATCATCTGCTTGGCCGAAGCGCTCATGAAGAGGCCGTACACGCTGTGCGGCGTGAGCAGGCCCACCATGTGCCCGAAGAACAGGAACAGCACGCCGAAATGGAACAGGTTGCTGCCCCAGCGCAACAGGCCGGCGCGCAGCATCTGCGAGGAATCGCTCTTCCAGGAATACTGGTTCTGGTCGAAGCGGATCAGGCTGCCCACCACGAACACGGTGAAGCAGACATACGGGTACACCTGGAACAGGAAATCGTGCAGGGCGGCGGTCATGGGTTCGCTCCTCGGGATGCGCCGGAGCCCCCGGCGCGGACGATGTGGATGGGCTGGGGCTGGCCGGCGCGGGCCTGGCCGAGGTTCGCGCAGCCGTCGAAGGCCGCGGGCTCGGTCCAGCTCTCGTCGATGCCGGGCTCGGGTGCCGCCTTCGCGGGCGCGGCGGGCCCCTCGGGCACCGGCTGGCCCGCGAGTTCCAGCAGCGCGGCGAACACGGCCGCGTAGGCGTGCGCATAGGGCGCAGCCTGCGCGCTGCCGCGCTGCGCGAGGGCACCGTGGATGGCGGCCAGCAGGTGTGCGATCTCGCCGAGAAAGGCCCGCGCCTCGCGTGGCGGCTGGGTGGAGACGAACTCCATCACCGCCGGCAGGTAGTCGGGCAGCTCGTCCTCGCGCAGCAGCAGGCCGGCGCGGGCGTAGGTCTCGCCCAGGTCGATCATGGCGGGACCGCGGTCGCGCGAGTCGCCGTGCACATGCTCGAAGAGGTGCAGCGAGGTCGCGCGCCCGCGGTCGAACAGTTCCACGTAGGCCGTCTCGGCATCGAGCGGATCGCCCGCGCCGAGCAACTCCAGCAGGCCGGAGATCTGCGCGCGGCGCGGTCCGGCCAGCGCGGCGTCGGCTTCGAGCAACGCAGGCAGTTCCGCCAGGTGCGCGCGTAGCGCGGCGCCGGGGTAGTCGAGCAGCGCGCCCAACACGCGCAGCGTGGCACTGCCGGGGTGTCGGCCGGCGATGGCCGCCTGGGCGGAGCGAAGTTCGGTGGTGGCGCCCATGTCAGACCTCCGCGCGGATGGGGATGGTGCGCTTCTTTTCGGCACCGAACAGGCTCACGTCGCTCACGCCGTCGGAGCAGCCGTTGCCGAAGCTGAAGCCGCAGCCGCCGCGCACGTTGAAGGCGTTCTCCGCATACTCGCGGTGCGTGGTGGGGATGACGAAGCGGTCCTCGTAGTTGGCGATGGCCATGGTCTGGTACATGTCCTCCACCTCCTCCTGCGTGAGGCCCACCTGCGCGAGCACGTCGAGGTCGGTGCGCTGCTCCACGTGCTTCGCACGCTGGAAGGCGCGCATGGCGAGCATGCGTTCGAGCGCGCGCACCACCGGCGCGGTGTCGCCGGCCGTGAGCAGGTTGGCGAGGTACTGCACGGGAATGCGCAGCTGGCCCACGTCGGGGATCAGGCCGTTGGCGCCCACGTGCCCCGCGTTGGCCGCGGCGCTGATGGGCGAGAGCGGCGGCACGTACCAGACCATCGGCAGCGTGCGGTATTCGGGGTGCAGCGGCAGGGCCACCTTCCAGTCCACCGCCATCTTGTAGACGGGGCTCCTGCGCGCGGCCTCCATCCAGGCATCGGGAATGCCGTCGATGCGGGCCTGCGCGATCACTTCCGGGTCGTTCGGGTCGAGGAAGATGTCGAGCTGCGCGCGGTACAGGTCGCGGTCGCGCTCCACGCTCGCGGCCTCGGCGATGCGGTCGGCGTCGTAGAGCAGCACGCCCAGGTAGCGGATGCGGCCCACGCAGGTCTCCGAGCACACGGTGGGCTGGCCCGACTCGATGCGCGGATAGCAGAAGATGCACTTCTCGGCCTTGCCGCTCTTCCAGTTGTAGTAGATCTTCTTGTAGGGGCAGCCCGATACGCACATGCGCCAGCCGCGGCACTTGTCCTGGTCGATGAGGACGATGCCGTCTTCCTCGCGCTTGTAGATCGAGCCCGAGGGGCAGGAGGCCACGCACGCCGGATTGAGGCAGTGCTCGCACAGGCGCGGCAGGTACATCATGAAGGTGTTCTCGAACTGCGCGTACATGTCCTTCTGCACGTCCTCGAAGTTCTTGTCGCGGCTGCGCTTGGAGAACTCGCCGCCCAGGATCTCTTCCCAGTTCGGGCCCCAGACGATCTTGTCCATCTGCTTGCCGGTGATCAGGCTGCGCGGGCGCGCGGTGGGCGCGGCCTTCATCTCGGGCGCGGACTGCAGGTGCGCGTAGTCGTAGGTGAAGGGCTCGTAGTAGTCGTCGATCTCCGGCAGGTTGGGGTTGGCGAAGATCTTCATCAGGAGCTTCCACTTCGCGCCCTGGCGCGGCGCGATGGAGCCGTCCGCGCGCCGCACCCAGCCGCCGTTCCAGCGGTCCTGGTTCTCCCAGTCCTTCGGGTAGCCGATGCCGGGCTTGGTCTCGACGTTGTTGAACCAGGCGTATTCCATGCCGGGGCGGCTGGTCCAGACGTTCTTGCAGGTGACGGAGCAGGTATGGCAGCCGATGCACTTGTCCAGGTTGAGCACCATGCCGATCTGTGCGCGGACTCTCATGCGGTTTCTCCTTGGTCCAGGGTGGGGCGGACGAGCGGGTCGGCGACGGGCGTGTCGAGCCAGTCGACGCGGTTCATCTTGCGCAGCACGATGAATTCGTCGCGGTTGGTGCCGATCGTTCCGTAGTAGTTGAAGCCGTAGCTCAGCTGCGCGTAGCCGCCGATCATGTGGGTGGGCTTGAGCACCACGCGGGTCACCGAGTTGTGGATGCCGCCGCGCGTGCCGGTCACCTCCGAGCCGGGGGTGTTCACGATCTTTTCCTGGGCGTGGTACATCATCACCATGCCCGGCTTCACGCGCTGGCTCACCACCGCGCGGGCGGTGAGCGCGCCGTTGGCGTTGAACAGCTCGATCCAGTCGTTGTCCTCGATCTGCGCGCGCTTCGCGTCGTCCTCGCTGATCCACACGCAGGGCCCTCCGCGGCTCAGGGTGAGCATGAGCAGGTTGTCGGTGTAGGTCGAGTGGATGCCCCACTTCTGGTGCGGCGTGATGAAGTTGAGCGCGATCTCGGGGTGGCCGTTGGGCTTGCGGCCCTGCACCTCGGCCGTGGCCTTCAGGTCCACCGGCGGGCGGTAGCTGCTGAAGCCCTCGCCGAAGGCCTGCATCCACGGATGGTCGATGTAGAACTGCTGGCGGCCCGTGAGGGTGCGCCATGGGATCAGCTCGTGCACGTTGGTGTAGCCGGCGTTGTAGCTGACGGTCTCGCTCTCGATGCCGCTCCAGGTGGGCGAGCTGATGATCTTGCGCGGCTGGGCCTGCACGTCGCGGAAGCGGATCTTCTCGTCCTCGCGGTGCAGCGCCAGGTGGGTGTGGTCGCGGCCCGTCTGCCGGCCGAGCGCGTCCCAGGCCTTCACGGCCACGTGGCCGTTGGTCTCGGGGGCGAGCTGCAGGATCACCTCGCAGGCGTCGATGTCGGAATCGATGCGCGGCATGCCCTGCGTGGGGCCATTGCCCGGCACGGCGCCATTGAGTTCGCGCAGCTGCTGCACCTCGGCCTTCGTGTCCCAGCCGATGCCCTTGCCGCCGTTGCCCACCTTCTCCATCAGGGGCCCGAGCGCGGTGAAGCGGTCATACAGGTTGGGGTAATCGCGCTCCACCACGCTCATCTGCGGGCCGGTCTTGCCGGGGATGAGATCGCATTCGCCGCGCGTCCAGTCGGCCACGCCGAAGGGCTGGGCGAGTTCGCCGGGCGTGTCGTGCGCGATGGGGCTCAGCACCAGGTCGCGCTCCACCCCCAGGTGGCCGGGCGCGAGCGCGCTGAACGCGCGGGCGAAGCCCTTGTAGATGTCCCAGTCGCTGCGCGACTGCCAGGCCGGGTCCACCGCGGTGGAGAGCGGGTGGATGAACGGGTGCATGTCGCTGGTGTTGAGGTCGTTCTTCTCGTACCAGGTGGCGGTGGGCAGCACGATGTCCGAATAAAGGCACGTGGTGCTCATGCGGAAGTCGAGCGTGACCAGCAGGTCCAGCTTGCCTTCGGGCGCCTGCGCATGCCATTCCACTTCGGCCGGCCTGGCGTCGCCCTCGCCCAGGTCCTTGCCCTGCACGCCGTTGCGCGTGCCCAGCAGGTGCTTGAGGAAGTACTCGTGTCCCTTGCCCGACGAGCCCAGGATGTTGGAGCGCCACACGAACATGTTGCGCGGCCAGTTGTCGGGGTGGTCCGGGTCGGTGCAGCTCATCTTGAGCGATCCGCTCTGCAGGCCCTGCACGGCGTAGGCCTTCGGGTCCAGGCCCGCGGCCTCGGCGTCGCGCACCACCTGCAGCGGGTTGGTCTGCAGTTGCGGGGCCGAGGGCAGCCAGCCCATGCGCTCGGCGCGCACGTTGTAGTCGATCATGCTGCCGCCGAACTGCGCGCGGTCGGCCAGGGGCGAGAGCACCTCTTCCACGCCGAGCTTTTCGTAGCGCCACTGGTCGGTGTGCGCGTAGAAGAAGCTGGTGGAGTTCTGCTGGCGCGGCGGGCGCACCCAGTCGAGCGCGAAGGCCAGCGCCGTCCAGCCGGTCTGCGGCCGCAGCTTCTCCTGGCCCACGTAGTGCGCCCAGCCGCCGCCGCTCTGGCCGATGCAGCCGCACATCATCAGCATGTTGATGATGCCGCGGTAGTTCATGTCGCAGTGGTACCAGTGGTTCATCGCCGCGCCGATGATCACCATCGAGCGGCCGCGCGTGCGGTCCGCGTTCTCGGCGAACTGGCGCGCCACGGCGATCACCTGCGCGCGCGGCGTGCCGGTGATCTTCTCCTGCCATGCGGGGGTGTAGGGCGTGTCGTCGTCGTAGCTGGCGGCGGCGTTCTCCCCGGGCAGGCCGCGCGCCACGCCGTACTGCGCCACCTGCAGGTCGAACACGGTGGCCACGAGCACCTCGCGCGCGGTGCCGTCGGCATCCACGGTGGCCAGGCGCCGCACGGGCACGGTGCGCGCGATCACGTCGGATTGCACGTTCGCCGGGAAATGCTCGCTCGCGATGCCGCCGAAGTACGGGAAGCCGACCTGCGCCGTCTCCCAGCCGTGCGCCTCTTCAGCGCCGGCCTCCATCAGCGACAGGCGCAGCCGCACCGCATCGCCCGTGCGCGCGTCCTTGTCCTCCAGGTTCCACTGGCCCTGGTCGGCGCGGCCGTCCGGGCCCCAGCGGAAGCCGATCGCGCCCTGCGGGCACACGACCTCGCCGTGCGCATCGAGCGCCACGGTCTTCCACTCGGGATGGTTGTCCTGGCCCAGCCGGCCCGGGAAATCGCTGGCGCGCACGTAGCGGTCGGGCACGCGCACCACGCGGCCGTCCGGCAGCGCCTGCTCGCGCAGCGTCACCAGCATGGGCATGTCGGTGTAGCGGCGCACGTACTCGTCGAAATACGCGCTGCGCTCGCCCTGCTCGGGGAAGTAGAACTCCTTGAGGATCACGTGGCCCATGGCCATCGCCACCGCGGCATCGGTGCCCTGCTTGGGGTTCATCCACAGGTCGGCGAGCTTGGCGACCTCGGAATAGTCGGGCGTCACCGCCACCGTCTTCGTGCCCTTGTAGCGCACCTCGGTGAAGAAGTGCGCATCCGGCGTGCGCGTCTGCGGCACGTTGGAGCCCCAGGCGATGATGTAGCCGGCGTTGTACCAGTCGGCCGATTCGGGCACGTCGGTCTGCTCGCCCCACACCTGCGGGCTGGAGGGCGGCAGGTCGCAGTACCAGTCGTAGAAGCTCATGCACACGCCGCCGATCAGGCTGAGGTAGCGCGAGCCGGCCGCGTAGCTCACCATCGACATCGCGGGAATCGGCGAGAAGCCGATGATGCGGTCCGGCCCGTGGCGCCGGATGGTGTGGATGTTGGCGGCGGCGACGATCTCGTTCACCTCGTCCCAGCTGGAGCGCGCGAAGCCGCCCAGGCCACGCACGCGCTGCCAGCCCTGGCGCGTGGCCTCGTCGCCGACGATCGCGGCCCAGGCCTCCACCGGCCCCATCGTGGCCCGCGCCGCGCGCCAGGCCTGCAGCAGCCGGCCGCGCACCATGGGGTACTTCACGCGGTTGGCGCTGTAGAGGTACCAGCTGTAGCTCGCGCCGCGCGCGCAGCCGCGCGGCTCGTGGTTGGGCATGTCCCAGCGGGTGCGCGGGTAGTCGGTCTGCTGGGTTTCCCACGTGACGATGCCGCCCTTGACGTAGATCTTCCACGAGCAGGAGCCCGTGCAGTTCACGCCGTGGGTGGAGCGCACGGTCTTGTCGTGCGCCCAGCGGTTGCGGTAGGCGTCCTCCCAGGTGCGGTCTTCGCCGTTGACCTGGCCATGGCCCCCCGCGAACGATTCGCGCGGCTGGCTGAAGTACGTGAGGCGGTCGAGAAAGTGACTCATCGTGGTTCCTTAGAAAGTCGTCATGTCATCCGTCGTGTTGACGCTGCGCCCGCTTCGCCGGAAGCTGGCACGCCATCACGCATCCGGTGGCCGCGGAGCAGGCCGCACAGGGGGTAGGTCATCAACATGGCATCTCGGCGCGGCGGCGCGCGTAGTACCACCACGTGATGCCGATGCACAGCGCGTAGAACGCGGCGAATGTCCAGAGCGCCAGCTCCGGCCCGCCCGTCGCGGCGATCGAGCTGCCGTAGCTCTTGGGGATGAAGAACCCACCGTAGGCGCCCAGCGCGCCCGCGAAGCCCAGGGCCGCGGCGCCTTCGGTGTTGCCCTCGCGGGTGGCCTGGGCGCGGGCCTCGGCGCCGCCCGTGCGCACTTCGGCGAGGCGCAGGTTCAGGAAGATCACGGGGATCATCCGGAAGGTCGATCCGTTGCCGATGCCGGTGGTGAGGAACAGCACCATGAACATCGCGAAGAAGCCCGCGAAGCTGCCCTCCGCCGGCCCGAAGGCGAGCGCGTAGCCGCCCGTGCCCTTGGGCAGAAAGGCCAGCACGCCCACCACGGCCAGGGCCATCACGGCGAAGTTCCAGAGCGTGACCTGCGCGCCGCCCAGCTTGTCCGACAGCCATCCGCCCACGGGCCGGATCAGCGCGCCCACCAGCGGGCCGAGCCATGCGTAGGCGAGCGGGTTCACGTCGGGGAACTGGCTCTTGATGAGCAGCGGGAAGCCCGCGGAGAACCCGATGAACGAGCCGAAGGTGCCGAGGTACAGCACGCACATGATCCAGTTGTGCTTGCGGCGGAAGATCGCGGCCTGCGCCGCGAACGAGGCGCGCGCGTCGGCGATGTCGTTCATGCCGAACCAGGCGGCCAGCGACGCGAGCGCGATCCAGGGCACCCAGACGAAGGCCGCGTTCTGCGCCCACACCTGCTGCGCCTGGCCGTTCTTCACCATCGTCTGCGCATCGCCGCCCAGCACGCCGAACACGCCGGCCGTGATCACCAGCGGGCTCAGGAACTGCACCACCGACACGCCCAGGTTGCCCAGCCCCGCGTTCACGCCCAGCGCCGAGCCCTTGCGCTCCTTCGGGAAGAAGAAGCTGATGTTGGCCATGCTGGAGCTGAAGTTGCCGCCGCCCAGACCGCACAGCAGCGCGAGCGCGAGCATCGTCGGGTAGGCCGTGGTGTTGTCCTGCACCGCGAAGCCGATGCCCAGCGCCGGGATCAGCAGCGACGCGGTGGAGATCGCCGTCCAGCGGCGGCCGCCCACCAGGGGCACCATGAACGAATAGAAGATGCGCAGCGTGGCGCCCGAGAGCGCGGGTGCGGCGGCCAGCCAGAACAACTGGTTGGTCGAATAGCGGAAGCCCAGCGCGGGCAGGCTCACGGCGACCACGCTCCAGACCTGCCAGATGGCGAAGGCCAGGAACAGCGCGGGCACCGAGATCCAGAGATTGAGGCGCGCGACGGCCTCGCCCTCGCGTTCCCAGAAGGCCTTGTCCTCCGGGGTCCAGAGCGTGAGCAGGCGGCCCTGGCGGGCGCTGCGGGAAGGGGTAGTGGCGGACATGAGCGTCTCTCCTCGGGGCTTCGCTTCCCGCGCTCAGCGGGCGGTGCCGGCGGGGCGTGCGCCGGGTGCGTTCATCACGTCGGTGCGGCGCACTTCGGTGAAATACATCCAGGCCAGCGACACCCAGACCACGCCGTACATCAGCATGAAGGCGCTGGAGCGCACGCCCGTCCAGTCCAGCAGCACGCCGAACAGGATCGGCAGCACGAAGCCGCCCAGGCCGCCGGCCAGGCCCACGATGCCGCTGATGGCGCCGATGTTGGCGGGGTAGTCGTCGCTGATGTACTTGAAGACGCTCGCCTTGCCGAAGGCCATGGCGATGCCCAGCACGAACATGAGCCCGGTGAACGCATACACGTTCAGGCCGATGTGGAAGCTGCGCGGGCCATTGGTGGCGAGCACCGTGAAATCGGTCTGCGGGTACGACAGCAGGAACAGGCACACCCAGCAGACCCACAGCACCCACCAGGTGACGCTGTGGGCGCCGTACCTGTCGCTGAGGGCGCCGCCGATGGCGCGCAGCACGCCGCCGGGCAGCGAGAAGCAGGCGGCCAGCAGCGCGGCGACGCGGATGTCCAGGCCGTATTCGCCCACGTAGTACTGCACCATCCAGAGCGACAGCGCCACGTAGCCGCCGAACACGATGCTGTAGTACTGGCAGTACTTGAGCACGCGCGGGTCCTTCAGCGCCTGCAGCTGGTCCATGAAGGTGACGTGGCTGGGCACGCGGTGCGCCGGATCGCTGTGGCTGAACAGCCAGAACAGCACCAGCGTGCCGAGCATGATGGCCGCATAGGCGTGCGGCACGGCCGCCCAGCCGAAGGCCACGAGGATGGCCGGCGCCACGAACTTGTTCACCGCCGCGCCGGAATTGCCGGCGCCGTAGATGCCCATGGCCGTGCCCTGGCGCTCCTTGGGGAACCAGCGCGCCACGTAGGGCGTGCCCACCGAGAACGAGCCCCCGGCCAGGCCGACGAACAGGCCGATCGCGAGGAAGTGCCAGTACTCGGTGGCGTACCCCATCGCCCAGATGGCGGGCACCGTCGCGGTCATCAGGCAGGCCATCACGATGCGGCCGCCGTAGCGGTCCGTCCAGATGCCGAGCGGCACGCGCACCAGCGAGCCCGTGAGCACCGGCATGGCCGTGAGCAGGCCGAACTGCGTGGCGTTCAGGCCCAGCATTTTCTTGATCGGGATGCCGATGACGCCGAACATCATCCACACCATGAAGCACACGGTGAAGGCGAGCGTGCTCACGGCGAGCACGGACCAGGCCTGGCGCGTGCGGCGCGCGGTGGCGGCCGGGGTGGCGGGCACGGAGGAAGGGGTGGCGGAGGCGCTGCGGCCTCGGCGGGATGGGGCTGTGGCGCTTGCGTGGGCCATGGCGTTCGTTCCTGGTGGCGGCCCCGCGGTCGATCCACGGGGCTCGGGAAGGATCGTCCCGCGAACGGCGCCGCCTGAACATCCTCCGGTGGGAGGTGAACGCCCCGGCGGAAGGAGGATGCGCGCGGCGGGCGCATCCTCCGGAAGAACTATGCCCGCCCCGCCTCAGGGCGCGCGCTGCCGGTCCGACGCGTACACCGCCGCCTGCACGCGCGAGCTCAGCCCCAGCTTGCGCAGGATGTGCTGCACGTGGATCTTCACCGTGGTTTCGGCGATGTCGAGCGCGCGGGCGATCTCCTTGTTGCTCGCACCGCGCGCGATCTCGCGCAGCACGTCCTCCTCGCGCGGCGAGAGCGGCGCGGCGGGTTCGCCTGCCGCGGCCGGGCCGGACCCCGGTGCCGCCTCGGACTCCGGCGGCGCCTCCTGCGCGGCGGGCGGGCCGCCCTGCGCCTGGAAGGCCGCGACCAGCTTGCCCATCAGCTCCGCGCTCACCACGGGCTCGCCGCGCGCGGCGCGGCCGATGGCATCGGCCAGCAGGTCGCCTTCGATGGTCTTGAGCAGGTAGCCCTGCGCGCCCTGGCGCAGCGCCTGCGCGAGGTCTTCGCCGTCCTCGCTCACGGTGAGCATCAGCACGCGCACGCCCGGCATGGCCTCGCGCAGCCCGCGGATCGCATCGATGCCGCGCACGCCGGGCAGGTGGTGGTCGAGCAGCACGACCTGCGGCGCGAGCGGCGGCGCGAGGCGCAGGGCCTCGGCCGCATCGCCGACCTCGCCCACCACCCGCACGGACGGGTACTGCGCCAGCAGGGCGATCAGGCCGCGCCGGAACAGCGTGTGGTCGTCCACCACGAACACCCGCAGCGGCGCGGCAGCCGTCGTTCGGCAGGCATCGGGGACAGGCATGGCGAAGGCTCCGGGAGTGCGTGCCGGCCCCTGCTCAGGAAGCGAGCGGCGCGGCGGTGAGGGGGAAAAGCGGCGCGCGTGGCGCGGGAGAAGGCACGGTGGACACGCCGGAGACCGGCGGATCGGACACCGAAGCCGTGGAGTTTCCCGGCAACGGCACCGCCGGCAGCTCGATGCAGACGCGCGTGCCGCCGCCCTCTCCGGGACCGACCTGCACGCGCGCGCCGATGCGCTCGGCGCGCTCGCGCATGATGCCCAGGCCCACGTGCAGCGAATCGGGCGGCACGGCGGCCGGATCGAAGCCGCAGCCGTCGTCCTCCACCTCGAAGCGCCAGTGCGGTGCGCGGTGCACGCGCACCTCCACACGGCGGGCGCCCGAATGCTTGCGCACGTTGGAGAGCGCCTCCTGCACCATGTGCAGCACCTGCACCTGCACGTCGGGCGCGAGCGGCAGGCCGTGGCCCGCCATCGACAGCGTGTGCGCGATCCCGGTCTGGTGGCCGAACTTGGAGAGCGTGGCGCGCAGCGCGCCTTCGATGTCTTCCTCGCTGGTGCGCGTGCGGAAGTGCACCAGCAGCTCGCGCACGTCGGCATAGCAGCCGCGCACGCCCACGTCGAGTTCGCCCATGCTGCGGTCGCGCGCGCCGTCGTCGCCGCGCAGCACCGCGTCGCGCAGCAACTGGGTCTGGATCTTCAGGAAGGCGAGCGACTGCGCGATCGAGTCGTGCAGCTCGCGCGCGATGAAGGAGCGCTCCTGCGCCACGGCGGCCTCGCGTTCCAGCGCGGTGGCGCGCAACCCTTCCATCGCCGTGGCGAGGTGGCTCGCCATCGCCTCCAGCATTTCCTGCATGCCGGGCTCGACGCCGGTGGCCGCGCGGAAGAACAGGTCGATCTCGCCGAGCACGCGCTGCTGCGTGCGCACGGGCACCAGCACCAGGGTCTGGTAGCCCGCGTCGCCGCAGTGCGGCATGCCGGTGGGCGTGCCGGGCAGGATGGGGATGACGCGCAGGCGCGCGGAGGCCTCGGGCTGGCCGCAGTGGCAGCTGCCGGTGCGCAGGCAGTGTTCGCCCTGCACCATCGTCTCCGGCAGGCCGTCGCCCGCGAGCAGCATGTAGCGCTCGTTGGCCTCGTCGGACCAGCGCATCGCCGTGGCATCCGCCCGCGCGATCTCGCGCACGCGCTGCACGAAGCCGCGCGCCAGCGCCTCCAGGCTGCCGGCTTCCGACACCTGCGCGCTCACCGCGTAGAGCGCCGCCAGGCGCTCGTTGCGTTCCTGCAGCCGCGAGGTCTTCTCGGCCACCTTGCGCTCCAGGTCCTGGTGCGAGGACTGCAGCGCATGCGCCATGAGGTTGAAGCCGGTGGCCACCTGCCCGAACTCGTCCTGCGATTCGACGGGCAGGCGCGTGCGCAGGTCGCCCTGCCGCATGCGCGCCAGGGCCTGCTGCAGCCGGGCCACGGGCGCCAGCACCAGCCAGTGGCTCAGGGCCATGAAGGCCACGGCCGACGCGATGGCCACCGCCATCATCGCCAGTTGGAAGAGGTGCAGCACGGCCGTCCAGCGCGCCATCTGGCGCTCGATCGCATCCACGAAGCCGTCCACGCGCACCACGAACGCATCGGCCTGCTCCACGGTGGGCAGGGCGCCGCGCAACTGCCGCCATTCGTTCCGGATACCCTCGAAACGCACGCGCGTGTCCTCGTTCCAGGGCACGAACAGCGGCCGGGCGGGATCGCCCCCATGCAGCAGCGCGAGACTGGCGTCGAACCGGGCGGAGAGCGGCGCCAGCCCGCCGGGCACCTCGGCCTGCCCCGCGAGCACCATGCGCATCATCGTCATGCGCAGCCGGCCGGCCTCGTTGACCGCGGCCGCGCCGCCTTCGAGGCTCCAGGTGATCCACAGCGTGAGCGCGATGGAGAGCAGCGCCACCATCAGAAAGCTCCCGCCGATGGCGAGCAGCCGGGTGGTCAGCGTGAAGGGCCTGCGCATGGCGGGCAGTGTAGGAACGCGGGCCCGCGCGCACCTTGATGCAGGTCAAGCCGGGCGGGAGCGGGCCTGCAAGTCCCGCGCGCTGCCGCGGGCATCGCCTCCGGCCACCGGCCCGCCGCCGTAGCATGCGGTGTCACCCGAGCCCGTGACCGTGCCCGTTCTCCGTCCCACTTCGGAAGGCCCCGTTTGCGCATGCCCCATCGCCCACCGCTCTCGCTCCCGCGGCCGTCCGCCGCCACCGTCCTGGCCGTCTCTGCCGTTCTGGCGATGGCCACCGGTTGCTCGAACCTCCCTCCCGCAGATCCGTCGCAGCCGCCGTCCGCGCACACGCCAGCCGGCGCGCCCCCCTGGGCCGCGCTGCTGCCGCCCCCCGTGCTGCTGCTGGGCGAGCAGCACGACGCGCCCGACCACCAGCGCCTGCAGCGCGAAGCGGTGGCGGCGCTGGGCGCGCGCGGCGCCCTGTCGGCCGTCGTGCTGGAGATGGCCGAGGCCGGCCACGGCACGCGGGGCCTGCCGCGCGATGCGGGCGAAGCCGCCGTGCGCGCGGCGCTGGCCTGGAACGATGCGGCCTGGCCGTGGGAGCGCTACGGCCCGGTGGTGATGGAGGCCGTGCGCGCCGGCGTGCCGGTGCTCGGCGGCAACCTGCCGCGTGCGCGCATGCGCGATGCCATGCGCGATCCCTCCTGGGACGCGCGCGTGCCGCCCGACGTGCTGCGCCGGCAGATCGCGGCCATGGACGCCGGCCACTGCGGCCTGCTGCCCGCGGCGCAGTGGCCCGGGATGGCGCGCATCCAGATCGCGCGCGACGCCAGCCTGGCCCGCACGGCGGCCGATGCGCGCCGCCCGGGCCAGGCGGTGCTGCTGATCGCGGGCGCAGAACACGTGCGGCGCGACCTCGGCATTCCGCTGCACTGGGACGGCAGCGTGCGCTCCCGCGTCGCCATCGCCCGCGCGCAATCCACCACGGAACCGCTGCCCGAGGGCGCCGTGGACACGATCCTGCCCACGCCCGCGCTGCCGCCCACGGACCACTGCGCCGCGCTGCGCCGATAGCGTCCCGCGCCGGCCTACTCGTCCGAGCCCGCGTTCCAGAACGCCTGCAGCACGCCCGGCAGCGCTTCGATCGCGTGCATCACGGCATCCAGCTCGTCGGCCTCCACCGCCGTGGCGTAGAGCGTCGCCTCGATCTCCGTCTCGGTGCGGCCGAAGGCATGCTGGCCCACGCCGCGCACGGGGTAGTTGGCGGCCTCCAGCAGCTCCACCATGCGCTCGCGCACCTCGCCGTGCACACCGCGCCCGCAGAGCACGTACACGGTGTAGGTCGCCTCGCTCGTCGCTTCCTGCACCGGGCGGCGGTTGATGCGGTTGGCCACGGGCCGCAGCAGCGTGTTGCTGGCGAGCACGAACAGCGCCGCGAGCACCGCCTCGGCCACGAGGTGCGAGCCCGCGCAGGCGCCCACCGCGGCCGATCCCCAGAGCGTCGCCGCGGTGTTGAGGCCGGTCACGTTGGCCCCCTCCTTCATGATCGCGCCGGCCCCCAGGAAGCCCACGCCCGACACCACGTAGGCGATCACCCGCACCGCGCCCGAGGGCCCTTCCAGCCGGTCGGCCAGCACCACGAACGCCGCCGCGCCCACGGCCACCAGCGTGTTGGTGCGCAGGCCCGCGGTGCGCTGGCGGACCTGGCGCTCCAGCCCGATCGCCGCGCCCAGCCCGAAGGCGGTGAGCAGGCTGACGAGCGTGTCGAGGAACGGGAACAGATGGAAGTGGCGGAGGAATTGCATGGCGGCTCCGTGGTTCGTGGTGGAGAGATGCGGCAGGAAGGGAGGAAAAGGCGGGGGCGCAGGCGTCACGCCCCGGCACCCGGCGGGCGGCGGCAGCTCCGGGCGACACGGGCCCACGCGCGCCGCCACGTTCCGGCCGGCACGGCCGTGCCTGCAGCATCGGCCGCGTCGCTCGCGCCAGCGGCCTGGAAGGCATCGAAGGCCCGTCCGCCGATGCACTCGGCCCGCCGGCGCGCGGCCCGGCCCAGGCGCACGAACACCGCCCGGCGCTGCGCCGGCGGCAGCAGGGAGAGCGCATCGGCGATCACCGGCCCCGGCTCGCGCGACAGGCATGCGGCCACGCGGCGGCAGCCGTGGCTGCTCAGCAGCCCGCCCAGGGCCTGCGGGCGCCGGCGGGCGAGCGCATCGTGCAGCGCCTGCTGGAGCACGTCGGCGCGCGATGCGCGCAGCCGTGCGAAGGCCGGGAAGGAGAAGGAGAAAGAAAACGGAAAAGGGAAGCGGAGGAACGACATGCGGAAGGCTCCAGCCGCGCCGCAGCGCGCGGAGCCTCCCGCGCCGTCAGCGCAGGGCCGGGCGGCGGAAGGCCTCCAGCCGCGCGCCGGAAGCGGAGAGGGGAATGCAGGGGGAACGGAACACCGGGGGCAGGCCGGGGAAAGGCCGTCTGGGGGCAGGGTCCATGGCGTTTTTCTCCCGCGCTCTCGCGCGCCGGTGGATGGGCCCACGCACCGGCGCGCGTGGGAAGGGGTGGAATGCCGGCCGGGGCCGGCGCCGCAGGGCCCCGGGAAGGCGCTGCGGCCGTTCGCAAGCAGGTCCGCAAGCTGTTCACGGGACGGTCCGCGATGCATCCGTGATGCACCCGCGATGTGTCCGTGATGCCTGCGGGGTTTGCGGCCAGCACTGCACTGCACTGCGCGGCCCCGCCGAAAAGCGGCCGGATTATCGACCTGCCGACACGGCCGAGTCAACCACCGGATCGCCGCCCGCGGCCTGCTGCGCCAGCAGCGCGGCGAACTCCGGCGCCGGCACCGGCCGCCGGCACAGATAGCCCTGGTAGCGGTCGCAGCCGCGGGCATGCAGGAACGCCAGCTGCTCGGGCGTCTCGACCCCCTCGGCCAGCACGTGCAGGCCCAGGCTGTGCCCCATGGCGATGATGGCCGCGCAGATGGCCATGTCGTCCGCGCTCTGGGGCAGATCGCGGATGAACCCCCGGTCGATCTTCAGCACGTCGATCGGAAAGCGCTTCAGGTGCGCGAGCGACGAATAGCCGGTGCCGAAATCGTCGATCGCGAGCCGCAGGCCCAGGCCGCGCAGCCGCAGCAGCACCTGCCGCGCCTCCTCGGGCCGCTCGGCCAGCGCGCCTTCGGTGATCTCCAGCTCCAGCAGCGTCGAGGGAAAGCCCGAATCCGCCAGCGCGAGCGCCGCGCAGCCCGCCAGGTCGGTCAGGTGGAACTGGCGCGGGGAGACGTTCACCGCCATCGTCACCTCGGGCAGCCCCGCCTCGCGCCAGCCCTGGGCCTGCCGGCAGGCCTCGTGCATCACCCACTCGCCCAGCGGGCCGATCACGCCCGTGCGCTCGGCCACCGGAATGAAGCGGTCGGGCGGGATGAAGCCTTCCAGCGGATCGTTCCAGCGCACCAGCGCCTCGGCGCCCACGATGCGCCCGGAGGCGATGTCCACCTGCGGCTGGTAGTGCAGCTGCAGGTGGCCGTGCGCGAGCGCTGCGCGCAGGCGGGCCTCCACCGAAAGCCGCTCCCGCGCCGCCTGCGTGAGGCTCTCGTCGAAGAAATGCCAGGCGCCGTGCCCGTGCTCCCGCGCACCGTAGACGGCCGCATGGGCGCCCTGCAGCAGCGCGTCGGCGCTGTCGCCGTGGCCCGGGAACAGGCAGATGCCCACACTCGCCGAGGCCACCACCTCGAAGCCGTCGGGCGAGCGCCAGGGTTCGCCCAGCGCGGCCAGCAGCCCGCGGGCGATCGCCACCGCACCCGGCGCGCCGTCCACCCGGCGGGCGATCACGCCGATCTCGTCGCCCGCCAGCCGCCCCGCCAGATCGCCCGGCCGCAGCGCCTCCTGCGCGCGCGCGGCGATGTGGCGCAGCACCTCGTCGCCCACCGCGTGGCCGTAGCTGTCGTTCACGTCCTTGAACCGGTCGAGGTTGACCAGCAGCACCGCCAGCGGCTCGCCCCGCAGCCGCGCATCGGCGATCGCGTCCTCGAGCTGCTGCGCGAAGAACGTGCGGTTGGGCAGGCCGGTGAGCGGATCGGTGTGGGCCATCACCTCCAGGCGGCGGCGCTGCTCGTGCTCGTGCGAGATGTCGGTGAACAGGCACACATAGTGCGTCACCTCGCCCTGCGCATTGCGCACGCTGGAGAGCGACATGCGCTCGGGGAACACCTCGCCGTTCTTGCGGCGGTTCCAGATCTCGCCCTGCCAGTGGCCGGTGCGGCCCAGCTCGCTCCACATGGCTTCGTAGAACGCGCGGCCGTGGCGGCCCGACTTGAAGAGCCGCGGCGTGCGCCCCAGCAGCTCCGCCTCGTCATAGCCCATGAGCCGCGTGAACGCCGCGTTCACCGACAGGATGCGGCTCGCGGCGTCCGTCACCACCATGCCCTCGGCCGCGTTGTCCACCACCGTGGCCGCGAGCCGCTGGCGCTCGTCGGCCTGCACGGCGCCCTGCGCCAGCACGGCGATCTCCCGGCCGCGCGCGCGCCAGCGCCCCAGCGCCCAGACGCCGCAGCCCGCGGGCGCCAGCACGAAGGCCGCCTCCAGCGCCATGCGCAGGCCGCTGCCGGCCGGCACCATCGCCTCGGCGCCGACCACCCAGGCGAGGCCGGCCGCGGCATACACGAGCAGGGCGGCGGGTATCCACCAGCCGGCCACTCCCAGGGGGGCGCTGCGGGGGACGGCCCCCTCCTCCTCTTGCATCAATTCCTTGCTCCGCGTTGCTGCGGGCCGTGCTGCGACAATCGCCCCGCTATGACCCAAGCCTATATTCTCACCCTCTCCTGCCCCGACAAGCTCGGGCTGGTGCATGCGGTCTCCGGATTCCTGCTGGAGCATGGCGGCAACATCGAAGAGGCCGCCCAGTACAACGACCACGCCACCGGCCTGTTCTTCATGCGCGTGCGCTTCGCCTGCGGCACCCACGACCAGGCCAGCCTGCGCGCGCAGCTCACCGCCTTCGCCGAGCCGCACCGCATGCACTGGAGCCTGCATGCCGCCAGCGAGCCGACGAAGACCGCCATCATGGTCAGCCGCGAAGGCCACTGCCTGAACGACCTGCTGTTCCGCTGGAAGTCCGGCCTGCTGCCGGTGCACATCTGCGCCATCATCAGCAACCACCGCGACTTCTACCAGCTCGCGGCCAGCTACAACGTGCCCTTCCACCACATCCCGGTGACGAAGGACAACAAGGCCCAGGCCGAGGCCCGCCAGTACGAGATCATCCAGCAGGAAGGCGCCGAGCTGGTCGTGCTCGCGCGCTACATGCAGGTGCTGTCGGACGACCTGTGCCGCAAGCTCGAAGGCCGCGCCATCAACATCCACCACAGCTTCCTGCCGAGCTTCAAGGGCGCCAAGCCCTACTACCAGGCGCACGACCGCGGCGTGAAGCTCATCGGTGCCACGGCCCACTACGTGACGGCCGACCTGGACGAAGGCCCGATCATCGAGCAGGACGTGGCCCGCGCCGACCACACCGACACCGTGGAAGACCTCACGGCCCGCGGCCGCGACACCGAAAGCCAGGTGCTGGCACGCGCCGTGAAGTGGCATACCGAGCACCGCGTGGTGCTCAACGGCCACAAGACGGTCATCTTCAAATGACGCATGCGCGTCGCGCGGGGCGTGGCGCAGAGAATCCATGAGATGGCCTCCGTCCACCCCGCTTCGCCCTCTTCCAGAAGCGCCGCCCAGCGCATCCCGCCGATCCAGTGCCTGCTGACCTTCGAGGCGCTGGCGCGGCTGCGCAGCGTGACGCAGACGGCCGACGAGCTGTGCGTGACGCCCAGCGCGGTGAGCCACCGGGTGCGCCAGCTGGAGCAGATCCTGGGCGCGCGGCTGTTCGGCCGGGCGGATTTCTCCCTCACCACCGAGGGCAGCGCCTACCTGGCCCATGTGCGCGAGGGGCTGGGCGCGCTGCAGCGCTTTCCGGGCGCGGCGGCCGTGCCGGGCAAGCGGCGGCTCAAGATCGCCGTCACGCCGACCTTCGCGCGGTCCATCCTGATTCCGCGGCTGCGGCAGTTCACCGAGGCCTATCCGGAAATCGACCTGGCGCTGCAGGTCTCCATCCCGCTGCTCGACGTGGTGGCCGAGGACGCCGACCTCGTGGTGCGCTTCGGCCCGGGGCACTACGCCGACATGGAGCACGTGGAACTGGCGCGCGACGTGGTCACGCCACTGGTTTCTCCCGCCTTCCTGCGCGAGCACGGGCCCTTCGAGCGGCCCGAGGACCTGGAGGGCGCGGCACTGCTGCGCAGCCCGCTGGAACCCTGGCGCACCTGGTTCTCCGCCGCCGGCCTCGGCTGGACGGAACCGTCCGAGGGCTCGCAGTTCAACGACATCGGCCTGATGTGCGATGCCGCCTCGGCCGGCATGGGCGTGGCACTGGTGCGCCTCAAGCTCGGCGCGCCCTGGCTGGAGAACGGCACCCTCGTGCGGCTGTTCCCGCTCGATGCGCCCAGCCCCCATGCGCACTACCTCTGCTGGCGCACCGGCACGATGGACCGCTGGGAATGCGCGGCCTTCGCGGAATGGCTGCGGCGGGTGATGTGAGGGCACCCCCCTGAGGCCCTGCGGGCCTTCCCCCCGCTCTCGCCGTGCTGCGCACGGCGGGCAGGGGGACGCAGCCATCGCTGCGGGGCGGCCCTTGCTTGGCTGCCGCTGAACTGGCCGCGCCAGTGGCATGGGCCGTGGCGGTAGAACGCAGTGCGCATAATCCTCCGGTTTGCAGGCCCGGCACCCGAGCACCCAGCCCGCCACCATTTCCATGGCCCAGCCCCCTTCCCAAGCCGCCCCCGTCCTGAAGCGCCGCCCGAACGACGAGCAGAAAGCCGTCCTCAACACCACGGCGAAAACCGTGCTCATCAACGCACTGGCCGGCACGGGCAAGACCACCACGCTGGCGACCAAGGCGGCGGACCTGGTCCAGATGCGGGGCGCGCGCCGCGTGCTCATGCTGGCCTATTCCGACGCGGGCCTGGCCGCCATCCACGACCGGCTGGCCCGCTACATGCCGGCCGCCTCGCGCGAAGTGCGGATCATGACGGTGGAGCAGCTCTGCGAGGGCCTGCTGAAGGACCAGGGCCTGCCCGTGCACCGCCTGACCGAGCCGCTGGAGCGCCAGCTGCTGATCCGCCAGGCCCATGCCGCGCTGCGGCAGGAGCTCCAGCGGGGCCCGGGGCATGCCGGGGACGTGCCGCCCGAAGCCGCCGATTTCGCAGCGCGCGAACTGGACGTGCAGGCCTTCATCGACTTCGAGGCCCTGGCCAAGCAGCGGCTGCTGCTGCGCGACATCGCCCGCGAAGGCGTGGGCGCCGCGGCCTACTGCCGCGACAACGCGCTGGATTACGGCCTCTACCTGCTGCTGCGCCAGTACGAGCGGCTGCGGCGCGGGCCGGACGACGAACCGCAGTTCTACGCCCCCGGCGACTGCACCTATGAGATCGCCCGGCAACTGTGGGAGCTCGACGCCGATGCGCCCTACCCGCTGCTCGAGGGCCGCCACGACGCGGTGCTCTTCGACGAGCTGCAGGACCTGGACGAAGCCGCGATGCTGGTGCTGCGCCGCCTGGTGGCCGGCGGCAACGGCGTGTTCGTGGGCGCGGGCGACTTCAACCAGCACATCCTGCCCGGCGCGTTCTCCGTCTTCGGCGACGGCCTGGAACGCCTGCGGCAGGAGCTGCCCGAGCCTCCCGAAGTGCTCACGCTCCACAGCACCTACCGTTTCGGCCAGGCCATCTGCGCGGGCCTGAACCCGCTCTTCGGCGTGGCGTTCGAGACGCACTACCCGAACCAGTCCGCCCGCTTCGAGCGGCTCGCCTACGACGGCGACGACGACTGCGCCCAGCAGCTGCTGGCCATCCACCAGTCCCTGCGCCGCGCGCCGCCGCCTGCGAACGGCACGGCGCCCTGCCTCACGGTGGTGCTGCGCTCGCCCGAGGATTCCGTGCTGCTGGAATGGTGCTTCGGCCACGAGGGCGTGCACTACGCCTGCCGGGGCATGAAGCGGTTCTACCAGCGCCGCGAGATCGCGCTGGTGCTGGCCCTGCTCTGGGCGCTGCCGGGCCGCGGCGGTCCGGTGCAGCTCACCCAGGGCATCCTGAGCAGCGCCATCGAGGGCCTGCTGCGCTACGTGCGGCGCGGCAGCCGGCCCGATGCCGACGTGCTGGCCAACGGCCTCTTCGATCTGCAGGCGCTGGCGCAGCAGTCCACCGCCGAGGTGGACACCCGGGCCGTCGCCGGCGAACTCGTCCACCAGCCGGAGCGCCTGCGCGACTTCCTGCTGCGCGCGAGCTTCGACCCGAACGCGCCCGTGGCGTCCGCCGCCTGCGAGGCCTGGCTGGCCCTGCCGCCGGAGGTGTGCGCCGACGCGGGCCGGCTCTGCCGCCATCCGCTGCTGCACCGCTTCTTCGCCGAAGCGCCCATCAGCCCCCAGGAGCACCGCCAGTGCCTGGACAGCCTGCAGGCGCTCTCGCGCATCTGCGAGGGCCTGCCGGTGGATGAGTTCCTGGGCCGGCTCACGCTCATGGTGCAGTCGGGCATGCGGCAGCACCGCGAACAGGAAGCGCCCAGCCTGCAATTGCTGACGGTGGAGCGCTGCAAAGGCCACGAGTACGACCACGTGGCCGTGCCGCTGGTCGAGCGCGGGCGCTTTCCGCGCGCCGCCGCCCGGCACGAGGCCTACCGCGAGCGCAACATGCTCTACGTGGCCATGACGCGCGCGAAAAAGCACCTGTGGCTGCTCGAAGGCCGCCAGCGCCCCCTCGGCCCGGGGCCGGTCTGAGCGGGCCGCCCGGGGGCACGTCCCGAGACAGCACCCGCACCGACCCACATCCGACCCGCATCCGTCCCGCATTCACGCGGCGCTGAAAGAAAACTCACGCACCGGCGGCGGGCCTTCCTCTAAAGTGAAGGGCATGAGCGCCATCGCCCCCCTTCCCGCGTCCGCCCCCGTCCCCGTCCCGGCACCCGATCCCGCCCCGCAGCAGCCCCCCGGCGGCACCGCGCGCGCGGCCCTGCAGGCGCAGGTCGTGCAGGCGCTCGGCGCCCATCTGCCGGCCCACATGCTGCTCTGGCATGCGGAAGACACCACGCCTTACGAATGCGACGGCCTCACCGCCTACCGCCAGCGGCCGATGGTCGTCTGCCTGCCGGAAACCGAGGCGCAGGTGCAGGCCGTGCTGCGCACCTGCCACGCGCTCGGCGTGCCGGTGGTGGCGCGCGGCGCCGGCACCGGCCTGTCGGGCGGCGCGATGCCGCACGCGGCCGGGGTCACGCTCTCGCTGGCCCGGTTCAACCGCATCCTCGCGATCGACCCCGTCGCCTGCACCGCGCGCGTGCAATGCGGCGTGCGCAACCTCGCGATCAGCGAAGCCGCGGCGCCCCACGGCCTCTACTACGCGCCCGATCCGTCGAGCCAGATCGCCTGCACCATCGGCGGCAACGTCGCCGAGAACTCGGGCGGCGTGCACTGCCTGAAATACGGCCTCACCGTGCACAACGTGCTGCGCGTGCGCGGCTTCACGGCCGAGGGCGATCCCGTCACCTTCGGCAGCGAGGCGCTCGACACACCGGGCTACGACCTGCTGGCCGCCGTGATCGGCAGCGAAGGCATGCTCGCCATCGCCCTGGAAGTCACCGTGCGGCTGATTCCGAAGCCGCGCGTCGCGCGCTGCATCATGGCGAGCTTCGACGACGTGCGCCGCGCGGGCGACGCCGTCGCCGCCGTGATCGCGGCCGGCATCATCCCGGCCGGACTGGAGATGATGGACCGCCCCATGACCGCCGCCGTCGAGGACTTCGTGCACGCCGGCTACGACCTCGCGGCCGAAGCCATCCTGCTGTGCGAATCCGACGGCACGCCCGAAGAGGTCGAGGAAGAGATCGCCCGCATGAGCGCCGTGCTGCGCGAGGCCGGCGCCACCGCCATCACGGTGAGCCAGGACGAGGCCGAGCGGCTGCGCTTCTGGAGCGGCCGCAAGAACGCCTTCCCCGCCTCGGGCCGCATGAGCCCCGACTACATGTGCATGGATTCGACCATCCCGCGCAAGCGCCTGGCGGACATCCTGCTCGCCATCCAGGCCATGGAGCAGAAATACGGCCTGCGCTGTGCCAACGTCTTCCATGCGGGCGACGGCAACTTGCATCCGCTGATCCTCTTCGATGCGAACGATCCTGACCAGCTGCACCGCTGCGAACTCTTCGGCGCCGACATCCTGGAGACCAGCGTGGCCATGGGCGGCACCGTGACAGGCGAGCACGGCGTGGGCGTGGAGAAGCTCAACTCGATGTGCACGCAGTTCACCGCCGAGGAGAACGCGCAGATGTTCGCGCTCAAGGCGGCCTTCGACCCGGCCGGGCTGCTCAACCCGGGCAAGGTGATCCCCACGCTGCAGCGCTGCGCCGAATACGGCCGGATGCTCGTGCGGGGCGGCCGCATCGCCCACCCCGACCTGCCCCGGTTCTGACCGGCGGCGCGCCGGCCGGTCCCGCCGTCAGTGCGGGCCCGGCTCCGCCGGGCATTCGGGGTGCGCCATCAGCCATCGCCGGATGGCGGCCACCGTCTCGCTGCTCTGGCGCGTCAGGCGTCCGGCGTCGTCCAGCACCGGCACGGTCGCCATGCGGTACAGCGCGCCGCCCACCGTCGCCAGCAGCGACAGCAGCTGGCGGTCGGCGGGGCGCAGTTCCGCCGTGCCCTCCCCTGCGCCCACGCGCCTGCGTCCCGCGGGCCCCGCCTCTTCCTCGCGGTCCTGCTGCACATCCAGCACGCGCCGGGCGTGCAGCGCGACGCGACCGAGCCGCGTCTGCAGGCGCGCGAGCAGCCATGCGATCTCCCGCACCCGCAGGTCGATGGCGTCGAGCGCGGCGGCCGCGCTCTCCACCTGCTCGGCGGCATCCTGCAGCGAGGCCGAATGGAGGCGCGCCACCCGCATCGCCTCGTCCATCCGCCCTTCCGCGCAGGCACGCAGCGACCGCAGCACCGCCGCGTCGACCACGCCGCCGAGCACCAGGAACGGCGGGCGTCCGTCGTCCTCGGGCGGCACGTGGCCCGTGCCCAACCAGGCTACGGTCACGTTGCCCGGCGCAGGGGCCATCGCGCCGTCCCCGGCGCACAGCGACCAGGCCGGCAGTACGCCAGGCGGCAGCCCCTGCCCGCCGAAGCCGCGCAGCTCCACGGCGCGCTCGACCGCCGTGGCGAGGTCCTCGAGCCGGGGCGCTCCCTGCTCCGGCGAGCCCCCGAGGCCCGCGCCGCGGTTGGGCGCGATCCCCCGCGGCAGCCGCCGCGCGAGCGACAGCACCTCCGCCAGGTCCTGCGCCCGTACCTGCAGCCGCGCGCTGCCGAGCGCCGCCAGCCTGCCCGCCAGCAGGCGCCGGCGATCGTCCAGCGCCACGGCCAGTGTCCGGAAGTGCCATTCGGCGGACGCGATCCAGCGGTCCGCCGTGGTGAACGGGTCCGCCATGCACCAGGCGAGCCGCAACTGCGCGACCGCGATCTCGACCGGATCGTCCGCGCGCGGCGGTGCGAACGTTCCGCGCTGCGGACCGATCCCTCCGCTACCCTTGCCGGGCTCCGCCACCCGCCCCGCGGCACCCGCCGCCACGCCCCCCGGGGCGCGCTCCGTGACCGGTGCGGCGGCCCTTGCCGGGCCCGCGGGGGCCCCGTGTTCCGGCGCGTGCAGCGCCACGCCTCCGATGTCCTCCATATCCACCCTCCTCCCGTTCATGCAGGCCTTGGACGCAACGGCCTCCCAGCCACTACGTAACCATGAATCACGCCCATTTCGTGACTATATCGCCGAATCACCCCGGAAACTCGACAGTTCCCTAGCGTGACTGCATGCAGGATGCAAAGCAAAATTTTGCCGAGAAGTTACGAAACGCTATGGAGAAGGCCGGATACGAAGCCCGGCCCTCGGTCCTGGAGCGGGAATTCAATACCCGGCACTGGGGCAAGCCCATGAGCCTGCATGGCGTGCGGCGCTGGCTGCGGGGCGAAACCCTGCCCGACCACCGCAAGCTCGCCACTCTCTCGCAATGGCTCCAGGTACCCCTGCAGGACTTCCTCGCCGGAGCCACGGCCCCCGGTACGCCCCGCACCGACGAGCCCTCCGGCCTATGGCATGCCGGCATGGGCTACGATGACCGCAAGCTCTTCGAGATCTACCTGCGCCTGCCCGTCCCGCAGCGCCGCGTCGCCCGCGAGGTGATCCTCGCGATCGCCCGCGCCCACGCCGCCGACGCCGAAAAGCAGCGCAAAAGCTGAGCGCCGCCGCCCCGGCCGCAGTCTGCTGAACCAAGGATCACGCGGGCAGCGTAACCCGCCTATCGAGTCACTCTGCAGTTCGTGCCGGTCCCTAGCGTGCCGGCATGCAGGACGACGCAAAACAAAAATTCGCCCGGAAGTTGCGGGAGGCAATGGAAACGGCAGGCTACGAGGCCAAACCCTCGGTACTCGAACGCGAGTTCAACACGCGCCATTGGGGCAAGCCCATGACGCTGCACGGCGTGCGCCGCTGGCTGCTCGGCGAGACCATGCCGGGCCCGCGCAAGCTCACCACGCTGGCGCAGTGGCTGCGCGTGCCCATGGAGGATTTCGTCGATGCGGGCGAGGGCGCGGCCCTGCGCGCCGCCGGCGAGCCCCTCCACAAGTGGCATGCGGGGCTGGGCTACGACGACCGCGAGCTCTTCGACATCTACCTCAAGCTGCCCGTGCCCCAGCGCCGGCTGGCGCGCGAGGTGATCCTGGCCATCGCGCGGGCGCACGAGGCCGGCGAAGCGCAGCGCAAGGACCGGGACGGCTGACGCCTCGCGGGCCGGGCCGGGCCGGGCCGCGGGAACGTGCGCTCAGTTGGCCAGGACGCCCAGCCCCCGGGCCAGCTCGGAGGCGTGCGAGAGCGCGAACAGCACCAGCCCGATCAGGCCGCCGACCACCGTGCCGTTGATGCGGATGTACTGCAGGTCGCTGCCGATGTGCAGCTCCACCAGCCGTGCCATCTCCTTGGCGTCCCAGCGGTCTACCGTGTTGCGGATGTGCTCGGCCACGAACTGCGACAGATCGGGCGCCACCTGCGTGGCCCAGAGCTGCAGGCGCACGTTCAGGCGCACCCGCAGCGCCGGATCGCCCGCGAGCGCCATGCCCAGCCACTGGCCCATGGCGGCCACCTTGCGCGACACCTCGGAGTGCTCGTCGGACAGGTCCTTCTGCAGCCGCTCGCGCAGGCTGGTCCACAGCTCCTGCACGTAGCGGCCCAGGGTCTCGTCGTTCTGCAGGTATTCGCGCAGCTCGAGCCCCCGGCGCTCCCATTCGGGATCGGTCTGCAGCCGCTCGATCAGCCGCTGCACGGCCGCGTCCAGCGCCGTGCGCAGCTGGTGCGAAGGATCGCTCGCCACCTCGGCCAGCAGGCTGTCGATCGCCTGCGCGATCGCGCCCGCCCCCTTGCCGCCCAGCCAGTCGGTGGGCAGCACCTTCTCCTTGAGCGGGTGCTCGCGCCGTATCCACTGCACGATGGCCTCGGCGATGAAGGTGCGCGTCTCGGGAGCGCGCAGCAGCAGCGTCACGCGCCCCAGCACGTCGTCGAGCAGCACCTGGTGCCGGCCATTGTGGGTGAGCGCCTCCAGCGCCGCCGCCATGGTGCGCGACAGGTCGAGCTGGCCCACCAGCGCGCGCGCGGCCTGGTTCATGAACCGCTGGATGCGCGCATCCTCCACCGTGTCCAGCGCCGCGAGCGCCAGCCGCGCCACCTGCCGCCCCAGCAGCTGGGCATTGCCCGGCGAGGTGAGCCACTGCGCGAGCATGTCGGCCGGATCGTGCCGGCGGATGAGGTTGACGAGCGAGGGCGCGTCCAGGAACTTGTCGCGCACGAACGTGGCGAGATTGCCGCCGATGCGCTCCTTGTTGCGCGCGATGATGTCGGTGTGCCGCTGCACCCACGGCAGCGGGATGCGGCGGAACAGCGCCGACACCGCGAACCAGTCGGCCAGCGCGCCGACCATGGCGGCCTCGGCCATGGCGCGCACGCAGTCCACCGCCAGGCCCGGAGGGAAGGCATACGTGCCGGCGAACACCGCCGTCACCGCCAGCAGCAGCCCCGTGGCGAGCCATTTGGAGCGTGCCAGCGCCAGCGCGTGCGCGGTCGCCGCGGGCGGGGGCGCGGCGAACGCCTGCGGCCCGTCGGCAGGCAGGGGGGCGGCGGAGCGGCCCGCGGCGCCCGGCGCCTCGCTCGCCGTGCCGAGGCCGCCATCGCCGGAACTGCGGTTGCGCATGCTGCTGTCCATTCCCCCGAGAATAGCCCGCCGGTGCGCGGCCCGCGCGTAAGCAACTGTTGCCCGTACGGGCTTGGCGGGCAACGCCGCCGCACCGCGGGCCCTGCGCAGGGCCCGTGCCCGGACCTCAGCGCGGCGCCACGCGGTCCAGTGCCGCCGCGAGGTGCCCCACGGTGCGGTCCACGTTGCGCCACTTGTCCAGGCCGAAGAGGCCCAGGCGGAAGGTCTGGAAATCCGGGCGCTCGCCGCACTGCAGCGGCACGCCCGCGGCCGTCTGCAGGCCGGCCTCCAGGAACTTGCGGCCGTTCTGGATGCCCGGATCGGTGGTGTAGCTCACCACCACGCCCGGCGCCTTCCAGCCCTCGGCCGCCACGCTCGGAAAGCCGCGCGACTCCAGCAGCGCGCGCACCTTCGCGCCCAGTTCGATCTGCCGCTCGCGCACCTGCTCGAAGCCGTCGTCCCGGGTCTCGAACATCACGTCGCGCAGCCGCACCAGCGCATCGGTCGGCATGGTCGTGTGGTAGGCGTGCTGGCCCTTCTCGTAGCCCTCGGCGATCTGCATCCACTTCTTGAGGTCGCACGAGAAGCTGGAGCTCTGCGTGCCCTCGATCGCCTGCCGGGCGCGTTCGCTCAGCATCACCATGGCGCAGCAGGGCGAGCCGCTCCAGCCCTTCTGCGGCGCCGAGATGAGCACGTCCACGCCCGTGGCGCGCATGTCCACCCACATCGCGCCCGAAGCCACGCAGTCGAGCACGAACAGCGCGCCCACCTCGTGCGCCGCATCCGCCACGGTGCGCAGGTAGTCGTCCGGCAGCAGGATGCCGCTGGCCGTCTCCACGTGGGGCGCGAACACCACCTTCGGCCGCTCGGCGCGGATGGCCTGCGCCACCTCGTCGGCGGGGCACGGCGCCCAGGGCGCCTGCGGGCCCTCGCCCTGCTGGCGCGCCTGGCAGACCACGGCGCCGCCGCCGAGCCCGCCCGCGTCGAAGATCTGGCTCCAGCGGTAGCTGAACCAGCCGTTGCGCACGATCAGCGCCTTCTCGCGGTTGGCGAACTGGCGGGCCACGGCCTCCATGCCGAAGGTGCCGCTGCCGGGCACCAGCACCGCGGTGTGGGCGCCGTACACCGTCTTCAGCGTGGCGAGGATGTCCTGCATCACGCCGGTGAAGCGCTTGGACATGTGGTTGAGGGCGCGGTCGGTGTAGACGACCGAGAACTCCAGCAGGCCATCGGGATCGACATCGGGCAACAGTCCGGGCATGGCGGGGCAACTCCTTGGAACGGAAACGGCCAGGGGAATGGAGAGGGAAGGCGCGGAAGCGGCCCCGAGGCCAGCAGATACCGGCAAGCCGCGCACGGATGGCAGCAGCTTACACCGCGCCCGCCGCCCGGACCGTCGCGCATCCGCGGGGGAATTCGTCGCCCCGCCGGGCTCGGGCGGCGGACGCGGCTAGTATGGCGACCGCCCACCGCCCCCTTCGATCCCACCCGCCCCTTCCAGGAAACCGACCCGATGCACGACTTCCGCAGCGACACCGTCACCCGGCCCACCGCCGCCATGCGCGAGGCCATGCTCGCAGCGCCCCTGGGCGACGACGTCTTCGGCGACGATCCGTCCGTGAACGCCCTGCAGGAGCGGGCCGCGGACATGCTCGGGTTCGAGGCCGCGCTCTTCGCCCCCAGCGGCACCCAGGCCAACCTCATCGGGCTGATGGGCCACTGCCAGCGCGGCGACGAGGCCATCGTCGGCCAGTCCTGGCACACCTACCGCTGGGAGGGCGGCGGCATGGCCACCCTTGGCTCCATCCAGCCGCAGCCCATCGAGAACCGCGCCGACGGCACGCTGTGCCTGCACGAGATCGCTGCCGCCATCAAGCCCGACGATCCGCATTTCGCGCGGACCCGCCTCGTGGTGCTGGAGAACACGACCGGCGGCCAGGTGCTGCCCAACACCTACATCGCCGAGGTGGCGGCCCTCGCGCAGGGCCGCGGCCTGGCCATGCACCTGGACGGCGCGCGCCTCTTCAACGCCGCGGCGGCGAACGCCACGGCGCACGGCACCGACGTGTACGACGAGGCGCGCGCCATCTGCGCGCACTTCGACTCGGCCTCCGTCTGCCTCAGCAAGGGACTCGGCGCGCCCGTGGGCTCGCTGCTGCTCGGCTCGCGGAATTTCATCGCGGCCGCCCGCCGCACCCGCAAGATGCTGGGCGGCGCGATGCGGCAGGCGGGCCTGCTCGCGGCCGCGGGCCACTACGCCCTGGACCACCACGTGCGCCGCATGGCCGACGACCATGCCCTGCTGCGCACGCTGGCGGACGGCCTGGCCGAAGCGGGCCGCAGCCACCCCGTGCTGCGCCGGCGGCTGGAGGTGGCCTCGGCCCACACCAACATCCTGTTCACCGACGTGCACTCCGACATCGCACCGTCGCTGCTGGCCTGGCTGTCGCAGCACGGCATCGGCGTGACGCGCAGCCTCTGCGGCGGCCAGATCCGCCTGCGCTGGGTGACCCACCTCGACGTCGGGCCGGACGACGTGGCCCATGCGCTCGACTGCGTGGAGCGGTTCACGGGCTGAGAGCGGCGCCGCGCCGGAGCCGCTTCGCCGGGCCGTGCGGGCCGCTCCGAGGACGGCTCAGCGCGCCGGGTAGCTGCGGTGGCCGAAGATGCCGCTGCCCACGCGCACCAGGGTGCTGCCGGCGTGGATGGCGGCCTCCAGGTCGGCCGTCATGCCGAGCGAGAGCGTGTCGAAGGCCTCCAGCCCCGCATCGCCCGCCGCGCGCAGCCGCTCGAAGAGTTCGCGCGCCTGCAGGTGCACCGCGTACTGCGCGGCGAAGTCCGGCGCCGGCTCGGGAATGGCCATCAGCCCCCGCAGGCGCAGCCGCGGCAGCCCGGCCACCGCGCGGGCCAGCGCCTGCGCCTCGGCGGGCGGCACCCCGGCCTTGTTCGCGCCGCCGTCCACGTTCACCTGGATGCACACCTGCAGCGCAGGCAGGTGCTCCGGCCGCTGCTGCGACAGCCGCTCGGCCGTCTTCAGCCGGTCCACCGTGTGGATCCAGTCGAAATGTTCCGCCACGAGGCGCGTCTTGTTGCTCTGCACCGGGCCGATGCAGTGCCACTCCAGCGGCCGCTCCGCTCCCGGGTCCGGCGCGCGGAGGGCAGCGATCTTCTCCACGCCTTCCTGGAGGTAGTTCTCGCCGAAGGCCTGCTGCCCGGCCCGCGCGGCCTCGCGCACGGCGGCGGCGTCGAACGTCTTGGAAACGGCCAGCAGACGCACGCTGTCCGGCGGCCGGCCGGCGGATGCGCAGGCCTGCGCGATGCGGTCCAGCACCTGCTGGAGGTTGTTACCAATCGTCGTCATAATGTTTGCTCTCCAAGCGTACCAAACGACCAAGGGCCTTCCGTGGACATCACCCAACTGCTCGCCTTCAGCGTGAAGAACAAGGCCTCCGACCTGCATCTCTCCGCAGGCCTGCCGCCGATGATCCGGGTCCACGGCGACGTGCGCCGCATCAACGTCGACGCGCTCGACCACAAGATGGTGCATGCCATGGTGTACGACATCATGAGCGATGCCCAGCGCAAGGTGTACGAAGAGTTCCTCGAGGTCGACTTCTCCTTCGAGATCGAAGGCCTGGCGCGCTTCCGGGTCAACGCCTTCAACCAGAACCGCGGCGCCGCCGCCGTGTTCCGCACCATCCCGAGCAAGATCCTCACGCTCGAGCAGCTCAACGCACCGCGCATCTTCGCCGACCTCGCCCTCAAGCCGCGCGGCCTGGTGCTCGTCACCGGTCCCACCGGCTCGGGCAAGTCCACCACGCTCGCGGCCATGGTGAACCACCTCAACGAGACCGAGTACGGGCACATCCTCACGGTGGAAGACCCGATCGAGTTCGTGCACGACTCCAAGAAGTGCCTGATCAACCAGCGCGAGGTCGGGCCGATGACGCTCTCCTTCGCCGCCGCGCTCAAGTCGGCCCTGCGCGAAGACCCGGACGCGATCCTCGTGGGCGAAATGCGCGACCTGGAGACCATCCGCCTCGCGATGACCGCGGCCGAGACGGGCCACCTCGTCTTCGGCACCCTGCACACCTCCAGCGCCGCCAAGACCATCGACCGGATCATCGACGTCTTCCCCGCCGAAGAGAAGGAAATGGTGCGTGCCATGCTGTCCGAATCGCTGCAGGCCGTGATCTCCCAGACGCTGTGCAAGACCAAGGACGGCCAGGGCCGCGTGGCGGCGCACGAGATCATGCTGGGCACCAGCGCCATCCGCAACCTGATCCGCGAGGCCAAGGTGGCGCAGATGTACTCCACCATCCAGACCAGCAGCAGCGTCGGCATGCAGACGCTCGACCAGAACCTCACCGACCTCGTGCGGCGCAACGTCATCAGTCCCGCCGAGGCGCGCAGCAAGGCCAAGATCCCGGAGAACTTCCCGGGCTGAGGCCCCACGGCTCCCTCGGCGCCGACGGCAGCCCCCTTCCACACACCGCACGGCCCACCTGACCGCCGCGCGAACCGGAGCATCCCATGAAAGGCATCCTCGGCCTGCTCAAGGCCAAGTCCCGCGGCGGCGCCAAGTCCAGCGGCGAAGGCGGCAGCGATTCGGTCTTCTTCACCACGGCCTTCGCCGGCCAGGGCGTGGACAGCTCCATGCTCGTGCCCTGGGAGGCGCGCGCCGTCGAGGTCGCGGCCCAGCGCCTGCCCGCCAGCCGCGGCGGCAAGCTGCTGCAGGCGCTCTGGTCGAAGGACCGCTACATGGCGCACCTGGACGCCTCCGCCGTCGAGCGCATGGAGCGCTTCTTCCAGTTCGCGTCCGTGCCCGCCGACCGCGACGTGATCCGCCAGGACGAATACGGCAACTTCATGGTCGTGCTGCTCACCGGCACCATCGCCGTCGACCGCGTGCAGCCCTGGGGCGAGCACCTGCGGCTCGCCGAGACGCGCCCCGGCGACATCCTGGGCGAGATGTCGCTGCTCGACAGCGGCATCCGCTTCTCCGCCTGCACCACGCTCACCGACTGCGAGATCGCGGTGCTGAGCGCCGAGGCCCTCGACGACATGATGGCCCGGGATCCGCAACTGGCCGCCAGCCTCGTCGCGCTGCTCGCCCGCAAGCTCTCGCAGCGCCTGCGCGTGGTCAGCGCCCGGCTGAGCGACAGCCAGCGCTGACACGCCGCGCACCGACCGGAGCATTGAATGGAACGCGATCAGGCCAGCAAATTCATCAACGACCTGCTCAAGCTCATGGTGGGCCGGGGCGGCAGCGACCTCTTCATCACCGCGGAATTCCCGCCCGCCATCAAGGTGGACGGCAAGGTCACCAAGGTCTCCCCCCAGCCGCTCACGCCGTCGCACACCCTGACCCTGGCGCGCGCCATCATGAGCGACAAGCAGGTGGCGGATTTCGAGCGCACCAAGGAGTGCAACTTCGCCATCTCCCCCGCGGGCATCGGCCGCTTCCGCGTGAACGCCTTCATCCAGCAGGGCCGCGTCGGCATGGTGCTGCGGACCATCCCGCTCACGCTGCCCACCATCGACGGGCTCGGCGTGCCGCAGGTGCTCAAGGAGATCACCATGGCCAAGCGCGGGCTGTGCATCCTCGTGGGTGCCACCGGCTCGGGCAAATCGACCACCCTCGCGGCCATGGTCGACTGGCGCAACGAGAACTCCTTCGGCCACATCATCACCGTCGAAGACCCGATCGAATTCGTGCACCCGCACAAGAACTGCGTCGTCACGCAGCGCGAGGTGGGCCTCGATACCGACAGCTGGGAGGCGGCACTCAAGAACACGCTGCGCCAGGCCCCCGACGTGATCCTCATGGGCGAGATCCGCGACCGCGAGACCATGGACCACGCCATCGCCTTCTCCGAAACCGGCCACCTGTGCCTCGCCACGCTGCACGCCAACAGCGCCAACCAGGCGCTGGACCGGATCGTCAACTTCTTTCCCGAGGAACGGCACACGCAGCTGCTCATGGACCTGTCGCTCAATCTGCGCGCCATGGTGTCGCAGCGCCTCATCCCCCGGCAGGACGGCAAGGGCCGTGCCGCGGCGGTGGAAGTCATGCTCAACACGCCGCTGATCGCCGACCTGATCTTCAAGGGCGAGGTCGTCGAGATCAAGGAAATCATGAAGAAGAGCCGCAACCTCGGCATGCAGACCTTCGACCAGTCCCTGTTCGATCTCTTCGAGGCCAACGTCATCAGCTACGAAGACGCCCTGCGCAACGCCGACTCGCTCAACGACCTGCGCCTGCAGATCAAGCTCGGCAGCCAGCGCGCGCGCAGCACCGACCTGTCGTCCGGCACCGAGCACTTCGCCATCGTCTGACGCCCGCCCTCCACGCCGCGCCCGCCGCGACCCGGCGGGCGCCGTCTTTTCCACCGTCCACCGCAACCGACAGGAGACCCGATCCCATGCCATCCAGTACCGCCCCGCGCAGCTACGACGCCCTCCCCTCGCGCAAGGTCGCCTTCCTGGGCCTGGGCGTCATGGGCCACCCGATGGCGGGGCATCTGGCGCTCGCCGGGCACCAGGTCACCGTCTACAACCGCACCGCCGCAAAGGCCGCCGCCTGGTGCGACGAATTCGCCCAGGCAGCCGGCGCCCGCCATGCGGCCACGCCGCGCGAGGCCGCCCAGGGCGCGGACATCGTGTTCTGCTGCGTGGGCAACGACGACGACCTGCGCTCGGTCGTGCTCGGCGCCGACGGTGCCTTCGCCGGCATGCAGCCCGGCGCGGTCTTCGTGGACCACACCACCGCCTCGGCCGAAGTCGCGCGCGAACTGGCGCAGGCCGCGCGCACGCTCGGCCTGCGCTTCATCGATGCGCCCGTCTCCGGCGGCCAGGCCGGTGCGCAGAACGGACAGCTCACCGTCATGTGCGGCGGCGATGCCGAAGCCTTCGACCAGGTGCGCCCCGTGGCGATGGCGTTCTCGCGCGCCTTCACGCGCATCGGCGACAGCGGCGCGGGCCAGCTCGCCAAGATGGTCAACCAGATCTGCATCGCCGGCATCGTCCAGGGCCTTTCGGAAGCCATCGCCTTCGGCCAGCACGCGGGCCTGGACATGCCGCTCGTGCTCGACGTGATCGGCAAGGGCGCCGCCCAGAGCTGGCAGATGGACAACCGCGGCAAGACCATGGTGGAAGGCCGCTTCGACTTCGGCTTCGCCGTCGACTGGATGCGCAAGGACCTGGGCCTGGTGCTTCAGGAAGCCCACCGCAACGGCGCCCGCCTGCCCCTCACCGCCCTGGTCGACCAGTTCTACGCCGACGTCCAGCAGTCCGGCGGCGCGCGCTGGGACACCTCCAGCCTCATCACCCGCCTGGGCGTGAAAAAGCCGCAGAACGGCTAAAGCGGCGCGACAAGCCGGCGCAGCCGCCCAAGGGCGCCGGTTACTTGGAGTCGGTCGTGACCGGCGCGGGACGCGGCTGCTGCGAGAACCCGCGCGCCAGCTCCTGCTCGGAAACGATCTCGAACACGCGCACGACCTTGCGCACGTCGTTCACGCCGCGCGCGATGTCCGTGGCGCGGTCGGCCTCGCGCTGGGTGACGCGGCCCATCAGGTACACGGTGTTGCGCTCCGTCACTACCTTGAAGGCCGTCGCGAAGAGATCCTTGGCATCCACCAGGCTCGCACGCACCTTGCCGGTGATGAGCGTGTCGTTGGCGCGCTGCGACAGCGTGCTGGCCGACATCACGGCGATGTCGTTCACCACCGAGCGCACGTTCTCCACCGCCAGCACCGTCTGCTCCACGCGCTCCTTGTCCTGCTGCGAGGGCACCTCGCCCGTCAGCAGCACCTGCCGGTTGTAGCTCGTGACGTTGACGTGCACCCGGTCGCCGAAGGTGTCGCGCAGCCGGTTGGCCGTGCGCAGCTCGATGCCTTCGTCCTCCACCTGGGAGCCCGTGGTGCGCCGGTCGGCGGCCATCATGGTGCCCACGGCCGCGCCGCCGATCAAGAGGGGCGCGCAAGCCGACAGCACGGTGCCCAGCGCGATGGCGGTCAGCACGGTGCCAGTCGTGCGGCGGGTCAAGGTCCGGAAAGTCATAGCGGTATCTCCTGTTCACCAAGTAATTGGGCATCGACGCCGTCGCACAGGCAGTGCAGCACCAGCGCATGCACCTCGCGCACGCGGGCGGCACGGTCGTGGGGCACGCCGATCAGCACGTCGGTCTCGCGCAGCATGCCGGCCAGCGCGCCGCCGGCCCGCCCCGTGAGGGCGATCACCGTCATGTCGCGCTCGTGGGCGGCCTGCGCGGCCTCGACCAGCGCGGCGTCCGTGCCGGCGCTGCCGTCGGTCACCGCGAGCAGCACGTCGCCGGCCTGGCCGAGCGCCCGCACCTGCCGGGCCAGCACCTGGGCATCGCCGCCCGGCGTGCCCGGGGCGGACCAGAGCGCGTCGGGCTCCAGCGCGATGGCCGCGAGTTCAGGGCGCTCCCGTTCGAAGCCGGCCACGCAGAGCGCGGCGAACTGCCGCGCCTGCCCCGACGCCGCGCCGCTGCCGCAGGCCAGTACCTTGGCCCCGCTGGTGACGCACGCGAGGACGGCCTGCACGGCGGCCTCGATGGGTTGGCTGAGAAGCTGCGCGGCCTGGTACTTGAGGTCCGCGCTGTCGATGAAATGCTGTTGGATGCGTTGCTCGAGCATGAAGGCCGATGATACCCGCCGGGGGTGGCGGCGAAGGTAGCAAAGGGTTGGCGGGCCGGAGGGTTGGCCGATCTACCCGGCGTCGAACGCCGCCTTCACCCACCGCACCGCGTCCGCCTCCACCAGCACGGCATCGAACCGGCATGGCGGCAGCGACGGCCAGCGCAGCAGGTAGTGCCGCGCGGCGAACACGATGCGCCGCTGCTTCGCCGCGCCGATGCTCGCGCCGGCCCCGCCGAAGGCCGCGCTGGCCCGGCTGCGGACTTCCACGAACACCAGCGTGCCGTCGCGGTCGCGCAGGATCAGGTCGATCTCCCCGCCGCCGCGGCCCGGCGTCCGATAATTGCGCGTGAGCAGCCGCAGCCCGGCCGCCTGCAGATGCGCCAGCGCCCGGTCCTCCGCGGCCATGCCCGCGGCCCGTGTCGTCGTCTTCCGCGCGGCCCCTCCCGGGCCGGCCGTCTTCTTTTCAAGGATTCCCATTGAGCGCCTCTTTCGCCTCCGCCCTGTCCGCCGCGCGCGACGCGGCCGCAGCGCAGCATTATCCGCAGGGCGCACTCTACGTCGTCGCCACGCCGATCGGCAACCTCGCGGACATCACCCTGCGCGCACTGCACGTGCTGCAGCTGGCCGACGCCGTCGCCTGCGAGGACACGCGCCACACCCAGGCGCTGCTGCGCGCCTACGGCATCGACAAGGCATCCGCGCAATGCATGGCCGTGCACCAGCACAACGAAGCCGAAGCGGCGCAGGCCGTCGTGCAGCGGCTGCAGCGCGGTGAACGCATCGCCTACGTGAGCGACGCCGGCACGCCGGGCGTGAGCGATCCGGGCGCGCGCCTCGTCGCCGCCGTGCAGGCGGCCGGGCTGCGTGCGCTGCCGCTGCCCGGCGCGAGCAGCGTCACCGCCGCGCTCAGCGTGGCCGGCGCCCTGGCCGCGGGCCACGCCGCCCACCAGCCGCTGGCCGGCGGCTTCCTGTTCGCGGGCTTCCTGCCCACGCGCTCCGCGGAGCGGCACACCGCCGTCCAGGCGCTCGCCGCCGAACACCGCTGCACCGTGCTGCTGGAAGCCCCGCACCGCATCACCGAACTGGCCGCCGCGCTGGCGCCCCTGGGCGAGCGGCCGGTCACCCTCGCGCGGGAGATCACCAAGCAGTTCGAAGAGATCGCCACCCTGCCCGCGCACGCGCTGGCGGACTGGCTGCAGGCCGAGGGCACCTCGCGCACCCGCGGCGAATTCGTGGTCGTCGTGCATCCCGCCCCCGCGCCGGAGGGCGATGCCTCGCCCGCCACCACCGCCGGTCTGCGCACCCTGCGCCTGCTGCTGGCCGAGCTGCCCGTGAAAACCGCCGTGCGCCTCGCTGCCGAGATCAGCGGGGCGCCGCGCAATACGCTCTACGACGCGGCGCTGGCAATGAAGAAGGAGAACGGCCAGAAAGACGACGCTGGCTGAGCGCTGTCGGACGGCAGGCGCGCGTCGCAGGCGGCACCCGCAGCAGGGCAAGACACGGCAGCGACGCCACAAGGGCCGTGTCAGCCGCTGTCCTAGGGCCGGACCGTGTAGGCCAGCCCCGCAGCCACTCCGCCGAACAGGTCGCCCTCGACCTGCGGCACGCCCGGGAACGCCACCGCGAGCGCATCGCGCAGCGGCTTCAGCGCCGAAGAGCCGCCGGTGAGGTAGAGGGCATCCACGCCCCGCACCCCGAGATCGGCCGCGGCCAGGCACTCCGCCGCGCAGCGCACCACCTCCTGCAGAGGCGCCTGCAGATCGGCCGCGAGCGCCTCCGGAGTGATCTGCGCGTCGAGCCCGCGCTCCAGCCAGTCGAGGGGCAGCACCGCCGGCACGCCCGCGCTCGACACCTCGATCTTCGCCTGCTCCACGCTTTGCGCGAGCCGGTGGCCCCAGCGCTCCGACAGCACGCGCATCAGCCGGTCGTGCAGCTGCGCATCGCGGTAATCCGACCGCAGCCCCTTCGCTTCGGCCAGCGCCTTGGGGCTGTACAGCCACTGGATCAGATGCCAGGTCGAGAGGTCGTAGAACACCCGGCTGGGCACCTCGCGCCCGGACGGCCCGTGGTGCCCCAGGCCGAGCAGCGGCATCACGTGCGCGCGGCTCAGCCGCTGGTCGAAGTCGGTGCCGCCCAGGTGCACGCCGGCCGTGGCCAGCACGTCGCCGCTGCGGTCCGCCCGCTGCGCGCGTTCCGGGCCCAGCAGCACCACCGTGAAGTCGGAAGTGCCGCCGCCGATGTCCACCACCAGCACCCGCGTCTCGCGGTCCACGCGCTGTTCGTAATCGAGCGCGGCGGCGATCGGTTCGAGCTGGAAGGCGATGTCCGTGAAGCCCGCCATTTCGGCGGCCCGCTGCAGTGCGCCTTCCGCGAGCGCATCCCGCTTCGGATCGCCGTCCACGAAATGCACCGGCCGCCCGAGCACGACGCGCGTGGGCGCTTCGCCCACCACCGCCTGGGCCCGGCGGGCCAGCATGCGCAGGAACAGCGCGATGATGTCCTGGTAGCTCATGAGCGTGCCCTGCACCGCCGTCTTTTCTTCGAGCAGCGCGCTGCCGAGCAGGCTCTTGAGCGAACGCATCAGCCGCCCTTCGGTGCCTGCCAGGTACTGGGCGATCGCGTCCCGGCCCACGTGCGTGCGCGACTCCTCGGTGTTGAAGAACATCGCCGTCGGCAGCGTGTGGTGCGCGTCCTCCACGGGCACCATCTGCGCCGGTTCGCCTTCCCGCCGGACCGCCATCGCGGAATTGGAAGTGCCGAAATCGATGCCGAGGGTCAACGGGCGCATAGGCGGAAAACGAAGCTGGTGGAAGAGACAGGACGGCAGCGGTGCGCCGCGGTGGCCTGCTTGCCGGCAGACGGCGTCACCCGGCAGGCCACGCCGGTGCGTGGGCACGGCGCTGCGCATGAAACAGCACAAAAACAAAAACGCCCACTGTTGAGTGGGCGTTTCTGAAAGTGCAGTGCACTTGTGTTGGTTGCGCGAGAAGGATTTGAACCTCCGACCTTTGGGTTATGAGCCCAACGAGCTACCAGACTGCTCCATCGCGCGGTAGAAATAAATTATAGCTTACTTTGCGGCGTCTGCGGAAGAATCTGCAGAAGTTTCGGCGACTTCCGGACGCTCCACGAATTCCACGTAGGCCATGGGTGCGTTGTCGCCCACGCGGTAACCCATCTTCAGGATGCGGGTGTAGCCGCCCGGACGGGCCTTGAACAGAGGGCCGAGCACGTTGAACAGCTTGGTCACGCTGTCACGGTCACGCAGGCGGTCGAAGGCCAGGCGGCGGTTCGCCACGGTGTCTTCCTTGGCCAGGGTGAGCATGGGCTCGATCACGCGGCGCAGTTCCTTGGCCTTGGGGACCGTGGTCTTGATGGCCTCGTGCTCGATGAGCGAGTTCATCATGTTCTGCAGCATCGCGAGGCGGTGCGAGCTGGTGCGGTTGAGTTTGCGAAGGCCGTGTCCGTGGCGCATGGTGCTTTTCCTTATCAGTCAATTAAAACGGGCAGCCGTATCAGGTACTGCCCGCAGCACTGGTCCCCGAAATGGGGAACCGAAGATTATAAAACGATCCGCTCAGCGCTTGTCCAGGCCTGCAGGAGGCCAGTTCTCGAGCTTCATGCCGAGCGTCAGCCCGCGCGAAGCCAGCACTTCCTTGATCTCGTTGAGCGACTTGCGGCCCAGGTTCGGGGTCTTGAGCAGCTCGTTCTCGGTACGCTGGATCAGGTCGCCGATGTAGTAGATGTTCTCGGCCTTCAGGCAGTTGGCCGAACGCACGGTCAGTTCCAGCTCGTCCACGGGGCGCAGCAGGATCGGATCGAACGTGGCGCTGCCGCGTGGGCCGGCCGGCGCGTCGAACGCAGCCAGTTCGCCGCCCTCGAGCTGCGCGAACACGGCGAGCTGTTCCACCAGGATCTTGGCGGAGGCGCGCACGGCGTCCTCGGCGGTGATCGCGCCGTTGGTCTCGATCTCGACGACCAGCTTGTCCAGGTCGGTGCGCTGCTCGACGCGGGCGCTCTCGACGTTGTAGCTCACGCGCTTCACGGGCGAGAACGAGGCGTCCAGCACGATGCGGCCGATCGACTTCGTCGACTCGTCGGCATAGCGGCGCAGGTTGCCCGGCACGTAGCCACGGCCCTTTTCCACCTTGATCTGCATGTCCAGCTTGCCGCCTTGCGACAGGTGGGCGATCACGTGGTCCGGGTTGACGATCTCGACGTCGTGCGGCGTCTGGATGTCGCGCGCGGTGACGACGCCCTCGCCGTCCTTGCGCAGGCTCAGCGTGACTTCGTCGCGGTTGTGGAGCTTGAACACCACGCCCTTCAGGTTCAGGAGGATGTTCACGACATCTTCCTGGACGCCGTCGATGGACGAGTACTCGTGGAGCACACCGGCGATCGTCACTTCCGTTGCTGCGTAACCCACCATGGACGACAGCAGCACGCGCCGGATGGCGTTGCCGAGCGTGTGCCCGTAGCCGCGTTCGAAGGGCTCGAGCGCCACCTTGGCACGGTTGTGCCCGAGCTGTTCGACGTTGATCGTCTTGGGTTTCAGCAAATTGGTTTGCATGCAGACTTCCTCTCAATACCCCCAGCTCGTTACACCGGTAAGGCTGGCGAAGCACCCGTACCGCGATGCCTCGCGGTACGGGAAACAATTGCGATCGATGAACGCTGTGGATTAGCGCGAGTACAACTCAACGATCAGGGATTCGTTGATGTCTGCACCGAACTCGTCACGGTCGGGAACCTTCTTGAAGGTGCCTTCAGCCTTGTCGGCGTTGACGTCCACCCAGGCCGGCATGCCGACCTGCTGTGCCAGTTGCAGGGCTTCCACGATGCGGGCCTGCTTCTTGGACTTCTCGCGCACGGCCACCACGTCGCCGGCCTTCACCAGGTACGACGCGATGTTGACGGACTGGCCGTTCACCGTGATCGCCTTGTGGGACACCAGCTGGCGTGCCTCGGCGCGCGTGGAGCCGAAGCCCATGCGGTACACGACGTTGTCCAGGCGGGACTCGAGCAGCGACAGCAGGTTCGCGCCGGTGTTGCCCTTGCGGCGGTCGGCGGTCTCGAAGTAGCGGCGGAACTGCTTTTCCAGCACGCCGTACATGCGCTTGACCTTCTGCTTCTCGCGCAGCTGCAGGCCGAAGTCGGACGTGCGGGAACCGGAGGTGCGGCCGTGCTGGCCGGGCTTGGAGTCGAACTTGGCCTTGTCCGCGATGGAGCGGCGTGCGCTCTTCAGGAACAGGTCGGTGCCTTCACGGCGGGAGAGTTTGGCCTTGGGGCCGAGGTAACGTGCCACTTGAGCTTCCTTGATATGTCATCTGCCGCGTTGGAAACGCGGGAGCCACCCGTACCATGCAACCACGCATGCGCCGGGTGGCGGTGGGCTTACTTGCGCGAAAAAATCAGATGCGGCGACGCTTTTGCGGGCGGCAGCCGTTGTGCGGCACGGGCGTCACGTCGGAGATGGACGTGATGCGGATGCCCAGGGCGCCCAGGGCGCGCACCGACGATTCGCGACCCGGGCCGGGGCCCTTGATCTCGACGTCGAGGTTCTTGATGCCTTGTTCGATCGCGGCGCGGCCGGCCACTTCGGAAGCCACCTGGGCTGCGAAGGGCGTCGACTTGCGCGAACCCTTGAAGCCCTGGCCACCCGAAGAGGCCCACGACAGGGCGTTGCCCTGGCGGTCCGTGATCGTGATGATCGTGTTGTTGAACGAAGCGTGCACGTGCGCGATGCCGTCGGAGACGTTCTTGCGAACCTTCTTGCGCACACGCTGCGCTGCGTTATTGGCGGGAGACTTTGCCATGTGGATCTTTCAATCTGCTTATTTCTTGAGCGCTGCGGCACCCTTGCGCGGACCCTTGCGGGTGCGGGCGTTCGTGCGGGTGCGCTGACCACGCATCGGCAGACCACGGCGATGGCGGAAACCACGGTAGCAGCCGATGTCCATCAGGCGCTTGATGTTCATCGTGGTTTCGCGACGCAGGTCACCTTCGATGGTGAACTGAGCGATCTGGTCGCGGATTTTTTCGAGATCGCCGTCCGTCAGATCCTTGATCTTCTTGGAGTAGGCGATGCCGCAGGCTTCGCAGATCTTGCGAGCGCGCGTGCGTCCGATGCCGAAGATAGCCGTCAGGCCGATTTCAGCATGCTGATGCGGCGGAATGTTGATGCCAGCGATACGTGCCATTTGCGTCCTCTAAACTTTCAATCAACCTTGGCGCTGCTTATGGCGCATGTCGGTGCAGATGACCCGCACGACACCCTTGCGGCGGATGATCTTGCAGTTGCGGCAGATTTTCTTGACCGAAGCCGAAACTCTCATTTCACTCTCCTAAAACTAGTCCATTCGTTCCGGCCACGCGCGGAACACACTTTGCGTGCCCGCGATGGATCGATGGGCATCATTAACCGTACATGCTGGAGGCGAACCCGCGATTGTAGCGGATCCGCTTCCGGCTCGCCAGACCTCAGGTGCCTGGTGTTGCTTTGAAGTTGGCCTTCTTGAGCAACGACTCGTACTGCTGGGACATCATGTAGTTCTGCACCTGGGCCATGAAGTCCATGGTGACGACCACGATGATCAGCAGGGACGTGCCGCCGAAATAGAACGGCACGTTGTACTTCAAGATCAGGAACTCCGGCAGCAGGCAGACGAAGGTGATGTACACCGCGCCGGCCAGCGTCAGCCGCACCAGGATCTTGTCGATGTAGCGGGCCGTCTGCTCGCCCGGACGGATGCCGGGGATGAACGCACCGCTCTTCTTCAGGTTGTCCGCCGTCTCACGGCTGTTGAAGACCAGCGCCGTGTAGAAGAAGCAGAAGAACACGATGGCGGCCGCGTAGAACATCACGTAGATGGGCTGACCGGGGGTCAGCGCACCGGAGATGTCGCGCAGCCAGCGCATCGATTCGCCAGCACTGAACCAGTTCACGATCGTGGCGGGCAGCAGGATGATCGACGATGCGAAGATCGGCGGAATCACCCCGGCCATGTTCAGCTTCAGCGGCAGGTGCGAAGACTGGCCCCCGTAGACCTTGTTGCCCACCTGGCGGCGGGCATAGTTCACGAGGATCTTGCGCTGACCGCGCTCCACGAACACCACGAAGTACGTCACCAGCGCCACCAGCAGCACGATGAAGATGGCTGCCAGGATGCTCATCGCACCCGTACGCACCAGCTCCAGCAGGCCACCGATCGAGCTCGGCAGGCCGGCCGCGATACCCGAGAAGATCAGGATCGAGATGCCGTTGCCCAGGCCGCGTTCGGTGATCTGCTCACCGAGCCACATGAGGAACATGGTGCCTGCCGTCAGGCTGACCACCGCGGTGAGGCGGAAGCCGAAGCCCGGGCTCAGCACGAGGCCGGCGGAGCTCTCCAGCGCCACGGCGATGCCGAGCGACTGGAAAATGGCCAGACCGAGCGTTCCGTAGCGCGTGTACTGCGTGATCTTGCGGCGTCCCGCCTCGCCTTCCTTCTTCAATTGCTCGAAGGTCGGAAGAACGTAGGTCATCAGCTGCATGATGATCGATGCCGAGATGTACGGCATGATCCCCAGTGCGAACACCGTGAAGCGGGACAGGGCCCCGCCCGAGAACATGTTGAACAGGTTCAGGATACCGCCTTGCTGGCCACTGAACAGCTGCTGCAGCTGGGCAGGATCGATGCCCGGCACCGGGATGTGCGCCCCGATGCGGTAGACGATCAAGGCCAGCAGCAGGAAAACCAGCCGGCGACGCAGGTCGCCGAATTTACCGGTCTTTGCAATCGACGCTGCACTGGTAGCCACGAATGCGTTCCTTTTCCAGCGTGTCCGCTCAGGCCAGGCTGCCGCCGGCCGCTTCGATCGCGGCCTTGGCGCCAGCCGTGGCACCGATGCCGTTCAGCTTCACGGCCTTGGTCAGTTCGCCGCTCTTGATGACCTTGACCACCTTGGCGAGCTGGCCCACCGCGCCGGCGCTCTTCAGCGCTGCGAGGTCGACTTCGGCCAGGCCGAGCTGCTCGAGGGTGCTCAGCGTCACTTCGGCGTTGAACTTCAGCAGGTGCGACTTGAAGCCGCGCTTGGGCAGACGGCGCTGCAGGGGCATCTGGCCGCCTTCGAAGCCCACCTTGTGGTAGCCACCCGAACGCGACTTCTGGCCCTTGTGACCGCGGCCTGCGGTCTTGCCCAGGCCGGAGCCGATGCCGCGGCCGACACGGCGCTTGGCATGCTTCGCGCCTTCTGCGGGCTTGATGCTATTGAGTTCCATCATCAACCTCTCAGAGGACCTTGACCAGATAGCTGATCTTGTTGATCATGCCGCGCACTTCGGGGCTGTCCTTGAGCTCGCTGACGCTGTTCAGCTTGCGCAGGCCCAGGCCGCGAACGGTGGCGCGGTGCGATTCCTTGGTGCCGATGGGGCTGCGCACCAGTTGAATCTTGACGGTTTGTTGCGTAGTCATTTGCAGAGCTCCGTTCAGGCGAAGATGTCTTCGACCGACTTGCCGCGCTTGGCTGCCACGTTCGCCGGGGTGGTGGAGTTCACCAGGGCGTCGAACGTAGCGCGGACCATGTTGTAGGGGTTCGACGAACCATGGCTCTTGGCCACGATGTCGGTGATGCCCACCACTTCGAACACGGCGCGCATCGGGCCGCCGGCGATGATGCCGGTACCCTTGGGAGCCGGGTGGAGTTCCACCGAGGCGGCACCGTGGTGGCCCTTCACCGAGTGGTGGATGGAGCCGTTCTTGAGCGCAACCTTCACCAGGTTGCGGCGGCACTCTTCCATCGCCTTCTGCACGGCGGCGGGCACTTCCTTGGACTTGCCCTTGCCCATGCCCACGCGGCCGTCACCGTCGCCGACCACGGTCAGTGCAGCGAAGCCGAGGATACGGCCGCCCTTCACGACTTTGGTCACGCGGTTGACCGCGATCATCTTCTCGCGCATCCCGTCGTCTTGTCCTTCGGTCTGCACTTTGGGTTGAAACTTAGCCATTTTCTATTCGCTCCGCTTAGAACTGCAGGCCGGCTTCACGCGCGGCTTCTGCGAGGGCCTTCACGCGGCCGTGGTATGCGAACCCGGCGCGGTCGAATGCGACCTTCTCGATGCCGGCGGCCTTCGCCTTTTCAGCGATGCGCTTGCCGATCATCTGGGCCGCGGCGGCATTGCCACCCTTGCCCGACGAGCCCAGTTCCTTGCGCACTTCGGCTTCCGCCGTGGAAGCGCTGGCAAGCACGCGGGTGCCGTCTTCGGAGATGACGCTGGCGTAGATGTGGAGGTTCGTGCGGTTCACGGTCAGACGCACCACGCCTTGCTGTGCAATGCGGATACGGGTCTGGCGCGAACGACGAAGACGCTGCTCTTTCTTGGTCAACATGCTGCAGCTCCTTACTTCTTCTTGGTCTCTTTGATCGTGACCTTCTCATCCGAATAACGGATGCCCTTGCCCTTGTAGGGCTCGGGAGGACGAACGGCACGGATTTCGGCGGCGAGCTGGCCCACGCGCTGGCGGTCCGCACCCTTGATCACGATTTCCGTGGGGGTCGGGGTGGCCACCGTGATGCCTGCGGGCATCTCGAAGTTCACGGGGTGCGAGTAGCCGACGGCGAGGTTCAGCTTGGCGCCCGAAGCCTGGGCCTTGTAGCCCACGCCGATCAGGTTCAGCTTCTTCTCGAAGCCCTTGCTGACACCCACCACCATGTTGTTCACGAGCTGGCGCACCGTGCCGCTCATGGCATTGGCTTCGCGGGACTCGTCGGCCGGCTCGAAGCTGAGCTTGCCTTCGTTGTTGGACACCTTGACCAGGCGGTTCTGGGCGACGGACAGCGAACCACCCGAACCCTTCACGCTGATCTGCTGTTCCGTGATGGACACATCCACACCATTGGGGATGGCCACCGGCATTTTTCCTACGCGGGACATTTCAGTTTCTCCTCAATGCCACGTTAAGCGACGTAGCAGAGCACTTCGCCGCCGACACCGGTGGCACGTGCCTTGCGATCCGTCATCACGCCCTTGGGGGTGGTGACGATGGCAACGCCCAGACCGTTCATGACCTGGGGGATGGAGTCGCGGCCCTTGTACACGCGCAGGCCGGGGCGGCTCACGCGCTCGATGCGCTCGATCACCGGACGGCCGGCGTAGTACTTCAGGGAAATTTCGATTTCGGACTTGTTGCCGTCGGCCTTCACTTCGAAGCCGTCGATGTAACCCTCGTCCTTCAGCACCTGCACGATGGCGATCTTCACTTTGGAAGAAGGCACGGACACGGTGGCCTTGGACACCATTTGTGCATTGCGGATGCGGGTCAGCAAGTCAGCGATGGGATCACTCATGCTCATGTGTTTTCTCCTGCCTGCTTACCAGCTGGCCTTGGTGACACCCGGGATGTCACCGGCAAAAGCCAGTTCACGGATCTTGGCGCGGGCCAGACCGAATTGGCGGAACGTGCCACGGGGACGACCCGTGATTTCGCAGCGATTGCGCTGGCGCGTGGGGTTCGCGTTGCGGGGCAGCTTCTGCAGGCCGAGGCGTGCGGCTTCGCGCTCCTCGTCGCTGCGCTTTGCGTCGCCCGCGATGGCCTTCAGTTCCGCATACTTAGCGGCGTACTTGGCGGCCAGTTTTTCGCGCTTCAGTTCGCGCTGGATCAAAGCTTGTTTAGCCATACGCTGCCTTTAGTTCTTGAAGGGGAAACGGAAACCGGCGAGCAGGGCCTTGGCCTCTTCGTCCGACTTGGCCGTCGTGGTGATGCTGATGTTCAGGCCGCGCAGCGCATCCACCTTGTCGTATTCGATTTCGGGGAAGATGATCTGTTCTTTGACGCCGATGTTGTAGTTGCCGCGGCCATCGAAGGCACGGCCGGAAATACCACGGAAGTCACGGACGCGGGGCAGGGCCACGGTCACGAAACGGTCGAGGAATTCGTACATCTGGACGCCACGCAGGGTGACCATGCAGCCGATGGCCTGGCCTTCGCGGATCTTGAAGCCGGCGATGGCCTTCTTGGCCTTCGTCACGACGGGCTTCTGGCCGGCGATCTTCGTCAGATCGGCGACGGCGTTGTCCATCACCTTCTTGTCGGACACCGCTTCGCTGACACCCATGTTCAGGGTGATCTTCGTCAGGCGGGGAACCTCCATGGGCGAGGTGTAGCCGAACTGCTTGGTGAGTTCGGGGGCGATCTTGTCGCGATAGTGTTGTTGCAGTCGTGCCATGTTGACTCCTTAGGCCGCCTTGATTTCAGCGCCGCTGGACTTGAACACGCGAACGCGCGAACCATCCGCCTGCACCTTGATGCCCACGCGATCGGCCTTGCCCGTGGCAGCATTGAAGATGGCCACGTTGGACTGGTGGATGGGCATGGCCTTTTCCACGATGCCGCCGGTCGTACCCTTCATGGGGTTCGGCTTGACATGCTTCTTGACCAGGTTGATGCCGTCGATGACCAGGAAAGAGTCATCCTTGCGCAGCGACACCGTGCCGCGCTTGCCCTTGTCGCGCCCGGTGAGCACGATCACTTCGTCGCCCTTGCGAATCTTGTTCATGGCGAGTCCTCAGAGAACTTCGGGAGCCAGGGACACGATCTTCATGAAGCGCTCGGTACGCAGTTCACGCGTCACGGGGCCGAAGATGCGGGTGCCGATGGGCTCCAGCTTTGCATTCAGCAACACTGCTGCGTTGCCGTCGAATTTGACGAGCGAACCGTCGCCGCGACGGATGCCCTTGGCGGTGCGGACCACCACTGCGCTGTAGACCTCGCCCTTCTTGACGCGGCCACGCGGAGCGGCTTCCTTGATGCTCACCTTGATGATGTCGCCCACGCTGGCATAGCGACGCTTGGAACCACCCAGCACCTTGATGCACAGGACGGACTTCGCGCCGGTATTGTCGGCAACGTCTAACCGAGTTTCTGTCTGGATCATGTGAATATTCCCAACTTGCACCAGCAGATCGACAGCCCTGGGAACGTCTCAGGGCTGCGGACCAGCCAGTCAGTCTTGGGCCCGTCGTCCGCGGCGCAAACCATTTGCGCCGCTTCCCGCTGGGCAGAAATCCGCGTAGAGAAACGCGAAGCCCTCGATTCTTTCAAAAAAGAAGGGGCGTGTCAAGCTCTCAAGCGGGCACGGCGTGGTATTGGAGAGCCAGGGCCTCGAACGCGGCGAGGCCCGGGTCGGTGCCCAGCTCGTCCTGCAGGATCGCAGCCACCTGCGGGGCCAGGCGCAGGGCCTGGGCGGCATCGAGGAAGAGCATGCGGCTGCGGCGCGCGAGCATGTCCTCGACGGTGCGGGCGTACTCGTGGCGGGCCGCGAAGCGCACCATTGCCTCGGAGAGGCCGGGCGCCAGCCAGTGTTGCGCGCCGGGCACATTCTCTAGGAAAACCGCCTCGGAGCCGTAGGAATGCGGGCCCTGGGCCTCGTCCATGCCGTGCCGCACCGGGCCGTCGGGCGCGCCCACCACCGGCAGGCGCTGGGTGGCGCCACCGGCGCGGGCGGGCAGCAGGCCGGCATCGAAGCATTTCTGCAGCACGTCCTCCGCCATGGCGCGGTAGGTGGTCCATTTGCCGCCGGTCACCGTGACCAGGCCGCTCGGGCTGGCCAGCACGGTGTGCTCGCGGCTGATGCTCTTGGTGTTGCCGCCCTCGTCGTCGGGCGGACGCACCAGCGGGCGCAGGCCCACCCAGATGCTGCGCACGTCCGCGGCCGACGGGGCGCGGGTGAGGTAGCGCGCGGATTCGCTCAGGATGAAGTCGGCCTCTTCCTTGAAGGGGCGCGGCTCGCGTTCCAGGTCCTGCCGCGGGCTGTCGGTGGTGCCGAGGATGACCTTGCCGAGCCAGGGCACGGCGAAGAGGACGCGGCCGTCGGCCGTCTTGGGCACCATCATCGCGTGGTCGGACGGCAGGAACTCGCGGTCCACGACGATGTGCACGCCCTGGCTCGGCGCGACGATGGGCCGCGCGGGCCGGCCCAGGGCTTCGGCGTCCTGGCTGCGCAGGCCGTCCACCCAGACGCCGGTGGCGTTGACGACGCAGCGCGCCCGGATCGTGTACGGGGTGCCGGTCTCGGTGTCTTCGCAGCGCAGCCCCACCACCTTGCCGTTCTCGTGGATGAGTTCGCGCGCCGGGCAGTAGTTGACGAGCAGCGCGCCGCGCAGCGCCGCGGTGCGCGCGAGCGCCAGGGCGAGCCGGGCGTCGTCGAACTGGCCGTCCCAGTACTTGACGCCGCCCTGCAGGCCGTCGCGGCGCACGGTGGGCAGCAGGCGCAGCGTGCCCTCACGGCCTAGGAATTCGGTGGTGCCCAGGCCGGCGCGGCCCGCGAGCAGGTCGTAGGCCTTGAGGCCCATGCCGTAGAAAGGCGTTTCCCAGAAGCGGTAGGACGGCATCACGAAGGGCAGCGGCTGCGCCAGGTGCGGCGCATTGCCGAGCAGCGTGGTGCGCTCGTGCAGCGCCTCGCGCACCAGCGAGATGTTGCCCTGGGCAAGGTAGCGGACGCCGCCGTGCACGAGCTTGGTGGCGCGTGAGGACGTGCCCTTCGCGAAATCGTGGGACTCGACCAGGACGACGCTGAAGCCGCGCGCCGCGGCATCGAGCGCCACGCCCAGCCCCGTCGCCCCGCCCCCGATGACCGCCAGGTCGTACTGGCGGGGTTCGGCAAGCTGCGCCAGCAGTCGGGCGCGGTCGGTGGGCAGGGGCGTGTTCGGAGATGTCATGGCGATGAATTGTCCATTCAACCGGGCCGATGTACAGGGTAAACCCTGATATGACCCTTCAAAAAGCGGAACTCCCGCGCAGCCTCGCGAGCGGGCCGGGCGGGAGAGTGCCGAAAACGGAAGCGGCCCCGGCGGGCCGCCGTCGGTCAGCGGGTCTTGCCGTCCTTCCAGGCCTGCAGCAGCTTGTCGTAGGCGATGGTTTCACCCTTCGGCTTCTCGTTGGCCAGCTTCTTCCAGGGGGCGTGCTCGTCGCTCAGCCACTTGGCGGGGTCGCTCTTGGGATTGAGCTTGGGCGCGCAGTGGACCATGCCGGCGCGCTGCAGGCGGGCCATGACGTCGTCCATCTCGCCGGCCAGGCTGTCCATGGCGCCCTGCGGCGTCTTCTCGCCCGTCACGGCCTGGGCCACGTTCTTCCACCAGAGCTGCGCCAGCTTGGGGTAGTCGGGCACGTTGGTGCCGGTGGGCGACCAGGCCACGCGTGCCGGGCTGCGGTAGAACTCGACCAGCCCGCCCAGCTTCGGAGCCGCATCGGTCATGGCCTTGGACTGGATGTCGGACTCGCGGATCGGCGTCAGGCCCACCAGCGTCTTCTTGAGCGACGTGGTCTTGGCGGTGACGAACTGGGCATAGAGCCAGGCCGCCGCCGTCTTGTTGGCGTCGTGGCCCTTGAAGAACGACCACGAACCCACGTCCTGGTAGCCGTTCTGCATGCCCTGCTTCCAGTACGGGCCGTTGGGGCCGGGGGCCATGCGCCACTTGGGCGTGCCGTCGGCGTTCACGACGGGCAGGCCGGGCTTGACCATGTCGGCGGTGAAGGCGGTGTACCAGAAGATCTGCTGGGCGATCTGGCCCTGGGCCGGCACGGGGCCGGATTCGGTGAAGGTCATGCCCAGGGCTTCCTTGGGCGCGTACTTCTTCATCCAGTCCACGTACTTGGTGAGCGCATAGACCGCAGCCGGGGAGTTGGTGGCGCCGCCGCGCGCCACCGAGGCGCCCACGGGGGTGCACTTGTCGTCCGCCACGCGGATGCCCCATTCGTCGATCGGCAGGCCGTTGGGCGTGCCGATGTCGGCCGCGCCGGCCATGGAGAGCCAGGCATCGGTGAAGCGCCAGCCCAGGGACGGGTCCTTCTTGCCGTAGTCCATGTGGCCGTAGATGGGCTTGCCGTCGATGTTCTTCACGTCGTTGCTGAAGAACTCGGCGATGTCCTCGTAGGCGCTCCAGTTCTGCGGCACGCCCAGTTCGTAGCCGTACTTGGCCTTGAACTTGTCCTTCAGGTCCTGGCGGGCGAACAGGTCGGCGCGGAACCAGTAGAGGTTGGCGAACTGCTGGTCGGGCAGCTGGTAGAGCTTGCCGTCGGGCGCGGTGGTGAACTTGATGCCGATGAAGTCCTTCAGGTCCAGCCCGGGGTTGGTCCACTCCTTGCCGTCGCCCGCCATGTAGTCGGTCAGGCTCATCATCTTGCCGTAGCGGTAGTGCGTGCCGATCAGGTCGGAGTCCGAGATCCAGCCGTCGTAGATCGACTTGCCGGACTGCATCGAGGTCTGCAGCTTCTCGACCACGTCGCCTTCCTGGATGAGGTCGTGCTTGACGGTGATGCCGGTGATCTCCGAGAACGCCTTGGCGAGCGTCTTGGATTCGTATTCGTGCGTGGTGATGGTTTCGGAGACGACCGAGATTTCCTTCACGCCCTTGGCCTGCAGCTTCTTGGCGGCTTCGATGAACCACTTCATCTCGGCCATCTGCTGGTCCTTGCTGAGCGTGGACGGCTGGAATTCGCTGTCCACCCACTTCTTGGCCTCCGCCTCGCCGGCCCATGCGGCCTGCCCGATCACCAGGGCCGTGGCGGCAAACGCCAGGGCGGTCAAACGCATCTTCATGACTGTCTCCTTGTTAGGTGTGTCCCCTGCTGCCGTTGCGATCGGCCGCCGGCCCCGGGGAACGGGGGACCGCGCGGCCGTGAAAATTCAGCCCTTGCGCAGGATGAGCGCGAGCAGGAGCATGGATGCCACGAAGCTGATCCAGATCGAAGGCTCCTGCTCCAGCTTCATCCACTCCGCGATGCGGCCCGACAGGCCGACGAAGGCGAGGTTGACGTAAGCCGCGGACAGAAGGCCGATGAAGAGCCGGTCGCCGCGCGTGGTGGTGATGGGAAGGAAACCTTTGCGCAGCGTGGTGGGCGACTTGATTTCCCACACCGTCATGCCTGCGAGCATGAGGACGATGCAGATGAAAAATACCGCCACCGGGGTGGTCCAGGCCATCCAGTCAAACATGATCGCCCCCCTGTGCGCCTGCGGCGCTTCCCCCCAGGGGGACGCAGCCAGTGGCCGGGCAAAGCCCGTTCCACGGCTGCTGCTGGCGGGTGAAGGTGCGCAGGCTCTGCGCCAAAGCAAAGTAGTTCATGGTTTCTTTCCTCGTGCGCTCATACCCGTCCCATCGCGAAGCCTTTGGCGATGTAGTGGCGCACGAACCAGATCACGATGGCCCCCGGCACGATGGTGAGCACGCCGGCAGCAGCCAGCGTCGCCCAGTCCATGCCCGAGGCGCTGACGGTGCGCGTCATGGTGGCGACGATGGGCTTGGCGTTCACGCTGGTGAGCGTGCGGGCCAGCAGCAGCTCCACCCAGCTGAACATGAAGCAGAAGAACGCGGCCACGCCCACGCCGGCCTTGATGAGCGGCAGGAAGATGGTGAGGAAGAAGCGCGGGAAGCTGTAGCCGTCGATGTAGGCGGTCTCGTCGATCTCGCGCGGGATGCCGCTCATGAAGCCTTCCAGGATCCAGACCGCGAGCGGCACGTTGAACAGCAGGTGGGCGAGCGCGACGGCCAGGTGCGTGTCCATCAGCCCCACGGTGGTGTAGAGCTGGAAGAACGGCAGCAGGAACACCGCCGGCGGGGTCATGCGGTTGGTGAGCAGCCAGAAGAAGACGTGCTTGTCGCCCAGGAACTGGTAGCGCGAGAACGCGTAGGCCGCCGGCAGTGCCACGGTGAGCGAGATCACCATGTTGATGGCAACGTAGATCAGGCTGTTGATGTAGCCCGAGTACCAGGACTCGTCGGTGAAGATGGTCCGGTAGTTGTCCCAGGTGAAGTGCTCCGGCCAGAAGGAGAAGGTCGAGAGGATCTCGGAGTTCGTCTTGAAGCTCATGTTCACCATCCAGTAGATGGGCAGGAGCGCGAAGACGAGGTAGGCGATCAGGAACAGGGTGCGCTTGCGGAAGCGGTTCTCATGCATGGCCGTTCTCCGGGGCGGTGTCGGTGCCCACGCGCTGCATCCAGTTGTAGAGGATGAAGCACAGCAGCAGGATGATGAGGAAGTAGATCAGCGAGAAGGCGGCGGCGGGCCCCAGGTCGAACTGGCCGACGGCCTTCTGGGTGAGGTACTGGCTGAGGAAGGTGGTGGCGTTGCCGGGGCCGCCGCCGGTGAGCACGAAGGGCTCGGTGTAGATCATGAAGCTGTCCATGAAGCGCAGCAGCACGGCGATCATGAGCACGCCGCGCATCTTGGGCAGCTGGATGTAGCGGAACACGGCCCACTTGCTGGCGCCGTCGATGCGCGCGGCCTGGTAGTACGCGTCGGGGATGGAGCGCAGGCCGGCGAAGCACAGCAGCGCGACCAGCGGCGTCCAGTGCCAGACGTCCATGGCGAGCACGGTGAGCCAGGCGTGCGTGGCGTTGCCGGTGTAGTTGTAGTCGATGCCCACGTACTGCAGCGCCGCGCCGAGCAGGCCGATGTCGGCGCGCCCGTAGATCTGCCAGATGGTGCCGACCACGTTCCACGGGATCAGCAGCGACAGGGCGACGGTGACCAGCACGGCGGAGGACTTCCAGCCCTGCGCGGGCATGGAGAGCGCCAGGCAGATGCCGAGGGGGATCTCCACCGCCAGCACCGCCAGCGAGAAGCCGAGCTGGCGCAGCAGCGCGCCGTGCAGCTCTTCGTCGCGCATGACCTGCGCGAACCATTCGGTGCCGACGAACACGCGGCGCTCGGGCGAGATGATGTCCTGCACCGAGTAGTTGACCACGGTCATCAACGGCAGGATGGCCGAGAAGGCCACGCAGAGGATGACGGGCAGGATCAGGAACCAGGCCTTCTGGTTCACGGGCTTGGTGGTCTGGCTCATGCCAACAGCTCCTCGTTGCGGTAGAAGCAGGTGTGGGCGCCCAGCACCTGCAGCCAGACGGTGCCGCCGGGCGCGGGGAGCATCTCGGCGGGCGCGACGCGGGCCTTGAGCGGCTGGCCGTCCAGGCGGGCGGTGAGCAGCTGGTAGGTGCCGATGTCCTGCACTTTGTCCACCGTGCAGGGCAGCGCGCCGGGCGTGCCCTCGGGCACCACGGTGAGATATTCGGGGCGCACGCCGAGCTGCAGCGGGCCGTCGGGCAGTTCGCGCGCGGGGCGCGGCAGGGCCTGGCCGCCGACGCGCAGGGCGCCGCCGTCCAGCTGCGCCGGCAGGAAGTTCATGCCGGGCGAGCCGATGAAGTGCCCGACGAAGACGTGCTGGGGACGCTCGAAGAGCGCGTCCGCCGAACCCACCTGCACGGCGCGGCCGCGCGTCATCACCACCACCTCTTCGGCGAAGGTGAGGGCCTCGACCTGGTCGTGGGTGACGTAGATGAGGGTGAGCCTGAGTTCGTGGTGGATCTGCTTGAGCTTGCGCCGCAGCTGCCACTTGAGGTGCGGATCGATCACCGTGAGCGGCTCGTCGAACAGCACGGCCGAGACGTCCGGGCGCACGAGCCCGCGGCCCAGCGAAATCTTCTGCTTCTGGTCGGCGGAGAGGCCGGCGGCGCGCATGTCGAGCTGGTGGCTCATCTCCAGCATTTCGGCGATCTGGCCCACCCGCTGGCGGATCTGCGCCTCGGGCACCTTGCGGTTCTTGAGCGGGAAGGCGAGGTTCTCGGCCACCGTCATGGTGTCGTAGATGACCGGGAACTGGAACACCTGGGCGATGTTGCGCTCCTGCGGGCTGGCGCGGGTGACGTCGCGGCCGTCGAACAGCACGCGGCCCTGCGAGGGCACGAGCAGGCCCGACATGATGTTGAGCATGGTGGTCTTGCCGCAGCCCGAGGGGCCGAGCAGCGCATAGGCGCCGCCGTCGCGGAATTCCATGGAGAGCGGCAGCAGCGCGTAATCGCTGTCCTGCTGCGGGTTCGGCTTGTACGAGTGCGCGAGATCGAGCTGGATGCGGGCCATGTCAGCGCCCTCCCCGGCGCGCCGGAGCGCGCAGCAAGGCGCCGTCGGCGCCGAAGACGTAGGCGTCGCCGGGCTGCAGGTGCAGCGTGAGGGCGGAGCCGAGGGCGAAATCGTGCACGCCGGTGAACTGGGCGACCAGTTCGCCCCAGGGCGTCTCGGCATGCACGAAAGTGTCGGAGCCGGCGATTTCCGCGAGCTCCACCGTGCCGGGCACGGAGACGTCGCCCGGGTGCGCGGTGAGCCGCAGGGCGCTCGCCCGCACGCCGACGGTGAGCCCGGAGGCCGCACCGGCCGGCAGCGGCTCGGGCAGGGGGAACACGTCGCGGCCCGCCACGCGCACGCCGCCCGCCACGGTCTCGGCCGGCAGCAGGTTCATGGGGGGATCGCTGAAGGCACGCGCCACGCGCAGCGACGCGGGGGCGTGGAACACCTCGGCGGTGGGGCCGTACTGCAGCAGTTCGCCCTCGTGCAGCACCGCGGTGTGGCCGCCGAGCAGCAGGGCCTCGCCGGGCTCGGTGGTGGCGTAGACGACGGTGGAGTCGCCCGCGGCGAAGAGCTGGGTGAGTTCGTCGCGCAGTTCCTCGCGCAGCTTGTAGTCGAGGTTGACCAAGGGCTCGTCCAGCAGCATGAGCGGCGCGCCCTTGGCCAGGGCGCGCGCCAGGGCGACGCGCTGCTGCTGCCCGCCGGAGAGTTCCGACGGATGGCGGTTCAGGAACATGTCGATGTGCAGCCGCTCGGCCAGGGCGCGCACGCGCTCCTGCACGTTCCTGTCGCCCCGCAGCTTGAGCGGCGAGGCGATGTTGTCGGCCACGGTCATGGAGGGGTAGTTGATGAACTGCTGGTAGACCATGGCGACGTTGCGCTCGCGCACGGGCATGCCCGTGACGTCCTTGCCGTCCACCCGCACCCGCCCTTCCGTGGGCGCGTCCAGACCGGCCATGATGCGCATGAGGCTGGTCTTGCCCGCCTGGGTGGCGCCCAGCAGTACCGTGACGGCGCCCGGCTGGAGCGCCATGTCCATGCCGTGGAGCCAGGTTTGCGCACCGACCTGTTTGCCGATGCGCTCGAGTACCAGCTGCATCCCCGCACCTTTCCCGTTGTTTTGGTTCGCAGGGCATGCCTGCGCGTTTTTGCCGGAACGCGCATCTTTCGCGACGCATGCGTTTCGGTTGCGTTCATTTTTGTTCTTTTGGGTTCGCTTTGCCTCCAGGTTTACCCTCGGTTTTTTCTTTTTCGTTCGTTTTAAAGTCGGGTCTCCGCCGTACCAAACCTTTTCCACCGACGGCCACCCTACCCCCGCGTGAACAACAATCCCCGACAGCTCCTGCTCCTCGACGAAGTCCGCGCCCGCCGCACGGCCACCGTCGAACAGCTCGCGGACACCCTGGGCGTGACGCTGCAGACCGTGCGCCGCGACATCCAGAAACTGGCCGACAGCGGATTGCTGCTGCGCTTCCACGGCGGCGTGCGGGTGCCCAGCTCCACCACGGAGAACCTGGGCCACACCCAGCGCGAGACGCTGCATGCCGAGGGCAAGGCGCGCATCGCCCGCGCCGTGGCCCGGGCGGTGCCGCACAACTGCTCGCTGATCCTGAACATCGGCACCACCACCGAGGCGATCGCGCGGGCGCTGCTGCACCACCGCGGGCTGCGCGTGATCACGAACAACCTCAACGTGGCGGCGATCCTGGCGGACAACCCGGACTGCGAGGTGATCGTTGCGGGCGGCGTGGTGCGCGCGCGCGACCGCGGCATCGTGGGCGAGGCGGCGGTGGACTTCATCCGCCAGTTCAAGGTGGACATCGCGCTCATCGGCATCTCGGGCATCGAGCCGGACGGCTCGCTGCGCGACTTCGACCTGCGCGAGGTGAAGGTGGCGCAGACCATCATTGCCCAGTCCCGCGAGGTCTGGCTGGCCACGGACCACAGCAAGTTCGACCGGCCGGCCATGGTGCAGGTCGCCACCCTGGCGCAGATCGACCGCCTGTTCACCGATGCCGCGCCGCCCGAGCCCTTCCCGGCGCTGCTGCGCGACGCGGGCGTGGAGCTCGACGTGGCGGAGTGAGCGCCACCGCGCTGCGCCGCGCCGCCCGCCTGCCTGCCTGCCCGCCCTTTGTTATCTTCCAACACCGCATTTCCCGGATCCGCCATGACCTATCTGCTCGCCCTCGACCAGGGCACCTCCAGCTCGCGCAGCATCGTGTTCGACGAGCGCGGTCACATCGTCGCGCAGGCGCAGCAGGAGCTGCCGCAGATCTACCCGCAGCCCGGCTGGGTGGAGCACGATCCGATGGAAATCTGGCGCACGCAGCTGGCCACGGCGCGGCAGGCGCTCGCGCAGGCGAAGATCGGCCCGGGCGACGTGCGGGCGCTGGGCATCACCAACCAGCGCGAGACCACGGTGCTGTGGAACCGCCGCACCGGGCAGCCCGTGCACCACGCCATCGTCTGGCAGGACCGGCGCGCCGAGCCGCTCTGCGCCGAGCTGCGCGAGCAGGGCCACGAGCCGATGATCCAGGAGCGCACGGGGCTGCGCATCGACGCGTATTTCTCGGCGACCAAGCTGCGCTGGCTGCTGGACCACGTGCCCGGCGCGCGCGCGGCGGCGGAGGCGGGCGAGCTCGCCTTCGGCACGGTGGACAGCTGGCTCATCTGGCAGCTGACGGGCGGCAAGGTCCACGTGACCGACGTGAGCAATGCCTCGCGCACGATGCTGTTCGACGTGCACACCAACGACTGGGACGACGACCTGCTGGCGCTGCTGCGCATTCCGCGCGCGCTGCTGCCGCGCGTGCAGCCGTCGGCGAGCGACTTCGGGGCCACGGACGCGGCGCTGCTGGGCGGGGCCATCCCGATCGGCGGGGTGGCGGGCGACCAGCAGAGCGCGCTGTTCGGCCAGGCATGCTTCACCGCCGGCATGGCCAAGAACACCTACGGCACGGGCTGCTTCATGCTGATGCACACGGGGGGCAACTTCCAGACCTCGCGCAACGGGCTGCTGACGACGAGCGCGGCGCAGATCGCCCCCGCTTCGGGCACTGCCGGCGCGCCGGCGGGTGTGCAGTACGCGATGGAAGGCAGCGTGTTCGTGGGCGGCGCGGTGGTGCAGTGGCTGCGCGACGGCCTGCGCGCGATCTCGTCGAGTAACGAGGTGCAGTCGCTGGCCGAGAGCGTGCCGGATTCGGGCGGCGTGATGATGGTGCCGGCCTTCACCGGCCTGGGTGCGCCCTACTGGAAGCCCGACGCGCGCGGCACCATCACCGGGCTGACGCGCGGCACGACCATCGCCCACATCGCGCGCGCGTCGCTGGAGAGCATCGCCTACCAGAGCGCGGCGCTGCTGCAGGCGATGAGCCGCGACGCCGTGGCGGCCGGCGGCGCGCCCGTGAGCGAGCTGCGCGTGGACGGCGGCGCCTGCGTGAACGACCTGCTGATGCAGTTCCAGGCCGACCTGCTGGGCATTCCCGTGGTGCGGCCGGCGGTGATCGAGACCACGGCGCTGGGCGCGGCGTACCTGGCCGGGCTCTCGAGCGGCGTCTATGCCGGGACCGAGGCGCTGTCCTCGCTCTGGCGCGCCGAGCGGCGCTTCCTGCCCACGCTCAGTTCCCACCGCGCGCAGGAATGCATGGCCCGCTGGGAGCATGCGGTGCGGCAGGCGGCGCTGGACTGACATCGTCCGGATCCCGGCCCTGCACGGCCTCTGCATCGATTCCTGCTTTTTTCCGTTTTCACGGCATTGCTTCGCAGCGGCCCGGCCCTGCGTGCGTCCGGTTTTCCATGATCGAAAGCGGTAGCCTTCCACTATCACTTTCCGGCTCGGCACCCGAGACCGCATCTCCACCACGGGCAGGGGGGATGGGCCTGGAAATCCGTCTCCGCTGTCTGATGAAAGCAGACCCATGAGCACGATGGTCAATGGCCATTCGGCCGCCGCTATCGGGAACGGTATTGTTCCCGCGCGGACCGACAGCGACAGCAGCGCCGGTGGCACCGCCGGACGCACCCGGCAGGCAGCGGCCACGCTGGAGCAGTACATGCAGCGGAACGGCATCGATACGGTGACGCCGAACCAGCTGTCGCAACTGGCGCGCAACACCGCGGGCGACACGCCGGCCCAGGTGTCCGGCGCAGCCTCCTTCCTGCTGCGCAACCCTGACATCTACGCGCTGCTGGAAACGCACGACGTGCCCGGGTGCGATGGCATCTCCGGCGCCTCGAACCTGGGGTTCGCGGCCCGCGGGGGCTACGATGCCCGGTTGCAGGATGCGCCGCCCTCCGCCGCCACGCCCCCGGCGCCGGGCGTCACCGAGCAGGAAGCGCGCAGCGCAATCGCCGCCTTCCGGCAGCAGAACCCCGCCGCGCGCATCGACGCCAACACGCTCTATCAGCTGGCCGTGCGCCCGAACGGCGACACCGCGCCGGCGACTTCGGCCGCGGCCCGGTTCCTGCTGCGGAATCCGGACGCGCTCGACAGGATCACCGCGCAGCCTCCAGAAGGCAGCAGCGACGCGTCCGGGTCGCAAGGCGCGTCGCAGGAGGCCGCGCTGCCGGGCGAGGACCGTGTCGCCGCCGTACAGCCCCGGTCCGGCCAGGCGTCCGGCGGTGGCGGCGGTGGCGCCGAGGCCATGGATGCGCAGAAGGCCTCGCGCATCCTCGCCGACCAGATGCTGTCCACCCCTTCCGCGGGGCCGGCGATGACGGTCGACCGGCTCTACCGCCTCGCCGAAGGCGGCGAGGCCCCGCCGGAAGTGGCGGCCGCCGCGAAATTCATGCTCCGGAATCCGGACATCTACCGGGCCATCGAGACGCACGACGTGCCGGGCGCCGACGGCAGGTCCGCCGTGGGCAATCTGCAGGCCGCCGCGCGCGGCGAGATCCCCGGCGTGGGCGGCAAGGCCTCCAGCGCCACGAAGGACATCCTGCAATTGCTGCGGCTGCTGGTGCAGGCATTGCGCGGCACGTCCGGCTCCGCGGGTGCGGCAGGCGCCTCCAAAGCGCCGTCCACGGCATCCGCTGCAGCACCCGCAGCGGCAGCTTCCGCCACCACGCCCACCGCTGCGCAGCCGCTCGATGCACGCAGCGCCTCGCGCATCCTGGCCGACCACATGGTGTCCGAAGCCGATGGCGCCGAGCCCCCGCCGATGACGGCGGATCGCCTCTACCAACTGGCGCAGGGCCAGGGCCCGGTGGCCGAGGCTGCCAGATTCATGCTCCAGCATCCGGACACCTACCGTGCCATCGAGACCCACGACGTCGCCGGTGCCGACGGCATCTCGGGCGTGGGCAACCTGCAGGCGGCTGCACGGGGCGAGATCCCGGGAGTGGGCGGCGCCGCGCCCAGCAGCGCCAACAGCGTCAATGGCAGCAGCAAACTTCTGCAGCAGTTGAAGGTGCTGCAGCAGCTGCTGCAAATCGTCTCGCAGCTGTTCAAGGGGACGGAGTCGTCCCCGGCGAAGCAGCCGCTGGACGGGCAGAGCGCCTCGCGCGTGCTGGCCGACCACATGATGTCCGAGGCCGGCGGCGCGCGCAGGCTGCTGGGTGGGAGCGCGCCGACCACGATCGCGCCGCTGACGCCCGACCGCCTCTACCAGCTGGCCCAGGGACAAGGCCCGGTGGCCGAGGCGGCCAAGTTCATGCTGCAGAACCCCGACGTCTACCGCGCCATAGAGACCCATGACGTGGCCGGCGCCGACGGCATCTCCGGCGTGGGCAACCTGCTGGCCGCCGCACGCGGCGAAGTGCCGGGCGTGACCGGCAAGGCGGGCCAGGCGCCGCAGCAGCTGCAGCAACTCCTGCAGGTGCTGCGCGCCCTGCTCCCGCTGGTGCAGGCCGCGGCAGGGACGCAGGCGGCACAGCGCAGCCAGGGCCAGGACACCACGCCCAGCCGGTCCGCCGGCAACCGCTCCGTGCTGGATGTGCTGCAGCAGCTCCTGCAGGTGCTCAAGGGCGCCCAGAACTCGCAGAGCGCCTCGCGCGCCCAGCCGGCGGCAGAGCCCCTGGACGGACAGCACGCCGCAAGCATCTTGTCCGATTACATGATGCAAACGCGGCGCCTGGCCCTCACACGGGACCCGATGTCGTCCGTGCGCGAACTGCTGGGCCAGGCCGCGGAGGGCATGCAAATCTTCGAGCAGCAGAACCGCATGATGCAGATCGGGCTCCAGATGCGGCTATTGCAGCTGAGCACCACGGTGGCCTGATCCACGGGCCGCCCGGCCTCCGGGCCGGCGGCCCCGGGCACGCTAACATCCGGCGCATCCGGTCCGCTGCGGCACGTCCGCCGCGGACTTTTTCTTTCCGCGAGCGCCTTCGCCAACCCACCGCATGCCATGATCCTCGACACTGCCTCCTCCGCTGCCTCCACCTCCGACCAGCCCGCCATCGCCTTCATCGGGGGCGGCAACATGGCCAGCGCCATCATCGGTGGGCTGATCCGCCAGGGCATGCCGGCCTCGCAGATCGAGGTGGTCGAGCCCTGGGAAGAAGCCCGGGCCGCGCTGCGCGCGCACCACGGCATCGAGGCGCATCCCGAGGCAGGCACGGCCCTGGAGCGCGCCGGGGTGGTTGTCTGGGCCGTCAAGCCGCAGACGTTCAAGGAGGCCGCCGGGCAGGCGCGGCCCTACACGGCCAATGCCGTCCACCTGAGCGTGGCCGCCGGCATCCGCTCCGACAGCATCGCCGCCTGGCTGGGCTCCGAATGCGTGGTGCGCGCGATGCCCAACACGCCGGCCCTGATCGCGCGCGGCATGACGGCGCTCTACGCCCGTCCGCAGGTCAGCCCCGCCCAGCGCGCGGCCGTGCAGCAGGTGCTGTCGTCCACCGGCGAGCTGCTGTGGGTGGACGAGGAAGCCCAGCTCGATGCGGTGACCGCGCTGTCGGGCTCCGGCCCGGCCTACGTGTTCCTGTTCCTGGAAGCCATGGCCCGCGCGGGCGTGGAGATGGGCCTCGCTCCCGAGCAGGCGCACCAGCTGGCCGTGGGCACCTTCACGGGCGCCTCCGAACTGGCGCGCCGCTCGGACGAGTCGCCCGCCGTGCTGCGCCAGCGCGTGACCTCCAAGGGCGGCACCACCTTCGCGGCAGTGCAGGCGATGGAGCAGGCGGACGTGCCGGAACATTTCATCCGTGCGATGAAGGCGGCGCAGGCACGCGCGCGCGAACTGGGCGACGAATACGGCAAGTGACGCCGCCGGCGGCGCGGCGGGGCTCCGCCATGCATGAGCAGGGCCGTTGCGACTTTTACAATCGCGGGTTCTTCCGCTCACGGCCTCCGGCCCGCCCCGCATGTCCGCCGCCACCCTTTCGCCGCAGTACCGCACCTCCCTGCGCGCCATCGCCCTGGCGGCGGTCGTCTATGTGCTGGCCTGGTCGCTGCTGCCGCCGCTGCTCAGCTCCAGCGTGCCGCTGGACGTCGCCGAGAGCCTGTCCTGGGGGCGGGAGTGGCAATGGGGTTACTACAAGCACCCGCCGCTCGCGCCGTGGGTGCTGGAGCTGTCCTACCGCGCCTTCGGGCACGTGGGCCCGTTCCTGCTGAGCCAGCTCTTCATCGTGGCCACGCTGTGGCTGGTCTGGCGCACCGGCTGCCGGCTGATGTCGCGCGAGCGGGCCCTTCTCGGCACGCTGCTGACCATGGGCGTGGCCTACTACACCCGCCCGGCGCTGGAGTTCAACCACAACATCGCGCAGATGCCGCTCTGGGCGGCGGCCGGGTACTGCCTGCTCGCCGCGCTGCAGGACGGGCGGATGCGCCACTGGGTGCTGCTGGGCGTGGCGGCGGGCCTGGGCCTGCTGACCAAGTATTCGGTCGGGCTGCTGCTGGCGACGCTCGCGCTCTATCTGCTGCTCACGCCCGAACGGCGGGTGCTGCGCGGCGCAGGCCCGTGGGTGGCCCTGGCGGTGATGGCAACGCTGTTCGCGCCGCACCTGCACTGGCTGTGGCAGTCGAACTGGCTGCCCATGGCCTACGTCCAGGACCGGGCCTCCGGCGGGGGCACGCACGGCCGCTGGGATGCCCTGTCCTTCGTGGCCACCCAGGCGGTGAACCACCTGCCGCTGGCGGTGATCGTGCTGGCGGCCTGGGTCGGCACGCGCCGGCAGCGCCGGGCCGCGCCGCTCTCCGGCGGGCGCGGGCGATGGCACTGCGACCGCCCGCTCTATCTGTGGACGGTGGCCCTGGGCCCCTGCCTGCTGGTGGTGCTGGTGGGCCTGGCGGCCGGGCTGCGGGTGCGCGACATGTGGGGCGTTCCCATGTGGGTGTTCAGCGGACTGCTGGTGGCGGCGTGGCTGCCCGCTCCCTGGCTGTCGGCCCTGCAGCCGCGGCTGCTGCGCGGCCTGGCGGTGTGGCTGGTGCTGATCTCGGTGGCGACGGGCCTCTGGCTGGCCTTCGGTGCGCAATGGCGCCACCGTCCGTCGCGCACCGACTGGCCGCAGGCCGCCATCGCGCAGCAGGCGCTGGCGGCATGGCAGGCGCAGTCGCGCTGCGATCTGGATTCGGTCTCAGGCGATTACTGGGCGGTGGGGCTGGTCGCGGCGCAGCTGCCGCAGCGGCCTTCCGTCTACATCGCGGGCGATCCGCGCTTCTCGCCATGGATCACGCCCGAGCGCCTGCGCGACCATGGCACACTGTGGATCGGCCTGGGCGACGACGCGCCGGTGCCGGCCGGGCTCGACACGCTGGCCGCGCAACCCGGAATGCGGGTGCAGCAGGGCCAGGTGGAGATCGGCTGGCCCTACGGGGGCGCCGCCGAGCCGCTCGCGATGCACTGGCGCGCCTACGTGCCGGCCGCATGCGTCCGCCAACCTTGACCACCGCCACCCATCCACCGATGACGGAACCCACCTCCTCCGCCGCCGACGCGGCCCCGGGCTTGCACGCAGAGTTCGCGCCCGGCGCACCGGCGGGCCAGTTGCCGCGCGAGCCCCTGCGGCCGAGCTGCGTCGTGCCCGCGCACAATGAGGAGCAGAACCTGGAGGGCTTCCTGCGCGCCCTGGCGCAGGCGGCGGGCGCGCTGGCGCAGGAGTTCGAACTCATCGTCGTCAACGACGGCAGCCGCGACGGCACGCACGCGGTGGCCATGCGGCTGGCGCAGGAGCTGCCGCTGCGCTATCTCGCGCTGTCGCGCAATTTCGGCAAGGAGGCCAGCCTCTCCGCGGGGATCGACCATGCACGGGGCAATGCGGTGCTGCTGATCGATGCGGACTTCCAGCATCCGCTCGCCCTGCTTCCCGAGATGCATGCGCTGTGGCAATCCGGCTATGACATGGTCTACGGCGTGATCGCCGACCGCGGCGCCGAAAGCGGCGCCAAGCGCCTGGGCGCCGGCGTGTTCTACCGGCTGATGAATGCGGGCAACCAGGTCAAGATTCCCCCGAACGCGGGCGACTTCCGCTGGATGGACCGCAAGGTGGTCGATGCGCTCAAGGCCCTGCCCGAACGCAACCGCTTCATGAAGGGCCTGTACGCCTGGGTGGGCTTCAAGACCGCCGCCCTGCCGTTCGTGCCGCTCGACCGGGCCGCGGGCACGTCGAGCTTCAACCTGCGCAGCCTGAGTTCGCTGGCGCTGTCGGGGCTCACGTCGTTCACCACGCTGCCGCTGCGCGTGTGGAGCATGGTGGGCGGCTGTATCTCGCTGGCCGCGCTGACCTACGGCCTCTGGGTGGCCGTGGACACGCTGGTGTTCGGCAACCCGCTGGACGGCTGGCCCACGCTGGCGGTGAGCATCATGCTGTTCTCGGGCGTGCAGCTGATGTCGATCGGCATCCTGGGCGAATACGTCGGCCGCATCTACGAAGAGGTCAAGCGCCGGCCGATCTACCTGGTGGCCCGCGACGAAGACCGCAGCCCACTGGGCGGCCCGCGGCCATGAGCCTGGCGGTGCGCGGACCGTGGGCCCTGCTGCAGCGGCTGCCGCAGGGGCTGCAGTTCATCCTCGTGGGCGGCGCGGCCGCGGCCACGCACCTGGCCGTGGTGGGCCTGCTGGTGGCGCTGTCCGGCATGCCGCCGCTGGCGGCCAACGTGCTGGCCTTCCTGGTGGCGTTCACCGTGAGCTATGCCGGCCATGCCCGGCTCACCTTCGCCCGCACGCAGGCCCGGGGCCCGGCCGTGGCGGCCCGCTATTTCGCCGTGGCCTGCCTGTCGTTCGCGGCCAACGAGGTGCTGTACTACATCGCCCTGCACTGGCTGCGCTGGCACTACTTCTGGAGCCTGGCGGGCGTGCTGGTGCTGGTGGCCGTGGGCACGTTCGTGCTGAGCAAGTGGTGGGCATTCAAGATCCGCACGCCATGACGGCCGCGCGCACGCCCACCGCGGGCCCGGCGCCCACCCCGCGCGCCATCGTGCTCTGCGCGGACGACTACGCGCTGCATCCGGCAGTGGACGAAGCGGTCGAGCGGCTGGTGCACGCGGGACGCCTCTCCGCCACCAGCTGCATGGCGACATCGCCGCGCTGGGCCGAGGCCGCGGCGCGCCTGCCAGCGCTGCGGCCCCGCCTGGCGGTGGGCCTGCACTTCAACCTGACCGAAGGCCATGGCGGCGCGCACGCCGCGGAGACGCTGGGCCGCGTGATCCTGGCCACCTATGCGCGGCAGTGGTCCGGCGCATCGCTGCGCGCCGCGTGGCGGGCCCAGCTGGATGCGTTCGAGCAGGCCGTGGGCACGCCGCCGGACTTCATCGACGGCCACCAGCACGTGCACCAGCTGCCCCGGGTGCGCGATGCCCTGCTCGCTGAACTGCAGGCACGCTATGCGCCCGGCGAGCGCCCCTGGGTGCGCTCCACCGCGCCGGCACCCGGCCTGGGCCGCGATCCGAAGGCGGCGACCATCGCCCTGCTCGGCGGCTGGACGGCCACGCGCCGCTGGCGCCGGGCCGGCGTGGCGACGAACCCGGGCTTCGGCGGGGTGTACGGTTTCGACGCCCCCGATGCCGCGGCCTACGGCGCGCAGATGGAGCGCTGGCTGCCGCACCTGCCGGAGGGCGGGCTGCTGATGTGCCACCCGGCCGCGGACGTGGTGCACGGCGATGCGATCGGGGAACAGCGGCCGGTGGAGTTCGCCTATCTGATGTCGGACGCCTTCGGCGCGCTGCTGCAGCGCAGTGGCCGGCACGTGCACCAGGGGCCGGCGGCACCCTGGGCCTGACGAGGGCGGTGCAGAGAGGCGCGGGTTCAGCGCAGCGCGAACCCGGCGGCGATGCCCGCGAACAGGGTGAAGCCCAGCCAGTGGTTGCGGGTGAACGCCCGGAAGCAGCCTTCGCGGGTGCGGTGGCGGATGAGCCGCCAGTGCCAGGCCACCTGCGCCAGCGTCGCGGCCAGCGCGGCATGCAGGGGCCAGCCCAGCCCGAAGGGCGCCAGCGACCAGGCCCAGAGCGCCACGAACGCCAGGTAGAACGCCATCACGGCCGGCACGTCCCGGCGCCCCAGGGTGATGGCCGAGGTCTTCATGCCGATCTTCAGGTCGTCGTCGCGGTCCACCATCGCGTATTCGGTGTCGTAGGCCAGCACCCAGCAGAGGTTGCCCAGCACCAGCCAGGCGGCCAGCGGTGGCACGCTGCCGCCCACGGCGGTGAAGGCCATCGGAATACCCATGCTGAAGGCCACGCCGAGCACGGCCTGGGGCATGGAGACGAATCGCTTGGCGAACGGGTAGGCGATAGTGACGGCCAGCGCGGGCAGCGACCAGGCGACGGTGGCCGCATTGGTGGTGAGCACGAGGCCGAACGACACGAGCGCGAGCACCGCGCCCACGGCCAGGGCTTCGCGCACCGACACGGCGCCGCTGGTGACGGGGCGCTGCGCGGTGCGCTTGACGTGCCGGTCGAAATCCCGGTCGGCCACGTCGTTCACGCAGCAGCCCGCGCTGCGCATGAGCACGGTGCCCAGCGTGAACACCGCCAGCAGGTGCCAGCCCGGGAAGCCCCCGGCCGCGATCCACAGCGCCGACAGGGTGGGCCAGAGCAGCAGCAGCCAGCCGGCCGGCCGGCTCCAGCGGATCAGGTCGAGGTACAGCGCCAGGCGCGATGGCCGGGGAGGGATGTGCGGTGCGGTGCTCTGCATGGGCGGACGTGGGGAATGAAAAACGCCCGCGGAGGGCGGGCGTGGCCGGAGCGGGAAAGGCTTACTCCTCCAGCAGCGAGCGGAGCATCCAGGCGGTCTGCTCATGCACCGTCAGGCGCTGCGTGAGCAGGTCGGCCGTGGGCTCGTCGCTGGCCTTGTCGGCCACGGGGAACAGCTCGCGCGCGGTGCGGGCGACGGCTTCGTGGCCCTCGACCAGGATGCGCACCATCTCCAGCGCGTGGGGCGGCTCGGCCGGCACGTCGGGCAGCGAGGTGAGCTTGCCGAACTGGGCGTACGAGCCCGGCGCGGGATGGCCCAGCGAGCGGATGCGCTCGGCCACCGGGTCCACGGCGTTCCACAGTTCGGTGTACTGGCCCATGAACATGGTGTGCAGCGTGTTGAACATCGGACCGGTCACGTTCCAGTGGAAGTTGTGCGTGGTCAGGTAGAGGGTGTAGGTGTCGGCGAGCAGGCGCGAGAGGCCCTGCGCGATGGCGGCGCGGTCCTTGTCGCTGATGCCGATGTTGATGCGCGGCGCGGTGGAAGGGGACGGGCGGGCTGCGGATTTGCCGGGGGCTTTGGCCATGGGATGGACTCCTTCGGTGGATGGGCTGGAAACAACGGTGATCAGGACAGGCGCGTCACGCCCGGCAGCTCGCAGGCGTACACGGCGTTGCGCAGTGCCGCGATGGCCTCGTAGCGCGTGAAGCTGCGGCGCCAGGCCAGCACCACGCGGCGCATCGGCGGCGGGCTGCCGTCGGCCTCCTCGATGGGCAGGTAACGGATGTGCGTGTCGTCGCTCTTGCGGCGCTTGCTGCCGGTGTGCAGCGCGTCGCGCGGCACGGACAGGCGCGGCACCAGCGTGACGCCCATGCCGGCCGAGACCATGTGCTTGATGGTCTCCAGCGACGATCCCTCGAAGGTGCGGCGGATGCCCTCGGCGTTGCTCGCGTAGCGCGCGAACTCGGGGCAGACTTCCAGGACGTGGTCGCGGAAGCAGTGGCCGGCCCCCAGCAGCAGCATGGTCTCGCTCTTGAGCTCGGCGGCGGAGATGCTGCTGCGCTCGGCGAGCGGATGCGACGACGGCACGGCCGCCAGGAAGGGCTCGTCGTAGAGCGGCGCCATCGCGAGCCCGGTGTCCGGGAACGGCTCGGCCATGATCGCGCAGTCGATCTCGCCGGTGCGCAGCATCTCCAGCAGCTTGACGGTGAAGTTCTCCTGCAGCATGAGCGGCATCTGCGGCGTGCGCGCGATGGCGCGGCGCACCAGTTCGGGCAGCAGGTAGGGGCCGATGGTGTAGATGACGCCGAGCGTGAGCACGCCCGCCAGCGGGTCCTTGCCGCGCTTGGCGATCTCCTTGATCGCCGCGGCCTGCTCCAGCACGCTCTGCGCCTGGCGGACGATCTCCTCGCCCAGGGGTGTCACCGAGACTTCGCCCGCGCTGCGCTCGAAGAGCTTGATCTCGAGTTCGTCCTCGAGCTTCTTGATGGCCACCGACAGCGTCGGCTGCGAGACGTAGCAGGCGTCCGCAGCGCGCCCGAAGTGCTTCTCCCGGGCGACAGCGACGATGTATTTGAGTTCTGTGAGGGTCATGACTGAAGGACGGCGATGCGGAGAATGTGCAATTGTGCGCCGGGCAGGGACATGCAGGGCCTTTCGTCCGGGGCCGGCCCGGCGTCCGCGCGCTCAGCCGCCAAGTCTGCCACGGATAGCGCACCCCGGGTGCGGCCCGGCTCACGCCTTCAGGTAATCGGCCTTGCCCCCGAGCCAGCGGCCGACGTGCCGGCGGGCTTCCTCGGGATGGCCGTCGAGCATGCGCGGGGCCGTCTCGCGGGCCCACTCCAGCAGCACGGTGTCGGTGGCGAGGTCGGCGAAGCGCAGCATCGGCGCGCCGGACTGGCGGGCGCCGAGGAATTCCCCCGGCCCGCGGATCTCCAGGTCGCGCCGGGCGATCTCGAAACCGTCCTGCGTCTCGGCCATGGCGCGCAGCCGGTCGCGCGCGGTCTCGCCCAGGCGCCCGCTCTCGTTGGTGGAATAGAGCAGCACGCAGGCCGAGGCCGCCGCGCCGCGCCCCACCCGGCCGCGCAGCTGGTGCAGCTGCGAGAGCCCGAAGCGCTCGGCATGCTCGATCACCATGAGGGAGGCGTTGGGCACGTCCACCCCGACCTCGATCACCGTGGTGGAGACGAGCACCCCCATGGTTCCGCTGGTGAAGAGTTCCATGACGGCTTTCTTCTCGGCGGGCGGCATGCGCGAGTGCAGCAGGCCGACCATGACCGCCGGCTGCCCGCGCGCCGGGTCGCCCTGCAGCGCCTCGCTCAGGTCCATGTGCGTCGCCGTGGCGTTGGAGAGGTCCAGCGCCTCGCTCTCCTCGATCAGCGGGCAGACCCAGTAGACCTGCCGGCCGGAGGCGACCTGGGCGCCGATGCGCGCGATGACCTCGTCCTTGCGGCTGTCGGCGATGAGCTTGGTGACGATGGGCGTGCGGCCGGGCGGCAGCTCGTCGATGGTGGAGACGTCGAGGTCGGCGTAGTAGCTCATGGCGAGCGTGCGCGGGATCGGCGTCGCGCTCATCATCAGCAGGTGCGGCTCCATGCCCTGGTCGGCGAGCTTGCGGCGCAGGGCCAGGCGCTGCGCCACGCCGAAGCGGTGCTGCTCGTCCACCACCGCGAGCGCGAGGTTGCGGAAGCGCACCTGCTCCTGGATCACCGCGTGCGTGCCGACGACCAGCGCGGCCTCGCCGCTCTCCACCAGCGCCAGCATCGCCGCGCGCTCCTTTTTCTTCTGCCCGCCCGCCAGCCAGGCCACGCGCCGGCCGCTTTCGGCCAGCAGCGGCTCCAGCCAGCCGATGAGCTTGCGGAAATGCTGCTCGGCCAGGATCTCGGTGGGGGCCATGAGCGCGCACTGCCAGCCGGCGTCCATGCACACGGCGGCCGACAGCGCCGCCACCACGGTCTTGCCCGAGCCCACGTCGCCCTGCAGCAGCCGGTGCATGGGCACGGGGCGGGCCAGGTCGGCGGCGATCTCGGCGCACACGCGCTGCTGGGCGGCCGTCAGGCCGAAGGGCAGCGCGGCCAGCAGGCGCTCGTGCAGCGCGGGCCCGCCCTCTTCGCCCGGCACGGGCCGCAGCACCGGGGCGCGCAGCCGGTCGCGCTCGCGCTTGGCCTCCAGTTGGGAGAGCTGCTGCGCCAGCAGCTCCTCGGCCTTGAGCCGCTGCCAGGCCGGGTGGCTGTGGTCCTCCAGCGTGGCCAGCGCCACGTCGGGGGTGGGGTGGTGCAGGAACACGAGCGCGTCGCGCAGCGTCCACCAGGCGCGGCCGCCGCCGCCTTCGCCCAGGAACCGCGGAATCGGGGGCTCCAGGCCGGGGGGGATGGTCTCGGAGAGGTCCACGCGCTGCAGGGCGCCCACGACGGCGCGCCGCAGGTAGGGCTGCGGCAGGCCGGCGGTGGTCGGGTAGACCGGCGTGAGCGCGGCCGGCAGCTCCCCGCCCGCCAGGCGGAAGGCCGGGTGCAGCATCTGGCGCCCCCAGAAGCCGCCCTTCACCTCGCCGCGGATGCGCAGGCGGGCGCCCACGGCCAGCGTCTTCTGGTGGGAGGGATAGAAGCTGAAGAACCGCAGCTCGCAGGTGCCCGTGCCGTCGTCCACGGTGACGACGAGCTGGCGGCGCGGGCGCAGCTGCACCTCGCTGTCCGTCACCGTGGCCTCGATCTGCGCGGTATCGCCGTCGCGCACGTTGCGCAGCGGGGTGATGCGCGTTTCGTCCTCGTAGCGCAGCGGCAGGTGCAGCGCCAGGTCTATGTCGCGCGACAGTCCCATCTTCTGCAGGGCTTTCTGGGCGGGACTGGGCGCGGGGCTGGGCATGCGGGAACGAAGGAGCGGCGGCAGGAGGGGAATGCGGACGGAAGATGCCCGCCGAAGACGGCAGAAAACGACAGGCCTGCAAAAATGGAAACGGAGCACCGTCGCGTTACCGCAGGATGCGGAAAGGCTAACATGTCCGCAGGCCGCCCGCTTTCTCCCGCCCGCACACGTCCCCGTCCTCCCATGCTCAAGCGAATCAGCGTACAGCACCTCACCCTGGGCATGTACCTGCACCAGTTCTGCGGCTCCTGGATGGACCATCCATTCTGGCGCACGGGGTTCGTGCTGAAGGACCCTGCCGATCTGTCGCGCATCCACGGCACGGCCATCCAGGAGGTCTGGATCGACGTGTCCAAGGGGCTGGACGTGGCCTCGGGCGTGGAAACCGTGACGCCGGAAGAGGCGGAGGCGCTGCGCGAGACGGATTTCCAGAAGCTGCAGGAAATGCCGGAACTCAAGGTCAGCGCCCCCCCGCCGTCGCCGCAGCCCCGGCCGCGCACAGCGGCCCGCACCCACGGGACGGCCCCCACCAGCATGGCCGAGGAGCTGGTCCATGCGGCCGCGCTGACCCGGCATGCGCGCCAGACGATGAGCTCGATGTTCACCGAGGCGCGCATGGGCCGGGTGGTCGATTCCACCGAGGCGCGCAGCCTGGTGGAGGAGATCTCCGACTCGGTCACGCGCAACCCCTCCGCGCTCATCAGCCTCGCGCGCCTGAAAAGCGCCGACGACTACACCTACATGCACTCGGTGGCCGTGTGCGCGCTCATGGTCGCGCTCGGCCGGCAGGTCGGGCTGGAGGGCGAGCGCCTGCGCACCGCCGGCATGGCGGGGCTGATGCACGACATCGGCAAGGCACGCATCCCCCTGTCGGTGCTCAACAAGCCGGGCAAGCTCACCGACGAGGAATTCGGCATCATCCGCGGCCATTCGGAGCACGGGCACCGCATGCTGCTGGCCTGCGGCGGAGTGGACGACGAGGTGCTCGACGCCTGCCTGCACCACCACGAGAAGATGGATGGCAGCGGCTACCCGCACCGGCTCGCGGGCGAGGACATCGGGCTGATCGCGCGCATGACCGCGATCTGCGACGTCTACGACGCCATCACCTCCAACCGCCCCTACAAGCGCGGCTGGGATCCGGCCGAATCGCTGCGCCGCATGGCCGAATGGACGAACGGGCATTTCGACGCCCGGCTCTTCCAGGCCTTCGTCAAGAGCATCGGCATCTATCCCGTGGGCTCGCTGGTGCGGCTCGCCTCCGGCCGCATCGGGGTGGTGATGGAGCAGTCGGCCTCGCTCGTCTCGCCGCGCGTGCGGGTGTTCTTCTCCACCCGTTCCGACCTGCGCATTCCTCCCGAAGTCGTCGATCTCTCGCTGCCGGGTGGCACCGACAAGATCGTGGCGCGCGAAGACCCCGACAAATGGCGGTTCCCGGACCTCGCGGAGTTGTGGGCGCCGCCGGAGGGCGAGGCGTCATGAGCGGCGCGGCGCCGCGCGGCGCCCCCGCGGCCGTGCGCACCTACGCGATGGTGGAGCGCTCGCGCCATCTGGACTTCGACATCCGCGACCAGAGCGGCCGTGCACCGCTCACGCAGCCGCACAAGCACGAATACTTCCAGATCCAGGCGAATCTGGCGGGCGCCACGCAGCACCACGTGGGCGGCACCGTGCGCCCGTTCACGCCGGGCACGCTGAGCTTCGTGCTGCCCCACCGCATGCACCTGGTGCCGCACCCGCCCGGCACGCGCTGGCTGGTGGTGAACTTCAGCCAGCGCTTCCTGTGGCCCGACCTGCACGTGGACCCGCTCGATCTGGAGGACGTACCCCTGGCGCTCGCGCCCGAACTCGCACCCTTCCAGTTCCAGGAGCATCTGGACTTCACGTTCGGCAGCGGGGAATGGCCGGCCGTGCTGGCGCTGCTGGAGATGCTGCAGCACGAGAACACGGCACGGCGGCTGGCCTCGGCCGCGCGCATCCGCGGCGGGCTGCTGGAACTGCTGGCGCGCACCTGCCAGCGCTGGGAGGGCGAGCTGCGCGCGCTGGCGGCCACGCAGGCGCAGCGCGGCAGCCGGCGCGCGGCGCTGGCGCGGGTGCTGCGCTACCTGCGCGGCGAGCTGGCGGGCGAACCCACGCTCGCGAGCGCGGCCGAGGCGGCCTGCCTCTCGCCCAACTACCTCGCCCACCTCATCAAGAAGGAAACCGGCCGCACCTTCACCGAACTGCTCACCGAGCGCCGGCTGGCCCTGGCGCAGGAGCTGCTGCTGGCCACCGGCGAGCGCATCGGCGAGATCGCACGGCGCTGCGGCTTCGCGGACGAGGCCTACTTCGCGCGGCGCTTCCGCCAGTGGCACGGACTGAGCCCGCGCGACTGGCGCACGGAGCGGCTGCGCGAGCTGCAGGGCGAGGCCGGCGTTTCCTCCCCCGATCGCGTCCAAGTCTTGCGTTGAATCGTCCGCATGGGGGCGCGCCGGCGCGCCTAGAGTGGCAGGACCGGCCCGCGAGAGGCCGTCCGCCATCCCATCCAGGACACAGGAGACATCCCATGCAACGCAGAGACATCCTCATGAACACCACCGCCACCCTCGGCGGCGCCCTGGCCGCCGGCTGCGCCAGCGTCGCCGCCACGCCCGCCGCCCCCTCGCCCTTCACCCTGCCGGTGCCCGCCGTGCCGATCGCCGGCAGCGGCGAGGTCTTCCCGGTGCACCGGATCTACTGCATCGGCCGCAACTACGCGGCCCACGCCCGCGAAATGGGATCGGACCCGACGCGCGAGCCGCCCTTCTTCTTCCAGAAACCCAACGATGCCATCCAGTTCGTGCCGCCGGGGCAGACCGTGGACCACCCCTACCCCGCCCTGACGCGCAACTACCACTACGAAGTGGAACTGGTGGCGGCGCTGCACAGCGGCGGGCGCAACATCCCGGCCGACCAGGCGCTGCAGCACGTCTTCGGCTACGCCGTGGGCCTGGACATGACGCGCCGCGACCTGCAGGGCGACATGAAGGACCAGAAGAAGCCCTGGGAGATCGGCAAGAGCTTCGACCTCTCCGCGCCCATCGGCCCGATCCACCGCGTGGCCCGCACGGGCCACTTTCCCCGGGGCGCGATCACCCTCGCCGTGAACGGCACCGTGAAGCAGAAGGCCGACCTCGACCAGATGATCTGGAGCGTGGCCGAGCAAATCGCCAAGCTCTCCGAAGCTTTCGAACTGAAGGCCGGCGACCTGATCTACAGCGGCACGCCCGAGAACGTGGGCGCGGTGGTGAAGGGGGACGTGATGGTGGCGCACATCGACGGGCTGCCGGACCTGGCGCTGAAGGTGGTGTGAGGCGGAGCTTACGGGGCCGATCACACAATGGCCCGACATGCAGGCCGTAAAAGAACCTCAATGGATTGCGCTCGGTCTGCCCCTTAGACTGGTGCGGCCATGCAACGCCGCACTTCCATCACCATAGCCAGCCTGTTGTTGCTCGGCAGTTGGCTCTGGATCGGCTTCGACCAACACGTCGGAGACCATGAGGTTGGAAGCGCATGGGAGCCCCATTCCTCAAGTCTCGTCCCACGTGGGTACTGCGCTTCAAGAACCCTGCACAACGGGGGCTGGACAGGGATGCCTTCGACACCCTGGACGCGGCACGGCAGCAGGCGTTCCGGGACTACTGTGCTGTCCGCTTCGGGATCGCCGATCCGCATCGGTGCGAGAAAGCCATCGAAGACCGCCGCTTGTAAGTCGCCCGCGTCAAGGCGCCGATCAGCGAGCAAACGCCCTGGCGCCGGGACCCGGCCCAGCAAAGCGCACGCCCCTCCATGGGAGAATCGCGGGCTTCGTCTCCTGATCCCTCTCCTTGGAACGGGCCCGTCCGGCCCTCAAGCCCCATGTCCGCCAGCCAGCCACCCCGCGCCTTCACCCTCAGCGATTTCGACTTCTCGCTGCCTCCCGAACTCATCGCCCAGCATCCCGCGCCCGAGCGCAGCGCCTCGCGCCTGCTCGATGGCCGCGCGCAGGCGCCCGTGGACCGCATCTTCCGCGAGCTGCCGGACCTGCTGCAGCCGGGCGATCTGCTGGTGTTCAACGACACGCGCGTCGTCAAGGCCCGCGTGTTCGGCGAGAAGGCCAGCGGCGGCAAGGTGGAGCTGCTGATCGAGCGCGTGCTGGTGGGCCCGGAGGGCGAGGCCGGCAACGAGGTGGTCGCGCACATGAAGGTGAGCAAGAAACCCGCCGTGGGTGCCACGCTCCACATGGCCGGCGGCCCCGCGGGCGGCGGCTTCGGCGCGACGCTGCTGGGCCGTTGGCCCGACGAGGACGGCCCGCTGTTCCGCTTCGCGCTCTCGAGCCCCGACGGCGCGGGCCCGCATGCGCTGATGGAGCGCCACGGCCACATGCCGCTGCCGCCCTACATCGAGCGCCACCAGGAAGGCGGCGGCGATCCCGATGCGGCCGAGGACGCCGAGCGCTACCAGACGGTGTTCGCGCGCGCGCCGGGCGCGGTGGCCGCGCCCACGGCGGCGCTGCATTTCGACGAAGGGGTGCTGGCGGCGCTGGCGGCGCGCGGCGTGGAGCGTGCGAGCGTCACGCTGCACGTGGGCGCCGGCACCTTCCAGCCCGTGAAGACCGAGAGCCTGGCGGACCACCGCATGCACAGCGAGTGGTACGAGGTGCCGCTGGCCACGCTCGCGGCGCTGGAGCGCTGCCGGCAGCGCGGCGGCCGCGTGGTGGCCGTGGGCACGACGACGGTGCGCACGCTCGAATCCTGGGCGCGCAGCGGGCAGGCCACGGGCGATACCGACATCTTCATCACGCCGGGCTTCGCGTTCCAGGTGGTGGATCTGCTGGTCACCAACTTCCACCTGCCCAAGAGCACGCTGATGATGCTGATCAGCGCCTTCACCGGCTACGACCACGCGATGGATCTGTACCGGCACGCGATCGCGCAGCGCTACCGGTTCTTCAGCTACGGCGACGCGATGCTGCTGTCGCGCCGCTGACGCGGGCTCGCCGCGTTCCGGCGGCGGCGCCCACCGATGCCCGGTGGCCGCCGCCGCAGGGTGCGTCAGTCCCGGGCGTCCGGATAGCGGAACTCCGGATGGGACTCGTAGAGCCCGCGGGCCACTTCCCGGTCGTCCAGCACGCCCCTGTCATCGACGTGGGAGAGATGGCGGTGCGCCCTGTTCACGACGCGGTAAGCCTCGGCGGCCGCCTCGTACGGGTCCGAATGCGGGGCGCCGGTGATGCGGCCGTGGAGCACGCCCTGCTCCATGCCCAGCCGGTACCGGTCGTAATCGGTGGTCGCGCGGGCCCGCTCCAGCGACTGCCGGTCCCGGGGAGGAATCAGGCTGGACGTCTCGTGCTGCAGAACACTGTCGATCCGGGAACGGTTGAGCGAGAGCGCCTGCAGGCTGCTGTCGATCTCGTGCAGCAATGCGCTCCTGTCCGGGCTGGTGGAGCGCTGCGTTTCCCGGGACTGCTGCGCCCGCTCATGTTCCTGCGCGCGCGACGCGCGGCTGCTGCTGCTGCCGGAACCGATGAAACATCTTCTCATGGTGGTGAACGTGTGGTTGAGTGGGTTGGAGGGGAACGCCGGGCCCGGCTCCACGCGATGGAGCGCATGCACCGGCATCCGCTGGTTCCGCATTGCGGATGTGGATGCCATGGTCCGCGCGCTGCCGTTTCCGCGCAGGGCCCGTGCGAAAAGCCGCGCGGCGGTGCGAAGCGTCGCCCGCGCTCCTGCCGCTCGCCCCCTCGCCTGGGCTCAGTAAGCGACGGCGTGCCCGTCCTTGCGCGGGTCCGAGCCCGCCGCATAGGCGCCGCTGTCCAGCCGCAGCACCAGCTGGGCGCCGCCGAACGCGAAGACACCATCGCCCGCCTCCACCGCCACCTCGTGCCCGCGCGCGCGCAGCGCCTCGACCACGGCCGGATCGAAGGCCGGCTCTACGGCCACGCCGCGGCCGCCCGTCACGCGCCAGCGCGGCGCATCGGCGGCGGCCTGCGGGTTCTGGCCGTAGCGCAGCACGCGCAGCGCCATCTGCACATGGCCCTGCGACTGCATCGGCCCGCCCATGACGCCGAAGGCCATGCGCGGCGCCCCGTCGGCATCCATGGCGAAGGCCGGAATGATGGTGTGCGAGGGGCGCTTGCGCGGCGCCACCTCGTTCGCATGGCCGGCCTCGGCGGTGAAGCAGTGGCCGCGGTTCTGCAGGCTGATGCCCGTGCCCGGCACCACCACGCCCGAGCCGAAGCCCATGTAGTTGGACTGGATGAAGGACACCATCATGCCGCTCTCGTCGGCCGCGGCGAGGTACACGGTGCCGCCCGGGCGCGGCGTGCCGTGGCCCGGGTCGCCCGCGCGGGCCGGGTCGATGAGCGCGGCGCGCTCGCGCACGTAGGTGTCGGACAGCAGGTCGCGGGCGGCCACGCGCATGGCGTCCGCATCGGCGTTGTGGCGGTACAGGTCGGCCAGCGCCAGCTTCATCGCCTCGATGCTCGCGTGGACGGTGTCCACGTGGTCCACGGGCTGCGCGCCGATGCCGGCCGCATCCAGCATGCCGAGCGCCATCAGCGCCGCGATGCCCTGGCCGTTGGGCGGGATCTCGTGGATGACCGCATCGCCGAAGCGCCGGCTCACGGTGCCCACCCAGTCGGCCTGGTGGGCGGCGAGGTCCTCCTCGGTCATCGCGCCACCGTTCGCGCGGGAATGCGCGGCCATCTGCCGCGCCAGCTCGCCCCGGTAGAAGTCTTCGCCCCCGGTGGCGGCGATGCGCTCCAGGGTGCGGGCATGGGCCTCGCTGCGGAAGATTTCGCCGGCGCGCGGCGTGCGGCCGCCGGGCATGAAGCATTCGGCGAAGCCCGGCTGCCCGCCCAGCTTGGCGGCGCCCAGCGCCCATTGCCGCGCGATGGTGGGTGATACGGGGAAGCCGCCGCGCGCGTAATCGATGGCCGGCTGCGCGAGCTGCGCGAAAGGCAGGCGGCCGAAGCGCCGCGAGAGCGCCACCCAGCCCGAGACGGCGCCCGGCACCGTGACGGCGTTCCAGCCGGTTTCAGGGATGCCGCCGCGCTCGGCGAAGTAGCCGGGCGTCCAGGCCGCGGGGGCCCGTCCGGAAGCGTTCAGGCCATGCAGCTCCTGGCCGTCCCACACGATGGCGAATGCGTCGCTGCCGATGCCGCAGCCCGTCGGCTCGACCACGGTGAGCACCATCGCCGCCGCGAGGGCCGCGTCCACCGCGTTGCCGCCGGCCTGCAGCATCCGCAGCCCGGCCTGGGCGGCCAGGGGCTGCGAGGTGGACACGACGTTGCGGCCCATGACCGCGCTGCGGTGCGAGGCGTAGGGCAGGTTCCAGTCGATGGCGTGTTCGCCGTGGGGTGCTGTCATGCGTTGTCTCCTTCATGTTCGGATGGAGACGGCATTCTTGCAGGTGCGGCGCGGGAGGGAGGACTCGGGCCGTAAAGCCCCGGCGGCCGCGTCAGCCCCGCGCCATGCGCTCCTGCAGCTGCTGCAGCACCCCGGCGTCCAGGGGACCGCGGTGCACGCTGTGGGCGCAGCACCGGCCCGGCGGGCGACCGTCCGCAGGCGTCGGCCCGCTACTTCGCTGCCTGCTGTTCGCGGAACTCGCGCGCCCGGCCGAAGTGGCCGCAGCCGATGAAGGGCACGGGCGGCCGCAGCGCCGAGAGGGGCGACGGATGGTTGGCCGTCAGCACCAGGTGCCGGTCGGCGTCGATCAGCGGCCGCTTCGACTGCGCGTGCGAGCCCCAGAGCATGAAGACCGCGGGCCGGTCGCCCTCGCCCACCTTGCGGATCACCGCATCGGTGAGCTGCTCCCAGCCCTTGCCCGCGTGGCTCGCGGGCTGGGCCTCTTCCACGGTGAGGCAGGTGTTGAGCAGCAGCACGCCGTTCTTCGCCCATTTGACGAGGCTGCCGCCCGGCTCCGGCCAAGCGGGAAAAGGCTGCCCCAGGTCACGCTGCAGCTCCTTGAAGATGTTGCGCAGCGAGGGCGGCAGCTGCACGCCGGGTGCGACCGAGAAAGCCAGCCCCTCGGCCTGCCCGCGGCCGTGGTACGGGTCCTGCCCGAGGATGACCACCCGCACCGACTCCGGCGGCGTGAGCTCCAGCGCGCGCAGCGGCCGCGGCGGGAAGATCACCGCGCCCGCTTCCAGGCGCTGGCGCAGAAACAGCAGCAGCGCCTGCCCGCGCGCGCTCGCGAAGAAGTCATCGACCAGCGGCTGCCAGCCGGGCGCCACCGGCCAGTCGGCCGGGTCGGCGCTCTGCAGTTGCGAGGGCGGGGCGGAGGAATCGGGCGCGGAAGGGTGCATGGTGGGCGGCGGGGGTCAGGCGAACAGCTTCGCCAGCGCGGCGCCCGGCTCCTGGGCCCGCATGAAGGCTTCACCCACGAGGAAGGCGTGCACGTCGGCATCGCGCAGGGTTTTGACGTCCTGCGGCGTGAGGATGCCCGATTCCGCCACCAGCAGCCGGTCGGACGGCACCGCTTTGCGCAGCGAGACAGTGGTGTCCAGAGACACCTCGAAGGTGCGCAGGTTGCGGTTGTTGATGCCGACCAGCGGCGTGCGCAGCTTCAGGGCGCGGTCCAGCTCGGCGCCGTCGTGCACCTCCACCAGCGCCGCCATGCCCAGGCTGTGCGCGATCGCCTCGAACTCCGCCATCTGCGCGTCGTCCAGGCAGGCGGCGATCAGCAGGATGGCGTCCGCGCCCATCGCGCGCGATTCGTAGATCTGGTAGGCATCGACCATGAAGTCCTTGCGCAGCACCGGCAGCGCGCAACTCGCGCGGGCCTGCTTGAGGTAGTCGGGCTGGCCCTGGAAGAACTGCCGGTCGGTCAGCACCGAGAGGCAGGCCGCGCTGACCTTGCCGTCGCCCTCGGCATAGCTCTGGGCGATGTCGGCCGGGATGAAGTTCTCGCGGATCACGCCCTTGCTGGGACTGGCCTTCTTGATCTCGGCGATCACGGCCGCCTGGCCGGCGGCGATCTTGGCGCGCAGGGCGCCCTCGAAGTCGCGCGTGAGCACGCGGCTCTCGGCATCGGCGCGCATGGCGGCCAGGGGAGTCTTCTTCTGGGCCGCCGCGATCTCTTCGCGCTTGACGGCCACGATCTTGTTCAGGATGTCACTCATGTTCCGACTCTTTCTTCGAAGGGGGCGCGCTGTCCTCGTCGGCGCCCGTTTTCAGGATATGGACAAAGACGCGGTGCATCACGATGCCCGCGACGATGAATACGAGGGATACGCCGAGGGCGATCCAGGTTCCGCTGTCGCGCCAGAGGGCGCCCATCCTGCAGGCCTCAGGCCCCGGCGGCCAGCGCGTGCGTGCGCTCCACCAGCTGCTCCAGCCGGGCGAGCGCCGCGCCGGAATCGACGGCCGCGCGCGCGCGGGCGATGCCGTCGGCCATGGTGGCCGCCACGTTCGCCGCGTAGAGCGCCACGCCGGCGTTCAGGCAGACGATCTCGCGCGCGGGCCCGGCCTCGCCGCGCAGCACCGACAGCAGCATCTCGCGCGACTGCTCGGGCGTCTCGACCTTGAGGGCGCGGTTGCTGGACATCGCCAGGCCGAAGTCCTCGGGATGGATCTCGTATTCGGTGATCTCGCCGTTCTTCAGCTCGCCCACCATGGTGGCCGCGCCCAGGCTGACCTCGTCCATGCCGTCGCGGCCGTAGACCACCAGCGCATGCTCCGCGCCCAGGCGCTGCAGGGCGCGCACCTGGATGCCCACGAGGTCGGGGTGGAACACGCCCATGAGGATGTTCGGCGCACCCGCGGGGTTGGTGAGCGGCCCGAGGATGTTGAAGAGCGTGCGCACGCCCAGCTCCTTGCGCACCGGCGCCACGTTCTTCATGGCCGGGTGGTGGTTGGGCGCGAACATGAAGCCGATGCCGACCTCGGCGATGCAGCGCGCGATGGCCTCGGGCGGCAGGTCGATGTGCACGCCAAGCGACTCCATCACGTCGGCGCTGCCGCTCTTGCTCGACACGCCCCGGCCGCCGTGCTTGGCGGTCTTGGCCCCCGCGGCGGCGGCCACGAACATCGCGCAGGTGGAGATGTTGAAGGTGTTGGCGCCGTCTCCGCCGGTGCCCACGATGTCCACGAGGTGGGTGGTGTCGGCCACGGCCACCTTGCGGGAGAACTCGCGCATCACCTGCGCGGCGGCGGTGATCTCGCCGATGGTCTCCTTCTTCACGCGCAGGCCGGTGACGATGGCGGCGGTCATCACGGGCGACAGCTCGCCGCGCATGATCATGCGCATGAGGTGCAGCATCTCGTCGTGGAAGATCTCGCGGTGCTCGATGGTGCGCTGCAGCGCCTCCTGGGGGGTGATGGACATGCGGAGATAGCCTTGTTCGGGAAATTCGGGAAATTCGGGGAGCGGGTGCGGGTCAGGCACCCGGCCGCTCGGAGAGCGCGAGCCGGATGCCGAAGCCGACGAACATCGCGCCGGCCGCGCGGTCGAGCCAGTGCATGCGGCGCTGCACCAGCGACACGCGCCGCGCCATCCAGGCGGCGGCCAGCGCCCAGCCGACGTTGACGGGAATCGCGTTGAGGTTGAAGAGCGTGCCCAGCAGCACGAAGGCGAGCGCCTTGTTCTCCGCGCCGGGGGCGATGAACTGCGGCACGAAGGCCAGGAAGAAGATGGCCACCTTCGGGTTGAGCACGTTCGTCCAGAAGCCGCCCAGGAACACCTTGCGCAGCGGCGCGGCATCCGGCGCGGCAGCGGCACCCGCCGGCGCGCCGGCCGCGCGGGCCACGGCCGCGAGCCCGCCGCCCGGCCGGGCGCGCAGCATGCGCACGCCCATCCAGACGAGGTAGGCGGCGCCCACCCACTTGAGCACGGAGAACGCGGTGGCCGAGGCGGCGAGCAGCGCCCCCACGCCGAGCGCGGCCGCCGCCACGTGCAAGAAGCAGCCGGCCGTGATGCCGAGGCCCGCCACGATGCCCGCACGCACGCCCGAGCGCAGCGCGTGCGTGGCGATGTAGAACACGTCGGGGCCCGGCGTGAGGTTCAGGAGCCAGCCCGCGGCGATGAACAGCAGCAGATGGTGGAAGTCCGGCATGGCGATGTGCTCCCCGGTTACCAGCGGCGCTCGGGTTCGAAGCGGTGCAGGAAGGTGGTGATCGCGTCGCGTGGCGGCTGCACGCCGTGCACCGCCAGGATGCGGCCGGCCGCGCCCCGGTGGTAGGTGCCGTGCAGCAGCAGGTGGTGCAGCATCTCCGCGCGGGTCATCGTGCCGGTGTCTCCGTCGGTGAAGCGGAACGGAATGCGCTCGGCGAGGCCGTCCGCATCGAGCCCCTGCACGTACTGCACCAGCCAGTCGTCGCATGCGCGGACTTCGGGCACCAGCGCCTCCAGCGCGGGCGTTGCGTCGGTCTGGGTGGCCGCGGGTGCGTCCTGCGCATCGCCGGTGAGGCGCGCGCGGAAGATCCGGTCCACCAGGTGGATGTGGTTCAGCAGCCGAGAGAAGGCGCGGAAATCGTCCGCGGGCAGCCGGTCGCGCGAGGCGATGCCCAATGCCAGCAGCTCGCCGTCGGACCAGCGCTTGAACTCGAAGAGGGAAACCAGGGAGGCGTCCATGGCGGTCACACCGTCGTGGCGAGGAAGTTCTTCAGCATGGCGTGGCCGTGCTCGGTGAGGATGCTCTCGGGGTGGAACTGCACGCCTTCGATCGGCAGCTCCTTGTGCCGCACGCCCATGATCTCGCCGTCCTCGGTCCAGGCGGTGACCTCCAGCGCCTCGGGGCACGTGTCCCGCTCGATGGCCAGCGAGTGGTAGCGGTTCACGGTGAACTGCTCGGGCAGGCCGGCGAACACTCCCTGGCGGGTGGTGGTGATGGTGCTGGTCTTGCCGTGCATCAGTTCGCGGGCGCGGACGATGCGGCCGCCGAAGGCCGCGCCGATCGACTGGTGGCCCAGGCACACGCCCAGGATCGGCAGCTGGCCGGCGAAGTGGCGGATCGCCTCCACCGACACGCCGGCCTCGGCGGGCGAGCACGGACCGGGCGAGACGACGAGGTGGCTCGGGCTGCGCGCCGCGATCTCCTCCAGCGTGATCTCGTCGTTGCGGTGCACTTCGACCTCGGCGCCCAGTTCTCCGAAGTACTGGACGATGTTGTAGGTGAAGCTGTCGTAGTTGTCGATCATCAGGACTTTCATCGACTCGAACCCTTTGATTTGGAAAGATGGGGCGGGCGGGCCTGCCGGCCGCCGATGCGCGGGCCGGGGCACCCGCGGCGTGGCAGGCGGGTGGGGATGGCGGGACGGATCACCGCCATCGAGCGGCCGGGGGTGCCGATGCCGATGCCGGAGCGGGTGCCCGCGCCGGCACGGGCGAGCGCTGCTGCGCGCGTCGGCGGGGATGGCATCTGCGGGGAAGGGGGTACTGGGGGCAAGACAACTCTCCTGGGTGGAGCCGCCGTGCCGGGAGCTGGAATCAAGCCGCCACCGGTCCGGGCGGCCAACTTGCAGTCATGGGACCGCAGCGGTGCGCCGCTTCTTCAGGAGAAGCGCCACCAGGTGGCTGCGGTGAACGTTGCGTCGCGGGTCATGGTGCTCGGCCAGTCGGGTCGGGAAGTCCGGCAGCGCGGGAACGGCTACGGACCGGTGTGTGGCCCAAGTGTAATGCCCGCGCGCGGCACTGTCGACCGCGCGCCCTCCTTCCGCTCCGCCCGGCTTCGCATCCCGCCACACGCCATCGCACCGGCGGCGATCCGCACGCGGACTGCCCAGCACAGTGGCTCCTGCGCTGGCCCACCGATCCACGATCCCTCCAGGTGGTGATGTGCCTGGGTGCGTCCAGTGCATTTCGTCCACCTCAATCTGCAGGAGTCACTGACTATGAGTGCCATCAAGAAAGCCTTCAAGGCCATCGGCCAGGGTATCGAGAAAGCCGTTCACAGCGTCGGCCAGATCGCGAAAGGGATCGCCACGCTGGATCTGAAAGCCGCAGCGAAAGGATTCAAGGGCCTCGCCGACGCGGGCCTGACCATGGCGCGCGGCGCGATCAACCTGATGCCCGCGGCGCTGGCGGCGAACACGCTGCTCCACGGGGCACTGGACAAAGTGCTGAACAAGGTACAGACGACGGTGCAGAAGATGGCCGATTCCGTCGTGGACAGCGTCGAGGGCGGCCTCTCCAACATCAAGGAAGGCGTCGTCGCCACCGCCAAGGGCATCGCCAAGGGCAACCTCTCCAAGGCGCTCAAGGGCCTGGGGCAGATGGCCCTGGGCGCGGTGGAAACCGCTTCCAACTTCGGCCCGGGCGGCGTGGCCAAGAACATGGCGCGCATGGCGGTGGACGCCGCCATCGGGCTCGCCGGGCAGGAGGTGACCAAGGCCGTGTCCAAGGCGCTCGATCCCAAGGGCACGTCGCGTTTCGGCGCGCTCGCCTCCAGCCTGGTGGGTGCCGCGGTGGGCGGCGGCCTGGGTGGCTCGGGCGTCGGCCGCTTCGCCAGCATGGGTGAAGCGCCTGCCGGCATTCTGCGCGGTGCCGGCACCGCGGTGCGCGAGACCGCCCAGGACGCCGCGGTGGGCTTCGCCGCCGAACAGGTGCCGGCGCTGGCCACGAAGGTGCATGCGGCGCTGTCGCCGGACGGCGGTTCGGGAGCGGTCTCGGGCGTCGCGCAGGCCCTCGGCGCGCCCGTCGCCCCGCCGGCCCTCCGCGGCGCGGTGGACCAGTTCGTGAACCAGTCGATGGCCCGCACCGTTCTCGACACCCTGCCCGTCTCGCTCGGCAAGCTGAACCTGCCGGAGATGCGCGGCCTCGCCGCCCTGTCCCAGGCGCCGGACGCGATCGCCGACGCGGCGCAGGGCCTGGGCAACGACGCGCGGACCTCGGCGCGGCTCATCCGGCAGCAGATGAACCAGGACATCGAAACGGCGATCGCGCAGGCCTCGGCCCAGGCCGCCGAATCCATGACCCGGCGTCTGCAAGAGGGCCTGCAAGGGATGCAGGACGCGCTGGGGAACATGCAGCTGTCGATCGCCGACGTGGCCAGCGTCGCCAGCAACTCCGCGCTCGCCCCCATCCAGCAGGCCTCGCGCAGCGTCTCCGATGCGGTGGATGCCGCCATCGGCACGGCCGCGCGGCGCAGTGCGGAGCAGGGGCTGGCCGACCAGCTCCTGCCGCAGGACACCGATGCACCGGCGGCGCCGGCGCAGGCGGCGCTCGACACGCGCATCGGCCCCTACCAGATCCGGGCCTGACGCCCGGGGCCGCCCGCCGGGGGCGGCGGCATGCGCCGTCCCCTTCCCTCCTCCTTCCTCCCTCTCCTCTCCCGAAAGGACGCCCCCATGGACGACACCCCGCTTCCCGAGGACCCCGTCGCGGCTCTGGCCGTGCGGCTCGTCGACGCGATCCGCGACGACCGCCTGGACGAAGCCGAAACGCTGCTCGACGAACTCAACGCGCTCGACCCCGACACCGAGCAGTACCTCATCTTTCCCGTGCTGATCGCCATCCAGCGCGGCTACATCACCGAGGCGCTGCAGTACCTCAACACCCTCGGCGAGGACACCGCGCCGGAACTCAAGGCGCTGTGCCTGAACATCCTGGGCGACCCGACATGGCACTACCACGCGCAGCAGTGCCTGGAGAGCGAGGACGCGCACGTGCGCAAGGCGATGCGCCAGCTGCTGCAGATCGAAGACGCCGAGGACGCGGAGCCCGCGGCGGGCACGGCACTGGCCGCCTGAATGCCGCGCAACCGCTTCTGAGGACACCACCATGCTGACACTGACCGACCGCGCGGACCTGGGCGTGTTCTACGACGCCGATGCGCAACGCTACGGCGCGCAGGGCTATGCCGACACGGTGACGCGGGAGCGCTTCGCGCACTTCTATGCGGATTGCCCGTCCATCGGCTTCGCGGACGCCGGGCAGGCCATCGGCGGCATCCTGTTCGACGGGGACGAGGCGCACATCGCCGTGCTGCCGTCGCACCACGGACGCTGGGCCCTGCTGCTCAAACCGGCACTGCAGTGGTTGTTCTCGCTCCGGCAGGACATCACCGTGGCCGTGGAGCGGGACAACGCCCGCTGCCTGCGCTTTCTCGACCGGCACGGCTGGCAGCGCGTGGGCGAGCGCGACGGCGACGTGCTGTACCGCCTGGTTCCCCAGGGCGGCACGCGCAAGACCGCCTATCCGTTCCGGCGCGGCGCGCGTGCCCCATCGACAGGCACATCGCCATGCACGCCGCCGAAGTGACCCGGGAGGGGCTGCAGCCCGCGCTGCCGGCCGCCCTGCCCGCGGCCTGGCGCAGCGGCGCGACCCGGCTCGTGCCGTGCGGCGGCCGGAGGAGCGTGCAGCTCCACCTGGTGTCGCTGGTGGAGCCGCCCCTGCTGCAGGGAGACGGCTTTCCGCAGGCCTCGGGCCTCTGGGTGTCGTCGCCACTGCGCACGCCGTGCGCAACGGCACAGCTCGCACGCATGCACATCGCCCTGCAGGGGCTGCTTGTGCGCGTGGAGTCGCTGGCGGGCGGACGTGCCCCAGCCGACCATCCCGGCCTGCGCATGCTGGTGGAGGGGCACCTCGCGCACGTGTACGCCGACACCTCCGACTTCCTGCTGCTGACCGGCGGGAGCGGCCCGCATGGAGGCGCCCCGGGCCGGGCCGTGGGCATCGCCCCGGGTAACGACTGGCTGGTGGTGGACGTGGAGCAGGGCTTCCAGGACGTGCGGCCCACGCCGGCACTCATCGCCGGCCTGGCGCGCCTTGCCGAAATGCCCCTGCCCGCACGGCGCAGGACCACGCAGCACGGCGGCGCCCAGGCCCTGCTGCTGGAGGCTGCCCGCGCGCTCCTGGCGCAGGCACTGCAGGGTGGCCCGGACGCGGCGCTGCCGCCCTCCGCCGCATCCCTGGCAGCGCGGTTCGGCGCAGGCGCCCTGGTGCAATGGCTGCTGACCGACCGGCCGCTTCCGGCCGCCACGCCCGAAGGCGCGGACCGTGCGGAGCGCGTGGACGCGCTGCTCCGGTAGGGCCCTCGGGAGGACCGGCCCGCGCCTCCCGGCCGGGCGCAAAGGCGGATCCGTTGATCCGCCCTTTGTGACAGGGGCCCACCGCCAGCGATGGAGCGGCGGCTGCGGACCGTCACCCCCCGGGCGCGGGATACAGATCGAGCACCTTGCGCACGTAGTCCAGGGTTTCGCGGTAGGGGGGCACGCGGTAGCCGTGGCGGATGACCGCGCCCTCGCCTGCGTTGTAGGCCGCCAGCACGAGATCGGTGCGGCCGCCGAAACGGTCGGTCAGGAAGCGCAGGTAGCGCACCCCGACGTCCACGTTCACCGCAGGGCTCAGGGCCTCTTCTTCCGTCGCGGCACCGAAGCGCGCCGCGGTGGCCGGCATGAGCTGCATCAGGCCCATGGCGCCCTTGGAGGAGCGGGCATGCGGCGCATAGCCCGATTCGACCTGGATGACCGCCCGCACCAGTTGCGGATCGACGGCATGGCGTTGCGCCGCGGACTCGATGAGGGGCGCGAGCGCATCGGCCCGGCGGCTGATGCCGGCCGCGGAGCCGCCACCGCTACCGCCACCGCCCGAGGTGCCCGCTCTGGGCGCTTCCGGCGCGCCCTGTGGCGCCCGGGCGCGGATCACGCGCACCGGCAGCGCGGGCCAGGCGGGCGGGGGCACCTCCGCGGCGGGGGCCCAGGAAGCCGCTTCGCAGGCGCTGCCGATCGAAGGAAAGCGCCGGGCGATGTCCGAGCCCACCACGAGCATGTCAGATCCGCCGGGCAACTGGCAGTCGTACGCACCTGCCGCCAACGCGGCGCCCGCCGCCATGCCGGCGCAGAGCGCCAGGGCGCGGCGCGCGGCCACCACGGGGCGCAGCGGCGCCGCCATCACACCACCTCCAGGCGGCCCAGCCAGGGGGCGCGCTGCGCGATGCCGGCCGGGCCGCCGTGCCGCAGCGCCTCGCGCAGCTGCCGCAGCGTCTCGGGCGTCCACTCGCTGGCCAGCCCCGAGGCGCCGCAGACGAGGTGCCGCGTGCCGTCGGCGCCGCCCCGCTCCAGCACGGCGGCATTGAAGCCCTGCACCGACGCCCGCGCCCGGCTGCGCAGCGCGCCAGGCAGCGCCGGCATGACGACGTTACTGGACGCCAGCAGCATCAGGGCGTCATGCACGGTGCGCGCCGGCACATCCGCCAGCAGCGGCTGGAGCAGCACCGCATGCAGAGAAGCGGGTGCCATGCACACGGCGTCGAGCAGCGCGCCGCAGGCGGCTTCGCCCAGCCATTGGGACGCCAGCCGCAGGGCCGCGCCGTCCGGCACCGCGTCGCGCGGCACGGCGAGGATCCATTCCCGCTCCAGCAGGCAGCGCTCGGCCTCGGCCGGCGCCAGCGGCTCGGGACCGCGCACGAACAGGTCGCGCCGGAACGACCGGTCGAGGCCGTAGTCGCGCAGCGTCTCGCGCAGCACGGGGTCGTCGGTCGACGCCAGCAATGCCGCCAGTTCCGCGGGCAGGCAGGCCGCGTCCACCTGCTCGGCGAGCAGCGCCGGCACGGCGAATTCCAGCCCCGCACCGGCGAGCTCCTGCGCCACCTGGTGGAAATACAGCGGGTGCGAATCCGGTCCCACGTATTCGTGCAGCGCGTAGTGCGGGCCGTCGGCCCGGGCATGCGCCAGCCGCCGGGCCACGGCTGGATGCGCCTGCAGGTAGCCGCCTTCGCCGCAGTCCGCCAGGCGCTGGATGAAGTCCAGCGCGCCCTGCAGCTGGCCGGCGGCATCGGTGCCGGCGCCGCGCTCCGCCAAGCGCTCGGCGTGCAGATGGAACAGCTCGCGCAGCGGCAGCAGCGGCGCCCACCCGGGCAGAGCGTTGTAGCTCACGTACACCACCCCTCCGGGCTTGAGGCGCCGCTCGATGAAGCGCACGATCGCCTGCCGCAGCGCCGGCGAGATCCACGAGTACACGCCGTGCATGGCGATGCAGTCCATCATGGGCAGATCGCGGTCGGGCAGCGCATCGAAGCCGTCCTCGAACAGCTCCACGTTCTTCAGCCCGGCATCCCGCGCCAGGCCCCGCGCATGGGCCACGTGCGCAGGATGGAAGTCGTTGCCGAAAAAGCGCATGTGCGGAAACGCGGCCGCATTGGCGAGCAGCGAGACCCCGAAGCCCATGCCCAACTCGAAATAGCACAGCGGCGCCTGCAGATCGGGCGCGCGCAGGCCGCGGGACGCGAGCGCGGTGGCGATCACGCCGGGGGACAGGATTTCGTAGTAGCCGTGGGTGTAGACCAGCTGGCTGGCTGCGGTGCGGGGGAGTGACATCGTCGTTCCTTGTGTCGGGGGAAATGGGGCGCGCGCCCATTCCAAACGGTGGCTCCACGCGCGCCGCGCCCGCGGTCGAAGCAATGGCCCGAAAGGCGAAACGCCCCGCCGCGCGCTGCCCTTCGCCCGGCCGGGGCACAGCCCGCATTCCCCGGGCTTCGCCCCCGCTCGTTCGGCTTCGCATTCCCGTGGGCGCAGGCGGCACCCGGCACCTACTCTTTCCCTCCAGCGCAGATGCCCTTCACCGGAGAACTTGAGTGATGCACCGACTCCCCCCCCACACCGCGCGCCGCCCCCCCGGCGGCCTGCACGGCGGCGCCATCGCCAGCGCTCTGCTCGCGCTGGGCATGGCGGGCCTGCCGTTCGCCCAGACCGCCGAGGCCTCGCCGCTCAAACTGAGCACCGCGCTCGCAGGCCAGGACATGGCGGACGCCCGGCCTGCGGTCGCCACCCCGGCGCAGGCACGCCACCAGCGCCAGCCCACGGCCCGGACGCTGGCCATGGCGTCCGCGGGCGCCGCCACCGATGCCGTGGGGGCCCCGGCCGCATCCGCCCCCGCCTTCACCGCGCCCGTGCTGGTCCCGCCCAATCCCGCGGGACGTTCTCTGGAGACGCTCGCTACCGCCACGCGCACCGCCGAGCCCTGGAGCCGCGGACAGTTCCTCTACCGCGCCGAGAACAAGCGCCTGGCGGACGTGCTGCAGGACTTCGCCGCCAGCCAGGGCATTCCCGCCGTGGTGGCGGACGGGCTCGACGGCACCGTCAACGCGAACTTCGATGCCAAGCCGCGCGAGTTCCTGGACACCATGGCCCGCGCCTACAACATGCTGTGGTACTACGACGGCTCGGCGCTCTACTTCTACCCGGGCAAGGCGATACAGAGCCGCCTCTTCCGCATCAAGGGGTTCAACCGCGACCAGCTCACCGGCATGCTGCAGTCGCTGAACGTGGGCGACAAGCGCTACCCCATCCGCTACGACGCCGTCAGCAGCACCATCTACGTCTCCGGCCCGCCGCGGCACGTGGAGCTGGTGACGTCCGCCCTCGACGCGCTGGACGCCGGCGTCACCGCGAACGCCGAGCGCACGGTGCGCGTCTTCCGCCTGCAGTTCGCATCGGCCAGCGACCGCAACCTGGGCGCCACCACCGTGCCGGGCGTGGCGTCCACCCTGCGCAGGCTCTACGGCAACGAGGGCAGCGGCAACAACGGGCTCGCGGCGTCGCAGGCGGCGACGGCCGAGGCGATCGAGAAGATCGAGCAGCAGACGCGCCGCAAGATGGGCGCCTACGTTCCGGTGCCCGCGGCCAACCAGTTCCTGCCGCCGCTGCCCCGCGCCAATGCTGAAGAAGGAACGCGGCCGCCGATGCCGGTGTCCCTGCCCTCGGCATCCTCTTCCACCGCGTCCGCGAAGGCCGAGGACGCCCCACCCCGGTTCGAGGCCGACGAGGGCACGAACGCGGTCGTGGTGTACGGCCGCGCCGACCGCATGAGCGAGTACGAGGCGCTGATCGGCCGGCTCGACCAGCGGCCACAGCTCGTCGAGCTGGAGGCCACCATCATCGAGGTCAACTCCGACAGCGTGGACGCCCTGGGCGTGAACTGGTCGCTGCGGGCCGGCACGAGCACGGTGACGGCCGGCCTGCCGGTGCCCGCGTCGCCCGCCGCGCTCGGCACCATCGTGCTGGACGCGGGCCGGCACCTGCTGGCCAGCATCAACGCCCTGGAGGCCCAGGGCAAGGCGCGCATTCTCTCCAAGCCCTCGGTGCTCGGCGTGGCCAACCGCGCGGCGGTGATGCGCGAAAAGCGCGTGGCCACGGTGCGCGTGGCCGGCAACCTGGAGGCCAACCTGTTCCAGATCGAGGCCGGCACGCTGCTGCAGATGACGCCGCAGGTGACGGCGGTGGACGGCCGCAACACCATCAAGCTCAGCCTCTACATCGAAGACGGCGCGTTCGAGGCGAACTCGGTGGACCAGATCCCCATCGTCAAGAAGACCGAGATCCGCACCGAGGCCCACGTCCGCGAAGGCGAAAGCCTGCTGATCGGCGGCATCACGATCGAGACGGAGAACACGCAGAACAACGCGGTGCCGGGCCTGTCGAAGCTGCCCGTGGTGGGCGGCGCGTTCCGCAACACGGAGCGCACCACCAAGCGCACCGAGCGGCTGTTCCTGATCACGCCCCGAGTGATCGCGCAGGGCGCGCCGGCCGTCGATGTCGCGCTCTCTTCGGAGGTTCGCAAGCCATGAAGCAGCTTCGTATCCTGACCGGCCAGCATGCCGGCGCCCGCATAAATTTGGCTCCAACGCGCCACCACCTCGGCGCGGACGACGCGGCGGACATCCAGCTCCTGGACTGGACCGCCGACCCGATGGTGATCGACGCGGGAGACGACGGCATGGTGCGCATCGCAGCGGAATCCGCAGAGGCCGCAGGCCCCGGCGACGTGCTGGAGGACTTCGCGCCCCGGCGCTTCGGCGACGTGGTGCTGTGCGCCGGGCCCGCGGCCGGCGCCTGGCCCGCGGATGCGGACATCATCGCCCGCCTCTCGCTGCCCGCCGCCCCGGCCCCGGCAGCCGCCGCCGGCAAGCCCCGCGCCCTGTGGCCGCGCATCGCCTTCGCCGCGCTGGGCACGGCCCTCATGACGGCGGCCCTTGGCGCCGCGGTCTCGCCGCTCGGCACCACGCCGGCCGCGCGCCTGCCGGTGACCTCCGTGGCGACTCCCGAGACACTGCGGATCCGCGTGGAGCGGGCGCTGGAGTCGACCTCCGTCGCGGGCTACGAAGTGCTCGACCAGGGCGATGGCGTCGTGGTGCGCGGCCTGCTGCGCCAGCCCTCCGACGCCGACGCGCTGCGCCAGCGCCTCGCGGCCTTCCAGGGCGAGCGCGTCGTGCAGTCGTTCGCGCCGGCCACCGAGGTGACCCAGAGCATCGCCGACGCGCTGGGCCAGCCCGGCCTGCGCGTCAGCCACCAGGGCAACGGCTACTTCGTCGTCAAGGGCGAGGTGTCCGACCTCGCCACGCTGCGGCAGACCGCCTCCCGCGTGGCCACCGACCTGGCCCCGCTCGTGCGCAGCATCGAGGTGGCCGCCACGCAGCGCCCCGCCAAGGGCCAGCCCGCCATGAGCGCCCTCATGGAAACCGACGGGCTGCAGTACATGCAGACGCGCGACGGCGTGAAGCACCTCTCGCTCACCCCCGGCCGCCGGCATGCCTCCGCCGACCCGCAGGAATTCTTCCGCTAACCCCCAAGGACTGCCACACCATGAACGCATCCATCGAATCCACCCTCTTCAGCGACCTGGAGAACCTCGAGAAGGCCCTGAGCCAGGACCTGAGCGGCGACCATGCGCGCGCCATGATCCGGTACTTCGGCGAGGCCGCCCGGGAAAGCGGCACGATGAAGGCGCAGGCCCGCATCGACGCCGAACGGCAGCTGATCGGCCAGCTCGAGAACGCCTTCGAGGCCTCGCAGCGCGTGATCCGGAAGATCTGGGAAACGCTGCACGGCGCGGCGCTGGCGGTGTGAGGGGAGTCCCGGAAATGCGCCACGCCCACGCCACCCCCATCCCTGCTGCGCATGCAGCGTCCCCGGCACGGTCCGAGCCGTATCCGGCGATCTACCGCAATCTCATGAGCACCTCGCTGCTCGGCACGGTGTACCGCGTTGGCGACGACGCGGACACGATCAGCCGTGCGGTCGAAGCCACCCTGGAGGACCGGAGCACCTACCGGCTCTACCGCAGCATCGTCCTGGCCATGGCCGGGCAGCGCGGCGAAGAGCGGGAGCAGCTGCAGCAGCGGGTGGACTCCCATCCGGAGGACGGCGCGGCCAAGGTCGCGCTGGCCCTCACGCTGCTCTTCGAGGGCGACCCCGACTGGCGCCACTGGATCGACAACGTGCTGGCGACCAGCACGGACCAGCCGGTGCGCCAGGCGGCCCAGGGGGTGCTGCAGTTCCTCGGCCGGGGATTGCTGCAGGCCGTGCATTGAAAGACCGCATCCGGCGTTCCGGTTCGGCCGGGACGCCTTCCGAATGGAAACCGCATGGCGCGGGGTCCGTCCACCGCGGGTCCACCGCAATTTTCTTCAACCAAGGAGTTTCACATGCCATCCATTTCCTCGGTCGGTTCTGCCGCCTACACCGGCAGCACCATCGCTTCTTCCGTGGGCAACAACCTGCAGGGCACGGCGCCCTCCATCGCGGCGACCGGCAACACCATCGCCATGCAGGAAACCTACATGCAGCAGCAGGAAGCCCTGACCCAGGCCGGCATCGCCAACATGGCCCGCCAGGCCCAGCTCAACTTCCAGAAGGAAATGGCGGAACTGAACGCCAAGACCATCGGTGCGCTGGCCAAGTCCCTGTCCGGCCTCGCTCCGCAGTGACGCCTGCCGAATGAAGACGCGGCGCGGCGGCGGAAGCCGGCGCGCCACCCGAACGGAGGCCGCAGGGTGCGGTCTCCGCCCACCGCGGCAATGCCGCAATTTCCTCAAGGAGTGTTCCATGCCTCTCAACTTCAACAATCGCGGTCCCTCCACGTCGTCTTCCACGTCGAGGGCGGGTTCCACCGCCTACACCGGCAGCACGATCGCCTCTTCCGTGGGCAACAACCTGCAGGGCACGGCGCCCTCCATCGCGGCGACCGGCAACACCATCGCCATGCAGGAAACCTACATGCAGCAGCAGGAAGCCCTGACCCAGGCCGGCATCGCCAACATGGCCCGCCAGGCCCAGCTCAACTTCCAGAAGGAAATGGCGGAACTGAACGCCAAGACCATCGGTGCGCTGGCCAAGTCCCTGTCCGGCCTCGCTCCGCAGTAATGCGCCGCACCCGGCCATGCGGCTCCACGGCCGCATGGCCTGGACCGGGCCCGACGATTTGCTCCACCGAGGAAACCTCCATGCATGCCCCCGATGCCGCCCCGGCGCACGCGCCCTCCTCCGGCCGCCCGCGGCCGACGGCGCCGAACGCATTCCCCACCTTCTTCAGAAAGACCGCGCCATGACCCCCCAACTGTCCCGTCAAGAAGTGTTCGCGGGCCTCATCCATCTCGCGGCGGCCGCCGTCGAGCGCGAGCTGACCGACGACGCCGCGGACATCCTCCAGGGAGCGCGCATCCTGCGCCCGCGCCTGCGGGAGCTGGACCTGCTGGAAGGGTGGATCTGCATCCAGCGGGGCCAGGTGGCCGAGTGCGCCCGGCTCATGCGCAATGCGGAGAACAGCCCCACCCTCTGGGGCATGGCCAAGGCCCTGATGGCGCGGTGCCAGTACTTCCTCATGGACCCGGCCTGGCGGATCAGCGCCGAGGAAGTGGCCGCGCACTGCAAGGACCCGTCCGCCCTGTACATCGTGCAGCGGCTTCTCGCGCCCCAGGGCACGGGCAGCGGCGATGGAGACAGCACCCCGGACACGGGCGACGACGCCGCGCCTCCACTGCTGCAGGCCACGGCGATGGCGCAGGGCGCAGCCCCTGCCAACCCGCTCGCCAACCCTTTCGTATTCCAGCTGCGCGCCTGACCTTCGGCCGCCCGCCTGCCCAGGAGACCGCCATGAACACTCTTCCATTGCCCGTATCTCCCACCGCGGCCATCGATGCAGGGACTATCCAGCCCGGCAACCTGAACGCACTGGCGGAAAAATTCTCGCGCCTGATGGAGGGCGCGGGCACGTCCTCCGCCATCGATGCACCGCCGGACTCCACCGTGGGCAACGCCCTGCTCCACCAGGACGAATCCATGCGCAAGTCGCTCCAGGACATGCACGCCCTGGCGCATGCGCAGAAGGACGGATCGCTCAACGACATCGATCTCACCTCCCGGCAGGTCGAACTGATGTACCGCATGTCCACCATGCAATTCCAGTTCAATGCCATGGTGTACCTCGCCCAGGGCGCCAAGAGCGGCCTGCAGACACTGATGCGCAACCAGTGACGGACGCACGCCATGGCCTCCCACCTGCCCTCCACGTCCGGCCGCCGCGCTGGCCTGCGCCGCTGGCTGATCCCGCTGCTCCTGCTGCTGGCGCTGGCCGGCTGCAAGAGCGACCTCTACACCAAGCAGACCGAATCCGACGCCAACGACATGGTGGCGGCGCTGCTGGAGAGCGGCATCGACGCGGGCAAGGCCACGTCGGACGCCGGCAAGACCTGGAACGTGCAGGTCGACAAGGAAGACGTCGTGCGCTCGCTCGCGGTGCTGCGGTCGTACGGGCTGCCGCGCGAGCGGCACGTCACCCTCGGCGAGATGTTCAAGAAGGAAGGCCTCATCTCGACGCCGACCGAAGAGCGCGTGCGCTTCATCTACGGCGTGGCCCAGCAGCTGGAAGCCACGCTGTCGCAGATCGACGGCGTGGTCACCGCGCGGGTGCACATCGTGCTGCCGAACAACGATCCGCTCGCCTCCACCGTCAAGCCGGCAAGCGCTTCGGTGTTCATCAAGTACCGTGAGAACGCCCCCACCGCCGGCCTGACGGCGGGCATCAAGAACATGGTGGCCCGCAGCGTGGAAGGGCTGACGTACGAGAACGTCACGGTCACGCTCGTGCAGGGCATGCCCATCGGGCCGGCGGCCGCGCAAGTGCGCAAGCCGTCCCAGGCCGGGATGTGGGCCGCGCTGGGCGCCGCCCTGGCGCTGGTGCTCGGCGCCGCGGCGGGCTGGATCGCCTGGAAGCGTCCCGGCTGGCTGCCCGGCAGGCGCAGCCGCGGCCCGGCGGGAACCGACGGCGATGCCGCGCCGGAGAAGGCGCCCGCGCCCTCCCGGAGGCTCGCAGGATGAGCCGCGCCCAGGACCTCGCGCGGCTCGCCGGCGAGCTGCAGGCGCGCATCGAGGCGCTGCCCGAGCACGTGGACCCGAGCTGGCTCACGCCGACGGGGCCGGGCGGCTCCGCGGCGGTCCCGCCGGAGGTCCAGGGGGCCGTCTCCAGGGGCTGGTTCCTGCGGCTGTGCGGCTCGCTGCCGCCGCTGGACCTGCTGGAGGACAGCGGCGCACGCCTCGCGCTGATGGACCGGCCCTCGCTGCTGGCGCGCCTGTGCGCGCTCGCGCTGATGGGCCGCCCGGGCGTGCTGCGCTGCTGCGTGCAGCGCAATGCCCGCCTGGCATTGCAGCAGGCCCTCGGTCCTGCATTCGCGGTGCTGCGCGCGCGCGACGGCGGCCCCGCCGTGCCGCCGGAGGTGGCCGGCTGGCCGCCGATCGCCTGGTCCTGGGTGGGCTACCGGGAGCTGGTGCGCGCGGGCACCTGGCCCGACCGCGGCCTGCGGCGCATGGTGCGCCTCGCCCTGCCGGCATCGCGCGCCGACGCGCCCTGCCCCGGCGCGGTGCCGCGGGCCTCCATGGCCGCCCGCGACCGGCTGCGGGCCGTCGAAACCCTTTTTGCGGGAGATGTCCCATGCTGATCTGGTCCTCGCCCCGCGGCACGAGCCTGCAGGCGCATTCCGGCATCCTGCGGGCCGGCGATTTCGACACGGCATGCGATGCGCTGGCCATCCTCGACCAGGCACGGAAAGAGCGCGAGCACCTGGCGGCGCAGGCACGGCAGGACGCGGCCGTGCTGCTGGCACGCGCGCGCGCGGAGGCCGAGCAGCTGCGCGCCGACGCCGCGGCGGAAGCCGTGGACCTGGTCGCGCAGACCACTGCCCAGGCCTCGGAGGAATTCGTGCGCCGCTGGCATGCGCAGCTCGCGGACCTGCAGGCCTCCAGCGAGGCGGCCATGGCGCGCATGGAACGGCGGCTGGCCGCCATCGTCACCACCGCGGTACAGCGCATGGTGATGGCGGAGCCGCGCGAAGCGCTGATGCGCCGGGCCGTGCTCACCCTGCGCGACACGATGAGCGAGGCGCGTGCCGCCCGGCTGCACGTGCATCCCGACGACGTGCCCGCGGCCCGCGCGGCCCTGTCGGTCGTCGAGGGCGACCCGGATGCGCCGCGCGTGCAGATCGAGGCCGACCCCGGCATCGCTCCCGGCAGCAGCATCTTCGAAACCGACATGGGCCGGCTCGACACCAGCCTGGCCGTGCAGCTGCAGGGCCTGCGCAGCGCGCTGGAGGGCGCCGTGCGCATCGCCCTCTGCGAACGCATCGGCGCGCCGGGGGAGCGGACCGGCGGCGGCGCGGAGGCGGGCCACGCCCCGGCACCCGGCGGCACCGCGAACTAGCGATCCCCTTTCCCACGACGCCGCACCGCGGCAACGGAGACGACGATGGACGACGTCAGCGAGATTTCCCGCATCGCGCGCTGGATGGAGCGCGAAGTGGCCTCCGCCCCCCTGGCGCGGCGCAGCGGCAAGGTGTCGGAGGTGGTCGGCACCCTGATCCGGGTGACCGGACTGGACGCCAAGCTCGGGGAGCTGTGCCACGTGCTGGACGAGCACGGCGGCCTCCTGCAGGCGGCCGAGGTGGTGGGCTTCTCCGGCGGCCAGGTCATCCTCTCGCCCTTCGGCCCGATCCTGGGGGTGCGCAGCGGCTCCGCCGTGGTGGGCCTGGGCGACGTGCTCTCGGTGCCCGTCGGCCCCGAGCTGCTGGGCCGCGTCATCGACAGCCTGGGCCAGCCGATCGACGGCAAGGGCCCGCTCGGCTGCCACGAGACGCGCCCCATCTTCGCGCTGCCGCCCAGCCCGATGGAGCGCGCGCTGATCGAAAAGCCGCTCGCCACCGGCGTGAAGGCCATCGACGGCCTGCTCACGCTCGGCGAGGGCCAGCGCATGGGCATCTTCGCGCCGGCCGGCGTCGGCAAGAGCACGCTGATGGGCATGCTCGCCCGCGGCACCCAGTGCGACGTGAGCGTGATCGCGCTGATCGGCGAGCGCGGCCGCGAAGTGCGGGAATTCGTCGAATTCATCCTCGGCGAGGAAGGCATGGCGCGCTCCGTGGTGGTGTGCGCCACCTCGGACCGGTCCTCCAGCGAACGCGCCAAGGCGGCCCACGTGGCCACGGCCGTGGCGGAGTACTACCGCGACCAGGGCCTGAAGGTGCTGCTGATGATGGATTCGCTCACCCGCTTCGCGCGCGCGCAGCGCGAGATCGGCCTGGCGGCGGGCGAGCCGCCGGCGCGCCGCGGCTTCCCGCCCTCGGTCTTCGCGGAGATCCCGCGCCTGCTGGAGCGCGCCGGCATGGGCCCGCGCGGCTCCATCACCGCGCTCTACACCGTGCTCTACGAGGACGAGAGCGGCAACGACCCGATCTCGGAGGAAGTGCGCGGCATCCTGGACGGCCACATGATCCTCTCGCGCAAGATCGCCGCGCGCAACCAGTACCCGGCCATCGACGTGCTGGGCAGCCTCTCGCGCGTGATGTCGCAGATCGTGCCGCGCGGGCACCAGCAGGCCGGCGGCCGCTTCCGGCAGCTCATGGCCAAGTACGACGAGATCGAGCCCCTGGTGCAGATGGGTGAATACCGGCCCGGCAACGATCCGTTGGCGGACGAGGCCATGGAGAAGCACGGGGCGATCCGCGACTTCCTCAACCAGTCCACGTCGGACCTGTGGGAATTCGCGGACTCGGTCGATACGCTGGCGTCCGTCGCGGGCTGACGGCGCGGTGCCGGCCGCGGCGCCGGCAGGACACGCCGCCGAAAAAAAGGCCGCGCCGGAAACCGGTGCGGCCAGAAGAGAGGAAGAAGCACCCGCCTGCGCAACGTACACGCACGCACGCACGCACGGGCGGACCGGGCGAGCGGTGGTCAGGCGCTATCGGTGTCGCGTGCCGCGGGCGGGCGGCGGTCTTCCGCGCTGCGCACCGCGCCCTCGGCCTGCCAGGTCGAGGTGACGGTCTTGTAATGCACCGCGGACAGCACGCTCAGCGCGCCGTTGGTCAACAGGGAACTGACCCCGGCGGGCAGGCCCTGGGTGACGGCCGCCATCATCTCCCCCATGGAATTGAGGTGGTTGATGATCGCCAGGCGCGTCACGGCGTGGTCCTTCAGGCGGCCGAAGTCGTTGGGCTTGATGTGCGGCGCCAGCACCTGCTGCGAGCCTGCCTGGTTCGCTTCCTGCTGGTTCACCGCGAACCAGTCGGAAGTTTCCAGCGCCGTGTTGAGGGCGGCCTTCACGCCGATCATCTTCGCGGTGGCGCGGATGGCTTCCGGCAAGGGCAGCCCCTCCATTATTTCCCCGCGCAACACACTGCGCACGTCGCCAGCCGTCACGCCCGTGGACGAGACCGCCGACAGGCCCACCTTCATGCCCTTGGGCAGCACCAGGGGAGGCAGCACGCTCCAGGCATAGGCGGTCGCCATGTTCGAGCCGCCGTAGAGCATCGCCGCACCGGCGAGGTAGTTGCGGCTGACCCCGTGGCTGCCGTCGATCTTGACCATGCCGAACTTCGACTGGATGCTGTCGCGCATCAGCGCGTAGACGATCGTCTTGGCCTCGCTGGCGATGCTGGAGGCGGCGAACGAGCTGTCGCCCCGGAGCATCCCGTGGACCGCGAAGCCCACGTTCACCATCAGCGAGGTCATCTGCAGCGCCACCACGCGGTCCGAGTGCTGCTGCTGCTCCTTGCGCAGCGCGGCCTGCTCCCGCGGTGTCTTGTCCGCCCATTCCTGCGGACTCAGCGCATGGAATCCCCGTGCCGCCTCGTCGGGATTGCGCTTCTCGCGCACCTGGCGCAGCGACTGCAACGAGATGTTGATGACGCCCATGCCCAGCTCCACGCCCAGCAGCGCGCCGGCCGGCGCCCGGCGCAAGCCCGCGATCATGGCCTCCGCGGCCACCTCGCGCACGGCCGTGGAGAACCCCACGGCCACGCCCTGGTGGACCAGATGGCCGAGTGCCGCCTTGGGAAGGCGCAGCACGGCGCCGCTGCCCCGGCTCCACGCGGACGCGATGTGGGTGCGGGCCAGGTTGACCGGCGCCACGGCGGTCCGGCCGAGCGCCGCCACGCCGTGCAGCGCGGTGCTGCCGGCGCCGGCGGCGAGGCGGCCCAGGTCCGCGAGAGCCTGGCGATTCAGTGCCGCCTGGGTCCTGCGGCGCAGCGCGGCGGCCGCGCCCCGACGTGCGCTCTGCTGTGCAGGCGCGCCGGACGGCTCCGTGGCGGCGGCTCCGGTCCCTCCCGCTTGCGATGCGTCCTCCGCACGCGGGTCCGCCTCGTGCTCGGGCACCGCTTCGTGGCGGAGGGAAGTGCGCGCATCGCGCTGGAAGGCGCCGCTCTGCGACGGCCCGCCCCAGTCCGAGAAGGCACTGAGGTATCCCGAATCCGAGCCGATGGACACATCGTCGGACCGCTGGCTGCGGATGTCCCACAGCGGTACGTCGGCGCCTTCGCCGGGCAGTGCGCCATGGGGTGCGGGTGCGGCCGCCGGAGCGGCCCTCCTGCTGGAGTTGCGTGACGGCGGCGCGGTGCCCGGCTCGTGCCGCAGGCTGCGGCTGCGGCTGCCGGGCGGTACCGTGGAGCCGCCCTCGCGCGTGCCCGCGCCCTTTTCGGCACGGGAAGTGGAGGCGGAACGGGAAGTGGAGGCGAGGGGATCCATGAGGTCACACCTGTCTGATGGCGGCGGAGTCCGCCGGAGGGGAGGGAAGAGAGTGGGCGGGGACGGGCCAGGAACCGGGTGCCCCGAACGTCTGGGCGAATGCGCCGAGCTGCCGGACGGCGTCGGCGAGCGGTCCGGCATCGGCCAGAGACCAGCGCCGCAGCAGCACGGCACCGGCCAGCCCCAGCGCGAACGCCACGCCGGCGCCCACGAACAGCTGGATGTTGGCGGCCAGTGCCGCCTGGGCGCGGTCGGCCCGACCGAAGTAATCGGGGCCCAGGTCCACCGACAGCAGCAGTGCCTGCTCGCCGGAGTCGGCGGCCACGGCGACGGTCAGCTGCTGCAGTTCGAAGCGTCCGGTGCGCGCGGCCTCGCGGGCCTGCGCCGCGCTGGCGCCCAGCACCAGCGCGGCATCGCGGACCAGCCCCTGTGCATGGGGGGATGCGTCGAATTCCTGCACGGGCGCGGGCCCGCCGTGCACCGGGTCATGGACCGCGGTGCTCACGCGGATGCCTCCCTCTGGAGCGCGCTTTCCGCCAGCGCCTGCGCGCCTTCCGCGACGGCCTTGCACAGAGAGAGCATGCCGTCGAACTGCGCCGCCAGCGTGCGCGCATCGTCCAGCCTCGGGTCGAGCGGCATCAGCAGCAGCGCGTCGCCGCCCGGATCCAGGCTGAAGATCCACGGCGCGACCAGGAGGGCCTGTCCGTTGGCCAGCAGCAGGGCCTCGTTCCAGCGGGTGGGCGTGACGCCGTCGGGACGGGGCATCTGGGCCGTGGCGAGCCAGCGCCCGCTCACGTTACCGGCTGCCGCGGCGACGGACAGCAGGACGCCGTCCACCTGGATGGCGCCGTGCTGCGCGAACGCGCGGGCGGCGGTGTCGTCCGCGCCCATGCTGCGGACAGCGGCTTCCGCGCACGCGCGGCGGCCGGGGGAGAGGGAACTTTGCAGAAGCGCAAGCGCGCCAGGTGGTTCAGCAATATCGGTGGACATACGCCTCCCGCGTCGATCGGATGGTGGTGGTGGCGACGGCCCGGCGGACGTCCCGCGCGCCGGTGGGACATGGCGCAGGCCACTGAAATGCATCCTATGGACGCGGTCGCTGCGCGGAGCACTGCGCGCGAAGCCGGTTTTCAGGGGGCGAAGCCGCCGGAGCAGCCTGCAGGACGACCATGGACGGCGGGGGGGATGGGGGACCGGCACGAAAAAAGTCCGCCCGGCCGCGAACGGACCGGGCGGACGGAGATGCCGCGCGATGGTCCGCAGGCGTGCCTGCGGACCGTGACAGGCCGCTCAGGCCCGGGAGGAATCGGCGGAGTTCTGCACCGGCATCTGCTGCGCTGCGGGGGCACCGCCGGCGGCAGCGCCTCCATTGCCGGATTTGCTGGCCGTCAGCGTCTCGAGCAGCTTCAGCAGCACTTCGAGGATCTTCTGAACCTGCGCCTGCCCATCGTTGCCCTTGGCGAGGCTGTCCACGCCACGCGTGTCGCCCTTCGACACCTCGTCCAGCAGCTGCTGGATCTGCTCCGCCGGGCTGCCGCCGGCTGCGCCCTGTGCCGCGGCCGCCGGAGCGCCCGCAGCGGGATCGGCGCCGGCAGGCGCGCCGCCGCCAGCGGGAGCAGTGCCGGACGGGGCGGCGCCCGAGGGCGCACCGCCCGCCGGAGCACCACCGCCCGCCGGAGCACCACCGCCCGCGGGAGCCGCACCGCCAGCGGGCGCACCGGCACCGGCACCGCCGCTCTGCGCGTCCTTGCCCTTCTGTGCCGTCTGGAGCAGCTGGATCAGCTGCTGCAGCAACTGCATCAGCTGATCGATCGAGGAGCCGCCCTTGTCGCCGGAGCCGTTCGCGCCCGACGGACCCGACGGACCGGACGCGCCCGACGGGTCTTGCGCACCGTTCTTGCCCGCCTTGTTGAGCAGCAGCTCCAGCAGTTGCTTGACCAGCTCACCGACCTCGTCCGTGCCGCCGCCATTCGCGCCGCCGGTGCTGCCCGCCGCGGCCGGACCGCCGGCGCTGCCAGCGCCACCGGCATTGCCCGCGCCACCCGTGCTGCCCGCGCCGCCGGCCCCCCCGGCGCTGCCCGCGCCGCTGGTACCGCCGGAACCGCCCGTGCCGCCGCCGGCAGGCGATGCGCCGGTGAGCGATTCGAGGCTCTTCATGAAGTCCTTGGCGAGCTGGTTGAAGCTGCCGTTGGCCTGGCCGTCGTCGAGCTTGTCCAGCGTCTGGGGGTCCGAGCCCAGCGCTTCGGCCAGCTTCTGTGCGAAGCGGTTGGCCTTCTGGTCATCGAGCGACTTCTGGATGCTCTCGCCGAGGCTCTTGAACAGGTCGGCGAAGCGCTGCAGCACGCCCTCGGGGCCCGAGCCGGCGCTGCTGCCGGCACCGGGGCCACCGGCGCCCGATGCACCACCCGGGCCCGACGCGCCGCCGGTCCCCGATGCACCACCGGGGCCCGACGACCCGGACTTGTCGCCCAGCTTGTCCTGCAGTGCGCGCACGACCTGTTCGATGACCAGCAGCACGATCTGCTGCAGGGCATCGCCGGCGCCGCCGCCCGCCGGCGCAGCCGGCGTCGAGCGGGACAGGTCGATTCCCGGGCGGGACAGTTGGATCTGAGAAATGGACATGGATGAACTCCTGTGAAGTGAAGGAAGTAGCGCAACCCGAACGGGCGACGACGCAGCCGAGCGATGAAGCACACGATCTCCCGGTGTCTGCCGCCAGGTGCCGGATGCCGCGGTGCGGACAAGGGCCGAGCGCGCCGGAAGATCGCGAAGCCACGTTAAAAGTGCGGCGGGGTCCGGGCCGGCCGGCACGCGAAGGCGGCGCAACCGATGCGAATGCGGGCAGCTGTCTTAGCGCTCGGAGCCCGATGAAATTACGCAGGCGCGGGCCGCGGGCTAGCGCTGCGCGCCGGCATCGCCGGCATCTCCGGGCGCGGGTACGGGCGCAGGCGCAGGCGCCGGTTCGGGCCCGCCGGGCTCGCGTGGCGCGAAGACGCGCTCCAGGCGCTGCGCCACGGGCCGCAGCGTGAGCTGCTCGCGCACCTGGTGGAAGAACACGCCGACGAGCAGCACCAGCAGCAGCATGGTCGCCGCCCCCTTGAGCGGCTGCGCCAGGCTGCCGGGCTCGAGCTTTTCCGCGGCCTTGCTGAGCAGGCCCATGCCCAGGTCGATGAGCATCAGCGTCATCAGCACGGGGCCGGCGATCTTCAGCATCGCCTGCGTGTACGACGCGATTTCCTGGGGGAAAAAGCGCTCCGCCAGCGCCGGCGCGCTGGGCATCATGCCCGTGAGGGGCCACCATGCGTAACTGTCGAACAGCAGCCCGACGAACACCAGCATGCCGCCGAGCATGTAGAAGCCGACGATCGCCATCTGCATGAGCAGGTTGCCCACGGGCGTGCTCTGCATGCCGCTGAGCGGATTGGTCTGCTGGATGTTGTTGTAGCCCGCCTGGTTGTCGATCAGCATGCCGATGCCCTCGGCCACCCAGAAAACGACGGAGACGACGAAGCCGATCAGCATGCCGATGAGCGCCTCCTTGAGCGCGAGCGCGATCAGCAGCAGCGGTCCGGTGCCATCGAGCAGGTCCGGCGGCTGGCCCCAGGCGACGAAGGCGCCCAGCAGCAGCACCATGCCGTTGCGCACCCGCCCCATCAGGAGCTGGTCGTTGGTGGCCGGCAGCACCAGCAGGGCCGCATAGAAGCGCGTACAGGAAAGCGCGAGCAGTGCGAACAGGCCCTTGAAATCCACGGCCATCCGGAAGAGGGCCAGGCCATTGTCGATGTAGCCTTCCATGGCGCGTCAGCCCACGGCCATCCCCATCGATTTCGCCGACACCCGGCTGCGCCGAAGTTCCCGCGCGGCGGCCAGCATGCGGGCTGCCGCGGTCTCCTCGGCCTCCTCGTCCTGCGCGTCCTCCTGCGCGCGCTCGGCCGCCGCGAGGACCTGCCGCAGCCGCTCCCGGGCATCCTCCAGCTGCTGCCGCGCCCGGTGGAGGGACGCCCGGCAGCGCTGCACTTCGCCGCGCGCGGCCTCGACGCGCGCCTCGGCCTGCGCCGTCTGCCGCCGCGCGTCGGCGCTCCGCGCCTGCGCCTCGTCCACCAGCATCTGCAGCGCCACCACGTCGTTGCCGAGGATGCGGTGGCCCTCTCCGGTGGCGGAGGCCAGGCGGTCGCGGCGGGCGCGCTCCGCGTCCAGCGCGGCCTCCTCCGCGGCCATCACTTCGGCGTGCGCTGCTTCTTCGCCCTGCATCGCTCCGATGCCCTGCTGCAATGCCGCCTCCGCCTGCTCCGCGCGGCGGGACTTGAGGCGCACCAATGTGCGCAGCCCTTTGATCGTGCTCACGGTATCTCCCGGGCCGACACCCTGCGACCCTGTGGCGAGCAGCCTAGGCGGGCCCCACGGCGCGCGGACCCGGCGCCCGAAGCACGGCGCGGAAACGCGAACACGGCGCGCCGCTTCGCATGGACCGGCAGCGCTTCGCGCCAGGGCGGCCACGGGCCGGCCCGGGCTCCAACATGGGCCCTGCCGCGCATCCCGAGCGCCTCCCGGATGGCCCACCATGTCGGAAAAGACCGAAGAGCCCACAGACAAGAAACTCAAGGATGCCCGCAAGAAGGGGCAGACGGCCAAGAGCCAGGACCTCGTCGCGGCGGCCGTCCTCGGTGCGGCGCTGCTGGTGCTCGTCGGCGCCGGGCCCATGCTCTACGAGCGGATCCGCCGCATCGTCGCCACCGCGATCGAGCAGGGCATGAAGGTGCACGGCACACAGCAGATGCTCGCGCTGCTGTCCTCGATGGCGCTCGACGGCATGGTGGTGGCCTTCGGCATGATCGCCGTCTCGGTGCTCGTCGCCATCCTGGCACTGCTGCCGCAGGTGGGCTTCATGATCACCTTCGAGCCCCTGGCGCCGAAGTTCGAGAGCCTCAACCCGGCCGAGGGCATCAAGAAGATGTTCAACGCGCGGTCCTTCATCGAGCTGCTGAAGTCGATCCTCAAGGCCCTGGTGCTGGGCACCGTGCTGTGGCAGATCGTGATGGGGCTGCTGCCGCTGCTCGTGGGCTCCGCCTACCTCACGCCCGAGGGCAGCGGGCAGATCGCCTGGAGCGCGCTGCTGAAGCTCTTCTTCTGCGCCTTCCTCGTGTTCCTGGTCATCGGCCCGGTGGACTTCGGCCTGCAGAAGTGGCTGTTCGTGCGCGACCAGCGCATGAGCAAGGACGACGTGAAGCGCGAGCACAAGGACAACGACGGCGATCCCCATCTCAAGGGGCATCTGAGGTCCCTGCGCGAGGAAATGGCGACCTCGCCGCCGCAGGAGCGGGTGCCGGGCGCCACCGTGGTGGTCACCAACCCCACGCACTATGCCGTGGCATTGCGCTACACGCACGGCGTCACGCCGCTGCCCGTGGTGGTCGCCAAGGGCATGGACCGCGAGGCCGCCGTCATCCGCGGCCTGGCCGCGCAGCACCACATTCCCATCGTCGCCAACCCGCCGCTCGCGCGGGCGCTGCACAAGCTGCCGCTGGACCAGCCCATTCCGGAGGCGCTCTTCGAAGCCGTCTCCGTCGTGCTGCGCTGGGTGGCCGAGCTCGACCGGCTCGGCGGCGAGCCCCCGCCCGCCGACTGACGCCCTTCCTCCCCCCCTTGCCCGCCGCCGCTCACCGAGGACGCACCATGGCCAAGAAACTCGACACCACCCTCGTCAACGACCTGACGATGGCCGCCTTCCTCGTCGGCGTGATCGCGCTGATGATCCTGCCGCTGCCCACGCTGCTGATCGACGCCCTGCTGGCGATCAATCTCAGCATCAGCGTGCTGCTGCTGATGACCACGCTGTTCATACCGGACGCGGTCTCGCTCTCGACCTTCCCCTCGCTGCTGCTGTTCACCACGCTCTTCCGGCTGTCGCTCAACATCGCATCGACCAAGGCGATCCTGCTGCACGCCGACGCGGGCCACCTGATCGAGAGCTTCGGCCAGCTCGTGGTGGGCGGCAACCTGGTGGTGGGGATCGTGGTGTTCCTCGTGATCACCATCGTGCAGTTCATCGTGATCGCCAAGGGCTCGGAACGCGTCGCCGAGGTCGGGGCGCGCTTCACGCTCGACGCGCTGCCCGGCAAGCAGATGAGCATCGACGCCGACCTGCGCGCCGGCCTGCTCACCGCCGACGAGGCCAAGGCCAAGCGCGCGCGGCTCAGCATGGAGAGCATGCTGCACGGGGGCATGGACGGCGCGATGAAGTTCGTGAAGGGCGACGCGATCGCGGGCCTGATCATCACGCTGGTCAACATCCTCGCGGGCATCGTCGTGGGCATCATGTACCACGCCATGACCGCGGGCGAGGCCGCCAACCGCTTCGCCGTGCTGTCGATCGGCGATGCCATGGTCTCGCAGATTCCCGCGCTCTTCATCTGCATGGCCGCGGGCATCCTGACCACCCGCGTGGCCGACGAGCACCGCAAGAAGCCCACCTCGCTCGGCGAGGACATGACGGAGCAGCTCACGCGCAACACCCGCTCGATGTACCTGGCCGGCGCCCTGACCCTGGGCTTCGCCGCCATCCCGGGGTTTCCCGCCGTGCCGTTCGTCCTGCTGGCCGCGGCCCTCGTGGGTGGCGGCCATTGGCTGTCGCGCCAGCGCAGACGCAGCAGCCAGGCCCCGGCCAAGACCCATTCGAAGCCCATGGCCGCACTGCTGCGCGAGGGCGGTAAAGGCGAAGGCACGGCGATCCAGCACCGCCCGCCCGAGTTCGCCAAGCCGCTGTCGATCCGGCTGTCCGCGGAGCTGGCCCGCCTGCTCGACGCCGAGCGCCTCGACCGCGCGGTCGACAAGGAGCGCGAGGGCCTGCAGGCACGGCTGGGCCTGCCCTTCCCGGGCGCGGCCATGTGGGTGGCGGACGCATTGCAGGAGCTGCGTTTCGACATCCTCATCAACGACGTTCCCGTTGCCCGGCGGCAGCTGCCCGGCGACATGCTCCTGCTGCTGGATGCGCAGTCCCCGCTGGCCGCGCAGGCCCTGCCCGGCGGGCCGCTGCTCGGCATGGCGGAATCGCTCTGGATCGCCCCGTCGGCGCTCGCGCCCGGCCAGCGCGCCGGAGCGTGCCTGGAGATCGAACAGGTCGTCGCCCGCGAGATGGTCGAGATGCTGAACCGCCACGCGCACCTGTTCATGGGTGTGCAGGAGGTGCAGTGGGTCATCGAGCGGGCCACGCCGGAATATCCGGGCCTCGTGGCCGAGGTGCAGAAGGTGATGCCGCTGCAGCGCATGGCCGAGGTGCTGCGCCGGCTGCTGGAAGAGCAGGTGCCGATCCGCAACATCCGCAGCATCTTCGAGAGCCTGATCACCTGGGCGCCGAAGGAGAAGGACCTGCTGCTGCTCACGGAATACGTGCGCTCCGACCTGGGCCGCTACCTGGCGCACGAGGCCGGCGGCGGGCAGCGGCACATCTCGGCCATCCTGCTCGCGCCGGAGATCGAACAGGCGATCCGCGGCTGCATCAAGCCCACGCCAGCGGGCAACTACCTGGCCATGTCGCCCGACGACGCGCGCGACATCACGGAGCGCATCGCCGCCGTCGCCGGCCCCGCGGCCTCCGGTGGCGCGATCGCGCTCGTCACCTCGATGGACATCCGGCGCTACGTCAAGAAGATGATCGAGGGCCAGCTGGACTGGCTGCGCGTCTATTCCTTCCAGGAGCTCGGCAGCCTGATCGAATTGCGGCCCATCGGCCGCGTCGCCTGAGCAGCGGGGTCGTGGCCGTGGAGCGCACGCATCCCCTCCCGCGGCGCCCGGCCACCGCCACGGGCCCCTTCCCGCAGGCCGGCGGCACACCCCCCGGCCTCCGGGGCCTGGCGAGCCCGCTCGCGGCGGCCGCGGCCGGACGCTTCCAGCGCCATCTGTTCGGCGGGGCGCCTCCCGGGCCGGACGGCGCATCCTGCAGGCCGGCGCCTTTCGGCCTGGCGGAGATGCCGCTTCTCCCGTGGAGCGTCGGGCCCTGCACGGAACCCGGCGCCCCGGATTCCACCAACGACGAGGGGGGCGAAACGGCCGAGGCCAGCGCCCCCCGGCCCTCCGGGCCCATCCCGCTGCCGGAGCCTGTCGGCGGGTGGGGCGCGGTGGATGCCTGGCCGCCCGACTGCGGCCCGCTCCGGTCGCGGGGCAGCGCTTTCGAGCCGCTCCGGCCCGTGCCCGAGCCGGGAGGCGCGACCCCACCGCCGGACGCCGTCGCGCCGCGCTGGGAACCCGCCCCGCCTCCCGGGGGCGCCGCGCCGCCCGCAGGCCGGCACGGCGATGGCGAGCCGCACCGCGAACGGGAGGAGCGCGGCCCCGGCGGTGCGTCGGCCCCCGGCACCGCCTCGCCGCCCGGCGGCGCACCGGCTTGGCTGCAGGACACGGTGCAGCGCATCGCGTGGCTCTGCTCCCGGGCGGACCCGGCGTTCCAGTCCTGGTCGGTCACCGTGCCGATGGACCCCGCCGTGCTGCCGGACAGCGAGGTCCTGCTGTCCCTTTCGCCTTACGCGATGCACCTTCGGTTCCGCACCGGCTCGCCGGAGGCGGCCCACCTAATCTCCCTCCATCGCGATCCATTGCGCGCGCAGCTCGAGGCATTGGGCCCCGGGCAGCGCGGCATCGACATCGATCTGGAACCCCTGCCGTGACCGCACTTGCGCCTTCCCCGCCCCCGCCGACCGCCACGCTGGCCGACTGCCTGCCGGCCGTGCACCCCGGCGAGGCGCGCCTGGCCCGCATCGCGTTCGACCGGCGCTTCGCGCGCTGGGCGAGCCGGGCCTGCGGCGGCGAACCGGGCCGGGTGGCAGCGGGGGGCGCCCCGCACGATGCGATCGCGCTGGACTTCACGTGCATGCATGGAAACCTGCAGGTCTCCGTGCCGCTGTCGTCCTGGCCCGCGCTCGGCATGGTGGCGCGCATGGCGGACCCGGCACTGGCGCGCGATGTGGCGGAAGCCATGCTCGCGGCGCCCCTCGCGGCCCTGGCGGACGACCTGCCCGGGCTCGCCCTGAAGCGCCTGGCCGTGCACGCTGCCGTGCATTCGGCACCGCTGGAATGGGTGTGCGGCGGCGCACGCATCGGCCTGCGCGCCCTCGACGCGAAGGTCGCGGCGCGGGTGCGCGCCTGCCTGGCCCGCGCCGGCGATGCCGGAGGCACGCCGCTGCCCGGCCTGCGGCTGCCGGGCCGCGCGCACATCGGCACCCGCCGGCTCGCCCCGGCGGACCTGGAGTCCCTCGCGCCGGGCGACGTCATCCTCTGCGGCCTGCTGACCGGCAGCCACCGCAGCCCCTGCCATCTCTACTTCGGACTGGGAAACACCATGCAGATCCTTGCGGAACTCGATCTCGATGCCTCGGAGCTGACCCTGCGCGACGCGCCGCGCGCCCACGCCGCCGGCACCGGCGAAGACCGTGCGCCGGGCGCCACGCCGCCCTCCGCAGGGCCGCAGCAGCCCGGCGGAACGGCGCAGGAGCCGCAGCGCCTGGCGGACGTCGGCCTCATCAGCGTTCCCATCGCGTTCGAGATCGACACCGCGCGCATCCGGCTCGACGAACTGGCGGCGCTCGATGCCGGCGCCGTCATCCCGCTGGCAACCGCCGCGCGCGACGCCGTGGTGCGCATCGTCTGCCACGAGCAGCTCGTGGGCACCGGGCACCTGGTGGTGATCGGCAACCGGCTGGGCGTGCGCATCGCGCACATGGCCATGGGCGGCATCGCCGCGTCCGCCGCATCGGCCGCGCCATGACCCCGATGCCGGGGCTCGACCCCGTCTCCCTCGGCATCACGCTGCTGATGCTCGCGGTGTTGCCGTTCGCCGCCATGATCGTCACCTCCTACACCAAGGTGGTGGTGGTGCTGGGCCTGCTGCGCAACGCGCTGGGCGTGCAGCAGGTGCCCCCCAACATGGTGCTGAACGGCATCGCCATCATCATCTCCGTGTACGTCATGTCCCCGGTGGTGATGGAAGCCTCGGACCGACTGCAGATGCTGCCGCCCGCCGCGCAGAGCTCCAGCACGCAGCAGCTGCTGGCCGCCGCCGGGGCCGCGCGCGAGCCGTTCCGCGCCTTCCTCGCCAAGCATGCGGCCGCCGAGGAAAAGGCGTTCTTCCTGAAATCCGCCACCGCGCTCTGGCCTCCGGAGCGCGCCCAGACCCTGCAGTCCGACGACCTGATCGTGCTGGCGCCCGCGTTCCTCCTCACCGAACTCGCGGCCGCCTTCCGCATCGGCTTCCTGCTGTACCTGGCCTTCATCATCGTGGAGCTGGTCATCGCCAACATCCTGCTGGCCATGGGCCTGTCCCAGGTCTCGCCCACCAACGTCGCCATTCCCTTCAAGCTGCTGCTGTTCGTCATGCTCGACGGCTGGTCGCAGGTGATGCACGGGCTGGTGATGACCTACCGCTGACCGCGCGGAGCGCCATGAACTACGACAACGTCATCCAGCTCACTTCCGAAGCGCTCATGCTGTGCCTCGTGCTGTCGCTGCCCGCCGTGGCCGTGGCGGCCATCGTCGGCCTGCTCGTGGCGCTCGTGCAGGCCGTCACCTCCGTGCAGGACCAGTCGATCTCGCAGGGCATCAAACTGATCTGCGTGACGGTGACCGTCGCCGCGACCGCGCCCTGGGTGGGCGGCACGGTGCTGCAGTTCTCCCAGCGGCTCCTCACTGCGGTCTTCGCGCCATGACCCCCGGCCTCTTCAGCGTGCTGCGGCTGCGGCAGCAGCGCACCCGCCAGTTGCTCCAGCAGCTCATCCAACGCGAGCACCTGAACGAGCAGCACGTCCAGGAAGGGGCGCACGACCGGCAGCGCACGGCCCTGGCCCTGCAGGGCCGCTACGGCGACTACGTCTTCAAGACGCTGGGGCGCCCGCCCCCGCCGCCGCCCCGGCAGAGCGCGCTGCCCGGCCTGGGCAATGAGCACGTGCCCGAGAGCGGGCACTCGGCGCTGGACTTCCAGGCGGATTTCGAGCGGGCGGAGGAAAGCGGCACGACCGCGCGGGGCGAGTCCCGCGTCGAAGAGGATACCGACTCCCGCAGCTCGCGCGAGCGCAGCGGCGAAGAGCGGCTCGCGCGCAGCCGCGATGCCGCCGCGCCCGACGGGGGGGACGAAGACATCTTCCTGCAGCCCGGCAGCCAGGCGACCCCGCAGGACGCCCCGGGCGGGGACTCCGGCACGGACGGGCAACCCGGGGGCCGCCAGCCGGGCCAGGGCGGCGGCGAGGGCGCCGGGCGGGAATCCGCGGGCGCGGCGCAGCGGCTGCAGCAGATGCAGGCGGTGCTCGATCGGTTCGAAGCGGGGCTCTCCAGCCCGGACCCGCAGGAGCGGGCCGACACCCTCGTCTCCACGCTCGCGGAGATCGTCTGGGCCCAGCACGGCGCCGGCCACCCGGTGCAGGCCATGCTGCTCGCGCGCATCGCGAAGTACCTGGGCGAGCAGCACGGAGAGGAAGCGCTGTCCTCCGTGGCGAAGGTCAAGGAAGCGCTGCTGCGCGCGGGTCTGCGGGGTGTGGACATGCCCTCCGACCGCTTCGCGCTGCTGCCGCTGCAGTTGCTGAACTGCAGCAGGCCCAGGACCCGCGAGCAGCGCCGCCTGGCCGCGGAACGCCTGGACGGAGGCTCCGCCTGGCTGCTCCCCGACACCGGGCCCCGCGCATGAGCTACCAGCAGTACGAGCAGCTCGTCACCGCGCTGTGCGCCGCCATCGACCTGCCCGACCCGGACGCCGTGCTGGACCGCGGCTGGGTCGAGGTGGAGGGTTTCGAGGTGCAGCTCACGCACTACGAGAACGACGTGGCCGCCATGTACATCAACTTCCATTTCGGCATCGTCACCCCGGGGCGCACGCTCACCGTGTACCGGTTGCTGCTGGAGGCCAACCTCACCGTCTACGCCCAGGACCAGGCCCAGGCGGGCATCAACCCCGACACCGGCGGCATCATCCTGATCGTGCGGGTGCCCATGACGCCCGACATCGACGGCGGCTGGCTGGCCGAGACGCTCACGCACTACGCGGAGCACGGACGGTACTGGGGAGACAATATCCTGGCCTCGCACGAGGAGGCCTTCCTGGGCATCTGCTCCGGCGACTATCTGTGGATCAAGGTCTGATCCGGAGCCGCTTGCGCAGACCGCAGCGCCGGCCCGCCCGCGGTGCGCCCCGCAGCCCCACCCCCGCCGCCGTTCAGCTGGCCAGCGGCGGCATCGACGGAAGGGCCGCCATCGGCGGGGCCGCATACACGCGCCGTGCCGGCGTGCTCACCGGCACGTGGACCGGCCCGGCGGCCTCGACCGTGGAGGCCAGCAGGCGATAGCCCCGCCCATACGCCGCCTGCACACGCAGGCTGCAGCCGCACTCCCGCAGTTTCGTGCGCAGCTTGTAGACGTGCTGCTCCAGCGTGCGCTTGTTGGACTCCACCGAACGCCCCCACACCCGCGCCACGATGGTCGGCGAGGAGACGACCTGGTTCGGCCGCGAGAACAGCAGCCAGGCCAGCTCGCATTCGCGGTGGGTGAGTTCGACGACGGTGCCGCGGTGCACCAGGCACTGGCGGGCCGGATCGAGTTCGCAGCCGTCCAGCGCGATGGCGCCCGCGGCCTCCTGCGCGATGGCTTCCACATGGCCCCGGATGCGGGCCTTCAGCTCATCGTGGCCGATGCGGGAGAGGTTGATGTAGTCCACCGCGCCGCAGGCGAGCGCCATGCCGAACCCCGCCTGTAGTTCCGAGCCGGCCACCAGCACCGGCACCTGCGAGGAGATGCAGCTGCGGATCAGGCCCAGGTCCTCGGCGAGCGTGCCGCCGGCATCCTCCAGGATCACCGCGTCCGGCGGCCGCACCCGTGCCTGCTGGCGGAAGGCGGCGATGCTGATCTGCGACACGGCCTCGATGCCTCCCCGGTTCAGCATGTCCACGAGGAATTGGTTCACCACGGGCCGGCGTGAGAGCAATGCGACTTGCATGAAAGTTCCCCATACGCAAACGTTTTCGTTGATTTAGCCAGCGCTTCGAGAGCCCTGTAGACACCACCGGACTGCTGCAGAGAATCCGTTCCCTGCGGACAGCCGTGCGTGAGTGGCATCTGGGTCAAAGCTTATCCATTCCCGTCGAGTTCTGTGTGGCAATCGGCAGGCCCGCATCGATAGAAATAGTCAATTTGTTCCTTGAATTGCATCAGAGCTTTCCTGCGTGCAACCGTTTGTTAACCGGGGCTCAGGCCATCGGTGCCGACCTGCGGAAAGTGGCGGTGTTTCCCGAGGGAAAAGCTCTGCGCCGGGCGGGCCGGAGGTCCCCGCTCGCCCCCATGCCGCCCCTTTCCCCAACCCGCCGCGAAACCGGGAAAGTGCGCAAATTTGAGGATTCCGCCCCCTCTGCGTGAGTTTTCGTCGGCGCCCCGTTCCTAGCATGGACCCGTCATTCAACACACGAGGCGCGGCGGGGGCCGCGACGACACCATGCTCATCTCTCTGCTCTCTCTCTCGTGCCAGCGCATCGGCCACAGCGCCCCGGCCCTTGCCCAGATGCTGCAGAACCTGCAGATCAAGGAGGCCGCGGCGACGGGCCGCCGCCGGCTGGAGCGCAGCCAGTCACGCGAAGCGTCCAGCGTGGAGGAAGGGGCCCTGCTCGGCCGCATCCTGCTGCTGATCGGCCAGGAGGAGCTCGCGGCCGACGTGTTCCATCAGCAGCTCAAGTGCTACGACGCGGTTTCGCGGAGCACGGTGCGCTGGCATTCGGCCCTGGACCAGGCCTGGATGTTCCAGCACCTGCGCAAGCCCGCCCGCGCCGCGGCCTGCTGGTCGATCGTGGCCAACGACCACGAATCCCCCGCCCCGCTGCGCGTCGAGGCCTGCTGCGGCCTGGCGCTGTCGCTCCAGGCACAGGGCCAGCATGCCGCCGCGCTGGTCGCCGCCCACCGGGCGCAGTCGCTCTGCGGCGCACCGGACACGGCCGGACTCGCGGGCCATGCCCAGGCCGTGCGGCTCGAGATCCTGGCGCATGCCGAACTGCTGCATGCCGACGAACTCTCCGACCATGCGTTCGCCGAGCCCGCCCAGGAACTGGGCCGCGACCGGCTGCCCGCCGACGCCCTGCTCGCCCAGCTGCGGGCGCTGGAGTCGGATGCCGCCACGCCCGCGCTGCTGCGCGCGCGCCTGGGTTGTCTGATCGGACTGCAGGCCTGCCCCGCACCGGCCCGTCAGGAGGCAGTGGCCGCCTTCTCGCGCTGGCTGCGCCAGCACGGCCTGGCGGGGATCGACGGCGAGGCCCGCGTCGAGGGCGGCCTGGCCCTGCTGGCGGTCCGGGCCGTGCCCGCGGCACGCGAAATGATCCTGCCGCTGGCCGGCAGCGAGCGCGAGATCGAGCACCATCCCCTGGCGTCCGACATCCAGTACTGCCTGTCGAAGATCCACATGAGCGAAGGGCGGCTGGGGGAATCGCTGCGCTTCTACAAGCGCCACGTGGCCCAGACCATGCGCGTCGTCCACCAGGCGGCGCAGCGCGGGGATGCGCCCGCTGGCGGCAGCGCGCCCCAGGACACGGTGGGCCTGCGCCTGCCCCCGCGCTACCGCGCCGCTTACCGCTACATCATCGAGCACCTGCAGGACGCGAGCCTGTCGGTGCGCGAGATCGCGGGCCGGCTCGGCGTCACCGAGCGCGCGCTGCAGCTGGCCTTCCGCAACCACCTCGGCATGACGCCGGCGGAACTGATCCGGCGCGAGCGCGTGCGCCGCATCGAGGGGGAGATGGAGGAAGCCAGCGCCACGGGCGGCCGCGTGCACATGCTGGAAGTGGCCTCGCGCTGGGGCATCTCCAACCGTTCCACGCTCTCCAACGCCTTCAAGCTGTCGTCCGCGCGGATCTGACCGCCACGGCAGGCCCGCGCCCGGGGCCGTGCGCGTGCCGTGCTATCGGGCGGGCGGTTCGCCGTGCCCCGCGGCTGCACCCTTCTCGCCCGCCGCCTCCAGCCGCGCGAACTCGCGGTGCTCGTAGGCGATGTACGCCTCCATCATGCCGCGGTAGATCGCCTCGATCACGTCGGGCTCGCCGCCCTCGGCCAGCGCGCGCTCGCGCACGCGCCGCACGATGAATTCGATGCGGCCCTCGTCACGCACCTGCGAAGCCTCGCGCTTGTTGCGCGCCGCCTGCGTCATGTAGCCGCCGCGCTCCACCAGCAGCGGCACCAGGATGTCGTCGAGCGCATCGATGCGCTCGCGGACCTCCGCCATGCTGGCGCAACTCCGGGTCTTCTCAATCGCGCGTGTCATTCCAGTCCTTCTTCGACGAGTTCGGCCGCGCGCAGCAGGGCGCGGGCCTTGTGTTCGGTTTCCTTCCACTCCAGCTCGGGCACGGAGTCGGCCACCACGCCGGCCGCCGCCTGCACGTAGAGCGTGCCGTCCTTCACGATGCCCGTGCGGATGGCGATGGCCACGTCCATGTCGCCGGCATAGCTCAGGTAGCCGCAGGCGCCGCCGTAGAGCCCGCGCTTGGTGGGTTCGAGCTGGTCGATCAGTTCCATCGCATGCACCTTCGGCGCGCCCGTCAGCGTGCCGGCCGGGAACGTGGCCTTGAGCACGTCCATGCTGGTCATGCCGTCGTTCAGCAGGCCCTCGACGTTGCTCACGATGTGCATCACGTGGCTGTAGCGCTCCACCACGAAGGCCTCGGTCACCTTCACCGAGCCGGTGCGGGCGATGCGGCCGATGTCGTTGCGCGCGAGGTCGATCAGCATCACGTGCTCGGCGCGCTCCTTCGGGTCGTTCACCAGCTCGACCTCGGCCGCCTTGTCGGCCTCCGGGGTGGCGCCGCGCGGACGCGTGCCGGCCAGCGGCCGGATGGTGATCTTCTGCCCGTCGTCGGTGCGCTCCTGCCGCACCAGGATCTCCGGGCTCGCGCCCACCACGTGGCAGTCGCCGAAGTGGTAGTAGTACATGTAGGGCGACGGGTTCAGCGAGCGCAGCGCGCGGTAGAGCGACAGCGGCGATTCGGTGTAGCGCTTGTGGATGCGCTGGCCGATCTGCACCTGCATGAAATCGCCCGCGGCGATCAGTTCCTTGGCGCGGCCGACGGCGGCGAGATAGTCGGCCTTCGAGAAATCGCGCTGCGGCGGATGGCTCTCGGTGGGCTTGACCTGCGGCGCGGCGACCGAGTACTTGAGCTGCTCCTTGAGTTCGCGCAGCCGCTTCTTGCCGCGCGAATAGGCCTCGGGCTGGGCCGGATCGGCATATACGATCAAGTACAGCTTGCCCGAGAGGTTGTCGATGACGGCCACCTCCTCGCACTGCAGCAGCAGGATGTCGGGCATGCCCAGCGTGTCGGGCGGGCAGCTCGCCTCGAGCTTCTTCTCGATGTGGCGCACCGCGTCGTAGCCGAAGTAGCCGGCCAGCCCGCCGCAGAAGCGCGGGAGGCCCGGGCGCAGCGCCACCTTGAAGCGCTTCTGGTATTGGGCGATGAAATCCAGCGGATTGCCCCGGCCGGTCTCCACCACCTGGCCGTCGGTCACCACCTCCGTGCGCGCCTCGGCCCCGAAGCCGCTCGCGCGCAGCAGCGTGCGGGCCGGCAGGCCGATGAAGCTGTAGCGCCCGAAGCGCTCGCCGCCCACCACGGATTCGAGCAGGAAGCTGTAGCGCCCGCCGTCGCGCGCATGGGCGAGCTTGAGGTAGAGGGACAGGGGGGTTTCGAGGTCCGCGAACGCCTCCGCGATGAGCGGAATGCGGTTGTAGCCTTCGCCGGCCAGGCTTTTGAATTCGAGTTCGGTGATCACGGGAGGTCGCTCCAGGTCGGCGGGCGCGCCGCGGGCGGTGCCACGTTCGGCTGCCGCGCCAGGTTCATTGCATTCGGCCCCGCAGGGGCCGCGAGGGGCACGCCGGGGCCAGACGCCCGGGTGCGGTCAGCGGTTCGGTGCGGCAGGCTTGCGCCAGGGCCAGGCTCCCCGGCCGCTGCGACCTGTGATGACCACGTGGTGAATGAACATGGCGCAAAGTGTAGCAAAGCGCCCTGCGCGAAAACCCTGTTGTGCCCACCGCGTGCCGCGCCGAAAATAAAAAAGAACGGTCGTTCTTTTTTTGGATCCTCCATGACATTCCGGCAACGCGGCATCGGTTGGGCACTCGCCATGCTCCTCCTCGGGAGCGGCGTGTCCGTGGCCGCCCAGCCCGCCGTCACGGTGGCCGGGGTGGCCTATGCGCCGCGGGCCGCGCTCGCGGGCTCGGACCTGGTGCTCAACGGCGCGGGCGTGCGCTACAAGGCGGTCTTCCAGGTGTACGCCGCGGGCCTCTACCTCCCCGGGCGGGCGGACACGCCCCAGGGCGTGGCGGCGCTGCCCGGCCCCAAGCGGCTGTCGATCACGATGCTGCGCGCCATCGATTCGGCCGAACTCGGCACGCTGTTCACCCGCGGCATCGAAGACAACCTCGACAAGGCGGCCTTCTCGCAGATCGTGCCCGCCGTGCTGCGCATGGGCGAGCTGTTCGCGGCGACCCGCCGGCTCGCGCCGGGCGACCAAATCACCGTGGACTGGCTGCCGGGCACTGGCACGGTCATCACCGTGAAGGGCGTGCCGCAGGGCGAGCCGTTCCGCGAGGCCGGCTTCTTCGATGCGCTGATGGGCATCTGGCTGGGCCCGCGGCCCGCCGACTGGAAACTGAAGGACGCGCTGCTGGGCCGCGCCGGCTGACCGCTGGCGACCGGCGGGCGCCGGCGGTCAGCCGGCGGTCAGCCGGCGCAGCCAGCGTGCTCAGGCCGCCGGACAGAGTTCCTGCAGGCTGTCCACGTGCGCATCCGCCGGCACCTCGCGGGCGGGCTGGCCATGGTTGTAGCCGTAGGTCACCAGCACCACCGGGCAGCCCGCGGCGCGCGCCGCGGCCGCGTCGTTGACGGAATCGCCGATCGCCAGCGTGCGCGCGGGCTGCGTGCCCAGCGCCTCGCAGGCCTTGCGCAGCGGCAGCGGGTCGGGCTTCTTGCGCTCGAAGGCATCGCCGCCGAAGACATGGTCGAAAAAGCCGTCCAGCCCCTTGGCCCGCAGCAGGGGCACGGCGAAGGCCGTCGGCTTGTTGGTGACGCAGGCGAGCCGCAGCCCGGCGCCGCGCAGTGCCCGCAGGCCCGCTTCCACGCCGGGATACACCCGCGAATGGCTGCCGTTGATGTCCAGGTAGTGGCGCTCGTAAGCCGACCAGGCCGCGGGATAGTGCGACCCCACCGCCGCGGCCAGGTGCTCCGGCCCCAGGGGCTGCAGCACGTGCGCGAGCACCGAGCGCAGCAGGTGCTCCGTGCCCTTGCCGACCATGCGCTCGATCTCCGCCGCGGCGATGCCCGGCAGGCCCAGTTCATCCAGCATGCGCCGCAGCGCTTCCGCGAAGTCGCCCAGGGTGTCCACCATGGTGCCGTCCAGGTCGACGATCGCCGCGTCGGCGTGCGCGACCAGCGCCGCCGGGGAAGTTTCCGCCATGTCCATCCTCGTCATTTCCGATCGATTTCCGCCGCAGCGGTGCATGAATTGTCCCAAGGGCACGGCCACATCCGCACGCCGCCCCGGCTTGTGGCGGAGTGTAGGCCGTGGGGCATCGGCCACAGCGATTGTCTGACCCGTCCGACACGGCCCGGGAACCGCACCGGCTACGCTGGCTCGACCGTTTTCGCCGCATGCCGCGAAAGCTGTGACCCCCGCCATCCGCTGCGGATGGCACCACCGACACATTGGAGGTTCCTGATATGCCCAATCGCTTCGCCCTCGCTCCCCGCATCCTGTCCGCCGCCTGTCTGCTCGCGGCCTGCGCCGCCGCCCAGGCCGCTCCCGCGGACGCCGCCGCCCGTGAGCGCTACCAGCAGGACCGCCAGGCCTGCATGACCGGCAACCCGGTCCAGGGACGCGAAACCTGCCTGAAGGAAGCCGGCGCCGCGCTGCAGGCCGCCCGCTCGGGCCAGCTCACGTCGCAGGAGACGGCCGCGAACGGCTATGAGCGCAACGCCCTGCAGCGCTGCGAAGTGTTCAAGACGCCGGTGGACCGCGACGCCTGCATGGCGCGCGTGCGCTCCGGCACGCAGGACGGCTCCGTGGCCGGCGGCGGCATCCTGATGGAAGCCACCACGCAGGTGCCCGTGCCCCCGCAGCCCGGCGCAGGCGCCATGCCCGCGCCCCGCGGCAACGCCATGCCTCCCCAGGGCGGCATGCAGCCGCAGACGATGCCGGCGCCCCACGGCAAGCCGCATCCGCACCCGAAGCCGGGCGCTCCCATGGCTCCGCCGGCCCCGATGCCCCAGCCGATGACGCAGCCCGCGCCCCAGCCGATGCCCCAGCAGTAAGCGGGCGGCACGCCGGGCCCGCCCGAGCGCGCGGCCCGGGTGCGGCGCTCGCTCAGGCGAGCTGGGCGCGCATCGCGTCGATCACGGCGCGGTAGTCGGGCTTGCCGAAGATCGCGCTGCCCGCCACGAACGTGTCGGCGCCGGCATCCGCCACGCGGCGGATGTTGTCCACCTTGATGCCGCCGTCCACCTCCAGGCGGATGTCCTTGCCGCAGGCGTCGATGCGCTTTCTCAGCATCTCCACCTTGCGCAGGGCGGAATCGATGAAGCTCTGCCCGCCGAAGCCCGGGTTCACGCTCATCACCAGGATCAGGTCGATGTCGTCGATCACCCAGTCCAGCACGTCGATCGGCGACGCCGGGTTGAACACCACCCCGGCCTTGATGCCCTTGGAGGTGATGGCCTGGATGCTGCGGTGCACGTGCGCGGACGCATCCGGGTGGAAGCTGATGTAGTCGGCGCCGGCCTCGGCGAAGGCCGCGGCCAGGGCGTCCACGGGCTGCACCATCAAATGCACGTCGATCGGCACGGGCCGGCCGTCCTGCGTGACCGCATGGGGCTTGAGCGCCTGGCACACCATCGGTCCGAAGGTGAGGTTGGGCACGTAGTGGTTGTCCATCACGTCGAAGTGCACCCAGTCGGCGCCGGAGGCGATGACGTTCTTCACTTCCTCGCCCAGGCGGGCGAAATCGGCGGACAGGATCGAGGGGGCGATGCGGAATTGGCGGGTCATGCCCGGATTGTCGCAGCAGCGGCCGCGCCGCAGCCACCGTCCTGCGCCGGGCCGGCCCCTCCGCCGACGCAACGGCCGAGCCGTCCGGCCCCGAACCCTCTAATATCGCGCCCATGCCGAAGTACCAGTTCCAGGCCGAAGTCCGGCCCGAATACCTCCCCGACCAGTCCGCGCCCGAGGACGGCGTCTACAGCTTCGCCTACACGATCACCGTGACCAACACCGGCGACGTACCCGCGCAGCTCATCGCGCGGCACTGGACGATCAGCGACGCGCGGGGCCATACCGAGGAGGTCAAGGGCCTCGGCGTGGTCGGCCAGCAACCGCTGCTGCGCCCAGGCGAGGCGTTCCAGTACACCAGCGGCTGCCGGCTGCGCACGCCCAGCGGCAGCATGCACGGCAGCTACTTCTGCGTGGCGGAGGACGGCGAACGCTTCGACTGCCCCGTGCCGCTCTTCGTGCTCGAAGCCCTCTCCGGCAACACGCCCGGCGCCACGCCCCTGTCCGGCCGGGTGCTGCATTGAGCCGGCGCATTCCGCCGCCGCAGCCCGGCACGCTGCTCGCGGCCCTCGATCCGGCGGCGCCGCTCGCCCGCCGGCACCTGTGGCTCATCGAGTGCCTCGCCTGGATCCGGGGCGACCGCCGCTCGGTCGAAGACGCGGTGTCCCGCGTGCAGCGCCTGGTGGAAGCGGCCGAGAACGATGCCGATGCCCGCGCCCGCCTGCAGGCCTGGTGGGGCACGCTGGTGGGCACGGTGGACATCACCACGCTGCTGGCCGATTTCGGGTTCGCGCCGCGCACCGCGCTCGCGAGCGAGGTGGCCGAACGGCTGCGCTACAAGCTACTGCCCGGCAGCCCGGAGACGATCGACGCCTCCGAACTCTTCATGCTGGCGCTGCCCGACGCCTTCGACGCGCTCTGGCTGGCCGCGCTCGAAGAGCCCCTGCTCGAGCGCCTGCTGGCCGTGCTGGTGCCGGCCACGGAGGGTGGCGGCGCCACGCGCTGGCAGCAGTCGCTGCTGGACGCCATCACCTACTGCGCGGGGCAGATCCTCTCGACCGGCTTCGCGCCCGAGCTGCGCCTGCGCATGAGCGAGTCCGCGCGCGACGCGCAGCCGTTCCACGCGCTGATCCGCGACGTGGAGAGCCTGCGCGTGGAGGTGCTGCACCAGCTGCGCACCACCGACCGCCTCGACGAGGCGGTGCTGCGGCTGCGCGAGCGGCTGGAGGCCTGCCGCGCCGCCGCGGCCACCGTGTATTCGCATTTCGAGGACAACGGCATCTCGGTCGGGCTCGTGTTCCGGCTGCGGCAGCTGCGCGAGCGCATCCTGCGCGTGCGCGACCTGCTGGACTGCCTGCTCTCCCCCGAGCCGGCCACGAGCGCCGCGCGGCTCATGGCGAGGCTCGTGACCGTGGGCCGCGAGCGGCGCAGCCTGCGCGCGCTGATCGCCTCCAACTCGTCGCTGCTGGCCGCGAAAGTGGCCGAGCGCAGCGCCGAAACCGGCCAGCACTACATCACCCGCACCGGCGCGGAATACCGCGCGATGGTCGCCAAGGCGGCCGGCGGCGGCTTCGTGATGGCGTTCACCACGCTCATGAAGTTCGGCATCGTGGCGCTGGCGCTGTCCTCGTTCTGGGGCGGCTTCTGGGCCGGGGTCAACTATGCGGTGAGCTTCGTGCTGATCATGCTGCTGCACTGCACGGTCGCCACCAAGCAGCCCGCGATGACCGCGCCGGCCATGGCCGCGAAGCTCAAGGAGCTGCAGACGCCGGAGGCGGTGGAGTCCTTCGTGGACGAGGTCACGCACCTCGTGCGCTCGCAGGTGGCGGCCATCCTGGGCAACGTGCTGGTCGTCTTCCCGGCCGTGGCCGGGCTCACACTGGCCATCGCCTGGGCCACGGGCGCGCCGGCCATCAGCCGGGCGGAGGCTCGGCACGTGCTGGATTCGCTGCAGCTGGCGGGCCCCTCGCTGCTGTACGCGGCGTTCACCGGCGTGCTGCTGTTCGCCTCCAGCATCATCGCGGGCTGGGCCGAGAACTGGTTCGTGCTGCAGCGGCTCGATTCGGCCCTGCAGTACAACCCGCGCATCACGGCGCTGCTGGGCCGCAGGCGCGCGGCCCGCTGGGCCGTGTTCTGGCGCACCAACCTTTCGGGCTTCGCGGCGAACGTGTCGCTGGGCTTCATGCTCGGGCTGGTGCCCGCGTTCGCGGCCTTCTTCGGCCTGGGGCTGGACGTGCGGCACGTGACGCTGTCCACCGGCCAGCTCGGCGCGGCGCTCACCTCGCTCGGCACGGCCGCGCTGCACCAACCCGCGTTCTGGTGGGCCGCCGCAACCATCCCGTTCATCGGCGCGCTCAACGTGACGGTGAGCTTCTACCTCGCCTTCCGCCTGGCGCTGCGCGCGCACAACGTCACGCGCGTGGAACGGGCCCGCCTGGGCGCCGCGCTGCGGTCGCGCCTTCGCCGCGCGCCGCTGCAGTTCTTCGTGCCGCGGAGTGCCGGCTGATACCCCTTCGCGGGAAGTGCCCGTCCTACAGGGGCGGCCCGGGATCAGCAGGTACATTCGGTCGGCCCCGGCCGGGGGACGCGCGGGCCTTCGCGCGGATCGGGCGGGTGGCGGGCGAACGCCCGCGCGAAGCGAAGGATTACAACAATGGATGAAATCATGGGTTTCTGGGCGCAGTGGCTGCGCCCATCGGCCGGGCTGCCCACGGTCCAGTGGTCGCTGCTGCTGGCGGTGGCCGCGGTGTCGGGCTACCTGTTCCAGCGCCACATCGGCCTGCCGAAGGTCGTGGGCTACACGCTCGTGGGCACCTTCGCGGGCCTGCTGGGCTTCAGCGGCGCGGTCTGGCCGCTGCAGGGCATCAGCCTCTTCCTGCTCGAGCTCGGCATCGCGATCGTGCTGTTCGAGGCCGGCGGCCGCATTCCGCTGCGCTGGTTCCGCCACAACCCGATGGTGCTCGCGCAGAGCATCATGGAATCGGCCCTCACCTATTTCGCGGTGTACTACGCGATGCTGTGGCTGGACGTGCCGCCGCGCGCCGCCGGGCCGCTGGCGCTCGTGGCCCTGGCCGCCTCGCCGGCCGTGCTGACGCGCGTGGTGGCCGACACCCGCGCGGCCGGACCGGTGACCGACCGCGCCATCGTGCTGGCCACGCTCTCCACCCTCTACGCGCTCACGCTGGGCAGCGCGACAGCGGAGCTGATCAACCGGCCGGCCGCGGGCATCATGGACACCGTGTACCCCGTGATGGTGGTGCTGGGCGTGTCCGTCATCGTGGGCGCGGTGCTCGCGCTGGTGCTGCGCATGGCGCTGCGCTTCATGAGCCCGACGAGCGAGAACACCGCCTTCCTGCTGCTCACGCTGATCGCCGCCGGCACGGCGGTGGCGGCGCACATGGGCGGATCGGCCCCGCTGGCGGCGCTGCTCGCCGGCATGCTGCTCAAGCAGCTCAATCCCCGCCCCTGGGCCTGGCCGCGCCAGCTCGGCACGGCGGCCTCGCTGCTCACCATGCTGATGTTCGTGCTGGTCTCCACCGTGGCGGCGCAGGCCGACTGGAGCGGCCCGGTGGTGGGCGTGGTGCTGGCCCTGATCGTGGTGCGCCTCGTGGCCAAGGCCCTGGGCGTGGCGCTGGGCAACGTGGGCAGCGGCGCGAGCTGGCGCCAGGCCCTCTGGGTGGGCTGCGCGATGACGCCGATGTCCTCCATCGCATTGCTGATCGCCTCGCAGTTCGTGGTGGCCTCGGCCTCCACCGGCCAGCTGATCGCGCGCATCGCCCTGCCTACCATCCTGCTCATGGAAGTGCTGGGCGCCGTCATCGCCACGGTCGCCATCTACCGCGCCGGAGAGAGTTCAAAACCCTGGGCGCCCGCCACGCGCGCCGCCAACGCAGAGCGGGAGCAGCAGCCATGAGCCTGGAAGCATTCCACCATTCCGAGCCGCTGACGCTCGGCGTCGAGCTGGAGCTGCAGCTCGTGAACACGCACAACTACGACCTCGCGCCCTACGCCGAGGACATGCTGCGCCTCATGGAAAAGCACCCGCTGCCCGGCAGCGTGGTGCCCGAGATGACCAACAGCATGATCGAGATCTCGACGGGCGTCTGCCATTCGAGCAGCGAGGTGCTGGGCCAGCTCACGCAGATCCGCGATGCGCTCGTGCGCAGCGCGGACAAGCTCAACATCGCCGTGGCCGGCGGGGGCACGCACCCCTTCCAGCAGTGGCACGAGCGCCGCATCTACGACAAACCCCGCTTCCAGGAGCTGTCGCAGCTCTACGGCTACCTCTCCAAGCAGTTCACGATCTTCGGCCAGCACGTGCACATCGGCTGCCCCAGCGCCGACGAGGCGCTGCTCATGCTGCACCGCATGTCCCGCTACATCCCGCACTTCATCGCGATGTCGGCCTCCAGCCCGTACGTGCAGGGGCAGGACACGGCCTTCGATTCGGCGCGGCTCAATTCGGTGTTCGCGTTCCCGCTCTCCGGCCGCGCGCCCATGGTGCTCACCTGGAACGACTTCGAGGCGTACTTCGACAAGATGACGCGCACCGGCGTGGTCAAGAGCATGAAGGACTTCTACTGGGACATCCGCCCCAAGCCGGAGTTCGGCACGATCGAGATCCGCGTCTTCGACACCCCGCTCACCATCGAGCGCGCCGCCGCGCTGTCCGGCTACGTCCAGGCACTGGGCGCCTGGTTCCTGGCCGAGCAGCCGTTCATCCCCACCGAGGACGACTACCTCGTCTACACCTACAACCGCTTCCAGGCCTGCCGCTTCGGCATGCAGGCGGTCTACGTGGACCCGGCCACGGGCGAGCACATGCCGCTGCGCGACCACATCCTGCAGACCATCGACCACATCGCGCGCCACGCGGCGGTGACGGGCGCCTCGGGCGCGCTGCACCTGCTGCGCAGCGAGGCCGCGGCCGGCCAGAACGACGCGCGCTGGCTGCGCGACCGGCAGCGCGACGAGCAGCTGCTGGGCGAGGTGAGCCGGCAGGCGGCCTTGCGGTTCCGCGGCACGCCCGCCTGAGTGCGGCCCTCCAGCGGCGCCTTGCCACCACCCTGCCCTCCCCGCCTGCCGCAGGAGGATGCCGCACTCACGCTGCCGGGACGGTCTGCGCCGCGGCCGCTCTGTCGCGCACGCGGGCGGCCTGCATTTCGGTGGCCAGGAGGGTGCCCCGCACCGCGGTGGCATGCTCGCGCGCATGTTCCAGGCAATGGCGGGCGAATTCCCGCGCCGTATCCTGCGCGGGATGGGCCGTGCCGGTTTCGCACAGCAGGAAATCCTGCCGCAACGACTGCAGGTGCAGCGAAGCGCCGGGCCCGGACGCCGCGCTACTGCCCAGGCTGGCCTGCAATGCGCTCAGCCGCGCGAGCCGGACTTCGTCATCGGAGCGGGCCTTGCGGAGTTCCGCGGCGAGATGGGCCGGGGTCATGGGCGGCCTGGCCTTCTTCGGGGCCTTGCGGCGGCGGCCTGCGGGCGGCACGGGCGCGGCGGGCGCCGGGGCTTCGTCCGCGCGGGCCAGCGCATCCTCCAGGGCCTGCAGGGGCTGGCGCGCAGCCAGTTTGGCCTCCAGGTAGGCCTTCTGGAGCGCGACCACGCTGCGCATGTAGTCCAGTTGCGCCTGACCGGAGCCGGGGGCGTCGAGCCATTGGGTGAGTGCCGTGCGATTGAGCCGGTCCGTGCGGTCCGTATAGGCCTGGCGGGCCTGCTGCCGGGCCTCGCTGGGCTTGTGGCCCGTCAGCAGGGACTTGCCGTACGCCACGCCGCCCCGCCACAGGGCCTTGGCCTCGCGGCCCCTGGAATGCCTGCGGGAAGAAGCCGGGGGAGGCACCTCGTCGGTGGAGCGGCCCTTGTCGCTGTAGTGCCGGTTCATCTGCTCGGCCGCTTGCCGCAGGAACCCGCCCAAGGCCCGCTCCTGGCCATCGGTGGCAGCGTAGAGAGCGCTGCGCAGCAGGAATCCGACCGGCTCCGCCTCGTCTGCGGGTGCGGCGGCGGTGGCGGGCACCTCGGGCACCTCGGGCACTTCAAGCCCTTCGATCACGGGCTGGATTTCCGGTTCGCGCCCGATGGCCGGCCCTGCGCTGCTGGAGCCCGTCGTCCCGAGGGTGGACCGGGCGGAATGGAAATCGCCGTCCGTCTCCGCGAACAGTGCGGCCTCGCCCGGCATCGGCATCGGCGCCAGGTGCGAGCGGGCGGAGTGGAAATCGTCTTCCCGCCGGGAAAGGGACTGCGCCCTTGCGGAGTGGAAATCCGCAGACAGTTCGGAGCGTGCCGAATGGAACCGCAGGGGCGCGGCCGCCCGCAGCAGGTCGGCCATGGCGAGAAAGGCGCGGTCGATGCCCGGGGCGTCGCCGCGCTCGTAGTTCCGGTAGCGCTTCACCTTGCCGTGCGTCAGGAAGAACTGGTGGGAGCCCACGCCCATCGTCACGGCGCCCAGCAGCCCCGCGCCGATCAGCAGCGCCAGGCCCACGGGTCCGGCGACGCTGGCGCCCGCGATCGCCGCAATGCCGAGGCCCACTTTGGCGGCCGTGCTGGCGGTGTAGGTCACGCCACCGATGACGAAACCCTTGTTCCAGTTGTGGAAGCCGTTCACGAACCGCTTGCGCTGGTCGAACTTGGTCTTCAGGAAGTCGTGGTAGCGCTGCGCGTCCCTTCCCAGGCGCCGCGCATCCACGCCCGCGAGGAAGTCGCTCACCCGCGAGAAATCGGCGCGGAACCGCTTTTTCTCGACATGCGACTGGTGGAGGAACACCCCGCCCACCACCGACGCCATGACGCTCGCGGCCGGCCCCAGGACGTAGCCCCCGGCGATGCCGGCCGCAGAGGCCGCGCCCGCGGCTGCCGCGCTGTGCGCGACCAGGCCTGCGGCATTCGCGCTGCCGGCACCGATCGCCAGCCCCGTGTGCACCGAGGTTTCCACCGCCGTCTTCGCGAAGACGAGACCGGCCGACGTGAGGGTCGCCGCGGCCACGCGGCCGTCGTGGCGGTTGAGGTGCTGCTGGTAGGCCAGATCGTCGATGGCCTGGCCGATCGCATGCGACCGGGCATGGCCCGCCGAAGGCATCCGGCCCCGCTCGAGAAAAGGAGCGAGCACTTCGCGTTGCTGCAGCAGCCCTTCTTTCTGCGCGCGCAGCTCCTTGCGCTGCCCGGCGACCTCGCGCAGTTCGCGGCAACCGGCATGGATGGCCACGGCCGACAGCGGCAGCATGGCGCCTCCGAGCGCCAGGGTGGCGGCGAGATCGCCGACACCGCCAGGCGTGCCTTCCCCGGCGAAGGCATGCATCCGGCCGGGGTGTTCCGCGGCTTCGGCGGCAGCCCCATGGCCCTGCGCGCCCTCCGCGGGGCCGCTGCCTCCGGCGGAGCCGCCGCCATCGCCATGCAGCCCGTCCGTGGCGAACTCGCCCGCCTTCTCCGCCACGCCGTGCAGAGGATCGGTGAAATACTTGGCTGCAGCCACGACATACGAGCCGACCTCTTCCGCATCGATGACCGCCAGGGATGTGAGTTCGGGGTGGCTCTCCGGCTCCGGGACGTGTCCGGCGCGCAGGTGGGCCTCGCGCAGGGACAGCAGGCCCAGCGGCCACCCCGCCGACGCCGGCCGCGCGGGACGTGCGGTCTGCGGGGGGTGGGATGGTCCAGGACGTTCAGGCACGGTAGCGGACGGCCGAAGCGCATGCAGATGGGTTTTCATGGGCGGGACCGGAAGGAAGGGCGGAGAACCGGAGCATCGCCTGCCGGCACGCCGCAGCCCCCCCCCCCTGGCGGAAACGCCTTCCGGAATTGCGAAGCGTGCCGCGGCCACGGCTGCGCGTATGCTCGGCGCATGGGTGAATTCGACCTGATCGCACGCTACTTCCGCCGCCCCGTGCGCCGCGCCGCGCTCGGCGTGGGCGACGACTGCGCACTGCTCGCGCCCGCCGCCGGCATGCACCTGGCCGTATCCAGCGACATGCTGGTGGAGGGCCGGCATTTCTTTCCCGACGTCTATCCCGCGCACCTGGGCCACAAGGCGCTGGCCGTGAACCTCTCGGACCTCGCCGCCTGCGGTGCCCGGCCGCTGGCGTTCACGCTGGCCTTGTCGCTGCCGCGGGCCGACGAGGCCTGGCTGCAGGGCTTCTCGGATGGGCTGCTGGCGCTGGCCGACGCGCACGGCTGCGAACTGGTGGGTGGCGACACCACGCAAGGGCCGCTCAACATCTGCATCACCGTGTTCGGCGAAGTGCCTGCCGGCCAGGCGCTGCTGCGCAGCGGCGCGCGGCCGGACGACGACCTGTGGGTGAGCGGCCACCTGGGCGATGCGCGGCTCGCGCTCGACGCGCTGCTCGGCGAAATGCCGGTGCAGCTGCCGCCGCCGGTGCTGGCGCAGGCGCGCGAGCGGCTGGAGCGGCCCACGCCGCGGGTGGCGCTCGGGCAGGCGCTGCGCGGCGTGGCCAGCAGCGCCATCGACGTGAGCGACGGGCTCGTGGGCGACCTGGGCCACGTCCTGCAGGCGTCGGGCGTGGGCGCGCACATCGACACCACGCTCGCTCCGCAGCTCATGGCGGCCTGCGCGGGCGAGCCCGTGCCCGAACGGCTGCCCTATGGCCGGGAGAACCTGCTGCGCTGCGTCCTCGCGGGCGGTGACGATTACGAACTGCTGTTCACCGCCGCGCCCGGGCGCCGAGCGGAGGTCGAGGCCGCCGCGCGGCAGACCGGCACGCGGATCACGCGCATCGGCGCCATCGAGGCCGAACCGGGGCTGCGCCTGCGGGATGGGCAGGGCGGGATGCTGGACGCGCAGTACCTCGCTTTCGACCATTTCCGCTGACGGCGCCCGCCGTCCGGGTGCGGCGGCCGCGCTGCTAGCATCCCCATCCCCCTTTTGAGGAACAGGAGCCGCAATGCCCTTCGCCTTCCTGCCCGGCACGGCCCGCCCGGCCGCCTTCACCCGCTGCAGCGGAGCCCGGGCCGAGACCTCCGGCACCGCCGCCCTCGAACGGCGTACGCCGGGTGCCCGCACCCTGGTGGCCGCCCTCGTGGCCTGCGCGGCGATCGCGACGATCGCGGCGGTACCCGCTTCCCATGCGCAGGAGCGCACCGCCGCGACGGCATCGCGCATCACCCAGGTGACCGTGGCGCTGGGCATCGCCACCATCGAGCGCAGCGCCCGCCTTCCCGCGGGCGCGCGCAGTGCCACCTTCGCCTGCCTGCCGGCCGGCCTCGACCCGGACAGCCTGCAGATCAGCGCCGATGCCGGCGTGCGCGTCGGCGAGTTCAAGGTCACCACCGAAGACCGCGACGTGGCCGCGGGTTGCGCGAGCCCGCTGGACGACCGCATCCGCGCGCTGGAAGACCGCATCGCGGACGTGCAGGCCGAAATCACCGCCCTGCGGCGCGTGGACCGGTACCTGGACCATGTGGCCGGCGGCAGCGATGGCACGGCCGGCAGCGGCGCCACCGCGCGCGACGGCCGGCCCCCCGCGGCCGCCCCCCTGCCCACGCCGGCCGCGCAGATACCGGCCACGGCCGAAGCGCTGCGCAAGACCTCGGCCGAGACGCTGGTGCGCCTGCCGCCGCTGCAGCGCCGCGAAGAAGCGCTGGAGCGCGAACTGAAGCCCCTGCGCGCCGAGCGTGACCGCGCCGCGGGTGGCGCCCGCGGAAAGGTGGTGTCGGTGGCGGTGAACCTCGCCACCGACCGCGAGGCCGGGCTGCGCCTGTCCTACCAGGTGCGCGGCCCCGGCTGGCAGCCCGCCTACCGCGCGCGGCTCGATACCGCCACCGGCGCGGTGGTGCTGGAGCGGCTGGCCGTGGTGGCGCAGCGCAGCGGCGAGGACTGGAACGACGTTCGGCTCGCGCTCACCACCCAGACGCCCGCGCGCGCCACGCAGGGGCCGCGTCCCGGCACCTGGACGGTGGATGTGGCGGCCCCGCCGGAGCCGCAGAATCGCCCCGAGCGCGGGCCTTCCTCCGTCACCCTGATGGGCGTGATGGCGAGGTCAGCGGCGGCACCCGCGGCCCCGGCCCCGGCCGCCCTGGCGGAAGCCCCCCTGCCCGACTTCGACGTGACCGCCCTGGCCGGCAGCTACGCGACGCGCTTCGAGGTGCCGCAGCGCCTCACCGTGCCCGCGAGCGGCCAGCGCACCACGCTGCTGCTGGGCACGCACGCCGCCACCGCCCGCCTCGTCACGCGCACCGTGCCCGCGCGCCAGCCGGCCGCCTACCTCGTGGCCGAGATCGCGCCGCCCGCGGGCTCCTGGCCCGCCGGTTCCGTGGGCCTGTACCGCGACGGAGCCTTCGTGGGCGAGGGCCGGCTGGACTTCGCCGCGGCGGCACCCACGGCCGCGGCCGCACCGGCCGGCGCCGAGGCGCAGACCGCCCGCACCGTCCCGCTGTCGTTCGGCCCTGACGACCTCGTGCGCGTGCAGGCCGAGGCGCCGCAGCAGACCACCGGCAGCGCCGGCTTCACGGGCTCGCGCGTGGAACGCCGCACCGCGCTCGCCTACCGCGTCGAGAACCGCCACACCCAGCCGGTCACGCTGCAGGTGATCGACGCGGCGCCGGTCTCGCGCAATGCGAAGATCGAGGTCGAATCGCGCTATGCGCCCGCACCGCTCACCACCGCCTGGGAAGGCCGCCCCGGCACGATCGCCTGGCAGCAGACCCTGGCGCCCGGCGCCGAGGCCCGCTTCACCGCCGAACACACGGTGCGCCACGACAAGGACGTCATGCTGGACGAGAACACGCCATGAACGCCCTGCCGCCTCTCTCTCCCCTGCCCGCCGCCGAAAAGCCGGGCCGCCGCCCGCCGGTCGCCACCGCCGCCTTCCTGCGCGCCCACCCGGCGCACTGGATCGCGCTGGGCTTCGGCTCGGGCCTGTCGCCGCGCGCGCCCGGCACCGTGGGCACCGCCTGGGCCTGGCTCGCCTACCTGCTGCTGCAGCAGTGGCTTGCGCCGATGCAGATCGGCCTTTTGATCCTGGCCGGCACGCTGGTGGGCTGGTGGGCCTGCACCACCACCGCGCGACGGCTCGGCGTGGCCGATCCCGGCTGCATCGTCTGGGACGAGATCGTGGCCTTCTGGTGCGTGCTCTGGCTCGCCATGCCCATGGGCTTCTGGGGGCAGTGCGCGGCCTTCGCGCTGTTCCGCTTCTTCGACGCCGCCAAGCCCGGCCCGGTCGCCTGGGCCGACAGCCTGTTCAAGGGCTTCGGCTGGCGCGGCGGCTGGGGCATCCTCTTCGACGATTTCGTGGCCGCGTTCTGCACGCTGTTCGTGATCGCGCTCTGGAGGGTGCTGTGGTGAATGCGATCGCGCATGCCCTGCGCGCGCGGGGCTGGATGATGGCCACCGCCGAGAGCTGCACCGGCGGCCTGATCGCCGCCGCCTGCACCGATCTCGCCGGATCGAGCCAGTGGTTCGAGCGCGGCTTCGTCACCTACTCCAATGCCGCCAAGACGGAGCTGCTGGGCGTGCCCGCGGCGCTCATCGAGGCGCACGGCGCGGTCAGCGAACCGGTGGCGCGCGCCATGGCGGAAGGGGCCGCACGGCATGCCCGGGTGCAGGCCGCGCTCGCGGTGACCGGCGTGGCCGGCCCCTCGGGCGGCAGCCCGGAAAAACCCGTGGGCACCGTCTGGTTCGGCTGGCACGTGGCCGGCGCAACGCACAGCGAGCTCGTGCGCTTCGCCGGAGACCGCGCGGCCGTGCGGGCGGGTGCGCAGGGCCATGCGCTGGCACGTCTCGCCGAGCTGCTCGCCTGAGTCAGCGCTCCGCCACCCGCTCCACCAGCCCGGCGCTGGCCTGGTTCAGGCCCACCACCTCCACGCTGCAGCCGTGGTGGCGCAGCCGCTGCACCACCTTCTCCAGCGCGGCGACGGCCGTCACGTCCCAGAAGTGGGCACGCGAGACGTCGATGCGCACCGGCCGGCCTTCCGCGGCGAGGATGTCGAAGGCGTCGATGAAGGCATCGGCCGAGGCGAAGAACACCTGGCCCGCGACGTGCCAGGTGCGCAGGCCCGTGGCCGCGTCGTCCTCGGCGCGCACGTCGAGCAGGCGGGCCACCTTGAAGGCGAAGAACACACCGCTCAGCAGCACGCCCACGGCCACCCCGGCCGCGAGGTTGTGGGTGGCGAGCGTCACGGCCACGGTCGCCAGCATCACCGCGCTCGACATGCGCGGATGCCGCACCAGCGTGCGCAGCGAGCCCCAGTCGAAGGTGGAGGCCGACACCATCACCATGATCGCCACCAGCGAGATCACCGGCACGCGCGACACCCAGTCCTTGAGCGCCACCATCAGGATGAGCAGGAACACCCCCGCGAACAGTGTCGAGAGCCGCCCCCGGCCGCCGTACTTCACGTTGCCGACGGCCTGGCCGATCATTCCGCAGCCCGCGATGCCGCCGAACAGGCTGGCCGCGATGTTCGCCAGCCCCAGGCCCGCGCATTCGCGGTTCTTGTCGCTGGGTGTGTCGGTCATCTCGTCCACCACCGCGGCCGTGAGCACGGATTCGAGCAGGCCCACGAAGGCGATCGCGAGCGCCGGCAGCGCGATGATGCGCAGCGTCTCCAGCGTGAACGGCACGCCGGGCAGCGCGAACGCCGGCAGCGCATCGGGCAGCCGGCCCAGATCGGCCACCGTGGGCAGCGGCAGGCCGGCCGCGGAGGCCAGCACCGTGAGCGCCACCACGCAGACCAGCGGCGACGGGATCGCGGTGAGCGCGCGCCAGCCCCACCACGCCCCCAGGCGCGGCAGCCCGTAGATGATCGCGAGCCCCAGCGCCAGCATGCCCCAGGTGGCCGGGCCGGCGCCGCGCAGGTGCGGCAACTGCGCCGAGAAGATCAGCACTGCCAGCGCATTCACGAACCCCGTGCGCACCGAGCTGGAGACGAACCGCACGAGCACGCCCATGCGCAGCAGCCCGAAGGCCACCTGCACCGCGCCGGCCAGCAGCCCGGCCGCGAACAGGTAGCCCAGGCCGTGCGTCTGCACGAGCGGCGCGGCCACCAGCGCCACCGAGCCGGCCGCCGCCGACACCATCGCCGGCCGTCCGCCCGCGAAGGCGATCACCAGGCTGATGACGAACGAGGCGAACAGCCCCACGGACGGATCGACGCCCGCCACGAAGGAGAACGCGATCACCTCCGGGATGAGCGCGAACGTGGCGACAGCGCCCGCGAGCAGCTCACGCGGAATGCTGGGCGCCCACTCCGCGCGCAGGCGAGACAAGAAGGAAGAAGTCATGTGAATCCAGAGCGATGCGAGGGGGCGCGGCCCGCCAGCGGCCACCGCGCAAGGGCCGCCCCGCCGCGCCGGTGGCGTCCCCCTTCCCGCATCGCATCGCGGTGCGAGAGAAGGGGGAAGGCGCGCAGCGCCTCAGGGGGTTGTGCTCAATTTCCGCAGCACTTCTTGTATTTCTTGCCGCTGCCGCAACTGCACGGGTCGTTGCGGCCCGGCGTGTCCCCGCGGCGCACGGATTCGATGCGCGGGCCCATGCTCTTCCACAGCTGGCGCAGATCGTAGGTGGCCCACACCGCCTCGCCGAACACCTCCAGCCGGTCCTCGCTCACGCTGGGCGGGCCGTCCTCGGCATACATGTTGTGCTCGGCGCGGCCGGTGTCGTCCTCGGTCAGCGCGACGATGTGGTCGAGCGCGCCGTCCAGCCACTGCGCGGCCTCCTTGTCGCGCGGCGCAGCCCACTCCTCGGGCCAGTTCTCCACAGCGAACATGAAGCCCAGCGCCCAGACCTGGCCGAACGAGGGAATGTCCTGCCCCTCCATCTCGGCGCGCTCCTCCTCGGGCAGGCAGGCGATGGCGCCGCGCATGTCCATCACTTCGGGCTGGAAGGCACGGTCGTCTTCCAGCGTCTCGACCTGCTCGTCGAGCTGGCGGGCCACTTCGTTCCAGCGGCGCGTCCACAGCTCGACGAAGCGCGCCTGCTGCGCGTCGTCCTGGAAGGCCGGCAGGCGCGGCAGCGCATCGCCGTCGGCGGACAGCTCCATCGGGCCGCCGTCGTCCAGCAGCATGGGCAGGTATTCGGCCGGCGCGATCGGGCGGCGCGTGCAGACGAGCGCCGTCAGGAAGCCGTCGCAGAACTCCCACTGGGGGATTTCCTCGGCGCGCGAGCGCAGGTCGTCGAGCAGCGCGTCCAGTTCGTCGAGGTCGTCGTTGCTGAGCGCCGGCTCGGTGCCGGGCGTGGTGGCGTGGGTGTCGGTCATGGGGAACTCCTGGCGCGGGGCGCACGGGCAGTAGGGGATCGGAGGGGGTGAGAAATGGGGGCCTAGGGGACAGCGTCCGCGGCGGCCGGCGCAGGCCCGCGCGCAGGCGGCGGCCGCCCGGCAGCAGCCCGCCGGGACACGGCACACTCTATGATGCCGCCGCAGCGGCCGCGCAGGTGCCCGGCTGTGCTTTCCAAGGCGGCGAGTGTAGCCGCGCGCCCCGCCGCCCCTCTTTCCGAGCGCCCCAGCCCATGTCCGCCACCCCGTCTTTTCCCGGGCCGTCCGGCCCCGCCGGTCCATCGGGCCCGCCGTTCCCGCCGGGCCCGGCCGCGCCGCACGCTGCCACCGACTGGGATGCCGTGCTGCGCGAGCGGCTGCCCCTGCAGACCCACGCCGTGGAGAGCCACATCGTGGACGGCACGCGCGTGTGGCTCAAGCGCGCCGCCCCCGTGCGCGGCGCCGGCCGCTACCGCGCCATGGCCGCGCTGGCCGGGTTGCTCGGCCTGTCCGTGCTGCGCCCGGTGCCCGCACCGGGCGGGGCCGAGGCCATCGCCACCGAAGTGCGCCGGTTGCGCAGCCTGCATGCGCTGGGCCTGCGCGTGCCCGAAGTGCTGGCGGCCAGCGGCGAAGGCCTGCTCACGCTCGACCTGGGCCGCCCGGGCGTGGACACGCATTCGCTGGGCAACGAGATCGAACACCGCCTGCCCGAGGGCGCGGACTCCGTGCTTGCGCTCTGGCGCCAGGGCCTCGCGGCCATCGGCGAGGTGCACGCGCGCGGCACCTGCCTGAGCCAGGCCTTCGCGCGCAACCTCGTGCGCTGCCCGGACGGCGTGGTCGGCTACCTGGACTTCGAGGACGACCCCGCCGCCACCCTGCCGCTGCCCGTCTGCCAGGTGCGCGACCTGCTCTGCTACGCCCACTCCACCGCGCTCTACCTGCGCGCCGCAGGCGCCCTGCCCGCGGCCCGGGCGGACACCGCCGCCTGGATCGCCGCGCACGGCGAGGATGTCCGTCAGGTGATGGACGCCACGCTCCGCCGCCTCGCCTGGCTGCGCCGCCTGCCCGAGGATCGCCGCTGGGGCCGCGACGTGCAGCGCGTGCGTGCGGCCTATGATCTGCTTGCACGGTAGCGCGACACCATCGCAGCGACCGGCTACGACCTGAAACCAGCGCACAAAGCGAGACCGGACGCGGCCTCAGCTGTCAGAAGGCCGCGGAGCAGGCCGCGCCAGCAGGCGCCGTGGAACCGGCTTCGCCGGGCCACCGGCGTCGTCCACCTTCCCGCCGCGCGCAGCGTGGCGAGAGAAGGGGGAAGGCGCGCAGCGCCTCAGGGGGTTGTCCTAATCTTTCCACTCGACCTGCGCCCCCAGGCTGCGCAGGTTCTCCACGAAGCGCGGATGGGCGCGGCGGATCGGCCCGGCGTGGCAGATCTCCGAGCGGCCGGGGATGCTGGCCGCCACCATGAAGAGCGCGATCGCCACGCGGATGATGTAGGGGCTCTCGACCACCGCGGGCGTGAGCGCCTGCCCGCCGAAGGTCACGATGCGGTGCGGATCGGACGAGAACACGTGCGCGCCGAACTTCGACAGCTCGCCCGTCCAGCCTAAAGCGCCGTCGTACACCTTGTTCCAGAACATCGCGTTGCCCTGCGCGCGCACGCCCAGGGCGATGAAGATCGGCAGCAGATCGACCGGGAAATACGGCCACGGGGCCGCCTCCACCTTGGTGAGCGTGTTGGGTGTGAACGGCGGCTGCACCGCGAGCGGCCCGGCGCGGCGGGTGGTGGACCAGCCGCCTTCGTGCACGACCTCGACGCCGAACTTCGCGAACGTGCGGTCGATGAGCGGGAAGTTCTCGGGCGCGCTGTTGCGCACCGCCACGTCGCCGCCCGTGATCGCGCCCAGCGCCAGGAAGGTGGTGATCTCGTGGAAGTCCTCGTCGAAGCGGAACTCGCCGCCACCCAGTTCCGATCCGCCGTGCACCGTGAGGCGCGAGGTGCCGATGCCCTCGATGCGCACGCCCAGCATCGCCATGAAGCGGCAGAACTCCTGCACGTGCGGCTCCGACGCCGCATTGGTCAGCGTGGAGCGTCCGGGCGCGCCGGCCGCGCACAGCACGAAGTTCTCCGTGGTAGTGACGGAGGCGTAGTCGAGCCAGTGGTCGGTGGGCACCAGGGCCCCGTCCCGGCGCACGAGCAGCGTCCCCTCGGCGCGCTCCACGGTGGCGCCGAAGCGGCGGAACACGTCCACGTGCGGATCGATTTCGCGCACGCCCAGCGTGCAGCCTTTCACGTTGTCTTCCAGCCGCGCGATGCCGAAGCGCGCGAGCAGCGGCGGCACCAGCATGATCGACGAGCGCATCTCCTCCGGCAGGCGGTGCGATGCGGCGTCGAACGCGGTGTGCTCGTGGTGCAGCTCCAGCAGGCCGTCCGCCGGGTCCCACTGCACCCGGCTGCCGAGGGTGCGGAAGATGTCGAGGATCTTGCGCACGTCGGTGATGTCGGGCACGCCCACCAGGCGCAGCGGCGCCCGCGTGAGCAGCGTGGCGCACAGCACGGGCAGCACGGCGTTCTTGTTGGCGGAGGGGCTGATGCGCCCGCGGAGCGGCGTGCCGCCGTGCACGATGAGATGGGACATGGCTGGGAGGACAGGGACAAGGAGGGAGGGATGCGCAAAGGGAACAGCGCCCGCGCACTGTACCCCCGCACCGGCCCGGCCGTGGGCCGCGGATGCGCTGCGTTCCACTTCGGGTGCGTTTCCGTAGCGCCGCGTGGGCGGCGTCCGACAGGACCGTGGAGGCCCGCCGACCTATCGTTGGGCCAGGCGCTCCTGCCCCGTTCCGAACCGTTCCGCATGCCTTCCTCCACCGCCGCCGCAGCCCCCATGCCAGGAGCTGACGCGCCCCCGCCGGGCCAGGCGGACACCTCCCGGCATGCCCCCTCCCTGTCGATGGCCGCCTGGCGGCAGTTCATGAACGTCGCGCGGCCCTACTGGCTGGGCGACAAGAAGTTCGCGGCCTGGTCGCTGATGGGCCTGCTGATCCTGCTCATGCTGCTGGAGACGCACCTCGCCGTGCGCCTGATCGACCGCACCGGCGAGATGACCTCCGCGCTCGCAGCCCAGGACCGGGACCGGTTCTGGGACGCCGTGCGCACCTGCCTCTTCGTGCTCGCCTTCGCGGCGCCGGTGTACGCCTTCTACTACTACATGCGCGACGCGTTCGCCAACCACTGGCGTCTCTGGCTCACGCACCGCTTCCTCGACGGCTATCTCGGCCGCCGCCGCTACTACGAGCTGAACGCCGAGGGCACGGTCGACAACCCCGACCAGCGCATCAGCGAAGACATCAACAGCTTCACCGGCCGCTCCACGCATTTCCTGCTGATCTTCATCGGCGCGACGATGCAATTGGTGGCCTTCAGCGCGGTGCTGTGGTCGATCTCGCAGGCCCTGGTGGCCTTCCTGGCCGTGTACGCGCTCGTGGGCACGGTGGTGGCGCTCTACGTGTTCGGCGCTCCGCTCATCCGGCTGAACTTCTGGCAGCTGCGGCGCGAGGCCGACTTCCGCTTCGGCCTCATGCGCCTGCGCGAAAACGCGGAATCCATCGCGTTCTACCGCGGCGAGGCGCAGGAGCGCGCCCAGCTCGACCACAGCTTCCAGGCGGTCTTCAACAACTATGCGCGCCTCATCAAGCGGCAGCGCTCGCTCAACCTCTTCCAGCGGGCCTTCAGCCAGCTCACGGTGGTGATCCCCAGCATCATCCTGGCCGACGCCGTGCTCTCCGGCGACATGGAAGTCGGCCGTGCCATCCAGGCCGGCGGCGCCTTCGCGGCGGTGCTGGCCTCGGTATCGCTGATCGTGGACAACTTCGAGAGCCTGAGCCGCTTCGTCGCCGGCATCGGCCGGCTCGACACGCTGCGCCAGGCGCTCCTGGACGCGCCCGAGGACCGCAAGGCCCGCGAGCCGCAGGAACCCGAGGCGGCCGCCGCGGCCAAAAAGCAGCGCCGCCAGGACCGCAGGGCTTACCGGCAGGCGCGGCGGCGTGGCCGCAACGCCTCGTCCGCCGGCATGCCGTCCACGCGGTCGGCCGGCAAGGGAGGCGCAGTGGCCGCAGCGCCGGTCGCGGCCCTCGCACCCCTCTCCCCCATCACGGGCCGCGAGATCCAGGCCCGCGAGGGCGAGCGTTTCGCCATCGAAGGCCTGACGCTCTACACGCCCCGCTTCACCCGGCTGCTGGTGCGCGACCTGACCCTGCAGCTGCAGCCCGGCGACGCGCTGCTCATCACCGGCGCCAGCGGCTGCGGCAAGAGTTCGCTGCTGCGCGCCATCGCCGGCCTGTGGCGCGACGGCGAAGGCATCGTGCACCACCCGCCGATGGAGAGCGTGTTCTTCCTGCCGCAGCGCCCCTACATGCAGCCCGGCACGCTGCGCAGCCAGATGCTCTATCCCGCACAGAGCTGCGATCTGACCGACGACCAGCTGCGGGAGGTGCTGGACGCCGTGCAACTGCCCGAGCTGGCCGAGCGCGTCGGCGGGCTCGATGCGGTGCGGGACTGGGAAAAGGAACTCTCGATCGGCGAGCAGCAGCGGCTGGCGTTCGCGCGGGTGCTGGTGCGCCAGCCGCGCACCGTGATCCTCGACGAGGCCACCAGCGCACTCGACAGCGCCAACGAGGCGGCGCTCTACGAACGGGTGCGCGCGAGCGGCGCCTCGGTGATCAGCATCGCGCACCGGCCTGCGGTGCTCGCCCACCACACCCATGTGCTGGTGCTGACGGGCGACGGGGGCTGGTCCCTGCACCCGGCGGAGGGCTTCCGCTTCGAGGAGTGACGGCGCGGGCCAAGACGCCCTGGCAGGGCCTCAGGCCGCTGCGGCCACGGCGTCCCCGGCCTGCTGCTCTTCGGGCGCATCCAGCACCAGCGCGGTCGCCACGTGGGCATCCATGTTCAGCAGGCGCTTGCGCATGCAGAGCACGGCCTTGTCCTTCGAGAGCAGGATCGCGCGGTGCGCCGCCGCGAGGTCGATGAATTTCTGGTCGTCCGCATCCTTGCAGACGTAGGCCACGCGCGGAGCGATCTCCACCAGGCGCGCCTGGGCATCGAACGCGGCGAGCACCTGCGCGGCCTCCACGCGGTAGTAATCCATGCGCTCCACGATGTGCGCATACGCCAGCACGCGCTCCAGTTCGTCACGCATCACCTGCGTGGCGATCCAGGCGAGCCGCCCTTCGGCGAGCAACTGCCGCAGCGGCCCTGTGCGCGGGTCGGAGAAGATCAGCAGGTCCAGCGCGACGTTGGTGTCCACCACCACGCTGCGCACGGGTTCGCCCGCCGCGGCCCGCGCCGGCAAGCGCAGCTCAACCGGCATGGCCCGCGTCCGGAGGGGTGCCTGCGCCTGCACCCGTGCCGGCACCGTCGCCCTGCGCCCGGGCACGCACGGCCCCGCGCACCATGTCGAAGCGGAACATCCGGCATTCGATCGGGCCGTTCCACATCGGCACGCGGCGCGATTCCTTCAGGCGCATCTTGCCGGGCAGCTTCAGGTCCGGCGTGAGCATCCAGGCCTGCCAGCCGGCATAGTGCTTCTTCCAGTGGGCGGCGAGCTGCAGGAAGAAGTCCACGCCGTCGTCCGTCTGGGCGGTCTCGCGGCCCGCGCGCTCGACCACGCCCATGCGTTCGCGCGCGCTGCGCCCTGCCGTGCCGGCCGCGGCGATGCGCTCGCCGTAGGGCGGATTGAGCAGCATCACGCCCGGCTGCTCGGTGGGTGGCATGCGCTGCAGCGCGTCGCCGCCGCGCAGCTGCACGGCCTGCGCCACGCCCGCGCGCTCGGCGTTGCGCTGCGCGAAGTCCACCATGCGGTGCGACACGTCGCTGCCGAACACCGGCACCGTGGGCGCCACGATCGCATCCTGCGCCTGTTCGCGCAGCGCGCTCCAGACATGCGCCTGGAAGGGCAGCAGCTTCTCGAACGCGAAACGGCGGCGCAGCCCCGCCGGGATGCGACAGGCCATCTGCGCGGCCTCGATCGCGATCGTGCCGCTGCCGCAGCAGGGGTCGTAGAGCGGAAGGGGCGCATCGCCGCGCGGGTCCCAGCCGCTGGCGGCGATCATCGCGGCGGCGAGCGTCTCCTTGAGCGGCGCATCGCCCTTGTCCTCGCGCCAGCCGCGCTTGAAGAGCGGCTCGCCCGAGGTGTCGATGTACACCGTGGCCTGGTCGGTGGTGAGGTGCAGGTGGATGCGCACGTCCGGGTGCTGGGTATCCACGTCCGGCCGCACGCCGCCCGCCTTGGCACGGAAGCGGTCGGCCACCGCGTCCTTCACGCGCAGCGCGGCGAAGTTCAGGCTGTTGAGCGGGCTGTGCTGGGCCGTGACGTCGATGCGGAAGCTCTGGCGCGGGGTGAACCAGATCTCCCACGCCACCTCGGCCGCGATGGCGTAGAGGTCGTTTTCGGAGCGGTACATGCGCTCGGCCAGCTGCACCAGCACGCGCTGCGCAAGGCGGCTGTGCAGGTTGAGCTGCAGGGCCTGGCGCCAGGAGGCGCGCACCAGCACGCCGCCGCGCCCCGTGAGCAGATCGTGCCCCGTCAATCCGGTCAGGTCATGGACCTCGTCGGCCAGAAAGCCCTCGACGCCGGCGGCGCAGGGCAGAAAAATTTGCAGTGAATTCATAACGCAGGGGCGAGAGGATACGCCCTGGCGGCAAAACCCCTTGTCCGATTATTTTTCCGCATAGCAGAATAACGGTTTCAATCCGTTGATAAAGTTCAACAATAGCCGATACCCAGCGATCCCTATCATCCCTCCCGGAGTCGAGATGTTCCAAAGCCTTCGCGCCCGCCTCATCGGGATCTGTATCGCCATCACCGCCCTGTCGCTCATCGCGCTGGCGCTCGCCACCTTCTTCGCCGTCCGGAACAACACCCTGTCCGGCCTCGATGCCCAGCTCGCCCAGCAGACCCGGGTGCACGCCGACGAGATCACGGCCTGGGTGAAGGAGAAGCAGCGCGTCACCAGTTCCATCAAGATCGCGGCCACGCAGCCGGACCCGGTCCCGTTGCTGCAGGCCGCCAAACAGGCCGGTGCGCTCGACGATGCCTACCTGGTCCATGCGGACAAGCGGCATACCTTCCTGCACCCCGTGCCCGACGGCTACGACGGCACGTCCCGCGGCTGGTACAAACAGGCGATGCAGGCCGGCGGCCCCATCGTGACGCCGGCCTACATCGGCGCCAGCTCGGGCAAGCTCCTCATCACGTTCGCCGAGCCCTGGGGCACGCCCGGCCAGTTCGCGGGCGTCGTGGCCACCGACATGCTGCTGGAAACCGTCGGCCGCATGGTGACCGCCATCCAGCCCACCGCCAAGAGCTTCGCCATGCTGGTGGACGACAAGGGCCGGCTGCTCGCGCAGGCCGATCCCCAGCTGGCCCTCAAACCGGTGTCCGAACTCGCCGCGGGCATCGACGCACCGCTCCTGCAGAAGCTCGCGACCGAGGGCGGCCACGCGCAGGTCGCCGCCAAGGGCGCGGAACAGATGCTCTACGCCGCCAAGGTCGAGGGCACGCCCTGGATCCTGGCCATCGCCATCGACCATGCCGAGGCCACCCGCCCCGTGCGCCAGCTGCTGCAGCTCGCCATCGCCATCACCGTGCTGTGCGTGGCCATCGCCGTCGGCCTGCTCACCTACGCCGTCAGCCGCCAGCTGCGCCGCCTCGCCGTGGTGCGCGACGCGCTGGAGGACATCGCCTCCGGCGAGGGCGATCTCACGCGCCGGCTGGACACCCACGGCAGCGACGAACTCACCCAGATCGCCCGCGCCTTCAACCACTTCGTGGACAAGATCGCCGCCGTGCTCGTGCGCATCCGCGCCTCGGCCGAATCCGTGCGCCTGGCCACCAGCGAGATCGCGAGCGGCAACCAGGACCTCTCCGGCCGCACCGAGCAGCAGGCCAGTTCGCTGGAAGAAACCGCCGCCGCCATGGAGCAGCTCACCGCGACCGTGCAGCAGAACGCCGAGAACGCCCGCCAGGCCAAGCACCTGGCCGCCAACGCATCGCAGATCGCCGCCCACGGCGGCACGGTCGTCGGGCAGGTGGTGCAGACCATGGGCGGCATCGACGCCTCCTCGCGCAAGATCGTGGACATCATCGGCGTGATCGACTCCATCGCCTTCCAGACCAACATCCTCGCGCTCAACGCCGCCGTCGAGGCCGCACGCGCCGGCGAGCAGGGCCGCGGCTTCGCCGTCGTCGCCTCCGAAGTGCGCACGCTCGCGCAGCGCTCGGCCACCGCCGCCAAGGAGATCAAGTCCCTCATCGACGACTCCGTCGCCCAGGTGAATGCCGGCAGCCGCCTCGTGCAGGACGCGGGCTCCACCATGCAGGAGGTGGTCGAGAGCGTGCAGCGCGTCACGGCCATCGTCACCGAGATCAGCAACGCCAGCCAGGAGCAGAGCACCGGCATCGCCGAGATCGGCGGCGCCGTGAGCCAGATGGACCAGAGCACGCAGCAGAACGCCGCGCTGGTGGAGCAGGCCACCGCCGCCGCGCAGTCGCTGCAGCAGCAGGCGCACCAGCTCGCCGATGCCGTCGCGGGGTTCAAGCTGGAGGCGCCGTCCGGCCCGGCGGCGGTGGCTTTGCGGCGATGATGCCGGCATGACGCAAGCCCCTTCTCACCCGACCGGCTCCGGGAACGGAACCCGCCGCGCCCCGCTGTCGCCCCGCACCTGGCTGGCCCTCGCGGGCTGGCTGCTGCTGTCCTTCGCCGCCGCCGGCGTCGGCGGCATCGCCTCGGCGCAGGCACCGCAGTTCTACGCCCAGCTGGTACAGCCGCCCTGGGCCCCGCCGCCCGGCGTCTTCGGCCCCGTCTGGAGCGTGCTCTACACCCTCATGGCCGTCGCCGCGTGGATGGTCTGGCGCGAGCCCGCGGGCGCGGCGCGCCGCCAGGCGCTCGCGCTCTTCGTCGTGCAACTGGCACTGAACGCGCTCTGGAGCTGGCTGTTCTTCCAGTGGCATCGGGGCGCCTGGGCGCTGGCGGACATCGCGCTGCTCGGGGCCTGCGTGGCCGCCACCTTCGTGGCCTTCCTGCGCCTGCGACCGCTGGCGGGCCTGCTCCTGCTGCCCTACCTGGCCTGGATCAGCTTCGCCGCGGCGCTCAACTACACGCTCTGGCAGTTGAACCCCGGGCTACTGGGCTGAGACTTTCTAAAGGGCTTTGCGCAGGTTGGCCGGCGCGATCTTCAGCGCCTCGCGGTACTTCGCCACCGTGCGGCGCGCGCATTCGATGCCCTGCTCCTTGAGCATCTCGGCGATCTGGCTGTCCGACAGCGGCTTGGCCGGGCTCTCGGATGCGACGAACTGCTTGATCAGCGCGCGCACCGCGGTGCTCGACGCATTGCCGCCCGTCTCGGTGCCCAGTCCCGAGCCGAAGAAGTACTTCAGCTCGTAGGTGCCCTGGGGCGTGGCCATGTACTTGGCCGTGGTCACGCGGCTGATGGTGGATTCGTGCAGGCCAAGTTCGTCGGCGATGTCGCGCAGCACCAGCGGGCGCATGGCCAGCTCGCCGTGCACGAAGAAGTTCTTCTGCCGGTCCACGATCGCGCGCGACACGCGCAGGATGGTGTCGAAGCGCTGCTGGATGTTCTTGATGAACCAGCGCGCCTCCTGCAGCCGCTGCTGCAGCGCCTGGTGCCCTTCGCCGCCGCGGTTGCCGCGCAGCGCGCCGGCATAGATGTCATGCACGCGCAGGCGCGGCATCACGTCGGGATTGAGCTGCACCGTGAAGGCATGCGTCGCGCCGCGGCCGCTGCTCTTCTTCACGATCACGTCGGGCACGACGATGTTGCGCTCGACCTGCGCGAACGCCCGGCCCGGGCGCGGCTCCAGCCGCGCGATCAGCGACATCGCCGCGCGCGTGCATTCCTCGCCCGCGCCGCAGTGCTGCGACAGCCTGCGCACGTCGCGCCGCGCCAGCATCTCCAGCGGCTGCTGGCAGATGCGCAACGCGGCCTGCACCACCTCGGGCTCGGCGGCGTCGTCCTGCTGCAGCGCGCGCAATTGCAGCGCCATGCATTCGGCCAGGCCGCGCGCCCCCACGCCCACCGGCTCCAGGCTCTGCAGGAGCCTGAGCGCCACGGTGAAGCGGTGCACCAGTTCCTCGACCTGCTCCGGGTCTTCCTCGCCCGCGAGCGACACCGCCAGCGATTCGAGCGATTCGTCCAGGTAGCCGTCGTCGTTCAGCGATTCGATCAGGAAGCGCAGCGCGGCCCGGTCCACCTCCGAGAGGCGCAGCGACAGCGCCTGCCGGTGCAGGTAATCGGTGAGCGACTCGTGTTCGCGCGCGAGTTCGGTGGCGTCGGCGTCGTCGCCCTCGCCGTTCTGGCTGCGCGTGCGCGCGGGCGCGTCGCCGCCCCATTCGCCGTCGTCGGGCGCCATCTCCACCGTGCCGTCGCCGTCCCAGTCGGGGGCGTCGGGCACCTCGGGAGCATCGCCGGCATCCCGCGTGTCGGTGGCGCCGTCCGCCGTGCCGACGGAGGATGCGTCACCCGTGCCGGAGGCGGAGTAGAGCGATTCCTCGGCGCCGCGCTCGGATTCGGCGACGGGCGTGTCCGCCTGCGCGAGGCCGAACTCCTCGCGCGGGGCTTCTTCGGAATTGCGTTCGAGGAACGGGTTCTCGTCGAGCATCTGCTCGACTTCCTGCGACAGCTCCAGGGTGGACAGCTGCAGCAGGCGGATCGACTGCTGCAGCTGCGGCGTCAGCGCCAGATGCTGCGAGACGCGCAGCGACAGTCCGGGTTTCATCACATCCGGAAGTGTTCGCCGAGGTACACGCGGCGGACTTCGGCGTTGTCGACGATCTCCGGCGGCGTGCCCTGCGCGAGCACGCGCCCGTCGCTGATGATGAAGGCGTGGTCGCAGATGCCCAGCGTCTCGCGCACGTTGTGGTCGGTGATGAGCACGCCGATGCCGCGCGCCTTCAGGAACCCGATGATGCGCTGGATCTCGATCACCGCGATCGGGTCGATGCCGGCGAAGGGCTCGTCCAGCAGGATGAAGCGTGGCTGCGTGGCGAGCGCGCGCGCGATCTCCACGCGGCGGCGCTCGCCGCCCGAAAGCGCCAGCGCGGGCGAGGCGCGCAGGTGGTCCACGCGCAGCTCCTGCAGCAGCGCGGTGAGGCGTTCCTCGATCTCGGCGCGCGACAACGGACGGCCGTCGTCGCCGCGCTGCAGTTCCAGCACGGCGCGCACGTTGTCCTCCACGGAGAGCTTGCGGAAGATCGACGCTTCCTGCGGCAGGTACGACAGGCCCATGCGCGAGCGGCGGTGGATCGGCATGTTGGCGACCGACTGGCCGTCGATGCGGATGTCGCCGCCGTCGCTGCGCACCAGCCCCACGATCATGTAGAACGAGGTGGTCTTGCCCGCGCCGTTGGGGCCCAGCAGGCCCACGACCTCGCCCTTCTGCACGACCATCGACACGTCCTTCACCACCTTGCGGGAGCCGTAGGACTTTTGGAGGTGCAGGGCTTCGAGGCGGCTCTGCGATCCGGAAGGCGCTGCCGGCGCTGCGGACCCGGCGCCGGAGGGGGAAGGCGTCGCCATGCTCACTTCGCCCCGCTGCCCAGCTCGTTGCTGCGGCGCAGCGTGGGCGCGGGGCCCGGGGCCGGCGCCGCCGCGGGGGCCGAGGCGGATTCCTTGGGCGACAGCACCGCGCGCACCCGGCCGCCCGGCGTGCCGGCCGAACCGGCCCCGGCGGGCGCGGTCTTCTGGCCGTCCACCGTGAAGACGTCGGTGGTGTTGTTGTAGACGATCAGCGCGCCGGCCATCTGGTCGGTGAGCGTGGATTCGCGGTAGCGGCGCAGTTCGGCGCGGCGGATCAGGCGCACGAGGTCGGCGCGGCCGTCGTACTCGATCACCTCGCCCTCGCCTTCGACGAACTCGTCCGGCGCGCCCGGCGGGGTGTCGCGCTTCTGGCGGAAGAACGCGCGCTGGCCGGCCTCGGCGGTCATGGTGCCGTACTGGAAGCCGTCCGGGTCCTGCCGCACCTCGAGGCGCGTGCCCCGCAGCACGATCGTGCCCTTGGTCACGACCACGCGGCCCGTGAACACGCTGGTCTGCTTGAGTTCATCGTGCCGCAGGGCGTCGGCCTCGATGTTCATCGGCTTGTTGCGGTCGGCCTTTTCGGCCTGCGCCGGCCCCGTGGCAAACGCCAGGGACGCCAGCACGAGAAGGGTGGGGAGGAGTCTGGATCTCATAGAGGGCACGAATCTTGCAAAGATTGTAGTCCCCTGCTGCGGCAGCGCAGCATCGGGCAAACAAAAGCCCGCCGGAGCGGGCTTGTGGGATACCGGCCGCATGCCGCTGCGGCCGGCGTGCGGCGGCCAATCAGCCCTTGCGCGCCTGGCCCGCCAGGTAGTCCACCACCTGCAGCACGTTCTGCATGCTGCCGGCCATGGTGCCGTCGGTGTAGTAGCGGCCGGCCACGCCCATCGAGGGCACGCCCTCGACGTTGTAGGCTTCCTGCAGCTGGGCGGCCTTGCGCAGCTGGTTGGAAACCGTGAAGGAGTTGTAGACCTCCTTGAACTTCGCCACGTCCACGCCCTGCTTGCCGATCCAGTCGAAGATCTGGTCGTCCTTGGCGAGGGGCAGTTTCTCCACGTGCACGGCGCGGAACACCTTGGCGTGCAGCTCGGGCAGCTTGTTCATGCCTTCGAGCGCGTAGTAGAGCTTCTGCTGGGCGGCGAAGCTGGAATTGAAGGCCACGGGCACGCGGTGGATCGCCAGGTCCTTCGGCGCCGACTTCATCCAGGCCTCGAGCGTCGGCTCGAAGGCATTGCAGTGCGGGCAGCTGTACCAGAAGAACTCGATCACTTCGACCTTGCCGGCCGGCGCATCGGTGGGCGCGGGCTTGGCCAGGCGGACGTAGTCCTTGCCCTCCTTGAACTGGCGCGCCTGCGCGAAGGCGGGCGTGGCCATCGGCAGCGCGACGGCGGAAGCGGCCACGGCGGTGGCGGCGGAGAGGGAGAACTCGCGGCGTTTCATGGAAAGGGACACTCCTGTGATGTTTCTGGAGGATTGGGAGCCGCGCCGGGCGGCAAAGTTCAAGCCGGACCGGGCTGCCTCAGTGCTGGACCCGCACCAATGCGGATTCGACACCGGCACCGTCGAGCTTCTCCTTGAGCATCTCGGCATCGTCGCGCTTGGTGAAGGGGCCCACACGCACGCGGAACACCGTGCGGCCGTTCTGCTCGCGCTCGCTCACGCGGGCCTCCCAGCCCAGCATCGCCAGCTTGGCGCGCTGCGCGTCGGCATCGCCCTGGGTGCGGAAGGCACCGGCCTGCACGAAGTAGTCGAACGGCTCGGCACCGCTCGCGGCCCGGGCACGCGCCAGGTCGCCCAGCGGATCGGCCGAGGCCGATGCGGCCACCGCCGGCCGGCTGGCGCCCGCGCGGGGCGTGGACGCGGCCGCCACCGCGGCGGATGCCGCGGGCGTGCTCGCCGGTGCGGGCTCGACACCCGCCACGGCCGGCGTGCTGGCCGCCGGCGTGACCGGGCGCGCCGGATTCTTGCCGTAGAGCGGCGAATTCGGGTCCCAGTTCTTGTTGCGCTGGGATTCGAGGGCATCCTGGTCGGAGCCGCGCGCGCCACCCTTGTTCAGGAACGGCACGGGCACCTTGGTCACGTAGACCGCCACGGCGAGCGCGACGCCCAGGCCCACGACGATCCCCAGGATGAAGCCGACGGCCGAGCCGCCGCGTTGCTGCTTCTGGTTCATATGGTTCACATTCTGGCTGGCGCCGACACGCCCAGCACGGCGAGGCCATTGTGCAATACCTGCGCCGTCGCGGCGACGAGCGCGAGGCGGGCGCGCTTCACGGCCTCGTTGTCCACGAGGATGCGCTCGGCGTCGTAGTAGCTGTGGTAGCTGGCGGCCAGGTCGCGCAGGTAGAAGGTCACGTCGTGCGGGGCCTCGCCCTCGGCGGCGGCCGTCAGCATCTCGGGGTACTTGGCGAGCTGCAGCATCAGCGCCTGGGCCTGCGGGCCCTCCAGCGCCGACAGATCCACGTCCTTGAGCGATGCCGCGTCGCCGCCGCCGGCCTCTGCCCACGCCCGCAGCACCGACTGGATGCGCGCATGCGCGTACTGCACGTAATACACCGGGTTGTCGTTGTTCTGCGCCACGGCCAGATCGACGTCGAAGGTGTATTCGGTGTCGGGCTTGCGGCTCAGCAGGAAGAAGCGCACCGCGTCCTTGCTGGTCCACTCGATCAGGTCGCGCAGCGTCACGTAGCTGCCGGCGCGCTTGCTGATCTTCACTTCCTGCCCGCCCTTCACCACGCGCACCATGGTGTGCAGCACGTAGTCGGGGTAGCCCTGCGGAATGCCCACGTCGGCGGCCTGCAGGCCGGCGCGCACGCGCGCGATGGTGCCGTGGTGGTCCGTGCCCTGGATGTTCACGACCTTGGAGAAGCCGCGCTCCCACTTGGCGATGTGGTAGGCCACGTCGGGCACGAAGTACGTGTACGTGCCGTCCTTCTTGCGCATCACGCGGTCCTTGTCGTCGCCGTAGTCGGTGGACTTGAGCCACAGCGCGCCGTCCTGCTCGTAGGTATGGCCCTTTTCGATCAGGCGCTTGACCGTGGCCTCGACGCGGCCCGAGGTGTAGAGGCTGGACTCCAGGTAGTACTCGTCGAAGTGCAGGTTGAACGCCTGCAGGTCCTTGTCCTGCTCGTTGCGCAGGTAGGCCACGGCGAACTGGCGGATGTTGTCGTAATCCTCCACGTCGCCGTTGGCGGTGAACTCGCGGTCGTCCGCCTTCACGGTCTTCTTCGCCAGGAAATCGTTCGCGATGTCCTGGATGTAGTCGCCGTTGTAGAACGCCTTCGAGGCCGGATTCTCCGGATCGGTGGGCCAGCAAGCGTCGCCCGGTTTGAAGCCCTTGGCGCGCAGTTGCGTGCTCTTCGTGAGCGTGTCGATCTGCACGCCCGCGTCGTTGTAGTAGAACTCGCGGTGCACGCTCCAGCCCTGGGTGGCGAAGAGGTTGCAGATCGCATCGCCCAGCGCCGCCTGGCGGCCATGGCCGACGTGCAGCGGGCCCGTGGGGTTGGCGGAGACGAACTCCACCAGCACGCGCTGGCCGTTGCCCGGCTGCTCGCCGAAGCGGTCGCCCGCGGCCAGCACCTCGCGCACGATCTCCTGCTTGGCGGCGGCTTTGAGGCGGATGTTCAGGAAGCCGGGGCCGGCGATCTCGATCGCATCGACCCAGCGCGCGAAGGCCGGCGTGGCCTCCAGCGCGGCCTTGAGCTGTTCGCCCAGTGCGCGCGGGTTGAGCTTGAGCGGCTTGGCCAGCTGCATGGCGGCGGTGCAGGCGAAATCGCCGTGCGCGGCCACCTTGGGGGATTCGAAGGCGGCGCGCCCGGCGGTGCCGGGCGAGAGTTTTTCCAGCTCGCCGGCGAGCGCCGCGAGCAATTCCTGTTTGACGGAGAGCATCCGCGGATTCTACGGGCCGGCCCGTCATCCGCCGGGGGGCGAGCGGCGTTAAGCTGAACAGTCCCGGCCTGCGGCAAAGCGGCCGGGGCGCCGTGTCATCCGACCGACCCCTCGTTCCATCCTCTGCAGGAGCATTACATGAAGAAGCTGCTTTCGATGCTGGCCGCCTCCGGCCTGGCCCTCTCCTTCGCGACGGCCCATGCCGCCGGCCCCGCCGCGGCGCCGACGACGACGGCACCCGCCCCCGTGGCGGTACCTGCACCGGCTCCCGCTCCTGCGACGGCGCCCACCGCGTCCGCCCCCGCGGCCAAGGCGCCGACCGCGCAGCAATCCAAGATGAAGACCTGCAACACCGAAGCCAAGGACATGAAGGGCCAGGAGCGCAAGGACTTCATGAAGCAGTGCCTCTCGGCCAAGAAGCCCGCCACGCAGCAGGACAAGATGAAGAGCTGCAATGCCGACCCGAAGGCCAAGGAACTGAAGGGCGACGAGCGCAAGGCGTTCATGAAGGAATGCCTGAGCAGTAAGTAACATCCCCCTGAGGCGGCTGCGCCGCCTTCCCCCTTCTCTCGCCGCGCTGCGCGCAGCGGGAAGGGGGACGATGCCAGTGGCCCGGCAAAGCCGGTTCCACGGCATCTGCTGGCATGGCCTGCTCCGCGGCCTTCTGAGCCTTTGGGAATGCAGGCCGCTGGCGAAGCTGAGCCAAGTGCAGCATGCCAGCGCGCACGCGCCCGAAGGGACGGCCACTACGCACTCGGCCCTGGTCAACACATGGTTAGCGCCCGGATGCCGGCATGGCATGCGGGCGCTTCTTTTTTTACCGGCTGCCGACGCCGCGGGCCAGGAACACGGCCAGCAGCGGGATCAGCGCCAGCAGGTGGGCCTCGATCATGACGAGGCGGCGTGTGCTGCGGATGGCGGCCTCGTCGGGCAGGGCGCCGGTGGCGCGCAGGGTCTTGCGCCAGCGCAGGAAGCGTACCGTGGGCACGATGGACATCAGGCCGATCACCACGAACAGCGTGACCTTGGCATGCAGCAGCGGCTGCGCCGCGTACCAGGCGCCGCCTTTCATGCCCCAGACCACCCGGGCAGCGCCGGTGGCGAGCACCGCGAGGGCCGAGAGGCCGTAGACCAGGTCCACGCGCGCCAGGCGTTCCACCACGGCGGCGTTCAGCCACTCCTTGCGGCAGAGCGCGGCCTCGCTCGCCAGGAAAACGGCCATCGTCAGGATGGCCAGGAAGTGGGCATAGGCCAGCAGGGATTCGGTGGTCACGCGGTGTCTCCTCGTGTCGGTCGGAAGGGGTGGCGCATGGTAGCGCGCCCCGCCCGCCCACAGCCCCGCGGCGCTGCTACTTCTGCGGCGGCAGTGCGTAGGCACGCACGCTGTCGCCGGGCTTGGTGCCCGTGGAGCCATGGCCGCCGGCCACGACGACCACGTACTGCCGGCCGTCCTCGCCGGTGTAGCTCATGGGCGTGGCCTGTCCGCCCGCGGGCAGGCGGTCCTGCCAGAGGATGCGGCCGTCGGCGAGGTCGTAGGCCCGCACGTAGTTGTCCAGCGCGCCCGAGTAGAAGGCGACGCCGCCCCCGGTGAGCACCGGGCCGCCGATGCCGGGCACGCCCATGCGGAAGGGCAGCGGCAGCGGCGAGAGATCGCGCACGGTGCCGTTGCGGTGCTTCCACGCCACCTCGCCGGTGCGCAGGTCCACGCCCGCCACGTAGCCCCACGGCGGCGCCTGGCAGGGCAGGCCCACGGGCGACACGAAGGGCTTCATCGACGCGGCGAAGGGCGCCCCGAAGTTCTCGTTCAGCGCCGGCAGGCTGCCCTTGGGCGGGCCGCCTTCCTGCACCAGCAGGCTGGTGTCATCCTTGCGCGGCACGAGCTTGGAGACGAACGCGAGGTAGGTCGGCGTGGTGAAGGCCACTTGCCGCTGCGGATCGACGGCGATGCCGCCCCAGTTGAAGACGCCGAAGTTACCCGGATAGATGATGCTGCCCTGCTCCGACGGCGGCGTGAAGCGGCCCTCGTAGCGCAGGCGGTGGAAGGCGATGCGGCAGGCGAGCTGGTCGAACATCGTGCCGCCCCACATGTCGCGCTCGGTGAGCGGCGGCGGGTCGAACGACAGGGCCGATTTCGGCTGCGTGGGCGCCGTGCGGTCGCCCTTGGCGGCGCCCTGCGGAGCGGGATGCTCCGTCACCGGCAGGATCGGCGTGCCGGTGCGCCGGTCGAGCACGAACAGCTCGCCCTGCTTGGTGGGCTGCACCAGCGCGGGCACGGTCTGCCCGCCCACCTGCAGGTCGATCAGCGTCGGCTGCGAGGGCACGTCGTAGTCCCACAGGTCATGGTGCACGGTCTGGAAGTTCCAGCGCACCTTGCCGCTGTCCAGGTCCAGCGCGACGACGGAGGAGGAATACTTCTCCACCGCCGGGCTGCGGTTGCCGCCCCACTGGTCGGGCGGCTGGTTGCCCATGGGCACGTAGACCATGCCGAGCGCTTCGTCCACGCTGGAGATCGACCAGCTGTTGGGCGAGTTGGGCGTGTAGGTGCGGCCGGGCGGCAGCGGTGCGGTGTCGTCGGGGTTGCCGGAATCCCAGTTCCAGACGAGCGCGCCGGTGTCGATGTCGAACGCGCGGATCACGCCCGACTGCTCCTTGACGGAGGCGTTGTCCAGCACCGTGCCGCCGACGATCACGAAGCGCTGCGTGACCACCACGGGCGAGGTGGAGTAGTAGGCGCCCGGGCGCAGGTTCGGCATGCGCTGCCAGAGGTCGATCTGGCCGGTGCCGCCGCCGAAGTTGGTGCACACGGCGCCGCTTTCGGGGTTGAGCGCGATCACCCGGCCGTCGGCCGTGGGCATGAAGAGCTTGGCGCGGCAGGCCGCGTCGGTCGGGCCCTGCTTCGATGCGATGGGCGGCTGGCGCTGGTCGGCGGCCGTGGCGGCGGGCGCTTCGGGGCGGGTGGTCGTCGGCGAGGAATGGGCCGCGGGTTCGGCGCGGTCACCGCCGGTGGCCGCCTCGGCCACGGAGCGCAGCGCGGCGGGCGAGGCGTCGGCGACCGGGTCGCGGGGCGGCTGGTAGGAGAGGCCGCGGCAGGTCAGATGCTGCAGCGCGAGCTTGTTCTCGATCTGCGGGTCGTAGCGCCAGAGCTGCTTGCCCGTGGTGGCGTCGAGCGCGATCACCGACTGGTGCGGCGTGCACAGGAACAGGCGGTTGCCGATCTTCAGCGGCGTGACCTCGTAGGTGGTCTCTTCCGGATCGCCCGGCTTGCCGCGCACGTCGCCCGTGCGGAACTCCCAGGCCATCTTCAGCTGCGAGGCGTTGTCGGGGGTGATCTGCGCGAGCGGCGAGAACCGCTGGCCATAGCCGGTGCGGCCGTAGGCATGCCATTCGCCGTCGGGCAGGCTCGGGGCCGCCTGTGCGGGCCCGGCCGCGGGCTCGCCCGCCAGCTTGCCGGCGAGCTCGTGCGGAGCCGTGAACCACGACGCCACCGCCAGCACGGCCGACAGCGCCAGCACCAGCCCGAGGGCCATGCGCGGCATGCGCACCGCCGATACCCGGGCGGACGGCGCGTCCGCTGCGGTGCGCGGCGACGCGATCGAGGCCGGCGCCGAAGCCGAAGCAGAAGCGGGGACGGGGCCGCGCAGCAGCGAGCGCCGCATCCACGGCGTCACCAGCCAGAGGCCGAGCAGGAAGAGGATGTCCAGGCGCGCGGCCAGCGGCCACCAGTCCACGCCGACCTCCCACACCGCCCAGGCCGCGGAGCCCAGCAGCAGCGCCGCATACACCCACAGCGCCGCGGCGGAGCGGCGCGCGAGCAGCACGCCGGTGGCCAGGAGCGCCAGTCCGGCGATGACGTAATAAGGGCTGCCGCCCAGGGAGACGAGCCATCCGCCCGCCCCTGTGACGGCAACGCCCACGATGCCGACGAGAATGCCGGTGATGCGTGCGAGGCCTGCCATGTTGTTGTCCTTTCTGCCCATGCCCCAGCCGGCCATCGGCGCGGGGATGCCGCAGGATGGAAAAGAACCGGCCGAAAGACCACGAGCCTAGGGGGACGCACCCCGGGGTGGCCGTCGGCACGCCGCCTGCATGCCTGTGGGCGCGCGCCTACACATGCGGGCGTGCAGCCGCGCCCAGGATCAGTTCCCGCCGAATTCCCTGCGCACCCAATCGTCGATCAGGCCTTTTTCGTAGCGCAGCGGGTCGGCGGCGCCCCGTGCTCCGCGCTCCATGAACGCCGGGTCGCTCAGTTCGCGCCGGCCCGACTGCAGCACGGTGCCGTCGGCGGCCAGGCGTTTGAACTCGAGCACGATGCGGGGCGGGTAGATGTCGCGCACCACGCGCACCTGCCCGGCCTGCGGGCTGCGCCCCGGCTCGAAGCCGCCTGCGCGCTGCACGTCAATCAAACGCACTTCGAGCGTCTGCCCTTCCGGCAGCGCCGCGGCGGCGCGTTCGGAAAGGTACATGCAGAGCGCATCCACCCAGGCGCGGCGGGCCCGGTCGGATTCGCGCGGACCGTTGCGGGCGTCGCTGAAACCGGCCGGATCGGCCGTGGTCACGCTGACGATGCCGGGCGGCGGCGGGCCTTTGCGCACGCGCGGCGGCACCGGTGCGCCGCCCTGCGCCACCGGGGCCGCGGAAGCGTCCTTCGAGGGTGCACGGGCACCGGGCGTTCCGGCGCAGCCGGACAGCACCGCGGCCAGCGCCAGCGCGGCGGCGGCGCCGGCACCGGAAGCGGGGCCGCACCGTGGGGAAAGTGGCGGCACGGAAAGATCGGCGGGCGCAGCAGAGGTGGGATGCGTCATGGCGAAATGGCCTGCGGGACAGGCGAAGGGAACGATGGAGAGGAGGCCGGCAGGGGGAACGCATGCGACGCGCGGCGCCAGAAGGCCGGCTGCGCGTAGTGGTGCTTGAGGTAGTCGATCCAGAGGCGCACGCGCAGCGGCAGATGGCGCGCATGGGGAAACACCACGTAGATGCCGTTGGGCGGCGCGGCGAACTCCTCCAGCACGGCCACGAGCCGGCCGGCGGCGATCTCCGCCTCCACCTCCCAGGTGCTGCGCCAGGCGATGCCCCAGCCACCCAGGCACCAGTCGTGCAGCACCTGCCCGTCGGAGCAGTCGAGCGGCCCGCCCGGCTTCACGTGCACGACGTCGCCCGGCGCGCCGCCCGCGTCCGGCGCCGGCATGCGGAAGGCCCAGCCGCGCGTCTGGGAGGCATCGCTCGACAGCATCAGGCATGCATGGCGTGCGAGTTCAGAGGGGTGGCGCGGCGTGCCGTGGCGCTCCAGGTAGGCGGGCGTGGCCACGCAGAGCCGGCGGTTGTCGGCGATGCGCACGCTCACCAGCGACGAATCCGGCAGGTCGCCCACGCGCACCGCGCAGTCGAAGCCCTCGCCGGCCAGGTCCACCACGCGGTCGCTCAGGTTGAGCGAGATGCGGACCTCGGGGTGCAGGTCCCGGAAGGGCGGCACCAGCGGCGCCACGTGCCGGCGCCCGAAACCGGCCGGCGCGGTGATGCGCAGGTGCCCGGTCGCCCGGGCGCCGCCGACCGACACGCTGGCCTCGGCCTCGGCCACGTCGGCCAGCAGGCGCTGGCAGTCCTCGAGGAAGGCGCTGCCTTCGTGCGTGAGGCTGATGCGGCGCGTGGTGCGCACCATGAGCTTCACGCCCAGGTGCTCTTCCAGGGCATCGAGCCGGCGCCCCATGATCGCGGGCGCCACGCCCTCGGCGCGCGCCGCGGCCGTGAGACTGCCGCGCGTCGCCACCGACACGAACGACTCGAACGCCTTGAGTTTGTCCATGGGCGGCCATTATGGTCAGGATGTAACGCGGCCACGGCCCACCCGGGCTGCGCGCCGCCTCGGCAAATACCGCCCGCGCACGGCCAGAACACGCCCGATCTGCTGGGCATGCTATGGAATTCAGAGCAAACCGATGGACACCGCTGTTGCACTCCCGCCCGGCCCCCGCCCATCCGGCGCATTCGTGCAAAAAAGTCACTGGTTCTGAGCTTCGTGCACGGTTTATGCGGATAAACAATTCAAATACAGTGGCTTCATCGCGGCTCTGCCAGGGGCACCGGCCGTTCGCTTTTCCTTCTGTTCCACGCAACTCCACCACCATGACCGACCGCACCACCGTCCACGGCCTGCAAGTGGCCTCCTCCCTGCACCGATTCATCGAAGAGCGCGTGCTGCCCGGCACGGGCGTCGATGCCGCCGCGTTCTGGTCGGGCTTCGATGCCATCGTGCGCGACCTCGCTCCCCGCAACATCGCGCTGCTGGCCGAGCGCGACCGGCTGCAGACGGAGCTGGACGCCTGGCACCGCGCCCACCCGGGCCCCATCGCCGACATGCCCGGCTACCGCGCCTTCCTGCAGGAGATCGGCTACCTCGTGCCGCAGCCCGCGGAGGCCCGGGCCACCACCGCCAACGTGGACGACGAACTGGCGCTCCAGGCCGGCCCGCAGCTCGTGGTGCCCATCCTCAACGCCCGCTACGCGCTCAATGCGGCGAACGCGCGCTGGGGCTCGCTGTACGACGCGCTCTACGGCACCGATGCGATCTCCGAAGACGGCGGCGCCGAGAAGGGCAAAGGCTACAACCCCGTGCGCGGCGCCAAGGTGATCGCGTTCGCGCGCAACGTCCTGGACACCAGCACCCCGCTCGCGGCCGGGTCCCACAAGGATGCGAAGGCCTACCGCATCGAGGGCGGCCAGCTCTCGGTGCTGCTGGAGGACGGCTCCTCCACCGGCCTGAAGGACCCGTCCCAGTTCGTGGGCTACCAGGGTGACGCGGCCGCACCCTCCTCCGTGCTGCTGCGCCACAACGGCCTGCACCTGGACATCCGCATCGACCGCAGCACGCCCATCGGCCAGACCGACCCGGCCGGCGTGAGCGATCTGGTGCTGGAAGCGGCGCTCTCCACCATCCTCGACCTGGAGGATTCCGTCGCCGCCGTGGACGCCGAGGACAAGGTGGCGGGCTACGCCAACTGGCTCGGCATCCTGCAGGGCACGCTCACGGAGACCTTCCAGAAGGGCGGCCAGACGCTCACGCGCGGCCTGAACCACGACCGCGTCTACACGGCGCCCGGCGGCCAGGGCGAGGTGCGCCTGCACGGCCGCTCGCTCATGTTCCTGCGCAACGTGGGCCACCTGATGACCAACCCCGCCGTGCTCTGGACCGACGCGGCGGGCACGCAGCGCGAGATCCCCGAGGGCATCCTGGACGCGGTGGTGACGACCGCCATCGCGCTGCACGACCTCCAGGGCAAGGGCCAGGGCGGACTGCGCAACTCCCGCAAGGGCAGCGTCTACATCGTCAAGCCGAAGATGCACGGGCCGGCGGAAGTGGCCTTCGCGAGCGAGCTGTTCGGCCGCGTGGAAGGCCTGCTGGGCCTGCCCGAGAACACCGTGAAGCTCGGCATCATGGACGAGGAGCGCCGCACCAGCGTGAACCTGAAGGCCTGCATCGCCGCCGCCCGCGCGCGCGTGGCCTTCATCAACACCGGCTTCCTGGACCGCACGGGCGACGAGATGCACACCGCCATGCAGGCCGGCCCGATGGTCCGCAAGGGCGACATGAAGGCCAGCGCCTGGATCCAGGCCTACGAGAAGAACAACGTGCTGGTGGGCCTGTCCTGCGGGCTGCGCGGCCGCGCGCAGATCGGCAAGGGCATGTGGGCCATGCCGGACCTGATGAAGGCGATGCTGGAGCAGAAGATCGCCCATCCCCGGGCCGGCGCCAACACCGCCTGGGTGCCCAGCCCCACCGCCGCGACGCTGCATGCGCTGCACTACCACCAGATCAGCGTGCAGGACGTGCAGAAGGAACTCGAGCAGCAGGACGCTGACGGGCAGCGCGACACCCTGCTCGCCGGCCTGCTGACCATCCCGGTGGAGGCCGAGCCGAAGTGGTCCGACGCCGAGAAGCAGCAGGAGCTGGACAACAACGCCCAGGGCATCCTGGGCTACGTGGTGCGCTGGATCGACCAGGGCGTGGGCTGCTCCAAGGTGCCCGACATCCACGACGTGGGCCTGATGGAGGACCGTGCCACGCTGCGCATCAGCAGCCAGCACATCGCCAACTGGCTGCTGCAAGGCGTGGTGACCGAGGCGCAGGTGCGCGAGACCTTCGAGCGCATGGCCGCCGTGGTCGACCAGCAGAACGCCGGCGATCCGGCCTACCAGAAGATGGCCGGCCGCTTCGGCGAATCGGCCGCCTACCGGGCCGCGTGCGACCTCGTCTTCAAGGGCGTGGAGCAGCCCAGCGGTTACACGGAGCCGCTGCTGCACGCATGGCGGCTCAAGGTGAAGTCCGGCGCTGCGCGCTGAAGCCGAGCCGGGCAGCGCCCTCCTTCTGCCTCACGGCAGAGCAAAAAGCACCTGCAACCGCAGGTGCTTTTTTTTCGCACGGCGGAAACTGGCACACCTGAGGCGTATCAATATGTAAATGCAATCGTTTATCCTACAAGGGTTTTCCCTTATAAGAACTGATCTGCATCATGAATTTCCACCACCTGTCCATCGGGAAGCGCCTGGCCCTCGCCTTCGGCCTGCTGACGCTTTTCATTACCGGCATGCTGGCCGTCGGCACCTGGCGTCTGCAATCCGTGGCGCAGGACACCGCGACGATGATGAACCTGCCCCTGGCGAAGGAGCGGCTGATCTCCGACTGGTACCGCACCATCTACAGCAACGTGTCGCGCCATGCCCTGGTCGCGCGCAGCAGCGACACCGCCCTGGCGGGCCGGTTCATGCAGGAGAACGCGGCAGCCTCCCGCCAATCGACGGAGCAGCAGAAGCAGCTGGCCCGGCTCATCTCCGGCTCGCAAGAGCAGGTCCTCTTCGACCGGGCCGGCGTGCTGCGCAAGCAGTTCATCACCGCCCGTGATGCGATCTACCAGGCCAAGGCCGAGGGCCGCTCGGAAGACGCCCAGCGCATCCTCGACACCGATTTCACTCCGTCCGGCAAGGGGTACCTGGATGCGCTGCAGGTCCTGCTGGACTTCCAGCGCCAGCAGATCAACGAAGCCTCCGCCTCGGTGCAGCGCAACTACGAAAGCGGCCGCAACACGCTGGTCCTGCTGGGCCTGCTGGCCACCGCGGTGGCCGTGGCGCTGGCGCTCGCCATCACGCGCAGCGTGACGCGCCCCCTGCACCGCGCCGTGTCGGTGGCCGAGTCCGTGGCCGGCGGCGACCTGACGGCGCGCACCGGCAGCACGGCGCGCGACGAGATGGGGCAGCTCCTGCGCGCGCTGGACGCCATGGCCTCGCAGCTGCGCGACACCGCCGGCCAGGTGCGCCGCGGCGCCGACGGCATCGCCCTCGCCTCCACCGAAATCGCCACCGGTAACCTGGACCTGTCCAGCCGCACCGAAGAGCAGGCCAGCGCACTGCAGCAGACCGCCGCGTCGATGGAGCAGATGACCGCCACGGTGCGGCAGAACGCGGACAACGCCGCGCAGGCCGACCAGCTGGCGCGCTCCGCTTCCGACATGGCGGTGCGCGGCGGCGAGGTCGTGGGCAACGTGGTGGTGACGATGGGCGGCATCCACAACGCATCGCGCAGGATCGTGGACATCATCGGCGTGATCGACTCCATCGCCTTCCAGACCAACATCCTCGCGCTCAACGCCGCCGTCGAGGCCGCACGCGCCGGCGAGCAGGGCCGCGGCTTCGCCGTCGTCGCCTCCGAAGTGCGCACGCTCGCGCAGCGCTCGGCCACCGCTGCTAGGGAGATCAAGGCGCTCATCGACGACTCCGTCACGCAGGTGGATGCGGGCAACCGGCTGGTGGAAGAGGCCGGCACGGTGATCCGCGACGTGGTGGCGGGCGTGCGCCGCGTGACCGGCATCGTGGCCGAGATCAGCGCCGCTAGCCAGGAACAGACGAGCGGGCTGGAGCAGGTGAACCGGGCCATCGCGCAGATGGACCAGGTCACCCAGCAGAACGCCGCGCTGGTGGAAGAAGCCGCGGCCGCCACCGGCTCCCTGGAGGCCCAGGCCTCGCAGCTGGTCCAGGCGGTGGCGGTGTTCCGCGTGGCCGACGCGGGACCGGCGCTGCCGCGCCTGGCGGCCTGAAGCGCTGCCGGCACCTCTGCGCGCTCCGGAGAGTTCCTCCTCCACAAACTGCAGGCCTCGTCCGCCGGGAGCCTGCGCGGAGTGCGGCCTACACTGCCGGCATGCCCGACGACGCCCCGCCCCCGGACCCCGCCCGCTGCCCTCTGTGCGGCCAGCGCAACCAGTGCGCCATCGAGGCCGGCCAGCCGGCCGCCGGCTGCTGGTGCATGGGAGCCGCAGTGGACCCTGCCGCCCTGGCCGCCGTGCCGGAAGCGGCACGCGGCCTCGCCTGCCTGTGCCCACGCTGCGCGGCTGGCGCGCGCGCAGCCCCGCCGGACAGCGCATCCGCCATGCCGCCGATATGATCGGCAGGCTGTTTTTTCGCATCCAAAGGAACCATCCATGCCCACGTACCACATCGAAATGATGGAAGGCCGCACCGTCGAGCAGAAGAAAAAGCTCGTGGAGGAGATCACCCGCGTCTCCGTCGAGATCCTGGGCGGCTCGCCCGAATCCGTGGACATCCTCATCACCGACGTGAAGCGCGAGAACTGGGCCACGGGCGGCAAGCTCTGGTCCGAGAGGCAGTGAGCATCCCCCTGAGCGGCTGCGCCGCTTCCCCCTTCTCTCGATTCGCTGCGCGCATCGGGAAGGGGAACGACGCCAGCGCCGCGGGGCGGCCCTTGCGCGGCGTCTGCTGGCGCAGGCCGCGCCTAACGCGCATCATCGGGATGCTCCAGCCAGAATCATCCCGGGGTACCGCATGACGGGCTCCGCCGCCCTGCTGCGGGAGCGGTACGGCGAGCGCTACCGGTGGCTGCTGCTGCTCTCGGTGATGGTCGGCACCATGGCGTCGATCATGTCGTCCACGATCGTGAACGTCGCCATCCCCGACATGAGCCACCACTTCACGCTGGGCCAGTCGCGTGCCCAGTGGGTCACCTCGGGCTTCATGGTGGCCACCACCGTGGCCATGCTGGCGACGCCCTGGCTGCTCGCGCGCTACGGCTACCGCGCCACCTACGTGGGTGCGATGGCGCTGCTGCTCGCCGGCGGCATCGGCGGCGGCGTGGCCGGCCAGTACGAATGGGTGCTGCTGGCGCGCGTGCTCGAGGGGCTGGCGGCGGGCGTGGTGCAGCCGATTCCGGCCGTCATTATCCTCTACGCCTTCCAGCCGCACGAGCAGGGCCGTGCGAGCGGCATCTTCGGCATGGGCGTGGTGCTGGCGCCGGCCATCGGGCCCAGCGTCGGCGGGCTGCTAGTGGACTGGTTCGGCTGGCGCTCGATCTTCTTCATGGTGGTGCCGTTCTGCATCGCCTCCATCGCGCTCGCCTACAAATACGTGCCCGTGAGCAGCCCCGGCGGCGTGGCGGCCGACCGCGCGGGTGCGACGCTCGACTGGGCCGGACTGCTGCTGGGCGCCGCGGGCACGCTGTGCCTGCTCAACGGCCTGGTGGCGCTGCACAGCGGCCCGGCGCTCGAGGCCGCCGCGCTGCTGCTGGGCGCGCTCGCGGCCCTCGCCGCGTTCATCGCCTGGGAGCGCCGCGTGCTGGCGCGCGGCGGCAAGCCGCTCATGGACCTGCGGCTCTTCGAGGTGCGGCAGTTCGCGATGGGCAGCATCGTCGCCTTCATCTACGGCACGGCGCTGTTCGGCTCCACCTACCTGCTGCCGGTGTTCATGCAACTGGGGCTGCAGCTGTCGGCCTCGCACGTCGGCACCATCATGCTGCCGGCCGGGCTCGTGCTCGCGGCCACCATCCCGATCGTCGGGCGCATGGCCGACCGCCAGCCCACGCACCTGCTGGTAGGCACGGGGCTCGCGCTGCTGGCGATCTCCTTCGGGCTCATGGCCCTGGTGGGCCTGCACGCCACGGTGTGGCTGCTGGTGGCCATCACCGCGCTCGGGCGTGTCGGCCTGGGCTTCATCCTGCCCTCGCTGAATCTCGGCGCGATGCGCCCGCTCGCCAAGCCGCTCATCGCCCAGGGATCGAGCGCGATCAGCTTCGTGCGCATGCTCGGCGGCGCCGCGGGCGTGAGCCTGTGCGGCATCGTGCTGGAGTGGCGCATCGCCGCGCATGGCGATTCGCTGCAAAATGCGGTCAGCAGCCCGGGGCGCGTCGCCGCATTCGGCGAAACCTTCCTGCTGCTCACGGGCCTGTGCCTGCTGGCGCTCGTGGCCGCGTGGCAGCTGCGGCCGCCGCGCAAGGGCTGACGGCCGGCCTCCGGCCTTGCCTCGCGAACGCGCGGCGCGCCGCCGATCCGGGGAAGGCCGGGCGGTCCAGCCGGGCCGCTGCCGTTGTCCGCGGGCCCCCCGCCCGGATTCCATCCACTTCCTTGTCTCTCCACCATCCGCCCCCTCCGCCATGTGCCAGCTGCTCGGAATGAACGCCAACACGCCCACCGACGTGACCTTCAGCTTCACGGGCTTCGCCCAGCGCGGCGGCATTACGGGCGACCACTCGGACGGCTGGGGCATCGCCTTCTTCGAGGACAAGGGCCTGCGCCATTTCGTGGACCACCAGCGCGCCGTGGATTCGCCCGTGGCCGAACTGATCCGCCGCTACCCGATCCGCAGCCGCAACGTCATCGCCCACATCCGCAAGGCCACCCAGGGCAGCGTGGCGCTGCAGAACTGCCATCCGTTCGTGCGTGAACTCTGGGGCCGCTACTGGGTGTTCGCGCACAACGGCGACCTGAAGGAATTCCGCCCGCGCCTGCACGCGCACTTCCATCCCGTGGGCGCCACCGACAGCGAGCATGCGTTCTGCTGGATCATGCAGGAGCTCTCCAAGTCGCATGCCGCGATGCCCAGCGTGGCCGAACTCACGCTGACGCTGCGCGAACTGGCCGCACGCATCGCTCCGCACGGCACCTTCAACTTCCTGCTCTCAAACGGGCAGGCGCTGTGGGCGCATGCCTCCACGCACCTCTGCTACATCGAGCGCCGCCATCCGTTCTCGCAGGCCTGCCTGTGCGACGAAGACCTCACGGTGGATTTCTCCGCCCAGACCACGCCGCACGACCGGGTGGCCGTCGTGGTGACCGCGCCGCTCACGAGCGACGAAGTCTGGACGCCGTTCCGCAGCGGCGAGCTGAAAGTGTTCGTGGACGGAACCTGCCAGGCGCTCTGAGCCGCGACGGCAGGGCGATCAACTCAGCCCAGCGGCTTCCACAGCGGGGCTTCGGGCTCCGGAAAGCACGGCGCCGGCACTCCCGGCCGCAGCATGGCCTCCCGCTGCCGGCGCCGCTTCAGCTCGCGGGGTTTGCCGGTATTGCGCCCCAGAACGGCATCGGGCCAGTGGCGGTGGGACTTGGACATGGAGAACCTCCTGAAGCTGGGCCATAAGTGGTCTTCACTGCATTGGCGCACCGCGGCCGCCACCCGCCCGTCGGACAGCGACCCGAACGGCACGCAGGCGAAGCGCATCGCCTTGCCAGCCGGAACGCTACCGGACGGCCGTGACGGATCGGGGACAGGCGCGTGACCGTAGCGCGTAGAAATCCATAGCACGTGCCGTGCCTGCCACTGCGAATTGACGCAGGTCAAGACCGGCCCTGCCTGTAGGACGGGCACTGCGCTTTCGCTGACACGGCTTCGATCCCCAGGCCGGCGCGGCTGACGTGGCGGCGGGCAGTACAACGGTTCCAGCGGGCCATGGCCCGCATTGCACTGAACCGCTGCATCAACGAGCCAAAGGAGAAACCATGCACCCCGAACACAACACCACCCCGAACACCGCCGTCGTCAGTCCTTCCGCGGACGGCGTGCCCGTGGAACACCAGCCGGGCCACGGCGTGCCGTCGCAGGACCCGAGCCCCGCGGCGCAGGTAGCCCTCTCGCCCGCAGAGGCAGAGCGCGAAGCCGGCTCGGTGCTGGCCGGCGGCGGCGTGATGGCCGGTGCCGCGACCGGCGCCGCGGTGGGCGGGGCCGTGGGCGGCCCGATCGGCATCGTGGTCGGCGTGGCCGTCGGGGGCGTGGCCGGAGCGGTGGGCGGCGCCGCCGTCAGCAAGGCCACGGTGGATCCCTCGGCACGCGGCACCGTGCCGCCCCTGCCGGAAGCAACGCACGAGCCCCATCTGCCCAGGTGACCTCGGAGCGGGCCTGCGGAGCATGGCGCACCATGGAGTGCATGCCGGCCGCGCCGGCAAGGTCATGGCCTGTCCGGAGAAAAGGCAGGGAAACGGGAAGACTGCCGCCTTGTGGCCCTCGCGGGCCTGCCTGGCGGCAGCGGAGGGACAGGCGCTGGAAGCGCTGAGAATTCTGGTGCGGCTGGCGGGGATCGAACCCACGACCCTTGGCTTCGGAGGCCAATACTCTATCCACTGAGCTACAGCCGCACGCGGGCCCTTGCGGCCCAGGGGCGGATTATGGCACGGCGTTGCGGCGCGACTGGCAAATCTGCCACGGGATGCCCGCGACGAGCGGGTCGAACCCCTCCGCCACGTCGAACCCCAGCCCGCGCAGGTAGGCGTCCACCGCGGCGCGGCCGGTCTCCGCGAGGCCGAAGGTGGCATCCCCGAGCATCCACACCTGCATCAGACCATCGAAGAGTGCTTGCAGCCCGGTGGCGGCGACTTCGGCCGAGCACGACAGCGCCAGTCCCTGGTCCTGCGCGGCGCGCGCGATCTCGTTGGCGAACTGCTGGCGGAACTCCAGGCTGGCCTCCCGATGGCGGTCGCGCACGGCGGAGAGCTCGCCCACGTATTCCACACGGAACATCGCGATCTCGAACACCCGGCGCACCGAGGGGTCCTTCTCCAGGCTGCGCAGCACGAAATCGATCACGGCGCGCAGGCGCTGCAGCGGGGCCATGCGGTCGTTGCCCGCGCAGCCGTCGTTGGCGCACTCCAGCGGCAGCGTGACGCGCTCCATCATGGCGTTGAACAGGTCCACCTTGTCCTTGAAGTGCCAGTAGATGGCGCCCCGGGTGGCGCCGGCGGCCTGGGCGATGTCGTTCAGGGATGCGTGCGAGACACCCTTCTGATAGAAAACGTGTTCTGCCGCATCCAGCAGGCTGTTGCGGGTGGCGACCGCATCTTCCTTGGTACGTCGGGCCATGGGGTGTCTCCTTGGGTTCTGCTGTCCGGGCCACGCGCCGCCGGGCCTGGGGAAGCCGGGATGCACGCTGCGCGGGCTAATTATACATTCATGTTTGTATGTATAATCCCCGCGAAATTCAAGGGCCGCCGCATGGGTTTGACGAAGATCCAAGTCCATGCGGCAGCCTTTCTCCCCTCGCGCCGATCCGGAAGGACTTCCATGTACCGCTTGAGTGTTGACTCCGATGTCTCCGCTGCCCCGTTCCGCCGCGCCTCGCGGTCCGGGATCTTCTGCCTGGCCCTGCTGACGGCCGCGGCCCTCACGGCCTGCGGCAAGTCCGGCGATTCCGCCCAGCAGGCCCAGGGCGGCGGCACGCCGCCGCCGCCGCCGCCGCAGGTCGGGGTGGTGACCGTGGCCCCGGGCGACGTCGGCCTGGTCACCGAACTGCCGGGCCGCCTGGAGGCCTCGCGCGTGGCCCAGGTGCGTGCCCGTGCCGCCGGCATCCTGCAAAAGCGCCTCTTCACCGAGGGCAGCGACGTCAAGGCCGGGCAGCGGCTGTTCACGATCGACGATGCGCCCTACCGCGCCTCGCTCGAAAGCGCCCAGGCGAGCGTCGCCCAGGCGGAAGCCACCGTCGCGCAGGCCCGCGCGCTGGCCGAGCGCTACAAGCCGCTGGTGGCGGTGAACGCCGTGAGCCGCCAGGAATACGACAACGCCGTGGCGTCCCAGAAGACGGCCGAGGCCAACCTGGCCGCGGCGCGCGCCACCGTCACCACCGCCCGCATCAACCTCGGCTATGCCGCGGTGACGGCACCGATTTCCGGCCGCATCGGCCGCGCGCTCGTCACCGAAGGCGCGCTGGTCGGCCAGGGCGAGGCGACGCAGCTCGCGGTGATCCAGCAGATCGATCCGCTCTACGTCAACTTCACCCAGTCCGCCTCCGATGCGCTGAAGCTCAAGGCCGGCCTCGCGAGCGGCAAGTACAAGCAGGCGTCGAAGGGTGCGGCCTCGGTGAGCGTGGTCATGGAGGACGGCAGCGTGCATCCGCAGACCGGCCGGCTGCTGTTCACCGACCTGTCGGTGGACCCCACCAGCGGCCAGGTGACGCTGCGCGCCGAAGTACCCAACCCCGAGCGGCAGCTGCTGCCGGGCCTCTACGTGCGCGTGCGCCTGGAGCAGGCCCAGGTGGACAACGGCGTGCTGCTGCCCCAGCAGGCCGTGACGCGCTCGGCCAAGGGCGACACCGTCATGGTCGTGGGCGCGGACAACCACCTCGCGCCCCGCCCCGTGAAGCTCGGACCCGCCCAGGGCACCAACTGGGTCGTGCTGGACGGCCTGAAGACCGGCGAGAAGGTGATGGTGGACGGCTTCCAGAAGCTGCCGCGCGGCAAGCCCGGCGACCCGATCGTGGTGCAGCCGGTGCCGTGGCAGCCGGCCGGCGCCGCGCCCGCGGCCGGCGCATCGGCACCTGCCGCCGGTGCCTCTTCCGCGCAGCCCCCTGCTTCCGGCGGCTCGGCCCCCGCGAAGCAGTAACCCCCAGAACACGGAGCGCGGCACATGGCCAAGTTCTTCATCGAACGGCCCATCTTCGCATGGGTCATCACGATCTTCATCATGGTGATGGGGGGAATCTCCATCACCAAACTGCCGATCGCGCAGTACCCGGCCGTGGCGCCGCCGACCATCCAGGTGTCGGTGGCCTACCCCGGCGCCAACGCCCAGACGCTGGAGGACAGCGTGCTCGCCGTCATCGAGCGCGAGATGAACGGCGCCACCGGCCTCGCCTACGTCGAGACCACGAGCCAGGCCAACGGCACCGGATCCATCACGCTGAGCTTCGAGCCCGGCACCAACGCCGATCTGGCGCAGGTGGACGTGCAGAACCGCCTCTCGCGCGCCACGCCGCGGCTGCCGAGCGCAGTGACGCAGCAGGGCGTGCGCGTGGAGCAGTCGCGCTCCAACTTCCTGATGTTCGCCATGCTCACGACGGAGAACCCCGACGTGAGCATCGAGGCGCTGAACGACTATGCGGCACGCAACGTGGTGCCCGAGCTGCAGCGCGTCTCCGGCGTGGGCACGCTCACGCAGTTCGGCGCGGAACGCGCGATGCGCATCTGGGTGGACCCGGCCAAGCTCAAGGGCTTCAACCTGTCGCTCGACCAGGTGAACGCCGCGATCCGTGCGCAGAACGTGCAGGTGTCGGCCGGCAACCTGGGCGACCTGCCCGCCGAACAGGGCCAGCCCGTCTCGGCGACCATCGTCGTCAAGGGCCAGCTCAACAACGCCGAGCAGTTCGGCAACGTCGTGCTGCGCGCCAACACCGACGGCTCCACCGTGCGCCTGAAGGACGTGGCCCGCATTGAGCTGGGCTCGCAGAGCTACAGCACCAGCGCGCGCCTGAACGGCAAGCAGGCCGTGGGCCTGGGCGTGCAGCCCACGCCGTCGGCGAACGCGCTGGCCACCGCCAAGGCGGTGCGCGCCAAGCTGGAAGAGCTCAAGAAGTTCTTCCCGCAGGGCGTGAACTACGTGGTGCCGTACGACACCTCGAAGTTCGTCTCGGTCTCGATCGAGAAGGTGGTGCACACGCTGATCGAGGCCGTGGTGCTGGTGTTCATCGTGATGTTCCTGTTCCTGCAGAACTTCCGCTACACCATCATCCCGACCATCGTGGTGCCGGTGGCCCTGCTGGGCACGTTCGGCGCGCTGCTGGCGATGGGCTTCTCGATCAACGTGCTGACGATGTTCGGCATGGTGCTGGTGATCGGCATCGTGGTGGACGACGCCATCGTGGTGGTGGAGAACGTCGAGCGGATCATGGCCGAGGAAGGCCTGCCCCCGCTGCAGGCCACGCGCAAGGCGATGGGCCAGATCTCGGGCGCCGTGATCGGCGTGACCGTGGTGCTGATCTCGGTGTTCGTGCCGCTGGCGTTCTTCGCCGGCTCCACCGGCAACATCTACCGCCAGTTCGCGGCGACGATGGCCACCTCGATCGCGTTCTCCGCCTTCCTGGCGCTGTCGCTCACGCCCGCGCTGTGCGCCACGCTGCTCAAGCCGATCGACCCGGAGCACCATGCCGAGAAGAAGGGCTTCTTCGGCTGGTTCAACCGCTCGTTCAAGAGCACCACGCACCGCTACGAGAGCTGGATGGGCAAGCTGCTGCGCCGCGGCGGCCGCATGATGATCATCTACGCCGTGCTGCTGGGCGCCGTGGCGCTGGTGTACACGCGCCTGCCGACCTCGTTCCTGCCGAACGAGGACCAGGGCTACATCATCACCAACATCCAGCTGCCGGCCGGCGCCGCGCAGTCGCGTACGAGCGACGTGCTGCGCCAGGTCGAGGACTACATGCTGAAGCAGCCGGAGGTCGAGAACATCGTCACCGTGGCGGGCTTCTCGTTCTCGGGCCAGGGGCAGAACGCGGGCCTCGCCTTCGTGATCCTGAAGGACTGGAGCGAGCGCTCCGGCGCCGAGCATTCCGCGGCCGCGATCTCGGGCCGGGCCTTCGGCGCGCTCTCGGGCATCCGCGACGCGTTCATCTTCGCGCTGAGCCCGCCGCCCATTCCTGAACTGGGCACCGGCACCGGCTTCAACTTCCGGCTGCAGGACCGCGCCGCCCAGGGCCACGACGCCCTGGTCGGAGCGCGCAACCAGCTGCTGGGCATGGCCGCGCAGAGCAAGGTGCTGGCGGGCGTGCGGCCCGACGGCATGGAAGACGCGCCGCAGATGCAGATCGACATCGACCGCGACAAGGCGAACGCCCTGGGCGTGGGCTTCGACAGCATCAGCAGCGCGCTCTCCACGGCGCTGGGTTCGGCCTACATCAACGACTTCCCGAACCAGGGCCGCCTGCAGCGGGTGGTGGTGCAGGCCGATGCCGCGGCGCGCATGCGTCCGGAATCGGTGCTCGATCTGCCCGTGCTGAACGCGCAGGGCCAGACGGTGCCGCTGTCGGCCTTCGCCTCGACGCGCTGGATCACCGGCGCCATGCAGACCGTGCGCTACAACGGCTATCCGGCGATGAAGATCGCGGGCGACGCCGCACCGGGCTTCACCACGGGTGACGCGATGGCCGAGATGGAGAAGCTCGCCGGCAAGCTGCCCCCGGGCTTCGGCTTCGAATGGACGGGCCAGTCGCGCGAGGAAAAGCTCGCGGGCTCGCAGGCCACCATCCTGTACGCGTTCTCGCTGCTGGCGGTGTTCCTCTGCCTGGCGGCGCTCTACGAGAGCTGGTCGATCCCGTTCTCGGTGATGCTGGTGGTGCCGCTCGGCGTGCTGGGCGTGCTGCTCGCCACGCTGCTGCGGGGCATGTCCAACGACGTGTACTTCCAGATCGGGCTGGTGACCATCATCGGCCTCTCGGCGAAGAACGCCATCCTGATCGTGGAGTTCGCGAAAGACCTGCAGGCCGAAGGCAAGAGCGTGCTGGAAGCGGCGCTGGAAGCGGCCCACCTGCGCTTCCGTCCGATCGTGATGACCTCCCTGGCCTTCACGCTGGGCGTGGTGCCGCTGTTCATCGCCTCGGGCGCCAGCTCGGCGAGCCAGCGCGCCATCGGCACCGGCGTGATCGGCGGCATGATCACCGGCACCGTGCTGGCCGTGGTCTTCGTGCCCGTGTTCTTCGTGCTGGTGCGCTCGTTCTTCAAGGGCAGCAAGCGCCAGCAGGAACACGAGGCCCACCAGGCGCAACTCCACCGCCACGCCGCGGACGCGGAATGAGCCCAGACGAACGGCAGGAGCCCACCACCATGCAAGCAACCTCCAGCGCGCGCCGCGGCGCGCGCCCCCTCCTCCTCTCCGCGGTGGCCGCGGCCGCGCTGCTCGCGGGCTGCAGCTTCATCCCCAAGTACGAGCGCCCGGCGGCGCCCGTGCCCGCGGCCTACCCCGCTGCCGGCGCGGCCGCGCCGGCCACGGCCGGCACGCCGGCGGCGGACATCGACTGGCGCGCGTTCTTCACCGATCCGCGCCTGCAGAAGCTCATCGCGATCGCGCTCGAGAACAACCGCGACCTGCGCGTGGCCGCGCTCAACATCGAGCAGGCCCGCGCGCAGTTCCAGATCCAGCGCGCAGGCCAGTTCCCCACCGTGGCCGCGGCCGTGAACGCTTCGCGCCAGCCGAGCACCGTCACGGGCAACTATGCCAACAGCTACCAGGTCGGCCTCGCGGTCTCGGCCTGGGAGATCGACTTCTTCGGCCGCATCGCCGCGCTGAAGGAGCAGGCCCTCGCGCAGTATTTCGCTACCGAAGAGGCACGCCGCTCCACGCAGATCAGCCTGGTCTCGGCCGTGGCCTCCGGCTGGTTCAATCTGCTGGCCGACGAGGAGCTGCTCGACATTTCCCGCCGCACGCTGCAGACGCGCGACGAGTCCGTGCAGCTCACGAAGCTGCGGCTCGAGAACGGCGTGAGCTCCGAACTCGACTTCAGCCAGGCACAGGGCCTGGCGCAGGCCGCGCGCGCCACCTATGCGCAGCAGCGGCGCCAGCGCATGCAGGACGAGAACGCGCTCGCGCTGCTGCTCGGGCAGCCGCTGCCGCAGGACGTCGCGTCCACCCTCGATGCCAGCACGCGGCTGGCCGATGCGCCCGCGATGCCCGCCCTGACCGCCGGGCTGCCGTCCGACCTGCTGGTGCGCCGTCCGGACATCCGCCAGGCGGAGCAGCAGCTGGTCGCGGCCAATGCCAATATCGGCGCGGCGCGGGCGGCGTTCTTCCCGCGCATTTCGCTCACGGCCAGCGCGGGCACGGTGAGCAACGAACTGTCGGGGCTCTTCAAGGGCGGCTCCTGGGCGTTCTCGCTGGCGCCGCAGCTGGCGCTGCCGATCTTCGACGGCGGCCGCAACCAGGCCACGCTCGATTCAGCGCGCGTGGGCCGCGACATCGCGGTGGCGCAGTACGAGAAATCCATCCAGACCGCTTTCCGCGAAGTCTCGGACGCGCTGGCGGGCCAAGCCACGCTGGGCGAGCAGTTCGCCGCGCAGCGCGCCCAGGCCGCGGCCGACGCCAAGCGCTTCGAACTGTCCGACCTGCGCTACCGCAACGGCGTGGCGAGCTACCTCGATCTGCTGGATGCGCAGCGCTCACTGTTCACCTCCGAGCAGCTGGTGGTGCAGACGCGGCTGCTGCAGCTGCAGAACCAGATCGCGCTCTACAAGGTGCTCGGCGGTGGCTGGACGCCCGCGCAGGAAGGCGCGCAGGACCCGGCCGGCACGTTGCCGCGGTCCTGAGCGGTTCCCGGGACCGCCGCGGTGGCGGCCCGGAGCTCCCCCGACCAAGCGCCCTGCGGGGCGCTTTTTTCTTGTGCGGCCCGGCCCTGGCGCCTTCATCCGGGCGGCACGCTGCCCGTCTGTCCGCCGGCGTGCATGGCGAAAAAAAGGGAATGCATTGCATGCCGTGCAGCAGCTTGTGGATTCCGGGAGGGGCGATACCTTCGCTGCTTCGAACACGCACCAGAAGGAAGGGAGAAAACCGATGCCAGACCCGCATTTCCCGGCACGCCGCACGCCACCGCACGCCCTGCCACCCCATGCTCCGCCGCCGGCGCGCGACACCGCAGGGGCCGCGCTGCGGCGCCGGCACCTGCTCGGCCTGGGCGGCGCGGTCTCGGCCTGCGCGGCCCTCGGCGTGCAGGCCACGCCCCTGGACCCGGACGACGGCGTATGGACCCGGCTGCAGAGCCCCGGAGCGCCGTCGGAGCGCAGCGCCCCCGTGGCGGCCGCGCTGCGCAGCAGCATCTACCTCTTCGGCGGCGTGAAGGATGACTTCCGCACCAGGCGCAACGACTTCCTGGCGGACCTGCACCGCTACGACGTACACGCCAACCGCTGGACGCGGCTCGCCCCGCCCGGCGACGCACCGTCCCCGCGCGCCTTCGCGGGCGGAGTGGCCGTGCCCCACCGGAACTGGCTGGTGGTGTTCGGCGGCGCCCGCTACTCGGCCGATCTGTCGCAGTTCACGCCGCTCGCGGACGTCTGGGCCTACGACGCGTCCGCCGGCCGCTGGCAGGCCCTGTCCGGCATCGCGCCGGTGCCGGGCAGCCCGGCGCCCGCGCCGCGCGCCTGGCCCGTGGTCTGGCGCGCGGACGACCAGCTCTACGTGTTCGGCGGGGTGGTGGCGGGCTTCCGCACGCTGAACGACCTCTGGCGCTTCGACCTCGCCAGCCGTGCCTGGACCCAGCTCGCGCCCCACGGCGCGCCGGGATCGCCACCGCCGCGCTACTCGGGCGCCGTGACGGGCACGCCCCACCGCGGGCAGGTGACGCTGTACGGGGGCGAAGCCACCGATGGCAACGGCGGGTTCATCTTCCTGCGCGACACCTGGACGTTCGACCAGCACACCCTGGCCTGGCGGCAGCTCGTGCTGGGTCCGGGCCAGGACATCGACCCGCCGCAGAACCATGGCGCCGACGCGCTGCTCGGCAACGGCCTGCTGCTGGCCGGCGGCGACCAGCCCGGCGGCAGCTCGGGCTGCGGCGCCGGGTTTCCGCAGAACCCGACCAATGCCCTGTGGCGGCTGGACCTGAACGCACCGGCATGGCGCCGGCTCGCACCGCAGGGCGATGCCTTCCCGCGCATCAAGCGCACCGCGGCCGCCACGGTGCTGGGCGAGATGTACGTGTTCTCGGGCTTCGGCTTCACCTGCGGGGCCGATGGCGGCGGCGGACAGCTCTGGAACACCGACGTCTGGCGCTACACGCCGCCGTACCGGTACTGGGGCCACTGACGGGGGCTGACGGCCGGGCATGCGCGCTTCTTGACCCAGCGCAAGGGTGTTGCGGCTGGCCGTTTTCCCTAACGGCCAGCCGTCAGGTCGCTTTCTATAATCGTCCGCTGGTTCCGCCAGACATACCCCCACAGAGGACCACCCCATGAGCGACACCCCCCACGAAGAAGCGCACACCGGACCGATCAAGAACCCTCGCCAGCTGCTCTGGACGGTCTTCTTCTGCTTCGTGGTGCCCGTCTTCGCCATCATCGGCCTCGTGCTCTACGTGACGTCGGGCACCAAGCCGGCCCAGGGCGCGGGCAATCCCGAACGGGCCCTGGCCGAGCGCATCCAGAAGGTGGGCATGGTGGAGGTGCGCGACGCCAACCGGCCGCTGCGCAGCGGCGAGGAAGTCTTCAAGGGCCAGTGCGCCGCCTGCCACGCGACCGGTGCGGCCGGCGCACCGAAGTTCGGTGACGCGGCCGCCTGGGGACCGCGCATCCAGACGGGCTTCGAGAAGCTCGTGCATTCCGCGCTGGCCGGCAAGGGCGCGATGGCTCCGCAGGGCGGCGGCGACTTCAACGACACCGAGATCGCCCGCGGCGTGGCCTACATGGCGAACGCGGCCGGCGCCAAGTTCACCGAACCCGCGGCGCCCGCCGCCGCGGGCGCGTCCGCTCCGGCCGATGCGCAGGCAGCCGCCGCCACGCCCGGCGCGCCGGCACCGGCAGCCCCGGCCGTGGCCGCAGCGCCATCCGACCAGGCCTCTGCCGCTCCTGCGGCCGCCGCCCCCACGGCAGCGGTCGCGACGGCACCTGCCGCCGCCGTGGCGGCCGGAGCGGGCGAGGCGCTCTACAAGCAGGCCTGCCAGGTGTGCCATGCGGCCGGTGTGGCCGGTGCGCCGAAGTTCGGCGACAAGGCCGCCTGGGCCGAGCGCCTGAAGGACGGCATCGACGGCATGACGCGCATCGCCATCGCGGGCAAGGGCGCGATGCCGCCGCGCGGCGGGACGCAGGCCTCGGACGCGGAGATCCGCGCGGCCGTGGAGTACATGGCCAGCGCCGTCAAGTAATCCCACCCCTCGCTCCGAAAAGCCGGCCCCGTGGCCGGCTTTCTGCTGTTCAGGCCCGGAGTTCCGAAGGCCGCATCACGTAGCCGTAGCGTTCGGGCAGCCCGCCGGCCTGGACGTCCACGGGCGTCCACAGCCCGCGCTCGACGGCGCGTGCCGCGATTTCCATGTCCAGCGTGTGCACGAGGCCGAGCACGCGCCCGTCGAACAGGTAGAGCCGGCCGTTTTCGTCGAGCAGGCATTCCCGCACGGACGAGCGCTCGCCGGTATGGGCCGTGATGGCGAAACCACCGTCGGCGGCCTCATCCTCCTCGACGCGCCAGACCACCGGCGTCGCTTCGAGTTCCACGTACACGCGCTGCGGGCCGTTCTGGAAGAACCAGCGGCCCCGGCCGTCCGGCTCGTAGTTGCGCTGGATGAAATCGATGAGCTTGGCATGCTGCAGCAGCGCGCCGCGCGCCTCGGGGAATGGCCCCTGGGCCTGCACCGCGTCGTCGCGCATGAACCAGCGGCCGCGCGCATCCAGGCCCAGCCAGCCGTAGCAATCGGGTACGTTGGGCCACCGGGCGATGGCCTGCTTGACGATGTCATCCATGGGGCGATCGTAGAACGGCCGTGGCGGCCTCCACGTAGGTAAGTGTCCCGGCCGGCACAGCGGGCGCGGGAGCGGCCCCGGCCTGCCGGGCCAGCCAGTCGGCCACGGCCTCCGGCATGGCGCGCACGTGGCCGGGCAGGCGCCCGAACGCGAAGCCCACATGCCCGCCCTGCGCCGGCTGCCAGAGCGTGACGTGCGTGCCGACCTCGCCGGGCCGCGGCAGGCTCGCCGCGGGAACGAACGGGTCGTTGAGCGCGTTCACCGCCAGCGCCGGGATGCGGATCGCAGGGAGCACGGGCTTGGCGGAGGCACGGCGCCAGTAGTCGTCGGCATCGCGAAAACCGTGCAGCGGCGCGGTGAACACGTCGTCGAAAGCGTGCAGGTCGCGCGCGGCCCGCAGGGTGTCCAGGTCGAACAGGCCGGGATGCTGCTGCCATTTGGCGAGCGCCTTGGGCACCATGGTGCGCAGGAACATGCGGGTGTAGACCTGCCGGTTGAAGCCCTGCCCGATGGCGAGGCCGCCCGCGGCCAGGTCGAGCGGCGAGCACACGGCCGCCACCGCATCGGCGCTGTGCGCAGCGGCCGCGCCCTGCTCGCCCGCCCAGCGCAGCAGCGCGTTGCCGCCGAGCGACACCCCGGCCACCATGAGCGGCGCGCGCGGGCCCGCGTTGCCGCCCGCGGGCCGCTGCCGCCGCGCCATGCGCTGCAGGATCCAGTCGATCTCCTCGTGGTCGCCCGAGTGGTAGGCGCGCGGTGCCCGGTTGATCTCGCCGCTGCAGCCCCGGAAATGCGGCACGGCGTAGTCCCAGCCGCGGGCCCGGGCCACGCCGGCGAAGGCCTCGGCATAGTGGCTGCGGGACGATCCCTCCAGGCCGTGGAAGAGCACGAGCAGCGGGCGCGGTGCGCCGGGTGTGGCGGCGGCGCGGCCGGGAACCTCGAGGAAGTCCACGTCCACGAAGTCGCCGTCCGGCGCCGTCCACCGCTCGCGGCGGTAGGCGGGCGGGCCTCCTTCGGCGCGGCGCGCGGCGATCGCCGGCCAGATGGTCTGCAGGTGGCCTCCGGGAAGCCAGCGGGGAGCGGCGTAGTCCATGGTGTCGGTCATGCCGGGATGGCCGTGCTGGCGGCGGTGGCAGCGGCCGCGCGGCCGCGCCGTCCACCCGGCCGGGGCGGGCTCAATGCAGTACCGGCGGCACCGGGCCGGCCACGGCTTCGTGGACGGTGCCCGGGCTCGCGTGGTGCGCCACCAGCCGCCAGCCCTGCGGGGTCTTGTGGTAGACGTTGGTGGACTGCACCAGCGCCTCGCGCACGTTGCCTTCCATACGCACTTCGACGTGCTCGACCACGCTGTGCACGGCGCTCGCCAGCGCCTGCACGCGGTGCACCTGGGCCGGCTTGGCGCGCAGCCCGCCGTGCTCGAACATGGCGGTGAACGCGGCGCGGATGGCGCCCGCGCCCAGCAGGCGGGGGCCGCCGGGGTTCACGCAGACGATGTCGTCCTCTTCCGCCCAGCAGGCCATGAAGCGGTCGATGTCGCCGGCCTGCAGTGCCTCGTAGAACGCGGCCTCGGTCTCGTCGGCGGAGCCGCTCACCAGGGCGGCGCGGTAGGGGGTGCGTGTGTTCATCGTGGATGGGTCCTCGCGTGCGGGAACGTGTTGCTGCGCATTGTCGGCAATCCGGCCGCGCCGCGCAGCCGCCGGTGGCGCATTCTCGCGCGGCGCGCGCCGGTCGTGCGATGCGCATATGCGCCACCGGCTGACGCGGCAGCGGCGGGACGCTGGGGCAGAATGGCCCCGCACCGGAGCGGAGGGGGCGCGTCGCCCCCGGACGGCACTCCCGCCCGGTGGCCGCACACCATGAAACGCCTCATCGCCACCCTCGCCGCCGTGCTGGCCCTCTCGGGCTGCGGCTACAACGACTTCCAGCGCCTGGACGAGCAGAGCAAGGCCGCCTGGAGCGAAGTGCTCAACCAGTACCAGCGCCGCGCCGACCTGGTTCCCAACATCGTCGCCACCGTGAAGGGCGAGGCCGCCTTCGAGCAGGACACGCTCACCAAGGTGGTGGAGGCCCGCGCGAAGGCGACCTCGATCCAGGTGACGCCCGAGACGTTGAACAACCCCGAGGCGTTCAACAAGTTCCAGCAGGCGCAGGGCGAGCTGTCGTCCGCGCTCTCGCGCCTCATGGTGGTGGCCGAGCGCTATCCCCAGCTGCAGGCCAACCAGGCGTTCCGCGACCTGCGCGTGACGCTGGAGGGCACCGAGAACCGCATCACCGTGGCGCGCAACCGCTATATCCAGACCGTGCAGGAGTACAACGTGCTCGCGCGCAGCTTTCCCACCAACCTGACGGCGAAGGTGTTCAGCTACGAGCCCAAGCCCAGCTTCACGGTGCAGAACGAGGCGCAGATCAGCACGCCGCCCACGGTGGACTTCTCGCGCCCCGCGGCACCGGCGGCCCCGGCCGCATCGCGCTGAACGGCACGGCGCCCGGCAACGGCACCCCGTCCCCATGCGGCATTCCGGCATCCTGCGGTTCCTCCTGGCGATCGCCTGCATCGCGCTCGGGCTGTGCGCCGCGCCGGCCCGGGCGCAGCGCGCGGTGCCGCCGCTCTCGGCCCACCTGGTCGACGAGACCGGAACGCTCGGCGCCCCCGAACGCGAGCGGCTGGAGGCGCGTCTGGCCGGCATCGAGGAACGCCAGGGCGCGCAGATCGCCGTGCTGATGGTGCCGACCACGGCGCCGGAGGAGATCGCCGCGTTCGCGAACCGCGTGGCGAACGCCTGGAAGATCGGCCGCAAGGGCGTGGGCGACGGCGTGCTGATCGTGGTCGCGAAGGACGACCGCCGGATGCGCATCGAGGTGGCCAAGGCATTGGAGGGCGCGATCCCCGACATCGCCGCCGCGCGCATCATCGACGGGGCCATGAAGCCGCGCTTCCGCGACGGGGATTTCGCCGGAGGCATCGACGCCGCGCTGGGGCAGCTCAGCGCGCGCATCGCCGGAGAGAACCTGCCCCTCCCCACGGGAAATGCGCCGGCACCCCGCGCCGAGCGCGGCGTGGACTGGAACGATTTCGCCATCTTCCTGTTCTTCGGGGTGATGGTCGGCGGCCCCGTGGCGCGCGGCATTCTCGGCCGGGGCATCGGGGGCGTGGCGACGGGGAGTGCCGCCGGACTCTTCGCCTACCTGTTCACCGCCAGCGCGCTGCTCGCGGCGGGCGCGGGCATCGTGGCGCTGCTCTACACCTGGCTCTTCGGCGGCAGGGCGGGCTTGGCCGGCGGACGGCGCGGCGGGCTCTCAACCGGGCTGGGTACCGGCATCGGCATGGGCGGCTGGGGCGGCGGCGGCCACGGTGGTGGTGGCGGCTTCGGCGGGGGTGGGGGCTTCAGCTCCGGCGGGGGCGGCGACTTCGGCGGAGGCGGCGCGTCGGGCGACTGGTAGCCGGAGCGCTCCCTGCCACAGCCTTCAATCCCTGATCCACTGCAGCACCCGCCTCTCCCGACCGCTTCTTTGTCCGGCACGCCCATGACGTCCTCCACCCATCCGCCCGCACCGCCCCGCCCGCCCGGCTTCGCCGCCCGGATCGCGCGCCTCGCGCGCCACCGCTGGGCCGAAGGCGGACTGCAGCGGGCGCTGCCGCCGGACCTGCTCGATCGCCTCGCGCGCCGTGTCGCGGCCAGCGAGGCCCGGCACACCGGCCAGATCCGCATCTGCGCCGAGGGCGGACTGCCCCCGAGCTACCTCTGGCGCGGCGCCAGCGCCCGGGAGCGCGCCGTGACGCTGTTCGGCAAGCTGCGCGTGTGGGACACCGAGCACAACAACGGTGTGCTCATCTACCTGCTGCTCGCCGACCACGCGATCGAGATCGTGGCCGACCGCGCCCTGGCGCGCACCGTGCCGCCCGCCACCTGGCATGCGATGGTGGGGCGCATGGGCTCGGCGTTCAGGGAGGCGCGCTACGAGGACGGGCTGACGCAGGCGCTGGAAGAGGTGTCCGCCCTGCTGGTGGCGCATTTTCCGGACACGGGGGAGGCCCGGGAAGCCAACGGGCTGCCCGATCGGCCGGTGCTGGGCGGCAGTGCCCAACTGAAGGACCGATAGGCCTTCGGGCCGTGCCGCCAGGCCCTGCGGTCCGCTTTCTGCTTTTTTCGCGCGGTGCGCTTCGGCTGCGCATGGGCGTGCGTCGTGCGGCCAGGACGAGCGACCATGGACACACAGCCACCGCCACATCCACCGCCGCCGTACCCGCCCACGGCAGAAAGCCCCATGGACGCTCTTCGGCCCTCTGGCCGCACACGCCCGCACGAACCCGGCTCCCCCACCGATGCGCCCGCACGCTCCGTGCGCCAGCGGACGTCGGAGCCATCGGCCCCCGGACCTTCGGACCTGCCGGCCGGCCCTGCCGCGCGGGCCCCGCTGCCCGGGGCGGCGCCGCAGGGGCTGGCGCCGCGCGCGCGGCTGATCCCGCCCTCCCCGCCCCGCCCTGCCACGCCGCCACCGCTGGACGCGGACCCCGACGGCACGGCCGTACCGCCTGCGCGGGAGTCGCCGCCCCCCGGCAGCCTGGATCCCGACGGGTACGACGCGGAGCTCCGGGACGCGGCCTCCTGGCTGATGGACCTGTTGAACCATGCCCCGGCGCAGCCGCCGGAGATGCTGCAGCCGTCCGACGAGGAGGAGCCGCATGCCGCGTCCGAGGCGGAATCGGCCAGCGGCCTGCCGCCCCTCCATGCGGAACCAGCGCCAGCCGTGGAAACGGCCGCGCGGCGATTGCTGCGCTACCGGAACGGCACGGAAGCCGATGATGCCGCGCCGGCCGGAGCCGTGCCGTGGGACGCCGAAGCCGAACTGGCCCTGGATCTGGCGCGCCAGACGCAGCCCCTGGGACGGGAGATGGCGTGGTGGACGGGCGGTACGGCGGCCCCTGGCGACCGGTTCGACGACGAGCTCCATGCCCCGGCGTTCAACCGCCTGCTGGCGCGCCTGCGGGAAACGCTGTCGGCGGAGGCGTCCTCCGCCACGGCCGCGGAGCGCACCGGGCAGGTCGCCGCGGTGATCGATGCGATCCACCAGAGCCCCGCACTGCGCGAACAGGTGTTCCTGGTGGCGCAGACGGCGCTGGGCAGCTGCGCCGACAACGTACTGGAAGGCTTTTCCAAGATCCTGCTGGCCGTGCGCGACCACCAGATGGTGGACGGCATCCGCAGCGGACGGGTGGACGCGGCGCAGTTCCATCGCTGGGCGGACCAGCAGTTGCGGCTCATGCTGCTGGAGAGCGAAGTCCACCGCTTCATCGAGCAGCAGCTCAGGCGCCCGGACCTGGAAGACCGGCTCCGCAAGCGGCTGACGGAAGAACCGCTGGAAACCATGGTGCATGCCAAGCAGTCGTTGCGGGAGCGCCTGGACCTTCCGGAGGGCACGGTGTCCGGCACGACCGGCCGGGGCGTCAGCGGGCTGCGGCAGGAACAGCTGGCCGCGCTGGAACAGGCCGTGCTGCGGCAGGCGAACCACCCGGCCACCCGCAGCGATTTCCTGATGGGCCATTCCACCTGGCGCGCCGGCATGCAGGCCCTGCACCCGGAGGAATTCCGGGCGCACGTCCAGGCCCGCGACGCGGATGCGTTCTTCGACCAGGACGTGCCCGAAGACCTGGAGGGCCAGGCCGACTACGCGGCACGGGCCCGCGCAGTGGAGGCGCACTGGCGCCACGAAGAAGACCGGCTGCTGCGGCGCCTGGCAGGCTTCGATGCACCGGGCCACGGCCCGGCAGGGCCCGGACCGTCCGGACCCTGAGCCGCAGGCGGGCGGCTCAGGCCCTGCGGGATGCCTCGGAGACCGTGCCGGGCACGGCCCACACGCGGCCTCCGCCCACGGCGAAGAACCGGCGGCCCGCCGCCGGCGCCATGGTCTGCCCCCCGGTGAATTCACCGAAGGCCGGCAGCAGCGTGAAGCCGGCGTCGGCGTCGGCGGCACGGCCCGCCTCCACCACGAAACACGGCAGCCGCAGCGCGTCCCGGCCCGTTCCGCGCAGCACCATGGCCGGATGCACGTGCCCCGCGAGCACATGCAGCGCCGCGTGCCGCTGCGGATGGTGGCAGCAGGCGAAGGGGCCGAGCGCCCAGGGCTCGTCCACGATCGCGATGCCCAGTTCAGCAGGGGGGTCGCCCGCGTGGCTGTCGTGGTTGCCGCGCACCAGCACCACCTCCAGCGCCGCATGCGCCGCGCGCCACGCCGCGAGCGAGGCCAGCACGGCGGGTGACTGCGCCTCGGCCGCATGCAGGAAGTCGCCCAGCACCACGAGCCGCTGCGCGCCCTGCGCGGCGACCAGCGCCGACAGCCGCGCGAGGTTGTCGCGGGTGGTGCCGGAGGGCACGGGCAGCCCGCGGGCGCGGAAGGTGTCGGTCTTGCCCAGGTGCACGTCGGCCACGAAGAGCGTGCGGCCCGCGGGCCACCAGAGGGCCCGGTCGGGCAGCAGATGCACTTCGGTGCCGGCGATGGAGGCCGTCGCCGCCGTGGCGACCGTGGCAGCGGATGCGGATGGGGAGAGGGACGCGGATGCGGGAACGGAGGCGCCGGTCAAAGGGATGGTGCTGTGCGGAGCGATGGCGGGAGGATGCCCCATTGTCCCGGACGGCGCATCCGATCGGGCCCATGCCCCTTCCCGCTGCTGGACTGAGGGCGCCACCCCTGCGGTCACAGTCTCGGCAGCGGCCGCGACGGCTTGCGTTCGCGGCGCCGGCCGCGCCCTGCGCCCGGCGCACCGCTGCGGCCCGCCTCTTCGGCGGAGGTGAGCGAAAAATCCAGCGTGCGGCGCACGGCGTCGGCGGCCTGCTGCATCGCGCTGGGGGCGGGAGGCTCCGCGCCATTGGCGTCCTGCGTCTTCGCGTCCGCCTCGGCCGCCGCCTTCCTCGCCGCAGCACGCCGGCGCTGCGGCCGTGCGGGCGGATCGGGCGGCACCACGTCCTGCGCGGCCGCCGATGCGGGCGGCGCGGCGCTGCCCGCATCGGCGGCCGTGTCCAGCTGCGCCAGCATGCGCGCGATGCGGTCGGCCAGGTCCTCGTTGGTGAGCTTCTCGCGGAAGCGCTCGATCATGAGCGGAAACGCGAACGGACTGGGCCGGGTGAGCGGCTTCACCACCAGTTCCTGCGCCTGCATGCGGCGCAGCGCGGCCAGCAGCTGCGCCACGTCCAGCTCCTGGCTCAGCACCTCCTCATCGGCCTGGCGCAGCAGCATGTTGCCGGTGTCGTACTTGCGGAAGACTTCGAAGAACAGCTGCGACGAGGCCTGCAGCTGGCGTGCGCTGCGGCGCTCGCCCGGGTGGCTCTGGAAGATGAGCCCGGACACGCGCGCGATCTCGCGGAAGCGCCGGCGTGCCATTTCAGTGGCGTTCAGGCTGGCCAGCACCTCGTGCAGCAGCGCGTGGCGTTCGGCATTGGCATCGGCGTCCGGAACCGCAGGGGCCTCGCCCTGCGGACCGGCATGTGCATGTGCATGTGCATGGGCATGGGCATCGATCTCGGCCCCGTTCCCCGCGGCGTCCTCCGCCTCCGCCCGCGCGGCATTCGCGGTGTTGCGGATCGCCAGGGCCTCGCGGGCCGCGATGCGTCCGTCCGTCCGTTCCGCAACTTCCGGTCCCCGGGCCGGATCCGGGCCCTCCCGCGCGGGGACATCGGCCTCCGGCGGCACCGTCACGGCCCGCACCCGCAGCAGGTCCGGCAGCAGCGCCGCCCAGTCGCGCTCGGTGGCCGACAGCAACTCCAGCCCGTAGTCGTTCACGGCGATGGAGAACGTGCCGGCCTCGCCCTGGGCGGCGCGCCAGGCGAACAGGCTCGCCAGGCCGGTGTGCGCATGGCGCCCCGCGAACGGATAGACGAAGAGGTGCCAGCCCTCGCGCGTGCGCAGCGTCTCGGCGAGCAGCGTGCCCGGGGTGGGCAGCGCGGACCAGCGCTGCTGCACGTCCAGCAGCGGCCGCACGCAGCGCAGCTCGGGCGAGCCGTAGCGCCCCGCGGCCGCCTGCGCGAGCTGCTGCACCACGAAGTCCGCAAGCACGGTGGACAGCGGCATGCGCGAGCCGCCCCAGCGCGGCACCGTGGGCCGTCCGCGCGCGGCGCGGCGCACGTAGGCCGTCATGTCCTCGATCTTCACCATCTCCAGCACCTGCCCCGCGAACACGAAGCAATCGCCCGGCGACAGGCGCGAAAGAAAGCTCTCCTCCATCGTGCCCAGCCGCGCGCCGTGCAGCACCTGCACGGCCATGCTGGCATCGCTCACGATGGTGCCGATGTTCGACCGGTGGCGGCGCGCGAGGCGCGCGCTCGGCATGCGCCAGATGCCCTCGTCGTCCGGCGCCACGCGCTGGTAGTCCGGGTAGGCCGCGAGCGAGGGCCCGCCGCGGTGCACGAAATCCAGGCACCACTGCCAGACCGCGCGCGGCAGGTCGCGGTAGGCCACGGTGCGGCGCACCTCCGCATACAGCGCCTCGGGCTCGAAGCCGCCGCCCAGCGCGACGGTGACGAGGTGCTGCACCAGCACGTCCACCGGCCGGCGCGGGCTGGCGCGCATCTCCACCTCGCCGGCCTGCACCGCGGCGCGCGCGGCCGCGGCCTCCACCAGCTCCAGGCTGTGCGTGGGCACGAGCGTGATGCGCGAGGGCCGCCCCGGCGCGTGGCCCGAGCGCCCGGCGCGCTGCAGCAGCCGCGCGATGCCCTTGGCCGAACCGATCTGCAACACGCGCTCCACGGGTAAAAAATCCACGCCCAGGTCCAGGCTGCTGGTGCACACCACCGCGCGCAGGCGCCCTTCCTTCAATCCGGCCTCCACCCATTCGCGCACGCCGCGGTCCAGCGAGCCGTGGTGGATCGCCAGCTCGCCCGCCCAGTCGGGCCGCGCGTCGAGAATCGCCTTGTACCAGAGCTCCGCCTGCGACCGCACGTTGACGAACACCAGCGTGGTCGACGTGGACTCCAGCTCGCGCACCACCGCCGGCAGCATGCGCAGCCCCAGGTGCCCGGCCCACGAGAACCGTTCCGGATGGTCCGGCAGCAGCGTGTCGACCACGAGTTTCTTGTCCACCTGGCCCTGCACCAGCACGCCCGCGGACCGTGCCTGCGCGCCCAGCGGCGCCAGCAACGCGTCCTGGGCCTCCGGCAGATTGCCCAGGGTGGCAGACATGCCCCAGACCTGCAAGGCGGGGTTCCAGCCGGAGAGCCGCGCGAGCGCCAGCTGCACCTGCACCCCGCGCTTGTTGCCCAGCAGCTCGTGCCACTCGTCGGCCACCACCAGCCGCACGGTGGACAGCAGTTCCTGCGCATCGGCGCGTGCGAGCAGCAGCGACAGGCTCTCGGGCGTCGTCACCAGCACCGTCGGCAGCCGGCGCGACTGGGCCCCGCGCTCGGCGCTGCCGGTATCGCCCGTCCGTGCCCCGCCCGTCCAGCGCGCGAGCACGGGATGCGCGGCGGCGAGTTCGTCGAGCGGCGTGCGCAGCGCCTTGAGTGTGTCCGCGGCCAGGGCCCGCATGGGCGTGAGCCACAGCACCGTAAGCGGCTCGGAAACCGGCTTTCTTGCACGGCCGGGGGAAGACTCGGCCGGGTCCGCCCGGGAGGCGGAGCGCTTCGCGCCGGGCTCCTGTGCGAGCGCCTGCAGGGCCCCCAGCCAGACCGCATAGGTCTTGCCCGCGCCCGTGGTGGCGTGCAGCAGGCCGGAGGCGCCGCGGGCCATGGCATCCCAGACCTCGCGCTGGAAGGCGAACGGCTTCCAGCCGCGCTGCGCCAGCCAGGCGGCCACCGCCTGCTGCGCGGCGCCACGGCGCGGCCGGCGGCGCGGGGTATCGGCATCCCTCGGTTCCATGGCTGCGATTACACCGCGCCGCCCGGCCTCGCCGCGTAGTCCAAACGCCACCCCGCCGCCCTCCGGTCTGCCCGATGGGACCAGCAGGTTCCATTGAAAGCGCAGGGCGGCGTGCCTAGGATCGGCCGATCGACAAGAAGACCCCAGGAGACACGATGAACACCGCCCTCCGCCGGCGCTGCGCGCTGGCCGCGCTCTGCGCCCTCCCCGCCGCCCTGGCCCCCGCGCTCTCGTGGGCACAGGACAGCGCCAGGCCCATCACCATCGTCGTGGGCAGCCCGTCCGGCGGCACCACCGACACGCTGGCACGCGTCATCGGCCGCATGGTGGGGGACACGCTCGGCCGCCCCGTGGTGGTGGAAAACCGCGCGGGGGCCGGCGGCAACATCGCCGCGGCCTACGTGGCCAAGGCCCCGGCCGATGGCTCCACGCTCCTCATGAGCTTCACGGGCCACACCATCAACGCCACGCTCTACAAGAACCTGGGCTTCGATCCGGTCAAGGATTTCACGCCCATCACCATGGTCGCCAAAGTGCCCAGCGTGCTGATCGCGCGCAAGGGCGCACCGTTCTCCGACACGGCCGGGCTCATCGCCTACGCCAAGGCCCATCCGGGCAAGCTGAACTTCGCGATCGGCGCCCAGGGGTCGTCCCTGCACCTGGCCAGCGAGCAGTTCAAGATGCTGACCGGCACCGACATCGTCAACGTGCCGTACAAGGGCACCGGTCCGGCGCTGTCCGACGTGCTGGCGGGCACGGTGGACCTGATGTTCGCCAGCACCGTGAACGTGCTGCCGCACATGAAGAACGGCAGCATCCAGCTGCTGGGCGTGAGCAGCCGCGAGCCGCTGCCGCAGTTCGCCGGCGTGCCGCCGATCGCGCAGACCGTGAAGGGCTTCGAATCGATGGCCTGGTTCGGCCTGTTCGGCCCTGCGCAGATGCCCCGGGACGTGACGCAGAAGCTCTACGCCGCGGTGAAGAAGGCCATCGAGTCGCCCGACTACCAGGAGCGCATGCGCACGGAGGCGGCCACCACGGTGGACATGCCGCCCGCCGCGTTTGCGAAGTTCGTGGCCCAGGACGTGCAGGACTGGGCGAAGATCATCAAGGCCTCGGGCGCGAGCGTCGAATGAGCACCACTTCCGCCCCCGCCGCCGCCGCGCCGGATGCCGTGCCGGCGCAGACCCTGGCGCAGAAGCTCGTGGCCCGCGCCGCAGGCCGCAGCCACGTGGTGCCCGGCGAGATCGTCACCTGCCGGGTGGATCTGGCCATGATGCACGACTCGGGCGGGCCGCGCCGCGTGAAGCCCATGCTCGACCGCCTGGGCGCCAAGGTATGGGACCCGGACAAGGTGGTGGTCGTCACCGACCACTACGTGCCCGCCTACGACGACGAGAGCCGCGCCATCGTGCAGATCGCGCGCGACTGGGTGAAGAGCGCCGGCGTGGCGCGCTTCCACGACACCGAGGGCATCTGCCACGTGGTGGTGCCGCAGAAGGGCTACCTGCGGCCCGGCATGTTCGCCGTCGGCGGCGACAGCCACTCGCCCACGGGCGGCGCCTTCGGTGCCTACATGTTCGGGGTGGGCGCCACCGAGATGCTCGGCGTGCTCGTCACGGGCGAGATCTGGCTCAAGGTGCCGCACACGCTGCGCATGGCCTGGAACGGCCGGCTGGCCCCGGGCGTGTCCGCCAAGGACATGATGCTGTTCCTGTGCACCCGCTTCGGCATGGACGGAGGGCAGTACCAGGCGGTCGAATACGCAGGCCCGGCGGTGCAGGCCCTGTCGATGCAGGAGCGCATGACGCTCTCCAACATGACCGCGGAGCTGGGCGCCCAGGCCGGGCTGGTGGCGCCGGACGAGGTCACGCGCGCCTGGCTGGCCGGCACGGGCGCGGGCGCCGACGGTGTGGACACGGCCCCGTGGCACACCGACGCAGGCGCCCCGCTGCTGGCGGACCACGCCTTCGATGCCGGCGCCCTCGCTCCCCAGGTGGCCGAGCCGCACAGCCCGGCCCACGGCCGCGATGCGGCCGATCTGCGCGGCGTGGCCATCAACCTCGCCTACGTCGGCGCCTGCACGGGTGCCAAGCTGGACGATCTGCGCATGGCCGCGCAGGTGCTGCGCGGGCGCAGGGTGGCCCGCGGCGTGCGCCTGCTGGTGGCGCCGGCCAGCTTGCAGGACCAGCAGCGCGCACGGGACGAAGGCGTGCTCGGCGCACTGCTGGACGCCGGCGCCGAGCTGCTGCCCACCAGCTGCGGCGCCTGCTCCGGCTACGGCGCGCACACCTTCGGGCCCGACGTGGTCGCCATCAGCACCACGGCGCGCAATTTCAAGGGCCGCATGGGCTCGGCCGAGGCGCGGATCTACCTCGGCTCGCCCTGGACGGTGGCCGCCTCGGCGGTGGCCGGCCGCGTGGCCGATCCCCGGGAGATGCTGCAATGACGGCCCCGCACGCCATCGCCGCCACGGGCCGCGCCTGGGTGTTCGGCGACGACCTGAACACCGACCTGCTGGCCCCCGGCGCCTACATGAAGTTCGGCATCGCCGAGATCGCACGCCACTGCCTGGAATCGGTGGATCCGCGTTTCGCGGCCGAGGTCCGGCCGGGCGACATCGTGTTCGCGGGGCGCAACTTCGGCGCGGGCTCGTCGCGCGAGCAGGCGGCCGAGGTGCTGCGGCACCTGGGCGTGGCCTGCGTCGCGGCCCGGTCGTTCTCGGGCATCTACTACCGCAACGGTTTCAACCTCGGCCTGCCGCTGCTGGTGTGCCCCGATGCGCCGACCGTCGCGCCCGGTGCGCCCGTGGCCTGCGACCTGGACCGGGCCTGCGTGCACGACCTCGCCACCGGCCGCGTGCTCGCCTGCGAGCCCATTCCCGCCCATCTCGTCGCGATGATCCGCGACGGCGGCCTGCTGCCCCACCTGGAGAAGCGCCTGGCGGCCCGGCGCGCCCCTTCCCCCACCGACGTCCCCACGCCATGAGCACCGACCTCAAGACCCGCCTGCAATCGCCCGCCATCGTCACCGCGCCCGGCGTGTACGACGCCTTCTCGGCCCTGCTGGTCGCGCAGGCCGGCTTCGACGCCGCCTACCTGTCCGGCGCCAGCATCGCCTATACGCGCCTGGGCCGGCCCGACATCGGGCTGCTGTCGCTGGACGACGTGGCGCAGGTGACCACCGCGATCCGCGAGCGCACCGAACAGCTGCACCTCATCGTCGATGCCGACACCGGTTTCGGCAACGCGCTCAACGTGCAGCGCACCGTGCGCCTGCTGGAACGCGCGGGCGCCTCGGCCATCCAGCTGGAGGACCAGACCAGCCCCAAGCGCTGCGGCCACCTGGATGGCAAAACGCTCATCGGCGGCGCGGAGATGGCCGGCAAGATCCGCGCGGCCTGCGATGCGCGGCGCGACGACGGCACGCTCATCGTGGCCCGCACCGATGCCGTGGCGGTGGAGGGCCTGGACGCCGCGCTCGACCGCATGGAACGCTATGCGGACGCCGGCGCGGACGTGCTCTTCGTCGAAGCGCTGCGCACCCGCGAGGACATGAGGGCGGCACTGTCCCGGCTGTCCCCGCGCGCGCCCATGCTCGCCAACATGGTGGAAGGCGGCAAGACGCCCATCCTGCCCGCGGCCGAGCTGCAGGCGCTGGGCTACCGCGTGGCGATCTTCCCTGGCGGCACCGTGCGCGCCCTGAGCCACGCCCTGCAGGGCTACCTGGCCAGCCTGCACCGGCACGGCACGACCGAGCCCTACTGGCCGCAGATGCTGCAGTTCGACGGGCTCAACCAGCTGCTCGGCACGCCGGAGCTGCTGGCGCAGGGCAATCGCTACGGCTGACGGGCGCGCGCGCCGCGCTGCCCGGTCGCCTTGCACCGGCCTCCCCTGCCGCCTACAGTCGGCACCATGCCCCGGACCGAGCCCGCCGACCCGCCAGCCCTCCCCAACCTGCCGCGCTTCCACCAGGTGCGGCTCATCCTGCGCGAGCGGCTGAAATCGGGCCGGTACGAGCGCGGCCTGCCGCTGCCGGGCGAGCGCCAGCTGGCCGAGGAGTTCGGCGTGGCGCGCGTCACCATCCGCTCGGCCCTGGCACGGCTCGAAGAGGAAGGCCTGGTGGTGCGCCTGCGTGGCAAGGGCACCCTGCCCGCGGCGCAGGACGAACTGCCCAGCCACCTTCGGCTGCGGGGCGGCCTGCTGGACAACATCGTCAACATGGGCCGGCGCACGCGGGTGGCCGTGCTGGAGCACCGGGTGCTGCCGGCGACGTCGCAGGTGGCCCAGGCGCTCCGGCTGCCGCCCGGCAGCCCGGTGCTCAAGGTGGTGCGCGTGCGCAAGTTCAAGGGCCAGCCGATCGCCTACACCGAAGTCTTCCTGCCGCACGACCTGGCGGCGGCGGTGGAGAAACCCACGCTGCAGGACGTGCCCATGCTGGTCGCGCTGGAGCAGTCCGGCGTGCAGGTGGTGTCGGCGGAGCAGACCCTGGGGGCCGCGCTGGCCGATCTGCACGTGGCCGCGGCGCTGCGGGTCGCGCCCGGCGTGCCGCTGCTGCGCGTCTCCCGCGTGGCGGTGGATGCCGCTGGCCGGCCTGTGCAGTTCCTGACCGGTCTCTACCATCCGGAGCGCTACGAGTACCACATGCAGCTGTCCCGCGTGGGCGACGCGACCAAGGTGTGGATCGAGAACGATCGCCCGCCGGAAGCCGCGGGCTAGCGTGGCGCCTGGGGCTCTATCGAGGCGGCGGGCGCCCCCGGGCCGGCGCGGGCACCGCGGCGGTGCGGGCGGTCAGGCTCCGCCGGCCTCCGGCAGCAGCGCCGCGAGCGTGTCGAGGGAATCGGCTTCCTCCACCGGCTTGTCCTCGCGCCACCGCAGCATGCGCGGAAACCGCACCGCGATGCCGCTCTTGTGCCGCGCGCTGCGTGCGATTCCTTCGAACCCCAGCTCGAACACCAGCGTCGGCTTCACGCTGCGCACCGGCCCGAAGGTCTCCAGCGTCGTGCGCCGGATGACCGCGTCCACGCGTGCCATCTCGGCATCGGTCAGGCCCGAATACGCCTTCGCGAACGGCACGAGCGTGCGGCCTTCCGTGCCGGGAGGGCCGTCCCAGACCGCGAAGGTGTAGTCGCTGTAGAGGCTCGCGCGGCGCCCGTGGCCGCGCTGCGCGTAGATCAGCACGGCATCGATGCTCAAGGGGTCGATCTTCCATTTCCACCACGTCCCCACGTCCTTGGTGCGGCCCACGCCGTACTGCGCGCCGCGGGCCTTGAGCATCATCCCCTCCACGCCCAGCGAGCGGGCCTGCGCGCGCTGCGTGGCGAGGTCCTGCCAGCTCGCTCCGTGCAGCACCGGGCTGGCGACGAGCGACGGGTGCGCGGTGCGGGCGAGCAGCGCGTCAAGGCGCGCGCGGCGCTCGTGCTGCGGCAGGGCGCGCAGGTCCTGGCCGCCCTCTTCCAGCAAATCGTAGGCGAGCAGCACCACGGGCAGCTCGCGCAGCAGCTTGGGGCCGAGCGTCTTGCGCCCGATGCGCTTCTGCAGATCCGCGAACGGCCGCACGTGGGCCGCCGTACCCCCTTCGGCAGGCTGCCAGACCACGATTTCGCCATCCAGCACCGTGCCGTCCGGCAAGGCGTCCTCGCCCAGCCGCTGCAGCTCGGGAAACCGGTCGCTCACCAGCTCCTCGCCGCGCGACCAGACCCAGGTGGCGCCCGCGCGCCGCACCAGCTGGGCGCGGATGCCGTCCCATTTCCATTCCACGATCCAGTCGCCGGGCGGGCCGAGGGTGGCGTCGAACTGCTCCACCGGCAGCGCGAAGGGGTGCGCGAGGAAGAAGGGATACGGATGGCCGCTGGTCTCGGCGCTCCCGCCGCCCCCGGCGCCGTCGCCACTGCCCTCCTTGGGCTGCGGCGCCACGAGGCGTTCGTAGTCCGCGGCACCAGGCCGTGCGCCGATATGGGTGTAGCCCATCAGGCGCTGCGCCACGCGCTTCGGGTCCAGGCCGCCCACGGCGGCCAGCGCCTGCGTGACCTGCAGCTTCGACACCCCCACGCGGAACGCTCCCGTGATGAGCTTGAAGTACACCAGCCGCTCTTCCGGCGCCAGCCGGGCCCACTGCGCGCGCAGCACCGGCTCCAGCGCCTCGGGCGACTGGCCCCGCAGCGGCAGCAGATGCTGCTCCACCCACTCCGCCAGGCCCAGCTCATGGCGGTCCGTGGGCGGGGGCAGCAGCAGCGCGATGGTTTCCGCCAGATCGCCGACAGCCTCGTAGCTTTCGTCGAACAGCCACTCCGGCAGGCCGGCCGCCTCGCGCGCGAACTGCCGCAGCAGCTTGGTCGGCACGAGCTGGCGCGGTTTGCCGCCCGCAAGGAAATACACGGCCCAGGCGGCATCCGCGGGTGCGGCAGCGCGCAGGTAGGCCTGGAGCGCCGCCTGCTTGGCGAGGTTGGAAGTGCTGGCGTCCAGCCCGCGGTAGAGGGCCGCGAAATCCTTCATGCGCCATCCTCTTGCGGGCCCGGCGCGGCATCCAGGACCGGCGACGCATCGCCACCGGGCTCGGCCACCGGCGGGACGGGGTCGCCGTCCGCCGGTGCGGCCGCGGCCCCAGCGTCCGCCGGCCCGGCGTCGCCATCCTCGTCGCCGTATTCCGTCTGGAAGCCCTGCGCATCCAGGCCCTGCTCGCAGAGCCAGCGCACGAGCACGGCCACGCTGCCGTGGGTGACGAACACCCGCTCCGCGCCCGTGGCACCGATCGCCGACTGCAGGCCCGGCCAGTCCGCATGGTCCGACATCACGAATCCCCGGTCCACCCCGCGCCGCCGCCGCGTGCCCCGCAGCTGCATCCAGCCGCTCGCGAACGCATCGGAATGGCGCGGGAACCGCCGCATCCAGGGCGTGCCCTGCGCGGACGGAGGCGCCACCACCAGCGCCGTCTGCAGCAGCTTCGCATTCACTTCCGGATCGGTGGCGCGCAGCGTCGGCGGCAGCGCCACGCCCGCCGCGCGGTAGACGCGGTTCAGCGGCTCCACCGCGCCATGCACCACGATCGGACCGATCGATGGATCGACGCCATGCAGGATGCGCTGCGCCTTCCCGAATGCGTAGCACAGCATCACCGACGGCCGCCCTTCTGCCGCATTCGCGCGCCACCAGGCGTTGATGTCGGAAAACAGTTCCTCCTGCGAAGGCCAGCGGTAGATCGGCAGGCCGAAGGTCGATTCCGTGATGAAGGTATCGCAGCGCACCGGCTCGAACGGCGGGCAGGTGCCGTCCGCCCCCGTCTTGTAGTCGCCCGATGCCACCCACACGCGCCCCCCGTGCTCCAGCCGCACCTGCGCGGAGCCGAGCACGTGGCCGGCGGGATGCAGCGAAATCCGCACGCCGTGGTGTTCGATGGCCTGCCCGTACGGCAGCGTCTGCAGCGTGATGTCCTCGCCCAGGCGGGTGCGCAGGGTGCCTTCGCTGTCGATGTGCGCCAAGTAGTGCCGGTGGCCCCAGCGCGCGTGGTCCGAGTGGCCGTGCGTGATGACGGCCCGGTCCACCGGCTTCCAGGGATCGATGTAGAAGTCGCCCGGCGGGCAGTACAGCCCTTCGGGCCGTGCGATCACCAGGTCATGGGAGGGCGCGGCCATGCAGGCGCCTTTCTGCGGGATGGGGAGAAGCGCCAACCCGCCGCCCTGCTGACCCCGCCGCCCAATGCGTCGTACGTAGAAGGAAGAAAGCCCTGGTGTGCGCTTGCATGAGGAATGCTATCGCCAGGGCCTTTTCCGGCACCGTACAGCGCGCCGCATGCCGTTGTCGGAGCGCACCTACCCGGTGCCGCGGTTTCCGGGCCATGGAACCACCCGGCCGCGGATGGACAAAGAAAAAGCCGCCCGAGGGCGGCTTGGATCACGGTGTTCCCCCACGGCCCGGACGGCCGAAGGGGTGTGGCGGGCAAAGGGACCCGCTCAGCGCTTCTGGCGGAACTTGCGCAGCGCAGCGATCTGCGCGGCCATCACGGCCAGCTCGGATTGCGCCTTCGCGAAATCGACGTCGCTCTTGGCGTTCTTCAGCGCTTCCTCGGCGGCGGCGCGGGCGGCAGCCGCCTTCTCGTCGTCCAGGTCCTTGCCGCGGATGGCGGTGTCGGACAGCACGGTCACGCTGCCGGGCTGCACCTCGAGGATGCCGCCAGCCACGAAGACGAACTCTTCGCCGCCATCGGCCGTCTCGATGCGCACCGATCCCGGCCGGATGCGCGTGATCAGCGGCGTGTGGCGCGGATAGATGCCGAGCTCGCCGGCTTCGCCGGGCAGCGCGACGAAACGCGCTTCACCCGAGAAGATGGACTCCTCGGCGCTGACCACGTCGACGTGGATGGTGTTCATGGGTTTTCCTCTGGGCTCTGAAAGAAGGTGGGTGAAGCAAGCAGACGGGAGGGCCCGCTAGGCGCCGCGCACAGCCGTACAGGAGTACGGCGAGCACGGCAACGACGCGGGCTGCCCGTATGCGCCGCTTTACGCGACCTTCTTGGCCTTTTCGAAGGCTTCGTCGATGGTCCCGACCATGTAGAACGCCTGCTCCGGCAGGTGGTCGCATTCGCCGGCCACGATCATCTTGAAGCCGCGGATGGTTTCCGCCAGCGGCACGTACTTGCCGGGCGAACCCGTGAACACTTCGGCCACGTGGAACGGCTGCGACAGGAAACGCTGGATCTTCCGGGCGCGGGCCACGGCCAGCTTGTCTTCGGGAGCCAGTTCGTCCATGCCCAGGATGGCGATGATGTCTCGCAGTTCCTTGTAGCGCTGCAGCGTGCCCTGCACGCCGCGGGCGACCGCGTAGTGCTCCTCGCCCACGACCTGCGGGTCGAGCTGGCGGCTGGTGGAGTCCAGCGGGTCCACGGCGGGGTAGATACCCAGCGAGGCGATGTCACGCGACAGCACCACGGTGGAATCCAAGTGGGCGAAGGTCGTGGCGGGCGACGGGTCGGTCAAGTCATCGGCAGGCACGTACACGGCCTGGATGGAGGTGATCGAGCCCACCTTGGTGGAGGTGATGCGCTCCTGCAGGCGGCCCATTTCCTCGGCCAGCGTCGGCTGGTAGCCCACGGCGGAAGGCATGCGGCCCAGCAGTGCGGACACTTCGGTGCCGGCCAGCGTGTAGCGGTAGATGTTGTCCACGAAGAACAGCACGTCGCGGCCTTCGTCGCGGAACGACTCGGCGATCGTCAGGCCGGTCAGGGCCACGCGCAGACGGTTGCCCGGGGGCTCGTTCATCTGGCCGTAGACCATGGCGACCTTGGAGTCTTCGAGCTTCTCGAGGTTCACGACGCCGGAATCGGCCATTTCGTGATAGAAGTCGTTGCCTTCACGGGTACGCTCGCCCACACCGGCGAACACCGACAGACCGCTGTGGGCCTTGGCGATGTTGTTGATGAGCTCCATCATGTTCACGGTCTTGCCCACGCCGGCGCCGCCGAACAGGCCCACCTTGCCGCCCTTGGCGAACGGGCACACCAGGTCGATCACCTTGATGCCGGTTTCCAGCAGCTCCTGCGACGGCGACAGCTCGTCGTACGCGGGAGCCTTGCGGTGGATGGAGGCCGTCAGTTCCTGGCTGACCGGGCCGCGCTCGTCGATGGGCGAGCCCAGCACGTCCATGATGCGGCCCAGCGTCGCCTTGCCCACGGGCACGGTGATCGGGTTGCCGGTGTTGGACACCATCAGGCCGCGGCGCAGGCCGTCGGACGAGCCCAGAGCGATGGTACGCACCACGCCGTCGCCGAGCTGCTGCTGCACTTCCAGCGTCAGCGTGGAGCCTTCGAGCTTCAGCGCGTCATACACCTTGGGCATCCGGTCGCGCGGGAACTCGACGTCCACCACGGCGCCGATACATTGAACGATCTTGCCCTGAACGCCAGCGTTCACTTGGGTGTTCTCTTGAGCCATTGCATTTGCTCCAAAAATTTAAACTGCCGCGGCACCCGCGACGATCTCCGAAAGTTCTTTCGTGATCGCGGCCTGGCGCGTCTTGTTGTAGACCAGCTTGAGTTCGCCGATGACGTTGCCCGCGTTGTCCGTGGCGGCCTTCATGGCCACCATGCGCGCCGACTGCTCGGACGCCATGTTCTCGGCCACGGCCTGGTAGATCAGCGACTCGACGTAGCGCACGAGCAGGTCGTCGATGACGCTCTGGGCATCGGGCTCGTAGATGTAATCCCAGCCGTGTTCCGTCTTCTCGGCCTGCATCTTCTCAGACGAGAGCGGCAGCAGCTGCTCCACGACCGATTCCTGCTTCATGGTGTTGATGAACTTCGTGTACGCGAGGTACACGCCGTTGATCTTGCCTTCCGCATAGGCGTCGAGCAGCACCTTGACGGGGCCGATCAGCTTGTCCAGGTGGGGGGTGTCCCCCAGGCCGGTCACGTGCGACACCACCTGGGCGCCGACACGGTTCAGGAAACCCAGGCCCTTGTTGCCGATCGCGACGGTCTGCGTGGACACGCCCTGCGACTGCAGTTCGCGCAGCTTCGCCGTCACGGCACGCAGCACGTTGGTGTTCATGCCGCCGCACAGGCCCTTGTCCGTCGTCACCACGATGAAGCCGGCCGTCTTGGCGTCGTTCGACTTCATGAAGGGATGGACGTACTCCGGGTTGGCCTGGCCGAGGTTCGCCGCGATGTTGCGGATCTTCTCGCTGTAAGGCCGTGCGGCACGCATGCGGTCCTGCGCCTTGCGCATCTTGGACGCGGCCACCATTTCCATGGCCTTGGTGATCTTCTTGGTGTTCTCCACCGATTTGATCTTGCCGCGTATTTCCTTGCCTGCTGCCATGATGGCTCCTCGTCCGGTTTAAGCGAACGACTTCTTGAAGGCCGTGATGGCTTGCGTCAGTTCGGCCTCGTCCTTGCCTTCCTTGTCGAAGGCACGGTTCTTCTCCAGGCGCTCCAGCAGGGCGCCGTGGCTGGTCTTGAGGAACTGGTGCAGGCCGGATTCGAAGGCGAGCACCTTCTTCACGTCCACGTCGTCCATGAAGCCCTTGTTCACTGCGAACAGCGTCGAACCCATCAGCGAGATGGGCAGCGGGCTGTACTGCGGCTGCTTCAGCAGCTCGGTCACGCGGGCACCGCGGTCCAGCTGCTTGCGGGTGGCTTCGTCCAGGTCGGAGGCGAACTGGGCGAAAGCGGCCAGTTCACGGTACTGCGCCAGGTCGGTACGGATACCGCCGGACAGGCCCTTCACCAGCTTGGTCTGCGCTGCACCGCCCACGCGGGACACCGAGATACCAGCGTTGATGGCGGGACGGATGCCGGCGTTGAACAGGCTGGTTTCCAGGAAGATCTGGCCGTCCGTGATCGAGATCACGTTCGTCGGCACGAAGGCGGACACGTCGCCGGCCTGCGTTTCGATGATCGGCAGGGCCGTCAGCGAACCCGTCTTGCCCTTGACTTCACCCTTGGTGAAGGCTTCGACGTAGTCGGCGTTCACGCGGGCGGCACGCTCCAGCAGGCGGCTGTGGAGATAGAACACGTCGCCGGGATAGGCTTCGCGGCCCGGCGGGCGGCGTAGCAGCAGCGAAACCTGGCGGTAGGCCACGGCCTGCTTGGACAGGTCGTCATAGACGATCAGCGCGTCTTCGCCGCGGTCGCGGAAGTACTCGCCCATCGTGCAGCCGGAGTAGGCCGACACGTACTGCATGGCCGCCGACTCGGAAGCCGATGCGGCCACCACGATCGTGTATTCCATGGCGCCGGCCTGTTCCAGGGCGCGCACCACGTTCTTGATCGAGGAAGCCTTCTGGCCGATCGCGACGTAGATACACGTCACGCCTTGGCCCTTCTGGGCGATGATGGCGTCGATGGCCACGGCCGTCTTGCCGGTCTGGCGGTCGCCGATGATCAGCTCGCGCTGGCCACGGCCCACGGGCACCATGGCGTCGATGGACTTGATGCCGGTCTGCAGCGGCTGGTCCACGGACTGGCGCGCGATCACGCCGGGAGCGACCTTCTCGATCACGTCCGTCAGCTTGGCGTTGATCGGGCCCTTGCCGTCGATGGGCTGGCCCAGGGCGTTCACCACGCGGCCGACCAGTTCGGGGCCCACGGGCACTTCCAGGATGCGGCCCGTGCACTTCACGGTGTCGCCTTCGGAGATGTGCTCGTATTCGCCCAGGATCACGGCGCCGACGGAGTCGCGCTCGAGGTTCAGGGCCAGGCCGTAGGAAGGCTGGCCGTCCTGGCCGGCCGGGAATTCCAGCATTTCGCCCTGCATCACGTCCGACAGGCCATGGACGCGCACGATACCGTCGGTCACGGACACCACGGTGCCCTGGTTGCGGATGTCGCTGCTGGCTGCCAGACCTTCGATGCGGCTCTTGATCAGTTCAGAAATCTCTGCGGGATTGAGTTGCATGACTCTTTCCTTCTTTCTTGGGTTAGCCGAAACCTCGGGCGCTTACGCGACGAGGGCCGCTTTCATTTGTTCCAGACGGGCCTTGACGGAGGTGTCCAGCACCTCGTCGCCCACGACCACGCGCACGCCGCCGATCAGCGAGGCGTCCTGCTGCACGGAGAGGTTCAGCTTGCGGCCGAAACGCTTCTCCAGCGAGGCGCCGAGCTCCGCCAGGGCGGAGGCATCGATCGGGAAGGCGCTGTGGACGACCGCGTCGGACGAGCCGCTCTGGCGGTTGACGAGGGCGCGGAACTGCGCGGCCACTTCGGGCAGCGCGTCGAGGCGGCCGTTGTCGATGAGCACGTGCAGGAAGTTGCGGGCCGCATCGGAGAGCGGCGCGCGCACCACCCCGGCGATCAGGTCGAACAGCTGTTCGGGCGTGACCTTCGGGTTGTCGGCCAGCTGCCGCACCTGGGGGTCGGCAGCGATCGCCGCCAGTTCGTCCACCCAGGCGACGGTGCTGTCCAGGCCGGCGCCCGGCTGGGCAGTGCTGGCCTTGAACAGGGCTTCCGCGTAAGGGCGGGCAATGGTGGCGAGTTCAGCCATGGTTGCGTCCCTTACTTACAGCTCGGTCTTGAGCCGGTTCAGCAGATCGGCGTGGACGCCGGCGTTCACCTCCTTGCGGAGGATCTGCTCGGCACCCTTGACGGCCAGCGCAGCCACCTGCTCACGCAGGGCTTCGCGGGCCTGGACCGTCTGCTGCTCGGCTTCGGCACGGGCGGCGGCGACGATCTTGTTGCCTTCCTCGGTCGCACGGGCCTTGGCCTCTTCGATGATGGCCTGGGCACGGCGTTCGGCGTCCGCAAGACGCGATGCCGTCTCGTTGCGCGTCTGCGCGAGTTCCTTCTCGACGCGCTGGTTCACAGCGGTGAGTTCGGACTTGGCGCGGTCGGCAGCAGCGAGGCCTTCGGCGATTTTCTGGGCTCGCTCGTCCAGCGCCTTCGCGATCGGGGGCCACACGAACTTCATCGTGAACAGCACCAGGATCAGGAAGACGATGGCCTGAACGAACAGGGTCGCGTTGATACTCACGGCAACACCTTTCTAGTTGGGCGTTGGTCGGGAATCAGGCCAGGACGAAGGGGTTGGCGAAGGCGAACAGCAGGGCGATGGCGACACCGATCAGGAAGGCGGCGTCGATCAGGCCGGCCAAGATGAACATCTTGGTCTGCAGTTCGTTGATCAGCTCAGGCTGGCGGGCGGAAGCTTCGAGGTACTTGCCACCCATCAGAGCGATGCCGATCGATGCGCCGATGGCGCCCAGACCCACGATCAGACCACAAGCCAGAGCGACGAGACCGAGAATGTTTTCCATGATGACTCCTAGGATGAAAAGAAAGAAAGGTTGAGAAGGAAGGAAAGGGAAGGCTCAGTGAGCGTCATGTGCCTGGCCGAGGTAGATCAGCGCCAGCATCATGAAAATGAAGGCCTGCAGGGTGATCACCAGGATGTGGAAGATCGCCCAGATAGAGCCCGCAATGATGTGCCCCACGGGGAGCAACACACCGGAAAGCGACATGGCTGCCGCGCCGCCCATCAGGGCGATCAGCATGAACACCAACTCACCAGCGTACATGTTGCCGAACAGCCGCATGCCATGCGACACGGTCTTGGCAACGTATTCGATGATCTGCATCAGCAGATTGACCACGCCCAGGATCAGGGCGAAGACGGGATTCTTGCTCGTGCCGAACGGGGCCGTCACGAGTTCGTGCGCCCAGCCGCCCAGGCCCTTGATCTTCACGCTGTAGTACAGGCAGAGGATCAGCACGGCCGTGGACAGGCCGAGGGTGGTGGAAAGGTCGGCGGTGGGCACGACGCGCAGGTAGGCGTGGTGCGGATCGTGGCCGGCGGCACCGTAGATCTGGGCCCAGATGGCGGGCAGCAGGTCGACGGGCAGCATGTCCATCGCGTTCATGAGGAAGATCCACACGAACACGGTGAGGGCCAGCGGAGCGATGAACTTGCGGCTCTCGGCGTTGTGGATGTTGGCCTTGGCCTGGTTGTCGACCATCTCGACCAGGATCTCGACGGCGGCCTGGAAGCGGCCCGGCACGCCGGACGTGGCCTTGCGGGCGCAGATCCAGAAGGTGAACAGGGCGATCGCACCCAGCACCAGGCCGACGATGACGGAGTCGTAGTTCACCACGGAGAAGTCGACGATGGACTTCTGCTTGATGTTCTGGAGATGCTGCAAGTGGTGAACGATGTATTCACTGGCAGTCGGGGCATGCGCTTCTGCGGCCATCGGACAACTCTTCTCTCAATCAATCGGTTTGCGGACACCGGACCGCACCATGAGCGCGATCCAGTACGTTTTCATCGTCACCACCATGCCGGCGAGCAGAGCCAGCCAGCTCAATCCCGGCACCAGCCGGGGCGCCGCCGCCAGCATGGCGACGGTCAAAGCAATCTTGACCAGCTCCCACCCGAAAAGCCCCGTCAGGGCGCCCCCGGCCGACGATCTCTGGCGCGCCATGCCCCGGGCGAAGAGCGCCGCGGGAAGAACCACCGCCAGCGCTCCGTAACCCGTCGACCAGGCGACGTGGGAGCGACCGGTTACGCCCCAGGCCACCAGGGCCGCCAGCAGCCCGACCAGGGCCTGGCCCGCCACGATGCGCCAGATGGACACCGGCGGATGGCGCTGGCGCCACGCCTGCGCCTCGGCGGCGGAAAGGGGCTTGAAACCGGAATCCTCGACCTCAGTTCCAGTGTCCGGAGCGTCTGTTTTCATGGTTGGTGAACGCCTGTGGACACCCGGCTCGCGGGCTGGAACTTCTTACAAAGCCCCTGATTATAAGTAAAAACCCGTTGCATCCTGCAATGCCCTGGGGCGCGCGCGCGACACCGGTGCATCCCGATGCACCCGGTGGGTGAATGCGGGCGCCCGCGGCACCAACGTGGCGCATGCCCACGCAGCTTCGCTTCCCCACCGCTTCACCGACAATCATCGCATGACCCAGCCCCCGACCCCCTCCCCCGTCATCGGCGCCGAGGGCGATCCGCGCCAGGAATCGCTCATCGAGTACCCCTCCCGCTTCCCCATCAAGGTGATGGGCCGCAAGGTGGACGGCTTCGTCCATGCGCTCACCGAAGTCGCCCGCAGCTTCGATCCCTCCTTCGATGCCTCCACCATCGAGTTGCGTGACAGCCGCGAGGGCAATTACCTGGGCGTGACGCTCACCGTCACCGCGACCAGCCGCGAGCAGCTCGACGACCTGTACCGCGCGCTCTCCTCGCATCCCATGGTGAAGGTGGTGCTCTGATCCAGGACACGGCCATGGAGGTGCGGATGCTCGGGCGGGTCGACTACCGTGAGACGGTGGAGGCCATGCAGGCATTCACCGAGCAGCGCACCGAAGGCACGCCCGATGCGCTGTGGGTGTGCGAGCACGCGCCCCACTTCACGCAGGGCCTCGCGGGCCGCGCCGACCACCTGCTGGCCCCGGGCGACATCCCCGTGGTCGCCACCAACCGCGGCGGGCAGGTCACCTTCCACGGCCCCGGGCAGGTGGTGGCCTATCCGCTCGTCGACCTGCGGCGCGCCGGCTACTACGTGAAGGAATACGTCCACCGCGTGGAAGAGGCCGCGATCCGCACGCTCGCGCATTTCGGCGTCACGGGCCACCGCGTGGCCGGCGCACCCGGCATCTACGTGCGGCTGGACGACCCGCGCAGCCATGCGCTGCTGCCCCAGCGCCCGCAGAAGACCGGCCCGTCGGCGCCCCCGGCCGCCCCCGATTTCTCCGGCCTGGGCAAGATCGCCGCGCTCGGCATCAAGGTCACGCGGCACTGCACCTACCACGGCGTCGCGCTGAACGTCGACATGGACCTGGAACCCTTCTCGCGCATCAACCCTTGCGGCTACGCAGGGTTGCCGACCGTGGACCTTTCTACAATTGGCGTCCACACCACCTGGGACGAAGCGGCCAACGTATTGGCCCGCCAACTGGCGATCCGCCTCGCGCCCTGACCGCAGCACCAGCCATGAGCACTCCCGAAGTCGTCCGCGAAGCGCAATCCACCGTTGCCTACAACCCGCTCGCCAAGCAGAAAGCCGCCGCGAAGCTCTCGCGCATTCCCATCAAGGTGGAACAGGGCGAGGTGCTGAAGAAGCCCGAGTGGATCCGCGTCAAGGCCGGCTCGCCCACCACGCGCTTCTACGAGATCAAGGAGATCCTGCGCGAGCACAAGCTGCACACCGTGTGCGAGGAAGCGTCCTGCCCCAACATCGGCGAGTGCTTCGGCAAGGGCACGGCCACGTTCATGATCATGGGCGACAAGTGCACGCGCCGCTGCCCGTTCTGCGACGTCGGCCACGGCCGCCCGGACCCGCTCGACAAGGACGAACCGCTGAACCTCGCGCGCACCATCGCCGCGCTCAAGCTGAAGTACGTGGTGATCACCAGCGTGGACCGCGACGACCTGCGCGACGGCGGCAGCGGCCATTTCGTGGAGTGCATCCAGAACATCCGCGCGCTCTCGCCCCAGACGCAGATCGAGATTCTGGTGCCCGACTTCCGCGGCCGCGACGACCGCGCGCTGGAGATCCTCAAGGCCGCGCCGCCGGACGTGATGAACCACAACCTGGAAACCGCGCCGCGCCTCTACAAGGAAGCGCGCCCGGGCTCCGACTACCAGTTCAGCCTGAACCTGCTCAAGAAGTTCAAGGCGCTGCACCCCGGCGTGCCGACCAAGAGCGGCATCATGGTGGGCCTGGGCGAGACCGACGAGGAGATCCTGCAGGTGATGCGCGACATGCGCGCGCACGACATCGACATGCTGACCATCGGCCAGTACCTCGCGCCCTCCAACAGCCACCTGCCGGTGCGCCGCTACGTCCACCCGGACACCTTCAAGATGTACGAAGAGGAAGCCTACAAGATGGGCTTCACCCACGCCGCCGTGGGCGCGATGGTGCGCTCCAGCTACCACGCGGACCAGCAGGCGCACGCGGCAGGCGTCCAGCCGGCCTAGTCCGGCAGCCGCCGCCCGGAGCGGCGCATGCTCCAGCGCACGATGGCCCAGGCGAGGGCCATCGGCGCGAACAGGGCGAGCAACGCCATGCCCACGTGCCACGCGGTGCCCATGTCACGCCTGCGCGCGGTACGCGCCGCGCGGCGGCGGCGCAGGCGGACGGGCCTCCTCCTCGTGCAGCACACGGCCCACGGGCCCGAACTCCGCCGTGGGCAGAGCGGCCATGATCCGGTCCATGCACTCGCCGACATCGTCCTGCCGCAGATGCAGGTGGACGGTGCACACCGGCCGCACCGCATCCACCGACAGCCGGTAGGTCCCCAGCATCGGCCCCAGCGCGGCATGCAGACGCTGCCGGATGCGCAGCGCGGGCTCCCGGGCCAACCGGATCGGCAGCACCACACTGTGCCCAGCGGGGCCGGCGGTGCGGGGGTGGGAGCACGGGGCGCCGGCAGCGCCCTCTTCCTGCAGGAATATCCGATGCAGCAGCATGTCGTGGTGGCTTCGCGCAGCGCCGGGCGCCACGTCGGGAAGCAGGATGGAACAGGCTTCCAGTCTAGGAACGCGCGTGTCAAAAGGGCGTAAAAAGTCAGGCCGCTCCCGTCAATCCGCCGCAAATCCGCACGGCCCGGCGGCGCCTGGCGGGCTGCCGTGATCCCGGGTCAAACGGCCAGGCGGTAACCGACGCCCGTCTCGGTCAGCAGGTGCCGCGGCTGCGCCGGATCGGCTTCGAGTTTCTGGCGCAGGTGGCCCATGTAGATGCGCAGGTAGTGGCTCTGGTCGGAGCGCGCCGGGCCCCAGACCTCGCGCAGCAGCTGGCGCTGGGTGATGACGCGGCCGGCGTTGGCCACCAGCACCGTGAGCATGCGGTATTCGGTGGGCGTGAGGTGCACGTCGGCGCCCGCGCGCCGCACGAGGCGCGCGCTGCGGTCCACCTCGATGTCGCCGAAGCGGAACACGGGCTCGGCCGCGTCGGCCTGCAGCCCCTGGCCCGTGGCGGGCCGCGGCCGGCGCAGGTTGGCGCGCACGCGCGCGAGCAGCTCGCCGGTGCCGAAGGGCTTGGTGAGGTAGTCGTCGGCGCCGGCGTCCAGCGCGGCGATCTTGTCGGCCTCGTCGGTGCGGGCGGAGAGCACGATGATCGGCACGGCCGACCAGCCGCGCACGTCGCGGATCAACGTGGCGCCATCGCCGTCGGGCAGCCCCAGATCGAGCACCAGCAGATCGGGCTGGCGCGTACCGGCCGCGGACAGGCCCTCGCGCAGCGTGGCGGCCTCGTGCACCTGCCAGCCCTCCTCTTCCAGCGCGCCGCGCACGAAGCGGCGGATCTGGGGCTCGTCCTCGATCACGATCGCGGTGCGCAGGTGGGGGTTCATCGGCAGGAATTCGTTCAGGAAAAAGCGGCGCCCGGGCCCTGGGAGGTGGAAGCGTCCTCGTCCGGCAGCTCGGCGGCTTCCGGCACGGCAGGCGGATTGCGCCGCGGCAGGGTGACGGTGAATTCTGCCCCGGGACCGGCCGCGGCGCCCGCTGCCGCGATGTCGCCGCCATGCGCCAGCACCACGGCGCGGCAGATCGCCAGCCCCAGGCCCACGCCGGGCGTGGACGACTCGGCCTGCCCGCGCGTGAACTTGTCGAACAGCGTGTGCTCGCGTCCGCGCAGCGCCGCGGGCAGCCCCGGGCCGTGGTCGCGCACGCGGATGCGAAGCAGGCCGGGCAACGCCTCGGCGGCGACGTCGATCGGCGCAGCGCCGTACTTGGCGGCGTTCTCCAGCAGGTTCACGAGCACGCGCTCGATCAGCACCGCGTCGAACTCCACGAGCGGCAGGTCCGGGGGCAGCGCGGTGCGCACCTCCAGCGCACCCAGGGCGGGCCGTGCCGCCCGGATGGCCGAGCCCACCACCTCCTCCACCGATTGCCAGTCGCGCCGCAGGCGCACGCTGCCGCCCGCAAGGCCGCTCTCCAGCCGGGCCATGTCCAGCAGGTTGCTGACCAGCGCGTGCAGCTGGTGGGCCTGCTGCACGATGGCCCGCGACGCGGCCGGCAGTGCTTCGTTGGACTGGGCCGGCAGCGACTCCGCCAGCGCAATGAGCGCGGTGAGCGGCGTGCGCACGTCGTGCGAGATGGCGCCTAGCAGCGCGTTGCGCAGGCGCTCGGATTCCATGTCCAGCACGGCGCGCTGCGCCACCTCCACATAGTGCACGCGCTCCAGCGCGATCGCGACCTGCCGCGCGAGGGTTTCCAGGTGCTGCGCCTGCTCGGGAATGAGCAGCCAGCGCGGCCGCGCGGGTGCGAGCGCCAGCACGCCGCGCACGCGCATCGGCGCCGTGAGCGGCACGTAGCGCCAGCCCTGCGCGGCCAGCGTGGCCGTGCCCAGGCCCGCGCTGCGGCCGTGGCGCAGTGTCCAGTCCGCCACGCTCGGATCGAAGCCCGCGGGCGGCACGCCGGGCACGGCGAGGCGGTCGGTATCGTCCAGCGGCAGCACCACGGCCTGCCCGCCGAAATGCTGCTGCACGGCCCGGGTGGCGATGTCCACCACCTGCGAGGCCTCCAGCGCCGCCGAGAGCTCGCGCGTGAGTTCGAACAGCGAGCGCATGCGCTGCTCGCGCCCGGCCGAAACGCCCGCGGAAAACCGCAGCCCCGCGGTGAGCTGCCCCACCAGCAGGCCGACGCCGAGCATGACGCCGAAGGTGACGAGGTACTGCACGTCGCTCACGGCGAAGGACAGCTGCGGCGACACGAACACGAAATCGAAGGCCGCCACGTTCAGCAGCGCGGCCAGCGCGGCCGGAACCCGTCCGAAACGCACCGCCACGCCGACCACGCCCAGCAGGTAGAGCATGACGATGTTGGTCAGCTCCAGCACGCCCGACAGCGGCAGCGCGAGCAGCGTGACGGCCACGCTCGCGGCGACGGCCGCGCCGTAGCCGGGCCAGCGGGCGGAGGGCCGGTCCGCATCCTCCTGCGCGCCGCCACCTGCCGCATCGCCCACCTGGCGCCAGAGCGCCGACGGCAGCCGGCGGCTGCTGCCCGGCTCGCCCGCTTCCACGATGTCCAGCGCGGGCGCGGCGCTGCCGATCGCCTGCGCCGTGCCGGGTGCCGGCCACCATCGCGCCGCCCCCGTGCGGCGGCGCGCACGGCCGACCACGACCGTCGCGCAATTGAGCTGGCGCGCGTGTTCGGCCAGCGCGGGCGCCACGGCACCGCCGGTGAGCACGGCGGTTTCCGCACCCAGTTCTTCGGCCAGCTGCAGCACAGCCAGGATGCGGTCGCGCTGCGGCGCGGGCAGCCGCTGCAGCCGCGGGGTTTCGACATAGGCGGCGTGCCAGCGCACATTGAGCTGGCCGGCCAGCCGGGCGGCCGTGCGCACGGTGTGGGCCGCGTCCTCGTGCGGGCCCACGCAGGCCAGCAGCGCGCCGGAGGTGTTCCAGGCCGGCGGCACGCCGTGCCCCCCGCCGGACTGCTCGACGCGCCAGCCGCGCACGTCGTCCTCCACGTGTTCGGCCGTGCGCCGCAGGGCGATCTCGCGCAGCGCGATCAGGTTGCCCTTGCGGAAGAAATTCTGCGCCGCGCGCTCGGCCTGCTGCGGCAGATAGACCTTGCCCGCGGCCAGGCGAGCGGCCAGCTCGTCGGGCGTGGCATCGACGAACACCACTTCGTCGGCTTCGTCGAGCACGGTGTCGGGCACGGTCTCGTGCACGCGCACGCCCGTGATCGCGCCCACGGTGCCGTTGAGGCTTTCCAGGTGCTGCACGTTGAGCGCCGTCCAGACCTCGATGCCCGCGGCCACGAGTTCCTGCACGTCCTGCCAGCGCTTGGCATGGCGCGAGCCCGGCGCGTTCGAATGCGCGAGTTCGTCCACCAGCAGCACGGCCGGCCGGCGCTGCAGCGCGGCGTCCAGATCGAACTCGGTGCGCGCGCGGCCGCCGTGCTCGAGCGTGCGCCGCGGCAGCACCGGCAGGCCGTCGAGCAGCGCCGCCGTCTCGGCGCGGCCATGGGTCTCCACCACGCCCACGAGCACGTCGCGGCCGGCCTGGCGCTCGCGCTGCGCGGCGCCGAGCATCGACCAGGTCTTGCCCACGCCGGCGTTGGCACCGAAGTAGATGCGCAGCTTGCCGCGCTGCACGCGCTGCTCCTCGGCGCGCATCTGCGCGATGAGGGCGTCGGGATCGGGTCGGAGGTCTGTCGGCATGCTGGAGGGCGGCACGGGAATGCGCAGTCTCCCGGATTCAACGCACCGCGTCGAGCGCCAGATTGAGCATGAGCACGTTCACGCCCGCCTCGCCCAGCCACGGCAGCAGCGGCGCCTCGGTGTGCGATCGCACCAGCGCGTCCACGCGCTCCTGCGGCAGGCCGCGCGCGCGGGCCACGCGGGCCGCCTGGTAGCGGGCCGCCGCCACGCTGATGTGCGGATCGAGCCCGCTGGCCGAGGCCGTGACGAGGTCCACCGGCACGGGCGCGGTGTTGCCGGGGTCGGCCGCCCGCAGCGCCTCGATGCGGGCCTTCACCGCATCGGCGAGGGCCGGGTTCGTCGGCCCCAGGTTCGAACCGCCGGAGGCGCCAGCGTTGTAGGGCATCGGTGCGGTGGCCGACGGGCGGCCCCAGAAATGCGCGGGATCGGTGAAGTTCTGCCCGATCAGGCGCGAGCCGACGGCGTTCCCGGCCGCATCGCGCACGATGCTGCCCGCGGCCTGCTGCGGGAACACGGACTGCGCCACGCCGGTGACGGCCAGCGGATACAGCACGCCGGTGACCAGCGACAGGCAGGCGAACAGCGCCAGCGCCGGCCGCAGCAGCGGCCCGCGGAGCGCGGGCGCGCCGCCGTCGTCCGGGCGCGCGGCGGGGGGCGGGACGGCCGGAACGTCCGGGGTGGCCGGCGATGCGAGGGAAGAGGAAGCCATGGTGGTTCTCCGCAAAAACGCGTTCAGACGAGGCCGACGGCCACGAGCGCCCAGTCGATGAGCTTGATGCCGATGAACGGCACGACGAGCCCGCCCAGGCCGTACACGGCGAGGTTGCGCCGCAGCAGCGCGGCCGCGCCCACGGGACGGTAGCGCACGCCCTTGAGCGCGAGCGGGATCAGGAAGACGATGATCAGCGCGTTGAAGATCACGGCCGACAGAATGGCCGACGACGGGCTCGCCAGCCGCATCACGTTCAGCGCGCCGAGCTGCGGATACGTGGAGACGAACATCGCCGGGATGATCGCGAAGTACTTGGCCACGTCGTTGGCGATCGAGAACGTGGTGAGCGAGCCGCGCGTCATCAGCAGCGCCTTGCCCGTCTCCACCACCTCCAGCAGCTTGGTGGGGTTGGAATCCAGGTCCACCATGTTGCCGGCCTCCTTCGCGGCCTGCGTGCCGCTGCCCATGGCCACGGCCACGTCGGCCTGGGCCAGCGCGGGCGCGTCGTTCGTGCCGTCGCCCGTCATGGCGACGAGCCGGCCTTCGGACTGGTAGCGGCGGATGAGGGCGAGCTTGTCCTCGGGCGTGGCTTCGGCGAGGAAGTCGTCCACCCCGGCCTCGGCCGCGATGGCCGCCGCGGTGAGCCGGTTGTCGCCCGTGATCATCACGGTCTTGATGCCCATGCGCCGCAGTTCCGCGAAGCGCGACTGGATGCCGGCCTTGACGATGTCCTTGAGCTCCACCACACCGAGCACGCGCGCGCCCTCGGCCACCGCCAGCGGCGTGCTGCCGCGGCGTGCCACGTCGTCCGCGGCGCGGGCCACCTCCATCGGCATCGCGCCGCCCAGTGCCTCCACGTGCCGGGTCAGCGCCTGCACTGCGCCCTTGCGCAGCGCCACGGCGGCAGCGCCGTTCGTGGCGGGCAGGTCCACGCCGCTCATGCGGGTCTGCGCGGTAAAGGGCACCAGCACCAGGCCGGCGGCCGCGCCGGCTTCCGCCTCGATGCCCTCGCGGCGCGCCAGCTCCACGATGCTGCGGCCCTCGGGCGTCTCGTCGGCCAGCGAGGCCATCAGCGCGGCCCGGGCCAGGTGCGCGCGGGTCACGCCCGGCGCCGGCATGAACGCGCTCGCCTGCCGGTTGCCGTGCGTGATCGTGCCGGTCTTGTCCAGCAGCAGCACGTCCACGTCGCCCGCGGCCTCCACGGCGCGGCCCGAGGTGGCGATCACATTGGCCTGCATCATGCGGCTCATGCCCGCCACGCCCACGGCCGACAGCAGGCCGCCGATGGTGGTCGGGATCAGGCACACCAGCAGCGCGATCAGCGCCGTGAGCGACACCACGGTGCCCGCGCCCGAGGCCTGCACGCTGAAGAGCGAGAACGGCAGCAGCGTCACCGTCACCACGAGGAACACGATGGTGAGCGCCACCAGCAGGATGGTGAGCGCCACCTCGTTGGGTGTCTTCTGCCGCTTGGCGGCCTCCACCATGCCGATCATGCGGTCGAGGAACGATTCGCCCGGGTTCACCGTGATGCGCACCACCAGCCAGTCGGACAGCACGCGCGTGCCGCCGGTCACGGCGGAGAAATCGCCGCCCGATTCGCGCACCACCGGAGCGGATTCGCCCGTGATCGCGCTCTCGTCCACCGAGGCCATGCCCTCGATCACTTCGCCGTCGAGCGGGATCACGTCGCCGGCATCCACCTGCACCACGTCGCCGCGGCGCAGGTTGGTGGCCTGCTCGGGCAGGAAGCGCGCGCCGTGGCGCGGCTCGGAGAGCTTCTTGGCCCAGGTGTCCTTGCGCAGCCCGCGCAGCGATGCCGCCTGCGCCTTGCTGCGCCCTTCGGCCAGCGCCTCGGCGAAATTCGCGAACAGCACCGTGAACCACAGCCACACGGCCACCGCCAGGATGAACGCCGGGCGCATGCCCAGCTCCTGCGCGGAGGTGAGCGCCTGCAGCCACAGCAGCGTCGTGAAGATGCTGCCGATGAAGACGATGAACATCACCGGATTGCGCCACTGCACGCGCGGGTCCAGCTTGGCGAAGGCCTGCCAGAGGGCCGGGCGCACGAGCGCGGCGTCGAGGAGCGTGGGGTTCCGTGCGGGAACCGGGGCCGCGGCGGATGCCGGGGCCGGGGATTGGGGGGTCGTCATGTCGTATCTCTCCTCGCGCTCACCGGGCCTGCAGCACCAGGTGTTCCACCACCGGGCCGAGCGCCAGCGAGGGCACGTAATTCAGCAGGCCCACGAGCAGCACCGTGAACACCAGCAGCGCCACGAACAGCGGGCCGTGGGTGGGCATGGTGCCGGGGCCGGGCGGCAGCCGCTTCTTGGCGGCGAGCGATCCGGCGATGGCCAGCACCGGCACGATCACGCCGAAACGGCCGAACCACATGGCCAGCCCCAGCAGCACGTTGTAGAAGGGCGTGTTGGCCGACAGGCCCGCGAAGGCGCTGCCGTTGTTGTTGGCGGCCGAGGTGAGCGCATACAGCACCTCCGAGAAGCCGTGCGCGCCCGGATTCGCGATGCCGGCCTGGCCCGCGGGCGCCAGCACCGCCACGGCGGTGCCCACCAGCACCAGGATCGGCGTCACGAGAATGGCGACGGAAGTCAGCTTCATCTCGCGCACCTCGATCTTCTTGCCCAGGTACTCGGGCGTGCGGCCGATCATCAGCCCCGCGATGAACACCGCGAGGATGGCGAACACCAGCATGCCGTACAGGCCCGTGCCGACCCCGCCGAACACCACTTCGCCGAGCTGCATCAGCACCATCGGCACCATGCCGCCGAGCGGCGTGAACGAGTCGTGCATGGCGTTCACGGCGCCGCACGAGGCCGCCGTGGTGACGGCAGCGAACAGCGCCGAGGCGGAGATGCCGAAGCGAGCTTCCTTGCCCTCCATGTTGCCGCCGGCCTGCAGCGCCGAGGCCACCGGATCGGCCCCCAGCGCAGAGAGCGTCGGGTTGCCCGCCTGCTCCGCCGCCGTCACCGCGACCACGGCCACCACGAACATCAGCGCCATCGCGGCGAGGATGGCCGCGCCCTGGCGCCAGTCGCCCACCACGCGGCCGAACGCGAAGCACAGCGCCGCGGGGATCCAAAAGATCGCCAGCATCTGCGCGAAGTTCGTGAGCGGCGTCGGGTTCTCGTAGGGATGCGCCGAGTTGGCATTGAAGAAGCCGCCGCCGTTCGTGCCCAGCATCTTGATCGCCTCCTGCGAGGCGACCGGCCCCATCGGGAGCGTCTGCGTGCGCGTACTTGCCTCCTGGGTGACCGGATTGCCCGAGGCATCCTTCACCGGCTGGCCCTGCGCATCGGTCTGCGGTGCCTGGTACACGGTCGCCTCCACCGTGGCCACGTCGCGGTAGGGCGCGAAGTTCTGGATCACGCCCTGGCCCGCGAGCAGGAGCGCCAGCACGAACGACAGGGGCACCAGCACCCAGGCCGTGATGCGCACCAGGTCCGCCCACACGTTGCCCACGTGGCCGGCACCGTCCGTGCGGCGCGCGGCGAACCCCCGCGCCAGCGCGAAGGCCACCGCGATGCCCGTGGCGGCGGACAGGAAGTTCTGCACCGACAGCCCGAGCATCTGCACGAGGTAGCCCATCGTGGATTCGCCCGCATAGCCCTGCCAGTTGGTGTTCGCGACGAAACTCACCGCCGTGTTGAAGGCGGAATCCGGCGCCACGGCCGGCAGGCCCTGCGGATTGAGCGGCAGCACGCCCTGCAGGCGCTGCAGCGCATACACCGCCAGCACGCCCAGCGCATTGAAGGCGAGCAGACCGAGCGCATAGTGGCGCCAGTGCATGCCCTGCTGCGGGCGCACGCCGGCCAGGCGGTAGAGGGGCGCCTCGACGCGGTGCATCCAGGCCGGCATGCGCCCTTCGCACACCGCGGCCAGGCCCCGGCCGAGCGGCCAGGCCAGCAGACCCAGCACGGTCAGGAACAGGGCCAGCAGGCCCCAGGCGGAGGTGTCCATGTCAGAACTCCTCCGCGCAGATCAGCGCGAACACCAGGTAGGCGAACAGCAGCACCGCGACGATGGCGCCGAACCCGTAGAGCACGTCGATGCCGATCATCGCGACGCTCCCCGCGGCCGGCCATCGTGGCGACCCAGGATCACCACGGCCTCGGCCATGGCCACCCACAACGCCGCGATCGCGGCAACCCACAGCACATCCATGTTCATGCACTCCGACAACCCTTGCGGGCGATGGAGGCATTCTGGAAAAGCCCGCGTAAAAAGTGTGCACAGCTTCCCCGGGCGCCCGTAAAAGCGGCGTAAAAACCGGCGCGGCGCCGCCCGCATTGATGCCGCCTTGACGCCGCGGGCCTGCCTTTTGACACCGTTTTGACGGCGGCCTCCCTACGCTGGCGGTTTTCCTCACCGCGTCGCCACGGGCGGCGCATTCCCCATGCAACGCACGCACCGCATCGCCCTCCCCGCCACGCTCCTCGCCGCCTGTCTCGCCGCGGCGCCCGGGGCCCGCGCACAGCTCACCGGCAACCTGGCCCTCACCACCAACTACAAGTTCCGCGGCCAGGACCAGGACATGCTCAACAGCGACGGCTTCGCCCGCGGCAGCGCATTCAAGCCGGCCGTGCAGGGCGGACTGGACTACGCCTTCGGCGACAGCGGCTGGTATGTGGGCACCTGGAACTCCAGCGTGCAATGGCAGCGCGGCAACCGCCTGGAGAGCGACCTCTACGGCGGATGGCGCTTCAAGGCTGGGCCGATCGACGTGGACCTGGGCGCGCTCGCCTACCTCTACCCCGGCAACCGGGCCGGCAACACCCGGGAGGTATACGCCAGCGCCGGCTATGGCAACGACACCCTGGGGCAGTTCACGCTGAAGTACGCCCACACCGTCTCACGCGACTACTTCGGCTATGCCGGCGCCAGCGGCGGCTCCGGCCTCTCCGGCCGCGGCACCGGCTACGCCAGCCTCGCCTACAGCCGCGAACTGCTGCCCCGGCTGACGCTCAAGGCGGCCGTCGGCACCACCCGCATGTCCGGCGACATCCGCTCGCTCGGCCTGCCGAGCTATGCGGATTACCAGCTCGGTGCGTCCTGGGATTTCGGCGATGGCCTGCTGCTCGCCGGCTCCGTGCAGGGCGCCACGCGCGCAGAAGCCTACGCCGCCGCCACGGGCCCGGGCGACGCGGGGCGCACCTCGCCGAACCGCCGCCGCTTCATCGCCACGCTGACGAAGAACTTCTGAGCCGGCCCGGGGAGCCCGCCGGCCGGCGGGTCAGCCGCCCAGCACGTCGGCCGGGCTGTCCGCGTCGATCACCGTGCGCGCCCAGGGCGCGAGCTTGCGCGTGTCCGAGCGCAGCACTTCCTGTTTCACGGCCAGGATCTGCGCGGGATGCATCGAGAAGCTGCGCAGCCCCAGGCCCAGCAGCAGCTTCGTCATGGACACGTCGCCCGCGGCCTCGCCGCACAGGCACACGCTCTTGCCCTGGCGGTGGCCTTCCGCGATCACGTCGGCCACGAGCTGCAGCACCGCCGGGTGCATCGGATCGTAGAGATGGGCCACGCTCTCGTCGGCCCGGTCGATCGCGAGCGTGTACTGGATCAGGTCGTTGGTGCCGATGGAGAGGAAATCGAAATACTGCAGGAAGCGGCGCACGATCAGCGCCGCGGCCGGCACCTCGATCATCGCGCCCAGCTGCACCGCGCCATAGGGCACGCCCTGCGCCTGCAGCTCGGCCCGCGCCATGTCCACCTGCGCGAGCGTCTGCCGGATCTCGCCCACGTGGGCCAGCATCGGGAACAGCAGGTTCACCGGCCCGTGCGCGGCCGCGCGCAGCACGGCGCGCAGCTGCGTGCGGAACATCGACGGATCGGCCAGGCTCCAGCGGATCGCCCGCAGCCCCAGGGCCGGGTTCAGGTGGCTCGGAGCCTCCTTGCCGGCCTTGCCGTCCAGCGGCTTGTCCGCCCCCACGTCGATGGTGCGCAGCGTGACGGGCAGGCCCTGCATGCCCTCCACCGCGGCGCGGTAGGCCCGGTACTGCTCCTCCTCGCCCGGAAGGTCGTCGCCGCGGCCCATGAACATGAATTCGCTGCGGAACAGCCCCACCCCCGCCGCACCGGCGCGCACCGCACCGGCCGCGTCGCCCGGCTGCTCAATGTTCGCCAGCAGCTCGATGCGCTCGCCGTCGAGCGTGACCGCGGGCGTGTGCAGCAGCCGGGTGAGCCGCCCGCGCTCGAGCTCCGTCTGGCGCTGGCGGAAGCCGTATTCGGCGAGGATGATCGGCGACGGATCGACGATCATGATGCCCGCGTCCCCGTCGATGATCACCCAGTCGTCCTGCCGCACCAGCTGGCTCGCGGCGCGCGCGCCGACCACCGCGGGAATGTCCATGCTGCGCGCGACGATGGCCGTGTGCGAGGTCTTGCCGCCCACGTCGGTCACGAAGCCCGCGAACACGCTCTGCTTGAACTGCAGCATGTCGGCCGGCGACAAGTCGTGCGCCACCAGCACCAGCGGAACGTCCACCATGTCGCCGGGCAGCAGGTCCTGCTGCAGCCCGAGCCCCATCGCCGCGCCCGACCGGCGCGGCCCCGGAGGCGGCGGCGCCACGGGGCCCGCCACGCCCTTCATGTGCCGCAGGATGCGCTCGACCACCTGCTCCAGGTCGGCCTTGCGCTCGCGCAGGTATTCGTCCTCCATCTCGTCGAACTGGCGCGCGATGATCTCCAGCTGCGTGGTCAGGGCCCACTCGGCGTTGTAGAGGCGGTCCGTGATCCAGTGCTTCACCCCGCTCACCAGGGCCTCGTCCTGCAGCAGCATCAGGTGCACGTCGAGCAGTGCCGCCAGCTCGGGCGGCGCGTCGGCCGGCATCTCGGCCTGCAGCCGCTGCAGTTCCTCGACCACCGCGTTGCGCCCGTTGCGCACCCGCAGTATCTCGGCGCGCACCTGGTCGGGCTCGATGAAGTAATGCGCCACGTCCACCCGGCTGGAGCCGACGAGCACCGCGCGCCCGATGGCGATCCCCCGGGCGACGGCCAGACCATGGACCGCGAACGTCATCGGGTGTCTCCGGGTGCGGCGGCGGATCGGGGGGCCATGCGGAGCGTCACTCCCCTTCGCCGAATTTGCCGTCGATGAGCGCGCGCAGTGCGTCCATCGCTTCCTGCTCCTGCGGGCCGTCGGTCTCGATCGTGACTTCGGACCCGATGCCGGCGGCCAGCATCATCACGCCCATGATGCTCTTGGCGTTCACGCGGCGCTCGCCCCGGCCCAGCCACACCTCGCAGGGGAAACTGCCGGCCAGCTTGGTGAGCTTCGCGGACGCACGGGCGTGCAGGCCCAGCTTATTGCTGATGGTGATACTCGTCTTGATCATGGCGGGAGCGTCGGTTCTGGTTCTGGGGGGCCGCGGCCGCGACCTGCATCACCCCCTGGGTGCCGCCCGCGATCGCCCGGGCGACGAGCGCATCGAGCGGCTCGCGCAGGTAGGTGACGGTGCGCAGCAGCATGGGAAGGTTCACGCCCGTCACCAGGCGCGACCGCTCGCCGTCCACGAGGCGCTGCGCCACGTTGCACGGCGTCGCGCCGAACACGTCGGCGAGCACGAGCGTGGAGGCGGCATCCTCCGCGTCGCCGCTTTCCAGCAGGATGCGGGCGGCCGCCAGCGTGTCCTCGGGCGGTGCATTGGGATGCACGTCCAGGGCCAGGATGTCGTCGGCGGATTCGGGGAACACATGCAGGGCGCAGGCGCGCAGTGCATGGGCCAGCGGGGCGTGGGCGATGAGGAGAAGGCGCGTGCTCATGGATGGATCGGGTGAACCGCATTATGGCGCCGCCCCGGGCACGGGCTCGGACCGGGGCGTGGCCCGTCCCGGGCGCCGCGCATTGTCAAGGCCGTGCACCACGGCACGCCGCCGCCTTATCGCAGCGCGAGCCCGCCGAAGAACGTGTCGGCCGCGGCGGCACGCGGCGTCGGCGCATAGAGTACCGCATGGTAGAGCCGCAGCCGCGGGGCGGCCCCTGCGGCGGCGGCCTCGGCCCGGGCGAACCAGGCGGCATGCGCGACCACGGCCGCGGCATGGTCCGGCGAGACGCCCTGCACCTGCACGCGCACCGACTGCGGCAAGGGCAGCGCGCCCGGGAGCGCGAAGGGGCTGCCGGCCGCGGCGGCATCCGTCGCCGGCACCCCGATGCGCCCGAGCGTGGCCGCGCGCCACTGCGACAGCACCACGCCGGCCTCCGCGGCCCCGCCGGAGCCGTCCAGCACCATGTGCGACACGGCAAAGGTCGCCCCATCCGCCTTGCAGCCCGCCATCGACAGCTCCACCGTCCGCCCGCCCAGCTCCACCGGCCGCGCGGCGCGGTCCGGCTTGCAGGGCAGCAGCGCCTCCAGCCCGGAGCCCTCCATGCGCACCGTGCGCCAGTCGAGCGGCGGACTGCAGGCCGCCAGGGCCCACGGCAGTACCGCAGCCGCCAGCCACCGCGGTGCGCCCAGGCGCGGCCGGCCACCCTCGCATCGGAACGGGGCAGCGGAGAGGACGGAACGGATCGGGTGCATCGGACCATTATCCGCAGCCGGGAGGTCTGCGCGCCGCGGCCCGCTGCTTCGTGCCACCGGCTCCCGGCCCCCCGCGGCCCCGTCCGATTGACGCACGTCAAGCGCCGAACTTTCCGCCCGCGCCCGGCATCCAACGCCGCGCACGCCGGAGCATCCCGTCCGGCACAATGGTGGATCAGCGCGTGCCCGGTGCGGCCCGCGGGGGAATCCGGGATCTGCAGAAAGGCGGGCGACGATGGGCATGAAGCAATGGATCGGCGCGGCGGTGGTCGCGGCCTGCGTGGGCGTGGGGGCCTTCGTCTACCTGGGCGCCGGACGTTCGCAGGCGCCCGAATCCACCTTCGTGCTGCTCGACGGCTCCCGCCAGACCACGGCGGACCTGCGCGGCAAGGTCACGCTCGTGAACTTCTGGGCCACCAGCTGCACCACCTGCGTGGCCGAGATGCCGGAGATCATCTCCACCTACGGCAAATACCGCGACCGCGGCTTCGACACGTTGGCCGTCGCCATGAGCTACGACCCGCCGATCTACGTGGTGAACTTCGCCCAGACCCGGCAACTGCCCTTCAAGGTGGCCATCGACAACACCGGCGCCGTGGCCAAGGCCTGGGGCGACGTGCGCCTCACGCCCTCGACCTTCATCGTGAACAAGCGCGGCGAGATCGTGAAAAGCTATGTGGGCGCGCCGGATTTCCCGGAACTCCACCGCCTGATCGAACGGCTGCTGGCCGAAACCTGAGCGTTGCCGCCGCATGGCCTGCGCGCGGCACGTGCCATTACACTGTTTTTCCGCACACTCCTGCCATCGCCCCGTGGAACAGCCTCCCGTCGACCTCCTCATGCCCTCCGAGCCCGCCGAAATGGACGCCGTGCGCGACATCTTCCGGGAATACGGCGACAGCCTGGGCATCGACCTGCAATTCCAGGATTTCGAGACCGAACTGGCCCAGCTGCCCGCGGACTACGCCCCGCCACGCGGCCAGATCCTGCTCGCGGAGGTGGGCGGCGCGGTCGCCGGATGCTGCGCCCTGCGCCCCCTGGACACCGCCGACTACCCGAACGCCGCCGAGATGAAGCGCCTCTACGTGCGCAAGGCGTTCCGCGGCTTCGGCCTCGGGCGCCAGCTCGCCGAGGCCATGCTCGACGTGGCCCGCCAGGCCGGCTATGCCTGCGTGCTGCTGGACACGCTGGACGGCATGGAGTCCGCCCGCGCGCTCTATGCCGACCTGGGATTCGAGGAAATCCCGCCCTACTACCACAACCCGATCGCGGGCTCGCATTACCTCAAGGTCGATATCGACTGAGGGCGCGGCCGCGCCGGGAAGGGGCCTGGAGCGCCGTCCTCAGCCGCGGGCCTGGGCCAGCAGCGTATCGGCGTCGCTCACCTCGAACTTGCCCGGCGCCTCGATGTTCAGCGAGGCGACCTTGCCGTCCTTGACGAGCATCGAATAGCGGTTGCTGCGCAGGCCCAGGCCCTTGCCGTTCAGGTCCAGCGTCAGGCCGGTGGCCTTGGCGAAGGCGGCATCGCCGTCGGCCAGCATGCGCACCTTGCCGGCCGTCTTCTGGTCGCGCGCCCAGGCGCCCATCACGAACGCATCGTTCACGCTCAGGCACCAGACCTCGTCCACGCCCGCGGCCTTGAACGCCTCCGCCTGTTCCACGTAGCCGGGCACGTGCTTGGCCGAGCAGGTGGGCGTGAAGGCGCCGGGCACGGCGAACAGGGCGATCGTCTTGCCGGCCGAGGCCTTGGCGACGTCCACCGGGTTGGGACCGAGGCTGCAGCCCTCGCCTTCGGTATCCGAGTATTCCATCAGGGTCACCGCGGGCAGTGCGTCACCGATCTTGATCATGGTTGGGTTCTCCAGTTGGGAAGTGATGTGAAGGGGAAAAAGGGAAGAGAGAAAAGCAAGGCCGGAAATGAAAAAACGGCCCACGATTGTGGGCCGTTTTCAGGGGGCGTGCCGCCGGGAGTGGCGAACCACTCAGACCAGGGCAGCCTTTTGCACCAGGCGCGTGGCGACCCAGTTCTTGGTCTTGGAAAGCGGGCGGCTTTCCGTGATCTCGACGGTGTCGCCCAGCTTGTACTCGCCATTTTCGTCATGGGCGTGGTACTTGCTCGACTTCATCACGATCTTGTCGTAGATCGGGTGCTTCACGCGGCGCTCGACCAGAACGGTCACGGTCTTGGCGCGCTTGTCGCTGACCACCTTGCCAATCAAGGTGCGCTTGAGGGATTTTTTAGCTTCCGTCATGTCGGCTCCTTACTTGGCGGCTTGCTTTTCAGCAAGGATGGTCTTGGCACGTGCGATGTCACGGCGCGTGGAACGCAGCGTGCTCGTGTTGCCCAGTTGTTGCGTAGCCTTCTGCATGCGCAGGCCGAAGTGGGCCTTCTGCAGGGACTTGATCTCGGCTTCGATGCCGGCGACGTCTTTTTGGCGCAGTTCAGCAGCTTTGGTCATTTCAATACTCCTGATCAAGCGCCGATTTGACGTGCGACGAACGTGGTGCGCAGCGGCAGCTTGGCGGCAGCCAGGCGGAACGCTTCACGGGCCAGTTCTTCGGGAACGCCGACGATCTCGAACACCACCTTGCCGGGCTGGATTTCAGCCACGTAGTACTCGGGGTTGCCCTTACCGTTACCCATACGCACTTCTGCGGGCTTGGTGGAGATCGGCTTGTCCGGGAACACGCGGATCCAGATGCGGCCGCCACGCTTCACGTGGCGGGAGATCGCACGGCGTGCGGCCTCGATCTGGCGGGCCGTCAGGCGGCCACGGTCCGTGCACTTCAGGCCGAAGTCGCCGAAGGCCACCGAGTTGCCACGGGTGGCAACGCCGGTGTTACGGCCCTTCTGCTCTTTGCGGTATTTGCGGCGAGCGGGTTGCAGCATCGTTATTCTCCTTTGCCGTCCGCTGCTGTAGCGGGCGCGTCAACCTTGCGAACGCGCTTAACGGCGGTGTTATCGGCGCCACCGGCACCGGCGGGCTTGTCGCTGCCGTCGGCCGGAGCGGCATTGCCACCCATCGGACGGCGGGGACCACGGCCGGCACCGGCACGGTCGCCACCCGGGCGGCCGTCACGGCGCGGACCGCGCGGGCGACGCTCTTCTTCCGGACGGGGCGTTTCAGCCACCGGCAGGTCGTTGCGGCCCAGCGTGTCACCCTTGTAGACCCACACCTTCACGCCGATCACACCGTAGGTGGTCTTGGCTTCGGAGGTGCCGTAGTCGATGTCGGCGCGCAGGGTGTGCAGCGGCACACGGCCTTCGCGGTACCACTCGGTACGTGCGATTTCGATGCCGTTCAGGCGGCCGGCGGACATGATCTTGATGCCCTGGGCGCCCAGGCGCATCGCGTTCTGCATCGCGCGCTTCATGGCGCGGCGGAACATGATGCGCTTTTCGAGCTGCTGGGTGATCGAGTCGGCGATCAGCTTGGCATCGATTTCGGGCTTGCGCACTTCTTCGATGTTCACTGCGACCGGCACGCCCAGGCGGGAGGCGAGTTCCTTCTTCAGGTTCTCGATGTCCTCGCCCTTCTTGCCGATCACGACGCCGGGACGTGCCGAGTAGATCGTGATGCGGGCGTTCTTGGCAGGACGCTCGATCAGGATGC